>Ga0208192_1000001_pt1 | contig 821033 bp, 718 predicted proteins | sample June2015DPH_13_1_2_FD_184711 | JGI IMG/M metagenome (GOLD analysis project Ga0208192, IMG submission 184711) | Peatland microbial communities from SPRUCE experiment site at the Marcell Experimental Forest, Minnesota, USA - June2015DPH_13_150... | ecosystem: Environmental > Terrestrial > Soil >... | reverse complement strand
GGATTCTGACACGCTGAGCGAGTTGTGGAAGTATTGGAGGATGGTTCAGGGGAAGGCCGATCTTGTCGGGGCAAAGATTGAACGGAACAGAACTGGGCCTGAGAACATTTGGGAAGCCTTGGAGTCTCTTTCCTACATCGGATACGGCCAAGGCTTTCAAGGGCATGGTGAATTCGCCCGACTCGTTATAGGGATGACATACCTTTGTGATGCGAGGATTTTGCCTCGTTTTTTTAAGATTCCCACTGAATCAGGTAACGAAGATTTTGCCATTTCCTATCTTGTCGGTCGTTCCCGGCTCCACGTTTGTCCTGCCGCGCGGGTAAAATACACCGCGTGCAATACAATGAAAATGTTTATCGAAGTACACGGGCGCCACGTGCGAGAAGGCTATCGGCTCCGGAATTGGGTTGCGAAGCGCATTTTTTTGAGACTTCCTCAACGGCGGCAGCATCTTTGGGCCTATATTTTTTGTTACCGAAGAGCCAGAACAGTACTGGCTGGATTCGTTGAGAGCAGAACACTTCACGTCGTCATAGGCCTTTTCACGCATTTCAGAGAAAACGCCTCTCCGAGGCGACTCTTTGCGGCATTCGTTCTAATGTTTCCGATTTACAACGTTCTGAAATTCCGTGCCTGTTATAATTTGATGTTTGGAAAGGCGAAGGCTGGCTGGCTGCCCTATAGGCGCTAAACTGAGGTCCGTTGCCAGGATCCAGGACTTAGCGCAAGCGGTCGGATTGACCATCACTTCCAACCGGCTGACGGTTTCGAATAGGCGGTTTGGTTGCTTTCGCTTGGCCCCTCCTGGGCGCTGGACGGTTTGTGGCACGCTGGGTTTTATCCCGTCCCCAAAATCGGCCTGCCTTGCGCTTGCCCAACCGACCCGCCATCCAAGAATGGACGACGCACATTCTACACCAAGTTCACAAGCTCAAACCGCTGGACGGCTGATAGTAATACTTTAAAAATTCACCTACTGCTGCACAAAACATTTGACAAAACCCTGTGTTTTCGGCCATTTTCCGCAAGAATCGGCACTTTTCACGCTGGATTCAAATATGAACACATTGCCGATTATCGTTGCGGCGCGGAACGAAGAAGAATCCATAGAGAATACGTTGTGCTCGTTCTCACGAGCCGCAGAGCAGTTGTGCCTGGAAAATCCAGGGACTCGGGTGATCGTGATACTTTGCGACAACGGAAGCAAGGATGGGACGCGTTCCAAAGTGCTGTCTTGCGCCGGTGCGTTCAGAACCGACCGATTTGAAATCGTCCTGATCGACGAGCCGAAAGCAGGTAAGATGAACGCCTTACTAAAAGCGATTGGGCATTTGAGATCATTGAATCTCAATCCGCCTGCAGTCGTCTTCGCGGACGCCGAGATCCAGTGGGATTCTGACACGCTGAGCGAGTTGTGGAAGTATTGGAGGATGGTTCATGGAAAAGCCGACCTAGTTGGGGCTATTATGGAACGGAACAGAACTGGGCCTGAGAACATTTGGGAAGCCTTGGAGTCTGTTTACTACATCGGATACGGCCAAGGCTTTCAAGGGCATGGTGTATTCGTCCGAGAAGTTATAGGGATGACATACCTTTGTGATGCGAGGATTTTGCCTCGTTTTTTTAAGATTCCCGATGAAATCGCCGAAGATTTTGCCATTTCCTATCTTGTCGGTCGTTCCCGGCTCCACGTTTGTCCTACCGCGCGGGTGAAATACACCGTGTGCAATACAATGGGAATGTTCTTCAAAGTGAAGGGGCGCCACGTGCAAGAGTGTTATCGGCTCCGGAATTGGGTTGCGAAGCGCATTTTTTCGAGACTTCCTCAACGGCGGCAGCATCTTTGGGCCTATATTTTTTGTTACCGAAGAGCCCGAACAGTACTGGCTGGATTCGTTGAAACTAGAACACTTCACGTCGTCAAAGGCCTTTTCACGCATTTCAGAGAAATCGCCTCTCCGCAGCGACTCTTTGTAGCTTTGGTTCTAATGTTTCCGATTTACACTATTTTGAAATTTCGCGCCTGTTATGATTTGATGTTTGGAAAGGCGAAGGCTGGCTGGCTGCCCTATAGGCGCTAAACTGAGGTCCGTTGCCAGGATCCCGGACTTAGCGCAAGCGGTCGGATTGACCATCACTTCCAACCGGCTGGCGGCTTCGAATAGGCGGTTTGTGTTTGCTTTCGCTTGGCCCCTTCTGGGCGTTGGACGGTTATGGTACGCTGGGTTCCTGGGGTGGGCTCGATCAGCTCACACTGCTCGGCGGCAACACGGGTACCGTCTCCACTACTAGCAGCGATGTCGAGGTTGTTTGCCAGCGGATCCGAGATTAGCCGAAATGCTGTGATACATCAGGATCGGCAGTGCGTTCTTGATGGAAATAACATTTATTTCCATCAAAGGACGGAATGCATAAAGCGGCACTGCTCGATCCAACCGCATATAGCAGTTCATGCGAAAATCTTGCGGGCATTTCATCTTCTTGCAAAACGCCAGGGAACTGATGCCTTCAAAACCCTTCACTTAACGCTTGACTGATCAGCCTTCATAGGAGGCGTATGGCCGTGATCTTCTGACTTTATTATCAAATAAATGCCCAATTGCCCGACTCCGCACATGGTGGCTGCAATAAGAAATAACTGTCCGACAATAGACCAGAGACCATGAAACAGACTCGCCAAAATCGCAATCGGCACAACACCAACTCCCATGGGTGTGAGAATGAGGCCAAAAATGACAGCCACAACGCCCCAAAGTGTATAACTGATGAGCAAACTCCAAACCCAAAGAGTAAGGCCAAAAACGTAAGATGTGATATACATAGCTCCGGCAGCGAAGCCTCTCGTGCGGTGAAAGATGGCAAGTGGTAATAACACCAAGATGACGATGGAGAGCGTGATCGCGTTGACAATAACCAGCCAGGGATAGACGCGCTCACTCAGCCAGGCACCACCCTTGATAAACATCACAATGAGAAAAATCAGGCCGACGCAACAAAAAAGGCCGGATACGAATGAGCGGATTGATTCAATGGTGTCAATGGTGTCTTTCATGTCGTGGTGAATACGCCTAACGATGAGAGCTGAACCACAACTGACCCGCGAAGTGAACCGTGACAGCGGAACTGACAGTGCCAACGGCTGTTAGTTCCGACGAGAGGCTGTGTAAAAATCCAGTCATCATTTTCTGAACAATTACTCCCGTGGAAGGTCGGTTACAAGCATGAATCAACGAACAGATGCCTTCCGGAGTATTTGTTCACAACACTGAACCGTTCTAATGCGCTGGCGCGATTTCTGATTTGCTTCAGCGATGGTCTTTGCCATTCTGCATTAAAATGAAAATGAGCGACAGACGAGCGGATTTGCAGCCCGTGGAGGACGAAGTCATCAATGCTTTGGGAGGCAAACTGACCATCCTGGCGTGTTGTTTTTTTGTGGTTTCCGTTTTTTTAGCGATTATTTCCCTGCGTTGTTTGTATGGGGATGGGTCGTTTCAACTCACCGAGGTTTTGAAAGCGGGACATTTTGCAGCGGTGGCAAAAAATCGCTATTGCGCCTCGCTCATTTTTCAATTGCCATTGCTGGCGGCGCTCAAGTTGGGATGCACCAACCTTTATCTTCTGCAACTGGCATTTGGCGCGGGCTGTTTCCTGCCCTGGGTTGTTTCGATGGCGTTATGTTACTGGATGGCACCCCGGCATTTCTGGCTGGTGATGCTGGGTTGCGCATTCGGACATTTAAACGCGGCATTCTTCCCGGTGGGGGAATACATCATTGCCCATGCCTTTTTTTGGCCGGTGCTGTTTGCCGTTTTGTTTGTGCGGCCATTGACGCTGTCCGCCGCCATCATTATGGTGGTTTCGTCGCTGGTGCTGCTTTTCAGCTATGAATCGCTGCTTTTTCTCGGGCCGTTGCTGGGTGTGCTGGCGCTGGCGGGAGTTTTTCGGGACGGGGAAAGAATTTGGAGCCGGGTGGCTTTCGGGCTTTCGTACGTACTTTTGATTTCCGCCGCCTTGATTGCGCTGGACGGCGTTCTCTACACGCAATTTCCGGAGAATTTCGCTCGATTCAAACAAGGGACCCTGACAATGTTACTCTACCCGCCTTGGACGATGGGCTGGAGTTTCATCTGGCTTTTCCTGATGGGAGTCGTTTGTGTTGGCGGCTGGCGTTTCACAAAACGTCAATTTAAACTGGGACTTACGATGATGGCTGCTGCCATCATCATTTGGGGCATCTGGCCTTTGCTTGATCCGGGCGGTTTGAGTGTTTGGCGGCAATACGAGTGTCGGCCTATGCAACTGATGGTTCCGTTGGTGCTTCTGGCGGTGGCTTGGGCCATGACGCGCAGACCCGGCTGGTTCGAATCGCGGCGTCCCTATCTGGTGGCTTTTTCCGCCTCGTGGCTGCTGGCGCAATCCCTCTGGCAGATTAGTGCGACGTGGCAGTGGAATGGATTTGTCGGGATATGTCGAGGTGTGCTGGCAACGCAACAAGGACCGATTCAGCTGCTGCACAGGACGGAATTAGAAAAGATTGCTTTGCAGAGACGATCTTTGCAGGGACAAGCCTTGTGGTTCTTCGGGGGCTGGGAAAACCCGTATCTAAGCATCATGCTCGCACCTAGTGGGCAGGTCAGCTCAATCATACTGTCCCCGTTCAAACCGCCCTGGGAGCCGTTTGATCCGCTTGATCTATCAAGTCTTCCGCAGCTTGAAAAATACGGGGTGGACTACAGCAACTACACCAAAGCCGTTCTGAAACTGAAAGAGGCCCTTTCTAACTCTGGGCGTTCGGTGAGCCCTGAAGAAATGGGCGCAGTGCTTTATCCGTCCCTCACACTGGAGCAAAAAGCTATTTTTGGGCGTCCGGTAAGTCCTAAAGAAGCGAACGCAGTGCTTTCACCGCTCACACCTGAGCAAAAAGCTGCCCAAGTCAAGGCCGGGCAAGCCCGCCGTGTCGCCTTACAGCAATCCATGATAAAGTTCTATCAGCACAAAGCCGAGGCTGGCGAAGGCTTCGCGCAGATGCGGCTTGGGGAGATTTATCTTCGCGGTGAAGGCGTAAAAACCAACACCAACCTTGCCCGCAAATGGCTGTCTGCCGCCATGACCAATGGCTGTCCACAAGCAACAAATCTTCTCTCTGAAATTGAGCGTGGCAGCGCCAGATCGAAGTGATCAAACAAAAAGAGACACCGTAATGCGGTTTTTGAATTGCTTCAGCGATGGTCTTTGCCATTCTGCATTAAAATGAAAATGAGCGACAGACGAGCGGATTTGCAGCCCGTGGAGGACGAAGTCATCAATGCTTTGGGAGGCAAACTGACCATCCTGGCGTGTTGTTTTTTTGTGGTTTCCGTTTTTTTAGCGATTATTTCCCTGCGTTGTTTGTATGGGGATGGGTCGTTTCAACTCACCGAGGTTTTGAAAGCGGGACATTTTGCAGCGGTGGCAAAAAATCGCTATTGCGCCTCGCTCATTTTTCAATTGCCATTGCTGGCGGCGCTCAAGTTGGGATGCACCAACCTTTATCTTCTGCAACTGGCATTTGGCGCGGGCTGTTTCCTGCCCTGGGTTGTTTCGATGGCGTTATGTTACTGGATGGCACCCCGGCATTTCTGGCTGGTGATGCTGGGTTGCGCATTCGGACATTTAAACGCGGCATTCTTCCCGGTGGGGGAATACATCATTGCCCATGCCTTTTTTTGGCCGGTGCTGTTTGCCGTTTTGTTTGTGCGGCCATTGACGCTGTCCGCCGCCATCATTATGGTGGTTTCGTCGCTGGTGCTGCTTTTCAGCTATGAATCGCTGCTTTTTCTCGGGCCGTTGCTGGGTGTGCTGGCGCTGGCGGGAGTTTTTCGGGACGGGGAAAGAATTTGGAGCCGGGTGGCTTTCGGGCTTTCGTACGTACTTTTGATTTCCGCCGCCTTGATTGCGCTGGACGGCGTTCTCTACACGCAATTTCCGGAGAATTTCGCTCGATTCAAACAAGGGACCCTGACAATGTTACTCTACCCGCCTTGGACGATGGGCTGGAGTTTCATCTGGCTTTTCCTGATGGGAGTCGTTTGTGTTGGCGGCTGGCGTTTCACAAAACGTCAATTTAAACTGGGACTTACGATGATGGCTGCTGCCATCATCATTTGGGGCATCTGGCCTTTGCTTGATCCGGGCGGTTTGAGTGTTTGGCGGCAATACGAGTGTCGGCCTATGCAACTGATGGTTCCGTTGGTGCTTCTGGCGGTGGCTTGGGCCATGACGCGCAGACCCGGCTGGTTCGAATCGCGGCGTCCCTATCTGGTGGCTTTTTCCGCCTCGTGGCTGCTGGCGCAATCCCTCTGGCAGATTAGTGCGACGTGGCAGTGGAATGGATTTGTCGGGATATGTCGAGGTGTGCTGGCAACGCAACAAGGACCGGTTTCGCTATCCGGGACGCTATTCGAAAAGCCTTCTTTGCAGGGACAAGCCTTGGCGTTCGACTGGGACTGGTCAATCTCGTATCTAAGCATTATGCTCGCGCCCCATGGGCAGGTCAGCTCAATCATACTGCCCAGAACCAAACACCCCTGGTTTAATCCGCTTGATCTATCAAAGCTTCCGCAACTTGAAAAATACGGGGTGGACTACAGGAACTACGCCAAAGCCGTTCTGAAACTGAAAGAGTCGATTTCCAACTCTGGGCGTCCGGTGAGTCCCGAAGAAATGGTCGCAGTGTTTTATCCACCCCCCCTTACACTGGAGCAAAAAGCTGCCCAAGCCAAGGCCAAGCAAGCCCGCGGCGTTGCCTTCCGGCAATCCATGGTAAAGTTCTATCAGCCCAAAGCCGAGGCTGGCGAAGGCTTGGCACAGATGCGGCTTGGGGAGATTTATCTTCGCGGTGAAGGCGTAGAAACCAACACCGACCTTGCCCGCAAATGGCTGTCTGCCGCCATGACCAATGGCTGTCCACAAGCAACAAATCTTCTCTCTGAGATTGAGCGTGGTAGTGCCACATCGAGGTGATCAAACAAAAACAGAAGAAGGTTGCGCCAAAAGAGCAGCCTTCTCTTCGAGTTTCATCGATAAGATAACAGTTCAGAGAACATCTGCCGCAGTTGCTTGATTCTGCTATTGTAACGATGACAGCTCAGAGAACATCCGCCGCATTTGCCGTTTGCGGCTAATGTGCGGAATGACTCCATTTTGTCAGAAGACGAGAGACTACTTAGCGTTTCGCTCCTTATCGAGCCGAAGTCGATGTTTGTCCTTGCCCAACAGCCAAAGACCTTGCCATCCGAAAGCACACAAATTGATTTTCTCGGTGACAAGCAAGCAAACTTTCGTCCAGCAACGGTTGGTGGCGGTGGCGTGATCAGACTCACGCCATATCTCCCGCTTATCTCTTTGAGTTTATCCAGAATGTTGGGCAATTCAAGCATATCGGCGTCGGACAACTTCAACGTGTCTAGCGCCTTGTGATCGCGGACAAACGTTTCATGAAGTTGTTGTACTCCAAAATATTTCGTTCCACGGCGACAAAGAAAGTCCATTAGTTCTGGAAGATACGGATAGTTCAGTCGCGTAAGTACTGTGCTGGTGCTCGTATATATGCCCCACTGTATTGCTTTATCTAACCCTTTAAGAGCAGCCTGAAAACTGTGTGGTCGCATGATGTTGTGAATGTTTTCCGGTCCCTCTATCGAGATCGTCACCGCATTCTTTGGCGAGCCTGCAAGTGCACGCAATATTTTCTCATTCACCAACGTACCGTTTGTACAAAGGTCCACACGAATGCCTTGTCTGTTGGCAAATGTCAGCAAATCTGGAAGGTCGGGCCTGCAAAGGGGTTCGCCACCAGAAATACAAACCCAACGGATTCCGAGTCCCCGCGCATCCAAAAAAAGCTTGGTCACCTCATCGGAAGTTAGCTCATAACCAGGGCTGGTGCGCCTGGGAATATCGCACATCACACAGTTCAAGTTGCAACGCTTTGTAATGTTAAGATTCAGCCTCTCTAAACCAGTGCTCATAATGTGTGCGTACGTCTTCACAAAAGATAGTGGGTAGAGCTTGATCTGTCCACAAAAAACAGGATGCGAATCCGGTAATTTTTGAAGTTGCGGAAGCCTCGGGTCGCTGACTTGATACTCTGTATTGTCGAGTTTAAACCTTCCGTCATTTTGCCAAAACTAGCGCTAAGGATTCGGGCTTTCCATGCGACGTGAAAGATATGACTTGCACTGTCGCGTGCCTGCTGGCAACGTACCGTGAGAATGAATATTTGTTAACGACGCCATCTGCCGTTGAGAGATGGCGTGAATCTTATTAGCGACCGTCACGTTTCCATCTTCAGTGAATAGGCCAACACCGCTATTATGCAAGCTGCGCAGAGAGAACCAATCGCGATCATCGGCATGGGATGCCGCTTTCCGGGCAAAGCCAACAATCCGCAGGAATTGTGGAAACTCCTTTGCAATCAGTTTGATGCGATTACCGAAGTTCCCGTGGACCGATGGGACCTTCGCAGCTTCTATGACCTGGATCAGTCCAAGCCTGCGAAGTGCAACTCAAGGTGGGGTGGGTATGTGGACAACATCGATCAGTTCGATGCCGATTTCTTTGGAATCTCGCCTCGCGAGGCCGCACGGATCGATCCACAGCACCGGTTGTTGCTCGAGGTTGCCTATGAAGCGATGCAGGATGCCGGACAAGTGCCTGAAATGCTGGCAGGATCGCGGACCGGTGTGTTCATTGGAATCTCGACGCACGACTACAACGATATACAAATCTGCCCGTCAGAGCGTCACACAATTGACGCCTACACGAACATAGGGAGCACCCAGTCTATCGCCTCGAACCGGATCTCGCACCAGTTTAATTTCCATGGCCCCAGCTTTTCTGTGGATACTGCATGCTCCTCTTCGCTGGTTGCAGTTTACCTGGCTTGCCAGGCAATTTGGACCGGCGAATGCGATCAATCTTTGGCGGGCGGTGTGAACGCGCTGCTGCGCCCTGAGGGAAGTATTGGATTCAGCAAGGCGTCCATGCTTGCGCCAGATGGCCGGTGCAAGAGCTTCGATGCGAAGGCCAACGGCTACGTTCGTGCCGAGGGAGCTGGCATCGTCCTTCTGAAGCGCCTGTCCCGCGCGCTCGCGGACAGAGACCCTATTCATGCCGTTATCCGCGGGGCCTTGGTGAACCAAGACGGTCGCACGCCAGGACTCACGCTCCCCAATCGGGCCGCGCAGGAGTTAATGTTGCGGGAAGTTTACCAGCAAGCCGGAATTATTCCTCAAACAGTTCATTTCGTCGAAGCTCATGGGACCGGGACGCCGGCAGGCGATCCGATTGAACTGAACGCGATTGGCAGCGTCTTGGGCCGCGACCGTGAACCGGGGCACGAATGCGTGGTCGGCTCGATCAAGAGCAACATCGGGCACATGGAAGCCGCAGCTGGCATCGCGGGCCTGATCAAGGCGGCGTTGTGCGTCGAGCATGGCGCGATCCCGCGGAACTTGCATTTCGAAGTGCCCAATTCCAACATCCCGTTTGAGGGTCTGCGGCTGCGCGTTCCGCGTTCGCTTGAACCGTGGCCGCTCAATGACGGCGAGACGCGAATTGCGGGAGTTAATTCCTTCGGGTTCGGCGGCACGAATGCCCATGTGATTCTCGAATCCGCGCCGGCACGGAAGGACCCCTCCCTCCCGGCATCAAGGTCGGAACACATGATTTTGCCCATCGGGGCGCGCAGTCCCGAGGCGCTCCAGGCCTTGGCGAAGTCGTACAAAGCGTTTCTGATTGACGAAAAGAACGCAGGGATTCCGCTCAGCGATATCTGCTATAGCGCAGCGTTGCACCGGGAACACGGCGATCACCGGCTTGCAGTTGTGGGGAGTACACACCGGGAATTGATCGAACAGTTGGACGCGTTTGTTGCCGGCGAAACCCGCCTTTCCATGTCGGTCGGTCGCCGCAGCGCGAATTCTCCGAACAAGGTGGTGTTTGTTTTTTCCGGCATGGGGCCACAGTGGTGGGCCATGGGGCGCCAACTGATGCAAGATGAACCGGTGTTTCGCGACGTGATAATCCAGTGTGATTCCATTCTGCAGGAGCTGGCGGGCTGGTCTCTCAAAGACGAACTCATGGCCGACGAGGAGCATTCGCGCATCGAAGAGACATACATCGTGCAGCCTGCGACCTTCGCGCTCCAGGCCGGCCTCGCTGAGGTCTGGCGTTCGTGGGGCATCGAGCCAGACGCGATTGTCGGCCACAGTGTCGGAGAGGTCGCGGGCGCGTATGTGGCCGGGATTTTTAACCTCACGGACGCCGTGCGGTTGGTGTATCACCGCAGCCGATTGCAGCAGCGCACGACCGGACAGGGTGAGATGCTGGCCGTCGGGCTCTCGGCCAGCGCCGCGGAAAGCCTGCTAGCCGAACACAACGGCTCCCTGTCGATTGCAGCCATCAACAGCCCGGAAGACGTCACGCTTTCCGGAGACGGTGCTGCCCTGAGGAGGATTGCTGCTTTGCTCGAAGAGAAACAGATTTTCTGCCGTTTTCTCCAAGTCAAAGTTCCCTATCACAGCGTGCGCATGGACCCGCTGAGGGAAGAGTTGCTTGAATCACTCCAGACACTCAAACCCCGAGTTGCGGTCAAGCCAGTTTACTCGACAGCGACGGGGGCGATGGTAAGCGGTCCGGAACTCACGTCCGAATACTGGTGGCAGAACGTTAGGCACCCGGTTCTGTTTGCCGAAGCTATCGATCAACTCATCAAGAACGACTATCGCCTTTTCCTGGAAATCAGCCCGCATCCGGTGTTGGCGGGATCCATCATGAAGTGCCTTGCGGCAGGGAAAAAGGAGGGTACGGTTCTTGCATCACTGCGCCGCCACGAATCGGATCGAATCATGATGCTTGCCTCGCTCGGCAGGTTGTACACATTGGGATACCCCGTCGACTGGAATCGGCAGCATCCGGGCGGCGGGCGTTTCGTCCGCCTCCCGTCGTACCCGTGGCAGCGTGAACGTCACTGGAACGAATCGGATGTTACGCGGCGGGAGCGGATCGGGATCCACGTTCATCCGCTACTTGGCCAGCCCCTGAAATCGGCGTATTCCGCTTGGTCGGTGGAACTCGACAGACACCGTCTGGCATATCTGAATGACCACCGGGTGCAGGACGCGGTGGTGTTCCCGGCCGCGGCCTACGCGGAGATGGCTTTGGCGGCCGCGCGAGAATCTTTCGGCCCCGGGCCCGCGGTAGTCGAGGATCTCACGCTGCATCGGGCCATCATTGTGCCGAGTTCGGAATCCGTGTCGGTTCAGTTGGTGCGCGAACCCGGGCAGCCGTCATTCGACATTTACAGCCACGCCAAAGGGAGCGAGCAACCTTGGGTACGGCACGCCAGTGGAAAAATCCGCCGCTGCCAGGATGGGGAAGTTCCGCAACGCGTGTCGCTTGAGGAGATTGGCGCGCGCTGTAAACTGGAAGTTCCGAAGGCCGAATTGTACCACCAGTTCCACCAAGCGGGACTGCAATACGGGCCTTTATTTCAAGGCGTCGAAAAGCTCTGGTGCGGCGAAGGCGAGGCCTTGGCGCATATTCAACTCCATGCCGATTTGGAAGCTGGATTTTCGGAGTACCTGCTGCATCCGGTAATCCTGGATTCCTCGTTCCACGTTTTGTTGGGGGCGATCGCATCGACTGCACTGAAGGAGGCCAAGGCGGAAGACCGCAACCAGGGGATTTACTTGCCCACACGCATCGGCCGTGTGCGCTCCTACGGTCCCTCCGCCAAGAACCTCCGTGTCCATGCCCGGTTGGTGGACTACGGAAAGGATTACTTCACCGGCGATATTCTGTTGTTGGATGAGGAAGGTAACACATTGGCGGAAGTGCAGGGATTTTACTGCCGGGCGATTGAGCGGCCATCCGAGAAAATCGACAGCTATCTCTACGAATACCAGTGGAAGCTACAAGCCAGGGCCGGGCAAGTTTTCGAGCATTCGGCAAACTACATCCCTGCCCCTTCGCAGATGGCCGGATCCCTGCAAGGAGAAGGAAATCGCTTGCGAGACGAATTCGGCTTGGGTCATTACGACGCGATAGAACCGGAGGCCAAAGCATTGGCAAACGCTTACATTTTCACCACCTTCCGGCGGCTGGGAGGGACAGTCCAATTGAATCAACGAATTTCAGCTGATTCCTTGATCATGAATCTTGGAATCGCACCGCAGCATCGCCGCCTTGTCGAGAGAATGCTCAAAATGCTGGCTGAGGATGGGGTCCTGGCGGCCGTGGGGGCCGAGTTTGAAGTCCGGCAGATGATCGAAGAGGGCGACGTGAACGAAATCTGGCGATCTCTCTGGAACCAATATCCTGGCCTTCAAGCCGAATTGATGCTAATGCATCACTGCGGCGAACGGCTCGTGGAAGTCCTGACAGGAGCCCTCGATCCGTTGGAGGTGATTTTCCCGCAAGGCTCCCTGACCACCGCTGAACATCTCTATCAGGACGCTCCCAGCTACCGGATCTACAACATATTGGCGCAAAAGGCGGTCGCTCTTGCTCTGGAGAAGTTGCCTGAAGGCAAGACGATTCGCATCCTGGAGGTCGGCGGGGGTACGGGAGGGATGACCGCTTACATCCTGCGCAAGCTGCCCGTGGACTGTACGGAGTATGTGTTCACCGACGTGACACAACTATTCACCAGCCATGCCGAACAAAAGTTCCGCGACTTTCCGTTCGTGCAATACAAACTGCTGGATATCGAGATCGACCCGATTGCGCAAGGCTATGAGCCGCACTCCTTCGACATTATCTTGGCCTCGGATGTCCTCCATACGATACGCGACCTCCGGGAGTCGCTTGGCTACTTAAAAAAGTTGTTGAGGTCAAAGGGCCTGCTGGTTTTGTTGGAGCTCACCAATACACCGCGCCCGGCATTGCTCGTCTTCGGCCTCCTCAAGGGATGGTGGCGGTTCACCGACAAAGGCGTGCGGGGCTTAGACCCTTGGATTACGCAGAAGAAGTGGAAGGCGTTGCTCGAAGACGTCGGTTTCCCCGATGTCGCTTGTGTTGCTGACACAAGTATCGGAGAAAATGCGCTACACAGTGTCATTCTCGCTCAAGGGCCCGCACTGGAGGACGAACAGGACACATCGGCACCCCCACCGACGCAAGTGGAAAAGACGGGCACGTGGCTCATTTTTGCTGATAGTGGCGGTACCGGCGAAATGCTGGCGGATTACCTGAAAGCGCGCGGAGAACGATCCGTTAAGATTTACTCTGGTGAGGCGTTTCGCACCATCGCCGGCTCCTATCAGATTGATCCGACAAGCCCGGTGGAAATGAAGCAGGTCATTCAGGCTGCTCTCGAGGGTAGGACAGAATGCCGAGGCGTCGTCCATCTCTGGAGTTTGGATACGCCGACGACAGACCGTATGACTCCAGTCATGGTAGACTCCGCGCAGGTCCGCGGCTGCTTGAGCGTTTTGAAGGTGGTTCAGGTTTTGGCCGAGATCACTTGGACGGCTGTTCCACGCTTGTGGATTGTCACCAGCGGAGCGCAGAACGTGGGGCGTACAGCGGAGCCTCTCTCCGTGGCACAGGCGCCCCTGTGGGGTTTGAGGCGAACAATTGCCAACGAGCATCCCGACCTGTGTTCCTCGGTGATCGATATCAGCCATGCGCCAACGCCGGAGGAGGTCCAGTCGCTGTTCGACGAGTTGATTACCGACGACAAAGAAGACGAAGTTATCCTGCGCGGCTACTCCCGATACATCCATCGCCTGATGCGAGTTTCATTGGCCAAAATCCAGGAAGCCGCACAACAACCCGCTCCGGGCGAATCGAGCCAGCCATTCACGGTTGAGATCCCGACACCGGGCATGCTGGATAATCTCACGCTGCGTGCAAAGGCTCGCCAGAAGCCCGGCCCGAACCAGGTTGAGGTGCGAGTTCATGCAGCGTCGCTGAATTTCAAGGATGTCATGTTGGCAATGGGCCTCCTGCCAAACGAAGCCTTGGATGGGGGGTATACCGGGAGAGCGCTGGGCATGGAATGTGCCGGAGTCATTTGCGCGGTCGGGGAGGCTGTCGAAACTTTCAAGGTGGGTGATGAGGTCGTCACCTCCGGACCAGGCGCACTGTGCAGCCACATGATCATCGATGCCGATTCGGTGTGGCTCAAACCGCCGCAGATCAGCTTTGACGAAGCGGCTACGGCACCGATCGCCTTCTCCACAGCGTATTACTCACTGCATCATGTGGGCCGAATGCAAAAGGGAGAGCGCGTGCTGATCCACGCGGCTGCGGGAGGCGTAGGTCTCGCAGCGATTCAAATCGCGCAAGCCGCTGGTGCGGAAGTCTTCGCGACGGCAGGGACCCAAGCCAAGCGCGATCTGCTGCGGGCTTTGGGCGTGCGCCACGTGGCAGATTCCCGCTCACTTTCGTTCGCCGATGAGATCCTGGCCGCCACCGGCGGCGAGGGTGTGGACATAGTTTTAAACTCGCTTGCGGGAGAGGCCATCGCCAAGAGCTTCACTGTCCTGCGGCCCTATGGACGGTTCATCGAGATCGGCAAGCGCGATATCTATGAGAACAATAGGATTGAGCTGCGGCCTTTTCGCAACAATCTGTCGTTCTCAGCGGTGGATATGGACAAGCTCTGCGCGGAAAGGCCGGATTACATCCGGACATTGATGTGCGACACGATCAAGAACTTCGGCAGTGGGCCGTTCCGCCCGCTGTCCTATCGTGTCTTTTCGATCGAAGACCTCGCGAGCGCCTTCCGTTACATGGCCCAAGGCAAGCACATCGGCAAGGTGGTAATCTCGATGACGAACGCCGAAGTAGTAGTGACACCTCCGCGGCAGAAAAAAATCTCATTCCGAGCAAACGGCACCTATCTGATTACAGGCGGCTTGGGAGGCTTTGGGTTGGCCGCGGCGCAGTGGATGGTGGAGCATGGGGCGCGTCACCTCGTACTTTGCGGGCGCAGCGGAGCCTCACCGCAAGCGCAGACTATGATCGACCGCATCACCCAATCAGGTGTCGAAGTTGTGGTGGCCAAGGCTGATGTTACCCGGGAGCAGGACGTTGCCGTGGTGCTGGCAAATATCGCCCACTCCATGCCTCCCTTGTGCGGTGTCATTCATGCAGCCATGGTTCTGGACGACGCACTCCTGCATCAACTCGATGACCATCGCATGCGGACCGCTATGTCACCCAAGGTGACTGGCGCGTGGATTCTTCACACCCAAACGCTGCATCTGCCACTGGACATATTCGTCATGTTTTCCTCGGTCAGTTCGGTGATCGGTACCCCGCGGCAGGGCAATTATGCGGCCGGGAACGCTTTTCTCGATGCTCTGGCGCACCATCGGCGAGCCCTTGGATTGCCCTCTTTGAGCATCAACTGGGGCGTGGTTGGCGGTGCTGGCTACGTGGCTCAAAACGCGGACATCGGACAGAAACTCGATCAATTCGGGGTCAAGTCGCTGCCGGTCCAGCAGCTGCTGAACATACTGGGCGTGTTGCTGCAAGAAAAAGTCGTCCAGGTCGTGGTCGGTCATCTGAACTGGCAGCAACTAGCCAAGATGCACTTGATTGGCAACTCGCCTCGTTTCATGTACTTGGTGAGTCCGGTCCTCACTGACGACGTCGGCGGAGCCGGCATACTGCTGATCGATGCGCTGATGGCCGTTGAACCTTCGGAGCACCAGAAATTCCTGGAAAAGCACATTCGCGAGCAACTGGCCCGTGTGCTTGGCACTTCGCCGACGAAAGTGGATGTGGACAAATCGCTCATCCAACTGGGGCTGGATTCGCTCATGGCGGTTGAGATCGGCAACCGGATGCAGTCCGAACTGGGTGTCTCCATTCCACTGGTAAAATTCATGGAAGGTCTCACTACCGCCGGGATGGCACAGTATTTGACCGAACAACTGGCGGACGATCACGTGGCTGGTGCGGCTCCGCGCACGAACATGCCGGCAACCAACCCGCCTGCGTCGGCAGAATCGGCGGGTGGCAAGGTCGCGGGTTCCGGTACCTCGGATCGCCCCATTGAACCCATAATCGATCCCACGAAAGTCGAGGACACCAAAGACGATACCTCTGCGCAATCTGAAGGAGTCGGAAGAATGAGAGCCCTCGTCGACGGCCTGTCAGATGACGAGGCGGACGCTCTCCTGCGGCGCTTGGCGGAAGAAGTGGCTGAAGATGACGGGGAACGCGGCAGATGAAAGTTGACGAGAACCTTTCCTCTGGAGAAAAACGTACTCTCCTCGCCATGTTGCTGGAGAAACGGGTACGGAAGCGGGCGCCTGTCCTCGCGCCAGAATCGGGACGCGCCCAGGGCCTCAAAAGGTTCGCCACGTCATCGTCGGAGATGAGAGAGGAGGTGGTGCTGGACCCTTCAATCCGCTTTGATGCCCCACTGACGCAAAGGGTGGCGAAACCAGCCGGCATCTTGCTCACGGGAGCCACCGGTTTTCTCGGCGCTTTTCTGCTGGACGAACTGTTGAAGCGGACGGACGCGAAGATCTATTGTCTGGTTCGATGTCCCGACCTCGAGACGGGCCGCCAGCGGATCCAGGCGACGCTCGCGAAGTATCTTTCGCGGAACGGTTGGAATAATCCGCGCATCATCCCGGTGGCCGGGGACCTGACGCAATCGTTGTTCGGCCTGTCCACTCGTGAGTTCGAGAAGTTGGCGGAGGCAGTAGATTGCGTGTACCACAACGGCGCGCTGGTGAAACTCTGTTACAACTACGAGCTACTGAAACCCACCAATGTGCTCGGCACGCAAGAGGTGATTCGTTTAGCTAGCTTGGGCCGGTTGAAGCCGCTACACTACATTTCCACCGTCGCGGCATGCCCGCTTAAGGATAGTTCAGAGGTCCAGATCGTTCGCGAAACGGAACTGGATTTCGATGGGATGCTGTACGGGGGTTACTGCCAAAGCAAGTGGGTGGCCGAGCAAATGGTCATCGCCGCACGTGCGCGAGGCCTGCCCGTTGGCCTGTATCGACCGGGCATCATCACGGGTCACAGCCAAACGGGTGCCTGCAATACCGCCGACGCGACGTGGCGGATGATCAAAGTGATCGTAGAGACCGGTGTCTTCTCCGAGATCGAAGGGGCCATGGACATGACTCCAGTGGACTACGTGAGCAAGGCAATCGTGCATATGGCCTGCTCAGGACGCGCTATCGGCCAAACCTACCATCTCGTGAATCCCAAGCCGATGAGTTTGAAGAATTTCGGCACTTGGCTGCGGAACTATGGGTATCCCTTCCGCCGCATTCCCTATGAAGCTTGGCGCGCGGAGATGCTCGCTCTGGCGGCGCGTCCCGACAAGGAATTACTGTCCTCCTTCATCATGCCGTTCTTAAATACCGAAGCTTCCAACAAGATGCCTGGGTGGCTAATAAAGATGAAGTTGCCCAGTTCTCGAAGCGGCGTGGATCAAGTGCTCAGTACCGTTGGCGCCAGGTACGGCACTCAGGTTCAATGGGATTGTAGGAATGCGCTACAGGGTCTCGTCGGGACAGATATCGTTTGCCCTCCGATCGACGACAGGTTGTTAAACATTTATTTCTCTTACCTGATTCGAACCGGCTATCTGCATCCCCCCACCCAATAACTCGGTACCATGAGATAACTATGTCGCACGTCTTCGGCAGGTACTGACCGGTTCGCAATCCTTGGAGCAAACTGCGCGGCGACGGTTGCCGCATTACCTTCCCGGTCGCACCCAACCTCAAGAACATCTTCTCCGCGAAGTTTGATCGCGCCGATTACCTCGTATAAAAGGCGCGCAGAATTCCTGTTCCAGGCGTAAGGCGGAGGCTCCATTTTGGCATGCCGGCGATCGTTGTTGGGGACATAACCATAGTTCAGAAAAAAGGCAAAAGCCGTTGCGCCTGCTTGTTCCAAGGACGCATCGATCGCGGTGTAATGTTATTGGGCGCCTTTTTTGTCGGATCAGAAGCCCCCGATTCCTCGAGGAAGATTGGAAAAGAAGAAATTTAGAAAACTCGGGAACACGCGGCGCAAGAAAGACCCTGCGCGACATCGAGCCGCCCTTTGCACATCGGGCAGGCCAGCTTCTCGAGGAAAGAGGCGGAAAGGAATTTCTTTTTCGCCGTTCACACCCGGACTGCTTTCGCCGCGCGAAGTCATTCCAAGTGCGACAGCCCTTTGCGGTTCTCGTATGCGAAGCTGCCGCGTACAGCTTAACGAGAATCCGTAGGGATCAGCCTTGCTAATGCCTGAGGCTGCGGCCACCCGCCAGTTACTTTGCAACCGCAGCGGTGTCTTTTTTCTTATAGTCAGGAATGGAAAACTTCAAATTTTCGTGACAGAACTTTTTCCACTCGTCCGTCAAAGTGTCGAAAACGATGTTTTCATCTTTAAAAATGCCATCAGTGACAATATACGAGTCGTGGAGGTACAGGATATCATTGTCTTCTATTTTGGTCCGATCAAACACGACTTCCTTCCCGTCCTCCATCTTTTTCCCTTTTCGGAGATTTGTGGTCTTTTCGGTCCAGCCTGGGAACGCTCGAAAATTGTTCGCCAGATATGCCTTACAATATGCGCTGTTTTGTGCCATAGTTTTGTATACTAAAACTATTGGGCATGATAACGCAAGGCTCGGAAGAAGGCAAATAAAAAAATCCCACCTATGTATGTAGCCCGGATCCTCAGTACGCTGGGGCGTAAATACGATGATGTATTTTTGCAGTCAAGCACCAGAGCGGTGGGTGTCGGACGGAGGGCGGGGTCATTTCATCTGGATAGTTCGCGGGGCGGCACCCTGTCGGAAAAGCGGGATGGATCGTGACCTCCTTTATCACCTTGCCGAGAAATGTTTAATTTGAGGCAACTCGAAGCTCAAGCTTGACAAAATTTACCATTTGACTTGAGGTTACTAGATAATAGATTGCAGCAAATGAACGCGAGCCAAAACCAATTCTCCATTACCGTGCCAGGTTGAACTGGCTACAGATAGGCTTCGTCACGTCATGACTATTTCTTCACCTGTCAGAATTTTTCGGAGGAAACGATGACCAAGTTCCCGTCAAAAATGAGAAGCGATCCAGGTTTAGCCTGGACTCGAATAATGTCCGCATTGATTGGCGTACGGGCTGCTAGGCTTGAGGTCTCCAGCAAGTGCCAGCTCAAGTGTCCCTTGTGCCCAACAGGAATGGGCCTGAATCGCAAAGGCACGATTGGGTGGGGTTTTTTGACGGCTGACAACTTCAAGAAGTTCCTCACCCTGAATCCCAAGGTGCGATGGATTGAGCTGTCGAACTACGGAGAGATGTTCCTAAATCCTGAGTTAGCGGCGATATTGTGCATCGCTAGTCAATCCAGCATTCAAGTTTCTGCTTGGAATGGAGTCAATCTTAACAACGCAACCCCAGATGCCTTGGAAACGGTGGTCAAGTACAAGCTCAGGGGCATGACACTTTCAATAGATGGGGCCAGCCAGGAAACCTATTCAATTTATCGTGTGGGTGGGGATTTTGCACGGGTAATCGAGAATGTACGGATCCTCAATCAGTTTAAGAAGCAGTACAAAACATCATTCCCATTTCTTCGATGGCAGTTTGTCGTGTTTGGTCACAATGAGCACGAGTTGGAAAAGGCGCGAAAAATGGCGCAAGAGCTCGGAGTGTCGTTCTATCCGAAAATGAATTGGGATTTGAGATATTCACCCCTACGAAACCTTGATAAGATTAGTGAGAACGTGGGCAGAGATCTGCGATCAAGTGTGAAAATCCTACAGCAGAGAGACAAAGACAACGCATATCTCTGTGGTCAGCTATGGACGATGCCCCAAGTGAATTGGGACGGTAAGCTCCTAGGGTGCTGCGTTAACATCTGGGGGGACTACGGCAATGCGTTTGAGAAACCATTGCAATTACTGCTGAAAAGCAAGCGGTACGCATACGCCAAGGCGATGCTGCTCGGGAAGAAGGCCCCTTCGACAGATGTCCCTTGCGGGCATTGCCACGACTTTAGAAGGAGCGCCGGAATATAGATGGTTTATAGCAACAGGCTCCCTGGGAAACCATTACCGCGAGAGCGTCAAAAAGCAAATTCCTATCAGTCTCTTTATATGTAGTCCGGATCCTTAGTTCTTTGGGAGCAGGTCACTCTGACTGCGGAAGGATTTCTCTGAAAGCAACATTCGCATGATTGACTTCAATCTTCGATGTGTCTTTTCCATTTAGCGATTGGAGTGTCCAGTAACGTCGATAAAGCTCATTGGAACCATAGAGAACGTCATGCGTGCCGCTTCCGACGACGGTGCCGCGCTCCATTACGAGAATCCGATTTGCTTGGCGGGCCGTGATAAGTCGATGGGCGATGACTAAAGTGGTCCGTCCTTTCATTAGTTTGGACAGCGCCTGCCTCACCTTTTCTTCCGAATCCGCATCAAGAGAACTGGTGACTTCGTCCAGTAGAAGAATCGGCGGGTTGATAATAAACGCCCGGGCAATGGCAATTCGTTGTCGTTGGCCAGTTGAGAGCTTCACGCCACGTTCTCCCACAAATTCGTCATATCGCTTGGGAAGCCGTTCAATGAACTCGTCCGCGCCCGCGGCAACCGCGGCGGCTTGCACCTCTTCCGGAGTAGCCTCCGGTTTGAAATAACTGATGTTATCCGCCACGGTTCCGCTAAATAAGAAAATGTCCTGTGGCACGACGCCAATGGCCCGGCGCATGTCTTTCAGCCTGATTGACCTGAGGTCTCTTCCATCGATACTGATTGTTCCCTCCGTTGGATCGTAAAATCGAAGCAGTAGTGAAAACAACGTGCTTTTGCCAGCTCCACTGGGGCCGACAAGACCCACCATTTCATGCGCCTGAATTTCGATATGGACTCCTTTAAGTGCGAGGCGATCTTTTTGAAGGGGATAGCGAAAACTGACGTCATGGAACGTGATCGCTCCTTTCGAGATGGACGCTGGCGCGGCATCCACAGGGTCTTTAATTGAAGATTGAGTTTCGAGGATTTCAAAAATCCGTACACTGGCCCCGACCATGCTTTGATAATTCGTGTACATCCCGCCAAACCCTCCCACAATTCCCCCCAGTGTGCCGCTTAACAACATGAAGGAGACGAGTTGGCCGGGGCTCAGTTCATGCCGGATTATCAGGTAGCCACCGTACCACAAAACCAGCACAGTAGAAGTGAGTTGGATGGTGCTTATCAAGGCTCCAGCGCTGCTTCCCCAACGGATGTTCTTAAGCTGAAGCCCCAATAGAGTCCCTAGCTTGTCGAAGTAACGGTTTGTTTCGCGAAACTCACGGCCGGCGGATCGGACTGTTCGAATGCCATTGATCGTCTCCTCGGCAAAAGCAGTCGAATTCGCAAGTGCATCCTGTTGTTCGGTCGAGAGGTCGCGTATCACTCGTCCGATTACAATAGATACCAGCGCAGCTGACGGTATGATTAAAAGTGACAGCATGGCCAACTTGAAATGAATGAGAAACAACATGGTGACTATGCAGAAAAACGATATTACCGCCGGTATTGCGGCCGGAATTGTTCCGGTCAAAAATCCCTGGACCACGTAAAGATCGGAACCGATGCGGGAGAGAAGTTCTCCCGTCCGCAGAGAATCATGGAAATCCTGAGACAGCCGGATGGCATGACTGAACAGGCTCGAGCGCAAATCACGCAACAGATGCACGCCGGCTGAGTTGAGCAGATAGTTGGAACTATAGGAGAGCACAGCCAAAATGCCGCATAATCCTAAAAACAACAGGACCACATGCCGGAGATGAGCCAAACCACCCGCGAGCAGGGCTGCGTCAATCACCTGGCCCGTCAACAGCGGAAGCAAAAGTCCGATTGGCGCACTGATGCTCGTCAAGACCGTAGCCGTAACCAGCCTCCCTGAATAAGGGCGCATGAATTCCCATAATTTTTTCCGCTTGAACCTCGTTACTCTTGGTCGAGGAGTATTACTCATATCATGTGTTGGTGATATTCTCGCTCACAAATCAAGTCAAGCGGATATCAAGAGTAGCTCCTGAATTTTGAGCGTACGATTCGATGAAGTGTGACAATTTGGAAAAGAAAAGTGTCCATGACATGCTGCCAGATGCGTTTGGCAAACTCAGGATCGCTGTGCTGCAAAATAAACCTGGGCGATTTGCAGATTCAGCACCGGCTGACGTTCGGCTTAGTTCTTGGCTTCGACAATCTGACGGGCTTCATCTTCGCTGCCGGTGCGCAAGCTGGTGCGTTTGCCAGTGGTGGTGTCCACGCAATAATACTTTCCACCGCGAATGCTGCGACAAGTTAAGCGATAACGTGTTTTCATAATTTCACGCAATCGCAAGGATAACCGAAACCGATCCCGAAGAGTTAGCGGGCAAGCGGAGTGTTACCGCCCGTTACGGTAGTTTCTTACGGAGCAGGAAAATTGGTGTCCGTTTTGGACTCCCTTCCTCCTAACCTGTTGCTGCACCCACAGTTGAGTTTGGAGGCGAAGGTCGGAATCGTCTGGCTTCGCCGATTCAGTTGCCAACAAAATAGAGGTTTTTGTTGGGATTTCAAGCAAAATTCGTTTTAACTCGCCACTATTTTTTCTAACTCTTTCACCACTTTTACTGACAGTTTTCACTTGTCCGACCAAAGGGGGTTGGGTAGGGATGGTTTTGTTCTTGTGAACGTTCCAACTCAAAAGATGATGCTCGTCTTCAGCGTGCTGCTCTGCACTTTTGTTGCCTTGGTGCATGGCCAGACCAACTCCCGTTCCGGATGGTTCTGGGTAGCTGATGCCCAAGAACGTGGTCGGGGCCTGCCACCCGGTGTGTCACGCACCGTGGATACGAACGGCAACGTGGAATATATTGACCACCACTACACCACCCCGGCCTATCAAGACGAGGCCTTTCGGTTGATGATCCTGGAAGCCAACCAGGCGGCGCAAGCGTTGCAACTGAAAGAAGACCTGCCCATCACACGGTCAAGAATTGACGGAGCGAGAATCAGCCCGTTCGGTTTCTTTTATCGTGAGGGACTAATGGGTTACGTTGCCACCACCAATTACAGCTACCGGGTTTTGGCGGCTGGCAAACTTGACCACATTGAAATCGACCATAGCTACGAAGTCTGGCGTGCCCTTCAGGATTCACTGCTTCCCGAGGATCAGGTGGACAACCAAGCCGCGTATCAACTCGCCACGCAATGGCTCGCGTCACTTTCGGTGGATGTCAAAGCTCTGAATCGCGACTGCCAACTGACCGTCGCCTCCAGTCCCATCCTCAACTATGTGGGCAGTGGTAAAGAGCCGACCCGGCGGATGTTTGCTCCAACCTACGATGTGATGTGGAAATCATCAAACGGTTGGCCCGCCGCTGGTGTGCAACTGTATTTGCCCGACAAGCTGTTGATCCAATTGTCCATTGATGACCCCAGATACAACCTCCGACCACCGATAGTATTCACCAACTTGGCGGCACTCTTTCCCGGTCAAGCGGTGATCAAAACGAATTATCCGGTCACGCCGAGCGTCATCGTAGCTGTCCCTCCCGTCGCCACGGAAGTTACGTTCGTCACCGATTCCAACCAGCCCGAGCCGGTTTTCCATGACCTTTCCTTGAGCCGCTGGATCCAGACCCAGACCAGGTTGAATACTAACCATTTGGCTCTTTCCCAACTGATGACCTTGAAGCCAGTCTCCGGTCCGGATGAATGGGGCGTGGTCACATTTGAATTGCCAGTTCGTTTTAATGCCCTCCACTCCGATAAGCTTTTCCACAGCGGTGGCATCGATCTCGGCACTTTTAGCACCAATGGAGATTTCATCGATTTCACTTTGTCCGATTTCAAACAAGCTCCAGATGGAAATAGCCGGCTCTCTTGGAACATCAATTGGGACTCGCCCGGCTGGCACAAAGTCCGCGCCCGGATGATGTATGAGCAAGGCGTAGATGATTCATTCACCTTGATCGGCCCGCCTTTGTCTTACTATTCCAGCAACGCGTGCCGGTTCTATGAAGGCTCCACTCTATTAAACTCAGAGGGCGCCAATCTTTATGCCAAACTTCGGGAACCTGCCGCCAAATTCCGCGTCAAAGTTACAAGTCTCCAAGGCCGTCTCGTCAACGATATCTCAGGCAGCACCACCAACGGCGAGATCAATCTTGCCTGGGACCTGACCGGACTTGACGGCAAAAAATACACCAACAACTCCTTCATCGGTTCGTTCTACGTAACTTATCCTGGCGACACCCGCACCAACGCCCCCGCCAAAGCGCGCTTCTGCAAAATCGGCACCTCTGGTGATTAAGATTTCTGAAGACAAACCGCCCGGGAGACGAGGATTCCCGACACAAGTAGACAGCAACGGTCGGTTTGAATAGTTTTGATTTTATCAGCTGAAGTAAGGTTTGGAGGCGGAGGTCGGAATCGGCGAATTTCCCCGCGATTGCGAAGTCAATATGCCTGATTTTATTGGGAAATCAAGCCTAATCGTCCTAACCAATTTATACCCTTTTTAACTCGTTTGGTGTCCGTTTTGGTGTCCGTTTCTACCGAACTCATTGCTTCTCGATCAATTTGCCGAATTACCGTTTCGTTTGAGTGATTGCATTATTTGGGAAAACCGGTCTCCCAGAATCTGTTTCATGCGTGGCGTGTTAAGAAGTTTGACAAGTAGTTCGTTGGAACAAACTTGGTGTTGGGAAAAGCCACGGATTCTCCTCCTGATCAACCCCTGCCTTCAGCAGCACCTCGACCATGCTGTGGAAACCAGATTCGACCGCCACGCGAAGGGGAGAAAACCAATAGGGTTTTGGCGGGACTGTTCGCTTGCCTTCTTCAATCCATTTTTGGACATCAAAAAGCCTGCCAGCCCGAACTAAGGCCATCAGTTGCTTAATATCATCTGGAAGTGGCGGGCGAGCTTTCATATGACGCACTTTCAGCGGACGGACGCTTTGCCTCTTGGCTGCAATTCGCGCCGGACGGAACTTGAAGTGGTTGGTTACTTGTGCGGGGTAATGTTTTCCTCGCATTTCTGGGGGGGGCACGGCAGGGGCGGCGGCAGTTTTCTTTTAGGCGCAATTACAAGGCGTCGGTGAATTCTTCCGGCGAGACACCCGCCATTTTTAGCGCACTCCGCAGAGTGCCAAGCGCAACCTCCCGGTGCATAGGGATGACGCAGCCGCGCTCGCCTTGTGGTGTGACTTTCTTGAGGACGACATGGCTACCGCGCTGGCGATCAACGAAGAATCCGAGTCGTTTCAAAGCTTTCACCGCCTCGGTGCCTGACACGATGGGCAGTTTAGCCATGTGCCAGTTCAAAAGTGTGGATCGCCGCTGATTTCTTGACGGCGTGCGGGAATGATTCGAGGTAAAGGTCGGTGGCCTCTTGCAAGTTGGCAAGAGCCTCCTCCTCGGTGTGACCTTGGCTGGCAGTGCCGATTTCGGGACACTCGGCCACAAGCCAGTCGGTCTCCGAATCAGGGTAAATGATCGCGGTCAATTTCATGTCAATACACTATCATTTTTCGCGGGTAAGGCAATGGCGCAAATGATTGGCGAGCGCGTCACACGTTATCCGCCGAAAAACCTGTCGCGGACTCCGAAAGAACCGTCCGGTGAACTCCAAAAAAAACTGTCGCGGACGCCGAAAAACCGCCGTTAATCGCAGTTTTTTCCGTGGAAATCCACACAGATGTTCATCCTGAAACCGTCCCCACATTCGCTCGGCCTGTTGCTATTTTTACCCCAGCCATTTTCACGTTGGCTCTAACAATACCCACATTCGCTCCAACTGGTTACATTTTCACTCTAGCCGTTCTCAAATTTACTCCACCTGCATGTGTTTTTACTCTAATCGCGCCAAAACCCGCTTCAACCGCTTCCGTTTTCGCTTCGCCTTTGAAAACATTCGCTCCACCAATGAGCACTTTAGCTCTAGCTGTGTGTAAATTGACTTTAACCTTGCCCATTTTGCCTTGTCCGTCGTCCGCCCCCGAAAAACGCCGCTGTTTCGCGGAGTAACCGCGCTGTCTCGCCGAAAAATCACCGGCGCGTCTCCGAAAAATCGCCGGTCTCCGCTGAAAGACCGCCGGTGCGCTGCTGAAAAATCGCCGAGACACGCCGAAAATTCCGCGAAACCATGCCCCGGCTCCGGCGGGAACAACCTGAAAAATTTACAGTGTAGAACCGAAAAAACGCCCGCGCCGCCGGAAAGACGGCGGCTTATGACGCACTTTCAGCGGACGGACGCGGATATCCGCGCGGAATTTGGCGGAATGCGGCGGTTTCCGCTAGTTTCCGGTAACTTACACCGCTGCGAACCGGGAAAATTCAGCGGGAAATCGCGCCTGCCGCCGCCGAAAGATCGCCGATGCTCCGCCGAAAAACCACTGCCCGCAGCGCACAACTCTGAAAAATCCCACGTCCCGGCATTTTCCATCCAGTGCCGCAATTATTCGCCGCACTTGCGTTTTGATTGAAAGATGGACACGAGCTTTTTCGCCGTAAAGCCAAGCGCGTAAATAATTCCCAATAGCACCACATCAGTCGGACTGACGGGACAATCCCATTGGTAGGCAATCCAAAATCCAACGAATGCCGATACGCCGCCAATCAGCGAGGCAAGAATTACAAACTGGCGCATGTTTTTTGCGAACAAATGCGCCGTCAGCGCGGGAATTAGCAGGAAGCCGAATGAAATCAGCGAGCCGACACTTAACACAGCCATCGAAACGGTCAGGCCGATGAGCAAATACAGCAGCACGTCCCAAAACAAAACTTTTTTGCCGAGTGTAACAGCCATCGCACGGTCGAATGACGCCAGCAATAGTTCCTTTTGAAACAGTCCGAGCACCACGAGCACGACGGCAAGCGTCGCCGCCGTCAGCGTAAGATCGAAATTGGAAATGGTGATGATTTCGCCTTTCAACAAATCCAGCCAGCCGACTTCGGCGTAACGATTTTTCGACAGCAACAAAATGCTCAACGCAGCGGCGACGACATACGCCGCACCGAGCCGTCCTTCGGGATGGCCGCGCCCGCGCCGTTCGAGAAACGCGAGAATCAAAATTGCCGCGAGCGAAAAAATGGTTGAACCGGCAAAGGCAAGGAGATGCTCATTGTGCGCAGCGTATTCAGGTTGCATTGCGCCAAGCCACATTGGAATGGACAGCGCGACGGCGATGCCAGTGGATGAAATTTGCGGCAGCGCAACGCCCATGAACACGAGCCGCCGCAGCACAAGGAATACGCCTACGAGTGGACAGGTGAAGCCGATAAGCACGCTAGTATAAACCGAATTGCGCAGTAGAAAATCGGGCGAGAGGATTTGTTTGAGCGATTCCATTTAGCCAATCTCCATTTCAAAAATTTCCGCCATGCGCTCGCGCGAGAGCAATTCCGTCACTGCGCCGCACAACACCTTGCCTTGATGCAGCCAGATTGCTTGCTGCGCGTGCTTGCGAACGAGCGGTAAATCGTGCGTGATGAGTAGAATTGTCAGTTTCCGTTTCGCGTGGATTTGCGAAATGAATTCGAGCAATGCGTGCGTGGCAGTGGCATCCACACCGGCAGTCGGCTCATCGAGAGCGAGCACGTCGGGTTTAGTCGCTAACGCGCGGGCGATGAGGACACGTTGTTTTTGCCCGCCGGAAAGTTCGGAGAATTTTTTGCGGGCAAATTCTTCCGAGCCGGTCGCGCGCAAACATTCTCGGACGAATTCGCGTTCGTTTTGTGGAACAAAACGGCCAGTGCCAATGCGTCCATAAACGCCCATGAGCGCGACTTCAAATCCAGTCAGCAAAAAGAGTGGATCAAATTCGATTGCTTGCGGCACGTAACCGAAGACGGCAGGCGCAGCGATTTGAATTTTCCCGCCGATTGGCGGTAGAAGTCCGAGCAATGTTTTGAGCAATGTGGATTTTCCCGAACCATTCGCACCGAGAATTGCCGTGAAACTTCCCCGCGCAATGGAAAGTGAAATGCCGGACAACACCGGCTGTCGGTCGTAACCGATGGTCAGGTTGTCCAGCGTAATGAATGGTTTGGTCATTTTTTCATCGCGTCCACGAGCGAGTGGACGATGTAATCCATTTCATCGATGTAAGTTTCCGTATGCGGCACGCCACCGGGCATGATGGGCAATTTCACGAGCGTCGCTCCGGTCTGTTTGGCGATGAGTGCAGGAACTTTTTCTGGAAATTGCGGCTCGCGCACGACAATCGGAATGTGTTCGGCTTTAATTTCTGCAATCAAGCCTGTGATGTGTCGCGGCGTTGGATCAACGCCCGGTTTGAGTTCAATCGTGCCGAAATACTCCATGCCGAAGCGTTTGACGAAATAAACCCAGTGGTTGTGATACGAAACGAATTTCACGCCTTTAAGCGGTGCGGCTTCCTTTTGCCACTCGGCGATTTTGGCATCGAGCTTGGCAAGATAGGCGTTGCGATTGCGAGTGAAGTCAGCTTCATACTGCGGTGCGGCGGCAACCAGCGCGTTATAGATATTTTGAATCGCCGTTTTCGCCAGCACCGGGTCGAGCATATAATGCGGATTGCCGTAGGGATGCACGTCGCCCTCGGAATGATCGGTGGATTTCGGAACTTCCATCGGCGCGATGCCTTGCGAACAATCCACGTAACCCAGTTTTCCATTTTGGATGCGCGGATTTTTGCTCGCTTCGAGCAACGCGGGCAAAAAGGCGTGTTCGCAATCGAAGCCGACGAGCACGACCAAATCGGCGCGATTCAACAACGGAACAAAGCTCGGCTTCATCGGCACGCCGTGCGTGTCTTCGATTCCAGTCGCAAGGCTGAAAACGTCAACATGGTTGCCGCCAACTTGCCGCGTGAAGTCCGCGAGATCAGTGAGCGTGGCGACGACGCGGATTTTTTCAGCGTGAAGCGGTTGTGCCGCAAGTGCCACTGCGGTCGTAGCGGCAAGAGTAATCAAACGGAATAATTTCAATTTCATAAAACAATTTTCCCTTTCAAAGTTTAGCGTTGTTGCCAGCCGTGTGAGTGTGCACCGATGATCCACGTCCATTGCAGATAGATGGCGTCATCCGGGTGCAGACCGGACAGTGCGTTGTGGTCGGTATGGGTGTATTGCAGCCGAAGTTGATTCCAGTGGCTCAATGCAAACGTGATGAATGGCGAATACGCGTAGGTTTCGTCGCTGTGATTTTGGGGGCTTTGCACATAATCAAAGAGGAAGCCCGCGCTCCATTGCCGACTCCATTTGTAATTCACGTAGGAATACAAACCGAGCGAGCCGACATTTTCGGAGAATTCGTCGCCGGACGATGTTGGCGTGGCGCTCGCAAGGCTTCCGTCTGGATCAGCAAGGTAACGGTTGTCGCTGTAAAACACTTCTGTTCCCCACGTGAAACTGCGGAACTGATTATTCTGGAGCGGCACGTAGCTCAATTTAAAGTCAATGCCACCGAGACGACGTTCGCGCTCGGTCATTGGATTGCCGTTGGAATCCATGAACGCATTGAAGCCGCCGCGATCCTGTTCTTTCGGATTCCATAATCCAGAAACCCCGGCTTCAAGCTGCCAGTCTGGTGTCACATCCCAATAACTTGAAAGCCGTCCCCAGAAATTCAATCCGCCAAATGGCCGGTAAGTTCCGGGATTGTCCGGGTTTGGACTGTCCGCGCCAAAATGATCGCCGACGCCGACGGTCACGCTGACGTAATGCGGAATCGGTGGAAGCCAATTCAACTGCAAACCATCGGATTGCGATTCACCGCCGATGTATTCATCAAGGACAAGCGGACGATTCACAAACGGCAATTCGTGATCGTGAATATAAGCCAGTCGCCCGAACTCACCGAAAAATCTTCCGGCTTTTAATTCCAGATTTCCCGGCAACGAGGTCGTTTGCAGCGCGGCTTCTTCCACGCCCAACGTGGCTTGACCTGTTGAATCTGCTGAACCGTTAATGACCGCGTAACCCTTCGCAAACGGATCAACCGACGCGGCGACGTTCAATTCAATCGAGCGTTGCCACACGTCGAAGCCACCGGGTCGGTCACTGCCAGTTTCATCTGAGCCTTTGCTGCGATACGAAAAAATCGTTTCGCCTACCAGACCGATGGACGGATTGAATTCGCTCATCAGCGTCTTTTTCTGCGCTTCAGAAACACTTTCTACTTTGTCATTCAATTCCTTCAACTGCTCCGGCGTCACGGTATTTGTTGACGCGGCGGCCACATATTGAGTCGCCGTTTGATTTTGTTGCAACGTTTCGACCTGCTTTTGCAGCCCCTCGATTTGTTGGCGCTGTTCATTTTCAGTTTTCTCAAAATTTTCCTGCATCTGCCGCAGTTGTTGTTTCAACTGCTCCACTGCATTTGTCTCCTGCGCTTGAGCAACAACCGCGCACAAGCAAAGGGCGGAAGACAGCCCTAAAAAAATCTTCAATTTCATATTTTTTCCTCAACTTGAACGCCACACGCCAAGCGCGTGCGTTCCTCAAATGGAATTACTGCAAACAAAATCCGTTCAGCCAAAACCGAACGGCCTAAACTGTTGAAGAAATGACTGCGGGAGGAGCACGGCCTTGCGGAAGATTTTCAATGGCCGTGCTGAAAGTGAAAAATTCAACTTGCGAAGTTGCTTCAATCGAAATCGTCGGCGTGACAACCGGAATATCGCAAGTTGTTGATTCAACCTGCCCGTGCATGAACATCGTGACGGCGCAATGATGGTCGTGCTCGTCCGCGTCCTTGTGAATCAGCTCATGCAGCGCGGGACACGCCACCATCGCGTTGAGCAATAAGACCAACCCCACCAGCAAGACGGCCAAGGCCGACATGCCGAACCGATGAAAATGGCTTCCTCTATATTGCAAACCGTTTGCAATATAGCAAACTGCGCGCCGCCGTCAAGGGCTTGTTTTGAGAATCAGTAACGGATTACTTTTCAAAACCACCCTTGCCGAAGGTCGCCAAACTCGGCCAAAATCCATCGCATGAAAAAGAAATCACTCACCCTTAAAGAGCTTGAAGAGACTTGGTGGTGGAACCGAGAGGAAATCCGCCGTGACGGTGTAAGAGGGGTTGACTGGCCTATGGTTGAAGAAGCCGCGCGCAATTACGAACTCATGCGCCGTTCCCAAAAGGGGAAACAATTCACCCAAACTTATTTGGAATTGTGCCGCGAGGGGAAAACCATTGTCCACACGCTTTGGGTGAATTGGAAACAATCGCCTTACAGATTTGCAACTAATCGCAGCCAATTTCAAGAAGTCGGATGGACGCCCGTTTATGAACACCAAAACACCCAATGGAATTTGCGGTTGCCCGATAAAAAACTGACAGATGAATTCCTAAGACAAATCAGGGTATTGCGAGAGATTCAAAAAATTCCCACTCCACGCCGCAATAAAGGCGAAAAACACAGTGGCGTTTCATGGAAACTCATTGAGGTTTTAGACCTCAAACAAAATCACATTGAAAAGCTTTCTGACAGTGAACGTCATACGGCCAGCGTTGCTAAACGTCAGGCCGAAAAATACTTCATCGAATACGAACACGCTTTAGCAAAGCGGCATGAAGGAAGCCAAAAACCCGCTTCTGACATTGAAAATGAGGATGATTCTGACGAAAACGGATCAAATTCAGCGAGTTCTTTATTCTGAAAATACACGGCTCGGTTTGATGCTTGGAAAAAGGAGGAGAAATGGGTTTATAGGTGGGCAGTATGCCTACAATACATGAAACGGATGAAACGCCCGGCCTTCCACGGCTGGCTTTCTCAATGCAGGAAACAGCCGACATTCTCGGCGTTTCTTACGTGACAGTTCACCGCTGGCTCAAATGCGGGTTGCTTCGTAGTTCATCGGCCTTAGGCCGTAAACTTATTCCCCTTGCCGAAATCGAAAGGTTCCTAAAAGACACGCTGGAATAAAAACAATCAGATGAACCCTGAGCGCAAAGAATTTTTGAACGTGATACGGATGCCGCCCGCCCGCGTGCTTGCGGAAGAGGCGGCGTGGTATCTCGGCTTCATGCCGCATGACATTCCCGTTCTTGTCAGTGCCGGGTTGCTCAAACCTTTGGGACACCCGCCAGCCAGCGGCACGAAGTTCTTTGCCACGGCCACGCTCTTAAAGTTGCGTGACGATATCAACTGGCTGGCACGCGCTTCAGATGTCATTGTCCGGCACTGGCAAAAGAAAAATGCCGCCAAGAAAAATCGTCTGACGGAAAGTTTGGTTGACGCAAATTAATGGCTGGCTGGGATTCAATTTGATATACGAACCAGCCGTCGTATAATCACAGTTAGGCCACTCGATTTACACACCACACCACAATCATTATGAAAATGTTAATTATGACACTGCTGACAGTTAGCTCGTTAAGTTGGAGCAGCCTCGCCTACTGCGGCGAGATCCATGACGCGGCTGCGGACGGCAACTTGGAAAAAGTTAGATTGCTGATAAAAGACAAGCCTGATTTAGTTTTCAGCAAGGACACCAATGGCCTGACTGCGTTGCATTGGGCGGTAAATCGGGATCACAAGGAAGTGCTAGAATTCCTTTTAGCCAACAAAGCTGATGTTAATGCCAAGGTCAAGGACGGCGGGACAGCCTTGCACATGGCGGTCGGCAATAGTAACAAGTATCTGGCGGCTTTGTTACTGGCTAACAAAGCTGATGTTAATGCCGCAGATAACAGCGGACATACACCTTTGGGCGGAGCGGCGGTAACTGGCCAAAAAGACATGGTAGAACTGCTGCTGGCCTTCAAAGCTGACATCAAGGATGCGTTGCACCTGGCTGTGATGTTTAAGCATGACGACGTGGCGAGATTGCTGCGTGAGGAAGGCGGCCATGAATGAAATGCAGCAGTGGCCTAATAAGAGGATAGGCTGCACAGCCAGTTTCACAAATTGAACCATTGCAGCATTCACACTGCCGATTCGACCTTCGTTGCTGCCCGTTGTTCGTAATCTTCCAGTGACGGAATTTTCATCAGGGCGCGTTTAGCGTAGGCGCGATGCACCGCCTTGCTGTTGTGCCCCAAAGCCTCCTGCGCGAAGCGTTCCGGGTAGCCGACGGTCTTGGCGCGTTCCGCCCAAGCGTAGCGGTAGCTGTGGAGCGTGACGCCCGTAATGCCAAGCTGACGGCAGCGTTGGCCAAACTCCGTGGCGCGATCACTGGCGCGCACGCTTGCAAGATAAGGGAAAAGCAAACCTTCGCTTGGTAAGTCCTCGAACAAGCGAAGTGCTTCCCGGCCAAGATGAACAATGACGGGGACTCCGGTTTTCTTGCGGAAGAAACTCACCGTGGAATTTGTCCAGTCAATGTCCTCTCCTTTAAGCAAGGCAAGGTCGCCTTGGCTCGCGCCAAGATGCCAGCATAATTGATAAAAGACTTTCCGCTCTCGGTTCACTTCGGCGGTGACAATCCGCTGGTGTTCATCAAGCGTGATGGCGCGTTTCTCCTTGTAGTGGACGGCAGGCCACTGGCGTTTTGGAACGAGTGGCCACGGCAGCCAGTTCATGTCCACACAGAAATTATGCAACCGCCGCAAATAAACGTTGGTGGAAACCTTGCCGGTTTGCAGCACCCTCAATAACAGTTCGCCCTGTGTTTCAATGATGACGTGCGGGAGCAGTGGAGCCAGTGCTTTGTCTTTGGCCACCCGTAGCCAGCGTTCACGGTTGGCGTCCTGTTTGGTATTGGTCAACGCTTCAATGGCGTGCTGCCAAGTGCGCGTGGTGATGCCATTGTCCGTGCCCGCGAGATAGGCTTTTGCGATTTGCAGATTCAGCACCGGCTGGCGTTCGGCTTGGTTTTTGGCTTGGACAATCTGACGGGCTTCGTCCTCGTTGCCGGTGCGTAAGCTAGTGCGTTTGCCGGTGGTGGTGTCCACGCAATAATACTTTCCACCACGAATGCCGCGACAAGTTAAGCGATAACGTGTTTTCATAATTTTCACGCAATCGCAAGGATAACTGAAGCCGATCCCGAAGACCTAAAGAGCAGGCGGAGTGTTACCGCCGGTTACGCTAGGTTCTTACGGAGCAGGAAAATTGGTGTCCGTTTTGGTGTCCGTTTTGGACTCCCTTCCTCCTAACCTGTTGCTGCACTCACAGTTGAGTTTGGAGGCGAGGGTCGGAATCGAACCGACGAATGAGGCTTTTGCAGAGCCCTGCCTTACCACTTGGCTACCCCGCCACCCGAACGGGTGAAACTAATTTCGTTTTGCACCCGAAGCAAGTGCAAGTTTCGCCGCGCAGGTTCAACCGTCAAAACCCAACTCGCACCGCCAATGCCAAAGTTCCTTCGGTTTGAAAATCCCCACCGGCGTGATGATGCCCGTCACCAATTCCGGCGGCGTGACATCGAACCCAGGGTTTCGTGCTCTGCTGGTTGGATTGGCCACGCGAACGTAAATCCGCTTGCCGCCTTTCTGCCTTCTGCCTTCTGCCTTTTGCCTTCCCGCAACTCCCCAAGCGCCGAGCACTTCAGATTCACAGCGTTCTTCGATCGGGATGTCGAAGCCGCGCTTCAGGTTCCAATCAATTGTTGAAAGTGGAATCGCCGCATAAAACGGAATGCCATGACGCTTGGCCAAAACCGCCTTGGTGTAAGTGCCGATTTTATTCGCGACTTCGCCGGTGCGGCCAAGCGTGCGGTCGCTGCCGACGATGATTAAATCAATTTCACCGCGTTGCATCAAATGACCGGCGGCGTTGTCGGCAATGATTTGATGCGAAATTTTCTGCTGCGCCAATTCCCATGCGGTGAGGGTCGCGCCCTGTGAACGCGGTCGCGTTTCGCTGCAGAAGACATGAAATTTTTTGCCCTGCGCCTGGGCGGCATACATCGGCGCGGTGGCGGTGCCGATGTCCACACACGCCAGCCAGCCGGCATTGCAATGGGTCAGGATTCTCATGCCGTTGCGAATGAGCTTCACGCCGTACCGCCCGATGGCTTCGCAATGGCGCACGTCCTCGTCGGCGAATTCCTCCGCGGCGGCCAGCGCGAGTGCTTGCCGTTCCCCGACAGTTTTGCCGGGGCGCAGCGCGGCGCGCACGGTGTTCATGGCATTGACGGGATCAACTGCCGTGGGCCGCGCGGCTTTAAGCGTTTTATAAACCGCTTCAACATGCCGGGAAAATTTCTCCAAACCGCATCCTCGAAAGGCCAGTGCACTTTGCGCCAGACCGTAGGCGGCGGTAGCGGCGATGGCGGGCGCGCCGCGCACAACCATGTTGCGGATGGCGTCGGCGGTTTCGCGAAAATCTTTTGTAGCAACAATTTTAAGTTCATGCGGGAGCAGCCGTTGCTCGATGAGCAAAACGGCGTTGCGGGCACGATCAAACGTGACGGTGCGGTAATGCCGCGTCCGGCCTCGGAGGGTGACGTTCATAAAAGAAAACCACGAATGGACACGAATTTACACGAATGACTAAACATTAGAACTATTTCCTTCATTTGACCCGGGCGGTTGGCGCATTATGACCCGAACCGGCTGACAGCGGAACTCCAAACTGATTTGTGTGCATTCGTGTTCATTAGTGGTTGAACCGAATCGTGCAACACTAACCAACCGTGATTTTCATCTGGCGGATTTTGTTTTGAATATCCTGGTAAATCGGTTGCTGGCGGAGATTGCGAAGGTCGGGGTCTCTGGCCAGCCAATTGAAATCGCGGTAGCCAAGTTGAAGGGCTTTTTGCAATGCAAACACGGCGCGGTCGAATTGCTCCGTAAGCGAGTAACTGCACGCGAGATTGTAAAAAACGAGCGGGTCGTGCGGTTCAAGGCGCGAGAGGTGCTCGTCCACTTTCAAGCCCTCGGCGTAACACCCGCGTTGTGTATAGTGGTCGCCCAAAAGTTGCAATGCGTCCACGTAATCCGGATCGCGACGGACAAGCCCCTCCATGAATTCAATCCTGGTGTCCAAGTCGCGCTGGCTGGCGCGACTCAACTTTTTTCCGGCACTGCTCTTGATCGGCATATGGCACGCACAATTTTTAGAAGCAGTTGCCTCAAGTCAAGCGGCAGTCGTGTTTTTTTTGTGGAATCTCCCGGCGTGTCGCTGCATAATCACCCTGTCCTTCTTCCAGACTATGAATTGTTTCGTCACGGGTGCTTCCGGCTTTATTGGCTCGAATCTTGTCCGCGAACTTCTCGCGGGCGGGCACCACGTGAAGGCGTTGTTGCGACCCAACAGTGATTTACGCGCTCTCACTGGTCTGGAGTTCGAGCGTGTGACGGGCGACGTGGGTGACCGTGAATTGCTGAAACGTGAAATCAAAGGCTGTAATTGGTGTTTTCACGCCGCGGCGAGCTATCATTTGTGGTTGCGCGATTACAAACCGATGTATGCCGCAAACGTCGAGGGCACGCGCAACGTCATCGAAGCCGCCGGCAAGGCCGGTTGCCAACGCATTGTTTACACAAGCACCATCGGGTGCATCGGGCTTCCGGCCACCGTCAGGGGCGTGACCACTCCGACGGACGAATTTGCAAAGGTCTCCGTGGCGCAATTGACCAATCATTACAAATATTCGAAATGGTTGGCGGAGGAAATCGCCGTCAATCTTGCGCGCAAAGGTCTGCCCGTCATTATTGTCAATCCCGCCGCGCCCGTTGGCCCGTGCGATGTGAAGCCGACGCCAACCGGCCAGGTCATCGTGGATTTTCTGAACCGCAGGCTGCCTGCATACCTTGACACGGGATTGAACTGGGTTCACGTGCGCGACGTGGCCGCGGGTCACATTCTTGCTGCGCAAAAAGGACGTGTGGGTGAGCGCTACATTCTTGGCAATGCAGGGGGCAATTGGACAATGCGCGAAACGCTTGCCACACTGAATGAAATCACCGGCATTCCGGCGCCGGGAATTAAAATTCCGTATTGGGTCGCGCTCGCCGCCGGACACGTGAGCGAGAACATTGCCCGCGTCACCGGCAAACCGCCGCGCGCGCCGCTGGCCGGTGTGCGCATGGCCAGATACAAAATGTGGTTCAATCCGGCCAAGGCCATTCGCGAACTCGGCCTGCCGCAAACGCCGGTGAAACAGGCGATGGCCGACGCCGTCGCGTGGTTTCGCGCGAATGGGTATGTGAAAAAGTGATTTGCCGCCAAATTTGCCAATTGCTCAACGAAAATTGGCAATTTGCAAAGCTGCGCTTGCCTTTGTCCCGTGTGTCGTGAAAAATTTCACCAAACTTATGGCACACGTCAAATTGCACATTCCGGGGCCGGTCGAGGTCAGCGAAAAAACCCTCAAGGCATTTTCCTCGCCGATGATCGGTCATCGCAGTCAGGGGTTCAAAGACCTTTACGCGAAAATCCAACCGCAACTCCAGCAACTGCTTTACACGAAGCAGCTCGTCTATATCTCCACCTCGTCCGCCTGGGGCGTGATGGAGGGCGCGATTCGCAATCTCGTTGCCAAAAAAGTTTTGAACTGCATGTGCGGCGCGTTCTCGGACAAATGGTTCGACGTGTCCAAGCGCTGCGGCAAGCAGGCCGACGCACTTCAGGTCGAATGGGGGTCACCCATCCGCGCCGAGGCCGTGGATAAAAAACTCGCCACCGGCCAGTTCGATGCGCTCACGTTTATTCACAACGAAACTTCAACCGGCGTGATGAGTCCGCTCGCCGAAATCGCCGCGCTCAAGAAAAAATATCCCGACGTGACGTTCATCGTGGACTCGGTCAGTTCGATGACCGCCACGAAGATTGAATTTGACGCGCTGGGCATTGACGTTTTGCTCGCCGGAACACAAAAAGCGCTCGCGCTGCCGCCGGGCACGTCCATTTTCACCTGCTCAAAGGCGGCGCTCGCCAAGGCGGCGACAGCCAAAGATCGGGGATATTATTTTGACTTCGTCGAGTTTCAGAAAAATGCCGAGTTAAGCATGACGCCAAGCACGCCGAGCATCGGCCACGTTTTCGCGCTGCAATCGAAGCTCGAGGACATTTTTGCCGAGGGGCTGGAGAACCGTTTTGCTCGCCACAAAAAGCTGGCCGAAATGACGCGCGCCTGGGCGGCGAAGCACGGCTTCACACTGTTCCCGGACAAGGGTTTTGAATCCGTCACGCTCACCTGCGTCAACAACGGCGCGAAGCCCGGCGGACACGTGACCGACGTGCCGAAGCTGCAAAAGCTGGTGAAGGACCAGGGCTTTCTGATTGACGGCGGTTACGGAAAAATCAAAGGCAAAACGTTCCGCATCTCGAGCATGGGCGACGAAACCGAGGCGACGATGAACCAGCTTTTCGCCGCGATGGACAAGGCGATGAGCCGGATATGATGCTTAAGGCGTAAGGCGTGACGGGTGAGTGGAGGCGCCACGATCCCTAACGCGCGCCGTGGCCACAAACCTCAAAGGACTTGCGATGGCGCGGCAGCGTCTTGGACTGCGGTGGCCCTCCACCGCTTTTGTAACTCTCGAAACCCAGTCCAAAGCGCCAGCCGCCGTCGCGCCGGAGCGGCGCTATGGCGCGCCGCGAAGGCGGAAGGGCTGGGGCAGTCCAAAACCTGGCGGCGGTTTGGATGTTTCGTGGAAAGCGGTGTAACGCAGGTCAACCGGCCACCTGCTGCATCAAATCGGTTGCGCGCGCGCCCGGTTGCGCCGAGAATGCAAGGCCATGCCGGCGCAAAAAAAACAGACTGCCCAAACAGCTCAGACGCCGCGATTGCCCAACTGGCTGCGCATCGCCGCGGTCGGTCGCAATCCAAAATTCACACTTGCGCGCATTGTTGTTTTGGTCGTCACGTGCTTTATCATTTTCAAATTTATTCTGTTAGTCATCCGCACCGAAGGCATCAGCATGTTGCCGACTTACAAGGACCATTCGGTGCATTTAGTAAGCCGGGTCGCGTATTTGTGGCATGAACCCCGGCGCGGTGATGTGGTCAGCATCCGTTTGGCAGGCTTCCATGTGATGTATATGAAACGCATCATTGGTCTGCCGGGTGAGACAGTCGCTTTTGCCAACGGCCATGTCCTGATTAATGGTGAAGTGCTCGAAGAACCTTATGAGAAGCTTCCCTGTGACTGGAATCTTCCACCCGAAAAACTTGGTCCTAACGAATATTTTGTCGTTGGCGACAACCGTACCATGCCCCCGCGGTATCATGAGCATGGCATCGCCAGACGCGACCGAATCATTGGCAAATTACTCTTATGAAAATCATCTTCCGCATCGTGTTGGTCGCGGCGCTGCTTGCGCTTGGCGTCTGGATGTGGACGATGTTGTTTCCAAGTCCGGAAAAGGTCATCTGCAAGCGGCTCACTGAACTTGCCCGCACCGTTTCATTCTCGCCCAATGAAGGCAATCTGGCGCGGCTGGCCGGCGCGCAAAATCTGGCGTTTTTTTTCTCCACCAATGTCGAGGTGACCCTGGATGTGCCCGGACGCGTTCAGCACCATCTCCTGGGCCGCAGCGAAATCACGCAGGCCGCCCTGGGCGCGCAGTCGGCGGTCAGTGGACTGGATGTCAAATTCCCGGACATAAACATAACGATTGCCCCGGATAAACAATCCGCCGTGGCCGATCTCACCGTCGAGGTGCGCGTATCGGGCCAACAAGACCTTATCGTGCAGGAAATGAAATTCACCCTGCAAAAAACCGATGGCGAATGGCTGGTCACGCGCATTGAAACAGTTCGCACGCTTTCCATTTTGAACTTTGAACCCCTGCGCTTTCCTTCCATAGTTTTGCGATGAACGTTTTGGTCACCGGCGGCGCGGGTTACATCGGTTCCATTTGCGCGGAGGAACTGCTGAATGCCGGCCATCAAGTTACGGTCTACGATAATCTCACCGAAGGGCACCGCTCTGCGGTGGATTCGCGCGCAAAATTCATTTTGGGCAAGCCGGAGCAGGAAGGCGACATCCTCAATGCCGTCAAGTCCGCCAGGCCCGGCGCCGTCATGCACTTCGCCGCCAGCGCGCTTGTTGGCGAATCCATAGCGAATCCGAAAAAGTATTTCCACAACAACGTCGTCAACAGCCTCAAATTGCTCGATGCCGCCGTGGAATGTGGCATAAAAAAAATCATATTCAGTTCCACATGCGCGATTTACGGGCTGCCCGACAAAATTCCGATGACCGAGGATTTGTTGCAGCGCCCAATCAATCCCTACGGCGAATCGAAATTGATGTTCGAAAAAATCCTCCAATGGTATCAAAAAGTTTACGGGCTGGAATTTATCGCGTTCCGCTACTTCAACGCCGCCGGCGCGAGTGAAAAATTCGGCGAACATCATCGCGTCGAGACCCACCTGATTCCGAGGGTGCTTCAAGTCATGCTCGGCCAATTGCCGCACGCCGAGATTTTCGGCACGGACTATTCGACGCCCGACGGCACATGCATCCGCGATTACATTCATATCCAGGACCTCGCGCAGGCGCACATCATCGGATTGCAGCCGGGTAAGGCCGGTTTTTACAACTTGGGGAATGGCGACGGCTACTCCGTGCGTGAAGTCATTCAAACCTGTGAAAAAATCGCCGGCAAAAAAATTCCAGCCATTGAAAAACCGCGCCGCCCCGGTGACCCGCCGAGGCTGGTTGCATCCGCTGAAAAAGCCATCCGTGAACTGGGCTGGAAGCCAAAATTTCCGAAACTCGAAGACATCATTACCACCGCTTGGGCTTGGCACAAGAAACATCCGACCGGCTACCCGGATTGATGCGAACCCAGTTGACTATTTGACCATTCATGAAAGGAATACCTGTCCTGCACGTCGAGGCCGACTGTATTGCTCGCGCCTGGGAACTCTCGCTTATCGAGCTGCACCAGAAGGGCTGCGACGTCAAAACCGAATACGACAAGCCGGATGACCCGCCGAGCAAGGACGCCACCATGCTCATCACCGTCACCGACCCGTTGGGCGAGCCGATGATCCACAAGGATTTCCCCGGCGGCCCTGTGGAATTGCAGGAATACGTGATGGAAATGTGCGACGGCATCAAGGACCACCTCGTCCGCGATCCCAACAATCCGAAGGATACCCGTTGGGAATACACCTATCACCAACGCCTGTTCAAATACGAGGTGCCGGCGCTCAAGCCGTTCGATCAGATTGAAATCATCTGCCAAAAACTGGCCAAGACACCCCACACCCGCCGCGCCCAGGCCATCACCTGGAAAGTGTGGGAGGACAACGGTTGCTACGACCCGGCGTGCCTGCAAAGCATCTGGTGCCGCATCCTGGAAGAGGAAGGACAGCCTGTGCTAAGCATGAACGTGCGGTTCCGTTCGAACGACGCCTATAAAGCGGCGTTCATGAATATTTTCGCCCTCGTGCAGTTGCAGAAACAGATTGCCGCTCGCATCTCCGAGCTTGCCGGCAGGCAAATCCAGATGGGCCGATACTGTCACATGGCGGACAGTTACCACATCTACGGCTCCTACTTCAAAGAATTCCAGGGGCGCTTTCTGGGTATGCTGCAAAAACGCAACTTCGAGCAGCGCACCATGCGCTACGAAGATGTGCGCGAAATGATGGAGGAAGCCAAACCCATGATTCTGGAAAAGGCCAGGACGATGGGCGGCGCAGGCTAGACTACTGAAGGATGAAGGATGAAGGATGAAGGATGAAGCAGAGAAGAAAACAGCGAACATCCAACATCGAACATCGAATGCCGAACATCGAACCCCGATACGACGCCCTGATTCCCGGTAGGGCACGATGCTCGCCTAGGCGAAGCCTCGCGAAGACCGGTCCCTATCGCGCCGCTCATTCGGCGGGCTGGGGACAGCCCGCCCTACCAATCCGCCGGCTCAATCTGCGCGAAGGAATCCACTACAGTATCTGCGTTGCTCAATATCTGCCGGTCATAGGTGGTGGTCAGCGCAATGCACTTCATGCCGGCTCTTTTGGCCGCTTCCACGCCGTGCGGCGCGTCTTCAATCACGAGGCAGTTTTCGGGTTTGGCACCCAGCCGGCCTGCGGCATGAAGGAAAACATCCGGATTAGGTTTGGAACGATGGTCCACGTCGATTAACGAATAAATCCTGCCGCCAAAAAGTCCCGACAAACCTAGCCGGCCGTCAACAATCGCAAGCAAATCCTCGGGCATCGCGGTGGCTATGCACGTCCGGTAGGCCGGCTGGACACGTTGGAAAAACTCGCGGAACCCGGCAACGAATTCCACATGCTCCTCCAGCAAACGTTTGACCAGCGCCATTCGTTCAGTGATGAGCGATTGCACATTGCCTGTGAGACCGCATTCCGCCTTCAGGATTTCGATAGCCTCGACCTGTGATTTTCCGCTCAACAGGTGTTTGATTTTATTCCGTTCATAAACGATGCCCCTGCGGCGCAGGAATTCCACCTGTGCCTTGTCCCACGCCTTCTCGGTATCGACGACGACGCCTTCCGCATCGAAAATAATCGTGTTTATCATGGAGCTGGTTTCTTCCGATTTTTCACGTAAGAACCTGACTCAAAAAAATCCCATTTTACCCGTGCCATGGCAATGCGCGTTTAACTGCTTGTAGATTTGAATAGCTGCCACTTGTCTCGCCATAGTAAAGCGACGGCGGAAAAAGCACAAAATGCACAAAGTTTTTTTACACTAATTACGCTAATTAACGCGGATGGGAGGGAATCAAAGACCGCAATTCGAACTCCGAACTTCGATCTCCGAATTCCGAACTCCCCGCTTCCTGTCATCCATAGTCCCGCAACACGGGACGGAGGAGGATCAAACCTGCCGCAACTGCCGTTCGGCCTCGAACCAATGTTCCTGGTCGTTGCCCTGTTCCTGTCCCCGCGACATCCAAATCTCGTAGGCCTTTTTCCCGATTGCATCCCACGAGGGATCTGCTTTTTCCGTCTTTAACGGATTGAGCTTGGCCGCCTTGGTAATCGCATTATGTATTGATTTCATGGCTCCCTGCCTGCTGAAAGTGGGCGACGGAGTTTTATTTGTGGCTATTGTCATAACTTTATTCTTTCTGGTCCTTGTTTACACTTGTTTCAGGGCCGCCAATGCGGCTCCGGCATTGCAGTGCAGGGAATAAAAGGAGAGGGAACGCCCCATCCGTGGGGCAGTCGGACACCTGGTAAACGATGCTCCGTTAGCAGAGGCACCATACGCCCGAAACCGGGATGCGCAAGTTTAATCGGGATGAATCGGCATGGTTGACCGCGCCTTGTCGCGCCGGTTCGCCGCGTCGTAGCTCAGCGAAGACGGGAGTCCAACGAAGACGGAAAAAGTGCAAAAATTATGCGTCTCTTGCGCCTTTTTGCGGCAGACTTGAATGGCCCCCTTTGTTATCCGCAGATTGCGCTGATTAACGCAGATTTTATTTGCCGCAACTTGTTGCTTTACTCTGTAAGGAAGGAAGTTTTTGGGGAAGGCAAATTAATCGTCCGGCCGGCAACCATGAACACGCCTTCCCCTTGATGATGCATCGTCCGCGGATGTTTCAGGCGCGGATCAATCCACGCTTTGACGACCTCTAGCACGAAGAAGTTGTATTGGGTTACCAGTCTTCGATCAATGACCTTGCATTCCAGATTGGCATAACACTCGGCGATGAGTGGGGCCTTGACGCACGCGGCGGCCACGGGCGTGAGACCAAAGGCCTTGAACTTGTCCACCGACTGACCGGAAGTGTTACCGCAGCCCACCACCTTTTCGGCCAACTTCACCGTCGGGATGTTAATCACGCATTCACCGGTCGCCTTCAAGGTTTCAAACGAGTAATTCCGGTCGCTCATCACGCAACCCACGATCGGCGGCACGAACTCCATCATCGTATGCCACGACATGGACATGATGTTCGCCCGACCCGCGCGGGCCGTCGTGACCATCACAACCGGTCCGGATTCAAGCAGCCGATAGACTTGCGCCAGCGGAAACGCTCTTTTCTTGGTCATATCACAATTCTTCCTCGGAGACGCGGTTGAGGTCGCCATTGAGGCTTTTGTTTACTTGCGACGCAGCGCGTAACGCCCGGTCTTTTTGTTGCCCACTTTCTCCACCAATCCCGCCTCAATCAACGGACGTAGCAAATCCATCGCTCCCTGCTTGGAAACATTCAGCGCGGCCCAGATTTCCGGCGGTGCCATGCTGCCGTGATCACGAAGGAGTTGCAGCAACCGCTCCTGCCTGGGTCGCAGAACCAGTTTCTTCCCCGGAGTAGGATTGAGTGCCTGTATCCGCAGCCACACCCGTTCCAAAGTTTGTCGAAGCCCTTCGGCGCAATATTCCAACCAGCCGGTGAGGTCTTCGCCCTCGCGTCGCACCGCCTCCAGCGCGGCGTAGTAACGCGGGCGGTCTTCCCAATAATATTCGTCCACCGAGAAAATGTGGTGCGTGTCGAAACCGCGCCGGTAAAGCTCCCACAATGCGAGCGCGCGGCCCGTGCGCCCGTTCACATCGGCGAACGGGTGAATGGTTTCGAACCGATAATGCACGATGGCCGAACTGATCACCGGCGAAAATTCGCCCGACTGTTTGTTCCACCATTCAAGCAGTTCAAACATCAGCCCGGAGACATCTTCCGGCACGGGTGGCACATGGCGTCCCACGCGCACGGCAATGGTGCGATAACATCCCGCCTCGCCTTGATCCATCACCCCATCGGCGAGGAGGCGATGGAGCTTCAAAACATCCTCGTGACGGATGATTTTCCTGTCCGCGCTCTTTTCCACATAACGCAGACCGGCAAAATAATTCAGCACCTCGCGTTGTGAACGCCGGTTCGACGACGCCAGTTCGCGGCCTTCTTCCAAGGCGCGCACCTGTTCCAATGTGAGCGGATTGCCCTCAATGGCTGTGGATGCGTGGACATTGCGCGTGCGGGTGTCTTTTTGCAGGGCAGGAATCCAGGAAAGCTCCACGGCTGCGCCTTGAATCCGCTGCCGCAACGCCGCCACCGCCTCTACCCGTGCCAGCAGGCGCGGACTGATGGTGAATTGCGGTTCATAACTCATGGAAATGAGTCAAGCATGAGTCAAGTTATCAGTCAAGCGCGGGAAAACCACCGGCGACACGTCAACAGAATATGTCGAAAATTTGCCATAATTTCGACATAACTTTGGAATATGTCGACGGCAGCGATATGGTTGTTGCCTTGGTGTTATAGTGGCGTTGTGCTGGTGTAGTTCTGGCGCCGAACGCGCCATTGCCGCAAAAAAGCGCAAGAGACGCAGATTAGAGGGAACTAAAGACTGACCCACTCACGACCGGTCCGGATTCAAGCAACCGATAGACTTGCGCCAGCGGAAACGCTCTTTTCTTGGTCATATCACAATTCTGGGATCGACCTCTTTATACATCACTTAAACTTTGCAAAGCGTGCATCAATCTCTGGACGAAGTTCAACTCCTACTGCTTCAAACACGGCGAGCAATTCCTCATATGCGCCTTTGCCGCCGAGGAAATCCCAGAACTCTTCGGCCACCAACAATTCTTCCGGCAAATCGTAAAGCCCGGCCAATGTCCAGCGTTGATAGGGTTCTGGCTCGTATGGATTGTATGGAATAGCTAGGCCCGTTTTTAGCTTGGCCTTGGGACTTGCCTGCAAACGATACGCCGCCCATTCGAGCATCTTACGCTTGTGCGCTTTGAACTCGTCCATATTTGGCTTGGCAGTTTTGAGGTCGAAATAATACTCCACATCATCCTTGGCGATGAGAAAAAGGTCAACGCGCGGTTTCTTTACGGTCTTGATTGTGCCGGTGTTAGCAACTTTGCGGATGCGTTCTATCTCATACTTGTCAAATTTTAGAAATGACCGTGAATAAATCTGAAACCGTTTCAATTGGACTCACAAAGTCTAACGAGTAATGCGGATAGCCTTTTGGATCAGAAAAGGTACGTGGCGATTCGGGTGACACAGGTTCAAGAAATTCACCGAAGTAATTCAGAACTCTGTTTTCTGCTTCCTCTTCGGTTGTTGCGTCGGGGACTAGCTTATAAGTCATGTATTGTTCTTCGCCCGTTCTCACTTCAATAGCCGCAATGAAAAGTTTTTTACTCATTTCAATGATTCTCCTTTCCGGCAATGGATGACGCTGTTGGCTGAAAATCGGTGTATGGAATTTCGCACTCGCATTCACGACAAATGTAGTAGGCAACATTCCGAGCTTCGGACTTAACGAATTCTCCATTGCCATCAACAACATCAACCGCTGTGTCGAAGACTTCCAAAAACTCATCTTTGTTGCCGCACTTGCATTTGTAGGCCATAACTAAACTCCAATCTGCAGACGCAAATCACGCAACCGACCCTCAGCCATGTAAAGCACGCCAACGTCTTCCGGCAGCACGTTTCTGAATCGATCTTTAATTTCTGGTTGAGTTTCCACGACTTGGTTGTATCGCTTCAATTCGTTTGAAATGATAACTAGTGGCGTGTTGTATTCACGCAGAGTTGCAAGTCTGCCAGCTCCCGACCAAACGCCAGTGGAAAGCTCTACCTCGAATGCACGTTCAGGATAGAACAACTTTCCGGCTTCACGAAACCAAATCACATCAATGTTTCTGAGCGAGTCATAATTTGCATATTGCAGTTCGGGGCATTTCTCCAGCTTGGCAATTTCGCCAAGCTCTCGCTGGTTGAACTTTTTCGACTTGTTTGGGCAGTAGGTCGAAAAGCCACGAATGTTTCCAATCTCCAGCAACCGACCTTGCAAGACAGTGTGAAAACTTTGCTCGACGGAAGTTTGCTCGGCGGACTTCTCAGTCACAGCTAAGAGCATGTCCCAGCGGTTCAGAAAATCACGAAGCGAAAAGCGGTTGTTGCGCCCCTTTAACGCAAGCTCGAGCTCCTTCTTGATGATTATTTTGAATTCGCCGTTGCGGTCGTGGCTCATTTCCGGCAGCCGTTTTATGAATAACTGCATCGGAATAATCAGTGTGTTGTCCACCGAGCCGCACACAAACGCGATGAAGGAATTCTCAAGGTTGGCGACCTCTTCAGCGTTGATGTAGTTCAAGCCAAAGAAATACTTACCAGTGTCTGCAGCTACTCTCACCAAGACGTTTGCATTTTTGATGCGAAATGCGTGGCAGCGCAAAACGCGAATCGGCTCAATATCGCCAGCAACTTTCTTTGCTTCCGCAAGAAAACTTTCAAGCAGGCGTTTGGCTTCCGCGCTTTGATTCATAAATCAACCAATGATTCCGAGATTGTAGCCACGAAGATACGCATTGAGCAATTCTCCATTTTCCGCCTGTTTGATTGGCTCACCTTCCGTATTAAGTTTGGCAATTCGGCCACGTTGAATGTAGTCGCGAATGTTGTGTGTGGTCTTGCCTGTTTTAAGCGCGGCCTCTTCAAGTGTTACTAAATCGGGATTGTTGACGACGTAAGCGACAGAATCTTCGCGCAGAACAAAAGACGATTTTAACCTTTTGATCTTTGTCATTTTCGGCTTTGCAGAAGCTCGGGCGGAACGCTTGGCCTTGCGTTTAGTTTTTGAGCCAAGCTTTGGATATTTAATCATCATGGTCGCTAAAGCATGAGTGTGAGTCGGAAACTGGGCAGCGTCAATCCGCGCCGGTGGTTTGTGAATACGGCAGAAAATGGCTGGTTTTCGTCAATTGATGTGGCGAAGTTTTCTTTGCGCCGATGTAAAGATTCGGGCAAGTTCGTCGGAAGCAGATTTATGATTGCAGCTCTTACCGGATTAATCGCCGGCATCATCCACGTGTGGTCGGGACCGGATCATCTGACGGCTATTGCGCCGTTGGCGGTCCGCCGACCTGAACACGCTTGGGTGCCCGGCGTCCGTTGGGGCTTCGGCCATTCGGCTGGCGTGGCTGTCATCGGGTTGTTGTCGCTTTGGTTGCGGGATTTGTTACCGGTGAATTTGTTGTCGTCGTGGGGTGAGCGTTTCGTGGGTGTGATGCTGTTCGGCATCGGTCTGTGGGCTTTGCACAAGGCGCTCAAGAGCAATGTGCACGTCCATGAACACGAGCACGACGGCGAGCGGCACGCGCATATCCACACGCACGGTCATGCTGCCGCCAAGGCGCATGAAAAGCAGCAGGCGCATCAACAACACACGCACGCGGCTTTCGGCATCGGCATCCTGCATGGACTGGCCGGCAGTTCGCATTTGATCGGGGTATTGCCGATTCTCGCTTTTCCGACCAGAACCCAGGCACTGGCGTATCTGGTGGCGTTTGGCGCGGGCACGATAATGTCCATGGCCGTATTTTCAACCGGCATGGGTTGGCTGGCCAGACGGTGCAACGCCAGTGGCCTGAATGTTTACCGCGGTTTGATGAGTACTTGCGGCGTCGCGGCAATGGTTGTTGGCTGTTTCTGGCTGGTAACGAGTTTTCGTTGAGACGGGAATTTTGGAGTGCGCCGACATGTAGGCGCTTTCAAAAGCGGTGACGTGTCACCGCATTCCAAAAAAATTGTCTTGCCAAGCCCGCCGGTCAGTCTTTATTTTCCGACATGGCAGCACCGCGCAATCCTGGATTCGACGGCCAGTTCTACCAGTCTGCGGATGAGTTTTTCCCCGCGAACAGTCATCTCGCGCTCACGTTCGACGACATCACGCTCGCAACGCTTTATTCCGAGATTCTCCCGCGCGACACACATCTCGACACGCAGCTTGCGGAAAGTCTGTGTCTCAATATTCCCGTCATTTCGTCCGACATGGACACCGTGACCGAGTCGCGCATGGCGATTGCCATGGCGCTCAACGGCGGGCTCGGCCTCATTCATTACAACATGCCGGACCGCGAACAGCTTTCCGAAGTCAGCCGCGTGAAAAATCACGTTCACGGCCTGATTCAGGAGCCGATCATCGTCGCGCCCGACCAGCTTATTGGCGACGTGCTCGCGATGATTGAACAAAGGAAATTCGGTTTCAGCACGTTCCCGGTCGTTGATAAAAAAGGAAAGCTTGTGGGCCTGTTGTCCGGCCACGTCGTCAAGCCGCGTTACGCCAAAAAGAAAATTTCAGAGGCGCTGACGCCGCGCGCACAGGTTCACACCGTCAATCAAAAAGAACTCGGCAAGGACCCGATTGCGCGCGCCGACAAATTTTTCACCGAGCACATCGGCATCCACAAATTGCTTGTCGTGGATGACAAGGACAAATTGTGCGGTCTCATCACGATGAGCGACGTGGAGCGCATCACGCAGGAACGCAACGAGCAATTCAAGCCCGCGCGCGATTCGCACTTCCGGCTGATTTGCGGCGCGGCGGTTTCGGCCACGCGCAACGCCTTCGGCGAATTAAATCGCGACCACATCCTGAATCATGTCGGCGCGCTCGTCGAACGCGGCGTGGATGCCGTTGCTGTTTCCACCGCGCACGGTCACACCAAGGGCGTGGGCGACACTGTGCGGGTGTTGCGCGACGCGTTCCCGAAACTCCCGCTCATTGCCGGCAACGTCACGAGCGCGGCGGGCGTTGAATTTCTTGCGGATTGCGGCGCAAACGCCGTCAAAGTGGGGCAGGGGCCGGGTTCAATTTGCACCACGCGCATTGTCGCGGGTGTGGGCATTCCGCAAATGACGGCGCTCTACGTTTGCTCGCGTGCGGCGGCCAAAAAGAAGGTCGCCATTCTCGCCGACGGCGGCATCACAAAATCCGGCGACATCGTAAAGGCGCTGACACTTTCGCAAGCGGTGATTTGCGGCGGAATTTTTGCCGGATGCAACGAAGCGCCGGGCGAGGTCATTGAAATCAGCGGCAAGTTTTACAAACGCTATCGCGGCATGGGCAGTTTTGCTGCGATGAAGGCCGGTTCGGCGGCGCGTTACGGCCACGAAAAAGGGCCGCTGCAGAAAGTCGCCCCGGAAGGCGTCGAGGCGCTCAAGGAAGCGTGCGGTTCGGTGGACCGCGTGCTGGCGCAACTCATCGGCGGCATCCAGTCCGGCATGGGTTATCTCGGCGCGAAGAATCTCGCGCGACTCCGCGAGAAGGCGCGTTACATCCGCGTCAGCCCCGCCGGCATGCGCGAAGCCGCCCCGCACGACGTGGTGGAATTGAAGACGGGGAATTAGACGGAAGGCGGAGGACGGAGGACGGAAGTCGGACGACGGAGGTCAGATATCCGACATCTGACTTCTGACCTCTGGCCTCCGGCTCAAAACTCAATCGCCTCGTTCAGTTTGCCGCATTGGGAACACCGCGAGCGGTCCACGTCGGGGTCGTCGGTGTAAACGCAACCGCAATTTGGGCAGCGGAAAATCCGGTCTTCCGGATGCGTTGGCCAGAACCGGCGGCGGCGCATCTCGGAATAAATCCCCAAACCGCACAGCGCGCCGAGCAGCACCGTCACATAAATCACTATGAGTGCGGGGATGGACATGTCACGGGTTTGGAGGCGCGTTCGTCGCAGCCGGTGCGACGGTGTGCCAGTCGAAAACGAGCCGGCCGATGGTCAGATCCGACGAAGGCGCAAAGCGTGCGGCGCGGGCAAGTTCGAGCGCACGCTGGTCGGCGGCATCATAATGACCGGCGGTTTCCATGGGATTATCTGACGGCAGTAAAACAGTGGAAATGACATTGCCCGCCGCATTCACGAGCACCTGCACTTTGCTTGGCGCCAGCACGTCCGCATACGGCCACGACGGCAGTTTCATGGGTGTAAGCAATCGTCGCCGGGCCAGGCCGCCTTCGATGCGCAACGTCGAGGTTTTGGCAAGCACCGGTTCAACCGGCACTACTGGCACGGTGAATCGGGGCGGCGTTTTTAATTCAAATTGAAAGGTCGTGAAACGGTTTGTCTGCATGAATTGGCTGAAGGTTGCGCCCAATTCTCCGACGGGGAGTGGCAGCCAACGCGGCGGTTCCGTCCATTCCATGCGGTGAAATTCCACGGGCGGCGGCTCCAGCCACGCCGGCCCGGCAAAACCTTTGCGGTTCGGCAGTGCGAAGAGCGTTGGGTCGTTCAGCGCCAGCCATTCGCCGGAGCTGGCTGTGAGTTTCAGCGCGGGAACATTTTTCACGGCGCGTGGAACAATCGGTTTGTATTCGCCAAACGCAAAAATCAACGCGAGTTGCGCGGCAAAAACGAGCGCGATAAGCGTCAGCCAGCGGCGCAAAGACCATGAACCTGCGCCCCGCTCTTCCGGGGGGGCTTCCGTCTTCGTCCCGCATTGCGGGACTACGCCGAGACAAGCCGGCGCGGTAGGCCCGCCTCCGCTTTGCAACTCCGGCGCGGCAGGCCCTCCGCCGACAAGTTCCGCGGCGGTTGAATCTGCGCGCGCGGTGTTCATGGTTGGTCGGATGTGCCGATGACGACGCGCGGCAGCGTGGCTAGAACGATGTTGCAGATGCCCGCGTCGCGCGCGAGCAGTGTCACGCGGACGAGTTGCTCGTAAGTCACGGCTTTGTCGGCGTGGATGACGAGTGTGAGCGGTTCGCGCAGTCCTTTCGCGGCGCCGCGCAAGTGCGATTTCAATTCGTTCTCATTGACGATTTGATCTGCGAAAAACAGCCGTCCGCCGGCATCAATCGCAACGGACACCGTCGGTTTGTCCGCGCCAGCCAGACCGTCGGCGACGGGCATGCGCAACGACAGACCCGGTGTGGGTAAAAGCATGGCCAGCATCAGAAAAATGAGCAGCAGAAAGAAAACAGCCACGAACGGCGCCACGTCAAACGGGCTGCGCAAGAGACGGGCATTGCGCGGGAATTTCATGAGGATTTGGGACCGCCGTTTTCGGTGACGATGTTGACGATTTCGCCGGCGGCCCGTTCCATGTCGAGGACGATCTTGTTGATGCGGCTGACGAGGTAATTATACCCGGCGTGAACCGGAATGGCCACGGCAATGCCCGCCGCCGCGCAAATGAGCGCCTCCCAAATGCCGGCAGAGAGCGTGTTGACGTGCGCGTAAAGGCCGTCGGTTTGCAATCTCATAAAAATGCGGATAAACCCGATGATGGTGCCGAGCAAACCCAACAGCGGCGCGATTTGCGCGATGGTGGCAAGCAGGTTCAGTTTTTCCTCAAGGCGCGGCACTTCGGTGAGGCCGGCTTCCTCCACGGCTTCGCGCACACGCTCGCGTCCGCGGTCGCGGTTGAGAATGGCGGTTTTGACAATGCGCGCGACGGGGCCGGGCGTGGCGTCGCAGATGGAAATGGCTTCGACAATATTGTCGCGCTTAAGAACATTGCGCACGCCGTTGAGGAATTCACCGGAATTGATTTGCGAGCGATGACAAAACAAAACGCGCTCGATGAACACAACGAGTGCAATGGCCGCGGCAATCAGAATCAGCCAGATTATCGGGCCGCCATTGGTCAGAAGCAGTGGTAACATGCGGCTTTTATAGGCGGTCGCGTGACAAGTGACAAGTGACAAGTAACGCGTAAGGTGACGCAAGTCCCATGTCTCGCGTTTTGGCTTGCTTCACACGCACCATCAACGAATGCTTTCGTTCATGGATGTCGCAGACGAAAAAGTACTTGTGTTCCCGCGTTCGGTTTTCGAGCAGCTTGGCGTTTTTCAAGGTTTTTGCGCTGATGTAAATCGCTATTTGCCGACGATTCTTTATCCTAGGAACCACAGTTTTATCCCCCGCTCCCAAGCTGAGATCGATCCTAGCTTCAAACAAATCATTCCTTATGTCGTGATTACAGACGGAACGAATGTTCTTCATTATATTCGCGGCAAGGATGCCGGTGAAAAACGTTTGGTTGCCAAGGGGTCAATCGGTATTGGCGGCCACATTGACGAAAATCAAGATCATACGCTTTTTTCTTTCGGTTTGCAGCAGGCATTTTTTCAAAGTGCAGTTGAGCGCGAAGTATGCGAAGAACTTTCGATTCAAGGCAAATTTGACGCAAAACCCGTGGGTCTCATCAACGACGATTCCACCGAAGTCGGCCGGGTTCACTTTGGCATAGTGCATGTATTATTCCGCACATCCGAACAGGTGAGAAAAAATGAACGCGTCATTACGCAACTCAAATGGTTGCCTTTTGAGGGTCTGAAGGTGAAACGTGAACAAATGGAAACTTGGTCGCAACTTTGCCTGGATAACCTGGATGCGTTGGTAAACAGAAGTTGAACAGATGAACAAGGAACATTGGAGGTCGAGAAAGGTGGTGATTGTCGGGGCTGGTGCCGTGGGTTCCACCTTTGCTTATACGCTGGCTCAAAGCGGACTGGCTGACGAGATAGGTCTGCTGGACGCCAATCATGAACTGGCAATGGGGCAGGTGCTCGATTTGGCCCATGGCCAGGCCTTTTTCCCATCGGTTCAGATTCGCGTGGCCGAGAAAGCGGACTATGCCGATGCCCACCTGATTGTCATTACGGCCGGGGCCAAGCAACGGCCCGGTGAATCGCGTCTGGCGCTGTTGCAACGAAACGCCGAAATCATCCAAAATATCATGGATGAAATCCTGCGGCAGAATTCACCGGCAGTCGTATTGGTGGTGAGCAATCCGGTGGACATTCTGACCTATGTCGCCCAAAAACGTTCCGGCTGGCCGCGCGGACGCGTCATCGGGTCGGGCACGGTGCTGGACAGCATGCGGTTCCGCTATTTGTTGAGCCAGCATTGCGGGGTGGATGTGCACAACGTGCATGCCTACATCCTCGGAGAACATGGAGACAGCGAACTGGCCGCATGGTCCATGACCAATATGGCCGGTGTGCCGGTCGAACAATTTTGCCCTCTTTGTGGAAAATGCGACAACTGGGAAGAGTCCCGGCGTAAAATTGCCGAGGCGGTGAAGAATTCCGCCTACCACATCATTGATTACAAAGGGGCAACTTGGTTTGCCGTCGGCCTGGCCCTGACGCGAATCACAGGGGCAATCCTGCGCAATCAAAACAGCGTGCTCACGGTTTCGGCGGTGTTGGAAGGGGAGTATGGTTTAAGCGGAGTGTGTCTGGGAGTGCCCTGCGTCCTTTCACAAAAAGGCATCGAACGCATCCTAGAAGTTAACCTGCCGCCTAAAGAACAAAATGCCCTCGAAAAGTCCGCAACCATTCTGCGGGAAATGCTCACGCAATTGAAATTGCCCGGCACATCATAAAAAGGAAGCGACAAAGGAAAACAACCATGCCGCAAGATGCCCCGTCAAAACCCAAGGGATTGCCTGGAGCACAGGCGGCCTGGGCCGCTGAACTTGTCAGTTATCAGGCCGGCGCCATCGTCAGCCGTGAAATTGTGAAGAAACCGACCGGCACCGTGACCTGTTTTGCGTTCGACGAAGGACAGGGTTTGAGCGAACACACCGCGCCGTTCGATGCGCTGGTGCAGGTGTTGGAAGGTAAAGTGGAAATCACAATTTCCGGCAAGCCGCATTGCCTGCAAGGCGGCGAGCTGATTCTCATGCCGGCCAATCAGCCGCATACGCTCAAGGCCCTCACGCGTTTCAAAATGCTTCTGACGATGATCCGGTCGTAGAGAATAGTTTTCGGGAGGCCAAGCTCTGCGAGCCCCTGAAACGGCAGGGCGGGTTGTCCCCAGCCCGCCGAATGAGCGACGCGATGAGGACATCGCGCCCTACCTAAAATCGTGGCACAGACGTCTCGTCTGTGTTCCAATTTTCACAGGCCAGAAGCCTGTGCCACGTTCTTGCTTCACCATGCAAATTGGATTAGTATCCCGGTTCTGAATGATACTCGAATACGAGCTATGGCATTTCTGAACGACAATTATCTCAAACTGAAAGCCGGCTATTTGTTTCCTGAAATCGGCCGGCGCGTGAAAGTTTTCTGCGAAGCGAACCCCGAAGCCGCCCAGCGCCTCATCCGCTGCGGCATCGGCGACGTGACTGAGCCGTTGCCGGCGGCAGCGATTGCCGCGATGCACAAAGCCGTGGACGAAATGGCTGTGCGCGAGACGTTCAAAGGCTACGGCCCGGAACAAGGCTACGAATGGCTGCGCGCTGCCATTGCCAAAAATGATTTCCGCGACCGTGGTTGCGACGTGGCCGATGACGAGATTTTTGTCAGCGACGGCACCAAATGCGACACGGGCAACATCCTCGATATTCTTGGGCACAAAAACAAAATCGCCGTCAGCGACCCGGTTTACCCGGTCTACGTGGACACAAACGTCATGGCCGGCCACACCGGCGAGGCCAACGAAGCCGGCAATTATTCGAAGCTTGTTTATTTGCCTTGCCGGCCGAGCAACGGTTTCATTCCTGAACCGCCGAAACGGCATGTGGACGTGATTTATCTTTGCTCGCCGAACAACCCGACCGGCGCGGTGGCGAATCGTCCCCAACTCGAAGCGTGGGTGAAATACGCGCTCGAACAAAAGGCCATCATTTTGTTCGACGCGGCTTACGAGGCTTACATCACCGACCCGGTGCTGCCGCATTCGATTTACGAAATTCCCGGCGCGCGTGACTGCGCCATCGAGTTTCGCAGTTGCTCGAAAAACGGCGGATTCACCGGCGTGCGCTGTGCGTTCACCGTTGTTCCCAAAACGCTCAATGCCCAGACGAAATCCGGCGAGTTCAAACCGTTACATCCGTTGTGGCTGCGGCGCATGACGACGAAGTTCAACGGCGTGAGCTATATTGTCCAGCGTGGCGCAGAAGCGCTTTACTCGCTGGAAGGCAAAGCGCAAGTGAAGGCTCTTATCGAGCATTATCTCGGCAATGCGAAAGTGTTGCGAGAAGGCGCAAAGAATGCCGGACTGAAAGTTTTCGGCGGTTTGAATGCGCCCTATATTTGGGTGAGAACGCCCAAAGGCGTCACCAGCTGGCAAGCATTTGACAAAATTCTTGGCGCAGCCAACGTGGTCATTACGCCCGGCAGCGGTTTTGGCTCGAAAGGCGAGGGCTATTTCCGCATCAGCGCTTTCAACAGCCGCGCCAATGCCGGGGAAGTCGCCCGCCGATTGCAGGGGTTGAAGTGGTGAATTTCACCATCGGCAGGTTGAATCGTCCAGCGGCTACCTGCTCGCGACGCATGTCGCGAGTTGTTTGGCGGCGCAAGGGTGCTAGATCAGGTTTAGGCGTTCTGCCCTTGTGCCAATCAGGCTATCTAAAGTCAGTTCCGTCTTTGGGGATGGCGACCCGGATTTCTTGATGAATAGGAAAACCGGGAAGATCCTCATGTCTTGAATCAGCTCTGAATGGGCGGCGCAGAGGGCGGTGAGCTGAAAGACGAGGTTGCTCAAAGCCGGTGCGTCCTGCCATTGCTCGAAATGAGGCCAGTGGGCCCAGCCCCAGTCCTCAAGTACGTAAATTCCCCCCGGGCGGAGGAGGGGGAAGGCAATCTCAAAGGTTCGGCGGGAGAGTTCATATTGATGCGATGCGTCGTCGATAATCAGGTCGATGGGGTTGTCCCCGAATTCGGAGGCAACAATGGACCTAATAGCCTCACCGTTATCTTGGGAGACATTGTAGTGTATGCTGACTCTGCGGCCAACAGGGTGCTTGTCCAAAAATTCTTGAACTCCCGAGATCGGTGGGCGTAGATCGATGCCGACATACTTCTGGAGGTTGAACATCAGCATGAGGAGTACCGGAGAGCCGCCTTGGTATGTGCCGAATTCAAGGACGCGGGCCGGAGGTGTCTTCTCGAAGATCTCTTGATAGAGGTCTATCGAATGCTTGTCTTTGATAAGAATGACCTCTTCGGAGGAGGTTTCGTATTTTGCATAGTCAGATAAAATACACTTGAAGTTGACGCCTTCCAGGGCGAACTCAGTCTCGGACTTCCAATCGATGGTGGGCATAGGTCAGTGCTTCTTACTAGAATGGGGGAGCATCTTGCGCCGCCTAACAAGTCGGTATGTAACAAAACCGTTGTATATCCCCGTTCATGGAAGCATTAGCTAACGGATTTGAAGTGGCTTGTCCAGCGGCTATCGGCGAAAGCGACGAACTGAAAAGCCCGATCACCCTCCCACCTCCTGATGGGTGCCTGAAGGATTTTCGAAAAATTATGGGGCCTGAATGACCTGGGCAGTATGTGTCGTCATCGACGACAAAATACTCAAGCTGGCGAAGGTTGAAGGCGGATAATCGGTAAAGCAAAACCGCGACTGGCCTGCCTGGATGACCTCGCCCGGTCGCAGCTTGTGGGACAAGATTCGATTACCGTCCACCAAAGTGCCGTTGCTGGAACGGAGATCCATGGCAAAAAAATCGGCTCCTTGGCTTAGGATTAAAAAATGGTTACTCGAAAGGGTATCATCCTCCACACATGCGTCCGCGTGATCACCCCGTCCGACAACCAGCGGTTTCTGTCCCAAAGCCCAGTGTTGGACCACCGAGCCGTCCGTCCGTATCTGATACAGGAATGCCATATTTGCCTTCCCTTTAATTCATTCACCAGCGAGTTGAAGCTAAGACACACTGTGCCTGCGATGTCAATCCCGACTTGTCGGGAAACGAAACGGTCAGCCGACGTTGGTTCCGGCAATTTTGTCAGGCCGCATTTCTTTAGGGTGCTGGTGGTGCATTCGTGCAGGCGACTTGGTAAAACCTCTTAGCCTGTCCAGCGAGAACGGCATCGTTGGTGCAAAACCCGTTGCCATTTCCAGGAAGCCAAGGGGTGAGTGGCACCCACTGGTTCGTGGTCAAAACCGAACAACACTGCAACTGATACCACTCATTGGTGGCGGTGTCCCAGCAGAGCTCAACCTGTGAAGCGCGGATGGAAAGACGCGGTGGCTCAGGCACAGACACCGAGAACGCTTGTGTCTTCACTGTCACGCCCCACGCTCCAAAGACGAAATTGTAGTTGCCCGGCGGGAGCGTTCCTAGGTTGTACTGCGTGGAGACAGTGGTGACGATGTCCATGCACTCCATCCCCACCTCCGTCCAGAATTGCGCATCCACAGACACGATGTTTCCGAGGAGCAGAGGTTGGCCCCAATTGCCGACGGATACGCACGAGTTGGGCAAATCCACGGTGACCGCCACGGACACGGTTGCCCCATTCGTTTGGGGACTAATAGTAACGGCAGCCGGAGAAGGAATGTAAGGCTCGAGCGTCTGTGCCCCGCATTCGGGGACGGTTTGCGGCCCAAGCACGACGATGACAAGGGACACAACGATGATATGAATGTCTTTGAGTGTTGTTTTCATGGTTACGTGTACGTTTAGTTTTGTGGTGGTGCGATGCGGCCTGACAGGTATTCGGCCAAACCACGGTTTGGCCGAGTTCGGGAGGCAAGATTCTTGCTTTCCCTATCATGTACCTAGAATAAGCTAGTTTACGAGTAAAAGGCAAGTTAATAATTTGGCCTAATTTATGAATGCAAGCTTAAGTAGCTTTCCAAGACGTCCTACTAATGCGGCTAATGCTACAGCCCGCCAAAGGAGGCCTTTGGGCGACTGGTTCCGAACCCGAAGTTAAAGTTTTTGGATCAGTGCCGGGAAGTCATGCGGTTCAAACGCCTTTTCTCTGCGCATGGAGACGGTCTTGCGTTGTTCGCAATCAAATTAACCATTGGCAATCAACTGCCAGTCTGTTATTCAAATCGTTCGCTTTTTACCGAAGCGGCTGAACTTTTAACCAAAACGATTTTATGTCACAGCATCGCAGTCTGCGCGCGGCGTCCACTCTTGGCAGCAAGCGCAATGTCCTCAAACGTTTCGAGCGTGTGGCGCTTCTTAAAAAGCGCGGCCAGTGGAAAAACGGCGACCGCATCACCGGCCTCCGCAAAACCAAGCCGGACGCCTAGAGAAGGTAGAAGGCAGAATGATGAATGCAGAAATATTTCCCGAGTTCCGTTTCTGCATTCTACATTCTTAATTCTGCATTCGCACGTGGTTCGTCTTCAAAAATTTCTGGCCGATGCCGGTGTGGCTTCGCGCCGCACAGCGGAACAAATCATTATGGCCGGGCGGGTCAGCGTCAACGGCCAGTCCGTTTGCCGGTTCGGAACGAAAGTTGATCCAGTGCATGATAAAGTGGCTGTGGACGGCAAGCCGGTTCGCGCCAAACGCAAGCTTTACGTGGCCCTGCACAAGCCGCCCGGCTGTGTTTGTTCGCGCAAGGATGAATTGGGACGTCCGGTAATCCACGATTTATTGCCAAAAGAATGGCAAATGCTTCATTCCGTTGGCCGTTTGGATTTCGACAGTGAAGGATTGATTTTTCTGACCAATGATGGACAATTCGCCTTGCACCTGACGCATCCGCGCTACGGCGTCCGCAAAAAGTATGTGGTCACCGTTGCAGGCCGGGTGGACAAGGCGATGCTCGCGGAGTTTACGCGCGGCGTCTGGCACGCGGGCGAAAAGCTCCGGGCGCAGGCGGTGCGGCTCGTTTCAGCCGGTCGTGCGCGAAGTGTGGTGGAATTGGAACTGGGCGAAGGCAGGAACCGCGAGGTGCGGCGGCTGTTTGAATCGCAGGGTTTGACGGTGAAACGGTTGCAGCGGACGCAGATTGGGAAAATCAAATTGGGCGAGTTGAAACCGGGCCGATGGCGGACATTGACAGAGACAGAGATAAGAACTTTACTTTTAGAATTATGAAAATGAATTACTGGCTGACTTTGGGCGTGATGATGGTGACGAGCGCAGTCGCGCAGGACAACACAAACGCGGTGCCGCAAATGCCCGCGCCAACCGCTCCTTCGCCCGCGGAAGTCGCGCCCGCGGCAACGGCTGTTGAGACCGGCGCCCCGGCGGCAAACGCGAAGCCTGCCAAACACAGAAAGCACAAAGCCGCTGCGCCGGGAAAAATTACTTTTACCGAACCAACAGCCACACTCGTTGCCGGCCCGGCGGAAGTCGCTGTAAACGTCAATGTTCGCGGTCAGGCCGGCCTCAAGGGTGATGTGGTGGCGCATCTCGTCAAAGGCGACGCGGTGACGGTTTTGTCTCAAATCAACCTGGACAAACACAAGGCCGATGAACCTGCGCAATGGGCGAAAATTGCTCTTCCAACGAGCGCGCACGTTTGGGTCAGGACCCTGTTCATTGACGAGACGAATAAAACGGTTCTGCCAAAGAAATTAAATCTGCGCGCCGGGCCGAGTGAAAATTACAACGTCCTCGGCGTCATTGAACGCGGCATGCCGGTGAGCGAAGTCAAAACCAAGGGTGACTGGATGGAAATTGACGCGCCGACCAATGCCTTTGCTTTCGTCGCCGCAATGTATTTGAAACAGGCAACTCCGGCGACGCCGGCTGTTGAGACCACGCCCATTGTGGCTGAACCGATGGCACCGCTGGTCGAGCAAGCCCCGCCGCCCCAGCCGCGCATCGTCACGCACGAAGGTGTTGTGCGTCACGTCGTCAGCCTCGTCGCACCGACGGATTACGAGTTGTTTGATCCCAATACGGGCCAGAATATTGATTATCTTTACACGACTTCCACGAGCCTCGATCTCAAACGTTATAAAGGCCGGCACATTGTTGTGACGGGTGAGGAGGGACTCGACACACGCTGGAATAACACACCTGTTCTCAACATCCAGAGCATTCAGGTGGCCGAGTAATGCCGCCGGACAATCTCATTGACGGCCGCGCCATTGCCGCGCAAATCCAGCGCGAACTTGCACAACGCGTCGCCGAGTTGAAGAAACGCGGCGTGCAACCCGGCCTCGCGTTCGTTCGCGTGGGTGAAAACCCGGCTTCCAAAGTCTATGTCAATCGCAAGGAAAAAGCCTGCGCCGAACTCGGCATTTTTTCCAAAACACATTTTTTACCGGAGCAAACGAGCGAAGCCGAATTGCTCGCCTTGTTGAAAAAGCTGAACGCGGATTCCCGTTTGCACGGAATTTTGGTCCAGGCACCGTTGCCAAAACAAATTCGCGAGTCGGTGATTTATTCGAGCGTGCTGCCGCAAAAGGATGTGGATGGTTTTCATCCGGTGAACGTCGGCAAATTGATGCTCGGCGATCCCAGCGGTTTTCAGCCCTGCACACCAGCGGGTATTCGTGAATTGCTGATTCGCTCAAACGTGAAAATCGAAGGCGCCGAAGTGGTGATTTTGGGGCGCGGTAACATCGTCGGCAAACCGATGGCCGCGATGCTTTGTCAAAAAAACGCGCACGGCAACGCGACCGTCACGATTTGTCATTCGGCCACGCGCGACATCAAGGCGCATTGCCTCCGCGCGGACATCCTAATCGCGGCGATGGGTGTCGCCGAATTTGTGAAGGCCGACATGGTCAAACCCGGCGCGGTGGTGATTGACGTGGGTGTCAACCGCGTGAATGGAAAACTGGTGGGCGACGTGGATTTCGCCCGCGTTCAGCCGATTGCCGGGAAAATCACGCCGAATCCCGGCGGTGTCGGCCCGATGACCATTGCGATGCTGATGCAAAACACCGTGCGCGCGGCGGAGTCAAACCACCAATGAACACGAATAAACACGATTAAGAAACCGATTTGCAAAAAATGGCTTTGCCAGTGAATCTTCGTGTTCATTTGTGTCCATTCGTGGTTAAATCAAGTTTATGCAAGCCACTCGAATTCTCCCCGATTTGCAATCCTCGCTTTTGTGCGAGGAAGTCCGGCAGGAAGCCAACGGGAATTTCTTCATTATCGGCATCATCAATTTTCTCCGTGTGCCCCAATTGCCTGCCGTCGCAGGACGGCTCTGTATCTTTAATCGTTGGACGGCGGGCATCGGCCAGTTCACTGAGAATATCCGGATCATCGCGCCCGACCAGACAACCGTGCTGCGCAAGGGCGAAATGAAATTTGAGTTGCGCGACCCGGCGTTGTCCACGACCGGTGTGCTGGTTTTTGGCCAGGTCGAATTCAAAGTCGCCGGAACCTACTACATCGAGGTGCTTGTGGACGACGTGATGAAACTCCGCTATCCCGTTCCAGTGGTTCTTGTGCCGCCGCCGAATCAAGATCCCCAGCAGCCACAGCCGAAGCCGCCGGCGGCGGGCGAAAAAAAAGCCTGACTTTAAAGTCCAAGTTTCAAGCGTTCAGTTTTCAGATTCTGAAAACTTGAAACTGAAAACTTTTCCAGCATTTCATCCGCGTTCCATCTGTGGTTAAATTCCCGCCGGTGAGTGCGTCGGCTGAATCAACTTTTGCGTGGGAACCGCTGACGCCGCGCGGCGTGGCGGCATTTGCGCGCGCGACGCCCAGTCGTTTGTTTCTCGTGCAGTTCATTATTGCACTGCTCGCCGCCGCGTCAGTTGTCTGGTTTCTCTACGACGGTTGTTTTCCGACCGTGTTCACGGCGATTCAAAATTTGCCTGCCGCCGGCGAAATCCGGTCCGCCCGGCTCGATTGGCATGGCAACTCGCCGCAACTGCTCGCCGAAGGCCGGTCCATTGCGTTTGACGTTGACCTGAATCATTCCGGTCAAATCCACCCGCTGGCGGATGTGCAAATTGAATTTGGCGGAGAAACCGTCCGCATTTTTTCGTTGCTCGGTTACACGGAGTGGAATTACCCGCGCGGCCAGGTCATCCCTTTTAATCACACCGATCTGGAGCCACAGTGGGGCGCTTGGGCGATGGAACTCCTGTTCATGGCCGGAATCGTGCTGGCGGCAGGTTTTATGCTGGGTTGGTGGTTGCTGGCGACGATTTATTTCATTCCTGTTTGGGTTCTCGGTCTCTTTATGAACCGCGATTTAACTTTTCGCCAAAGCTGGCGGCTGGCAGGCGCGGCGTTGATGCCGGGCGCGTTACTGATGGCGGCGGCCGTTTTGCTCTACAATTCCGGTTTTCTCAATTTTGTTTCCCTGGGTTTTACCTTCGCTGCGCATCTCGTTCTCGGCTGGATTTATTTGTTCCTGAGTCTGCTGTTTCTGCCGCGATCGCCGTCGGCGTTGAGCAAGGGCAATCCCTTCACGCCGTCACAGTAAATTTGACACCTGCCGGAAGGGTCTTTAGCCTCCGTGCATCATGTCCCGGTTGCCGTTTGAATTGCTTCTTGCGCTGCGTTATTTGCGGCCCAGACGGACGTTCGTTTCCATCATTACGCTCATCTCCGTCCTCGGCGTTGCGCTCGGCGTCGCCGTGCTCATCATTGTCATCAGCGTGATGAGCGGGTTCGACCACGACCTGCGCGAAAAAATCCTCGGTTTTAACGCGCACATCCAGGTTTTCCAAAGCCGCGGAACGATGCAGAACTACGCGCAGGTTGCGAGTGTCATCGCATCCAACAAAAACGTGCGCGGCGTTTCACCGCTGGTGATTGGCAAGGTGTTGGTGGAAACGCAGGAGGAAACAGGCAGGCAGGCAAAGGTGGATGCGCCGATCCTGCGTGGTGTGGACCCGCGGATCGAAGGCAGTGTGAATGTTTTGCCGCAAAGCATCGTGGAGGGGAAATTTGATTTAAGCGGTCGCGGCGTGGTCATCGGCAGTGAGTTCGCCCGCAACCTGCGACTTCACGTCGGCGACCGGTTGTCCATTTATTCGCCGCGCGATATCGAGCAAATGCGCAAAAGCCGCGGCAAGAAAAACGAGGAGGCCATTTTGCCGGAGGATTATGAGGTGCGCGGCATATTCGACGTGGGCTACTACGAATTCAACAGCCTGTTCATCGTCACGTCACTGGAGAACGCACAGGATTTGTATGATCTGGGTGATTCCGTGCATGACCTGGAGGTGATGTTGAAAGACCCTTACCAGGCGACAGAAGTGAAACGGCAATTGGAGCAAACCCTCGGCAGGGAATTCACCGTAACCACGTGGATGGAACAGAATTCCGCCATTCTCAGCGCACTCATCGTCGAGAAAAACGTCATGTTTTACCTGCTGTTTTTCATCGTCATCGTCGCTGCGCTCTGCATCTTGAGCGCGCAAATCACGTTCGTCGTCCAAAAAACGCGCGAAATTGGAATGCTCAAGGCGCTCGGCGCGACAAACCTCCAGATTTCCGGCGTGTTTCTCAGTCAAAGCGCCATTATCGGCGTGCTTGGCGTGTTGGCCGGTTACGGCTTGGGCATTCTGGCGCTGACTTACCGCAATGAATTTTTGCACTTCATGAATTACTGGACCGGCTTTGAACTGTTTCCGGCGTCCATTTACGGCTTCAGCGAATTGCCGGCGCTGATTGTCGCCCGCGACATCGCGTTGATTTGCGGAAGCTCGTTTGTCATTTGCATTCTCGGCGGCGTGTTGCCCGCGTGGCGCGCCGGCCGGTTGAAACCCGTGGAGGCGCTGCGCTATGAATGAACCGCTGCTTTCCACCCTCGCCCTCGCCAAGACTTACATCATGGGCAAACGCACGCTCGAAGTGCTGCGCGGCGTGAACCTCGACGTGGCGCGCGGCGAATTCCTCGCGTTGCGCGGCGCGTCCGGCGCGGGCAAAAGCACACTGCTGCATCTGGTCGGCGGATTGGACACGCCGAATTCGGGCGAGATTCATTTCGCCGGACAAAACCTCGCCGCGTTTTCCGAAGGCGAATTGACGCATTTCCGGAATCGCCGCGTCGGTTTCGTGTTTCAATCGTACTATCTGTTGCCCGAACTCGACGCGCTTGAAAATGTCTGTCTTCCGGCGCGGGTCGCGCGCGTGCCCGCGGGACAAGCCGGGTCGCGCGGACGCGACCTGCTCGCTTGGGTTGGCCTCAAAGATCGCATGGAGCACAAGCCGTTTGAGCTTTCCGGCGGCGAACAGCAGCGCGTCGCCATCGCCCGTGCGCTCATCAACGAACCGGAATTGCTTCTGGCCGACGAACCGACCGGCAATCTCGATTCGCACACCGGCGGCGAAATCATTGAACTGCTCAAAAATCTCCATATCAAAAAAAAGATGACTCTTATTATCGCCACACACGATGCAACAGTGGCCGCGCACGCACAGCGCGTCATCGAATTGGCGGACGGGCGCATCACCAATGGCTCATAGTGAAATGAGCCTTTGAAAAAGGTTTTTCGGTGGTTGGCTTCCGTAAAAAATATGCTTGAAGATCGCGATTACATGCGCCAGCCGGTTTATTACCGGCCGCGCGTGTCGTTCACCGTGGCGCTGCTGATTGTCAACGCGATTGTCTTTCTCGTCGAATGCGCGCTTTCCTCCCATCCGCTGCGTTTGGCGCCGGATAATTCGTTTTTTTACAATTATTTTGCGTTGAGCCTTGAAGGTTTGGAGCACGGCTGGGTTTGGCAATTGCTCACCTATCAGTTCATGCACGCCGGCCTGTTGCATATTTTTCTCAACAGTTGGGCAATCTACGTTTTTGGCCGTGAAATTGAAGAAACCCTTGGCCCTCAAAAATTCCTGGCTTTGTTCCTGACCAGTGGTGTCATTGGTGGAATTTTTCAGGCACTCGCCAGCTGGATTTGGCCTCATTATTTTGGCGGTGCGGTGGTTGGCGCCTCGTCAGGCGCGTTTGGACTCGTCGCGGCATTCGCCATTTTATATCCGGAACGCGAGTTGACCCTGCTTCTGTTCTTCGTTTTGCCGCTGACGTTGCGTGCTGAAACCCTCCTGATTCTTTCGGCGGCACTGGCATTGTTCGGCATCGCATTTCCGACGGGCAACATCGCCGATGTCGCGCATTTGGGCGGCATGTTGACGGGCATCGTTTTCGTGCGTCAATTCATTCAAGGCCGTTGGAATTGGCCCCGATGGAAATTTTCGGCGCGCCGCGCCGCGTCCCGCGAACCCGAAGGCGATGTATCCACAGACGAATTTCTGCAAACGGAAGTGGACCCGATTCTCGACAAAATCTCCGCGCACGGCATTCAAAGCCTCACCGAACACGAGCGCAAAATTCTTGAAAAAGCCCGCGCCAAAATGACTAAACGTTGATTCTGTAGCGGCGGTCTATGACCGTCGCTGATTTTTCCAGCTCTCATAGAGCGCCGCTACAAATACTCGACTCCCGGCTTTCGACGTTTTACGCTCAAGCCATGATCACGCGCTACTCACGCCCTGAAATGCGGGCCATCTGGACCGACGAAAACAAACTCCGCAGCTGGCTGCAAATTGAACTTCTTGCCAGCGAAGCGCTGGTTGGGGAAGGCATCGTACCACGCGCCGATTTCGCGAAAATCAAACGCGGTGCCGACAAGTGTTTTACCAATCTTAAAGGCCTCGTCGAACGGCAGAAGGAACTGGAAAAAACGTTCAACCACGATGTCATCGCCTTCACCACCGCTGTCGCCGAAAAAATCAATCACCGCGCCAGCCGGTGGTTGCACTTCGGGTTGACCAGCAGCGATGTCGGCGACACGGCGTTCGCCGTCCAGATGACGCAATCCGCCGACATCCTCATTGCCGACGTGAAGCGACTCCGCGTTTCCATCGCGAAACGCGCGAAGGAATACATGCTGACGCCCTGCATCGGCCGCAGCCACGGCATTCATGCCGAGCCGACCACCTTCGGCCTTAAGCTTGCGCTCATGTATGACGAATTTGGCCGGGCGCTCGAACGTCTCGAACGGGTCCGCGAAGTCGCTGCCGTTGGCAAACTCAGCGGCGCCGTGGGCACCAGCGCCCACTTGTCGCCTGCTGTGGAGGCCGCCGTGTGCAAACACCTTGGCCTGCGCCCTGCGCCCATAGCCACACAAGTCGTCCAGCGCGACATTCACGCCGAATTCATGACCGCGCTCGCCCTTGTCGGTGCGAGCATCGAACGTTGGGCCGTCGAGTTCCGCCATCTCCAGCGCACGGAAGTCCTTGAAGTTGAGGAACCCTTCACCAAGGGCCAGAAAGGCAGCAGCGCCATGCCGCACAAGCGCAATCCCATCACTTGGGAGCGCCTCACTGGTCTTGCCCGCGTCCTCCGCGGCAACGCCGTCGCCGCCCTCGAAAACGTTGCCCTCTGGCACGAGCGCGACATCAGCCACAGCAGCGTCGAGCGCATCATCTTCCCCGACTCCTGCATGTTGCTGGATTACATGCTCGCGCTGCTAATTCGCTTGATGGACGGGCTGAACGTTTATCCCGAAAACATGAAGAAAAATCTCGGGTTAAGCCTCGGCATGTGGAATTCGCAAACCGTCCTGCTCGCGCTCATCCGCAAAGGCCTGACACGCGAAGACGCCTACAATCTGGTTCAAGACGCGGCGATGAAGACATGGGAAGTCAAACACAACGGTCGGGACAACGCCGACTTTCTCAAGCAACTCCAGGCCGACTCCGATGTGGCTAAACATTTCAGAAAGGGCGAACTCGAGAAACTCTGCTCGCTCGATTTCCACTTCAAGGAAGTGAAGAACCGGTTCAAGAAACTGGGGTTGTAGCCGCCTTGTTGGGAGGGCGAGGCTCCTGACGAGCCCTGAAATCAGGCAATGGAGCTTTGACTTGAAACTGCTCGTAAAGAATACCGCAGTCGCAACCGCAAATCCCAAGCTTGTGCCGCTATTCCCGAAGCATGGCGCGAATTGGTTGAAAAAGGAGATGAACTATTGGTGGAACTCCTTGCTGGTGCTGTGGAATCTAAGGTGAGAGTTCGCCCTGACGACGGTGATGTTGCAGAATTTCTCGCTGTCTTAGGAAGGCTGCCTGTCGTGGAAGTCCCACGCGGTAACGCGATGCAATCTTCGGGATTTCCAGCGGCTCCGCACTCCACAACGCACCGACCTGTTGGCGAATCTTCGCGGAGTGGCAAGCTTGTTTTGCTCGGTAAAGCGTACTCTTACCACAACACTAAGGATGCAATGGTCATCGTCCTCAGAGAACTCGCCAAAACAGACCCGTCATTTCTCGATCGGTGTTCGCAGCACCCTGATGCCCAAGGCCGCAAGCGTCGCTACATCGCCCGCACGGCGGAGGAATTGTACCCCGATCGTCCAGACTTGCGTGAGTGCAGTGAATCACTCCCGGGAGGATGGTTGGTGGCAACCAACCTCAACAACATGCTTAAGAAAACCATCATCCGGCTCGCCGCCGAAGTTGCCGGGTTGTCTTTTGGCAAAGACGTGGTGGTTGAATTTTAAATTGTGGGCTCGTCAGGAGCCTCGCCCTCCCGTATCAATGGTCCGTGGATATTCGTTCTCAAGATTACCACATTGGGCGTCAAAAACCGGCGGAAGGCGTTCATATTCATCTCAGCGAACCGACAATTCCGCTCAATCGCTGGATGAGTTATTGGAAACGTCTCTTCACGCAAAAAGCGGAACGCCCTGATTGGCAATGGCAACCCCACCATTGGGACACACGCCTGCGTCGTTCGGAGAATTACACGGAAAAGTGGTATTACATCCGTGAGAACCCGGTGAAAGAGGGCCTGGTGAAAAATGCCGACGACTGGCCTTATCAAGGAATGATAAATGTGTTGCCGTGGTAAAGAAAAATTAGGGCTCACGAGGACGTTCGCCCTCCCGGTTAAATTATTTCAATTCCCACCAGGTAAGGTAATAGTCGCTGCCTATCATCTTTTGCCGGATGAAGGCGCTCTTAGTGATTTTGCCACGCGGCGGAAGTGGTGCCCGAGGATGGCGAGTTCGATGGCGTGCGGAAACTGACGTGGTCGCCGGATGAGTGTGCCCAAAAACAGCCGCCAATACCCCACACGTCCCCGGTGCCAAACGCCCAGCACCCAGAAGGATTTTAGAAACGCAATGATGTCCGCCCGTGACAGGTGCAGGCGCGGACCAGTCGGACGATGACTTTTGAGGAACGTGCGAATGCGCTGATAGTAGTTCCGCGGCTCGTAAAGTTTCTTCACCAGCTCACGGTAGCCGGATTGCAGAAACTCGCGGCTTAATTTGGGTTTAAAGTTCAGCGTGGCGTCGGAGTTGTTGCCGGTGCTTTCGGCTTCGAGCCGTCCCTCGCGTTTCAACCGTTGCCACAATCGCGTCTGCGGCAGCGCGCTGAGCAACCCCACCATCGCCGTCGCCACACCGGAACGTTGGATGAACTCAAACTGCCGCTTGAAGATGTCACTCTTGTCGCTGTCGAAGCCCACAATGAATCCACCCATGACTTCCAGCCCGGCGCGTTGCAGCGTTTGCACGGCAGCCACAAGGTCGCGGTTCCGGTTCTGGAGCTTGTGACATTCCGCCAGCGCCTCGACCGAAGGCGTTTCAATGCCCACAAAAACCTTTTTAAAACCGGCCTCCACCATCAGCGCGCACAACTCCCGGTCATCGGCGAGATTTATGGAAGCCTCGGTGAGAAACCCGATACGGGTCCGCGTGCGCCGCCGCCATTCGATTAACGCATGCAGTAGCATCTTCGTTTGCTGTTTGTTGCCGATGAAATTGTCGTCCACGATGAAGACCATGTCCTTCCACTTGCGCCGGCGTAGCGCGTCCAACTCGGCGATCAATTGCACCGGCGTTTTCGTGCGGGGTACGCGCCCGTTCATCACTATGATGTCGCAAAATTCGCAATCGTACGGGCAGCCGCGCGAGAATTGCACAGACATCGTCACGTAATGCCGGAATTTGATGAGGTCCCAGCGCGGCGCCGGGGTCCGGGTGATGTCCGGCCGGTTCGTGCAGCGATAAACGGATTGCAACCGGCCGCTTTGCATGTCCTGCACGACTTGCGGCATGATCTCCTCGGCTTCGCCCAGAACGAAGTGCTGGATTTCCGGGAACGCTTCGTAGCCGGTGGTGAATAACGGCCCGCCCGCGATGACGGTTTTTTCAAGTGCCGTGCACCGCGCCACAATTTCGCGGACGGATTCCCTCTGCACCAGCATCGCGCCCAACAGCACGTAATCCGCCCAGAGCAAGTCTTTATCCTTGAGCCGCTCCGCGTTCATGTCCACCAGCTTGAGTTTCCACTCCGGCGGCAGCATCGCCGCCACCGTCAGCAAACCCAGCGGCGCCATGGACGCCCTCCGGGAAACGAAGCGCACAGCGTGCTTGAAGCTCCAAAACGTGTCGGGCGTTCTCGGACTAACGAGAAGTATTTTCATTAAGTCGTTATTGTGAGTTTAAGCCCCGATATGGGTTTATGCGAGGTAAATTCCAAACATATTAATACACACACCTGCACTTTGACCGCCGTCGTTATCCGTCACGTCCGGCTGAATGAAGGTGCGTTTGAATCGTGTGGGTGCGGCGCTCAAAAACGAAATCTTTAATCCATGTTCACCTGTGTTAGACTGCGGCAGCCATGAAGACAATGATTCGGAAGACAATTGTCCTTGCGGTTTTGTCGGCGATGTCATTTCCATTGTTCGCGCAGGACACAAACGCGCCGTTGCCAACGATTGGATTGATACTTCAACGTGTGGTTGAGCGGGTGAAAAAAGAGAGCGACAACGACCGCGCGTTCGATGAACGTTACAGTTACTTGCGCACCAAAGTCACCGAATATCGAAATTCAGCGGGCGAACTCAAAAAGCACGAGGAAAAATCCAGCGTGCATGACCCGCCGGCGGCGAAACATTCGCAACCGGACGCGGCCAAATCGAATCCGGATTCGGAAAAAAGTGAGGCTGTCAGCGACACCCATTCCAATGTGCGAGGGAAGCAATTCAAGAGGGATGATTTTCTGCTTAACCAGGATTTGGTCCGTCGTTTTCAATTCACACTGGCCGGACGCGAATTGATTGGCGGCCGCCCGGCGCTGACGATTGATTTCGTTCCAGTGAGCAAAAAAATGCCCGAGCGGAATCTCAAAGACCGTTTTATCAACAAGGCCGCAGGCCGCGTCTGGGTGGACGAAGCGGATTACTGCCTCGTGAAAGCCGATGTGCATCTGACTCAAAAAGTGAGCGTCGGCTTTGGTCTTGTCGGCGCAGTGTGGAAATTCGATTACGGGTTTGAACGCGAGCGGACTGATGATGGCCTTTGGTTCACGCGCGGCGTGAACTGGCATCTTGAGGGCCGTGAAGTGGTCTTCAATCGCAAGGTGGATTATCACGAGAAAATGATCGACATTCGCAGAACCGCGTCTTGACACGAAGCGTTTCATTGTTAACCTCGCCGCTCCGTCAAACGGAGCTTTTCCGCGCAAAAGCGCGATCAAATTTGAATTTATGAAACGCCAGTATCAGCCATCAAAAATCCGGCGCAGACGGCAGCACGGATTTCTCGCCCGCAAATCCACCAGGAGCGGCCGTGCCACACTGCGCAACCGCCGCCGTGTGGGGCGCAAACGTTTGACGCCCGTTTAATCCGCGTGCCCATGCCCGCCGAAATGCCGAAACGACTGCAGCTGCGCCGCCGGATGCGGCTCCAGCATCAGCGCGATTTCGCGCGCGTGCGGGAGCAAGGACAGCGGCTTGTGCTCGGCTGTCTCATCGCCAACTGGCATCCGCTACCCGACAGCGCGAAACCGAAATTGGGCATCATCACGAGCAAACGCATTGGCGGCGCGGTCGAACGCAGCCGCGCGCGGCGATTGCTGCGTGAAAGCTTTCGGTTGCATCAAAATGAATTCACGCAGCCGGTGGAACTTGTGCTCGTCGCGCGGCCTTCGATTGCAGGACGCGGTTTTGCCGGGGTCGAAAAGGATTTTTTAATGGCGCTGCGCCGTGCCGGTTTGTTGAAATGAAATAAACGTGAATCCACTCCAACACATTTTGATTTTTGCCGTTCGCGTTTATCGCTGGACGGTTTCGCCGGCGCAAACTTTTTTGTTCGGGCCGACCGGCGGCTGCCGTTTCACGCCAACCTGCTCGCAATACGCGATTGAGGCGATTCGCGCGCGCGGCGCGGTCATGGGTGGCTGGCTGGCGGTCAAACGGATTTGCCGCTGTCATCCGTGGGACGGCCCCGCTCACGCGGGGCGGAGTTGCGGATGCGATCCGGTGCCAAAAAAAGAATTCGGAATTTAATTTCTCATGGATCGAACCGGCATCATCGTCGTCACAATTTGCATCATCCTGCTCGGCTTTTGGTTTATTGCGGAGCAAAAGTATTCCTCGCCGATGCCCCGGCAGCAAACGGCAACCAATGCGGTTGCGGCTCCCAAACCCGAGGTGGAAAATCCCATCGCCGCTTCCCCGGTGCCAGGCATGGCCCCCGGTTTTTTGTTCGACACAAACGTGCCGGAAGAATTGAAAGTCATCACGAATACGCACGCGCGGTATACGTTCACTTCACGCGGTGGCGGACTAAAATCAGTGGAGCTGCTCGATTTTCCCGAGACGGTTTCGCCGCGCTGGAAAAGGGAAGCGGCGGCCAACGGCGTGGCCACGTTGAATACTCATGCCGCCGTGCCGGTGCTGGCGATTTTGGGTGCGCCGGATCTGATTGGCGACGGCAATTTCACATTGACGGGAACCGACGATGGCATTCGCGCCGAGAAGTCTTTCGCAAACGGATTGCGCATCGTGAAAGAATTCCACGCCGGCTCGAATTATCTCGTGAACGCGACTGTGCGGCTGGGAAACACATCCGGCAAATCCATTTCATTGCCCGCGCAGGAATGGGTCGTTGGCACGGCGACGCCGATGGGGCCGGATGACAACGGCACAGCCGAGGGCATCATGTGGTATAACGGCGCGAAGGATGAACAGATCAGCCTGTCCTATTTCAGCACCAGCACCACATTCTTGTTTTTCTTTTCCAGAACTCCAAAAACGGAATACCTCGCCGGCGCAAATAACGTCGTTTGGGCGGCGGCGCACAATCAATTTTTCGCGCTCATCGCGATGCTGAACACAAATCAGCCGGCGCAGCAAGTCGTCGCGCGCCCGGTCAATCTGCCACTCGAGCCAATGCCGGGCGCGCCATCACCGGAAGGCATTCAAACCGCTTTGGTTTATCCGGCGCAAACTCTCGGAACGAATCAGGTGGTTGAGCGACAAATCGTTTTCTTTGCGGGACCAAAGGAGTATCGGACATTGGCGCGCATCGGGGAGGAATTTCAAAATCACGCCGACCTTGTGATGAATTTTGGGGGCTTTTGGGGCTTTTTTGCGAAGGCGTTGCTGTTGGGAATGAACTGGCTGCATGATATCACCAGACTGGGTTACGGCTGGGTCATCGTGCTGTTCACGGTCCTCCTCCGGGCGATTTTCTGGCCGTTGACGGCGGCGAGCACGCGTTCGATGAAAAAAATGCAGGCGCTCGCGCCGGAAGTGAAAGCGCTCAAGGAAAAATACAAGGACGACCCGCAAAAATTCACGCAAAAGCAAATGGAGCTTTGGAAGAAAAACAAAGTCAGCCCGATGGGCGGCTGTCTGCCAATGGCCATTCAAATGCCCGTGTTCATCGGCTTTTTCACAATGATCCGCAGCGCCATTGAATTGCGCGGCGCAAGTTTTCTGTGGGCCAGGGATTTGTCCAAGCCGGACACGCTGTTCATGATCCCGGGCATCAATTTTCCGTTCAACCTGCTGCCGCTGCTCATGGGCGGGGCGATGTTATGGCAATCGCATCTGACGCCGCCGTCGCCGGGCATGGATCCGACGCAGGCAAAAATCATGCGTTATATGCCGCTGATTTTCCTGGTGTTCCTTTACAATTACTCGGCCGGAATGGCGCTTTACATGACGGTCAGTACCCTGTTGGGCGTCGTGCAAACCAAACTGACAAAAATGAATCAGGCTCCGATTACGCCGGGCGCTGCTTCAGTATTGACGCCGCCGCAAAAAAAGAAAAAATGATGGCACACGCGATTTTTAATTTTATGCCTGCTCAACCGAAAGAAATTCTGGAGAAAATTCTCGCAACGCTTGGCTTTCCGGCAACTGTTGAGGAACACAAACTTGAAGAAGGTCTTTTGCTTGATGTAAAGACCGACGACGCCGGACGGCTCATCGGACGCCAGGGCCAAACACTGGCCGATTTGCAATACATCACGAACCGGATTCTTTTTCAGCAGGATGCCACTGCGCCCAAGGTGATGGTGGATGTGGGCGACTACCGTGCGCAGATGCGCGAAGCGCTCGTGAAAAAGGCAAAGAACGCCGCTGACAAAGTACGTCGCTGGGGCGACACGGTGGAATTGGAACCGCTGAATGCCTTTGACCGGCGCATTGTTCATCAAGCGCTGAAGGATGATCACGACGTTGAAACACACAGCGTCGAGGTCGAAGGCTCGGATAAAAAAGCCATCCTCCTCCGTCCGAAGCACTGAGCGCGGCTTTACGGATTGAGAATGATTAACTTATACACCGGCGAGTAGGCGCTGCCGGGCTTGGGCGGCGTGCCGAAGTTGTTGTAGAGATAATCAAACTTGTAGCGATAAGAAACTTCGTTGACTCCGGATGGCACGGGCACAAAGCCTTCCCAGCGGCCGGTCATGAGCGGCGTCTGGCGCATGGCATAAAGCTGGCCGTTAACGAGCAGGTAGGGATGAATGGACTCCCATCGCAGCGATTGCTGTTGCGAGGTGAAGGCGACTTCGACCGGGTAAAGGTTGTTCGCATCGCGCGATTGTTGCAGCGGCGTCAAATTGGTGAACGTAGCGGCACAACCTGTCAGCAGCAGCACAGGCAAAACCATTAAGATTTTCTTCCACATAATGCACACAGCTTTACACCAGCGCGACCGGTTTGTAAAGTTGGATTTTACCACTTGAACCACCATCTTTTTTTGAGATATTGCCCGCTGCCTTATGGACTCCCAAAACCAAGCCCCGCCGGGTTTTCATAATTATCGCTGGGTCATCTGCGCGCTGCTGTTCTTTGGCACCACCTTCAACTATCTGGACCGGCAGGTGATCAGCTATTTGAAGGAGTTCTTCTGCACGCCGGCGGCGCAGGGAGGGTTTGGCTGGTCCAACACCGACTTCGCCTATTTGACCTCCTTCTTCACGGGATTTTACGCCGGCATGACGCTCGTTATGGGCTGGGTCATTGATAGAATCGGCACCAAGCTGGGCCTGGCCCTGTCGCTCATCATCTGGTCAATCTGCGGGATTGCCAACGCCTTTGTCGGGCGGTTGCTGGTGATGCATATTGCCGTGCGTAGCGCGTTCGCTGTCGGCGAAGCCGGCAATTTCCCTGCGTCCATTAAAACGGTCGCCGAATGGTTTCCCAAGCGGGAACGGGCGCTGGCCACGGGCATCTTTAACAGTGGTTCGAACTTTGGAGCGATGATGGCCGCCCTTCTGGTTCCCTGGTGCCTTATCTATTTTGGCAACGAAAAGGGGTGGAAAATGGCTTTCATTCTCACAGGCGCTTCGGGTTTTCTCTGGCTGATTTTCTGGTTTTGGCTTTATGGCACGCCTGACAAGCAGAAACGGCTTTCAAAGGCCGAACACGATTATATTCACATCGACGATGAGGTTGCGGCCAACGATGCCAACGAGGACAGAGGAAAGTTTTCCTGGTGGAGGCTCTTTCGCTATCGCCAGGCTTGGGCATTCTTTTTCGGGAAGTTTATGACCGATGGCGTTTGGTGGTTCTACCTATTCTGGCTGCCGGATTATCTAATCAAACAATTTCACATGACCACGCAGCAGGTCATGCTCCCGACATTTGTTGTGTATGGTATTGCCATCGTCGGCAGTGTTTACGGCGGCAGCATCCCCATGACCCTCATCAAAAAAGGCTGGCCGGTCTATAAGGCCCGCATGACGGCGATGTTTATCATTGCCCTGGCCCCGCTGGCGGTTTTGACGACACAATACTTCGGCAACGTCGAACATTTTGGAAAAATGGCCGCCGTGCTCGCCGTCGCGACGATTTGCGTCGGCGCCGCCGCGCATCAGGCGTGGTCGGCAAATCTTTTCACAACCGTCTCGGATATGTTTCCCAAAAAAACGGTCGCAAGCGTTACTGGCATTGGCACTGCGGCCGGCGGTGTTGGTGGCGGCGTCATTTTGCAAATGCTCGCAGGCAGGCTGACCGACCACTTCAAACAAACGCCGCAAACGGCTTACCTCGTCATGTTCATCATCTGCGGCCTGAGCTACCTGATTGCGTGGGGCGTGATGAAGGCGCTGGTACCCAGGCACAAACCGATCACCGACCTATAAAGGCAGTGATTAGACTCTTTCAAAACAAAAGCCCGTTGAAGCATCTGTTCCAACGGGCTGAGTTTTTGACCGTCTTTTGCGGCAAACTGCCGGCACTCAAGACGGGAACGCGAAGTAGTTTTTCGCGTTGCGGTAACAAACATCTGCAACAAGATTTGCAAGCCAATCGCGCCGGTCTGGCAAACGTCCGCTCACCACGTCCGCGCCGAGCATATCGCAGAGGATGCGACGGAAATACTCGTGGCGCGGGTAGGAAAGGAATGAGCGCGAATCGGTCAGCATCCCGACGAATCGGCTGAGCAAACCGAGATTGGAAAGTATGTCAAGCTGCGCGCGGATGCCGTTCTCCTGATCGAGAAACCACCATGCCGCGCCATACTGCAGTTTGCCCGGCACGGAGCCGTCCTGAAAACTCCCCGGCATTCCGGCAAACAGATGCGTGTCGGCTGGATTTAAATTGTAGATGATCGTTTTCGGCAATTTGCCGTTGCGGTCGAGCCGGTCAAAATAACGCGCGAGTCCCGCCATTTGCGGATAATCACCTATGGTGTCGCAGCCCGCGTCCGCGCCGAGTTTGGCGGCCAGTCGCGAATTCGGGTCGCGCAAGGCGCCGAGGTGAAGCTGCTTGGTCCAATTTTTTTCCGCATCGAGCGCGCCGAAAAATTCCATCATAAATGCCGCGAACCGCTCGACATCTTCAGGCGAAGCGGCTTTGCCTTTCAACGCTGCAGAGAAAATCGCCGCCGCCTTTTTCTCTGTGCAATCCAGCGCCGGCATTCGCTCCAAACCGTGATCGGAAAGCCGTCCGCCATTGGCATGAAAGAAATCGTGCCGTTTGCTCAACGCCTTGAGAAACCCATTGAATGTGTTTGCCTTGACACCGGAAACTTCACTCAATTTTTTCACCCACGCCTTGAAACGCTCCAGTTGCCCAACGCGCAAGGCGTTGTCAGGGCGAAACGCCGGGAAAACCTTCACCCGCCAACCGGATTTTGCGATTGCCCGGTGATATTCAAGTGTGTCAGTAGGATCGTCCGTGGTGCAGATGACTTCGACTTTCATGCGCTCGACCAGGCCACGCACGGAGTAACCCGGTTGTGCAAGTAAACGATTCACTTCGTCCCACGCGGCCTGCGCCGTGCCTTCTTCAAGCAGTGTTTCGAGGCCGAAATAACGGCGCAATTCTAGGTGCGCCCAGTGAAAGAGCGGGTTGCGCAACGTTTTCGGAACAGTAGCAGCCCACGCCTGAAATTTTTCACGCGGCGAGGCATCGCCGGTGATGAGGCGTTCCGGCACGCCGTTCGCCCGCATCGCGCGCCATTTGTAATGATCGCCTTCCAGCCATACTTCCTGGATGTTTTTGAAACGCCGGTCTTCGGCCAGGTCGCGCGGCGAGAGATGGCAGTGATAATCAATTATTGGCTGGTCCGCCGCGATGCTGTGATACAGCTCGCGGGCCACGTCGTTCGACAGCAAAAAATCCTTGTCACAGAATTTCATAATTCATTTGATTCAATTTTATTTTCCGATTTAAACCCCGCTGAATGCCGCGAAACCGCCGTCAACCGGCAGCACCACGCCGGTCACAAAGCCTGACGCCTCGTCCGACACCAGCCACAATAGCGCCCCGACCAGGTCGTCCGGCACGCCAAACCTTCCCATCGGCGTGTGCGCGAGGATGGTATTGCCGCGCGGAGTCAATGAACCGTCCGGCTTGGTAAGCAGGGCGCGATTCTGGTCCGTGAGAAAGAAACCGGGCGCGATGGCGTTGACGCGGACGCCGACCTTCGAGAAGTGCACCGCCAGCCATTGCGTGAAGTTGCTGACCGCCGCCTTCGCGCCGCTGTAGGCTGGAATCTTCGTCAATGGCCGAAACGAGTTCATTGAGGAAATGTTGATGATTGTGCCCTTACCCTTGCCGGCCATCTCGCGGGTGAATGCCTGTGTTGGCAAAAGCGTGCCGAGAAAGTTCAGATTGAACACAAACTCGATGCCCTTCGGGTCGAGATCGTAGAACGTGATGATGTCCTTGGCCGTGCCGGACAGGTCTTCCTTGCGCAAATATTCGAGACTGGTTGTGCCTTTGGGATGATTGCCGCCGGCGCCGTTGATGAGAATGTCCACCGGACCGAGCTCCTTCTTTACCTTGTCATTGGCTGCGGCAAGACTTTCCTTGTCCAGCACGTTGCATGCGACACTGATGGCTATGCCGCCATCCTTGCGAATTTCTGCCGCCACGGCCTCTGCGGATTGCAGCTTTTTAAAACCTGTAACGGCAACTTTCGCGCCACACGCAGCGAGCGCGCGTGCCATGGTGCCACACAACACCCCGCTTCCGCCGGTGACCAGCGCGACCTGACCCTTCAGATTTACCTTAAATGGAACATTCATGTTTTTTCCTTCCAATTTATTTTTAGTCCTTGAATCGCCCGCGATACGCCCACAGACCGAGCGCCGGGTTCGAGATGTAAAAGGTTTTATCGCCGTCTGGCAGCGTGTTCCAACCGTCCTTAAGCTTGGCCGGATTGTAACGCTGCGTCATCTGTTTCAGATCGGCGTAGCGGAAGTTGACGCTCTCGATTTTCTGTCGCGTGAGGTGGCCGGGGCAATACGTGATGTTGAACCGGCCTTCCGACGAGCCGTGAATGAGGTGCGCCGCCGCGCTGAGATTGTTCTGCAATTCGGCGTTGGCCTTCACCGCCGACAGCGTTGCCGGTGTGCCGCGATAGCCGTATTTGCGAATCAACCGGTCAATCTCGGCATCCTCGCCGAATTCCTTCAGGCCGGGCGCAAGAACAATCAACTCGCCGCCGTCGGCCATGGCCATGCGCGTGCGATAAATACTCTTGTTGCCCAGCCACGTGCTCTTGAATTCACCCGGGTCCAGATAAACAACGACCTTCTTGAGCGGTTCATCGAGCAAATCGAAATTCACCTTGAGCGACAGCGCGGCGGCCTTGTCGAAGCCCGAAACATCATCACTCACGAACAAGCCGCACACGCGCAGTTTACCGTCGGCACCGTTCCCCACCACCGTGTGGACATACACGATGGGCAGGTGCTTTGTGAAATGCTCGGAGGCGTAATTGAGAATGCGGCGCACCGGCGTGTCCGCGCGCCCTATCATCCGCTCCATGCCGTAGGCCGCGCCGATGAAATGGCTTTTGTTGATGCTTTCCGTGCCGCCCGTGCCTACAAAAATGTTTTTATTGTAACTGGCCATCCCCATGACTTCGTGCGGAACAACCTGGCCGACGGACAGAATCAAATCGTGTTTGCCAGTCCAGATGAGGTTGGCCAGTTGCGCGTGCCAGGCGAAATCCACCGCGCCCCCGGACGCTTTTTTCACGAACTCCGCTGGCACTTCGCCGACGGTGGCGACGCCCGCGCGCCAGTTATGCACGCGGAACAATTCCGGCGGCACGCCGGCATACATTTCGGCGATCTGCTCCGGTGGCATCGGCGTGTGCGTGCCAAGTGCGGGCAGAACGTCCGTGAGACGCGGCCCGTAGTAGTCGTGGACGAACTTCGTCAACACGCCCGCCTGCGAATGGAACCGGGTGAAATCCGGCGGAACAACCAGCACACGCTGGCGCGGGCCGAGTTGGTCAAGCGCCTTGAACAGTCCCTCGTGCAAATCGTCCACCGACAATTTGTCTTTTGCGGAACCGCGTGCGAAATAAAGCATAGATTTCTAGCCCATCCTACACCGCAAGCACCGTGTCTGGCAACGTTGGGGAATGTTGTAGCGTCGGCTGTCTCAGCCGACAGTGCGCTGAGGACAGCGCACGCTACAGTAAATCACGATGTCCCCGAATGATTAGTAGCACTCCTCACAGAGAGCCGCATCTTCAGTTTCTAGGAAAAAAACAAACGGGCAATCGGCGAAGTTTGCAGCCTGTTCAAGTACTGGGCGGCGACTTATTCATGTACCACTTCGACTGGCCATTGGATCTGCAATGGTCGCCCGACCAAAGAACGCCACTTCTCTCTCTGAGCAACCGTCAAAATGGCATAAAGATCCCGATCTCTTTCCTTTTCGATTATAGTGATGGCATCCGAGAGAGACTGGACTTGCTCAGTACGGTCTTTAAGCGACTCGTCAGCACTCAGGCCTGCAACCATCTGCCTTCCCAAACGCCGATAAAGTGGATTCAGTATCGGTTCATAAAAAAGGGAGACATCTCTGACCTGTCCTACCTGATCATCCGATAAACCCAGATCAGATACCAATAAATGATCCTTTTGCAGAGACTTCAGACCATCGACCTGCCAAATGATCTCCCGAAGCCGTTGTGCTTGGGGAGCTGTTAGCACGTTCGAGAGTGAAGTCAGCAGATATTGGTCATATAGCCTCAATTTCTCTTCGACAATCTTACGACGATCTGACTCGGCTGCACCTTCACTTCGCGCTGCCATGTTTGTGATAGCTGGGATTTCTTTTATGGGTGTGTGTTTGAAAGCTGCTATTTTCGTCAACTGCTCCGATGTCAGATGCAAATCAGTCCGAACCTCTGGTCGTGCAATGACAGCAAACTCCTTTTGCTCCTGTGAAATGCCCGAGAAGTCGACGTATAACCTTGCGCTCGGCTCGCTGGCACATCCCTGACTAACAAATACCAACGTTGTAAACAGGATAGTGAGCATATGTATGCCAAAGCCTCTGGATTTGGCGGACATCCGGCTTTGCTCTCTCATTTGGAGGTGACTACGCATAGTGCTGTGCAGCCTTTCCTTTTTCATGGATTTGACTTTGCGCCGGGCAAAATGGCTTGTCCAGAAAAAGCGGCGCAACTCGCCGGGTGTCTCGCCCACCCGGTTTTGGAGTGCGCGGACAAGTCCGCGCTTTCAAAGCGGCGACACGTCGCCGCAGTCCAAACGCGTCATCTCCATTTTTTTACGGACAAACCGCGGTGTTCCTGTTAGTTGTGTGATGCGGCCAATCAGTCTCCCAAAGCTTGGGAATTTCACCGCAAAAACTTACTGTGAGGGAAATATAATGAAATATGGCCTGAATATTCGTGAGAGTGGCGCGCTGGACTTTGTGTCCCTGGGTGCGCTGGTGCATCGGCTTGATCCGGGAATCATTCCTTTTCGCAAGGCGACAAAGTGCCGCATCCACGTCAGCGGCGGTGAATTCAACTGCGCCGCGAACCTGTCGGATTGTTTCCGCCTGAACACTGGCATCGTCACCGCGATGGTGGATTATCCCATTGGCGACCTGATTGCCGAGCGCGTGCGGGCGATGGGTGTGAAACCGTTTTACAAGCGGTTCAAGCATAACGGTGTCAATGGCCCGAACATGGCGGCGGTTTACAGCGACCAGGGCTATGGCGTGCGTGCGCCGGTGGTGTTTTACAACCGCTGCAACGAGGCGGGCGCACAACTCAAACCCGGCGACTTTAATTGGAAGGAAATTTTCGGTGGTGGCGTCCGCTGGTTCCACAGCGGCGGCATCTTCGCGGCACTCTCCGAAACCACGGGCGAATTGATCATCGAAGGCATGAAAGCGGCGAAGGCGGCGGGCGCAGTGGTGTCGTTCGACCTGAACTTCCGCCAAAAGCTCTGGGACATCTGGGGCGGGCAGGAAAAGGCATTGTCGGTGATGAAACGCATCGTCGAGCACGCGGACGTGCTGGTGGGCAATGAAGAGGATTTGCAGAAAGGTCTGGGATTGAAAGGCCCGGACGTGGCCGCCAAGTCCAAACTCGATCCGAGCGTGTTTTTCGGGATGATTGACCAGGTGGTGAAGAAATATCCGAAGGTCAAAGTGGTGGCCACGACATTGCGCGAAGTTCGTTCAACCAACCATCATGGCTGGTGCGCTGTGGCGTGGATTGACGGCAAGACCTATGCGGCGCCGGCGTGCGAGTTAAACGTGCATGACCGTGTGGGCGGTGGCGACGGTTTTGCATCGGGATTTTTCTACGGTCTATTGACGGGGGAGGAACCTGAACAGGCGGTTAAGCTGGGCTGGGCGCATGGCGCATTGCTGACGACATTCCCCGGCGACACGACAATGGCGACAGTGGAGCAAGTGAAGGCGTTCGCCAAGGGAGGGTCTGCCCGTATTCAGCGGTAAGCATTTGGGCTGCGCAGCAGCGCAGCCCTACCAATTTGGTAGGGCGAGACTCCCGGCGAGCCGCAAAGGCGGAAAAATCCAACTGCTCCGACGGCTCGCGAGGACGCTCGCCCCACGTAGGAGAAACCATTTCGGATGCTTATTTCTGGACGAGTGCTTACAAACCGAGTTCCGACCCCGCCATGGAATTCAACCGCGCCTGGCTCTGTTTGGTCAGGCTCGTGAAGACCATCGAAACGTGATAGCCGGTGTGTTTGTTGCCGGTACAAGCGATGACGACGCCGGCACATTGGAGTCGGCTCTTGTCGCGCGGTGAGCAAAGTTCAACGGTCATTTCTGTCCATGGATTAAACGGTACCGGGCTATGGAACTCGATGCCACTTTTGTGGATGACAACCGAATCGGCGGAAAGTTCAAGGCTGGTTTGCCGCACTTCCAAAGTGATGTGTTGTTGAAACGAATCGCCGTTCCCGAGTTTTCTTGCACTCATAAATACACTGTTAAACTAGCACCTTAAATTCAATCGTCAAATAGGCGTCCAGAATTCAATAAATAAGCATTCACCACTCAATGACCGCTGCGCCCCACGTCAGGCCTGCGCCGAAGACGATGAGCAGAACCAGATCGCCACGCTGAATTTTTCCCGACGCAACCGCTTCGTCCAATGCAATGGCCACCGCCGCCGCCGACGTGTTGCCATAACGATCCAAATTGATGAACATTTGTTCCGGTGCGACGCCGAGCCGTTTTCCCACCGCGTCAATGATCCGTTGATTCGCCTGATGGGGAATGACGCATTTGATTTTTGCGATGTCGAGTTCACAACGCCGCAACGCCTCCTTCGCCGCCGTGCACATTGCCTGAACGGCGTTTTTGAACGTTTCTCGCCCATCCATTTGCAGGTAGTGAAGTTTTGCTGCAACCGTATCCACTGTCGCCGGGCGCCGGCTTCCGCCGCCGGGCATGTGGATTAAATTGCCCTTCGAACCGTCCGCGCCCATTACCGCGGTCAACAAGCCGTGGGCGTTGGGACGATTTTGCAAAATCGCTGCGCCTGCGCCGTCGCCAAACAGCACACAGGTGTTGCGGTCGGCATAATCCACAATCGAAGAAAGTTTTTCCGCGCCAATGACGAGCACCGTGTCGTAGGTGCGCGACATGATGAATTGTTGCCCGATTTCCAAACCGTAAATAAAACCGGAGCATGCCGCCTCAAGGTCAAAAGCCGCTGCGCGCCGCGCGCCAATTTTTTGCTGCACCAGACACGCCGTGGCCGGAAACGGCATGTCCGGGGTGATTGTCGCAACAACGATGAGTTCAATTTGTTCGGCGGTGGCTCCGGCCATTTTCATCGCACGTTGCGCCGCTTTCACCGCCATGTCAGACGTGAATTCGTCCTTTGCCGCCACCCGTCGTTCCTTGATGCCGGTGCGTGTCGTGATCCACTCGTCCGATGTATCCACTATTTTTTCCAGGTCGGCATTGGTCAAAATTTTCGCCGGCACATACGAGCCGACGCCGGTGATGGAACAGGTGCGGCCCTGAAAATTATGCTGGGCGCGCGGGTTTTTGAATTTGATGGTGGACAAGGCGCTCATGCGGGAACAAGAACCGGCGGTGAAATTTCCACAGCAGCCAATTTTCCATTCGCGCGGGCGATTTCGCGGGCAATGGTTTGATTAACCTGCTGTTGCACGGCTTCGGCTGTCACGCGCAACGCACTGGCGACGGCGCGTTCGCGCGCCGAACCATGCGCCTTGAACACCATGCCGTTGAAACCGAGCATCGGCGCGCCGCCATAAACTTCCGGGTCCATGCGCCGACGAATGGCGTGAAAGGCATTTTTCACAAGCAGCCCGCCGAGTTGACGTCTTGGATTTTGTGTCAGCTCGTGCCTGAGCATCGAAAACATCGCGACCGCAAGACTTTCACAGGTTTTCAAGACAATGTTGCCCACAAAACCATCGCACACGACCACGTCCACGCGGTCTTTGAACAGATCGTGCCCCTCAACATTGCCGATGAAATTCAAGTCGAGTTGCTTGCAGAGTTTGAAAGCTTCAAGCGTCAGCTCATTGCCTTTGGAATCCTCCGTCCCGATGCTGAGAATGCCAACGCGCGGATTTTTCCGGCCAAGCACTTCCCGCGAATACACACTGCCCATCACGGCGAATTGAGCGAGATGAATCGGTTTGCATTCAATATTCGCGCCACCGTCAAGCAGGACGAATTCATGTTCCTGCCGTGGAATGACCGCCGCAATGCAACCCCGATCCACGCCGGGGATGCGACCCACTTTGAACGTGGCTGCTGCAAAAATGCCGCCGGTATTGCCAAGCGAAACCAGGGCGTCGGCCTTGCCCTCGTGAACCAGTTCTGCCGCGCGCCCGATGGAGCTGTCGCGTTTCCTGCGAAGCGCGCTGGCGGGTTTGTCATCCATTTCCACGACTTCGCTGGCGTGGATGACGTGCACGCGATGGTCGCGAAAACCGCGGGGGGGCAGGGCGGTGTGAATGTCAGCTTGATTGCCAACCAGGTAAATGGCGGAGATTTTCTCGTTGCCTTCAAGCGCCAATTTAACGCCGTCGATGACAACACCACACCCGTGGTCGCCGCCCATGACATCCACTGCAATTCGCATAGATGAAATAAAAAACGCGGAGATTTTTCCGCGGGCGTGCCAATCAAGTGCCCGCTGTGACGCTCAACACCTGACGGCCTTTGTAATAGCCACAAGCCGGACAAACTCGATGGGGCACATAAGGCACCGCGCATTGCGGGCAGGTGCTGAGTTGTGGCAGAGTCAATACACTGTTGTAAGCGCGGCGCATGCGCTGCCGGCTGCGGGATGGTTTGCGTTTTGGAACACCCATACTTAAAAATTTACAATTTCAATTTGTTTAATTCAACCCACGCGGACGGGGGAATTTCGTCGGCGATCTTACGGGCTTTGCCAGTCTTTACTCCCTCTAATCCGCCGCAATCCGGCTTGCACAGCGGATGTTGCGGAAACTCCAGGAGCATATCTTCACGCGCAAATGGCGTCAAGTCCACGCAATCATCAACAACAGTCACCCGCTCTTCGCCTTTGAGCGGCAAATGACACGTCCACGGTTTCAATTCCAGTTTGCGTGTAAAGGGTTTCAAGCATCTCACACACCGGCATTCGAGTGTCAGTTGCAGTGACCCGCGAATCAAAAAACCGCGCTCCAATTTTTGAATCTTGATGTCATACCGCAAGGGTTGTTTGACCCGGATCATTTCGTCGCGCGTGTCTATGTCCAATTCATCCACCGGCAGTTCACCCTTCAAGGCAACGGGGCACTCCTCCACGTGACGCAGATTGACAATCAGCGGCATGACAAACTCCGTTCAAATCTTTTTTGCGGCGCTGAACTTTTTCGCCAGAGCAGTCCGCACGTGCGGCGGCACAAACCCGCTCACGTCGCCACCCAACCGCGCGATTTCCTTCACGATCTGTGAGCTCAAAAATGTATAAGTGTCCTTCGGCATCATGAAAATCGTTTCGATACTTTCATTCAACTTGCGGTTCATCAGGGCGAGCTGAAACTCAAATTCGAAGTCCGACACCGCCCGCAACCCCCGCACAATCGCCTGTGCTTTTCGACTCATGACATATTCGACGAGCAGGCTGTCAAACGTATCGACTTCGACGCGCGGCAGATTTCGCACCGCTTGCTTCACGAGCGCAAATCGTTCGTCGAGTGTGAACAGCGGGTGTTTGTAATCGTTTTTCGCCACGGCCACGACAACACGGTCGAATAACTTCGCCGCGCGCTGAACGACGTCCAAATGGCCGTTGGTCAATGGGTCAAAACTACCGGGATAAATCGCCATGCGCATCGCCACCACTTTAGCACGCGCGACGGGATTGACGAGGAAGAAAATTGCCGGGGCGGATCGGGCGTAAAGCCGGAATTGTGACAAATGTCCGATCCCGAGATTTACTCCGAGAAAAGCGGTCCCGATGCATCAGGACCGCACTCCAAAACGCTGGCGCACTTTGCCGCGACCACTGGTATTCGCGAAGCGTCTTGGACTGCGCCAGTCCGCTGGCGCTTTTGACGCCCGGCAGTTTGAATCGCACTTCGCTGTGTGTTTGATTGTTCTGATACTTTGTTTTACGCTTTCCAAAATTTATGACCGATCCGCGCTACAAAAAACTGGCAAAGCTGTTGGTGAAGTATTCGACCGCATTGAAAAAGGGCGACCGCGTGTTGCTCGACATGATGGATGTGCCTGATGAGTTCACCATCGAATTGATCCGTACGGCACGGGCGGCGGGCGCAACGCCGCTAGTCGAGGTCCGGCACACGCGAATTTCGCGCGAGCTATTGCTTGAAATGAACGATAGACAAGCTGCGCTCGTCCGCGACGTCGAACTATTTCGCATGAAAAAGATGCAGGCTTACATCGCCATTCGCGGCAGTGACAACATGAGTGAAAATGCCGACGTGCCGGGCGACCGCATGGCACTTTACTCGCGTATCATCCGCCCGGTGTCGGATTATCGCGTCAACAAAACGCGCTGGTGCGTGCTGCGCTGGCCCACGCCCAGCATGGCACAGGCGGCTAGCATGAGCACCGAGGCGTTCGAGAATTTGTATTTTGACGTGTGCACGATGGATTACGCGAAAATGGCGCGCGCGATGATTCCGCTGGAGCGTCGGATGAAACGCGCCGACCGCGTCCGCCTCGTCGGCCCCGGCACCAACCTGGCGTTCAGCATCAAAGGCATCGGCGCCAAAATGTGCAAGGGCGACCGTAACATTCCCGACGGTGAAGTGTTTTCCTGCCCGGTGAAGAATTCCGTGAACGGCGTCGTACAATTCAACACGCCGACGATTTATTCGGGAGCTAAATTTGAAAATGTCCGGTTGGAGTTCAAGGGTGGGAAAATCATCAATGCGGCGGCCAACAACACGAAGCGGCTGAATGAAATTTTGGATACGGACGCGGGCGCCCGTTACATCGGCGAATTTTCGCTCGGGTTCAATCCCTACATTTTGGATCCGATGTGCGATATTTTATTCGACGAAAAAATCGCCGGTTCACTGCACTTTACGCCGGGGCAGGCCTACGAGGAATGTGACAACGGCAACCGCTCGGCCGTGCACTGGGACATGGTATTGATTCAACGTCCTGAATGGGGCGGCGGCGAAGTGTGGTTCGATGGCGAACTGATTCGCAAAGACGGCTTGTTTAAACCGAAGGATTTAAAACCGCTGAATCCGGCGAATCTGAAATAATTTCACGCTGCTTCCTTGAGAATCGTCAGGAACTGTTTTACCGCGGGTGGAAGCACTTTGTTCTTTTTGTAAATCGCCGCCAGCGGACGGCAAAGCCCGCTGTCTTCAATCGGGATGGCGACGAGTGTTTGCTTGACCACTTCCTGTATGACCGTGCCCCGCGGCACGATGGAAATGCCCATGTCAATTTCCACCGCCCGTTTCAGCGTTTCGATGTTGTCAAATTCCATGACGTTGTTCACGCGCACGCCGTATTCCCTGAAAGTTTTATCAATCGCCTTGCGCGTCGGGGTATCCGGTTCGAAACAGACGAACTTCTGCCCGGTGAGCGTTTTGAGCTTCGCGGTTTTTTGTCTGGCGAACGGATGCTGCGGATGGCAGATGACCACAAGTGGGTCCTTGTGCAGCGAAACAATTTCCAGCCTTGCGTCTTTGGACGGATATGCAACCAGCCCCAAATCCACAACATTGCTGAGCACGTCTTCGTAAACTTCACTGGAACCGCGGTATTCGACGTGGACGTTGACCGTCGGGTAAATCTTCATGAACTTTTTGACGTACGGCGGCAAATCGTGCAATCCAATGCAGTAGATCGTCGCGAGGCGAATCATGCCGGAAATGATGCCCTTCAATTCCTGCAATTTGCTTTCCAGCGACTCGTAGGTCCTGATGATTTGCTTGCTGAAATCGTAGAGCACCTGTCCTTCGCGCGTGAGGCGGAACTTTCTTTTGCTGCGCTCGATGAGCGGGGACTTGAACGTGCGTTCCAGTGAACTGATCTGCTGGCTGACTGCGGATTGTGTGACGCTGTTGATTTGCGCGGCTTTGGTGAAACTTTCCGTTTCAACCAAATCGCAGAACACCCTGAGACTTTCGATTTGCATCGGATTTAATTTATCAGGAAACCTGGGTTGTTAGCCAATGGAATGTTCATGAGATTCGGTGGTCAGTGCCTGGTGCACTCGGATGAGTAGATCGTGACTGGTGTAGGGCTTTTGCAAAAACATCAAGTCGATTTGCTGGTCTGGCGGCAACACACAACCGCTCGCGCACAAAATGCGCACCGTCGGTGCGATCTGCTGGATGCGTTCCACCAATTCGCGTCCACCCATCGTCGGCATCACCAAATCCGTGATAACCAAATCCACCTTGGTGTCGCCGCCCGACAAAACCACCAGTGCTTTCTGGCCGCTGTTGGCCGTTAAAACGTGATAGCCATATTCAGTCAAAATTGTTTCGGCCATCGTCAACAAAATGTCTTCGTCATCCACCACCAGAATTGTTTGCGTGCCGTGCAAGTTTTCATCCGTTTCCGCACCTTCAAGGACGAACTGTTTTTCCGCCGGCAGATAAACGCGCACCGATGTGCCCGCGCCCGGCTTACTGGACACCGCAACGCCGCCGCCATGATTGGTCACAATGCCGTAAACCAACGCCAGACCCAGTCCGCGGTGGCCGCCTTTTTTCGTCGTGAAGAACGGCTCGAAAACCCGCGGCAACACGTCGTCGTCAATGCCTTTTCCGGTGTCCGCGATTTCAATGGACACATACGTGCCTGAACCCAGATGGACGTTGCGGTCCTGCGTTGCCTCGGTCAGTTCCATATTGCGAGTTTGGATGGAAATTTTTCCCGTGCCATCGATGGCTTCCACTGCGTTTTCCAAAATTTTGGTCAACGCCTGCTGCACTTTCGCCTCGTCGAAACGTGCGATGAATAATTCGCGCTCCAACTGTGTGTTCCACGTGATTTGCCCGGCGTTGGCGTTACGGAAGAATTCGACACAGCGTTGCGTGACTGCGTTTAAGTTGCCCGGCGGCGCGCGGCGCGTTTGTTTCTCCTGCTGGCTGAACATGGCGAGTTCATTCGCAATTTCCGCCGCCCGGGAAGCCGACTTTTCCACTTCCATCAGCGAATGCCGCCACGGATGCCCCGGCTCGGCCTTGCTTAACACAAATGACGTGTGGCCGAGAATGCTGGTCAGCGCATTGTTGAAATCCAGGGACATCGTGCGTGCCAGTTGCAGGGCGCAATCGAGCTTCTGCTTGAGTGCCAACCCTGAATCGGACGCGACTTTTTCAGCAGACGGCTCCGCTGGCGGTGGCGTCACAACGGGCAGCAATTGAAGAACAAACCATTTTTTCCCGTCTTTCGTGAATGGACAAACGGGGACGGTGCAGGCAACCACCGAACCGTTCGGTGCGCGAAACTTCAAATTCGCCACCGGCGTCGGCGACTGTTCCCAGTGCGTGAAAAAATCCACCACTGTCATGCCGTTTTCCTGCGGCCAAATCGCGGACAACAGCGCGGCGTCCCCCGATAATGCGCTGCCAAACACGGTCAGTGCCGCGGTGTTTGCCCGCAACACAGCACCCTTTGCGTCCACCAGCAACGCCGGCCACGCTGAACCCTCCAAACCAAATACAATTTCAGACTTCATTCTGCTGCCAAAACTTCAGCTTACATCTCTGATAAATTTTTTTCAAGGCGCATTCGCACGCCTCGGCGGGGTTTTTAAGCAATTCTGCTGCCAAAATCTTCACCCGATCGGCAATTTTAAAACTTTCCTGCGCAACAATCCCTTTTTGTCGCGCTGGGCAGCCTGATTGCGCCAGAGGGTTGGCTTGATTTATTCGCTTTTTGCAATACCGTGCCTGACCCGGTTTATGGAATTGAACAATGACGAAATCCGCCGTTATTCACGGCATCTGATTCTGCCCGAAGTCGGGCTGGCCGGGCAAAAGAAAATTCGTTCCACCAGCGTGCTGTGCATCGGCGCGGGCGGACTCGGTTCGCCCATTGCCATGTATCTCGCCGCCGCCGGGGTAGGGAAAATAGCTATAGTGGATTTCGACACCGTGGATTACTCGAATCTCCAGCGGCAGCTTTTACACACCGACGCCGACGTGGGCCACCCGAAAACAGAGTCCGCAAAAGAAACACTTAACGGCATCAATCCCAACGTCGAAGTTGTTCTGCACCCGGCGCGCATCACCTCGGAAAACGCGCTCGACCTCATCCGGCCTTACGACATCGTCGTGGACGGCACGGACAATTTCCCGACGCGTTATCTCACCAACGACGCCTGTGTGCTGCTCAAAAAGCCAAACGTTTATGGCTCGATTTTCCGTTTCGAGGGACAGGCCAGCGTGTTCGCACCACATCTCGGCGGACCTTGTTACAGGTGTTTGTATCCAGAACCACCTCCACCGGGAATGGTCCCAAGCTGTGCCGAGGGCGGGGTGCTCGGCGTGCTGCCCGGCATCATCGGCTGCATCCAGGCCACCGAAGTTTTAAAGCTCGCCATCGGCAAAGGCAATCCACTCGTCGGACGACTGCTGCTGTTCAACGCGCTTGACATGAAATTCCGCGAATTAAAATTGCGCCGTGATCCGGAATGCCCCGTTTGCGGCGGGCATCCGACCATCAAGAAATTGATTGATTACGAAATGTTCTGCGGCGTCACACCCGAAGCGGCAGCGCCGCAAACCAACCCGGATGAAGTAACAGTGCAAGATATGAAAAAGGCTTTGGACAATCCGAAACTCGGCATCAAGGTCGTGGACGTGCGCGAACCGGACGAATATGAGATTGCCCGCGTGAAAGGCGTGCCGTTGCTGCCGTTGGGCGAATTGCCGAAGCGCTTCACCGAACTCGATCCGAACCGGCAGTATTACATCCACTGCAAGAACGGCGCGCGTTCGATGAAGGCGTTGAAGTTTTTGCGCAAGCAGGGTTTCAAATATTTGAAAAGCGTCAAAGGCGGCATCACCGCCTGGTCGGACGAAATTGATTCCAGCGTGCCCAGGTATTGAGCACGTGGATGATTTTATTGGACAACAAACCTGAAAATTAATCGTGAAAGGAAACCAGCCATGAAAATAATCCAGGAATTCAAAGCCTTCGCCATGCGCGGCAATGTCGTGGACCTTGCCATTGGTGTCATCATCGGCGCGGCGTTTGGCAACATCGTCAATTCACTGGTGAAAGACGTCATCATGCCGCCCATCGGCAAACTGATTGGCAACCTCGATTTCAGCAACCTTTACCTTCCGCTCTCGGAAAAAATCACGCAGGAGCAGGCGACTTTCAACGTGGCGCACCCTGGCCTTCATTTGCCACTGGCCGAGGCCCAAAAGCTCGGACCGGTGTTTGCGTGGGGTGATTTTGTGAGCATCACGCTGAATTTCATCATCGTGGCCTTCTGTATTTTTCTGCTGGTGAAAGGCATGAACAAGCTGGTCCGCCACCAGGAGGCCGTGGCCCCGCCCACGCCGACGGAACAACTCCTGACCGAAATCCGCGACCTGCTCAAGAACCGGCCGTGAGATTTGGTAGGGCTCGTTCTCCGAACGAGCCACACGGCGCGTTGGGACAACACGCCCTACCTTTCAAACCTTCGTTTCCTCCCGTAATTTTTTCAATGCCGCCAGGGCCGCGTCGCTTTCGGCGGCTTTTTTGCTTTTGCCGCTGCCGCGCGCGAGTTCCACACCTTCGTGTTGCACGGTGCATTCAAACACGCGGTCGTGATCCGGGCCGGCGACCGAGGCGACATGATATTCCGGCGCTTCGGGCGAGCGCGCCTGCAACAATTCCTGCAACTCGCCCTTCGGGTTTTCGATGCCCGGCAATTCACCCAGTTCGCCAAACGCCGCGCCAAATTCGCGCAGAATAAATTCCCGCGCCGCGTCGAAACCGCCATCCAGAAAAATCGCGCCCATCAGTGCTTCAAAGGCGTCCGCCAGCGCCGATGGACGTTCGCGTCCGCCGTGCATTTCCTCGCCCCGGCTTAAAATCAAATGCGCCCCGAGGTTCAGCGCCCGGGCGCGTTCGGCCAGCGCGCGGCGGTTGACAAGCTTGGCGCGCGCCTTCGTCAGCGGCCCTTCGTCGAACGTGGGAAATTTTTCATACAACTCGCGCGTGAGAACAAGTTGCAGCACTGCATCACCAAGAAATTCCAGCCGCTGATTATGTGGTTGCAAGCCGCCACTTTCATGCGCGACGGACGGATGTGTGAGCGCAAGGCGCAGCAGGCTTTCGTCGCGAAATTGGTAACCGAGACGAACTTGAAGTGCGGTAAGGTCGGACACGGAAGTTAATTCGTGGCTGGTTGCGGTGTTGTTTCGTTTCCGGAGGTGGAGGCTTGTCGCGCCGAAGCAGATTCATCTGCGGAGGTGGACGGCTCCAATCCATGCTCCAGCAAATGTGCCACGTCGCGCTGAACAGCTTCGAGTTGATCCAGACGCAAACTCGGATCGACAATCGTGAACACGTCGCCGGTTGTCGGCTGCTCGTAAATGAACACGCGTTTGCCGTCGCGGACGACTTGTTCCCTCACCTTGAGCACGCGCTTGCGTTCGAGCATGACGGCGAGGATGTAACCGGCAGGCGCATAACGCGGGTCATTTTGCTCGATGAGCTTTCGCAACAGCGTTTCGGCGGTTTCCTTTCGAATGGGATCGGTAACTGACGGCACTTCGTAAATGCCCTGCCAATGCGAGATGAACCCGGCCCTGTTGCGCGTGTCACCGACGCTTTGCTTTTGCCAGCATGGCTCACAGACATCCGAGCGCCGCAAGTCCGGCGGCGCGTCGAACAGCAGCGTGTGATAGACCTGTTTGTCGGCAAACGGCTGGCTGCAGGCTTCGCAAACTGACGCGCGGGATTGAAGATTCCAATCGTCCATGAACACGGCCATTTAACCACGAACCCGTCCTCCGTAGCAATACTGCGGAGGGTGGATGAACACGCCTGTCACGCCGACTTGTCACGGCGAAGCTTTGCGAAGACGGAAGCACAGTGAAAACAGCTTCACGCTAAGACGCAAAGGCGCGGAGATTTTTTGAAAAGTGAGAAATTCGTTCCGGTCTTTGCGGTCTTTGCGCCTTGGCGTGAGATTTTAACTACTGCGTCCGTCCAAATTTCTTCTCCAGTTCGCGGTAATTCATTTCAATCAACGTCGGGCGGCCATGCGGGCAGGTGTAAGGCATCGCACAACGGCGCAAGTCTTCGATGAGATTTTCCAGTTCCGCTCCATCCAGTGGGTCGTTGGCCTTTACTGCGTGACGGCAGACGGTCTTGGCAATCGTGTGCTCGCCGAGCCGCGCCAGATTCACCTCGCGGCCCGCCGCCTTCAACTCGTCCACGAGATCCAGCACGAAGCGGCGCGAGTCGGTGGCCTTTACGAACGGCGGCAGCGCGTCGAGCAGAAACGTGCGCTCGCCGAATTCACTCAAGCCCACACCGAGCCGCGTGAGCGCGGCCAGTTGTTCACGCAAAAAATTCGCGTCGCGCGCGGGCAATTCGATGGTTTCCGGCAACAACAATTTTTGCGACGGCGCGGAGCCGTTTTGTTCCAGCCGGTTCAGCATTTGCTCATACAAAATCCGTTCGTGCGCGGCGTGCTGGTCAAGCAGCACGAGTCCACGGTCGGATTCGAGCACGACGTACAGTCTGCCGATGACGCCGACGAGTCGCATGGGGACGTTCAACAGCGGAGTCGGGCCAGAAGGCGGGAAACTGTCCGCAGACCCAGGCTTCGCCGAGGCGAGTTTCGCCGATGGCGCAGATTGAAGAATTGCGGATTGCGGATTCCCGCCTTTGCCTTGCTCCGGTGCGGCAGGTCGGATTTCAGATTGAACTGCGGTTGAAAAGACTTGTTTTGGAAATTCAGCTGTCGGAACGGGTTTTGCTTTTTGTGGAAACGTCGGCAGAGACGGGGTGAAAAGTTCCGGCGCAAGTTTGGTTTCTGCCTTTGCTTCACTTTGTGAGCTTTGTGTCTTTGCGGTTAAATTCTGTTTTGGTTTTTCCGGTTCGGTATGGAACGCCAGCAACGTTTCCTGGACTGCCTGCGCGACGAATTTCCGGATTTCGAATTCGCGGTGAAATTTCACCTCGCGTTTGGTCGGATGGACATTTACGTCCACCGCGGCGGGATCAATCTCCAGAAACAGGCAGCAAACCGGGTAACGGCCTTTCATCAACGACGTGTGATACCCTTCGAGCAGCGCGTAGTTGAGTCCGCGATTTTCAACCGGGCGGCGGTTGACGAACAAATGCTGGCTCTCGCGTGTCGCGCGTGAAACACCGGGCGAACCAATCAAACCCCAAACCCGGAGGTCGGAGGTCGGAGGTCGGAAATCGGAGCTTGCCGACTGTGCAGTTTCAAAAATGTCGGTTTCTTCCGGCTTGGAAGAATCGTCGAGCGGCGCTGAAAAGTTCACGGGTAAAAGTTTTTCGTCGCCGAGCAGGGCGCGGAAACGTTCGCGCAACGCATCAAGCCGGCTCGAAGTGGCCGCACCGGATTTCAATGCGGGCAATTGCCAGATAAGCCGCCCATCTTTCTGGAACGTGAACGCGACTTCGGGAAACGCGAGCGCAGCGAGCGTGAGATAATGCTGAATATGCGCGGCCTCGGTTTCTTCCGCGCGGAGAAATTTCCGGCGCGCAGGCAGATTGAAAAACAGTTGCCGGACTTCGACGCTTGTGCCGGTGGCGCTGCCGGCGGCCTTGACCTCGACGATTCTCCCGCCATTGACCACGACCTGCGTGCCTTCGGGCGAACCGGTGTCGCGTTCGCGCGTCGTCAAAGTGAAACGGCTGACGCTGGCGATGCTGGGCAGCGCTTCACCGCGAAAGCCCATTGTGACAATCGCCGCAAGGTCCTCGGCCTTTTGAATTTTGCTGGTGGCGTGGCGCTCGAGGCAGAGCAGGGCATCGTCGCGGCTCATGCCGGTGCCGTCGTCGGTCACGCGAACAAGACTGCGTCCGCCCGCCTGAATCTCGACGGTGACGCGCACGGCCCCGGCGTCGAGGGCGTTTTCGACGAGTTCCTTGACGACGCTGGCGGGGCGTTCAATGACTTCGCCGGCGGCGATTTGATTGGCGACTTGTTCGGGAAGAAGGCGGATGCGGTTCATTCGGAACGTCGAGATGGTCAGGCATGGCGGCCAGTTTCAGTCACAGGTGCACTTTAAGAAAAAAACGGATGGCGTAAAGCCAAGAGATGAAGAAATGGCGGTTTGGGTCGAAAACGAGGTAATGTCCTAATTTGAGGAGCGCGGCATTTATGCCGCTTCATTGTCCCTTGCCATTTGTGCGCCGAAGCGGGCTGAAGCCCGCGCTCCGGAGGCAAATTAGGACACAACCGAAAACGATAACTTATTGACAAAGGGTTCTAAAAAAAGTAGGATTAAAGCATTCGGGTGGCAGCACGTTTCTTCAGCGGGGTTCCCCACCCCCACCTCCTTGGCGTCTGCTGCCCGAATGCTTGTATAAAGTGGCTTGACGCTTCCGGAGGCTTTTTCTAGCTTCACCTTCCCCTTGTGTGGGGGTGTAGCTCAATTGGTTAGAGCGCTGCCCTGTCACGGCAGAGGTTACGGGTTCGAGCCCCGCCACTCCCGCCATCGTGCCCAAGTTCTAAAGAATCGCGCGAATCTGGTCTTCCAATGAGGCGTTGAGCTTGGTGGGATCACGCATCGCGCGCATGATTCGCCGGTATTCGGCCGCCATCTCCATCATTTCTCGTCTGCCAGCGGCGATCGCTTTCAGCAATTCCATCGTTCTGCCGGAATAGGACAAGAAACAGTGGCGGACATGGTCCTTCAGCGAGTTTGGGGGGTCTCCGATCGGAACACAACCCGCATAGCCGCATTCGATGTATTTCATCAACTCCACACGATAGCGTGAAGGGCAGAGAAAAAAATGCGTGAATCCGGCCGCATGATCAATATAACGCTCATGGACGACGTCATGTCTTTGGCGCTCTCCGATGTCCGGATAACCCGGGTGCCGCAATTCAGACACGGCAAGCCGGGCCAGTGGATTCCATCGCCGTTTCCGGCGCAGGCCGTGGCGAAGAGGATAAAGCTTGCGGGATTGCGCTCCGGACAGGAAGACCCGCCGCTTGCGCAGGGCGAAATCGCGATCGATCTGCTTGGATGCATCATAAGGATACGGGAGGCGGACGACACGCGAGCGTTTCAGCGACCTGACAAAATCAAGCACAGACCCCTCGGGGTCGTAGATGGAGACATAATGGACACCCGGCAGATCCTTTTTACGGAACACATAACTATTCCACTCATGGTCGCAGGTTGGCATTTCGGGATCGGACAATCTGAAGAAGATGGGAAATGCCCTTTTCGGCGACGCTGCCAGAAAGGCATCGATTTGCCCAAAATCTCCCTCCATGAGCCGGCCATCGATGAGGCCGACGTCGCAGGTCACATCCCGGATTGAGCTGATCGGTTCGGTGGGCCAGCCAAAAGACCGGGCGAACCGGGGCCCGATGCCTGAATAGATGACAGTTTCATATGGAAAATTCGACGAGATGAAATAGACGATTTTCATGGGAACACGCCCGGCGCATTTCAGATTTTTACCGTGAAGGGTCGGTCCCTAACTTCGGCACTTCCGCTTACATAATCTTCAACTTCGGCAAGTCCTGCGAATCCACGAGACCGACCGGCTCGCGTTTTGCGTTGACCACAATCAAATCGTCAATGTTCCGTTCGTTGAAAATTTTCAGCGCTTCAACGACCAGTGCATCGTCACGAATGCAAATGGGATTACGCGTCATCACCTTTTTCAATCGCTGCGCGAGAAGATTTTCGTTTGCGGCCATGTGACGGCGGAAATCGCCGTCGGTGAACACGCCGGCGAGTTTGCCATTCCTGTTCACGACGCTCAAGCAGCCGGATTTGGCGTGCGTCATCATCAGCAACGCCTCTTTCACCGTGAGGTCTTCCCGCCCGATGGCGTTGCGTTTGCCGGTGCGCATGATGTCGCCCACGCGCAGCAGCATCGCACGGCCAATCGCGCCGGACGGATGCAGCCGCGCGAAATCACTTTGCTTGAAGCCGCGCGCCTGCAAAACCGCCATCGCCAGCGCGTCGCCCATCACGAGCATCGCGGTGGTGCTGGCCGTCGGCGCGAGGTTGAACGGGCAGGCTTCCTTCGGAACTTTTACGTTCAATGAAATGTCGCTGTGTTTGGCGAGCGACGATTTCACGTTGCCGGTCAGCGAAATGATTTTGACGGAAAATCTTTTCAGCGCGGGCAACAAATTGAGCAGCTCCTCCGATTCGCCGGAATAGCTCAACGCAAGAATCACGTCGCCGTCGTTGACGATGCCCACGTCGCCGTGCAGCGCGTCCACGCTGCTGAGGACGACGCTCGTGGAACCGGTGCTGGTGAGTGTCGCGGCAATTTTTTGTCCGACATTGCCCGATTTGCCGATGCCGACGACAATAATTTTGCCGCGCCGTTTCACCGCCTCGACAATCACTTCCACCGCGCAGTCAAACGACTTGTCGAGTCGCGCGCGAACGGCTTTAAGCGCGGCGAGTTCGATGTCGAAAACTTTTTTGGCCTGGGCGAGATGGCTCATGCTTTACTCCGTGTTCGGATACGAGCCGAGGATTTTGACGAAGTTGCAGTGTTCGCCGAGCAGGCTGATGGCCTTGGCGACCTTTCGATCTTTCATGTGGCCGTCACAATCAATGAAGAAGAAATATTCCCACGCCTTCCGTTTGCTGGGGCGGGACTCGATCTTCGTCATGTTGATTTTGTAACGGCGGAACGCGGCCAGAGAGCTGTGCAACGCTCCGACCTTGTCGGTGATGCTCACCATCAGGCTGGTGCGGTCGTTGCCGGTGGGCGGACTGCATTGGCGGCCCAGCACGAGGAAACGGGTGGCATTGTCGGCGTTGTCCTGAATGTCCTGTTCCAGCACGTCCAGACCGTATTTTTCGGCGGCAAGAAGGCCGGTGATGGCGGCCACGTCGCGACGCGGTCGCGCGGTTTTGCCCGCCGGATGCGCCACAAGTTCTGCCGACCGCGCATTGGACGAGGTCTCAAGGATTTCGGCGTGCGGCAGGTTCTTTTGAACCCACGACCGGCACTGTCCCAGGGCTTGTGGATGCACATATAACCGTTGGATTTTTTCCAGTTTGCAGTTCCCGGCCAGACAGTATTGTATCGGCAACACGATTTGCGAAACGATCTTAAGGTCGCTGTCCACGAACATGTCGAGCGTGTGCGTGACCACGCCTTCCGTGGTGTTCTCGACGGGCACGACGCCGTAATCCGCGCGGTTTTTGCCGACCTCGGTGAACACGTCGTTGATGGTTTTCTGCGAAGCGTATCGCAGGCTGGAGCCGAATTTTTGAATGGCGGCCTGATGCGTGAACGTCGCCTCCGGGCCGAGATACGCGATGGTCATGGTCTTTTCGAGCGCGAGCGCGCTGGACATGATTTCGCGGTAAACCGTGTGAAGCTGGTCATTGGTCATCGGCCCCTGATTGAGGTGGCAGATGCGTTCGAGCACGGCGCGTTCGCGGTGCGGCGCGTAAATCTCCTCGCCGGCCTTCAACTTGGATTTACCTATGGCCAGCACGTGCTTGGTGCGTTCGTTGAGCAACCGGACGATGTGCGCGTCCAACTTGTCAATCGCCTTGCGATGTTCGGGAATGTTCAAAGCAAAGGAAGAATGATGAATTATGAATGAAGAAGCAAACCCGTTTCGCGCTAGAATTTGTCACGAATCCCAAAGGGATTTTATCACTCAGCCCAGGGTTGCGAGGACAGTTTTACGAAGTCGGTTCAGCAGTTTGATTTTTTTTCTTCATTCTGCATTCTACCTTCTTCCTTTAATTGCAATGGCTCCGGCGGATTTGTGGCCAGACCGAGCACGGTCGGTTTTTCAATGGTGATGCGGCGGAGTTCGTCCGCAGCGGGCAAATCTCCCAAAGCGCGCAGGCCAAAGTATTCGAGGAACAGCGCGGTCGTGCCGTAAGTCGGCGGGCGGCCCACAACCTCGGCGCGGCCGGCGGTCTCGACCAACCCGCGTTCCATGAGCGTCTGCATCGTGGTGTCCACGTTCACGCCGCGAATCTGTTCGACCTCGGCGCGCGTGATGGGCTGGCGATAGGCGATAATGGCGAGCGTTTCCAGCGCGGGCTGCGAAAGCCGTGTCGGACGCGCCTTCACGCCGACGAGCGACTTCAACCACGGCGCATATTCGGGCTGCGTGACGAATTGCCACGAACCAGCCACGCACGCGAGACGATAACTGCGTGCGGCGGTTTCGTGTTCACGCGCGAGTTGTTCGAGCGCGGCTGTCAACTCGCTGTCTTTGATTTTGGCGAGTGATTTGGCTGTGGCATCGGCGTCTTCCGCTTCGGCGGCGTGGGTGAGAACTTCGCGAAGTTCCTTCACGCTTAACGGCTTTTGCGCCGAAAACAGGAGCGATTCCAGAATAGATTTAAGTTCCATGCTAAGGTGATTGCGGATTTGTGATTGCGGATTGCGGATTGGTTTTGGGCATTGCCGAAGTTTCGGCTGGTGAAGCAGCAACAACCGGCGTCGCCATGCGGATTTCGATTTCGGCAAAAGGTTCGGGCTGGACGCAAACGAGTTGTTTGAGTCGAATCAATTCGAGCAGCGCGAGAAAAGTGCAGATGACTTCCGAACGGCTGCCGGCGCTCTCAAACAATTCGCCGAACCGCACGCTGCCACGCCCGGCCAGAATGCGGCGCAGATGCTCGATTTTTTCGCTGACCGTCCATTTATCGTCAAAAATGTCGCGGGAAGTGTCGCGCTGGCCGAAACGTTGGAGAACGCCGTTGACGGCATTGAGCAAATCGAAAATCGAAACATCCGGCTTAAGTGGCGGTGCGGCGCTTTCAAACGCCAATTTGCCCGGCACGCGCGGATAGATATTTTCCTGCTGCGCTTCGAGGACTTGCAAGCGCGCGGCGGCGTCCTTGAATTTTTTATATTCGACAAGCTGGCGGATGAGTTCCCAGCGCGGGTCTTCGCTTTCCTCCTCGCCTTCGACGAGCACCTGCTGGTCCGCGGGCAGCAGCTCACGGCTTTTGATGTACATGAGCGTCGAGGCCATGACGAGGAATTCACCGGCGATTTCGAGGTCGAACTCGCGCATGAGGTCGATGTATTCGATGAACTGCGTGGCGAGCTTGGTGAGGTTGACCTCATAAATGTCCACTTCCTCCTTCTTGATGAGGTAAAGGAGCAGGTCGAGCGGTCCTTCAAAGACCTCGAATTGAACTTTGTATTCGGACATGTGGTTGAACCGGGAAAATTCTAGGCCGGGCGCGCAAGGTTTGCAATGGCGGAGCGGGTTTTTTGGCAAAATGAAATCGTTGGTGACATTTTTGGAAGACGCGCTAAGTTTGTCCTACCTAATGCCCAACAAGAAACGTTCTCAAACAAATGGAATATAAGACCTCCAAAGATCAAATTGTTGTAAGCCTTCCAATCACGACTCCAACGGGCAAAGTGCGTGTGAAACGTCCGGTTGCAGGATATGCTGCCGAACCAGTCGCTTGCCGGAGTGTGTCTATGGCAGCAGATGACTATTTAGAATGGCAGATTAGTTATGACACCGATTTGCTGGACGACCCTTCCATTCTCCGCGAGGTAGTGCTTAACAAACCACAAGGTGTTCGATATGGCTGCGAACTGACACGGCTTTTGGTCGAAGGTAAATTAATAAAAATTTTGTCTGAAGCTCGTTTTGCGGAACTGCAACAACTAGTTTTTTCTCCGCTTAATGCTGGAATTGAAGAGTTGGAGAAAATTCGAAGGGAAGATGATACGCAAGCGAACACAATTGCCACAAAATATGGATTTGCACGGCATTATTTGCGCGTGCCAAATTATCTTCGAGCTGCCGGTTCGTATGCAGTTGAGATAAAGATCGCGCACAAACAAAGAGCGGTCGGCAACCAGGCGATGATTTACGTCAACCTACCACTAAAATGTTGCCGGTCGCAAAGCAGTCAGTCGTTGATTGGCAGGAGCGCCAACAAATCCGAGAAAATCGACTACGTTATTAATGCCAGTAATGTGGATATGATTTTTGACACAGTAGTTGCCTTTGCTTTAGCGTCGGTCAGTCATCGAAACGATCTCAAAATGATTTTTGAGAAGTTATGATTTCGTTAAATTCAGTTATTCGTGCTGATATTCTGGAAGTTTTGCCAACTTTTCCAACTGCCAGCGCTCAATCTATCATCGCTGATCCTCCTTACTTCAATGTTCTTCAAAACGTCGATTGGGATACCCAATGGGACAAGCTGACTGAATATCTCGAATGGTGTGATATCTGGACATCGCATTGCATTCGCATATTGAAAGACGATGGGTTGTTTTTCATTTTTGGACAACTCGGCAAGCGGGAGCATGGCTTCATTCACTTGATGTCGCGCCTTTGCCGACGCTATCAGTTTCACGATCTTCTGATTTGGGATCGCGTGGTTGGGTATAACGAGCGCCGTGACAGTTTTACGCCGGCTTACGAAATGGTCTTGGTGTTGCGAAAGAGCGGGCAGGTCAAGTTCCGCAAAGACGCCGTTCGTGTTCCTTATGATACCAAGACAATTGAAATGTATTTGCGCGACAAACGCTACAAAGATCGGGAATCCCGCATGCGGCACTTGTCAAAAGGAAAATACGCCACGAACATTCTTTCTGTTCCGAGTCTCAAGGGGTCGTCGAAAGAAAGATGCGGACATCCGAGCCAGAAGCCCGTTGAGCTTATCACCAAGCTTGTCTTGTCCAGCACCGACCCCGGCGATTTGGTGTTTGACCCGTTCTTGGGGTCGGGCACCACGGCAGTCGTCGCCGAAATGCATGGGAGAAAGTGGGCAGGGATTGAAATCAATGATGCCTATTGCGCGATTTGCGAGCAAAGGTTGCAGGAAGTTAGAGGGGGATTGTTCACAAACGCACAAGAACCCAGCCTTGAAACGGTTGCATTATCTGAAGAGGCAAGTCTCCAGCATAAAGAGATTTAGCTGAGACTTGTTTTTATAAAATTTCAAATCGCCAGCAACAGCTTCTTGATTTCCTTCAACCGCGCCTTTGCGCCTTTGTGTGATAATCTTGGAAATTTGCCGCCAAGCATAAGAAAATCGCCGTGGCGCGTCAGCATCAGCTTGTCATCCTTCACTTCAATCGCCGTCACAGCTTTTTCGCTGGCGAGAATTTTCAGTTCAGCCACTTGCAGGAGTAATGCGACCGGCGGTGGCAACGGGCCAAAACGGTCGCGCAATTCCTTCTGCAAACTTTCCAGTGCGGATTTTTCATTCGCTTGCGCCAGCTTGCGGTAAATTTCAATGCGGTGCTGCGGTTCAGTGACGTAGTGGTGGGGCAAGTCAGCAGTCAATAGTCCGTAGTCAGTAGCCGACCGTTCGCTGCCTGCAGCTACTGACTGTTGACTACTAACTACTGACTGTTCTAGAAAATCCAATTTCACGCTCACTTCCACGCGCGGCTTCACCTTCTCGCCTTTGAACACGCTGACGCTTTGCTTGAGCAACTGGCAGTATAGCTCGAAGCCGACGGCGGTGATGTGGCCGCTTTGTTCCGAGCCGAGCAGGTTGCCCGCGCCGCGGATTTCGAGGTCGCGCATGGCGATTTTGAATCCGCTGCCGAGCGTCGAGTATTGCCGGATGGCGCTGATGCGTCTGCGCACGTCGGTCAGCAGACTCACGTGGCGAGGCAGCAACAGATATGCGTAGGCCTGATGCTTGTAACGCCCGACGCGCCCGCGCAACTGGTAAAGGTCGCTCAGACCGAACCGGTCGGCGCGATCAATGATGATGGTATTTGCGTTCGGGATATCGAGGCCGCTCTCGATGATGGTCGTGGACAGCAGCACGTCCGCCTCGCCGTTGACAAATTTTGTCATGACCTCTTCGAGTTCGTCCGAATCCATCTGGCCGTGGCCGACAACGATGCGTGCGTTTGGCAAAAGCCGTTTCAACCGGTCGGCCATTGTTTGAATCGTCATCACGCGATTGTGCAGAAAGAAAACCTGGCCGCCGCGGTTTAGTTCGCGCTGGATGGCGTCGCGGATGACGCGCTCGTCGAATTGCGTGACGATGGTCTCGACCGGCAGCCGGTCATGCGGCGGTGTTTGGATGGTGCTCATGTCGCGCGCGCCGGTGAGCGCGAGGTAAAGTGTGCGCGGAATCGGCGTGGCGCTCAACGTGAGCACGTCCACGAGCGTGCGCAGGCGCTTGAACTTTTCCTTATGCAACACGCCGAACCGCTGCTCCTCGTCAATGACAACCAGACCCAGATCCTTGAACGCAATGTCGTCCTGCAACAGCCGGTGCGTGCCGATGACAATGTCCACTCCGCCGTTGGCCAGATCTTTCACAACGCGTTGCTGCTGGCGGCGCGTGCGAAAGCGCGAGAGCAGTTCGATGCGAATCGGATAATCCGCCATGCGCTCGCGGAACGTGTTGAAATGTTGTTGCGCGAGCACAGTCGTCGGCACGAGCACGGCGACTTGTTTGCCGTCCATCACCGCCTTGAACGCGGCGCGAATGGCGACCTCGGTTTTGCCGAAGCCGACGTCGCCGCAAATCAAGCGGTCCATCGGTTTGGGCGTTTCCATGTCAGATTTGGTTTCCTGAATCGCGCGCCATTGGTCCAGTGTTTCCTCGAAAATGAATGCGCTTTCAAATTCACGCTGCCACGGCATGTCGGGTTTGAATGCGTGACCGGGTTTAGATTCGCGCACGGCCTGGATTTGCAGCAGTTCGGCGGCGACATCGCGCACGGCGCGTTCAGCTTGTTCCTTTGCCTTGCGCCAACGTGTGCCGCCGAGGGTGTTCAATGGCGGATGTGCCTTGCCGGCGCCGACGTATTTGCTGACCAGATGCGCCTCGGTGACGGGAACATAAAGTTTCGGCGGTTCATCGCCGGGATGGACGGGGGCGTATTCGATGACGAGGCATTCAGTTTCGAATTGCGGATTGCGTCCGCCTTCGCCTTGCTTCGGCGAGACAGGGATTGCGGATTTAGCTGTTGTCGCAGGAAGATTTTTCAAACCAAGGAAACGGCCGATGCCGTATTGGATATGAACGACCAAATCGCCTTCCTCCAATTCGGTGAAATCAATGTCGAGCGCGGAGCGGGTTGCGAGCGCATGAGACGATTTCAACCGGCGCGGACGCTGGATTTTGTAGCGACCGAAAATTTCAGCGTCGGTGACGACGACGAGCTTCGCTTTATCACAAAGAAAGCCACGGGCGAGAGAGCCAATACCAGTCCACAGTCCCGAGTCCACAGTCTTCAGCTTGTTGCGATTGTTCAACTGCGGACTGTGGACTGTGGACTGTGGGCTTGTTTCAGCCCAAATTTCTTCAAACCGCTGCCGCTCGCCGTCGTTGTTACAGAAAATGTGAACGTCGTAATCCTGGCGGAGCCAGCGATGGAGTTGATTGAAGAATTCGCGGCGCTGCGCCTCGGCAACTTGTAGTTCCGGCGCGTGTTCGGTCAAAGGACGATAGGCGTCAAGCGATGCGAATTGCAAATCCTGCTGGGAGGGACTACGTGTCGCAGTCCCTAATTCATGGGACAGCAACATGCTCGCCTCGGCGAAGCCTGGGCCGTCCCTCCCAACTGAGGTTTCTCTAACTTGGAGTAACGTCATGCCTTTCTCGATCATTTCGGTTTTTAATTCTTCCCACGAAATAAAGAACGGATCGCCTTCAGGAATTTGTGACTCGTAATCATCCGCGCGCGCGCCCAATTGTTCAGGCTCGCACAAAATGAAAATGGTTTCGGGCGGCAAATAGTCCAAAAGCGTGGCGAGTGGAGCGCGACCTTTAGGCCGCTTCGCCGCGGGGTTATCGTGTGGTGAAGGAAGTCCAGTCGCCGCCTGCTCCGCGGGCGTTGAAGCGGCGTGAACGCCGCGCTCCGTTTCGTGCTTCAAAATGCCAAGTTCGCCGCCTGGTGGAATAGTGATGCTTGAGGTTTCCTCGCGCGAAATTTGTGTGAGCGGATCAAAGTGGCGGAGCGATTCCAATTCGTCGCCGAAGAATTCCAACCGCACGGGCCACGGACTGGTGAGCGGCCAGACATCCAGGATGCCGCCGCGCAAGGCGATTTCGCCTTTCTGCGTGACTTGGGCTTCGGGTTCGTAGCTTTGCCCTTCAAGCCATTCGATTAAATCCAGCGGGACGATTTTGTCGCCGCGCTGAAGAACGCGCGTGCGATTGCGCAGCATTTCGGGCGGAAAGGTTTTTTGGAGCAAAGCGGTGACGCTGGTGACAAGCAGTTTTGAGTTTTGCAGCCGTCGCGCCGGAGCGGCGCTATGGCTCGCCGCAGAGGCGGAAGTTTTGAGTTTTGAGTTGCCAGCCAGAGTGACGAGCGTTTGGAGACGATCGCTGATGGTGTCGGCGTGCGGCAGTTTGCCTTCGTGGGGAAGAACTTCCCACGGCGGATAGAACAGTGGCGATGAACCGAGCCATGTTTCGATGTCCTGTTGAAAACTTTCCTGCGTTTTCAAATCTTCGGCGACGATGAGAATTGGCCGGTTGGAGAAAATTCTTTGAAGCAAAACGGCAAAAAACGGCTGCGCGGCCCGGCTGACGCCGGCGCAAGACAACACTCCGCCATTCTCCAATCGCCGCGCGAGGGACTGCACAGCGGGAGTTATCGCAATGTCAGCGAACAAGTTGCTTGCCGCTTCAACTGCTGAATTCTGCGCCAAGCAAGAAGAAAATCGCAGCAGCGCCTCCAATCGTCAAGTGGTCGAAATTTAATTTCAAGCCGGCAAGGTCCCGGCGTCGTTTCTGTTTGACCTGGTTTGCTTCAGCCGCGCAACCTTCCGGCGCATGGTTGAAAACGTCATTGCGCCCAATCCGTGGATGCTGCTGCCGTTTGTGCTGCTGCTGGGCATGATGGCGTTTGCACCATCGCTCGCGGGCAACTGGTGGTCGCGGCATTATTCCAAAATCGCGCTTGGTCTTGGGGCCATCACACTGGGCTACTACCTTTTAATTTTGCAGGCATCAGGCCGTGTGCTTCATGTGGCGCACGACTATGTCAGCTTCATTGTGCTCATCGGCTCGCTATTTGTGGTTTCCGGCGGCATTCGCATTCATGTGAAAGGTGAGGCGACGCCGCTGGCCAATGTCATTTTTCTGTTCGTCGGCGCGGTTATTGCGAATTTTTTGGGCACGACCGGTGCGTCCATGCTGTTGATTCGTCCATGGATTCGGATGAACAAATACCGCGTCACGGCGCATCACATCGTTTTTTTCATTTTTATCGTTTCAAATGTCGGCGGTTGTCTGACGCCCATTGGCGATCCGCCGCTGTTTCTCGGCTATTTGCAGAGTATTCCGTTTTGGTGGGTGGCGGAACATTGCTGGCCGATGTGGGTAATGGGCGTTGGAATCCTGTTGGCGATTTTTTACGTCGTGGACCGGCTCAACTTCATTCGCGCGACGCGGGAAATTCGTGAAATGGAAACGGGACATGAAACCTGGAAGTTTGACGGGCTGGCCAATTTATTTTTTCTGGCCGTGATTTTGGGCGCGGTGTTCATCAATAAACCAATTTTCCTGCGCGAGGGAATCATGCTGGCCGCCGCGTTCGGTTCTTATTTCAAGACTGAACAATCGGTGCATGAAGCGAACCGTTTCCATTTCCATCCAATTTGGGAGGTGGCCATTTTATTCATCGGCATTTTTGCGACGATGATGCCCGCGCTCGACTGGCTCGGTGCCAACGCGCATGGATTGCTCGGCCAGAATCCGGCGCCGGGAATTTTTTATTGGGGGACGGGCGCGCTCTCCAGCACGCTCGACAACGCGCCGACTTATCTCGGTTTTTTAAGCGCGCTTTTTGGGACTAGCGGCGCGAATGACATCGGAGAACTGTTGAGCCGGCACTCTGTGGACCTGATTGCCATCAGTGTCGGTGCGGTCTTTTTTGGTGCGGCGACTTACATCGGAAACGGGCCGAATTTCATGGTCAAAGCTATTGCAGATCACGAAAAAATCCACATGCCGACGTTTCTGGGATTTGTCCTGAAATTCACACTGCCGTTTTTATTACCAGTGCTGGTGGCAGTCTGGCTGATTTTTTTTCACGGTTGATTCGAAACATTTTCTTTGCGCGCGGCGTCCATTTGCGGAACAGTAAAACCCGTCCACCTTAAAATTTGGAATGCGCACGTTATACAACATCCTGTTCGTGATTTTTTTTGCGCTGTCATCGCCGTATTATTTCCTGCGGATGTGGCGGCGGGGCAACTGGCTTTCGGGGTTTTTTGAACGCTTTGGATATTATGGCCCGACCCTCAAGCAGGAGCTTACCAACCGCCAGGTGCTTTGGCTTCATGCTGTCAGCGTCGGCGAAGTCAATCTTTGCACGCAGCTCATCCGCGCTCTGGAACTGCGCATGCCCAACATCAAAATCGTTATTTCAACGACGACGACGACCGGCATGGCTGAATTGCGCCGCCATTTGCCGGGCCACATCAGCAAAATTTACTATCCGATTGACAGCCGGAAATCCGTCAACCGCGCTCTGGGCGTGATCAGACCCAAAGCCATTGTGCTTATCGAGGCGGAAATCTGGCCGAATTTCCTTTGGCGCGCGCGCGATCTTCGCATTCCGTTGTTTCTGGTCAATGCGCGATTGTCCAATCATTCCTATCGTGGATACAAGCGATTGGGATTTTTGTTCCGGCCGCTGTTCGCTTCGTTTACGGGTGTTGGCGCCCAGAACGAAGCTGACGCCGAACGTTTGCGCGAAATTGGCTGCCGGCCCGAGGCGATCCGCGTGGTGGGCAATTTGAAATTCGACACCGCCAAACCCGATGGACCGCGCACACTCGACGTGCCCGCGCTGTTCCAACAAATCGGCGTGCCGCCTGACGCGCCGATTTTGATCGGCGGCAGCACCCACGCAGGCGAGGAGATTGTTTTAGCAGGGATCGCGCAGCGATTGCGTGTGCTGTTCCCGAAACTTTTTCTGGTGCTTGTGCCGCGGCATTTTGAGCGGTGCAAGGAGGTTGGCCGCGAATTGCGCGAGCGGGGCGTCAAATTTATTTATCGCAACGAAATCCTTGCCAGCACGCGATTTCCTGAGGGTCAGGTCGAATGTTTGCTCGTCAACACGACCGGCGAGTTGCGATTTTTCTACGAACATGCGATAGTAGTATTCGTGGGCAAAAGCCTCACGGCCGCTGGCGGGCAGAATCCGATTGAGCCAGGAGCTGCGGGCAAGGCCATGGTATTCGGTCCGAACATGCAAAATTTCACGGACATTGCGCGGAATTTCGTCGCCCAAAACGCGGCGGTCCAAGTGAACAGTGTGGAAACTTTGGAAACCGCGATTGCGGAATTGTTCGCTGATGAAAGCCGGCGCGAGGAGTTGGGTCTTAACGCGCTGCGGGTCGTTCGCGAAAATCTAGGCGCCATCGTTCGCACCGCGGACATGATTTTGGAAAATCTGAAGGGCCGTGGGATTTATATCGTGCCGGGGAAATAATATCATTTCACCATGAAGTTTCCCCACTTGACGAAACGGAACGGGCTTTTCATATTCACGCCCGCTTTCGGGCCATAAACTGGGAGTATTGAGTCGTATGTCGAAATTGAAGGTTCGTAATACCGGGGTAAATTCTGCTCCCGGAAAATGGGTGCGCCGCATCGCACCGTCCGCCCGACATCATACCCAATCCCCCACAGCCAGGTCTTTCAAAGACATTCTGCTAACTGCGCCGGCTGCGGATCTTTCGGAAAAAATCAAGGAACTCATCCGGCTTGCGCAGGAGCAGGGGTATTTGACTTACAGCGATATCAGCGATGCGTTGCCGGGAAATGTCACCGAACCAGAGCAGTTGGACGAAATTTTTGGCAAGCTTCGCAGCCTGGAAATCGAAATTGTGGACCAAGCGGAGGTGGATCGCGTCAAAACCGCCGGCTCCGAGGAAGACGACACCAGCCGGCTCGATGCGCTCGATGATCCGGTGCGAATGTATCTCAAGCAGATGGGGCAGGTGGCGTTGCTGACGCGTGAGCAGGAGGTGTTGATTTCCAAACGGATCGAGGCCGCTGGAAAAGAAGTGCGCAAACTCATTTACAGTTTCGGCTTCGCTGGCAAAGAGCAAATCGCGCTGGCGGAAAAACTGGTGGCTGACCCGCCGCGCGAGCGATTTGACCGCGTCATTCTTGATAAACAAGTGAACAACCGCAACGCGCACCTTCGCACGCTTCGCAAACTCATCAAACAGGTTCGTAAAATTGATTTGGAGGTGGATCTCAAATACACCGTGTGCCGGGGCGCCAATGTCAAGGCCCAACGCAGTCGCGCGCTGGCCGCGTTCAAGCGCCTCGATCAAAAACTACAGGGCACGTTTCCAAAATTTTGCTACAAGCAAAAAGTCATTGAGGAAATGGTGCTCGTCGCGGAAAACATTTACGACAAATTTCAGTGCAGCCTCCGCGCGCTGGCCGGGGCCAAGAGGCAGCGCGAGTCCACTGCGCAGCGACACCTCGTCGAGGCCGAACGGCAAAAGATCAGGGCACTCGAGGAATTTGTGCGGATGCCGCATGAGGATTACCTCAAGGTGTTTGATCGACTGCGCGAATTTTCCAACAAAGCGCTCCAGGCCAAGGCCGAAATGGTTGAGGCCAATCTGCGTCTCGTCATTTCCATTGCCAAAAGATATACGAATCGCGGCCTGTCGTTTCTTGATTTGATTCAGGAAGGGAACATGGGATTGATGAAGGCGGTGGAAAAATTCGAGTATCGCCGCGGCTACAAATTTTCCACTTACGCGACGTGGTGGATTCGCCAGGCCGTTACGCGCTCCATTGCCGATCAGGCGCGCACCATCCGCATTCCGGTTCACATGATTGAAATCATCAACAAATTGATGCGCTCGCAAAAACGCCTGCTTCAGGATTTCGGCCGCGAGCCATTGCCGGAAGAAATCGCCGAAGACATTCAAATGTCTGTGGAATGTGTCCGCGCTGTGTTGAAAATGTCGCAGCAACCCATTTCCCTGCAATCTCCGGTCGGTGACACTGAAGACGCCAATTTTGGCGATTTCATTGAAGACAAAAGCGCCGACAATCCGTTAGACATAACCAGTTTCAGTTTGCTCAAGGACAAATTGGGCGATGTGCTCTGCAGCCTGACTGAACGCGAGCGGAAGGTTTTGGAGTTGCGCTTCGGCCTCGGCGACGGTTACGCGCGCACGCTCGAAGAAGTCGGCCAGCAATTCAGCGTCACGCGCGAGCGCATCCGGCAAATTGAGGCCAAGGCGCTTCGGAAAATGCGCCATCCCACGCGCATCCGCCAATTGCACGGCTTCCTGGAAATCGAAGACCTGAAGCAGAATTAAAACCCGGTCACGGCACGCAAGGCCGCGGTGTGCTGGGTTGCGATTGGATCGTTACAGTCGCTGGCGACAAACCTTCCTCGTTCGCCGTCAATTTAATTTGGCCCGGCGTTTTCGCGGATTGCACGACGATTTGCGCAAGGCCATTGAATACGCTGCGTTTCCATTGGGGCATTTCAGGCTTTTCCCCCAGTCGTAACGTCACGCCTTTGTTGATGCCGCCGGCATTGTCCCAATTCGCCACCGCGACGGCGATAATGTTTCCACCCGGGTGCAGAAGACGTTTCACGTCAAAGACCGGTGCTGCCTGCCTGTCGTGAGATTCGCCGACCTTCTGGCCGTTGACATAAACCCAGCCGTCATCATCAATCATGCCAAAACACAATTCGACGCTTTCCGAAGCGAGTTCCTGCCCGGTCACTTGAATTATCGCGCGGAAAACCGCCTGCCCAGGTCCCTGCAACGGCCCGCTGGCAGATTGCGGATTGGCCGTTTCCCATCTCGAATCGTCAAAATCGGTTTTAATCTCCGGCAGATTTGAATCATACACGCTCGGCACTTTTTTCCAGCGCCAGCCGTCGTTCAAGGCGACCGTGTGAGTCGTCAATGTTGGCAAATAAACATCCGGTTCGTGGCAACTGGGATCGCCATTCCCCACACCCAGAATTTTCCCGGGGCCGCTCAGGTCAAAATGAATCAGATTCATCGCCGTCGGTACGATGCGATTCCGTGCATCGCGCATGGAAACGGTGATGATGCTGACGTCCTCGCCGTCCGCGTTGATGGTGGTGCGGTCGGGTTCAAGTTGCACCACGGCCGGTTCACCGGTCGTTTCCACCTTTGTTTCGGCGATCAGTTTGCCTTCGTCATTGTAGCCTTTGGCCGAGAGCGTGCCGGGCTCGTATTTCACCATCCATTCGAGGTGCGAATTACGTTCCATTGTTTTCCGGCCAAGACTTTTGCCATTCAGGAACAATTCAACTTCCCGGCAGTTGCTGAAGCACCACACATCAATGGGCTGGCCTTCCTTGCCCGGCCAGTTCCAGTGCGGCAACAGATGCAGCACCGGTTTGTCCGTCCACCAGGATTGATAGTAGTAAAAAATATCTTTTGGAAAACCGCATGTGTCCATGATGCCAGAATGCGAGTTGATGCACGGCCAGCCGTATGGTATCGGCTCGCCACGATAATCAAAACCCGTCCAGATAAAACCGCCGACGATCCATGGTCGCGCGCTGTAGCGGGGCCACCATCGTTCCGCCGTCTGTCCATAGGTAACCGGATGGGGAAGTCCATTGGTGGTTATAAGGTCGTAAGATGCAACGTAGCCGTTTGCGATGTCATTGCTGTAGATGCCGCGTGTGGTGACAGTGCTGCCCACTTCCGTGCCAATGCCACACTTGTTCGGATGGGATGAGCGAAAGGCATCCAAGTTCCCGTACTTCTCATAGTTGAAACCTTGAACATCAATGACGGTCGAGAAGCCGTCGCCCCAGTATGCATTCATAGCGACGGTGCATTGCCGCGTGGGGTCCAACTGGTGGGCCAGGTTCTGCATGACTTGCATGACTTGGGCTCCAGAGGTGGTGCCCTGGGAGGGTTCTTCATTTCCAAGCGACCAAAGGAAAACGCTTGGGTGATTGCGGTCGCGGAGCATCATGCATTGAAGTTGACCCAACGATTCGGGATCCAAGCCGACGCGCCGGGTTTCATCCAGCACCAACATGCCCAAACGGTCGCATGCCTCCAACAGTTCAGGCGTCGGCGGGTTGTGTGAAGTGCGATAGGCATTGATTCCCATTTCCTTCAACTTCGCGATGCGAAAATATTGCAGCCGGTCTGACAACGCCGCACCAATGCCCGCGGCGTCCTGATGATTGCAAGTGCCTTTCAGTTCGTAATGCCGGCCATTAAGCAAAAATCCTTTGTTCGGGTCGAACGCCACGGTGCGAATGCCGAACTCGGTTTCTTTCTGATCCACAACTTTTCCGTCGCTTTCGACCATTGTAGTAAGCCTGTAAAGTTTGGGCGATTCGGGAGACCAGAGAACTGGTGAATGAGAAACCGCGTCTTCTCCAGAGGCAGTCATCATCTCGATGTTGCTGTTTGTTGGAAAGAGATAAACAGCCGACTTAATTTTCTGCTCAGACTGTGATTCCAAGTCAACAGGTTGGACAGTTTTGCCAACTAATTCTCCATCTGGACTGACGATTTCACATTTCAGTGTTGCGGTGACAGAATTGGTTTGTGAATTGTGTAATTCAGTTTGAATATGAATTACTGCCAAATCTTCGGGCATATTGTTTTTGAATTTGCTGTAAACAAAAATGCCGTCGGGCGCGATAGCGACTGGCGCGGTCTTCACGAGCCAGACGTGGCGATAAATTCCCGCGCCTTCGTAAAACCAGCCCTCGAATTGCGACGCGTCCACCTTCACCGCGATGACGTTTTTGCCGCCGTAGTCCGCCGCGGCGGTGATGTCGCAGCGAAAACTGCTGTAACCGCTTTCGTGGTGGCCAACATGCCAGCCATTCACAAAAACCTCGCAGTCGCGAAATACACCGTCGAATTCCAGCCATAGCCGCTTGCCCTCGTCGGTTTTTGGCAGTTCAAACGTGCGGCGATACCAGGCGACGCTATTTTGCGGAAAGTCATGTCCGATGATTTTGAAACCATGCGAGCCGTCCGCGCTTTGATCAAATGGCAATTCCACCGCCCAATCGTGCGGTAAATTGACCGCGCGCCAGCTTGCGTCACTGAACGATGTGCTGGCCGGGCCGCTGCCAGTGCCAGCCTTTGCGAGGCTTTGCGCGATACCCCACTCGTTGCCCAAATGGAATTTCCAACCAAAATCCAGCAGCAACCGCTCGCGCGGACTGGAATCCGGCGCGGCCGTTAAATTCGAACCGGCGACAATGAGGAGCAAATTTGCAAAAAGACAAACGCGGAATCGGATGGATTTCATAAAAAACAGACCGAGTTCAAAATCTCGCGGGAAAACAATCCCAAACCATTTTAGTAATAGTTGTATGATTAGCTAGAGATGGAGTTTCAGGAGGCCCACTTCCAGCGCAAGCGCTTCCTGCACGTTCGTGCGCAACAGCCGCTGTGTCTGCTCCAGTGTTTGCAAATTTTCCAATGCTTGGCGCGGCGTGAGCCGGCGCGCGACAATTTCCGCGGCGGGGATTTTTGGAAAGTTCAGCAAATCCCTGCCAGCGGCCAGTGTGTGCAGCCAAACGTCGCGCAGCCACCATTGGACGAGCAATAACAAGTCCGCGCGCTGCCTCCGATATTCCGCTTCAATGGCCGCGGTCAGTTCGTCCTCCCATTTTTCGCACAAATCTTTTTCCACGTCATCATAACGCTGCAACGGCGAACGGGCTGTCAGTAATTCGTCCACGCGCGAGCGGATTTCACCGAGTTTTTGGAGCAGCATGCCGAGCAGGCGATAACGGCCAAATAAACTCTTTTGTTCCGACACGGCAAGTGCGCCGAATTGCGCAAGCCATTCGGCTTGCGCGGCGTTGAGCAAATGCGCGCCTTCACTGGAGAAGTCCAAGCGCAGGCAGCGCGACAAAATCGTCTCCAAAATCCGCTCCGGCTCGGTCGAAAGTAAAATCAAAACGGATTTGGCGGGCGGTTCTTCAAGCGTTTTCAGAAAAGCGTTCGCCGCCTGCACATTCAGACGATCCGCCGCGACAATGATGGCGACTTTATATTCGGCCTCGGTCGGTTTGAGTTGGATTTCACGCATCAACTCCCGCGTTTGGTCGATCGTGACAACGCGCGATTTGGATTCGGGCCGTGCCCAATGCACGTCGGCGTGCGTTTCGTTGTCAATTTTCCGGCAGCTAGGGCAGGCATCGCAGCAATCCGTGGCTGCGCCGCCGGTTTTAACCGGTTTTTGGCAGTTGAGGGTTTTGGCGAGTGTGCGTGCGAGCAGTTCCAATTCTTCAAGCTGATTGCCGGCGAACAGGTAGGCGTGTCCCAACCGCCCGCGCGCCAGCGAGCGTTGGAGCAATTGAACGCCCCGTGTTTGTTTGGCAAAATCTTTAAAACTCATCGCTCTTTGAAAAAGCGGCCCGCCGCAACCCAGGCTTGGCTGGCCTGCCATGTCGAAGCTCGAAGCGCATCATCGAACTAAAGCTTCAACCTGCCTCCGCGCTGCGCTTCGAGCGAAGACTGGTGCCGACGGAGGGGGTCGAACCCACACACTCTCACGAGTACCAGATTTTGAGTCTGGTGCGTCTGCCAATTCCGCCACGTCGGCACTCAAACACCCAATATATTTCAGCGATGCGCGAAGTAAATAAGTTTCAACGTGCGGAATAAGTTGCCTTGCAGCGTATGGAACGCTTCAATGAAAGCGATGATCGCCAAACGAGTCATTCCGTGCCTCGATGTGCATGACGGCAAGGTCACGCGCGGCGTCCAATTCGGCAAGGCCGAAGCGGGCGAACTCCGCAACGTGGGCGACCCGGTCGCACTCGCGCTCCGTTACAACGAGCAGGGCGCGGACGAAATGGTGTTCTTCGACATCACCGCCACGGCGCATGGCCGCGCGACGATGGTGGACGTGATTGAACGCGCCGCCGACCAATGTTTCATGCCGCTCACCGTCGGCGGCGGCATCAAGTCCGTGGACGACATGTTCACCATGCTGCGCGCCGGCGCGGACAAAATCAGCATCAACTCCTCCGCGCTCGCCCGGCCGGAACTCATCCGCGAAGGCGCGGAAAAATTCGGCAGCCAGTGCATTGTGGTCAGCATTGATTGCCGGAAGGTCGCACCGGACAAATGGGAGGTTTTTTCGCATGGCGCGCGTAAACCGACCGGACTGAATGCCATCGAATGGGCCAAACGCGCCGTGTCGCTCGGCGCGGGCGAAATTGTGTTGAACAGCATTGATGCAGACGGGACGAAGGCAGGATTCGATTTGGTCATCACACGGCGAATCAGCGAATCGGTCGGCGTGCCGGTTGTGGCCAGCGGTGGCGCGGGCAGTCTGGAGCACATGGCCGCTGTGCTGCTTGAAGGCAAAGCGGATGCGGTTTTGGCCGCGAGCATTTTCCATTTTGGAACCTACACAGTCGGTGATGTGAAGAAATTTCTGGCGAGGAAAAACATTCCGGTGAGAATTTAGAATCAAAAGATGTCGGCGAATGACATAAGATCTCTGAAGTTGGAAAATCCTGAAAAGTTCGCGAAGTTTCTTCGTGTGTTATGGGATGAATTATTTTGGGCAAACTTCTATTATGATATTTTTAAGGAGGCGAGTCGGCTCTGCAAAGAGCATGAACAGGCCGTAAAGTTTTCACCTTACTTTTGGCACTTCACTTTACAAGCTCACTGCCAGACAGCTTTGGTGCATTTACATCGAATTTACGACCAAAACAAAGACAGCTTCAATCTGCATCGTTTTTTGCTCACGGTTCGAGACAACAAATCGATGTTTCACCCGGAAGAGGTGCGCAAGAGAAGAAAAACTGACCCCCATGCGGAGGACTTGATTCAATCAATCGGCGGCTTGGATGCGGCCCAGCTTGAAATCGATATCAAATATTCAAGCCGTGCAAATCCCAAAGTGGAGAACCTAAAGACATGGCGTGACCGAGTAACCTTTCACAAAGACGAGCGAGAATTGTTCAGGGAGAAGCCGTTCGAGCAGGAATATCCACTGACTTTTGGCGACATTGATGAATTACTTAGCGAGGCGCTAAAGATGCTGAACCGTTATTCTCAGTATTTTGATACTTCAATTTACAGCTTGGGATTTCGTGAGTGGAAAGACATGGTATTCGTGTTTGAAGCATTAGAGCACCACCCTGTATTTATCCGAAGACAAACTGAGTTGACAGAGTTAAGAAAACTTGGATTGGCTTAAACAGTTTGCGTGGGATTTAAAACCGGCCTGAAAGAAATCCAAAGCGCCAGAGGACTGGCGCACTCCAAGACGCTTCGCGTGGTTCGGTCGTCACTAGAAAACGCGCCAGCGTCTTGGACTGCGGCGGCCCTCCGCCGCTTTTCTACGGCGCTGCAAGCCGGGCGAAAGAAATTTTCCACCGTTGATTTTCTGCCGCCCCTGCCTGCCGCGACGAAGTTAAACGAAGGCGGGCCGGGGCTTGAAATTATCTTGAACGACCAACCCACGGTTAAAACCGTGGGCTACTTTCGATCGCCGCTCTGCGGCTTCAAATGGGTTGTGTGCACTGTCCGCAGCGCATTCATCGGCTGGGACCCAGGCTTCGCCAAAGGCTGCGCCGAGGCGAGCAGCCGACCGCTACAGCTCAAATCCGCTTGGCAGCAGGAAAGGCTTCTGTTTAATTGGCCGTGCCTAATGAGAAGTTTGCCCGCCATCGCTTCGCTCGCCTTTCTGATCGCGGTTTTTCCGTCTGTTGCCCGGGCGCAGGAGCAACCGACGTGGGAGATTCAGGCGCTCAATCAAGTCATCCCCGGCACGCCCGAAGGCAATGTGGAATATGACGTGGCGACAGGCATGGCACGCGGCACGAACGTTTTTGTGAAATACGGCGACGCGACGCTCACCGCGGACAGCGCGGTGCTCAACCAGCAGTCGGGCGAGGTGATGGCCGACGGTCACGTGCACATCGAGTCGGGTAATCAAATCTGGGTCGGCGAACACATCCGTTACAATTTCAAAACGCATCAGATGCAGAGCGAACAGTTTCGCATGGGCAAACCTCCCGTGTTCGCAGCCGGCAATGAGTTGCAAGGCGACATCACCAACAAGACTTACACGGCACGCCACGTTTTGGTCACGACCGACGACGTCAACAAACCGGCCATCCGCATCCGCGCGAGCCGTGTGAAAATTGTTCCCGGCAAATACATCGAGATGTGGAACGCGGTAATGATCATGGACGGCGTGCCGGTGTTTTATTTTCCGTATTACCATCGCAATCTCGGCGAGCATGCGAACAACTTGAATTTTCTGGCGGGTTACCGCAGCGCCTACGGGCCGTATTTGTTGAGCACCTATGATTGGTATCTCAATGACATGCTGAATGGCAAAATTCATCTGGACTACCGCGAACGCCGCGGCGTGGGTGCGGGGCCCGACTTGAACCTGCATCTTGGTCGTTGGGGGGATGCCACATTCAAATATTATTACCTGCACGACCAACAACCGAACCAAAGCACGAATAATCTGCCGTTCTTCGGAATGATCCCTGAAAATCGCCAGCGATTTTACTTCGCCTATCAAGCAACGCCGTTCACCAACCTGAACGTCAAGGCATTGGTGAATTATCAGAGCGATCCGCTTGTGCTGCATGATTTTTTCGAAGGTGATTACACCGGAAATCCGCAGCCGAACACGTTCATCGAGGTCAACAAATACTGGGAAAACTGGAGCCTTGACGCCGAAACCACCCCTCGCATCAACGGTTTCTTCGATCAAGTGGAGCGACTGCCCGACGTGAAACTCACCGGTTTCCGCCAGCAAATTTTTGACATGCCGGTTTATTACGAGAGCGAAAGCTCGGCGGGTTATTATCGGAAGTTTTTTGCCGACACAAACGGCCAGACTGCGCTGGATTACTCCGCCGCGCGCGCCGACACGTTTCATCAGGTGCTTCTGCCGGAGACATTTTTCGGCTGGCTGAACGTCACGCCGCGGGCCGGCGGACGGTTCACGTATTACAGCGAAGGGAATGGGCCGAGCGGCACCAACAGCGAAACGTATCGCGGAGTCTTCAACACCGGCGCCGAAGTTTCATTTAAAGCCTCGCATTTGTGGACTGGCGCAACAAATTCAATTCTGGACATGGATGGTCTGCGTCACGTCATCGAGCCGTCGGTGAACTACGTTTTTGTGCCGCGTCCCAGCACGCCGCCGTCGCAATTGCCGCAGTTCGATTCCGAACTGCCCAGCCCGTCGCTGTTGCCGATCCAATTTCCCGACTACAACGACATTGACTCGATTGACAGTCAAAACGTCATTCGCTTCGGGCTTCGCAACACGCTTCAAACCAAACGTGACGGTCAACTTGATAATTTGCTCGATTGGAACGTCATACTCGACTGGCTGCTCAAGCCGAAGACCGGTCAACAAACGTTCAACGACCTTTATTCCGATTTCACCTTCCGTCCGCGCACGTGGATGACACTCGAATCCCAGTTGCGTTACGACATCAACGACGGCTATTTGAACATGGCGTCCCACCAACTCACATTCACGCCAAATGAAAAATGGAGCTGGGGCATCGGCCACTGGTATCTGCGCGACGGTTTTCTCGGCAACGACGTGGGCGGCGCCAATTTCGTCAGCAGCACGATGTTTTTCCGGTTGAACGAAAACTGGGGCATGCGCGCCACGCACTCCTTCAGTGCGCAAACCGGCCGCTTGCAGGAACAATTTTACACGATCTACCGCGATCTGCGCAGTTGGACGGGCGCTTTGACGTTCCGGTTGACGGATAATGGCAGCGGATCGAAAGATTTCACCGTCGCTTTCACCTTCTCGCTCAAGGCGAATCCGCGCCACCATCTGGGCGATGACACCATCGAGCCTTATCACCTCGTTGGGGAGTAAAACTTTGACCGTGAAATGACGACGCGGGATATAATATAATGCTAGGATCCCTTCATTTTAGTTGCGCAACCGATAAAACTTCGCGTTCTGGCCAATTGAATCGGTGAACGTGTAACGATTGCTGACAACCGTGGGAACACCTGCCGGTTGCCAGGAGATCAGCGGATCAAGATCCGTCTTGCATTCCAACACAAAACCTTGCGCGTTCGTAATCCATGATAGCGCGACCACGCCCGTCGAAAGCTGACAATCTAGGCGCGGGCTGAGGATTTGAACCTGCCAGATTCGGCTGTCCTTCAGCAGTTGGCTTGGATCCGTGCGCACCAAGGGATTGGTATCGGTGACTTCAACCCTGACTTGATTGCTGCCGAACGGCAGTGTGGTTGTGTCAATCGTGAAGGAAGCAGTGGTAGCGCCGCTGCAAGCGACGTTATTGGTGAACCACTGGACGTTTAAATTGAAAGTGTTCGGCTGGAGTGTCACGACGCTGAAGGCAACCGATTGCGAGTTGGCGAGCGTGGTTGTAGCGTTGGTGGCCGGAGAATTGGATGCTATCGGGCGGATGTTGCTGTAGATTGATTTTACTAGAGCTTCCGCGCAAACAGCGCAGTAGGGATAACCCAAAGTGCGCATTTTGCAGATGTGTTGAGGACGATACCAACCGGTGGTCTGATATTCCGCACCTTCGAAAAGGCCCACCACCGACGCGTACGGAGAAGTATCCGGCGTGGGAACCGGCGTGCTGCCCAAAATCCATGAGGTCCACTTGATCAAAGCGCGATTCGTTTGTTGCGTCACGTTGGGCATTTCATAGGGCACCCATCCTGGATAGGCGTCCGAGTACTCATCGCCGAGCGCGCCGAAGGTGTGGCCCAGTTCATGAGCTGCAATCTCGGGCGAAGAACTGTTCATCGAGGTGATCAGTATCCCTCCTCCGGAGCCTCCATACTCGGTATCATTGACGACTACCGACACGAGATCGTACTGCGGCATTAAAGCCTGCAACAACGCGTACACTTTTCCCGCGCCATCCGCATAGTTGCCATCGAGGTCGTTGGGCGGAATGGTGAGCAGCCTTTCAATGCTGTAACTGTCATAGGTGCTGTTGAAATACGTATTGCGGTAAATCCCGCTCAAGGGATGGTCTGAACCGGAATCCACGGAAGCGACCGAAATGGCATAACCGTTGAAATAGTTTTGGTACGCATTAAACGGGGGCGTGGACAGTATGTAGTTCAAAATCGTCTTCGCGTCGTTTGTAAACTGGGCCAACTGGCTGGCAGTATATCCTTCGGAAAGGAAAACGATGTTGATACGATTGGCGGTAGGACCGTTCGAAAGAATCTGCGTTATGGTCGCTTGGGAAAAAACCCGTGCCGAAGGCCAGAGCAACATGCTAACACAACAGAACAGCACTCGAAACGATTTCATCGAGCGGCCTCCGAAAGGCGCAACTCAACGGTACCCAACAGCGTCCTGGTCTGGTTCGAAGCCGCTGCCGCCGATTTGGCCGCAGGTTGATTCAAGCGGTAAATGTTCAGTTGTTTGGCTTCTTTTCGACCTGGAATGCGGATCGTAAAATCAGCCTGGTCCACTTTTACTTCCTTTACTTTCAATTGCCCGGGATGATCAGGGTCTTCGTACTCGTAGCGATGCACCAAGGGATCGGACATCACATCAGTCCAGATCGGGACGCTGCTGTTCGTCGATATCAATTCGAGATAGAGATCACCTTGTTTTTCGGCAGCGATGGGGACTTTGAGGTGTCCCGGCACAGCGGTTGACTCCACTACACTGATCACGTTATTCGTGATTTTAAGGTGCAGGAAAAGTATTTTCTCGTCTTGTGTTTCTTCCGCGCCGAGGCTCAACAACAATCCCTGCAACAAAACCAGACCGCAAATGACTTTTGTGAATTTTCGTTTTGTGCTCATAATGCCTTCTACACTCAAACATTCCAGCACGAGGTGCATTCTAATAGTTTTGTAGTTCCAAGTCGAGCCTTTTCGCAATCCGCTGCAATATTATGGGTGTTTCCCACCGCAACTGCGTTGGGGAATGATTTTTACAACGGGCTCGATACCGGCAGCGAAAGGGTGAACGTCGAGCCTTTGTTGATTTCACTTCGCACTTGGATTGTGCCGCGATGTTCATGCGCGATGAGCCGGGAAATGGACAGCCCCAATCCGGTGCCGTTTTTCTTTGTGGTGAAAAACGGTTCGAACAACCGGTCCATATTTTCCTGCGCGACGCCCGCGCCGGTGTCTTTGATGTGAATTTCCAACAGCTGCACGCCGCCCGGGCCTTCCGTGGTTTCTGTGGCGACAGTCAACACGCCATTGGAGTCCATCGCTTCGAGTGCGTTGAGGAAAATGTTCATGAATGCCTGTTGCAATTGCGCATCATCGCCGTGCACGGTATCCGGGTCGGCTTTGTAATGGCGTTGCAGTGAAACCGATTTTGAGCTGATGTGGTGCTGCAACAGTCTCAGCGAATGATCGAGCAAATCATGCACGCGCACGGTGATGAACGCCGCGCGTTTCGGCGCGGCGAGCCGCAGCATTTGCGTGACAATCCCATTAATGCGTTGCAATTCCCGGTTGACAACCTGGGTCAATTCCGCGTCCTCGCCCTTTTGCGCCAGCAAATCAAAGAACGTTTTGATGGCCACCATGCCGTTTTTAATTTCGTGCGCCATGCTGGCCGAAAGTGTGTCGAGATTGGCCAGTTGATCGAGCCGCCGCATGTTCTGCTTGAAAATCGGCGCGGAGGCGAGGTCATTGAGAACGACGACAACCTGGGACAGCGCGCGCGTTTTCACCGGCAAAATGCTCGCGCGTAATGTCGTCGTGCCGCCACGGGAAATTTTCAGCGGGATGTCCCGGTTCATCACCGGCTTGCCGCTTTTTGCCGCGTCGCGGATGAGTTTGAACAGGGGCGCCGGCAATGAATTCAGCGGCGCATTCCGCAACTGCTCTGCCCTTGTGTGCAGATGCGCGGCGGCTTCGGCGGTGCAGGCAATGATGCGTTCACGCGCACCGATTACCAGCACGCCGCAAGCAAAGCATTCCTGAAGCAGACTCGACAGGTTCGAAAGTCCGCTGTTTTTTTTGGTTGAGCTGCCGGGTGGCATAATCAAAACAAACTTCTGACGCCCGTTTGCCCTTGCTTTCGCTCTATTTTAAATAGATGGACGCATCGATACTAAGTCGCCTTTGCGCCGCGACAAACAAAAAAAGCAAAAAATGCGTCTTTCAAGCCCGTAAATGATGTCACTTTTTGCGGTTGGTGTTTATGTGCCGCATGATTACGCTTGTTTCCACCGGATGAAAAAGACGTTCGACAGCATTGAATCGGTCGTAGCGGACATTCGCCGCGGTAAAATGGTCATCGTCGTGGACGACGCCGACCGCGAGAACGAAGGCGATTTGATCATGGCCGGCCAGCACGCCACCCCGGCCTCGGTCAATTTCATGGCCAGGTTCGGTCGCGGGCTGATTTGCGTGCCGACGACCGTCGAACGGTTGCAGCAACTTGGTATTAACCGCATGGTGCAACAGAACCGCGAAAGCTTCCGCACCGATTTTCATGTAAGCGTGGACGCTGCGCGCGGCATCACCACCGGCATCAGCGCCGCCGACCGCGCCAAGACCATTCAAATCCTGTCCGCGCCCGCCGCCGTGCCCGAAAACCTGGTGCAGCCCGGCCACATCTTCCCGTTGCGCGCGCGGCCCGGCGGCGTGCTCCAGCGCGCCGGTCACACCGAGGCCGGTGTGGATTTGACGCAACTTGCCGGTTTGCGTCCCATCGGCGTGCTCTGCGAAATCATGAATGACGACGGCACGATGGCGCGGCTGCCGGAATTGCGGAAATTCGCACAAAAACACCGGCTGAAAATTTGCACAATCGAGGATTTGATCCAATTCCGCCGCCTTCGTGAGAAACTCGTCGAAAAAATCGAGGTGGTGAAGCTGCCGACCGATTACGGCGATTTCGATTTGCATTTGTATCGTTCGTGTCTGGATGACCAGCATCACCTCGCGCTCGTTCACGGCGACGTGGCCGGACGCAAAAAAGTCCTCGTGCGCGTCCACAGCGAATGTCTGACCGGCGACGTGTTCGGTTCGCGCCGCTGCGATTGCGGGGCGCAACTGCATCAGGCCATGCGCCAGGTCGCCAAAGCCAATTGCGGTGTGATTGTTTATATGCGGCAGGAAGGACGCGGTATCGGCCTCGCGCCGAAAATCAAGGCTTACAAATTGCAGGAGCAAGGCTACGACACCGTCGAAGCCAACGAAAAACTCGGTTACAGCACGGACCTGCGCGAATACGGCCTCGGCGCGCAAATCCTCGTTGACCTCGGCCTGAAAACCATCCGGCTGCTCACGAACAATCCGAAAAAAGTCGTTGGGCTTGAGGGCTACGGACTGAAAATTGTCGAGCAGGTGCCGATTCGCGTGAAACCCAATCCGCACAACGAACGGTATCTGAAAACAAAACGCGAAAAGCTGGGGCATTTACTATGAAATACATTTGGTTAATAATAAATGTCAGTTTGATAATTTTTTCTGCATTCGGAGGATATTCCTTAATGTCGCCAGAACGACTTCAGCACATGAATCCAGATATTATTTATTGCTTAATCATTCTTGTAATTATGCCGTTATTTTCATTGGGCACTGTTTATTATTCTATTAGTAGCGGAAAGTGTGAGACACTATTGCGCCCTTCTTGGGATCGGCACGCCGTAAACTGGTGGTATGACCCACTTCAGTCATTATTCATTTTCAATTTCGTTTGTGCAGGATTGGTGATCGGCAGTTCGTTACGCTTGTCAAATGGGAATGAAACTGGTTTTTGGTTGTTTGTCTCATTTTGTTGCATGGCAATCGGATTATTGATTGGCCAACTTCTTATTTATCGGATTTTTCGCGCACGGATTGTTAGTAGTTAATTACAATTTTCTTTATGTTGAAACCTATCAAAACCAAAGTGACTCGCACCAGCGGCGGCACATTTGCCATCGTCGCCGTCCATTCTCATTAACACCCTGCTTTAGCGGGGTGTTAATGAGGCAAAATGGATAAAAACCGTTTCAACGGTTTTGCGGGCGTGGGGGAAACCGCTGAAGCGGTTGAATTTCTTTCCTTGACCCTCCCCCCCGGCTGAAGCCGGGTGTTAATGAGAAATCGACGCCATCATCGCATTGTGTTTTGCCCCGTAGGGGCTTTGGAAATTAGCCAGCCACATTGTGGCTGGTATTGGAAACAAATCATCAGTGTCCTGAAGGGACATCGGATGCGTTCGCTTTCCGTCGTCCCTTGCGGGACGCAATTCTTCGCGGACGTTTTTCCAGCCACTTCGTGGCTGGCTAATTTCCCGTGTCGCTCCGCGCCTCTGCGCCTCTGCGTCTTTGCGTCTAAATTATTCGTGTCTATTTGTGTCCATTCGTGGTTAAATTCTCCGTGATGCTTCGCAAGATTCGGCATAAAAAAGTTCAGACGTGTGGCGGCACATTCGCCATTGTCGCGTCGCGCTACAACGCGCGTTACGTGGACGCGATGGTGCGCGCGGCACAGGCGGAATTGCTCCGTGCCGGAGCGGAAGTCCAGGTCGTCCGCGTGCCGGGCGCTTATGAAATTCCCGTTGTCGCCAAACGGCTGGCTCGCGTCTCGCTTTCAGCCATCATTTGTCTGGGCGTGATTTTGCGCGGTGAAACGGTGCACGCGGCGCACATCGGCGAGGCGGTCAGCCGCGCGCTCATGCAAATCCAGCTCGCGCACGAAATTCCCGTCGTTCATGAAGTCCTGCTTTTGGAAAATGAGGGACAGGCCCGTGTCCGTTGCCTCGGCAAGAAGCACAATCGCGGAACTGAAGCGGCGCAAACGGCTTTGGCCATGGCACGGGTGATGAAAAGCCTGGATGGCAAAGGTGCGTTCTAAATTTCAAGATGCCCTATTTTGCAATTTTACTGATTGTCGTATTTGCGGTTTTCTTCTATCGCGCCGCGGAATTTGAAGACGAATCCAGTCTGATATGGTGCGGGTTGTCCATTTTGATTTCCGTGGCGACTTTGTTTTTTCTCCATTGGGGCTGGCTTGGAACCATACTCGGCCAGGTCGGACTTTTTGTGGGCATCGGCATTTTTCGGGTGATGCGAAAATCGTAAATCAGAAATTTCCAATCGCCAATCCGCAATCAAAATGGTACGCCCGGCGCGAGTCGAACGCGCGACCCTCTGCTTAGAAGGCAGATGCTCTATCCATCTGAGCTACGGGCGCAACCGATTCACACTACCGATGCGGCGCGGCGCGCGCAAGCGCGGTTGTCTTGGCGGCGGTCCCGGCTTGGAGGCGCTTCAACCGTGCCGCTTGAAGATGAATTCTGCCCAAATGAAAACCACTGGGTTGCAAATGCTTTGGAAGCTGGTGAAGCATGGTGGGAAAAAGTCACTCTCCGATGGGGAAGTGAGTGAGTTGGGTTTCATGATGAACAGCCGCACCCACAGCCGCCGGACGGCGTGGCGTTCGATGCGGATGATTGCATGGCCGCCGGAGCGAGACCCTTGGCAAACCGCTCCAGACGGGCAATGACATCAAAGCCAACGGACCTATCCACCTCGGCAAACTTCTCGCTCAATTCCTTCTGGTCGGCTTCCGTGAGGATCTTGTCAGCCATCGGAAAGACCATCGCGTCTTCTTTCCAGATATGGTTCTGATAGAGGTTGACAATCCTGCGCAGTGTTTGAACCAGACCATCCTGTGCGCCGGGTCTCTTCTGCGTGTAAAAGGTTATCTCTTCTTCCAAGGTGCCGACCAGCGCACGGCCCCTTACATGTTCCTGGTTGAGTCCGCCAATTGGGCAGCCTTGCGGAGGCACGCCGCGTTTGACCAGCATCGGGAAGAACAGCGCCTCTTCCTTGCCGTGATGTAGTTTGTCCGCGTAGACACGGAAAAACTCCACCGCCGTTTTCAACAGAGCTACATCGGCGTGCCGGCCCTTCTCAATGGCGAGCGCGAGGTCGCCGAGAGCTTTCACCACGGTTTCAATAGTTCGATGCTCCGCTTCCATTACTTGGGTTGCTGTCATGGTCATGGTTTTTGGGACATTATTGGTTGTGTTGATGTTTAGATTCGTTTTCGACCGCTGCTTTTCAAGAAAGCTAACCGATTTTGGCTTAAAATCAAAACCCTGCCTGTGACACAACACTGCGAGTCAATTCAAATATGAACCGTTCGGACAGTCCCTTTGACAATGCCAGCCGTCTAAAGTAACAATAGCAAAACTCCATGCCAGGGCACGAAAGGAAATTATGAATGAATCGTCCAGACAAAATTTATTGATCTCCAAAGGGTGGATTCAGGCGGTCGCGCTTGTGATGCTCTTTGGATTTTTCATTTTGGGGCTACTCGCGTATCGCACTTACACCGACGAACCGCCGATCCCGGCCAGAGTGATTGACGTGAATGGGAACCTGCTTTTTACCGGGCAAGACGTGACTGCGGGGCAGGAAACTTTTCTTAAAAACGGACTGATGGAATACGGTTCGATTTTCGGTCACGGCGCGTGGCTGGGGCCGGATTTCACAGCGGACTACCTGCATCGCGCCGCCGAAATGACGATTGATTACTACGGTGGGAATTCTTTAGACGCGGCGCGGCAGCAAACCATTGTCGATTTCAAAACCAATCGTTACGACAGCGCGATGGGCGTTTTGACTTACAGCGCGGCACAAGCCGACGCTTTTCAAAAGCTTACCGCTTACTACGCCGGTTTTTTTGGAACACCCACGACGAAATTCGGTTTGCGTCCCAATGCGATTACTGACCCGGAAAAAATCCGGCAACTCACGGCCTTTTTCAGTTGGTCGGCATGGGCGGGGTCAGCCTTGCGACCGCACAAAAATTATTCCTATACGAACAACTGGCCGCCCGAATCGCTCGTCGGCAATCACGCCACGGCGGAAACCATTCTCTGGAGCGTTCTCTCCCTCATCGCCTTGTTGGGTGGCATCGGTTTGTTGCTGGCCGCCTTTGGCCGGTGGAATTTTCTCGGCTGGCACGGACGCGAGGAGGAGCGCATTGCATTCCGCCCGCCGGACGAAGTGATGCTCACACCGGCGCAGCGGTCGTGTGCGTGGTTCTTTCTGGTGATGGCGGCGCTCTTCACGGTGCAAACGCTTTTGGGCGGTGCGGCGGAACATTATCGCGCGGAACTTTCAAACTTTTTCGGCTTCGATCTGGCGCGTGTGCTGCCGTTCAACATCGCCCGCACCTGGCATTTGCAACTGGCGATTTTCTGGGTCGCCACGTCGTATCTCGCCGCCGGAATCTTTCTCGTGCCAATGATTACGGGACGCGAACCGCGCGGACAAAGCAGGCTTTCCTATTTGTTGCTCGGTGCGCTGGTGCTGGTCGTGTTTGGCAGCATGGCGGGCGAATACGCGGGCATCAGCGGCTGGATTCAAAAAGGCTGGTCGTGGTTTGGAGATCAGGGTTTTACTTTTCTCGATTTGGGTCGTTTCTGGCAAATTTTGCTGACGGTGGGTTTGTTCTTCTGGGTCGTGATTCTTTTTCGCGGATTGCGGAACAAATTGCGGACCGAATACGCGGGCAATATGCCGTGGCTGTTTTTCTTTGCCGCGCTTTCCATTCCCGCATTTTACGCCGTCGGGCTGCTCGTGCGGACGAACTCAACTTTTACCACGACGGATTTCTGGCGGTTTTGGGTCGTGCATTTGTGGGTGGAGGATTTTCTCGAATTATTCACGACGGTCATGGTCGCTTATATTTTCGTGCTGCTCGGCGTGGTGCATCAACGCGTGGCCTTGCGGCTGATTTATCTGGACGTTGTGCTGTATTCGGCGGGCGGTGTCATCGGCACGATGCACCATCTGTATTTTTCGGGCGAACCAGCGGAACACATGGCGTTGGGCGCATTCTTTTCGGCGGCGGAAGTGATTCCGCTGACGTTGCTCACGGTCGAAGCGTGGAGTTTTCTCCAACTCGGCGCGCAACAGGGGTCGCAGGCACGGACGCCGTTTCCGCATTTCTGGGCGGTGATGTTTCTGGCGGCAGTGGGCTTCTGGAATTTTCTCGGCGCGGGTATTTTCGGTTTTTTGATCAATCTCCCCATTGTTTCGTATTATGAAATCGGCACAGCGCTCACGTCGAATCACGCGCACGCGGCCATGATGGGGGTTTATGGAATGCTGGCGGTCGGACTGGCACTCTTCTGCCTGCGCTATTTGATTCCTGAGAAACTGTGGAGCGACCGCGCGGCGAAAATCAGTTTCTGGTCGCTTAATCTCGGTTTGGCTTGGATGGTTTTTGCCACGCTGTTTCCGCTCGGATTGATTCAACTCTATCACTCGGTGAACGTGAGCTATTTTGACGCCCGCTCGCTGAAGTTCCTTTCCAATCACACCAACACCATGCTTGAATGGCTGAGGCTGCCCGGCGACGCGCTGTTTATTGTCGGCGGCACGCTGCCGATTCTTTACCTGTGCTGGCTCGGCGTGTCGCGCATGAAAATCCAACCGCCGCGCGAAGAACCCGACGGCGCGCTTTTTACGGAAATTCAGGAATCCAAAAAATTCGGCGCATGATCCACGGCGTCCACATCGAAGTCGTTCTGGCTGGTGTCTATGTGCTGTTCCTCATTGGCGTGGCGGCGGTGTTGGAATTGCTGGCCCGTTATTCCCATCGCCGTTCGGAGCATTATCGTAATTCCGGCTTCACCTACAAACGTCAGCTCGACGTATGGGAATGTCCCACCGGCCAGCACCTGAAGCGCGTGGAAACGGACTTCGAGCGGCGCATCGCGCATTACCGCGCGCCAGCCCACAAGTGCAACGTCTGCCATTGCAAAAAGGATTGCACCGATTCGGATGACGGACGGGAGTTGGAAAGCCGCCTGGACGCCTGGCTGCAATCGGAGTTGCGTCGCTTTCACCGGGGCATTTCCCTGGCACTGCTGTTGTTGGCCGTTCTTATTCTGATGGTGGAAATGTTTCGGCACCGCGAAACACACGACTGGATTGTTCTCACCGGATTACTGGTTCCAATAGGTCTCGCCAGTTCAAGGTATTTTGTTTCCTTTGTCGAGCCGGCACGGAAAAACTGACTGCTTCAGGGTGGCGCCAACCCATCGCAAAAAAATAAATCAGCAGGCGATTGCACACAGCGCTATTATGCTGTCCAGCCAATCAAGAAGGGGCACTCCCTTGGTGCTGTCATTAGCGCGGTTGTCTGGGCGGGCGGTCCCGGCTTGGATGCGCTTCAACCGTGTCGCGTTCTTGACTTTCCCCGGCCGGGCGTGACTCTTTGGTTGTTCGTTTGATGGAAAGAGGAACGTATGGAACCGGTCTATCGCTTTGACATCACGGTGCCCGCGGAGGTGGTGGATGAAAACCGTCACGCGAACAACGTCGCTTATGTGCAGTGGATGCAGGAGGCGGCAATTCAGCATTCCGCTGCTGCCGGTTGCACTGGAATGACCCGGGCACTCGGCGCGGCCTGGGTGGTGCGGACGCACCGGATTGAATATCTCAATCCAGCGTTTGCCGGTGATGCCGTCACCGTTCTGACCTGGGTCGCCAATTTCCGCAAGGTGCGCTCGTTGCGCCGATACAAGTTCATTCGCGCCGCCGACCAAACGATTCTGGCGCAGGGAGAGACCGATTGGGTGTTTGTGGATGCCGGCACCGGGCGTCCCCGGACAATTCCTGATGAAATCAAAAAAGCTTTTGGGATTGCAACCGAAGAAGCCGCGGACAAACACGGATAATCGCCGAATTCCAAGTGGCGGACTGCAAGTTCCGAATGTTCCCGATTTCTTGATTCCAAATCCGAAATCGAACCGCCCTTATCACCCCTTGAGATGTTTTTCCACTGTTTTGATGTCGCCGATTATGCCCGGCTCCCGGGGCTGGGAAATCAAAGGCGTTGTGTTCCGTTTTGATCTCATGCGCTCAATGTTCGGGGACATTCACGCCTCATCTGTAGGATCCGGCGCGGGCCGAATCATTCTTTTTTGGAACGCAAAAAACAGGATGTCAGCCCAAGCGGATCCGCCCGGGTCACTGCGGGTGAGCTTACGGTGGCGTGATGGCCCGATAGAAGAGAGCGGCCGCCCGGTTGGTTGTGGGGTCGAGGATGGACAACAAGTTTGTATTACTGACGGCCAGGGTCAGAAATGTCCAATCTGACAAATTGGTGGAGGATTGAATCACGTAATGCGTCCGGGGCTGGACAGTCGCGTTCAGGATGGTGGGCGTGTCCGGGCCGGCGGTGAGGGAGTTAAAAACCAGCGGCGGCTGGCCGAGAGCGCCGAGCGCATTGTCCACCAACGCCAGCGTGGCATCCTGGCGGCCATAAAGGAACAAATTGCCGTTGGGTGAATACGCAAGACACGAAACCCGGAATGTTTCCTGCGTGATGGTTTGGCTCAGAGTACCGCCGGCGACGTTCCAAAGTTTGATGGTGTCCTGGTCGGCAGACGCCAGCGTGCTGCCGTCGGCAGAGAAGGCGACAAAGCTGACGGGATTGGTGCTCGTGCCAAAGTTCCGCGACGAGCCATCCGAGACCTGCCATACCTTGAGGGAATTCGTTCCACTGCTGCCGGAGGCAACCGTGTTGCCGTCGGGCGAGAAGGCGACGGCTTCCACGTTGTTGGAGTGGCCGCTGAACGTCTGGACAAGGCTGCTGTTGGTCAGCGCCCATATCTTGATCGTGTTGTCAAACCTCCGCCCCCCGGAAGCAAGAAGATCGCCGCGCGGAGAAAAAGCCAGTGCGGTGACGCCGTTGGAATGTCCAGCCAGTGTCCCCAACAAGGACCCGTCGTTCGGGTTCCACAACTGAATCGTCTGTTCGTCGAAATCTCCGCCAGATGCCAGCATCGAGCCGTCCGGTGAAAAGGCCAGCGCCATTGCGCCGTTCGTGTCCGCGTTGATGGTGCGCAACACCGCCCCGTCGCTCAACCGCCACAATTTGATGGCCGGATCCAGCGGGCCACCGCTCGACGCCAGAACCGCGCTGTCCGGCGTGAAAGTGATGGCGCTGACCCATCCTGTGGTGCCGGAAAGGGTGCGCAGGAGAAGGCCGTCCACCGAGCGACGCACCTGAATGGATTGATCGTTGCCGGCACTCGCGCACAGCGTTCCGTCGGGGGAAATGGCCACCGCCCTGATGTAATCCGTATGGCCGCCTAGGCTTTGAATGAAAGTTCCGTCGGTTGCCGACCAGATTTTCACGGCGTCATCTTCACCCCCGGAAATCACGCGCGCGCCATCCGGCGAAAAAACAACCGCAGTGACCGTAGCCGTATGCGCTGCAATGGTTGCCGTGCATGTCGCGCCCGCCCAGTTCCAGAGCTTCACGCTCCCGTCGAGGCAGCCCGAGGCAAGCGTTTGCCCGTCCGGACTGAAAGCAACCGAGGTGACGCCATTCGTGTGGCCCGTCAGCGTTTGCAGGCAACTCCAGCTGGTGGTGGACCAGATGCGAATGGTTTGGTCGAGGCTGGCGGAGGCCAGCAATCCGCCGTCGGGTGAGAAGGCAACGGCGGTCACGTTGCTCGTGTGAGCCGCGTTTGTCGTCCAGAGCTGGCTCCAGAAAGAATTCCAAGCGCGGATCGTTTTGTCTTCACAGGCCGATGCGAGCAATCCAGTCGTGGAAAAGGCAACGGACGTTGCCGCCGCGGGCCCCACCGCCGTGTTGTAGGCCGGCTTTGTCGTCACCACCAACCCATTGCTGACCACGTGCACGTAATTGCTGCCCGCCGCGTTGCCCGAGGCGAGCCGGGTGCTGTCGGAAGAGAACGCGAGGCCGGTGATCTTGCCGTATCGGTTGGTCACGACCCACACCAGGCTGACGTTGGTGGCAGCCCATCCGCTCGGGGCCTGCCAAAGATAGACTTCGCCCAGCCCGGGAATGGCATTGTAGTCACCCGGCACGTTGCCGCTGGCGAAACCGCCGTAATACGTGCCGGCGGCGAGTTTGGTTCCATCCGGCGAAAGGGCAACGGCAGTGGCTTGGTACGGTTCCGTGCTGAACGTTCTAAGCAAAGTTCCGTTCGTGGACCACAGTTTGACGGTATAGTCGTCACTCGACGAGGCGATGAGGGTTCCATCCGCCGAGCAGGCCAGACCCGTTATCCGGGCGGCGTGACCGCCCTGCATCCAAACCGGGTTGGCCGCCGCTTGCGTTGCGCCCAAGAGCGGGAATACCAAGGCAGCGGTGACTCCAAACCAAGCGCGTCGAAAATTTTGACGGGCGAGCAACTTCTCTTCCATTTCGAGTGCGACCACAACACGGCGGGTTAAAGCGCGAACTGTCATTTGGATGGTTATTCCCGTGGAGTTTGCCGCAATCCCAACTGAGAACTGATGCTGGGGCTTGCCGCGTAATTGTAAACGTTTCCCGTGATGGGTTCACCAATTACTTGAATATTGTCGATGTTCCATTCCCCCATTCCCGCCTGCCAGCAGTAATTCAGACACGCCGGGTAAGGCATGGTGTTGAGCAGGCGATAGTTGTTTGAGCCCATCAACGCCAGAGCTACCCGGTCCGCCGCCAGCCAGTCTAGGGAGGCAATGCCCAGTTTCTGGGGCGGACTGACGGCATATCCGCTTACGGGACCGTCGCCTTGCATGCCCTGGTAGCCGTCAATCGCCGCGAGGTGAGGATGAATGCCATAAACCTTCACCATCCGGTAAACATTGTCGTTGAGAACTTGATAATTGCCCGGTGCAGTGTCGCTCGACCCATGCATCCAGGCCTTGTCGGCTCTGACTCCGGTTTGCGACCACGCCGTGCCCACGTCAATGACCGGCGCGCTCATGGCAATGTTCTTCGTCGACAGAGTCACGACAGCCGTGTTGTGCGTCTTCATCGGAGCGCAGGAGATGATGAAGTTGTTCGCGTTCAGATACATTCGGCTGATGCGAATGGTCTTGGGCGGGACCGTCTCGGTCGAGTTTGTCGTCTGCCAGATTTGGGCGTTGGCAAAACCTTCCTGGTTCAAATCCATCAGCTTGACAGGATATTTTTTCGTAAGGCTCCAGTAATTATTGAGGTCGTAGCCCGCCATCGTGCTGCCAGTAGACGATGATTCGGCAATGGCAATGTTCGTCTTTCCAATCGACTTGAGGAACTCCAACACCCCTTCCACCCAGTTCACGTGCGTGCACGACAAAAGAGTGGAGTAATAGACGAAATTGGGTTTGATGATCACGTGTTTGTTCCCAATGGCGGTGGCGATGTCCTTCTTGAACATCTGCAGCGCCCGGAACGCGTTGTCCGCGCGGTCGTCCCCTTTCGTCAACGCAACGCGGGCGGTGTAGGTATCTGCCCGGGCGGTTCCCCCGAGCGTGGCGGCCCGCCAGCCGACAGCCAAACCCAAGCTGCTGACGACGGACTTTTTCAGGAAATCTCTGCGTGTAGTAGGGGAAGAACTCATTTAAGGATACGACAATTTACTATTGACAACGCGCATATTCTAATATGTTTCGGACTCGTGTTTCAATAAAAAAATGAGACAATTAACAGGTCGAATCGGTCGGGAGCCGATGGTAAAGAGTATTGTAGATTCGCACCGAACCGGGCATCCGCGGGCAATTCCTGGCGAAATCAAAAATGCTTTTGGGGTTGCAGCCGAAGAAGCCGCGGACAAACACGGATAATCGCCGAATTCCAAATGGCGGACTGCGCGTCCCGAAATCGAACGGTCTTCGTCACCCTTGGAGATGTTTTTCCGCTGTTTTGATGTCCCCGGTTGTGCCGGTTTGGAACCATTGGCCGTGATGCGGCAGGCAGGCAAGGCGGTTTTGCTTGAGCGCCTGATGCCATAGGATTTTGACCGTGAATTTTCCGTCGGGAGCATTGAGCAGGATCCGTGGATGGATGATCCCGATGCCGGCGATGATGTAGGGCGCCCCCTGCTCATTCCAACCAAAGGTATTGCCGGGTTTGATAAAAAGATGATCTTCGCCCTTGCTGTATCCCAAGGCTTTTGCCTTGGATTGTATGAGTAGCAAAACATCCATTTTGGTGTCATCCCAATAACCGGTCAGGCGGTCCAAAGCGCTTTCCCCTTCATCCGTCCAGATGATGTCGCTGTTAATGGTGAAAAAGGGTCCGCCGCCCAAAAGCGGAAACGCCTTTTTCAGTCCGCCGCCCGTTTCCAACGGTTCGGTCTCTTCTGATATTTTGATGGTCAGGCCGTTGAAGGCTAACAAGTAGGTCTTTAGCTGATCCTTGAAGTGCGAGACATTAATGACGACCTCCTTGATTCCGTATGCCTTCAGCTTGTCGAGGGCGTATTCAATCATCGGTTTGCCCGCCACTTGGACCAGCGGTTTGGGCACCCGGTCAGTCAAAGGCTTCAGCCGCGTGCCATAACCGGCGGCTAGGACCATGGCTTTGTTGATCTTACCGTGCATAACGATCCATCCATCGTTTCACTTTGGCCAGCATGGGATGTGTCAAAGCTCTTTGCAACAAGCGCTCCACACGCGGGGAATGAAGCCTCTTGTAATCATGCTTTCCTTCGTGCCGGCTTAACCTTTCAAAAATGGCCAGCACCCGTGTGTGCCGCAGCGCCGCCAGAATGACCATGGAAGTCGCAAAAGCGTTTCGGTTGGGGATTGGAAAATGGGCCAGGTATCGAGCCGCCATTTTTTCCCTGAGACCTTCCGGGACATCGCGCCGGGCATCTTCCAGCAGCGATATCAGGTCATACGTGACCGGGCCTTGATACGCATCCTGAAAATCGAGGAGTCCTGCCTGCCGGACGCCTTCGCGTTCCGGCAGCAGCATCAGATTGGCCACATGGTAATCGCGCAGCAGGAGCGAGGTCGGAGCCTGATGCGCCACGGGCAATATCTCCCCCCAGACGGTTCTGAATTCCGCCTTTCCTGCTTCTGAAATCGCGGGGGTGCGCCATTTCAAAAACAGTTCGATATCTTCCAGCATTTTTTGCGGATGATATGTCCGCAAACCCTTTGGAATTGCCCGGGGATGTTTGTGCAGCGCAATCAAAACATCGGTGGCCAGTGTATAAAGCTTTTCCAGCCCGCCCTGGTTGTCCAGCAGGCTGGTGAATGTCGCGTCGCCGAAATCCTCCAACAGCAGAAAACCTTTTTTGTCATCGCGGGCAAGAATGGCCGGCACACTGAAACCGAGTTGATGAAGGTGCCGGTCTATCCGGATAAAAGGCACCACGCTTTCCGGAATGCGCGAGGCATCCATCAAGACCGCGCTTTGTTTATCCTTCTGGAGGCGGAAATATTTTCTGGCCGAGACATCACCGGTGAGCGGTTCACAAGCGGCGTCGCTCCAAGCGGTGGTATCAAGAAACTCTCTCGCGCTGTTGTTAAGAATTACGTCCATGGATGCCACCATGCTGGGGACGGATTAACACGGACAAATCGCCGAGGCGACAAAAAACAAAGCCAAATCGCCAGATAGATCGTGTGTGATTGATCTTTTGCTTTGCCGTGAGTCCATCGCGTCGGGCATCAACTTGCGGAAAATCACGGTTTGGACGGCGTCTTGAAATATTTATCGGCGAACTTCAAGAACGTCGGCCAGTTTGGGCGGTCATCGTGGCCGCCGCTGTGCTGGCGGAAGGCGATGTCGCCATCAATCAGCGAGATCTCGATGGGCGGGAAGTTGGTGGTGCCCATGTCTTTTTTGCCCAAAAGTTTATACACAGGCCCGGCAGCGGCGGCGGCGAGGAACATGCCTTTTGCGTCAACCCACGCATCACCGTTGGTCGAGCCGCAGCTGATAAAGACGGGGCGCGGGGCGCACATGGCAATCAATTCATGCGAATCCACCGGCAAATCGCCCCAGTTCAATGGCCCGGCATATTTGATGAAGTTGCCAGCCATCCAATGATATTCGCCCGAACTGGCGACATTTTCCACAATTTCACCCCAATCGCGGCGGTGGAGCTTGGCACCGCCTTCGCCCGAAGAACTGACATACGCAATGGCGAAACGCGGGTCATACGCCATCGCCATGAGTGTGGCCTTGCCATAACGCGAGTGACCTTCAAGGCCAACCTGTTTGGCATCCACGGCCTTGTCGGTCTCAAAATAATCGAGGGCCCGGCTGGCGCCCCAGGCCCAGGCACGCAATGCGCCCCAGTCATCCAGTTTGCGGGGCTGGCCCTTGTTGCACAGGCCGATGATGCCTTGCGTCAGGCCCGCGCCGTTGTCGGCCTGAATGCTGGTGGCGGTGAGGAGGGCGTAGCCCCAGCCCTTGGCGAGAACTTGTTGCTGCCAGGTCGGTCCATCGCCGCCAAAACCGCCGCCGAAACCTCCGCGCAGAAACGCATTGGTGCCGCCGGGAGCATTTGTCCCACGGAATCTCCCAAACCAAGCGCCGAAGTCGAACCAGAATTGCATCATCACCGGCACCGGCCCGGCGGCGTTGGCCGGGGTGGACAACGTCAGCTGGATGTCGACGGTAATAGGCGGGCACGACGAATTATCAACATGGCCGACGAGTTGTTTCGTGATGACCGGCACGGAACCGTTCGTTTCCCTGGTCGTGCTGGTCACTTCCCAATTCACACGGGGTGTGTTCGCGGGGACCCGGCCATAAATTTCCCTGTCAAAATCTTCGACGATTTCCGGACGCCGCTGATTCCACCACATCGCTGCCGTCGTGACCTTCTCTCCGTTCTTCAACACCAGCGGGTCCGGCAGGTTCGGATACGGATTCGCCTTCGATTCGTCGTAGTGGGCGTAATTCGGCGACTTCGGGTTCATGGCGTCCCTGCCTGGCCGGATCGAAGTAATGTGCAGCAAGTCCATCATTCGCCGATGATCTTGTTCGGTGGCGACTGTATTTGAAGTCGGAGCGGGTTGGTTTGTGACAGCATACGCTGCGCGCGCGATGGGACTTGTAAATGCCAACAAGCCGAAGACGCCGGCAAAAAATCGGGATGAAATTGAAGCACGCATAGATAATTACGGCTCAAATACTAGGTTTCAACAGACTCAACGCAAGTGAGAATCACAAGACGCCCACTCAACCCTTGATTCGCCAGGATGAAACTTCATCCTCAAAGCGCCTGCTCGCGATGGCTATCGCGAGTTCGGGGCAAAAGTTCGCACGTCTGTCACACGCGAATCGGGCGGAGGCAAATCAGCCGTTCAGGGTTCCGGAATGATCTCAATGCCGTTGATCTCTGGATTTTCCGTCTTGGAGGTGAAAGAAATATCCAGCTTGCCGTCGGTGACTTCCACGCTGACGGTTTCGATGTAGGCACGCAACGGGCCGCCGGCTTTGACCCAGATGTCGAAATTCTCGAACTCCTGTCCTTCGACGTTGAACGAAAACACACGCTGGCCCGGTCCGGTAATCCCTTCGTAGTTTTCGGCAAAATGAAGCTTTACCGTGTATTTGCCGTTGGGAACAGGATACGAAAACGAAGTCATGCTGTATCGTTCGCTGCGATAAATCGCCGGGTCTTTCGTGTTGGCGATTTGTGCGTCGGGACGTTCAATCGTTTCTCCGTCCGCAAAGCCCTGATCGGGAAGCCAGACGTTACCCTCTGAATCCGTGAACGGAGCGGAAGAGCCGGCTTTGATGCGAACCGGCGGCAGCACCGGCGCGGGCGCTGCAACGGGTGCGGCAGTCGGAGCGGCGACTGGCGCCGGGGTGGCAGGCGCAGCCGTCACGGTTGTTATTTGGGCCGGCGTTTTAGCGCGGCATTGTTCCTTGGACGACTGGCAACCGGCGAATAGAAAAATGGTGAATACGGCAACGACAGCGGGGACAAAATGTTTACAATTCATGCGGAAAGAATGCAAAAACCGGAAACGGGTGACAAGTGGTTTTTCGCCGCGTCAATGCCGGGTTTGCCGCCGATGGCCATTTCGCTGGTGGCATGGTCGAGCACGTCGGTATCGCTCCAATACAGAGGATCGTATTCGCTTTCTGCCGGACTTCCCCGATGGATTCGTTATTTCGTCTGGGCAAAAAGCATGAACACCCGAGGGCCATTGTCAGTCATGATTTGATATCGCTTCTCTTCCGGTTTCTGTGGTAGGGCCAGACCGTCGTTGTATTTGTCGTAAGCGGGCTTACCGTCCACGAGAATCATGTAGTGGTGAGTGCGATTGATCCGGATGTCATGGAGCATGACCTGCCAGGCGTCACGCGCTTTGTCACGCGTGAGCGGCACCTTTTCCCAATTCGTGAATGAACCGGCCACTTCAACGGAAACCGGTTCGCGGGTGTGCCCATCCGGCAACCGCCACCGGAAAACCTTTGAAAAGACCTGCTCGCGTCCTGAAAGATTTTTTCGCAGGGCAGAACCGTTGACAGGTAATTTAGGAACCCAAGGGCCGCTTTTTCGCGGCGCCTTCGGGCATAAAAAATCACCAATATGTTCAAGCATAGCAACTAAACGACAAATCGAGTATGCAAAGTTTACAGCTAGATTCAGGCCAAATTATTCGGAGAAAAATAACAATTTTACGTGGCCGGCGTCAACGGATTATCTGCAACACCGAACTCCGAATGCTTTCGCGAGCGGGAGCTTTCGGAGCAACCTTGGGCTTTCACAGTTTTCCTCCTATTAATGCGTCCACTTTCTTTCGGATATTTTCATCCATGCGAATCAACGGCGGCCAAGGGCGTTTGAAACCTTCGCCCAGAAGTTTTTTCGTCGCGTCAATGCCGAGTTTGCTGCCGATGGCCATTTCGCTGGTGGCGTGGTCAAGCACATCTGCCGGTCCTTTCGTGAAGATGCTGTCGCGTTGCGGGTCGGTGTTGGCGCAGAGCCGAAACAACACTTCACTGGTGTTGTGCACGTCCACGTCGTCGTCCACCACCACGATGTATTTGGTAAACATCATCTGCCCCATGCCCCAAAGGCCGTGCATGATTTTGTAGGCCTGCATCGGGTAGCTCTTTCTGATGCTCACAAAAACAAGGTTGTGAAACACGCCTTCCGCCGGCAACGCGATGTCCACGATTTCCGGGAAATTCATTTTGAAGATGGGCAGGAATAATTTCACGCTCGCACCGCCGATGTAAAAATCTTCCATCGGCGGCTTGCCGACAATCGTTGCCGGATAAATCGCGTCCTTGCGATGCGTAATGGCGGTGACATGGAAAACCGGATACGGCTCGGGCAGGGTGTAATAGCCGGTGTGGTCGCCGAACGGGCCTTCCTCGCGCAACGGCTCGGTCGGGTCCACATAACCTTCGATGACGAAATCGGCGTTGGCGGGAACTTCGAGGTCGTTGGTTTCGCACTTGACGAGTTCAACGGATTTCTTGCGGAGATAACCCGCCAGCAGGAATTCGTCGAGGCCATCGGGCAACGGCGCGGTGGCGGCGAAAGTGAACACCGGGTCGCCGCCGAGAAAAACGGAAACAGGCATCCGCGTGCCGGTTTCGTAATAACGGCGGCCATGTCGCGCGCCGACCTTCTGGAGCTGCCAGTGCATGCCGGTGGTACGGTCGTCGTAAATCTGGATGCGATACATGCCGACGTTGCGTTCGCCAGTGTCGGGGTCTTTTGTTACGACACAGGGCAGGGTGATGAAACGACCGCCGTCGAGCGGCCAGCATTTCTGGATGGGCAGGTTCAAGAGGGTTGGGTAGGGCCCGGTGTCCTCACCGGGCCGCGGCGCGCTGGGGACAGCGCGCCCTACCTTGGGAATGTCCGGCACTTTGGGCCACGGCTCGGTGCGCGTTGGCGGCGCGTCAAACTTATGAATGACTTCTTTGCATGGTCCATCTTTTACAATCTTCGGTTTGGCATGGCGCAAATCGAGCGCTTGGCCGAGCAATTTGATGGCTTCGCGAAAACCGGTCGGTGGCTTGGCCTTCATCAGCGAGCCGAGTTCGGCGGCAACTTCGTCCACGGAATTCGCGCCCATACTCATGGCCATGCGTTTCCACGAACCCATGGTGTTGATGGCCACGGGAAACAGCGAGACCTGCCCATTCACTGTAGGCTTTTCAATGAGCAATGCCTTGCCGCCACCGGGCGATTTCATCTGACGGTCGGCGAGTTCGGTGATTTCGAGTTCGGTCGCGACGGGTTGAGAAATACGTTTCAGTTCGCCCGCGCGGTCAAGTTGACCGACAAAATCACGGAAGGATTCAAAAGCCATACACTGACAAAGCTAGCAGAAGTCCAGCGGCTGGCAATGCGGGGAAGCTGATTTTATCCGCAGATGACGCAGATTTTCGCAGAAAAGAATTTTGCATTAACCAATCTGCGTTAATCCGCGAAATCTGCGGATGGAGCCATAGATTACTTCGGCAGCAAATCGGCGACCATCGCGCGTTCTTCCTTCAATTCGTTGATGGTCGCGTCAATTTTGCCGCGGCTGAAGTCATTGACGGGCACGCCTTGAACAATTTCGAGTTTCTGGCCGTTGCTGCGGACGGGGAAGGAACTGATAAGACCTTTCTCAACACCGTAGTTGCCGTCGGAGCAAACACACATGCTGTGCCAATCGCCGGTGGGCGTCGGTTCGATGATGGAACGGATGCTTTCCACAACTGCGTTCGCCGCACTGGCCGCGCTGGACGAACCGCGCGCCTTGATGATGGTTGCGCCACGCTGCTGGACTGTCGAAATGAATTCGCCTTTGAGCCATGCTTCGTCGGTGATGACGCTGGTGGCGGGCTTGCCATTGATTTTGGCGTTGTAAAAATCCGGATACTGCGTAGCCGAATGGTTGCCCCAAATGGCCATGTTGCTGACGGCAGTCACATCCGCACGGGCTTTTTTTGCGAGCTGCGCCCTGGCGCGATTTTCGTCGAGGCGGGTCATGGCAAAGAACCGATCGCACGGCACATCAGGCGCGTTGTTCATGCAAATGAGACAATTGGTGTTGCAGGGATTGCCGACGACGAGCACGCGCACGTCGCTGGCAGCATTTTTCCGAATCGCCCGGCCTTGGCCGATGAAAATTTTGCCGTTGATGCCGAGCAAATCCTTGCGTTCCATGCCAGCCTTGCGCGGCACGCTGCCGACAAGCAACGCCCAGTTCACGCCGCGAAAACCTTCATCGAGATTCGCCGTCGCCACGATGCCCTTGAGCAGCGGGAAGGCGCAGTCGTCGAGTTCCATCGCAACGCCGCCGAGGGTGGGCAGGGCAGGTTCGATTTCGATCAAATGCAGCATCACGGGCTGGTTTAGCCCGAACATTGCGCCGGAGGCGATGCGAAACAAAAGGGAGTAACCGATTTGGCCGGCGGCGCCGGTGACAGCAAGGCGAATGGGTGTCTTGCTCATAAAAATTATCAGGCCAAGTATGTTGTCGCCTTCACCGGGGCGCAAGCGCGGAACAGTTTTGATTTTTTTCTTGGCAAAATTTTTATTCAGCGTAGAAATGGATTGTTCTTTGAAATGGATGAATATTGTTCATCCGTCATCGCAGTCAAATGTCAGGGAACCCGGTGAGAATCCGGGGCGGTTGCGCCACTGTAACGGCTACAAATTCCCAGGGCCACCGATGCAAATCGGGAAGGCGGGAAGGCGGTATGAGGCCGAAGTCAGGATATCGGTTTGGCTGTGCTCGTCGCGGTCGCTTGGTGAGCGGCTGACTTCTCCGTCAAAGAGAAGGATGAGGCCAGCCTGTCGGACGGTTTCCGGCGGGAGTCGTAGGATGCCTTCATTCTCCATTTGCGGAGTTTGAAGGTTTTTTATTTTCAAACTCCGCGCTGGTCTCTCAATCGTAAACCCGCCCCGCTCTTCCATGGAAGGGCGGGGCAAAATTGAAAGATCAGCATAATGAAAAAAGTTCGTCTCACACTGGCGTTGGCCGGCTTGTTTCTCGTCTCCAAATCATCGGCAATTTCGCTGGATGACATTCAAGTCTGGACTGGCTCCGGCACCAATCGCGCCGTGCTGGTCATCGAGTGGAGCACGCCGCAATCATTGACCAACAGTTCCCTTCCCCCGCCCATCACGGACAAGACGCTCGTGTGGGGCTATCGTTTCAACGGCACGGCCACGGGCACGCAAATGTTGGACGCGATTCTCGCGGCTGACCCAAAACTTTATGTGGTTGCCGATGAAACATACGGCACTTTCATTGAAGCCATCGGTTACAATCTCAAAGGCGACGGCGTCATCGGTATCGCGGATGGAACCGGCACGAATTTTTTCACCAATGGCATTTTGACGAGTGTGACGGTGAATGTGGATGCCGCTCATGCAATCAATGGCAGTGATTTGTATTGGGGCGGCTATTTGGGGCCGAATTGGGAAGTGTGGAATGAACTTGGCGATGCCGGCGGTTTTTTGGCTTCGCCCAACCGCAGCATAAACACTTATTGGACGCCGGATGACACGAACGCGCCGTATTCCGGAGTTCACGGCCAATGGGAGTACTCACAGATGGGTTTGGACGATTTACCGCTCACCAACGGTTCGTGGATTGGATTTTCCGTGGCCGCCGGTGAGTTTGAAACCAACACGGCGTCGGTTTTTGATGTTCACAAACACGCCCCGCCGTCGCCCGACGGCACTTATGTAGCTTATGTCTGCAACACCAATGACTTTGCCGTTCAAATCGTCAGCACAAGCAACGTTTATGCCACCAGTCCGTATAATGATCCGACGGCGATTTTGAATCGTCCCACTTTAAAATTCGTGGATTACCTAGGAACCGGCACAACCAATCGCGTCAAAACTGTGGAGCCACCTTACTGGACGGCGCCGGACGGCAGCGACGTCATTACAAAAATTTCCAGCGGTGGCCAAATCACCGTGAAGATGGGACGCAAAATTTATGACGATCCGAATAATCCTTTCGGCGTGGATTTCATTATTTATGGCAATTCGTTTTTCTCGGCATCAGGAATTTCAGGTTCTATCAGCGACGGAACCGATTTGGACAGCGCCGGGTTGAGCAGTGGATTTTACGGCCATCCGATGACCGTTTCCGTCAGTCAGGATCGCACGAACTGGTTTACGTTCACCAACACGCAGAGTCTTTTCCCCGACAACGCTTATCGCTGGGATGAAACGAATCATTCGTGGACGGACGAGGAAATGAATCCAACCAAGCCGCTTAATCCATCGGTCTATGCGATGAATTTCAGCGGGCAATCGGTGGCCAGCGGACTTAACCAATTCATCGGCGCGGCGGGCGGAAGCGGCTATGATTTGAAGGCGTCCGGTTTGCCGTGGATTCAATACGTCCGTGTGCAACCCGGACCGGGGACTTACACGGTCATTGACGCGATTGTCGCCGTGAATCCCGTGGTCGTCGGTGACGCAGTTTCCATCACGCCGGACAACATTGCTTCTGGCATTACAAATCTCTTTTTCCAAAAGCCGGATGATTTAAGCCAAAATTTGATTGCAATCCATTTTGGCTCCGTCGGTGGCATCGCCAAAGTCAGCACCATTGTATTGAGCAATTTTTCATCCTTCGCGCCCGTTCCCGGCAACGTGTCCAGCGCCTATCAAATGACCTTGAAACCAGTGACGGGAACCTCCGCCGTGAATTATATCGCGGACGTTGGCTTGCGCGTCGGCGAAAATTACACCGGCAACGGCGGCGACTTGCGCGTGTTTCAATGGGGTGGAACAAACTGGATTTCGCAGCCGTTCACCTTCAATTTAACAAACGACGAAGCCGTTGTTGGGGGCGTCACAAATTTCTCGGCATTTGTCGTTTCACAAATAATTTTGCCGCAGTTGAGCATTCAACCCAGCACAAATGGATTTATTTTTCAATTTACGCCGGTACCAAATTGTACGCACGTTTTGGAACGCTCGACCAACCTTGTGACCTGGACACCCATCGCCACAAACGCGCCGGCCACCATGCAGCCCGAGACATTCCAAGACGACGACGCGCCGCCGAACAATGCGTTTTACCGCGTGCTTTTGGATGTTCCTTGAGCCATGCGCCGGAAAAAACATTTACAATGGGAATCGGGGGGCGCGTTCACATCAAGCCAACGCGCTTCCCGAAATTCCGGTTTCACCTTGATTGAACTGCTCGTGGTGATGGCCGTCATCGCCGTCCTGTCCGCCATGCTCTTGCCCGCTTTAAGCAGTTCAAAAGCGGCTGCCAAACGCATTCAATGTTTGAATAATCTCCGGCAGATGGACATTGCGGCCCAAATTTATGTGGGTGACTATGACAGCTCGTATCCTGTCGCCTACTGGTATGCCACTGAAAATGGCGTGAATATTTCCTACGCCTGGGACCTGACCACCATCGAAGGAAGTCCCTATTGCGTCATTCCCGGATTGCTTTGGGAGGGTCAGGGAAACGCGCAAATTCAGCAATGCCCGGCGTTTGCCGGCAGCGCGAATTGGCTGACCGATCCCTACACCGGCTACAACTACAATACCAGCTACATCGGCCACGGCCAATTCGAAAGCATTCCCGAATCCGCCAAAGATTCCGCCGTGATCCACCCAACCAAAACAGTGATTTTTGGCGACGGCCAGTATTCCAGCGGCGCAGACAAATTCATGCGTGCACCGTTTCCCAATCCCGGCGACGCAGATTTCTGGGGACGCACTTCCGGCACGCAAGGCTTCCGCCATCAAAACCGCAGCAACGCCGCGTTCTGCGACGGTCACGCGGAATCGTTGTCGGCGTGCTACACGAACAATTCCGAAGGCGCCTCCGTCGCGCCTGGCACCGGATTTCTTTCGCCCAGCAACTCCATGTACGATTTGAACTAAAAATTGTTATAAACAAACCCGTTTTGGCCTTACCCCAATTTGGTGGACAAGTGTTGGGTGATGGAGCGAGTTGACACCGGACACTATGACAATGACAATCCGATCTCGCGTTAATACCGGTCTTGCTCTGGTTTTGTGAAACCACTGCGGAGCGCATGAAAGAAATAATTCGGGACAAATTTACGCGCCAATCTGTTTCTGGATCGTGCCGCAAATTTTCTGCGACCATTTTCCCAAAACTTTTGCGTCACGGCCTTCGAGGAGTAATCGGGCTTTGGGTTCGGTCCCAGAATAACGCAAAAACACGCGCCCGTCTTGGGCTTTTAATTCCACTTCCGCTTCACGAACCAGTTTCATTAAGCCATCCAATTGCTCAAATGGCTTTTTCTCACGCACGCGAACATGGGTCACGAGTTGCGGAAAACGCGTCCAGCACTTCACGAGTTTTGAAAGCGGCTGATTTTTTGCTTTCATAATCCGCAGAATTTGCAGCGCGGCCACGAGACCGTCGCCAGTCGTGCTGTAATCCCTGAAAATCAGATGGCCGCTTTGCTCGCCGCCGAAGTTGAATCCGTGCTTCAGCATTTCATCAATGACGTTCCTGTCGCCCACGGCGGTGCGAATCATTTTGCCGCCAGCGGACTTGATTGCCACTTCCAAACCGGCGTTGCTCATCACAGTGGCGACCAGGGTTTTTTCGGCGAGCGTATTTTGCGCGAGCATGTTGAGTGCGGCAATGGCCATGATGTCGTCGCCGTCAATCAACGTGCCGGTTTCGTCGCACAGCAAAACGCGGTCGGCATCGCCGTCGTGCGCGATGCCAAGATGCGCCTTGTGTTCGACGACTTTTTTGCACACCGCATCCGGGTGCATCGAACCGCAGTCGCGGTTGATGTTCATTCCGTCGGGCTGATTGCCGAAAACGACGACTTCCGCGCCGAGTTCTCGCAGCACGCAAGGCGTGGATTTGTAACCCGCGCCGTGCGCGCAGTCCACGACGACGCGCATTCCTTCCAGCGTCATGCCGCGCGGAAACGAGGCTTTGGCAAATTCGATGTAACGGCCCAAAGCATCGTCAATGCGCACGGCTTTGCCGATTTCGTCGGCGGTCGGGCGGATGTTTTCAATGTCGCCGCTGAAAACGAGATTTTCGATTTCGCTCTCGATTTTGTCGTCGAGTTTGTAGCCGTCCGCACGGAAGAATTTGATGCCGTTGTCCGCATAAGGATTGTGCGAAGCGGTGATGACGATGCCGGCGTCTGCGCGCAAACTGCGCGTAACGTAGGCCACGCCGGGCGTCGGCAGCGGACCGATGAACAGCACGTCCACACCCATCGAAAGGATGCCGGAGGAGATGGCATTCTCGAGCATGTAGCCGGACAAGCGCGTGTCCTTGCCGATGACGATTTTGTGGCGACCGTGTCCGCGCGCCCGCAACTCCAAATTTTTAAAAACATGGCCTGCGGCGCGGCCCAGTTTCAACGCTGTTTCCGCAGTGACCGGTTCAATATTGGCCGTGCCGCGAACGCCGTCGGTGCCGAAGATTTTTTTGGATTGGCTCATTGATTTTTGTTGCCTGGCGGCGGAGGAACAATCACGCCCACCTCCGGCGGATCAACACTCACAAGGGTCATGCCAGCCGGCGCCGAGATTTCCACCGGCCTGCGCAAATTGTGCGAGGATTCAATGCCGGTCAGGTCCACCACCGCGTGGATTTGATTCGCCTGTAAAACTGCCATGGCCTTGGGCGGGCCGCTGACCGTGACAGCAACCGTGCCTGGAGCCACCCGATAATCGCGCACGTCCGCCGACGCTGAAAGAAGGCGCACCGGCAGGTTGCCGTAGGTGTTTTCAACTCCCCGCGTCACCGGCGCCTCCGGTTCTTCCCGGATTTTGTGAACGGTGAGCCAGATGGCCACGGCCAGAAGCAGCGAAACAATTATCCAACTCAAATCTTTTGTCAGCCAATCGCGCATTGCCATAAGAATTAAACTGGATTACCAGTTGGTTTGGCGACCGGACGCGGTTCATTCTTCGTGATGACGGCTGGTCCGAGCTTATGTTGTTCGCCGAATTGCTTGTGCAACCATTCCACAAAACTGTGCGATTTCGCCGGCTGCACGAGCACGGAGGTGAGGAACGAACGCAACTCCTCCAGCGTTACGCTGCGCACAAGCTGGCCTTTGTAAGCGTGTGAAATCCCGCCGTTTTCTTCGGACACAACAACAATGACCGCGTCTGTTTCCTCACTCAAGCCAATCGCCGCCCGGTGGCGCGTGCCGAGCGACTTGTTCAAATCCTGCCGCTGTGTCAGCGGGAAAATGCACGCCGCGTAGGTAATACGGTCGCCTTTGATGATGACGCCGCCATCGTGGATGGCGTTGTTCGGAAAAAAAATCGTTTCAAGTATTTCCGGCGTTGCCTCGCAATCCACCCGGACGCCGGACTCGACGGCTTCCTGAAGCTGGATGGATTGCTCGATGGCGATGAGCGCGCCAATGCGGACTTCAGACAGGCGCTCGCAGGTTTGAATGATGACCTCGATATTTTCGCGCTGTTCATGCGCACTCGCAAAGAGCGGCAGATTTCCCAATTCAGCCAGCATCCGGCGCAATTCCGGTTGAAAAATGATAATGACAGCGACGGCGAAAAATGCCGAGAACGTGCCGAGCAACCAGCGCAATACTTTTAAGTCCAGAATCGTCGTGACCAATGCAAGCGCCAGCAGCAATACGACGAAGCCGATGACCACCGGCCAGCCGCGTGTGCCGCGCAGAAAACGGAAAATGTAATAAATCGCCACCGCGAGGATTAAAATTTCCAACGCGGGCCGCCAGCTGTTCTGGAGGTAAGTCCACATTATCTTTTTATTCGAGCAAGCACGGTCTCCGTCATTCTCACAGCCTGAACTGTCTCTGCCACGTCATGCGCGCGAATGATGTGCGCGCCCGACTGAATCGCCAGGCACGCGCACGCCAGCGAAGCCGGCAACCGTTCATTCAGATCGGCGCCAGACAATTTCCCGATAAACGACTTGCGCGAAACGCCAATCAGCAGGGGCCGTGCCATCGTTGTAAAGCGATGCAAGTTTGCAAGCAACTGCAAATTATGTTCCACCGTCTTGCCAAAGCCAATACCGACGTCCAGCACGACTTGGTCAGCGAAGACGCCGCAGGCGTTCAATTTTTTCAGCCGGTCGCGCAAAAAATCGCCGACTTCACGAACCACGTCAGCGTAAACGGGATTCTCCTGCATCGTCTGTGGCGAGCCTTGCGCGTGCATGCAAACATAACCAGCCTGGCATTCTGCCACGACACGCCGCATTGCGTCATCATCGCGGTTGGCGGCCACGTCATTGACGATGCTTGCGCCGGCTTGCAACGCGGCATGCGCGACGGACGGTTTCACCGTGTCAATCGAAAGCGGAATTTTAACTTTCGCGGCGAGTTTTTCAATGACCGGAATGACGCGGCGCAGTTCTTCGGCCTCGTTGACCGGCCTGGCGCCGGGGCGCGTGGATTCGCCCCCGATATCGAGAATCTCTGCGCCTTGCGCGACCAGTTCCAGCGCGCGGGCAACGGCAGCGTTTGTATCGAAATATTTTCCGCCGTCGGAAAACGAGTCGGGCGTGATGTTGACAACACCCATGACGAGCGCTGGTCGCGGGAAAACGAATTCGAACCGGCGCGCGCGGAAGATCAAATCGCCCATGGCAAACACGGGGCGATTATGCGGTTTTCCACACAAACTTCAAAGTGTAACGACGCGGGCCATGAAGATTGTCTTTGGCAGACAAATTCCGCGGAAAATCTAGGCGATTTTCAAAAAAGTGGAAATTTTGTGCAACAACGGCGTCCGGCGCAGGCAGGAGATGGTGCAGAGCCGGCGGCAGACGCGGATTTGCGCGCGAATCTTCCGCGCCTTTTCGCTTTTCCACATCTGCTTGAGTGTGGGTCGCGGTTCCGTCAGGAAGTCGCCGATGGGCGGGTGATAAGGGCACAGTTTCACCTGCCCGTGTTCGATCCACAAGTTGTCTGTGCCGATGTTGCACTCCGGTTCGGAAGGGTCCATCTCCAGCTTCTTGTTGTGCATGGTGGAGGCATGGTTCCGGTCTTCCGCATTTTGTTTGACCATTTCGGTCAAGGCTTGGTCCGTAACATGAATGGCATAGCCTTCACGCTTCAATTCGCGGATCTGGTCGGTCACGCGGCGCAGCCGGTTGTTGTCCTTGATGCGGAGCAATTCCCTCGTTGACTGCGGCATGTCCTCCAGAGGCTCGAACACCTGGGGCGTGCAGAGGACTCCGTCTATTTTCCCGAAACGTTTCACGATTTCGGCAAACGATTCCAGGTTGATTTCAGTCAAGACAGTTTTGATGTTGAGGCTGATGTATTTCTTCTGGTGTTTCCGTTCCTGTAGCAGGAGTTCAATGCAGCGGAGTGTTTTGGCGGTGCCGCCGGGATAAGGCCGGATGATTTCGTTAATCTTGGGATCGAGCGATTCGATCGAAACCCCGAGGTTGAACAAGCCAGAGGCGACGAACCGCCGCGCCATCTCCTCGTTCATGATGTAGCCGTTGGTGGTGAACCGGAAATCCAATCCCAATCGCCCCGCCTGCTCAATCCACTCCATGATGTGGCGGCTGGTGGTAGGTTCGCCGCCCATGTAGGAGACGAGTGTCCCGCGTCCGCAGAGTTCGTGAATTTCATTCAGGGCGCGCGGCATCATGTCGTCGGTGAAGGGTGAGCTCCATATTTTCCTTAAATCCTCGCCCTTAAAATAGCCGTAAGTGCACATGATGCACTTGGCATTGCACGGCGCGTCGCGCCAGATGTGGACGGTGCGGGGCACCGCGACAAAAAGTGGCGTGCGGTCGGAAATGATTGCGCGGATTTCCTTTCCCAAGTATGGCAACCCCCGCACGACTTTTCGTGGCAAAGACGAAAGTTTCATGGAAATTGACACGGGATTTTATTTTGCCCGACCGTATAGTCGTTGCATGTCTCGCACGTTGATGTAAACGCGGAATTTGTCGAGGTGAAACGTGGCGCTGATGGAAGCCAGCCATCGTTTCATTCTCGCACTGCGCGTGATGAGTCCGATGTTGTAAAACAATCTTTCCAGAGTGAGGGTGCGGCCCACCAAATCAACCCGAATGATCTCGAAACCGCTCTTTTCCAGCAATTGACGGAGCGTGGGGACGGTGAAGAAATAGATATGGCTGTTGCAGTTGCTGAGGCTGCGTTCGCGGCGGCCAAGTAGTTTGAACATCAACGAATCGAAACGCGGCGTCTCAACTGCCAACACGCCGCCAGGCTTGAGAATCCGGTGGATCTCCCTCAGGCTTCCGGCCGGGTCGGGCATGTGTTCAATAACGTGCAGCATGACCACGGCGTCAAAGGCATGGTCTGGCAATGCCAGATTGGGCAGGAGATCGCCGGTAATATTGAGATTATATTTGGCGCGGGAATAATCAGCGGCGCCGCGATCCGGCTCCAGTCCCATCACTTCCCAGCCATCTGCACGGATGCGATTGAGGAAGATGCCACAAAAACTCCCAATTTCGAGCAACTTGCCGCGCTTGGGAAGCAATTCGTTCAACACTCGGAGCGCTCTTTCATTGTCGGGCAGTTGGACGTGTTGTTTTTGGAAGTATTGGCGGCTATTGACCTCATCGAAGACTTTCGGATAGGCGTCGGATTCGAAGCGTTCGCAGTCCACCAGTTCCTGCGGATTGGCATACATGAGGCCGCAACGATTGCAGCGAACGATGCGATGTATTTGGGCGACACCTTTGGGATAACAAACGGTATAGTCGCCGGCTCCGCACAAGTTGCAGTTCACATCTTGCATGGCAAAAATGGTCAGACATCAATTTCCGGCTGCGCAATCACTGATTACGCCGTCAATCCCAATCTTGGGAATTATACCACCTTTGTCGTCTGTCATCAAAAAATAACGTTCGGCTAACCCGTGTCAAACTTTCCCCCGGAAATACTCAATCGTCCTTGCCAGACCGTCAGCCAGACGGACTTTTGGCTCCCAGTTGAGGATTTTTCTGGCGCGGTGGATGTCAGGCCGGCGTCGCTTCGGATCATCCTGCGGCAGCGGTTTGAAAACGATTTTGCTGCGCGATTTGGTGGCGCGGATGATTTCCTTCGCGAATTCGAGCACGGTCAACTCCATTGGATTACCAATGTTCATCGGCAAATCATAGTTGCTCATCATCAGCCGGTAAATGCCTTCAGTTAGATCGGACACGTAACAAAAGCAGCGCGTCTGCCGGCCTTTCCCAAAGACAGTGACCGGTTTGTGCCTGAGCGCCTGGCTGATGAACGTGGGCACGATACGACCGTCATTGAGTCTCATGCGCGGGCCGTAGGTGTTGAAAATGCGGGCGATGCGCGTCTGGACTTTGTGCTCCTGGTGATAAGCCATTGTCATCGCTTCGGCAAATCGCTTGGCTTCGTCGTAACAGCCGCGAGGACCGATGGGATTGACATTGCCCCAATAATTTTCAGGTTGCGGATGGACAAGCGGGTCGCCGTAAATTTCCGAGGTTGAAGCGAGGAGAAACCGGGCTTTTTTATCTTTGGCAAGGCCAAGCGCCTTGTGCGTGCCGAGCGAACCCACTTTCAGGGTTTGAATGGGGAAATTCAAATAGTCGAACGGGCTGGCGGGCGACGCGAAGTGCCAGACGTAATTTACCGGCCCGTTCAGAAAAACAAATTCAGTGACGTCCTGCAGGACGAATTTGAAATTTGGATTGCCGCCGAGGTGCACGATGTTGTCCACGCTGCCGGTGATGAAGTTGTCAATGCCGATGACTTTGTGACCGCGTGCGAGCAGAAGGTCGGTGAGATGCGAACCGAGAAAACCCGCTGCGCCGGTCACGACAGACACAGGCTGTTTTGTTTTGTTTCGAGACGGCATGGACAAGGAGAATGAAGCGGCGGGGCGCGAATGTCGAGTGTCCGGTTACTTCGCGCCGGTGCCCTTGAGCACGACGGGAATCGTGCGGAGCAGAATTTTTAAGTCAAGCCAGAGCGACCAATTGTCAATGTATTCAAGGTCAAGTCTCACCCAATCCTTGAAATCATTGATTTGGTTGCGCCCGCTAATTTGCCACAAGCAGGTGAGTCCGGGCTTTACACTCAAACGCCGGCGATGGGCCAAATCGTTGAAACGTTTGACCTCATCCACCGGCAACGGGCGCGGGCCGACGAGGCTCATCTCGCCGCACAGGACGTTGAGAAGCTGCGGTAATTCATCGAGACTGTAATAACGGAGCCATTTGCCGACGCGGGTGACACGCGGGTCGTCGGTGACTTTAAAGACCGGTCCGCGCATTTCGTTCATGGCTTCCAGCTCGTGCTTGGATTGCTCGGCATTTGTGACCATCGTGCGGAATTTGTAGAGTGTGAATGGCGCGCCGTTCAGACCGGAACGTTGTTGTTTGAAGAACACGGGACCGGGCGAAGTGATTTTGATCGCCATAGCCAGAAGAGCAAACAGCCATGACAATGAAACCATCATCAGCAAGGCTCCGAAGAGGTCCATGAGTTGCTTGATGACACCTTGCCATGAGGCTTCCGGAGTTGTGCGAAAAATCAACAGCGGCCGTCCGAGCAACTCATCGAAGCTCGTGCGTGAAATTCGCGTGGTGAAGAAGTCGGCTACCAGCCAAACTTCGACACCTTCAAGTTCACAAGCCTTGATGACGTCTTCGACCTGTTCGAAGTAGGCGTGTTCGGCGCTAAGAATCACACCGAAGACAGAGTGATGATGAAGCGTGGACACAATTTGCTGAACCGGGATTTCAAGAAGATTGAGTTCAGCCACGATTTCAACGCCTTCGTTCGTGCGTTCTTTCAGTTCCCGCCGTATTGTGGCGGTTTCCCGTTCTGTGCCGATGAGAATGAACCGCCGCTTGTATTGTGACTGGGCAACTTTGCTTTTGAGCAGGAAACGGATCAATTCTTCCTTCAAATACAACATGCTGAAACCAATGCAACCGAACAAAACTAAAATCGCCCGGGGCACTATCAGGTGAAAAACGTAAGCCGTCAGCGCCAGTTCCAACGTGATGAACACGCAGCCTTTTAACAATGGCCATAAAATGGCGCCGCGTTGGCACAACGGAGGATGATTGTAAAATCCCTGCGATTCCAGGATGAATGGCGCGGTGGGAATCAGGACAAGGTAGAGCCATGCAAAATTTTCATACGGACTTAAGGACCCCAACTTCAGCCACTCAATGATGTTTGGGTTGGAACGCAGCGCACATGACAACAAGAATGCAACCGTAAGCAGGCAGGCATCAACCAGTTGATAAATCACTGTCCGAATCTGACGATCACGTTTTAGCATGACTGTTCAACGATGAAATGTTTTTAATTCCAGAATGGCCAAACCGTGCGTGAATTGAATTTTTTGGCGGTCCGGCATCCGGGCGCGCCAATTCTACTTCGGCTTTGGCGCCAACTGGAACTCCGGCACCGAGGCCACAATCAATTTCTTCACGCGCTCGAACGTGGCGTCTTCCTGGCCGGGCTCGCAGACGGCAAAATAACTGACATAAGCCCAGCGTTGCAACACGCCAGTTGTCAGTAAATCACGCGTTATCCCCCAGAGGCGCCGCCAATGGCTGGGCGTTTCTTCGTTTCCCGCAACGAACCAAAACACGTAAAAGCCGCGCACTTCTTTTTTCCGGCCGTCGGTGTTCTGGATGAAATTGGTAATTACCCATTTTGCAACCTGTAGTTGATGGGGATGCGCGCCGTCAATGGAAAGGTTGGCCGTTGTTTTTTGGTCGATGCGCCAACCCTGACCGGGGAGGCAAAATTCTGGTTTGTGAATGCTGGTTCGGTCCGTGCCCATTAAAACAATGTTCACGTTCACCCAAAACCCATCCGGCGCGGTGTAGTGGCGTTGGGCGAAACTTGTGTCTTTGGGCAGCATGTCTAGGACAGTTTTGTCCTCCGGCACGCGTTCGGAGGTGAAATTCAACACGCGCTCCGGCAAATCAAGATTCATCCTCACACTTCCGGGGATTGGCGTGGCTTTGATGCCCGGCGCGCCGAGTTTTTGATTTGCCCGAAGCCAAACCAACGCCCAAGCGCTGCCGCCAATCAACGCGAGCACGACTATGAAAATGAAGATTTTTTGCTTTTTCATGCTTGGGGTCCTTTGTTTGGATCAGACTTTTTCCCCAGCCACCACCCGACAAACAGCAACCCCAGAAAAACCGGGATGTAAGGCAGAAGGCTAACGATGGCACTTTCATGAACACGGTTGCCCCATTCTTGACCTCCGATTTCCGCCGCAATGATGATGAAAAGCATTCGGAAGAGGTTTCCCAAAACGGCGAATGGAAACGCCAGTGCCATCATGAATAACCGTTTCCACGGCGAACGGAACATCATAAATCCGCAGACGGTGGCGAACAAAAAAATCGCCACCAGACTGTGTATGCCGCTGCAGGCCGCCGCGACATCGTATCGATACGTGCCCAGCGGATCGAACAGTTGCGTGCCCATTCGCAAAACACCAATCCCAAGAATGCCGTGCGCCACCCACTCCACCAGTTCGGAGACGAGAATTCGCAATGGGAAAGTAATCGGTTCAATCACCGCGCTGAGTGGCACGGAAAAAATGAAAAGAAAAAACGGGAAAAGACTTTTGCGCAACCATGCAGGACCCCATGCCAATCCCATCAGTCCGTAAATGCCGGCGAACAGCGCAACGATGGAGAGGCGCGGTTCCTGGGTGACGTAACCCAAAATATGCAGCGCCAGTCCCAAAGCGACGAGCATCAAGGCGGGCGGCCAGATTCTCAATGGCAATTGCAGCAACTCCTTGCGTTTCCACCAGAACAAACCGATTACCAAAAACGGGGTCAAATCTCCAAGAGCGTCGTCGTTGGAAACACCTCCGCTGTTGTATGCATTGAGCATCCACGCAAACAGCGATGGGCTGCGGACGTAGCCAAAAATTGAATTGCCCAAAAACTGAAACAGCAGCAGCCAAGCCGCCAACAACGTGAAGAAAAATGTTTTATCTGGCAACCGATGCCAACAGTCAACTGAATCCCGCCACCAATCCGATTTTGCTTCGTTGATTTGATTTTCCTTCATTCGTGTGTCATTACACTGGACAACTGAACAGTTGATTTCGCTCAAACAAATTCGTCAAAGGCCCTTTATTCGAGTGAATATTTTTTCAAGCCGCAGAGTTGTCCTGCAATTTTAACCGCGAACAGCGGGTTGTTTCGCAAATAGCGCCCGGCCAGCCGCCGGGGTTCTTGGCACAAACGATAGCACCATTCCAACCCGCTCCGTTGTATCCAACGTGGCGCCTGCCGCACACGGCCACTGTGAAAATCGAACGCCGCGCCGACGCCAATCATCAACGTTACATCCAGCCGCGGCAGGAATTCCGCCATGAACTTTTCCTGGGCAGGAGTGCTCAAACCAATCCACATAATATCCGGCCTGACTGCCCGGATAGTTTCCTGCAATTGCATTTCTTCCCCGGCATTGAGTGGGCGAAACGGAGGCGTGTAACAGCCAACGGCCTGTAGATTTGGAAATCGCGCCGTCAATTTGCGTTGTAATTCTTCCGCCACGCCCGCTGCGCCGCCGAAGAAAAAATGTTTACACGGATTTGTCTGGCTCCAGTCGCACACATCGAGCATCAAATCCGGGCCGTAAACCCGGCGTATTTCACGGTGTCCACGCAACCGCCCCACCCACACCATTGGCATTCCATCCGGTGTGCAAAGAAACGCTTGATTCAAAATACAGCGAAGTTTTTCATCCCTCTGCGCCTCCATCACGCCATGCACCCCGGTCACACAAATGTAGCCTTTGCGCCGCTGTCGCACCGCATCGGCGACGGCTGCCAGCGCCGTCTCCAAATTGATGATGCTGATGCCGACACCGAGGACGTTGACACGCTTGATGGTCATGAGAAATTAAAATCGCGCTGCCTGTAGGATACGGGGCAAAAATAAAAACGCCAGAAAACTTCCCCTTCGGCAAAATGAAATTGCTCCTTTTGTCCGACTTCTGACACAGGGACAATCGGACAGCGGATTGGCACGAAAAATCTTCCTTTCCATCCCATTTTTGGTCAAATTCAAGACTAAAGCCTGATTGAACGTTGCATGAAGCTGCTTGTTTTTGCCAATGTGCCGCCGCCCCATCACGGCCAGAGTTACATGGTTCAACTAATGCTCAACGGTTTTGGAGGCGGCCATCGTTGGGGAAGGCAAAAGACAACCGTTGAACCGCCGAGCCGCTTTGGCATTGAATGTTATCACGTCGATGCGCGGCTTTCACAGGATTTAAAAGATATCGGCAAGTTTCGTGCGGGAAAGTTTTTCCTCCTCTTCGGGTATTGTCTTCAAGCCATTTGGTGCCGCTTCCGTTGCGGAGTGGTGAATTTTTATTACGTGCCCGCGCCCGGCAAGCGCTCGGCGTTGTATCGGGATTGGCTGGTCATGTTCCTCTGCCGTCCCTTTTTCAGGAAAATCATCTTCCACTGGCACGCCGCCGGATTGCCTGAATGGCTCGAAACGGTTGCTTCCACCCGCGTCCGCAATCTCACTCATCGCTTGATGAAGAACTCCGACGTGAGCATCGTCGCCTCGGAATTCAACCGTCGTGACGCGGAAAAATTCAATGCCCGGCGCATCTTTGTCGTCAGCCCGGGTGTCCCCGACCTTTGCCCTCAATTTGAAAAAGAGGTTTTAAGACTGCGTCAGGCGAAAATCGCCGTGCGGCAGAAAATCCTGTCCGGCCATGCCGCAGCGGCGTACACGAATGATGTCACAATCAATGTCCTGTATCTCTCCCTTTGCACACGGGAAAAAGGCATATTCGATACCGTTGAGGGTGTCGCATTGGCCAACGAAAAGCATGCGGTTAAACAAATCCCATTGCGCTTCAAATTGACTTTGACCGGGGCATTTGCCTCCAGCGCGGAAGAAAAGGAATTGCGGGAACTAATCCAACGGCGCGGGCTACAGAACGATGTTGATTGTCTCGGCTTCATTTCCGGAGAGCGCAAGGCGCAAGCGTTTGCCAATGCCGACCTGTTTTGTTTTCCGACCTATTACCATGCGGAAAGTTTCGGCGCAGTCATTGTGGAGGCAATGGCATTTGGCCTTCCAATCATCACGACACGCTGGCGCTCAATCCCGGAAATGCTGCCGCCGGATTACCCCGGTTTTGTTGATCCAAAATCACCCGGGCAAATCGCCGATGCGCTGCAACGCCTGGCTGGCATGGATCTGGCCGAATCATTGCGCGAAATATTCGTCCGCCGTTTCACTTTGGAACGTCATCTCGTCAACCTGGCTGAAGCCATTCACAGCGTGGAGAACCCCTGACACTGCGAGCAAATTCATTGCGGAACCGGCTGGGACAACTATCCTAACCGCATTGAAAATCGGCCTGCTCCAACTCAACTCGACCATCGGCGATTTCACAACCAACCGCCGGAAACTCCTCGACGGTTACGAAAAAGCCTGTGCCGCCGGCGCGGAATTTGTCATCGCGCCGGAATTGTTTTTATGCGGCTACCCGCCGCGCGATTTGCTCCTGCGCGCCGATTTCATTGAGGCCAATCTCGCCGCGCTCGCCAAAACCGCCAAAAGCATTGGTCCCATTCCATTGTGCGTTGGCTGCGTTGACAAAAATGCCGACCAGCCCGGACGGGCGCTCCGGAATTCCGCCGCTGTTTTGCAAAAAGGGAAAATCATCTGGCGCACGCACAAATCGCTGTTGCCGACTTATGACGTTTTTGACGAGGACCGCTATTTCGAGCCGGCAAAAAACATCACGCCGTTCGAGTTTAAAGGCCGTAAATTTGGCATCACGATTTGCGAGGACATTTGGAACGACCAGGACTTTTGGCCGGAACGACTGTATCGCCGTGATCCAATCAAGGAACTCATCGCGCAAGGCGCGGAAGTCATCTTCAATATTTCCGCTTCACCGTGGCACGATGGCAAGGAACGCGTTCGATTGGAAATGCTTCAGCGCGTCGCGCGCGACGAGCGCGTGCCGCTAGCGCAAGTCAATCTCGTTGGCGCGAATGACGAATTGATTTTCGACGGCCATAGTGTCGTGCTCAATCGACGGGGTGACCCTTTGGCATTTGGCAGGGGATTTGCCGAGGACGTTTTTGTCGCAGACATGGACGCCGACCCGCCACCGCGGAAAATCGAATGGCCGGTTCGTGAGCAGCAGATTTTCTCCGCGCTCTCGCTCGGCATCCGCGATTACGTTCACAAATGCGGTTTCAAATCGGTCATCGTCGGTTTGTCCGGCGGCATTGACTCGGCGCTGACAGCGGTGCTGGCGGCGGAGGCGCTCGGCCCGGACAAAGTGCTGGGCGTTTCAATGCCCGCGCGTTACTCGAGCGCAGGCAGTCTGAGCGACGCCGAGGTGCTCGCAAAAAATCTCGGCATCCGTTATGAAGTCCTGCCGATAGAACCCGTCTTCCAATCGGTCGAGAAACAACTGACGCGGGTTTTTGCCGGAACGAAGCCGAACGAAACCGAGGAAAACGTGCAATCACGTCTGCGCGGCGTAACATTAATGGCGCTGTCGAACAAGTTCGGCGCGCTGGTGTTGACGACCGGCAACAAATCCGAAATGGCCGTCGGCTATTGCACGCTTTATGGCGACATGTGCGGCGCCCTGGCGCCACTCGCGGACGTTTTCAAGACGGACATTTACAACATCGCGCGCTGGGTAAACCGGGAACACGAAATCATTCCCATCGCTTCAATCAACAAGCCCCCAAGCGCCGAACTGCGGCCGAACCAAAAAGATCAGGATTCATTGCCGCCATACGAAGTGTTGGACAAAATTTTGAGTGCTTACATCGTGCAGGATTTGAACAGGGAAGAAATCATCAAACGCGGATTTGACGCGGTGGTTGTGAACGACGTCATCAATAAAATCACGTTCAGCGAATACAAACGCCGTCAGGCTGCGCCGGGCTTGAAAGCATCACCGCGCGCGTTTGGTATCGGGCGTCGCATTCCCATCGCGCAAAAATTCCTCGCAAAGATTTGACAGTGCAAAAAGATATGCAACCCCCGCGTTTGACAGCATTCAATCCTGGCGCTGCATCGCAGTCAAACGGCGTTGAGCATTTCGGAAAATCCTCCAAAACATTTTCCATCATCACGCCGAGTTTCCGCAGTTCGGAATGGCTCAAGCTTTGCATCGCGTCCGTCGCCGACCAGCAAGGGGTCGAGTTCGAGCACATCGTGCAGGATTCCTGTTCGGACGACGGCACGCAGGATTGGTTGCCATACGACAAACGCGTTCGGGCGTTCATTGAAAAAGACGGGGGCATGTATGATGCCATCAATCGCGGCTACCGGCGCGCGCAAGGCGATATTCTCGCCTACCTGAATTGCGATGAACAATATCTGCCCGGCGCGCTCAAAACGGCAGGCGAATTTTTTGAAAAGCATCCTGAAGTTGAAGTTGCGCTTGCCGGCACAATCGTCGTTGATGGCAACGGCAGATATATTTGCCATCGCCATTCCATAACGCCTCATCCCCAGGGTATCCATTACCGTTTTCCAATCCTGACAAGCTCCGTTTTTATCCGACGCAGCGTCATTCACGACCGGGGCATTTTTTTCGATACGCATTGGCACGATCTTGGCGATTTTCACTGGATTCTAGCGCTAATGAAAAACAAGGTGCCGATGGCTGTCTGTAAAAGCGTTACGTCGGTTTTTGCCGACACCGGTAAGAACATGAATCTGAAACCCAACGCGATCCGCGAAAAAAATGAAACGGCGGCCATGGTGCCGCGCTGGGTCCGGGCGCTTAAACCGGTCTGGATTCTTCATCACCGCCTGCGCCGGCTCGCCGCCGGACATTTCTTCATACGCCCGACAAGTTATTCCATTTACACATTTCAAAGCCCCGAACAACGCGTCTGTTTTGATGTGCCGAAACCCACGGCCGTCTGGTGGAATCGCATCCGCCCCCAAGCAAGTTCGAATGTAATTGCATTTATCTGATTCGTCGGCCAGTCTCCCAGCTTTATGCAAGGTAAAATTTTAGTCGCAGGCGCGGGCGGATTTATCGGCGGCCATATTGTGGCCGAATTACTTCGCAAAGGGCACAAGGACATTCGGGCTGTGGACATCAAGCCGTTCAGCGAATGGCATCAGCATTTCCCGAAGGTGGAAAATGTGTCGCTGGATTTGCGGCTAAGGGACGCCTGCGAACGCGCCGCCAAAGGCGTGGAGCAGGTCTATAATCTGGCCGCCGACATGGGCGGCATGGGTTTCATCGAAAATAACAAGGGACTTTGCATGTTGTCTGTCCTTATCAACACACATTTGTTGATGGCAGCCCATGCGGCAGGGGTAAAACGCTACTTTTATTCCTCTTCCGCCTGTGTTTACGCCGCAGACAAACAGACTGATGTGAATGTGACCGGTCTTCGCGAAGCCGACGCTTATCCGGCCATGCCGGAGGACGGCTACGGATGGGAAAAGTTGTTCAGCGAACGCATGTGCAGGCATTTCACAGAAGATTTCGGCCTGGTCACGCGCGTGGCGCGCTTTCACAACGTTTATGGCCCGCATGGGACCTATGATGGTGGTCGCGAGAAGGCGCCGGCCGCCATTTGTCGCAAAGTGATCAAGGCCAAATTGAACGGCGAGCATGAAATTGAAATCTGGGGCAATGGCAAACGGACGCGCAGTTTTATGTATATTGACGATTGCATCGAGGGCATTGACCGCATCATGCGAAGCGAGAAGGTGACTTTTCCAATCAATCTTGGGAGCGCGGAAAAAGTTTCCATCAACCAGCTCGTGGACATTGTTGAGGACATCGCGGGCGTCAAATTGAAACGCAATTATAATCTTTCCGCCCCAAAAGGCGTCAACGGTCGTAACAGCGACAACACAATCATAAAACAAATATTGGGTTGGGAGCCATCCATCCCGTTGCGGACCGGCATGGAAAAAACTTATGCCTGGATTTACGACGAGATGACCAAAAGCAAAAAATAAATTCGATTCATGGCAGCGGACGCAAGTCCGCTCTTATCTGAAAATTTTGGACCAACATCTACGGTTTCGAAAATTGTGCGGCTACTTTTAACGCTTCGGTTGTCAATGCGGTGATTTTTGACCACGCCTTTTCCGTGATGAGCTTGCGGTCACCCATCCAGGAACCGCCGACCGCTGCGACTTGCGGCAGCGCCAGATAATTCGGCAGTGTCGCCGCGTTGATACCGCCTGTCGGGACAAATTTCACGCCGGTATGCGCGAATGGCCCGGCCAATGCCTTGAGCATCGCCGCGCCGCCCGCCGGTTCCGCCGGAAAAAATTTCAGTCGTGTAAAACCCAGATGCAACGCGCGGTCTACTTCAGTCGGCGTCATGACGCCGGGGAAAAACGGCATATTGCGTTCCTGTGCGGCTTTCAAAACCGACTCATTCAGGCCGGGCGACACGCCGAATTGCGCGCCGACATCAATCGCGCGCTGCACCTGTTCTGGCGACAGCAACGTGCCTGCGCCAATGCCCATCTCCGGCAGGCGTTGGCGGATGCGTTGGACGGATTCGGCGGCGGCGGCAGTGCGGAAGGTGATTTCCATGACATTCAATCCGCCGGCGAGCAGCGCTTCTGCAAGCGGCACGGCATCCTCCACCCGGTCAACCACTGTGATGCAAAGCAACCGTTGTTTGAGAAAAGGTTCCGTATTCATAAATCAACGTGCGAATAATACACAGTCGGGGCGGCGAGTGAACTTGAAACTGAAATCACCGATTAAAGCGGCGGCGGGTTGCCTCAGTCCAAGACGCGAAGCGTTTGCCCATGACTTACGAATTGCGCGGAGCGTCTTGGAGTGCGCCAGTCTTCTGGCGCTTCCGGCAGGAACGATGAAAAGTTGCACCTGTTTCCACGGACTGCGCAGATTTGATTTTAATTTCCGGGAATCCGCGTAATCTGCGGTTGAAACAAGACCATGAACTTTTCCATCGAGTACATCGGGGTTCCGTCCGCCAATCCGGTCGCATTGAAAAATTGGTATGAGCGCGTGCTGGGCGCGCGACTGATTTGGGACAACGGCCGGAATCCACCGACATTTTGCTCGCGCTGGCGGGTGGCGGTCGCGTTTTATTTTTTAAGGATTGCGAAGGTAATTTACTGCATTTGGTTGAGCGTCCGAGGAATTTTTGTAGCGGCGGTCTGTGACCGCCGGAAGGAGAAAAAACTGCGACGCTCACAGAGCACCGCTATAGTTATTTTTTCTGCTCGCGGACGACGAGCATGGGAATCGAAGTCTTGTGACGGACTTCGGTGATGGTGCTGCCGTGAAAAAAATCGCCGAACAGGCGATGGCCATGACTCGCCATTGCGATCAAATCACAACTTTCACCTTCGGCGGCCTTGAGAATTTCCTCCGGCGGATCACCCAGTGCCAGCATGGTTTGGGTTGAAAATCCTTCGCTGCGGAGCTGGCTGGCGACTTTTTCCAGATACTCGCGGTCATTTTTCATTTCCTCGGACTCGGCAAGCTTGAGTTGATTGAAATTGCGCGCGACCCAGCCGTCGGCGACATGCAGCAACAACAATTTTGCCCCGGTCAACCTGACCAGCGGTTTGATGTGGTCAAGAATGACCCGGTCCGTTGCGCTGTTTTCAAGCGGAATAAGAATGTGCTGATACATTTGCTTCGCTATTGTGTAAGCAGACCGAGATGCCCGTAGAACGCCTTCAGAACGGAACCCGGCATGAAGGTGTCAAAGAGCAATTTCGCGTTCAGGATGATGATGATTCCGGCGGTCGTCCAGCCGAGAATTTTGATCCAGAGCGGATTCACAAACTCGCCCATCTTGGCTTTTTCGCTGGTGAACCGCATCAACGGCCAGACGGCGAATCCCAACTGCATGCTCAACACGACCTGGCTGGCGACGAGCAGTTCCGTGGTTTTGCTTTCGCCAAAGATGCCAATGATGCAAACGGCTGGAACAATCGCGAGGGCGCGTGTCATCAATCGGCGCAACCACGGGCGGAGCCGGATATTCACAAAACCTTCCATCACGACCTGCCCGGCCAGCGTGCCGGTCAGAGTGGAATTTTGTCCCGAAGCCAGGAGCGCCACGGCAAATAGAATGCTCGCTCCGCCAACGCCAAGCAGCGGACTAAGCAATTTGTAAGCATCTCGAATCTCCGCAACATTCTGATGACCGGACCAGTGAAATGCCGACGCCGCAAGAATGAGAATTGAGCCATTGACGAGCAGGGCGAACATCAGCGCCAGTGTCGAGTCTATGGTCGCAAATTTGATGGCCTCGCGTTTGCCGCTGGCGTTTTGATCGAATTTGCGCGTTTGGACAATTGAAGAATGCAGGTAAAGGTTGTGCGGCATCACCGTCGCCCCGATGATGCCAATGCTAACGTAGAGCATGTTCTGATTCTTGATGATTTCAGGGCTGGGAATGAAACCCAGCATCATTCCCGCGAGATTGGGCTTGGAAAAGAAAAGTTCCGCCGCAAAACAAGCGCCGATGGTCGCAATCAGGGTGATGACCAAAGCTTCGACGAAACGGAACCCTTTGCTTTGCAAATACAGCACGACGAGCACGTCCGCGGCTGTGATGGCGCAACCCCAAACCAGCGGAATACCAAAGAGCAATTGCAAGGCGATGGCCGAGCCGACGACTTCGGCCAAATCACAGGCGGCGATGGCAATTTCGCAAAGAATCCAGAGGAACCACACGGTGGGTGTTGAATAATGATCGCGGCAGGCCTGCGCCAAGTCGCGTCCCGTGGCGATGCCAAGTTTGATGGACAAGTGCTGGAGCAGAATTGCCATCAGGTTGGAAACCATGACGATGGAGAGCAGCGTGTAGCCAAACTGTGCGCCACCCGACAGGTCGGTAGCCCAGTTTCCGGGGTCCATGTAGCCGACGGCCACGAGAAAGCCGGGGCCGGAAAAAGCCAGCAGTTTTCTCCAAAAAGAAGCTGTTGTCGGAACGACAATGCTGCGGTGAACTTCCGGCAGTGAAACCTGTCCGGTCGGTTTGCGCCAGCCCTGATTCGAATCTGTCGGAGAGGTTCTATCGTCGGCTTTCACCAGAAATGGAGATTAATACAGCGCGGGTTTGAGTCAAACAAAGTCGGAATGAGATAATGGGTCAATTTGCTGTAGTGTGCGCTGCTTGTCGCACCGCAGCCAGGCGAAGGCTGATCCTCAGCGCACTATTGGCTGGGACCCAGGCTTCGCCGAAGGCTGCGCCGAGGCGAGCAGCCGACGTTACACTTCAAATCATGCCACCTTCCGGAATCATTGGGCGGTGAATGGGGCGTGGGATAACTTCACCGCGTGCGACCGGCGGATATCCAAGTTATCGGGACCGAACTGACGATCAAGTGGAACGATGGCAGCGGGCAATTCATTCCATTGGAAAAACTGCGGTGGTGTTGTCCGTGTGCGGGATGCAAGGGCGGGGTGGACATCATGAGCAACGTTTACAAAAACCCGGGAAAGGTTTCTGACCCCGAAGGCTCGTTAAAAAGCGTGCCGGATATGAATTATTGCAATGGAATGACGCGATAAAACCGTTGCGGGTCCGGCCCGACCGGGATGGACGCAATGCCCGTCCAACTGGTCGCTGTGACATTGGTCAAAGTGATCCAAGCGGTTTGACTCAGATTGGTCTTGAATTGCACTTGATACGCGTGCCAGACCATCGCGTTCCAGGCAAGCGTGAAGGTGCCATCCGTTTGTTGTTTCACCAACTGAACGAATGATGGCACCGGTACGACAATTAAAGGATCCTTTCGAATAGTGCAATTGATCGAGTCAGCCACATAAATATTGGTGTTGCCGTCCACCGCAATGGCATAAGGACCGTTGAACCGCGCCGCGCTGCCAATGCCATCGGCGCTGCCGGGACTCCCAGCCAGCCCCGCAGCGGTAAATACCGTCCAATTCGTCCCCGCCAGCGTGAGCCGGCGGATGGTATAGTTGCCCTCGTCCGCCACATAGAGATTGCCGCCGTGATCCACCGCAATGCCAGCGGGATAATAAAATCGCGCCGCGCTGCCAATGCCGTCGGAGCTGCCAGAATTGTAGGGTAGTCCGGCTATGGTGGTTACCACCCAGTTGATTCCAACCGGTTTAAGCTTGCGAATGGTATAACTATACATGTCTGCCACATAGAGATTGCCACCACTGTCCACCGCAATGCCATAAGAACCGTTGAATCGCGCACCGCTGTTGGTGCCATCGGTGCTGCCGGCAATTCCAACCAGCCCGGCCAAGGTGCTCGTCACCCAGTTCGTTCCCGACGGCGTGAGCTCGCGAATGGTGCTGTTCCCCTCGTCCGTCACATAGAGATTGCCGCCGCTGTCAATCGCAATACCCATGGGATAATGGAAGAGGCTGTGGCTGCCATCGGTGCTGCCGGGACTCCCGGCCAACCCGGCGATGGTGCTCACCACCCAGTTTGTTCCCGACGGCGTCAGTTTGCGAATGGTGTTGTTGCCCGTGTCCGCCACATAAACATTGGTGTTGTTGTCCACCGTAATGCCATAGGGGCCGTTAAACCGCGCGTTGCTGTTGATCCCATCGGCGCTGCCGAAAGTCCCGGCCAGCCCGGCGATGGTGCTCACCACCCAATTCGTTCCCGACAGCGCCAATTTGCGAATGGTATGATTATACAGATCCGTCACATAAACGTTGGTATTGTTGTCCACGGCAATGCCCCGGGGATTGTTAAATCGTGCGGTGCCATTCGTGCCATCAACGGCGCCGGGATTCCCGGCCAGTCCGGCTATTGTGGCGATGTTAAGATAGGGTGCAACATTTACGAAGAGAGTCGCCGACGGAGAACTCGTCACGCTGCCCAATGTGTTGGTGACGATGCATTGGAACGGTTCTCCATTCATGGTCAAATCCGTCGGGCTGATGGTTAAGGTTGGTGTTTGAGAGCCGCTATTGGTTCCGTCATCATTCACGTTGACCCAGTTCAAACTGCCGTTTGGCTGGGATTGCCATTGGTAGAACAACGGCAACTGGCCTGTGGCGGTGATATTGAAGGTCGCGTTCGCGCCCACAGTTACAAACTGATTTTCCGGTTGCACCGTGATCACCGGCGGGCCTATTGCTGGAACCAGCGTGAAATCGGCTCCCCAAATGTTGCCACTGTTTGTGCCGTCGTCGAGTGACGTGGCTGTGCTGTAGTTGTTGCTGCTGGCTGGAAAATAGCCTGTGTTTGTCACCGTGAGCGTGTAAGTGGACGCGGAAGGCACTCCCACCAGGGCGTAGATGCCATTGGCGTCGGCGACTGCGGTGTAAGTGCTGCCGCTTCCGACGCGCGTGGCAGTGACGTTGGCGCCAGGAATGGGCACTCCGTTGGTATCCAACACCCGGCCACTGATAATTTCCCCGTTGCCATTTGTGAAGACGTTATAAATACATGCGTCAATGTTGATAAAAGGATCGGTATCGGCCAAATCAATAATAGGCAGCGCATACCAGGCATTGTCATCCCCTCCCCAACCCATATTGAGATGGTGATACAATGTCGAGAAGGCATCATATCCATAGCCATCACACACGATGCAATGCCCTCCAAAAGAGTTGTCAATTCCGAATACAACCGGCAACCGCGCATCCAAATTGGGATTAATCATGCCGAACAAGCCAACCCCAACATCGAGGTTTGTTCCTTCAACTAGGACTGCATTGTTGTATTGGAACGTGCTGACGAGCGCCGTCTTGGCGTCGGACATGTATGCTCCAGATTCGCTGGGTGCATACGACATGTGGACCGCAACACCTGCATCGTAAGTGAGAGCGCCAATGGCTGCGCATTGGGAAAGAGTAGCGCCGCCGCTGGGATCCAGCGGCATATTAGTCCACACATAAGGACCGCCATTGCCGTCACCACCGCGCAATTTGCGAGTTATTTGCTGGGTGCCACCAGCGGGTGTCGTAAGTGTGATTATAAAAGACGGAGTTCCCACACCAATGGATGGATATTGAAAATAATACATCAACTGGGCCAGGGCGGTTGCCACGCACCCGCAAACATAATTGCTGGACGCTCCAGCGGCAAAAGGCGGGGTGAAAAAGTTATAACAAGCCGGGCCATTGGTGGTGTTGTCGGCTGTCGACTGATTCCAGAGCGTTTGAATAAACGGGGCGACCCGGAGATCTGAAATTGAGCCGGTGGGAATCCCCATCGGTTGAGCCACCCCCGCTGCGCTTTGCAACAATTTCTGCCATTTGTTGCCGGCAATTTTCAGCGCCGGCTGCGAACCGCCGCGGGCGCGCACGCGCGCCACCCGCACGGGCACATCCCTGCTGACCAGAGCGCCCAGGGGATTTTTAAGGGACGGATCGAAGCGGCCCTGTCTGACAAATGCGATGATGGGTTCCACCTGGTTGTCCGCCGATACAATCACAAAGCCCGACGGTTCCAGATAAACCACATAATACATGGGGACACCATTGTCGTCTTTGAATGTCTCCACGCTGTTGACCTTGCCGCCCAACTTTTCCCCAAAGGGTGTTTGGTCAAGCCGGAGCCAGCCCGTGATGACGGAAGCGGCTGTTGTGGCATCGACCTGTGCCCCGAATGCCCCGGCAGCAAGCCAGAGAAGACATGCCAGCAGCAAAAGAGTCTTGATCGGTTTCATATGTTTATTTTGGTTGCTTTGAATAATGGAAGCAGAAGCAGGTTATTGCACAAGCACCCGATAGAAGCGAACACCGCCGCCCGATGTGTCATGAAATTCCATGAGGGTCCCGGTGCCGCTGTTGGTGGAAACCGGAATCCAAATCGGCGAGGAAAGATTCGGTGAACGCTCGATGACATATTGTTTGCCGCTCACGCTGGGCCAGCTGATGACGCAATCGGACGGTTGCTGGGCCGCCGACGGGTCGGTGCCGATGTTCTTGAAGAAGGATGTGGGATCCGTCGGGTCAGTGCCGGCAAGATATTCCTGCAAGTTGTTCATTCCGTCGCCGTCGGCGTCAGCATTTGTCTGCGAGAGCAGATTGTTCAAAGTGAGGAAATAACGCAGACGCCACGAATCCGGAATGCCATCGTGGTAGGAAGAGTTGGTGCGGCTGGATAAGGTTATCAAACCAGTCAAAGTCTGTTTGGGGAACGGGCCGATACCGTTGGGTGAAGCCGAGGCGTGATCGAAATGAATTGCATAAGCAGCGCTGCTCGTGGCATTTGTCGGAATGGTAACGGTTAAAGTGCCGAGAGTTGCGTTGCCGGTGAGTCCGGTGATGGTGCTATCGAGCCAGACGGCGGAATAGTTGCCATTGCCTTGCTGGTCAGTCGTCCAAGGCGTGCCGAGTGCTCGGTTATACGAGAAGGTAACGGGGGTCGTCAGGGCCGGCGAGCCGTCCAGCGGGACGACAGTGAGGTTCAGCATCAGCACGCGCAAAGGATAATTGCCAAAAATATTGGCCGTGATGGGAATCTGGATGGTCGAACCGGCGTTGGTCTGGCAATCACCGGCGGTAAAATTGACCTTGGGTTGGTTGGTGACACTGGTGCTGACACTGGCGCTGGCACCGATTGCCGGTTGGAGTTTGCTGCTGCTGGATAATGGTTGGTTGACCACACCTGGGTTGAATAGATTAGAGACGGTTTCTGCGACGCGAACGCCGTTCGTCCAGAAACGGTTGAACCATGTCAAACTCGGATCCAAAGAGCGACGGTAGGTGACGTAAACGTCGCACACGTCCAAATTGCCGTCGCCAAAGGCGATTTGATTGATGGTCGTGTCATTGCCGTTGAACAAAAGGTTCAACAAGTTGGTGTCAGTGACGAATGTATTCAATTCCAGATACCCGTGGCCAAGGTCCACATAGGTAGCTCCGCAGGAATCCATGGCATCGAAGAAGTCGCTCCCCAACGGCGGGTAGTCCAGGCTGTAAATGGCTGACTGGAATACTTGCATGACGTCGGCATTTTGCAGGTTGGTATTGCCGAAATCACCCGCATTGAACCAGCGGAATGGATATACGTTGCCGACGATATATTTACGCTGCCCCATGGTGACAGTCTTGATGGAATTCATCGCTCCCCCGGCCAGCGAGCCGTTGGTTGGGGCGTAGATGTACACGGACGAACCCGGCGCTCCAATGCCGTCTGAAGTCGCGGATGGCCGGCCAATTTGTATTTGATACGTTTGTCCGGGGCCTGCATTGGTCGGAACCAAAAAGGCGTAACCGCCAACCTCGACCTGTCCGTTTGCGCTTAAATGGAGAACATCGTGCGCTATGGAATAAGTGATCAGGTCTTGTTTTGTCGTGTCATAGAGGTTGGTATTGCCGACACGCTCCAGCCAACCCACACCGAGCAGATTGTTCGCGGTATTGGTGAACACCAAATTCTCAAACCAGTTTCCCTCATACAAAATGCTGTTGGTGGTTGGCTGTGGGCTTGTTCCCTCTGCCACGAACATATACGGCGGAATAGGTATATACACTACTGGCGTAGTGGGGAGCGGCTTCATGAGCATGGTTTGAAAACCAAAGGCATTTGGCGTAATGGCCGGCCCGGGGTTGGGACCGGCATTGGTCACAGTCAAATTAAATTGCAAACTGTAGATTTTCGTGTTGGGCAGAGTGGACAGGGTGATCGGTGCATAAAAGGTCTGTCCCGGTGAGGCGATGAAATCGCTGGAGGCTTCGCCTGAAGCGAAACCGAAACTGATGGTATTGGGCTGAAAGGCGGATGCTAGGAAAAAGTTGCTGACCACCGCGCTGGGTTGATAGTTATTCTTGAAAGCGCGCACCTTGAACATGAAATTACTGCTGATGCCAAGGGTTATCGTATTGGTAAGCGAGGGGCTGTTCGTGCAGAGCAGTGTGCTCGGGAGCGTGTTGGTGGGATCACTGCCGTCAGTGGTATACCAAAATACAGCACCATATGTTATATCACTGATAGTAAACAAACCAGCATTGGTTCCGGTGACTGATGGATTGGCGGTTATAAATTGGAACCTCGCCGAGACAATGGCGCTATTGGGATGGCCGGACTGTTCGCCAATAGCCTTGATGGTCAAGTCCGGCAAAATGGACGCTGGAGGCTCCACAGTGAGGCCGCTTATGGAAAGCAGGCCGTCCTGGTATCCCACCGGGGCCGAAGCGGATGAAGATGTGGGATCGGGTATGCTGTTGGTGCCGGTCGGCGTGTTCGTGTAAGTGTAAAATGTCAGCGCGCCGGCGGTTCCCTCGATGACGATGGGTACGTCATTGTTGAAAGTAACCCCAGCCGGTGAGACGGCATGAAACTTCGATGTGAAGGCGGTTGGTGGAAAATCCACATAACCGATTTGCGGATCGGGAACCTGTGGCAGGGGCGGTGTGGCGCTCACTTCCAAAGAGTTTGCGCTCTCGCCGCCGGGGTTCACCGCTGAAACGACATAGTAATAAGTCGTTCCGTTGATTACGGTGGTGTCGTTATAACTTGTGACAGTCGGGCTGCCAATGGTTGTGTAAGGTCCGCCGCTGGAAGGAGATCGTTTTACATTGTAGCTGGTTGCGCCAGCAGACGGCGACCAAGCCAGACTAATCAGCCCGAAATTTGTTGTGGTGACAGACAAGTTGGTTGGTACAGGAGAAAGCAGCGGCGTGGCGCTCACTTCCGAAGAGTTTTTACCCTCACCGCCGGCATTCACCGCTGAAACAACATAGTAATAAGTCGTGCCGTCGATGATGTTTGTGTCGGTATAACTGGTGGCGGTCGTGCTGGCAATGGTTGTTTCGGTACCGTTGGTTGTGGAGCGTTTTATGTTGTAGTAATTCGTTGGACTAGGACTCGCCGTCCACGTTAAAATTACTTGCCCGTAACCCGCCGTCGCGGTCAAGTCCGTCGGGGGCGGCGGTGGCCAAGGCAGCCACGTGAAACTACCTCCCGTAACATGACGGATGATGTGGTAATAGTCTTCAGTCACATAAACAGTGCCGTCAGGCGCCAAGGCCACACCATTAGGCAGGCGTGCCGCGACACCGCCGTATTGATCGGGAACTACAACAGTCCCGTCCATAAAACCTGGATAATAACCGGAAGCATAAACCCAGTCATTGGAAGTGACGCCATAAAGATTGGTCACGACACCATTGGCCAGCACCACCTTGACGCGGTGGTTGCCGTAGTCGCTGACAATCAAAGTTCCATCGCCCGCCTCATCCACCCCGGTGGGCTTGAAAAATTTAGCGTTGTTGCTGGATGAGATGTTATTAGGGGTGATGAAATCACCTGCGCCATGGAATCCTGCGTTAGTGGTAATGACGCCGGTGTTGGGATTAATGAGCAAAATGCCATTGCGCCCGGTATCGCAAACGGCCAGCAACCCGGCGGTTGGCCCGCTTCGTTTCACAACAATGCCTTGCAGGGAAGCGCCGGAAGCGGTGACGGTCGCCACGACATTGCTGACGCCACTCGGCGCAACCTTGAACACCTGGTTGCTGGCCGTTACATAAATGTTGTCAAGCGGATCCACCGCGATGCCGCCGGCGTTGGTCAGTTTTGACAAGTTCGTGGCAATCAAATCGGCGGTCCCGTCAAATTGTAATTGAAATTGCAAAACGCTCCCATTGGTGCCATTGCCGCGGTTGAGGACAAAGAGGACGTTGTCTGTTTTGTCAAGCGCGACGCCCACCGGCTTGCTGAAGAGATTGGTTACGAGATTTTGATTTGAGTAAGTTAGGAGAGTGCTGGTGTCATTGATGTCAAACTGAAGGACGCGAACCGCGTTGTTATCGCGGTCGGCCACATAGAGATAGTTGCCAGTGCTATCCATAGCCAAACCGCAAGGCGTGTGATATTCCGCGTCCAAAGTGATGTCGCCGTCCACATAACCGGCGCCCGAAGGTAAGCCAGTATTGGGACCGCCGCTTACCCAGTTTACGACCGGTCTGGCAGAAAGGTTGGAGGCGGCCAGCAGCAACGCCATCATCACGGTGGTGCCGCATGATGGCGGGCTGAAATGCGCCTGCCCCAAGGTTCCCTCCCTGCAACCAGAAATCGGAGTTCTCATAATACAAATTTGGTTGTCATTCACAGTTGCCATGACAATTTCAGTTCACGGATTACTGGATTCTTTCGGCACGGGGTCGCTCCAGTTGTGATACGGTTCGGCGTTGTCCCACACACTTTTTGGATTTATCGGCGGCTTCATGGCAATTGGCCGGGACTTGAAGAACTTGGTTGGCGGAGTCGATTGGAAATCGGAGTCCCTGACGATGGTGGGGGTGATGAAAATAAGGAGGTTGTCCTTATACAGCGATTTGTTTTCGCTTCGGAAGGCATATCCAAGGACCGGTATATCACCCAGAATGGGGACCTTTGTATAAGAAGCCTGTGGATTATTCTGAACCAAGCCACCCATGACGAGCGTGTTGGCGTTGGGAATAAGGACTTGGGTCTCAATGCGGCGAAAGTCAAATGTGGGGGCTGAATAATTATTGCCCCCGACGTTTTGGCTGCTTGATCCAGGAGAGCTTGATACTTCAGGCACAACTCTGAGCCAGATATAGTCGTTGGCGGAAATACGGGGGGTCACTTGCAGAATAGTGCCGACGTTGGTGTAACTGACTGAAGAGCCGCCGGAGGTGTTAGCCGTGCTGGCGGTGACGTTGAAAATCGGGATGGCGTGCGTGACTAAAATGGTCGCGGTCTCATTGTCCATCGTTACGAGACGTGGAGTGGAAACGACCTGTGCGTCGGAGGATTGGTTTAGGAAGGAAAGAACAGCATGCAAACCGTCGGCGTTGAGGAATCCGATGGCTGGCGAAAAGCCGCTAAGGGTATTCCAAGACAGGCCATTGGGGATAAGACCGCCGGGCAGAGTGGAACTACTACTACTACTACTGCTGCTACTGCTGCTGCTACTGCTTGGTGGTGAAATAGTAGTGATGGTATAACCGGGGGTGGTGGTGTTGTTTGGGTGCCCGGCGAAAGGTGCGGGGACCGGGGTGCCGGGGGCTTGGAAGGTTGTTTGGGCGGCTTGGACCTGGCCGTTGCCAAACGAGATATTTTGCCCGGCAAGTGTGCCTGACCAGTCAATGCCTTTGCTGGTGCTGGGCGAACTGGAGATTTCCATAAAACGGGTTTCAATCAAGACCTGGCGGGTGGGTTTATCGAGTTGCTCGATGAGCGTATCCACAGCGTCCTGTTCCTGCTCGGTGGCGACAACAACCAACTGACTGGTGCGGGAATCGGGCATCACTTTGCTTCGTTTGGATGGATCAGTGAGCACACTTTCCACCGCCGCCTGTATGTTGGTAACGCCGGCGTATTTAAGCTGAATGACCCGCGTGATGAGCGGCGGCAGCACATTCGGATTTTTTATGGTGATGCGCGCGATTTTGGTCTTCGGATCTTCAACAAGCTGCAAGCCGTAATTATCCAAAACCGCCGTCAGGGCCTGGAGGGCAGTAATGTTTTCCCAGCGGACGGAAATGGTCGGCTCCGGTTTAATCTGTCCATTTGGGCCGGGCTGGCCGTAAGCAATTTGTGGATCGAGCAGGTAATTGATGCCGGCCATGCGCGCCAAATTTTCAATGGCGGTGGTGAGCGGAACATCCTGGAATTGAACCGGCAACACGTTCGTGGACACCACGGTTGGCACACTGGCACTGGCGGCGGCAGTTTCATTGGAGTTCTCCGTGGTGCTCTCCGTGTTTGTGGCAGTTGTTGCCGGTGCGTTGCTGGTGATAACACTGGTGGTGCTGATGGTGACATTGCTGGTGGTAACACTGGTGCTGGTGGTGACGTTGTTGCTACTAGTTACGCCGGGAGATTCATTGGTGTCGGCGGCCGGCATCGTTGCCGTGCCGGTGGCAACAGCACCCGTGGTTTCAGTGGTGGCGGCGGCAGTGGCAGGCAGGCTGGCTGGCGCAGCCTCGCTGACTGTGGGTTCGTTCGTCGCAACACTGTTGGTTTCAGTTTGAGACGCAGCCCACTGTTGCGAAGCGAGTCCCACAAACAGCGTGACGATTAGCATTTTCGGTTTCATGTTTTTAATTTTTATTGGTTTTCAATCCAATAGGGCGGATGCGTGGCGGATAATGAGCGAAAAACGCAGGAGTCCAAGACTTTTCCTTCCGGGGAAAGCGGAGGCCTGCCAATCCAAACGAAGATGAATGCGCGCTCATATTATTAATGTTTGTTTGAATAAATGAGTTCGTGATGCTGGCCGCCAGTCTCAATAATCACGGAGTTGGTTTTGATTTCGACACAGCGTAGGTGAATAGGGCCGGAAGGAGTGATGACGTTACCCGCGTCGCCGACGGCAAAAGTATGGTTGTTGATAATTACCAGCCGATGATCCGGCGGACCGGAAAAACCCTTCAAAACAAGCGATGTTGCTTTGCCCGCCTGCGGGTTGGCGGCGGCGGCAATTTCATAAGGTCGGTCGGAATCAGGGAAAAACGGGTCGCGGCCTTCCTTGGGATTCGAAGGAAGGATAAAAACAGAACGGACGGTTTCCATTTTGGTTTCTGTTTTGGTTTCGATTTTGGTTCCTGTTTTGCCGGCCTTGGTTGCCGGCGTGGTATCAACCGCCATCGCCATCGCACACACGATCAACAGCAAAACCGTCATCATATTTCTGCAAAAATTCTTCATGTGCCGCTTCATTTGATTTCTTTTCACAAGGAGGCGGGTTTTACCAGCGCAATGATGTCCATTTTAAATGAAAGTTTCTCGTCGTTGCCGCCAGAGGTCATGACGGACTGGATTTCCAAATTGACTATTCGTATGTGTGGAAACGCATTTTCGAAATCGGCGATGAATTTGCCCAAGTCATGGTAGCTGGCCGTGCCGTTAATGCTGAACTTGACCTGCTTGAATGGAAAATCCGGCAGCAAATTCACGTCGCTGATATCAGGGTGGCCCACCTCCGGGATGTCCACTCTATGGGACGTTTTGAAGACACGAATGGTGTCGTAGGTCCAGGAATAAAGATCCCCTGTAGCCGTGTCGTCTTCAGCGCGTGAAAGGGTTTGCGTCACCTTGGCCAACTCGCTGGCTACGGCGTCAGTGTTTTTAATGCTTTTTTTAATGTTCTCAAGTTTGTTTTCGGAGACTTTTTGGGCGGCGACAACCCGGGCTAGGGCCACATATCGGGGGCGAATCAAATTAAACCACATTAATGCCATCACTCCCACTATGCAGACAAGCGCGAGTATGCACTGATTGCGTTTTTCTTTGGACAGCTTCATCGGGTTTGATCGGGGTAAACACACTGTAATGTGAACAACACGGCCGGTCTGCCGTTCGGACCGATTTGCGGCGGAGACAGGCTTGCCAAACGGACGCTATTCGTTTTGCTCAGTTCGGTTTGAAAGTAGGGTTGTCGGCTGATGGCGTCTTTGAATTTGTTGACCTGATCTCCGGGGTTGCTGCTGAAGTCCCGTGCATCGAGTGACACGACAATTTTTTCCGTAATGGTGCCAGACAAACCGGCTGTAATGTGAGTGCCATTGGTTTGAGGCTCGGTTGCCTCGGTGACGGAATAAGTTTGGTCTACTCGCAACCTTATGAGTTGCACGCCGTCCACTGTGGCTTGTTGCAGTGCATTCAACAAATTGCCCTGGAGAAAACGGCTCCTGTTCAGTTTTTGCAATGCCGCCAACTTTTCGTTTGCTCCGTTAATCTTTTTCTGACTGACCTGCACCAGTTGAAATGCGTTGGTGTGCGATTGGATTCCCGCTTCGACTTGGGACAAATCCTTCTCGGCCACGATGACTCTGAGTTGGACCCCACTCCACCAAAGAAGCATCAATGCCACCGCAACCGCCCCTCCCATGATGATGCGCTTGACCGGGTCCCGCCGCCGCAAATCCTCGGCGAGTTGGGTTTCAACGAGCAGATTGATGCGTATCGGCATAAATCAAAAGGCGGCCAGCGCGGCGCCAATGGCCACAGTTAGTTCCGGAGCGATGTGCTCAATCTCAACAGCCTGCTGTCCGGGCAACGCCAGTTGAAGGAATGTCGTCGGATTCCAGACTTCACATTCCGCTGCCAGCTCACTGTGCAGCATTTGCAGAATGAATTCCGAGCGCGCGGAGCCGCCGCTCACATAAACATGCGACACCGGTCGGTCTTGTTCATGTTCAAAGAAGTCAAGCGATGCCCGCAATTCACGGCCCAGCGGCAGCACCTGCGTTTCCAGTGCGGACTGAACTTCCGTGGCCATGCCTATTTTGATGCCTTCGGCTTCGGCGTAGCTGATATTCATCGTTTCTGCCAGCCCCGCTGTGAATTTATCGCCGCCAATGCCGACCACGCGGTTCAACACCAATTCGCCTTGTTGCAGGATGCAGATCGAAGAATTTTTGAAACCGATGTCCACCAGCGCGATTGACTCGTTTGCAAACGCTTCGGGCATTGCCATTTCAAAGGCGTTTACCGGGCTGATCAAGCCGGGCACAATATAATCGGGCACGAGTCCGGCATTCCTGATCGCGGTTTGATAGTCTTCTATCAATTCCTTCCTGGCCCCGGCCACCAACACCTTCAACTTGGGGATGGCAACGGTTTTGCCCGCGTCAGTGGGTTTGGGCGGGGATTTTGGCGGGATGATGTGGCAGTCAAAAACCCAGTTCGGCAAATCCTGCTGCAAATAGCCGCGCGTGTTGTTTTTCAACACCTGCCGCATTTCGTCCACCGGTATCTGGGGCAATTCCACCATTCGCACTATGGCGTCATTCACACTGATCGACAGTATGACGAGTTTGGTTTTGCTCCCCAGCGCTTCGCTAACGGCTCTTAAATGTTCTCCCAATGATTCCGGGGAAAACGTCTTTTCGAAAATCGGCGCGTCCAGCAGGGCATACCGGGTCAAGGCGAAAACCTCACCCCGCCGTTCCAGGAAAACAGCCTTGGTCATGCGACCCCCCAGATCAATGGATATTATCTGGTTCCGCCTCTTCCTTGCGAAGCTGTTCAGGAAAGTCAGACCCATTTGCGTTTTCAATTAAGTCGCCCGGTTTTTAATTGCAAGCAGTATTTCAAGCAAATTCGCGGCGGATTTGACAATCGCCGCGAGGGATTCAGGTGTGCGGGGAATTCACGCCAGTTCTTTTGCGCGCAGCTTCATTTCCTCGATAAACGCCTCCATCAACGGCGTCTTGCCCCCGCGCCACATCGCGCCGATTACCACCGGCGGAAACCCGGTCAGCTGCAACACGCGCACGTTGGGTGAAAGCGCCTTTTTGGGAATGGCCACCGATACGCCGATGCCCAGCCCATTCGCCACGTAGGTCTCGATCAAATCCACTGAACTGGCCTCGATGCTCGGAAACCAGTCCATGCCGAGTTCAATGAGTTTTTGCTGGAAGTTCTTGGAAAGCGGCGCGTCTGGCGGCAGGCAGATGAGCGGCTCGTCAATCTTGTCGCGCCGCCACAATTCCTCCGCCGATTGGATGCCGCTGTTTTTTTCGACGAGCAAAATGAGTGGCAATTCCAGCAGCGCCAGCGAGTGAATTCCCGGCGCCGTTTTCTTTTCAATCAACGTGACGGCCAGATCAATCTCCTCTTTTTGCAGCAATTCCTCCAGATGCGCCGGATAACCTTCACGAAGAGAAACCTTCAAGCCGGGAAATTTCTTTTGCACTCCCTGGAGCAAACGCGGGACGTGATCGCGCAAAATAACCGTCGAGGCCCCGATGCGGGCATGCCGCGCCTGCCCGCCCTGAAATTCGCCGGCGATTTTATCAAGGTTCGAAAAAAACGGCTGGATGAATTTATGGAGTTTTTCGCCCTCCGGCGTCAGCGCGAACGGCCGCCGACGAAACAACGTCACGCCTAGAAATTCCTCCAGTTGCGCCACCTGCGCGCTCACCGCGGGTTGCTGGATGCCGTAGGGGATGTTCCGCACCGCCGGCATGATGCCGCCATGCTTGGCGACGTAATAAAACAATTCAAGGTGATGGACGTTCATTGAGCCAGCCGATGTTGAGCGAAGTTTTATCAATTAACACTTCAACAGCAAGATTTGATATTGTTTGCCCGATGCGAACGACCATAAAACACAACTTCAACCCAAACAATCTATGAAAACATCCCTGAAACAACTGCTGTTCTGGACACCCAGAATTCTGTGTATTCTATTTGCCGCGTTCATCAGTATCTTTGCCGCCGACGTATTTGGTGAGGGTTACGGGTTCTGGAAGACGATTCTGGCTCTGCTGATCCATCTCATCCCAACGGGGATCATTCTTGTCATACTGGCCATCTCATGGCGCTGGGAATGGGTGGGAGGGACTTTGTTCACTGCTCTGGGGGCGTTGTATCTGATTAAGTTCTGGGGACGGTTTCATTGGTCGGCATACCTGTGCATATCCGGCCCACTGTTTTTCATCGGAGTTCTTTTTTTCCTGAATTGGCTCTCCCGAAAGAAACTCCGGACAGGCGCTCGCAGTGTGAAATTTGATTGATTGCGCAAGCGATGTTCGGGAAAGTTTTCAATTCACGGTTTTGCGTGTGAATGGTTAGCTTTGCTGTCGTGACCGAAACAAACAACCAACCCCCCGTTCCGGAAAACGGAACGCTGGAATGCCCCGAACAATCTGCGGAGGTCATGGACTCACAGATCTCGTCACTCCGTGGTTTTTGGGCGCTCATTGTCACGCAGTTTCAGGGTGCGTTCAGCGACAATGCACTCAAGCAACTGGCTTTGTTCATCGGCATCAGCCTCGGCATGGGCGAACATGAACAAGACCAGCTTTCGTCACTGACGCTGGCATTACTGACGTTGCCGTTTCTTTTTTTCTCCATGTTCGGCGGCGCGCTCGCCACGCGCTTCAGCAAGCGCAGTGTCACCATTGCAATCAAGTGCTTTGAAATTGTCGTCATGGTTGTCGCGACGTTTGGTCTGGCGCGGCACGCTCTCGGCGTTGTGCTGCTGTGTGTGTTTTTCATGGGCACGCACAGCGCGATTTTTGGACCATCAAAATATGGTTCGCTGCCCGAACTGTTGCCGGAAAAAAAATTGTCGTGGGGTAACGGTGTCCTCGAACTCGGCACGTTCCTCGCCATCATCCTCGGCACGTTCGGCGGCGGAATGTTGTCGGCGGCTTTTGAAGGCTGGCCGGCAGGGGCTGGATGGGTGCTGATGGGGCTCGCCGTCTTTGGCTTGATGGCGAGTTGCGTCATCACGCCGGTGCCGGCAGCGGACCCGGCACACCCACTGCGATTGAATTTTGTCGGTGAACTGTTCAACCAGTGGCGCATCATCCGGCGCGATCGCGTGCTGCGCCTGGCGGTGATCGGCAATACGTTCTTCTGGTTTCTGTCCGCGCTGCTGTTCCTGAATTTGTTCACCCACGGGCGGTTTGCGTTGAATTGTGACAAAACGCACATCAGTTATCTCATGGTCGGTTTATCCATCGGCATCGGCGTGGGCAGCGTCGCGGCGGGTTATCTGTCCGGGGGCAAAATCGAATACGGCCTCGTGCCGTTGGGATTGGTCGGTATGACGACATTTTCCGCTCTACTGGCCCGGCCTGAACTCGGTTTCACAGGCGTGCTCTGGCACCTGGCGGCTTTAGGATTTTTCGCCGGATTTTTTGCAGTGCCCGTCAACGCCATTATGCAACACCGGCCCCGCAGGGAGGACAAAGCGGGTATTCTCGCCGCTGCCAACCTGATTTCCAGCGCCGGCAGTTTCCTGGCTGCGGGCGCGTATTACCTGTTGCGCCATTGGCCGCATGACACGCGGATGATTTTTCTCGTCGGCGCGGTGATGGCGTTGGGCGCGCTGGTGTATTCAGTGATGCTGCTGCCGGATGCGCTGCTGCGGTTTTTACTGTGGGTACTGACGCACTCGTTTTACCGAATTCGGATTGATGGACGTGACAACATTCCCGAGAAGGGCGGCGCGCTGTTTGTCTGCAACCACGTTTCATTTGTGGACGGGCCGTTGCTGATGGCTTCGACCGATCGCTCCATTCGTTTCCTCATGGAAAAAAGTTATTATGAGCTGCGCTGGCTGAATCCATTCGCGCGTGCGCTCGGCCTTATCCCGGTTTCATCCACGCAAAGTCCCCGTGAATTGATTGGGTCGCTGCGGACGGCCAGCGACGCGATTCGCGCCGATCACGTCGTTTGTATTTTTGCCGAAGGCGGCATCACACGCACGGGCGAATTACTGGAATTTCGGCGTGGCTTCGAGCGCATCATGAGAAACGTGGACGCGCCCATTGTGCCGGTCGCCCTCGTGGGCGCGTGGGGCAGTATTTTCAGCTTTGAAGGCGGAAGGTTTTTTTGGAAATGGCCGCGAAAATTTCCTTATCCGGTGACCGTCAGATTCGGAAGACCTCTGCCGCCAAACGCGACGGCTGACGAAACACGCGCGGCGGTGGTTAAATTGATCAACCGCCTTTAAATTGTATGCGTCGGAGCGGGCACGTCTGGTTTCCGGCGTCAGATTGTGAAACCTGGGTTGCCTGTTGTGAATTTTCAGAACAATTCTTGTCGCCTCCCAATGATTTGTTAAGGTGTAAAAAATGATCACTGCCATCCGCGTCATTTGTTTCACGCTGTTGTTATCGGCGTTTTCCTTTCGTGCTGCTGCGGCGGATTTCACCAATGCCAGCGCAGATTTCTTGTTGAAGACAGCAAATGAACGCATTGACTCCATTCGTAAGGCGCCCGCGCAAATAAGGGTTGTGGATTCGAAAGGGAAACCCGTCGCAGGAGCGACAGTCCGGGTTGAACAGCGCCGCCACGCCTTTCTTTTCGGCTGCAATGTTTTCGGATTGTACAGATATCAGGGCGAGCAGCGCCAACTTTATGCCGCCCGGTTCAGCGCCTTGTTCAATTATGCCACGCTTCCATTCTATTGGAGCTATTACGAGCCGGAAAAGGGCGATACCCTTGCGGCCTATTACAGAAACAAGCACTTGGCCGAATGGTGCAAGGCATACGACATAGAAACCAAGGGCCATCCATTGGTCTGGCATACGCTTTATCCAAAATGGGCGCCGTCTGATCCTGACTCGACACGGGATGCCCTGCACCAGCGGATTGCCACGATCATTCCCGAGTTCAAATCGGACATTCGACGCTGGGATGTCGTTAACGAGGCCACAGTGTCCGATAATTTCACAAACGGCGTCGCTTATTGGGTCAAGAGAGATGGACCGGCGACGGTCGTCGAAACCGCTCTGGGATGGGCTCACGAGGCCGATCCCAGCGCGGAACTCGTCTATAATGATTATAACCTGGGGCCAAAACATCTCCAACTGATCGAACAACTGGTCAAAGATAACGCACCGTTTCAAGTCATTGGTCTTCAGTCGCACATGCACCGGGAGGAATGGCCGCTTGAAGAAGTCTGGGACAAATGTGAAACCTATTCAAAGTTCGGCAAGGCCATACATTTCACCGAGGTTACTGTGCTGTCGGGGAAACACGGCTGGGAATTGCCGCGACCGTGGCCAACGACACCAGAAGGGGAACGAAGACAGGCCGATTACGTGGAACGGCTGTATACATTGCTTTTCTCGCATCCGGCGGTCCATGCCATTACCTGGTGGGACCTGCAGGATGGCAACTGGCAGGGAGCGCCGGGAGGACTCCTGCGAGCGGACCTGACGACAAAACCGGCCTATGACAGGCTCATGAAACTGATCCATGAAACCTGGTGGACGCGTGCATCGTTGTTGTCTGATAGGAAAGGGGTATGCACATTCGTGGGTTTTTTGGGAGACTATGAGGTGACGGTACAGAATGGAGATGTTTCCAAAACCGTCAAACACACCTTGGTGAAGGGTGCCAATGACTGGACTGTCACATTGGAAGATGAGAAAATCTCCGGTCAGCCGCCAAGGGCTCCCGAAACACCTGAACCGCGTGTCATCAAATTGGACTCAAAACTTCTTGATGCCTGTGTCGGCCACTACGAAATTGCAACGAACGCCGTGTTTCTCACTGGAGTGAAAGTGACGATCTGGCGGGAAGGAGATCAGTTGGTCGGGCAAGCTTGGGGCAAAAACGTCATCCAGGATGCGTTTAATATTTACCCCAAATCGGAAACGAATTTCTTTCTAAAGATCAATGGTGCGGAATTAACTTTCATCAAGAATGACAAAGGTGAAATGACGGCTGTCATCCACCATATGGCGGGGTTGCCGGATTGCGTGGGAAAGAAACTTAAAAATTGATCAGAATGATTTTGGCTGCCGGCAAGCGCGTAAACAAATCCTTTAGGTTTTTGAAAGTGGCCGCTCAGACACATGCGTTAGACTCCCCGCCTGCTTCGCCCAGTTCAGCTACTAAATCTTCCACGACCCAGTTTGTCCGCGCGGCTTGCAACGCGTCTGCCGCCATGCCATGCCGCCAGACGGCGAAGCGGATTGTTTTGCCAACGTTAGCTTGCAATGTCGGTTGCGCGAGCAATCCACCGATGAAACCCGCCAGCACGTCGCCACTGCCCCCTTGAGCGAGATGCGGATTGCCGGACGGGTTCACGAAAATTTCACCCGCTTGCGTGGACGAAGCTCCGGCGCTCGCGTCGGAGCGAAGGCCCATGCCTCGCCCCATGAGCGTTTGATATCCTTTCAGCACCACCCAGCAATCGCCAAAGCGTTTTGAAATTCCCCACAATGCCTGCGGACGGTTCGCCTGCACCTCCTTAGCCGTCGTGTTCAACAGCCGCGCTGCTTCACCGGGATGCGGCGTGATGACACGAATCGCCGTTTTCGGCAAAGCGTGTGGCGCGAGCCAGTCCAGCGCGCTTGCATCCACAATCACCGGTAATTCTGAATCACGCCACAATTGTCGCGTGAAGGTTTTCATTTCTTCGGCGATTTCCGGCGCGGCCAGCCCGGGGCCGATCAGAATTGCGCTGGCCGATGCCGGCAATTTCATTTCCGGTTTCCAAATATTGACCATCACGGCTTGTAACTGCTCTGCAACGGGACGATAGGTAACTTCTTGCGTGAACAGCGTGATGAGTCCCGGTTGAGCGCGTTGCGCGGCGCGCGCGGCCAAAACCGCCGCACCGTGAAAACCAAGACTTCCTGCGATAATTACCAGATGCCCGAACGAACCTTTGTGGGACTCGACCGCGCGGCGTGGCGGGAAGCCGGCGAAATCTTCCGGCAACGTCCAATTCAATTCAGTGGTATGGGGACAGGAAACCAGCCCAACGTCGTCCGCGACTTCAAGCCGTCCGACGAACGGCCAGGCATTTTGCGCGAGCAAACCGATTTTCGGTGCGCCGATGGTCAAGGTGATTGCAGCTTTAATCGCCGCGTCCCGCGATGCGGGCTTGCCGGTGTCCGCGTTCAAACCGGATGGCACATCCACGGCGAGCACGGCAACGCGCGATTCATTCACACGCTGGATGAATTTTTTCCAGCCGTCGTCGAGCGGGCGATCCAGGCCGATGCCAAACAAGCCGTCAATAGCAAGTGAGGGTTTGGAGTGCAGTGCGGCTTCGAGCTTTGACAAATCCTTTTCCGGGGCGGTGACGTCGAGTGTTTCGACATTGCGTTCGCCCAAATGTTCGCGCGCGGCACGGGCATCGTCGCCGTTATGACCTTTACCGGCCAGAATCAAAATAGCATCGCCGGGGCGTGTGAGTTCAAGCGCGCGCTCCGCGATTTTTTTGCCTACACGATGGATGACTTCGGCTTCAGTCTGGCCGGTGGCCCAAGTGGCGCGTTCCCATTCGCGCATTTGGGCGATGTTGAGGACCGGAACTGGCATGGCACAAGGTTGGCAGAATTTTTGTTTCGGCGAAAGCGGAATTGATTATTCGAGACCTCCCAATTGACGTAGCGGTTCCCCGGTAGAGAGCCGCATCTTCAATTTCCCAAAGAAGTGCGGCGGTTTGCCGACCGCCGCTACGATGAGTCGAGCGTTTTTCAAAGGAGTGTGGATTACGGGCAATGATGAATTTCGTCACCGAATTATCACGGGGTTGTCACGGATTTGCAATTGTGTGACGATTTCGCGCGTGGTATGCCATTGAACGTGAAGCCGAGGATTCTGGTCGTGGACGACGAGCCGGAGGCGGTCGAGCTTGTGGAGTTCAACCTCAAGCAGGCCGGTTACGCGGTGATGACGGCGGCGGATGGCGCGGAGGCGTTGAAAAAGGCGCGCGCGCAACCGCCGGACTTGATCGTGCTCGATGTGATGTTGCCGGAAATGGACGGCTTCGAAATTTGCAAAACGCTGCGGCTCGAACCGGCCACAGCGCGCGTGCCCATCATTATGCTCACGGCGAAGGCGGCGGAAATTGATCGTGTGCTCGGCCTTGAACTCGGTGCGGACGATTATCTGACCAAGCCGTTCAGCCCGCGTGAATTGCTTCTGCGCATCAAAAAAATTCTCGCCCGCGGACAGACCGGGGAGAAGCCGCGCGATCAGATGCACTTTGGCGATTTGCTTATTGACGTGCCGCGGCATCTGGCGAGTTGGAAGGGCAAACCGATTGAGTTGACCGCGACCGAGTTCAAACTTCTCACCCTGCTCGCGCAGCGCACCGGACGCGTGCAGTCCCGCGATCATCTGCTGCGCGATGTTTGGGAATACGACAGCCTCATTGACACGCGCACGGTGGACACGCATATGCGCCGCCTCCGCGAAAAGCTCGGCCCGGCGTCGAAGCATCTGGACACCGTCCGTGGCGTCGGCTACCGATTTGTCGAATGAATGCAAAAGTCGGAATGCAGAATGAAGAAATGATTTTGCCGAATTTCATTCGCTCGCAATTTGTTTCTGCCTTCTGCATTCTTCCTTCTGCCTTTTGAGCATGTGGCCATTCCTGATCATACTTGCCGTTGCCGCAGCCGTCGGAATTCATTTCTGGTGGCGACGGAAGTTTGCGCGCGCCGAACAACAATCGCACGCCGAACGCGAAAGCTTTCAGCAACTTTCCCGCGCCGCCATTGAGCGCGCGCTCGCCGAACAGGAAACGCTTTTCGACAGCATGATCGAAGGCGTTTTGCTGCTCGACGAACAAGGCCGCATTCGCATCGCCAACCGCGCCTTCCACCGGCTTTTCGGGACGAACGCCGATTTGCGCGGCAAAACGCCGCTCGAAGCACTGCGCCGGCACGAGGTTTCGGATTTGCTCGAACGGCTCGGCGGCGAAAGCAATGTGCTCGATTACGAAATGAAATTGCCAGGTCTCGAGGAGCGCTGGCTGCAAATCAACGCCGCCGTCATCCATGGCAGTGATGGCCGACGGCTTGGCGCGATTCTGGTTTTTCACGACTTGACGCGTCTTAAACAGCTCGAACGCACGCGCGAGGAATTTGTCGCCAATGTCAGCCATGAACTCCGCACGCCGCTCTCGCTCATCAAGGGCTACGCCGAAACGCTGCTCGACAACGCGCGCAACGATCCGGAAATCACCGAACGTTTTCTCAAAATCATCGAACGGAACACGCAACGGCTGGATTTGCTCATCCAGGATTTGCTCACCATTTCCTCGCTTGAATCCGGGCGAATCAAATTGAATTTGCAGCCCGTTGCTCTGCGTCCGATTGCGGAAAAAGTTCTGGCCGACCTCAAAACGCGAACCGACGCGAAAGACGTGAAACTCGTCAACGATTTGCCCGAACTGACCGCGATGGCGGACGCGCACCGGCTCGAACAGGTGTTCGCCAACCTCGTGGACAACGCCATCAAATACGGCCGGGCGCAGGGCACGGTGACTGTCGGCGGCGAAAAAACTAACGATGGGAAAATTGAAGTTTTTGTGCAGGATGATGGGCAGGGCATTCCGCCCGAGGCGCTCAACCGTGTGTTCGAGCGGTTTTATCGCGTGGACAAGGCGCGGTCGCGCGAGCAAGGCGGCACCGGACTCGGTTTGTCCATCGTCAAACACATCGTGCAAAACCACGGCGGCAAGGTCTGGGTGAAAAGCGAACTCGGCAAAGGCGCGACCTTCTTCTTCACGCTGCCAAAAGGATAGGAATAATCTTGGTCGGCGCGCGCACCGGTTTTATAGTTCCGCCATGGTTCACGTTGGCATTGGCTATGACGTTCACGCGCTGGTCGTGGGACGCAAACTCATCCTCGGCGGCGTCGAGGTTCCTCACACCAAAGGCTTGGACGGCCATTCGGACGCGGACGCGCTCATGCACGCGATTTGCGACGCGCTCCTCGGCGCGCTCGGCGAACCGGACATCGGCCACTTTTTCCCGAACACCGACCCGCGCTGGAAAAACGCGCCCAGCAAAGTGTTTCTGGAGGAAGCCGCGAAGCAGGTCGCCAAACGCAAGGGCAAAATCGTGAACGTGGACGCCACCATCATCGCGCAAGCGCCGAGACTTTATCCGCACATCGCGGAAATGAAAAAGCGCATCGCCGCCGCGCTCGGCGTTTCCGAAAAACAAATCGGTGTGAAAGCCACAACGAACGAAAAGATGGGATTCATCGGACGTGAGGAGGGCATCGCCGCCATGGCCGTGGCGAGCGTGGATTTACCATCATGAGTCCACCGTCCCCAGTCCGTAGTCCACAGTCTTTGCATTGTGCGACGACCGGACTTTCGACTGTGGACCCGGAACTGAAGACTGTGGACTGAACCATGCCCAAGGCTGAAATCAGTTGGAAACGGGTGACCGGCGACGGCGTGAAGCTGCAAGTTTATGCGCGGCACGTGGGGCGCGAGTGGCTTTTTTTTCAGCGCGAAAAGCGTTTTGATCAATGGCAGCCGATTGCAGAGCCGCCGTTGGAGGATTGGCTGGAATTGCTCGACGCGATGCAACGGCTCATCACCCGCCGCCGTTTGCAGCCGGAACACGAGAAACATCTCCGCCGCCGGATTCGCGAACGTTTTCCCGAGGTAGAAGTTTGATTGACGAGGCGATGGAATTAAAATCAAATGTGTCGTGTCAAATGCCGTTTTTGTTGAGTATGCGGTTTCATCCCGAATGGCTGACGGAACGTCGCGCTGAACATCGGGCGTGCGCGCAAAAGTTCAAAACATGAAATCGAAAGTTCTTATTGTGGATGACCAGGCGGATATCCGGCGTCTGCTTGTATCGGTATTGAAGGAACAATACGACGTCGCTCAAGCCGACAGCGGAGCGGCGTTGCAAAAATATTTTTCACAAGAGGCGCCTGATGTGGTGCTGCTCGATGTAAAATTGCCGGACGCGGATGGCCTCGATCTCCTGCCGCAAATCAAGAAGCGATGGCCTGAAACCGAAGTCATCGTGCTCACCGGACATGGAACCGTTAGCATGGCCGTCGAATCCGGCCGCCGCGGCGCGTATAACTTTTTGTCGAAGCCTTTCGAGAACGAAAAACTGCTCGCTGATGTGAAGTGCGCTGTCGAGCGCAAACAACAGAACGAGGAAAACAGCACACTCCGCCGGGCGCTCGAAACCATGATTTCCGGCGGCGTGGCCTCGCCGATTTTTCGCAGTGCGGTCATGCGCGAAGTCGTGCACACCGTCGAGCGTATCGCGCCGAGCGACGTTTCAATCCTGGTTACCGGCGAAAGCGGTGCCGGCAAGGAAGTCATCGCCGACCTTATTCATGCATTGAGTCCGCGCAGTAAAAACAAAATCATTAAAATCAATTGCGCCGCGCTTCCCCGCGAGTTGATCGAAAGCGAATTGTTCGGCTCGGTCAAAGGCGCGTTTACCGGCGCGCACATGGACCGCGAAGGTCTTTTCCGCCAGGCCGAGGGTGGCACGCTGCTCCTGGACGAAATTTCCGAGATGGCCGTGGACACGCAGAGCAAACTGCTGCGCGTGTTGCAGGATCAGGAAGTCCGGCCCGTTGGCGGCAAGACGAGTTACAAGAGCAACTGCCGCGTGATTGCCACCACCAATTGCAAACCGGAAGAGGCCATTAAGGCAGCCAAATTGCGCGAAGACCTTTATTATCGCATCAGCGCCATTTCCATTCATTTGCTGCCGTTGCGCGAACGGCGCGAGGACATCATGCCGCTGGCCAATGCTTTTCTAAAACGCTTTGCCGCGCAGGCCAACCGCGACATTCGTGGCTTCAGCCCCGGAGCCATTGAACGGCTCACGGCGTTCGACTGGCCGGGCAATGTCCGCCAATTGCAAAACGAAGTCCAACGGGCCGTGCTTTTGATTGAAGGCAATGAAGTGACTGCCGCCGACCTTTCCATCACCAGTGACAAAGCTGAATCCAGCGGGGGCACTGACACCGGTTTCACCATTCTCGAAGGCGTCGAGCGCAACGCCATCATCCAAATGCTCAAGGAAACCGATGGCAACAAACTTGAAACTGCCAAACGCCTCGGCATGGGCCGCCAAACGCTCTACAACAAAATCAAGGCCTATGGGATTGAAGTTTGACGACTTCAGCTTTTAGTTTTGAATGATGGGAAAGAGTGTGATTCAAGGGAAAAGTTTCGCTAATGGATCCGCATCTTGATTTCCATTGTCAAAACAACCGCTGAAACAGGCGGAAAAACTTAAAATTCACAACTCGAAATTCAAAATTTCTTCAGCTCGTTTCTCGCCAGTTCAATCAATGGTTTCATCATCGTGCCATTAAATTCAAATTTGCAGCCCGCCGCTTGAAACAATTCCGGCAGCGGCCGGGAGCCGCCGAGCGCGAGTGTTTTTTTGTAGTCGTTCAACGCCTTTGCCTTGTTGCGTTTTGAATTCGCCCAAACCTGCAACGCGCCGAGTTGCGCGATGCCGTATTCGATGTAGTAAAACGGATGAATGAATATATGCAGTTGCCGGTGCCATAAGTGCGCGCGCGCATTTTCAAGACCCGACCAATCCACGTCGCCGCCGAAACGATTCATCAATTCAGTCCAGGCTGCCCTCCGCTCGTCGCGCGTGTGGTTCGGATGCGTGTAAATCCAATGCTGGAACGCGTCCACCGTCGCAACCCACGGGAAAATGCCGATGATGCCTTCCAAATGAACCCGTCGTGCGCGGTTCGCGTCGGAACTGGTAGGGACGCCTCGCCGAGGCGTCCGGTCGGCTCGGCGAGCCGACCCTACCTCATTTTCATCCGGCGGGTAAAATTCCCCGAAGAATTCGTTGCCGAGCAATTCCATGCTCATCGAGGCGACTTCGCAAAATTCAATCGGCGCGCTGCGATACGCGTAAAAGTCTTCATCACGCGTGGCCAGCGCGTGAAACGCATGACCGGCCTCGTGCAAAATCGTTTCCACGTCGCGCTGCAAACCGACGGCGTTCATGAAAATGAACGGCAGGCGCGACTCGGCGAGCATGGATTGATACCCGCCCGGGGCCTTGCCCTTGCGGTTGTCGAGGTCGAGCAACCGCAGATCCTGCATTCGCTGAAAACCACCGGCGAGTTCGCCATCCAGTTGATTGAAAATTTTCTGCGTGCGCGAAACCATTTCGCCGACTTCGCGGAACGGTTTCAGCGCCGGGCGATTCAGCGGATCAACGGCCAAATCCCACGGACGCAATTTTTCCAATTTCAATTGCCGCCGCCGTTCCGTCTGCAACTCGCGCACAACGGGCATGATTTCTTTCTCAACTGCGTCATGAAATTGGGCGCAATCCTCCGGTGTATAATCGAAACGACCCAATCGGCGGAACGCGTAATCGCGGTAATTTTCAAACCCGGCGTTTTCCGCGATTTGCGAGCGGAGCTTCAGTATTTGGTCGAAAATGTCATCGAACTTTTCCACTTCCTGCAAACGCCGCTTCGCCACAAGTTCCCATGCCTCCTGCCGCAGCGCGCGGTCGGGTTCTTCGAGGTAACGGCCCATTTGCACGAGCGTCCTTTCCTCACCGCGGAATTTGACGGTGAGTGAACCACTTAATTTCTGATATTGCTGGCAAAGCCTGGCCTCCTCCGTTTCCAGCGGAACGTTCTCAGGCCGGAACAGCTCGACGTGGTTTTTCACGTCGCGGTCAAAGACAAAATATCTCGCGTCGGAGGGACAAGCTGTGCGAGTCCCCGATTTATTTTTATTCAGGGACTTGTGTAACTCGTCCCTCCGATGGATGTAAATTTTTTCGAGCGCGAACTGGCGCGGCTTGAGTTGCGGCTCGACGTTTTCGACGAAATGGAAGTAGGCCTTTTCCGCGTCCGGATTGTCCGTATGACACGTCATCGCGATGTAGCGGCGCGAGGATTCCTCATCGAGCGCGGCGGAAAGCTCGCTCCAATCGAGCAGCCAGCGTTCGAGATCAGCGACGGATTTGCACTGCGCGGCGTGTATTTCCAATTGCTCGAACAGCGGTGCAATTTGCGACCAGTCGCCCAAATCAATCTTTTCCGTAACAAATTTTCGCGGCTTGTGTGCGGGCAATTTACCAAACGGCAACAAATTCATGCGCGCAGGATATGGAAAGCCGGTGCAAGAGAAATGAATTTCACGAATTAGAACTTGGTTTTGATGCCACATGCGCGCGCGATGCACCAACCGCGCGCGGCTTCAAAAATGGCAAATAAACCCGCCGCCACAAAAACCAGTCCCAGCCACAACAAATAGTCCACCATGACAATGCCTGCGATGAGGCATAGCGCGCCGATGACGCCGCGGGCCATGCGGCCCCGAAAATCAAGGTTTCTGCTGAAGAAGCGGCTCACGATAAAAATTTAACACGGTTTGAAATTAAAACAAACAGTTCGTTGGAAGCGATTGGTTGGTGGGGACGACCTGCTGGCCCCGAAAGCTTTCGGGGCTGGTCGTCCGAGGCCGCGCCGCAGCGCGGCCCCACCTGCAAGACAAACTGGCCAGCCGCGCGAAGCTGGGGCACAATGTGGCAGTTGTGAATTTGTTGAATGAAAATTCCCTATGGGCGTCAGTCATTTGGGGCGCGATTGCCGCCGGGTACCTGATCTATGGCTGGCGGCAAAAAACATTGATTCCGTTTCTCGGCGGGTTGGCAATGACTGGTGCGTCCTTTTTTGTCAGCAGCGCACTTTTGATGTCGCTGGCCTGCATCGCGCTGATAGCAATTGTTTATTGGCTGGCAAAACAGGGTTATTGATTTTTAAAACCGGGAGGGACTGCGTGTCGCAGTCCCTAAATTCGTATTTGGGACGGCAGAATGCCGTCCCTCCCCAAAAAGGCAAAAAACGGAAGCCAGTTGCCTGACTTCCGGTTTTGAATCTGCGATTCTGTTTAGAATGACCAGTTGACGATGGGGAATCCGGTGGCCAGTTTATCCGGGAATCCGGTGAACCACGGATTGTCTTTGATTACGTTTATCACACCGATCTGCAAGCCATTGAGACTTTCGGTATAGTTCACGACACCCAACTGGAAACCATGGGCTTCCTGCGAAACGTTCACCAGCCCGGACTGAAAGCCCTTGAAGTATCCTTGGGAATAATTGACCCAACCGTCCTGCCAGCCGACAAAGCTTTTGTGGCTGATATTGACGAGTCCCCATTGAACGCCGGTGTAAGAGTCATCATAGTTGGCAATGAGTGCCCAACTGAAACCGGAGCTTTTTCCCGTGCTGCCGTTGACAAAACCAAAGTTAAAACTGTGTTGCGGGTTTTCACCCCAGATGTCCAGGGACACACCACGAATGGTCGTTGTCTTGGGATGAATGGCTATGTCCGGGGTCAGTGAGAGTTGAAACCCGGCCTCTTGGGCGTTGATGCCCACCACGCCGATGACGAGTGCTGCAATAGTCAGTAATTTTTTCATAGTTCGCCTTTCATTTTAAGGCCTTCATTAACCCAATGTATCTCAAAAGGCAAGGGTTATCTTTTGGGATGGATGGCAATTTCCGGGAGGGACTGCGTGTCGCAATCCCTGATTTTAGGGACGGCAACATGCCGTCCCTCCCTGAAACTGTTACCGCCTCTTCGGCAACGCACTGGTACCGGCGTAAACCGCGTTCTTGCCAAGCAACTGCTCGATACGCAGGAGTTGATTGTATTTTGCCAGACGATCGGTGCGGCTCAACGAACCAGTCTTGATCTGGCCGCAATTCGTCGCCACTGCGATGTCGGCGATGGTCGCGTCTTCGGTTTCGCCGGAACGATGGCTGATGACGGCGGTGTAAGCGTGAGTTTTGGCCAGCTCGACGCAGTCCAGCGTTTCGGTGAGCGAACCGATTTGGTTCACCTTGATGAGAATCGAATTAGCCGTGCCGGTCTCGATGCCTTTGCGCAGGAACTTTGGGTTGGTGACAAAAATATCGTCGCCGACGAGCTGAACCTTGTCGCCGATCTTGTCGGTGAGCTTTTTCCACGTCGCCCAATCGTCTTCCGCGCAGCCGTCTTCGATGCTGACGATGGGATATTTGGCCACGAGTTTCGCGTAAAAACTTACGAGGTCGTTGCCGCTGATGGTTTGACCGGTGCTTTTCTTGAAAGTGTATTTGCCATTGCCGTCGTAAAACTCGGACGCGGCGGGATCGAGCGTGAGATAGATGTCCTTGCCCGGCTTGTAACCCGCGTCCTTGATGGCCTGAATAATGGTTTCCAGCGCCTCTTCGACGCTGCCGAGCTTCGGCGCGAACCCGCCTTCATCGCCGACGGCGGTGCTGAAACCTTTCTTTTTCAAAACGGATTTCAGCGCGTGAAACGTTTCCACGTTGGCGCGCAAGGCTTCACTGAAACAGGAAAAGCCCAGCGGCATGATCATGAATTCCTGAAAATCAATCGGGGCATCCGAATGTGCGCCGCCGTTGATGACATTGGACATCGGCGCGGGCAGGGTTTTTGCGTTCGGCCCGCCGAGATAACGGAACAACGGCTGGCCAAGGGCGGCGGCAGCGGCTTTGGCGTTCGCGAGCGACACGGCGAGAATCGCATTCGCGCCGAGCCTGGACTTGGTTTCCGTGCCATCGAGTTTGAGCATCGTGCCGTCCACCGTCAGTTGATCGAACGGGTCGAGACCGATGAGTTCGGGTGCGATGACGTCGGTGACATTTTTGACGGCCTTCTGCACGCCCTTGCCGAGAAAACGTTTCTTGTCGCCATCACGAAGTTCGATGGCTTCGTGTTCGCCGGTGCTCGCGCCAGAGGGAACAGACGCGCGTCCGAATGCGCCGCAGCACAGCGTCACGTCAACTTCCACCGTGGGGTTACCGCGCGAGTCGAGGATTTCGCGCGCCAGAATGTTTTGAATTTTCGCCATAAAATTGAACAAACATGATAAAAGTGGAACGCGGCGAGTCAAGGAAGCATTGCGCGTGGCCGACAACCGTCTCGCGTCCGGGTTCGACCGGTGCTAATTTTTGACCGAACTTGAAAACTGATTTGCCCAACGCGAACAAAGTTAAAACGTCGTGGCTCAATCGCACCGTCTTCGGCATTGGGCTGGCGTCGCTGTTCAGCGATTGGTCGCATGAAATCGCCACGACGATTCTACCTGCGTTTCTCGCCTCCATGGGCGCAGCGGCGGCGTGGCTCGGATTGATTGAAGGGGTCTCCGACGGCCTGTCCAGCTTTGCTAAAATGGCTTCGGGCTATTACACGGACAAACTGCAACGCCGCAAACCCATCGCGGTTATTGGCTATCTCGTCACCGCGCTCGGCACGGCTTCATTCGGACTCGCAACGGCGGCTTGGCACATTTTGATTTCCCGTTCGTGCGCGTGGCTCGGTCGCGGCGTGCGCACGCCCGTGCGCAAGGCGTTGCTCGCAGCCGCTGTCACGCGCGAAACCTACGGTCGCGCCTTCGGCTTCGAACGGATGATGGACACCGTCGGCGCGATTGTCGGCCCGGCCACGGCTTTTGTTTTGCTCGCCGCGCTGCAACATAATTACCGCCACATTTTTCTGCTGACGCTCATTCCCGGAGTTTGCGCCGCCGTAGTGATTGCATTTCTCGTCAAAGAAAAAGAGCGCAAACCCGTGTCGCACGTTTCGTTTGGCGAACGGCTGCGTTTGCTGCCGCGGCCTTACCGGAAATTTCTTGTCGCCGTCGGAATTTTCGGCGCGGGCGACTTCGCGCCCACGCTGTTGATTTTGCTGGCGACGCAAAAGCTCGTGCCGGAGCTGGGCACGGCCAGGGCGGCCAGCGTCGCGGTCGGATTTTACGTGTTGCGGAACATATTTTACGCCGGGTTCGCCTATGTAGCGGGCTGGCTCGCGGACCGTTTCAAAAAACATTTCGTGCTCGCGTTCGGTTACGCGCTGGCGGCGGTGATGGCTTTATTGATTGTGGCCGCACCGATGACGATTGGGCTGCTCGGCATCATTTTCGTTCTTAGCGGCATCCATGTGGCGATTGGGGAAACGCTGGAAGACTCGTTCTGCGCGGAATTGGTGGGTGAAGAACATCACGGCATGGCGTTCGGCGTGCTGGCGACCGTGAACGGTGTCGGTGATTTCCTATCGAGCATCGTTGTCGGCGCTTTGTGGACGGCGTTTGGAACCCCTGTGGCCTTTGGTTACAGCGCGGTGTTGTTCACGCTCGGTGCGCTGCTGGTTTTGAGAATACAACCGGCAAAGCCGTTGAATTGACGGAGCAGCAACGCTTGTCTAATCTCCGCTCATGGCCAATGGATTTGTCGTCACTTCTCTTTGGGTTTCTGTTTGGGAAGCCTCACTTCAAATGTGCCGGCGACGCAGCTTTTTGAATCGTCAGGAAAACACAAATAGATTTTCGCGGATACCGTCCGGTTTATGGCTTGATCGAATTGCAGCTTCATTCCATAGCCTTTGCTAAAAGTCGCGGTCTGAATCACTCCTCCTTCATTCCAAGTCATCTTGACGTGCGGATTGGTGTTACCGCTGTCATCGGGCTGGATTTCATAACTGTGGTCTTCAATGGATTCACCCAGACGAAAAATGTCCAGTAACATTCCGTTCTCGGCCCTTATTTTAAGGTCGCCGTTTCTGAACGACGCTGTCTTGACGGTGAAATCCATTCCATGAAGTTTCCCGCTGGCCGGATGGTCGGGGAAAGAAGCCTTGCTGATGTCGGATGTCCACTCGGATTTCTCGGGTTCGATTTGCGGGTTGGCGGCGGTAACGGTCTCGGGCTTGGCGGGTTCCATTTGTTGATTGTTTGTGACAACGACCCCGGTTTGGACGGGTTCAATCTGTTGATTGCTATTGGAAACAGTTGTGGGTTGAGTTTGCGTGATAATGACGTTGTTTGTGGCCAGGTCTTGCCGGACATTTTCGAATCCGTGTTTCACCGCGGCTGTAAAAGACCAGATGTAATAGGCAGCGGCGCCCACTTGGAGCATCAAAATCAAATAGCCGATGACGAGACCCGCCGTGGCAAGACCACTTCCTTTGAGCGACGGATTCCGGCGAATGCGTGATTTGGCCAGATGCCCGCAAATGATTCCCGGGAGCCAGCCAACGCACGTGATCAATGATGACAGGGAGCAGACCAGCGAAGCGATGGCCAAACGAGAAGTCCGTTGAGCGGTTGTTGCGATGTTGCCCGGCAACGCCGGCGGGATGCCCGTCCGGGTGGAAACATCGGCGGGTCCGGCAGTTTCCTTTGGCACAACGATGGTGGCATTGCAGACCGGACAGGCAATCTGGGTTCCCACATGAGATGTGTCGCACAAAATGTTTTGGCCGCAAGCAGGGCATGAAAATTTGAATTCACTCATAGAGGTTCTTGTTCATCGAATGTCAAAATGTATCGCCTTAAAAAATTTAATTCAAGCTTTCGCCACATGTTTCCCCACGGAAAAGGAAAATTATTCGCCGTCACCTTGAAAAAATCGCGCAACTAGATTTGCTGGACGGTCATCCGCAAAACCAGAATCGTCCAAAGGCACTTTTCTCTCTTGGGGAAAAGGAAAAAAGGCGGGGGCGAGCGTAAAACACAAATATAAATTTCCGCATTCTCTTCAGCAGCGGCTCGGGTTGAAATTCAGACCAACTTTACCTGTCTTTGTTTCATCCAGGTCTTGCCCAGTGCCGTCAGCGTTTCGCGTTTCATGGCCTTCTCGGCAAGGGGAAAAACGATGCGTTCCTCGTGGTCAAAATGTTCGCGCGATGCCAGCACCGCCACGGACAACAACCGTCGGGCCTCGGCAAGCCGCCGGGCCGCCTTCACCTTCAACAGGCTGGCATCAATTTCATGATGCTCTTCGTGAAAGGTATCGCGCTGGCCAATCTGTTCCAGACAATGGTCCAGTGGAGCGAACACCAGCTCTTCCTCGGCCTTGCCGTGTGCGAGCAACAGGCTTTCCATCAATTCCGCCAGCGACTTTACTTCGGCGAGCGTTTTGAGATTTGGCAGGACGCGTTCGATGTAGTCGAAAATATTATGGAACACGACGTGTTCCGCCAAAAGTGCCTCGGTGATTTTCATGGTCAGGGTCCGATTGACTTTACCCAACTTACTGATAGCGCCATGCGGCAAATTCCGCCAGCCGATTCTTGGTTTTCTTTTAACCGGGAAAATTCCTTAACCGCAGAGACGTCCACCCTCCGCAGTATTGCTACGGAGGACGGGCGGAGACGCGGAGACTGTAGATAATGCCTCTACGGGATAAAAAACCGGTCTAGTGCAACCAGCTTGAGCAATCCGCCAAAGGCAGCTTGGAACTCAATAACCCCTTCGTATTCTCTGACTGATAGCTTCGATGGATTTCGTTCCAAAGTTCGTGCTTACAAGGAAGGTCAGCGAACACAATATGTCTGGGATGGATGCAAATCAGGCCACAACTAATGGTGTTTTTTGCTCAAAAATTCCCCAAATAAACATTGTGCGGAAATGACAATTTTCATATAATTTTTTCACCTGAAATTTGACGCTCGCGAACGAGCTTTCTGAACTTTTTATGTCGAAAAAAGCTGAAGCAGCAGAGCCGCAAAACAAGCCGGTAACCAGTGCCGCCGAGAAATACGACGCTTCAAAAATTGACAAGCTCGAAGGTTTGGAAGCCGTTCGCAAACGTCCGGGCATGTATATCGGCGATCCGGACGAGCGCGGCCTGCATCACAGCGTGTTCGAGGTGCTCGACAATTCGATTGACGAGCATCTGGCGGGTCATTGCAACAAAATCGAGGTGACGATTCACGTGGACGGCTCGGTTTCGATCCGGGATGACGGACGCGGCATTCCGGTGGACATGCACCCGAAATGGAAGATGCCCGCCGTGGAACTCGTGCTCACGAATCTCCACGCGGGCGGGAAGTTTGGGCAGGGCGCTTACAAATACTCCGGCGGTTTGCACGGTGTCGGCGCCAAGTGTGTCAACGCGCTCGCCGAATGGTTCCGCGTCGAGGTCTCGCGCGACGAAAAAGTTTATTCGATGGAGTTCGAGCGCGGCAAAACGACGCAAAAACTCGAAGTCATCGGCAAATCAAAAAAAACGGGGACATTGGTTACATTCAAACCCGACCCGACGATTTTCACCATCACGACGGAATTCAAGTTCGACATTCTGGCCAGTCGTCTGCGCGAACTCGCGTTTTTGAATCCGGGCATTGAAATTGTGCTCAAGGATGAGCGCGACGAGAAGACGGAGACGTTTTTTTACCGCGACGGCATTGAGCAGTTTGTCCGGCAACTGAGCAGGAACAAACAGCCGTTGCATCCGAAACCGATTGTCCTGATTGGCAAACGGCAGACGAAAATCGACGGCAAGGACGAGGACGTGTTTGTGGATTGCGTGATGCAATACAACGACAGTTACAGCGACCAGATTCTCTGCTTTGCCAACTCGATTTCAAACACCGACGGCGGCACGCATCTCACCGGCTTTCGCTCCGCGCTGACCCGCGCCATCAATCAATACGCCAAGCAGAATAATTTACTGAAGGAAAAAGACCCGGCGATTTCCGGCGACGACGTGCGTGAGGGTTTGGTTTGTGTGCTCAGCGTGAAACTGCCGAACCCGCGCTTCGAGTCGCAAACGAAGGTCAAGCTCGTGAACACGGAAATTGACGGCATCGTTTCATCCATCGTCTATGACGGGCTGATGACACACTTCGATGCCAATCCGGGCGTGGCCAAAAAAATCGTCGAGAAGGGTCTGGTTGCTGCCCGCGCGCGCGAAGCGGCGCGCAAGGCGCGCGAAACCGTCCGCAAAGGCGCGCTGACGGGCGGCGGTTTGCCCGGCAAACTGGCGGATTGCTCCGACCGCGATCCGGCAAACACGGAATTATTCATCGTCGAAGGCGACTCCGCCGGCGGCTCGGCCAAGCAGGGACGCGACCGGAAATTCCAGGCGATTCTGCCCATTCGCGGCAAATTGATTAACGTAGAGAAGGCCCGGCTGGACAAGGTTCTGCAAAACAATGAAATCCGCACGATGATCACCGCCGTCGGCACTGGCATCGGTGACGGCGAGGGCGAAGGCGCGTTCAACCTCGAAAAACTCCGTTACCACAAAGTCATCATCATGACCGACGCGGACGTGGACGGCTCGCACATTCGCACGCTGTTGCTGACGTTTTTTTACCGGCAAATGCCCGCGCTGATCAAAAATGGCTTCGTCTATATCGCGCAGCCGCCGCTTTATCAGATCGCACGCAAAAAACGCGTTGAATACATTGATGACGACGCGCGGCTGAATAAAATTCTGCTCGAACTCGGCACGGAAGAGGTGCGTTTAAGGAACCTTTCCGACAAAAAGGAGCTTTCCCAAAAGCAACTCGCGGAAATTTTGGAGTTGCTCGAATCGCTCGACAAATACGCCAGCGCGTTGCGCCGTCACGGCGGCGATTTCACGGAATATGTCGAACATCGCCAGAAGAAGACGGGCGATTTGCCGCGGCATCTGGTCAAGGTGCGCGAAGGCAACGACGAGACGGTGTATTATTTTCACACTGAGGAGGAACTGGCGCAATTCGGCGCGAAGAACGCCGATTTGAAACTGTTCGGCGCCGAGGAGGAAGGCGATACCACGACCATTGAAAAGAAGAACGGTTCGACCCGGCGCGCACGGCACATCGAGTTGCATGAGAGCAAGGTCATCGTTGAATTGCTCACGAAGCTCGGCAAGAAAGGTTTCAGCATCGAGCACTATGCCGGACAGGACAGACCGTTGTTTGAATTGATTGAGGGCGAGGGCGAGCGCGAGACGGTAAAGCCGCTGTTTTCGATCCCGGAAATTCTGGCCGGAGTGAAAGAAATCGGAAAGCGCGGGTTGTCCATCAAGCGTTTCAAGGGTCTCGGCGAAATGAATGCAAAGGAGCTGTTTGAAACGACGATGAACCCGGTGCGGCGCAAATTGCTGCGCGTTGATCTTACCGATGCCGTCGAGGCCGAGGAAATGTTCACCAAACTCATGGGCGAGGAAGTCGAGCCGCGCCGGCAGTTCATCGAGGACAACGCGCTCAACGTGCGGAATCTGGACATTTAATTTTTGTTTGCGGGAATTGTTATGGCTGAAAAAAAAGATGTGAATGCCTTGCCGGTGGGTAACACGCCGTTGTTCGCCTCCGGGGAAAAAATTGCCAAGGTCAATGTCGCCGATGAAATCAAGAACTCGTTTCTTGATTACTCGATGTCGGTGATCATTTCCCGCGCGCTGCCGGATGCGCGCGACGGCCTCAAACCTTCGCAACGGCGCATTCTGCTGGCGATGCACGATCTCTCGTTGTTTCCGAACCGCCAGCATCGCAAGTGTGCCAAAATTTGCGGCGATACCAGCGGCAACTACCATCCGCACGGGGAAGCGGTGATTTATCCGACGCTCGTGCACATGGCGCAGCCGTGGGCGATGCGCGAACGGCTGGTGGACGGCCAGGGCAACTTCGGTTCTGTTGAAGGCGATCCACCCGCCGCCATGCGTTACACCGAGGCGCGGCTTGCGCATCTCGGCGCGGTGCTGATGGAGGACATGGACCAGGACACCGTGGATTTCATTCCGAACTACGACGAGACCCGCACCGAGCCGACCGTTTTCCCCGCCGCGTTTCCCAATTTACTCGTCAATGGCGGCACGGGCATCGCCGTCGGCATGGCCACGAACATGGCGCCGCACAACCTCGGCGAAGTCATTGACGGCGTCTGTGCGCAGATTGACGACCCGGACATCACGGTCAAGGGCCTGATGAAATTCATCAAAGGCCCGGACTTCCCGACCGGTTGCATGGTGTGCGGACTGGAAGTCATCAAGGAATATTTCACAACGGGCCGCGGCAGCATCAAGGTTCGCGGCAAGGTCGGCGTCGAGCAACACAAGGGCGGCAAGGAACAAATCGTCATCACGGAAATTCCCTACAACGTCAACCGCGCGGTGCTCGTCGAGCGCGTGGCCGAATTAGTGAACGAAAAAACGCCGGGCTTCACCGACATCACGGCCATCCGCGACGAATCGGACGAGAACACGCGTGTCATCGTCGAACTCAAGCGCGACGCCATCGCCAAGGTCGTCATCAACAATCTTTACAAGCAGACCGCGCTGGAATCGAGCTTCGCCGTCAACATGCTGGCCATTGACCATGGCCGGCCCAAGACGCTCGGACTTAAGGAACTCATCAATTGCTACATCGAGCACCGCCGCGAGGTCGTGTTGCGCCGCACGCGGTTCCAATTGAAGAAGGCCGAGGAACGCGCGGAAATTCTCGAAGGTTATCTCATCGCGCTGGCGAACCTCGACGATTTCATCAAGATCATCCGCGGCAGCAAGACACGCGAGGAAGCCCGGGTCAAGCTGCTCGCCTTCGAGTGGACACAAAAGCAGGTCGAGCGCTGGGGCATTTTGATTCGCAACGAGTCACGCCTGACCAAGGGCCGTTACGCGCTGACCGAACGGCAGGTGGACGCCATTCTGGAATTGCGCCTGTATCAATTGACCGGTCTGGAAATTGACAAGGTCGAAGGCGAATACAAGGAACTGCTCAAGTGCATCGAGGATTTGATGGACATTCTCGCGAAGGAAGCCCGCGTGCTCACCATCATCAAGAACGAACTCAAGGTCATCAAAGAGAAATACGCCACCCCGCGCCTGACTGACCTCAGGCCCGACGAAGGCGAGATCAACATCGAGGATCTCATCGCCAACGAAGGCGTCATCATCACGCTCACGCATAACGGCCTCCTCAAACGCACGAACATTTCGAGCTATCGTGCCCAGCGCCGCGGCGGTAAAGGCGTCATCGGCATGACGACGAAAGAGGGCGCGACGGATGAGGATAATGATTTCATTGAGCATTTGTTCACGGCCAGCACGCACGATTACCTCATGTTTTTCACGAACACCGGCCGCGTTTATGTTGAGCGGGTGCATGAAATTCCCGACATGGGCCGCGCCGCCAAGGGCCGGAGCATCGCCAATTTGCTCGAATTGAAGGCGGGCGAAACCATCGCCGCGCTCATTCGCGTTCTTTCCAAGACCAACGCAAACAAGGAAGACGTGACCTGGGAACAGCCGGGTTTTGTGCTTTTTTCCACCAAACAAGGCACGGTGAAGAAAACCGCGCTCGCGGATTTCGCCAACGTCCGCAAAGGTGGCATTATCGCCATCGGCATTGATCCGGGCGACACGTTGATTGACGTGAAGCTGACGAGCGGCCAGAACGAAGCTGTGCTCATCACCCGCGACGGCATGAGTATTCGCTTCAACGAGGAAGACGCGCGCCCAATGGGTCGTCCCGCAGGTGGTGTGCGCGGCATCAAACTGGAGAAACGCGATGAAGTCGTCGCGCTGGCCATTGTCGTGCCGGACGCCAAACTGCTGGTCGCCGGCGAAAACGGCATTGGCAAACGCACCGACTTTGAGGAGTACCGGGTTCAATCGCGCGGTGGCAAGGGCATCATCACGATGAAGACCACCGAGAAAACCGGCGCGGTCGTCGGCGCGCTGACCGTGCGCGATGCGGATGAAATCATGCTCATCACCGTCAAAGGCCAGATGGTGCGCACCTGCGTGAAGGACATTCGTGAAGCCGGACGCAACACGCAGGGCGTCAAACTCATCGAGCTGGAATCCGGCGACAAGCTGCAGGCCATCGCGCCGGTCATTGGCGAGGACAAGGAAGACGCCGCCGTCGAAGAGGAACCGGCGAAGTGATTTGAATTTTTGTAGCGGCACTCTATGAGCGTCGCCGTCTGGATTTGAGTTGTATGGCGACGGTCGCAGACCGCCGCTACAGTTGGTTCACGGAGCGAGCCGTTCCAATTTCCACGAACCGTCCCGCTGCCGCGTGTAACAAAACCGGTCGTGCAGCCGGTTCAACCGGCCCTGCCAGAATTCAATCCGCTCCGGTCTTAAAACAAAACCGCCCCAATTTGGCGGCAACGGCACATCGCTCGGAAATCGCGCCGCCATTTCATTCCACTTCGTTTCGAGTGCCGCGCGATCTTTAACCACGTCGCGTTGGTTTGACGCCCATACAGCTAGGCAACTGCCACGCGGACGGCTTTTGAAATACGCCTCCGATTCATCGTGTGACAATTTGCTCACTGCGCCTGCGACGCAAACCTGCCGTTCCAAATCCGGCCAGTAAAACGTCAGCGCGGCATTGGGATTTTCCGCCAGTTCCTGCCCCTTGCGGCTGTCGTAATTCGTAAAAAAAATAAAGCCGCGTTCGTCCGCGCCCTTGAGCAAGACCGCGCGTGCCGAAGGTTGTCCGTCTTTGCTTACGGTTGCGAGTGTCATGGCGTTCACGTCGGTTGGCGCGTGACCGAGAATGGCGTGCCAGAGTTTGAAAAGCGCAATGCCGATCTTTCGCCAGCGGCTGCGCGATGCCGCCTGCGCGAACCATTCATTGAACTGCGTGAGCGGATTCGCGTCCAAATCCGCGCGCCGCAGGCTGCCGAGCGAGTATTCCCGTCTAATGTCTGCCATTGCCATATAGCACGCGGAATTTACAACGCCGGTGGATTTTCAGCGACTCCTTTTTGCTTCAGTCATTTCTCAAGCGTGAAAAAGAATTGCGCATTGAAATTAACGAATTTTCGACCATCGGTTCATTGTCTGAATTTCATGGACTTTTCGCGCGTTTTCGAGAACCTGTTCCAACCATGTTTTCACTCCAAACACTCTTCGGAAGTGGTGACCGGTTTTACCAATTGTTGGAGGACGCCGCGCGCGAAGCCCACGAAAGCGTCCGGCTGGTCGTCGAGTTGATCAAATCCCCGGCGTCCGCCAAAGGTCTGGACGACCTTGCGCTCACGCGCCGCAAGGAGAAAAAAATCGCCGGGCAAATCACCGCGGAACTGGTGAAAACATTTGTGACCGGCCTTGAGCGCGAGGACATCGAGGCGTTGGCGCTGGCGCTCTACAAAATTCCCAAAACGGTCGAGAAATTGGCGGAACGCATCAAGCTCGGTTATCAACACACTCAAGGCGTGGATTTTACCCGCCAGATTGAAATCATGGAACAAGCCACCGACGTGGTGCTGACCATGGTGAAACAACTTCGCGACATGAAACATCTGAAAAAAATCCACGAGCTGAACACCAAGCTTCAATATCTCGAAGGCGAGGCGGATGGGTTAATGATGGACTTGCTGAAGGATCTTTACAGCGGACGCTACGATGCCCTGCAAGCCATGGTCATCCGCGACCTTTTTGAATTGATGGAGAAAGTCATTGATCGCTGCCGCGACGCCGGCAACGTGGTCATGCACATCGTGCTCAAAAATTCCTGATCGCGCGCGATGATTCTAATCTTCACCGTCATTCTCGTGGCGTTGGTGTTCACCTACATCAACGGCTTTCACGACACGGCCAATTCCATCGCCACCGTCGTCGCCACCAAGGTGTTGTCGCCGCGCCAGGCCGTCATGCTGGCGGCGGTCACCAACTTGGGCGGCGCCTTCATGGGCACCGCCGTCGCCACCACGATTGCCTCCGGGCTCGTTGACCAGAAAGTCGCCACGTCCGAAATCCTGATTTGCGCATTGCTGGCCGCCATCGCGTGGAATCTCCTGACGTGGTGGTTTGGCTTGCCGTCGAGTTCTTCCCACGCGCTCATTGGTGGCTTGTGCGGCGCATGTCTGGCCGCCGCGCGCAACGACTGGAATGTCCTGGTCTGGTCCGTCCCCAATCACGAACATTGGTGGGAGGGCAAAGGTCTGCTGTGGAAAGTTGTCGTGCCGATGATCTCCTCGCCGATTTGCGGATTGGTATTGGGTTTTTTACTGATGGGTTTGCTCTATTTTCTGCTGCGCAACTGGCGCACGGCCACCGTCAACAAAACCTTTGGCAAACTGCAACTCTTAAGCTCGGCCTACATGGGTTTCAGTCACGGCACCAACGACGCGCAAAAGACCATGGGCATCATCGCGCTGGCGCTGCTGACCGGCACGAGCAGCGGCGTATTTGAACATCTTCCCTGGTGGTTGTCGTTTTTGCGCACCGCTCCGCCGCAGGGGGACCAGCCGCTGAAAATCGCTGCGTGGATCAAAGTGCTCTGCGCCCTGACGATGTGCGCCGGCACCGCCGTGGGCGGCTGGCGAATCATCAAAACCCTTGGAAATAAAATGATTCGTCTCCATCCGGTTAACGGTTTCGCCGCCGAAACCGCCGGTGCCACAGTGCTGGTCACCGCCGCCTATTTTGGAATGCCCGTGTCCACCACGCACGTCGTCACCACCTCAATCATGGGCATCGGCTGTGCCAAGGGCTTGAATCACCTCAAGCTTGAAGTGGTCGAACGAATCATCTGGGCGTGGATAATGACGCTTCCCGCCAGCGCTGGTGTCGCCTATCTGCTGGTCAAGCTGGCACAAGCCGCCGGTTGGATTCAGTAAAGCCCGCGCGATCCAAACCGCCGGGCGGGTATTTCCGTCATTGGTAGGGACGCGCGGCCCTACCTTTGCACCGATTATCATTGAGAAATGGTATTATCCCGCATTTTCAATCGGTTTCGCCGAAATTTCCAGCATCCGCTCAATCGGCAAACGGGCGCGTTTTAAAATTTCTGCCGGCAATTCAATTCGCGGCACGAGTTTTTTCATGCAGTCACGCACTTTTTCGAGCGTGTTCATCTTCATGTATTTGCACTCGCTGCAACGGCAACGGTCCGACGGCATCCGCATAACGTCGAACGCCGGCGCGCACAGAAATTCTTTGCCCGGACTCTCCTTCTGCATCCGATGGATGATGCCGGATTCCGTCACGACGATGAACCGTTTGGCCGGGCTGGTTTTGCAGTAATCAATCATCTTTTCGGTCGAACAAATCGCGTCGGCCAGATCACGCACCTCGCGCAGGCTTTCAGGGTGAACAACGACTTTTGCATCGGGGAATTTTTCGTGCAATTTCAACACCTGCTCGCGCCGGAACTCAACGTGCGCATAGCAGTTGCCCTTCCACAACGTCATTGGGCGGCCCGTCTGTTCCATCACCCATGCGCCAAGATTTTCGTCCGGCACGAACAGCAAATCCTTGTCCTTCGGCGCGGCCTCGACGATTTTCACCGCGTTGCCGCTGGTGCAAATCACGTCGGTTAGGGCCTTCACGGCGGCGCTGCAATTAATGTAGGCAATGGTCCAGAAATTTGGATTCGTCTTTTGAAGTGCGGCCAGCTTGTCCGCCGGACAACTCTCTTCCAACGAACAGCCCGCGTCCTTGTCCGGCAGCACGACGATTTTGTTCGGGTTCAAAATCTTCGCCGTCTCGGCCATGAAATGCACGCCGCAGAAAACAATCACGTCCGCGCTCGTTTTGGCGGCCTGCTGGGAGAGTCCGAGCGAATCGCCGACAAAATCCGCCACGTCCTGAATTTCCGGCACCTGATAATTGTGCGCGAGGATGACGGCGTTGAGCTGCTTTTTGAGCACGAAAATTTCCTTCGCCAGCGGCTCGAATCGGGTGCGCGGCATCGCTTTGCGGACTTGCAGATCGTCCACACCGCGCGGCTGAATTTCAGCGACATCAATCATAACAAGAAGCTACCGCCGGGATTTTGAGACGTCAAACCGGGAGGGACGGCATTTTGCCGTCCCTGAAATTTGGGGACGCCGACACGATGTTCCTCCCAATTACCGATATAATTTTTGTTTGGCTTTGTGTCTTCGTGTCTTTGTGGTTAATTTGAGCGTGTGATTCGCAATATTATTTTCGACTGGTCGGGCACGCTCGTGGACGATTTGCCCGCCGTCTGGAAAGCGACAAATGTCGTTCTTGCCATGGCCAACCGGCCTGAAATGTCGCTGGAAGAATTTCGCGCGGAATTTTCCCTGCCATTTACGAATTTCTACGACCGCCACACGCCACATGTGCCGCTGCCGCAACTTGAGGACTGGTTTCACGCGCATTACCGGCAAATACAGGATTCGGTCTCCGAACTGCCGCATGTGCGCGCCTTTCTCGAATTTTGCCGCACGAAAAAGCTTCGCACGTTCGTATTGAGCACCATCCAACACGAGCATTTTCTGGTTCAATGCCGTGTAACCGGCTTCGACGTTTTTCTCGACCGCTCTTATACCGGTGTTCCGGATAAACGGGAAAAAATCCACGAAATCCTCGCCGAAAACCATCTCAAGCCGGACGAAACGCTTTTTATCGGCGACATGCAACACGACATCGAAACCGCGCGGCACGGCGGCATTCATTCATGCGCAGTGCTCACCGGCTACAATACGCTGGAACAATTGCGCGAGGCAAAGCCCGATCTGATCGTCGAACATCTTGGCGAATTACGCCGCATTCTGGAACAGAACGGTTTGCGCCTGAAGCCGGAGACGAAAAAGTTCGAGGAGATTCATCCACCGGAGGCGACTGTCGGTGCGCTGATTTTCAACGACGCGGGCAAGGTGCTGATGATTCACACGCACAAATGGTCGAATCTTTGGGGGATTCCCGGCGGAAAAATCAAATGGGGCGAAACCTCCGAGGCGGCGCTCCGCCGTGAAATCCAGGAAGAAACCGGCCTCAACGTGACGGACATCGAATTCGTGCTCGTGCAGGACTGTATTCACTCAAAGGAATTTTATCGTGACGCACATTTTGTCCTTCTGAATTACACCTGCCGTTGCAAAGGCAAACCGCGTGTGAAACTCAACGACGAAGCCCGTGAATTTCGCTGGGTCACAACCGCCAAGGCGCTGAAAATGCCGCTTAACGCGCCGACGCGAATTTTGCTGAAAGCGGTTCTAAAAACATGGGGACGGGGAGCGCACCCGCCTCGGGTGCGGCGGTTGACGCCTCGTCAACCGCAGAGGGAACCGCCGCCGACGAGGCGTCGTCGGCCACACGCGGGGGCGCGCGTGCTCCCCAAATCGAAAATCGAAAATCAAAAATCGAAAATCAAAAAAGGTGTCTAAAATCTCCATTGTTGATCTTGAAGTGTTTTACCGCGTTGGCATGCCGGACGAAGAACGCGCCAAGCCGCAACGCTTATTGCTGACGGTTGAGATGGATTGCGATTTCTCGGCGGCGGCCAAGAGCGACGACATCCGCGACACGGTTGATTATTTCGCCGTCAGCCAGCGGCTTTTGAAATTCGGCGACGGGCGCAGTTGGAAGCTGATTGAAAAATTGGCCGCCGACATTGCCAACATGATTTTGTCCAAGTTCAAACCGAAAAGTGTCACCGTCGAAGTCAAAAAATTTCCAATTCCGCAGGCACGGCACGTCTCGGTCGTTGTTGCACGCAAAAGGTAGGGCCGCGCTGCCGCGCGGCCAGCGGCGCAGCAGCGCCGCCCTACCGAGAATTGCTGGATACAAATTCCTGTCCGTCCATCGTCCGCAATTCCCAACCTTTTGGACGCGTGACAATTGTCACCGCGCCCGCCGTTCGCGTGTAAATCACCGGTGCACCTCCTTCGGCCAAACGTTCCTTTAATTCACGACCGGCGCGTCGCGTCGCCGGAAATTCCGAGTCAGCAATGACGATGATTTTCGGTTGGACCGCATCGAGCAGCGCATCGCAAAGCGGTTCGCCTTCGTCCGGCAAACTGGCGATGACAATGTCGGCGCGCAGGTCATTTGTGCGTGCGAGCAACGCGCTTTGGCCGTTGCGTCCCAGGTCCGACAGGAGTAAAAGGCGCGTGTCGTTAAGATTTCCGAGCAGCACGAGCGCCACGTCGTCCGAATGCGCAAAATTTTCCCCGACACCGGGATGCAAAACCCGCCAGCAGCCAACATTGTCGCCGCCCTGAATGACTGTATGCCGCCCTGGTGGTTCTTCAAATTCCGCGACGATTTTGCGATACGCGCCTGAACGGAATTGAACCGGGCCGGTGACCAATTCACCGATGCCGAAGTGCTCGTCGAGCAATGCTGCGCCGCTGGTGTTCCGCACATCGCTTCCTGTCAAAACGAGGCGCGGGATTTTGTTCACGCCCTGTGCGCGCAAAAATGGTTTGAGAGTGAACTCGACCGCGTTTGTGTTTCCGCAGTCAATGAGCCAGTCATTTTTCCGTCCCGCTGCGTCCACAAAAACGCACTGCCCGCCATTCAATGGCAGAACAGTCAATTTTATCTCATCACGCGATTGTTCCCAGTGCCAAAAGTAAATGGTGCCGATCAAAATCAGCACTGCCACACCCCACATTCGCCGTTTCGGTGCGAACAGCCAGCCGCTCAATGCGCCGACGAGGACGGCGTAATAAATTCCAATTTCCAGCCATGACGGCGCGGGCACGTAGAAAAATGCGCCGGGAATTTTCGTGAAAAATACGCTTACATCCGTCATCGCCACCATAAAAAACCACGCGCTGTTATTGAACAATTCCGTCGCCCACGGCAACCAATCGCCACAGACGAGCGCGCCGAGATTGCTCATCAGCGCAAGCGTGCCCAGTGGCACGGCGATGATGTTCGCGGGGGTTGAGATTGGACTGAACAAATGAAAATACTTTGCCGCCAGCGGAATCGAGCCGACCCAAGCCGCGAACGAAAGCGCGCAATAACGTCCCAGCATCCGCAGGGTCGCAGTAAACGCGCGCCGCCAGCGCGGGAGTAATTCATTTGGCAGCAGTGGATCGTGGCGCAACCACCGGTCAATGATTTTGTTCAACGCCGGCAGCATTAGTCCGATGACGAGCACGACGAAAAAAGAAAGTTGAAAGCTGGCTTCAAAAAGCTGACGCGGTTCCCACAGCAAAATAATGAACGCGGCGGCGGCCAGTGAGTTGATCAAATCCCCCGGCCTTTTCAACGCCCAGCCGCCGATGACAATGGTCATCATCACCGACGCGCGAATGGCCGACGATTCCCACCCGGTCGCGGCGGTGTAAAACCAGATGAGCGGGATCGCGATGAGGCCGCACCACGCGCGCGAGATTTGCAGCATGCGCAACAGCGCGACGAGCATCCCGGAAATCAGCGCGATGCGCAGGCCGTCAATCGCGAACAGGTGCATCGTGCCCGCGCGCAGGAACGGTTCACTGATGTCACCCGTGAACGCCGTTCGCCAGCCGAGTGTCATTGCCCAAAGCAAACGCAACGGTTCATCTTCGACCGGCATGCCGAGCGCGAGTGTGTGTTGCGACCAGTTCAAAAAACGATCGGTCAACGGCGGCCCGGACAACGGCGGCGCGCCGAGCTGCCAGTCGTTCGTGGAACTGGTTTTAAGCTGGTAAAAAATTCCGCGCGTTTGGAGATAATCGCGGTAATCGAAAAGTCCGTCGGCCAGCGGCGCAGGCGGAAGCGCAATGACGCCGCTGATTTCCACGGGCTGTCCGGCGAAAAAACTACCAGGGAGCGCGCCTGGCGTCGTTACAATGATTGAACCGGCAGCCGGTCGCCAGTTTGCGTCGCAGCGCAACGCAGTGACCTGGACTTGTGCGACCGAGTGTTCGGTTTGTTGATCATCGCGCTCAATAATTTTGATGTGGGGCGTCTCAACCAGATTGCCGCGCACAGTCACGATGGCAGCGTCGTTGCCGAGCAAGGTGCGAAGGTCGTTTGGCGAAAGGACGGTGGTGTGGCTGACGAGGTTGGTCCAGCCGACAAGCACAAGCAACGGCCAGATTAGAAACGGGCGAAGTCGTCCCCAAGCCAGTGTTATTGCGAGCAGGCCGAATGAAGAGACAAAAAGCGCGACGAGTGGCAGTTGAGAAAATTGAGCAAGCAGCAATCCGGCTGCATAACACGAAACGACGGCAACGAGCGGGCGTTTCATGGAAAATCTCACCAGTGTTTTCGCCAGCAGCCAAGAATCCAAAGCGCCAACAAACCTGCGGCAGCACCGACAGTGTCAATGCACACGTCCGAAACCAGCGAGGTCCGGGTAAGAACAAAACGTTGATGGAATTCGTCGGTCGCCGCGTAAAGCATGACCACCAGCATTACAAGCCGGACTTCACGCCAGTTCCACGCCCGTGGATTATTCTTCGATGGTTTGTGCACTCCACGCCAGAGCAGCATCGCGAGCACGGCGTATTCAACCGGGTGTGCGCATTTGCGGAGCAGAAGATGAATCGTATCGATTTGTGCTTTCGGCATGCGCGGGAAGAGCCAGTGTAACAGGGGTTCGATGAGAAGGGACGAATGTTCATAGGAATGCGTGTCGCTGGAGGCAGCGAAAATCACCCCCATCCAGCACAACAACGGCAGCCAGTATTTGGAAAATACGCGGACGTTCGGCACACCGAATAAAATCGGATTCGTCACGGCGGGGCAATCAGAATGTGATTGGATTTGCCAAGCGACGGTGCATTTGGCACAGAAAAGCCGCTCAATGAATGGGTTTTTAACCGTTTCGTTTTGTGCGGCGTTTGAACTTGTTGCACTCGCAAATTGGCTCGAAACAACGAATTTTCCATGTCGCGATTTGCGTTTGTCTCCGCGTTCCAATAATTTGGCCGCACCGTGAAATCTTATGCTCAAACTCGGTGTCAATATTGACCACGTCGCCACGCTGCGCGAGGCGCGCTATCGCGGACGCGGTTTCGGTGAGCCGAATCCCGTCGAGGCCGCGCGGATTTGCGAAGCCGCAGGCGCGCACGGCATCACCGCGCATTTGCGCGAGGACCGACGGCACATTCAAGACCGCGATGTCTGGAAGCTGCGCGAGGTCGTCAAGACGCGGCTGAATCTGGAAATGGCCATCGTGCCGGAAATCATCGGCATCGCGCTGAAACTGAAGCCGGACATCGTTTGCATCGTGCCCGAACGGCGGCTGGAAGTGACGACCGAAGGCGGACTCGATGTGGTCGCGAATGAAAAAGCCATCGCCGGGACGCGCAAAAAAATGAACGACGCGGGCATCGAGACAAGTTTGTTCATTGCACCGGATGCGGAACAAATTGAAGCGGCGGCGCGGACAGGCAGCCAATTCATTGAATTGCACACCGGCGCATTCGCGGAGGAATTTTACAGACAATGGGAGGGCGAGCGTCCCCGCGAGCCGGAATTGATTTCACAGAAAAATGGGGCTCGTCGGGAGCCTCGCCCTCCCGCGTCGGTGGAATTAGAGCGGTTGATTTCCGGCGCAAAGCAGGCGCACGAGCTCGGCTTGAAGGTAAATGCCGGGCACGGATTGAATTATGTGAACCTGCCGACGTTGTATCGTGTGCCGCATCTGGTGGAGTTGAACATAGGCCACAGCATCATCAGCCGCGCAGTGATGGTCGGCCTCGAAACCGCGGTCAAAGAAATGCTGCGCTTGATGGAAAATTATCGCAGTTAGACAAAACATTTCCCGGGTAAAATGATTTTGGGCGTGGGCATAGACATCATTGCGGTCGCGCGTGTGAAGGCGTCGCATGAGCGGTTCGGCGAGCGTTTTCTCAAACGCGTCCTGCTCACGAACGAAATCGCTTACTGCCTGTCGCACAAAAATCCAGCGCCGTTCATCGCCGCGCGGTTCGCGGCGAAGGAGGCGATTTCCAAGGCGTTCGGCACGGGCATCGGCGCGGCGCTCGGCTGGCACGACATGGAAATCTGCCGCAAGAAATCGGGCGAACCGTTTGTGATTTTGCACGGCAAAGGGAAAGAATTGTTCGCAGCGCGCTGCGCGAAGCAGTTGCTCATCAGTCTGAGCCACACGGCAAATTACGCGGCGGTGATGGCGGTTTTGGAAGGCTGAATGGTAGGGACGGCTCGCCGAGCCGTCCGTGCGGTCGCCTCGGCGAGGCGACCCTACCCAAGCCATTAAATTCGAGTCAATTCGTGTAATTCGCGTCTCTCCTTTCTGCTTTTTTCAGCGGACAATTTACGTCAAACTGCGTGCGTGGAGACGGCGATTGTGGCGATTCTGGTTTTCGCGAGCGTGAGTTTCTTTTTCGCGCTGGCGGAAACGGCGTTGTTTTCCCTCAGCAAATGGCAGGCGCGGCAACTGTCCGAAGGACATCCGCGCACGGGCAAAATCGTCGCGGAGCTGCTCGAACGCCCGCAGGATTTGCTGGCTACGCTGGCGCTGGGCAACACGTTCGCCAACGCCGCGATGCTCGCCGTCGCGCTGCTGATGGTGTTCAATGCACACTGGGCGCTCGCGCTGACAATGATCGCGTTGCTGGTGCTTGTGCTTGTCGGCTGCGAAGTTTTTCCAAAAACCCTGGCGGTTCGACAGCCGGGACGATGGGCGTTGCGCGTGGCAGGAGCATTGTTGATTTTTGAAAAATTAACCACGCCGCTGCGTCATATTGCTCAATGGCTGGACACCGCCATTTTGAGAATGGTCGCGCTTCAAACGGTTTCGGCACAAAGCGCCGGAGCGTTGACGGATGCCGAGTATCATGAGCTGCTCGAAATGGCGTATCAGCAGGGCACACTCGCCGAGTCTGAAAAAGAGATCATCCTGCAAATCATCAGTCTCGATCGGCGCACGGTCCGCGACGTGATGCGCCCGCGCGCGGGCATGGCGTGCATTTCGGACGATGCAACAGTGGAAGAAATGATTGCCGCCGCGAAAAAATTCAAGCATCGCCGTCTGCCAATTTACGACGAAACGCCTGATACCATCGTTGGCATTTTGAACGCACGCGCGTTGTTGCTTGATCCGAAAATTGATCTGGCCGACGCAATTGAATTCCCATCGTTCGTGCCGGAGACGATGAACTTGTTGCAGCTGTTCAAGAGCCTGCAAAAACAGCAGCGCGGTCTGGCGATTGTGCTGGATGAATTCGGCGGCGCGGCGGGTTTGGTGACGATGGAGGACATACTCAGCCTGCTCGTTGGCAAAATCCGGCTCGGAATACAACAGCCGGAGGGGTTCGTCATGGAAAAACTTGCGCCGGCCTGTTGGCGCGTCAATGGCACAATGCGGCTGGAAGATTTCCGCCGCGAATTTCCCGCGTTCGGCAGCGTGGGCGAGGTGGAAACAATGGGTGGATTGCTTGCGCACTTGCTTGACGTAGTGCCGGCGGCTGGCGAATCCGCAGTGTACCGGGGTTTGAAATTTACAGCGCTGGTCGTCGACGAGCGTCGTGTGCGCGAACTGCTGGTGGAACAAATCAAATAATGGCAACAAACGTTATCAGCTGGGTGGCGTTGGCGGTTTGTCTGGCGCTGTCGTTTTTGCTGTCAGGCATGGAGGCGGGTGTGTTTGCGTTGAACCGGTTGCGCATACGGCAAATGGCGCGTGCGGGCCGGCCTTCGGCAAAATTGCTCCATGGATTTCTCGAAAATCCCGAAAGGTTCATGTGGACAATTCTCGTGGGTAACACGCTGGCGAATTTTCTCGTTCTTGGCTGGATTTTGACAAAGCTTTACGAATGGCTGCCGGGGCGGGGCGTCTGGCTTGTCGCCATTTTCACGGTCGTTGTCTTTTTGTTTTACGCGCTGTTCGACCTGCTCCCGAAAATGGTGTTTCGTACCCATCCAAACCAATTCTGCCTGTCGGTGGCCAGTGTGTTCCGGTTCGTGCATCTCACATTGCGTCCACTCGTCGCCTTGGTCGAGCGGACCTCCGTCATGGTGTTGCACTGGACCGGCGGACGGGCCTTCACCGGCCGGCTTTTTGGCAACCGGGAGGAAATGCGCGCGATCATGCAGGAATCCGAACAAGCCCTTACAAGCGATGAACGCGCCATGATCAACCGTGTGCTCGATTTGCAAAATTTCACCGTGCGGCAAATTACCACGCCGCTCGCCCAAATGGTGACGGTTGAAATGGAAACACCCATCAGTGAGGCGTTGAGACTGGCGCGTGAGCGAAATTTTTCGCGCCTGCCGGTTTGGGAAACACGCGACGGACACCGGCGCATTGCCGGGCTGCTCATGCTCGGCCCACTGTTGTTCCGCGACGATTTGGACATGCAGAAACCTGCCGCGGCGCATATGACGCCGGCTTTGTTTCTTGAAGAGGACACCCGGCTGGAAATCGCATTGCGGCAGATGCAGCGCACCCGAGAGCGGCTGGCCTTTGTGCTGGCGCGCGACGGACACGAGTCGGGCGTGGTGGCACTTGAGGATATTTTGAAAGTGATGTTCGGTGAGGTGAAATTGTGAACTGGGACGCTGTCATTTTGGTCGCGCTGAAAATTTTGGCGGTGCTCGCGCTCGTGCTGATGAACGGATTTTTTGTCGCCGCGGAATTCGCCCTCATCCGCGTCCGGGAAACCCAGCTGGATGCGCTCGTTGGCAGGGGCCAGCGCGGGGCGAAAATGGCGCTGCACATCGTCCGCAACCTCAATTCATATCTTAGCGCAACGCAGATCGGCATCACCATGGCAAGTCTCGGCCTCGGTTGGATTGGCCAGCCGGTGTTCACCACACTGCTCTCTCCGTTGTTCATTTCGCTCGGTGTGGAGTCGGGGGCATGGCAGCATTCCATTTCCTTCGCCATCGGTTTCAGCGCGCTGACGTTTCTGCACATCACCGCGGGCGAACTCGCGCCCAAATGGATGACAATCCAAAAGCCATTGCCTATTGCACTTTGGGTGGCTCACCCGTTGCGGTGGTTTTACATCGCATTTTATCCGTTCAACCGGCTGCTAAACCTCTCGGCGCGCTGGCTTTTGCAGAAAATCGGCATCGAGCTGGATGTGGCAGACGACCGGACACATTCGGAAGAGGAATTACGCCTCGTCCTTGCATCAGCGCAAAGCGAGGCGGGCGGACGCAACATCATTTTGAACGCGCTTGAGTTGCGTCATCGCGTCGTGCGCGAAGTCATGCGGCCGCGTTACGAAATCACCGCGTTCAACACCGGGACGAGCATTGCCGAATGTCTCGCGCTGGCGGAGAAGACACGCTACTCGCGCTTTCCAATTTGCGAGGGTGGCGATTTGGACAAAACGCGCGGTGTGATTCATATCAAGGACCTTTATCCCGCATCGCGGGATCCCGCCCTTGCAGGACGGACGGCGGCGGATTTGCTGCCCGCAGCGCGCAAATTGATTTACGTTCCCGAAACCGGGCGACTGTGGAAATTGCTGCAATTGTTTCTCGATCGGAAGTTGCATTTTGCCGTTGTTGTGGATGAATACGGCGGCACGGTCGGCATCGTGACACTCGAAAACGTGCTGGAGGAACTCGTCGGCCAGATTCAGGACGAGTTCGATCAGGAAAAACCGGAACTGAAGCACGTGGGTGAAAACGTTTGGGAAGCCGCCGGCACACTGCCGCTGCATGAATTGGGAAAAATCATTGGCGAGATGCAGCGCGAAGAATCTGTCGCAACCGCCAGCGGCTGGGTGACGCAAAAACTCGGCGGTTTTCCAAAGGTCGGCGATGCGTTGACAGTCGGCGCGTGCGAATTACGAGTTGAAGAAATAGACGGCCCGCGCGTGGTGCGTTTGAAAATCGTCAAACATGCCAGGTCGTAACGGGAGAAAATACGGGACTCGTTGCGGTGATCACCATGTTCCGCCGCGAATGGCGAACACGGTTACGACAGCGGCCACAATCCCATCCACCATTGCGGCGGATGGAAGCTCATGCTGCGCACATGCAATTCCGAAGAACAAAATTGCGCCGAGCCAGATGGCGAACGGATGAAAATCGGGCGAATTTCTTTTACCCGGCTGTTTATTAATCAATGAGGGCGCGATGAATACCACGATGAGCAGGGACACGACCAACCAGCCCAGGAAATTTGACAGTGGCGCACCTTGCCACGTCGCCGGAAACTTCGGCGGCGTCCACAGCCAGTAATGTTTCACGCGTGAAGCGAACGGTTCAAACGCGAAGTCAAAGAGCGCCGTCAGCGCCGCTGTCAACCCCATGAGCCAAAAACCATAGGCGCCAATCTTTTGCCACGGACGCAAAATCAACCGCGCCACGCCGCGCGAACTCAAAATGGCGGCAACCCAAATCAGCGGGATGCTCCACGGCAGCGTTTTGAAAAGTTCCCCTCCGGCTGCCGTGTTAAACGTGAACGGGCCAAATGGAATGCCGGTAATCGCGCCGAGCGCATGTATCGCCCCGCCGATGACGGCAATGACAAACGCGGTCAGCAAAACATTCTGCAGCGGCAATCGCCGCGCCAGCGCGGTGACAGTGCCGGCCGCTGCCAGCAAAAGCAACAGCGCTTCCAACCAGCCGGGCTTGCAGGGAAGTTTCAACGGGGTGAAAAGCATCACCAACGCGAGCACAAATACAGCGGCGAGCGAAAAGGTTAATATCCAGTGAACCCACGCGATTATTTTTGCGCTGGAATCGGTTGCTTGTTGTTTCTTGAACGGCATTGGCGTCTGGTTTTTCGCGAGACTGCATGGTTATGCGCTGCAACGAAGTAAAGCTGCGCGAATTCCCAAAGGCAATTTTTTTTGGCGCGTCCGGCATTGAAAAATTCGGAATTTACCTTGTTTCCTGCGGACAAGCTTGTTTTGCTGGTGGCCATCAATCCATTCGCTTTATGACGTTGGGACAAGCCACAACTTGCATCAAGTCGTGCGCAAGCCAGATGAACGAGCGCTACGGCAAAACCGTTTTCGATGAATGGGCTGTGGTCTCGCTTGCGCAAAACAAGGCGCGCGTGCTGTCCTACATCGGCCCGCGCAACGACGATTTCCTGAAAAATTTTGCCAACGATCTCGGCGGATTGCGCGCGGGACTATACAATGCAAATTACAACGTCGGCGATTTTGAATTTGCGCGGCATGGCGTCGGCACGGGATTCGAAGCCTTCATGGTTTTGGGCGATGGGATTTATTTGATTTGCAACAACACGCGCGAGTCCATGGACACGATTTCCAAGAATCCCCGCTGGCTCGGAGCGCAGGTGCCTTTCGCCGAGTTGAGCGAGAAGATACGGCCCAATCCACTGACGGTTTTGTGAAACGCAGTTTTTTTAAAAAACTTCTGTGATTTTGGGGAGGGAACTTCAGCCCAACAACCCTTTGTAAAGGAATACACCGTAAGCCGCGACCAGCACCCAGCCGACGAAACGCGGCAATTGTCCGAAAACGGTGACGAAGAAAAGGTGTACCAGCGTCGCGCCGAGGAGGATGAACATTCCGGCGTGAAAAAACGGCGGCAGGTCCATTGTGTGATACAATGCGTAAACGCCGATGCACAGCGGGATGGAGACGTGCGCATCGCCGACTTGCGAGGCATAGACGGTTTCCGGCTGTTTGCACCAGCCGTAATAAAACGCCAGGACCGCGTTGGGCAGCACCATCAGCCAGCCGCTGAGCCAGCCGAGGTATTTCGCACTTATGAAGCCGGTGTGAATGTTGGAAATCCAAGCCACAAGCCAGTCGGTACTCACGTAAATCCCATACGCGCCGATGGCGAGCAGCGCCAAATCCACCGGCAACGTCCAACTAAGTGATTTGCCCTGGCGCACGTTGCTTTTGAGAACTTCAAAGACGTGGAAACATTGCCAGAATAAAAACAACCCGACCAGAACCAGACCGTCGTTGAAATCTATCCGCCCCTTGCGGCCCATTGCCCAGACCACGCCCGTGAAAAACAAAACGGCGGTGAGCGTCAGCAACGACGAAAGCCGGTTCAGTTCATGCGCCTCGCCGCTGGTTTTGTTTTTCTTCCTTTGCGACGGCAAAATCTTCATTCCCCAGAAAATCGCCGGCAGGCCGAGCACGAGCGTCATGTTGGTGACATTATTGACGAGCGAGTTGACCATCACGTCCGCGCCGGAACCGCCGTTGCGGCCGAGGATGAAGGCGAAGATAAGGTTGCCCATGCCGGTGCAATACGGCATGACGAGCGTGCCGAGAACCGTGCCTTCGAAGCCCTTGGCGCTCAAAACTTCCAGCCGCCAGATCATCAGAAACGACGCGACGATGAACAGCGCCAGAAACAGCCACGGCGCATAAGGCCCTTTGGCTTCAATCCAATGGATGAACGGGTTCAACACGCGACGCAGTCTAATGAAAATTTTCCCACGCGCGACACAAACCTGCCGAAGGTGATTTTAGCCACAGCTTGCCGCGCCAAAGTGTAACGACGGCGGGATGAAGCATGAAAAACTTTAGACACGAATTTCACGAATTGACGCGAATTCATGTCGCTGAGCGACGATGGAAATTAGTCAGCTACGAAGTGGCTGGTATCGCGCCAAACAAAATCACGCGTCCTGAAAGGACGGTGGAAACCCAAAGCGGCGGAGGGCCGCCGCACTCTAAAACGCAAGCGTTTGTCGGTGAATCGCGCGACAGCGTCTTGGAGTGCGCCAGTCCACTGGCGCTTTGGGATGAAAGGTGAATGTGCGGCCAGCCGTAGCGACTTTCGGGAGAAAGCCGCCATTTTGGAATGAGGAGAAGAATGCGGCGCTCTACCCAGACGCCGCTACGCCACCTATGGCTAAAAATTACATCATCTTTTCCAACGCCCGCTCAATCCGCGCCAGCACCTTCTCTTTTCCCAAGACCTCCAGCAAATGATAGAGGCTTGGCCCGGCGGTGTTGCCGGTGACGGCTAGGCGACACGGATGCACCAGCGCACCGGCTTTCACGCCAAGTTCGGCGGCGGTGCTTTTCAGTGCGGTTTCCAGATTTGGGGCATTGAACGGCGCAACCTTTGCGAAGACCTCTCGAAGTTTTTGCAGGCGCGGTTTGTTTTCAGGGACAAAATCCTTTTTTACTCCGTCGGCGTTGTAATTGAATTTGTCCGTGAAATAAAAACCGGCGTAGGCGGGCAGTTCGCTGAACAGCTTGAACTTGCCCTTGCAGGTGTCGAGCGCGGCTTTGACGTAGGGCAGGGGAAAGGCGTTCGTGTTCAACCCGGCCTTGGCGAAGGCGTGAACGGCCAGTTCGTAAAAGCGGTCATCGCCCAGCTCGCGGGCGTATTCACCTTGCAGCCACAGCAGTTTTTCGCGATCGAACCGCGCGTTGTGCCGGAGGATTTGTGGCAAATCAAAACGCTCAATGACTTCGGCAACAGACAGTTTTTCGCGGTTGTCCTTGGGCGACCAGCCGAGCAGGCACAAATAATTCACGACTGCCTCCGACAGAAACCCTTCTCCGATATAATTCGTAAGCGACGCGCCGGTGTCGCGTTTGCTCATCTTCGTGCCGTCGGCGTTTAGAATAAGTGGAATGTGCGCGTAATGCGGCGGGTGGACGCCGAAGGCGCGGAACAGCGCGATGTGTTTCGGAGTGTTGCTTAAATGGTCCTCGCCGCGAATGACGTGTGTAATGCCCATTTCCAAATCGTCCACGACGTTGGTGAGATGAAAGACCGGCTGGCCGTCCGAACGCTGAATCACGAAGTCCGGGTCCTGCTCCTCGCGGTCGGTGAGTTTGCGGACGACGTCGCCGACGACAAGGTCATGAATGGTGATCGGCTCGCGCTGCATTTTGAATTTGACCGCGCCTTCATGTTCGTAGGCGAGGCCGTGGGACAGCAGGGCTTCGACGCGGCGCTGGTAATTTTCCTTCCGCTGGCTTTGGAAATACGGGCCGCGGTCGCCTTTGCACGGGCTGGTGGCGTCGCCGGTGAGCGGGCCTTCGTCCCAATCGAGGCCCAGCCAGCGCAGGCCGTTGAGGATGACGTCCACGGCTTCCTGCGAATTGCGCGCGGTGTCAGTGTCCTCGACGCGGAGGATGAATGTGCCGCCGGTATGGCGGGCGTAGAGCCAGTTGAAGAGCGCGGTGCGCGCGCCGCCAATGTGCAAGAAACCGGTCGGCGAAGGGGCGAAACGGACGCGGGATTTCATGGATACAATTTACTTTAACCGCAGATTACGCGGATTGGCGCAGATGAAAAACAAAAAAGGCGCTCCGACGAATCGAAGCGCCTTTTGAAAAAGCTGGGGCTTATTTGCCGCCGAGGATGGCGTCTTTTGCGGCTTTGGCGACGCGGAATTTCACGACGCGCTTGGCCGGAATCGAGATGGTCTCGCCGGTCTTGGGGTTGCGGCCCATGCGGGCGGCGCGGTTTTTCAGTACGAGCTTGCCGATGCCGGGCAGCGTGAAGGTGTCCTTCGCGTGCTTGTAGGCGAGCTCGGCGATGTGTTCGAGGATTTCCACCGCCTGCTTTTTGGAGATTTCAGCCTTCTCAGCAATTGCGGCGGCAAGTTGGGATTTCGAGATTGCATTTGCCATAATGTCGGTGTCCTTCGGTTGTTGTTTCTGGTTTTCGTCAAAAGTCACGTGACTTGACACGAGTTAAAGTCCTTCACTCGCATCGTGCAAGCAAAAAAACGCAAAAAATCGCCATTTGTTTGCCGGGTGCCTGAGCTTGACTTCGGGCAATCTTTTTCCACCATCCGCATGTGGTATTCTTTACGATCAAAAGTCACTTTCATTACGACATCATTCGCAGGTTTTTTGCAGGTGGAATGGGTGCGAACTTGTTCAGACAAACCGCTTTATGCATCGTTGAGGACAGGCTCGACAGGACTGTCATCCTCGAGGAAACCGCGCTACTCAACCGGCGCGCCAAGTGAATGAAACGTGTTCCCGCCAATACCGTAAAAATCGGGCTGATTCAAACCGCTTGTTTCGCCGATCCGAACGCGAACTTCAAAAAAACGCTCGTGCTTGCCGAACGCGCGGCCGGACGCGGCGCGCAAATCATCTGCACGCAGGAGTTGTTTCGTTCGCAGTATTTTTGCCAGAGTGAGGACTACAAATATTTCCGGCTCGCCGAACCCATTCCCGGCCCAAGCACCGGGGCTTTCCAGAAACTCGCTAAAAAGCACAAAGTCGTCATCATCGCTTCGCTCTTCGAGAAACGCACCGCCGGCGTTTATCACAACACCGCTGCCGTCATTGACGCCGACGGTTCGCTCCTCGGCAGCTACCGCAAGATGCACATTCCCGACGATCCGCTTTACTACGAAAAATTTTACTTCACACCCGGCGACCTTGGTTTCAAGGCCTGGCAAACGCGTTACGGCAAAATCGGTGTGCTGATTTGCTGGGACCAATGGTATCCCGAAGCCGCGCGGCTCACCGCGTTGCAAGGCGCGCAGATCCTGTTTTACCCGACAGCCATCGGCTGGCATCCGGGTGAAAAAAAGAAATACGGCGTGAACCAGCACAACGCCTGGGAAACCATTCAACGTTCACACGCTGTCGCCAACGGCTGTTATGTCGCGGTGGTCAATCGTGTCGGCCATGAAAAACTCGCGGGCAGGGGCATTGAATTCTGGGGACAGAGTTTTGTGGCCGGAACGTCCGGTGAAATCCTTGCCAGGGCCGGCGCGCGCAAAGGGGAAATTTTAATTGTGCCCGTTGACCTCGGCAAGGTGGACGTGACGCGCACACACTGGCCGTTCCTGCGCGACCGGCGGATTGATGCCTACGGAAATTTGACGAAGCGGTTCGTTGATTGAGCCGTGCCAAAAACCTCTTGCATGGATCACCGGCGCGAATGGGCTTATCGGGAATTATCCCGTTCCAGACCACGCCGTTGACTGGCTTGGCCGAATGGCTGGCCGCACATCCAAACAGCCCCTTTGAGCGCCCACCAAAATTACTTGCGGAGTTTTTTACAAAGAGGCGGTTCCCCCCGTTCGGGTGCACAATCGATTTGATTAAACGGGGGGTTCGTGTTACTGACATGAATTCTGAATGTGAAAGGGTTCAAATTTTTTTTGGTTGGTGCGTTTTTTGTCGCAGTGTTGATGATAAGCGCGAATGCACAGCCAGCTTCGCCGTCGGTCGCGAGCCAGTCGGCGCAAAATGCCGTTGCCGTGGCGTCGGCTGCACCCGCGCAAGCCGGGGCGGAAACGGGAAAACCGTTGGTGGCGGAGATTGCACAGACGCTGTTCAAAATCGGGCCGTTGCCGGTGACGAATTCGATGGTTTGCACGTGGATTGTTGCGGCGATAATTTTTGTCATCGTGCGATTCAGCACATGGAACATGAAAGAAATGCCATCGGGCGCGCAAAATGTGATGGAGACGGTTATTGAAGGCTGGCGGGATTTGGCCGAAAGTGTGCTGGAGCCAAGAGTCGCTCGCTGGGTTTTTCCTTATGCGGCGACGTTTTTTATTTTCATCCTCATCTCCAATTTGATGGATTTGCTGCCGGGCGTGGGCAGCATCGGCTACGGAGTGCCCAGCAGGAGCAGTTCACTGCCGTTTGCAATTGGACACGCGGGAACACCCTTCCTTCGTCCGCCTACCACCGACACCAACCTCACGGTCGCAATGGCGGCGATCTATTTTGTGATGAGTACTTTTTGGGCGTTGCGCTACAACGGGCCGATAGGGCTGGTGAAACACATTTTTGGCGTGAAGCTGAAAACGAGCAAATGGTTTTTCCCGCCGTTGCTGCTGCTGTTTATTTTTATCGGGCTGACGGAAATGATTTCGATTGTCATCGTCCGGCCGGTGGCGCTGGCCATGCGACTTTACGGGAACATTTTCGGCGGTGAAAATTTGCTGACAATGACGCTGACGCACAAGCCGCTGATTTTGGGCGTTCTCAGTTCGCTGCCTTTTTACTTTTTTGAATTGCTGGTCTGTTTTTTGCAGGCGTTTGTGTTCGCAATGCTGACCATTGCTTTCGTCGGAACGCTGTGCACGCCCTCGGCTGAGGAGGAAAACGGCCATTGAATTATGGATTTGCAACTCCGACATCCGGTGCCGGGGTTGCAACAACCGAAACCAACAACCAAAACAAAATATATGATGCTCGCAGAAATCTATGGCAACGTTCACATCGGGCTCGCCTTTGGCGGCGCCGCCATCGGGATTGGCCTCGCCGCGGCGGGCGGCGTAGTGGCCATCAGTCGCAACCCCGCCCAGTTCGGCAAAATTTTCATGGTCTTGCTGCTTGGCATGGCGCTGGCCGAAGGAATGGCAATTCTCGCTTACGTTCTCATTCCCAAGGCTGGTCTATGAGCGATACTCTTCAAACTCTCGGCATTCAATGGCCGAAGTTGATCGCGCAATTCATCAACTTCTCCATCGTGCTGTTTGTATTATGGCGGTTTGCCTACAAGCCTGTCTTCGCAATGCTTGAAACACGCCGGCAGAAAATCGCCGAAGGCCTTGCCAACGCGGAAAAAATCAAGGCCGAACTGGCCAGGACCGAGGCCAGTCGCCAGGAAATTCTGGCCAGGGCCGGTGATCAGGCGAACCAGATCATTGCGGAAGTCCGCGAAGCCGCCGCGCGAATGCGTGAGCAGGAAACACAAAAGGCCGTTGCCACCGCCGGACGAATCATCGCCAGGGCGCGAAAGGCCACCACCCAGGATCACGCGCGGATGCTCGAGGAGTTGAAACGCGAGGTTGGGCGGCTCGTCGTGCAAACCACCGCAACCGTTACCGGCAAAATTCTCACGCCGGACGATCAGCGACGGCTGGCGGAGGAAACGGAGAAACAATTGGCCGCGTAAAAGGTAGGGCGCGTTCTCCGCAACGCGCCGCGGCGGCGTGGGACACACCGCCCTACCGAATCGGGAAAATGAAAATTTCCAAACAAGCGCAGCGCAACGCCCGGCAACTGTTCCGCAGTTGCCGGGTCAGCGGTGTGCTGGACGAAAACCGCGTCCGGCAGGCGGTGTCGCTTTTGCTCGCGCAAAAGCCGCGCGGCTACGCCGAAATTTTGTCGCGTCTGCACCGGCTGGTGAAACTGGATTTGGAACAGCGCGCCGCGCGCGTCGAAAGCGCGACGCCGTTGCCCGCCGATTTGCAGGCGGATGTGGCAAGGCGGATCAGGAAAATCCACGGCGCCGGCGCGGACATTACGTTCAGTCAAAATCCGGCGTTAATTGGCGGGCTGCGCATTCAAGTTGGCAGTGACCTTTACGATGGCAGCGTGAAGGCGCGTTTGGAAAAATTGGGGCAAAGTTTTTAACGGAATTTTATGAGTAACTTGTTGCAAGAGATTGAAGCCCAGATCGCGGGTGTGAAAACCGCGACGGTGAAACAAAACGTGGGGGTCGTCCGTGAAATCGGCGACGGCGTGGCCAAAATCGAAGGCCTTACCGATGCGATGCTCAATGAGATGCTCGACTTCGGCAACGGCATTACCGGTATCGCCCTCAACCTTGAAGAAACCGAAGTCGGGGCGATCCTTCTTGGTGATTACACCAAGGTCAAGGAAGGGCAGGAAGTCCGCACGACCGGCAGGCTGCTGCAAGTTCCCGTCGGCAAAGGCCTGCTGGGCCGCGTTGTCGACGCGCTCGGCCAGCCGCTCGACGAAAAGGGGCCGATCAAGGAAACCGCGTTTTATCCGGTTGAAAAAATTGCGCCCGGCATCATCAAACGCGAACCCGTCAGCCAGCCGGTTCAAACCGGCATCATGGCAATTGACGCGATGATTCCGATTGGCCGCGGCCAGCGCGAATTGATCATCGGCGACCGTTCGACGGGCAAGACGGCCATCGGCATTGACACGATCATCAACAACGCGCGGCTCAATCTTGCCGCGCAGCAAGCCGGCGACAGGGATTATCGTCCGCTGTATTCCATTTACGTCGCCATCGGCCAGAAACAATCGAATGTGGCGCGCATACTCAACGTGCTCGAAGAAACCGGCGCGCTGCCTTACACGATTATCGTGGCCGCCTCGGCGTCCGATTCAGCCACAAATCAATATCTTGCGCCGTTCGCCGGCGCGGCGATGGGCGAGTGGTTCATGGATCATGGCATGGATGCTCTCATTATTTACGATGATTTGTCCAAACACGCCGTCGCGTATCGGCAGGTTTCACTCGTGCTCAAGCGTCCATCGGGTCGCGATGCGTATCCGGGCGACGTGTTTTATTTGCACAGCCGTTTGTTGGAACGCAGCGCGCGCGTTTCTGAAAATTATGGCAACGGCTCGCTCACGGCACTGCCCATCATCGAAACGCAGGCAGGCGACGTTTCAGCTTACATTCCGACGAACGTGATTTCGATCACCGACGGCCAGATTTATCTGGAAACGGATTTATTTTATCAAGGCGTGCGCCCGGCGATTTCCGTCGGTTTGTCCGTGTCGCGCGTCGGTTCGGCGGCGCAAATCAAGGCAATAAAACAAGTCGCCGGTCGCATCAAAGGCGATCTGGCTCAATTCCGCGAATTGGCGGCGTTTGCGCAATTCGGTTCCGACCTCGACGCGAGAACGCAAGCGCAACTCGGACGCGGCAAGCGCATCGTGGAAGTGTTCAAGCAGCAGCAATACAATCCGATTCCGGTTGAAGTGCAGGTGGCGGTGTTGTGGGCCGTGCAAAATGATTTCATGGACGACGTGCCCGTGGACAAAATCAAGGACTTTCAGGCCAGGCTCACGGATTTCCTGAACACGCGCAAAGCGGATTTGCTCGCGAAGATTCGCAACGAAAAGGCCGTCAGCGACGCTACTGTGAGCGGGTTGAAAATGGCGCTGACGGAGTTCAAGCAGATGTATCACTGAAAAATTTCATGGTCAGTTACAAAACAAAAATTGCTCTGGTGCAACGGATCGAGGATATAATTTATCTGATTCGCGGTCAGCGGGTCATGTTGGATTCTGACCTGGCGAAAATTTACGGCGTGAAGCTGAAACGACTGAATGAACAGGTCGGAAGAAACCCGCATCGCTTTCCCAAGGATTTTGCGTTTCAGCTTGTGTCTCAAGAGTTTGCAAACTTGAAGTCGCAAATTGCGACTTCAAGTTTGCACGGTGGCAAGCGCAAACTGCCTTGGGTTTTCACCGAACACGGCGCTCTTATGCTCGCCAGTGTTTTGAACAGCCCGGTGGCCGTTGAAGCCAGTGTCCGGGTGGTTCGCGCATTCATTCTCATGCGCGAACAGATAGCCGCTCATAAAGAGTTGACCGGAAAATTGGCCGATTTGGAACAACGAGTCGGTGTGCACGACGAGGCAATTGCAAATTTATTTGAGGCGATCCGGCAGTTGATTGAACCGCCGTTGCCGGAAAACCGGCGTGAGATCGGTTTTCACGTTCGTGAAACCGCGCCGCCTTATCGCGTCAGAACCTGTCGGAGGAAATAATTTACCATGCCCAGCACACGCGACATTCGCCGACGCATCAAGTCGGTCGGGAACACCGCCCAAATCACCAGGGCGATGCAGATGGTGGCGGCGTCCAGGATGCGCAAGGCGCAGCAGGCCGCGCTGGCCGGCCGGCCTTACGCGGCGTTGATAAACGACGTGCTGGTCAAAGCCGCGGCGCGCACGGAGGTTCTCGGACATCCGCTCATGGAAAAGCGTGCGGTCAAACGGCGCGCCGTCATTCTCGTGGGCACCGACCGCGGTTTGTGCGGCGCGCTCAACAGCAATTTGTTTCGTGAAGCGGTGAAATTCGACGGACAGACAACCACATTCATCACCGCCGGGAAAAAAGCGGCACAGTTCATCGCCCGCACGAAACGGTCGTTCGCCGCCGAGTTTACCTACAAGGATATGCCGCAATTCGGCGAAAGCCGGGCTATTTCCAAGTTCGCGCAGGATTTGTTTCTCAAAGGCGAAGTGGATGAGGTGGATATTTTGTTCACCAACTTCATTTCGACGTTGAACCAGCAGCCGAAAGTCGTTCCGTTTTTGCCAATTGGGAAAATCAAGGCCGTCAGGGCCGGCTACGGCCAAGCCCAAACAGAGGAATCACCGGCAAAAGGCACGACAACGGACGTTTTTGAATTTGAACCGGACGAAACCACCGTGCTGGGCGCGTTGCTGCCGCACGGCTTGAATTTCCATGTTCATCAAATTTTGCTGGAGGCCAGAGCCAGCGAACACAGCGCGCGCATGGTGGCGATGAAGAACGCCACCGACAACGCGCGGCAGCTCATCAAAGGTTTGACGCTCGAATACAACAAATTGCGCCAGTCAAACATTACGAACGAACTGTTGGAAATCGCCACCGCGCAAATGGCGGTGGGTTGAAATTATTTCGTATATGAACAAAGGCAAAATCGTTCAAATCATCGGGCCGGTCGTGGACGTGGAATTTCCCGGCCAGCTTCCAGCCATTTACAACGCGCTGACCATCGAGTTCAACGTGCCCGGCAGCGGCAAAACCAAACAAACATTGGAAGTCGAACAACACCTCGGCGACAACTGGGTGCGCTGCGTTTGCATGGGGCCGACCGAAGGCATGAAGCGCGGCTACGAAGTCGTGGACACCGGCCAGCCGATTTCCATGCCCGTTGGCGAAGGGGTCATGGGACGCGTTTTCAATGTCATCGGCCAAGAAGTGGATGAGCAGGGTTCGGTGAAAGCCGACAAATTTTATCCGATTCATCGCCCTGCGCCGGGGTTGACGGAGCAATCCACTTCAACGCAAGCGCTCATGACTGGCATCAAAGTCATTGACCTCATCTGCCCGTTCCTGAAAGGCGGCAAGGTCGGCGCGTTCGGTGGCGCCGGCGTTGGCAAGACCGTCATCATCATGGAATTGATTAACAACATCGCCAAACTGCACGGCGGCATTTCCATGTTCGCGGGAGTGGGCGAACGCACGCGCGAAGGCAACGACCTTTACAACGAAATGATCGAAGCCGGCGTCATCAAAGTCGAGAGGGACGAAAAAGGGCATCCCAGAAAAGGGCCAAACGGTCTGCCGATAATCGCGCCGGGCTCGAAGATCGGGCTGGTTTATGGCCAGATGAACGAGCCACCCGGCGCGCGTCTCCGCGTCGCGCTTTCGGCGCTCGCCGTGACCGAGTATTTCCGCGACGAAAAAAATCAGGACGTGCTCCTGTTCATTGACAACATCTTCCGTTTCTCGCAGGCCGGTTCGGAAGTGTCCGCGTTGTTGGGCCGCACACCGAGCGCGGTCGGTTATCAACCGACACTCGCCGCCGAAATGGGCGAGTTGCAGGAGCGCATCACATCGACCAAGAAAGGCTCCATCACATCGTTCCAGGCCGTGTATGTGCCCGCCGACGATTTGACCGATCCGGCACCCGCCACCACGTTCGCGCACTTGGACGCAACCATTGTGCTGGATCGCGCGATTTCCGAATTGGGCATTTATCCCGCCGTGGACCCGCTGTCCTCGACCAGCCGCGCGCTTATGCCGGAAATCGTCGGGCAGGTGCACTACGATGTCGCGCGCGGCGTGCAAAAAGTTTTGCAACGTTACAAGGATTTGCAGGACATCGTCGCGATTCTCGGCATGGATGAGCTTTCGTCCGATGACAAGCTCACCGTCTATCGCGCGCGCAAAATCCAGCGCTTCCTAAGCCAGCCATTCTCGGTCGCGGAAGTGTTCACCGGCCTGCCGGGCAAACAAGTGCCCGTCGCCGAAACGGTTCGCGGCTTCAGGGAAATTTTGGAAGGCAAACATGACGACGTGCCCGAGCAAAACTTTTACATGAAGGGCGGCATTGAGGAAATTAAAGAGGGTTGAATGAGTAACTTGTTTAACTAAACACTGATTTAACCGATCAAATGGCTGACACGATCAAACTCGAAATCGTCACGCCGGAGGCGAAAATTTTCTCCGACGACGTGAACATGGTCACACTCACCGGCACTGAAGGTGAGATGGGCATTTTGCCGCAACACATGCCATTGATGACGCAGCTCGTCGCGGGCGAAATCGTTGCGCAGAAAGGCAGGGAAATCATTTTTCTGGCCGTCGGTGACGGCTTTGTGCAGGTCACAGGCGACCGCGTCGCCATTCTTACCGACATGGCGATTCGCGCCGATGACATTGACGAAGCCAGGGCCGAGGAAGCCCGCCGGCGCGCCGAAGCGCGCCTTGCTCAAAAAATCACTGATGAAGAAGCCGCCCGCGTTAACGCAGCGCTCGCCCACGTGGCCATCCAGCTCAGGGTCAAACGCCGCCATCGGCGATAAGAGTTCACTAAAATTCAGTCTCCCGAAGCCAATGGGACGAAACAACGAGCCAAGAAACTAATTCCGTTATATTTTCCATAATTGGATTTACACATAAATTTCAAAACTTATGGTCAAAAAATTTATTCATGCTGGCAAAGAATACCAAATTCGTTGTGAGTTATCCGCGAATGGTGAATACATAAAGGCTACTGTTTTTTGTGGAAACGATAATATTTATGAGACAAGTTGCTCTGTTACTTTTAATACTAAAAAGGAGTTACGCACTTATCATGGAAGGACACCATTAGATTTGACGTTACTATCTTTAGAAGATGCAATAAAAAGCGGAAAAATCCGCTAAAAAATCAAAGGAATAATATGAAAAAGCAGTTATTGTGGTTGGAAAAGCTAACGCCGGGAAAAGCACGACAATCAGAGAATTCCTAAAATTAGCGGATGAAACGCACGGTCTGCATGTGTTCATAATAAATGGGAAGCGCGGATTCACTTGGCTTACAAGTTTTGAAGAATATGGCCGAGACGTGGAGACAACCATTGACGATTGTAAAGATTATGATTTCCTCGTTTTTGCATGTCAGGGATTATTGCTAGAAGAAGTGCATAGCGCGTTAAGAAAGGCGTCGTTTGCTTTCAAAGACGTGCATGTTCACCACTATACCGAAGCACCCCAATGTGCGGATGAAATCCTTAAATTTTTCAAATCAAATGTGACAAAGTAGAATTAGAACCCTGGGATCACCGCAATAGCGCTGAAGCGCACCACAGGATCGGCGCCTGCCCGTGGAAATCGCCATCACCACGTTTTGCGTTCAGGTAACCTTGGGCGGTTGACTGCTGTCCCATGCCCGGGCAGACATCACGAATACTGCCATCTTCCTTCAGGTAACTGACGAGGGCGAGCCAGCCTTTATGTGCCGCCGGTCCGTAAACGTCCTTGTCGAGCCAGCCATTCTTGACGCCGGTAATCATCGCAAAAGTGAACATTCCAGTGCAGGAAGTCTCGGGCCACGCTTCCGGGTGATCCACGAGTTGGTGCCACATGCCATTGCTGTCTTGATACTTCAGCAACGCGGCCATCATTTGGCGGTAACCATTCATGATGCGCGCGCGTTGGGGATGATCGGGCGGCAGGACCAGCAGCAATTCGGCCATGCCCGCCGCCATCCAGCCATTGCCGCGTCCCCAGAAAAATTTCCCTTGATCGCCGTGAAAGAAAAGCCCGCTGGTCTGCTGCAATTTGCCGAGGTAAGCCACCATTTCGTTTGCGGCGCGGTCGAGATAGACCTTGTTGCCGGTTGCTCGAAACGCCTGCGCTTGCAACGACGAAATCATATACATGTCATCAATCCAAAACCGCGTCTGGCGGCTGAGGCCGTCGTCTCGCGGATTTTCCCATTGTTTGTCGGCTTTCGACTTGCCCAGGGCCAATGCATTTGTGTCGCCGGTCTGGAGATAAATTTGCAATGGCAGGACGCCGAAGACCGAGTAATCCACATGCTCCCGGTTCGGAATGAGTTTCCCGTTCTCCGGTGCCATCAACTCATGGTAACGCTTGACCAGTGCCGCCTGGAGTTGTGCGTTGCCAGTCAACTGTGCGAACGTGAGCGCGCCGTACCAGGTGCAAACCTGGGAGTAATGAATCACGCCGTCCGGCGCCATCAGCATGTTTGGGCGCGGGAGAAAGTTCCCGGCCACGCGCCTGCCGATTTCCTGCGGCGAGGCGTTGCCAGGCCACGGGCCGAGGTCCACCCCGGCTGTTTTGTGCGGTTCAATGTTGGCGCAATCCGCAACGACAGCACCAACACAGGCCAGTAATACAGAAAGAAGCGGTTTATTCATCTGTTCCCTGGAAAATAACAGACTTTGGTTTAATGGCCATGACGGACAACTTTTTTCCAAGGTAGCGCAGGCGTCCCGCCTGCACTTTTTCTTCCTCAATCTGGTCATGGTGCATTGCGCGGTTGATAATCTGTGCAATGCGCCATGACCTGAAACTGGAGTAAACAGTTGTCCATCAAATCCTTTCAAAGTGAGGATGTTATGTAATAGCTATTTTTTTCTTAACTTTTTAGAATAAATACCTAGAATGCCGCGAGTAAATACAGATCGGAACAAAATTGTGTGTGGCTTGACACCTGAAAAGAAATGCGGCGGATACCGCGCCAACCATCGCTGCGAACCGCGAAAACGCGGGGAAAAAAACATCACCCCGCACAGGAAGCCACGCTAAAACCCGCTGTTTTGCCCGTGTGTGCGCTAGTTGCCGCTCCATTCCGGCAGCAAAGTTTCGTCACTCAGCAGAATTAAATGATGCGACCAAAGCGGTGTTGAATTCTTCGCTACTATACGGCGTTGGAATGAAGTGTTTCAGATGATAATGGGCAAGCACCAAAAGCAAATCGGCGGGCCGATTTTGTATTCGGTCCGCCGATGCTGTTTTTCGAGTAATCGTTCTAAAAAATATTCAATGGCCGCCGTTAATCGCGCCTAGCTTGGCGCCGCGATCTCAGAAACAACAGCAATCCGCTGCCCAAGCTCCCGAGCAGCATGGCGCTCGGCTCTGGAACTTCTTGATGGAACGATTGTCCAACCTGAGAAATAGTAATAAAACCCCCGTCTAAAGAAGACACACCAAAGCCAAGGTCTTTGGTTACATAGAGAACAGTTTCAGGAGGAACGATATTGAGATTATCGTTTGCATATGAGGGTGGATTGCTAGGAATAATACCCGTAAGGTGGCTGCTACCGACAATTATCCCGCCAAAAGCTCCAAGGGCTGCGGTTTCGTCTACTGAGAGCCATCCATTTTCGGCATTACCGGTATAAGCTTGATCGATCATATCAATCGGCCCACCTGTAGATGTCACGATGTAGTGGAGTAGAAGGTCCGCAGTAGCAACACCACCAGATACCAAGGACATGTTCCCTGACCAAGTAAGATAGTCAATCCCGCCACTTTCAGTCGCAGTGACAGTAATTGTGTTGGGATCAAAGGAAACCAAATCACTGGGTAGATAATAAAAACCGCTGAAGGTTTTATCGTCAACGGTCAGAGTCGCGCCGGGAGTACCCGCAAGGTAAGCCAACGTCTCAGTATCAGACTGGCCAAGCACCGATGTGGCCGACGCTGCGAGAATCCCAACACACGCCACAATGCCAAAGGTTTTTTTAATAGTCTTCATCGTTATTGCCTTTTCTGTGTTGATTGTGGTGCAAGCCAGCCTTCCCTCGGTGTCATTTTCAAGTCAGTAATGCAGCTTAATTTTTTGTCCGGAAAGCTTTTTTACCACATCTGAGCGGTCAAGGCAAGCAAAATCTTCAAGTATTTTTAGCCGTGTCAATTGCTGTCCCGCCAGTGGAAATAAGGGGTCTCCATCATTCAGAGAAATCGCGTAAGAGCTTGTGGCTGTTCAGGAAATGCGAAGAATCCATTTTCGTTTCCAGGTGGTTGCTTCCCCGGCAAAATACAGATTTCCGCCCTGCGGGCGTCAGCCCGGCACTGGGTGGGCAACCTCAGCCGCTGAATCCCTTCCAGAATCGCCCGGAACAGTTCCTGCGGGACCGCCACCTCCGCCATCTGGAAGACCACCTGCCGGGCATGGCGCACGACCTTCGCCCCGATCTTGATCACTTTCTCCCGAAACGTCGTCAACGTCCAGTGACGCACCGCTCGGGGCAACACAGCTTGCCGCAGGAAGTTGCCCAGGTTGTACGCCAACACGAACAATTGCAGCCGCACCTGGTTGTCTACAAAGTTGTGACAGGACAGTCGGGTTCATTTGACGGCGTTCTTGCCTTCCTTGATCCACTGCTCCGCCGTGCCCCGCTGGTTGTAGAACCGCACCACCCGTTTGGCTGGCCGGCCCAGATTGGTCACGATGAACCCGACGCGAGGGAACAGTTCGCCGTTGTGCCACTCCCACCTTGGCCACCACGCGGCGGGCGCGACGCCCAATGTTACTCCCGATCAAGTTGAACAATATTACTAAGCTCACATTGCCGAATTTGGCGAGTTGCCCGCTGATCCGCAGGCACGTCAGCAAGCTTGGCAGGCGATTGATTTCCAGATTCGCGGGCAATTGGCGGCGGGAGCGCGAGCCGAATACCAACAACAACTGGATGCATGCATGGTCCAACTCAAGGCTAGGGCGAATATTGTCGTAACACCTTTGATGGAATCCCCAATCGGCGCCCAGACAGGGTCATAGCAAACTGTAGCTGCCGCCGTTCCGGTGGACTTGGCATTGGGAGAGCAGGGCGCTGAAAAACAATCAGCTTTCAATCACGCGGGATTTTCCCGGACGCAATGAGTTTCTTGGCCACACCCACGGTCACATCGTCGACCGCGGCGTTGGTTTCGCGCATCACTTTGAGCGCGTAAAAACCGTCGGCGGTTGTTTTTCTCCATCTCAAAAGGTGACGATGGAACGCACTGGATAGCCCTTCAATTTTTCGCGACCGTTCAAAAACTTCAATTCAACGAGAAAGGTCACTTCCAAAATCTGCGCGCCGAGTTTTTTGATCAACGCGGCGGCGGCGGCGGCGGTGCCGCCGGTCGCGAGCAAATCGTCAATGAGCAGCACGCGCGCGCCCGGCTTGAGCGCATCCACGTGCATGGCGACCGTTGCCGAGCCGTATTCGAGCGCATAATCCTGTTCGTGTGTTTTGTAGGGCAGCTTCCCTTTCTTGCGAACGGGCACGAAGCCGGTGCGCAGTTTCATTGCGGCGGCGGCGGCAAAAATGAATCCACGCGCGTCAATGCCTACGACGGCATCCACCGAACCGGGCTTGAAATTATCCGTCAGCAAATCAATCGTGCCCATGAACAATCGCGGGTCGGCCAGCACGGGCGTGATGTCCTTGAATTGAATGCCCGGCTTCGGAAAATCGGGGACGTTGCGAATGGCTTGTTCGATTTCCTTTGGGGTTACAATGGTTTTGGGCATGGAGTCAGTTGTTTTTGGTTTGGGAATTTTCGAGTTTTTCAATCATGTGGCGAAGTTTTTTAAGCGCAAGATTTTGAATCTGACGGATGCGCTCGCGGGTTACACCAAATTTCTCACCGACTTCTTCCAGGGTTTTTTCGGAACCTCCATCAAGACCGAAACGATAGCGCAAAATGGTCGCCTCGCGCGTGTCAAGGTGCTTGACCATGTCCCGCAACATGCCGGTGACAGTCTTGTCTTCAAGGTCTTTGTAAGGTGTCGCAGCATTTTCGTCCTCGACGATTTCCGAAAAACTGTTCGATTCCTCGCTGCTGATGGGCGCATCGAGCGACGCGGGGCGGATGGCTGCCAACCGCATCTGACGCACGCGGGCGGTGGTTGTGTCGAGTTCACCGGCCAATTCCTCATCGGTCGGTTCGCGGCCAAGCTCTTCCTGCAATTTCATCGTCACGCGGCGCATCTTGGAAATTTTGTCCACCAGATGCACCGGCAGGCGAATCGTCTTGGATTGATTGGCGAGCGCGCGTTTGATGGATTGCTTGATCCACCACGAACCGTAAGTCGAGAGCTTGCCGCCCTTTTTCGGGTCAAACCGCCCGACCGCTTTCATCAAGCCGATGTTGCCCTCGCTGATCAAATCCAGCAGCGGCAGCCCGATGCCTTCGTAATCGCGCGCGATTTTGACGACGAGACGCAGGTTCGCCTTGATCATTTGTTCGCGCGCCTTTTTGTCGCCTTTTTTGATGCGCGCCGCCAGTTTGATTTCCTCCTGCGGCGTAAGTAGTTTCACCTGGCCAATCTCGCGCAAATAAAGTTTGATGGCGGTGTCACCGTCATAATGCGGACGGTTCTCCCCAGCGGGTGGTGTTTTGATTTTGGCGACTTCGGGAGACGCAGCGGCTCGTGGAACAACGGCCTTGGTTTTCGTCGGCACAGATTTTTTCTTGCGCCGGCGGAAACCGACCGTTTTGCATTTTTTCGATTTCGTCGCCATGAACGGGAAAACGTTACGACCTAAACGCAAGCCTGCAAGAAAATTTACTTTGAGGTAGGGCGCATTCTCCGAATGCGCCGCGGCTGGCTCGGAGAGCCGGCCCTACCCAAATTATCTCCGGCCGCCGCGCGCCAAGGTGAGGTAGTAAAGCAAAGTCATCACCGAAGTGACCAGGGCAGCGACATAAGTGAGCGCCGCGGCATTGAGAACTTTGCTGACACCTGCGCGTTCATCTTCATGCACAAGGCCGAGCCGGAACAATTGCTCCTTCGCACGGCGGCTGGCGTCGTATTCCACCGGCAACGTGACGAGTTGGAACAGCGTTATTACCGCGAAAATCACAATGATGATGGGAAGAGCAATTTTCATCAGGCCCAAAAAGAAGCCGATAAAGAGAATGCCCAAGTAGGCAGTGCTCGCAAATTGTGTGATCGGCACCAGAGCCATCCGCACGTTGAACAGTCCGTAAGCGGCCTGATGCTGGAGGGCATGACCGGATTCATGCGCGGCGACACCGACTGCCGCGACTGTCCGGCCATAAAAATTGTCCGAGGACAGGAACAGCGCGCGCTTCATCGGGTCATAATGATCGCTCAAGCGACCGGGAATTTCCGCCACCGGCACGTTGGCAAGACCGGCGCGGTCGAGAATTTCGCGTGCAGCCTCCGCGCCCGTCATGCCGGACTCGACTTCCACCCGGCTGTATTTGCCGTAAGCATGGGACAGCTTGATTTGCGCCCAGATGCCGATAAGCAATCCCGGTATGAGGAACAACCAATATAATGGATCGAAATAAAACATAAACTCGTTCAATTGACAGTGCGTTGACTGTTTTATTCAACCAAGCTGAAAGTATGCCAACGCGATTTCCCTTTAGTTTGCGAGCTTGTGTGTTTATTGGAAAGAATTTTCTGAGCCAACCTGTCTCAATTGAGACAGACGGTTTGGCACAAATCAGATTTCCAGCACCTTCCCAAACCGCGTCAGGTTGCGCGCATCATCTTTCGTTGTAGTCGGCGCATTTTCGCGAAACGCGCATTCATTTCGACAATCGCTTCCACAGCTTGAAGCTTTTGACGCAGAGTGAGTTTACACCAACGGCGCAATTGTTCGCGTCGGGCACCTTCCCAAGTGCAAGAATCCCACAAATTATCTTTCCGTTTGCTCGTCATTTTTAAATTTCCAATACTTTCTCAAACCGTGTCAGGTTGCGCGCGCCGTTGTTCGTGACTAGCGCAACGTCTTCGAGCCGCACGCCGCCGATTTCAGGATAATAAAGCCCCGGCTCAACGGTCACAACGTGGCCGGGCTTGAGCGTGCCGGTGGAATTCGTGCTCATGCGTGGCGGTTCGTGAATTTCCAAACCGAGTCCGTGTCCCGTGCCGTGAAAGAATCCCTCCATGTGCCCGTTGCGGCGACCGGTTTTGTAACCTTGTTGCTCGAAAAATTCCTGCACGGCGCAATGCGCATCGGCGGTCGGCGCATTGGCGCGGATTTTTTTGAAGGCGATTTTTTGCCCGCGCAACACGGTGTCGTAAAGCCGCCGCACGGCTTCACTGGCACGTCCGCGAACGACGGTGCGGGTGATGTCGCCGAAGTAACCGGTCTTTTGTGAGCGCGGAAAAATGTCAATGATGATTGGCTCGTGCGCGCGGAGCGGGCCGTAACCGCGTTCGTGCGGGTCGCACGCCTGTTGTCCGCCGGCGACGATGGTGTTGGCGGCCAGCCCGCACACCTGAAAAATCGCGCAATCAATGACCGCGCGCAGTTTTTCCGAGGTCAGCGGAACGTTGTGATAAATAAGTTTGCGGCCACGTCCGATTTTTGCCGCGCGGAGGACCTGCATTCCCTCGGCCATGCCCACCTCGGCCATTACCAGCGCGGCGGAGATTTTTCTGACTTCATCGGCGGATTTGACTTCGCGTTCGGGGAAAAAGGTTCCGATGCGGGCTTTGACGCGAACGCCGAGTTTTTTCAAGTCAGTTGCCAGACCGAGCGGAAAATTTTCCGGCACGGTGACGCCGCGGATTTTACGTTCGCGCAGGATTTGTTGAATAACATGGGTGAAGCGTGGCGATTGAACGCCTTTGCGCCGCAGTTTTCCCTGATATTGGCTCAACGACACGATGTGGCAATGCGGCGCTTGTGTGCGGGCACGGTCAATCTCCAAATCGTTCATCACGATGAGCGGGCGTCCACGGGTTTTGAGATAGATGAACGGGTCGGGCACGAACATGCCCACGGCGTAAAGCATATTCGCGTCGCGCTCGCTGTCCGCGACAATGAGCAGGGTTTCCTTCAATCAGTTTACAAATGTGGGCGAAAGAAAATAGAGTTTGCCCGCCTGAAGTTTTGGCAATTCCGTCCCGAGATCCAGTTTAATGGTGCGGGACGATTCGCTCCGGCCAAGCAAGCGCAGGAAATTCGAGATGTCGTAACGCTCGCGGTATTCAACCAGATTGGCGTTGTGAAGCCCGGCGATTTCCCTTGCGCGTTTCACTGCGTCCCGAAAATCACCCAGTTGGTCCACGAAACCCAGCTTGCAGGCCTGTGAGCCGGAAAACACACGGCCATCGGCGTAATTGGCCCAGTCGGCAACCAGCGCACGGCCTTCCTTTTTGTTCTTCTCGTGCGCGGCCCTGCGGCCTTCAGCCACGATGCCCTTGAATTGCTGATACGTCTCGTCAATGAGCGATTGCACCATTGCGTGTTCTTCCACTGGAATTTCATTTGTGCTGCGTTCGCCACTCAACATGTCCTTGAACTTGCCGCTCTTGTAAGTCACCGGCGCGAGCCCCACCTTGTCCATCAGGCCGCGGTAATTCCATGTGTCCAGAATCACGCCGATACTGCCTGTGATGGTCAAAGGGTTGGCTACAATCCAGCGGCATTGCGTGGCTATGTAATAACCGCCCGATGCCGCCAGGCTGCCCATGGAGCAAATCACCGGTTTGCCCGAATCTTCCTGGAAACGGGCAATGGCCTTGCCGATTTCATCCGTGGCCAACACTTCGCCGCCCGGCGAATCCACTTTCAAAACCACGGCTTTCACCCGGTGATCTTTTTTGGCACGGTCGAGTTGCGCCCGAATCACGTCCACCATGCTGTTATCCATCCGGTCGGTGCTTTGGTCGGTGATGGTGCCTTCCACTGGAATGACGGCGATCTTGTTTGCGGCATCGTGGTCTTCGAGAATGCACTCTTCCAGTCGCGGGCCGATTTCGCGTGTGATGCCACCTTTGAGGCCGTCATTGAAACTAAACGCGTTTGAAACAAACTGGGTGAAAATTGCGAACACGCTGAAAACCAGCAACACAAACAAAATGATTGTGGTAATCATCCAGCCCCGGCTTTTGCGCGGTTTGGGCGGTAGGGGTGGCGCGATGATCGGCGGCGGTGTCAACAACGGTGGCGCCGTGCCCGAAGAAAATGGCGTTGTTTCCATAACGCGCGCAACCTAGCGCAAAGCGGGCAACGGAGCAAGGTGGACTTTACCAGTACTGATGCACGAGCGGGCGAATCTGCGCGTCGTAAATCGCGCGGATTTTCTTCATCGTGTCGGCGGACAACGGCGGTAAATCCGACGCCGCGATGTTCTCCGCCACTTGTGCCGGGCGTTTGGCGCCGGGGATTGCGCACGTCACGGCGGGAGACATCAAGATCCAACGCAAGGCCAGTTGCGCCATCGTCGCACCGGCGGGCGCCAGCGGACGCAATTGCTCCACCGCGCGCAATCCGGTTTCGTAATCCACGCCGGAAAATGTTTCGCCGCGGTCGAACGCTTCGCCATGACGATTGAAGGCGCGGTGGTCATCCGGTGCGAACTTGCTGCTATGCGTCAGTTTGCCTGAAAGCATTCCGGACGCCAGCGGCACGCGCGCGAGGATGCCCACGCGGCGGCGCTGCGCCTCCGGGAAAAGCAATTCCGCCGGACGCTGGCGGAAAATATTGAAGATAATCTGCACCGTTTGCACACCGGGATATTCGATGGCTTTTAGCGCCTCCTCGACTTTTTCCACACTCACGCCGTAATGCCGCAGTTTGCCGGCCTTTACGAGGTCGTCGAGGATGCCAAAAACTTCCGGCATGTAGAAAACCGGCGTGGGCGGACAGTGCAGTTGCAGCAGATCGAGCGCGCTCATTTCCAGGTTCTTCAAGCTGCGTTCGACAAAGGCCGTGAGATTCTGCCGGTTGTAGCCGTCCGCCGTGTGCGGATCGAGCCGGCGACCCGCCTTGGTTGCCACGTGGAATTTTTCGCGCCGCTCCCGGCGCAATTTCGCCAGCAGCCGTTCGCTGCGGCCATCGCCATAAACGTCCGCCGTGTCGAAGAAATTCACGCCGCCGTCGAGCGCGGCGTGCAACGCGGCAAGCGACTCCTTGTCGTCCACACTGCCCCACGCGCCGCCGATGGCCCATGCGCCAAAGCTGATTTCAGAAACTTTCCAGCCGGTTCGTCCAAGTTCGCGATATTTCATGTGAATGTTTTTAAGAATTCAGCCGGTTTTCCCCAAACAAATAGGGCGGATGCAAGCATGTTATCCAGCCCGGCGCAAAATTTTGCGTCCCAAAAGGCGCGGGGCGGCGCCCATTAAGAACGCCGCCCCGGCCAAATCTGCGGGTTACGATTAATAACGATCCCGGCGTCCGCCGCCACCGCCGCCGCCGCCGTATTCACGACGAGGACCGCGGTCGCCACGAGGACGTTCTTCCTTCGGGCGTGCGACGTTGACCGTCAAAGCACGGTCACCGAGCGTCGCGCCGTTCATGGCTGCAATCGCCTTTTGCGCTTCCTCGGGTGTGGACATGGTGACGAATGCGAAGCCGCGCGAACGGCCGCTCATCCGATCCATCATAAGGTTAACTTCTGCGACCGTGCCGTGGGCGGCAAACGCCTCCTGCAGGTCATTTTCAGTGGTGTTGAAGGAAAGATTTCCGACAAACAGTTTTGTACTCATTCGATGATTTGCTGTTCAAGACTAACCGTTTTTCCAGACTGTTCCCGACCATCGGGTCTCAAATCATCACTGAACCACGTTCACTTGAAGATTTTCCATGCCTTGAAAGGACTGGTTATCCAGACAGACGCCGCGACGATAACCGTTCCCAAAACTTTTGCAAGCTAATTTTTGGGACGCGCTCAATGCGTCAAAATGTGCCAAAATAAGCCTCACGCAAAGGCACAGAGAGTTTTTTGCCCGCCCTCATCCTGACCTTCTCCCCCGGGGAGAAGGAACAACGTTCGTGCGTTACCTGAAGTTCTCGCGTCTTTATCGCAATTGCCGTCTCTTGGACTTCGTTTCAAAATGTCCCTGATTTGCCAAGTGATAGATGACGATTCTCCCTCTCCTGGGGGAGAGGGCCGGGGTGAGGGCGAGCGTTCAACTGATTTCTCTTCTGCGTTAGTCGCTTGACGTTAGTGAGAAGGGATTTATTAAGTAAGCCATGCAACTGGATAAGCTCACCCTTAAATCGCAGGAGGCGTTGCAGGAAGCGCAACGCATCGCTCACGACTATTCGCATCAGGAAGTGGATTGCGAGCATCTGCTGCTGGCGTTGCTCGGCCAGAGCGAAAGTCTCGTGCCGGAATTGCTCCAAAAAATCGGCGTCGCGTCTGCCAAGCTTCAGTCTGACGCGGAGCATGAACTCGCCCGCCGTCACAAAGTCCAGGGCACCAGTAGCAGCGACGTTTATTTGAGCCCGAATTTGAAGAAGGCGCTCGATGCCGCGCAATCCGAGGCGGGCAAACTCAAGGACGATTACATCAGCACCGAACATTTGTTGCTCGGTTTGCTCGCCGAAGGCGGTGCGCCACTGAAACAAATTTTCAAAACGCACGGACTCAAGCGCGACACGGTATTGAAAGCGCTTGCCGGGTTGCGCGGCAACCAGCGCGTGACGGACGAAAATCCCGAAGCCAAATTCCAGGCGCTCGATAAATACGGTCGCGACCTCACCGCGCTGGCGCGGCAGGGAAAGATTGATCCCGTCATCGGGCGTGATGAGGAAATCCGCCGCGTGATGCAGGTGCTGACCCGTCGCACGAAAAACAATCCGGTGCTCATCGGTGAGCCGGGCGTGGGCAAGACCGCCATTGCCGAAGGCCTGGCGCGGCGCATCGTCAGCGGCGACGTTCCCGAATCGCTCAAAAACAAGCGGCTCGTGGCGATGGATTTGAGCGCGATGATTGCCGGCGCGAAATATCGCGGCGAATTCGAGGACCGGCTCAAGGCATTCCTCAAGGAAATCGCCGCGAGCGAAGGCAAAATTATTTTGTTCATTGACGAACTGCACACAATTATCGGCGCAGGCGCGGCGGAAGGCGCGACCGACGCGGCGAACATCATGAAACCGCAGCTCGCGCGCGGCGAGCTGCGTTGCATTGGCGCGACCACGCTTGACGAATACCGCAAGCACATCGAGAAAGACCCCGCGCTCGAACGCCGCTTCCAGCCGGTAATGGTGGAGGAGCCGACGGTCGAGGCGACCATTGCGATTTTGCGCGGGCTGAAGGAACGGTACGAAGTCCATCACGGCGTGCGCATCCAGGATTCCGCGCTGGTGGCGGCGGCGACGCTTTCCAATCGCTACATCACCGACCGGTTTCTGCCGGACAAGGCGATTGACCTCGTGGACGAAGCGGCGTCGCGCATCAAGATGGAGCTGGATTCCAAGCCGACGGAATTGGACCAGCTCGACCGGCAGATTTTGCAGTTGGAAATTGAACGCACATCGCTCGCAAAGGAAAAAGACGCCGCGAGCAGGGAACGATTGAAGAAACTTGACGCCGAGGTTGCGGATCTGAAGGACAAATCCAAGGCGCTCACCGCGCAATGGCAGAACGAGAAGGCCGGTGTCAACGCCGTCAGCGTCGTTCAATCGCAATTGGAACAGGCGAAGTTGGAACTCGAACAAGCCCGGCGTCGCGGCGATTTGAACAAGGCCGCCGAAATCCAATACGGCAAAATTCCTGAACTGGAAAAGAAACTGACCAGCATCGAAAAACAATCAGGAAAAGCCACACGCGCCTCGTTGCTCCGTCAGGAAGTCACGGATGAAGACATCGCCAAGGTCGTGGCGTCGTGGACGCATATTCCGGTTTCGCGGATGCTCGAAGGCGAGCGTCAAAAACTGGTGAAAATGGAAGAGCGGCTTGCACAACGCGTGGTCGGCCAGAAAGAGGCCATCAAGGCCGTGTCCGATGCCGTGCGCCGCGCGCGCAGCGGGTTGCAGGATCCGAATCGTCCCATCGGTTCGTTCATTTTTCTCGGCCCGACCGGTGTCGGCAAAACCGAGACCGCCCGCGCGCTGGCGGAATTTCTATTCGACGACGAGAACGCCATGATTCGCATTGATATGAGCGAATACATGGAGAAACACACCGTCTCGCGGCTCATCGGCGCGCCGCCGGGCTATGTCGGTTACGAGGAAGGTGGACAATTAAGCGAGGCCGTGCGGCGTCGGCCTTACTCGGTGATTCTGTTCGACGAGATTGAGAAGGCGCATCACGACGTGTTCAATGTGCTGTTGCAAGTGCTGGATGATGGCCGGCTCACGGACGGGCAGGGGCGCACGGTGGATTTCAAGAATACCATTGTCATCATGACGAGCAATATCGGAACACCGATCATCCAGGAATATTTCATGGAAGGAAAAAATTCCGCGGGCGCACGCAGCGACATGGAAGACAAGATCATGTCCGAATTAAAAAAATATTTCCGGCCGGAATTTCTGAATCGCGTGGACGACGTGATTATTTTCCAAAGCCTCGATGAGGAGGAACTGGCAAAAATAGTGGACATCCAGCTCGAACGGCTCGGCAAACGGCTGGCGCAACAAAATCTCACGCTCGATGTGGATGCCGCCGCGAAGAAGCTGCTGGCGCAGGAAGGTTACGACCCGCAATTCGGCGCGCGCCCGCTCAAACGCGCCATTCAGGAACACCTGCTCGACCCGCTCGCCATGAAGTTGTTGGAAGGTGACTTTAAACCCGGCGACAAAATCAAAGTTTCAGCTAATGATGGAGAACTTATTTTTTCGAAGAAGTAATCCGCAGATTGCGCGGATTCACGCTGATTTCTTTTTGGGAGGGACGGCATGATGCCGTCCAAAACCAACAAAAACGTTTTTACACGAATTTCACTAATTTGCGCTAATTGGCGCAATTCGCGTCAACCCCCTTTAACCGCGAAATACACGCCTGTCCGCCGTAGCTGGCGAAGGCGGAAACCACGCGAACACTTTCTAACGCAAAGCCGCAAAAATTTTGAATCCAAAAGGGCTGCTCATGGCATCTCACCTATGAACAGTTCAAAATGAAATCAATGAATATGAAAACTACATTAACCAAATTCCTGGCCATAACCGTCGCTTTCATCGTCTATGCCACGATTCTGTTTTTAATCATGGTGACATTGCCGCTGCATGCGCAAACTGTCGCGTCCGCCGGAAACGGAGCAGCCAGGCTTGTGGCTGTAACCGACAGCGCTCCGGCAACCAATGCGGTCGCCGTGACTGCAACCAAAACGCAAAAATCATCCCCTAAATACCCGCCCGTGCAGATTGACGAGACTGGCATTCATGTCGGCGGCCAGAACCCCGTGAACATCCACCCTGGAAAGAAGGGATTCGATGTAGTGCCTATTGTGGCAATCCTCGGCGTTTTTGGCATGCCCGTGGCGATTGTCGGTCTTGTATTCTATTTTATTTATCGCCGCAACAAGATGATGCATGAAACATTGCGCGCCATGATTGAAAAAGGGATGCCCGTAACACCGGAATTGCTGGCTGACTTGAAAGCCACCGGCTACAAAACTAAAAGCCAATCTCGCAATCACCGTCTTTTGCCCGGTCTGGTTTTGACGGGACTTGGCACTGCGTTATTGATATCTCACCCCGGCTATCACCATAGCGGCGGTTGGATTCTCCTGTTCATTGGCGTGGCATTTCTGATTGTTTGGGCTGTGGAAAGAACAGATAAAAACGACGATCAACCGCCCAAACAGTAACGCGTGTCCTTCACCGACGCCGATCTTATCGCCCGCGTCCTGTTGCGCGAAGACCAGAATGCCTTCGGCGAACTGGTGCGGCGCCATCAATCGCCCGTGCGCGCCTTCCTGGCGCGCATGACGCGTGGCGACTCGCATCTGGCCGATGATCTGGCGCAGGAGACTTTTTTGAAAGCCTGGCAAAAGTTGCAAACGTTTCGCGGAGGCTCGCGTTTTTCAACGTGGCTGTTCGGCATCGCGTTCAATGAATTTCGCATGGCCAGCCGCCGCCGGAAGGAACTGGCTTTGGAGGAGGTGGACGAATCGCCGTTGGAACCGGAGGAACCGGCTGCCGCCCGCAACAGTCATCTGCGCCTCGATTTGACCGAGGCGTTGAAGCTGTTACATTCAAATGAGCGGGCGGCAGTGGTGCTTTGCTGTCAGAACGGTTTGTCGCACGAAGAAGCGGCGCAGGTTTTGGATTGCCCGTTGGGTACGGTCAAAACCAACATCCTGCGCGGGAAAGAAAAATTGAGACGGTGTTTGACGCCCGCTTACGAAAATTATGAATCCGCCTGAAACCAACGATCCGCTCGACGCATTGCTGCGCGAGCAGGACAAATATATCGAAGATAACGGTTTTACTGCGCGTGTCATTGCGACCTTGCCACGCCGCCGTCGCCGTGCCTGGCTGCGTCCGGCAATTTTGCTGGGCGCAACGGCTATTGGTTCGGTGCTGGCAGTTTGGTGGTTGCCGTGGGGGAATTTGCCGGTGCTTGATTCATCAGCATTATTTTCGCTCAACTCACAAGTGTTGATGCCGTGGGTGCTGGTGCTCTCGGTCGTCGCTTCGCTTGCCTGGGGCACGGTTTCCGCGCTTCAATGGGAAGATTGAAGCCGCAGAGAATTTACCACGGATGAACACTGATAACCGCCGCATCAGCCGCACTTCGTTCTTTCTTGCAAGCTCGTGTTCCCACACGCGCAATACACGCCAACCTGCGCGCCGCAATGTGCGCGTCACGAATGCATCACGAGCTTTGTTCGCTGACAACTTCCGCCGCCAGAACGCGCGATTGTTCTTGGGTTTGGTTTCATGTTTGGGGCAACCATGCCAAAAACAGCCGTCCACGAACACCGCGAGCCGGAATTTTGGAAAGACGAAATCCGGCTTGCCGAAGACAGGCTGATTGCGTTGCCAGCCGGTGATGTGATGCCGCCGCAACAATTTCACCAAGGCAACCTCCGTATCCTTGTTCCCGCGTCCGCGAATTCGCGACATCACTTCCGACCGCTTCGCCTTGGTGAAAACATCCTTGCTTGGATGAACACATGAACGCAACCTGGCGCTGAAGCTTTTCCAAATGGCAAACGATTGGTCACGCGCAGAAGTGGAAGCAACAGTCTCGGATTACTTCGAGATGCTTGCCATGGAACTACGCAGCGAAATATTCAACAAAGCTGAACACAACCGCAACCTTCAAAAATTACTAGCGAATAGAACCCAAAGTGCAATCGAGCGAAAACATCAGAACATCAGCGCGGTGCTAATTGAACTAGGGTATCCATATATTGACGGCTACAAGCCGTTGGGGAATTATCAGGATTTATTGCGTGAGGTCATTGAGGAACGTCTTGCCGGCGCTGCCGGCTTGCATCGCGCGGCTGCGGAGGCGGTGGAACGGGTTGTTGAGAAGCCTCCTGTCCTTACAGACATTTTGTCAATTCTAGTCAATCCACCAAAGCGGGAAGAGGACAAGCCCAAGCTCTACGATCATACTCCGCCAATTCGCAGGCCAGTGCGGAGAAACTATCTCGAAATGGAATCCCGCAATCAGACTTTAGGCCTTGCCGGAGAGAAGCTGGTGCTGGATTTTGAACATGAGCGTCTCTGGCGAGCCGGAAAGAAAGATTTGGCGAACCGCATTGAACACGTTGCGAACTCAAAGGGCGACTATCTTGGTTTTGATATCCTGTCTTTCGAGACGAGCGGACGGGAACGTCTGATTGAAGTCAAAACCACGCGCTTTGGGGAATTGACTCCTTTCTTCGCATCAAAGAATGAAGTGGAAATTTCCGAGACTCGCGAAGCCGAATGGCAACTTTACCGTTTGTTCAATTTTGTTCGCCAGCCCAAGCTTTTTGTTTTGCCCGGCTCACTTCGAAATACTTGTTCGCTTGACGCAATACAATTTGCCGCCTTGCCTCGTTAAAAATTCATTTCAGCCAGTTGATTTTGATTTCTTTTTCCAGCGCCTTGAATTCGGTGTCGGCGGTGACGAGTTCGGCCTTTTTGCTTTTGGCGAGTGCAGCGGCGAAGGCGTCAGCCAGACCGAGGTTATGTTCGTTTTTCAAATGCGCTGCAGTTTCAGCCAGTTCGCGATCAAGCGGCGCAACGTCCAATGGCATTGTGCGTTCAAAGTGTTGTGCAGTTTGCAGCCCCACGTTGCCCTGTTTGCGTTCCAGTTTGTAAAGCACTTCCGCCCAGTTGGCGGCGCTGATGAACATGGGTTTGTCAGCGTCGGAGGCTTTGTGGAAGAGATCGCGCACTTGATCCATTCCCGACTGACCAAAGAACATGGCCAGCAGCGCGGAGGCGTCCAAGACAGTAGTCTTCACTTAGCGGTTCTCCTTGTCACGTTCCGCGCGGCGTTCCTCAAGATGTTCCTGCACGACGGATTTTTCGCCGGGCTTTTGCTTGAAGATGCCGCAGAACGAATCAATGTATTCGCGGGTGACGGGCTGGAAGATGATACGACCGCCTTCCTCCACGAAATTGACGCGCGTGCCGGGCTTGATGCTGAACAGGCGGCGAATGCGTGAGGGGACAACCAATTGGCCTTTTGATGTAACGTAAGCAGCATTCATAGTTTTTCTATCATTCTTCTAAAGTATGTCATAAATGAATAAGTAAGGCAAGTAAAAAATGTAAGACTTATTCACAACAGCCTTTCCCTCTAGGTTATTGTGTTGAAAGAGGTTGGGTTGATCCGCGGTTAAAGTGCACTTCACCGGATTTTTTCCACGTGAATTTTTGCGGGGTCGTTCACACCGAGTTACGTTGGGAATTTCAAATTGCGAATTTCGGACCCAGGCTTCGCCGAGGCGAGTTGCGAATTGAATTAGATGAGGAACGGCACGAGGGCCTTCACTTGCTTTCGGTAAGCGGGATATGTATCCGGGAAATGCTGTAACATGAGCGTTTCTTCCTGCTTGAGCTTGATCCAAAAGCTGATGCCAACGACCAGCAAGCCGACCCAGCAACGAAGCAGGCCAACGTCAACGGCCGTTCCCAAAAACATCACAAGAATGCCCGTGTAAATGGGGTGCCGCACGTAACGGTAAGGCCCCGTCTTTATCAGTTCGTGACCCTGCTTGAACGTGACATCGTTGCTCCAGTTGCCAGCCAGTGTCCGGCGCGCCCAGATCGTCACAATTAATCCCAACACACAAATCACCATGCCGAGGACTCGCGCCCAATCCGTCTGCGGCGTCACAGCCAGATTCCATGGCTTGGGTAAACGCGGATAAATAAAAAGCGTGATTCCCGTGCCATACAGAATGCGATGGGGAAACGATGATAACCAACTTTTGCGTTCCGCTGTTGGTTTTTGTCCAAACGCGCTGATGGCCCAATAGCCGAGGAAAATCAGCCAGCAACCGATGATGATTGAAATTGCAATTGTCGCCATATTAAACACGGGTTTAGACGCGAATTGCGCTAATTAGCGCAAATTAGTGGAATTAGTGTAAAGGGTTTTTGTGTTCTTTGCGTTCTTTTGTGGCGGAAAGTTTCCGCGTGTTTCGCGCAGTTCGCGGTTATGAGTTTGGGCCTCGCAGAGTTCCGCCCTCCGAAATTTGTGATAATTCGTGAAATTTGTGTAAAAACTTTTTGCTTACCGGATTTTTTCCACGTGAATTTTTGCGGGGTCGTTCACGCCGAGTTGGAGCAGGGCGGCATTGGTGTAAAGTTCGAGATTGGGTTTGAATTCAGGCGCTTCGAACGCGCGGCGTTCGCTGTCGAGTTCCTTGATGGCCAGTGTGTCGAGCGCAACCGGGTCGCGGCTGAACCAAAGCTGATTCAATACCGATGAGTAATGCAGCAGCGCGCGATCGCCGCCTTCGTATTGGCCGATGAGCGCGTCGGTGATGTTGAGCACGACGCGGTCGCCAAGCACGGGCAGGGCGTAAATTTCCGGCACGGCAGCGGCGAGCCGTCCGGTGTCGTCCTCGAAGCGCTTTGTATTGTCCACGCTGCCCAACGCGAGGCTGAAGAGGTGTCCGCAAACGCCGGTGGCTTCCTGATTGAGCAGCGGCGCAATGTCGATGATTTTTGTGATTTGCCGGCTGACGAGTTTTGAAATGAAGGAGCGCCGGCCAACGCCTTCGCCTTTTTTGCCGAATTCAAGGTCGCCCCAAAGGAGATTGCCGATGACGGGGCTGTCGGGCAGATAAAAGTTCGTCGGGTCGTAACCGGCTTCCGCGGCACCCGCTACACGCACGTGAAGTTGTGCGGCGAGTTTGAAAAATCCGGCGGTGCGCAAGTCGCTTTCATGCTTGTCCCAAATGATGATGTGATCAGGCGGCAGGCCAGCGCCAAGCAGGCCGCGAATCACCGCCTCGACGACGGCCGGGCGCGTGCCGCTAAGCATTCCGGCTGTGGAAAAAACCTTGATGCCGACGACGTCTTGCGTTGAGACAAGACTGTGCCACGCTTCGATGACTGTTCCTTTGCCGGTGAAATTTGTGATGCCGCGATTGACCATGGCCTGCACAGACGCAGTGTTCGGCTGGAAATCGGAAGTGGCGTTTGAATCTTCGACGATGACAACTTTTGGATTCACAACGGCGGCGTGAACTTGCGGGCATGCAAGCCAGACCGCGCCCGCCAGCACCAGCCGGCAGATGGCCGGGGCTATTGATGGGGCGGATTTGGAGTGCGGTGACATGTCACCGCCTTTCAAAGCGCCGACACGTCGGCGCACTCCAATATTTTCGGCTCGCGAGGACTCTCGCCCCACCGAAAGGTGCAAGATATACCACCACCAAGTTTGTGCGTTTCTTGACACGTCAAGGCGTGGATGCTACCACCAACGCCGATGCTGGCCACAAAAAACAGGACCCGGTGCGGTTTGGTTGTTTTTTTGTTGTTCGCCGTTTTCCTTGCCGGTTGCGGGCCACCGGGGCCGCGCGCGTTGCTCAAGGGCAAAAAGCTTTTGGACCGCGGCGATTACGCTGAAGCAGTAGTCAAGTTGAAAACCGCCACCTCGCTGATGGTTACCAACGCGCAGGCGTGGAATTATCTCGGTGTTGCGGAGCAACGCGCCGGGCAAACCGCCGACGCCGCGCTGGCGTATCAGCGCGCGCTGAAGCTCGACCGCGACTTGGTTAGGGCGCATTACAATCTCGGTTGTCTGTGGTTGGAACAAAACAGGCCCGATGCCGCAAAAACGGAATTCACCGCCTACACGCTTCGCCGTGGCAACACACCGGAAGGCTGGGTCAAACTTGGCGTTGCACACCTTGGCTTGCATGACCTCGCGTCGGCGGAAAAAAGTTTCAGCACCGCGTTTTCGTTCGATCCGCATAATGCCGAGGCGTTGAACGGCCTTGGCCTTGCCCAGATTCAACGGGGTCATCCCAGTGAAGCGGCGCAATATTTCGCCGCGGCGGTGCGGGCGCATCCTGATTACGAGCCGGCGTTGTTGAATCTGGCGACGGTGGCGCAACAGTCTTTGCACGATAATCCGCTCGCGTTGAAAAATTATCGCGCGTATCTCGCGTTGTCACCACACCGGGCGAATTGGGACGAGGTCAATGCCATTGCCAATGATTTGGAACAGCAGGCGAATGCCACTGCCAATCCGCCGCTGGTAAATCGCCAGGTGTCTTCAGCCACGCCGGGCGCGGGTGAACCGAAAACGCAACCGCCGCCCGCGGCGTCAAGAACACAACTTGCCTCGGCGAAGCCTCCCGCGCAGCCTGGAACCGTGGCACACGCGAATCCGAAACCGCCGTATGAACCGGCGCCGGTTGAAACCGTGCAAGTCCAGCCGGAACCGGCGATTGTCGGGGCACAAGGGCCTTCCACATCCGCTGCAACGAAGCCGTCCGCTTCCGCGAAATCGCAGCCGGGACAACCAGGCGGGAAGCCGGGCATCATGCATGAGCTCAATCCGTTGAACTGGTTTCATTCCACACCGCAGGAACCAAAAGTGACGCTGTTGCCGCCGTCGAATTCGAATAATCATCGCGTCAATCCAACCCCGGCACCGGTCGCCAGCACGCCGGCGGTTGTTGCGCCCGCGCCCGCTCAGCCAAAACCGGTTCACGTGGTTCAACCTGCTCCGCCGTCGTTTCCGAGATATTTGTATCTTTCGCCGTCCAAACCCAAGCCGGGCAACCGGCAGACGGCTGCGCGCGCGTTTGCGCAGGCGCAACAATCCGAGCAGGAGGAACAGTTCTCAAACGCGCTGGACTCCTATCGCGAGGCGGCGCGGTTGGATCCGGGTTGGTTTGAGGCGCAATACAATTGCGGGGTGATGGCCTACCGTTTGCGGAATTACAGCCAGTCGCTGGCTGCTTGTGAAATGGCGCTGGCCATCCGGTCGGATTCGGCGGATGCGCGTTACAATTTTGCCCTGGCGCTCAAGGCTGCGGGTTATGTGACTGACGCCATGAATGAACTGGAAAAAATTCTCGCGTCGAATCCAAATGACGCCCGCGCGCATCTTACGCTTGGCAACATTTACGCACGGCAATTGCACGATCTGACACAGGCGCGGGCGCATTATTTGAAAGTGCTGCAGTTGGACCCGCGCAATTCGCAGGCGACGGACATTCAATTCTGGCTTTCGGCCAACCCGCCTTGAAACGGCAGGCAAATTTCACTGGCGTTTTCAATCGGGAGGCTTAACTTCACCTTGTGATTGCCGCAACAACACAGCCGCCGGTTCTGGACAAATTATTGACGGCAAATTGGTTTGATATAGTGGTCATTGTCATGCTCGTGGTTGGCTTCTACTACGGCCGGAAAAACGGCATGTCAAAGGAGGTCCTGCCATCGTTACAATGGCTCTCGGTTGTCATTGTCAGCGGATGGTTTTATCCGGTCGCGGCCCAGTCGCTTGTCAATATTGAGCCCTTGAGTCCCCTGATAAGTTATGTCTTGGGGTATGGGATTCTGTCGCTGGCCGTGTTCTTTGTTTTTTCGTTTCTCAAACGCACTTTGGGATTGCGACTGTTCGCGAGCAACCTGTTCGGCGACGCCGAATATTACCTCGGCATACCCGCCGGCATGGTCCGTTTCGCGTGCATACTGCTTTTTGCGTTGTCTTTTCTGAATGCGCGCCATTTCACGCCTGAGGAAATCAAAGCTCACAACGACTACGAGCAACAGTGGTATGGCTCCGACTTTTTCCCCGGTTTATTCACCGTGCAGGATCAGGTTTTTAAACAATCCCTCACCGGTCCTTACATCGAAGAATATCTCGGCGGACTGTTGATTAAACCCACCCCACTCCATAATAGTGGCAGCCAACCCAAACAAAGTCCTGCGTCGATTCGTCGAACCACGCGGACAACACCTTGATGCCAGACAAGCATGGCCGGCACGATTCCTCCCGCAACGCTTGAACGCATCCGCGCCGCCAGCGACATCGTTGACGTCGTCGGCTCCTATCTTCCGTTAAAGCGCGCCGGCGCAAATTTCGTTGCGCTTTGCCCGTTTCACAAGGAAAAGACGCCGAGCTTCAACGTCAATCCGCATCGCCAGATTTTCCATTGCTTCGGCTGTCACAAAGGCGGCGACGTTTTCACCTTCGTCAAGGAATATGAAAACATCGGCTTCGTGGATGCCGTCCGTCGCCTCGCCGAACGCGCAAAAATCCCCATTGAATTCGGCCAAGGCCCCGGCGAACAGCAATCGCGCCATCTCAAGGACCAACTGCTCCAGATTCACGAGCAAATCGCGCAACGCTGGCAAAATTGTTTGCTTAATGAAGCTGCCGGCCAGATGGCTCGCGACTACCTCGCCAAACGCGGCGTTTCGGCCGAAGCCGTAAAACTTTTCCGAATAGGCGCCGCGCCCGAGGCTTGGGACGACACCGTCAACTGGGCCAAAAGCAAAAATTACGAACCTGCAATCGTCGAAAAGGCCGGACTCATCATTCAGAGGTCGGAAGTCGGAAGTCAGAGGGCGGAAATCGGAAGCCAGAAGTCAGAGGACCGAAGTCAGAAGTCAGAAGTCGGAAGTCAGAAATCCGGTCTCCGGCCTCCGACCTCCGACCTCCGGCCTCCGGCCTCCGACCTCCGGCGTTACTACGACCGTTTTCGCGGGCGGCTCATGTTTCCGATTTGCGATGAGCAGGGCAGGGTGATCGGTTTCAGCGGACGCGTTTTGTCCGGTGACGAAAAGACGGCCAAATATGTCAATTCGCCCGAAACGCCGATTTTCACCAAGAGCAAGGTCTTCTTCGGCCTCGACAAATCCAAGCGCGCATTGCTCGACGCTGGATTTGCCGTCGTCTGTGAAGGCCAGCTTGATTTGATTGCCTGTTTTATGGGCGGCGTGCAAAACGTCGTCGCGCCGCAAGGCACAGCGTTCACCGCCGACCACGCGCGAATCCTCAAACGCTACGTGGATGAAGTCGTTCTTTGTTTCGACTCCGACGAAGCCGGCCAAAACGCCGCCGTGCGCTCGCTGGATCATTTGCTCGCGTCCGGTCTTGCCATTCGCGTCGCAGTCGTGCCCGCGCCGCACGACCCGGACAGTTTCATCAAGGCCAACGGCGGCGAGGCATTTCGCAAGCTTGTCGAAGACGCCGGGGGATTTTTTGATTATTATTTGAACCGTCTTTGCGCGCAAAACGATGCGAACAGCGACAAGGGCCGGAACGCCATTTTGCGCGGCATGGCCGAAGCGGTTCACAAGACCGGCAACACGGTGTTGATTGACAAATACGCGCAAAAGACCGCGCTGCGGCTTGGCGTTTCGCCGGAAGCTGTCCGTGCCGAATTCAAAAAGATTCCCGCGCAGAAAACCGTGGTCACAGAAGACGAAGCTGAAGCTGCTCCCGGTGAAACGGAAACGCCACGTCCTTCCGACAAGGAATTCTGGCTGCTCAAATTACTTTTGTTGCACGACGAATTGGTTGCGTGGGCAACGTTGCATCTGGACGCGAACTGGATTTCACATCCGCTCGCGCGTCAAATTGTTGAACAACGGCTTGACGCGCAGACGAATGAGAACTGGAAAAACCTCGCCACGTTTCTGGACGGATGTGAAACACCGGGAATGCGGAGCCTCGTCACCGAAGCCGTTGCCGAAGACCGCAAAATTCCCAATCCTGATCAGCAACTTGCCGACGTGAGCCTGCGATTGCGCAACCAATTTCTCGACCGACAGATTGCCGCGTGCGTCCAGCGCGCAAATTCGCCGGAAATTTCCGAGGTGGAAAAAGTTGAATTATTACGCCAGCAACAAAAATTACGCGAACAAAAGCGCACGCCGTTGTGAGGTAGGAGAGACAGCGTGTCACCGTCCCAAATCAAAATGGCCGGCTTGGCTGCCAGGTTTTTATGAATGAACTTTGTTTTGGGATATTGGGCGCGGCAGACATCGCGCAAAAAAACTGGAAGTCAATTTATCACAGCGGCAATGCCACGGTCACCGCCGTTGCCAGCCGCGACCTTGAAAAGGCCCGCCAATTCATCGCGAAATGCCAGCAACAGGCGCCGTTCGACATGACGCCCACGGCGCTCGGCAGTTACGAGGAATTAATTGCATCGAAAAATGTGGACGCCGTATACATTCCGCTCCCGACCGGATTGCGCAAGGAATGGGTCCTGCGCGCCGCCGCGGCCGGCAAACACGTCATTTGTGAAAAGCCGTGCGCATTGAGCGCGGCCGACCTTCGGGAAATGATTTCCACATGCCGGAAAAACCGGGTGCAGTTCATGGATGGCGTGATGTTCATGCACAATCCCCGTATGACCCGGATTCGCGAAGCGCTCGACGACGGCAAAAGCGTCGGTCAAATCAAACGCATCATGTCCAATTTCAGTTTCCATCTGGCTGAAGACCAGTTTCCGACGAATGTCCGTGTGAATAGCCAACTGGAACCTGCCGGTTGTCTTGGCGATCTCGGCTGGTATTGCATTGGTTTCATTCTCTGGGCCATGCGCCGGCAGTTGCCGCGCGCAGTCACAGGCCGCATCCTGTCCCAGCGCGGCGCCAGCCACAGCCCTTCGCCCGTGCCGGCGGATTTTTCCGCCGAACTGATTTTCGACGACGACACATCGGCAGGTTTCTACTGTTCCTTTATTGCCGAATATCAAAATTGGGTTCACGTCAGCGGCACAAAAGGCCAGTTGCGCGTTGCCGATTTTGTCCATCCGGTGAGCGACGTGGAATCCGCCTTCGAGGTCAACGGCAAGATGATTCGGGTCAAAGCCGGGGACGGCAAGCGGGTCAGTGCCGACACTGTCGCCCAACAAACCAACATGATTCGCAACTTCGCCAATCAGGTCCGCTCCGGTCGGCTGAATAATGAATGGCCCGAGCTCGCCCTCAAGACGCAACAAGTGCTGGATGCCTGTCTCAAATCCGCCCGCGCTGGAACTTGCTTGAAACTTGAGGCTTGAAACTTGACACTCACACCGTGCACTTTCGGAAAATCACAATCGTTGGTGTCGGCCTGCTCGGCGGGTCCGTCGGGCTGGCCGTAAAACGCCGAAAGCTCGCCCGCGAAGTTGCGGGCTTCGTTCGTCGCGCGGCCAGCTTGAAGGATTGTGAAAAAGCCGGCGCGGTGGATTTCGCCACAACCGATTTGCCCGCTGCCGTCTGGAACGCCGACCTCGTCATTCTCTGCACGCCGCTTTCCCAAATGCGCCCGCTTGTTGAACAAATGCTCCCGGCGTTGAAACGCGGCGTGATTGTCACCGACGTTGGCAGCGCCAAAGCCGGTGTCGTGCGCGAACTGGAATCTCTCATCGCCGGATCCGGCGGACATTTTATCGGCAGTCATCCAATAGCCGGCTCGGAAAAAGCCGGCGTGAACGCCGCCCGCGCCGATTTGTTCGAAAACGCCGTCTGCGTCGTGACGCCGACGAAAAAATCAAACACGGCGGCAGTCCGCAAAGTTGAACAATTTTGGAAGGCGGTTGGTTTGCGGGTGCTGCGGTTGACGCCGGAATTGCACGACGCGCTGGTGGGCCGGTCGAGTCATTTGCCGCACCTGGTCGCCGCCGCGCTGGCGGGTCACGTGCTGAATCCGGCTCATCCCAAGCTACAGGCGCTGCTTTGCGCCAGCGGCTTTCGTGACGCGACGCGTGTCGCATCCGGCTCGCCGGAAATGTGGCGCGACATTGTATTGGCCAATCGTAAAAATCTTCGCATTGCCCTCGATGACTTTGTCCGCGAACTCCAGTGCTTGCAAACGATTCTGCGGCGGCGGCAGGGGAGGAAGATCCGGGAATTTTTGGAAACGGCCAAACGTCGCCGGGACGGCTGGTGTGCCTGCAGCGCCTCGCCGTCGCCGGAGTGATCCGAACCACGAATAGACACGAATGGACACGAAACAGTCATATTTACCCTCCTGCGCCGGGTATTTTTTTGATTTAAAGAATTCGTGTTTATTAGTGTTCATTCGTGGTTAAAATTTCTCAATGGCGCTTCCTGAACTTATCGAAATTGTGCCGCTGGACAAACCGGTGCGCGCGGAAGTCACCGTGCCCGGCTCGAAGAGCATCACCAACCGCGCGCTCATTCTCGCGGCGCTGGCGGATGGTGAGACGACCTTGCAGGGCGCGCTTTGGAGCGAAGACACCCAGGTCATGGTTGAAGCGCTTCGGAAGCTCGGCTTCGAAATCACATACGAGCGCGACCGAAATGAGTTTTGCAATTGCACAATCAGCGTCAAAGGGTTGGGAGGCAAAATCCCGAATGCGGGCACGGATGAAAAGCCCTTGGAACTGACTGTTGGCAACGCGGGCACGGCGGCACGATTTCTGGCGGCGTTCGTCTGTCTGGGTAGGGGCGTTTATCGCCTGCGCGGCTCCCCACGAATGCACGAGCGTCCGCAGGCGGCGCTGTTTCAAGCCTTGCGCCAGCTCGGTTACCGGGTGGATTCGCCAAACGACAAATTACCCGCCGTCATTCACGGGACTGGTCCGCGCGCGGGCAAATGCAAGGTGAGCATTGGAGAAAGTTCGCAATTTGCGAGCGCGTTGCTGATGTGTTCGATGGTCGCCGGCTGGCAGGTTGAAATTGTCGGAGAGAACGCGCAGGAGTCGCCTTACATTTACATGACGCGGGAAATGTGTTCGTATTTTCACTGGAGCAAAAAGCGCAGTCCGCATCCGGAATACGGGATGAAGGACGGCATCTACCCCGTTGATCCTGACGCCTCCAGCGGCAGTTATTTTTGGGCGGCAGGGTGGATTGCCGGCCATCCGGCCTCAAATGATCCGCATCTGGTCACCGTTGCACACTGGCCGGTTCTCGGAGCGGGTTCCCAAATCGATACGAATTTTTCAGACTACAGGGTTCTTCCAAAAACAATCTCCAGAGAAACTGACCTCGGCGACAGCATCATGACGGCAATCGTGATTGCGCCGTTTGCCGGTCATCCGGTGAAATTCACCGCCCTCGGCCATCTTCGCGTGCAGGAATGCGATCGGGTTGCGGCTTTGTTCGCTGGATTAACCCGGTGCGGCGCAAAAATCGTTGAGGAAGGCGACACGCTAACGGTTTATCCGTCAAAATTGAAGGAACTTCACGGCACGGAAATCGAGACGCACAACGATCATCGCATGGCGATGTGTTTTGCGATCCTGGGGTTGAAGGTGCCGGGCATCAAAATCAAAAATCCCGCGTGCGTGAAAAAGACGTTCCCGAATTTTTTCCAGAAACTGGCCGCGCCACCGCCAAAAGGTCTTGGCGCGACGATTTTGGACGCCAAAACCGGGCGAAAATTGAACGAGAGCGAATTGTTTGCCGGTTGACTGTAGCCGCGTTCGTGAGAACGCGCTGACTAAAAATTTATTTTTGCCGCGCTCTTACGAGACGCGGCTACGGAGAACCAAATTGAAACAACCGATTGTCATCGCCATTGACGGCACAAGCGCCAGCGGCAAGAGCACCACCGCCAGGCTTGTAGCCAGGGCGCTCGGCTGCGTTTACGTGGACACGGGGGCGATGTATCGCACGCTGGCGTGGCATTGTCTAAAGCACGGAATTGATGTGCAGGATGCCAAAGCCGTTGCCGCCGCGTGCCTTAAATGGAAAACAAAATTGGAATGCGTTGAAACAAACGGTTTGCGCGCAACGCGTTTGTTCGTGAACGGCTATTTTCCCGAAAAGGAAATCCGCACTGCCGAGGTCAGCGCCGCCGCACCGCACGTCGCCGCCGTGCCGCAAGTGCGCCGCTGGATGGTCAAACGCCAGCGCGAGTGCATGCAATTCGGGAGTCTGGTGATGGAAGGCCGCGACATCGGCACGAACGTTTTTCCAGAAACGGAGTTCAAGTTTTATCTCGATGCGAAACTGGAGGAGCGCTCGCGCCGCCGCGCCGCCGATGGCGTTCAGGAAAACCTCGCCGCGCGCGATCAGCGCGACAGCCAGCGCGCCGTTGCGCCGCTGATGGTCCCGCTCGGCGCAAAGGTCATCAATAATTCGAACCTGACCGCCGGGCAGACCGGCGAGATCATTGTTGCTGAAGTCCGGCAACGCCTGAATAAAACCCCGTGACTGTTTTGGCGCGAATGAATTTCAGTTACTTCCTCGGCTGGTGTTTTTTTCGCGCCCTTTACGCGCTCTATTTTCGCTGGCGCGTTTTCAACCCGGAGCGCGTGCCGCAAACCGGCGCGGTGATCCTCGCGGCAAACCACGCAAGCTTTCTCGATCCACCTCTTGTCGGCGCGGCGCTCCGGCGCCCAATCAATTATCTCGCGCGCGAAAGTCTTTTCCGTTTCCCGGGAATCGGCTGGCTGTTGCGTTCGTGGAATTCCGTGCCGGTGAACCGCGAAGGCGGCGGCGCGGCTGGATTAAAGGCTATTCTCGACCGGTTGCTCGCCGGTGGCGGGATCATTTTGTTTCCCGAAGGCACACGCACCCGCGATGGTAAATTGCAACCCGCGCGTTCGGGGATTGGGCTGACCGTCATCAAATCCACCGCGTTGGTCGTGCCGGTTCGTGTGTTCGGCAGTTTTGAGGCCTTCGGGCGCAATCGCAAATTTCCACGACCACACCGGTTGACGGTGAAATTCGGCGCGCCGCTGCGTTTTGAAAACCTGCGCGCCGAGGCAAAACATTGTTCCAGAGAGCGGCTCAAGGAGATTTACCGGCAAATTGCCGACGAAATCATGGCGGCAATTGCAAAATTGGAACCACAAGCAGGCTGATTTATGATTTACGATTGATGATTGATGATTTTGAACGGCTTGTGGAAACGGGGAAAATCGTAAATCGTAAATCATCAATCGTAAATACCCTTAAATCCCCAGGTTTGACAGCGTGTTGCTGATGCTGTTGACGATTTGGACGAGCTTGGGATGGGACTTCTCGAAACCTTCGACGGACGACTGCAACCCACGCAACGAGAGCTCGCGTAACTGCGGGTTTTGTTTCTCCCGCGTGGCTTCGTGGGCGGAAAGCTTTGCAAACCCGGCAATGCTTTGCGCCTGTTCACTGTGCGTTTTGGAGAGCGCGCCGATTTCTGTCTTGAGCGTGCCGAGCAGTCGGAGTAATTCGCGTTTGCGGTCGTCGCTAATGGCATCCGCGCCCCGAATCTTCGCCTCAATTTCACCGATGGTTTCTTCAGTCATGCCGTAAAAGTATTCATTGCCCAAAATTGGGCAAGTGCGTTCACCAGCGCCCGATGCGCGGCAAAATGGGTTGAACCATTTCCCAGATTTTTGCGCAGATAACATCCACTGGCTTGGCGCCGTTAATCAGGCGAACGCGTTGCGGTTCAGCGGCGGCGATGGCTTCATAACCTTTGGCCACGCGCTCGAAGAAAGCGCGATCAGCCTCTTCCATCCGGTCGCGCAATGGTTCGCTGAAAGGTAGTTTTGCATGGCCTTCCGGCTTTTTGCCTTGGTGCGGCACCTCGAGGAGCATGGTTTCTTTTCGAGCGAGGCGGCGCGCCTCGCTGATTTCGATGGGCACGGAAAGCAACAAGGTCAGATTCGGCCGCGTGTCGCCAATGGCGAAATCAATCGCGCTTTTCACGAATTGCAAATCCAATCCGCGTCCATAACCCTGATACGCTACGGTCGAGTCGTAAAAACGGTCACACACGACGATTTCACCGGCGGCGAGCGCGGGACGGATGATTTCGCGGACGAGTTGCGCGCGGCTGGCATTCATCAAGAGCAGTTCGGTTTCGGGAGTCATGGCCGCGTTGTTTTTGCTGTGCTTGAGCGTGTGACGAATTTCCTCGCCAATGGGCGTGCCGCCCGGTTCGCGCAACGAGCGGACACGATGGCCAAGCGCCCGCAATCGCCGTTCGAGCAATTCCGCCTGCGTGGATTTGCCGCAGCCTTCCGTGCCTTCAAACGTGATGAACAGACCTTTTGCCATTTATGATTTGCGATTTGCGATTTGCGCGATTGGTTAAATCAAATCTTCTTCAGCTTCGGACCTTTCGATGTGTCTTCGATGATCCAGCCTTTGGCTTTTAACTCGTCGCGAATCGCGTCGGCGCGCTTGAAATCCTTCGCTTTGCGCGCATCCTGCCGCTGTTCCATAAGAGATTTGACGTCTTCAGGAACTACCACAGAAATTACCGTGGCTGAAACAATAGAAGTTGTAACATTGATTCCTTCCAAAAGCACTATTGCTGGAGGTTCAATGCCAAGAACAGAATTGATTTTTTCCCACGCGGCCAAAGCGGCAGCAGCATCGTTCGCGTTCAAGGAATTTTCAGCGATGCGCTTGTTCGTCTCGCGCACCCACTCAAATACCACAGCCCACGCGGCGGAAATGTTCAGGTCGTCGTCCAGCGCAACGGAGAATTGTTCCAACAGTTTTGCATCTGGAGTCGCCACAGTGTTGCTGGCGATTTCGCGCAGTTTTGTGACGCACTCATCAATCCGCGCCAGCGCAGTTTTCGCGCCTTGCAAGCCCTCGAGCGTGAAGTTGAATGTCTCGCGATAGTGCGCGGTAAGGAGCAGATACCGGATTTCGCGGCCGGTGAAACCTTTGGCCAGCAAATCGCGCAGCGTGAAAAAATTGCCAAGCGATTTGCTCATTTTTTTGCCCTCGACAAGCAGGTGCGCGCCGTGCAGCCAGTGTTTGACAAACGGCTTGCCGGTGGCGCCTTCGCTCTGGGCGATTTCGTCCTCGTGATGCGGGAAAATCAGGTCTTCGCCGCCGAGATGCAAATCAAAGCTCGGGCCGAGAATTTTCATGCTCATCGCGCTGCACTCGATGTGCCAGCCGGGCCGGCCTTCACCCCACGGACTCGGCCAGAATACGTCGCCGTCCTCCGGCGCGCGCGCTTTCCACAGCGCGAAATCGGCGACGGATTCCTTGGCGTATTCATCGCTCTTGACGCGTTCACCCGCCCGCATCTCGTCAAAATTCAATTTAAGCAACCGGCCGTAGGTGCAGCCGCAGCCGCGGTATTTTTCGATGCTGAAATAGACCGACCCATCGGCGGCCTTGTAGGCGATGCCGCGTTGGACCAGTTTTTCAATAAGCGAAATGATTTCAGGAATATGCTCCGTGGCGTGCGGCGTATGATGCGGCATTTTGCAATTCAACGTCAGCAAATCCTCGAAGAATGCGGCTTCGTATTTGCCGGTAAAATCGCGCAGGGAAGTTTTGTTCTCCATGACGCGCTTGATGATTTTATCCTCGACGTCGGTGATGTTCATCACGTGCGTGACGGCAAGACCCTTGAATTCGAGGGTGCGGCGGACAAGGTCGCCGAAGACGAACGTGCGCCAGTTGCCGATGTGTGCGAAGTCATAGACGGTCGGTCCGCAGCAATACATGCCGACCTTGCCCTTGCGGGACGGTGTGAAATCCTGAATCGAACGCGACAGTGTGTTGAACAGCTTCAGAGCCATTTGTGTGTGGGCAAGTTAAGGCGCGGCGCGGGAAAGAAAAGAAATTTTGTCGCGCGAAGGACGCGAAGCCGGGAGCGAAGGTGGAAAGGCAGCAAAAACGTGAAGCCGGCGAAGGAGGTTTGCAGTCTATCTAGATATTAGGCCACTCGTTCATTGGAAAACCATTTCTTCTGGCGGTACCAGACAACTGACCAGTAGACAACGAACAAAATCACGAAGACAGAACACGCGCTGACGATTATAGCTTTCTCGCCAGTACTGACCGCGGGCAATCTGAGGCACACCCGCGCAAGAAAACCAAGAGGCAACAGCACGATATACACAAAGCCAAGATACCACGCAAAAATCCGTCGTGTCCATATTCCAGCAGAAAGGAAAAGTAACAAAATGCCGCTGATACTGATCCACACATCCAAAAGCCATTTTGGGTTGTCAGCTAAATGAAAGGCTTTCGGCAAATACATCAAATGGACAAGCCCAAAAATGCCGATAATGATAGCTGCAATTTTCATAGTGGCCTAACAATGAGTAGGCGGCGTTGTTTACAGCCTATCTCATTTCATTATTGCGACTTTATTTCACACTTAAATTTCTGTCCAGCGTGTTCTTGAATCCAAAAACGCTGCATTGAGCGCCGTAGGCGCGACATCTTTGTAGTTCTTACAAATGGTTTGTTTCGGAGGGACAAGCTCCGCGAGTCCCTGTATCTGCGTGGAAATTCTGGGAATTGGGGCCTCGTGTAACTCGGCCCTCCGATTGTGGCACAGGCGTCACGCCTGCACGGGCAAAAGAGGAATGAATCGAAAGCAGCCGGGACGGCTGCGCTACTTTGTTAAGCTCTTGCAAACTTGGAAAATCGGATTGAATTCGTGTTAATTCGTGAAATTCGTGTCAAGAAATCCGTATTTCATCCGAATTTGAAATTTATTTTCGCGGCTTGCCAATTATTCCTCCCGGCGGCAAATTCCCCCAATCAAGCGTCAATCAACGCACAAAATGCACATGAGCAAAGAAGCAAAACTGGAATTGGACGGTAAGATTTGCCCGCTGCCGGTGGTCGAGGGTAGCGAAGGTGAAAAGGCGGTGGACATTTCGTCGCTGCGCGCGAACACGGGCTATATCACGCTTGACGACGGCTACAGCAACACCGGTTCGTGCGTCAGCAAAATCGCGTTCATTGACGGCGAGAAGGGGATTTTGCGTTATCGCGGGGTTCCGATTGAGGAGCTGGCGGAGAAGTCCACGTTCATTGAGGCGGCTTATTTGCTCATCTACGGCAATTTGCCGACCCGCGCGCAACTGCGGAAATTTTCCGACCTGTTCACAGAATATCAATTTCTGCACGAGGACATGAGGTATCATTTCGAGAGTTTCCCCACGGGGGCGCATCCGATGGCGATTCTCTCGGCGATGATTAACGCGACGAGTTGTTTTGACGAGGAACTCATGCACTGGCACTGGGGCAAGGCGAACCAGTTTGACATTTACGCGGCAAAGCTGATGTCCCAGGTGCGCACCATCGCGGCGTATGCGTATCGCAAATCGCGCGGCCTGCCGCTGATTTATCCCAAGAAAGCCTACAAATACACCGCCAATTTTCTGCACATGCTGTTCTCGACGCCGTATGAGGATTACGAGTTGAAGCCGGAAGTGGTGAAGGCGCTGGACTTGATTTTTCTTTTGCACGCGGATCACGAGCAGAATTGCTCCACGTCCACCGTCCGCATGGTGGCATCAAGCCAGGCAAATTTGTTCGCCAGCGCGGCCGCCGGCGTGTGCGCGCTTTGGGGTCCGCTCCATGGCGGTGCGAACCAGGCGGTGATTGAAATGCTTCGGGAGATTCACGCTTCCGGCGACGACGGCTCGAAATTCATTGCAGCGGCGAAGGACAAGGGCAGCGGGAAACGACTCATGGGTTTTGGCCATCGCATTTACAAAAATTACGATCCGCGCGCCAAAATCATCAAGACGGCCTGCGACGATGTTTTGACCAAGCTGCGCGTGACCGATCCTTTGCTGGACATTGCCAGGCGTTTGGAAGAGGCCGCGCTCAAGGATTCATATTTCATCGAACGCAAGTTGTATCCGAACGTGGATTTTTACAGCGGGATTATCATGCGCGCGCTTGGTATTCCGGTGGAAATGTCTCCCGTAATTTTTGCGATTGGCCGGATGCCCGGCTGGATTGCGAATTACAAAGAAATCATGGAAGACCCGAAGAGCCGTATTTGCCGACCGCGACAAGTTTACATGGGGCGCACGCTCAATCATTATGTGCCTCTGGAAGAGCGGCGGTAAATTTTGCTGGTTTTTGGTTCGATGGGGCTGAATGTACCGTGGGAGGCTTTGGATAAGAGGTATGATTATTGCTTCACTTCCGTGGGGCAACTGCCGTGAAAAAAATCCTGGTCATTGATGACGAAGAATGGTTGCGCGAGGTGATTCATCTCGCGTTGAAGCAAAGGGGTTTTGAGGTCATCGAAGCTGCAAACGGCTCCGAGGGCATCGCAAAAGCCCGCCAGGAGTTGCCTGACCTCATTCTTTGCGACATCAACATGGAAAAAGTGGACGGTTATTTGACTCTCACCTCGCTGCGCAATGAGGAGCCAACCGCCGCCATCCCGTTCATTCTTATGACCGGCCTCGCCGACAACACCAGCATGAGGCATGGCATGGATCTGGGCGCGGACGATTATTTATCCAAACCTTTCACCATCGCCGCGCTTTACGCAGTCGTGGAGATGCACCTGAAAGAGGCCAGGACCTTGTGCGACGTGGCCGAACGCAAAAACTGACCAGCCTGCGCGACAACATCAGCCTGATGCCGCCATGCGAAATGGACAAGCCACTCAGGTTTAAGGGTGACCTTCAACACTGTTGCGTGTTCACAACGGGAGCCGCAAATAAAGAGCAACCAGACCGCGTTCAGCGAGTTCTGCGAACAAAAACACTAGGACAGTTCCCACGACGGGGGCAAAATCCACCTTGCCCACGCGCAGCGGCACGGCACGCAACGGCCAAAGCAACGTCCGCGCTTCGGCATTCACATAACTCCAGAACGGATGCTTGCCGAAGTAGATATAACTGTTTAACAGGTGCAACGCCAGCAACACGCCCGCGATATATTTCCATGACAGGTAACTGCCCAAACCGATGAGCAGCGACTGCTCAATCCGTTGCGCCGTTGAAATCGGCCCGGGAATTATTCCGCACCACTCCAGCACCCAGCTTGCCAGCCACCACAACAATGCCGTCACTGTGAGTGGCAAAAATAATTTCGTCCAACGCGGCCAGCAGTCAATTCCACCCAATTGCATCCGCACCAGCCGGCGAATCGGCTCCGGTCCCTCCAAAATCGAGAGCAGCAACAGCCAGAGGTAAAATACACCGAGCGTCAAACCAAAGCTGAAAATGGAAAACAAAAGCATTCGGCCAAGGGAATTACTAAGGAAGGAAGGGGCGATGATGTTCAAATCCAGTGTTCCCGCCCAAACCGGCTTGGATGCCGAACCGATTTGCCAGTAAAACAGCGCGCGCAACAGCAGCAACCCGCCCAGTATTGCGAGCAAATGCCATCGCCGCAAACGTGACGGCTCGGCGCGCCGCAACGTGCCGACAAGGGTTGCGGGTGTTCTTTTGCCCAGCGGATCAAAGCGAATCGAGCGCCAGTTCAGCCACAGCAACAAGCCCGCAAGGTTCAGAATGAAGTCAATCAAGCCCATTAAATCTCAAATGATGAATTCAGAATGTCGAGTCATTCAAAATTCGCAACTCGTCATTCAAAAAAGATTGCCTTTGGAAATCAACTTTTAACCGGATGGAACAAACCATTTCCCTTGAATCTGTCGTGGCGTGCGGGCAATGTGCACCGCTATGAGCAACAAGTTCGCGTTGCTGACTGCGATGTGTCTTGCGTTTGGACCGACACCGGTGCGCGCGGCTTTTATCAACGGCCAAAACTACGTACCGCTCGCAGGTTGGGCGCGGGCGAACGGCCTGAATTGTTTCCGGCTTGAACGCGGCGGTGAAATCGTTGCAACCAACCGCACGACGCGGCTGGTTTTCGACGTGGATTCGCGCAACGCGGAAATCAACGGCATTCAAGTCGTGCTGTCGTTTCCGATTGCGAATCAAAAAGGCGTCGCGCTCATCGCGCAATTCGATCTCGATACGGCGGTTCGCCCACTGCTGTTTCCGCCGCGATTTGCCGAAGCCAAAACCATCAAAACGATTTGCCTCGATCCCGGTCACGGCGGCAAGGATACGGGCAACCGCACCTTCTGGCACAGCGAAAAAACCTTCACGCTGGCGCTGGCGTCCGAATTGCGCGACCAGCTCAAAAAGGGCGGATTCAACGTCATTCTCACGCGCACTACCGACAAATACGTCGAATTATCCGACCGTCCTGCGCTGGCCAACAAACGCGCTGCGGACTTGTTCGCGAGCCTGCATTTCAACGCCACCGAAACCGGGCGTGATGAGGTTTCGGGGCCGGAGACTTATTGCATTACGCCCGTCGGCGCCAGTTCGTCAAATGCGCAAGGCGAGGGGAGGGATCACGGTCCAACGCCGGCGAATCGGTATGAATGCAAAAGTCTGCTCTTTGCCTATCAAATTCAAAAATCGCTCGTGCAGAATTTGGGTGTGAACGACCGGGGCGTGCGGCGCGCGCGGTTCGCCGTGTTGCGCGACGCGGCAATGCCGGCGATTTTGATCGAATGCGGTTACATGACTCATCCGGTCGAGGGCAAAAAGATTTTAGACGCCGCGTATCGCCGCCAAATGGCGCAGGCCATTGTCAAAGGCATTTTGAATTACCAGAAATTGACAGCGCCACCGGTTCCACCGGCGGCAACTTCAGTGAACACCGGCAAAATTCCGGCCAAAAAACACGTACCATGATTATTTTTACCCGTAATTCCCGTCCCTGTCTTAATCTCTTTCGGGATTTGCGATCAAGAGTAAGATTGGGATTAATATCGGAAATCAAATGAGTATCGTCACCGCGCCGTGGGTTTGACAGGAAAATTGGAATTTGCCAATCTAAAAACTCACAAAGCCGGATGCAGTTGCGTTTCTAACTCGGTTAGCAGGGGCCGGTTGGTGATCAGCACCGGATTCCCGAGGTTCACGAGGACAGCACTGGATGTGGGTGGCCCTTGTGTTGAAGCGTTCGGAATGATAAGTGAAAACTCCTCTCCATCGTGACAGGGCAGGTGAGTAACGTGAAGCTCATCCGGTGTTGACTTTCAAATGGGTGACAAATTGTCATGCCATTGGTTGCCGTTCTAATGTCACGCCGCCCACATTCGACAGACGATTTCGCGCATCATACGTGTAGGTGACGAAATTGTCATTCGTCAGCGGCCCCGAAACTAGATTCCCGTCCAGATCATTCGCCACGCTGCTGCCGTTCACCGTCGCCAAGCGATTGTCATCGTCATACGTCACATCGTCCGCGTCGGTAGCGTGTTGGTTCATTTTTTCATCTTTAATGTGGCCAAAAAAGAAGATGCTGCCGCAATCAAACCTAAAGCAACTCCTACTGGATTATTCGTGCCGAATTTCCCGATACGAATATACGACTGAAAGAAATCTGGCAGATGCGGGTTTATGAAAATTCCACAAAGAACAAACACCGCCACGAAGATGAGCAAAGCTCCAATAATCGCTGTTAAGTATCGTAGCATTTTAACCCTCAATGATGATTAGCCTATGAGTCTTTAGATTTGAAAAGGCGTTTCCTTTTCCAAAGTTCCCAGTCGATCCTCGCCGTTTTGAAAGCAATATAACCAGTCGCAGTTGCGACAACAAAAGCGGTGAAACGCGCAACGATGCGGTCTGCCTTTGACATAACTTCGCCATTCCGGAACTGAAACTCATTGTCTTTCTTGAGAAGAACGCAGACGAACATGACCAGAGCAAGGCCAAAAATCAGATAAATAACTCGCGCTTTAATTGATCGCAGAAACTTTTTCATCGCTCGACTATGGAACTGAAGTTGAAGTGCCAGTTATGATACGATACGAATCAGCAAAGTTCTGCCATACTTTGGACGGGTCAATGAGAATGCCGCCGTAACCCGCTCCGTAGTTGATTCCGAGTGCTACAGGATTTGCATTTTGGGGAATGACAAAATTTGCACCGCCGGCACTATTAGCAGTTCCGCCATAGACTGCGGGAAATTGCACGTTGCTTGAAGACGGAAGCTGAAATCCGCCGCTTTGATTATAGAACCGATATGAGCCGCCAACCCCAATGGTTTGACTTGTAAATACGCCTAGCGAATTTTGACCACGCTCTTGAAGTCCAGCGCCAACATCAATTTCTGAGCCGAATCCGCTGTCAACTGTCCAAGTGCCAGTGAGTCCAGCCTGTCCCGCAATGGAACCATAGCCAGGTTGTTTTCCAGAAACGCCTACTCCTCCATAAAATCCACGAACACCGCCGGAGTTATAAACATAATCACCCGCAGCCTCCACTGCTGCACCATAAACCCCCGGTGCAGAATTCCGTTGTCCCGTATACAAATAATTATAGGCACCTTGAATCCATGATGGACTAGGGTTCTCCCCCACCGCGCCCAATCCGAACGGGTCTAAATAGCTGACAGGATTTCCGTTGGCATAAGCATAGAAGTTTAATCCGCCAGAAAAGCCTAACGGATCGGGATTTAGGAACCTACATAAATACGGATTGTAATAACGGGCGCGCATGTAGAGCAACCCGTTGGGATCAGTTTGGACGCCATATCTGCCATTAAACAGAAACGGAGTGTCATTTGTTCCTGTCCGATACGTCAACGTGGCGTAGGCCGAATACTCAATGCGATCCGTCACGTTTCCATTTCCATCCATCAAAGCAACGGTGCTACCTCGGTAATCGTAGTGATACGTCAGCGTGTTCGTGGCGGCTGCCGTTTCAGTGACTTCATAAAGCAAGCCCGCTCCATAAACGTAGTACTTTGTCACGCCGTTTTTGATGCGCATCAACATCTGCGGCAATTTAGCATTGGGATTGACGACGTAAATCACCGAATTCGTCCCATAAATCTGTCCGATGCGGTTGTTCATGACATCGTAAACGTTGGTGACACTGCCCACATTTAATAACCGATTTCTTGCGTCGTAAGCGTAAGTCGCAAATGTGCCATTAGTCAGCGGCGCGCTGGTCAGGTTTCCATCCGTGTCAGAATAAACATTCTGGCTGTTCACCGTCAGCAGTCGGTTGTCGTCGTCATACGTCATTACTCGTGTCGGCGGCGTGTAGCTATGCGGCAATGGCGCGGCAAATTCTCCGCCGCAGCGTTCCAATTCAGGACGGTGGTATATAGGCTTCTAAACATTGTTCATGCCAAATTCCGGGGATTCCTTTGAGCTTATAGAGTTCATCGCCGCCATGATAGGTGCCACCACCCGGCTCAACCTCTGCTATCTGGCCATGATAATTGAGTTGCTCTGGCGTTAGCTTATGATGGTATTTCCACTCACGGTAAAATTTTTCCAATGTCTCACGGTTAACTATGCGTACGGTGTCACCGTTAAGGAATTCAGGATTATAAGGGCCTTTTGTCTTTCCCATAGGATTATGGTGTTGGAGTACGGATGAAATTCACTGGATTGATTGGCGCGGGGTTTATCAATTGAAATTGTCGTACACCGCCACTCGTGAGTGTTCCATTAAATGGTGTTTGCAGATTTGATGCTGGCGTTTGAAACGTAATTGAGTATTGGCCGCGTCCAGCCTGAATTTCGAGTATCTGCTCAATCTCTGATGCCGTTGCACTCGCCGGAATTTGTGATGGCAAGGTTACAAATGGTGGTTGAAGTCCGGGTGCACCAACGGTTCCAGATCGTGAGATTGCAGCCATGCCGGCTTCATCAGTGTAATGTGTGACGTTGACCAGTGAACTATCTGCGGCAAGAAATCCGGCAAAAAAGAGCAGCGTCAGCAGGCTGGTGAATACACGGTTCATTCGGCGGAAAATTCGGTCCAATACAAACTACATGGGACGGCGTTCTCAAATCCTTCCGGCACGATGTAAACGTCTTCCTCGACTCTGGCTATCTTGTATTTATTGCCGGGCTTGAGTGCTGACAAGTCAGTCATAATAATTGACCCACGCCCTTTATTGCTTGGCCTGTAAACAACAACGTCTCCGGCTTTGAATGGACATTTTTCTTTGTTCATAGTCATGGAATTAACCTTGGTTGTGAGACTGTTCCTGGACCTGTTCCGCCAGGAAATTGATATTCAGGAAGTCCGCCCGGTCGTCCAAATAGGGGTTCGGCGACCGGATTAACCCTAATCCAAGTTCCGGGCGTTGGTGAGACTGTGTAAACCGCGTTTGGTATCGGGCGTCCGGCAGGTAATGCTAGGCCGCTTTGAGCTTCCGCTCCTGACAAGTCTCCAACTGAGGTGGCAAAACCTCCGGGTCGTAACCCTCCTTCAAAACCGGCGGCATTTTCAGCGTAACCGTAATGGGAGAATGTTTCTCCTGCGGTTGTCATACGATAAGGACTGAGAGCCGTTGTTCCCTCTGCGGCAAGAAATCCGGCAAAAAAGAGCAGCGTCAGCAGGCTGGTGAATACACGGTTCATTCGGCGGAAAATTCGCTCCAATACAAGCCGCCTCCGACAGCGTTCTCGAATCCTTCGACCACGACTGAAACTCCTTCGTCAATCCGAACGATTCGATATTTGTTTCCTGGCTTGAGCGCGGCCAAATCCGTCATGATTACCGCTCCACGGCCTTTGTTACTGGGGCGATAAACCACTGTGTCTCCGACTTTGAATGGGCATTTCTGTGAAGTCATAACATCATCTCGGTAGTATTGGCATTGGCAAAGAAACGGTTCCCGGAGCTGTTCCGCCGGGAAATTGGAATTCAGGAAGCCCACCGGGTTGGCCGAAGAGAGGTTCCGCAACCGGATTTACACGAATCCACGTGCCCGGTTGAGGCGTTACGGTGTAAACAGCATTTGGTGGTGCTGTGGGACGAGGTAAAGCCAGACCGCTTTGAGCCTCCGCGCCTGACAAGTCTCCAACTGATGTAGCAAAGCCTCCGGGTCGTAACCCTCCTTCAAAACTGGCAGCACTATCAGTGTAACCATAGTGGAAGAAGGTTTCGCCAGCCGTAGTCATACGATATGGACTGAGAGCCATTGTTCCCTCTGCGGCAAACGGTGCGGCTAGCCCTGCGGCGGCACCGGCAGTTAGCGAAATGTCACCGAACAGTCCCGCCGAGTTTTCCAACGTTGGGTTGCCCGCAAAAGTTCCACTACCCTCGCCATAATGGCCCAAGGCCTGCGGGGTGTTTGCGATTCCTCCCACGATACTGAGACCTGTGTTTAATGCGCCGGAAACCTGCCACGGAAGATTATTATTGTAGAAGGTTTGGGCCGTTGAAACTTGTTGGTTAACCCAAGAAGCTGCTTGGTCATACCACGATTCGTTAGCTCCCAACCCGAACGGATCAAGGTAACTAACGGGATTTCCGTTGGCGTAAGCATAAAAGTTTAGACCACCGGAGAAACCGCTTGGGTCAGGATTTAGGAAGCGGCAAAGGTAAGGATTGTAATAGCGTGCCCGCATGTAAAGCAGGCCATTGTGGTCGGTCATTACGCCATACCTGCCATTAAAAAGAAATGGCGTATCATTTGTTCCGGCACGATAAGTTGTAGTGGCGTAGGCCGAATACTCGATTCTGTCCGTGACGTTTCCATTGCCGTCTGTCAGCGCGATGGTGCTTCCGCGATAGTCATAATGGTAAGTCAAAGTATTCGTGCTCGTGGCCGTCTCGGTGACTTGGTAAAGCAAACCTACGCCATAAATGTAATAGGTGGTGATTCCATTTTTAATCCGCTCCAACACCTGCGGCAGATTCGCATTTGGATTCACCACAAAAACAGTTGTGTTCGTCCCATAAAGCTGCCCGATGCGATTGTTCATCGCATCGTAGGCGTTGGTCACGCCGCCCACATTCGACAACCGATTTCTTGCGTCGAAAGTATAAACCGCAAACGTGTCATTGGTCAGCGGGCTGCTGGTCAGGTTGCCGTCCAAATCCACCGTCACATTGTTGCCGTCCACCGAGGCCAGTTGGTTGTCAGCATCATACGTCATCGTCCGTGTCGGCGGCGTGTTTGTATGCGGCAGGGGCGCGGCAAATTCCCACTGCACTTCCGCCGCGCTGTTCCAATTGAACCGGAACAACGCAATCGGCAGGTTGGCTGCTGTCATTTCAACAATGTTCGTTGACTGTCCGGCGGCATCGTAACTGATAATCCGTTCGGTTCCATTCGGGCGCGTGATGCTGGTCAACCGCCCGTTCAAATCATAGGTCATGGTCGTCGTGCGTCCCGACCAATCTTTGACTTGAGTTAGATGATTATTGCTGTCGTAGCTGTAATAAACATTTTTGCCATTCGGATAAATCAGGTTGGTCACATTGCCGTTGCCGTCGTAGCGATACTGAATCAGATTCCCATAGACATCTTTGAAACTCGACATCCGGTTGTAGGCATCGAACGTCCAGGTATTGGTCATACCATTCTCGGTGACACTCGTGCGATTGTCATTAGCATCGTAGCCGTAAGTGGTCGTGCCCACGTTATCGGCGCGGCTGGTTAACCTGCCTTTGGCGTCGTAATTACAAGTCGTGGTCTGTCCGGCGGGGTCTTTAACGGACGCCAGCAAACCTTGATGATTAAACACAACCGTGGTGGAACGGCCTAGCGGAGTGATGGTGTTGGTCAGGCGATTCGCCCCATCATACTTGAACTGCCACATCTTACCGTTGCGATTGGTTAAAATGATTTGATTTCCTGCGGCATCATAAGCTCGCAAGGAGATGTGACCTGCACCATCGGTCAGTTGAATCAACTTGCCGCGCGCATCCCAATTTTGCCTTGTAACCTCACCCTCCGCGTTTGTTATGGCAATCTTGTGACTGTCCGCATCGTAACCAAACTTGGTTGTCCGTGATAACGGGTCGGTCAGGGCAACCAATCGTCCGTCCGCATCGTCGGTGTATTGCGTCGGGTTTTTAAGCGGGTCGAGCGTGTCAATCAGCCAGTCACGATTATCGTAGATGTTGGTCACGATTGGCGTGCCTTGCGCCGTGGCAGGCAAGGTGGTGGCGAGCAAGTGGCGCGTCGCGCTCCATGAATTACTGCTGACGTTGCTGCGCGCATCAGTGCAGGTTTGCAGATTGCCGATGGCATCGTAACTCAAGGTCGTTGTCAGATTCGTCGGCGCGGTGATAGTCGTTGGTTGCCGACGATTGTTGTATTGAAAACTTGTGGCATTGCCGCGCACGTCGGTGTGGCTGGTCACGTCGCCGAGTGCGTTATTCACAAAACTCTCACTGCCGAGACTGTTTGGGTAAGTGATGTTGTTCAACTGGCCGTAAGTGGAATCGTAGCCGTAAGTGGTCGTGCCGCCGGAGTCGGTGCGCGTGTTGAGCGTGCCTGCCCATTGGCCGCTGGTGGTGTAGGCGTAGTTCACCCAATCGCCTGCACCATTCGTGGAGCCGGTCAAGGAAAATTGGGTGTTGTAACCGAATGTGCTGGGATTGCCGCGTGGGTCTATGAAACGAATCAGATTGTTCTGATTGTCATAAACAAACTGGTTGGTGAAGCCCAGCGGGTCAATTGTTTCGGTAAGATTGTTGTTGCCGTCGTAAAAATACTGGCTGGTTTCATTCAACGGCGAGACGGTCATCATGACGTGGTCTTGGCCGTCATAGAACGTTTGCGTCAAGTTGGTTAGCGCGTCCTCGGTGCCGATGAGCCGTGACCGGTCATCATATACAAACTCACGTCGGTCACCGGCAGGATCAATTTCCACAGTGTTATAGCCCGAGGCGTAAACCTGCCATGACTTGTTCGGGTCACCGACGGTCAGTTGTGTTGTGATCCGCCCGTCTATGTCGTAGGAATTGGTGACGACGAGCCGGCTCAAGGCATCGTAAGTCGCAATGACTTGATGATTTGTGTCATAGGCGTAATTGGCCGTTTTGTGTTCGGCGTCAGTGAAGGAGGTCAGGTCGCCGCCGGTGTAGCCGTAAGAGACTGACCGGCCCGTGCTGTCCGATACTGAAGTCAGACGCGAGGGTGTTCCCGAATAAGTGAATGTCAATGAGCGGTTTTTCTTCCAATCCGTCACTGTCTGCACCCAATTGCTCGAATTGTAGGTCAGGTTCAGTGATTGATTGTATTGGTCCACGATGCTGGTCAGCAAACCAGCTGTGTTGAACTCGAAGGTGCGGCCGTGCCGTTCCAGCAGCCAGTAAGCTCCGTTGGTTTGGAGCAAAGACATGGTACAATTGGCAGGGGGGGCGTAGTAACCGTCAGGTTGTCGGACGAATTGAATCGTGTCCTTGCCCAGATTCACCGAGACGGCCTTGGCGATGACCTGGTCAATGCCCCATTTGGCGATGAGCGCGGTCATCGTCCAGCTCTTGGGACTGGGCAGGTTGCAATTGTAAATGTCCAGTGCGCTACGGATGGCAACCAGCATGGGCGCCATTTGCTGCGGCGTGCCCGAGTCACCCAAGACCGCCTGCCAGCCGCTTATGGTGGCGGCAGTGCAATAGTAATTGTGCAACCAGCCGGGGGACATCCCGGCCAGGTTCGCGTCGCGGCGGGCTGACGAATAATACCGCATCAGATTCAATCCCCGTGGTTCAGTTGAACCAAGAGACAAATCCGTGGCGGAAATTTGGAAACTGCCATCTACGAGGTTGACCGGATCAGCCCCAAATGGCGCCTGTAGAGGCAAGGTAGCCGATTGGGGATTGAAAAAGGTCGGCTGACTCTCATAGAAAACCACAATGACCGGGACGCTCGGTATCGCCGATGGAATACTGACATATCCGCCGTTGTATCCGCCTCCGATAATCATTCCCATATTTTGCGAGCCGTTGGCTTGCTGCTGATAGGCCACATAGCCGCTGCCCGCCCAGCTTCCCGACCCCGCGATCGGAATCGAGCCGCTCTGGGGAAGCAGAAGGTAGTATCCCTTGGCAATGTAGGAATTATATAATGAATTCGTATTGTAGCTGGTTATATTTGCCGACACGTTGGCCCCCGCCGTCCAATTATTACTCGTTGCGAGATAGATTTTTTGCGAATTCGTGTTAGCCAGTTCCAGAAGTTTGACCGTCGAGGCGGCTGTTAGGCCACTGTTCTGCAACTGCTCAATCATGCCATGTTCCAGGGCGCTTTGAAAATAGGCACCGACTTGGAAAGTCTGGTTCTGGTTGAATAGCCCGGTGGTATTAGTGGTATCGAGCGAAAGAACCGCGTGAACTTGCCCATACACGTCAATGTAATAACCTCTGCCCGTCTCTTCGGCTATTCGGCCAAGACGATGAAGAAAGTGACTGAGAACAGAGCTTTGTCCCGCAATCATTTGTCCGGCCAATTCCGTTTGCGCCAACCAACTCAAGCCCATAACATTCAAAGTTTCCTCGGATACTTGTGGGGATGTATCTGCGTAACCTTCCTGGCGGTAAACGTCCAGTTGGCGTTGCCGAGCGGTCAACCAAGCCGCATTGGCATCGAAACTATAAAGCAAGACATAGGTCGCGTTTGTCTTTTGATAAAGGGCTTGATTTAACGTTTGATCGGCCCAGGAAGAACGCGAAAGCCCATTGCTGCTGGAGAAATTCCAGGAACCGAATGGATGTTGAAATGTGAGGGTTGGCGTAAAAGTGGAGCCGGAGCCGGTCGTCTGCACTGATGTAAGTTGGGTGTCCTCTTGATATAATTGTGCCTGACCTGAAGACGTGCAGGCCAACGACAAGCGGTCACCCTGCAAGGCGGGGACGTAGAAGATGTTGGTGGCGGTGCTCGTTCCGGGCAAAGTCACGATAAGCACGGCCATAAGATTTGTCGGAATGTATTGCCATTCCGAAGTCGGCCAGTTCCCGCCTTGGGTCTGAACGGTAAATGCGATCGGTTGAGTCAGGCCGGTGCAGGAGATGATGGTTTGGCCGCCAGCGACTTGTTGCACCGAGGCGTTGGGCATGTTGTTCTGGAGGTAGTTACGAAGATTGGTCGAGTACGTCGTCAAATCTGAACGAATGGAGCTTTCACTTAAATTCTGGACATAATCCGACGTGGCATTTCCGCCAGCGTCGTTGATGAGATTGTTGGTGTTGATCTGGGCGGCGCTGTCAAGATTGATCCCGGTGTTCATTTGACCAATCTTGAACGCCGGGTCGAGGATATAATTGGTTCCGTTGATGCTCAATTGCACCCAAATGTGGTGAAAATAGAGATTGTTTGTGTAACCAGTGATGGTCGCCAGGTAAGGATAGCCGACGTTTATATTAATATTACCAGCCAAGGCAACGGTGGTGTTCCAATTAGTGTTTGGCATGGTGGCTCCAATCCAATGTCGATAGTCCATTTGGTTGGCGGCGGAATAAGGCAATGACACCATGCCAAATTCATAGCTGGGAGAATAGCCAGCAGCGCGAAGCAATGCCACCAGAAGGGCGCACTGGTCGAAATCATTGCCGCTCCGTTCCAACAAGGTTATCTCCGCGCCTTTGTGTGATCCAAAGTAATGAACATATCGGATATGATCGTGAACATAATCATAAATCCGTGTGGGGTCATTGAGTAGATTCCTCGCCAAGGCGGAAATGTCCGGTGTAATCGACTCGGCGATGGCAACCGTTCCGCCGGTGACGGGCGGGTTGGCTACTTGCGGAATCACACCCCCGATTTCATCTACCGAGCCTGAGTTAGTTGTCAAATACCAGCCGTCGGTGTAATTGGCGGGCAAGTCATCCTGGGCTTGGCAGGTTGCTGCAGAGATAAGCCATCCTAAAACCAACAATTGTAGTGTTTTCATTCTGAATTCCTCCTGATTATTGTGAAACCGTCAGCACGTTGCCCTCGTTGTCCAAACTCACCGAGCCGCTGCGCACGCCCGATATTCCTTTCAGCCAGTCCGCCAAATCGTAGGAATAATTCGACCGCTCACCGGGTTGCGCCAGGTTGTTTAACAGAGGATTCAACCCCAGCGCCACTTCCCAGCCGTCGGAGATGCCGTCGCCGCTGGTGTCGGGATTGTTCGGGTCGGTGTGGCTGACCAGTTTTTCGTAAGCATCCGTCAACCCGTCGCCGTCAGCGTCATTGGTCAATCCGAGAATGAAAAATCCCTGCGGGTCGCCCAGTCCCGTCACGGTCAGATTGGTCTGCCCCGGCGCACAGCGCGTCACCCAAACCCATGTGCTCGGCGGCGTGAGGTTGGTTGTGTAGAACAAATCATAGACACCGTTGGTCACATTCCAAGGCGGATTGATCACCAAGGACGCCGTCGTGTTGGTCATCTGCTCCTGCAACCACAGGTCATTGGTGGTGGGCATTTGGATTTGCAAACCTGGACTGTAATTACTCCCGCCACCGGAACCCGGCGGACTGGGCACGTCAGCAGCCATCACTTGCATTCCGCCTCCTCCCGCGACCAGCGATTGTCTTGATGGCGTCGCATAGTTCACATCAAGGTCGTCGAGCAAAAAGAAATAGTTCCTAAAATTCCAAACCGGAACCTGTTGCACGTCAGCGGGCAGCGGCGGCCATTCGGGATTCTGCAATGAATAAAAAGTCCCGGCTCTTCCTGCGCTCGGCAATATCGTCGGCGTCGCCGCCAGCACCCTTGTCAACTGTTCCAGTTGCGCGTCGGTCAGCGATTGAAGCGTCGTGATATTCGTCACATCCAACGAAATGGGACTGGACTGAATCGGCATCGAGGTTCCCCCGGCGTAAGCCGATTGGCACGCCACGCCTAAAATAACAATCCCCGCCAATGAAGCTCTTGAAAGTATTTTCATAAATTAAGCGGCCTCCTTCCGATTTGTGGTTTTAATTCATCGTGTTCGCCTGTTGAAAGGGTTCAGCGCATTTCTAAATCTTTCTTTAAAAGAAAGCAAGATAAAAAATAAAGGGCTATTCACTGTGTTTTTTCTTCCCACTTCTTGCTTGCCTAAAGAAGCGTGCCCAAATCCTTGCGACATCAAAAAATAATTGGCGAGGCCATTCGCCGATACAGAAAACGCGTCAAACTGAGTCAGGAAAAATTGGCGGAAAAGGCTGATTTGCATCCTGTTTATGTAGGCGAATTGGAACGTGGCGAAGAAACGGCAAGCGTTCATGCCCTTCTAAAAATCGCCAGAGCGTTGAATGTTCGCATGCGCGATTTGGTGAACGAACTGTGAGCCGATTCTTTTTCGCAAGCAGTTTCCCAGCCGAATCCTACAAAGCCGGTCTTGAAGCTGGCAGGCGGGCCAAGGAAGGAATGTTCCAGTCCACAGAAGGGGAGTGAAATTTGTGACGGGTTCTGCTTGGCAAACGAGCTGTTCGTGGATTAGCTGGTCGCCATGAGCATCGTTACCAAAACCGGGGATCAGGGAACGACAGGATTGATGTATGGCCGGCGTGTGCCGAAAAATCATCCGCGCGTCGAGACGTGCGGCGCGGTGGATGAGTTGAACGCCGCGCTGGGCTTCGCGCGCGCGACGGCGGAATACGATTTCGTACACGGCAATTTGCTCGCAATTCAGAAAGACCTGATTGTGTTAATGGGCGAGATCAGCGTCGCATTGGAGGATTTGCCGCGTTATGTAAAGGACGGTCACCCACTCGTTACACCGGAAATGACGGCAAAACTCGACGCACTTGTTCGCGAGATTGAGTCGCAGAATGCCGGTTTGAAGGGTTGGGCGATGCCGGGCGGGACGGTAAATGCCGCCGCATTGGACGTGGCGCGGACGGTTTGCCGTCGTGCCGAACGGCGTGTATGCGGGTTGAAGGAGTCCGGTGAACTGCGGAACGCGGAAATTGTGATTTATCTCAATCGTTTATCAGATTTGCTGTGGCTGTTCGCGCGCTGGGTGGAGGCAAAAGCGAAGCCGACAGGGAAGTAAAACAGACGTCGTTTGAACTTCAACCCTCCTAACGTGTGCAATTAGGGGCGCAGATGTGGTTTTTTCATGGCCGTAAAGACGGTGAATAATTCGTTGCCGATGCGGCGTGCCGATTTGAGCACAAATCGTCGCGCCCCGGCAATTTTAGGAATGCCTTTGCCATCGGCAATCGTCGGCGCATTACGACCGCCGAAAATTTTCGGGCAGATCGTAAGGTGAAACTCGTCCACCAAACCGGCGCGGAACAAAGCATCATTCAATTCACCGCCGCCTTCGCAAAGCAGCCGTCTGACGCCCCATTTTTTCCGCAACCACCGGAGCGCAATCCTGAAGTTGATTTCTCTCCGGCCACAAATTTTCACTTCGTCAGCCAGCGCGCGAAGCCGCTTCAACCGGTTCGCCTTTGCCCGGCACGTGGTGAGGATGATGATGGAAGAAAAATGGCGCTTGAATACTTCCGCGCGGGGATTGACCGAACCGGAGCGGCTGACAATCACGCTCAAATTATATTCCGCCAAACCGCGTTTGAGCCGCCGTCGCCGGAACTTTGCCGGGCCAGGTTCCATGGTGATGGAAGCCGAATCAACAGTGCGCGCGCCAGCCATCACTGCATCCGTTGTGGCGCGCAACCCCAGCATATGCTCGTGGTCGCGCGGGCTGCCAAATGACGCTGCCGCGCGGTTCACCATCGCAATTTTTCCGTCCGCCGTCATCGCCATGTTCACCAGCATGAATGGCGATTTTGAGTTTTTGGTTTTCAATTTTGAGTTCACCAAGATTTCAACTTAAAACTAAAAATTCAAAACTTAAAGGATGAGCATTGCGTCACCGTAACTATAAAAACGGTAACGCTCGCGGATCGCTTCGGCGTAGGCCGATAAAATCACATCGCGTCCGCGGGTTTCGCCCGGCGCAGCAAATGCGCTTGCGAGCATCAGCAGGGTCGAGCGCGGCAAATGGAAATTTGTCAACAATGCGTCCGTGATTGGAAATCGAAACGGCGGATGAATGAAAATGCGCGTTTTTCCTGAGGTTTTCGTCAGTTTTCCGCCATTTTGCGCCGCCACGCTTTCGAGCACGCGGACGGTTGTTGTGCCGACTGCAATGACGCGGCATCCGGCGATTTTCGCCTGATGGATTGCACGCACGGTTTCTTCGCCGAGTTCATAACCCTCCTCGTGCATTTTGTGCGCGGCGAGGGTTTCAGTTTTAACAGGCAGAAACGTGCCGGAACCAACATGAAGCGTGACAAAGCAAATCTTCACGCTCCGTGAACGGATATCATCGAGCAACTTTTCGGTAAAATGAAGTCCTGCCGTTGGCGCGGCAACCGAGCCGTCGGTTTTGGCGAAAACAGTTTGATAACGTTCCCTGTCTTCCAGCATGTCGCTTGAGTTCCGGCGCGTGATGTAAGGCGGCAACGGGGCTTCGCCGAGTCGGTCCAGTTCGCGTTTAATGTCCGCCGTGCCGGAAAAGCTCAACCGCCGGTGTCCTTCGTCGTTGGTTTCAACCACCGTTGCCTGTATTTTGGTTAATTGACCGTTCGCATCGCGAAGAACAATTTGCGTTTTCATGCGAGCGCGTTTGGCCGGACGCAACATCGTCCACCAATCATTTATTGATTTTTCTTCAAGCAGCAGGATTTCAAATCGACCGCCGGTATGAGCGTTGACGCCATGCAAACGGGCTGGAATCACGCGGGAATCGTTCAGCACGAGCACATCGCCCTCATGGAAAAATTCCAATACCGCGCCAAACCCCCGATGCTCAACCTGCCCATTGGCCCGGTTTAGCACCAAAAGCCGTGATTCATCCCGCCTTGGGGCAGGATGTTGGGCAATCAGCTCTTGTGGCAGTTCGAAGTCAAAATCGGCTGTTCGCATCACGGCTTAAGGGTAGTCCGATGACGATTGGAAAGACAGAATTGACTGTTTTTGCTGTAATTTCAAGGAATCAGGCTGTGAATAACTTCTGAATAAACCCCAAAATTTAGGCAAAATTAATGTTGACATTGGGTGGGTTAAAGTGTATGAAAGTGGGGAGTTGTGGGAAGGAAAGCCATTTTGTTTTTTTCTGTGAACAAATGAGCGGAAACAAAAATAAAGAGCCGACCTATTATAATTCGTGCTTTCGGCATGGCGTGGATGTGAAACGTCGTGTGCAAATCCCTGCCAAATGGAGGCCGCAACAGGCGGGTGTGGAGCTGACGTTAATCCTTTGGCCGCGGGAGGGCACTGGGCCGTGCGTACGCGTGTTGCCGCCTGCGCAGATGGCGAAGCTGATGCAGTCCATTGACGGGATGCCCAATAGCGATCCCAAGAAAGTGGTTTTGAAACGGATCATTGGCAGCGGCTCGGCACAGGCGAGCGTGGACAAGGCCGGACGAATTTGTTTGCCAGAAGAAATGGCACGTGGAGCAGGCATCAAAAATGAGGTGACACTGGTCGGGTTACTTGACCGCTTCGAGATTTGGAATCCGGAGCATTACGAGAAAGTCCAAACTGCCGACGCCGCGTTGGCGCCCGACGCCTTCAGACTGATGGAGTAAAATTATGAACCTTGGAAAATTATTGGCCGCTGGAAAAAACATTAAAGGTGGACGCGAGGAAATTTCCTATCGCGTCAACAAACGTATTTATTTGCCGAAATTCGGTCCGGCAAGAAACCCCTTCAAATTCCCGGATAAAGCGGGGCCGACAAGGGCTGTGGTGGAGACCGCCGCTGCACTAGTCAAAGAGGAAATCGCACTGGTCGCGGCCAAGACGCAAAAGCTGCCGACGTTGCCCGCCGCGCCATCATGCCCAGCCTCCTGGGTGGGCAAACTCAACCCGGTTTCACTGTGGCGCGGTTCGCCACTGCCGGACACACAGCCGTCCGTGCAGTCCGAGTTGTCGTTGGACGGTGTGAAAGTGGTGCACAACGACCTGAGCGACGCGGATGTGAAAGTGGTGCCGATTAAATCCCGGACGGCGCACGAAATGGCTGTGCCGGTCCTGCCGCCGCCGAAAAAACCATGGGAATTTCTGGCTGAGCGGATGTTTCAGGCAACAGTGGATTAAACAACGGCAAAACAATGCACAGTGTCAGAGTTCGTTCACAAATCAGTGATGGCGGCGGAGGTGTTGGACGCGCTCAAGCCGAGGCCGGGCGGTCGTTACGCCGATGGCACGCTCGGCGGAGCTGGACACGCGGTGACCATCTTGACCGCGAGTTCACCGACTGGATGGCTGTTTGGGTGCGATCGCGATGGCGTCGCGATTGAAATCGCGCGTGTGCGGCTCGCGGGATTTGCCGGACGGTTTGAAATCCGCCGCGGAAATTTTGCGGAAATGGCCGGATGGATCCCGGCGGCGGGTTGCGATGGTGTGCTGCTGGACTTGGGCGTGAGTTCGTCGCAACTGGATTCGCCCGAACGCGGGTTCAGTTTCCAGCATGATGGCCCGCTGGATATGCGGATGGACGATCGGCAAACACTGACGGCGGCGGATTTGGTGAACGGGGCGGACGCGAAAGAGCTGGCGAGGATTTTTTGGGAATTTGGCGGCGAGCGCGAGTCGCGGCGGTTTGCAAAGGAGATTGTGCGCGACCGCGAGCGGCAAAAATTTGAAACAACATGGCAGTTGGCGGAATTGATCGAGCGGCTCAGTCCGCGCCGCGGAAAAAAGGCGCATCCGGCGACAAAGGTTTTTCAGGCGTTGCGGATCGCGGTGAACGATGAAATTGGTTCTTTGAAACGCGGCTTGGACACCGCTGTGAAAATTTTGAAGCCCGGCGGGCGATTGGCGGTCATTACGTTTCATTCGCTCGAAGATCGCGTGGTGAAGGAATTCGGACGCGAGCGCAGTCGCGGCTATACCTTCACAGGGAAAGTGGATGTGCCGGAATTGCGTGAATCGCTGGCGCCGGAATTAAAATGGGTGACGCGCAAGGCAATCCGTCCAGGCGAGGTTGAGTTTGAAGAAAATCCGCGCAGCCGCAGCGCGCAACTGCGGGTGCTGGAGAGAATTTAGATGGCAAAAAATCAAAGAAGTCAGTCGGCGGCAATCCGGTTTTGTCCGGCACTGAAGGCGTTGTTTCTGTGTTTGCTGATTGCCGGTCTGGCAGTGGGTTACGTCTGGCAAAAAGGTCAGATTTACCAGCTCGGCCGGCAAATCACGGCGTGCGAGAGCCGCTTGGTGCGGTTGCGGGACGAGAATCAAAAGTTAGGCGACCAGCTTGCAGTGTTGCGTTCGCCGGTCATGCTGGATCAACGCGTCCGCGAATTGAACCTCGGCCTGGTGCCCGCGCAACCGGCACAAATTTACCGGCTGGTCGAGCCGCCGCCGAATGAAAACTCAAAACGTCAGTTCGCCGCGCGACAGAACAGCAGGATGATGCAATGATGTGAACAATTGTGGCCGCCGCCCGTGACGCTGTCGGGTGAGGAACCGATCGCCGCGGGCGGTTGGCCATTTTATGATGACAAAACGATTACAGCTAAAACGCGTGCTGTTATTGTTGGTGTTGCTCAGCTTGTCGTTTGTCGGACTGTGCTACCGGCTTGTGGATTTGCAAGTGCTGCGTCATGACGAGTTGGCGGCACTGGCTCAGCAAAACACACAGCGCGAATTTTGGCGCGCGCCACGTCGGGGCAACATTCTCGATGCGCACGGCAATTTGCTTGCAACGAGCATTTTTGTGAAAACGGTTTGTGCTGATCCGACTTTGATTGGCAATCAGCAGGCTGTCGTCGCACGCGCGCTTGCACCGTTGCTGCAAATGAACGAGAGCGAGCTGTGCAAAAAATTACTCCCGCGCATCCGGCAAAATGAAAAGGGCGAAACAATCACCAACCACTATGTCGTTCTCCAGCACAAGGTCACAGACGAAACCTGGCAAAAAATACAACTGATGATGAACCAGCTTCCGTTCGGTGTGGATGAAACCAGGTTGCCAGGAAATCAGCGCGCGTTTTTTCGCACCCTGCGCCAGGATGCGATTTTCGCCGAACCGGTGGACGATCAATTGCGCGTGTATCCAAACGCTTCGCTCGCGGCGCATGTCCTCGGTTTTGTGGAGACGGATGAAATGCAAATAAACGGACGGCAAGTTTCACAACCATCCGGTCGCGACGGTATCGAATTGGTTTTGAATTCCGCATTGGGTGGCGTCGCCGGCTGGCGCGTAACCGACACTGACCGGCAACACCGCGAGCTCGCTGCGTTGCGTGACGAAGATGTGCAACCGCGCAACGGCTTGAATGCGGTGTTGACGATTGACGCGGTCATTCAGCACATCCTCGAAACCGCGCTGGCTGACACGATGCAAAAGCACACGCCCATCAGCATCACTGGCATTATTATGCGTCCGCGCACAGGTGAAATTCTGGCGATGGCAACGCTGCCGAATTTTGATCCGAATAATCCCGGTGTGTCACCCGCCGACGCGCGCCGCAACCGTATCATCAGCGATCTTATGGAGCCGGGTTCGACGTTTAAAGTCGTCGCTGTAGCCGGTGCATTGAACGATGGCGTGGTGCAACTGGATGACACATTCAATTGCGAGGAGGGGCATTTTGCCTATGCCGGGCGGGTTTTGCACGATCACGAGCCGTTTGGGATTTTAAACACCAAAAGCATCATCACAAAATCATCAAATATCGGCGCGGCAAAAATTGGAATCAGGCTCGGCGAAGGCAGGCTTTACGATTATGTGTGCGATTTTGGATTTAGCCAGCGCACGGGCATTCCGCTGCCGGGCGAGGTTGCCGGCATTTTGCATCCGGTCAGGGATTGGAGCAAAGTGTCCATTGCGCAAATTCCAATGGGGCAGGGTGTGGCGGTGACGCGATTGCAAATGATCATGGCCATGGGCGCGTTGGCGAACAACGGCTGGCTCATGCGACCGATGCTCGTGAGTCGCCTCGAGGATCGTGATGGGAATGTCGTGCAGCAATACGCCCCACAGCGTGTGCGTCAGGTCATCAGCGGCGCCACCGACAAGCTGATGGTGGAAGCGCTCAAAACCGTTGTGTCGCCGGATGGCACGGCGCCGGGCGCGGCGATGAAGGATTATACCGCTGCAGGCAAAACCGGCACGGCGCAAAAAGTGGAGAATGGCGCCTATGCCGAACATAAATTCTTTTCTTCGTTCATCGGGTTCTTTCCCGCGGACGATCCGCAACTTTGTATTTCAATTGTGATGGATGAGCCGAAGGAAGGTTATTACGGCGGACAGGTTTGCGGGCCCGTGTTCAGGGAGGTTGCCGAGCGGTGTGCGAGTTATTTGAGCATTCCACCGGCTGAAAATCTGCAACAGCCAAAATCCGTCACGGTCTCTCGTGGCAACCAGCATTTCGAAACCGCGCGCGAATATGCAGAATCCATGAAGCAACGTTGAAAATTGAAGTGGAAACACGTTCTTTGAAATTTGTCGCCGAAGCCTGCGTCGCCGATGTTCGCCACGGGTTGGTGAAAAGTTTGGTAAAAAATGTCTGCACCGATTCACGGCAGACGAAACCGGGCGATCTGTTTTTTGCCATCAAAGGCGAAAAATTCGATGGCCACGATTTTATCAACGAAGTGGCGGCCAAAGGTGCTGTGGCGGTGGTTGTTCCGGAAAAGGGGAAAATTCCAGCGCAATTGCCGGACTGTGCAGTGCTAGTTGTTAAGGATACGCGTGCAGCGCTCGGTCAGTTGGCGGCGGCATATCGGAAAGAATTTGATTTACCGGTGATTGCTGTTGGCGGTTCGAATGGCAAAACGACAGTGAAGGAACTGATGGCATCGGCGCTCCGGCAAGGCTTGGCGACGCTTTGGAGTGAGGCGAATTTCAACAACGATATCGGCGTGCCGCTGACGTTGTTGCGTCTGGAAAAATCGCACCAAGCCGCCGTGCTTGAAGTGGGCACGAATCATCCAGGGGAACTTGCGCCGCTCGTAAAAATGATTCAGCCCAAATACGGCGTCATCACAAACATCGGGCGCGAACATCTGGAATTTTTTGGCGATGTCGCGGGCGTCGTGCAAGAAGAAGGCTGGCTTGCAGAACTTTTGCCGGTGGACGGCACGCTCTTTATCAACGGCGACGACGAATGGACGGAGCAAATCGCGAAACGAGTTCGCGCCAAAATTGTTCGCGTCGGGTTGGGGAAAAAAAACAACTGGCGCGCCCGCTCGATTCGTCTGGACAAAAATGGAGTGACGTTTCGCGTGGACGCGCCGAAAGCGGAATTCAGCGGCGAGTATCGCATCAATTTACTCGGTCGCCATCAGGTGACAAACGCTTTGTTTGCGGTTGCGGTCAGTGAGGAACTAGGCTTGGGCCGTCCCGCAGTGCGGGACGGCCTGGCCGAATGCAAACCGCCAAGGATGCGGCTACAGTTTTGGGAAGCGGGCGGCGTGCGCGTGCTCGACGACGCCTATAACGCGAACGCGGATTCGACGCTCGCGGCGCTTGAAACGCTCCGCGATTTGCCGTTGCAAGGCCGGCGCGTAGCGGTGCTTGGCGACATGGCTGAGCTCGGTGCGCACAGTGAGGCGGCGCATGCGGAAGTTGGCAGGCGCGCGGCGGAATTGGGCATCGGACAATTGTTCGCTGTCGGCAAAATGGCGGGTGTCACGGCAACAGCGGCGCGCGAAGCGGGCTTGACCCGCGTGATTGAATTTGCGGATGTCGAAGCGGCGGTGAAAGCAGTGAAGTCTTTTTTAAAGGCAGGCGATGTGGTTTTATTGAAGGCGTCACGGGCGTCGCGCCTGGAACGCATTGCCGAGACGTTGAAGTCGGGAAAATCGTAAACGAAAACAATGCTTTATTATTTAAGCCAGCAGTTGCTCGATTGGTTTCATGGGACACCTTGGGAAAGCCGGCTCTCGTGGCTGCGGCTTTTTCACTACATCACAGTGCGGAGCGCGGGCGGGGCAATCACGGCGCTGGCTTTGAGTTGGTGGCTCGGGCCGAAAATCATTGACTGGCTCAAGCAATTAAAATTCGGCCAGGATTACGCGGACAAGGCCGAAGAAGTCGGTGGATTGGACGCGCGCGTTTTGGGCAAAAAAGGAACGCCGACGATGGGCGGCATTTTGATTGTGGCGGTTTTGTTGTTCTCAACGATTTTATGGGCGCAGTTGGACAACAAACTGATTTTGCTGACACTGTTGTCGGTGCTCGTGCTGGCGGGGCTGGGATTTTACGACGATTACGCAAAAATCATCCGGCAAAGCGGCGGCGGCGCTCCGCCGCGCGTGAAACTGTGGGTCCAAATCGTATTGGCGGTTTTTATCGGTGTCTATTTGTGGATGACGCCCTCGACAGGCAGATTGGTGACGCAAATCATGGTGCCGTTTTGGAAATATCCGGTGGCGATGAACGCAGGCTGGATCGGTCTGCTGATTGTGGTGCTGGCGATTGTCGGCAGTTCGAATGCGGTGAATTTGACAGATGGCCTCGATGGTCTGGCGATTGGCTGCACGCTGATTGTGGCATTTGTGTTTCTTGTGTTCACGTATGTGGCAGGCAACATCAAGGTGGCGGGCTATTTGCAAATTCCCTATGTGCCCGGTGCGGGCGAGTTAACGGTGTTTTGCGCGGCGTTGATCGGTGCGGGCCTTGGTTTTTTGTGGTTCAACTGCCATCCGGCGCAGGTGTTCATGGGCGACACGGGGTCGCTCGCGCTCGGAGGAGCGTTCGGCATCATCGCGGTGCTGATTCATCAGCCGTTCGTGCTGGTGATAGCGGGTGGTGTGTTTGTGATGGAAGCTGTTTCGGTGATTCTGCAAACCGGCTGGTTTCGTTTCACGCGAATGCGCACCGGCACAGGCCGACGGATTTTTTTAATGGCGCCCTTGCATCATCATTTCGAGAAAAAAGGCTGGTACGAATCACAAGTGGTGATGCGTTTTTACATTTTGTGCGTGCTGTTCGCGGTCATCGCGCTGGCCACGCTGAAACTGAGGTGAATGATGATGTTCGCATTGGCTAAAAACGGAATTTTGACAGGTTGCTTTACTCCTTGCGCCGATGACCGTTCGCTGTTAAAAACATTGGTGGCAGCGGAGAGGCGCGCGGTGGCCCGAAGGGTGTTTTTATATTCAGTCGATGGCTTGAGACTGAACTGGCCTGGGTTTTTAAACAATCCACATCCGCAGCGGCTTCAAGCGCAAACCGGTGAATATGACGACTTTAACACGCCACGGAGTTTTGAGAGGGGAAACTTCGTTGCGGAAAACTCAACAACACAACCTCAACACGAAAGGACGCAACCAGCGCCAAATCAATGAATAATCCAAACCCATTCGTACCTCAAGGCTCCCTGTTGGAGCAGCAAAACAAACGCCGTTCACGCATAAAAGTCGGCGTGTTCTGCGTGCTTGCGGTCGGAATCGTAGGCCTGACCACAATGCTTATCCAAGGCTGCAAACGCGAACAAACCGAGACGGAAAACCAGCCATCGCTCGAAACAAACGAGACTGCGATGAACACGAATCTTCCACCGGCGGTGGAAGCATCCAATCCTCCTGTGCTGCTTCCGCCGGCGATGACTCCTCCGCCCGTTGCACCGCCAGAGACGGGAGCTGCTGCGACCGAATACGTTGTGGTCAAAGGCGATTCATTCTCGAAGATTGCCAAAAAATTTGGCGTGAGTGTGAAAGCAATTAAAGCAATGAACCCTGGCGTCGAACCGACCAAATTGAAAGTCGGACAAAAACTTTCGATTCCGGCGTCGTCCGGCGGCACAGCTGCGCCTGCTGCTGCGAGCGCCCTGACTCCGACTGGTTCAAGCATGGGCGAGGAAACTTATACGGTGAAATCCGGCGACACGCTGACCAAGATTGCGAAGGCACACGGCACAACCGTCAAGGCGATTGAATCCGAAAACAATCTGTCCACGACGAAAATCAAAGTCGGCCAGAAACTGAAGATTCCGGCAAAAGCTGAAGTTGCAGCTCCGGTATCGGCTCCAGTTGCGCCCGCGCCTGTGCTGCCGCAGGGCACAACGCCCGCGCCAGCCGGTCAGTAACCGTCGCCGGGTGGAATTTTCGGCTGGGGGGGGTCCCGCTCTGCGGGATTTTGAAGGCATTGAAATGAAGGTCGCCGTCACGACTTTGGCGTTTTGCGTCGCCGCCCTGTTGGCGCTGGGGCTGGTGATGCTTTACAGTTCAAGCATGACGCAAGTCGGCGCGCGTTACATCATGCTGCAACTTCTCTGGTGTGCGTTCGGCTTCGCCCTCTGCGTGGCGGCGACCGCTCTTGATTATCAATTGCTCAAAAAACTCGCCTGGCCGATTTTTATCCTTGCGGTACTTTTGCTCCTGCTTGTGCTCGTTCCGCACATCGGCAGAAAAATCAACGGCGCGCGTCGTTGGTTCGATTTTTACGGCATGCGTTTTCAGCCGTCCGAATTCGGAAAAATCGCGCTCATCATCCTGCTGGCGTGGTATGGAGACCATTGCCAGCGGCACATGCACACATGGATACGCGGCGTCATTTTGCCAGGCATCCTCATCGTGCTGATACTCGGTCTGGTTTTTGTTGAACCCGATCGTGGCACAACCATTTTGCTTGCCGCCGTCAGCGGCGCGATGCTGCTCATTGCCGGCGTCCGTTGGAAATACATTGTTCCTCCGGTTTTGCTCGGTGTGTTCGCTTTGACAGTTTCCATTTTACGGGATCCGATGCGCATGAAGCGCATTTTCAGTTGGTGGGATTTGGAGCAGAACAAGGACGGCGTCGGCTATCAGGCACATCAGGCCATGATCGCGCTCGGCTCCGGCGGCTGGACCGGCCTTGGTCTCGGGAACGGCCGCCAGAAACTCGGCTTCGTGCCGGAACATCACACCGATTTTATTTTTTCCATTATTGGCGAGGAATTGGGTTTGGTCGCGACGCTGCTGGTCGTTCTCGCGTTCGTCGTCATTGCGATTTGCGGCATTTACATCGCGCTGAACTCGCGCGACACGTTCGGATTTTTGCTTGCAGCGGGCGTCACGTTTCTAATCAGCCTGCAGGCGGCGATTAACATCGGCGTTGTCACCAGCGCGCTGCCGAATAAAGGCCTGCCGTTGCCGTTCATCAGTTATGGCGGCTCAAATCTGCTCGCCATGTTCATATGCGTCGGGATTTTGTTCAGTGTCGCGCGTCACGCCCGCGCGCGCGGCAGAATTCCCGCGGCTGCCATCGAAACCGACGAGATTTCAATCACTCAAACCACATGATCGCGCCCGGAGTCAAATCGCCCTTCGTCGCCATCGCGTGCGGCGGCACGGGCGGGCATCTGTTTCCGGGGGTGGTGGTCGCTGAACAGCTTCAGCGACGGAATTGCGCCGTCACGTTGCTCATCTCGCCGAAGGATATAGACCAGCAGGCCGTCAAATCTGCGCGTGGCATGCAAATCGTCACGCTGCCTGCTGTCGCGCTGCAAAATCGCAATTACATCTCGTTTGCGCGCAGCTTTTGGCAATCGTGGCGCGCGTCGCTGAAAATTTTCAAAGACCACCCGCCGCAGGCTGTGCTTGCAATGGGCGGTTTCACCAGCGCCCCGCCCGTTCTCGCCGCGAAGAAATTCCATGCGAAAACGTTCCTGCACGAATCCAACGCCATCCCCGGCCGCGCAAACCGCTTTCTTGCGCGCTTTGTGGATGAAGCGTTCGCCGGATTTCCCGAAGCCGCCGCCCGACTCCGCGTCCTCAAAGTCACGACGACGGGAACGCCTGTGCGCCCCCAATTTCAGCCGCGCGATCCCGCCGCGTGCCGGACTGCGCTTGGCTTTGAACCCGACCGCCCGGTGATCCTGGTCATGGGCGGCAGTCAGGGTGCAAGCGGCGTCAACGAAATGATTTTGTCCGCGTTGCCCGCGCTTGGTGAATGCGCCAAAAATTGGCAGTGGCTTCATCTCACTGGCGTAAACGATTCGGAAAAAGTCAAAAGCGCCTACGATGCCCGTGGTTTGATCGCCGTTGTCAAACCGTTTCTGGTGGAAATGGATTTGGCGCTTGGTGCGGCGACCGTTGCCGTCAGTCGCGCGGGTGCGTCGTCTCTGGCCGAAATTGCCGCGATGCGCCTGCCGTCGCTTCTGATTCCGTATCCGGCTGCGGCAAACAATCATCAATTTCACAACGCGCGCGCTTTTGAAAAAACCGGCGCGGCGCGCCTGCTCGAGCAAAAAGCCGCAACGCCCCAAAGAGTTGCCATTCTATTGCGTGAACTGGTTGAAGACGCCGCCGCCCGCTCAAAGATTCAAACCGCGCTCGCACAATGGCACGCGCCCAAGGCGGCGGAGCAAATCGCGGAAATCATGCTGGCTGCAGTTTTTTGGAGCGCGGACAGCCGTGTCCGCGCGGATGAATCTTTGCGCGAAACCAGCGGGCAATGCTGTCCGCGCTCCGATGCGGTTGAACGGCAGAATTTTTCCGCCGCATGAGAGCTATTTTGGAACGACCGATGAAAGCCGGAACACATATTGCCGACGAACTCGCTGAACATGTTTCGCGCGCGACCGTCATTTGCCGCGGGGAGCCGCTGGCAAAACACACCACGTTGTGCGTCGGTGGTCCGGCGGACATTTATATCGAGCCGGCGTCGGAAGGCGATTTGGCGGGCGTTGTGAGATTTTGCAGCAAGCATGATTTGCCGTTTTTCGTAATGGGTCGCGGCTCGAATTTATTGGTGCGCGACGGCGGTTTTTGCGGCGTGGTGATTTGTCTGGCACATCCGTGTTTCAGCCGCATCGAAGTTGCGGGTGAGCGGCTGCGCTGCGGCGCGGGCGCAAAACTGAAAAATGTAGCGTTGGAAGCGAAACGTCACGGTTTGAGCGATGTGGAATTTCTCGAAGACATTCCCGGCAGCATTGGCGGCGCGTTGCGCATGAACGCGGGCGCGATGGGCAATGCGACGTTTGATGTCGTCGAGTCGGTTCGTTTAATGGATTTCGATGGCAATGTGTGTGAACTCGCGCCGGAGGAAATGTCGGTTGAATATCGCGGTTGCGGCGTTTTGAAAACGCACATCGCGCTGAGCGCGGTATTCAAATGCACGCCCGCGCCGCGCGAAAAAATCAGGGAACGCATGAAAGTATTCAGTCAAAAGCGCTGGGAAATGCAGCCTGCCGCGCCGAGCGCCGGTTGCATATTCAAAAACCCGGCTGCGATTCCGGCGGGCAAACTGATTGACGAACTGGGCTTGAAAGGCGCGCGTGTCGGCGGGGCGATGGTTTCGGCCGAGCACGGCAATTTTATCGTGAATGATGGCAACGCGACGGCGCGCGACATTTTGGAATTGATTGAAATGTTGAAACAGCGCGCGAAAGATGAGCGCGGCATCGAATTATGCACGGAAGTTGAAATCATCGGCGAGGATTGAAAAGATTTTTATGACAAAATGACCGGCAAACTCAAAATCGTGGTGATGTTGGGCGGGCCAAGCGCGGAACGCGAAGTCTCGTTGCGTTCGGGTGCGGCGGTAACGAAAGCGTTGCGCTCGCTTGGCCACGAGGTTCATGAGCTTGATCCTCGCGATGATTCGTGGGTTTTGCCGCAGAAAATGGACGTGGTCTTTCTCGCCTTGCACGGGACTTATGGCGAGGACGGCACGGTGCAGCGGCGCTTGGATGGACTTGGAGCGGTTTACACCGGTTGCGACGCCGAATCGAGCCGCATCGCGTTTGACAAAGTGCTGACGAAAAAACGTTGCATCGAAGCCGGAATTCCGTCGGCGAGATTTTTGGTTGTGAATTCAGAAAAAGTTCCGTGGCCGGATGGCTGGAGGCCGCCGCTGGTGGTGAAACCGGTGCGGCAGGGTTCGAGCGTCGGACTGCAATTTGTCGAGCAGATCGAAGATTGGCAAAAAGCAGTAGCGGAGGCGCTGAAGTTTGATTCGGAAGTTTTGGTCGAGGAGAAAATTGTCGGGCGTGAATGCACCGTGGGCATTTTGGATGACGAGGCGTTGCCGATTGTTGAAGTTCGTCCGAAAGTCGGTTCTTACGATTATAGAAACAAATACACAGCGGGCTGCACGGAGTATTTTTGCCCCGCGCCATTTGACGCGGCGCTGACGGAACGGATTCAGGAAGCGGCGCTGGGCGCGTTTAAGGCGATTGGCGGTCGTGATTACGCGCGCATTGATATGATGGTGCGTGCAAGCGGCGAACCGGTTGTGCTTGAGGTTAACACGCTGCCGGGCATGACGGAAACGAGTTTGCTGCCGAAGGCGGCGGCGGCGGCGGGTTTGAATTACGGGCAGCTTTGCCAGCGAATGGTGGATTTGGCGTTGAAAAGGAAATGAAAAATGAAGAATGTAAGATGCAGAATCGAACAAACTTTGAGCCATTACCCGAATCAGAGGTTCGCTCTTCATTCATCATTCATCATTCTTAATTCTGCATTTCATCATGTGGTTTAGACGCGAACAAAAAAACCGGCGATTGAGGCGTGGACGCGTGCTCGACGTGAAACTGCGTTCGAGTCAGGTGCGCGCCGCGCGCACGCGGCTGGCGGTAATCATGCTGGGCGTCACCTTTGGAACGGTGGCCGGACTTTATTTGTTATGGCGCACGGGCGAGTGGACGCTGGACAAATTTGTTTATAAAAATTCCGAGTTCGCCATTCAGCGGATTAATGTGCAAACCGATGGTGTTATTGCCCCGGACCAACTGCGCCGCTGGTCTGGAGTGAAGCTCGGCGAAAATTTGATCGCGCTTGATTTGGCGTCGGTGAAACGCAATCTGGAACTTGTTTCGACCATTGATTCTGTTTCCGTCGAGCGCATCCTGCCGCGCACACTGCGAATTCGCGTGACGGAACGCCAGCCGGTGGCGCAAGTGGACGTGCCGTGCGCGGGCACAACGGGTGGAATAACGGTTTCAGTTTTTCAATTGGACGCGGATGGTTACGTGATGCAACCGCTCGACCCCCGGCTGTGCGTGATTCCATTGTCGCAAGTAAGCGGGCAATTGCCGGTGATTGTGGGACTAAACATGTATGAATTGCGGCCCGGTCATCGCGTCGAATCGCCCCAAGTGCGGGCCGCATTGCAATTGGTGGCTGCGTTCGACCATTCGCCGATGTCGGGGTTTGTGGATTTACAACGCATTGATGTTTCGTCACCGGGAATCGTTGTCGCAACGACAGAGCAGGGCAGCAAGATTACTTTTGGCCTCGACAATTTGGATCAGCAATTGCAACGCTGGCGCAAAATTTACGATTTGGGACAGAGTATGAACAGGGCCATCGTGACGCTCGATTTGGCGGTTTCCAACAACGTTCCGGTTCGTTGGATGGAAGCCAGCGTGCCGCCGGTCACTGTGCCAAAATCGGTCAACCCAGCACACATTCGGAGGAAAAATGTTTGATGCTTCATCCATCATCGTCGGTTTGGAAATCGGCACGTCCAAGGTTTGTGCCGTCGTTGGCGAACAAAGCGCCGGTGGCTCACTCAACATCATCGGCCTCGGCCAGGCGCGCTCACGCGGCGTGCGCAAGGGCGAGATTGCGGACCCGGCGCAGGCCGAGGAGGATGTGCGCAACGCCATCGTCGAGGCCGAGCAAATGGCCGACGTGGAAATTCGCAACGTTTATCTTGGCGTGACGGGCGGGCATATCCGCGGCTTCAACAATCGCGGCGCGCATCCGGTGGTTTCTGCCGACCGCGAAATTTCCGAGGACGACGTGCAGGACGTGATCAAAAACGCAAAGGCAATCAATTTGCCGACGGAAAACAACGTCGTTCACGCCATTCGCCAGCACTTTTTGGTGGACGGACAGGACGGCGTGACAAATCCGGTCGGAATGCTCGGTTCGCGACTTGAAGTGGACATGCACGTTGTTCACGGCAACACAAACCGTTTGCAAAATGCCATTCGCCTCGTCAAGGGCCTGCAGCTTGACGTGGACGGAATTGTGTTCAACGGCCTAGCCTCGTCGCTCGCGTTGTTGACCAACGAGCAAAAGGAGCTTGGAGCGCTGGTCATTGACATCGGCGGCGGCACGACCGATTACGTCGTTTACGCCAACGGCGTCATCAAATACACCGGCGTTTTGGCCATCGGCGGCGACCACGTTTCCAACGACCTAGCTTATGGTCTGAAGGTGCCGTTGAGCCGCGCGGAAAAACTCAAGCTCGAACATGGTTCGGCGTTGCTGGACGGGGAAAACAAAGGCCAAACCGTCACGATCACCAATGAGCTCGGCCTGCCGATCAAGACGATTAACGTCGAGCATTTGCGCCAAATCATGTCGCTGCGTTTGGAGGAAATTTTCCAGCTCGTCGCGCAGAATTTGGAGCAGGCTGGGCTGTTCAATTACTTGCGCGCGGGTGTTTTTCTGTGCGGCGGCTGTGCGCGCGTGCCACACATCGCCAAACTCGCCGAACCCATTTTGCAAATGCCGGTGTCACTCGGCCAGACCAATTCCATCAGCGGCCTGAAATCGGCGCTCGCCCAGCCGGAATTCATCACCGGCATCGGCCTTGTGAAATTCGGCTCGTTCAAAACCCGCAAACCCGAAGGCCGCCCGTCGCTGGCCCAGGGAATCAAAGGTACCATCGCGAGCCTCTTGCGCCGGTCATAATAATCATGAGTTATGAAAACCAAAACCCAGACTTCACCAGCGGTTTTTAAACCGGCCAGAATGCCCGCCGTAAAAATTTTTGGTGTGGGCAGCGCCGGCGTCCATCTGATCGACGCCATGGGCGGGGGGGGATTCACAGGCGCGGCTTTCATTGCGGTCAACACCGACTCACCATCGCTTGAGGCGTCGTCCGCGCCGGTAAAAATCCAGCTCGAAACAAAATTACTGCGCGGCCTTGGCACTGGCGGCGATCCTGAACGCGGTCGCGCGGTTGCCGAGGAACAATTTACCATGCTCAAAACCGCTTGCGAAGGCGCGGATGTGGTGTTCATCGTCGCCGGTTTGGGCGGTGGCGCTGGCAGTGGCATCAGTCCCGTGCTGGCGCACGCGGCGAAGGAAACCGGCGCACTGGTGCTGGCGTTTGTGACACTGCCATTCACCTGCGAAGGCAACCACCGCCAACAGCAGGCACTGCAGGGATTGGAACAACTCAAAGCCGTCGCCGATGGCGTTATTTGCCTGCCATGCCAGAAAACGTTCAAGTTGATTGACGAAAACACCAATGTGCTCGACACATTCCGCATCATCGGCGATTTGCTGATCGGGGGTGCGCATGGCGTGTGGCGATTGCTTACACAGCCGGGCTTGATCCAGATTCATTTCGACGATTTGTGTGTGCTGGTGCGTGACCGCCATTCCGAAAGCGTCTTTGCCTCCGTCGAGGCGAGTGGTCCGGCGCGCTCGCGTGAAGCGGTGGAAAAATTGCTTGCGCATCCGTTGCTCGACGAAGGCCGTGCGCTAGCCGAATCCGATGCCGTGCTTGTGAGCCTGATGGGTGGAAAAGATTTGACGATGGCCGAGGTGAACCGCGTGATGGAACAAATCGGCCGCCATTGTGAATACGCGCAAATCATCATGGGCGCGGCGGTGGACGAAACGCTGAAGAATCGTTTGTCCGTGACCGTCATTGCGGCAAAACAAAACGCAGTGGCCGCAAAATTGCCGGCGGCGGCTACGCCCGAAGAACCGTCGGAACAAGAAGAAATTTCGTGCGGTTTCGGTGCCCGTCCGGTGCGCAACCTTGTGCAGTCGCCGTCATTGACGATGGAGCAACGCGAACCCCGAATGCTTTCGGGGCTGGCCAAACAACCCGGTGGCCGGACGCGAAAAGTCGGCCCTAAAATGCTTCAGACACAATTGCCGCTGGCGATTATTTCCAAGGGGCGGTTTGACAAAAGCGAACCGACAATTCACAAAGGCGAGGACCTCGACATCCCGACTTACATTCGCCGCGGCGTGCCGTTGAATTGAAGCGTTTGGATGGGCTGTAACTGTGGTGGGGCGAGCGTCCTCGCGAGCCGGAAATTTTGGAGTGCGGCGACGCGTCGCCGCTTTGAAAGCGCGGACATGTCCGCGCACTCCACAATCCGCAATCCGAATTCCGTATTGGAAACGGGCGGACTGGTCATGTCGTAGCCTTAGCGAAGGTAGATGCGCAGCCAGTTGAAAATGACTCATCTCGCACAGGGCGAAGAAACTTCCGCCGCCAAAATCATTTTGGAATGGACGACCGGGGCAAGTGGCGTTTGAATTTGCGGAATGAAGATATGTGAATTTATTGAAAAAGTTCTCCCGTTCGTCGTTGGAGCTTTGACTTCCGGCCTTGTTGGCGTCTGTCTGTTTTTTCTCAAGCGCAAACGAGATGCCAAAGACTCCTTCTTGGTTTTCATATCGCAGCAACGTATCCGCGTCGAGGCCATTCGGGATTCGCGGTTTTTCACAAAGGATTTTCAGCAATTCCATGCCAAAAGTAGGCAAGAGCTTACAGATGCTGTTGCGCGAGTATGGCCGTTCTTAAATCGTTGCAGCAAATCCCGCATTAAGGATCTGTGGACAAAGTATGATCAAATATCACCTGATAAGTTGGATAGTAAATGGGAACAAGAAGGGGGAGTATATGTTGCGCTTTATGAGAAGTTTTCTGAAAAAGGCGCGCCACCAAAACCAAGCACAATACTGCTTCATTATTTGCGCGAGTTTGAAGATGTAGCCAAATGACGAGCTTGTCAGCCAGCGGGAACCAACTCATTTTGCACAGGGCGAAGAAACTTCCGCTGCCAAAATCATTTTGTGATGGACGACAGGGGTATGGTGACGATTGAACTTTAATTGAGTTGTGCTATATCACTTCCATGAGCGAACCGCAAAAACCTTCTGAAGAAAACGAGTCCGAAGCTGCCGAGCAGAATAACGCAGAGGATCAATGCAAGGTGGGCGAAGACTACTACTTTTGCGAAGTCGCGTTGGGTATTCCGACTGCGGTGGAAGCGGTGAAGTGGTTTCGCAAAGCCGCCGAGCAGAATTACACCCCTGCTCAATTCAATCTGGGCTACTGCTACGCCAATGGCCGAGGTGTGGCGAAGGATTATGTGGAGGCGGCGAAGTGGTATCGCAAAGCCGCCGAGCAGAATGACGTCGGTGCTCAATTAAATCTAGGTTACTGCTACGCCAATGGCAACGGCGTTGAGAAAGATAAGGTGAAGATGGTGGAGTGGTTTCACAGGGCAGCCGAGCAGGGAAATGCCGATGCGCAATTCTACATAGGCTTCATGTATTGGACTGGCAGAGTCTTCACGCAAGACAATGTTGAAGCGGTTAAATGGTTTCGCAAATCAGCCGAGCAGAATTACCCCCATGCTCAACACGCTCTAGGCTGCTGCTACGCTTATGGCCAGGGCGTGGCGAAGGATAGGGCGGAGGCCGCAAAGTGGTATCGCAAAGCCTCCTTGCCAAATAACGCCCGCGCTCAATGCAGTCGGGGCTACTGTTACGCCAAAGGTTTAGGTGTGGCGAAGGATTATGCGGAAGCGGCGAAGTGGTATCGCAAAGCCGCCGAGCAAAATTACGCCCGTGCTCAATACTGTCTGGGCTGCTGCTACGCCAATGGCGAAGGCGTGGAGACAGATGTAGTGGAGGCCGCAAAGTGGTTTCGCAAAGCGGCCGAACAGAATCACGCCGAGGCTCAATACAATCTGGGCGAATGCTATTACAGAGGCAAAGGCGTAACCAAAGACTATATGGAGGCATACAGATGGTTTACATGGGCCTTGTCGCAATATGTAGCAGGAGCCAAACAATATCTTGCTATTACTGAGAGGTGCATGACTCCGGAGCAAATAGCCGAAGCGCAGCGTCTGGTTCGTGGGTTCTGGCCGCGCAAAGCCAGATTCCGACATCGGCGGCATATGTATCCAGGGTTTCTTGCCTAAGCTGGCCAAAGGGGAAATCGCGTCGTTGTCCGGCGGAAGTTCTGCCTCCCAACGGACGCCCCGGTGGTGCGTCCCCACAAAATTACACTTCCTTGCGCGGGAACAACGGAGAAGGCTCGCCGATTTTGTGGCCGGGCTTCAATTTGCCCCAGACGGCTTCTGAAAATTTGTCCGGCGTTTCATTCAAACCAAGCTGCGAATAAATTTTCGTCGCCGTGCCGGGCAAAAACGGCCAGAGCAAAACAGCCAGCACGCGGCAGATTTCTGTTAGATTGTAAAGCACCTCGTCCAGCCGCTTTGATTGTGCTGGATCCTTGGCCAGCTTGAACGGCGCGGTCTGGTCAACGTACTGGTTGGCTCGCGTGACGAGTCCCCAGATGCTTTGCAACGCGGCCTGAAGCTGATTTTGCTCAAGAAAGGTGCATGTTGCTTTAGCTATCATGGCGACTTCGGTCGCCAGTTCATTTGATTTTGCTGGCACGATTCCGTTGCGATAGCGTTTGAGCATCGAAAGCGAGCGGTTGACGAGATTGCCGAGGCCGTTGGCGAGTTCGGCGTTGTAACGCGCCTTGAATCCGGAGTCGGTCCAGTTGCCGTCCGGGCCGATGTCGAGTTCGCGCAGCACGTAAAAACGAAACGCGTCCACGCCCCATTCGTCAATGACCGCGATCGGGTCAACGATGTTACCGGTGCTTTTGCTGATCTTCGCGCCGTCCTTTTGCCACCAGCCGTGGATGAGAATTTGTTTTGGTAATGGCAATCCCATCGCCTTGAGCATGATCGGCCAATAGACAGCATGAAATTTCACGATGTCCTTGCCGATGACGTGAATGTCGGCGGGCCACAAAGACAGTTGAGAGTTGAGAGTTGAAGGTTGAGAGCCAAGCGCGTTGAGCACAACCGGATCGCCGAGCGCGGCGGGAATGCTGATGTAATTCACCAGCGCGTCGAACCAGACATAGGTCACGAAATCCTTGTCGAAGGGCAGGGGAATGCCCCAGTTCAATCGCGCCGTTGGACGGGTAATGCACAAGTCTTCGAGTTCATTATTTTTAAGAAAGCCGAGCACTTCATTGCGGCGATGGTCGGGCGCGACGAATGACGGATTTTTTTCGACGTAATCAATCAACCATTGCTGGTGCACCTTGAGTTTGAAGTAGTAATTGTCCTCGAGCAGTTCGACGACTTCACCGTAACTTGGATCAAACGTGCCGTCGGGAAGGCGGTCTTTTTCAGTCAAAAACGTTTCTTCTTTCGTCGAATAAAACCCTTTGTAGGTTTTTTTGTAAAACTGTCCGGCGTCATGGAGTTTGGTGAGGATGGCCTGGACAAATTCCTTGTGGCGCGGTTCAGTGGTGCGGACAAAATCATCATTGGTCAGCTCCAATTTTTTGGCAAACGCCTTCCAATCCTTAGCGAGTTCATCGCAATATGATTGCGGCGTCTTGCCCTCGGCGATGGCGGTCTGCTGGACTTTCTGGCCGTGTTCGTCAAGGCCGGTGAGGAAAAAAATCTCCTGCCCCAGACTGCGTCGCGCCCGTGCGATGACGTCGGTGACGATTTTTTCGTAGGCATGGCCGAGATGCGGCTGGCCATTGACGTAATCAATCGCGGTGGTGATGTAAAACCGTTTGCTCATGTGAAAAACAGTGTGAAGGACAGATGCAGTATTGGCAACTACGTGGTGCGTTCAAGCTTGCGATAAGGCTTGTTTAAGGCTAAAAACTGGCTGGCTGTGGCGGAAAACCAGCCAGATAAAACCGCATGAAACCTGAACTTTCCAATTTCGCCGCCCGCCTTCTCCCGCTATTGCGGGATACGGCGCGGCAAGCGCCAGACGATGAGTTTAACGAACTCGCGCTTGAACTTTTCGCGCTCCAGTTTAAATACAATTCCGCTTATCGTATAATTTGCGAGGCACAAAAACGCCCACCGGAAGTTGTCGAACATTGGACGCGAATCCCCGCAGTGCCGGCGGCGGCGTTCAAGGAATTGGAATTGACCTGCCTTGCGCCAGACGAGCGCACCGCTGTTTTTCATTCGAGCGGCACGACGGAGCAAAAACCAAGCCGCCACTATCACAGCGCCGAGTCATTAAAAATTTACGAGGCATCATTGTTGCCTTGGTTTCTTGAATATGTCCTGCCGGATTTACGAATTACGAATTGCGATTTCCGATTGGAAAACAAATCCGCAATCGGCAATCTGCAATCGGCAATTTTCCTGACGCCGCTGCCGGAGCAGGCGCCACATTCGTCGCTCGTCCACATGTTTGAAACGGTGCGGCAAAAAATTGGTGGGGCGAGCGTCCCCGCGAGCCGGGCCGAATTTCTCGGCAAAATCGCAGCGGACGGCTCGTGGACGCTGGATTTCGATGTAATCGTCCAAAAGCTAAAAGCGGCCTGCGACAAAGCGACGCCTGTGACATTGCTCGGCACAGCGTTTTTATTTGTGCATCTGCTCGATTTTCTGGGTGAACGGAATTTGCTGTTCCGGCTGCCGCTTGGTTCGCGTGTGATGGAAACCGGTGGCTACAAGAACCATTCACGCACGATGCCGAAGGACGAATTGTATACGCTCATCACAGAGCGGCTCGGCATTCCGCAAAGCCACATTGTTTGTGAATACGGCATGAGCGAGTTGAGTTCACAAGCCTATGACGAGGCCATTGGTAGGGCGGGCTGTCCCCAGCCCGCCGGGTGGCGGCGCGGTGAGGACACCGCGCCCTACCTTCGTCGGTATTTTCATTTCCCTCCGTGGGCGCGGGTGCAGATCATTTCGCCTGAAACGAACCGTGAAGTGGCAGACGGCGAAACCGGTCTGATTCGCGTTTTTGATTTGGCGAATGTCTTTTCCGTCATGGCAATTCAGACGGAAGATTTGGGCGTTCGCCACGGTGACGGTTTTGAGTTGCTTGGCCGTGCGCAATTTGCTGAACCTCGAGGTTGTTCATTGATGAGCGTTGAATCCGAATGAATTTACCAAACTATTTTCTCGCCGATCTGCCGCCGGAGGCGACCCTGTCGCCGGCGATGATCGCGGAGGCTTGTCAGACGCTCAAACGCAATCGTGAGCGCTATCTTACATCGCGTTCCACCAACAGTATGGTGAAAGTATTGAGTGAAGTGGCTGCAAACTGGCTTCAAGCCGGCGATCCGTTCCGAAAACTCGCGCTTGAACTGGGGCCGGCGAAAATGGGTTTTTCACGCGAAACACTGGCGAAGGGGCTGGACAATTTTTTCCGGCAACTCACACCTGATAATTTTAACATGCTGCTCGTCCAGGAGTTCGGTGATGCGAAACGGCTGGATGGGTTCTGCGCCGACGGCGAACATAATCGTATGCGCGCGGCAATGGCAATCGGACCGGAACTTCTCGTTCACATCACGGCGGGCAGTATTCCGAATCCGACGCTGACGGGCATCGTTTTTGGTTTGCTCGTGCGTTCGGCTCAATTTGTGAAATGCGCGAGCGGTGCATCATTCCTTCCGCGATTATTCGCACACTCGATTTACGATGCCGACCCCAAGTTGGGAGCGTGTTTGGAAATCGCCGGGTGGCGCGGGGGGAACGTGGATTTGGAGAATGTGTTGTTTGCGGAAGCCGATTGCGTGACGGCGACCGGCAGTGACGAGACGCTCGCAGTCCTTCGCCCGCGTTTGCCGGTCAAAACCCGTTTTCTCGGCTATGGCCATCGTGTGAGTTTTGGTTTTGTGGCGCGCGAGGTTTTGTCGGACCCGGATGCGCGGCGCGTGGTGACGAATGCCGCGGAGGATGTGGTGGCGTGGAACCAACTCGGCTGTCTTTCGCCGCATGTGATTTACGTTCAATCAGGTGGCGAAATTTCCCCGGAAAAATTCGCCGAATGGCTCGCGGAGGAATTGGAGCAGCGCGAACAAACCGAACCGCGCGGTGAACTGGCGGCGGAACACGCAGCAGCCATTGCATCACGCCGTTCGATTTACGAAATCCGCGCGGCGCATTCGCCTGACGCCACGCGGCATTGGTGCAGCAAGGATTCGACGGCGTGGACGGTGATTTTTGAAGCGGACGCGCGCTTTCAAATGTCATGCCTGAACCGCTTCATTTATGTGAAGGGCGTGAAAGATTTGAACGAAATGCTGCAAAATACCGAGGTCGTGCGTGGCCACGTCTCAACCATCGGCATCACCGTGCCCGAAGAAAAGATACGCGAACTGGCGGAGCAACTGGCGCGTTGGGGCGCAACGCGGGTGTGTCCGCTCGGCCGGATGCAAAATCCGCCTTTGACGTGGCGGCACGATGGCCGGCCGGCGCTGGGTGATTTGGTAACGTGGACGGACTTGGAAATGTAATTAACCACGAATGAACACGAATCGACACGAATGTTTTGATGTAAATTTCATGAATTAGCGCACAAATTCTTATTCGTGTTTATTGGTGTAAATTCGTGGTTGAAGTTTTTATGAAAATGGAATTACGAAAGACATTTCAATTCGAGGCGGCGCATTTGCTGCCACGATTGCCGAAATCACACAAGTGCCGACGGTTGCACGGACACAGCTTCAAGGTGGAAGTTGCGGTTGCAGGCGAATGCGACCCCAAACTCGACTGGCTGATGGATTACGCCGACATTACGGCGGCGTTCAATCCGATTTGGGAAAAGATTGATCATCACTATCTCAACGAAATTCCCGGACTGAAAAATCCGACTAGTGAAAACATCGCGGTCTGGATTTGGACGAAGTTGAAGCCGAAACTGCCGTTGCTCATGGAAGTTGTTGTGGCCGAAACCTGCACAGCACGATGTGTTTATCGTGGTGAATAAAGCCGCCTGACATGGTTGACATTACCAAAGTCACGAATTTCAAGCGCACACAAGCCGAATTGGAAGAATTTTGGCTTGTGGCAATTTGCGTTGCCGGAAAGAACGGAACCACACAGGCGCGGAAAGTTCACGATTTTTTGGACGGACTGAACGGCAACACGCCATTTCAGAAGATTCAGAAGTTGGATGAAGCTGGCAAGCTATTAAAGCGATTACAGACTGTCAAAATGGGGCAATACAATCGGATTAAAAAAGCGTTTCGGGAAAGCCTTCACTTGGACTTGAGGAAATGCACTTTGGACGATTTGACTGGCATTTCTGGCGTTGGCGGCAAAACGTCTCGATTCTTTTTGCTCCATTCACGTGCCGACTGTGAGCACGTCGTTTTGGACACGCATATTTTACGATTCTTGCGTGAAAAGTGCGGCTTAAAGAAAATTCCTAAATCCACTCCATCAAGCCCGAAACAATATGCCGCGATTGAAGTTAAGGCACGAAAAGCAATCCGCGCCAAGTTTCCGAAAGATTCAATGGCCGATGCAGACTTAAAGATATGGCTTACCATGTCTGGCCGCGCCTGATAAAACAACGAATTCTTCCTGCGCGAAGACGCACTAAACGCCTGTAAATCCGCAAAAACTTTTGTGTCCTTTGTGCTTTTTTGCGGCTAATCTTTTCCAATGAAGCCGTTGACTTCCTACACTTGCAAGCTGACCGACGAACAGGCGTCGGCGCTCGAAACCGCCTTGAGTTCGCGCGGCTTCAAATTTCGCGCGGTGCCGTATGCGCGGTTCGCCGGTGAAAAGGACAAAATCGGCGTGGTGTTTTACGAGAGCGGTAAATTGGTGGTGCAGGGGAAGGGCACGCAGGAATTCATCGAGTTCGTGCTGGAGCCGGAAGTTTTGAAACTGGCGCGGCTGGGTTATGAAACGGTTTTAAATCCTGATTTGCTGTTGCCGCGAATTGGCGTGGATGAAAGCGGCAAGGGCGATTTCTTCGGGCCGCTGTGCGTGGCCGGAGTTTATGTGAACGAGAGCGTCGTCAAGGCGTGGCAGGACAAGGGCATCCGCGATTCAAAAAACATTTCGAGCGACAAAAAAATCGGTGAGTTGGCAAAACTGATTCGCAAAACTTCCGGTTGCGTGATGGATGTCGTCACGATTGGCAACGAGGCTTACAACCGGCTTTATGCTAGGATGAAAAATGTGAATGCGATTCTAGCATGGGGCCATGCGCGCGTGATTGAAAACCTCATGGGCCAGCGGCATCAAATGAATCCCGCGCCTGTGAAAGCCATCAGCGACCAGTTCGCGTCGAACAAGGAAGTTGTGGCGAAAGCGCTGATGTCGTTGGGACGGGAAATTGAATTGGTTCAGCGTCATCGTGCGGAGGAAGATTTGTCGGTGGCGGCGGCTTCGATTCTGGCGCGGGACGAATTCGTGAAAGGTCTGGCGAAACTGGAAAAACAATTTGCAATGAAATTGCCAAAAGGCGCATCGGCAGCGGTGGATGCGGCGGCGAAAAAAATTGTGGAAGAGCGGGGCGCGGAAAGTTTGCCAAAAATTGCCAAGGTGCATTTCCGCACGGCGTTTCGTGCGCAAGGCCTGCCGGAACCGCCGAAAAAGGAATGGCGGTGTGGCTAAACCAAACTGCATCGAATTACCGGACTGCAAGCCGATTCCGATTCTTTACGAGGACCGCTCGGTCATTGCCGCGGACGCCACTTGCCGAAGCTGGGAAAAACCCGTATGGTATCCCCATGAAATTCCGTGTGCATGTTGAGCCGGATGAGGACGGGGTGTTCGTGGCAGAATGTCCGACTTTGCCCGGCTGCATTTCCCAAGGCCGCACCCGGCCCGAGGCGCTGGACAACATCAAGGACGCCATCGCCGGTTATCTGGCCAGCCTCGAAAAACACGGTGAAGCCATTCCTTTGCCTGTCAACGAAGAGGTGGTTGAGGTGCCGGCATGAGCCGCTTGCCGGTGTGTTCCGGAGCGGATGCCGTGCGGGCGTTTTGTTGTCTGGGCTACGAGGTGGATCACCAGACCGGCAGCCACATTATTTTGCGTCATCCTTCCCAAAGGCGCTTAACAGTGCCCAACCATCGTGAACTGGCCAAGGGAACTTTGCGGGCTTTGATTCGTGAAGCCGGACTCACCAAGGAACAGTTCACGGATTTGCTGCATTGATCCGACCGGAATTCACCGGAAGTCTTGCCGCATTACTGCATGGCCCGACCCAATTACATCGAATTACCTGGCTGCGAGCCGATTCCGATTCTTTATGAGGACCGCTCGACGCTGGCGATTGACAAGCCGCGCGGCTGGATGCTCGCGCCGGTGGCGTGGCAGAACACGTCGCGCAATCTGCAGGCGGCCATTGAATCCTCCATCGCTGCGCGAGATTTCTGGGCGCGGTCGCGCGGACTGAAATTTCTTCGCCACGTTCATCGCCTCGACGCGGACACGAGCGGCATTTTGCTTTTTGCCAAAAGCCCCGGCGCGGTCAAAAGGTTTTTTGATTTGTTCGAGAACCGCAAAATAGAGAAGACGTATCTGGCCGTCGTCGTTGGCGAGCCGAAACAAAATGAATGGACGTGCGAACTCAAACTCGCGCCGGACAAAAAACGATTCAGAAAAATGAAAGTGAACGAGCGTTTTGGCAAAGAAGCCGAAACACATTTCAAACTTTTGAAGACGCGTGGAAAATATTCCCTGGTCGAAGCAAAACCTGTCACCGGTCGCACGCACCAGATTCGCGTGCATCTGGCTGAATCCGGCTGCCCGGTGGTGGGTGATGAGCTTTACGGACGGGAAGACAGCAAGCTGGAGTTGGGTTTGCGCGCGGTGCGATTGGCCTACACCGACCCATTTATAAAAAAGCGCGTGGAAATCCACGCGCCGACGGAAGAATTTTTGAAGGAATACGGGTTTAAGAAAAGGTAGGGGGCATCTCGCCGGGATGCCCATTTAGGAGGCGGAACTTCCGCCTGTCGCCTCGGCGAGGCGACCCTACCATATATTATTAATCCGCGTATTTGACACTACAGCCATAAGGTTTCGTTTGAGAGACTTCAATGGGTTTACCGGCAAGCAAATCATCCACGGCTTCACGGACGTAATTACGGGCTGTTTTAGGATCGTGTATCGGATCGGGTTTGTTGTCGATTGCGCCCGCGTAAACCAAGATGCCGTTTTTATCAATGACGAACATGTCCGGCGTGGTTTTCATGCCGTAAAGATGACCCACTGCGCCGGAATTGTCGTCGAGCCATGCCGTCGCGATTATTTTCTTGTCGGCCCATTCCTTTTTGGCCTGCTCTGGTGTGCGATAGCTGGGATGTTTTGGGTTCACGGAATTGACAATCAGCCATACCACACCCTTGGCCGCCAAGTCGCTTTGCAATGCCTGCATTGCACCGGTTCGGTATTGATTGTTACAGAACGGGCAATCGGAATTGTAAGATTCCAACACGACAATCTTGCCCTTGTAATCGATCAATTTGACGGTCTTGCCGTTGATATCCGTGGCCGTGAAATCCGGGGCGGGTTTACCGATGTCCAACGCCATTGCGCTGACTGCCAATGCCATTCCGGTCAATAAAACAAATAATTTTTTCATAGGTTCAGAAATGTTAATTATTTGATTAAGTGACACGAATCTACCCGATGTCGTTCAAAAGTCAACGGGCCGCGCGGTCGAGGGCATTCAGCACAATGCCCGGTGTCAGAATTTCCGGCAGCACGATTGTCGGTGCATCGGCGTTTTTCGGGTAAACTAAAACCAGCGGCACACCTGCGCGGTCATAGCGGTTCAGTTCCGCCGTGATGGCGTCGGGGAAATGCGTGTAATCGCCCAGCAACGTGATGGCGTTGATTTCCTTCAGTTTTGAGCGCACGGGCGAAATTTCGATGCTGGTTTTTTTGTTCACCTGGCAAGTGAGGCACCAGTCGGCGGTAAAATCCACGAGCACCGGATGTCCTTCGCTGCGCGCTTTCGCCACTGCTTCAGGACTCCATCGCTGCCAATCAATGCCATCCGGCGAGTTTATTAGAGGTCCCGTTGTATCTTCGACGGCAATAGGCGCGCGCCAATCCAGCCGGCTTTCCAAGGCATAAACATAACCGCCAATCAACAAAATCAGGACAATTACCGACGCCAATCCGCGCCGCACCCGGCCGCGTTGGACGAACTCGCCAAAAATCCACGCGGCGAGCGCGACGAGCACGAGAAAAACACCGAGCCATAGAACACGTTTGCCGTAGTCACCGTAAGCCAGATTGAACAGCCAGACTGCCGTTGCCAGCATCGGGAAGCCCATCACAATTTTGAATTTCTCCATCCACGCGCCCGGCTTCGGCAAGAACTTCAACCACGCCGGATTCCAGCTCAATAGAACATACGGTGTAGCGAGGCCGGTGCCGACGGCCAGAAACATCAGCACAATGACCGGCGCGCTTTGCGCGAAAGCAAATCCCAGCGCAACGCTCAAAAATGGGGCGGTGCAAGGCGTTGCCAAAGCGGTTGCCAGCACACCGTTGAAAAATGCGCCCGCCACGCCGTGCTTCGATGCAAGTTCGCCCGCGGCATTCAGCGCACGTCCGCCCAATGAAACTTCAAACACGCCGAACAAATTCAACGCCACGAGCGTGACGAGTGTTGTAAGACAGACGACAAAAACCGGGCTGCCGAATTGCATTCCCCAACCAGCCTTGTGTCCGGCGGCTTTGATGCCGATGACGATGGCCGCGAGCGCGAGGAACGACACCAGCACGCCGAGTGCATAGACGAGACCGAGTTTGCGCACGCGACGCGGCTCGCTTCTGGCTTCGCCGACGAAGCCGAGAATTTTCAGCGCGATGACCGGCAGCACACACGGCATGATGTTGAGAATCAATCCGCCGATAAAGGCGTAGAGCAGCATTCGCCACAGCGACTGCGAAAGTAGCGCAGGCGTCTCGCCTGCCCGGGCAGGCAGGATGCCTGTCCCGCTTTCCCGCGATGTTTGCGATGAAATCGTTTCACCGGCTGGAGGTCGTTCGCTGACGAGCAATTTGACTTCAAAGCCGGTTCGTAGATTGCCGGTTTCTGTGACAATCACGCCGCTGATTTCTCCTGGCCAATCGCCGGAGAATTTTTTAACGAATTTATTTACTATGGTTGAGTTACTATATTCGTCGAAAGTTGATTTGGTTTTGGGTTGAATTTCAAAATCGTCGCTTGCATCTGGGAAAAAGTCCACAGCGCCGGACTTGGGAGGCTTGATTTGGATTAAGAGTGATCTTGGATTGGCGTTTGTTGAATCATACCACCGTGCGTAGACGGTTAAATTCGTGGCCGATTTTGGAACTTTATTTTGCCAGAATTCAATTGTCGCGGCATCGGCTGAAGCTTTGGTTTGGTCGCCGATATTGAGCGTGGTCTCAACGGTCGCCTTGCCCGGGATGCACGCTTTCTTGCATTCGAGCCACGAGACGTCAGCCTTCAAATCAAGCGGACCGGGCTTCAAATCGTTGGCGAGCCTGAGCGGCACCAGAAGGACGACCTCATCATTGTAACCGTAAGTGGTGACCTCGGCGGGCGGCAGTTTTTCCGGCAACGGCCATTGGATTTCGCCGGCGGTGACGCCGGGTGGCAATTGCCACTGGATTTTGGTGGCCATGCCGGCGGCACCGGGATTTTTCCAATACGTATGCCAGCCTGATTCCATTTTCAAATCCACGCCGGCCCAAATCGTGTCGCCGGGTCGCGCGATGTCGGCGGACAAAATCAGCTGCGCCTGCGTGTGCGCGGCGTGGGCAAAATTTCCGGCAAGGCCAAGAAAAATTACGATGAGCAGATTCGAAAAAGCTCGCACAGGGATATAGTTGCACGAAAATGGGGAAAATTAGAATATTTTTTCACAATTATGACGAAGCGCTTGTCCTAATTAAAAATCCGCCTGAACGAAATAGATTAACAAGTAACGATGCAAGTCGATACCAATGCAACTTACAACTGGCTGTGCGCGGGGGATGAAATTTTTCCCGCGATGTTTGCCGCCATTGATGCCGCAAAAAAATCGGTCTGTCTGGAAATTTACACTTACACGAACAGCCTGCTGGGAAGACGTTTTCGTGAGGCGCTGATTCGTGCTCAAGTCCGTGGCGTGCGTGTCCAAGTGCTCATAGATGCGGTTGGTTCAATGTCATTGTCGGACAGTTTTTGGGAGCCGCTGCGGAACGCCGGCGGTGAAGTGCGCCAGTTCAATCCGATGGCATTGAAACGGTTCTGGATTCGCAATCATCGCAAATTGCTCGTGTGCGATGAGCGCGTGGCCTTCGTCGGCGGCTTCAACGTTGCGCCTGAATACGAAGGCGACGGTGTCGAACGCGGTTGGTGCGACGTGGGGTTGAAACTCGAAGGCAGGCTTGTCCCGCAACTGGCGATGTCCTTTGACGAAATGTTCGCGCGCGCCGATTTCCGGCACAAACATTTTGTGAGACTTCGCAAACTCGGCGCGAAAAAAATCGTCGCCTTGCCGACGGAACAAATCCTGTTCAGCGGGCCGGGTCGGGGACGAAGCCCCATCAAACGCGCATTGCGAAAAGATTTGGCGCGCGCAAAACAGGTCCAGATCATCGTCGCCTATTTTCTACCGACGTGGAGGATTCGGCGCGATTTGATGCGCGTGGCGCGTCGCGGTGGACGCGTGCAATTGATTTTGGCCGGCAAGTCCGACGTGCTTCTTTCGATGCTCGCCGCGCAAAGTTTGTATCGCCGGTTTTTGAGCGGTAACATCGAGATTTACGAATATCAGCCGCAAATTTTGCACGCCAAACTGATCATCGTGGATGACATCGTTTATATTGGATCAGCCAATCTCGATCCGCGCAGCCTGCACATCAATTACGAACTGATGATTCGTTTTGAGAACAAGGAGATTGCGAAAATAGCGCGCAAAATTTTCACAGATAATCTTGAACATTGCAAACGCGTGACCGGCGAGGAATGGCGCAAATCGCGCACGCTTTGGCGAAGACTGAAACAGCACTGGGCTTACTTTCTGCTCAGCCGGATTGATCCTTACATGGCCCGACGCCAATGGCGTGCGCTCAGGGATTGAATCAAGTCAGGTTTTCCGACGCGTCTCGCCACATCCGCTTTTCGGAATTCTGCATGGCAAGGTGCGCGAATGGGAAAAGATTCAGTAGGACGGCTTCAGATTCCACTTGTTTAACAGGTCGCCGGGAATTTCCGATAAAAAGCACGAGGGCTGCTGCATTGAGTCGCCGCCGGTGTTGCTGAAGTTCGCGCGCATCAGCGGGTAACTCAAGTAAAGCTCGTTGCGAGCGCGGGTGATGGCGACGTAAAACAATCGGCGTTCCTCCTCCTCGCCTTCATCGTTTTCCATCGAGCGTGCGGATGGAAACAAACCATCGCAAAGCGTGATGACGAATACGGCATCGAATTCCAAACCCTTCGCCTGATGAATCGTCGAAAGCCGGATTTGCCCGGCGTCGCGGTTGGGTGCCTGGCCATCCTCGGCTTCGACGTTTGTGAGCAGCGCGAGTTGCGTCAGAAAATCCTCGACCGAGTTGAATTGGTAGGCGAACACGGCGAGTTGTTCGAGGTCTTCCAAGCGTGTGCGGTAGTTGGCAAAATTTTCCTTGAGATAATCGTCGTAACCCGCATCCATCACCAATCGCAGCATTTTCGCCGCACTCTTACGAACGGTTTCGTCTTCGAGTTGTGAAATCGTCGCTACGAGTCGCGCCCAAACCGGTTCTGCTTTTTTCGGAACGGACTTCGCGCAGTCCCGCAACGCAGTGGCGATTGGAGAATTGGACTTTGGACTTTGGACTTTGGACTGAAAGGCTTGCCAAATTTTTTCCGCGCCTTTGGCGGCGATGCCGGGCAGCAATTGCACGAGGCGTTTGAAGGCGATTTCGTCGCGCGGGTTGGCGACGAGTTTCAAATATGCCGTCGCGTCCTTGATATGCGCCTGCTCGAAAAACCGGATGCCACTGGTGATGGAGAAGGGGATGTTGCGTTTGGTGAGTTCAAGTTGCAATTCCAGCGCGTGGAAATGCGAGCGGTAAAGCACAGCGATTTGATTCATGCTCACGCCTTCGTCCTGGAGTTCGAGCACGCGTTGTGCAATGAACGCCGCCTGTTGTGCGGCGTCAATGCAGGCGAGCAGGGCAGGTTTCACGCCGGATTTTCGCGCCGGCGCAAGGATTTTTGTGAATTGATTCCGGTTCGCGGCGATGGCGGCATTGGCGACCTTCAGAATTTCCGGTGTGCTGCGGTAGTTGGTTTCGATTTTGAAAACTTTCGTGTCGGGATAACGTTTCGGAAACTTTAAGATGTTTTCAAAATTCGCGCCGCGCCAACCATAGATACTTTGTGCATCGTCGCCGACAACCATGACGTTGTGATGCCGATCGGCGAGCAGGTCAATCAGGTCGCTCTGGAGCTTGTTCGTGTCCTGATATTCATCCACGAGAATGAACTGAAACCGGCGCTGGTAATGCTCGCACACGTCGGCATGGTCTTGAAGCAGCTTGAGCCAGAGCGCGAGCAGGTCGTCGAAGTCCATTGCGTTCGAGGCACGTTTGCGGGCGGCGTAACGCTTCCGCAGATCGACAATCTGCGCCGAAAATTGCGAAAAGTAATCGTATTGCTCTTCCAAAATCTCATCGGTGGTTTTGTGCGTGTTGACTGCGAGCGAAAAAATTTCGCAGAGCACTTCGGGTTTTGGGAAGTGCGTGCCTTTAATTTCGATGCCTGCGGCGGCGACGCACGTTTTGATCAAGGCCTTCGCGTCGTCGCGGTCAAGAATCGTGAAATCGCGGCGGTGACCGAGCAGTTCGGCGTGCAAGCGCAGCACGCGGGCACCGATGGAATGAAACGTGCCGCCCCAAAGCGACGGAAGTTGCCGGCCAAGCAAATCGGCGACACGGCGCATCATTTCGCCGGCGGCCTTGTTGGTGAACGTCAACAACAGGATGCGGTCGGCGGGAATGCCCTGTTCGAGCAGATAGGCGACGCGGTAGGTAAGCGTGCGTGTCTTGCCAGAGCCGGCGCCGGCGATGACGAGCGCGGGGCCGGGCGGCGCGGTGACGGCGGCCAGTTGCTGCGGATTGAGTTCGCGCGCGTAATCAATTTGGAGATGAACCTCCGGTTGAAACGGTGCAAGAACGTAATCGCGCGACATGGCGCGCAATTGAAAAGGCAAACCACTGTCGGCAAAAGGAAAAAAGCTGTCGAAGTAGAATTTTTTAATTACAACCCGTGACTTTTTGCGCTTGAACCACGTTGGGCTTGGTGGTAATTGCGAACTGTTTTTGCCGGCTAAAGCCTGTTTGCCTTGGTGTGCAATCGGAATCTGGCCGGGACTTTGTGAGTTTACCGCATGTCCTTCCTGTCATTCATTTTCAATCGGCTGCGGCGGAAAGCGACCGGGGCGCGGAACATCTCCGACTTGGAAATTCATCTCGTCCATGCCTGCAATCTGGCATGCGAGAGCTGCTCCCATTATTCCAACCAGGGGCACAAGGGAATTTTGTCCCTGACAGACGCGGAACATTGGATGCGCTTGTGGAACCACAGGCTGAATCCCGGGAACTTTTCCATGTTGGGTGGCGAACCCACGATTCATCCTGACCTGCCGGAGTTTGTGCCGCTGGCGCGCCGGTGTTGGCCCCGGGCGCACTTGAAGATTGTGACAAACGGTTTTTTCCTTCAACGACACCCACTCCTGCCCATCGTTTTGAAAAAGGACCGTGATGCCTGTCTCTATGTCACGATTCACTCCGATGCGTCGGAATACCAGGAGAAAATGCGGCCGGCTCTGGAACTGGTAAACGGCTGGGTTCGAGACCACCAGATCCGGGTGGTTTACATCGAGTCATACAAAAATTGGACCAGAAGGTATCGTGGCTTTGGCTCTGCGATGGAGCCGTTCGAAGACGGGCAGCCGAGATTTAGCTGGGAACATTGTGCTCCAAAGTATTGTACGCAGTTGTTGGAGGGGAAACTCTGGAAATGCCCACCATTGGCATATCTGCCAATGCAGGATGCCAGGCATTGCCTCTCCGCGAAATGGAAGCCTTACTTGCAATATCAACCCTTGAAACCCGGTTGCACGGACAGGCAACTGGAGGAATTCTTTGATCGGGGAGATGAGGTGTATTGCGGCATGTGTCCGGCCTCTCCCGAGAGATTCGATCCACCCCTCCCGCTAAGAACGATGATTCTACCAAATTTTTCCTGACTTCCTGCTTTCCTTATTGAATTTTCCCCGTGCCGTTCCTAAATTCTTGAGCATGGAACAGACGCAATTGGTGCAATACATTCCGGTGCTCATATTGCTCGTCGTGGCCGTCAGTTTCGCGGCGGGAACGCTTGTGATATCAGTGCTTCTCGGACAGCGTGGCAAACGCACCTCCGCCAAAGACACGGCTTACGAATGCGGCAAAGATCCCGTCGGCGAGGGCAATGTGCGGTTTTCCGTGAAATTCTATCTCGTGGCAATGTTGTTCATCCTGTTCGACATCGAAGTTGTGTTTCTTTATCCTTGGGCGGTCGTTTACCGCGACATGCTCGCAGACCACGCCACGCGGAATCTCATTCTGGGTTCGATGGTTTCGTTTTTGGCAATTTTGTTTGCCGGGTATTTTTACGCGCTGAAGAAGAAGGCATTCGACTGGAAAGATTGAAACTTTATTAAACCGTTGAACCGATGAAACCCTTTTCGGAGGGACGAGCTATGCGAATCCGTGAATTTCCTCAAGACACAAAATAATGGGGACTCGTGACCACGAGTCGCGAAGCGAACAGCCTTGTTTGGGCAACAAATTTGTGGCGGGCTTGGGAAGCCAAACTCGCCCCTCCGACTCAACGATTTAATAATTTAATATGGACGCAATTAAATTTGGCACCAGCGGCTGGCGCGGCATCATCGCGCGCGATTTCACCTTCGACAACGTCCGCCTCGCCACGCAGGGCATCGCGGAATATCTGAAGTCCAAAGTCGTGATTTTGGGTTACGACACGCGGTTTCTCGGTCGCGAATTTTCGCTGGCCACCGCCGAAGTGCTCGCTGCCAACGGACTCAAACCGCTCCTTTGCAACCGCGATACGCCCACACCTGTCATCGCCCATGCCATCCGTCATCGCAAGTCAATCGGCGGCATCAACATGACCGCCAGCCACAATCCGGCGGAGTATCAAGGCCTGAAATTTTCCACGTCCAATGGCGCACCTGCCACGCCGGAAGTGACGGAGCGGATTGAAACGAACATCGCACGACTACAACAGCAAGGCTGGTCGTTCAAAGGCGCGGTCATCGGTACTTACGAATGCAAGACGTTCGATCCTCAACCAGCGTATTTCCAACAGCTCCACAAATTGATTGATTTTGTGACGCTCAAAAAAGCGAAGCTCAAAGTTGCCGTGGATTTGAGCTACGGCACCGGTCACGGTTATCTCGACAAACTGCTCGAAAGTGTGGGTGCGAAGGTCACCGTTTTTCACAACGAAATTAATCCACTGTTTGGCGGGCATCGTCCCGAACCGAACGCCGAAAACATGGCCGAGGTCATAAAATTTGTCCGCAGCGGCAGGGCGCAAATCGGCCTCGGTCTTGACGGCGATGCCGACCGCTTCGGCATTGTGGACAAGGACGGCACATGGCTGACACCAAACCAGATCCTCGCGCTCGCGTTGTATCATTTGAAAAAGAACCGCGGCTGGACGGGCGCGGTCGTGCGCACCGTGCCGACGAGTCATCAGGTGGATGCTATCGCCGAATTGCTTGGTGTGAAGGTTTACGAAACCCCCGTCGGCTTCAAATACATCGGCGCGCTAATGGAAACCGTACCCATCATTGTCGGCGGCGAGGAATCCGGCGGCTTGAGCGTCAAGGGCCACGTGCCGGAAAAGGACGGCATCCTCGCCTGTCTGCTCATGGCGGAACTGATTGCGACCGAAAAGAAATCGTTGGGACAAATTTTGAAGGAACTCTCGAAACAAATTGGTGAATTTTACACTGACCGCATCAACGTCGGCTTTGCGCCGGAGAAAAAGGACGCGTTGCTGGCGAAACTTGGCGCCGGTTTGCAAAACGTCGGGCCGTTCAAGGTGGAAAAGTTCATCACCACCGACGGCTATAAATTTTTGCTGCCGAACCGCGAATGGGTTGCCTTTCGCGCCAGCGGCACCGAACCGTTGATTCGCTGCTACATTGAGGCCAAGTCAAAGGCGAATTTTAAAAAGCTTCAGACCGCCTGCCGCGAATTGCTGGCGGTATAAAATTTTGGCAGGGACGTTTCGCCGAGCCGTCCGGCGGAAGTTCCGCCTCCCATTTTGGTCGCCTCGGCGAGGCGACCCCACCTGATTTGGCAGGGGAGGTTTGCGAACTGCCAATTAAAATTACCGCTAGGAAAACCAGCGCGTGCCAAGCGCGACTTGCGCTGCCGGTCGAGGCACGTTGCGGACGCGCGCGGCGAGGTCGTCAATCTGGTCCACGCTTTCGAAACCGACGTTCAGCACGTCCACGCAACCGAGCTGCAGGACAAATCTCACGGAATGGTTTCGCATATCGTCGCTGTTGCTAAATTCGCCTGCGCCGATGATTTTCATTCCGACAACGCCCTTGCCAGCGGCATGGATTTTTTTCAGAACTGGCACGACCTCCCTCGGCGGACCATCCATCGAAGAACCGTAGTGATTGATGCGTGCGTGGACGGAATCGACCCACGGCTCGTTTGCGGCGGCTTCGAGCGCGGGAAGGGAATGGCACGACACGCCGAGCGCGCGGATGATGCCCTTGTTTTTGAGCTTGGACAAAATTTCCATTTGCCGGCGCAGTTCCTCCGGCCAGTTTCCTGAAAAGACGTAGTGCAGCAACACGAGATCGAGATAATCGGTCTGGATTTCCTTCAAAAAACGCGCGATGACGACATCTGCGTCCGGGCGTTCATCTTCGGGCAGGCCGCTCTCGCCGTGCCAGATTTTTGTCACGATGACATAATCCTTTCGCGGAATGTCTTTAAGCGCCGGAATGAGATACGGATGCGAACCGTAAGCGTCGGCGAGGTCGAACATCCGTATGCCGCAGTCGTAAGCGCCGCGAAGCAACGCTTCAAATTTTTTATGGCCCAGTCGCGTCTGGTTGGACGAACGCATAAAGCCATACGAACCGGTGCCGATGCACAGACGGCTGACCTTTAATCCGGTCCTGCCGAGGGGAACGATTTCGTAGGGGTCAAAATTGTTCGCGTCGGGTTTTGCGAACGAGGGCAAAGTCGCACCGAGCATCAGGCCGCCGACGCCCAACGCGGATTTGCCGATGAATTCACGACGTGGAATTTTCATGCGAATGTCTCGAACGTCCGGCAAAGACATTTTCCTCGCAAGTGAAATTTTCACGAATTACCAATTAAAATTCCGGCAAGGAACACCAGCGCGCCGCCCAGCCCGACTTGGAACAGCGCCGAAGCCCACGGCGTGTCCATGTATTTGTGCCGCACCCAGGAAATTGCGCCCAGTTCCACCAGCACCACGCACACAGCGACGGAAGTGGCAGTTTTGAAGCCAGGAATCAGGAAGGGCAGGGTGTGGCCGATGCCGCCGAGCATGGTCATCAGACCGCACACGAATCCGCGTGCCCACGGGTGACCGCGTCCGGTAAGGCTGCCATCGTCGGACAACGCCTCGGCAAAACCCATACTGATGCCCGCGCCGACACTTGCGGCGAGGCCGACCAGAAAAGTGTCCCAACTGTTGTGCGTGGCGAACGCTGCGGCAAACAACGGGGCCAGCGTCGAAATTGAACCATCCATCAACCCGACCAATCCCGGCTGCACCACCTGCAACAGAAACATTCGCTTTTGTCGGGACGATTCCGTTTCACTCAGTTTAGTCAGGGTAATTTGTTCCGCTATGTGCGCGTGTTTACGTTCCTCTTCCACGAGATCGCCGAGCAACTGGCGGATCCCGACGTCGTTTGTGCGCCGTGCCGCGACTTCGTAAAAGCGTTTGGTCTCCAGCTCCATGGTTTCAGCGGCTTTTTGCACGGCTTTGAGTCCGAGTGGACGCACAAGCCAGACAGGGCGGCGATCCACAAACCCGCGCACGTCCTGCCGCCGGATGAGCGGCACGTGATCACCAAAGCGGCTTTTGTAAAGTTCGAGCAGGCGGTGGCGATGGCCGTCCTCCTCGCGGCGCATGGCACGGAACTTATCAGCCTGTTCGGGATAATTCGCCTGCAAGCCGTCAGCGAAGTCGCCGTAGATGCGCGCGTCCTCCTCCTCCAGCGAGATGGCCAGAGCGAGGATTTCCTGTTCGGTAAGGCTGTCGAATGTTTTCATAAGTTCATGGTTTCTTCAAATATTGATCCAAGCCGCGTTCGCAGCGGATTTTGCCGGAATGAATGACTTCCAAGAAATGCTGTTTATTTTCGGCGGAGTGCGGTCGTGGCATGATCGGATGATTGAGGTGATATACCAGGGCGCGGCCATAGACAAATTTGCGCCGGCGTCCAAGATTGTAAAGCCGGCTGCCGAGATCAGAGTCCGCGCCCATGCCGCGGCCCAGGTAAGTTTCATCAAAACCGTTCACTTGTACGATGTCGTCACGCCAATAAGCCATGTTGCAGCCCAGAATACCACGTTGTTTTTGGTTGCGAAAAACGATTGGAAAAGGCAGGCGGAAACTTTTTTGCGGACGGGACACTCGGCCGCACAGTGCCCATCGCCAGACGGCGGTTTTCCCGGGCACGAACGCCATTGCGAACGGTTCGCGCACAAAACACCGCCGGCCTTGAACCCAGAATCCACGTTCGGCCAGCGCGCGATGGTCGGCAATATAAAGTGGATGCGGAACGCAATCCCCGTCCAGGAACACGAGATATTCCCCGGTGGCCGCCGCGACGGCCTTGTTGAGGATGGTGGTCTTGAGAAAACCGTTGTCCGGATGCCAGAGATGGCGAACCGGCACGGCGGCTTTGCGTTGCCAGCCGTCGATCAGTTCGCGCGTGGATTCACCGGAACCGTCATCGGCGATGAGAATTTCACCCGGCCGAACCTTTTGCAGTGAGACCCCGGCCAGCACCTTTTCCAGCGCGTCCCGCTGGTTATAGGTGGCGATGATCAATGAAAGTTTCATGGCGCGGTTTCGCGTTCAGGACGGCTAGCGAATATTCAATGAACCTTCCGTGTGTGCGCCAGAAGATTTTTCCACGGACGCCAGCGCTGTAGCCGGCCATCGGCCAGGCGGACCGGCCATCCGCCACGGCTGTCAATTGCCCGCAACGCCTGCATGTATTTTCCCCAAGCCAGCTTCATGCTGGCAATTCGAATGGCCGAGGGATGCAGCTCGACTTGGTCAACGCAAGGATTGGTGTTAATCTCAAATACCTGAATGCGGCCTTGAAAAAACCCGAAGTCCGCCCGGCCGTATTCGACGCCAGCAACATCAAAAACTTTCCGGAGATGTCCGTCAAACGCATTCTGTTCCAGCATATCGTGTTCTTCCCGATGGATGTCTTCGGTCAAGTCGAGTGTCCGGCCATACTTGACCAGCCACACGGTGTCATGCAAGGGGGGGCGCGGGACGATGGCATTGCCGATTCTAAAAGCGGAGAGCTTGCGATATAATCCGGGGCGGACCGGTTCGGCGACCAGTTCGATTACAACGAGATTTTCTTCCGGTGTGCCAGCGGAGATTGCTGCGTCAATTGCCCTTTTCGTTGCCTCATGCGTTTCGAGCAAATCGCTCAAAGGCGCGCGATGTCCTTGAATTTTTCTCAGGAAAACCGGGAAACGTTTGATGGAGTTGATTTCGTGAACGCGATAGACGTCAAAATCGTTCAAGCCGGCTGTATGCAATGCCCGCAGCAAGGAGTAGCGGTTTTTGAAGCATGCGGGATTGTTTAAAACCAAAAGGCCCGCATTTTTCATTTGCAGATACAGATCAGCGGCCAGTTCGAGGTCCCAGTAACCCAGCCGGTCCAGGTCGGCGAAAACGTGAGTGGCGTGTTTGATCCAGCGGGAACGAAACAGGCGGTCGTAATTCATCAATCCAATGGGTGGCGCCAATGGTGATTTTTTCACCTGTTTCAGCGTATAATTGTGGCCCCGGGTCAGGAGGAATCGAATCATTTTTTCAAATGCAAATGTCTACTTTCAGTTCGAAAGCTACTCAAATTCCGAATTCCGAATTCCGAAATCCGAATTTACAGATACGGTGAAAATAACCGCGCGATGGCGTCGCGCAATTTTGCGGGCAACGACCGCCCGTCCACTTCGGCCAGCGTCACTTCGCGCGCGCCGCGAAGTTTTTTCCCGATGACCGCCGCCAGGTCATGCGCGAGATCGCGTCCGTAACATTCGACGTTCAGCTCAAAGTTCAGCCGTAAACTGCGCGCGTCCCAGTTGGCCGAGCCGAACAAAACCCAGTGGCTGTCCACAATCATCAGCTTCGAGTGATCGAACGGGGGCGGCGTGAGCCAGATGCGGCAGCCGCGTTCGAGCACCTGCCACCACATCGCGCGCGAGGCCCAATGAACGTAAGGCAGATTGTTCTTGGCCGGCAAAATGATGTCCACTTGCACGCCGCGCAACGCGGCGAGGTTCAGCGCGGAAACCAGCGCAGTGTCCGGCAGGAAATACGGCGTGAGAATTTGCACGGACGTTTGCGCCTCGGCCAATGCGGCGAGCAGCGTCCAGTGCAGCTTTTCAAAATCCCCGTCTGGGCCGTCCGTGATGACCCGCGCGATGACGCCCTGGTCGGTGGGCTGGGGTTTGGGGAACCACTTTTCGCCATCGAGCACTTCGCCGGTGGTGAACGCCCAATCGTTGGCAAATGCCGCCTGCAGTTGGGCCACAAGCGGGCCTTCAACGCGAAACTGCAAGTCCTGCACGGGGCCTTTCGGTTTGTCGGCGAGCACGTTACCATGCCGGATGTTCATGCCGCCGGTGAAGGCGATCTGGCCATCCGGCGCGAGCAATTTGCGGTGGTTGCGGAGATTCAACGTCATCACCCGCCACGGCGCGAGCGACGGCAAAAAACGCGCAACCGGTACATTGGCGCGTTTCAATTCGTGAATGATGGACGGCCATGAATAACGCGCGCCGGTGGCATCAATCAAAACGCGCACGACGACCCCGCGAGCGACGGCGCGGCCAAGGGCCTCGACGAATTGGTTGCCGCTGGCGTCGTTGTCAAAAATATAGGTCGAGAGCGAAATGGATTTTTGCGCGGAATCAATCGCGGCGAGCATGGCGGGAAATGCCTTGTCGCCATTCACCAGCGGTTGAATTTGATTGCCGGTTGTCAGTGGTTGCGCGACGACGCGGCTGACAACGCGCGCGAGCATTTTCAGATGTTCCGCGCCTTCGTGTTCCGGTTCGCCGAGGTTCTTTGGAACGGGGCGGCTGAAAGTTTTGTGGACACCGAGTGAAACGGCGCGGCGGCGGATGCGGTTGACGCCGAGCACAAGATAAAAAATCGGGCCAAATAACGGCAGCAACCAGATGAAACCGAGCCAGAGTGTTGTGGCGCGGGAATCGCGTTTGTGGAGCAGGGCATGAGCCGAGGCGAGCAGCGCGGCAAGTAAACCAAAGCCCGCAGCCAAGTGCGGCCAAAATCTGGCAATCTGGTCGAGCCAGTTCATCGTTCGCCCTTCTTTATGATGGAAAGGCGGTTCGATGCAAGCGCGGTGTTGGAAAAGGCAATGGATCAGTTGGTGGGGCGAGACTACCGGCGAGCCGCAAATTTGGGAGTGCGCCGACATGTCGGCGCTTTGAAAAGCGGTGACGTGTCACCGCACTCCAAATCAGGCCCGCGCGTTCGCTGTTTGTTCCTCATGTCATCCAACGGACGGCTCGGCGAGCCGTCCCTACCTTTGCGATGGCTGAAAAACACAACTGTCGTGCGGAGGCGATGCTCAGCATGGCAGCTCGTTTCAATTCAATCTGTCTGCACTCAAGCGACGGTGATGCCCTTGTCGAGGTAAACGTCCTGAATCAAGTTCAACAATTTGACGCCTTCCTTCAACGGACGTTGAAATGCTTTACGTCCGGAAATCAGGCCCATGCCACCGGCGCGTTTATTAATCACAGCAGTCTTCACCGCCGCCGCAAGATCGCCCGCGCCCTTGGATTCGCCGCCGGAGTTGATGAGTCCAGAACGTCCGGCGTAACAGTTCAAAATCTGATAACGGCAGAGATCAATCGGATGGTCGGTGGTCAATTCCGTGTAGATACGTTCGTCGTATTTGCCGTATTTGGACGTGTCGGTGTTGAGTGCCTTGTAACCGCCGTTGTTCTCCGGAAGTTTCTGCTTGATGATGTCGGCTTCGATCGTGACGCCGAGGTGATTGGCCTGTCCGGTGAGGTCGGCGCTCACGTGATAATCCTTTTCTTTGGTCTTGAACGCGCTGTTGCGCAGGTAACACCACAAAACAGTGACCATGCCGAGTTCATGTGCGCGCTTGAAGGCGAGGCTGGTCTCCACAATCTGCCGCGTGGATTCCGCCGAACCGAAATAAATCGTCGCGCCGACGGCCACCGCGCCCATGTTCCACGCCTGTTCAACGTGCGCAAAATAAACCTGGTCGAATCGGTTCGGGTAGGTGAGCAGTTCACTGTGGTTCAGTTTGACGAGGAACGGAATTTTATGCGCGTATTTGCGGGACACCGCGCCGAGCACGCCGAGCGTGGAAGCGACAGCATTGCAGCCGCCTTCGATGGCGAGCTTCACAATGTTTTCGGGGTCAAAACAGTCCGGATTTTTCGCGAAGCTCGCGCCGCCGGAATGCTCGATGCCCTGATCCACCGGCAGGATGGACATGTAACCCGTGCCGGACAACCGGGACTGCCGGCCGCCGTTGAAGAGCACCTGCATGCTGCGCAACATCTGCGGATTGCGGTCAGACAGAGCGATAATGCGATCCACGAAATCCGGTCCCGGCAGGTGGAGCCGCTCTTTCGGCACCGCTTTACATTTATATTCCAGGAGACTTTTGGCGGAATCGCCCAGCAATTGTTCAATTTCAGCGTTCATAATTCAATAATCTCAGTCGTTCGAAACTTTATACCCTGCGCCATTTTTCAGACGTTAAACTTAAACGGTTTTGGCGCGGTCGGCGCAAGCTCAATTTTGCTGTGGACAACGTAACGACCGGCAACGGACACAGCTTGTTTCATTTTGTTCTTTAGTCACCGGATTTTGCGCAGTCACTGAGAACAAGAATCGGGATGAAAAATTGGCGACCCTACCGGGAATCGAACCCGGGCTACCACCGTGAAAGGGTGGTGTCCTAACCGCTAGACCATAGGGTCATTGAATGCGGCATTGTAATTGCCGTTGCGTCACTGTCACGCAAATTCACTTTCCTTTGCGCTGTTTTTTCAATAACCTGCGGCAAATTCATGAAAATTTTCATTGATGGAAAATATTACGACGAACGCGACGCAAAAATTTCCGTGTTTGATCACGGACTGCTTTACGGCGATGGCGTTTTCGAGGGCATTCGCGCTTATCATGGCCGTGTGTTCAAGCTCAAGGAGCACATTGACCGGCTTTTTTGCTCGGCAAAGGCGATTTTGCTCGAAATCCCGATGTCGCACGCACAAATCATGCGCGCGGTCGTCGAGACTTGCCGGGAAAATAAAATTCGCGACGGCTACATCCGGCTCGTTGTGACGCGCGGCGCAGGCACACTCGGCTTGAACCCGAATCGGTGCAAAAATCCGTCGGTCATCATCATTGCAGGCAGCATCCAGCTTTATCCGCCCGCACTTTATCAAAGAGGCATGGACATCGTCACCGTGCCGACGACGCGTAATTTGCACAGTGCGTTGAACCCGGCCATCAAGTCGCTGAATTATCTGAACAACGTCCTCGCCAAAATCGAGGCGAACAACAGCGGTTGCGAGGAGGCGGTGATGTTGAATGCGGAAGGTTTCGTGGCTGAATGCACGGGCGACAATTTGTTCATCGTGAAGAACGGCGAATTGTTCACGCCACCGCTTTCGGCGGGCGCGCTTTACGGCATCACGCGGCTGACGGTGATCGAGCTGGCGCAGGAATCCGGCTTGAAAGTGTCCGAGCCGAACCTGACGCGCTACGATTTGTTCAACGCGGACGAATGTTTTCTGACCGGCACGGGCGCGGAAATCGTGCCGGTGGTGAAGATTGACAGCCGGGTCATCGGCACAGGCAAACCGGGAACGCTCACGCGCAAACTCGTGAGAGATTACCACGCCTTGACGAAAGTCTCCGGCGAGCCGATATACAAATAGGAAGTTATGCTTTGCTCCATCTGCAAAGAAAAACCGGCGACGGTGCATCTGACCCAAATCGTGGGTGACAAGATGCAGAAGCTGGATTTGTGCGAGGAGTGCGCCAAGGCCAAGGGCATCAATGATCCGACTTCCTTTTCGCTTGGGGACGCGGATGTCCTGTTCGGCCTCGGTGCGTCGCAGGAAATCGAGCAGGCCGCCGGCGGCGTGGCATTGAAATGTCCGCGGTGCGGTTTTTCGCAGGCGGATTTCAAAAAGTCCGGCCGGCTCGGCTGCCCGGAGTGCTACAATACTTTTGCGGAGGGGCTGGGAAATTTAATCAAAACGATGCATAAGGGCACGCAGCACATCGGCAAGGCGCCCGAGGCACTGCGCCAGTCGCGCGACCTGTCCGACCGCCTGAAGACGTTGCAGAAGAAACTGGCGAAGGCAATTGAGTCCGAGGATTTCGAGCAGGCGGCCATTTTGCGCGACGAAATCAAACAGGTGACTCCTCGCGCGCCGGGTTTGAGTGTGACGTGACGATTTGCAAGGTGGGGCGAGTGCCTGTCGGGTCGAAGCTAGGCGAAGGCCGATCCTCGCGAGCCGAAGTGGAAAATGACGAATGACGAAACCATAATGACTAAAGAATTTTCAAATACCCGAATGCCGAATTTGCAGCTTGGGAATTCGTCATTCTTTAGTCATTCGGATTTGGAAATTAGTCATTTTACCTACCGGGAGTCCCGTACTACCGATTGAAGAGAATGAAGGACATTCAATCATTTCTTTCTCCGCCCGCTGAAATGGCGCGTCGTCACGGCCCGCATGACCGCATTGTCATGTCGAGTCGCGTGCGGCTGGCGCGCAATTTGAGGGATACGCCGTTTCCCGGCTGGGCGAAAAAACCGGAGCGGGTGAAGATTTTGGAAATGGTCCGTCCGGCGGTCGAAAGTTTGCCGGAAATGAAGGGCGCTTTTTCCGAAGCGATGGACAATCTCAGCGCGCTCGACAGGCAGATTTTGGTCGAGCGGCACCTCATCAGCCGCGAGCACGCCGTGAAAGGTTCCGGTAGCGGTCTGGTTTTCAACCGCGAGGAAAGTTTTTGCGTGATGATCAACGAGGAGGATCATTTGCGGATGCAGGCGCTGCGTCCCGGTTTGCAATTGCGGCAGGCGTGGAGTGCGATTGATCATCTGGATTCCGAACTGGAGAAAAAACTCGATTACGCCTTCAACAATGATCTGGGTTACCTGACTGCGTGCCCGACGAATCTCGGCACGGGCATTCGCGTCAGCGCGATGTTGCATTTGCCGGGGTTGGTTTTGGGCGAACAAATCAATCCCATCATCCAATCCGTCAACAAACTCGGCCTCGCCGTTCGCGGTCTCTATGGCGAGGGCACGGAAGCGCTCGGAAATGTTTTTCAAGTCTCCAATCAGATGACGCTTGGCGAAAACGAAGCAACCATTGTCGAGCGGCTGGACAAAGTTTTGTCCCAGATCATCGAGCACGAGGAAAATGCGCGGCAAACTTTGTTGGAGAAAAAACCGAAAGTTGTTTTCAATCACATTGGCCGCGCCTACGGCATTCTGGCGAACGCGCACAGCATTTCGTCGAAGGAAACGATGAACTTGCTCTCGCTCATGCGTTTGGGTGTGGACTTGGAATTATTTCCGGCCGGGGAACGGGCGACGGTGGATGAATTGTTCATTCTGACGCAGCCGGCTCATTTGCAGAAGCAGGTTTCGGACAAGCTGTCCGCTGAGGGACGCGATTTGATCCGTGCCGACATGCTGCGGGAACGGCTGAACAATGTGAGCCGGCCAAACGTAAAAACAGGCGGGGCGGGATTGGACAAACCTTCCGGTTCGTAGCACAATGAAACGGGTATGAGTGATGATGCCATGAGCAATTTTACACCGCGCGCACAGCAGGTGCTGCAGCTGGCGCGCAAGGAAGCCGACCGGTTCAATCACAACGTGATCGGCACGGAACATCTTTTGCTCGGCCTCGTCAAATTGGGGCAGGGCGTTGCGGTAAATGTTCTTCAGAAAATGGGTCTGGACCTCGAAACCGTCCGCATGGAAGTAGAGAAACAGGTCGGCACCGGGCCGGACCAGAAGGTGATCGGCAACATTCCTTATACGCCGCGCGTGAAGAAGGTTCTTGATCTGGCCAGGCGGGAGGCCAAAAGCCTGAACCATACGTACATTGGCACGGAGCACATTTTACTCGGCTTATTGCGTGAAGGGGACGGCGTGGCCGCGCGCATTTTAAGAAGCCTTGACGTGGACATCGAGCAGGCACGGCAGGAAATTTTAAAAGAGCTGGATCCCAATTTTACAGGTGAGGAATCGTCCATTCCTGAAACAGGCGAGAAAGGCCCGGAGAAAAAAGGCGAAGTCAAAACACCCGCGCTCAAGGCGTTTGGCCGCGACCTGACGGAAATCGCGCGTAAAGGAGACATGGACCCGGTGATTGGCCGCAAGAACGAAATTGAGCGCGTCATCCAGATTCTCTGCCGCCGGAAGAAGAATAATCCGGTTTTACTGGGCGAAGCGGGCGTTGGCAAAACGGCCATTGTCGAAGGCCTCGCGCAGGAAATCGCAAAAGGCAACGTGCCGGAACTTTTGCGCGACAAACGCGTCGTGACACTCGATTTGGCGCTGATGGTCGCGGGCACAAAATATCGCGGCCAGTTTGAAGAGCGCATCAAGGCGGTGATGGATGAAATTCGCCGCGCAAAAAACGTCATTTTGTTCATTGACGAATTGCACACCATCGTTGGCGCCGGTTCGGCTGAAGGCACGATGGACGCGTCGAACATCATCAAGCCCGCGCTCAGCCGCGGCGAGTTGCAATGCGTCGGTGCGACCACGCTCAACGAGTATCGCAAATACATTGAAAAGGACGCCGCGCTCGAACGCCGTTTCCAGGCTGTGAAAGTTGAAGCGCCTTCGATTGACGAGGCCATTCAGATTTTGAAAGGCCTCCGGCATAAATACGAAGAGCATCACAAAACCGAGTTCACGGACAAGGCCATTGAAGCTTCCGTGAGACTTTCCGACCGTTATATCAGCGATCGGTTTTTGCCGGACAAGGCGATTGACGTGATGGACGAAGCCGGTTCGCGCGCGCGCATCGGCACGATGACGCGCCCGCCCGAGGTCAAGACAGTGGAAGCCGGGATTGAAGACATCAAAAGCCGCAAGGAACAGGCCATCAAAAACCAGGATTTCGAAGGCGCGGCGCAAATGCGCGACAAGGAAAAGCAGGCCAGGGAAAAATTGGAAACGCTGTTGCGCGATTGGCGCGCCGCGGGTGAGGAGAAGCGCGTTGTTGTGGACGAGGAAGACATTCTGCACGTCGTCTCGAAATGGACCGGCGTTCCACTCCAGCGGATGGAGCAGGGTGAAATGCAGCGGCTGCTGACGGTTGAAAGCGAGATGGAAAAAATCATCATAGGCCAGCACGAAGCCGTTTCTGCGATTTGCAAGGCATTGCGCCGTTCACGCGCGGACTTGAAAGACCCGCGCCGTCCCATCGGCACGTTCCTGTTGCTGGGCCCGACTGGCGTTGGCAAAACGCTTTTGGCCAAAACGCTCGCCGAGCAGATGTTAGGCGACGCGAAATCGCTCGTTCACATCGACATGAGCGAATACATGGAGAAGTTCAATGTCTCGCGGCTCATTGGCTCGCCGCCGGGCTATGTCGGCTACGAAGAAGGCGGACAGCTCACGGAAAAGGTGCGCCGTAATCCGTATTCCGTTGTGCTGTTCGACGAGATTGAAAAGGCGCACCCGGACGTTTGGAACCTGCTGTTGCAGATTCTTGAAGAAGGGAAACTGACCGACAATGTCGGGCGCATCGTCAATTTCCGCAACACCATCATTTTGATGACCTCGAATGTCGGCTCGGACATCATCAAACGGCAGGGCACGCTCGGTTTTTCGCCGATCACCGACGAAGCCAGCTATGAAAAAATGCGCGAACGGATCATGGACGAGGCCAAAAAAATGTTCCGGCCCGAGTTTTTGAACCGGGTGGATGACGCGATTGTGTTCCGCGCGTTGACAAAGCCGGATTTGATCCAAATTCTCAATCTGGAAGTCGGCAAAGTGCTGGAACGGCTCAAGCGCAAAAACCTTCAACTTCAGCTCGACGAAAAGGCGAAGGACTTTTTGGTCGAGAAGGGCTACGACCCGCAATACGGCGCGCGTCCGATGCGCCGTGCGGTCGAGCGTTTCTTCGAAGACCCGCTGGCCGAGGAAATTCTCAAGGGCAATTTGCACGAGGGAGATCCGATTCTTGTCACGACCGACAAGGAAAAGATCGTCTTCAATCAAAAGGCCGCCGCCAAGGGTGCGCTGTCGGGTTGATCTTCCGCTCCAAGCCTAATTGCAATTACTCACGGCCCGCGCAAGGTCTGTGAGCGGCCTGAATCCGGAAGTGTAACATTGAAGATGGCCTTAAAGGAATCATTGGTGCATTTATTCCCGTGGTCATCCTTTAAATCCCACTTCACGTTAATCACTCCGTTGGATGTGGTGCCAGCAAGTGTTTTGATATGTTCCCCAGTCGGGGATTTAAGTTCGACGGTGTAAATTCCATTTGGCTCCGGCAATTTGGCGTGAAGAATCGCACCGCGGGAATTGAAATAGGAATACATAGGATCGAATTGGCAAATATTACTGGAATAGAAGGGCACAACCGGTCCCCTGACTTCGAAAGTACGCCGGCTTTTCTCCTTTTCAGGGAGGCTTAATTGAGCCTGAAGAGTATGTTGTCCCGGTGGATCGAAAGTCGTGTTCCAAAGTAATAGACTGTTGCCGTTTGTCGCACGGTTGCATTCTTGAAATTCCCCACCCTTGCCTGAATGATCCTCATTATCCCGGGGATCAACCACTAAGTGCAGGTATTCCGGATATTTCAGCAGGTCATATTTAACCGGCACTTCGAAGGTAGCGATGGCCGGCTCTTCACCGGTAATTACCTGTTTTAGGAATAAATTTTCATTGGTGCCGGAAAGATATGAATTTAACACCTTTTTCCTGTGGTATTGCTGATAGGCATCGGAAGATATTATCACAGCCCATCCAACAAAAATAATGAGGATAATCCCCACGGTGACAAAAATTACGTAGATAGTTTTTATTATTTTCATTGATAGTTTATTGAGTTGTCATGTCCTTGGGCTCTGTCCGAGGGGAAAAGTAATTCTTGTCTCAATTCCAAATGCCTTGTGCCAAGCATCTTTGTCTGCCTCTCTTTACTCATTCTGCATGGTTCTTTCCTCTTGTGCTTTTAATTCCTGCTTTTGCTGGGTTGTAACTTCCTCGGCTGAAGCTGGACGTGGCCAAACGATGTCGCCCTTCGGCGGAGCGCCAGAACTGCCCGAACGAAAATCAGGCAGTCTTTGCCGTTCACGCGATGGCATTTTCCCGCCGTCATCCACGCAATCTCGTCCGACGGAATAAAGAATGAAATGACCATCATCCGTCAGACGATAGCGCAACGGTTGGCCGTCCATGAAATCAACCAGCGGAGTTTTCAGGAGCTCCGGCGCGAGGTCTGTAAGTGTTTTTGGATACGAACCATATTTTCTGCGATATCGTTCGAGTGCAATGGCGGTGATGAGGATTCTGCGGCGGGCTTCAGCTTCGGCGGCGCGGCCAAGCAAGCTAGAACCTTCCATTTGGAATCTCCTGCTCATTGCTTGCAAGTTCAACCTGACTTGCATTGGTGAATGATTCTTGAATTGAAATAGAATTACATTCATCACGCCCGGAAGCTGGCGCATCTGTGCCCATGTCGGAGCTTTCACAGCATTGCGGAGTTCAAGTTCGCGATCTCGATAGAAGAGCAACAGGGCTTTTTCATCGTCCCAGCTTCCGTGTTTACGATAATTGGTGCGGTTCCAGCGATAATTGAGTTCAGACCAGATGGAAGGAGGAGATCGTAACGCTTCTTTTAGAAAATCGCTGAACGTTGGACCGGATTCCAAAGGTTCCTGCCGGCCTCGCTGTTCCTTGCGTTCCCATTGGCACATCGCCACGTCACTGGCGCATTTGAAGGCGGCCGTCTCCGGCAGGTTCTTTAAAAAATCAACTGATTCCCATTCCTGCTGGAGACGGGCAAGTTGCTCATCCGACCAACCGTTCATTTGGAGCGCCTGCCATGTGGCATTAAACACAAGGTTGGCATCAGCGAACCGGACGAGGTGCGAAATCTCGATTGGTTCCGGTTCCCAAGCAGTGATCAACCGGGTCGAGGCCAGCAAGTTGGTCCATGCGGCATCTTTGTTGCCATCGTGGATGTCGAGTACGGTCCGGCTGCCGAGGGTTTGGGTAAGGTTCTTTAGCATCGAGAGATGCGGAAGCAATATGCCGTTGCCACCTCTAGCATCCAGGTTGAAACGAATAGGGCCGGACAGAATTGCGACACAAGCAGCATCAATCTGCGGCTGGTTGGTATTAATGGCTTTGCGAAATTCCTCCCAAGTGAGTTCATTGCTATCGTCCGGCCACGATCGATATTGTTTTTTCAACGAATTCTGCTTCCAGACCACAATCGCCAAGTTCGTTCCTATCGCCGCCATGAGGTTCGGATAATCATGAAATGGCTCGGAACGCCGGTTCGGGCTGGTGGCAGTCAAAATGGCCTCACGGGCACGCAATTCGGCGGAAGTCGAAAAGTCGAAATCAGCGAGGTCAGTCTTAAATCCTTGCTGGCGCAGGGCCAGACGGGTTGCCTCCACGGCTTTTTGCGCAGCCTTTTGCACGGCGTTGTCCGAGCGCGACAGGAACACGGCACCGATGACGCCAATGATGACGAGAACTGCTGCGATTTCCCAAAATAGTTTTCCCAGACGAGTTTTCACGGGCAGCTTCTTCTGTTATTATCGTATTAACATTTGCTCCATTTGAAAGTTGTTGGCGAGCATTTTTTGAAGGGGATTTCTGTCTTTCTTTTCCGGTGGGAATGTTTAGGCTTTGCAACCATGAACGGCGTCATCCACCGCGTTGGATTTTTGGCCGTGCTGTTGCTTTTGGCTGTTTCCTTGAAGGCCAATCCGATTAGCGTAAACGAAGGTCCTGTTTCGCTCGGAATTATTGTCCCTGTCACCCTTGCCATTTTGGCGGAGGCGGTCTGTATTTTATTGCTTCTCCGGCGCTGGCGAACACCGCATTTTTTCCTTCTCTGTCTCATGGGGATGCATCTACTCACGTATCCGGTATTTCTGGGATTACTCTGGCTTTCTGAAGGTTTGCGCCCAGCTTTTGCGGTGGCAATGGGGGAAGGATTAATCGTGTTGATTGAAGGAGGTTTGATTTATCTGCTTTGTCGTTTCGCGCCTTCTGCCAAAGTAAGTTTTCCTATGCCATCTTTCCTTAAATGTTTATTTGCATCACTAGTCGGGAACGTTTGTTCGGTTGCGGTCTTTCCACTGCTAATGATTCTTCATGTTTGATTAAATCTTTTATTTAAACGCCAATTTTCCGTTAGCTAACTTCGGCTTTCCTTTTCGGGAGAAAATTCTTAGGCTTTGCGCTAATGAAAGGAATCATCCTTGCCGGTGGCGCTGGGTCGCGCCTGTATCCGCTGACGCTGGTTGCGAGCAAACAGCTTCAGCCGGTCTATGACAAACCGATGGTATATTATCCGCTGACGACGCTCATCGAAGGCGGCATCCGCGAGTTGTGCCTGATTTCCACGCCGCACGATTTGCCGCGGTTTCGCCAATTGCTGGGTGATGGCAGCCGGTTTGGGATTTCCATCGAATACCGCGAACAGTCCAAACCCGGAGGCATCGCCCAGGCGTTTCTGATTGCCGAATCGTTCGTCGCCAGGGACAACGTCGCGCTGATTTTAGGTGACAATATTTTTTATGGCAGTGACGTGTTTTATCGCCAGTTTGCCGAATTCAAAAGCGGCGCGACGATTTTCGGTTATCACGTTCATGACCCCGAACGCTATGGCGTCGTGGAGTTTGATGCCAAAGGTCAGGCCATTTCGATTGAGGAAAAGCCGAAACAACCCAAAAGCAACTACGCCATTCCGGGGCTTTATATTTACGACGGTGAAGTGACGGCCATCGCGAAATCGCTGAAGCCATCGGCGCGCGGCGAATTGGAAATCACGGACATAAACCTGGCATACCTGCGGCGCGGACAGTTGCGGGTGCACCGGCTGAGCCGCGGGTTCGCCTGGCTCGATGCCGGCACCAGCAGCAGTCTTCACGACGCTTCGGCTTATGTGCAAACGATTGAAAAACGCGCCGCCATCAAAATCGGATGCCCGGAGGAGGCAGCGTTCCGCGCCGGGTTCCTGTCGCTGCCGCAACTGGAGGAACTCGCCAACAAAATGCCGAAGTGCGAATACCGCGATTATCTGACTGAGGTTGTGGCGGAGGCGCGGCGGTTGGCTGCATCCAGCGCTTGAGCGCTTTTGAAATGAGCAACACCTTGCGATTGTTATCCGGAACGCGGCCTTCAGGCTGTGCGTTTCGGTTCGGACAAATCTCTATTGAGCGATGAACGTCATCACTTGCGAACTGCCGGGATTGCTGATCATCGAGCCGAAAGTTTTTGGTGACGCGCGCGGCTTTTTCATGGAGACGTGGAACCGCCAGCGTTACCATGAGGCGGGACTGGACTGGAATTTCGTGCAGGACAACGTGTCGCTTTCACGGCGGGGCATCCTGCGCGGGTTGCATTTTCAGAATCCATCCCCCCAAGGCAAGCTGGTCTTTGTGCTGCAGGGCGAGGTGTTTGACGTGGCGGTGGATATCCGGCGCAGTTCGCCCACGTTTGGCCGGTGGCACGGCCTGCATCTCTCCGTCGAGAACAAACGGCAATTTTTCATCCCGCCGGGTTTCGCGCACGGATTTGTGGTGCTGAGCGAGACCGCGCTGTTCGCGTACAAATGCACGAAGCTCTACGCACCGCAGAATGAGTTGACGCTCGCGTGGAACGATCCCGACATTGGCATCCAATGGCCGCTGGACAACCCACAGCTTTCGGAAAAGGACGCGCATGGGCTGCGATTGAAGGATCTTCCCAAGGATCGCCTGTTTGCCTGAACGACGTCTGCGCACCATGAAAATTTTGCTCCTCGGAAAAAACGGCCAGGTTGGCTGGGAACTGCGCCGTACCCTCGCGCCGCTGGCGGAGGTGGTGGCGGTGGATTATCCCGAAATCAACTTCACCGACACATCGGCGCTGCGGCGGCTCGTGGCCGGGACGCGTCCAGCTGTGGTGGTGAACGCGGCGGCCTACACGGCGGTGGACAAGGCCGAGACGGAAACGGAACTTTGCCGGCAGATCAACGCGGTCGCGCCGGGAGTTCTGGCCGAAGAGGCGAAGAAGGCCGGCGCGCTGATGGTGCATTACTCGACGGACTACATTTTTGACGGGACGAAGACGTCGCCTTACGTCGAAACCGACGCGCCGAATCCGCTGGGCGCTTACGGGCGGTCAAAATTGGAAGGCGACCAGGCGGTGAAGGCCTCAGGCGCGGACCATTTGATTTTCCGGCTGTGCTGGATTTATGGCGCACGCGGCCAGAATTTCATGCTCACGATGCAACGGCTGGCGCGCGAGCGTGAGAAATTGCGCGTGGTGCGTGACCAATTTGGCTGTCCGACCTGGTCGCGAATGATCGCCGAAACCACGGCGCTGGCGCTCAAGCAGGTCCTGGCCGGCGCGGATGTTTCCGCGGTCAACGGTGAATATCACCTTGCCGCCAGCGGCCAGACCAACTGGCATGAGTTTGCTTCCCGCATCATCGAATTGATGCCGGACGCGGAACGGAAATGCCGCGAGGTGGAAGCAATCACCACACCGGAGTATCCGACGCCTGCAAAACGCCCGGCGTATTCGGTTTTGGCTTGCGGCAAATTGCAAAAAACTTTCAGGTTGCGGCTCCCGGATTGGGAGACCAGCCTGCGACAAGTCCTGGATAAACCATGAAACTGCTCATTACTGGCGGCGCCGGCTTCATCGGCTCAAACGTGATTCATCACGTGATTGACCGGTCGGAGGTCACGCGGCTGGTGAATCTCGATTGCCTGACTTACGCAGGGCATCCGGAAAATCTGGAGAAGGTTTCCCGGCACCCGAAATATTTTTTTGAAAAGGTGGATTTGCGCGACAAAGCCGCCGTCCTGCGCGTCGTCGAGCGGCACGCCATCACGCACGTCATGCACCTCGCGGCGGAATCGCACGTGGACCGTTCCATCACCGGTCCGGGAGATTTCATTCACACCAACGTCGTCGGCACGTTCAATCTGCTCGAAGCCTGCCGCGCCTGTTGGTTGAGTCCGGAGTCCGGAGTCCAAAGTCCAAAGTCAGAGGTTCGTTTTCATCATGTTTCGACGGACGAAGTTTATGGTTCGCTCGGCCCGAAAGGCCATTTTACCGAGACGACGCCTTACGCGCCAAACTCGCCTTATTCCGCCAGCAAAGCTGCCAGCGACATGCTCGTGCGGGCGTATCATCACACCTATGGTCTGCCGGCCGTCATCACGAATTGCTCGAACAATTACGGCCCGTATCAATTTCCTGAAAAACTCATCCCTGTCGCCATCCAGAGCATTCTGGCGCGCAAACCGGTGCCGGTCTATGGCGACGGCATGAACGTGCGGGACTGGCTTTACGTGCGCGACCACGCGGAAGCATTGTGGCTGGCGCTCACGCGCGGGCGCGACGGCGAGACCTATAACATCGGCGGCCACAACGAATGGGCGAACATCCGCATCGTCGAGTTGATTTGTGACACTGTTGACCGTCTCGCGCCCAAACTGGGCGGCAATTCACGCAAGCTCATCACATTTGTGAAAGACCGCCCCGGCCACGACCGTCGTTACGCCATTGACGCGACGAAAATTAAAAACGAATTGGGCTGGACGCCCGCCCACAAATTTGAGCAGGGCATTCGCGAGACGGTTCAGTGGTATCTCGACAATCAAGATTGGATCATAAAGGTGGAATTGTTGAACGTTTAACTGTTCGCATTCTCAAATTATCTGAACATTCATGTCTCGGATGCGCCAGTGTGTTTTTTGCCTGCTGCTCGCGTGCAGCTTGACCGCCTTGGGCGCGCGCGCTGCGGAGACGAACTCGATTGTCTGGAATAAGACCACAGACCGCGTGAACGCAGACGTGAGTTCACTCGGTTTATCCCAATTACTGGAACAAATCACCGCCCAAACCGGCTGGCGGGTCTATGTCGAGCCGGGCACGACGCGCAACGCGTCCGCAAAATTCAAAAATTTGCCGTCCGGGGAGGCGTTGAGAATGTTGTTCGGCAATTTGAATTTTGCACTCGTGCCGCAGACGAATGCCGCGTCGCGACTCTACGTTTTCACCACCAAAATGCAAAATGCCACACGACTGGTGCACGCGCCCGGAACGACGGCGGCCAGGCGTGTGGCGAATGAATTGCTTGTGAAGCTCAAGCCCGGTGCGGACATTGATGCTCTTGCCAAACTGCTTGGCGCGAAAGTCGTTGGCCGCAACGACAAACTGGGCATCTACCGTTTGCAATTCGGCGATGCGGCCGCCACGGATGCTGCGCTCGGCCAGCTTCAGAATAACAGCGACGTGGCCGACGTGGATTACAATTATTATTTTGATCCGCCAACCACTCCGCAATTGCTCTCGTCCGCGCCCATACCGCCGCTTTCATTGCAACTTAATCCGCCGGGTGATTCCGGAAAAATCATCGTTGGCTTGGTGGACACAGGAATGCAATCGCTTGGCCCCGATCTGGATAAATTTATTCTAAAGCAAATCTCCGTCGCTGGTGACGCGCCGGCAAACAGCAGCGACATGACGCATGGCACGGCGATGGCCTATACCATTTTGGAGGCCATTGCGCTGGCAGCAGGCGGCAGCAGTTCAGTGCAGATTCTGCCCGTTGATGTTTACGGCGCGAATCCCATGACGACCACCTGGGATGTGGCGCTCGGGATTCAGGCGGTTGTTGACAAGGGCGCAACCGTCATCAACTTGAGCCTCGGTGGCGCGGGTGACAGTTCGATTCTGAACAACGTGATCCAACAGGCGATTGCTGCCGGAATTCCGGTTTACGCGGCGGCGGGCAATCAGCCGGTGTCCACGCCGACTTATCCAGCGGCGACTCCAGGCGTCATTGCCGTGACCGCGTTGCAGAACGGCCGGATTGCGCCGTATGCCGACTTCGGCAGCTTTGTGGACTTGGCCCTGCCCGGGACAAGTGTGGTCTATTTCGGCAACCAAGCTTACCTGGTTCAGGGCACTTCCACTGCCACGGCCAATGCGACCGGTGTGGCGGCGGGAACAAAGGGGGCGACCGGATGGAACTGGACACAAATTGATGCCAAGATGCTGCAAAAGTTTCCCGTTCCGGCAAAATAAAATTCGCACGCACGCCAGTATGACTGGCAGCCGATTTTGCCGGAACCGCATTGGATTTTTGTTCGGCACGGCGATTGCGGCAGGTGCGTGTTCGGTTTGACAAAAAAGATTTTCTTCGCATGTTTGCCGCGCCCGGTGTAAAAGCGCGGGCACACAAATGAGCAAAGCCCTCATCATTGCCGAGAAACCGTCCGTCGCCGGCGACATCGCCAAGGCGCTCGGTGGGTTCAAGAAAGTGGACGATTACTACGAAAGCGACCATTACATCCTTTCGTCGGCGGTTGGTCATTTGCTCGAATTGGTCTGTCCGGAAGGTGTCGAGGCCGTGCGCGGCAAATGGACGTTCAAACACCTGCCGGTCATCCCACCGCATTTCGATTTACAGCCGATTGAGAAAACTGAAAACCGGCTGAAGGTCCTGAAAAAGCTCATCAAGCGTGCCGACGTGAACGCGCTGGTCAACGCCTGCGATGCCGGGCGCGAAGGCGAATTGATTTTCCGCAACATCGTCAGGTTCACCAAGGCGAAGCAGCCCATCAAACGGCTCTGGCTGCAGTCTATGACGCCAGCGGCCATCCGCGAAGGGTTCGAGCGGTTGCGCGAAGACAAGGACATGCTGCCGCTGGCCGACGCCGCGTACAGCCGGTCGGAGGCCGACTGGCTGGTCGGCATCAACGGCACGCGCGCGATGACGGCGTTCAACTCGAAGTCCGGCGGTTTTTTCAAGACAACGGTCGGCCGTGTCCAGACGCCGACATTGGCCATTGTGGTTGAGCGCGAGGAGAGAATCCGCAAGTTTATGCCACGCGATTTCTGGGAGGTCATCGGCACGTTCGACGCGGCGGCGGGGCAATACACCGGACGCTGGTTCGACGAAAAGTTTTCCAGGTCTGACGCGAAGGACGGCGACGATCAGCTCAAGCCCGAGCGCATCTGGGATGTTGGCCGTGCGCAAGCACTCCGCGACAAATGTCTGGGCAAACCCGGCATTGTCACCGAGGAAAGCAAGCCGAGCACGTCGCTGTCGCCGTTGCTCTATGACTTGACGAGTTTGCAACGCGACGCCAATTCGCGGTTCGGATTCAGCGCGAAGAACACGCTGGGGCTGGCGCAGTCGCTTTACGAACGGCACAAGGTGTTGACGTATCCGCGCACCGATTCGCGCGCGTTGCCGGAGGATTACATCGGCACTGTCAAAAATGCGCTGAAGATGCTGGGCGAAACCCGTTACGCGACGTTTGCCGAAACGATTCTCAAAAATGACTGGGTGCATCCGAATAAACGCATCTTCAACAATGCCAAGGTGTCCGACCACTTCGCCATCATCCCAACCACACAGATGCCAAAGGGCTTGAGCGAGCCGGAACGAAAACTTTACGACATGGTAACGAAGCGGTTCCTCGCCATTTTTTATCCGGCGGCGGAATTTCTCGAAACCACACGCATCACACGCGTCGAAGACGAGCCGTTCAAGAGCACCGGCAAGGTCATCGTCAAACCCGGCTGGCTGACCGTTTACGGGAAGGAAGCGCAAGGTGAAGACATGAATCTGGTGCCGGTGAAGCCGAATGAAAAGGTCAACACCAGCAGCATCGAGGTGAAGCAAAACGTCACCAAACCTCCGCCACGGTACACGGAGGCGACGTTGCTGAGCGCGATGGAGGGCGCGGGCAAACTCGTGGAGGACGACGAATTACGCGAGGCGATGCGCGAGAAAGGGCTCGGCACGCCCGCCACCCGTGCCGCCATCATCGAAGGTCTGATTTACGAGAATTATATCCACCGGAACGGACGCGAGTTGCAGGCGACGGCCAAGGCGTTTTCACTGATGGAATTGCTCAACGGCCTCGACATCGCCGAACTGACCAAACCGGAACTGACCGGCGATTGGGAATTCAAACTGCACCAGATCCAGCGCCGGCAGAAAGGCCGCAACGAATTCATGTCGGAGATTGCCGACATGACGCGACACATCGTCGAGCGCGCGAAAAAATACGAGCACGACACCATCCCCGGCGACTTTGGCGTGTTGAAAACGCCGTGCCCGAAATGCGGCGGCGAAGTCCATGAGAAATACAAGCAGTTCCAATGTGTGAAGTGCGATTTTGCGATCTGGAAGACGCTGTGCGGCCGGATGTTCGAGATGGAGGAAGTCGAGAAACTCATCAGCGAAAGACAAATCGGGCCATTGCAGGGTTTCCGGAGCAAGATAGGCAAGCCGTTCGCCGCAGTGCTGAAGCTCACGCCGGAATTCAAGATGGAATTTGATTTCGGCAACGGGCCGAGAAACGAAAATGGCGAGGCCGCCGCGCCGGTGGATTTCACCGGCAAGGAACCGCTGGGCAAATGTCCGAAGTGCGGCGCCCGGGTGTTCGACGCGGGGATGAGTTACCTTTGCGAAAAGGCAACCGGCGCGGACAAGACCTGCACGTTCCGCACCGGCAAAATCATTTTGCAGCAGGAAATTTCGCCGGAGCAGGTGAAGAAATTGCTCGCCGAAGGCAAAACGGATTTGCTCAAAGGGTTTGTCTCGAAGAAAAACAACCGCAAATTTGAAGCGTTTCTGGTGATCAAAGATGGCGGGACCGTGTTTAAATTTCTGCCGCGCGAACGCAAGTCACGGTCGAGAAATGCCAAACCAAGGGAACCGCAGCCGAAGATTGATTTCACCGGCAAGGAACCGCTGGGCAAATGTCCCAAGTGTGGCGGCAAGGTGTTCGAAACCAATGGGGCCTACCTGTGTGAAAAGTCGCAAGCAGACAAGAAGCCGTGCAGATTCAGGATCAACCGCGAAATTTTGCAGCAACCGATTGAGTGGGTGCAGGCGCAAAAACTGCTGACCAACCGCAAAACCGATTTGCTCGACAAATTCATTTCCAAGTCCGGGAAACCATTCCCGGCATATCTCGTGATGGATGAGAAGGGCAAGGTCACGTTTGAATTTCCGCCGCGCACGGGCGAGGTTCAAGACTGGTCGAAATGACTGAAACCGCGCAGGCCAAACCAGCCGTCACTGACAAGTGGATTCATAAATTCCTCGCGCATCTGGCGACCGATCGTGGCGCGTCGGTTTACACGCAGCGGAATTACCGGCAGGCGTTGACGGAATTTGTCCACTGGCATCGTGAAGAACGGGGGCAGCCGTCCGCCTTCGCGGATAAATCCGCTCCGGCGCGACAAGGGCCCGTTTGGGAAAAATTGCAACGTGATGATTTCCGCGGCTATTTGCGGTTTCTTGGCCGGCAGAATTTGAGCCGCGCGGCGATTCAACTGCGGTTCTGCGCGCTGCGGACGTTCTACAAGTTTCTGATCCGGCACGGCGTCGTTGAAACATCGCCAATCAAAAATCTCTCGTTGCCGAAACAGGGCTTGCGCTTGCCGAAATATCTGACCCAACAGCAAATTCTCGATTTACTCGCTGCGCCGAAAAAACTGCTCGCCACACAAAAACGGAAAAAAGGTCCGGGCCGGCCGGTTTCGACAAGCGTGTGTTTGCGCGATATCGCAGTGCTGGAAACGATTTATTCGTGCGGACTGCGCGTGAGCGAACTGTGCGGGTTGCGCGCCGAGGATATTGATTGGAATGAACAGCTCGTCCGCGTGCGCGGCAAGGGCAAAAAGGAGCGGCTCGTGCCGATTGGCGAACCGGCGGTAAAGGCCATTCAGAATTATTGGCGGGCGCTGAAGCAGCTGCCGTCCGGCCATTCGCCGGTTTTTTTTGCAGAGACCAGGAAATCCACGCCGCTCCAACCCGTTCAGATTTCGCGGCGATTGAAACAGTATTTGGCCATCGCGGGACTGGATCCGGGTTTGACACCGCACAAGCTGCGGCACAGTTACGCGACGCACATGCTCGACGCGGGCGCGGATCTACGCAGCGTGCAGGAACTGCTTGGTCACGCACATCTTGTGACGACACAGGTTTACACGCACGTGACGACGGAGCGGTTGAAAAAGGCCTACGATGCCGCGCATCCCCGAGCGTGAAAAGTTTAGCGCTCCCGGGGTGCATTCAGAATTGATTTTTTTGAAACCAAAGGCATTATTAGGTGTCTAATCACTCAAACACTTGAAATATGAAAATATACACTTCGACTTTGGTGATTGCCGGTTTGGCAATATTATTGACGGGTTGTGAAACGCCAGAAGGCACGCCGGACAATACGGCATCAGGCGCTTTGACAGGTGGGGCTGTTGGCGCCATTTCAGGTGCTGCAATTGGTGGTCCCCGAAATGGCGGCGCGGGCGCTTTGATTGGCGCCGCGGTAGGCGCGCTTGCCGGCGGCACCATTGGACATTCAATGGATCTGGATCAGCAGGCGCGGCTGCGCGCACAGGCGCCGCAGACTTATGTCCGTGTTGATCAAGGGCAGCCATTGTCCACTACTGACATCAAAGCCTTGGCAAAAGCTGGAGTGAGCGACGACGTGATTATCAGCCAGATTCGGAATTCCCATACCATCTTTCATCTCAGCACGTCTGACATCATTGATTTGCATAGTTCCGGTGTGAACGAGAGGGTCATCGATTTCATGATTAACACGCCAAGTTTGGTCGGAGGAACTTCGCAAGCCGCGCCGGCGTCGCAGACAACCACGTATGTGACAGTGCCGCCGCCTCCTCCGCCGGTGGAAAGGGTGGTTATCGCGCCCGCACCGGGCTATGTGTGGATTGATGGCGAATGGCTATGGGACGGCAGATGGGTTTGGATGGGCGGTTATTGGGGTGTGCCGCCATATCCTCATGCAGTCTGGGTTCGGGGTACTTGGGACAGAGGATCTCACGGTTGGCACGGAACGCGTGGGCATTGGCGATAGTTTTAATTGACCAAACGGATTTCAACGATTGTCCTTCACTTTTCGGAGTGAGGAATCCTTCCGCTCCCTATCGCTTTTGCGCGCTCATTTACCCATTCTTTTGCAGTCACCGGATGAATTCCGCCTTGCCAATCAGCCACAAGCCAAGTTGAATGGGTGCCCACCGCCGGAGGCTGGGTAGCTCAGTCGGTAGAGCAGAGGACTGAAAATCCTTGTGTCGGCGGTTCAATTCCGCCCCCAGCCACCATTCTTAACTGTGAGTGCAGCAATGGTTTGAGTGATTTAGGGGTCAAAACGGACACCAAAACGGACACCAATTTGGTGTCCGGGATGAACTGTGTGTAACGGGCGATGAAGAACCCGTAACACTCTAACAGTTCGGGATCGGCTTCGTTTATCTTCGCGGTTGCGTGAAAGATCGCATGAAAACACGTTACCGCTTGATCCGGCGCGGCATCCGCAATGGGGCTTTTTACTGCGTGGACACTCTGACCGGCAAACGCGCCAGCCTGCAAACCGGCAGCGAGGAAGAAGCCCGCCAGCTAGTCGAAGCCAAGAACCAAGCCCAACGCCAGCCGGTGCTCAATCTGCAAATCGCCAAAGCGTATCTTGCGGCTGCGGATGCAAATTATATCCGCCGCACTTGGCGCGAAATCATGGTCGAGTTTGTCAAAACAAAGACCGGCAGCAACCACACGCGCTCGGAACGCGCGGTTTTGGATAAATCCTTTGATTCAATCCGCGACCTGCAATTGATTGAGACCCGCGCGGAGCATTTTTTGCAGGTTCTCGAATCAAAAAAAGTTTCAACGAACAATTATTTGCGGCGGTTTCACAATTTCGCCGTGGACATGGGCTGGCTTCCGTGGCCGGTATTGCCCAAGCGCCGTTGGCCAGCGATCCATTACAAGGAAAAGCGGGCGATCACGAGGGAGGAACACGAAACAATCATCAACCGTGAATCCAATGCCGAGATGCGCGCATTCCTTTGGTGCTGCTGGCACATTGGCGGTTCACAAAGTGACGTGGCGCATCTCAAGGCGGAAGATATTGACTGGCAAAATCAGGTGGTGAGTTTTTTCCGCTCAAAAACCGGCATTGCACAAATTATTCGATTTGGCGAATCATTCGCGGAAATTTTGCGGGGACTGCCGCAAACCGGCCAATTGTTTCCGCGTCTTGCCGCGATGGACGAGAAGCATCGGGCGAGTTTGTTTCAACTGGACTGCCGCCGGACAGGAATTAGCGGCGTGTCCTTGCACAGTTACCGTTACGCATGGGCTGAAAGGGCGAAGGTTGCTGGCTATCCAGAGCGGTTCGCACAAGAAGCATTGGGACACAGTTCAAAAGCGGTGCATCGGGCGTATGCAAAGAGAGCGCAAGTTACATTGCCACCTTTGGAGGAATACGAGAGACGGACAATTCAACCGCTCGTGTTGACGGAGATGCGAAATTAGCGCGCGGCGATTCATTGCGAACTTTGGATTTCCGCGAGTTTTTCACCTGCCAGTGCCGGACAATGGCATCCGAAGCGCGTGCCAGCCAACTAACATCGTCACGCAACTTTAAGAGTATGGCCGTGGCAAAGAACTTCGTGCCGCTGGCTGGCGGGTGTCCCAAAGGTTTGAGCAACCCGGCACTGACAAGAACGGGAATGTCATGCGGCATAAATCCGAGATACCATGCCGCTTCTTCCGCAAGCACGCGGGCGGGCGGCATCCGTAGCACACTCAAAAATTCTTTACGCTCCGGGTTCATAAACGTGTTTCCTAATACGCCTATTTTTCTCACATTTCCTGAATTCGCGTAACTTCCCAAAAGTTACTGGCTAATTTTGAGAGGGATACGCGCGGAAATAAAATTGTTAGAATAACCGTTATGTAAGAAACGCCAAGAATGTCGGCGGTTTCCTGCATTGTGAAAGCCAGCCGTGGAAGGCCGGATATTCGCTCTGTGTTTTCTGTTTGTTTCATAGACGTATTTTTCAATACGCCTATTGTTCTCACATTTTCTGAATTTGCGTAAGACCGCAAAACTACGCGCGTAAATCTACGCGCGTAATTTTAACCGGTGCGGGCAAAAACGGTTGACCGCTCTTGCTCCTTGTGCGGCTCGTTTGCTACGCTTCGCACATGGCAGAAACCGACGAGACGGCGGCAAAGACCCAGCACCCGCTCGCCGTCACCCGGACGGAACTGGTTTGGGAAGGCAAATATGACAGCGCGGGCAACCGTGTCGCGCCGCTGCGCGTGCCGTTGCCGTTTCAAACGGTCGAGACGGTCAATGAATCAACGGCAGACCGGCGGCACACGCTGGAACTGTTCGGGCAGCACCGGCAATCCGAATGGCGCAACCGGCTGATTTGGGGCGACAAGAAATATGTGCTGCCGTCGCTGCTGGCCGAGTTCGCGGGCAAGGTGAACCTGATTTACATTGACCCGCCGTTCGACACCGGCGCGGATTTTTCCTTCACCGCCAGCGTGCCGAATCATTCTGACGAGGAGGAAGACGAAGCCGCCTCCTTCACCAAAGAGCCGAGCGTCATCGAACACAAAGCCTATCGTGACACTTGGGGGCGGGGGTTAAATTCCTACATGCAGTGGTTTTACGAATCAGCCGTTCTGCTCCACGAACTTTTGGCAGATAACGGAAGCCTTTACGTGCATCTTGATTGGCACGTTAGTTTTTACGCAAAATGCGTGCTGGATGAAGTCTTCGGCATGGACAACTTCAAAAATGAAGTCATCTGGCAAAGATTCAATTACCACGCAGACGCAAAGAGATTCGGCATAGTTCACGAAGGGATTCTTTTTTACACGAAAGGCGAAAATTATATCTGGAACACTGAACGTGCCCCCCTCAAGGATTCCTACATCGAAAGTCATTTCACGCAGAAGGACGAAAATGGGAGAATCTATCGGCTGGATAATATGTTGGCGAAGGGCGATGGGCCTCCGCGCAAGTTTGGAAACAAAGTGCTGTCGCCCAAACCGGGAACACACTGGCGTTTCGGGCAGGAGACGATTGACGAGCTTTGGAAAGTCGGAAAGATCGTAATTAGCGACGGTGGCCGAGCATCCGTAAAGAGGTATCTCGACGAAATTGAAGGCGCTGTGGTGCATTCGCTTTGGACAGACATCAAACCGCTCAATTCGCAGGCAGTTGAACGTCTCGACTACCCGACGCAAAAGCCCGAAGCTCTGCTCGAACGCATCGTGAAAGCCTCATCAAACGAAGGTGACTTGGTGCTAGACAGCTTTTGCGGCAGTGGCACGACGGCGGCGGTCGCGGAGAAATTGAAACGCCGCTGGATTGCTTGTGATCTTGGCCGGTTCGCCATTCACACGGCGCGCAAGCGGTTGCTCGCCATTCCCAGCGTGCGTCCGTTTATCGTCCAAAATCTCGGCAAATACGAGCGGCAGTTGTGGCAGCAGGAGCAATTTAGAAATCAGGAAGCGGAATCCAAAGGCAAAGCAAAGGCGGAAGCACGGCAACGCAATTACATCCAGTTCATTTTGGGACTTTACCAAGCCAAGCCGTTGAATGGTTATTCGTGGCTGCATGGGGTGAAGGGCGGGCGCATGGTTCACGTCGGCGCGGTGGACGCGCCGGTGAGCGTGGGCGATGTGGCGCAAATCGCAGCGGAGTTCAAACGCGCCGTCGGCACGGGCAAGGACGCGCCCAAGACGAACGGCGTGGACGTGGTGGGCTGGGATTTCGCCTTTGAGATGAACGAAACCGCCAAGCAACAGGCGGCACTAGCGAACATTCAAATGCGGTTTCTACGTATCCCGCATGATGCGATGGACAAACGGGCGGTGGAGCAAGGCGACATTCATTTCTTTGAGCTGGCCGCGCTGTCCGTGGCAGCGAAGGCGGACAAGCGCGAAGTGGATTTGAAACTGAAGGATTTTGTAATTCCGCCCGACGACGTGCCGGAAGACGTGCGGCGCAAAGTGAAGCATTGGAGCCAGTGGATTGATTATTGGGCGGTGGATTGGGACAACAAGGGCGACACGTTCCACAACGAGTGGCAGACCTACCGCACGCGCAAAGAGCCGAAACTGGATTTGGAAACGAAGCACACTTACGACGCGCCGGGCGAATACATGGTGGTTGTGAAGGTGATTGATATTCTCGGCAACGACACGACCAAGACGGTGAAAGTGAAAGTGAAATAGCCGTGTGCCACGTCAAAAAACATCTAAAAATCTTCAGTGCTCATATCGAATGGAGCACAGCTTCAATGTTTGTGGGTTTAGGTTCGTTAGCTGTTGCGTTAGGTGCAAATCATTGGCCGTGGTGGGCTGTTTGTGTCGCTGGTTTGTTGGTGTTCATTCTGGCGATTTTCGCGGCACGCGGCGCATATACTCAAAAGTCAATTGACCGGATCGCTCAATACGAGAGAGTTTTCAAAGACCTTAAACCCGAAAGAAAATTAGCCGCCACATACCTTTTGAAAAAAGGCGGCAAGGATACCGACGTGGATGACGTGCTCGACTTTTTTGACTCACCGATTGGAAACTTGACCAATAGAGGCTACCTCGACGAAAAGTTGGTTTATGATTTTTTCTTTGAATGGATTCGCGGCTATTGGAGCGCCTGCAAAGAATATATCGAGAGTCAGTCGGATAGAACAAAATGGAATAACTTTGCAGCCCTTTACAAAACTGTCATTGAAATTCACAAGTGCGAGCCGGGGTCTGACAAAAAGGAACTTTTGACAGGCGACGACCTTCGGGAGTTTTTGGGGTGGGAACTGGAATAATCATCCGACCAACCGCTATGCCACGCAAAAAGAAAAACGATGTTGACCAACTCGGTCTGCTAGAAGCGCGAGTTTCAACCGCGCCGTGCGTGCCGGGCATCCGCGACAAAGTGAAGGCGTGGCGTGAAGGCGGATACAAGGGCGCGACGGACACGACGCGGCTTTTGTTGAATCATTGGTTTTACACCGATCACCGGCTGCCGAATGGCCTCAAGTTTCAATATCACTCCTTCCAACGCGAAGCGGTCGAGACGCTGATTTATCTCTACGAAGTAGCGAACATCCGGCGGCACAAAAATCTGGTGGAAACTTTTGCCACGCGGCGCGATTTGCGCCTGCTGCAATATGATGACTTCGCCCGTTACTGCGTGAAGATGGCGACAGGCAGCGGCAAAACCAAAGTCATGTCGCTGGTGATTGCATGGCAGTTTTTCAACGCAGTAGCGGAAGCGCGAGATGATTTTGCCAAGACGTTTTTGCTTATTGCGCCAAACGTGATTGTGTTTGAGCGATTGCGGACGGATTTTGAAGGCGGGCAGATTTTCAACACCGATCCCGTCATTCCGAACGAGCTTCGCATTTACTGGGATTTCCAGTGTTACATGCGCGGAGAAGGCGAGCGGGCGGGTTCGCTGGGCGCATTATACCTGACCAACATTCAGCAATTCTATGAACGGCATGAAATCGGCTCGGATGAACCGGACGCGCTGGCGGCGGTGCTTGGCTCAAAACCGCCCGCCGAGAAATTGACGGTGGAGGATACTGACAAGCGAATCGTTGCGCGGGGCGGCAGGGTGGCCGTGCTTAACGACGAGGCGCATCACACGCACGACGAGGAAAGCGAATGGAACAAAATCATCCGCCAATTGAATAAGGATGTTCCCAAAGGCTTGACCGCGCAGTTTGATTTCACCGCCACGCCGCGACATAGCAAGGGGCAGTTGTTTTCGTGGACGGTTTTCGATTATCCGCTGAAGCAGGCGATTTTGGACAACGTGGTGAAACGGCCATTGAAGGGCATTGCAAAGGGGATTGCGGAGCAACGGTCGGACATTGCCAGCACGCGCTATCAGGCATATCTGGCGGCGGGTGTCGAGCGATGGAAGGAATACCGTGACCTGTTGAAGACGTTCGGAAAAAAGCCGGTGTTGTTTGTGATGATGAACGGCACAGAGGAAGCCGATGACGTGGGCGACTGGTTGCAAAAGAAATATCCGTCGGAATTCGGCAGCGACAAATTACTGGTGATTCACACGGACAATTCCGGCGACGTTTCAAAGAAAGACTTGGACAAGGCGCGCAAGGTATCGCGTGAAGTGGATCACGAAACCAGTCCGGTCAATTGCATTGTCAGCGTGCTGATGTTGCGCGAAGGCTGGGACGTGCAAGGTGTCACGGTCATCGTCGGGCTGCGGCCTTACACTTCAAAGGCGAACATCCTGCCGGAGCAAACCGTCGGGCGCGGCTTGCGTTTGATGTTTCGCGGCACTGGCTCCGGTTACATCGAGCATGTGGACGTGATTGGCAATAACACGTTCATTGAGTTTGTGGAGCAGTTGGAACGTGAAGAAGAATTGCAGTTGGAAACCTTTGAAGTCGGCAAGGAAAAGGTGGTGATTGTCACCATCGCGCCGGACGAAAAGAAAAAGGACAAAGACATTCCAATTCCGGTTTTAAGCCCCGTCTTGACGCGCAAGAAATCGCTTGCGGAGGAAATTGCGGAAATGGACGTGAGTAAATTCGCGTGTCCAGTCTTGCCGCGCAAAGAAGGCGACGCGGTTGCGAAGACGTTTCGTTACGAGGGTTACGATATTATCACGCTGCAAAAGCTGATTGAGCGGCAATACAAAATCCCCGAACCGCAAACAGCGGAAGAAGTGATTGGCTATTACGCCCGTCGCATCGCGCAAGACGTGAAACTGCCGTCGCAATTTTCTGCGCTCGCGCCGAAAGTGCGTGAGTTTTTGGAAAAAAAGGCATTTGGACAGCAGGTTGACTTGAATGAACCGGCGATGTTGAAAGCGATCAGCAGTAACGTCGCGCAATACGTCACGATAAAAACTTTTGTCGAGGCGCTCCGCAAGTTGGTGCTGTCGGAACTTCAACCGCAACTGTTACACGCCGGGCGGGGGTTATCCGAAACGCCGCCGTTCCCGTGGTCGCGTCCGACAATGAGGGCGAGCAAGTGCGTTTTCAATCTTGTGCCGTGCGACAATGAATTTGAAAAAGAGTTCGCGCAATTTTTGGAAAAGGCGGACGACGTGGTGCGGTTTGCGAAATTGCCGGAACAATTCGGTTTCGCCATTGAATATACGGACAACGCGGGCAACTTCCGCCACTACGAGCCGGATTTCGTGGTGCTGACAAATGACGGCACGCATTACATTGCCGAGACAAAAGGCTTGGAGGACGTGAACGTGGCGAACAAAGACCGCGCCGCGCAGTTGTGGTGCGAAAACACGACGCGGCTCACTGGCAAATCGTGGGCTTATTTGAAGGTGCTGCAAACCGAATACAACAACCTTCAGGCGACGCAATTTTCCGACTTGCTGGTTTTGGGTGGCCGTCAACTTTTGTAATTAAAAGGTAGAAGGCGAACAAAGAAAGAATTGCCCCAGAGTCAAAGCGGGTGGATTAGACCAAATATGGGAACCACGTTCGCAGCGGTGTAAGTTATCGAAAACTAGCGGAAACCGCCGCATTCCACCAAATTCCGGCGAAAATCCGCGTCCGCGTCCACCCGGAAATGACCGGATTTAGGGCACATTTGGAACGGCGGACGGTGGAACAAACAGGGACGGCAAAAACCGAATGGATTAGAAATGCGCTACTTTCAGCAGGCTCGGAGAGTCTGCGCTTGATTTTTATTCAACGGCCTTTTTCAAGACATTTAAGAACAAGTCTGTATCGAGATAATAATTAGGGTATGCCTGTTCTATTTCCCTTAGAGAATCGCCGGAAACCAAAACAACATCCTTGCCCGCTTTTTGCGGATGACCAGTTTCAATTTTGGTATATTCTTCCGAGGCTTTTTTAAGCTCAGCTTGTCGGTATCCTGTAATTTCCATCTGTTTGGTATTGGTATCCAATAGCAGCAAAAAGTAACGAGCATTTTTAGAACGCGCCGTTTTTGTTGTAGTTATTGTAGCCCTGTATGCGTTTAATCGGCTTTCAACATCAAGTTTTCTGGCATAACCATGAAGCTCTTTTTTAAGCTCTGTATTGGTGGTTGGGGTCTTAGGACAAGGGGGACAATTTTCCCTCATTGCAACGGCAGTTCCCATTAACGTGAAAAATCGCAACCAGTCTTGTCCTTCATCCTTTGCTTGGCTTGATTTTAACGCCTGCCCAATAAATCTTCCGACCGTTTCAACTGCTGTCGCCCAAGCATGTTGTAATTTGGTTCTAATTTGAATTTCAATTTTAAGACCATTGTAAATCGTATTTCGGTCGCTTTGGTAACGGTAAATTAAATGATGGCTTCTGTATCCAGATTTTTTAGGATCGGTGATGTAATCGTCCTCGTCATCAAGCTTATGTCTAATCTCGCTGTCTTTATATGCTTGCACTAATTTTCTAACCTCAGAAACGGTATTAACTAAAGATCGGCAACCGCCAATATCTTGCATTTCTGATAATTTCAAATTACGAAACCTTCGCAATTTCAAATCTATCGAAAAAATTCTTTTGAGCCGCTGAACTGTGATGCTTTTAGGGTCTATTCGTTTCGCTTTATGATAAATACCATAACGAATTGTTCTAAGCGGGAAAACATGAGAACTGCGCCAATTATTAATTGTGGCATAAGCCTGTTCCAATTCATCGTAGGAAGAAATTCTGTCTGGGTTGATTAAGAGTTCTCCGGCACGGTCAACTTCTTCCGTTTTATATTCTGGATGCGAAAAACCCATAGATTCTAAAAAATCTAGTCCCTTCGTCTCGCATTGCGCAATCATAATTCCGCCGGAAATCTGCGTCCGCTACTGGTGTCCGCCCGGAAATAAGCTGAAATTCCTAATTTTCTGCTTTCCGTTGGCGATTTTGAGTCAGTCCGTCCAAATAATTATTCCGTCCGGTGAAAGTGTGTCATAAGCCGCCGTCTTCCGGCGGAACACCGGCGATCTTTCGGTGGAGCGGCAGCGATTTCTCGGCGGAGCACCGGGGATTTTTCGGCGACACACCGGCGATCTTTCGGTGGCGTTCCGGCGTTTCTCGGCGGCGTCGGCATCTCCGCTCCGAAAATGGCCATGTCCGGCTTGGTTTTCGGCGGAATTTTCGGCGTGTCGCGGCGATCTTTCAGTGGCGCACCGGCGGTTTCACGGCGGAGCACTGGCGGTTTCACGGCGGAGCACTGGCGGTTTCACGGCGGAGCACTGGCGGTTTCACGGCGGAGCACCGGCGGTTTCACGGCGGAACACTGGCGGTTTCACGGCGGAGCATCGGCGGTCTTTCGGCGAACAGCGACAATTTTTCGGCGTTCACCGGGGATTTTTCGGCGGAGCATCGGCAATCTTTCGGCGTTCACCGGACGGTTTTTTCGGAGTCCACCGGCGATCTTTCGGCGGAACACCGGCAGTCTTTCGGCGGAGTCCACCGGACGGTTGTTTCAAGTAAAAAAACCGACCGTCACTCGCAAATGCCGATTGACCGTCGGAACCGCTTCCCCCTAGCGCAAAGACTTTACTCGACAACTATCTCCGTCGCAACGATCCTCAATTCAATCCGTAATGCCCAAAGACCTTTATCCCAAACTCTGCCGACTCGAAACTTTGAAAGTCGCGGCCAACTACGTTTTGGATGACCAGAAGGACGACTTCGTGCCGGACATTTTCCAGCACCAAGATTATATCTACAACCTCAATGAGAATCTAACGAGACTTGCTCGCAATCTGGCGCATGGCACATATCACCCCCGTCCGTTGCGGGAAATTGACGTGCCCAAGTCTGGGCTTTCGGTTCGACCGGGTAGTTCCTTGGATATTGAAGACCACATTGTTTTTTTCGGCATTGCGTATTTGCTGGCTCCAGTCCTTGATAGAGTTCTTCCTGATAGCGTTTTCCATTTCCGTGTCCGCAAGAAAGGTGATCGCCCGCACCCGCGACAGCTTTTCCAGAATGAGCATCGGATATTACTTGCCAAGCACCTGCGAAAACGGCTGCGCATTTTTGGAGACTGGTATGAGGTTTGGCCGGAATTCATGGTTGAAGCTCAAAAGTTGTATGCGGAAAAGGGGTTCAAGTTTTTAGTTGAGTCAGACATCACGGCATATTTTGAAAATATCAATCATCCGTTACTAGCCGATGTGCTGCGACAGAATGCCCATCATCAACTGCGATTGATCAATGTGATGATGGAAATGATTTCCACATGGGCGACCCCCTCTTTCTGGGGCATCAGACCGCAGCGCGGTATTCCACAGGGCAACGAAGTATCCAGTTGGCTGGGGACATTGTTCCTTGTTCAAATGGATATGGAACTCCTAAAACTTCAACGGAGGGGCTTTATCGAATTTGTCCGTTATGTTGACGACCTCAAAGTTTTTGCCAAAGACTACAAAACCGCGCGAAAGGTCGTGTTCCTGATCAATCAACTATTGAGACAGATGCATTTGAATATGCAGACGAGCAAGACGGAGATTTTCGAGGGGGAGAAGATCGCAGCGCAACTCCGGGATGAACGCGTCGAAAAGGTGAATGAGATTCTCGATGCGTTACCTGAAGTGGACGAGAAAATCACAGAAGCACAGAAGCAAGTGGCGGTCAGTGCGGTAAAACCAATTTTTGACAAGCATTTCAGCACCACCAGCACTTTGCAGAAAACGGACATCCGCTTGTTCAAACGCGTGCTAACTGTGCTCAAGGCAGTGCGGTCGCCCATCGCTGTCGAATTCTGTTTGAAATGCATTTGGTATCAGCCCGCGTTGACAGAGAAAATTACGAAATACTTAGCCTTGTGGATGGATCGCCCAGACGTGCAGCAGGCAGTGAGAAACGCGGTGTTTGGAAATGGAGAGTTGTTTGACACGCAATATCTCTCGCTCATCCCGTTGTTTCGGCGGAGTGAAGCCCTGACGATTAAACATCGGTCAAAGCTTCTCAAAATCGGACGCAGCGAACTGCACTGGGCGGCACGAGCCGAGGCTCTATTGACATTGATGTTGCTTCCGCTTGAGGAGCAGCACTTCCGGCAATTGCGGAGACTCTATAATCGGGAATCCTTTCCCTACGTGAAGAAAGTAATTCTCGCATTGTTTCTGAAAGCGCCTCTCAAAATTAGCCAGCCAGTTTTCAAAGAAACGATCACTGAACCCGAAGAGGAAACAAACCGATTTCGTAAATTTGTTTGGTCGCTCGGCAACAGCCCGGAACTCTGCCAACCGGCGTTGAAGGCTATCGGCGAAATCGAACAAGACCCTGCCAGACTCCTTGTGTCACTGCACGGCGCTCTTCAATCTCGCAACTTGAACGTGCTGCGCCAAGTCAAACGGATCGCCGAAAAACAGGTGAAGGGAGCGACGACCGGGCTTTCGCGGGTATCGTTCATTGAGGTAAGGGACATTGCCGAGCAAAGGATCGCGCTTGTGACGAAAGCAAAACAAGAGCGGACACCAAAACGGACACCAAACGAGTCAAAAAGAGTATAAATCGGTTGAAACGATTAAGCTTGATTTCCTAATAAAATCAGGCATATTGGCTTCGCAATCGCGGGAAAACTAGGCCGATTCCGACCCTCGCCTCCAGCTCTTACTGCGTGTGCGGTAAAGAATTAGGAGGATGGTCAACCCAATGGCTAACGGTTTGGCTAACAATTTTTGCCATTCCCGAGAATTCTTTCACTCTGCCGGAATTATCCGGCGAGAATCGGATAACCGTTGGAATCAGATTCTAGATAGGATCGATGACGTATGAAAATGAAAACGCGTTATCGCCTCTTCCTTCGTCGCAAAAGTGTTTATTACGCTTTTGATGACACCACCAAAACCTTCATCAGCCTTAGCGAACCTTCACACCCGCAGTCCTGCGACTACGGGTCTTCCCTTTAACCGATTTCGGGAGACCTCCCGAAAGCCAACTGTTTTCCAAAATCAAACCGGGCGGTTTGAAGAAGCCAGACGCATGGGCCATGATTCGCCACCCTAAATCTGAGAGACGGGTTCGATTCCCGGTAGGGTCGCCATCATTTCCCCAATAAATACGCATAATTGGGGTTCTGCGCCAACTGTCCACCGTTTCAGGGGAACCTCAAAGGGCAGAAAGCTGTTGGCAACGTTCATGCTTTCCCTATGAAAGTGGATGGCATGTTGTAATAAAAATCGTAAAAGTTGTACTTCCAAGGGACAAGGTGGGATGTGGGGAATAACGCTACTTATTCTAAGCCTTGGTCTTGCCAATACACACGGAACCCAAACTGTACAACTGGGATGGGATGCTCCGCAGGATCCAACAGTCACAGGTTATTTTCTTTATTATGGTACAGCATGCAGGACGTATACTAATCAGATCGGTACAGGAACAAATACGATGACTGTGGTTTCCGGCTTGCAGGAAGGACAAACCTACTACTTTGCTGTCACTGCATATAATTCGGACGGAGTCGAGAGTGATTTTTCCAGCGAGGTTACATATATTACTCCTGGCTTCCTTAGCATGGTTGGCGGGACCAACTCCAATTTAGTCAGCATGAAATTCCCCGTGGCATGGGGTCATTGGTATGAAATTCAAGCCTCGGAAGACTTGCAAGCTTGGACAACTATTGGGCAAACAGGAGTAGCCACTTCCAATGCGTGGACTCAATTTTCAGATCCACAAGCCAGTCAATTCCCAATGCGGTTTTACAGGCTCGTTCTTCACTAAAAAGCGCGCGGGTGCCGGTAAGGGAAACCTCACAGATAACAAAACGCAAGCCAAGCCATGCCCGCAAAAGTGCAGCCCGCGCACAGAACTTCACAAACCATGAGGCGGTGCTGCCCCACCGGAAGGACAGGAGCTTGCAGGACGGGCAAATGCTCCCAGCCATCCCTCCGCCTTGCTGGCCTCCGCCCCCGGCACTCCGGTTTCAGCTTTCCTCTTTGGCCCGTGAAGTCTGGCTCCCACTTCACCGGGCCGCTTTTGATTTCATTGTGATTTCTACTTCTTGCCGCGCCGAAGTTGGACGTAGGCGGGTCTGCTTTCCCAATTTCAGCTTTTCATTTGGGCCCATGTCCCAAAAGTGAATAAAGATGTCCCTTTCAAGCAACTCAGGGAAGTCCGGGCCGCTCAGAATCCATGTCCCAATTGTGAACAAAGATGTCCCAACATGGGATAGATGTAATTCCATTACTCATGGATGATGGGCAGCGTGCAAACTTAGTTTGCAGAGAATCAGAGAATTAGACCACTCGCGTGAAGGAATGAGTTGTGGCTTGGACGTCGAGCCAAGAAGTCGCTTTCCGCGAAGGTCAAAAACTGAAAATCAGTTGAGATTACGAAAGACGTGCCTTATGAAATCACTGAAATCAATAGTTGCTGCCAGCACGGTGGGAACCATGTTGCTTCTACCTGGTAGCGCATCCGCAAACTTGGTTCTCGATGGTGGGTTTGAACAAGGGGCGGTCTCTGGACCGTTCCAGACTTATACCGCAGTCAGTACCATGGGAGGTTGGACGGTCACTGCTGGCAGCGTCGATCTCATCGGGAACTACTGGCAACCAGCGCAAGGTTCTCAGTCGGTGGATATGGCTGGTTTTTACGCCAACGGCACGATTCAGCAGCCCATCAATGGTCTTACAGCGGGTGCTTGGTACTATTTCACGTTTGATATGTCCGGCAACCCCGATGGACCGCCGACAATTAAAACCCTCGATGTTACTTTCGGCAATACCACGCAGGTATTTACTTTCGACACAACAGGGATTAGTCATGCAAACATGGGCTGGGTACTCGACTCGGGTTGGTTCCAGGCTTCGGGCAGCAGCACAGTCCTGAGCTTTACGGACGCCTCCGCCCCGCTCGCGGACGGCAGCCCGACAGCGTTCGGTGCAGTAATTGACAACGTTTCCCTCAACGCTGTTCCCGAGCCCACGACGATAATCGCGGGTGCATTGCTGCTGCTGCCGTTTGGGGCGAGCACACTCCGGATTCTGCGCAAGAACCGCACGGCATAAAAGTTGATCGAGAAAGTTTAACAATAAACAACAATAGGGCAATCGCGTGAAGGAACGAGTTGTGGCTGGGACATCGAGCCAGAAGTCATTTTCCGCGAAGGTCAAAAACTGAAAATCGGTAAACAGAAAGGCAACATATGATACGAAAGAAACTAATTGCTATCTTTGCCGTGACCACCATGGTGACGATGATACAAACAGCTCAAGCGAGTTTTATTACCACCGATACGTTGGCTGACCTAGCTAGAAGCGGCGGATCTCTCACCGTTGGCGATAAAACGTTCAGCGGGTTCAGTTGGCTAGCTTCGGACGGGACGTTGAATGCGCAAGCTGCTAACTTGTCTGTTACAGCGTCCATCGTGAACGGGATATATACCTTGGATTTTGGTGGATTTATCGCCTTATACAATACGGGTAACAGTCCTCTCCTTGGGGATCTGAAGTTAACCTACACTGTCACCGCGAATCAAGGATTAATCACGATGATTGATCAGAACTACACACCGAATGCGCTACCTTCAGGTGGCCAGATCATAATTGGCGAGACTGTCAGAAATAATGGCGGCGCAATTGTAGGCAATTCAACGCTCACGCTAAATCCGACCGATCTGAGCGATCCGCCACCGGAGGCTGGCGACAACATTTATATCAATCCTGGCGAGTCTCAGTTGTTCGTCGTAAAGGACATATTGATCGGTGCGTTAGCTGGTCAATTAGTTGGTTTGTCTGATGTCGAGCAATCGTACCATCAGGTAGTTCCAGAGCCCACGACGATAATCGCGGGTGCATTGCTGCTGCTGCCATTTGGGGCGAGCACACTGCGGATTCTGCGCAGAAATCGCACGGCATAAAAGTTGATCGAGAAAGTTTAACAATAAACAACAATATGGCAATCGTGTGAAGGAATGAGTTCTGGCTTGGACATCGAGCCAAGAAGTCGTTTTCCGCGACGGTCAAAAACTGAAAAATAAACATGGGAAGAATTATGAAAACAACGTGGAAATTAGCGGTGTTGGTTTGCTTGGGTGGTCTGGCAGTCAGCCAGGCATCCGCAAACTTGATCGTCAATGGAGACTTCCAGGCTGGGGACACAGGTTTTAGTACCGACTACACTGCGAATCAAATCGGTGTCACGGAAAACACGTACTCAGTCATCAACAATCCGATAGGATCGGCCCCGGATCGGAACCCTTATACAACTACCACACCCTATTTTGACCATACACTAGGCACCGAAGCTGGACTCATGATGGCCGTCAACGGGGCGGGCGACTCCACCAAGTTGGTCTGGGGCCAAACGGTGAGTGGTCTGACAATCGGTCAGCAGTATGAGTTCAGCCTGTGGTTGTCGAGTTGGGATAATGCCAGCCCAGCTATTCTCGATGTCCAGATCGACAATGCGACACAAGCCACCCTCAATGCTCCCGCTACACCTGGCGTTTGGGTAAACCACAGCTTCTTATGGACGGCCACCTCCACTTCTGCTGCGTTTGCCGCGATCTATGACAATAATACTGTTGCTCAGGGAAACGACTTCGCCTTGGATGACCTCTCCCTGGTTGCGGTCCCAGAGCCGACCACGATAATCGCGGGCGCATTGCTGCTGCTGCCGTTTGGGGCGAGCACGCTGCGGATTTTGCGCAAGAACCGCATGGCATAAAAGTTAGTAATAAGTAATAAAACTATGCTTTCATTCCCGGTGGAGAACGCCGCTAATCGGCAAGTAAACCAAATCTGTGGCGTAAAGAAATACATGAACCAGAGGTCAATAATGAGAAAATCAAAACGAGCAATTCAAACGCTGGAATTCGCGTTGGTGGTGGCGTGTTCCATATCCGCGGCCAGTGCTTCCGTGACTTATCAGATAAACAACGGAGGTTTGGAGTCGTTTAACGTCGCAATCGATGGCAACTCGATAAATGGAGCTCTTGCCGGGGGTATCCTGATCAATAAAATGTCCGGTGACGCCTCACTGCCTTCCAGCTATGTCACTGTTTGCACGGACATAGAGGGCACTTTATATCTCGGCCAAAGCTACGAATACGCCACGCCGGTGACTCCCTTCAGCGGCCAGTCCGGAGTCAATCCCCAATGGGGGACCGGCGCCAACAGCGCAGCCGAGGCAATTCAAAACGCGGCTCATCTCTTCTACACCTATGGTCAACTCACGGGCACTGGCCTCGGCGGCACTACCGAGCAGAAGGCAGCTTTGCAGTTGGCTGTTTGGGAGGCGCTATACGATACGACTGCTTCCGGCAGCGTTACCGGAACACGGTTTACTGTGAGCGGCGGCGACGCAACTGCGATTGCCTTGGCGAGCAGTTGGCTTTCGGGTCTGGATGGCAGTTACGGTTTAAAAGGCTACCTCCTTTATCCCACTCAGTTAAGCGGAGTAAATGCCGATGGTGAGCCTCCGCAAGAGTTGTTGATCGCTATTTCTGTTGTTCCTGGGATAGTGACTGCTCCTGTTCCTGAGCCCACGACGGTGATTGCTGGCGCGCTGCTGCTGCTCCCGTTTGCGGCGAGCACCTTCCGGATTCTCCGCAAAAAGCGCATGGCATAAAAGTTAGTAATAAATCAACTAGAACGAGAAACATGAAGAAGTTTTGCATGGTTTTAAGTTTGGCAGGGGTGATGGCGGTACCCAACCTGTTCGCCTCAATGAGGGTTATATTGATTGATGACACGTCGCAGTATAGTTACGCTAATGGTGGCGAATTCAGAGCCGTGGGTAATTCAGGTTTGGATAGCATTGTCAATTGGAACGCTTACTCAACGACAACAAAGGGCGCAATAAGCGCTGCAGATGGCTCTTCTTGGGGGGGCAGTTCCGTCTCAGTGGGTCAGGCTTATTTTCAGACCTTCTGCGTTGAATACAACGAGGAGTTTACTCCCGGTACGTCTTACGGTGTTGGGGTTAGCCAGAATGCCATGTATGGGAATCAACCACCCAACGGAGACCCAATCTCAATCGGCACCGCTTGGCTCTACAGTCAGTTTGCTGCCGGCACATTGAGTGGTTATAACTATACTTATGGCGGCGGTCGCCAAAGCTCAACTTCGGCCGGCGCGTTGCAACAAGCGATTTGGTGGCTTGAGGCTGAACCCAACGGCGTGAGAGACAGCTTTATCAATACTGCCGAAGATGCGTTGTACGGTGCCCATGGCACCGCTCAGGATCTCCTCATTGTGGGCAACGCCAATGGAGCATATGGTGTAGATGTCTTGAACTTGGGTGCCCCTGGTACGGTTCAGGATCAGTTGGTTATTGTTGTTCCTGAGCCTACGACGGTGGTTGCGGGCGCCTTGTTGCTGCTGCCGTTTGGGGCGAGCACGCTCCGGATTCTCCGCAAGAAACACGCGGTACAATAGTTGAGTCCCTCAGGGTTGGTCATTCAGATCCGTTTGGTTTTTCCCAACGGTTTAACCCAAAAAGGTTGCGGGACGGTCCACGGCTGGCTGGGAGGAAAAAGAGAGAAGCAACCTTGCGGAGATGAGCTTGTGAGTTGGAACGATGCAGTTCGATTTGGAGACCGCGAATGTTGCGTCCGCAATTACCCGCATCCAGGCCCGGAAACATTTTAGTTCAAGCCAACAGAACCATTCAGTTCTTTATCTTTGGGTGCTGTATCAGTTTGAAAAAGTGGCCCAGTCGTCGCGTCCATAAAACTCAACACCCCAACAGACCAAAGGCCTGCGCTACTTTCCAATTCGCGCCAAATTGATACAATACCTGTCTTTGCGGAAGTTTGACCCGGCGGGACGCCGTGCAGCAACCGGGACGGTCGCACTCCCGGTTTCAACCGGTTTTCAGGGCATCAGAAGAAGAATTCGATAAAACCGTTGCCGGTCCGGCCCCATGGCATCGAACGTCATCATTATTGGATTGGTTGCAGTGAGAGAGTTGTTCAAATTGTTCCAAATGGTCTGGTCTAAATTGGTTTTGTACAGCATCTGGTAACTCTGTCCCACCGTTGCGCTCCAAGTCAGCGTCAGCGTCGTGCCAACCTTTGTCACTGTCTGGAATCTCGGCGGCGGAACGATGACACTGAGCCGGAAAGCCGTGCCGTATCCATTCGTGCCACCGTGGGTCGTCGTGCCGTAGAAATTGCCGTCAGCACTTTGCACCAGTCCGGCTTCAGGAGAGGCGCCATTCGTGCCATCGAACGATACCAGCGTCGTGAGTGTTCCATTGGTTCCCAGCTTGAACACTGTGCCGCAGCCCAGACCCGATAGATTGGTGTAAGCGCCGCCAGCCGAGGTGGTGCCGTAAAAATTGCCGTCCGAAGCCTGAATGACGCCGGCCTGGGGATAAGCGCCATTCGTATTGCCGAATGACACCAGTGTCGTGAGTGTGCCGTTGGTCGCGAACTCGAATACCGTGCCGTAACCGTTGGTGCCTCCATTAAATGTCGTTCCATAGAAACTACCGTCCGCGCCTTGGACAAGTCCAGCATAGGGATTGGCACCGTCGTTGGTCCCGGTGAATGAATACAATGAGGTAAATGTCCCGTTGGTCGTCAGTTTGAATATCGTGCCGTGCCCGTTCGTGCCACCCTGGTAGGTCGTGCCATAAAGACTGCCATCGTTTCCCTGCACCAGCCCGGCGTATGGACTGTTGCCGCCATTACCACTGATATTAAACGAAACCAAAGTCGTAAGGGTTTGGTTCGTCAATAGTTGAAACACCGTGCCGCCAGAGTTCGTACCGCCGATGGCGGTCGTGCCGTAGAAATTGCCGTCCTGACCCTGTATCAGTCCCGCTTTCGGATAACCACCAGTGCTAATAATGGCAAAAGTGACCAGCGTCGTCAGCGTGCCATTGGTGGTGAGCTGAAATATAGTGCCGGCGTTGTTGCTGCCGCCATTGTAAGTCGTGCCATAAAAACTGCCGTCCGCACCCTGGACCAGTCCGGCACGGGGACCTGCGCCATTGGTGCTGTTGAATGAAACCAGATTGGTAAGAGTCCCCAATGGAGTCATTTGAAATACGGTGCCGTAGCCTCCTGGACCGTCGGAGGCTGTAGTGCCATAGAAATTGCCATCCTTCGCCTGTACCAGTCCAGCACTGGGAAAAGCGCCATTTGTGGTATTGAATGAAACCAAGGTGGTGAGGGAAACACCAGCCTCCACGCGAGGGAGAATCAGCCACACGGCAGCGATGCCAACTATCAGAACTCGGGTCGGTTTGATCATTTGAATCTCTCGTGTTGGCGTTTAAGCATCCACTGGGGGGGCGGGACATCGTATTTCAAACCTTCCAATGTTCCAGACATGGCGATAGTGCCACAAAAGCTCAAAATGGCAAGGTTATTCGAGTCTTTTGTCCTGTTTGTGAATGCGGAAGTCCCAGAATTGACAGGAATGATTTGTCATAAGGCTCAGTCAGCGCACAGAACACGGAGCTGTTGATTCCCGATCAAGACTTGGTTGGCCTTCGGTTCAGAAAGAGCCCTGCCCTGAGAGCCAGGCTGTTTGCCAAAGCGACTGCGCATTAAAAACATCGACACCACGATACGTCGAACTTCGAAGCAGAGCCGGATGCATAGTCTATCGAAGTTTGAGGTTGGTGGTTGTCCTCGGGTTTTCACGAGATGAATAGAGACTCCTGTTTTTGGATGAGATCCAGGTCACATTAACACCCCGCAACAGCAGGGTGTTAATCCGAAGGAATTATCTGAAGAAAAAATCTGCGTCTATTCGTGTTCATCCGTGGTTAAAAACGCTTGATCCGTCCCCCTCGCACAAACATGCAAGTTCAGATTGACATCGGGGGCCTGCTCCCGAATTCTTCGCCCCGTGTCAGAACTGCGTTGGTTCGTGGCCCATACCAGACCGCGACGGGAGAAAAAGCTTGTCGAGTACTGCCAGCGACACGGCATCGCAGCGACGCTCCCTTGCTACAAGTCCGCGCATAAGTATCGCGGCAAGACGGTCGTGTTCCAGAAGCCGCTCTTCCCCGGTTATGTCTTTCTTCAACTTCAACCCGGACAGAAGAATTCTGTCCGCCAAAACGACCATGTCGCCAATCTTCTCGACGTGTTCGATCAGGAAACGCTTCGCCGGCAGTTGGAAGATATTCTCCTGGCTTTGGAAACGGATTTGGAAGTGCGTCTGGCCCCGTCCATCGGCGAGGGTATGCGCGTGCGCATCAAAGCCGGACCGCTGCGAGGCGTCGAGGGCTGGGTCGAGCATCGTTACGGCAGGACCACCGTGTTGCTGCGCCTCGACTTCATCAGTCAGGCGGCAGCAGTCAAGCTCGACGCCGACCTGCTCGAACCGACCTGAGCGAGCGGAACGGATGGAAAATGCTGAAACCTGAAACCTGAAAGCTGAAATCCCATGGATCACCACGAAAACCGCGCCAAATACACGGAAAGTGGGAACAGAAGTGGGCTCTTCAGCCTTTAGCCTTCAGCCTTTCCCCCGCCCTCCGGCACTCCGAGCCGCTGAAAATGTCGAGCAATTGTTCCATCAAGTTCCAGAGCCCACGACGATGATCGCCGGTGCGTTGCTGCTGCTCCCGTTTGGGGCGAGCACGCTTCGGATTCTCCGGAAGCAGAACCGGGCGGCATAATTGCTGACGAAATCAGTTGCTAACAAAACAGGCCGGTCTTGAAGACCGGCCTGATTCTTTTTTTTGGGGGGGGTGAGCTTCGGCAGCGGAGTTGAACAACAAAGTCACGAAGCCACAGCGCAGCAGAGCCGCAACCAAACGGAAACGCTTTCAACGCAGAGACGCCGAGGACGCAGAGAGCCGCAGAGCTTTTTCTTTAACCACGGACCCAGGCTTCGCCGAGGCGAGTGGACACGGATAAACACGGATAGCTTCCGATTGCGAGAACGACAACGAGGACAAAAACGTCAGGGGAAAGGCGGTTTTTTAACCCCCTTAACGCCACAAGCCCTGAGCACCCGCAGCGCTCAGGGCTTGTGTGTTGATCAATCTTCTGTCTATTTCCAAATACAAGTACGAGCACCGGGGGGGACGCCCGGTTAACCCGCAGGCGAGGACGCCTGCGCTACATTCCGCCCGCTGCCCGGTCAAAGAGTTTTTTCTCCTCGGGCAGCAGGCGCGCCTTGGAAGCAAGTTCGAGGTAGGTCTTCGCCTTGGCGCCGTTGCCCGTCGCCTTCAGAATGAGGCCGTAGTAACCCGCAATTGAAGGGTTCTTAAGCTCCTGCGGCTTGAGCCGTTCGATTACTTTGAGCGCCTCGGCGTCTTTCTTCTGCATGTGGAGGGAAACCGCGTACGTGGAAACGTAGGCCGCGTTGGTGGGAATCTTCTCGTACACTTCACGCGCCAACTCGTGCGGTTTCAGTTCCTGTGCGTCCAGGAGGAGCGCCGTCATGGCGAGGTTGTTCTTCATCGCAAGGTCTGACGGCGACCGCTTCAGTGCCTGGCTGTAAAGCATCATCAAAGACCGCGTCCGGCCATCGACAAACAACGCCTGGTTGAGCGCCCCGAAGGCCCATTTCTCACCGGGATACTGATTGACGATGGTCCAGAGGAGGTCCTCCCCTTCGCTCTGCCAGTTCCATTGTGCGGCCAGGCGCAGGAGCATAATCAGGCTTCCCTTCTGGCCATTGGCGGCTTTCAACGCCTGTTCCCACTCCGCTTTCGCCGCGGCGCTCAAGTCCTGTCCGCGCAGGGCGCGGGTCTGGAAGGCGTGCCGGACGAACTCCAACTCGGCCCAATTCTGTTGCTCAAGAGAGACTTGGAGTCCGCGCCAATCCCGAAGCATCGCGTAGCACTCGGCGGCCAACAGCGCCACCGGCTGATTGGTCTGCGTGTTCTTGGGCAGGCTCCGCAGCCAAGCCAGCGTTTCTGCAGGGCCAATCCTGGCCATTTGCCACATGCTCAGTTCATAAATCTTTGCCGTGTTCGTCCCAGCCTCGCGCTGAAAGGCGGCCAGCGCCGGTTGGAATTCGGCATTTTGGCTTTCCTTCAGCACATCCAGCCGCAAGAGCCGGTCGCTGAAAGCCGAGTTGGTCTGTTCCACCAAATCCCTGGACAAAGCCAAAGCCGCATTCGTCTTCCTGGAGCCAATGGCGTCAACAACGAGTTCGCGCAGGGCCTGGCAGCGCAAGGCGGGGCTGGATGAAGAAATGCGCGTGAGCGTGGCGCGCGCTTCGGCCCTGGCCGGCTCATTGGTACTGTGGAGGCGCACGACAGCCAGGTTCAATTGCGGAACCGGGTTGGTTGGCTCAAGCCGGGCGGCTTCAAGAAATTGCGCCTCGGCATCAGCAGACTGATTCGCGGCGGCGGCCACGGCACCAACAATGTTGTGGTAGGCGGCGGTTTTCCTGCCGGCCTGGTCCACTCCTTCCAAAGCATTGGTGGCGACCATGTAATCGTGGAACATCATGGCGGTCTGGGCCAGTGCCAGCCGATCATCCAACGAGCGTGGATTGAGTTCGACCACGCGGCTGCGCCAAAGCAGAGCGCTGGGCGAGCGGCCGGCCTCCAGCAACGCGGCCATCATCCGGGAGGCTTCCAGATTCTGGGGATTGGAGCGCAAGACCTGCTGCACGCAGAGCAACACATTTCGACCGTCCCCCTTGGCGGCGAAGGTGCGCGCGAGGCTCATTATACGATTCTGTTTCCAGACTTTGTAGCCGCGATAACCGGCGTACCCCGCCAGTAAGGCCACTGTGCAGCACAAGAAGAGTATTATCAGCTTACGCATATTATTTTGATGTATATACTATTTTGATGTGTGATTGAGAATGATTATTTGGACTGTTGAAATGGGGACCGAGGAAGAGAAGGGAAAAAGCTGAAAGCTGAAAACTGAAAACTGAAATTCATTTTTGCTTTCTGTTTTCTACTTTCCTCTCCGGCGCTTGATCCACGGTCGGTGCCGGGGATCCTTGGAGGCTCTGGCCGTCCAGCTTCCGTTCGCCGAAGCACCACTCGCTCAAGTGCAGGCCATGTTTGAGCGCCAGCTCTTGAACGGCCGCCAGCGCGGCCGGCGGAAGGGTGGCGGTGATGACGATGCCGGTAATGCGGTGTCGCGCGATGAGGTGCGGCAAATCCTTTATTCCCCCCAGCACGAGGTAGCCATACACCCATTGGGAATGCAGCGACGGTTCGTCGTCGAGCAGCCCGACAACGGCGCGTCCGTCGTAGCTTTTCGAATTGCTAAAGCCACGCTCTTTCAGAAAGAGCTGGCAACGCCCGCCCGCCCCGTAAAGCACCACGCGCTCCCCCTGCGCCGGCTCGTCGCTCTTGCTTCTGAGATAGATCACAAGCTCTTCGACCACGCGATAGAACATCCGCATGCCGAGGATGGCCGGATAACTCAGCGCACCCATCACCAGGGCCCTCACGAGCCACTTTGGAATGTCCGAGGGCTCAATGAGCATGGCTATGCCCAGGCTGATGAACAGCCCGAGCAGCAGCAGAGATACGAGCATGAGCGCGTCAAGCACACGCGCCCGGGTCCAGACGGTTAAGTAGATACGGGACGCGGCGAGTAGGGAGAAGGTCGGGGTAACCCAAACCGGCAAGTCGAGGAACCAATAATGCCAGAAATTGGGGCGCGGCGGCTCGAATGCCCACATGGCGACTGCGAGAGACCCGGCCAGCCACACCATGTCCCAGACTGGGTAGCACAGGGATTTGAAGGTGGCATGGGTCGGGCGACGCAGCCCGGTTAGCACCGCCCTGCCGGTATCGCGCAATTCGATGATCGCCAGGTGGCGCATGAGGACATAGACCCCCGCCAGCAAGGCGAGCAGGAAGATTCCTGCGGCATGGGACTCGAAGGTGGTAATCAGCAGGCCGAAGACCACCAACACGCCATTCAACACACAAAGAACGGTGGCCACCCGGCGAGTGCTCAAGCCGGATTTGAGCAGCCGATGGTGCAGATGCTCCAGGTCCGGCTGCATGATGCCGCCGGGCTTTGCAGTTGCGCCCGGCTGGCTGCCGCTCAGCCATAGCCGCACGGACCTTCGCCAAATGGCAAGCAATGCGTCATAGATCGGCACCCCCAGCACCAGCATCGGGATCGTCAGGGAGAGGATGAAGGTGCTCTTGGTGAACGTCTGCAGCGAAATGACCCCCAGCATGAACCCAAGGAACATGCTGCCGGTATCGCCCAGGAAGATGCTTGCCGGGTAGAAGTTGTAACGCAGAAAGCCGAGGCACGCACCGATAAGGCCCAGCAGCACCAGGACATTGGCCGGCATATGCCCGAGCAGGAAGATTCCGCAGAGCCCTGTCGCCGAAATGATCGCCAGGCCCGAGGCCAGACCGTCCAGTCCGTCGATCAGGTTGAAGGCGTTGATTATGGCCACCAGCCAAAATATCACGAGGACACAGTCAAGGAACCACGGCAGTTCAAAACCCAGGATCGTGCCGAACCTTGCCCCCGAAAGGCACATCAACAACGCCGCCAATGCCTGGCCGCCCAGTTTCACCCAGGGGCGCAGACCGCGGATATCATCCACCAGCCCGACGGCCAACAGGACCAGCGAGGCGAGTGTGAAATCTTGCCACCAATGCAGGTCCAGCCCTCCGGCCAACTTGGGCCAGGGAAAGACCAGCGCCATCATGCAGGCGGCCTGCACGCCGATAATGACCGCGAGCCCCCCGCCGCGAGCTGTGGGGTGCTTGTGAGGGCGGCGCTCGTTCGGAAGGTCCACGACACCGAACCGGCAAGCCGCCGCCCGGACCAACGGGGTGAAGAGATAGGTCACCACCAAGCCGGTCAGGAACACCGCGATGTATTTATCCAAATCGCCGAACATAATTCAGTTTTCAGCTTTTCCTCCCCGTCCGCAAATTTCAGTTTTCAGCTTTTCCCCACCGCTTTCAGCGTTTCAGCATTTTCCAAGTGGTCCGTGGTCAGTTCCCGCCCGCTGATTCCAGCACTTTCACGAGTTGCGGAAGGAGCGTCTCCTTGGAAAACCGGTCGGCGAGCGGCAGGCACCGTTCCCGGGTTGTTTCAGACACGCTTTCCTTCAACCTCAGAATGTTTTGAATCGCCTGGTCAACCGCGCCATGTTTGACCCGGCCAAATGGCAGGTGACCGTTGAGTTGCTGCAGGATCTCTGAAATGTGGCTCGGTTCGGGACCGACATACAACAGGGCCGCCCCGATTCGCAGGATATTGTAAATTTTGCAGGGATGCACGAGGCCGACGAACGGATCGCCCATTACCACCAAATGCAGATCGGCCGCCGAGAGGGAGCCAGCCAATTCCTCCAGAGGCTGGTAGGGCAGGCACAAGACATTGGATAGCCGATGTTCTTTCGCGAACTGCCTGACACGGGAGAACTCAGTTCCACCCCCCACAAAACAAAACGCAATATCGTTGCTGGAAGCCAGCTTCTCTGCAGTTGCCAGCACCGTATCCAGTGGGTGACAGGGACTGTGGTTCCCGGAGTACATGACCACAAACTTGTCTTCCAGGTTGTGGGCCTTGCGAAAACGAGCTCGTCCCTCGGCGTCAAAGCGGACCCCGGAATCATGCGACCAGGGCGGTATGACAACGATTCTTCCGGCATCAATTCCTTTGTCTAAAATGCGTTTTTGCATAAACCGGTCGAGCACGACTATTTTTGCAGCGTGACGCAGGCTGAACCGGGAACAACGCTCGAGCCAATTCGCGGCCAACGAACCGGGCCGCAGCCATCCGGCTGCCAACGCCTCATCAGGGTTCAAGTCCATGATCCAATAACAAAACCGCCAATTGCGCAGGCGCGCAAACCAGGCGCCGATAAATGAGATCAGCGGCGGTGAGGTCATAGCCACCACGAGATCTTGCCTGGGAAGCAGGCACAACTGCCAACAGGCGGACAGGATGAAACTCGTAAAGTCAGCAGTTCGTCTCCATTTCGCCCCCTTGCCAAAGCCTGTGCTGAAAAGACGATGAACTCGAATGCCCCGCCAGATTTCCTTTTTTGGGAAGATTTTTTTGGGATTATCATACGCACGCCGGCTCGTAATCACCGTGACTTCATGACCGCGCTCGACCAACTCCAAGGCGAGATCCGTAAGGTGCTGCCCGCTTGACACCACGTCCGGATGAAATGCCTGGTTAATGAATGTAATTCGCATCGGTCGTGACCTCTGTCATCTGCTCTCTGATTTCAGCTTTCAGCGTTTCAGTATTCCCCAAGTTGTCAGCGTGTCAGCGTCTTATATGCCTCCACCTTGATCATTTTTCCCAGTTGACGCACCAGAGCCGCCTTTGCCTGCTCGGAATCCTCACAGCCGGAGATGATAATTTCCAAAACCTTTTGGCCCTTGTTGCCCCGGCCCGCCCATATCGCACGTATGAGATTGAAGCGCGCTGATTCATGCTGCACGTAAGCACTTTCATCAACTCCGGCTTCCCACCGGCATTGGAATACCTGGAGCGCATTTCCCGGGCCTCCAAACACATAATGGCGCATCGGCAATTCGATACCGTTGACCTTTACCACCATCAACTCCGGGCCTGATGTCATCTCCCAGCCCGCGGCCGGCATACACGCCTCAGGCGTGTGCCGTTTGGCCAGGTAGCCTGCTACTCGACCCGGGAACCAGTTGAAGTAAAATGCCTGCCATTGCGTCCCGTCGGCTTCCTGCCATTCACCCTGTTTCTCTTCGTCAAAGCGCAACAGATACTTCTCCTTCTCCCCGACCGGCAGTGTTCTGAAAGTGGGGTTGCCCTCGGGAAAAACCACGGACCAACTCGGACCCGGATTGAAGTACACCTCCCGGCTGCGATACCAGATTTGGACACTGGCTTCCACGATGAATAACCAGACTAACAGGGCAAAGGCAAGACGACTGACCGCTGGGAAGGGACTACTGACTACTGACCATTGACCACTGACTGCCGACTTCTGAGTTCTGACTCCTGACTCCTGACCACTGACCTCTGCCTTCTGACTTCTGACTTCTGGCTTCTTCCTTCTCAGCAGCAGCGCCAGTCCCCAGAGCCCCAGCGTGCAAAGTATCGTGATCGTGATTCCCGCCGGATCATGGTACTGGGAAATGGCGGCCACACCTTTTTTTGCGGCGACCAGCGTCAGCAGAGACATGCGGCATATATTAAATGCCATGGAAAATACAAACCCCACCGGAATCAGCAGCCAGCGGCGCCCGGCGCTCAAGCGATAAAATTCGCCGAAGAAAAGGGATATCATCAGGCTGCTTTGAAACGATCGAATGCCACTGCAGGCTTCATCAATTCCCACCATGCCGGTGGCTACTTCAATCACGTTGCCGTGGGCCAGCGCGGGCACGCCCACCCATCCGAGCAACTCGATCACGATGGCAGCGCTCGCACGCGTCAGATTTTGAATGATTGGGGTTTCGATGAGCGTTGGCCAGGGTATGGCAACGAAAAAGAAGCAAATTGGAAACGCCAACTGCCTCAGCCAGCCTCGTCCCTTGCCCACATAAATGGCGCAGAGTGTCAACCCAATGGCTATCACCCCGAGCGACCATTGAATCGGGCGCCATTCCGGGGTGGCGGCTTCGATCAAGCGGGTTGGCAGGTAGAGAAAGGCCAGAAGGCCGAATAAAAGAACCACTGACCACGGACTTTTTAAAAAGCTGAGATACTGAAAGCTGAAAGCTTCCGCCGCCGCTTCGCTCTGGCGCGACATGGAAAGCTGAAATTGATTTCTGTTTTGCGGAAACGCCTGCCAGCGGCGGATGAACAGGCCGAGGCAAAGAAAAGGAACCACCCAGCCGTAGCCATATTGCGGATTGGTCGTCCACTCCAGCCGCAAGTTGTTGATCAGGCGGAACCAGAGGTAGGCGAGAGGCAATAATACGATGACCCACTTCAGCACAAGAGGAGAAAAAAGAATGGCAGAATTGACCTCCTGATCGGCGGTAGTAGCGGGGACTGGTTGTTTTGGTACGGGCATGGGAAAAGAGTTTCGAACTGCTTCTGCTTGATTACTGGGATGTCTTCCCCGACGAAATGATTCGCTGCCTCACCAACACCGCCGGATTGCCTTGATAAATGCCCCAAGGCTCTAACTTCTTGGTCGCTACTGAACCGGCGGTCAAAACCGCGTGATTGCCCACCGTTACCCCCGGCCCCACCCAGCAAGCAGCGCAAAGCCAAGCCCCATCCTCGACCGTGACTGGCTTGACGATCAAGTCGAAGGACGGCAGCTTGTAATTGTGGCTGCCGGTGCAGAGAAAGGCGCGCTGCGAAATGCACACGTTGTTCCCGATGGTGATTCGCTCTAGATTCAACAACCAGCATTCCTCGCCCAGCCAGACATGATCGCCCACAGTGAGTTTCCAAGGAAACGTGATGGTAACACGCGGCTTGATGGTCACGCCGTGACCGATTTTCGCGCCAAAAGCCCGGAGCACGGCGCATTTCAATCCCGACAATTTGAACGGACAAAGCCGGAACAGGAGCAGACTCGCCAGAATCCAGAAACCTTCCTTCAACGGCCCCGCGCCCCGGTTAAAATCGCCGGTGGAAAATTTTAAGAGATCTACTTTCATAAAAAATCTGAAACGCTGAAACACCAAACCAAAATCTGAAATTAATTTCTGCTTTGGTCTCCTATTTCAGTTTTTCGCTTTCAGCTTCTCCACAATCATGTTCAAAACACGCGCCGATTCACGCCCTTCCTCGGCAGGCACCGGCGATTCCGTTCCGTTAATAATGCTGTCTGCGAATCCACCGATAATAAAATCATGCGTTGAGCGCAGGGAACCCGTGGTATAACGGAGACCGCTCACGGCCAGGTTTTTCAAGAGCTGTCCCGTCTCGCTCAGGAGAGACATGCCGATAGGCACAGGTTTGAGGCGTTCGCGCCGATATTTCACCAGGCTCATCGCTTCAAGATCAACCAACAGTGTCGCGTTTTCTCCTAAAATTTCCACGCGCGCCATCCATTGTTTCGTTGCGTAGGACAGCGTCACTGAACTCACAGCCTTTCCCCCGACCAGGTCAATGCGATAATCCTCAAACGGCGACCACGGGTAATCCATCAGCTTCATCGCGTTGACCGAGACATGGCGGATTGGATTGATGAACGCGAGCGTCATGTAGATGATATGGGGGCCGGTTTCGCCTATCACGCCACCGGGTAATTTGTTCGCCCAATGCTCCGGTTTGGACGTGATGTAATCCGTTGGTGTCGAAAGAAAAATACGCATGCCACGGAACGTGCCGATGGCTCCTTCGCGAACAAGTTTCCGCGCCTCGATGAACGGGTAGTAAAACAAATCACTGTGGGCCACACAGACCGTGACCTTGTTTTCGCGGGCGGCGGCGATGATGGCGTCACATTCCTCCACGGATTGCGCCATTGGTTTTTCAATGAGCACATTGCTGCCCGCCTGCATGACTTGAATGGCAAGCTTCGCGTGCGTCTTCGGCGGCGTGCAAATATCCACAATGTCCGGCTTTTCCTTGGCCAGCATCTCGCCTACGTCGGCGTATGCCGTCGGGATGCCGGCGGCAGATGCAGCTTGCCGCGCGGCCTCAATGTTCACGTCACAAAGGGCGGCCAGATGAACCTTGTCACGATGCCGGTGAAAGGCGGGGATATGTTTTAGTTTGGCGATTAATCCCGATCCGATAATAGCGGCTTTCAGTTGGCTCATAGTCTGGATGGTTCGTTGCGCTGGCAATTGTGTTCTTTACGAAAGAGTATGCAACAAGTTCGATCTAAAAATGTCAACTGCGCGTATTTATGGTTGACCTGACCGCCCGCAACTTGCCGTTGGCTTCCCGCTCCAACGCTTTGACAGGCTCAATAATAACTTTCAGTTGTGGGCTTATCCACCGGGCCACCAAACGACGCAACTCCTCTTCATCTGATTTCTTGTAGTCAGGAGTGATCACTACCTTAATGATAATCTCACCCAGTGCGCACTGGCACACTTGGGCTTCACGAATCGAGTGCGTGTCCTTGAAGATGTAGTCGAAGCGCATGATGCGCCTTCCTTCAGGTGTCAGGACATAGTCTTCCGACCGGCCGTCAATCGCGAGAATCACTGCGCTCTTCCTCCCGCACGCACAACGGAATTCAGGCGACTCCCAGGTGGCAGAGTCACCGACCCGATAGCGTATAAGCGGCATGGCTTTCCTTGAGAAACCCGTGGTAATTATGTTACCTCGCGTGTGGTTATTCCCTACATCTTCTGGCTGGCTGCACTCCAGGTGTCCAAATTCAAAGTCTTCGTGGTAGCAGTTCTGCTTGCAGCGCGAAGCGTTGCCAGCTCCTTCGGTAAAACCGTATTCATCGGTAATGATTGCCCCGGTCCACTCTTCCAGTAAACGTCCTTGCAATTCCTGGACCGCTTCAGCCCCGGCGAAAATCACCTTTGGTCGGCTTCGGGGATCAAGCGCCAACTTCTTCTCCAACGCCAACCGCGCCACCTCCGAAATGATGCTGGGATAACCCGAGTAGAACTTCGGAATAATGCTGTTCAGAAATGAAACAACATCGCGAATCTTGCTCGGTGTTATGTGGTGCATATTCACCACATACTGGTTCTGGGGTTTCACATAGCGCCAATAAGGTGGTTTCTGTTGATCGATCGGCACGATGGGCTTGCCTGTGAAGTTTACATGCAGGTCTCCTGGCGCGCAGTCAAAACGCAACCGATGGCGCCACCAGACTGCCCATTGAAATGCAATTTCGTCTCTGTCTGCATAGAGATGAAGGCTGGTCCCAGTGGTGCCGCTGGTATGGCGCTCAACCAGTTTCTGCCGCCTATACGCCGAAGATACAAGATCCTTGGAGTGTGCCCGAATATCGTCCTTGGTTAGAATGGGTATCTTGTCCAGATCTGCCACACCTTTAATATCACTTGGTTTTAGGCGACGGGAACCAAACAGATTACGGTAATAGGGGACTGTATCGTAGGCATGTTTGACAATGCTTTTAATTTGGTCGTCTTTGTAGGCCAATATTTCAGATGCGGACCAGAATTCGCTTTCACGAAGCCAGGCAAGTCTCTTGTCAAATGACTCGGAGAAACGGATGCGGCGTTCACGCGAGCCGTAGTAGGAACACGCCAGATTCTGTGCCCAAATTGGCAGAAATGGATAGATTCGCTCTGCGATGCTCATAAATGTGATAGCCCTCTGTTCTTCGCCGGTTGGATTGTCAATTCGACGGCATGACTGGTCACACCAGCCTCGCGATTTTATTCACGCACGCCATTGCGTCTTTCCGCGCAGCGTCTTTTCCTGCCAGCGCTGCCACTCGCAAGAGCAGGGTTTTTGGCAAAAATGACCAAAGCAGCCATAGTGGCAGTTGGGACTTCCAATTCTTCCTGATGCGGACGCCCCAACTCTTGCCGGCCTTCTTAATATAGGTCGGGCCAACCGTACAAGCCCAGCGCCAAAAGCCCGGAGCACTAGACGCCGCCAGGCAAAAAAAGGTCGCGGACTGAATCGAAAGAGTATCTTCCCGAAGCTCCATAGCAGCCGCAGAAGCATTTCACCACGCGAGTATTTCACAGAAGCCCGATTGGCCTTGATGTCCAGGATTTCACTCATGTCTTACCAAATTGACGCAGGCGGGCGGAGTCCCGCCATTCAGCACCCATTCATAAACCGCTTTCATTTCCCGCCCGATCTTCGGCCATGAATATTTTTCCGCAATCAAGCGGCGGCCACGCTGGCCCATTTCGTAGCGCTGCTGGTCTGATAACGACGTCGCTTTCCGTAGGGCAGCTGCCAATGGTTCCACGCCGATGTCAACCCACCAGCCACAGCGATGGTCAACAAGATTCCTCCAAGGCGTGCCTTTCGTCGTAATCACCGGCACTCCGCAGGCCAATGCCTCAGCTACGGAAATTCCAAAATTCTCGGTGAAGCTGGGCAATACAAAAAGATCGGCCTCGCGCAGTAGCGCCCATTTCTGCTCGTCCTCCATCATTCCCGGAAACTCAAATACGCTTGCCAGGTTGCGCTGCCGAAGCAAGGCTTCCAGCTCCGTCTGATGCCCAGCCTTATCCGGACCGGCCAGGATGCAATGCCATCCGGCAGGCCGGACACGGTGCCAGGCTTCCACTAAGTTTTTTAGCCCCTTGACCGGGTGAATTCTTCCCAGGAACAAAGCTGTCTTGCGCCCGCTCCCCTCCGTCCGCTGACCACTGACCGCTGACCACTGACCACTGCCCTCTGGCAGTTCGACCCCATTAGGAACCAGTGCGATGTTCTTCCCAGGCACCCGCCGGCGGATATCTTTCACCTCTTGCTCGGCGGTGGCTACCATTAGTGCAGCGCGCGACAAATCCTTTCGTTGATACAACCACCAGGCCAATCTCTTTTTCCATGCCTTATGCTGAAGCGCCCACGGAGAGAGCGCACCGCATGTGGAACATACCAGCGGAATGCGGAGGTCGTTGCAGACCGAGGCAAGCGCGTGATTTTGTGGTAACCAAATGCCAAAGTCGTGGACGATGCTAACATTCTTTGGCACGAGCATGTCCTGCAGCGTCTTCCGGAATCCACCTCCCAACCTGCTCCGCGTGCTTGTAGGAACGTGAATTACGTTGACGCGCCGATCCTGAGGCAACGCCTCGGAGGTCCCGGAATCAGCCTCAAGAGTCAGCACAGTGACAGAGACCCCCAACGAAGCCAAGTGATCGCTCAGGTGTTGAACGACAGGCACTCGTCCGCCCGATTTCTTGGACAGGTTCGGGATGGTTAGCCAGATGTGCATCAGAAAAAAGACTATGAGACTACTAGACCACAGGCTACGGGCTACTTGACCAGTGAGCCAAGCCGATCACAATCAGGCTTGTCACGGAAGCCACCATTTTGCCGAATTTGCCGGTTTCCTTTTCAACGGCTTTGATCAAGCCAGGCAGGCAGGCAAAGGTCTGTTTGGTCTGACCGATCAAAACATCAGCTTCCTGCGCGTTTAAATAGCCAAGCCGCTGCGAGAGATGGATGAAATACTGAGTCTCGCTCAGCGAGCCACGCGAGATATACAGGAAATGCAGATAATCCTTCTTGCTCTCCCGCGAAGAGCCTTCCCTCCGGCGCGTAGCCCCAATTTTCATCGGCCTATTTTGTTTCCAGCCATTTTTGCCGCTTGCCTCGTGATCGTTTGAGGCACCATTCAAAATATCGTGCCTGCTCTCTGGTATCAAATTCCTGTGTTTTGAAGAGTACCCACGGGCGGTTATCTTTTGTGGAATGAACGGCTCCGCCATTGTGAAGGGAAAGCCGCTTGGTGACGTCCGCCGTTTGTCCAACATAAATGCGCCCGGATGCCGATTGGATGGCGTAAACAAAAAAACTCATGCGCCTACGGGGCGGAGCACAATATTTGCCGGAACTGAGTAAGATGCCCTGCGCAACTGACTCGTCAGGCCGTAGATTTCCTCTTTTGGGAATGAGCGCGTGCGTTCATAAACGGCAACGGTCAAGTCGTCAGCAAGCTTCCAAGCTTCAATTTTCTTATAGTCTCTCATAGTCTTGCGGTCCTGTAGTCAGTGGTCTGTTGTCTTGTTGTCCGTCACTCCGTAGTCTCGTTGTCCTTTTTCCGTGGTCCAGTCGTCTCGTAGTCCCGTGGTCCCTTATGACACCCTCCACGGCGCGACCGGACGCGCAGCATTGGAATAAATGTGGTCCATGATAGCGGCAAAATATTTGGCCACCGCTTCACCACTAATGCAGGTTGCCCATTTGCGGATGCGTTCACGTTCGGCCGGCGAGCGAGGGCCTAATTCAATCCAATCCTTGAGCGCTTTCGTGAGATCATCCACGCGGCCAGCCCGGAAGACCGTGCCCAGCCACGGCTCCCTCACAAGTTCTGTCGCCCCGCACGCAGAACTGCAAATAACCGGCGTTCCGGCTGTCAACGATTCGTTCACCACCGCTCCCCAACCATCCTTTCGACTGGGCAACAATGTGACGTCCGCCTTTTCCATTTCCATTTGAACCCCTGCGGTGTCCCTCTTGGCCAGCCAGGTTACGCGGTTCTGAATTCCCAGAGCTTGAGCGTAACCTTGAAGTCGCTGTTTTTCCGGGCCTTCTCCGAGCAAACGCAACTGGGCTTGCTGCGATGGCACGGCTGCAAAGGCACGGAGGAGAAGGTCCAATCCTTTGAGAGTAATGAACCGCCCGGCGTATAACAAAACGGGCGCACCTGCGGGAACATTCACGCGCGAATCTGGGGCAGGCTCGGTTACATACGCAAAAGGAAACACGGTTATGTCAGGATAACCGCAGCGACGAAACCATCTGACGCCCATTTCGCCCATGGCGAGCACAAAATCATAATGAAACCCTCTGGTGTATCGCTCTACGGTATATTTGGCCCAGCGTCCGCAGCCCAGAATGCCTCTGGGATCAGGGGCTTCGGACAGGATGCCGATGCGCCGGCCTGACGACAGACACTGCTGGACAGCTTGGTTGCCGAGTTGTGTCCAGCGCGCTCCGGCCATAATGTGGATAGCATCTTTAGAACTGCTTTCGATCAACCGCCGGGTTTCCTCTGCACCGGGACCGATTACGACACGTGCCCGCCCCAAGTTCGGGACATCCCATCCCAATGCCAGGCGATCGGCGATCATAGATTCGCCAGCCACCACAGTCACTTCATGCCCCAAGTCCGCCAGCGACCGTAAAAACGGGGCTTGGTGTGGGCTGATGATGTTCTGCCAGAAGACGGTATTCAATGGGTCAGTGGTCCATAGTCAGTGGTCCGTAGTCAGTAGTCAGTAGTCAGTAGTCCGTAGTCAGTAGTCAGTGGTCAGTGGTCAGTGGTTAGTCGCCAGTCGCCAATGGACGGAGCGCGGGCTGAGCAGGGCGAAACTTGTGGAGCGCGCGCAGCCGGCGCTTGGTTCTCGCGCGAGCCGGTTGCAGCGCGGCATCGCCAACATTTCCAAGCCAAAGCCAGAATAGAAAGCAGAGGGGACTGCCAAAGCCAAGTATCCAGCCCTCGGCCACACCATGAACGCCCAGAAAGACTCCCACTACATTCAAAATGTCCCGGTCTAGTCCCGCTTGCCGCTGAGAGTTCACATATCCAAACAGGAGAAGACCCAGTGCCGAGAAAAACGACACAAACCCCACCGCTCCGGTCATAGCCAGCACTGCAAGGTAAGAGGAGCCGGGCTCGACCCGTATTGCACCACCCTCTTCCACTTCGGAACCGCTGCCGGTTCCCATGGCCACACCGATGCCGAACACGGGGCTGGATTCAAACTCCTCTATCCGTGACTGCCAAAGGCCGGCGCGGCTGTTAACGGTCCCTTTGTGAGCTAGAGCACCGGCCGCTTCACCGCTCGTCTCGTCGGTACCGTGCTGGAGAAAAAAGCCGCATACGAGGCCTAAAAATAGAAGCGCAAAGATTCCTCCAAGCGCCGGTTTGCGTCGAACCAGGAGAAAGCAAACGGCCGCGCCCGTGGCGAGGACAGCCACGCGGGACCCGGCAGCAACCAAGGGGACCAAGCCGAGAACCGCTAACAGGCTCCAGCGCCAGGAGCGGCCGTGCAGCGCACGGGCCAACGCAATCCCGACTCCCATTCCAGCGATTGGCCCCGCCAGCATGCATTGGTTCATGAAACTCGAAAAATAGCCGGCACCAAAGTTTGGAAGGTGCAAAATATACCACACCACAAAAATTGCCGTGAGTGATACTAACCCACTAATTGTAAGCTTCCATGCTGCCGACCGCAGTCCGATCGCTACAGGGTTCAGAACCACGGGTCCCACAGCAAGAATCAGCAAAGCAAGCCCAAGCCAATGCGACCCAGCCGTGTTCAACTGCTCTGCCTGGGTAAGGCTGGCGGCAAACGCGAGCAAAACGATTATCCACGATAGGTGCCATCTTCCGCCGCCAGCGATAGCCATTACCATTCCCAGCGACAGCGATAAGACTGTGATCAATATCCATCCCGCATAGGGCACATGCAAATACCAAGGCAGAACGGTCCCCCTGATGAAATAAACCAATACAACAAGCATCCCGCACCAGCGCGCCCACTTGAGCAAATTAGCCGGTTGGCCCGAGAAGGTTCCGAACGAACCTGCGTTTGCATCTGTCCGCGAACCTATGCCAGCAGCCCTGCGCCTTGCAGCCGCATCCCTCCTATTCCGTAAGTGAAAATGGAGGCGTGAACGGGAAGAATTTGAGATCCTTTCTCTCAAGGTATAATCCTGTGACAAAGCCTGCCGCAGCGGGCATCAGCACGCTGACCGGCTGTTAGCGTCTGCTCGACGCTATGTGCCTTCGTTTTCATGATTACCAACGGTTGCGCAACCAGTAGTCAAGCCGCGGGCAGGCATCAATCCGATTTCGCAACCATTTACGTATGCTTGGCGAAAGGCGCTGATACTGGGAGTACAGTGCACGGGATTTAAATTCGATTTCTGGAGGCAGTCCTGGTTTCCGCTCTGATGGGCATGTTTTTGCGTGCGCTTCCACCCGCTTCAAAAACGCGCACAACTGCGAAGCCATAGTCTCCGCATTGAATTGCGTTCGCGCCCGTTGCATTGCGCCCGCGGAAAGCCGTCGCCATTCCTCGCGGTTTTCGTAAAGGGATTTGATGGCATTCGCCCAAGCCGCGAAATTGCCCAGCGGCAGCAGCAAACCATGCTTGCCATTCTCGATGATTTCACGGCTGCCGGAGGTAATGTCATAAGCCAGAGGCACGCAGCCCATGGCCATCGCCTCGATGGTCACCATGCCAAACGCCTCCTTCCGACTGAGTATCAAGAGAACGTCACTCTCCTCCGCCAAGCGGTAACATTCCTCATGCGGAACACGCCCGGCCCATGTGACCAGGGAATCGAGGTGTTTCCGTTTGAAGTGACGCTCTAGCAAGTCACGGCTCCCCCCGCCAACTATCATCAACTGCACGGGCACCCCCAACTTCTTGACGCGTTGAAGGATAGGCACCAAGTCAAAGATGCCCTTGAACGCACCCGTGCTGCCCATAAACAGCAGCCGAAATGGGCCGGAATAGGGTGCGCGTGTCGGTGCCGGCGGAAATGCCGCTCCATTATGCACAGTCTCCAACAACCCACGAAAGTTCACGCTATTTAGACGAGCCCGGAGGCGCTCCTGGATATGCGTGGCCACACAAGCGACGCCATCCACCCACCGGTGATTCCGCATCGCCACATCAAGCTGGCGGCGAGACGAATCGTGCATCCCAACGATATGCAGTGTTTCCCGGGGAAAATACGGGAAGGCGGGTTCAATCCGTGGGACATCGTTTGTGATGACGAATTGCTGCGGGTTCTCCCTGAGCCAACCCAAGAAAGCTTGCGGTGCGTGCTTCTCTAGCCCGAGCGCCACGTAACGCACTCTCGTGACAGTATCCATTCGATCGTCCGCGGCGTCGCAAAGAGAAACCACGGTGGCGTGCCCCCCGCCCAGGCGCGCGAGACCTTCCGCGGCATATCGGCAGACCGTTCCAATACCACCAGCCGAAAAGGTAGTTGTTACCCAGGCCACTCTGTTAACAGACTGTTCCCCTTTAATTTGCATGAGAATCAGACCTCGAATGCTTCCGCACTGAATCCAGCAGCGTGCTGAAACGACCGCCATACACTCTCGAGTCGCAATTAGCCTTTACCCAAGCCTGCCCAGACTCTCCAAGTTTGCGGCTAAGCTCCGGTCGCATAATCAAGTCCCAGATGAGCTCCGCCATTGCACGATGGTCGCCAACGGGGCAGAGCAGTCCACCACCCGAGGCCAAAGTAACTTCACGGCACCCGGCGACATCTGAAGCTACAGTGGGAACTTTCAGGCTCCATGCCTCGAGCAGAACCATTCCCAGGGATTCTGTTTCGCTCGGCAGCACTATTACATCACACGCCGCCATGACTACGGGGACGTCATTTCGGTACCCAAGGAATTGCACGGCGTCATTCGCGGCTAATTCGGTCGTCGAGTCCCGAAGCTGCCGCTCATACGCTGCCCCCGCAGCAGAGCCGTCATGACCGCCGATAACCAGCAGTCGAACATTCCCCCCTCGAGAACGAATCTCTACTACTGCTCGAATCAATGTCTCGATCCGTTTTTTGGGATGCAGGCGACCAACATATCCTATTGTTTTTACGCCATGAAGCTTCAGTTCGTTTTTTATGATTTCCTTCTGGCTTCCCGAAATATCAACATGAACATGCGGATCATAAAGATGATGCACCCTGCTGTGAAAGTGTCGTGGAGCCCAACTTACGACCTGCTGTCGCACCAATTCCGACGGGCAAATGATCACCTTGGCTTTGAGCCAGCACCAACGGTCAAGCCAGCGAGTCGGGGGCTTGAACTCAAAACGGCTTAACCGGATGATGGGAATACCGGCCCGCACCGCCGCTAGTGTCACCAGTGGCGTGTTGCCACCAAGGTTGATGACCACCACATCCGGCTTGCTGGCTTTGAGGATGCGCCTGAACCGGCGGTAGAAGCCAATGTGCCACATTGGATTCTGCCGCACCGAGTATTTGCCGAATTCCAGCGGATGCACTTTGACCCCGAGTTGCTGCAACTCCCGCTCCAAGGCCCCGCCGCCGGGGCATACGACTTCGGCCTCAAACTGCCGCCCTCGCAACAAGACTAGCATGCTGCGCTCGGATCCATAGGCCGCACCGCCGGGATTAACAAAGAGGACGTTCAGATCCGTTTTCATTTACGAGCTGGAAGCCTGCGATTCAGGTTTTCAAAGGTTATCATCGAGAGAACATTTCGTTGAGTTCTGCGGGATCAAACATTCCTGAGGAAAGGCTTTCCGGAAGACCGCAGGATTCCTGAGGTGCAGAAGCGACCTCGTTGCGTAACTGCGGGTTTAAGAACGGGCAGGCGAGCAGTAACTTTCGCAAATCAATTCGAAGCTCATGGAGAGCCGCCTTCGAGACCACGTCGTCGAGAGATGGATCCAGTCTGATGTCAACTGGAAAAGGTTCCCCGGCGTTTATCGACAACCGATAGTCCCGGAACTTGAACATTCCACCGAGCAAAATATCTGACAATTTGATCCAGACGTTTGGAATGCCATAAGCATCCGCGCAGATCAGACCGTGAAGGGAGCTGGACAAGATCACCTTGCAAGACTTTACATCTCTGACGACATTGGCAATTCCGCTTTCGATATCGACTATAAGAACATGTGGGTTGCCCTTATGTTGTTCTACCCAAGGGTGTCCTTTATCAATATAATGTGGAACTATTCCAATCTCGTATCGCTGGGTGACAGGCGGATTGAAAAAGCGCGGCAGAAGCAAAGCAGGATCGCCATAGACTTCCGGGCATTCGATACCAGCCTTCAGCAGAGCTGCCCGGGATAATGGACCGCGAACGGCATGGATCGCACGTGGGGGTTGAAGGACGCTCGCTCCTTCGTTCATGAAGCCGCTCCCCCAAACTTCTGCACGGGAATTTGCACCCGCTAGAACGCTGCCAGCGACTAGATACCGATCATAAAAAAGACCATCCAAATGCTGTACTTTGCGTCCCGAAAGCAGCTCGACAAGCACCGGATTCAAAGCGTCTCCCCAGTTGGGAATGTCGAAGTAACCCACGGGTATTCGTCCACGATTGCAGACTTTCGCGATTCCACGCCTGACCGGGTCTGCTGCTAACACCTTAGCCGCGCGCCAAAGAAATGACCGCTTAAATGATCCCATGCGTTGCGTCATATTGCTTGCAATAAAGCTTCTGCCACTTCTCAAGGGCTTCAGTAGTGTTCGCTAACATGGCCAAAACTGAGGAGGCTTGCGATTTGCTTGCTCGCGAGCAGGGGGTGGCTTTGCAGGCTCTCGATGTTACCAACACGCCAATCCAGGAGTTACCCTATCGAGCCATTGGGCTTATTACCCGGAAACATGGAGCTGGTTGTTGGGAAGTTTGAAAGCTTCTTTCAGAAACGGAACAAGCATCATTTTTGCACCGTTGGCGGACAAATGATGGGCATCGCGGTATATGGAAATTCCATTTTTCTCTACAATGAAATATCTGGCATCATCCATAAAGCTGGGGCGCGGATCGCCGCCATGAATAGCAACCGGACTTCAATTTGGCGTTTCTGATGCCCTATAGTCCCAATAACAATAGGTTTAATGCAACAACTCGAAAGCTTTAAGTTCCGATTGAGCTGCTGCTTGCGAATCGCCAAACAGGTCTTTATCCAAGTCGCGAAAGCGGCTATCGGTGAATTCTTTCGCCACGGGTTCATTGCGGTTCACAATAATGATTCTCGCTTTCGAGTTGAGAAATTGCGTGACGGTGGTGGGCGTAGCATCGCCATAATACCTGTGCAGATTCAAGCAGGGCTGATTCAAGAAATATGCCACATACAAGGCACGGCAAGCGGATTGTTCCGAGCTGCCCGCGACAGGACCAAGCAGTTGCTTTTCTTTCAGCCTGCTGGCCATATCGCGGTAGGAGGAGACGCCTTTTCCCTCCGCGCGATGACGGACAATGGCCACGCAATTCCTCAGCGGATTCAGTGTGAATGACAATGCAATCAGGCCGAAGATGGAGTATTTAGAGATTCTGGAAACGCCTACCTTTTCAACCACCAATTCGGCCAGCCCGAAAGCCAGAGCAAGAAAGAACGGCAATAGGACCCAAAAATACCGCTGATCATTACAATTGGTAGTCGAGTAGATGGCTGCCAGGGAGAGCACGGGTACGAGACTCCACACCCACTTTTTATCGCGGAAAAGCGCACGTTCAAAAAGAACAAGGATCAGGACGACAAACAGGCTGGTAAATCCGATTGAGAAGAAGTCGAATGTTCTGAACTGGTTTCTTATGGCGATTCCGTTCTTGAAGAGGAGTCTTAATTGATACTTCGCATTGCCGACGCTCTCAAAAGGTGACCAGACGGTGGGATAATCAAAAGACTCAAATACGGAGATGCGCCCGGGTTCCGGTGTGGTTGCGGGGTAAAAAGGCCCGACTGGCGAAGTGCTTTTGGGACCGATCATAACGCGGTTAGTCCGGATGGCTGTGCTGATGGTGAATCGGTGATACTTGATCGAGAGCAAAGTCACCCACGGTGCTGTCAACGCTAGGAAAACCGCGAGAGTGAGAGCAACAGAGCGGGTTCCGGCGGCACGAGCTCCCCCCAAAAAAACGACCCGCCATGCCGCCAAGCCGATGCAGGTCAAAATGCACAGAGGCAAGGCTACGGCCTTCCCATAATAAGCCAGGGCCCAGAGGCCGCCGACTAGACATTGCCGTTTCCAGTTCAAAATCCAGTCATCGGCGAGGGTCGCTCTGACCGCAAAGCAGATCAGCCCCGCCACCAGAAGATCCGGCGTGATTACAGCGACCGACCAACTAGCGCAGGCAAAGCTCAAACACCAGACCCCCAAGGCTACAGCAAGGGGTGGCAGCCCCAGCCTTTTTAAAAGGAATAGAGACCCGAACCAAAAGAGCAGACCCGACATGCCTGTGACGATCCTGGCTGTCACAAGAGGGTCGATCCCCATTCCTAACAGCGGCGCCATCAGGCAGGAAATCAAAGGGCTCCAGTGCCCTGACACCGCGAGGTCGGGACTCCCACTTACATAGTAGGAAGCCAGCCGCAAATAATGGACCGCATCGGGATTCATCCGATTCCGGCAGAACCAACCCAAAACGATCATCAGGGCGATGCAGGTCATTAGTGCTGAAATCTCATTGAGCGTTAACAACCTTGAGCGCGAACGGTTCGGGCTTCCAGCGACAATAGGCCAAGTTTTCATGTGGGAGAATATTCTTTGGGTTTCCTGCAAAGAAATTAATAGGCGGCTACCCAATGGTCAGCGTTTGGGCTGATTTGGGCTTTAACGCCGAGACCCGTGTGGAAGACGACGACCGCCAGCACAGCAATGGCATGTAGCCCGTCAATTTCAGGCCGGTAGCGGAAGTTTTGGATCAGCGGAGTCATGAAGACTGCTGCCGGAATGTGCGAAGCATGGTAAGCACCGTTTCGCGCTCACTCGTTTTCAACGCGATGGCAAAGACATAGAGGGAATAGGCGATGGCAATAGCGCCTCCGCCAACAACCAATCCGAGCCACGAGTGGATCTGGAAGTAATGCGAGACGGCCCAACACGCGGCGGTGAGTCCCAGTGTGGTGCAGATATTCGGCAGCGTTTCTCGGAAGAAGGTGCTGCGGGGAATACCGAGAATATGCGCAGCATACCAAGGCCCAAAGACCAAGTTTCCACAGGTGAGGACGATGGCGCCGGCGGCGGCGACACCGTACATCCCCCAGCCGACCGGCCCGGCCAGCAACAGCGCCAGCCCAAGATTCATTACGCCCATGACGCATGTGACAATTCCCGGAACACGGACTTTCTTGGTGGCAACGCGAATATTGAAAAGGGGCAGCACACTCAGATTGACGGCCAGATGGATCGTCATCAACGACATCAACGGTGCCAAGGAGACGAACTTCGGGCCAAGCCAGACGGACAACAACGAACTGGAGAAGCCGCAAATGATGCCGATCGGCAGCGCCATCGTTAGCCCTAGAAATTTCACGGTCTGCTGCGAGTAGCGGACCAGCCCCGGTATGTCCTGCCGGGCATATAGCATAAAGATCGTCGGGCCAAAGACACCGGCCATGACACCGGCGAGGCTCCGAAGCAACAATGACCATTGCATAACGGCGCCATAGCGTCCGCCCGCCTCGGCTCCGAGCATCTTATTGACCACGACCAGATCAATGCCTAGAAACAACAGAACGCCAAGTTGACTAACGAGGAACCAGCCTCCCATGCTGGTCAAATCTCGCAAAGTCGCCATGTCGAAAGCACGAGGCTCGATATGCAGCATCGGGGTCAGGAGCCGCCAAATGATAATCGAGCCGATCAAGGAAACAATGACTGCGAGCAAGGCTCCGATTCCGATGTGCCACACTTGGGGCACAAAACATGAGAACAGGACCACGACGGTTCCCACCCGGATGAGATTGCCAAGAATCCCGACAGCACTTGATAGATCAAAGCGATTCCGGCAAAACGACGCCAGAGAAAAGGAACTGCCCAATGTCGTGATAAAAAACGAGCAGATGATACAGAAGAACAGCCAGGCAAAGGGTCGCTCACATCCTGCAGGGACGTTGAAGAATGCACTTATATGCGAGGAAGCCAGAAGGGCCGGGACGAACAGGACACAGACAACGAGGACGTTGCCGATTAAGGCAGTGTTGAAAATCTGGTTGGCTTCTTTCGTGTCTTCCTGCTCGATTGCGATGGTCAGGAAGCGGCCGACAGCTCCGTTCAGTGTGATTGTAGCGAGCCCCAAGTAGGAACTGACTGTAATGGCCAGCGGGATAAGACCATAAGCTGCTATGCCCAGATGACGGATCAGGTATGGAGTGAACCAGACACCAATCAGGATCGCTACCGCAAAGCTGAGCAGGTTTGCAGTAATGTTGGCGACAAACCGGCTTTTCTTTTGCACGGGAACTCCAGTCGTTGTCCTAAGCGAGGCTACGGCAATCATGAAGGCAACTCTCTTTAAGATAAACGAACACCCACAAACGATTTATTGTGACCCATGCGGTACGTTCTTCGCCATTCTTCTTAGAGCTGAGCCACAGAGGTGTCTGCAGCACAGCAAACGAGACTTAAAAGGAATTCTAATATGTCTGGAGCTCATCTCGTTATATATCTCCCTATAGAGATCCTTGTGGCGATTAGCTAGGACTCTGCCAATGAATGCCGCCTTGTTCGCTTGATACACGGCGAGATCAAATATATTGGAATACTGGTCAATTGCGCCGAGCATCTCGAGAGTGAACAACGTCCGCATGCATTTTGAACAGGAAGAGCAATTCCCAACCCCAGACACACACACGTCCAAGTATCGCTGCGTTGGTTCGTAACCGGCTATTATCGCTGTCTTTTGCACGCGTGTATATTGGCAGCCAGACGAGTAAAGGTCCAATGACTCTGTTGAAAGCATAGATAAAGTTAACACTTCATAATGGCCGTCATCATCGTCCAGCATTTGAAAATCACTCATTCTATAAGCCGAAGAAAAGAGATATACGCGAAATAGCTTTTGTAGCAACAACACAGGTGCAATGCTGCGGATCGTTGAAGTTGCTAGAAAGCTCATTTGCAGAATCTCTGAGATATTCGAGTCAACGACGATGAACTCTAATCCAGCATCTATTGGAAACTGTTTCAAATCATCTAATCGCTTGTGAAATAGTGCTCGTGCGGCTTCACCGCCAAAATCCCCATGAGACCCGACATTGAAGAAGGCGAGGTGCGTCAAACGGTAATTAACTGGACACTGCGGGTTTACAAAATGATCATAGAACGTACAGAAGGAGTCAACTCCCCCTGAAAATCCAGTTCCTACAGCGTTTCGTTGGTTGATTGAAGAATGTTCCAACTCGCGCGGTATCACTTTGATCGGGAGGAGTTTTGGATTGGCAAGTGAAAGGGCAGGAATTAAATAATTTGACAGGTTATAGTATAGTTTCTCAGAAATCGGGCAATCAAGGTGGATGTCCTCTCCGCGCGCCATCGCATATAGCAAAAGGCCAATTAGGAATGCGTCACCCCTTTCAGTTACCACGTAATCTTGACATTTTGCGTCAAGCTTAAACCATAGCACATCCTTATGCTCACTCGTATGGAACTCGGCAGATACTATCACCGATTCCCCGTCTTTGCGGACCTTTGGAGTTGAGATATTCATCTCTCTTTAGCGACTACTGCTCCTGAATCTGTAAGCAACCGCCCGCACCGAGTTTCATTTAGATAAAACTCGCACGTTGGTTGGTGGCGCTAGTGGAGGAAAGGAGGCATACTCGTCCAGCAACGTCTGCTGCACGTTTGTCCCGCTCATCGTCACTTGATAAACCGACCCGCTATTTGCAGCCAATACCGTCAACACGCCCACCGTTGGAATGCTCACCGTGACGTTTCGATTCGTTCCATCCGCCGCCCACGCAGTCACAATCCATTGATTCTGGCCGCGTAGTTTCCGGGCAAGCACCCGCGCCGTTGCATCGGCCGTCGTGTTAGTGAACTCATAAGCCGGTTGGTCAGTTGACGAAATGTGCATCCCATTTCCGGGCAACAAATCTCCATTCCAGATAAAGTTATCAATATGCGAAAACAGAGCGTGAACATGTCCCAGAGCCATGATTTGAAGCAACCATTGAGGCGGATTGGTGGGTGAAAATGGATTCTCTGTCTGGTCGGCATTGAAATAACTGGCAACACCCCCCATCATTCCGGCGGTATAGTAGCATTTCAGCAAACCCGTGTAATTCGTGATGTTGCCGAAGTTATTTGTGGTATAACCGCCGGAAACCCAACTATAGTTCGTCGTTGGGCCATAGGTAATAAATGCTCCCACAGCATTGAGGTATTTTGTAAGCATATCTTCATTGCTTCCATTACCAAGACTGTTTACCCCCACGAAACCCGTATTAAAATGGTTGTAATAAGACTCGAAGTTGGGATAATCAGACAGTGACCGGGTGTAGTAACCATTAAAAGCACCTGGAGTAGCCCAGTTCGTCCCATTTCCAGTCCCAGTCCCGCCAATGTTTAGATACCTATATGATTCTCCATCGGGGCCATAGAGAATGTAAAGGTCTCGGTTTGGAAGTAGGGCGCGTATAGCATCCGTTGTGAATTGATATTGGTGCGCGAAGCGATAGGAACTGTAATTGAACCAAAGTAGCCAGCCATTAGTAGAATAATCTCCATTTCCACCGATGTAGGTATTCCATGGTGAACTGTTGGTGTCAGCCTGCACTCTAGGGTCTTGACACCATGCTTGTGACCTCCCACTTCCGAAATGGCCAAGTCCATATTCACCTTCATTCTCAACAATGGCAATTGGCGCATTAGAGGCAATCGTGGCGATGGGCGCAACCCACCATGCGGCAGCGTTTGACCAGTAATTATCATCCCCCTCTGGACTAAGAATATTGGAAGTGCTCAAATAGTTGGGGTCGGAGAATGTGTTTGTGCCATAAGGCGCAACAAGTAATCCAGCAGAGTTTGTAGTCCATACACCGATGTTGGTTGGGTATCCAGTCGCTGCTGGATTCATATACCGCTGGTTTATGTTCAACTGCAACTGATAATGTGTTGGGTCGCTGTGTGCCAGTCGAATGGCTATCCAAAGCGTGCTATTTGTATTGGCAAGGTCGGTGCTAAAATTGTTGTTATAACTTCCGGTTCCCGCGTAAAGTGCATACCCCCAATCCTTCGCAATTTCAATACAGGTATCGCTATACGGATAATACATACAAACTGACAAGTGTGGCAGATGATAGCTCGCTGCGAAATTCGGTTTTTGTTGGAGTGCCAAATACTGCGCAGGAGTGACATTCGTCTGCGCATAGGAATTCATTCCAAGGGACAAGAATAGTAATCCGATGGCCGTCCCAAGCGCAGTCAAAGTCCTCTTCGGCGGGATGCGGCAGGCCACCGCATGGATTCCAATCGCTCTGCTGGATTTCATAATCGTGTTCGCCATTTGGTTCATTTCAGCTTTCCCAATTTCCGCTTTCAGTTTTTTCCCTTTTCAGCTTTTCCTGTACACACTTCGTGCCGGTCAATTCGCAGGCCCCTTTTTGCCCGGCCTGCGATCTACTGATTGCATATTTGTTTTGCTTGCACACACTCCGCAGAAATCTGGAAAGCAGAAACCCCCTTCCGCTTTCGCAATTTTAGCTTTCTATCCGCCCCTCATCCAAAAGCCTTTCAATTTCAGTTTTCCGCATTTCAGCTTTCAGCTTTTTCCTGCTGCTCCATGGTAGCCCGCATATTTGTAATAGTAATACGAGCGCGACGAGGTGTCCGCCCGGTTGAAAACCAGGCCAAGTACTTTTGCCTGCCGCTGGTGAAGCAGTTCGAGAGCTTCGCGGACCTGCCGCGCGCTCGAAAAATTGCCGCGCACCACAAAAAGGGTGCCATCCACCTTCGGCGCCAGGGTGCTTGCGTCATCGGCCGCAAAAACGGGGCTGCTGTCTATGAGCACATAATCGAATTGCTGGCGCATACGGGCGAGGACCTGATCGAATGCTTGACCCAGGAACAAGTCGCTGGAGTGGCCCAAGGCTTTTCCCCGGGAGAGAAAGGCAAAGTTCTTCTGCAGGGCGTCTCTCTGGATGACGTTGTCCAGGTTGTCCGGTTGGTGCAGCAATTCGACCAGGCCCGGTTCGCCTTGCATCCCCATCAACTCATGCAGGACGCCCTTTCGGAGATCGGCATCCACCAGCAGCACGCGTGAGCCTCCCAGAGCCAGGGTCCGGGCCAGGTTCGCAGCGATGGTGGACTTTCCTTCATTCGGGACGGCGCTGGTGATGAGCAGGACCTTGGGCCGCTCGCCCTCCACGGGCAAAAAGAGCAGCGCAGAGCGAAGGCTGCGATACGACTCGGCATACATGTATCGCGGGTCGTTAAGTTCCAGCAGAGACATGGTGACTTCGCCCTTCTGCGTCACTTCCGGCAGCAAGCCAACAACGGCATCTCCAATTGTGGCGTGCACTTCGATAATGGAGGTGAAGCGGTCGTCGCGAACGGTGATCAACGCGATGATCCCGCCCCCCAAAGCGAGGCCGCCGAATATCGCCAGGGCCAACGCGGCAAGTTCCTGCATGTAAGAACGTTCAGCCGGGGAGGCGGACTCCAGAATGGCAAGGGTTCCTTGATCGATGTTCCGGCTGATATCCACGTTTTGCAGGAGAGTCACGAGCCGGTCATACAGGCTTTGGGTGCGATTGACGTTCAGTTTGAGGTGTTCCGCCTCGGCGATGCGGGCATTGGCATCAACCACCTTGGCTTCCCATTCCCTGATGGAGGCCTGCACGCTGTCCGCCCTCATTTTGAGGGCTTGCCGGGTCGTGGCGAGTTGTTCGCGGTTCTGGTTGCGGTATAGTTCGAGCAGTTCCTGGCCCCGTTCGATGTCCGCATCGAGCTTGACGATTTTGGGATGTTTGGGCCGCAGGTATTTGCTGAGTTTCTCGCGCTCGATCTTCAGCAGTTCAACCTGTTGGAAGGCCGACTGGCGCTCGACCGTGGCCGCCGACGGAGCAGAATTCTGCGCGCGTAGAGAATCAACCAGAGACCCGGCGAAATTCGTTGTCCCCGCCCCGTTCATGTCCTGTTCGAGTGCGGTGGCCTCAAGAAGCTGGGATTCGAGCTTGCAGTCCGAGAGTTGAGTTTGCAGTCTCGCCAGGTAGCCCCCCGCAATGGTGCCTTCTTCCTGCAAGATGGCCAGGTTGTTGGATTGCTCAAACGTCGTGAGGGCGTCCTGATCGGCTTTCAGATCCCGTTCCATGCGCAGAACCTGCTCGGAAATGGAGGCGAGTGTGTCACCTGAAACTACCCTGCGAACATTCCTTTTGTACTCCAGATACTCGTTCATAAGGCTGTCCAGATAGGCCTGGGTGTAAGCCGGATCGGAACTGCTGGCTTGAACCACAAATATCGAACTCTTGGGCGCCTGCTTGACCGCGAGTTCCACTTCGAGCGGCTTGCCATCCTTGTCCCGCGGGACGGTATTCGTACCCGCTGCCTGCAAGTGCGCCAGGGTCAACTGCCGCATCCTGCCGCTCCGGATCAATTCAGTCTGGGTGCCAAGGTAGTTCTGCGGATCTTCGGAAAACATGGCGCCCTCCGGCAGGCGCAATTTTTCAGTTTCCCACATGCTGGCCTTGGAAACAAAGGTGGGGGGAGACCAAATGATGTAACCGATTGCGCCACCCAGGAAAAGTGCCAGGGTAAGAACCGGCACCCACCAGTGCTTGCGCAGAACAGCGGGGAACTTCCGGACGTGAAAGGTCGAGGCCGGAGCTGAATAGTCTTCCGGAGTGTCAATGAGCTCGTAGCCCGGTTCCGGCGGTGGTGGTGTGGGTGTATTCACGAGCGGCCAGTCTTTTGTTTGTTCGTTTGCATCTGTAGCTTGCGGGGCTAGAATCGAATCATCCGCTCCGGGATGTAAATGAGGTCGCCGGGCTTCAGTGCCACGTCATTCTCGGTTTTACCCTTGTCAAAAATCTGGCCCACATCCACAACCAATGTCACCTTGCCGCTTTTGCCAGCACTCTCCTGGCGCGTGATTTTGACATTATGCTTGTCGGCGAAGTCGGTGAAGCCCCCGGCGCGGAGGATGGCCTTGCTCAGCGTAAGGACTTCGTCACTCGGAAGTTCCTGCGGCCCCGGCATCCGAACCGGGCCGACCAGATACACCTTGCCGCGGCTCTTGGCCATTGAGTCAACGGCGATGATCACAGTAGCCTGGTAATAATACTCCTTTTCCAGGGCAGCTTTGAGTTCCCGGGCCAACTGCTTGCAGGTCCGGTTCTCTGCGGGGAATCGCCCAATGTAGGGAACTTCCAAGTCCCCCGAATCGGTGACGATAAGTGACTTGGGTTCTTCTTTGTCCTCCACGATCCGGAAACTCAGAACGTCTCCGATGGCCAGCGTGTGTTTGTCGTCAAGGGCATCCATGCTGTTGGTAATGCCCGCTTGAGAAACATTCGTCGCTTGAGAAATATTCGTGGATGCCTGCAACAAGGTGGCCGGCCTTCCATGCGGTGCGTTCGTCGCCGGTCGCGGGATGGGGATGTCCGCAAAGAACGACTGGCCGGCCAATAAACTGAATGTGTTCAAAACGAGGAATAAAACGGCCGCACTGGACAGTGACGGGCGCCGTCCGCAATTTCTGGCATTGAATACCGTTCTAAAATTGTCCGTGCAGGCAATATTCATTGGGGTGTGTATGTAATCTGCAGACCAACCATGTTCTGCGTGTATTCTCGCGACGCCACATCGGAAGACCTCAGAGTCAATCGGTAATTCAGACTGATCCTGACTTTTTTCATGGGTGAATAAGATAAACTCAACCCGCCTCCGTACCAGTCGTAATTTTTTTCATCAAGCAGGCTTGCCAGTTGTCTGCCGCCTTCGACACCATGTTCGTAAAAGAGCGAGGGTTGCAAAGTCACATTCTTGGTCACGTTCCAATTAGCACTCGGGCGAATGTATGAGTCTTCAATGGCATCGGATTGTATGCCCAGTCTGATTTCATGCCCGGCGCTCAACGAATAGCTCAGAAAGTCGGTTGCTTGATGTACCAGGGTTAAATTGGCGTACCATGCGGTCAGGTTCCCGCCTTTGACGGAAGAGTTTGTCTGGCTGTAATCAAAAATCGTATAGCCTAAACGAGGTTGAACGCTGAAAAAAGACCCCGGCCGCCAGTCTCCATAAATTCCCGCGCTATATTCCTGATTGTCGTTCAGCACCGCCTGGTCGTATGTCGTGAACGAAGCCGTACCCTCCACGCCGATGGTAAGCTTGGGATGTACCCGCAGACCTGCCCGCGCAACGACCAATTCCGACACATGGTTGATGTAGTTAAACTGATCGGACAGGGACATGACATTTTGATGGTCATAACCGAGGGTCAACGTGACGTCCTCCAAGTCCCACGTGCCGGAAAGCCCCGCCGTGTTCTGAAAAGTTCCGTAGCTCCCCGTCCCCGCCACCGCCGATTCCTGCGCGGAGTCTTCAGAACATTGGAACCGGTCATGAAAATTGATCCAGAAATCCTTTATATAAACGTCGAACGAAAGCTCCGACCCTGAGCTCAAATACCACTGACTGAATTCATCATGATTGATATACTTGTCGTAGCCAAAATCGACCGAAAGGTTCAACAGATTGTATGTGCCGAGGGGATAACTCGCATTCAGAGCAACCGAAGGCCGCAGAATAAAATCAGCTTCAGTGTTGTCGCTGGAAAGGTTTATATTATCGTTCCAGTCGAGTTCCAGTGAGGGTGTGACCAGCAGCCTGAAGTCACCCGACTTGACGGTGTAGGGCAGAGATTGAAGCTGGAGGCGCCGTGCCTCTGCCGCCGCATCGCCGGCCAATGATGTTCGCAAGGCTTCCTGCGCCGTAGCCAGCCGGGCTGTCAGAAGCATCGAAGCCGCCAGCCAGGGGGTCCAGGCATAACGCGGCAGACCGCCCAGACAACGCGCAGAGGGGACAAACAATCTCCGGTTGACTCGAGGCTTGTTGGACAAAGTGGACGATGACATAGGGCCTGGTTCAGGTGGCGACTTCGGACCAGAGCGCCGTCTGAACTCCGACCCGCGTGATCAGCCCGGCATCAATAGGAACAGAAATGGAGTTTCCATCCGAGCTGCCGCAGCCGACCGTTTCGACCCTGTGCGCTGATAATGTCATGAAGAACATGATTTCTTTGTGATTCAAGAACCGGGTCGGAGTAAGTTTTGCCGGCCGGCGATTCCGACAATCTTTCGCTGACTTGCCACCGGTTTGTGCCCAACGCTCTTATCCGGAATCTGCACGCTAATGACAAGTCTTGTCGGGCCGGCCTTCTGAGTTTTAGACGCCTCGCCTTCTGCCGGTAGACGGTTATCGAAGTTGCCGGCCAACGAGCACAAGCCATTCGATCGCAAAGGACAGACCAAGCTGTCATTAACCGGATGGACGGACTGGCCTTCGGCCTGGGCGGGCATCTTCCGCCACCGCCCCGGACTGGCGCCAAACCGTCTCTTGAAGCAGGTGTTGAAGAGTCCCAGATGGTTGAATCCGCATTGTTCGGCCGCGTTTATGACCTTGGTGTCAGGATTCCGCAGTAAGGACGCGGCTTTTAACAGGCGCATCTCCATTCTCATGGCGGCTACGGAAAAGCCAAAATGCTGATGAAACAGGCGGTTGAGATGACGCTTGCTGCAACCGAACCTGGCTGCCAGTTCCACGACCGATAAACTCAAGAGTTCATTGGCCGACAATTTATCAAAGACCTGGGTCATGTGTTCCTCGGCACGAACGAACCCGACCCGATGGGATTGGGCGGTCTTGAATTCCACGCTTAAGATGGCAGCGACGACCCGCAGCAACTGACTGCGGTGATCGAGGTTGAACTGGGGCGGAACTTCTGCAAGCAGCTTGTGGCACTCCCCGGCCAGAGGGCTGGAGGCTCCATACAACTTGGTTCCTTTGAAACCTTCGATGACGTTTTGCAACAGACAGATTTCATTACCGGCAAACAGAGGGAACAAGTGTTCAAAGTTGACAGCAAAGAACCAGAAAACCATCTCACCTCCCTCATCGGCACAAAGTCCGCCTTCGCCTTCCGGTGTCCCGTTCAGAACCAGAACGTCACCAGGCATAAGACGTTGTGTAACCGCTGTGGAAACGTATTTTCCGCCACCCCCATTTGGGAACACGAACGAAAGTCCGTTCGCTCTATGGATCCACTTCTCAGACGGCTTGAGGCGCACCAACCGCAAAGTAAGATGTTCTTGAGAAAGCATTTAGCATCTCCATTTTGTCACGAACAGGCCGCAAAACTCCAATCCCCAAGGCAAAACGCTTCAGCCGATGAGGCTCGGTACTTCAAATAAACAAAAGTTTTCACATGAACCTGTGAGACCATCAGGCAGGGGTAATGCAACCAAGCGTTACGGCAATCCGGTCACGCACAAAGGATTCAGTCCGATTTATGTCAAACATCATCCGCTTTTTACTTGTCACCCTTTCCAAGAAGTTTCGCATCATTCTGAAGTGTAACAACTTACACGTTAAAAATTTAAAAGCCATTCTCGCCCAGAACAACTAATTTCCAGTTGAATGCCACTATTCTGCCTTTTTTCGCAAACATATTTGCTGGCTCTTTTAGCACAGTTAATTCATTGAACGCGGATTATTCAAGAAAATTCGGCCAGTTTTTTTACATAAATAGGACATTACATATCATATTTCGGACTGAAGCAGCGGCACACTGGCACAGCGATAAAACTTGTCCCATCGGCAAAGCGCGGGTCTCGGCGGCGCTAAAGGATTTGCACGCGGGGTGATCGCAGGGAGCCAATCGAACGGACAAAGGGTGTCAACTTGTTCTCGATGTCCCATAGCGCTTTAGTCCAATAGGAAACCCTCAGGCTCTGCCCGGAGACTCGCAAAGTTTGACGGTTCCTGGAATGTGCCGCCTGTGCGCAATCGAGGGGAAACCATTAGCGATTAACCCCCTCTCCTTCGCGAAGTGGAGGAGAGGGCCGGGATGAGGAGGTGTGTTCTAAAATCTTTTATGAACCCCTCTCCGGCTCTTTCAAGCCTCCAGCCTTGCCGGAGGTCGCTGACTCGGTTTTTGGGCAAGGAGTCTATCCACACCCTCTTTTAATGCGAGCATATGAGCTGGCTTTTGAATCACCACGTCTAGGCAAGATCTATCTTCAGGGGGCCGCCCCGTGTACATAAGCACCGGTGTGGACGGAGATCGCAGTTTGATGATGTGCGCCATCTCCGCACCAGTCATCCCCGACATGGAATTATCAGTTATGATCACGTCATGGGTTTTCGGATCGAACAGGGCAAGAGCTTCTTCCGCACTCCGCACAGACTCGACGGCGAAACCGAAATTGGACAGGAACCACTTCGTTGTGACGCGAAGGTCATCACTGTCATCAACCAGAAGGATGGTTCTGGGGGAAGATGAAGTTGAATTCTCTGAAATTGGATTTTCCACAGATTATTGAGATTCAGTATTGGTACACTCGATGTCCAGTGTGGTTAAACCACAGATGCCATCGTCGCAAGGCCTTCACGGAATAGTATGATGTTTTCTCCTGCGGTTCACCGACCATCATTGTTAGGTAATTAACAGCCATGCGCGTCCGTATTTTCTAAACAAAAACTGGTTAACAATCTATCGCATTTGGGACATCTAGGGTCACTGAAGGGACATCGAAAGTAACAGCCAGTCAAATCTCATCCGCGCCGCACCATTGCCGGAGCTATGGGAGTGGCGTGGGTCTACTTCGGCACTGGACGGTTGGCGACAGGGCGTAGCCCCACACTTGGTATGGGCCTAATTTGCGTGGTGCCGAATGGGCTTAGTCAAAAGCAGGCGATTATGTCCCCACGGCAATTCTGAAATGGGTGCTGGCGGAGCGGACGTGGCCGATTCTCTCACAGCTTGTGAGAGTTTTTGCGGCATCGCCGACCAAGCCAGATAAAAGCTGCGCATGAACCAGACGTTTTGTGGCGAGAAACCCGCCACGCCGGGAAATTCCTTTTTGCAAGTCACCCGCCGGCCGTTCCACCACCTGCTTGCCGTAGCCTTTGGTCTTTTGCGCCTCGACAATAGGTGACGGAAGGGGTCGTTTTTGAACCCCTTGCCAAGCAGCGCACGAATCTCCTTTGGCTTGTAAGGCCTGTCCTGCTTTCCATCAATCCAAAGAAACTATTTCATGCGCTAGATGTGCGAACGCCACCTAACGTAGAAAGCTCAGCCACAGCCACCGGAGGAAGATCTGAGCCTGCAATAATGATGTCCGAGTTTCCATAATCGGTCGACTGACCGGCGCGGTGGCTGTTGGCTGCAGTGATTTGTTACCCGCCTTTGGGATCGGCTGCAGTTCAAACAATCTTGACATAACCGCCAACACGAGGCGGGTTCATTTTATTGGAGGAACCTGCCTCGCTGCGAGCCGGAACGACCAGTTGGCGTTCAATATTTGATTTTCCACCTCCAGTAAAAGCTCCAGTAAAATCCCATTGAGATCTTAGTAGATGCCTAGCGGAATCCTAGTGACAGCCTTTTGATGAATTAGCTTGAAGGGCATAAAAGTGTTTGATAGACTTGTCCTCATTGAGGAACTAAGTGTTGGTTAGGCACTTGGCATCGGAGACAGAGTCGGTGAGCGTTGTCCGATTCCGCCCCCAGCCACCACTTCTAACTGTGAGTGCAGCAAGGAATTGCGTGGTTAAGGGGTCCAAGCGGACACCAAAACGGACGCCAAACGAGTTAAAAAGGGTATAAATTGGTTAGGACGATGAGGCTTGATTTCCCAATAAAATCAGGCATATTGGCTTCACAACCGCAGGATAGATCGGGTAAATCCAGCCATTGGTTTCATTTGTAAGCAACACATTAACAAGGAGTTCTGCATGGAAAGCCGTTCCCGCTGTGTCACATTTCATCATTTTTTTCTTGCATAATTGCAACATATTTGCTAAACGCTACGCTACAAGACGTATGAAAATAACATATTTACACAAACAAGATTGGCGTGGATTGTTCGGATTTTCTTCTGTTCGTGCAATTTGCGTTCTGACGGTATTGGCGGGAATCCTGTTGGCCAAGACGGCGCAGGGGCAGATATATGTAAGCAGTTGGAATGCTGACACCGTCGGGGAATACACGACCTCGGGAGCGACGGTGAACGCCGCGCTCGTTTCGGGATTGAACAGGCCTTATGGCGTCGCGTTGGATGGGAACGGAAATCTCTTTGTGGCGAATCAACCGTCGGGAACCATCGGCGAATACACCACCTCGGGAGCGGTAGTGAATGCTGCGCTTGTTTCCGGGTTGAATACCCCGTTGGGGCTTGTGTCGGATGGGAACGGACATCTGTTTGTGGCGAATGAAGGAAATAACACAATCGGGGAATACACGACTTCGGGAGCCACAGTGAATGCCGCGCTCATTACGGGGCTGGATTACCCGTTTAGTCTGGCGTTGGATGGCGCTGGACATCTGTTTGTGGCGAATGACGGGAATGGCATGGTCGGGGAATATACAACCTCGGGAGCGACGGTGAACGCTTCGCTCATTTCGGTGGGGTTCGGTGGCCTGTGGGGCATCGCTGCCGATGAGAATAATGTGTTTGTGTCGTGTCTCGGGCTTGGCTTAAGTGGGGGCAGCATCGGAAAATACACAACCTCGGGAGCGGTAGTGAATGCCGCGCTCGTTTCGGGATTGAACTGCCCGTTGGGACTCGCGTTGGATGGGAACGGCGATCTGTTTGTGGCGAGTGCCAATAGCAGCAGCGTCGGAGAATATACGACCTCGGGAGCGGTAGTGAATGCCGCGCTCCTTTCGGGGTTGGACCACCCGACTTTCATGGCCGTCGTGCCGGAACCGTCGTCGGCGGTTTTGGCGGTGCTCGGGTCGGCCTTGTTGACGTTCCGGCGCATGATACGCCGGGTGCGTGTCTGAATCTGACGCAATCGGCTCACCCAGAGACACGGATAACAAACTTGCGCTGAGTGATCCCCTCAACGATGCGGCACAGATTCTTTGTGACCACGTGATGCGTGGCAAGCTCTGCGGTCGTTTCAAATCCACTGCTTCAAACCTTCGTGCTGCACCGACCACTGGCCGTTCGAAGGAAATCCGGGCGCAAAATTTTTGGGGCCATTCGTCCAGCCCGCACACATCATTGCCACCGCGCAAAGCAACGCGCCGTTGCCCGGCAGATACGCCGGTAAATCTTCCCCTTGATGATTGTGGCCGTTCGGGTGATAACGGTTCTTCACTGAATTCAGCAGCAGCGCGTTGACGGCGAGTTCGGGCTGCCCGGTCCGCGCGGCGCACATCGCCGCCATGCCGAAGTCCCAGCCCCACGCGCGGTCCCACTGCCACACTTCCATCACGCGCGCCAGTGAATGCCGCATCGTCGCAAAATCCACACCATCGCCCGGCAACATCCCGAGCGCGCCGACGAGCGTCGGATGTTCCCAATTCCATTTGGTGTAAGTGTCGGCCATGCCCTCCTGCAACAGGTAAAGACCATCCTGTGATGGCAGCGGAGCGAGCAGATTCAAAACCTTGTCCCACTCCGGATTTCTTCCCAAGCCGAGCCGCTCGCGCCAGTGTTGCGCCACACGCAAACCGAACCGCCAATACGCCAGCTCGAACGTCGGGTTGATGGCAGTCCCGGCGTCGGTGTTTTCGGGAACGGTTTTTAATGGCGGACCGAGGACAAATTGGTTTCGCGCTTTGACTAGGACGGCGAATGAAGCCATGAATTCCGCCGTTTCAAAGACAATTTCACGCCAGCGTTCCAGAGCCTTTCCCGACGGCTTTTCGCGATAACACAGTTCCGCGTAATAAATCGGATGCGGCTGCTGCCAGATCAGGAGCGGCCCGATGGACGATGGTGAATCGTGACCGTCCGGGCCAATCATTTTCGGCCAGCGCGCGCCGCGATAACCCTGTCGCTGCGCCGTGTCGCGTGCGAGCGACAAAATGCGCTCATAAATCGCGAGGCTTCTTTCAAAGCGCGAAAAGCGGTTCCACGCCGTGAAATGGACACTGTGCCACCAGTGCATTTCCAGATGAAACTTCCCATACCACGAATTGAACAGCAGTCCGGTTTCCGCCGACGGCAGCGAGCCGGCACAATGAATCGCCGTGTTGTAAAGCGAAAGCACGATGCGCCGTTCCAGTTCCACGGCGCGCGGGTCGGCGCTGCTGCTCAAATCAACCGCGCCGCCTTCGTTCCAAATTTTTTTCCAACCGTGTTCGCTGGAGGATTTGACTTGAGCGAACGACGGTAATTTTTCAGGAAAAGCTGTTGTCGAAAAAAGGCAGACGAATTCCAATGCGTTCCCGAAGGTTCCACCCAGCTCAAATTTATGAGCGATGCGTTGTGAAAACTCACCGCTGCTCCATTGCAGGCTGACGCAGTATTCCCTCTCGTCCAACTTGCGGGCGAAGTCGGCGCGGTTCTTTCCGGTCTGCGAAAGGATCGTTGTGTGCCGCGCCGGTTCGTTCCAATCGGCCATGCTCATTTCCGCCGAGGCGTAGGGGAATGCCAACAATGCCTGCAATTTGTCTGTGCCAAGCAGCGGTGATTCAATTCGCGCCGCGACCAGATCCAAATCCGCATGACAGCAGGTTTGGACATGGACAGGCTGGCCTTCAAATTCAAAACGGCTTTCCAAAACGCCGCTCCACAAATCCAAAACCTGTTCGCAGTTCTTCAGGTCGGCCGGTGTCGCGCGCGCGCCGTCGTTTTTTTTCAGTTCCAAACCGATCCGCCCCAGATGCAACCGATGAGGGTTTTCGCGCAGCCAGTCGAACAGCACTTCCTGCCCTTTTCGTTCCGTTGCGTAACCAACCTTGCGGCCGTAGGTGTCATAGTCGCGGTAGCGAAAATCTTCGCGCCGGATTCCCGTGGGCATAGGTGTCACGTGCCAACTCCAATGCGCCGTGGTGCACAATGGGAACTTCTTTTCACAATCGGCAGTAAATGTTTGCAGTCCGGTGACGTCGGCGGTGAAGGCAAATTCGCCGTTGCCCACGGTCAACGCGGAAAAGGGATCGAATTTTGTCACGACCGGATTGTGCCGCCGCACCAGCGCCTGACGATCAATGCGAGAATTTCCAAATACAAAAGTGGGAGCAGCCGCCAGCGCCAAACTCGTTGCACCGGCGGCTTTGATGAAATTGCGGCGGGTAAAACGCATGGCCGTTTCAATGGGCCGATTTAATATGGTCAAACCACTCGCGCACTCCTGCATCGAGCGTTTTCAGGTCCGGCCGCGTGGCGGCGGCGGCTTGAGCATCGCGCCATTCCTGATTCAAATCGCCCAGCTCGACTTTTGAGCCAACGCGGATGAAAATCGGGAGTTGGTGCAATTCCAAATTCACCTTAATCATCCGGCCGCCGTCGTATGTCTTTTCCGGATTCCAAGCATCACGCCATTTTTCTCCCGAAGGCAGATAAACCTCCTGCATCCGCTGATTTTTTTGCCAGACGGGTGAGACTAAAATATCCGGGCCGTAAAGATACGTCCACCAGTTCGACCAGGCTGCGGGCGCGTCCGGCTCGACCAAAAAAAGCGGACGCACAATGGGCAGCCCGGTTTGGTGCGCGATTTTGGCCTGCTCAAAACTATAATCCGCCAGCCGCGTGTGCAGGCGCGCGTAGAGCCGCCAGAGGGCGATCAATTTCGCATCATAGGCCGGCGGGTCATGAAAATCCCAGAACGCGCGGTTTTTCGTCGGGCCGACTTCCATGATGGGAGTGAAACAACTGAATTCGAGCCAGTGCGCGCAGAGTTCCGTGTCCATGGATTGCTCCCTGTAACCACACGTATCTGAACCCCAATTCGGATAGCCCATCACCGCTGCGCGTTGCACGGCGATAATCGAAGCACGCAAACCCTCCGGTATGCCGGCGATGTCGCCGCCCCAAAAAACCCCGTAGCGCGAACTGCCCGTGTAAGCCGCGCGCGGCATGCAGGCAAAATCATCGCGGTATTTTTTGGAAATGTCGTAAGCCGCCTGCGCATACATCACCGGGTAGGCATTCCGGTTTTCGCGGACGGTGCGTCCGTCAAACACCTTGCCGGGGCCGGATTCGGGAATGTCCTCCTCGGAACGGTCCAGCTTGAATCCGGCCACGCCGAGTTTCAGCAATTTTGCCACGCCGTCCTGCCAAAATTTTTTGGCTCTCGGGTTGGTAAAATCCACCAACGGATAATTGCCATACTTGGGATTCTGGTAGGGAATCGTATATCCGAGCGCAATGGCATTGGTTGCCATCTGCCCCTGCAAGAACGGCGCAATCCACATAAACATCTGGACGTTTTGCTCGTTCAGCCATTTTATCGAGGCCTCAAAGTTCGGAAGACGATTGGTGTCAATTTCAAAATCGTCGTAACCGAGCAGTCCAGGCCCCCACGGACGATCCATCCAATAAATCCCCAGTGGAATGCCATAGGCCTTCATCAGTAAAACGTCCTCCATGAACTCGGAATTGAACGGCCCGGTGACGGTCGTGCCGTCGTAATAATTCGTGCGTTGCGTGTTTTCATCGCGCCAGCGCCAGGTGCCGAACATCCATTGAGGCGGCAGGAACGGCGGCCCGGCATCGAGCGCATGGGTCTTGACCAGCTCGGTGGGAGTATTGGCCGTGTAGATTTTCAATTCTAGCGACGGGCCTTCAAATTCGATTTTCACCCGTTGCGGATCGCTGGCGCAAAAATCGAACCGGCCGGGCCAGTTGCCTTTTACGAACAGGGCATAACCGCGCGAGGAAAGGTAAAACGGCGCGTAAACGGACGTTGTGGGTTTGACAATCATGTCCACCGTTTCGCCCCGCAAATTCATGGCCGCCGTGATGTTCGTCGCCCACGAATCCGCTTGGGGCCCGTCCACGACGCGTTCCATCAGGCCGGTGAAATATTCGTCCGCGTCCGCATCCATAGCCAGGCCCCATTTGAGGATATCACCAGCCGGATTTGCGGAAAATTCGAGCTCAAAATTTTTCCCTTCGCGCTCAAAGGAGACTGTTATAACGCGGCCATCGGGCATTTTGGTTTTGCTGCGACCGTTTTTTTGCGCTTCGGCAAACAGTTCGTCCGGCAGCATCGTGCGACCGACAGCAGTTTCATAGAGCAGGTTGCCGAGCTTGGGCGCAGCCCCCACAACCGGCGCCGCTGACAGCTTCGCGGAAATGACAGCGGACACAAGCAAGGCCGAAAGCAACTGAATGGTGGTTCGACATTTCATGGTTGCCTCTTGTTACGAAGAAATGACCGGCAGCGCAACGCTGGAGGTTGTCGGTAGGGACGGCTGGTCCCAGCCGTCCGTTCCAGGCGGTCGCCTCAGAGGCGACCTACCTCAAATCGAGCCGCAGACTCGATGTCACACCTGATCAGCGGCCGAGCAACAGTGGCTTCATATGCCGCTCGAACAGGTTTGCAGTGACATTTTTGGCAATGACAGCTTCGTGTTGTTTTAGGGCATCAAGATAACGGTCGCCCATCTTGGCGGCGATTTTGAAACCAACATGAAGCAATTGCCGGAAACTCGGATTGAAATCCCTGCAATTGGGATCATGCCGGAGCGCCGAAACAAACTGCTGCGACGTCCAGCCATTGACATCTTCTTTCGACGGCAGCTTCTTTCTGTCAATGTCAATGACCGTTGCATAAGGCGCGCAAAGTTCGTCTATGTGGTCCAGCGCGCCGGCGTAAATTTCCCGGGCCAGCGCCAGACCATCACCGCCGGCTTCGGCGAGGCCGATGACCTCTTCGAGCCAGGTCGTACCGGCGGTCTTGAGGTGCAGACCGGTGTTGAATCTCCTCAACGCGCGATGGATCGGAGCGTAGAGGGAAAACTTGTCGCTGCCGGAATGGACGCTGAGTTTGAGCGTGGCGGGCAGGCTGTATTTCCTGATGGCGAACGCGATGACCGCGAGGTCTTCATTGAATTCCTTCTCGAACTGTTTCACATCGCCGGTGTAATCCACGCCCTTGTTGAAACGTCCGGTGAATTTCGGCGCGATGGTCTGAAACGGAACGGCTTCATCGGCGAGCGCGGCCAGAATAATCAGAAGCTCCGGCGGTGTTTGCGGACTGTCGGTTTCATCCATCGAGATTTCCGTGACGAAATTCGCCTCGCCCTTGGCTTGGGCAATGTGCCGGTAAATCCTGCCCGCTTCTTGCACGGCCGAAAGATATTTGCCGGCAATGCGCTCGACGTTGGCGCGCGTCGTTTCGAGCGGACGGTCAATGTTCGGGATGACGATTTTTCCTGCCAGCTCTGGATGACGGTCGGCGAACGCTTTAATGCTTGACGGATCGGCGGGTTTGCCGATGGAATCAGCCACATCAATCGTGAAGAAATCCGAGTGCGGGATGAAACGATCCACGGTTTCCAGCCGGATGTGATCGGCGTCCACATGAAAGGGTTTCTTCCAGCCAAGTTCCTTGACTGCCGCGTCCGCCGCCGCCCGCGTGCCGGCGGGTTCGGAACCGATGATGGTGTGTTCGCGGTTGGATTTGTTCCAGACGGGAACGATTTCGACGCCTCGTTGTGTGGCCCTGAGGCAGGCTTGCAATTGGGCTTTTGCCTGATGCGCGAAGCGGTCGCCCAAACCGAATGAAAATTTTCCCAATGCCAGGAATTTGCTCATGCGTCTGAATTTTACTGTTTAAAACGCGGTGGAAAATAACCTATTCCGCCCCCAGCCACCACCTTCAATGATTTGCCGGCCGAGAATGCTTGCGGACAGGACTCACATTTTCGCTGCGCGCGACAATGCCGCAACCAAACCATCAGTTGTGTGTTCCTTTGCTTCAAGTGCCGGCTCGATTTTCAAGGCGCGGATGGCCTTGCTCGTTTCCGGGCCGATGGACGCCAGTTTCATTTGCGGGAATTTTTTCAGCAGCTTCACCAAATCGAATCGCGCATGGAAGTATTCCACCGCCGAGCCGCTTGTGAACGTGATCCAATCCGCGCCATTTTCCAGAAGCGCCGCTCCTGCGCCCGCCGGGCCTTCGGTTTCGGCCACGGTTTTGTAAACCGCGATGTCGTCCACAATCGCGCCGAGTTCCTCCAGCGCGCGCGGCAAATCGGGGTTCGCGTCTTCAGCGCGTAGCAGGCAGATTTTCAGATTCTCGACGCTCTCGAATTTGGTAAGCGCCCCGGCGATTTTTGTTCCGAGTGCCTCATCCGGAGTCAGATCCACCTGCAAATGGAGTTCGCGCAATTTGGCCGCTGTCGCCGGTCCGACTGCTGCGATGCGCACGCCGCCGATGTCGCGTAAATCCTGAAAGCGCCTGAAGAAAAAGTCAAAAAAGGCCGTGACGCCGTTCGCGCTTGTAAATACAAGCCAGTTATAGGCGTTCAATCCCAGCAACGCGTCCACAATGTCCCGTTTACGCGTCGGCGGGACGATTTTAATCGCCGGAATTTCCAGAATATCCGCACCGAGTTTGGCGAGCTTTTGCGATAAGTCGCCGGCCTGTTCGCGCGCACGGGTGACGACAATGCGCTGACCTGACAGCGACTGGTTCCTAGAACGATTCGATTTCACGCGCACAATTTATTGAAACTGGCGCATTCGGCAATAAAAGAGGAGAAAACTGTGCAACCTATCTAAGTGTTAAGCGGCGGTCTCATCTTGAATCTTTGGTTCAAGCAACTCATCTAAGCTGTCTCGCTTCCTTCCGTTGCACGTGGCGCATACGACGCGGAGATTCCCGACACTCACCGGCCCTCCTTTGGAAAACGGAATCAAATGGTCAAACTCTAACTCATTATCGGAGACGTTCTTGTGACAAATCTGACACATCTGCCCATCACGACGCACAACCTTTAGCATAATCTCTCGCGGAATATAACGTCCAAATCGTCGTGACTCCTTTGTCTCCGTGAATGGCTCCTTGTTAAAGAAAACGGGGCATACATGACCAAACACCCTGCACTCTACCTCAGAAGTATCATATCCCTTGAGAGCCTCCCAACGGTCTGGCCACAGATACTCTAAATGCTCAACCCAGAACATAATATCATCTTCCGTCTTAAACTCCCCTCGTGCAAACCGCGCCAACAATGCTCTGTAACGCTTCCGCACATCGTCAATATCGGCTGTGCTGGGCGAAAGCGGAAAGTGCTCCACATACGGTCCGTATGGACAATACTTAAGTTCCCAACAGGGCTTGCAAACGATGTGTGGAACTTTTGGTTTTCTTTTGTTTTTCGGCTTCGTCTTGTTCATGTGGAGCCTGTGATTTCGAGCCGCCTAACGATCCAAAGCTGAGCCACGGCCACCGGCGGCTGACTCACGTCTGCAATCTGGACTCTCAAATTTCATAGCTCAACCCAAATTCTCAAGGGGCAGTGGCCGTTGGCTCCAGCGCGGTGTTAGACCACACCTTTCTGCTCCAGAGCAATGCCCAAACTCCGACCCAAACTGCACAAATCGGCGTCATCGTGACCAAGCAACACAAAAACGCATCTCGAACGCTTTGCCACCACACCGCTCGGTCAACTATCGTGGCGTGTCGAGAAATATCAGGCCACTCCGTCAGAATCATCGTGAAGATAGCTGCAACCAAGGCTGCACAGATTCCGAGAAAAAATCCGCGAATAAACGCTCGACGACGCGAGCAACCTCGGACAACCGCTGGCATGAGCGCGCCGAGAACGCCACCAATCGGCAAAACAAACCAACTCGCAATCAACACTGCGTATCCGGCCGCAAGTGGAATACCCCAAAACGGAATACCCCCAAACCACCACTCAATAGGGCTTCTCCCGCTCGCCTCAAACACGACGAGTGCCCAGACAAATGCACCGCACGCAGCAATGAACGCGCCAACTACAATACGCTTGGCAAGAGATGTCATACTCGATGCGCGCATGGTGTGGCCTAACAGGTATTAGACCGCAGTTTGCGGCCTATCTAGTTTCATGGAAATGACCTTATTCCTGTGTTGTTGGTTTGTCCATTGCAAGTTGACCCTTGAATCGGCGCAAATTCTTCCAGTTGAAAGTGTGGGAGGCTAGAGACTTTGCGCTTTGAACTCGGGCCGTTGCCGCATATAAATTCCGCGTGTCTCAGCCAGGCCAATCCGCCATTAACGCAGCCACGCGCTGTTGCGCGGTCTATGGTTTTCCCATCAGCCACTCCGCGTCGCCAGCGATGCACAATGCCGCGTTCGCCTCACTCAGGCTGAACTGGCGTTACCTCGCGTTTGAAGTCGAGCCGAAAAATCTGCGTGCCGCCATTGAAGGCGCAAAAGCCATGCGCTTCGCGGGACTGAATCTCACCGTGCCACATAAATTACTCGCGATGGAAATGCTCGATGCACTTGATGAATCGGCAAAAACGTGGGGTGCGGTCAACACAGTTCGATTTGAAGCGCAGGATGGCAAAGGACAATGGCAACCGCTGCACCACTTTTCAGGACCAGTTTCCAGTGAAGTCCGGTCGCAGGGTTTCAATACCGATGCGGATGGGATCGCCCGTTCATTGCGTGAGGACTTGGGCCTTGAATTGGCGGGCGCGAAAGTATTGTTGCTCGGGACTGGCGGGGCGGGGCAGGTGGCGGCTTTAAGGCTGGCAGCGGAAAAGGTGTCCGAATTATTTCTGGTGGATTATGTGACCGCCAAGGCCGAGGCGGTGGCGCAGGAAATCCGCAAACGGCATCCGCAGGTAAAAGTGGCAGTCGGCTTTCCAAAAGATTCAGTGGATTTGTTGTTGAATGCCACGCCGCTCGGCTTGAAGGCTGGCGACGCCTCGCCGCTGGAGGGGACGCCGTTTTCGCCACGGCAGGCGCGAGCGGTTTACGACATGATTTACAACCCGGCGGAAACTGCGTTGCTCAAAAGCGCGTCGGCGGCGGGCTGCAAAACGGCAAACGGCCTCGGCATGTTGCTGCATCAGGGCGCGAAGGCTTTTGAAATCTGGACCGGACAACCTGCGCCGCTTGACGTGATGCGCCGCGCCTTGGAACTGGAAGTTTACCAGTCCACAGTCCGCAGTCCACAGTCTTGAATCTAAAATCTGCAACCGCATTTGAACAATCGCTTTTTTTTGACCGTGGACGGAAGACTGTGAACTGTGGACTGAACGATATGAGCAAAATTCAAAAGTTTGAAGACATTGTTGCCTGGCAAAAGGCGCGGGAATTGACCAAAGAAATTTACGCCCACACCAAAGCCGGTCCATTTGCGAAAGATTTCGGATTGAGGGACCAAATTCAGCGCGCCTCGGTTTCGATCATGGGAAATGTCGCGGAGGGATTTGACCGGGGTGGAGACAAGGAATTTATCCAGTTTCTTTCGATCTCCAAAGGTTCCTGTGGAGAAGTGAAGTCACACCTTTGCGTTGCGTTGGATCAGCAGTACATCAGTTCCACGCAGTTCAACAAGCTTTACAACTCTGCCGACGAAGTGGGCCGGCTTCTCGCCGGGTTTATGGCTTACCTTAAACAATCAGATCTACGCGGTAGAAAATTCAAATGATACACACAATTTACTGTTCACCGTCCATCGCCCACAGCCCGTTGGATGTATGTTTATCGGTTTTGGGCGCCGGACTTTGGACTTGGGACTGGCGACCGTGGACTGCGGACTGGTCTTTGGTGCCGTTTCACTTCTGGTCGGTGGTGTTTTTCGTGTTCGGCTGCATTGTCGGCAGTTTTTTGAACGTGTGCATTTACCGGCTGCCGCTGAACATGAGCATCGTCACGCCGAAGTCGCATTGCCCGCACTGCGAATATTCCATCCCGTGGTATCTGAATATTCCGCTCGTGACATGGCTCGCGTTGCGCGGCCGCTGCAACAACTGCGGCGCGCCGATTTCGCCGCGTTATTTCACAGTGGAATTGTTGAGCGGCGCGGCGTTTTTGAGTTGCTGGCTGAAATTCGGCGATCCGAATCATCCGTTTCAATCCATGCCAATCGCTCTCGTTTACGCGGTTTTTCTGGCGGGATTGATTGTGGCGACGTTTATTGACTTCGAGCATTTCATCATCCCCGACGAAATCACGATTGGCGGCATGATTGTCGGTTTCATCGTGTCGTTTTTGCTGCCGTCGCTGCATGACGTGAAAACATTGACCGCCGGAATGTTGCAAAGTCTGATTGGCATGGGCGCCGGTGCGGGAATCGTTTATGCGATTTTGCGGCTGGGGAAATTACTATTTGGCCGGCAGCGATTGAAATTACCGGTGGAAACAAAAATCGTTTTCGCCGAAACGTCGGTGCACCTGCCGGACAGGGAAATCCCCTACGAAGAATTGTTTTATCGCCAGTCGGACGTGATTGTGCTGCGCGCGCGAACGGTCGAGTTGGTGGATCGCGGCTACAAGAACGTGATGGTGCGGTTGTCGCCGTCATTGCTGGAAATCGACGATGAGAAAATCAATCCCGGCGACGTGTTATGCATGGAGGCGATGAGCGCGGAAATCGTGCTGCCCCGCGAGGCGATGGGCATGGGCGATGTGAAATTCATGGGTGCGATTGGCGCGTTCATCAGCTGGCAGGGCGTGCTGTTTTCGCTGATGGTCAGCTCTGTCATCGGCTCCATCGTCGGCGTGACGCTGATTTTGATGCGCCGCCGCGAATGGTCGTCGCGGATGCCTTACGGGCCTTACATCGCGCTGGCGGTGGCGATCTGGATTTTCGGCGGGAAGAAATTTTTCCTCGGGCTTTTTCACTAGAAAAAACGACGGGGCGCATTCCTGACCCCGGAATGATTTTTGTAACTGTAACCCGGCTTGGAGCGTCCTATATTGGTTGTAAAGTCCTGATTTCAGCATGAAAACTTTGATTGCCATTATTTTGGCCCTCGGTGTCGGGTTTGCCGCGGCTTACGTCGTAGTCTCAAAACAAAAAGACGCGCTGCTTGAACAATTCAAAGCGCAACAGACACAACCCCAAACCAATCCTACGCCTGCTCCGGTGGAAAAGGTGATTATGGCCGCTGTGTCTGCTTCGGCGGAAGAATCGCCGCAGGACATTCTCAACGATTTGCTTAACGCGAAACTCGGAACGGGAAGCGAACGCAACACTGGTTTGCGGATGATTGTTTTCAAATTGGAAAGTCTTGCGCAGCGCGGCAGGGCGGCGGTGCCGGCCATCCGCGCGTTTCTGGGACGTAACGTGGACGTGGAATACGGTGAGCAAAGCAATGCCAACAACCAGACGGATGCCGGGGGTTCAACCAACCAACTCAATAACAATAACGGATTTGGTGGCGGGCCCGGAGGACCCGGAGGTCGTGGTGGCCGGGGTGGACGTTTTCGCCGCATTCAAAATCTGCAAACCGACTGGGTGGTGCCGCCATCGCTGCGTCTGGGATTGGTCGGCACGCTCAAGGAAATCGGCGGCCCCGAGGGGGAAAAGGCGCTGGCGGAAATGTTGAGCAGCACGGGGCGCGGCGTCGAGATTGCCTATCTGGCGCGGGTACTCGAGGAAATCGTGCCCGGCAAATATCGCGATGCCGCCATTGCCGCCGCGAAGGAATTGCTGATGAGCCCGCCGTCGATTGACAATCCCAACAGGCTTGATGACTTGTCCCGGGCCTATCTTTTTGGCGTGCTTGAGTTTTTCCACGACACGTCGTTCGCGGTGAATGCACAGCAAATGCTCGTCGGCACGGATGGCCGGCTGGACATGGACGCGATGAGTTACCTCTCGGAAGTCTTGAAAGATCAATCCGCTTCCGCGCTTTATCAGGCCTACGAGAATCCGAATCTGACCAATCAGTTCGACAAGATGTCGCTGGGCCGGGAGGTGCTGAATTACGTCGGCCAGAATTCACAGGCCAATGCGCTGTTTGCGGAAACGTTGAACAATACCGATCTGGATTCCCGTGCAAAGGCCTTTATCGTCGCGCAACTGGCTGGGGGCGGCTTTGGCCCGTTCAGTTCCCCCAGTCCCACCGATCCGCAGGTCATTAACAGCCGGATCAACCTTTTGAATCAATTGCTGTCACAACCAGCATACGCTAGCGACGAGACCATGGTGCAGGCAATCAACGCGACCGTTAACGCGCTTCAGAATGGCACGTCGGTGAACATGCGGCAATTCTTCGGCGGTGGTCGTGGTGGACGCGGTTTTGGCGGCGGTGGCGGTCCCGGCTCCGGTCCGCCTCCGGGCGAATAGATTTCAAATTCACGGTAGGAATCTTTGCAAACCCAACGTTGTTCCGAACAGGATTAAAAATATAACGCTCAATTCACGCGGGCATTCCGGTGCGACCGCCAGCCAGTCCACAAAAACGATTCCGGCGAGCAAGCCGGAGACGGTTCGTGCGATGCTGGCTTCACCCGCCTGAAAAATCGGCCGCACACAAAACGCGATCCACAACACAAGCGCGAATGACATCCAAATTGCCGGTATACGGTTCGTCCCGGTGTTCATGAGCATCGCCAAAAAAATCGGCATGGCCAACAGGGCTAGGGGCCGGTAAGAAATGAGTCCGCGCAAATTTTCCCACCGTGCCATGTAATTCAATCCAGCCACATAAAACGCCAGCGCTGCGCCGCACCAAATGGCCCAGCCGTTGACACCCTGCATGCTTACCGACGCAGCGATGACGTAAACCCAGAACCGGCACATGCCCATCAGCCACGGCGAGGCGGTGATGACTTTGTGCGTCGCGTCGTAGATGATGATGCACAACAGCAGTGCCAACGCCAGCACGCCAGTCGTTTTGTTCACGGCCATCAAACTCAACGCGCCCAAACCGAGCCAGGCCAGTCCCCAGCGCCAGACTGCTTGCAGCGAAATGACGTCGGATGGAATCGGCCGTTCCGCGCGGCGCTGACGGTCGAAGTCGGCATCGAATGCGTCGTTCAAAAACATTCCACCCAGGTAGAGTGAGCTGACGCCAAAGAACAGCAGGGGCAATTTTTGGAAGTTTCCGCCGCCGCCCAGCCACCAGCCGGCGAGACAATTCGACCAAACCGTTGGCAAATTTGAAATGCGGCCCAAAACGAACAGTGTGCGGAATTGGCGGACAAAATTCCGATTCATCACAAATAGAAAATCAGAAAAATCATTGGTTGGCCAGCCCGCGTTCAGCGAACCGCGCGAGCGTCCATTCGTATTCCGCCGTGACAGACAGCCACGGCAGCCACAATGCCGACGGGGGCGAAAATTGTCCCCGCAGCGTGCTGCGACCGCAATTTGGCATCCGGCCGGAATTGCAAACGTTTGAATTGTTCAATATTCATGCCCAAAAGATGAGGCGAAATTGAAGTTTGGCAATGTGCAAACCGGTATTGACATGCTCGGGGCAAAAGTCTAGTGTGACAAAAAGTTGCAACTGATTGAACCATGTTGATTCGCATTAGTCTGATTGTGGCAATCGTCGCGGCGCTAGCCGCCGGCACGCTGAACATCTTTCAAGTTCGGGACAAAATCAACACGTTGATTACCCAGCGCAATGACTTCCACACCGAAAGGGATCAAGCCAAAACCGATCTTGCCAACACCCAAAAGGAATGGGCCAAGACAAAAGATAATTTGGCGCAGACGCAACAGGAATTGACTGACACAAAATCCCAGCGTGACAAAGCCGTGGCCGACGCCAAGGAACAGATCAAGCGTGCCAGTGATTTATCCGACAAACTGGTCAAAACGACGCAGGAATTAAACGACACACAATCACAACTGGCTGCTTACACGGCAACAACCCTTTCACCCGAGCAGGTGATGACATTGAGCAAGACGCTTAAAAATACAGAGAGCGCGCTAGAAGCCGTCAAGGAAGAAAATATTGTTTTGCAACGCACCGTCAGCCGTTTGAACAATCAACTCGCCGGATTCATTGGAACAAACTATGTTGTCAAGCTGCGCGCCAATCTCGAAGGCAAAATTGTCGCCGTGGATCCCAAGTGGAACTTTGTTGTGTTGAACGTTGGCGAAGATCAAGGCGTGCTGGAAGACGGCGAAATGCTCGTCAGCCGCGATGGCAAGCTCGTCGCCAAAGTCATCGTCCGCAGCGTCCAAAAAAATCATAGCATCGCCAACATCGTGCCGAATTGGCGTCTCGGTGATGTGATCGAAGGCGATGCAGTTACGCCGGCCCATCCTGCTTCTTGAGATGAGACGCCGGGCTGTCAAATGCCTTTTACTGCTTGTCCTCGGCGCCGTACTCACTGGTGTCAGTGGTTGTGCGACAAATGATCCCGAGAATGCTTCAGTTCGTCCGTGGAACGCGCCGCAAAGCTGGGAAAATGGCATCCCCGGGATGAGCCAGCAGCATGAGTGAATTGTCGCCGCGGGTCATTCTTCAACTTTCACGCAGCGGGTTGCCGTTAAAATAAAGTTCACCTGAACGTCCAGCATTCCAGCTGGAACATCGCTTGCAATTTGCTTGTCAAAGGCCACGCCGCATTTGGCTCCACGCACTTCCGCCAGCAACCGATCATAGAATCCCCTGCCGCGACCGAGTCTGTAGCCGCGCAAATCAAAAGCCACGCCGGGAACAAGAACCAGATCAAATTTGCTTAGGGGAATTTCCGCGCATTTTGCCGCCGGTTCACGAATGCCGAATTCCCCCGTCACAATCTCGCTCCGCAAATTCTGGACGCGGCACGCAACGTAACTTTGGTCGGCTGAATCAAAGCGTGGCAGGGCGGCGGTTTTTCCCGTGTTGAGGGCTTCTTCCAGCAGCGGCCATACATCCACTTCATTTGACATCGGCGCAAAAAACAATACAGACGCCGCATTTTTCCAAATGGATTGCTCCTTGAGAAGCGCTCGAACTTGTGCCGACGCCGCTTCGCGCGCCGCCGGGGAAATTTTTTGCAATATGCCACGCATTTGTTTTCGCAGCACAGCTTTTTGAAAGTTCAAATCAGCAGTCATTTTTTCTTCTTTCGTGCTTCAACCAACGCTCTACGCCACTGCTCGACACGCTCCTTGATTTTCTTTTCCACACCCTGCTCGGTCGGTTCGTAATAACGCCTGTCAGCGCCGAGATAATCCTGTGCCACGAAATGTCCAGGATGATCGTGCGCGTATTCGTAACCCTGGCCATGACCAAGCCGTTCGGCGCCTTTGTAGTTTGCGTCGCGCAGATGTTCCGGCACCGGCAGCGTGCGGCCTGACTTCACGTCTTCAAGCGCCGCGTCAATCGCCAGGTAAGCGCTGTTGCTTTTGTTGGCTGTGGCAATGTAAATCGTCGTCTCGGCCAGCGGAATGCGCGCCTCCGGCCAGCCGACAAATTCTGCAACTTGTAGCGCCGCATTCGCCAGCACCAAAGCCATCGGATCGGCGAGTCCGACATCTTCCGCCGCGCAAATGACGATTCGCCGCGCGATAAATCGCGGGTCTTCGCCGGCGTGAATCATCTTCGCCAGCCAGTACAGCGCCGCGTCCGCGTCGCTGCCGCGCATGGATTTGATGAACGCGGAAATCGTGTCGTAATGCGCGTCTTCGTCGTCATAAACGACGGCCTTTTTCTGAATGCTTTGCTCGGCGGCGGCAAGGTCAATGTGAACGACACCCTTTTTGTCTGGCGCCGTCGTGAGCACGGCGATTTCCAGCGCGTTCAGCGCCTTGCGCGCGTCGCCGTCGGCGATTTTTACAAGATGGCGCAACGCATTTTCTTCCGCCTTGATTTTCATGTAGCCAAGGCCGCGTTCACCGTCGGCCAGGGCGTGTTGCAGCAACGGAAAAAGTTCATCCTCGGCCAGAGGGCGCAGTTCAAAGATTTGCGAACGCGAGACCAGCGGCGAGTTGACAAAGAAAAACGGATTGTGCGTCGTTGCGCCGATGAGCCGGACGACGCCGCTCTCGACGTCCGCCAGCAGCACATCCTGCTGCGCCTTGTTGAACCGATGGATTTCGTCGATGAACAGAATCGTGGGCCGGCCGGTATTTTCGAGACGGTTCGCGGCGGAGGAGAGCACGCGGCGCATGTCGGCAACGTTGGATTCCGCACCGCTCAAACGCTCGAATTTGCTTTTGGTCTGGCGCGCGATGATTTGCGCGAGCGACGTTTTGCCCGTGCCGGGCGGCCCGAAGAAAATCAGCGATTGGATGCGGTCGGCTTCGATGGCGCGGCGCAGCAATTGGCCGGGGCCGAGGATGTGCGTCTGTCCGGCGAACTCGTCGAGATGGCGTGGTCGCATTCGCGCGGCCAGCGGCTGATGGCGGGAAGTTTCCGGCGTGGTCGAAGCGCGCAGCTTCGATTCAGCCGGAGTTGCAAACAAATCGTCGCGCGCCATGAATTAAAATTAACAGTTGGCAGGAGATTTGCCCAAAACAAAAAAGCCCGCCGACCGGCAGGCTTTGATTCTTCATTCTGCATTCGTCATTCCACATTTAAAATAAAACCCCACCCTTGCCGTGTGCGACATGATCCTTTGAACATGTTTTACAACATGCGGAACCCGCCGGGCTGCTTTCGACTTCCAGTGAAGGCATGTCGGCCACAGTCACAGATTGGCTCCATTGATCGTTTTACTACGGTTCAAGGATTTGTTGCGAATCACGAACAGAGCAGGGTAAATCGCATCAAGTTTTCCAAAGAACAACGCGCGGTTTTTCACTCGCGCTTTCTGGCCATTACATCGCCCAGGGCAGGAATTTTCTCAAGAAATATTTTTCGGAAAATTTATTATGGCGCCCTTGACAAACGCAAAATGAGTTATCTAAAAACATGGCGCGGCAAACGCAAAACTTCCAACTCGCCTTGTCCGGTGGTTTGGGGCTAATCTCCCTGCCAGATTTTTACTGTAGCGGCGGTCTATGACCGTCGCAAAGGTAGGGCGGGCTCTCCCAGCCCGCCGCGGCGCGATGGGGACATCGCGCCCTACCTAAGTTTGATTTTGCCATGATGACCAGCTCGCAAATCCGCCAGTCGTTTCTCGACTTCTTCAAGTCGAAGCAGCACACCATCGCGCCGTCGTCGAGTCTGATGCCCGACTCGCCGAACCTGCTGTTCACGAACGCCGGCATGAACCAGTTCGTGCCCATCTTCCTCGGCCAGACCAAATGCCCCTACAAACCGGGTCGCGCCGCCGACGCCCAGAAATGCATCCGAGCCGGCGGCAAGCACAACGACCTCGAAGACGTCGGCCTCGACACTTACCACCACTCATTCTTCGAGATGCTGGGGAACTGGAGTTTTGGGGACTACTTCAAAAAGGAATCGCTCGAATGGGGCTGGGAACTGCTCACCAAGGTTTGGAAGTTTCCGGCCAAGCGTCTCTACGCCACCGTCTATAAACCCGGCAAAGGCGAGCCGTCCGAATTCGACCAGGAAACCTATGACATTTGGACGGAAATTTTCAAACGCGAGGGGCTTAATCCCAAAGATCATATTGTCTTCGGTGGCAAGAAAGACAGCTTCTGGATGATGGGCGATACCGGCCCGTGCGGTCCGTGTTCGGAGATTCATATGGACCTCACGCCTGGGGGCGACACGAAAGGCAGCCTCGTCAACAAGGGCGACGCCCGTTGCATCGAAATCTGGAATCACGTCTTCATCCAGTTCAATGCTAATCCTGATGGCACATTTTCGCCGCTGCCTGCCCGGCATGTGGACACCGGGATGGGATTTGAGCGCGCCACAAGTATCGTCCAATGCACGAAAGGCTTCAAAGATTTTACCAAAGCTAAAATCTCGAATTACGAGACCGACATCTTCCGTCCGATTTTCGACGCGCTGGGAAAAATGAGCGGCAAGAAATATGGCAGCACGCTTCCTGGGAGCGCCGGCGTCCCGCCGGCGGGTTCCGGTCCTGCCGATTCTGAAACTGGCCGCCGGGACGGCGGCGCTCCCAGGGCTGCGGAGCAAATCCAGGTGGACATCGCCTTCCGCGTCATCGCCGACCACATCCGCACGTTGAGCTTTGCGATTGCCGACGGCGTCCAGCCATCGAACGAAGGACGCGGTTATGTTTTGCGCCGCATCCTGCGCCGCGCTGTGCGCTACGGCCGCATGCTTGGCTTTCATGAGCCATTTTTCTACAAACTCGTGGACGTGCTCGCCGACACGATGGGCGACGTCTTTCCCGAAATCCGCGCCAAGAAAAAGCACGTGCAGGAAGTTATCCGCACCGAGGAAGAGGCGTTTAACAAGACGTTGGATAAAGGGATTGAGCTTTTCGAGAACGAAGTTTTCCCTAACGCGATTGCAATTGCTGCAGAAAAAGAAGGGATCAAGTGTTTAACTGTTTCTGAGGGAGGACTTGTTGGCACGGACGAACAGGGCAAAGGCCAAATATTGAAAGTTTTGTGGACGCATCGAACGTTCGTGCGTGGCAATGAAAAAATTGCCCGTTACTCGCTGGCCGAATTGCAAGGAGGAGTTTGGAGAAATATAATTCGATCAGTGCCAGAAATTTCCGGCGCGGACGCCTTCAAACTCTATGACACCTATGGTTTTCCGCTCGACCTGACCGAGTTGATGGCGCGCGAGCGTGGCTTGACAGTGGATGTCGCCGGTTTTAACAAGTTGATGGAAGAGCAACGGACGAGAGCGCGCGCCGCACAAAAGAAAACTGTGATTTCACTTTCACAAATCGAGACCACCAAGCCGACAAAGTTCGTCGGCTATGACAAGCTGGAAACATCGGCCAAGGTGCTCGAAGTCGTCAGTTTGAAGGACAAAACCGCCGTCATTCTCGATACCTCGGCCTGCTATGCCGAGTCGGGCGGCCAAGTCGGTGACACGGGTGAACTGGAACACGGCAGCCAGCTTTGGCGCATTACCAACACGCAGAAAAGTGGCAGCACGTGGTTGCATTTTGTTGAAGAGGGGAGCGCGGGCGTCTCGCCCGCGACCGTCGGCGTCCCGCCGACAGAATCCGCTTCGCGAGACGCGAAACGGGGCGACCGGGACGGTCGCGCTCCCAAGCCACAAGCACCCGCGCTCCCCATTGCAGGAAGCGCTGTCACTCTTTCCGTTGACCGCTCTCGTCGCGAAGCCATCCAGCGTCATCACACCGTCACGCATTTGTTGCACTGGGCGTTACATGAAGTCGTCAGCCGCGAAGCTTCGCAGAAGGGTTCATACGTCGGGCCGGACAAACTGACTTTCGATTTTAACAGCGCGCCGCTTACGCCGCAGCAGGTTGCCGATGTCGAAAGACTTGTCAACGAACGCATCCTCGAAAACGCCAGCGTAAGCTGGACGGAAGTTCCGTATGCCGACATAAAATCGCGCAAGGACATAAGGCAATTTTTTGGCGAAAAATACGGCGACACCGTTCGGGTGCTGCAAATTGGCGGTCACGCGAAGAAGTTGGACGGTTATTCGATGGAACTTTGCGGCGGCACACATGTGCGAGCGACGGGCGAGATTGGTTTGTTCCGCATCGTGGGCGAGAGCGCGATTGCGGCGGGCGTCCGGCGCATTGAAGCCATCGCCGGTTTGGAGGCCTACCGTCAAGCCAGCGACGAAGCGACGCTCATCAAGTCACTTGCGGGCAAAGTCAATTCACCGGTCGGCGAACTGGAAAAGAAAATCGAGTTGTTGATTGAACAGCAGAAAGCGATGGGGAAACAGCTTGGGGCTGCGCAACAACGCGAAGCGTCCAACGCCGCCAGCCGTTTGCTCGAAGAAATCAAAACCATCAACGACGTGCCGGCCATCATTCACAATCTCGGCGCCGTGGACGCAGACTTCCTGCAGGCGGTCGCTGACTCCTTAAAAAGCCGGTTCAAAGGCGTCATTGTTCTTGGTGGAGGCCCGCAGCGCGGAAACGTTGCAATTGTCGCCGCAGTCACGCCTGACTTCACGGCAAAAGTTCAGGCGGGCAAAATCATTCAGCAGATCGCGCCGATTGTTGGCGGCAAAGGCGGTGGAAAACCGGATAACGCGCGCGGCGGTGGCAAGGATGCGTCCAAACTGGATGAGGCGCTTGCGAAAGCAAGGTCGCTGCTTGAATAAAGGCGCTACTTTTACCGATTAGGCGGCGGGAAGCCCATGCCGCCGCCCATGCGTTTCATCATCACTGTCCGCATCATCGTCTGTATGCTGTCATATTTGGTGAAGTCGGAAGGCGGCTCAAACAAACTCGCGTTGGGTTTGGAAAGATTGATGTCCTTGTATGACATCGTCGCTGTGTTGCCTTGTTCGGTTTGTTCCATTTTGACGGGGAATTTTTTTAGATCCGTGGCGTTCCAAACGATTACAACATGTTTGTCACCATTGTTGTAAATGATGGTGACTTGGTTTTTTACACACGGATGACCGTCCACAGTTTCCTTGCCCAGCTCGGCGGTTTCCATTTTGAAGTCATTTGTCGTTGCAGACGCTTCGATGTCTTGCAGGGGGATTTCAGCGTAGGACTGCATACCGGGATAAATCATGTAGGATTTTTTTTGGTCAGGTCGTGAAATCATCACCATTTTGTCCATGCCCATGGATTTTATTTGCGCGGTGGCTTCCGGTCGCATCTGGGCGCTTTTCATTTGCGTCATGTCCATCTCAAGACGAGATTTGCCATCGGAGAAGAAAATTTTGGCGGGCATGGTCATTATTTGATCCGGCGAACCGCCTTTGTTCTGTATTTCCAACGTGGCCGAAAAATTCGGATTGTCGCCGAACAACCTGGCCATACTGCCGCTCAAGCCCGGTGCGCGCGGCGGTCCGAATTGCGAATAGGCCGGAAGGAGTCCCAGGCAAACGATTGCTGAAGCAAGAATTGAGAGATGATTTTTCATGGTTTGTGAATGGTTTTTGCCAAATTTAATTTCAAATCGCCTGAAACACAATTTTTAACCGAGCCGTTCCCGCAGGCTGTTGAGTTGTTCGGACAATGCCTTTGGCAGTTTGTTGTCGAACTTCGCATAATTCGCGGCTATGTCCTCGACTTCCTTCTTCCAACCCTCGATGTCCACCGCAAGCAATTGATTGAGGTCTTCGGCAGGCAGGTCCAGCCCGGATAAATCGAGCGCGTCCGGCGTCGGCAAATATCCTATCGGCGTTTTTTGCGCCTTGCCGGTACCTTCGATACGCTCACAAACCCATTTGAGCACGCGGCTGTTTTCGCAATAGCCGGGCCAGAGCCACTCGCCGATGTCATTCTTGCGAAACCAATTCGCGAAATAAACCTTCGGCAGCTTGTTGCGGTCGGTGCGTTGCGCGAAGGAAAGCCAGTGCGCGAAATAATCGCCCATGTGATAGCCGCAGAATGGCAGCATCGCAAAAGGGTCGCGGCGCAACACACCGGGTTGACCGAGCGCGGCATTGGTGGTTTCCGAGCCGCAAGCCGAGCCCATGAAAACGCCGTGTTCCCAACTGAAAGCCTCGTTCACGAGCGGAATCGTGCTTGGACGGCGTCCGCCAAACAGGATCGCTGAAAGCGGCACGCCTTCGGGGTTCTGCCAGTCGGGATCAATGACCGGACATTGCGACGCTGGCGAGGTGAAACGGGAATTCGGATGCGCGCCCTTTTTGTCGCTGGCCGGCGTCCATTCGTGGCCATGCCAATCAATCCCTTTTTTCGGTGCGGGCACGCCCATATCTTCCCACCACACGTCATTGTCCGGTGTCAGCACGACGTTGGTGAAAATGCTGTTCCTGGCAAAGGTGGCGAAGGCATTCGGATTCGACTTCATCGAAGTGCCCGGAGCAACTCCGAAAAATCCTGTCTCCGGATTCATGGCGTAGAGACGTCCATCCCTGCCAATCCGAATCCAGGCAATGTCATCGCCAATACAAGTCACTTTCCAACCCGGCAGCGTCGGCTGCATTATGGCGAGATTGGTTTTGCCGCAGGCGCTGGGAAAGGCGGCGGCGATGTAATGCTTTTTCCCCTTCGGCGAGGTAAGGCAAAGGATGAGCATGTGTTCGGCCATCCAGCCTTCGCGTTTGGCAACCACCGACGCGATGCGGAGCGCGAGGCATTTTTTGCCAAGCAAGGCATTCCCGCCATAGCCTGAACCGTAAGACCAGATCGAAGGTTCGTCCGGGAAATGAACGATGTATCTGTTTTTCGGGTCCGGTTCGCAGGGCCACGGAACATCCTTCTGGCCGGGTTGCAACGGCGCGCCGACCGAATGCAAACAGGGAATGAAAGCTCCCTCAGCGCCGAGTTTGTCGAACGCAACTTTGCCCATGCGCGTCACGATACGCATGTTGGCGACGACGTAAGGCGAGTCGGTAATCTCAATGCCAATCTTGCAAATCGGCGAGTCAGGCGGCCCCATCGCAAACGGAATCACATACATCGTCCGGCCTTTCATGCTGCCTTTGAAAAGGCCGAGCAATTTCCGCTTCATCTCGGCCGGGTCGGCCCAGTTGTTCGTCGGCCCGGCTTCGTCCCTGGTTTTTGAGCAGATGAACGTCCGGTCTTCAACGCGCGCAACATCGCTCGAATAGGAACGCGCGAGATACGAGCCGGGGCGTTTCTTTTCATCAAGCTTCGTGAACGTGCCGTTCCTGACCATCAAATCGCACAGCGACTGATATTCCGCGTCCGAGCCGTCGCACCAATGAATGCGTTCCGGCTGGCAGAGGTCGGCCATCTGTTGAACCCAGGCGAGAACTTTTTTATTTGAAGTCGGTAAATTTGTTTTGTCCATCATGTTTTGCGTCACTTTTCTCAAAAGAAATCGAGACACACTGCCAGATGAGCGCCGGTTTGAACAGTCCAAATTGATTTTTTGTGTGTTCCTTTTGCGTCGCGTCGCGCCCGGTAATGAACTAAAAATGAATTAGCCATGAATTCATCGTCTGCCAACCGCACTGCGGGCCACGAGGCCGATCCGTGCCTCGCGCGTTCGGTCGTGGACACGCTGGCTGAAGAGCCGACGCTCAAAGCGGTGACGATTGACCGCGCGCACCGGAAAATATCCGTCGCGACCCTCGGTCGCGCCGACGTGGCCGGGTTGACGGAACGCATTACGACGCAATTTCAAGTGGCCCAAGCCGCTGATTCCGGCCGTACTTGTTCGTTGTTGAGCGGCACGGGCGATTGCCTCACGTGTGAAGCGCCATTGTCCGAAGAGGAACGGGGGAAAATCACCATCCAAAGCGACGGACAAACAACGACCATCGCGCGAGCCACGTGTCCGACCGCACCCAAATTCTGGCGCTGGCGCGACATTCCGTTCCCGAAAGTCGTCCAACGCGACGTCGAATTTCTTGAACACGCGCAGGAGATTGACGAATGGAAACCGCAACTGGCCGTCGCCATTTTGTGCGGTGTTTTTGGGCTGACAGGATTTTTTTCACCCGCAGCGTTAAAGGTTTTTGCCTATGCAGCGGCGTATCTCGCCGGTGGCTTCTATCCGGCTGAAGAAGTTTGGAAACGGCTGCGAAAGCGGACGATTGACGTGCATTTTCTCATGCTCGCCGTCGCGGCGGGTGCGGCCGGCATCGGCGCGTGGGGTGAAGGCGCGACACTGCTGTTTTTGTTTTCGCTTTCCACCGCCCTTGAACATTTCGCGCTCGGTCGCACCCAAAAGGAAATCCGCTCGCTCTTCCGCGACGCGCCGAAAGTCGCCACCGCGCTGGATGCCCGGGGCAACGAGCGCGAAGTCAAAGTCGGGCAGCTCAAACCCGGAATGCGCCTTTTAATCAAGCCCGGCGAGCAATTCCCAGTGGACGCCGAAATCGCCAAAGGCGGCACCGCCGCGGACGAATCGAATCTCACCGGCGAAGCCACGCCCCTCGGGAAAAACGTCGGCGACACCACGCTCGCCGGCACCATCAATCTTTGGGGTGCGGTCGAAGTCATCGTTACGCGGCCCGCTGCCGAAAGTTCGCTGCAAAAAATCATCACGCTTATCAAGGACGCGCAGCAGCGAAAAGCGCCCGCGCAACAGTTCGCGGATAAATTCAGCACTTACTACACTTACTTCATCCTTGGACTTTCGTTCGCCATGTTTTTTATCTGGTGGCTCGGTTTCCGGCTCATGCCGTTTGAGTCCGCCATCGAATCGCAAAGCGCGTTTTACCGGACAATGACGCTGCTCGTGGTCTCGTCGCCGTGTGCGCTGGTGCTTTCCATTCCGTCGGCGGTGCTCGCGGCCATCGCCTGGGGCGCGCGGCACGGCATTCTGTTTCGTGGCGGCGCGGCTGTGGAAAAACTTGCCGAGGTCAACGTCGTCGCGCTCGACAAAACCGGCACGCTCACGACCGGCGAATTGCGCGTCGAAAAAGTCGAAAGTTTTCCACCCGGCCGCGAAGCCGAAATTGCGCGGCTGGCTTACTCGCTCGAAAAACTTTCCACGCATCCGCTCGCCCGCGCGATTACGCGCCACGGTAAACAGCAGCGGATTGAACCCGTTAAGTTCGGGCAATTCGAATCCGTCACCGGCCAGGGGTTGCGCGCGCGGCGCAGCGGCGGCGAATGTCGTTTGGGCCGGCGCGATTGGCTGGCGCAGGGCCGTCACGCCGGCACGATCGCGCGTGTGACCGCGACTGAAGCCGGTTTTTCCGAAATCTGGATCGAAGAAAACGATTTGCTGGGCCGCGTCATTTTGCGCGATGACATTCGTCCCCAGTCCGCGCCGGTAGTGGAAGCATTGCGTAAAGAAGGCTTGCGCACCGTTGTTTTAACCGGCGACCGCAGAGCGACCGCCGAGCATTTGCGAGACAAACTTCATCTCGATGACGTGCGCGCTGAATTAAAGCCGGAACAAAAAGTCGAGGCGATTCGTACGTTGAGCGGGCAGGGGAAGAAGGTCGCCATGATCGGCGACGGCGTGAACGACGCGCCGAGTCTGGCCGCCGCGCATATTGGCGTGGCGATGGGCGCGCGCGGGGCGGACGCGGCTTTGGAGCAGGCGGATGTGGTGCTGATGCATGACCGGTTGGAAAATTTTCTTGCCGCGTTTCGCCTGAGCCAGCGCGCGCGCCGTATCATTCGCCAAAATCTTGTCATTTCACTCGGCACGGTCGTTGTGCTGGTGACGTTTGCGATGCTTGGGAAAATTCCCCTGCCGGTCGGCGTGGTCGGTCACGAAGGCAGCACGGTCGTCGTCGTGATGAACAGTTTGCGATTGCTTTTCGGAGGCACAGCGGTGAAACAAAAATGATTTTCACCGCGGATGAACACGGATGAACACCCAGCTTCGCCAAGCTACGCCGAGGCGAGCGGATAAAAACAATCGCGCCTTTCCCATGAACCACCGAGGACTTACGTCGGCGCGGCAGCGTCTTGGAGTGCGGTGGCCCTCCACCGCTTTGGCAAGGGCCGGTAACCGATCCAAAGCGCCAGAGGACTGGCGCAGTCCAAGACCATGCGGCAGTTCGGACGATTCGAGGAAAGGCTGTCGCGTAGCGACAGGTGAGGGGGAATCTTTTCTGTTCATCTGTGTTTTGACCGTGTTTAATCAGCGCCAGTTGAATTTGTGAACCTGTTTCAAAAGTTTGTTTCTGAACACGCCCGGCTTTTCCAAAGCGGAAAAAAGTTGGCGCGGAATCGCCCCCAAAAATTCCCGCGGCATCGAAAGGTGCCGGACCACGCGCCGAAAGTATTGATTTTCTCGCCGCATCCGGATGACGAATGCATTGTTGGCGGACTCGCGCTACGGCTGTTGCGGGAGGCAAAGTGGAACATCGTCAATGTGGCCGTGACGCTCGGCGGCAAAAAGGAACGGCGCAAAGAGCGTTTGCGCGAACTGAAAAATGCGTGCGGTTTCCTTGGCTTCGGTTTGATTCCGATTGGTTTGGAGAAAATCCATTCAGCCACCCGCCGGGAAAATCGCGGGCATTGGCTGGCGGCGGTTGCGCGAATAAAAAATATTTTGAATGCGAACAAACCGCGTCTGATTTTCCTTTCACACGAGCGCGACGCCCACGGCACGCACATCGGAACGCATTTTTTGGTTTTGGACGCGCTGAAGAAAATGCCGCGCAGTTTTGAATGTTTTGTCGTCGAAACGGAATTTTGGAGGCCGATGGAGAATCCCAACCTGCTCGTCGAATCAAGTGTGGAAGACGTCAGCGATCTTGTCGCGGCGCTGGCGTGTCATGTCGGCGAGGTGCGGCGCAATCCGTATCACACGCGGCTGCCGGCGTGGATGTCCGACAACGTGTGGCGCGGTGCGGAACTCATCGGCGAACAGGGCGGTGCGGCGCCGGATTTCACGTTTGCCACAACTTACCGGCTCCGAAAATGGTCGGGCGGCCGGCTGACAAAAGTTCCTCGCGGTGGAAGATTTTTATCGCGCGCGGAAAGTCCGGCTGGCTTGTTCAAGATTTAAGTGGGGCCAAGTTTATTCGTGTCTATTCGTGTTGATTCGTGGTTAAACTTTTTTTGATGAAAATGAAATTCATACGCGAGGCCATCCGTCTCTCGCGCGAGAAAATGCGGCGCAACGCTGGCGGGCCGTTCGGCGCAGTCGTTGTCCGGCGTGGTAAAGTCGTCGGGCGCGGCTGGAACCGTGTCACTTCGGCGAAAGATCCGACGGCGCACGCGGAAATCATGGCCATTCGTGAAGCATGCCGTCATCTCAAAACATTCCGGCTTGATAACTGCGAGCTTTACACCAGTTGCGAGCCGTGTCCGATGTGTCTGGCGGCGTGTTATTGGGCGCGGCTGCGGAAGATTTATTACGCCAACACACGGCGCGATGCGGCGAAGATTGGTTTTGATGATGAATGGCTTTACCACGAAATGGCGCGGCCAGTTTCGCGCCGCAAACTTCCAATGAAGCAATTCCTCCGCAAGGAAGCGCTGGAGGTTTTTACGGAATGGGAAAACAAGCCGGACAAAATCCGGTATTGAATTTTGAAGTGTCAATAGTGAGGACTGACTCGTTTATGTGCCAAACAATGATTCGTGTCTTCGCAGTAATCATCTGGCCTGTATGATTCCCTTCTCCTTCGGAATGTACTCGCTGATAAAATGATTTGCGTGGTAAACGGTAGTGGCCTTTTCAATCCCCAGAATGACAAGGAAGAAAATGAATGAACCAAGAGCTTCATGATGGTTCAACGTTTCGACTGCTGACACGATGACCAGAATGAGAAGCAGGGTTTCGGTGATGGCGTCACAAATTCCCATTAAAAAGTGACGAGTGTAGAAGTATCCGCCACCCGGATAAACAAGAGATATCCTCTTGGCTTCCTCCCTGTCCTTGAATTCAAGGCGGCAGTTGGGGCAGACATATTTCGATTCTTCAAGTTTCCTTGTACAACGAGGACAGAGATGGACCCTTTGAGTGTGCTGACTAAGGTTCGGGTTGAACGACAAGGTCGTCAGGAGGGTTTTGAGCTTCTTTGCTTCACGGCTTCCGATATAGAGGAACTTCTCCTTGTGTCCATTGCCATATTCGATAACAAGGCATCTCCCCTTCATTCTGACCGACTTGCAGTCAGCGTAGTTAACTTCAGCTATCGAGTTTCTGTAGGAATAGTTCGGAGTGGTGGGAATGTGCAAGATGCGCATATTGGTGAATACGAGCAGACAGCGCTTCAAGTAGAAGACAATCCAGCCGCCCAAGAACTGTTCCATAAATGAGACGGGTGAACATCCTGTTGTGATGAGAAGTATTTTCTCGTTCTCTTTCAGGAAATGCCCAACAGGCGCGATTTTCTTCAACAGTTTCGTCTGCCGTTTTTCCAAGGACCTTTTGTACACGTTCTTATGATTCGAGAACATAATCTCTCGATTAAACGGAAGGTCGGTGGAATCCTGTTTCTGATTCGCGGTCATAGATATAGCCTCCTTAAGTACAGTGTTGCCGAAGCCGACGACATTGTGTTGCCCGTGGCAGTCATAATACTTGGCGCAGAGGTTGTTGCCTCCAGCGATTTGTTATAGGCCACGCGATTCTCACTTCTCATCTTTCTTTTTCGATGCTCTGACCGAAGCTCGAAACGACTGAATCCCGGCGAGCAATCCAAGCACTGTGCCCGGTATATTGCGCCAGTCACCGCCTATGCCAACCACCGGCAGCCGATTTCCAGGCACTGGAAAAATCAATACCATAATGAAGCCAATAACGATGGCAACAATAAGCCATATCAGCAAAAATCCGATGGCACCGACAACGTAGCGAATGATGGGTTTCATAGTAAATTTGTCTCGTGGCCTAACAGGTCAGTATGCAACAAAATTGTTGTATATCCCAGTTCATCAAGACCTGTCTAAGTCATTTTAACCAAGCTTGTCCAGATGAATTTAGCTCTTTGGATGTGCAATCCGTGGAATTTAGAAATGGCGCAAAGGAATTAACCCTCACCCGTGAAGAAAAACCGGATGGTCTTGGACTGCGGCAGTCCTCTGCCGCTTTGGGGACATGACTGGCCAACGAAAGCGCCGGAGGGCCGGCGCACTCCAAGACGCTATCGTGCCATTTCCAGCCAACTCATCCCGTCTTCGTCACAAAGCCGGTTATGGCCGATATGTTCACATCGAGGAAAATTTAACGCGGAAAGAAGCGTTGCTGACACGCGATTTCGGCGATAAAATGCCGTCATGCTGCAAACGGTGCTCGACGCCAAATCAGTAAGAAACCCTGCCAGCGCGCGTGACGCGCATCTCGTCGCATATCGTTTCATGCTGCTGGCGCGCGTGTTGGACGATAAATTCGCCACACTTTACCGCGCTGGAAAAATCCATGGCGGCGTCTTTCTCGGTCGCGGGCAGGAAGCGTTGAGCGCGGCAATCGGCGTTTCGCTCAAGAAAGGCGACGTGTTCGCTCCATCCAGCACGGACGCGGCGGGGCGTTTGGCGTTCGGCGAGTCCGTGCTGGATGCTGCGCGCACGTATCTTGGCTCGGCGCTCGGCCCCATGCGCGGGCGCGATGGGAACGTTCATCGCGGTAAACCGAGGGAAGGTTATTTGCCGATGATCAGCCATCTCGGCGCGATGATTTCCGTCGTGAACGGTGTATTGTTCGCGCGCCGGATGAAAGGCATTACCGGCATGGTCGGCGTCGCCAGCATCGGCGACGGCGCCACGTCCACCGGCTCGTTTCACGAGGCGCTCAATCAAGCCGCCATTGAAAAATTGCCGCTCGTTTTGGTTGTGGCTGATAATCAATACGCCTATTCAACGCCGACCTCCCGCCAGTTCGCCTGTGAAAACCTTGCAGACAAAGCCGTTGGTTACGGCGTCGAAGTCCAATCTGTGGACGGAACGGATTTGAACGCGTGTTTGGAAGTTATCGGCGACGCCGTCGCGCGCGCCCGCGCCGGTCGCGGCCCGCAACTGGTTGTTGCCACATTGCTTCGGCTCTGTGGCCACGGCGAACACGATGATGCGGGTTATATTGGCCCGAAATTAAAGGCGTCGCCGGTCGGACGCGATTGCCTGAAGGTCGCCGAGGAATTTTTGCTCCGCCAAAAATGGGCGGACGCCGCATCGTTGAAAACGATGCGTGGTGAAATCGACCACGAAGTCGAAGAAGCCGTCGCCCAGGCGCAACGCGAGCCTGCACCCGACCCATTTGTGGAAGATTGGCGCGCAATTTCAACCGAACATTTGACCGAAGGACATGAAGAAGTTTGAAAATGCAGAAGGCAGAATGGAGAATGAAGAGACTCGCGGTGATTTCGTTTCTTCATTCCGCATTCTTCATTCGTCCTTTCCCCTATGAGCATCACCTATCTTGAAGCCATTCGCGAAGCGCAGGCTCATGCATTGCGCGATGACCCGCGCGTGTTCATTTACGGGCAGGACGTTGGCGCGTTCGGCGGCGCGTTCAAGGCCACGAAAAATCTGGCGAAGGAATTTCCCGGTCGCGTCCTCGATTCGCCCATCAGCGAGGACGCCATGGTCGGTCTGGCCGTCGGCGCGGCGATCGAGGGGATGAGGCCAATCATCGAAATACAGTTTGCGGATTTTTCCACCACCGGTTTCAACCAAATTGTCAATCAAGCCGCGACGCTTTTCTGGCGCACAAACGTGCCGTGTCCGATCACCGTGCGGTTGCCTTTCGGTGGCACGTCGGGCAGCGGGCCGTTTCACAGCCAGTGCATGGAAACCGTGTATGCGCATTATCCGGGATTGGTCGTGTTGACGCCCGCAACGGTCGAAGACGCTTACAGCATGTTGCTTGAAGCGGTGGCGATTGACGACCCGGTGATTTTTTGCGAACACAAATTTCTTTATTACCATCTCAAAGCCGAAAAATTGCCAAGCGAAGCTTTGCCTGTCGGCAAGGCGCGAATCGCGCGCGTAGGCCGCGACATGACCATCGTTGCTTACAGCGCCATGGTGCATGAGGCGCTTGAAGCGGCGAAGGAGCTTTCGCCCGAAGGCTGGGAAGTTGAAGTGGTTGACTTGCGTTCCGTCAAACCGCTTGACACCGACACCGTCATGGCCAGTGTCGCGCGAACGGGACGATTGCTCTGCGTCGGTGAAGCGTGGCCGTGGGGTGGGGTGACGGCGGAAGTCATCACCCGCGTCACGACTGAAGGATTTGGTTTGCTCGACGTGCCGCCACAACGGCTCAATGCCAAGGACACACCCGTGCCGTATCATCCAAATTTGTGGACCGCACATCGTCCCACGGCACATGCCGTCGCCGCCGCCGCGCGAAAACTTTTGAGGCTTTGAAAAATTTATGCCGCAAATTCCCATCATCATGCCGCAGCTCGGCGAGTCCATCGCCGAGGCCAACATCATCAACTTTCTCGTCAAGCCCGGCGACACCGTTGAAGCCGGCCAGGATTTGATCGAAGTCGAGACGAACAAGGCCAGCATGACCGTCGCATCGCCTTGTCGCGGGCGCATTGAAAAGTTCACCGTGCAAGTGAACGAAAGCTATGCCGTCGGCGCGGTGCTCGGCCACATTGAAGCCACAAACGAAGAAACGGCGCGGCTCGGTTTGGAAGTTTCCACTCCAGCCAAAGCGGGCGACGCCGGGCACGTTTCAAAGCCGGATGCGAACGGCGGCAGGAATCGCGTGCGGCCTACCGTGCGCGGATTGCCCGTGCCGGCGAACGCCACGGGCGCAAGCTACCTTTCGCCGCGGCTCAAGGCGCGCATGATTGAACTCGGTTTGAGCGCCGCCGACCTTGCGGGCGTAGCGGGCAGCGGCGCGGCGGGCCGTGTGACCATCGAGGATTTTGAACAATTCATCGCGCATCTCGAAAAACAAAAAATAAGCCAGGCTTCGACAATGCGCGTGGCCGTGGCGGACGCGATGCGCCGCAGTTGGACGCGCCCGCTGGCAACAGTGGGATTGCCAGCACGATTCGACGCGCTTCTTGCGCATCGCAAAGCGTCGAGCCCGAAACCCGGCCCGGCGCTTTACGCGCTGCGCGCACTGGCCATTGCGCTTTCGGAAAACAGCGCGCCGGCAGGCCGGCTCGTCGGCAACAAAATCGTTCATCCGTCGGCGATTGACGTGGGTGTTGCTGTTGAAGCCGAGGACGGCGTGCTCGTGCCGGTGATTCGAAACGCCGATAAAAAGCCGTTGAAAGAATTGGTGCCGCTTTACAACGAACTCATTGGGTTGGCGCGCGCGCAAAAACTTCCGGCGGAGGCCACCGGCGGTTCCATTGCCACCGTCACGAATTTCGGCACGTTCGGTCTGGAGTGGGCGACGCCGATTCCGTTGCCGGAACAAACGCTCGTGCTCGGCATGGGCGCGGGACGGCGCATGCCGCATTGGGACGAAGCCAAGGGCCGGTTCGTGCCCGTCATGGAAGCCTACCTCACGTTGAGTTTCGACCATCGCGTGCTCGACGGCGGCGCGGCGGGACGATTGCTCCAGCGCATCGCGGATCTGATGTCAAAGCCGGAGAAATTGTGATGGGAGGACCGGCATTTTGCCGGCCCACTTTTATTTGGGGACGGCGATACGCCGTCCCTCCCGGTTTCTAATTATTTTCCACTTTAAACGTCGCGACGATGGGCCGATGGTCTGAACCAACTACCCAGTTTGGCATTGTCAACACATAAGTCTCGTTCGTCACCCAGTCGCGCGCCATCGCCGGACTGAGCAAAATATAATCCACGCGGCTGTAAGTGTCTTCCGCGCCGTAATAATACGTCCACGTGATATCGCGCGGGGCAAACCAGGGTTTTTCAGCGGGTGTGTTGTCCCCGTTCCGCTCAGCGGGCCGTGTGTCGGTGAGCTTGAATTTTCCGTGACCGATGACTTTTTTGATCGAATCCGAGCTTTTCAAGTCATTGAAATCGCCGAGCACAATCAATTTTGCATTCGGGTTCGCCTTAAAATGTTCGTCAATAATGCCGCGCAAAACTTTGGCTTCTTCGAAGCGTTCCTCGGCTTGGTCGGCGTCGGGCACGGGGTAGCGCGATTTCAAATGCGCGGCGATGAGCGTGAATGTGAAATTGGGAGCGGCGCGAATGCCCACCTCGGCAAAACCGCGGCTGACGCGAAAAGGGCGTCCGTCGAGCAGAAAAACGTCATTCGTGTGCGGCCGGCGGGCGACAATGGGCAGCTTGCTCAAAACGGCCACGTGGATGTTCGTGTCCATCCCGCTGATAAATTCCCAATACGGATAATCCATCCCCTCTGTCTTTAGCGAGGTGCGGAGTTCCATGAGCGCGTTGGTGCCGCCCATTTCTTCGAGCGCGAGCACGTCGGGATTCAGCGCGCGAATGCTTTCGCGGACTTTGGCCTTGGCTGCGTCGGATTTGACCTGCGGACGTGTTTCCGTCGGCTGGTCGAGATAATTTTCCACGTTGTAAGTGGCGACGTGAAATGTGTCCGTCCCCAAGGCAATCGAACAAAACAACACGAGTGCCAGACCGACGAATGAAAATGAAAGGCGTTTGGGCATGAGGCGACAAGATAAACGGGATGTTGAGACGGGTCAAAAAAACTTTTTCGATGAGATGTAGCGTTTGCAAATTTCGCCCGCGCTGCTACTTTCTCCCCGTGCTGAAAATCAGCCAGAACGGCGTCAGATTCCGCGCAGCCAGGCGAAAGGTCGCGGCGGGGAAATTGCATGACAAGCAGAGCGAGCGCGATCACCGTGACTTGCGGGTGGACAAGGTGGGCGTGCGAGGGCTGCGTTTTCCGATTCAGGTGCGCGACAAGGCGCACAGCGTGCAAAACACGGTGGCCACCATCGGGATGTTTGTGGATTTGCCGAAGGAATTCAAAGGCACGCACATGAGCCGGTTCATCGAGGTGCTCAACGCGCACGGCAGCGTCATCCACGTGGAGAACATCAGCGAAATCCTTCACGCACTACAGAAAAAATTTCACGCGGCCATATCGCATCTGGAAATCGAGTTTCCCTATTTCATGGTTAAGAAAGCGCCGGTGTCGCGCATGGAAAGCGTGATGGACTACATTGCGCGGTTTGACGCGACGGCGTGCGGGCCGGACATTGATTTCGTTCTGACGGTGAAGGCGAATGTCACGACGCTGTGCCCGTGCTCCAGGGCGATTGCCAAATACGGCGCGCACAATCAGCGCGGCGAAGTAACGGTGGCGATTCGTTCGACGAAGCCTGTATGGATCGAAGACGTGGTTGCGATGGTCGAAAGCTCGGCAAGTTCGGAGCTGTTTGCGCTGCTCAAGCGGCGGGACGAAAAGGCGGTGACAGAGCGCGCGTATAAAAACCCGGTGTTCGTCGAGGATTTGGTGCGCAACGTGGCGCTGAAGCTGAATGCCGACGCGCGGGTGCGGTGGTATAAGATTGAAGCGGAAAATTTCGAGAGCATCCACAATCACAACGCCTATGCGTGCATCGAGAAGGGCTGATTTCCCCGCCCAAGAATTCCTGAAGATTTTTGTGGCATATTTGATTTCCTTTGTTACATTCCCGCGCCTTTGATGGTCTGAAACCTGCTATAACATTGAAAACGGATTTGGAATTGTGACAGTAAATAAGAAGGAAAAAGTATGAAAATGCCGCACGGCAAGTCGCAAATCTCCGCCGAGACAGCTGCGATTCTCGGCCAGCCAGTGTCGAAATCCAGGGCCGCCGTCGCGACGAAGAAGATCAAACCCGAATGGCAGAAGTATTACAACCGGCTGCTCGAACTGCGCGAGCAGTTGCTCCGGCAGATGAACGGGCTGGCCAAGGAATCCGCGGAGGAGATGCCGGGCTACAGCCTGCACATGGCGGATTCGGGCACGGACAATTTTGACCGCGACTTCGCGTTGAGCCTGTTATCCTCCGATCAAGACGCCGTTTATGAAATTGAGGAGGCGCTCAAACGCATCGAGAAAAAGACTTACGGCGTTTGTGAATTGACGGGCAAGCCGATTCCCAAGACGCGTCTCAATGCGATTCCGTGGACGCGCTTCACCGTTGGGGCGCAGGCGCAGCTTGAGCACGATGGCGCATTAAAATCGCGCCGGCTCGGACAGTTGGGCTCAATTGACACCGCCGGCGTCACGGAAATGGAGGAGGAAACCGAAGAGCCGGAGGAGCAAAAGGCCAGGGAGAAGGAATAATTTAATTTATGCCGCGCGAAATCATCACCATTGAATGCACCGAGGCGCGCAAGCAAGGCAAAACACCTTCGCGCTACACCACCACCCGCAACAAAAAGACCAAGACGGAAAAGCTCGAACTCAAAAAATATAATCCGTTCCTGCGCCGCCACACACTTCACCGCGAGATTAAATAGCCATGCCACGCAAAACCAATACAGACAAACGGGACCGCCGCGGGTCGCGTCACCGGACGGAAAATCGCACGCAGCGGCCGAAACCAAAGATTGATTTCACCGTTGACGCGCTTGATTTCAAAAACACCAATTTGCTCCGGCAATTTGTGACCGATCAGGGCCGCATCCTGCCGCGCAAATACACCGGGATGCCCGCGCATTATCAGCGCCGCATGACCCGCGCCATCAAGCGCGCGCGCCAGATGCTGCTGATGAAGTGACAAGATTTCACCGCCCCGCAGCGTTTGCAGTCGGGCGGCCCTTTTGCGGGAATCATTGCAAGCGATTTGCATTTGAGCGGAAACTTGCTTTTGGGAATCGCCGGTGTGATTTTAGGATGGTAATGAAAGCCCGCACCCGTTCCCATTCGCACAAGCGGCAGAAATTGTCCGCGTTGACGGGTCGTTTGCGCGGGCAATTGCACAAAATCACCAGCCCGCGCCAGGCGATCCTGGAAATTCTGCGCCGGCACGCACATCCGCTGACGAACAGGGAAATTTTCGCCGCCATACCCAAAGGCCGATGCGATTTGGCGACCATTTACCGCGCCATGCATCTGCTTGAGAAAATGGGCATGGTGAAGCGGTTTGACTTTGGCGACGGCGCGGCGCGATTCGAGCTCGTTCGCGAAGGCGATGACGGGCATCACCATCATTTGGTCTGCACGCGCTGCGCGGAAGTGATTGAAATTGACGAATGTTTTCCGCGCAAAATCGAATCGCGCATCGCCGCTGCAAACGGCTTCAAAGCCGTGACCCACAAGCTGGAATTTTTTGGGATCTGCCCTGATTGCCAGCGGTAATTTTTCCTTCGGAGGGCGGAGTTTGGCTTCCCAAGCCCGCCACTAATTTGTTGCCCCAATCGGGATGTTCGCTTCGCGAATTGTGGTCACGACGCCCTGATTTTCCACGCAGACTGCGAAAAGGCGGCCTTAAGTCATTTCTTCAGCCAGCCAATCTTCCAGATGGAGGTATTCCTTGATTTTCCGGCGTTCATAGCGGTGTTGTCGCGCCTTCTTCGGTTCATGTTGTGTTTTGAGAAATGGATGTCCTGGATCGTGGACTGCTTCGCTGATCGTTTCCAAGGATTTTGTCATAACGCGCTCCTTTTCTTCAGAATCTGAGCGAAAGTGATGTCGATACATTCCGTAAATTTAACTTTGTTCCAACAAATCAGACTTCCATCGTCAAAATTTCGTTCAAAAAGATTTTTCCCGTACGAAGCGAAATGACCTAGAACACCGCTCTCTCTGGCTTTTGCTTGAAATCCAGTCAATCGCGCCACGGCGTGAAATTGAGCAGTTCGATTTCCGCGTGGCGGACCAAAAGCAATCGCGTTGGCTGCGATGGTTGGATTGTTCGCCGCGAAATTTTGGAGGATGGCTTGCCCACGGAAAATCAATCTTGAGCAATGGCTTTTCCCTGCGCAGTGAGCAATTCGCGAATACCCGCTTTCCCGAGCGCGAGCAAGTCGGCGAGCTGCGGTTCGGTGAACGTGGCCTCCTCACCTGTGCCCTGAACCTCGATGAATTCACCGGCGGAATTCATCACCAGATTCATGTCCACCGCCGCGGCCACGTCCTCGGTGTAACACAAATCCAGCAGCGGCTGGCCGTTGACGATGCCGACGCTGACGCCAGCGACGGCATTCAAAATCGGATTTTCCGTCAGTTTCTTGTCGGCCATCAACTTTTTCACCGCGAGCGACAGGGCGACGAACGCGCCGGTAATGGCAGCCGTGCGAGTGCCGCCGTCGGCTTGAAGCACGTCACAATCCACCCAGATCGTGCGTTCGCCGATTTTTTCGAGATCGAGCGCGGCGCGCATGGCGCGGCCAATGAGCCGCTGGATTTCCTGCGAGCGCCCGTCAATTTTTCCTTTCGCGCTGTCGCGCGGTTTCCGCTCCAAAGTGGAGTAGGGGAGCATCGAATACTCCGCGGTAATCCAGCCGCCTTTGACGCCTTGCTCCTTCATCCAGCGCGGCAGGGTTTCCTCAACCGTCACGCCGCAAATGACCCGCGTGTTGCCCCATTCGATGAGCGTCGAGCCGGTGGCGTGCGGCGCGATGTGATTTTGAAAACATAGCGGGCGAAGCTGATTTGCAGAACGACCGTCGGCGCGGATGGATGAATCAGCCATAAACGGCTGCGATGTTAAACGCCAATTGCTTCGAGGAAAGGCAAAACAACCACGGATTAACCCTGATAGACACGAATTTCACCCGGCTTCGCCAAGCTACGCCGAGGCAGGCGAATTGCCGCGAATTGAAACCATATTCGTGAAAATTGGCGAAATTCGCGTCAGCTTTTCTTCTCCGCTTCAATTTGCGCAAACAAATTTTCCAGACTATTCAGCGGCGTGTCCCTTTTCGGGTTCAAAATCTGGCGGACATATTCGACGGCGTCGGGGATGTTCCGGATGGATTTTGGCAGCATCGCGCCGGCGGCATTGGCGTGGCCGCCGCCCTGGAATTTTTCGGCGACCTTGAGCGCCTCGCCAGCCCGGCTGCGAAAGCTGGCAAAAACAATATTCCCGCGCCGGAACAACGTGACCAGCACCGGATATTTCGTGGCCTGCCGCTCCAGCAACTGGTGGACGACCAGATTATTGTTGCCGACGACGGTGTCCACGTAGCCGACGGTCGGGCACAATTCGGTGATGTTGCCTTTGCTCCATTCAAAGCCGATCGGATTTTCAATCCGGCGTTTGACGGCCATGACTTCGAGCAACGGATGGTCGAGCAACTTCTCGATATTGCCGTCGATGAGCGTGTATAGGTTCCAAAACTGGTAAATTTTGACGAGGTTCGCGTAATCACAAGCCAGTTCGAAGTCGGGATCGTCTTCGAGAAACAAATCGGCGACGTTGTTCAAGTGAACAAGCCGGGCAAGAGCAGGCGATTCAAGCTCGTTTTGCTGGCAAAGTTCGTAACAAAGCAGGCCGGCGGATTTGTTCACGTCGTGAATGAGCCATGCGTTTTTCGCCGCGGTATCAGTGACATGATGGTCAATGACGACCCAATCCGGCCTGTCAAGGCGCGGCTCAAACGTAAAGTCGGCGACCCATGCGGCTTTCTCACGCAGCTCGCGTTGTCTCCAGAAATTGTAGTGATACGCCTCCAGCGGAATGTCCGAGTTGAAAAGTTTTTTGGCGAGCCGTTGCAACAACGCGCCCGCGAGCAATCCGTCGAGATCGCTCTCGTGCGTGATGATGACTTCCGGTTTAGGCAGCGGCGTCATGGTGATAAAGGTTAATTTAGTTGAAGCCGCGTGGCGAGCGGGGAATTCAGGCGAATTATTTGTCCAATCAAAAATCTCTTTGAAAACCGACGGATTTCCCGCCACCATGCGCACGTTTTACTGGGAGGGACGGCATGTTGCCATCCCTGAAATTTGGGTCGGCGGCACGCCAACCCTCCCAACGAATAAATGAAACGCACACATCATTGCAACGAATTGCGCCCGGCGCATATCAAACAAACCGTGACGCTGTCGGGCTGGGTCCATTCCCGGCGCGACCTCGGCGGACTGATTTTCATTGATATCCGCGACCGCGAAGGCCGCACCCAAACCGTCTTTGACCCGTCACTGATGTCAAAGGAACTTTTTGAGCAGGCCGCTTCGCTCCGCAGCGAATGTGTCGTCAGCATCACCGGTCGCGTCCGCCTGCGTCCGGAAGGAACGAATAATCCGAAAATTCCAACCGGCGAAATCGAGGTATTGGCCAACAAGTTGGAAGTGCTGAACATGGCCGAGGTCCTGCCGTTCCCTGTGGACGACCCGGAAGTGGCGAGCAAGGTGAACGAGGAACTGCGCTTGCAGTATCGCTACTTGGATTTGCGCCGGCCGGAAATGGCGCGCAATCTCCGTCTGCGCAGCAAAGTGGCGACCGCCACACGCATGTTCATGGAAGAACAGGGATTCCTGGATGTTGAAACGCCGACGCTGTTCAAGTCCACGCCGGAAGGCGCGCGCGAATTCCTCGTGCCGAGCCGCGTGAGTCCCGGACAATTTTACGCGCTGCCGCAATCGCCACAGCAGTTCAAGCAAATCCTGATGGTGGCCGGCGTTGAAAAATATTTTCAACTCGCGCGTTGTTATCGCGACGAAGACCTGCGCGCCGATCGCCAGCCCGAGTTCACGCAGATTGACATTGAGATGTCATTCATCGAGCGCGAGGACATTTATGCGCTTATGGAAGGGCTGTTGAAACGGATCTGGAAAACAGCGCTCAACGTGGACGTCCCGACGCCGTTCAAGCGGATTTCATTTGAGGAAGCGATGAACCGCTACGGCATTGACAAGCCTGACACGCGCCTGGGCATGGAGCTCGTGGATTTCACCGGGGAATTCCGCGGCAGCAAATTCAAGGTGTTCGGCGGCGCAGTCGCCAGCGGCGGTGTGGTGAAGGCGCTCAACGCAAAAGGTCTTGCTGGCGTCACGCAGGGGCAAATAGACACCATGACGGAGTATGCCAAAAGCTTTGGCGCGAAGGGGCTGGCTTATATCAAGGTCGAAGGCGGCGAATGGAAATCGCCGATTGTGAAATTTTTCAGCGACGCCGAGAAGGCCGCGTTGACGAAGAAACTGGCCATTGAAGATGGCGATTTGATTTTGTTCGCCGCCGATCAATGGCTGAACGCGTGCGAAGTGCTCGGCGAAATCCGGCGTTACTGCGCCAATGTGTTGAAAGAGCAGGGGAAGCTGGCGATTCCCGCCGATCGGTTTGATTTCATCTGGATTGTGGATTTTCCGCTGTTGAGCTTCGACAAGGAACAAAACCGGTGGTATTCGAGCCATCATCCATTCACCGCGCCGATGGCGGAGGACATTCCGTTGCTCAAGACCGATCCGAAGAAGGTCCGCGGCCAGCACTATGATATTGTGGTGAATGGTGTGGAGCTCGGCGGCGGTTCGATTCGTATTCACCGGCCCGACGTGCAGAAAATGGTGTTCGAAGAAGTGCTGCAAATCCCGCCTGACATGGTGAAGGCGCGGTTTGGTTACATGCTGGAGGCGTTCAAATACGGTGCGCCGCCGCACGGCGGCATTGCGCTCGGCTTTGACCGTCTCGTCGCAATTCTTTGTGACACACCGACCATCCGCGACGTGATTGCGTTCCCGAAGACCGCCAAAGGCGCGGATTTGATGACCAATTCGCCCGCTGCCGTGGAGCCGAAACAACTGCGCGACCTGCATTTGGAATTGAAAGTGACGAAGAAGGAATAATTCCATCATGGAATACGAAATCGAGTTCAAGCCAAAAGCGATTAAAGATCTCGATTCATTACAACGGGATGACGCACGACGCATCGTCGAGCGGATCAGCCGGATGAAGAACAAGCTGGAAGGCGACGTAAAACGTCTGACCAATTTCACGCCGGAATATCGTTTGCGTGTTGGTGATTTCCGGGTCCTTTTTGAATTGGCGGGAAATCATGTAACGGTGTATCGTATCGTTAATCGGCGCGATGCGTATCGCTAAAGAAAATTATGATCGAATTACATCCAGAAATTCTTGAAAAAGACGGGCAACCGGAGTTTGCGGTGCTGCCTTATGAAGAATTTCAAGCAGTCAAAGAACTGCTGATAAACTACGAAGACCTGCGCGATTTGCGCGCGGCCAAATCGGAGGAAGCGGGCGCACCTGTAATGTCGCTGCGTGAAGTTTCCAAACGATATGGCGCGAAAAATTCAAAACAGGAGTAGTTGAAATCTCCTGCTGCCTAAAACCTGGATTAGCTTGAATTCGATTTAAGTGTGCCCGTTTCCTCAAACACCACATCTTCTACCAAGCCACAAAACCAGTTTTTGCGGTCGGCCCTTCGCATTTTGCAAACGTTAATCATAGTTTACGTTTTGGTTGTTTTGGCGGCGGCGATTTTTCAGCGCCGGCTGATTTATTTTCCAAGAACAATTCCGCCCGGGCTTGCGGAGCGGGCCGCTGCCGAAAATGGTTTCGTGCCGTGGCGAAACAAGGCGGGCCAAATCATCGGATGGAAATTACCCGCCGCCGCGTCGCCGACAGCAAGTGTCTTGATTATCCACGGCAATGCCGGTTGTGCAATTGATCGTGAATATCTTGCGAGGCCAATCCATGACGCGGCTGCGGTTGACGTTTATGTGCTCGAATATCCCGGCTATGGCGCGCGTAGCGGTTCACCATCCAAACGGAGCTTCATTGCCGCCGGGGAGGAGGCGTTTGAGTCGCTGCCGAACGACCTGCCCAGATATGTGGTGAGTGAATCCATCGGCGCGGGAGTGGCCTGTCATTTGGCCAAGGCCCATTCCGCGGAGATCGCCGGACTACAGCTTTTCATGCCATACCACGATTTGGCTTCCGTGGCGCAACGCAAAATGTTCTTTCTTCCGGCTTATGTGTTTTTGCTGGACCGTTTCAATCCAGCAAAGGACCTGAAAGATTACCGTGGACCGGTAAAAATCGTTCTCGCCGGCGCCGACGAAATCATTCCAGCAACATCCGGACTCCGATTGTTTAAGGGATACAAAGGGCCGAAAACCCTTCAAATCATTCCCGGCGCTCACCACAACGATGTCGCTGAACAATCCGCCGACTGGTGGAAGGGCGTTTTTTCATTCTGGCAGCAAAACAGCCAGACGACGCGCAGGATACCGCAGTGACTGTTTCGCCTGTTGGCGCCGGACTGATTCGACTTGCCGAGTTTCACCAATTTTGCGATGACTATACATGCGCGGTTTTTTATGAATGCATTACTTCAAAACTTGATCAAACTCCAATCCATCCAATTTGGCGAAGTCAAAGATAAGAACGCCGAGGCGACCACAGCGGAACTGCGCTCAAAAATTCCATCACAAATTCTCGTCCACTATGACCGTCTGGTCGCCCGCAGGAAAAAGGGCATTGCGATTGTTCGCAACCAGGTCTGCACCGGCTGTCACATGCATCTGCCCATCGGCGTGATTATGACGCTCAAGCACGCGCAGGACATTCAGCTCTGTGAGAACTGCGGCCGGTATCTTTACCTGCCGCCTGCGGTGAAAACGGAAGTTGCGGAACAAACCGCCAGCCCGAAACCGGAAAAGAAAACCCGGAAGTCGAAGACGAAGAAATCTTTGCAGGCGGTTTGACAGGGATATCAAAAACATCCTGATTTGCGAGGGCCGTTCAAAAAGTTGTTCACTCCTCTTATCAAGAGCGACGCCAAAAGTAATTGATTTACGGTCAATTGTTCGTCTTGAAAATCCTGCTCGCCAAACGCGCCTTTTTTGCTGATTCTTAACCAACAAATTAAAATTATGTTCACCGGCACTTATACCGCAATCGTCACCCCGTTCAAAAACGGCAGGGTGGACGAAACCGCGCTCAACCGCCTGATTCAATTGCAAATCAGGGGCGGTGTGGACGGCATCGTGCCCGTCGGCACCACCGGCGAATCGCCAACGGTGGATTACGAGGAGCACATTCACATCATTGAACGTTCGGTGAAATTTGCACGCGGCAAGATAAAAGTCATCGCCGGCACCGGCGCGAATTCGACAAGCGAGGCGATTCTTCTGACGTGCGAAGCCGGGAAAGTCGGCGTCGACGGCTCGCTCCAGGTCGCGCCCTATTACAACAAACCGACGCAGGAAGGTTTGTTCCAGCATTTCCGTGCAATCGCACGCGCTACAAGGCTGCCCATCGTGCTTTACAACATTCCGGGCCGTTGCGGCGTTGAAATCGGCGTCGAGACCGTCCGGCGTTTGGCGTGTGAATGCAAAAACATCATCGGCATCAAGGAAGCCGGCGGCAGCGCCGACAGGGTGTCGGCGTTGCGCGCGGCACTCGGTCCGAAATTCACAATTTTGTCCGGCGACGATTCGTTGACGCTGCCGTTCATGGCCGTCGGCGCACAGGGCGTCATCAGTGTGGCGTCCAACGTCATCCCGCGCGAAGTCGCGCAAATGGTGGATGCGTTCACGCGCGGCCAAATCCGGAAAGCATCGCGGCTTCACGCGGAGCTTTATCCGCTGTTCAAGGATTTGTTCATCGAGACAAACCCGATTCCCGTCAAAGCCGCGCTGGCGATGATGGGATTGATTGCCGAGGAATATCGTCTGCCGCTGGTGCCGATGAGCGCGGCAAATCGCGCAAAATTGCGCGCGACGATGAAACAATGCGGAGTTTTAAAATAATTTAACACTACATGACACGAGTCATCATTACTGGAGCGAAAGGCCGAATGGGTCAGGCGCTCATTTCGTGCGCGAAAAATTTTCACGAACTACAAGTCGTCGCGCAAATTGACGTGGGGGATGATTTATCCGCCGCCATTGCGCGGGGGGATGTCGTCGTTGATTTCAGTTCGCATACGGCAACGGCGAAAATCGCGGGGCTTTGCGCCAGGCACAAAAAAGCCATTGTCATCGGAACAACCGGCCATTCTGAATCTGAACAATCCGCAATCCGAAATCTGAAATCCGCAATTCCAATGGTATGGTCGTCGAACTATTCCACCGGTGTGAACACCCTGTTCTGGCTCACACGCAAAGCGGCGGAAATTCTGGGACCGGGCTTCGATTTGGAAATTGTCGAGATGCATCATCGCCTGAAAAAGGACGCACCGAGCGGCACGGCGAAATCGCTGGCGGAAATTCTGGCTGGCGTGCGCAACCTGCAGCTCGAAAAGGCGGCGCGACATGGTCGCGTCGGCATCGTCGGCGAACGGTCGGCTTCGGAAATCGGCATTCATTCCATGCGCGGCGGCGATGTCGTTGGCGATCACACGGTCATTTTTGCGAACACCGGTGAACGGCTCGAATTGACGCACAAGGCGTCGAGCCGCGAGACGTTTGCCAACGGGGCATTGCGCGCGGCACTTTGGGTCGTCAAACAAAAACCCGGCCTTTACGACATGCAGGACGTGCTGGGACTGAAGTGAAGTCAGAAGTCAGAAGCCAGAAGTCAGAAGTCAGCGCGTTTGCGTTTGTGGCGCTCGGCTCCAATCTTGGTGATTCGCATCAGATTGTTTCAGACGCGATGGCGCGGCTGCAAAATTTTTCCGACCGGCCAATCCTCAAATCATCACTCTGGTGGACATCGCCTGTAAATTGTCCGCCGGGTTCGCCGCCGTTTGTGAATGCGGTCATTGGCCTGGCTGCAAGGGCAGGGGAGACGCCGGAATCGTTGCTTGAAAAACTTCGCAAGCTGGAAAAGGAATTTGGCCGTCAACCCGGAAGGATTTTGAATGAACCTCGTCCGCTGGATTTGGATTTGATCGTGTTCGGCACGGAAACGCGTGATACGCCGGAATTGGTCTTGCCGCATCCGCGGGCGCATTTGCGGCGGTTTGTGCTTCAGCCGTTGAGCGAAATCGCGCCGGATTTGATTTTGCCAGGGCAATGTAAAACCGTTTTGCAATTGCTTGGCGAGCTTGCGAGTGGAGAAACCGTCATCCGGCTTTGAGTGTTTTTCCAAAAATTCGCTCGTGTTCGAGCCTGACGTAGCGGTCGGTCATGCCGGCGAGGTAATCACAAACGGCGCGGTGCAGGCCGGCTTTAGGGATGCGGCGATGGGATTGCTCGCCGATTTCCTTCGGGTGCTTGAGGTAGAAATGAAACAGTGTTTCAAGGAGCCGCAAGGCGCGCCGGTTCGGCGCGCGGAGGGCTTTGTTGTAGTAGAGATTTTTGTAAAGATAATCGCGCAATTCGAGGTTCAACGCGCTGCGTTCGGGGCTGTGTTGCACAAGCGCCTTCGGGAAAAGCCGGACTTCATCGGCTGACTTCACGCCGGCGGCGAGGATAAGCCGTTCGCTGGTCTCAACGACGTCTCGAATCTGCATGTCAATAATCGTCCGAATGATAAAATAACGGCGGCATTCATCGGGCAAATCGCCATGCTCCTTTTTCACAAGTCGCGCAGCCCGCGCCCAAACGCGGACGTCGCGGGCGAGATTTTTTTCAGAAAACAATCCGGAATCGAGTCCGTCGTCAAGGTCGTGGCTGTAATAAGTGATTTCGTCGGCGAGATTGGCGACTTGTGCTTCGAGCGATGAATTTTTGGCGTCAAATCCTTTCCGCCTGCCGGGATGATCGTAGGCGGTGTAATGCTTCACCAAACCCTCGCGCACTTCCCATGTCAAATTCAGGCCGGGGAAATCCGGATATTTTTGTTCCAGCTCCTCGACGATGCGCAGGCTCTGGCGATTGTGCTCGAAACCGCCGTGGCCGGCCATCAACCGATTCAAAACAGTCTCGCCTTTGTGGCCAAACGGCGAATGGCCGATGTCGTGCGCGAGCGCAATGGTCTCCGCCAAATCGGCATTCAGTTTCAACGCGCTGGCAACATTGCGCGAGACAGCGGCGACTTCGATTGTGTGAGTGAGGCGGGTGCGGAGATGGTCGCCGGTGCCGTTGAGGAAAACCTGTGTCTTGTATTCGAGACGGCGGAACGCGCGGGAGTGGATGACGCGGTCGCGGTCGCGCTGGTAATGCGTGCGCCATTCGGGCGGCGGTTCGGGATATTTGCGCCCGCGGGTGTCGCCGCAGAATTGAGCGTAAGGCGCGAGAATTTGCCGCTCAATTTGTTCCAGTTCAAATCGAGTTCGGGGCATGTTTCAAATACAGAATGAAGAATAAAATCAACCGGCCAACGGCTCTTGAACCGAAATTCCGCGCAATTCAAAAAGCCGGCGAATCGTGTCTTCGATCAAATTGTTCGGACAGGACGCGCCGGCGGTGATGCCGACGGTGATTTTGCCGGGCGGCAGCCAATCGCGCGTTCCAATTTCCTCCCTGCGATGCTGATCGTAATGGCGAATGAGTTTGTCCGATTCCATTTTGGCCGCGTTCTTGATGAAATAAGTCGGCAATTTGGCTTCGCCCATTTCGGCAAGGTGCGAAGTGTTTGATGAATTGTAGCCGCCGATGACGATGAGCAGGTTCGGCGGGTCGAGCAGCATTTTTTCGAGCGCGTCCTGGCGTTCCTGCGTCGCGCCGCAAATCGTGTCGAAAAAACGGAAATGTTTGTCAATTTCCGCCGCGCCGAATTTTTTCTCCATCGCGCTCTTGATGCGGCGTTGAACTTCCTCGGTTTCGCCGCGCAGCATCGTGGTTTGATTCGCGACGCCGACAGCTTGCAGGTGAATGTCGGGGTCAAAACCTTGCGAATAGTTGCCTTTGAATTTTTCCAGAAATTCCCGTTTGACGCCGCCGTTCAAAATGTAGTTGCAAACGCAATCGGTTTCCGCGAGGTTGAAGACAACGAGATAGTGGCCGCTGCCATAGGCGCGCGCTTGTGAAGTCGTGGCCATGGTTTCCTCGTGTTTCGCCTTGCCGTGAATGATGCTGGTCACGTTTTCCTTCGAGTATTGTCGCACGCGTTTCCAAACACTCATCACGTCGCCACAAGTTGTGTCAACGAGAATGCAGCCTTTGGCTTCGAGCTTCTTTCGCGTGCCGACTTCCGTGCCAAACGCGGGAATGATGACGGCGTCGCTGGATTGCAGCCGGGACATTTCCTCGTCGGTCGGCTTGGGCGAAATGATTTGGATGCCCATGTTGCGAATCTGATCATTGACTTCCGGGTTGTGAATGATTTCGCCAAGCAGATAGATCGGCGTGCTGGGCGACACCTCGGAAAAGTATTTTCGCGCGGCATAGGCGAGATCAATCGCACGCTCGACGCCATAGCAAAAACCGAATTCCTTCGCGAGTTTGACGGTCAGATCACCGGCGGAAATCACGTTGCCACTGGAGCGGATGCCCTCGACGAGTTCGCTGCGATAGTGCGAAAGCACCTGCGCCTGCACCGCTTCCATGATGTCGGGCCGGCGAAGGTTGATTTTCTTCCGCGTCATGGGTGCTTCTATTGACATGATGAAAAACTAGACCCGAACGAGCGAAGCGTCCAGCAGAACTTCCGCGGGTGGATGAAGGAAATTTCATTGCGCGGCGGAAAATTCGTGGGATGATTTGCCGAAGTCGGAGCGTAGCTCAGCTTGGTAGAGCACCAGCTTTGGGAGCTGGCTGTCGCAGGTTCAAATCCTGTCGCTCCGACCATTTTACTTCTCTTTCCGGCTCTGGCGAATTTTTCCTTCGCTGCGCAAATTGCAACACGCTTTCCTTCGCGGGCGTTTGGAGGGGAATTTATTTTTGCCCAATAAAATCAGGCATTTTTGTGCATTCAGCCACGGCAAAATTCCGCCTGGCATTATCGTTGCTTAACGTGCCCGAACGCAGACGTGTGAGTTGACTCAAGCCAAACGCGGACTGGTGACGGTGGCGCTGAAGCTGAACGCCCATTCGCAGGTCCGGTAGGTATAAAGTCGGGGCGGAAAATTTCGAGAGCATCCACAATCACAACGCCTACGCCTGCATCGAAAGGCGCGCCGGGGTTCACACAAGGACATCCCGTTGAACGGCAATCCGGTTTCGACCGTGATTGAAGTCGTTTCAAAACCGGGTGGTGAAATCAAAAAATGGATGCGGAACGAATCCCGCATCCATTTCCCAAATGAAATCAGATTTCAGTTTTAGCTTTTTCGGCGGCGGAACAGCAGCAGGCTCAAACCGCCCAAGTCGGCCAACGCCAGCGTGGACGGTTCGGGGACTGACGCGATGAAACCATGATCATAAGAGCTGTCGTTATAGCTTCCCACGATGTTGTTGCCGGAAATGCTCCAAGCCTCGGTTCCACCGACGCCGAGCGGGGCATCCAATGTCGTCCAAGTGCTGCCATTGTAGAGAAAACCATGAGAATAACCAGAGCTGTCGGAATACATTCCCACGATGTTGTTGCCGTCAATGCCATTGGCATAGCCTCCACCATTGACGCCGAGCGGGTCATCCAAGGTTATATAAGTGCTGCCATTGTAGAGAAAACCATGCATACCAGAGCTGTCATAATAGCATCCCACGATGTTGTTGCCGGAAATGCCATAGGGATAGGTTCCATAGACGCCGAGCGGGTCATCCAAGGTCGTCCAAGTGCTGCCATTGTAGAGAAAACCATGAGAATAACCAGCGCTGTCGTAATAGCTTCCCACAATGTTGTTGCCGGAAATGCCATAGGCATCGGTTCCATAGATGCTGCTGAGCGGGTCATCCAAGGTCGTCCAAGTGCTGCCATTGTAGAGAAAACCATGAGAATAACCAGAGCTGGCGCCATAGCATCCCACGATGTTGTTGCCGGAAATGCCATAGGCATCGGTTCCATAGACGCCGAGCGGGTCACTCAAGGTCGTCCAAGTGCTGCCATTGTAGAGAAAACCATGATCTATGCCAGAGCCGTCGTTATAGCTTCCCACGATGTTGTTGCCGGAAATGCCATAGGCATCGGTTCCATAGGCGCCGAGCGGGGCATTCAAGGTCGTGTAGGTTAGCGCTTGCGCCATGGTTGCCGCGCCCAGCAGGGCCAGACCGCAGGTGAGTTTAATGAGACTTGTTTTCATGGTTTTACTGTTGTGTGTTACTGTTGTGTGACGGGTTTTTATTCTTTTCTTTTGTTGGCTGTTTACTGCAGTGTCGAGACTTATATCATTTTCGAGGTTTCAGCGCAAGTCTTTTTTAGGATTATTTCCCCATTGAAAACATTACGTAAATCGTCGAATTGTCGAATGAATTCGGGATTATGCACTTCACAAATAATCGGCCTTTGGAGGAACAAAACGGATTCAGCCCATTTTTGAAGCGGCCTGGCGGCTCGCCCGACGTGCCTTCATGGGAATGGAGTTTTTAGGCGGAAACAATCCCGACAAATTAAACGCCCTCGGTTGCTTCCAAGTAGAAAACGGGGCCCCCGCTAACTCCATTGATAGCAACCCCGTCAATCAAATAAGCACTGTCGTCGTCACGCCCAGCGCTGATACTGCCAGAAAAGAAACACAACTTATAAGGCTCGATGGTGGGGAATCCAATGCGACTGAAATTTGGGTGTCTCTTTGTGTGTTGGCTTTTGTAACCCCTTGCGAATCTGGAGACGGGCAACAGGTTCAATCCTGTCGCTCCGACCATTTTACTTCTCTTTCCGGCGCTGAAGCTGAACGCCCATTCGCGGGTCCGGTGGGTATAAAGTCGGGGCGGAAAATTTCGAGAGCATCCACAATCACAACACCTACGCCTGCATCGAAAGGCGCGCCGGGGTTCACACAAGGACATCCCGTTGAACGGCAATCCGGTTTCGACCGCGATTGAAGTCGTTTCAAAACTAGGTGGTGAAATCAGGAAATGGATGCGGAACGAATCCCGCATCCATTTCCCAAATGAAATCAGATTTCAGTTTCAGCTTTTTCGGCGGCGAAACAGCAGCAGGCTCAAACCGCCCAAGTCGGCCAACGCCAGCATGGACGGTTCGGGGACTGACGCGATGAAACCATGATCATAACCAGCGCTGTCGAAATAGCTTCCCACGATGTTGTTGCCATCAATGCCATAGGCACGGGTTCCCTTGACGCCGAGCGGGTCATTCAAGGTCGTCCAAGTACTGCCATTGTAGAGAAAACCATGAGGAACACCAGAGCCGTCGTAATAACTCCCCACGATGTTGTTGCCGGAAATGGCAGCGGCATAGGTTGCATTGACGCCGAGCGGGTCATTCAAAGTCGTCCAAGTGCTGCCATCGTAGAGAAAACCATGAGCACCAGAGCTGTCCCAATAGTTTCCCACGATGTTGTTGCCGGAAATGCCGGCGGCAGAGGTTCCATTGACGCCGAGCGGGTCATTCAAGGTCGTCCAAGTGCTGCCATTGTAGAGAAAACCATGGGAATTACCAGAGCTGTCGGTATAGTCTCCCACGATGTTGTTGCCGGAAATGCCATAGGCATAGGTTCCATTGACGCCGAGCGGGTCATTCAAGGTCGTCCAAGTGCTGCCATTGTAGAGAAAACTTTGAGGACCATTAGAGCTGCCGAAATAGAATCCCACGATGTTGTTGCCGGAAATGCTATAGACAACGGTTTTATTGACGCCGAGCGGGTTATCCAAGGTCGTCCAAGTGCTGCCATTGTAGAGAAAACCACTCATCATGTCGCCGCTGTAGTAATAGGTTCCCACGATGTTGTTACCGGAAATGCCATAGGCATCGGTTCCCCCGACGCCGAGCGGGTCATTCAAGGTCGTGTAGGTTTGCGCTTGCGCCATGGCCACCGCGCCCAGCAGAGCCAGACCGCAGGTGAGTTTAATGAGGCTTGTTTTCATGGTTTTACTGTTGTGTGACGGGTTTTACTCTTTTGTTGGCTACATACTGCAGTGTCGAGACTTATATCATTTTCGAGGTTTCAGTACAAGTCTTTTTTAGAATTATTTTTCCATTAAAAACATTACGTAAATCGTCGAATTGTCGAATTAATTCGGGATTATGCACTTCACAAATAATCGGCCTTTGGAGGAACAAAACGGATTTAGCCCATTTTTGAAGCGGCCTTTCGGCGTAACAACAATCTGATAGGACATTACCCTTTCCAGCGCTGGCGAATTTTTTCTTCACTGTGCAAATTGCAACAGGCTTTTCTTCCCCGGCGTTTGGAGGGGAATTTATTTTTCCCCAATAAAATCAGGCATTTTTGTGCGTTTAGCCACGGCAAAATTCCGCCTGGCATTATCGTTGCTTAACGTGCCCGAACGCAGACGTGAGTTGACTCAAGCCAAACGCAACTTGGTTATACTGACAAAAAACATGAAGAAAATTGAAGCGATCATCAAACCGTTCAAGCTCGAGGAAGTGAAGGACGCCCTCAACGAAATCGGCATCGAAGGCATGACCGTGAGTGAGGTCAAGGGCTTTGGCCGCCAGAAGGGTCACACCGAAATTTATCGCGGCAGCGAATACACCGTGGATTTCCTGCCGAAGACTAAAATTGAAGTTGTTGTGGCAGATAATCGAACCGACGCGGCCGTTGGCGCGATTATTAAATCGGCCAGGACCAGCAAGATCGGCGATGGCAAAGTGTTCGTGTCCGGCATCGAACAAGCTGTTCGCATTCGAACCGAGGAGAAGGGCGAATTGGCTGTTTGAAGAACCAAAATGCTCCGAACCCCAATGTAAAACAAACTGTGAAACGATACTTATCAACCCTCGCTTTGATTGCAATCACTGCGCTCGGCGTTTTGCCATTGCACGCGGACACGGCCACCAATCTGCCGGCGCCGACACTGGATCAACGCGTGGCATCGCTTGAAGCTTACATTGCCAACACCGATCCCACCGCGCCATTGAAGGACACTAATGGCAATCAAGTGGTCGCTAATACAACGATCATTGGCAATCCCGGTCCCGGCCACAACGCGTGGCTGCTCACCAGCACGGCACTGGTGCTGTTCATGACGCTGCCGGGTCTGGCGCTGTTCTATGGCGGTCTCGTTCGCCGCAAAAATGTCCTGTCCGTGCTGGCCCAATGCTTTCTGATCACCGGCTTGGTGACCATCCTCTGGGTGTTTGTCGGCTACGGCATGATTTTCGGCGGAACGGGCAATGCCGTCAAAGAAGACCTTATCAAAGGCGTCATCGGCAGCCCGGTGATTGACTGGATGCTGAAGAACGTCACTTCCACCCCGAACTCCAACTATTCCTACTGGGTTTCGGAAAATGTGTTTGCGATGTTCCAATTAATGTTCGCCGTAATCACTCCGGCGTTGATCATTGGATCCATCGCTGAACGCATGAAGTTCAAGGCCATCTTTATCTTCATGACGTTGTGGATGCTCCTCGTCTATTTCACCCAGGGCCACATGGTCTGGGGCATCAACGGCATGATGAATGGTGTGTGGAACGCGGGCGCAAAAATTCACGCAATTGACTTTGCCGGCGGCACAGTCGTGCATATGACCTCCGGTTGGTCTGCCCTGGTTCTGTGTTTGATTCTTGGCAAACGCGCGGGCTTCGGCAAAGAAAACTTCGCGCCGCACAGCATGGTGCTTACTTACATCGGCACGGGCATGCTGTGGGTCGGCTGGTATGGCTTCAACTCCGGCAGCGCGGTGGGGGCTGACGTGGTGGCAGCCAATGCCTTCACTACCACGACGATTGCCACAGCGGTGGCTTCATTCGTCTGGCCGATGTGGGAGTGGATTGTCAAAGGCAGGCCGAGCGTGCTCGGATTCTGTTCCGGCGCCGTTGCGGGTCTGGTGGTCATTACTCCCGCATGCGGTTTCGTCACTCCGCAAGGCTCGATCTGGATTGGCATTGCCGCCGGCACCATCCCGTGGTTCTTCTGCTACAAGGTCAAGAGTTGGTTTGGCTATGACGATGCCCTGGACACATTCGGCGTTCACGGCATCGGCGGATTGACCGGGGCATTGATGACCGGCATGCTCGCGCGCAATGCCGTCAATCCGAATCTCGCGACCAACCTTAAAACCTATGTTACGGACAGTTGGTTCCAACCGCTGCTCGGGGAACAGCTCAAGGCGGTCGGCATCACGTTGGTGTTGACTGTCGTGGGCACCATCATTATTGCGTATATCACCAAGGCGCTGGTGGGTCTCCGTCCGACAGAGGAAGTTGAAATCTCCGGGCTGGATATCAACGAACACGGAGAGGAGGGCTATCATAGTTAACTAAAAAATACTCGACGCTGTGGCGGTTCTTGACCAAAGTCACGACCGGCGCAGCTTTCGGTTTCGACTGCACTAACAGACAAACAAACAAAACCAACAAAAACCAACAACTTCACATCCTAAAATATGGCAACACCCAAGAGCGTAATTGAAATGGCAAACAAGGCTGGCGCGAAAATGGTGGACATCAAGTTCGTGGACACCTTCGGCACCTGGCAACACTTCAGCCTGCCCATCGGCGAACTGTCCGAGGAAACCTTCACCGAAGGCATCGGCTTCGATGGTTCCTCCATCCGCGGCTGGAAGAGCATCGAAGCCAGCGACATGCTGGCCATGCCCGACCCCCAAACGGCATTCATAGATCCGTTCATGGCCGTGCCGACATTGAGCCTCACCTGCACGGTTGCGGAAACCGGCACGTTGGAATCTTACAGCCGCGACCCGCGCGGCATCGCGCAGAAGGCTGAGAAATACCTCGTCTCCACCGGTATTGGCGATCAGGCCTTCTTTGGCCCCGAAGCCGAATTTTTCATCTTTGACAACATCCAGTTCGATTCCAGGTGCAACGGCACATTCTACAGCATTGATTCCGAGGAAGGCATCTGGAACACCGGTCGCGACGAAATGCCCAACCTCGGCAACAAAATCCGCCACAAGGAAGGTTACTTCCCAGTCGCGCCGCTGGACACCCAGCAGGACATCCGCACCGAGATGGTGCTGACGATGGAACAATTGGGTGTGAAAGTTGAAAAGCAGCACCACGAAGTCGCCACCGCCGGCCAGGCTGAAATTGATTATCGCTTCAGCACCCTTGTCACCGCTGCGGACTGGATGATGATTTACAAATACGTCATCAAGAACGTGGCCAGGAAGCACGGCAAGACCGCCACCTTTATGCCCAAGCCGCTCTTCGGCGACAACGGCTCCGGCATGCATACGCACCAGAGCATTTGGAAGAAGGGCAAACCGCTTTTTGCCGGCAACGAATACGGCGGTCTCAGCAAGATGGCGCTTTACTACGCTGGCGGCCTGCTCAAGCACGCCAAGGCCCTCTGTGCCTTTTGCAGCCCGACCACGAACAGTTACAAGCGCCTCGTGCCCGGTTACGAAGCGCCGGTTAATCTCGCCTACAGCGCGCGCAACCGCAGTGCCGCCGTCCGCATCCCGACCTACAGCGAGAGTCCCAAGTCCAAGCGCCTCGAATATCGTCCGCCGGATCCGGCGGCGAATCCGTATCTCTGCTTTGCCGCGTTGCTCATGGCCGGGCTCGACGGCATTCAAAACAAGATTGATCCAGGCGAACCCATTGACAAAAACATGTATGAATTGCCGCCGGAGGAGCATGCGAAGATTCCACAGATACTCGGCAGTCTGGAGGAAGCCGTCAAAGCCCTTGAAAAGGACCACCAATTCCTGCTCAAGGGCGATGTCTTTACGGAAGACTTCATCGAAATGTGGATCAGCTCCAAGCGAAAGGAGTACGACGCCATCCGTTTGCGTCCGCATCCTTACGAATTCTTCATGTATTATGATGTGTAAATAGCCAGGAGAAACTGGGGAACGGCGCGGGCCAAAACCCGCGCCGTTTTTTATTTCAACAAGAATGGATTTGCGATTATGGGATTCATTGATTATGTTTGAAGTATGACAGAAGTTCAGCACAAACGACTGAAACGGATCATGAAAGATGCGCTCCGGATTCAAGACCGCTTTGCTGCTGAACCCATTCTGGCACGGACGGGAAAGGGTTACCTCAAAAGCGAAGGCGTCATGACGCTGCAACGGATTAAAGACGGTTTGAGAAAGTCCACAGCCCATTAGGAGCCAATTCCGCATGTCGCGCCTTGTCAAACCCTGGCTGGCCTCATTCGACTGGGAAATTGTCACTGAAATCAATCGCGGACTTTGCAGGCAGAAGAATGCTCTTCACAAACCCACCTCCGACGGACATCTGCCCGCCAAAACCCTTTGGGAGAAAAATCAATCCAAGGAACTTGCCTTTACCGAGGCGCTTGAAATCTGCCTGAAATGCCATCGGCTGGCGCCTTTCTGCTTTTACAATGGAAACACTTTTGCCGCCATTGCGCGCGATTTCATCACGGAATTATCACCAAAACTGGCGGCAGACAAAGCTCACATTTTGCGAAGCATCGCCGGACACATCGTTGCCGGAACGGCAACCGACATCGAGCGGAAACAATTGGATTCAATCCTCACTGCTCTGGAGAAATAGCTGGTTGAAGAACGCAACGGCGAAAAAGCATGAAGCAATACAGCCTATCTAGGTGTTAGGCGGCATAGTGCAAATCAACGTAGCGGCGGTGCCCACAGCTCCCCATATCACTCCAGCAAAGCCGTGAAATGGTCACCAAGCAACGTCAGTGAATGGTAAATTGTCCGCATCGTGTCCACCGGATGATCCATGTGCCTCACTACACACCACACAGGCCCGAAACTCAAAACATAGATGAGGAATACAATAGCACTCCAAGTTGCGACCCGTAACACTCGGCGCGGGTGCTTGGCAAACCCAACTGAAGTTCCTGTCTTCATGGTGTGTCGGATGCCGCCTAACAGATAATAGACGGCGCATTTTACAGCCTATCTATAGCAGTTCACATTATCATTGGCACAAACAGGTTCATGAGGAAATCTCGAGGACAGTTCGTCCTCGTGCAAAGCGCCAGGGGACTGGCGCACTCCAAAACGCTTCGCGTATTTGAGGAATCATCGTGTTACGCGCAGCGTCTTGGACTGCGGCGGCCCTCCGCCGCTTTTCCCGGAGGCACATCAAACTGTGCCAATGTTAACTGAAACTGCTATAGTTTCATGGTTTTGACTTTGCCCCCGGCGAAAATGTTTGTTCAGAACTATCACGAGAATGTCTTTCGGGTAGGGCGGTTTCTCCGAAACCGCCGGTCGAAGTTCGACTTCCCCATTCGGCGTGCTCGGAGAGCTTGCCCTACCAATTTATTTCAACTGCGCCGCCAATTCCTCGCCTAACGCCGCCGCTTCCGTCAACGGGCGTTTCCCTTCTCCTCGTTTGTGCATTCCATCGCGAAATGATGCCGCGCGCATGAAGATTTTGTCGCCAACTACTTCCGCGTAGGCGGCCACGGGGCTTTGGCAGCCACCGCCCATTGCTCGCAAAAACGCGCGCTCCGCCGTCACGCACTGGAATGTGTTGAAATGATTCAGCCGCTCGCAAATTTTCGCAATGCGCTCGTCATCCGCGCGAATTTCAATGCCAATCGCGCCCTGACCGACGCATGGCAGCATCACGTCCAAATCCAAAACTGTTGCCAGTAAACCGTCCAGCACCGCGTCGCCTTCGAGTTTGCCTTCGGGCGTGATGCTAAAATTGAGCCGTGTCAGACCGGCCAGCGCGAGCACCGTTGCGTCCAATTCTTCGCGCTCGGCGACTTTTTGCATTCGCGTGGTGATGTTGCCGCGAATTTCCACGACGTTCAAATCCGGTCGTGCCGCGAGCAGTTGCATTTTGCGTCGCGTGCTGTTCGTGGCGATGGTCGCTTTTGCCGGAAGGTTTTTCAGCGTCGTGTGCGGTTTAAGGCCGCGCAACGCCGATTGGCCGGGAGACCATTCAGTGGAATTTGCGATTTGCGATTTGCGATTTGCGATTGCTTCAGCATCCCGGTAGATGAGCACATCGCGGACATCGGCGCGTTTGGGCATGGCGGCGAGTTTCAGTCCGGCGGGCAAATCTGTCGGTAAATCCTTCAAACTGTGCACAGCGAGGTCAGCCTGGCCTTTGACGAGTGCGACTTCGAGTTCCTTCGTGAACAAACCTTTCGGTAAACTGACACCCTTTTTCGCCAGTGAGGCGGCTTGCAATTTATCGCCGGTGGTTTTGATGATTTTGAGTTGGAACCGCAATTTCGGGAATACGGCGCGGCATTGTCCGGCTATCAGATTGGCTTGAGCGAGCGCGAGTGCGCTGCCGCGCGTGGCGATGATGATTGGACGTTCAACGGCCATTTTTTTAGCCACAGATGAACACAGATAAACACAGATGAAAAGATTAACAAATTTTGTCAGAGTTTTGCCGTCACCATTTTTAATCCGTGTCCATCTGTGCTTATCTGTGGCTGAATGTTTTTCGCTTCAAGCAGTGTCTTCACTTTCTCGGCGATGATTTGTTCGCAACGGGCGATTTCCTCCCTGCGCTGTTTCAGGTAGTCGTCAGCAATGGCTTGAAGGTCGTCGATGTTGTAAAGATAAACGTTCTCCAGAAAATTCACTTCGGGATCAATGTCGCGCGGCACGGCGATGTCAATGAGCAGCAGCGGTCGATGCTTGCGCGCCTTCATCAACGGTTCGAGTTTTACGCGGTTGAGAATGTGATGTGGCGCGGATGTGCTACTGATGGCGATGTCAATTTTTTCAAATTCCGCCGCCCAATTGTCGAATGGAACGGCGCGTCCGCCGAGTTCGTTCGCCAATGCCACCGCGCGGTCATGTGAACGATTTGCCACGATAATGCTGCGCGCACCGCGGGAGAGCAGGGCGCGGGCGGTTTTTTCGCTCGTGTCGCCGGCGCCGATAACGAGCACTTCGCGATCGTGCAGCAAACCAAAAATTTTCTCTGCGAGTTCAACCGCGACGGACGCCACGGAAACACTGCCGCGCTGGATGTTCGTCTGACTGCGAATGTGCTTGGCGACGTGAAATGCGCGTTGAAATACCCTGTTCAACCACGCGCCGGTGTGGCCGTGGCGATGCGCGAGCGCGTAAGCCTGCTTGAGCTGGCCGAGGATTTCCGTTTCACCGAGCACCATTGAGTCGAGCCCGCACGCGACTCGAAAAAGATGGTGCAGACTTTGCGGCCCGGCGAGCGTGTAAAATTCATCGCCAGGCACAGCTTTCGGAGGGCGGAGCTCTGCGACGCCCAAATTGTCCGGCTCGCCAGCAGTCTCGCCCCATCTTAAGAGAAATTGTTTTAATTCGGCGAACGCTTTGGCGGGTTCAAGCGAGGTTGCGGCGTAAATTTCCACGCGATTGCACGTTGAAAGAATGACCGTTTCACCAGCGACACCGGATTCGCGCAATGACTTGAGCGCGCCGGGAATTTTCGCGTCAGCAAAGGCGAACCGCTCCCGCAATTCGACGGGCGACGAACGGTGGCTCAGGCCGATGACGACGATGTTCATGGCTGGTGAACGGGTGAGAGCAGCAGAAATCCCCAAAACGTGAGCAAAATGAAAACGAAACTGGCGACCATGCCCCATGCGAATCGCCGGCCGCCCTGACCAAACCGCCAGCGCGCCATCAGCAGGCCGAAATAAAACACCCAAATAAAAATAAGATAAGTCACAAGCGGTTCCCTGTAAAAATAGAACGGGTCATTTTTGAAATTGAACGGCGCATACGCGCCATTTTTTTGCTTGATTTCAATCAGCTTCAAACCGATTGCGAGCCCGGTCGCGAGCAAGAAAAGGCCGCCGATTACAAGCCCGTTCATCACGCGCTCGAGCCGTTGAATCGGCGGGAGCAGTGAAAAAAACGCGCGCAGTTTGTGAAATTTCAAATCGTGTTCTTCAGTTAAAAACATCAAGGCGGCGACGGCGCTTAATCCGAACGCGCCGTATGCCAGGAGAATCAAGGTGGCATGCAAACTCGTTAATACGCTGGAAAATTGCGGTTTTAATTCATGTGGCAGGTCGAGCGCAGGCATGAGCGCGAAAACGCCGATGGCGAACAGAACCGGCGACGCAAATGCGCCGAGAAATCGCAATCGCGGCAGCAGGCCGATGACGAGGTAGGCGGCGACAATAGTCCATGCGATGAACGTGGTGGCTTCGTAAAGATTATTGACGGGGCAATGACCAAAGCGCAGGCCGCGATAAAACATCGCAACTGTGTGCAGCGCGAACGCAGCGAGCAGCAGGAGATAATTCACGCGATCATCCTTGCGAAAACCCATTCGCCAGAGGAAAACCGAATACACCGTGCTCAAACCGTAAATGGCGACGGCGAGCAAAAAGAAATGCCGGTCAGTGAACCAAACCACAAGGGTAGGTTAAACGCGGGAATGAACCGTGCAAGCGGCAAGTAAAAACTGAATCCAACCCTTGTAATTCAAAGGCAGTACTTTTATTCTCCGGCAAACACGCATCATACGACATGAGTTACACTGTTGATTATCTCCAATCCGAAAGTGTTGCTTCACAAGGGCCTGAAGTCATCGTGCTGGTCAACTGCATGGTGCAGGACGCCATCAAACTCGGCGCGAGCGATCTGCACATTGAGCCGTGGGAAAACGCCATCGCGGTGCGCGCGCGCGTCAACGGCGTGCTGCTCGAAGTGGCGCACCTGCAGCTGGAGTTGTTGGACAAGATTTCCGCGCGCTTCAAAGTCATGTCCAACTTGGTGACCTACCAGTCAGGAATACCGCAGGATGGCACGGCAATGGGCGGACCGGAATTGGACGACGTGCAATTGCGCATCTCGATTTTTCCCACAACCCGCGGCGAAAAAATTGTTGCGCGGCTGTTTGACCCGCGCGACCGGCGTTTTGATTTGAACACGCTCGGTTTTGACGATTCGACGCAGCAAGGGCTGTTGCGCCTGCTCAAACGACCGGGCGGTCTGATGCTGTTCACCGGACCGGTTGGTTCGGGCAAGACGAGCACGATGTATTCGTCGCTCTGCCACATCATGCAGCGCGACGGCACGAGCATTAGCATTAGCACGGTGGAAGATCCGGTGGAATTCAATCTGCCGATGGTCAGCCAGACACAGATCAATCCTGCGCAGGAGTTCACTTATGCCGTCGCCCTTCGGAGCATCCTGCGGCAGGACCCGCAGGTGGTCATGGTGGGCGAGATTCGCGACCCGGAGACCGCTGCCATCGCGGTGCAGGCCGGCCTGACGGGACATTTGGTCCTTAGCACGATTCACTCCGGCGTCTCGGCGGGCGCCTTCACACGGTTGATCAACATGGAGATCGAGCCGTTCATGCTGTCGTCGAGCGTTCTTGGCGTGATGGGAATGCGGCTGATACGGCGCAATTGTCAGGATTGTTTGCAACCGTATGATCCGGAACCAAGCCAGCTCAAAATTATTCCTGAAGCGTTGCTGCCGGAGGCGCAATTCCGTCGCGGCACCGGTTGCGAGCATTGCCACAATACTGGTTTCTCCGGTCGCATGCCCGTGACGGAATTGCTGGTCGTGGATGAACCCTTCCGCGAAGCTGTCTTGAAGAAAATGCCCACGTCCGCGCTGGAGGAAATTGCCATCAAGCAAGGCATGAGGACACTTTTGCAAAACGGACTTCAACGCGTTGCCGATGGACAAACCCCATTGGAGGAAATGGTCCGCGTGCTGGCGGCGGATTTGATTTAGCACGGCAATTCAGAAATGGATTGAACCGCAGCCTGTCTCGCCGAAATCCGATGAAGGCGGAAGACGCAAAGGCGCGGAGAAGGAAAAAATCTGCAGCCTATCGATCCAAAGTTAGGCCGCACAAAGTTCATGGTCACTGTGGCAATAAAAGAGCGATTTCCTGAAAAATAGCTGAAATGCAAGCGGCGACAGCAGCCCACTTGCTCCAGCGAGTTTGCTCTCTTGCGGTAGCTATAAAGCCTGAGTCCTTCTGGCCTTCAGACACCATGATTCTTGCGCTGGCAAACTCACCCGAATTAGTTACAGCAGGCTTTACACGCACAACGCTTGATTTATACCAAAGAAATGCGGCAACCAATGCGAATACCGCTGCTGCGAATGCGAGTAATAACTTTGCGGTTTTCATGTGTGCCTAACAATGAGTAGGCGGCATTATATGCAGCCTGTCTCGTTTCATGGTTGGGACTTTATTCCTATAAGAATTATTTTCAATGGGAATTTTGTTTGTAGCACGGTTTATGGCAATTCATATTGTCATTGGCGCACAAAAGTTCATGCGGAAATCTGGCGGATATTTCGTCTTCTTGCAAAGCGCCAGAGGACTGGCGCACTCCAAAACGCTTCGCGTATTTCAGGAATCATCGTGCCGCGCGCAGCGTCTTGGACTGCGGCGGCCCTCCGCCGCTTCAGCAGCAAGTGCGACCTTGCCAACTGCGCCCGCGTTTTGTTTAATCCGTCCGTGCTGAATCAGCAGACTCTCAATCGGGCCGCGAGTTTTTCCGGCGTCGGCCTGCACAGCGGCAACCGGGTGAACATGACAATTTTGCCCGCACCCGCCAACAGCGGCATCCGTTTCCGCCGCGTTGACCTCGACGGCAAACCCGAAATCGAGGCGCGCGTGGAAAATGTCATCGAGACAAACCGTTCGACGACGCTCGTCAAAGGCAACGTGAAAATCCACACCGTCGAGCACGTGCTCGCGACGCTGGCGGGTTATGGGATTGATAATGCCATCATTGAATTGGACGGGAGCGAGCCCCCGATTGCCGACGGCAGTTCGCGCGAATTTTGCAAAATGATTCAGGCCGCAGGCATCGCGCCGCAGGCCGAAAAGCGCGAGTCGTTCACGCCCACCGAGCCGATTGAACTGGAAACGGGCGAAACGGTAATGACGCTATTTCCCGACGACGGTTTTAGAATCACCTGCACGAGCGCGGACAAAAAAGGCCGGTTCACCCAGTTTTACAGCACGGAAATCACGCCGAAGACCTGGGAAAAAGAATTGGCGCACGCGCGGACGTTTTGTTTTTACGAGGAAATCGAGCACCTCATCAAAAATAATTTGATCAAGGGCGGCAGTTTGGAGAACGCCATTGTCATCCGCGACGACGCGGTGCTGACGACCGAGCCGATGCGGTATCCCGAGGAATTCGTGCGGCACAAGATGCTCGACATCGTCGGCGATTTGTCGCTGCTCGGACGGCCGATTCGCGGGCACCTGGTCGCAGTGAAACCGAGTCACACGGCGAATTGCGAATTTGTCCGGCGAATCATCGCACAGATGCAAAAGCCGTTGCGCGCCGCGCAAACGTTCGCGCCGCCGCCGGCGAAGGTTGCCGCGCCCGAACCGATGATTTCCGAAGACGGCGCGATGGACATTGAGCAAATCATGAAACTGCTGCCGCATCGTCCGCCGTTTTTAATGGTGGATCGGATTCTGAAAATGGACGGCAACAAAATCATCGGCGTCAAAAACGTCACGATGAACGAAGGGTATTTTCAGGGACATTTCCCGGGGCATCCGATCATGCCGGGCGTGCTGCAACTCGAAGCCATCGCGCAGGTTGCCGGCCTTTTGATGATGAAACACGCTGAAACCGGACGGCAGCTTGCTTACTTCATGTCCGCTGAAAAAGTCAAATGGCGCAAACTGGTTGTGCCCGGTGACACACTGGTCGTTGAAGTTGAGCTCATGAAAACGCGCGGCAAAATCTGCAAGGCCAAAGGGATTTGCAAGGTCGGCGGTGAAATGGTGAGCGAAGCGGAAGTTACTTTCATGTTGCGCGGCGAATGAGACAATTGCGGATTGCAAATTGCGAAATGCGGATTGAACAGTGCAAAATATCATCGCCATGAATCCGGAAGAATTAAAGAAAAGGACAAAAGTTTTTGCAGTTCGCGTCATCAATCTGGTTGACCGACTGCCAAATTCGAAGGCCACGAATGTAATTGCCAATCAGCTTGTTCGCAGCGGAACGTCGGTCGGGGCGAACTATTATGCTGCCTGCCGCGCCAAGTCCCGTGCAGATTTTATTTCAAAGCTGGGCACGGTGGAGGAAGAGGCCGATGAAACAATTTATTGGATGGAATTGTTGATCGAGTCTGGAAAAGTTAAAGCTGCGGCATTGGCCGATTTGATGCGTGAAGCCGGCGAAATTCTCGCCATAACCGTCGCCTCAATCAACACCGCCCGATCGGGAAGGAATCCGCAATCCGCAATCCGCAATCCGCGATAGTATGGTTCATTCCACGGCCATCATTCATTCAAAAGCCAAAATTGGTTCCGGCTGCGGAATCGGTCCTTATTGTGTCATCGGCGAACACGTCGTGCTCGGGAGCGGTTGCAAACTGCATTCGCACGTTGTCATTGACGGACACACGAAATTGGGAAGGGAGAATGAAATTTTTCCATTCGCGAGCATCGGGCTGAAGACGCAGGACTTAAAATGGAGCAGTGGTGTCACGCGCACGGAAATCGGCGACCACAACACATTCCGCGAATACGTCACCATTCACAGCGCGACCGGTGACGGCGAAGTCACGCGCGTTGGGTCGCATAATCACATCCTTGCTTATTGCCACATTGCGCACAACGTAACGCTCGGCGACCACGTTATCATGTCGAATGTCGCCACACTTGCCGGTCATGTCGTGGTGGAAGATTACGCGGTGATTGGTGGTTTGGCGGCAATTCATCAATTTTGTCGTATCGGCAAAATGGCGATGATAGGCGGTTGCTCAAAAGTCGTGCAAGACGTGCCGCCATTCATGATGGCTGATGGCAACCCTGCGGAAACACGAACCATCAACAAAATCGGCATGGAACGAAATGGTGTTTCTGAAAAAGCGCAGATGGCATTGAGGCAGGCTTACAAGATTCTGTTTCGCGAGGGACTCACTGTTCCCAACTCGGTGGCGAAGGTTGAAAAGAAATTGCCGCCGTTGCCCGAGATTCGATATTTGATTCATTTTGTGCGGGCAAGCGAACGGGGAATCAGCAAATAAAGTGGGTTCAAAAAAGCTGTTGACAGAGTTTGGTGAGTTGCATAGTTTGTGGCCTGTCGGAGCAGTAAAAAGTCAAAAGGCCGTTGACCCCTCGGGTTTTCGAAAGAAAAGAGCGAGGGGAAGTGGTTTTTTGTCGTTTTGCATGTCAGGATGGGCTAATGATTTTGAGAGGCCCATGTAGCTCAGTTGGTAGAGCGCATCCTTGGTAAGGATGAGGTCATCAGTTCAATCCTGATCATGGGCTCCAGTTTAACGAACGAAAACTAAACGCAGGAGACAACAATGGCTAAAGAACAATTTCAACGAACGAAACCGCACGTCAACGTCGGCACCATCGGGCACATTGACCATGGCAAATCCACTTTGACGGCTGCAATTGTCAAGGTGCAGGCTGGAAAGGGCCTGGCACAGGTCAAGTCTTACGCGGAGATTACAAAGGGCGGCACCGTGCGCGACGAGACCAAGACCCTCACCATTGCCGTGTCCCACACGGAGTACCAGAGCGACAAACGCCACTACGCCCACATTGACTGCCCAGGCCACGCCGATTTCATCAAAAATATGATCACTGGCGCGGCCCAGATGGACGGCGCCATCCTCGTCGTGGATGCTTCGGAAGGTCCGATGCCTCAAACCAAGGAACACGTTTTGTTGGCTCGCCAGGTCGGTGTGCCCGCCATTGTAGTTTACCTGAACAAGGTTGACCTCGTGGACGACAAGGAGCTGCTGGATTTGGTGGAGATGGAAGTCCGTGACCTGCTGACCAAATATGAATTTCCGGGTGACAAGACACCGATTATTCGCGGCAGCGCCAAACTGGCGTTGGCGGGCGAAAAGGAACACGTGGACTCCATTCAAAAATTGATGGAAGCCATTGACGCGTTCATACCGTTGCCGACGCGCGAGGTGGACAAGCCGTTCCTGATGTGCATCGAGGACGTATTCAACATCGAAGGTCGTGGCACAGTTGTCACCGGGCGTGTGGAGCGCGGTCAACTCAAGCGCATGGAGGAAGTGGCAATCGTTGGCTTGGGCGAAACGCGCAAGACTGTGGCGACCGACATCGAGATGTTCCGCAAACTGCTGGACTCGGCGCAGTGTGGTGACAATGTCGGCGTGCTGTTGCGCGGCATCAAGAAGGAAGAAGTCGAACGCGGCATGGTGCTGGCCAAGCCGGGAACAATCACGCCGCATACGAATTTCAAGTCGGAGGTTTATGTGTTGTCCAAGGAAGAAGGCGGCCGACACACGCCGTTCTTTACGAACTATCGTCCGCAATTTTATTTCCGCACCACCGACGTAACCGGCACGGTGACACTCCCGCAGGGGGTGGAAATGGTCATGCCGGGCGACAACGTTTCGGTTGAGGTAAAAGTCATCGCGCCGGTGGCCATGGAAAGAGGCCAGCGGTTTGCGATCCGCGAAGGTGGCCGCACGATTGGTGCTGGCCGCGTGACGGAAGTCATTGCCTAAGGCGGTTTTCAAAATTGGAGCACGGGGATGAATTCCCCGGCTCCTTTCCTGTCTGAATAAATGAACATGACTCGACGGCTTAGGGCGTTAGCTCAATTGGTAGAGTAGCGGTCTCCAAAACCGTTGGTTGGGGGTTCGAGTCCCTCACGCCCTGCCAGCCTTCGCTCGGAGCAGTGCGGAGGGTGAAGGCTGCCGCGCCGAAACGATAGTGAAGGCGGGCTGCGCTGAATGAGCGAAAAGCTCCGAGCTACGGCTCGGCAAGCCAGTCTGCGAACGGAGAGGTGGCAGAGTGGTCTATCGCGGCGGTCTTGAAAACCGCTTCGGGTTAACACCCGACGGGGGTTCGAATCCCCCCCTCTCCGCCAGTTCCGCTCTTTCTGAAGCGGAGTTGGGCGCAGGTGGTCGGACAGATGTTTGCGGTGATCGAATCGCTGAGGCGGTCCGACCGATTTAGAAAGAGCGGGGCTGCCGCGCCGTAGCGATAGCGAAGGCGGGGCCATGCGCGATTGGGCAAAAAAGCTGCGGGCTACGGCTCGGCAAGCCGGAGAGATTTTTTGTGGGTAACTGGACAACAATTTTGTTTTGGTCGGTAATCGTAGGTGCAATCTTTGCCTATTTATGGTGGCAGGGACAGCTTAAGCGGCTGGCTGCTTATGTGCAGGAGACGCGCGAGGAATTGAAGAAATGTTCGTGGCCGACGTGGGATGAATTGAAAGGCTCGACGGTGGTCATCGTGATTACAATTGCTTTACTCGGCGGGTTCACCGTCGTGGTGGATTTGGTGTTCAATTACATATTTTTTAAGCTTTAAGCGCCATGCGCAGCCAATGGTTTGTCATCCATACGCTTTCCGGCCAGGAACAGAAGGTCAAGGAAAGCATTGAGAAACGCATCAAGACCGACGAGATGCAGGACTGTATCCGTGAAGTCCTCGTCCCGATGGAGAAGGTTGTTGAGGTGCGCAATCAGAAGAAAACCGTGTCCAGCCGCAAATTGTGGCCGGGCTACGTTTTTGTGGACATGGTGTTGCTGGATGAAAACAACCGCATCATCGAAAAGCCGTGGTATTTCATCAAGGAAACACAGGGCGTGATTGGTTTTGTCGGCGGCGAACCGCCCGTGCCGACGCCGACCGAGGAAGTCGAGCAAATCAAGGCGCAGATTTCCGCGTCGGAAGAGACGGAGAAACCGAAGGTCAATTTTGAAGTCGGCGAAACGGTCAAGATCAACAACGGGCCGTTCCTCAATTTCAGCGGCGTGATTGAGGAAATTGATCCTGAACGCGGTAAATTAAAGGTCACCGTCAATATTTTCGGACGCAACACGCCGGTGGAACTTGAATATTGGCAGGTGGAGAAGGCGTAAAATTTGAAGCGGCGTAGAGCGCCGCTGAATGAAAGAAAAAATTGCGGCGGTCTTACGATACGCCGCTACGGAAAATTAGTATGGCAAAGAAAGTCACAGCACAAATTAAGTTGCAGATTCCAGCGGGTCAGGCGAATCCCGCGCCGCCGGTCGGTCCGGCGCTCGGCCAGCACGGCGTCAATATCATGGGCTTTTGCAAGGAGTTTAACACCAAGACCAAAGACCAGGCCGGCATGGTGATTCCCGTGGTCATCACGGTTTACCAGGACAAGTCATTCACGTTCATCACCAAATCGCCGCCAGCGTCCATTCTGTTGAAAAAAGCCGCGGGCATCACCTCCGGTTCCAAGGAGCCGAACAAGGAAAAAGTCGGCAAAGTGACGCGCAAACAGGTTTTGGACATCGTGAAAATGAAGTCAAAGGATTTGAATGCGACTTCGGAGGAAGCCGCGTTCCGGGTCATCGCTGGCACGGCGCGCAGCATGGGAATTGAAGTCGTCGGATAAACAAGACAACCGCGGGAGAGTCCTCAAGGATTCGCTTGCACCGCAACCAAACAAATGCCCAGTAAACGATACAAAAAAGCACTGGAAGTGGTGGACACCAAAAAGACGTATCCGCTGAAGGATGCCGTTGGCGTCCTGACAAAATTTCCGAAAGCGAAATTCAACGAGACGATAGATCTCGCATTCTGTCTCGGCGTGGACCCGAAGCAATCCGACCAGATGGTTCGCGGCACGGTTCCGCTTCCGCATGGCAGCGGCAAGACCGTGCGCGTGCTCGTGTTTGCCAAAAGCGGCGCGGCGGCGGATGCGGCGAAAGCCGCCGGTGCGGAATACATCGGATTTGAGGACATGATTGCGAAATGTCAGGGCGGCTGGGCTGATTTTGATGTCGCCGTTGCCACGCCGGAAGCGATGGGCGAAGTGCGCAAGCTCGGCAAGGTGCTCGGACCACGCGGCCTGATGCCGAACCCAAAGACCGGCACCGTTACAGACGACACAGCCAGGGCGGTCAAGGAAGTAAAAGCCGGTCGCGTCGAGTTCAAAGTGGACAAGGCGGGCAACGTTCATGTGGCTGTTGGCAAAGCATCGTTTGCGGCCAATCAGATCGAGGAAAACGTGCGTGCGGTGATTGAAGCGGTGGCGAAGGCGCGCCCGAACAGCGTCAAAGGTACCTACATTCATTCCTGCACGATTTCGGCAACGATGAGTCCGCCGGTGCGCCTGGATTTGCGCGAATTCACGACCCATTAACCAGAAACCATTTTTAATCCATGCGTGCTGAAAAACAAATTTTGACGAAAGAATATGTCGCGCGGCTGAATGCCTCGCCGTTCTTCATCGTGGTGAATTATCGGGGACTCAACGTGTCCCATTTGACTGAGTTGCGGAAACGCCTGCAAAAGGCCGGCGCGGAGATTCATATAGTCAAGAACTCCATCTTCCGCATTGCGGCCAAAGAGTCCGGCATCGGCGAATTGACCGCCGAGCTTGCGGGACAACTCGCCGTTGTCACCGGGCAAAAGGACATTTCCGCCGCCGCCAAGACGGTCAAGAATTTCGGCGCGGAGTTCGACAAACTGAAGGTGCAATTTGGCTTTTTGGACAATCAGCGGCTGGAGCAGGCGGCGATTGTCGCCTTGGCCGATCTGCCGAGTCTGGACGTGTTGCGCGCCACACTGCTGGGCCTGTTGAACGCGCCGGCGACGAAACTGGTCGTTTTACTCAACACACCCGCGACGCAACTCGCGCGTGTGGTCAAGGCGAAGGCCGAAAAAGTTGAAGCGGCAAAGGGTTGAAACGTTAAAACGGAACGCACAGATAAAACCATTTTCGATTTGGAATTTGAAATTTCAAATCGGAGAACAAACGAACAACAAGAACAACAACGTAAATCGTCGGTTCACGAACGAACTTAAAAAAGCCGTGGCGTGTCGCGCCGAAGCAAGGCGAAGGCGGACCGCGGCAGACGACGAGACGACAAGAAAGGTAACATGGCTGATATTGCAAACCTTGTAGAGGAACTGAGCAAGCTGACGGTGATTGAAGCTGCCGACTTGGTCAAAAAACTGGAAGAAAAATGGGGTGTGACCGCCGCTGCACCGGTTGCGGTGGCCGCGGCTCCCGCTGGTGGTGCTGCCGCCCCGGCTGCGGAAGCGAAGACCACATTTGACGTGATTCTTGTGTCCGCCCCGGCGGACAAGAAAATTGCCACCATCAAGGCTGTCCGCGAAGTGAAAGCGGGCCTCGGTCTGGCGGAAGCCAAGGCGCTGGTCGAAGGCGCGCCCAAGCCGGTGCTGGAAGGAGCTCCGAAAGCCGACGCTGACGCGGCCAAGAAGAAGCTGGAAGAAGCGGGCGCCAAAGTGGAGGTCAAGTAACTGGCGAACTTTGGGGCGGTGATCCCGCGAGGCGGGACCGCCACCCTGTTTTCGCAAGGCGGAACAAAATTTTTATTAGTTACAAACAGCAGCAACAAGCGACCGCCGGTAGCGGTCTGAGTTCAGGCAAGTTCACTGTTAAACGCAGCGTGCTTGCCTTGTGTCGTTGATTAAAAATTGCCGGCTGGCGTTGTTGTCGGCCAAACCAGAAAGTTCAAATGCCATCGCGAGTTACAGAACGAATCAACTTCGGCAAGATTAAAGAGATTGTCGTGCCGCCGAACATGATCGAATTGCAGACTAATTCCTACAAGGAATTTCTGCAAGTGGATGCGGCGCCCAAAAGACGCGACAAAAACGCCGGCCTTGAAGCGGTTTTCCGCGAAGTGTTTCCCATTGAGAGCTACGACGGCAAGTGTGTGCTGGATTACGATTCCTACGAAATCGGCGAGCCGAGACTGGACTGGCTCGAATGTCTGCGCGAAGGACTGACTTATGGCGCGCCGCTTTATGTCACCTTTAAGCTCAAGGAGGAAAGCAAGAGCATCAAGGAAGAAAAAGTTTTCATGGGCGAACTGCCGCTGATGACGCCGCAGGGCACGTTCGTTATCAACGGCGCCGAGCGCGTTGTTGTCAGCCAGCTTCATCGCTCGCCCGGTATCGCGTTCGAGGCCACGCAGCATCCAAACGGGAAAATGCTGCACAGCTTCCGCGTCATTCCCGACCGCGGTTCGTGGTATGAAGCGCAATTCGACACGAGCGATTTGCTTTACGTTTATCTCGACCGCAAGAAACGCCGCCGGAAGTTTTTGACGACGACATTTTTCCGCGCGTTGAGTTTTCTCGATAGGCCAAAAGATAAAACAGTACCCAAGCCCAAGGAAAATGTCAGACTCACCACTGGCACGGACGAAGAAATTCTCAAGCTGTTTTACGAAATCGAAGAACTCACGGTCAAGGAAGCCGAGAAACTTGAAGCTTTGCCGAATCACGTTTTGATTCAGGATGTAGTGGACGAGGAAAAAAGCCTCGTCATTGCGCGCGCCTTTGAACCGCTTTCAAAAGCAGTCGTGAAACAAGTCGCCGAGCTTGGTGTGACCAAAATCAAGGTCGTGGATACCTCTGTGGACGAAGGTATCATGATTAAATGCCTGAAGAAAGATCCGGCCAAAAACGAAGAAGAAGCGCTCAAGGACATTTACCGTCGTTTGCGCCCAGGTGATCCGCCGACCGCCCAAAATGCAGAGTCGTTGCTCAGACGATTGTTCTTCGACCCGAAACGTTACGATTTGGGCCGCGTGGGCCGCTACAAGATCAATCAAAAACTCGGCCTCAAGGAAAAGGAAGAGTCGCGCATTTTGGCCAAGGAAGATTTGGTTGCCGCGACAAAGTATTTGCTCCGCCTCAAACAAGGCGAAGGCTCGCTGGACGACATTGACCATCTCGGCAGCCGCCGCATCCGCACGGTCGGCGAATTACTTTCCAACCAGTGCCGCGTCGGTCTTGCGCGCACGGAACGTCTCGTCAAGGAACGCATGACGATCTTCGATCAGACCGTCGAGCAAATGACGCCACAGAAGCTCATCAATCCGAAAGCGCTGTCGGCGGTTATTCGGGATTTCTTCGGTCGTTCGCAATTGAGCCAGTTCATGGATCAAATCAACCCGCTGGCCGAGTTGACACACAAGCGGCGCCTCAGCGCACTGGGGCCGGGCGGCTTGAGTCGCGACCGTGCGGGCTTTGAAGTTCGCGACGTGCATCCGTCACATTATGGCCGTATTTGCCCGATTGAAACGCCGGAAGGTCCCAACATTGGTTTGATCGCTTCGCTGGCGACGTTCGCGCGCATCAACGATTTCGGTTTCCTCGAAACGCCGTATCGCAAGGTCGAAAACGGACGCGTCACCAATCACATTGATTATCTGACCGCCGATCGCGAGGAACAATACATCATCGCGCAGGCGAACTCGCTGATGGACAACAAGGGCAACTTCATAACCGACCGTGTCGTTTGCCGCGCACGGACGGACTTTATTGATGCCGAGCCGTCGCGCGTGAATTACATGGACGTGTCGCCGAAGCAGCTGGTCTCGGTCGCGGCGGCGCTGATTCCATTTTTGGAGCACGACGATGCAAACCGCGCGTTAATGGGTTCAAACATGCAACGCCAGGCCGTGCCGCTGCTCGTGACCGAAGCGCCACTCGTGGCAACCGGCCTCGAAGACAGGGTCGCTCGTGACTCGCGCGCTGTTGTGGTTGCGGAGGAGGGCGGCAAGGTCGCATCTGTCAATGGCAATCAGGTCATCATCACCGACGATGGCGAATTACCCGAAGGCAAAAAGAAGATCAAGCACGAGCCGGGAAAAGGCGTTTGGGTTTATCCAATCCGCAAATTCATGCGTTCGAACGCGGCAACGTGCATCAATCAGAAAATTTTGGTCAAAAAAGGAGACCATGTGAAAAAAGGGCAGGTCATCGCCGACGGCCCGTGCACGCGCAACGGCGAACTCGCACTCGGCCGCAATGTGCTCGTCTCATTCATGCCGTGGAATGGCTATAACTTCGAGGACGCGATTCTCATCAGTGAGCGCATCGTGAAGGACGACGTTTTCACGAGCATTCACATTGACGAATTTGAAGTCAGCGCGCGCGACACAAAGCTCGGCCCCGAGGAAATCACCCGCGACATTCCGAACCTCGGCGACGAGGCGCTCAAAAATCTCAGCCCCGACGGTGTCATTCGCATCGGTGCAGAAGTGAAGCCCGGCGACATTTTGGTCGGCAAAATCACGCCGAAATCCGAGACCGAGCTTGCGCCGGAAGAGCGATTGCTCCGCGCCATTTTCGGTGAGAAAGCCGCCGACGTGAAAGACACTTCGCTCAAGGTTCCTTCCGGCACCTACGGCATCGTGATGGACGTGAAAGTGTCGTCCAAGAAGGACGGTGAGAAGAGCAAGCCATCGTCAAGTGATGAGAGGCGCCACGCGAAGCAGATTGAGGAGGAACACAGAAAAAAGACGGACGAGTTGCGCGATCAACTGACCGAGGCGTTGAGCAACATTCTTCTCGGTGAAAAAATTCCGCTCGACGTGGTCAATTCCGAAACCGGCGAGATCATCATTCCAGCGAATCGCAAAATCACAAAAACGCTTCTGCGCAAACTCGCGACGGTCTACGACCGCATCGAAATTGATCCGTCACCAATTCGCAACAAGATCAACGAAATCATCGGCAGCTTCAAAAAGAAGTTCGACGATTTGCAAATGCAATATGACGAGGAAATGGAACGCGCCGAGGCGGGTGAAGGTGTTGATGCCGGCATCGTGAAATCGGTGAAGGTTTATGTCGCCTCGAAGCGCAAACTTTCCGTCGGTGACAAAATGGCCGGACGTCACGGCAACAAGGGCGTCGTCGCGCGCATCGTCAAGGAGGAGGACATGCCGTTCCTCGCGGACGGGACGCCGGTGGACATTGTGTTGAATCCGCTGGGCGTGCCGTCGCGCATGAACGTCGGCCAGGTGCTCGAAACGCACCTGGGTTGGTCGGCAAAGATTCTCGGCTTGAAAATTGCCACGCCAGTGTTCGACGGCATCAAGGAAAAGGACATTCGCGATTATTTGAAAGAGGCGAAATTGCCGGAACACGGCAAAACAATTCTTTACGACGGTCGCACCGGCGAGCCGTTCGACCAGGAAATCGTCGTCGGCTACATTTACATGATGAAACTCGGCCACCTCGTCGCGGACAAAATCCACGCCCGCGCGGTCGGGCCATATTCACTTGTCACGCAACAGCCGCTTGGCGGCAAGGCGCAATACGGCGGCCAGCGCTTTGGCGAAATGGAAGTGTGGGCCATGGAAGCTTACGGCGCGGCTTACACGTTGCAGGAACTGCTCACGGTCAAGTCCGACGACGTTCAGGGCCGCACGCACATTTACGAAAGCATTGTCAAAGGTGACAACTCGCTCGAAGCGGGTATTCCCGAATCCTTTAACGTGCTCGTGAAGGAAATGCAGTCGCTCTGCCTCGATGTGAAGGTCGGTTACTCGAATCCGGTTGATCAGCCCGCGGAAAACGTTGCGGAACTGACAAGGATTGGTTGAAAAATTTAATCTAAAATTATTGGTGAAACAAACCAGCGTATGATTAGCACCAAAGAAAGCGCCCGCGAATTGCTCGGCCTGGACAGGGTCAACCAGGTGGATTACGTCGCGATTGCCGTCGCGTCGCCTGACGCCATCCGGTCCTGGAGCAAAGGCGAGGTCAAGAATCCCGAAACCATCAATTACCGCACGTTCAAGCCGGAAAAGGGCGGCTTGTTCTGCGAGCGTATTTTCGGTCCGGTCAAGGACTGGGAATGTTCCTGTGGCAAATACAAACGCATCAAGCATCGCGGCGTTGTCTGCGATCGTTGCGGTGTCGAGGTGACACTTGCGCGCGTCCGGCGCGAGCGCATGGGGCATATCGAACTGGCCGTGCCGGTCTGTCACATCTGGTTTTTCAAGTGCATGCCGTCACGCATCGGCCTCGTGCTCGACATGACGGCGCGCAATCTGGAACGCGTGATTTATTACGAGGATTATCTCGTGATTGATCCGGGCAACACGCCGTTGAAGCAAAATTCATTGCTCACCGAGCACGAATATCGTGAGGCGCGCGAGACCTATGGTGCCGACGCATTCGTCGCCAAAATCGGCGCGGAAGCCGTGCACGACGCCCTAACAAAAGTGGATCTGACCAAGCAGGCGGCTCAATTGCAAGAGGCCATGACTGAAACCAAGAGCAAACAAATCCGCAAGAAACTCGCAAAACGGATCAAGTTGTTGCAGGGACTCATGGTTTCCAAAAGCCGGCCGGAATGGATGATTTTGACGGTGCTGCCGGTAATTCCGCCGGACTTGCGTCCGCTGGTACCGCTCGAAGGTGGACGATTTGCCACGTCCGACCTCAACGACCTTTATCGCCGCGTCATCAACCGGAACAACCGTCTCAAAACGCTGCTCCAGCTCAAGACGCCCGAAGTCATCATCCGCAACGAAAAGCGGATGTTGCAGGAAGCTGTGGACGCGCTGTTCGATAACGGTCGTCATGGCCGTCCTGTGACCAGCGCCGGCAATCGCCCGTTGAAATCGCTCTCCGACATGCTCAAAGGCAAGAGCGGCCGCTTCCGCCAAAACCTGCTCGGCAAACGCGTGGATTATTCAGGCCGCTCAGTCATCGTCATCGGGCCGGAACTGAAATTGCACCAGTGCGGTCTGCCGAAGAAAATGGCGCTGGTTTTATTCGAGCCATTCATCATCCGCCGCCTGAAGGAACTCGGCTACGTCCACACCGTTCGCAGCGCGAAGAAAATGATCGAGCGACAGACAAAGGAAGTCTGGGACGTTTTGGAAGAAGTCACGAAAGGTCATCCGGTGCTGCTCAATCGCGCGCCGACGTTGCACCGTTTGTCCGTGCAAGCGTTCGAGCCGCTATTGATCGAAGGCGAAGCTATTCGCATTCATCCGCTGGTTTGCACAGCTTATAACGCGGACTTTGACGGCGACCAAATGGCCGTGCACGTGCCATTGTCGGTCGAGGCGCAAATGGAGGCGCGTTTGTTGATGATGGCATCGAACAACATCTTCAGCCCGTCGTCCGGCAGACCCATCATCACGCCGACGCAGGACATCACGCTCGGCTGCTATTATCTTACTGCCGAGCCGCGCACGCCGGCGCCGTCTGACTCACGCAAGCTGCCGCTGTTCGGTTCAAAGGAAGAAGTGTTGTTTGCCTGTGATGACAGTGCGTTGAAGACGCATGATCGCGTTCGCCTGGCAAATCCCGATTTTGGCATGCAAACTGTTTTCGGCGATGCGAACAAGAAAATCATCGAAACAACCGTCGGTCGTGTCATTTTCAGCGAGATTTGGCCGTCGGAACTCGGCTTTTACAACAAAGCCGCCGGCAAAAGCCAGCTCGGCGATTTGATTTGGAAGTGTTACAAGTTTGCCGGCCACGACAAAACCGTCGCGATGCTTGACAAACTCAAGGAACTTGGTTTCCGCGAGGCGACGAAGTCTGGCTGCTCCATCGGCATTGACGACATGATTATTCCAAAGGAGAAGGGTCAGGAAATTGACGCCGCGCAAAAGCAGATCAAGGAAGTCGAGAAACAATATCGCAAAGGCGTCATCACGCCCGGCGAACGTTACAACAAAATCGTGGACATCTGGACGCATTGCACCGACCAGATTTCCAACGTCATGTTCCGCACACTCGAAGCGAACAATAGCAAAAAGGAATTCAATCCCGTTTATCTCATGGTGGATTCCGGCGCGCGCGGCAACCGCCAGCAGGTGCGCCAGCTCGCCGGCGTGCGCGGACTCATGGCCAAGCCCAGTGGCGACATCATTGAGAAACCGATTCTCGCGAACTTTCGCGAAGGTCTCACCGTGCTCGAATACTTCATTTCCACGCACGGCGCGCGCAAAGGTCTGGCCGACACGGCCCTCAAGACCGCCGACTCCGGTTACATGACCCGCAAACTTGTGGACGTGGCACAGGACGTGATAACCCAGGAAGCAGATTGCGGCACAACGAATGGCATTTGGGTCTCGGCGATTTATGAGGGTGAAGACGAAGTCGTTAAACTCGGCGATCGCCTGGTGGGCCGTTTCGCGTGCGATGATATTGTGAATCCGACCAACCCGAAGGAATTGCTCATTCACGTTAACGAGGAAATTGACGAGGAAAAAGCCAGGCGCATTGAAGCGGCGGGTGTTGAACGCGTGCGCATCCGCTCAGTGCTTACATGCGAAAGTAAACACGGCGTTTGCATCAATTGTTACGGGCGCAATCTCGCGACCGGCAGTCTCGCGAAACTCGGCGAAGCCGTGGGCATTATCGCCGCGCAGTCCATCGGCGAGCCGGGCACGCAGTTGACGATGCGGACGTTCCACATCGGCGGCACGGCGGCGCAGGTGTTCAAGATTCCGCAAGTCAAGTCCAAGCACGACGGCACAATCCGTTACAACGAACTCCGCGTCGTTGAACTGGAAGATGGCAACAACATCGTGCTGAACAAAAACGGTTCCGTTTCCATTCTTGCCGACGACGGCCGCGAATTGGAAAACCATAACATCGTCATCGGCGCCGTCATTTCATTCAAGGACGGCTCCAAGGTGAAGAAGGGCGATACCTTTGTACAATGGGATCCATATAACGTGCCAATTCTTTCTGAAAAGGCCGGCAAGGTGAAGTTCCACGACATCATCGAAGGTGTGACGATGAAGCAGGAAACGGACGAGACGACCGGCCAGGAAGCCATGGTCGTCATCGAGCACAAGGAAGATTTGCACCCGCAGGTCATTATCAGCAACGATAAGGGTGAAGTCGTGGCCAATTATCCGATTCCGTCCGGCGCGCACATTGTCGTGAACGAAGGTGAAAAGATTGTTGCTGGAACCCTGATGGCCAAAACGCCGCGCAAAACTTCGAAGACCAAAGACATCACCGGCGGTCTGCCGCGCGTGGCGGAATTGTTTGAAGCGCGCCGGCCAAAGGACGCGTCGGAAATTTCCAAAATTGACGGCATGGTCGATTTCGGTCCGAGCGTGCGTGGCAAACGCTGCATTCTTATCAAAGATGCTCAAACCGCTTCGGAAGAGGAACATCTCATTCCGATTGGCAAACACGTCATCGTCTTCAAGGGCGACTATGTGAAGAAAGGACAGCAGTTGACCGAAGGTCCGATGGATCCGCATGAAATTCTTGAAGTGTGCGGTCCGCAGGAATTACAGGAGCACCTCGTCAGCGAAGTGCAGGAAGTCTATCGGCTGCAAGGCGTCACCATCAATGACAAGCATGTCGAAATCATCGTGCGCCAGATGCTCCGCAAGGTTCGTATCACCGAACCGGGCGACACACGGTTCCTTTGGGGCGAACAAATTGACAAGCTGGAGTTTGAGGAAGAAAACGAGCGTGTCGAAAAAAAGGGCGGCAAACCCGCTGAAGCCTCGCCCGTGTTGCTCGGCATCACGAAGGCGTCGCTCGAAACCGACAGCTTCTTAAGCGCTGCGTCATTTCAAGACACGACGCGAGTGCTTACCGAAGCCGCCACGCGTTCCAAGGTGGACAGCCTGCGCGGTTTCAAGGAAAACGTCATCATGGGACACATCATTCCGGCGGGCACCGGTTTTGATCTGCATCGCAGGGCGCACCTCAAGCCGTTGGTCGAAATTGAGGATAAACCGGAGCCGGCGGAAGCGGCGGTCGCAGAGAATCCGCTGCTGGCCTGACAGAAGAAACTTAAATACTTGTTGCAACAAAATGCTCATTTGCTAGCATCAGCATTCCATTTTTTTGAGACGAAATGCCGACGATTAATCAACTGGTCCGCAAGGGCCGCCGTAAATTGAAGTATAAGTCCAAGTCGCCAGCCTTGGGAGGCTCGCCGTTTCGACGTGGTGTGTGCATTCAGGTCATGACGCGCACGCCCAAGAAGCCGAACTCAGCGATGCGCAAGGTGGCCAAGGTGCGCCTGACGAACGGCTACGAAATCATCGCCTACATCCCGGATGAAGGCCACAATTTGCAGGAACACTCGATCGTGATGGTGCGGGGTGGTCGCGTGAAGGATTTGCCGGGTGTGCGTTATCACATTGTTCGAGGCAGGCTCGACGCCGCCGGTGTCGAGAAGCGCCGTGTCAGCCGCTCCAAATACGGCGTGAAACGCCCGAAACCGGGCTCGAAACCTGTGGCCCCGGCGCCTGCGGCAGCGGCGGCTCCGGCTGAAGCGCCCGCAGCGTAAAACAATTCACGATCCAACAATTCAACGAATTCCATGTCCCGCAGACGACAAGCTTCCAGACGACCGGTTGCCAAAGACGGAAAGTTTCAAAGCGTTTTGGTTTCACGGCTGGTCAATACCATAATGACGTGCGGTAAAAAGAGCACGGCGCAGCGGATTGTTTACGGTGCGTTCGACAGCATCTTCAAAAAAAATCCGGCGAGCAACCCGGTGGAAATTTTGCAGCGCGCGGTGGATAACATCAAGCCGCGCATTGAAACCAAGCCGCGCCGCGTCGGCGGCGCGACGTATCAGGTGCCGTTGGAAGTGCCGTCGGACCGGCAGGCCGCGCTGGCGCTGCGATGGATTGTGGATTTTGCGGACGCCCGCAAAGGCACGCCGATGCGCGAAGCGCTCGCGGCGGAAATTTTGGAGGCTTATCAAGGCCAGGGAAACGCCATTCGCAAACGTGATGAAGTTCACAAGATGGCGCAGGCGAACAAGGCCTTTGCGCATTTCCGCTGGTAATACAACAATTTTGACATGCCCCGATGGTGAAAAACCGGGGCTTTTTTTATTCTCTGAATCCAGTGCATAAAACCGTGGAAAAAACGAAATCGGTCAATTCGCCCAAGCGTGAATACACGCTGGAGCGCACGCGCAACATTGGCATCGCCGCGCACATTGACGCGGGCAAAACGACCACAACCGAGCGCATCCTCTTTTACGCCGGCCTCATCCACAAAATCGGCGATGTGGACGACGGCAACACCGTCACCGACTGGATGGAGCAGGAACGCGAACGCGGCATCACCATCACGTCCGCCGCGGTGACGTGCTTTTGGACGCAGAAAAAAGAAGGTGACTTGGTCAAATCCTTCATAGGCGTGCCGCAGCGCATCAACATCATTGACACGCCCGGCCACGTGGATTTCACCGCCGAGGTTGAGCGCTCCATGCGCGTTTTGGACGGCGCGGTTGCGGTGTTCTGCGGTGTCGCAGGCGTTCAGCCGCAATCCGAAACGGTCTGGCGTCAGGCGACGAAATACAAGGTTCCGCGCATCGCATTCGTCAATAAAATGGACCGCACCGGCGCGAATTTTGAGAACGCGCTGAATGACATGCGGAAAAAACTCGGGGCGTACGCGTATCCGATTTATCTGCCGATTGGCGCGGAGGACAAGTTCGAAGGCGTCATTGACGTGGTCAGCCAGAAGGCAATCACCTGGGGCGTCGGCGAAGTTGTCAACGAAGGTTTGAAATACGAGGTGAAGGAAATTCCCGAGCGCCTCAGGAAAAAAGCCAGGGCCGCGCTCGCGGAATTGATTGACGCCGTTTCGAACAAGGACGATGTGATTGCCGGGCTGGTAATCCATGACAAGCCGATTGAGCCTCTCGTGCTCAAGGCAGCCATCCGCCGATTGACGTGCAAAATCGAATTGATTCCCGTCCTCTGTGGTTCGGCTTTCAAAAAGAAGGGCGTGCAGCCGTTGATTGACGCCATCGTGGATTATTTGCCGGGTCCGCTGGATGTTCCCGGCGCGCAGGGCCTGGTGCCCGGCACGGACGAAGTCGTGCAGATCGAAACGAGCGACAGCAACAAATTCTGTTCACTGGCATTCAAACTCTGGACTGACGTTTACGCGGGCAAACTGGTCTTTTTCCGCGTCTATTCCGGCACGGTCAAGAAAGGCGACATGATTTACAATCCGCGCACGCGCAAACGCGATCGCGTCAGCCGCCTGATGATCATTCAAGGCAGTGAACGCAAGGACATTGAGCGGGCTTACGCCGGCGATATCGCCGCGCTGGTCGGCTTGCGGAACATCACCACCGGCGACACGTTGTGTGACAAAGATTACGACGTGACGCTCGAACCGCCGACATTCCCCGAACCCGTCATCAGCATGGCTGTCGAACCGAAGACGAAAGCTGACCGCGACAAAATGTCCGAAGGCCTTCAGCGGCTGGCCGAGGAAGACCCGACGTTCCGTTGTTTTACGAACAAGGAAACCGGTCAGCTCATCATCGCAGGCATGGGCGAGTTGCATCTGGAAATCATTTGCGACCGCCTGAAACGCGAGTTCAGAGTGGATGCCAACACTGGCGAGCCGCAAATCGCCTACCGCGAAACCATCACCAAATCCGCCGATGGCGAAGGCAAATTCATCCGTCAATCCGGCGGTCGCGGTCAATACGGCCACGCCTGCGTCAAGGTTCAACCGAACGAAAAGGGCAAGGGCATCGAAATCGAAAACAAGATTGTCGGCGGCGCGATTCCCAAGGAATACATCCCGGCGGTCGTTGACGGCATCGAGGAAGCCATCAAAGGCGGCGTTTATGCCGGGTATCAGGTCATTGATGTAAAGGTGCAGATTGTGGACGGCACGTTCCACGAAGTGGACTCCAGCGAATTGGCATTCAAGATGGCAGGCATTTTCGCGCTCAAGGACGCCTTTAAAAAGGCGCATCCGATTTTGCTCGAGCCAATCATGAAGGTCGAAGTCGCCACGCCCGACGAATATCAAGGCGATTTGCTCGGTGACATCAACCGCCGTCGCGGCGTCATCCACGGCATCGAGACCAAGCAAGGCCAGATGCTTCTTAACGCGCAGGTGCCGCTGGCCGAAATGTTTGGTTATGCCACGGCGATTCGTTCACTCTCGAAAGGCCGCGCGTCCTATTCAATGGAGCCATTAACCTTCGAGCAGGTTCCGAGCAGTGTCTTGAACAAGATTTTGGACGCGTCTGCCAAGAAACCCGCGGCGAGGAGTTAAAAATCTTTTTTAATCACGAGCCGGAACGAAAGTTCCGGCTTTTTCTTTGCAAGAAGGCTTGAAAATTTTCAGCAATGGGCGTAAAAACGGATTGTCGTTGGAAAAGCTTCAAACCATTTGAAAGCAACATGTAAATTTTGAACGCAGCAAACGATGCAGAGAAGAGAAAATCCATGAGACCGAAAATGTTCAAACAGATAGTTGCGGCAATTGTGATAATGTTTCCCACGTTGGCGTTTTGTCAGTCCTTTCAACTGCCAGGTTCATCTGAATGGTATGATACAGGAATTAGTTTATACGCTGGTGAAGTCGTCACCATTACCGCAAGCGGAAGTGTATACATTGGCGATGTGGGTAGTTTTGCTTATGAGACGCCGGCTGGTGACTCTGACTACACAACCAGTCAATTCTATTTGCCATTTGTCGCACCGGGTCTTGTGCCGTGGTCGCTAGTTGGGAAGATTGGAAGTGGTGGAACGCCGTTTCAACTTGGCACAACAGCAATCTTTACTGCCTCGACGAGTGGTGAATTGTATTTGAGCATTAATGACAATAATTTCGGCGACAATTCTGGCAGTTGGAGTATTTCGGTGTCACTGCCGCCAACTAATGTCACCTTAACGATTTCTGCATGTCAGGGCGGATCGGTGTCCTATCAATCAACTAGCGTGGGATCAGGCACTGTGTCTGGTGGCCAATCTTTCCCTCTTCAAGTGCCTGTTGGAAGCTCGGTGACTCTTACCGCGAGGCCTACAGCGGCTGACGAGAAATTTGCTGCTTGGTCTCCTTCTTCTGGAATCAGTGGCGTGCCAGATGGAAGCCCCGTCGCCACAAACTCCCCCTCCATAAGTATTGTTGTGAATACTAATTCGCAAATATCTGCGAATTTTTCCCTTACATGTTCCCCCTCTCCAACACCTCTTCTTCAGCAAAACTGGTCTGGTTACATTGTGGGAGTCCAAGATACAAACGGAAACTGGCAGTCGGGTGCTGTAAATGACATCAAGGGGACGTGGGTAGTTCCGACGATTCAATTTTGCACGAGTTCCGATGCTTATTCCTCGACATGGATTGGTATCGGTGGGTATCAAGTCAACGGTGGTCCTTTTTTTGCGCCACTCGTGCAAATTGGCACCCATCAAGATTGCAACAATGGATCTCCTAATTATTATGCATGGTGGGAGGTAGTTGGTTATAGTTTGCATTCATTAGAAGGGCAGCAGATTATTCCAACGAGCGAATTCCCCGTTAACCCAAACGATGAAATTACGGCGGAAATAACATACACTGGCTCCGGCAATTATTATATTCAGATGTTCAATGTAAGCCAGAACGTCTCCTTTAGTGTTAATTGGAACGCACCTCTCGACAGCCAACAAACGGCGGAATGGATCGTCGAGGATCCTGAGAATGGGTTTGGAGACTTGTATCCGCTGACAGATTTTGGAACGGTCAATTTCAACAATTGTTATGTCATTTTGAACTCAGCGGAGGGACCAATTAATAGTTGCGGAGCAACTAACATTCTTGCTCAAATGGTGACTGGCAGTGGCAATCTTATTGCACCCTCTTCTTTGTCCTACGATGGCACCAGTTTCTCCATTGCATATCAACCTCAAACGTCGACAGGAACACCTCTCGCAATTAATATTACCGATTCGCCTTCCGATGGCGGCACCAATAATGGCAGTGTTATTGTTTATAGCAATTCAGTTGCCACTGTTATAGCAACGCCCAATTCATGTTTCGCATTTGAGAATTGGACGGAAAACGGTGTTTATCTCACCAATTCGCCGATTTATTCCTTTATCGCAACGAGCAACGAAAATCTGACCGCGAATTTCGTGACGAATATTTACACGATAACGACAAGCAGTTCACCATCCGACGGTGGCACGGTGACGGGCGCGGCCACGGTGGATTGCGGCGCAAGTGTTACACTTGTTGCAAGCAATAATCCGGGCTATTCATTCGCTGGCTGGACATGGATTAACGATGGAGTGACCAATTGGATAACAGATTTATCTCCGTTCACCTTCACAGTCAGCGCGAACAGCAATCTGGTGGCAAATTTCGTTCCACTCGGCAGTTCCACGATTACAACACTTGTCTCGCCGCCGTCAGCCGGTTCAACCACGGGCGGTGGGACATACACAAACGAAGTAACCGCGACAATTACGGCAACAGCAGCGCCTTGTTATTCATTTCTTTATTGGACAACGAACGGGGTGCCTTTCAGCTTCTCGCCAACAAACATGATTTCTGTCACAACAAACGAAGTGTTCACGGCCAATTTCACGCCCATTTCCTATGACATTGATGTGAGCGCATCGGCTGGTGGAACGGTTAGCGGCGGTGGCTCTTACAATTGCGGGAATGCAGTGACTTTATTGGCAACGCCCAATCCGTGCTATTCGTTTGTGAATTGGACGGAAAACGGCAGCCCGGTCAGCGGCTTGGCTGATTTCTATTTTGTGGTGGATACCAACCATAATTTTGTGGCGAATTTTGCACCGACTACCAGCACCGTCAGCACCTCCTCTTCGCCCGCCAATGGCGGAACCACCAGTGGCGGCGGCACGTTTGGCTGTGAGTTCAGTGTGGCGATGACGGCGGAAGCAAACAGCGGTTATGCTTTTGCGAATTGGACGGAAAACGGAGTGATTATCAACACTTCACCAAACTTCACGTTCACGGCGTCCGGCAACCACTCGTTGGTCGCAAACTTTGTGCCTAATGTTATTCTCGGTTTCGGATCACCGCTTTGGAGTGTGAACGGTCTGGACATGATTTTGCAAGGGCCTATTGAATCAAATTATGAGATTGACGCCTCCACCGATCTATTCAACTGGATGCCGCTTACGAACTTTGTCATCATAAGCTCGCCGTTTTATTTCAGCGATCCGGCAGCGACGAATTTCAACCAGCGGTTTTATCGGGCGGTGATGCAGTAAGTTTTAGAAGGCGGTTTCAACAGCAATCAATTTTTATTGTTCAGTGCGGCTTAATTCAAAGTTGACGCTGATGCTCCCGTTTCGCGTGCAGGATGCGAAAGACGATGACGCGCTGGAAATGACGATTCAGCCGAACGTTACACAAGTAAATGTTCAGTTTGGGCCGATAACGGTGCTTCCAGACGGCTCGGTTCAAGTCCAAGTGACGGGATTGGCCGGGCAGACGTATCTCATCGAGGTTTCGACGAACCAAGTGAACTGGTTCACATTGACAGAGGTAACACTCACGAATGGCGTGGGACAGTTTGTGGATACTTCCACGAACGATTTTTACCAAGCTGTGGTGCTCTCGCAGGCGCAACCGCAATTGGGAAAACCTCAATTTCTTACCGATGGTATGGCACAGGTTACGGTAAGCGGTTTGGGCGGGCAGACTTACATTATTGAGGCTTCAACGAACCTCGTTAATTGGGTGCCAATTTACACCAATGGCGGTTCGTTTATGTTCACCGACCCGAACGCGACGAATTTCAATCAACGATTTTATCGGGCGGTGATACCATGAGTTTCAAAAGGCGATTTCGGTAGCAACCAAAATTCCCCAAAAATCTTCTTGCACGGAATCGTCCGGTTGTTATATTTCGCGCCCGCTTTCAAGAAGTGAAGCGACCAATGTAATCAAACCATTAACAGACAATTGTTCTTTGTATGGCTGGACAAAACATTCGAATCCGTCTCAAGGCCTATGACCATCGCGTCATAGACCAGTCCGCGCGCGAAATTGCGGACACTGTCAAACGCACCGGCGCGCGCGTTGCCGGGCCAATCCCGCTTCCCACCCGCATCGAGCGCTTCACCGTGCTGCGCTCGCCGCATGCGGACAAAAAGTCGCAGGAAACTTTCGAGCAACGCACCCACAAGCGGCTGATTGACATTCTCGACCCGACCGCCAAGACCGTGGACGAATTGAAAAAGCTCAATCTCCCTGCGGGCGTGGACATTACGATTAAAATTTAGTTAAACGAGTGACTGGTTACATGAGTGACTTGAAAACACAAAACGATTTCGAACTCGGCAACGATTTTAACGATTTAACCATTTAACGAACCCATGCCACTCGGACTTTTAGGAAAAAAACTTGGAAACACGCGCGTGTATGATTCACGCGGCGGCGTTGTCCCGGTCACGGTCGTGCTCGCGGGTCCCAATCGCGTGCTTCAAGTCAAAACCCAGGCCGGCAAGGACGGTTACAACGCCGTGCAGCTCGGCTTTGGCAGCCAGAAGCCGCAACGCATTGCGAAGCCCGCGCTGGGACACCTCGTCAAGCACGGCGCGCTCGACAAGGCGGCGTCGGAAAAGGCGCGCGAGAAGGGCGACAAGACCGCTCTGGTGGGGGTGGTGAAGATCAAGGAATTCCGCAATTTTTCCAAGGAAGTGAAACCCGGCGACATTGTCGGCCCGGCCCTTTTCGCGCCCGGCGATTTTGTGGATGCGATTGGCGTCACGAAAGGCCGCGGATTTGAAGGCGTGGTTGCCCGTCACGGTTTTCGCGGCGGTGATTCAACGCATGGCGCGAAAGGCTGGCATCGGCGCATCGGAGCGATTGGCCAGCGTTTGTTTCCCGGCACGGTCATGCGCGGTTTGAAAATGCCCGGCCACATGGGGCAGGTTCAGCGCACGACGCAGAATCTTGAAGTCATTCAAGTGCGCGAGGCCGAGAATCTTTTGCTCATCAAAGGCGCGATTCCCGGCGCGGAAGGCGATTATGTCATCATCCGTGAATCCAAGAAACGGCCCAAGGGCTGGAAACCGCCGGTCAGCACCGCGCCAATGAAGAGGAAGGGCGGCGCTGCTGCGAAAGCCGAACCCAAGCCTGCCGCTGCTGCGGCGGCCAAAAAGTGATTAACGTGCCATGAAGATTGCCATTAAAAATATCGAAGGGAAAAAGCAGGGCGAACTCGAAGTGAAGTTCCCGCTGATTGAAAACGGAAAAGGCACGCAAGCCGTCCACGATGTGGTTGTTGCGCATCAAGCCGCGCAACGCATGGGCACCGCCTGCACCAAAAACGTCGGCGAAGTTTCCGGCTCGAATAAAAAGCCGTGGAAACAAAAAGGCACGGGCCGCGCGCGCGCCGGTTCTCATCAATCGCCATTGTGGGTTGGTGGCGGCGTGGTCTTTGGTCCGAGGCCCCGCGATTTCGGCAAAAAGGTTTCCAAGAAGACCCGCGCCCTCGCGTTGCGCAAGGCATTGAGCGAACGGCTCAAGGCAGGCGACGTTGTTGTGGTGGACGATTTGAAGCTTGCTTCACCGAAGACGAAGGATTTTGCCGGCATGATGTCCACGCTGGAGCTGAAAGGCACGACGTTGATCGTCGCGCCGGCGGACAAAAACCTCACGCTCGCCGCACGTAACATTGAAAACGTCGTGCTGACCACGGGCGATTCATTGAATACCTACGACATTTTGCGGCCCGACAAGTTGCTCTTCACGAAGAGCGCGTTTGAGAAGGTCGAAGCCCGTTTGGCAAAAGAGTGATTCGTTAAATGAGTTAAACGAGTTAAATCAGCCTATACAGTCACCGCCTCGCTTACTCATTTAACCATTTAACTATCAACTTATTTAACTAAAAACGAACCATGAACACTTTTGAAGTCATCAAGACCGTTCGCTTGACGGAAAAGGGCACACGCCAGGGCGAAAAGTATAACCAATACACCGTCGTTGCCGACTGCCGCGCCAACAAGACGGAAATCCGCCAGGCCGTGCAGGAACTGTTCAAGGTCAAGGTCACAAAAGTAAACACGCTGAACGTGCGCGGCAAACCGCGTCGCCAGCGCACGACACAGGCCGGCAAGGCGCCTGACTGGAAAAAAGCCATCGTGACGCTGAAGGAAGGTGACAAGATTGTTTTGACGTAGGACGGCTTTTCAAATTTCAAGGCGTGAAGCGGAAGCTTCGCGCCTTTTGCTTTTGGGGTTGGACAGCTTTTGTCCATCCCGCCATGCGAGGATTTGGGCATGCGGCAATTTACTGTAGTGTGCGCTGTCCGCAGCGCACCATCTCGGCTGAGACCCAGGCTTCGCCAGAGGCTGCGCCGGGGCGAGCAGCCGACGCTACAGTTCAAATGACTTTGCGAGGATTTGACACGGCATGAATTTGGGTTCAATTAAAGTTTGCCAGTGAATACAAAGACACCCATTCGCATCCTGCACGTGGACAGCGACAGCTTTTTCGCCAGTTGCGAGATCGCCCTGAATCCCAAGTTGCAGGGGCGTCCGGTGTGGGTGGGTGGCGGCAGGCGAGGGGACGGCATCGTCATCGCCGCCAATCGCGCGGCCAAAAAATTCGGCGTCAAAACCGGCATGGCGTGCTTCGAGGCGAAATCGCTGTGTCCGCGTGGTGTGCTTTGCAAGCCGCACTACGATGATTATCGGGAACTTTCGCGGCGCATGTTCCACATTCTTAAAGAATATTCGCCAACGCTCGTGCCCATCTCGATTGATGAAGGTTTTTTGGATTTCACGACGATGGACCGCCATGTCTGGCGGAACACTTCGCCGGAAAAATACGTGAAGGAAATCTGCCAGCGGATTCTGCGCGAAGTGCGATTGCCCGTGTCCGCCGGCCTGGCCAATTCGTCGCGGCTGGCCAAGCTCGCGACGGATGCGGCCAAGCCCGGATTCATCGAAGTTCCCGTCGGTTCGGAAAAGGAATTTTTGAAGGACCGTTCCGTGCGCGAACTGTCCGGCATCGGCAAGAACCGTCAACGCGCGCTGGCCGCGCTCGGCGCGGAGACTTTCGGTCACGTGGCGAAACTGCCGTCGCCGTTGCTTCGGCAAAAGTTCGGGATTTGGGGACAGCAGCTCTGGCTGTTTGCCAGCGGCCTTTGGAGCGAGCCGCTGCTGCTCGAAATCAAAGACCGCACGACGATTTCCAGCAACACAACGCTGCCTTACGACGAGCCGGATTACGAAGCGGCGCTCACTTTCGTCTTCAGCGAAGCGACACGACTGGTCGGCCAGTTGCGCCGCGAGCAATTGCGGGCGCGTGAGCTGTCGTTGACGGTTCGGTTCAACGATTTTAGCGAGGTCGGAGGCACGCATCGTTTTCGCGAACCGCAGTTTCAAAATTCAGTCATCAACGCGGTGTTGGAGGTGATTTTCCGCGACATCATGAGCGATCAAGCCAAACCCGTGCGGCAAATCCGTATTGCGTTTTGGAATCTTGCGCGGCTGGACACGCAGCCGACGCTTTGGGGACGCACCGACGCGGAACGCTGGGGTGCTCTCGACGCCGCGGCGCACGCGCTCAACCGGCAGTTCGGCCCGACTGCGATAATGACCGGCGCGCAACTGGCTTTGCGCGAAATGGAGGACGCTTTCAAAAATCCGAAGGCGAAATGCCCATTTGTGCCGCAGCGCGAGATGGTTAAAAAACTGTGGGGCACCGACGCCGACTCGCTGGCGCACAAGGGCGAATGGGAAAAACGTCTGGCCAAGGTCAGCAAGCAGTCGCAGTTTCGGCATTGAATTTACTGGGGAAAATCATCCAAAAATTCTTCAAAAACCTCTTGCAAGCAAAGGCACTTTTGATATTTTACTCGCTCCGTTTCGCTCGGAAGGGTTGAAATAGACAGCATAATTGCAGGCCGATAACTGATTCCCAGCAGGGACAGGAATGATGGTCTTGCCGACTCCCTGAGTTGTTGCTGAAACTTTTGTTTTTATGCCAGTTAAAACATTTAGACCGCTAACGCCGTCTCTGCGCTACATCACGTTCGCAGATTTCGACGATATTACGAAGATGCGCCCGGAAAAGGGGCTGGTCGTCACGCGGAAGAAGACCGGCGGACGCAACCACTATGGTCGCGTGACCGTGCGCGGCCTCGGCGGCGGTCACAAGCAGAAAATCCGTCTCGTGGATTTCAAGCGCAACAAGCATGGCGTGGAAGCGACGGTGGCGGCGATTGAATATGATCCGATGCGTTCGGCGCGTCTGGCATTACTGCAATACAAGGACGGCGAGAAGCGTTACATCATTGCGCCGGCGGGCATCAAAGTGGGTGGAACCATTTCCAGCGGTCCGACGGCTCCTCCTGAAATCGGCAACGCGCTGCCGCTCAAGTCCATTCCGGTCGGCATCGCGATCCATAACATCGAACTGACGCCGGGTCGTGGCGGCCAAGTGGTGCGCTCGGCGGGCGGCGCGGCGACGTTGATGTCGCGCGACGAAGGTTACGCGCAGATTCGTCTGCCTTCAGGCGAAATCCGCAAGGTGAATGGAGATTGCTATGCGACCATCGGCCAGGTCGGCAACGCGGAGCACGAAAATGTCATTTTGGGCAAGGCCGGTCGTTCGCGGCATCGCGGCATTCGCGGCATCACCCGCGGCGTGGCGCGCAACCCGGTTGACCACCCGAACGGTGGTGGCGCGGGCAAGTCGAAGTCCGGCGGTGGCTGGCAACAATTGACGTCGCCGTGGGGCAAGATTGCCAAGGGCGGCAAGACGCGCCCAAAATACAAAGCTTCGAACCGGTTTATCATTGTTCGCCGGAACGGGTTGCCGATGAAGATTAGATAATATTATATGGGACGTTCGATTAAAAAAGGTCCGTTTGTTGATTTTCAGCTGCTGGACAAAATCCAGAAGGCGAAGGACACGAAGTCCAAGACACCGATCAAGACGTGGTCGCGGCGTTCGACCATCACGCCGGATTTTGTCGGGCTGACGTTCACCGTGCACAACGGCAAGATTTTCAATCCGGTGTTTGTGACGGAAAACATGGTGGGCCATAAGCTTGGCGAGTTTTCGCCGACGCGCATATTCAGGAAACACGGCGCACACACGGCCAAGGTGGAGGCGAAGGGGAAGTAAATATGGAAGTTCACGCGATTTTGAAAAACGTGCCGATGTCCCCGCAAAAAATGCGCGAGGTCGTGCGGCAGATTCAGGGTTTGCCGGCGCTGCGGGCGCAGGCGGTGCTGCAATTCGTCCCGCGCAAAGGCGCGCGTCTTGTGGCCAAGACCTTGAGGTCCGCCATCGCCAACGCGGAAAACAACAAAAGCCTCAAGCCGGAATCGTTGCGCGTGAAGGAAGCCGTAGCCGGCTCGGCCATGATCATCAAACGTTTCACTCCCAAGGCGCGCGGTTCAGCGGGACCGATTCTCAAGCGCCGGTGCCACATCAAAATCACCTTGTCGGACGAATAATTGGTATGGGACAAAAAACAAATCCAATCGGTCTGCGTCTCGCCGTCAACAAGGACTGGCGCTCGAAGTGGTATGCCGAGAAGAAGGAATTCGGCAGGCTGTTGAGCGAGGACCGCGAAATCCGCCAGTTGCTGAAGAAAAAACTCGAAGCGGCCGCCGTGCCGAGAGTTTTGATTGAGCGTGCGGCGAACCGTTGCCGTGTGACGATTTTGACGGCCCGTCCGGGCGTGGTCATCGGCCGCAAAGGTTCGGAGATTGACAAGCTCAAGGAAGAGTTGAGCCACATGACCGGCAAGGAAGTTTATGTGGACATCATCGAGGTGAAGTCCCCCGAGATTGAAGCTCAACTGGTCGCGGAAAACATCGCGTTGCAACTCGAACGCCGCGTGTCGTTCCGTCGCGCGATGAAAAAGGCCTTGCAAACGGCGAAGGATTTTGGCGCGGAGGGAATCAAGATACGTTGCGCGGGCCGTCTGGGCGGCGCGGAACTCGCGCGCGTCGAAATGTATCACTGGGGCCGCGTGCCGTTGCACACGCTGCGCGCGAACATTGATTATGGATTTGCCGAGGCGCACACGCTTTACGGCAAGCTCGGCATCAAATGCTGGATTTGCAAAGGCGAAAACAAGCCGGAGAACGAAAAGGCCGCCGTGTCAGCGCCGGTTGAGGCCCCCGCGAACTGATTTTTTTGAAAGGATTTTTTTATTATGCCGTTGATGCCTGAAAGAGTGAAATACCGCAAGATGCACCGCGGCAGTCGCGCCGGCACGGCCTACAGGGGAAACACGGTGGCATTTGGCGAGTATGGATTGATGTCGCTGGAGCGTTGCTGGCTCGACACAAAGCAGATCGAGGCGGCGCGCGTGGCGGTTGCCCGCAATATGAAGCGGCATGGGAAAATGTGGATTCGCATTTTTCCGCAAAAATCGTTCACAAAAAAACCGCTGGAAACGCGCATGGGCAAGGGCAAAGGCCCGCTGGAATCGTGGGTGGCGGTGATCCGTCCGGCGAATATATTGATTGAAGTGGATGGCGTAACAGAGGTGGAAGCACGCGAGTCGTTGCGTCTGGCAGCCACGAAGTTGCCGATCCGGACCAAATTCATCTCGCGGCATTATCGCGCGAGGTAGGCGGGAATCTTATGAAATTTTCGGAAATGAAAGACATGACGCTGGTGGAGTTGTCGGCCAAGAGCCGGGACCTGCGCCATGAGATGTTCAATCTGCGTTTGCAGCAGGCGAGCGCCCAACTAGAAAAGCCGGCGCGCCTGCAGACGCTGCGCCGAGACATCGCGCGGCTGGAAACGCGCGTCTCGCAACTGCGCAACAAATCGGCTTGAAATTGAGTATGGCTGACACTGTGAATTCAACGGAAGTAGCACGCGGACATCGCAAACAGCGCGTCGGCGAGGTTATCTCGAACAAGATGGCCAAGACCATTGTCGTGCGCGTCGAGCGCCGTTTTCCGCATCTGCGGTTCCACAAGGTCGTGACCGCTTACAAAAAATTTTACGCCCATGATGAAAAACGCGAGGCGAAGCTGGGCGACCGCGTGCGCATTGAGGAAACACGGCCATTGTCGAAAATCAAATGCTGGCGGCTTGTTGAAATAGTCGAGCGGAACACGGCGAAGCCGCCCGCGGAGGCTTGACCGGATTTTATGCTGCAAATTCGTTCCCATTTGGATGTGGCGGACAACACAGGCGCGAAAGTCGCCTGGGCGATCGGCGTGTTGGGCCGCAACCAGCGTTATGCGCGGATCGGCGATCTTATCAAGGTGCATATCAAAGTCGCCGCGCCGGATGGGCAGGTCAAAAAAGGCGAAGTGCACAACGCGGTGATTGTCCGCACGCGCCAGGCCATCCGCCGCAGTGACGGTTCGTATCTGCGCTTTGACAGCAACGCGGTCGTCATCATTGATGCGGAATTGAATCCGAAAGGCACGCGTATTTTCGGGCCGGTGGCGCGCGAGTTGCGCGACAAAAAATTCATGAAGATTATTTCGCTCGCACCGGAAGTGATTTGAATAAAAAAACGAACCACCAATGAACACGAATAAACACGAATTTTTATCCGCCAATCGCGCCAATTTTCACGAATTGGAATTGGTTGAATTGAATTTGCGTCAATTCGCGAAATTCGTGGATTCTCTTTTTGTTCATTTGTGTTCATTCGTGTCTATTCGTGGTTAAAAATATGAAGTGTCATGTGAAAAAAGGTGATGAAGTGGTCGTGCTGGCTGGCGCGGAAAAAGGCAAGCGCGGCAAGATCATTGCCGTCAGTCCGAAGAAAAACCGGGCGATTGTTGAGGGTCTGAAAATGATCAAGCGCCATACACGCAAGAGCCAGGACCATCCGCAAGGCGCGATTGTGGAACGTGAAGGCACGATTCACCTTTCAAACCTGATGAAGGCCGATTTGTTCGATGCACGAGCGGCCAAACGCGGCACGGCGGCGCCAGCACCAGCTTGAGATTACAATTAAAGTGAGATGGCCGAATTTTGACGCAGAGTGATGAAAGCCAGACTTTACAATAAATATGTCAGCGACGTGGTGCCCGCCCTCAAGGCGAAGCACAGGTACGGGAATGTGCATCAGATTCCGCGCATGGTGAAAATCGTCGTGAATATGGGTGTGAGCGCGTCGCTGGAAAAGAACGCGATTGAAGACGCCGCCAGGGAACTCGCGTTGATCACCGGCCGCAAGGCGGTCATCAGCAAGTCGCGCCATAGCATCGCGAATTTCAAGTTGCGCGAAGGCCAGCCCATCGGCTGCCGGGTCACGCTGCGTCGCGACGCGATGTATGAATTTTTTGACCGGCTCATTGCCACCGCGTTGCCGCGCATTCGCGACTTTCGCGGATTGTCACCGCGCAAGTTTGATGGCCGGGGCAATTACACGTTCGGGGTCGCGGACCAGACGATTTTCCCGGAAATCGAACTGGACAAAATCAAACGCCAGCAGGGCATGGACATCACGGTTGTGACCAGCGCGCGGAACGACGCCGAGGCGCTGGATTTGTTGAAGCTCATGGGATTCCCGCTGGCCGAGGTGAAGGAAGCGCCGGCAAAAGATGCGACCAAGGATGCCACCATGGAAGCAGCCAAGGAAGCAGCCAAGGCAGCGGCGAGGGAACTGGCCAAACAGGAAGAAGCCAAAAAAGCGGCGAGAGACGCGGCCAAGGAAGCCGCAAAAGAATAAACGAATTTATGGCAAAAAAGGCATGGTTCGAGCGCAACAAGCGCAAAGCTGAAACGGTAAAAAAATACGCCGCGATTCGCGCGGAATTGAAGGCCAGGCGCGATTACGCCGGGCTCGCGAAGCTGCCGCGCGACGCCAGCCCCGTGCGTCTGGTGAACCGTTGTTCGGCCAGCGGGCGCCGTCATGGTTACCTCCGCAAGTTTGGCGTTTCGCGTCTCACGTTTCGTGAGGCCGCGTTGAACGGCTTGATTCCGGGTATTGTAAAGGCCAGCTGGTAAATGGATTAAGATTACGATTACGATTTTGATATGACCGATCCAATTGCTGACATGTTGACCCGCATTCGCAACGCCGGTCGCGCGTTGCTGCCGACGGTGGAAATGCCGCATTCGCGGATGAAGGAAAGTCTCGCGAACATTTTGAAGAAGGAAGGTTACGTCGCGGACGTGGCCGTTGATGGTAAAACGATCAAAAAGCTGAAAATTCAACTCAAGTATCAGGGCAAGAAGAGTGTGATTGAAGGATTGCGCCGCATCAGCAAGCCGGGTTTGCGCCACTATGTCGGCGCGACGGAAATCCCGCGCGTGCTCGGCGGTATGGGTGTGTCGGTGATTTCCACGCCGGAAGGCGTGATGACCGGCACGCAGGCGCGCAAGAAAAACCTCGGCGGCGAATTGCTTTGTTACGTCTGGTAAAAATTTGATTTATGTCGCGAATTGGAAAACAACCGATTGCCATTCCTCCAACAGTGAAGGTGGAAGTGAAGGGGCAGAAAGTTTTTGTCGAAGGCCCGAAGGGCAAGCTCGACTGGGAATTGCCGCGCCGCACGAGCCTCAAGGTGCAGGACGGCAAAATTATCGTGAGCCGCGAGGGTGATGACGCGCAAGCCAAGGCGTTGCATGGCCTGAGCCGCGCGCTCGTCAACAACATGGTCAAGGGTGTGGCCGAAGGTTTTGTCAAAAAGCTCGAGATCCAGGGCGTCGGCTTCAAGGCCGCCGTTCAGGGCAGGAATGTGAACTTGAACCTCGGCTATTCACATCCGGTCAATTACCAGATTCCCGGGCAAATCAAAGTGACCGTCGAGGAAAACACCAAACTGACCATCGAAGGCCCGGACAAACAGGTGGTGGGCGAAGTCGCCGCCGAGATTCGCAGCTTCTATCCGCCTGAACCATACAAGGGCAAAGGCGTGCGCTATGTGGGTGAACACGTCCAGCGCAAGGAAGGCAAGACCGTCCAATAAAATGAATTTTAGTTCACCCCAACATCCGATGTCGGGGTGACGCATTGAGATGAGAACGGAAAAAAAGCACCGGCAGAAGCAGCTTCGCCACTGGCGCGTGCGCAGCAAGGTCTGCGGCACGAAAGACCGGCCGCGGATGAGCGTTTGCTTTACGAACAAAAACATCCACGTTCAGTTCATTGATGACACGGCGGGTAGGACGCTTGTCGCGGCATCGTCGCTAAGCAAAAACGCGCCGGATCGTGACAAGCTCGCGGCAAATGTGGCCAGTGCCAGAATTATCGGCAAGCTGGCGGCGGAAGCCGCGCTGGCCAAGGGCATCAAGGCTGTGGTTTTTGATCGCGGCGGCGCCCGCTATCACCGGAGCGTCGGCAAGGGCAAGGATGGCAAGCCGGTGACGGTGCTCGGCAAGCTGGCGGCGCTGGCCGGGGCTGCGCGCGAGGCGGGTTTGAAATTCTAACACATAACGGAGATGGAAACTGTGGCAGACATCATCAAAACTGAAGGCGGAGGGCAGCGAATGCCGCGCGGCGGACGCGGGCGTCGCAACAAACCTATTTCCGAAATACCTAAACTCGGATTCGATGGGCAGGATCCCCATGAACTGACCGAAAAGGTCGTGTTCATCAATCGCTCCTCAAAGGTTGTCAAAGGCGGACGCCGTTTTAATTTCAGCGCGCTCATCGTCGTCGGCGACAAGCGGGGCCGCGTTGGTGTTGGGCTCGGCAAGGCCGGCGAAGTGGCTGACGCGATTCGCCGCGGTGGCGAACTCGCTCGCAATCAAATGGTTTCCGTCTCGCTCAAAGACGCAACGATTCCTCACGAGGTTTTCTCCGCATATGGTGGCGGGAGGGTTCTATTGCGTCCCGCCTCACCGGGAACTGGAATTATCGCGGGCCGGGCGGTTCGCGCAGTTTTGGAAGCCGCCGGTATTAAGGATGTTCTGAGCAAATCACTCGGCTCGAAAAACGCGGCCAACGTCGTCAAAGCCACGCTCAAGGCGCTGTTGAGCCTCCGATTGCGGGAAGACATTTACAAGAGCCGCGGTTTGGAAATCAGAAAAGTGGAAGCGCCGAAAGCGCCTGAAGCGGCTCCGGCAACGGCTTGATTTTTATGCGACTGCACAATCTTAAACCTCGTCCGGGTGCGAAACATCGCACCAAACGGCTCGGCCAAGGCGAATCCAGCGGTCACGGCAAAACGAGCGGTCGCGGCGGCAAAGGCCAGACAGCGCGTTCCGGCAGTTCGATTCGCATCGGTTTTGAAGGCGGCCAGATGCCGCTCATCCGCCGCATTCCCAAGCGCGGTTTCAACAACGCGCGGTTTGCAACGCGGTTCATCGCGGTGAATGTCGGCGAGCTGGATCAATTCGACAACGGTGCGCGCGTGAACGAAACGGCATTGCGTGCCGTGGGTCTGGCCAATGGCCGCGCTGACGGAATCAAAATTCTCGGCGACGGCGAGTTGTCCAAAAAACTCACGGTGACCGCGCACGCGTTCAGTGCGTCGGCGCGCACGAAGATCGAGGCCAAAGGCGGCGTGTGCGAAGTTGTCGGCCGCAAACCCGCCGGGATTACAAAGGCCTGAACGCCGCGTTTGACACATGTTCAGATCCATTGCCAACACCTTTACCAATTGCTTCAAAATACCGGAGCTGAAGTCCCGGATTCTGTTCACGCTGGGCATTCTGACGGTTTGCCGTTTGATGGCCTTCATCGTCATTCCGGGTTTGGACGGAGCGGCGCTGAGCAAGTTTTTCAACGAAAATTCCCAGACCGGGTTGCTGAGCTTGTATAACACGTTCGCCGGTGGCGCGTATGGTAATTGCGCCATTGGCGCGCTGGGCATCATGCCTTACATCAGTGCGACAATCATCATTCAGTTGATGACGGCAGTCGTCCCCCGGTTGAGCAAACTGTCGCGTGAAGAGGGTGGCCGGGCGCAGATCATCAAATACGGCCGGTATTTAACAGTGCTGTTGTGTCTGGGACAGGGATTGTATTTTGCGATGGGCTGGGAAAATCCCCTCAAACAGTTTCCGGGTTTTCAAGGCCAGCTCGTCCTCGATATGAATCACGTCTGGTGGTATCGCATTCAAACGGTGCTCATTATGACCACTGGCGCGATGTTGCTGGTGTGGTTGGGCGAGCAAATCACGGAGCGCGGCATTGGCAACGGTGTCTCGCTGATCATTACCATCGGCATTGTGGCGCGGCTGCCAAATGCTATTGTGGCGTTGCATGACATGTTTTTCCCTGCCAAGGGGGTTGAATCGAATTATCACTTCATGGGCACGGGGGTGATGCTGGTGCTCCTGTTGGCTTTGGTGATTGGCGGCGTCATTGCCGTGACGCAGGCGCAGCGGAAAATTCCCGTCCAATACGCGCAACGCGCCGTGGGACGCAAACTGTATTCCGGCGGCACATCGTTCATGCCGTTGCGTGTCAATTACTCCGGCGTCATGCCGATTATTTTTGCCCAATCCATTCTGATGTTTCCGCAGCCCATTTGCTCCAATCTGGCGAATATGGCGGATTATATGAAAGTGCCGTTTTTGAATGATTTCTTCCATGGGTTGGCGTTGATGCTCGGCTATGGTTCGACGCTTTACATAACGATTTATGCGCTGATGATTTTGTTCTTCGCTTATTTTTGGGTGGCGACACAGTTCAATGAATTGCAAATCGCCGACGATTTAAAAAAGAACGGCGGTTACATTCCCGGCGTGCGTCCGGGGCAAGGCACGAGCGACTATCTGCACAAGTCCATGAGCCGCATCACATTGGCGGGGGCGATTTTCCTGATGATCATCGCGACAATCCCGATTATTTTATCCAAGGAAATGAGCATCCCGCCCGCTGTATCCAATTTTTTCGGCGGCACGAGTCTTTTGATCACCGTTGGCGTTTTGCTCGATACGATGCGCCAGGTTGAATCGCATTTGATGATGCGCCACTACGACGGCTTCTTGAAGAAAGGCCGGTTGCACGGACGGTTTTAATCCCGTGCCTGATCTTAATCGTGGTCCAAAGAGATTAAAAGCGGGATTGAGATTGGGATTAAGATTTGGAAAATGATTATTTTAAAAAGCGAACACGATCTGGCACTGATGCGTCCGGCGTGTGCGGTGGCGGGCAGGGTGCTGGATGAAATCGCTGCGTTCATCAAGCCCGGCGTCACGACGCGGCAGGTGGACGAGTTCGCCGCGGCGCGCATAAAATCGCATGGTGCGAAGAGCGCGTTTTTGGGCTATCGCAAATACCCGTGCCACACGTGCGTTTCTGTGAACGACGAAGTCGTTCACGGATTGTCGGGCGACCGCGAATTGCGCTTCGGCGACATCGTGAGCGTGGACGTGGGTGTGGTTTACAAGGGTTTTGTGGGCGACACGGCGCGGACGGTGGCCGTCGGCGGTTGCGGCGTGCTGGCGCAACGGTTGATGGATGTGACGGAGCGCGCGCTTTATGAAGGCATCGCGGCGGCGTTGCCGGGGAATCGCGTGACGGACATTTCGCGCGCGGTTCAAAATTACGTCGAAGGCAACGGGTTCAGCGTTGTGCGGGAATTTGTCGGGCACGGCGTCGGTCGTTCGATGCACGAAGAGCCGCAAGTGCCGAATTTTGTTGATCCGAAGAGCAATCAGAAGCTCCGTCCGGGCATGACCCTGGCGATTGAGCCGATGGTCAACGCGGGTCAGCCGGGCGTAAAAATTTTGAAAGACGGCTGGACAGTCGTCACGCAAGATGGTTCACTGTCTGCTCATTTTGAGCAGACGGTGCTGGTCACCGAAAGCGAACCGGAGATTTTGACATGGCCGGAAAAGATGCCTTCACCGTTGAAGGTGTCGTGATTGAGGCGCGGCCAAACCGCACATATCGCGTGGAATTGGCCAACGGACACCGGCTGCTGGCGTTTGTGGCGGGTAGGGCGAAACAGCGCTTTGCCGGTCTCGCGCCGGGCGACAAAGTGAAATTACAATTGACACCTTATGATTTGTCCGTGGGGCAGATTTTGATTGAGACAAAAACGATTTAAACATGAAAGTTCGCGCATCAGTTAAAAAATTGTGTGAGCACTGCAAGATTGTGCGCCGTCGTGGCGTCATCCGCGTGATTTGCACGAACAAGCGGCACAAGCAACGGCAAGGCTGATTGCCGGTGTAACGATTTTACAATCATGGCACGCATCATTGGAGTGGAAGTTCCGCCGAACAAACGCATCATCATTGCGCTGCGCTACATCTATGGCATTGGTCCATCCAACTCGAAGGAGATTTTGGAGCGCGCAAACATTGATCCGGGCATTCGCGCGAAGGATTTGACTGAGCAGCAGCTTTCCAAAATCGTCCACGCGATTCAGGAAGGCAAATACGTCATCGAAGGCGATTTACGGCGCGAAATCGGCATGAACCTCAAACGCCTGCAAGGCATAAAATGCTATCGCGGCATCCGGCACATGCGCGGATTGCCGGTGCGCGGCCAGCGCACGCAGACCAACGCCCGCACACGCAAAGGTCCGCGCAAGACCGTCGGCGTGCAACGCAACCCGAATGCCAAGACCGGCATTCACTAAAAATTTTCTATGGCCGAGGAAAAGAAAAAAACCGAGCGAAAGAAAGGGGCAAAGCCTGAAGCAGCCGCCGTGGCGGCGGACGAAAAAGCCGCGCCCAAGTCCGCTGAAAAAAAGGCCGCAAAGAAGGCCGCGCCTGCTGCGGAAACTCCTGCCGTCGATGCGCCCAAGCCGGCGGATGCGCAGGTCATTCCGGTGGCGCCGACGGCGGCCGAGCTTTTGGGCGAGGACGCCGGCGCAAAAAAGATCATCAAGGCCAAGCACGCCAAGAACATTGTGTCCGGCCTTGCAAACATTCTGGCGACGTTCAACAACACTTTGGTCAGCATCACGGACATGCACGGCAACATCATCGGTTGGTCGAGTGCCGGTCGTGTCGGGTTCAAAGGCTCGCGCAAGAGCACGGCTTACGCCGCGCAGCAGGTTGCACAGGATGCCGCACGCCAGGCAATGTCTCACGGCATGAAGGAAGTGGAAATTCGCGTCAAAGGCCCCGGCTCCGGTCGTGAATCCGCCATTCGCGCGCTCCAGGCCATCGGTTTGGAAATCACGGTCATCAAGGATGTGACACCTGTTCCGCACAACGGCTGCCGTCCGCGCAAGAAACGACGCGTCTAGTAAATCTCAAATTTCAAATTTGGAATCTCAAATCTAATTTATGGCTCGTTACACAGGTCCTCGCGTTCGCATCAGTCGCCGGTTCGGCATTCCGATTTTCGGCCCGACGAAATACCTTGAGCGCCGCAACTACGGTCCAGGCGTTCACGGTCCGAAGTCGCGCCACAAGCACACCGATTACGGCCTCGGCCTGATTGAAAAGCAAAAGCTCCGTTACTACTACGGTTTGATGGAACGCCAATTTCGCGGTGTTTATGAAAAGGCGCTCAAACGCCGTGGCGTCACCGGCGAACAGATGCTGCAAATTTTGGAGACGCGCCTCGACAATGTGGTTTATCACCTCGGTTTTGCAAACACCCGGGCTGCCGCACGTCAGATGACTTCGCACGGCCATATCATGGTCAACGGTCACAAGGTGAACATTCCGTCATACAGCCTCAAGGTGAATGACGTGGTTGAAGTGAAAAATTCAAACGTGTCGCGTCAATTGGCCACGAAAAATTTGGAAATCGCCATGAGCCGCGCCGTGCCGGATTGGCTGTCGCTGAACAAAGAGGGATTCAAAGGCACGGTCATGCGGATTCCGACGCGTGACGAAATTCAGCCGATTGCCAACGAACAGGCCGTTGTGGAATTTTATTCCCGTTAACTAAAAATCAACCACGGATGGACACGGATGCACACAGATACAAACCAGAATGGACGGGATTTTTCCCTCATCCGTGTTTATCCGTGTTCATCTGTGGTTAAAAACAAATAACAATTATATGGACTCCGGTGCTGCCGGGAATAACAGCACTGAAGCCAGATTAAAATTGTTGAAAGGAAAATATGCCAGTCAGACTCGGACGTTTCGAAATGCCCAAGCGGTTGCAAAAAGACGAAGCAACCGCCACCGGGACTTACGCGAAATTCATCGCCGACCCATTTGAAACCGGTTACAGCCACACCATCGGCAACTCGCTGCGCCGCGTGTTATTGTCGTCGCTGGAAGGCGCGGCCATCACCTCGGTGAAGGTGGATGGCGCGATGCACGAGTTCACCACGATTGACGGGGTGGTCGAGGACGTGACCGACATCGTATTGAATCTGAAGAAAATCAAATTCAAGGCCCACACACGTGATCCGCAGACACTGTTGCTTTCGGTGAACAAGGAGGGCGAAGTGACCGCCGCCGACATCCAGACCAATCAAAATATCGAGCTGGTCAACCCCGACCAAATCATCTGCACGCTCGACAAAAAGAAAAAGTTCGAGATGGAACTGGAGGTCAAAATTGGCCGCGGCTTTTGCCCGAGCGATGAAAACAAAAAGCCCGGACAGGCCATCGGCGTCGTTGCAATTGATTCGCTGTTTTCACCGGTCACGCGTGTGCGCTATTCTGTCGAAGCCGCGCGCGTCGGCAACCGCACGGATTACGACCGCCTGATTCTGGAAATCTGGACGGACGGTCGCCTGTCACCCGACGACGCGCTCACGCAGGCTTCGGCGATTTTGCAGCATCACCTCGACGTGTTTGTCGGTTATGACAAAAACGCGGTTGAATTCGAGGAAGCAGCCGACAAGCAGGACGAGGAGAAGTCGAAGATCAAGAAGCTTCTCAATATGAGCGTCAACGAAATCGAGTTGAGTGTCCGCGCGGCAAACTGCCTGAACAATGCGAACATTACCACCGTCGGACAGCTTGCGATGAAGACCGAGCAGGAAATGCTCAAGTATCGCAACTTCGGCAAAAAGTCGCTCAACGAAATCAAGGACAAGCTCGATCAGCTTGGCAAACAATACGAAGTCGAGATGCACTTGGGCATGAACTTCGAACCGGGTTTGCTGGAAGCGCCGGCGCCGGTTGAAAATCCGGAGAACAATTAAGGCGGTTTATGCGACATTTGAAGCGAACGGCCAAACTGGGCCGCACATCCGAACATCGCAATGCGATGCTGGCGAACCTTGTTTGCAGCCTCATCAAGCACAAGCGCGTGACCACGACGCTCGCGAAGGCGAAAGCCGTGCGTCCCGTTGCGGAGAAAATTGTCACGCTCGGTAAGCGTAACACGATTCATGCGCGCCGCCTCGTTGCCGCGCGTTTGCGTGCGCATGGGGCAACGGTCCAACTCACCAAGGACGAACGCCGCAAGTGGCGCGATCAGGAAGACGTTGTGCGCATCCTTTTTGCGGAAATCGCGCCCGCGTTCAAGGAACGCAACGGCGGTTACACGCGCATCATCAGGATGGGACAACGCCAGGGCGACGCCGCGCAACGCGCCATTTTGGAATGGGTGGATTACACGCTCGCGGTTCCGGCTCCGACTGAAGCCGCGCCCGCCGAAGAAACGAAACCTGTGGAAACCAAGCCGGCGGAAGCCAAAGCCGGTAAGAAATAAATTGGCTGAAATTTTTCATAGCCCGCTCGACGAGAGCGGGCTTTTTTGTTTCAGTCGGTGCCACCGCAAATCTGGCAGGGCGCGGTCTCCGCACCGCGCCGAAACGGCGTGCTGGGGACAGCCCGCCCTACCTTTATTGGCAACTCGCCGCCAGCCAGTCGAGATAGCGCTGATTGCCCGCGCTCAACTGCAAAACGATAAATTCCGGCGTGTCGTAGGGATGCCTGGCGAGAGTCAATTTTTCCAAAGCAGCCAGCTTCGATTTCTGCGTTTTCAGAATCAGCAAAACTTCCGCTCCGGATTCAATCTTTCCATGCCACCGATAATGCGATTCGATTTTTGGAACCAGATTCGCGCAGGCAATCAAACGCGCTTTTAATGCGGCCTTGGCCAAGGCACGGGCGGTTTTCAAATTCGGCGCTGTGACCAAAACGACGGCAAATTTTGTGGCGGATTTCATTTTGTCGGCGATGAGAAATTTACAGCCTATCTATGTGTTAGGCTGCGTCTTTATGATACTCATAATATGCTTGGTAATCGAGCTGATAATCCTAGGGGTGCTGTGCAAGTTTATATGTGAGGACTACCAGCACGCCCGTCAACGCAACCAATACCACCGTAAGTATGGCCACGAACCGTGTGAGCCAAACGATGCGGCGGGTATGAATCTCGGCATCCTTGGAAAGCCGAATCTCAAGAGCGGCTCGTGCAAACTGATAAGTGTGATTCCGCGGGTCGCTATAAGTGAAGAAACCACAAATCTCATCGGTCGTGGCACTCAAAAGCCAGTCTTGCGTCTCAAATTGATTGCCGCACTCAGAAATTTCCTTTGGTGTCTTTCGCATAAAGATCGCACGATTACGCAGCCTAACCTAGAAAGCTGAGCCACCACCGACTCGTGACGTGAACCGCGACAGCGGAACTGACTGCGCCAACGGCGGTTGGCTCCGGCGACTCGCTAGCCGTCGTGGTTGTCACAAAAGATTCTTGAGCAAAATGGAAACTCCGCCGACTGCCTTTATGATGCCGACTGCAAGACCTCCAACAGCCATGACTCCAACAGCCAGGCCACCTACTGCTAGACCACCTAACGCCAAACCACCGCAGGCGACTGCTCCGATAGTCAATCCTCCTGATGAAATGACGCCGAGGCTTACTACTCCGACAGAGACAATACCACGTGCGACTACTCCACACGCAAGCACACCAGTAGCAACATCGCCAACTGCGATAATCCCGCGAGCGTGTCCGAAGCACTCACCGTATGCCGCATATGGGCCGGAAGCGATGGCAATCAAGGGGACGCCAAATAAAGACGACTGAGAAGTGTATCGAGCGATCATATTCTGCCTTTCATGTTTTGTTGGTTGATGTGAGGTGCGAACGACGCCTAACAGTAAGTTAGCTGCAAAGTTAGCTGCAAATTTTGCAGTCTATCACAGTTCGTGATTTTGTTTTCGATTCTGCAAAAACCTTTCTCCCACAAATACTTCGCTTGTGAATTGCCGAATTTCATTGTCGGACAAAGGTTGCAAGTTGTTCCGATGATTTTCATTTGCTGAATCCAGTTTATTTGACGCCGAATTTCTGTTTTAGTCAAGGCATGGACGCCGCATTGCCACCGTTAACTCCGGGCACGCTTTACCTCGTCGCCACGCCCATCGGCAATCTTGAGGACATCACGTTGCGCGCGCTCCGCGTGTTGCGCGAGTGCGACGTCGTCGCCGCCGAAGACACGCGCCACTCCGGGCAATTACTCAAGCATTTTGGAATCTCCAAACCGCTCTTGAGCTATTTCCAGTTCAACGAAGCCAAGCGCAGCGAGGAAATCATCGAACGCCTCCGGCATGGCGAGAAGGTCGCGCTGGTCACTGACGCGGGCAGTCCCGGCATCAGCGATCCCGGCGAACGCGTCGTCAAGGCCGCCATCGCCGCCGGTTTCCGCGTCGAATCCGTGCCCGGCTCATGCGCGTTGGTGGCTGCGCTCACAGCAAGCGGTTTACCGACAAGCGAATTCTATTTCATCGGCTTTCTGCCGCACAAATCCGGTCAGCGACGAAACAAATTGGAATCGCTCAAGAGTTTTGATGGCACGCTGGTGCTTTATGAATCACCGTATCGGATTGAAAAGCTGCTGGGCGAACTCAATGAAGTTTTTCCTGAACGCGAAGTGGTGCTGGCGCGCGAGTTGACGAAGAAATTCGAGGAATTTCTGCGCGGCAAACCGGCGGAGCTTTTGGAAATTGCCAAGAAGCGAAGTTTGAAAGGCGAATTTGTGGTGATGGTTGAAACAGGCGGGTAGGGCGCGCTCTCCGAACGCGCCGATGGTAATTACTGCGGCGGTTTCGGAAAAACCGCCCTACCATGCGATTGGGAATGGGTTTGAATTCGATTCTTTGACGAACCACAATGCGCCGTAATGAAAACGGCATTATTCCTGAACTGCACATTCTTTCAAATGATTGCCCCGCTGGCGGAACCTTCCAAATGATGCGCCTAGGACACGGCAAGAACCAGTTTCAGGAGAAACCCGCCATCGGAGCGCGTTTTTCCGGGCGTTGGTCGCTGATTCATGATTTGAGCTTTGGTTGCGCGCTCGTGTTGATTCTTGGCGGCGCGCTCGCGGTTTACAACGTGCCCGGCAGTTTGACTGCGCCACAGGCCGGCTGGCGCTTTCTTGGCCCGGCCATGGCGGGAATGATTGCCGCCGGCATTCTGAAATTCATTTTTACCGGACGCGCTTTGACGCCCGGCGAAGCGGTCCGGGATTTTCTGTTCTCCGGCCTGCTTGCTGCTTCGGCGCGCCACGTGCCGCTCTGGCAGGCGCCGCAACACTTTTACGGACTGATCCAACTTAGCCCCGTCAGCGCAGTGGTTTTTTACCTGCTTTATCACGTTGCCAACACCTATCGCCTGGTGAACTCAAGGAAACACCTGGACACCATCATGGGCGCGGCAATCACGGTTATTCCGTTCGTGTTGGGACTGCCGCTCGCACTGCCATCGGATCAACTGGCGGGGTCGCTGGGCAATGCCGTCACCGCCGGTTTGCTGTCAGGTTCACCGCTGCTGTCGGCTGGAATTGGCCGGCTGCTGTTGCTGTTTTTGTTCAACGTGGTCCTGACCCAGGCATTCGCTCTTACCGCGTCCCGCCGCCTGCTGACCGGCGTGAATGCGCATCTCTGCCTGCTGCTGGCCGCCGCCGCGTCCATCGTTGCTCCGGATGTGGCGGATTTGGGTTCGGGAAATCTTGCAGTCGGATTGCCTGGTGCGTTGAAACCGGTTGCCGCCGTTCTTGCCACTATGCTCTCGCAAGGTGCGCTATGGGCGGAGGTTTTTATGGTGACCGGAATGATCATGGACGGCATGCATGGAAGAGCGCCGACGCGCGCCACGATGAAAGCGCACGCCGTCAAAGGGATGAAGAAAGGCATGGTTTTCAGCGGCATCCTGATGACGCTCCTGCAACTGCTTCACATCGTCGCCGGTGCGCCGGTCGTGCAAAATATTTACCGGACTTTTCCGGCGCTGCTGTTCGCCGTTACGGGTGCAGTGGCGTTTCCGTTGTTCAAAACGATCATCGAAAGCTTCGACAGCAGCCAATCGTTTTTTCGTCGCGCGCTGAGAACCTATCGCCAGCCAGCGCTGATGGCGCGCGGCGTGGTCGTTGGAATTGCCTGCGCCGTCGCGTTGGGCGTGAATCTGCCTGCGCTTCCAACTTCGCAGCGCATCGCGTTCGGTCTGGTAGCGGGCGCGTTGACTTACGCCGGCGTCAGTGCGCTGCGCGATCTGATTTACGGCATGAGGAACTGCGGCGGGTTGGAATCGTGGCGCGTGTATCTGGTGGAAGGCGGGCTGGGCGCGTTTGTCGGCGCCGCGTTCGCGTTCTATTTCGACAGCACGCAAATTCCCGCTGTGCTGGACAAGCTCAATCTTTACAACACTTTCGGGCTGAAACCGGCGGCGGACGAATTTTATCCGTTGCTCAGCAAGTGGGGACATATTCAGCTCGGCACATACGCAGGCGGCGCAAAGCTGCTGTTCAACGAAGCGTTGAAGGGCGTGATTGGCTGGGGTGTGGCGGCGTGGCTGTTCGCCATCAACCGCGCATTCCTCACCGCGCTGTTCCAACGCGACACCGCGCCGATCCGGCGGATGTTTTCCCGCCAAGGCGTTGCCGAATTGACCGAAAACACGATTCAGGTCCTGCGCTGGGGATTGTGGATGGCCCCGATCATTTTCACCTTCCTCAAACAAATGTCCGTGCCGACTTGGTATAATCAGGATGGCGCGGTTCACACGGTGTTCTGCATTTTCAAAGGTGCCACGACAGGCGCCGCGGGTTTCCATGCATGGAGTCTGACAGTATTCATGTGGGTGCTCGCCTACGATTTCTTCCGCATTTTGATCTGGCTCGATCACATGGGTCTGCGGGTCGCCACCCTCGTCAACCTGAGCTTCATCGGCATGGACCGGCTCGATGAACGCTTCGCGCACTTCATCGGCCCGACTGCGGCCACGACCCGGTTCATTCCCGAAGGCATCAAACGCTTCACCACTTGGGCGCCGCTGCTGATTCCGTTTTTTATTCCGAGGGGAAAGGATTGGGACTGGGCGTGGTCGCAATCCGAAGCCATCCAGCAGACATCCAGTGGCGGCCTGATGGGAACACTGGGAAATTTTTCGGCGCTGCAAATGGCGCTGGCGGGAATTGCGGCAGCGCTGGCTGTCGGATTTGTTTCCTTTGGTGTCCGCGTTTGGCGTTCGCGCTTCGCGAAGGGCCGGCAAACCAGTTTCCGGCTGGGCAACCACGCGTATGCCGTTGAATGGAAATCCAGCGGCGAAATCACCAGCACGCTGGCGAAAAACGGATACGACCTCACCCGCCGCGCCTACGACCGCCTTGAGCCTGCTGGTCGCGCGTTATTCGTGGCCGATGTGGCGCCGGCTAGGCAGCCAAAGTCGTGGCCGGTCATTGGCAATTTCCCGGCGGAAATCGCGCCGCCCGCCGAGGCCGAGCAAAATGAGTCGGTTCTCGTTCTGACGCAGACGGTCAACGAAATCCAGACGGTTGTGCGCATCACGCTGCCGTCCGATTCCGACGCCGTGGAGCTTTGGGAAATCACCGTGACAAATCTAGGTTCGCGTGCGCGTGACCTCAAAGTCGTGCCGTATTTGGAATGGGTGTTGAATTCACCACAGACGGACCGCAACCATACACAATACAACCGCCTGTTCCACGAAGTGAATTATGACGCCAGCCAGAATGCGTTGATCGCGGCGCATCACGACACCAAACAAATCGGTTTGCTGGCGACGGAAACGCCGCCGGCAGGGTTTTTAGCAGCGCGCGTGGATTTCATCGGTCGCGCGGGCGGCGTCTGGAAACCGCACGCCCTGGAAACGCTCGCGTTTCAAAAGCCGTGCAACACCGAACCGTGTCCGAGCTTTGATGCCATCGGCAGTTTGTTGCTGAACGTTTCGCTTGCACCCGGCGCGACCGGCAGGTTGCGTCTCCTCATCGGTTGCGCCAAAAATCGCCCGCAGGCGGAGGATTTAATCTCGCGCCATTTGAAGGTTCAAACCGATCCCGGCGCGCTGGCCGAAAAACCACCGGCACGGCAGCCACGCATCGGCCACGGCGAAATTCCGCCCGGCACGCCGCAGCCGTATTTTGAATTCGCTGATGGCGGCAACACGCTCCGCGTCCGCACGCCGTTCACGCCGCGCCCGTTCGACCACACGATGGCGAACGCGCTCGGCCATGTCCTTTGCGTGACCAATCGCGGACTGCACACCTCGGCCAGCCTGAACGCGCAGCAGAACCTGCTCACGACGGACTGGGCCGACACGGTGACGGGCGAACTGCCGTCGGAAATTTTCCACCTCTACGACGTCGGCGAGCGGCGCTGGCTCTCGCCCACTTGGCAGCCATTGCGCGACGCCGAAGCCGGATACGAAACGGATTTTGGCGTGGACGGCACGGCGACGTTCCGCATGAAGCACGGCAAACTTTCCACGGAATTAACAGCGTTCGTGCCGCCCGACGAGCCGGCGGGCTTTTATCTTCTCACCATTCGCAACGACAGCGATGCACCGAAGCAAATTCGGTTCGCGCCGTATTTCCGCATCGCGCTGGCCGACCATCCGGAAAACTCCGGGCCACTGGAAATTGAAACGGACGCGGCGAACGCCGCCATCTATTTTACCAACCCGCGCAACGAATTCCGCTTTGGCCCGGCGTTTGCGACGATTTCCATGACGCCGGAAAAAATCGAAACGCGGCGCGGTCGTTTTCTCGGCCCGGGACGTTCACCGGCCCATCCCGCAATGGTGGAGACCGGCGAACCTTGGGCCGGGCCAACCGATGACGCGGCGGCCATCGCCAGTTTTCTCGTCACGCTGGAAATTCCCGCCGGAACGTCGCGCACCATCTCTGTCATGCTCGGACAGAGCGACACGCGCGAACAGGCGGCAACGGTTGTGAGGCGTTGCCAGACGGTGAAAGCCGCGCAAGCGAAGCTGGCAGCCACCCGTGCCTGGTGGCTTGACCTGATGCAGACCCTGCAGTTTGAAACCACCGACCCGGCATTTGACCACCACCTGAACTGGCTGAAATACCAGGCGCTCACGGAACGCCTCTGGGCGCGCAAAGGTTTTTACCAGTCGAGCGGTGCGTTTGGTTTTCGCGACCAGCTGCAGGACGCGGTCAATTTGATCTGGGTGGACCCGGCTCTGGCGCGGCGGCAAATCTTACTGCACGGTCGGCAGCAATTCGTCGAGGGCGACGTGTTGCATTGGTTCTTCCTCCAGCAGGATGGAGGCACGGGTCTTGGCGCGCGCACGCACGCTTCCGACAACCTGCTCTGGCTGGCATGGGCGACCGCCGAATACGTGCGTATGACCGGCGACGAATCCATTCTCGACGAGACGCTGACGTATCTCGAAGCGGAGATGCCGCTGCCGCCGTTGCCCGAAGGCCGGCACGGGATGGGGCTGTTCGCGCATGTCTCGCCGCGCGAGGAGACGCTCTGCGATCACGTGCTGCGCGCCGTTGATCTGGTTCTGGAAAAACGTTTCGGCGCACACGGCCTGCCGCTGATCGGCACGGGCGATTGGAACGACGGGCTGAACGCCATCGGTAGCGAAGGCCGCGGCGAAAGCGTCTGGCTCGGTTTCTTCCTCCATTACACCTTGAAAAATCTCCTCGACGTGGTTGAAAAGCGCAAAGGTGCCGCGCGCCGGCAATTTTATTGCGAACAGCTGAAGGGGTTGAAAGCCGCCATCGAAAAAACGTGGCGCGGCGACCGCTATTTGCGCGCGATTCACGACGATGGCACGGAAATCGGCGTGAAGGACAGCGGCGTCTGGGAGATTGACGCGCTGACCGCCGCGTGGGCGGTGATGTCCGGCATCAACCGCGAGCGCGGTCGCATCATGTTCGACACCGCCTTGCGTGTCCTCGAACGCGACAACGTCATCCTGCTGGGCTGGCCCGCGCTGCGCGAGGATTCCAGGCCGTATCTGGGCCGGAGCTGTCACTATCCGGAAGGCGTCCGGGAGAACGGCATGTATTGCCACGGCGTCCAGTGGTTGATCGGCGCCGCGCGTCTGCTCGCCGGGCAGTTCGCGGCGGACGGCGATCTTGCGACGGCGCAACTTTACCGCGACGCCACGATCCGCCTCTGGCGAAAAATCGCGCCGGTTTCGCACGTCACGCCCGATAAAATTGAAATTTACGGCGGTCAACCGAACCAGCAGGCAGCGGACCTGCTCACAAACTTTGAGCCGGGGCGCATGATTTGGAACGGCTACACCGGGGCTGCTGGCTGGATGCTGCGGCAAAGTTGCGAAGGTGTGATAGGCGCGGCGCTGGTCAACAATCGCGTGGTGTTGCCAAACGACATGGCGTTGCCTCGTGGTGACTTGAAGGTAATTCGCCTTCAGCGCGAGCTGGTGGTAAGTCCGTTTCGAGAACGGTAAAATTTGAATTATGAGGAAGTTGTTGCTGATGACAAAAACCGCGCTGCTGCCGGCGCTTTTGCTCGTACTTCTGGTGGGCTGCCGGACGGCACCGCCGCGCCAGCCAACAACATTCAATTTTCCCAATGTGGATCCGGCGCACATGCACACACGGCTACTGCTGGAGAACGCGCTTCGATACGCCGCGCCCGCCAATGCCATGACCGATCCGGCGTCCGGTTATCCGGTCGAAGGTTGGAATCAGGAGCCGAAGAATGGCCTTTACCTGCGTCAGTTCACGCAGTTGACTGCCATCGGCGAGTGGTTGGAGTTGATGGCCAATATCACCGCCGGTTACGCGGACAATCCCTGCGTCTCACGGGACGAGGCGAAGACGCGACTCATCCAGATTGTCAGGAGTCTGCGCCACGACCAGCAGGACCCGCGGGTCAGCACCGAAGGTCTGTTGGTGAATTTCCTTGGCTTTGACAACTCGCAACGCATGCCGCCACTTTCGGAAATCATCGAGAAACAGAAGTTCATTGACGCATTCGGGGACGAACAGGCAGCTGCCATCTGGAAGGCGCTGCGCGAAAAAGGCTGGATTGTTCCCCGCCACGATGACAGGGAAGGGGACATCAAACGAAACGGCCAATACGGAACGAATTTTTTTAACGGGCCGTTGATACCCTTCGCGGACAAAACGGTCAAAGCGCAGATCATGGCGCTGTTGGACCGGCGGGTGGTGCAGATCGTTTTCGGCGACAACGCCAACCTCTCGGCGTCCGTGGCCAAGGCGATAGGCGCGTTGCTCCGCCCGGAAATACGGGATGACCCCGCCATCGGCGCGTTGAGAATCGAGATGGAACTTTTCCTGGAGAACCAGAAGGCGGGCTACGCGCATCTGTTCGATGCGAAGACGGGCACGTTCGTTTTCGGCTGGGACGCCACGCGGGACCGTTTGTTAGGTTGGGAAGACGCCGCCGGCAACTACACCGTCGGGCACATGAATTATTTGGTGAACGAATTTCGCGGCCCGTTGATGTTCATCGCGTTGCGGCATGGTTTCCCGGCGGCGGCCATCGCCAATGCGGGATTCACGATCAAGCCGTTTCGCACCCGGGCCGGTGATGACATTTACACGCTGGCCACCTGGGAAGGTTCGGCGTTTCAATCGTCTGGCCTGACGTTGTTCATGCAGGAACTGGAGAACGCCGGCTGGCGCAAAATCCTGGAGAACACGGTGGATATCGAACTGGATTTCGCCACCCGCAACAAGCTGCCCGGGTTTCTGTCGGAAGCCTACAGCGGCAAGGGCGTCGAATACACGGGCCGGATTGGCATCCCGGACCTCGCCATCGCCGAGGAACCGCGCATCACCAACGCCCCGTCGCTTTATACTTTGGGTGCCGCCAGCCAGATCGCGCCGGACCGGATGGAGCGCTTTCTGGAGACGAACTGGCCGGCGATTTCACGTCTCTTTACGAAACACGGGCCGTGGGAAGGTTTCGACACCAAACATCGCACCGCCATAAAATACCAAACCACTGCCCACACGCTCGCGCTCATCCTTGGCGGCATCGGCTCCGCGCCGGACAACATGCGGCGCTATCTCGAATTCAAGGGATTGCGCGACAACCTGCTCGCGTGGTATGCGCCCGGCAACGCCGTGGATTTCCTGTCACAGGAAACGCAAATCGTTCCTTGGACCAGCGATGGCAGCCCGATCCATTTTTCCCGTGACGGGAATTCGTTTCACGTCGAAGGCCGTCCGCTGCGAAATGGCCGCGTCACATTGACGGTGTCGCAAGCCGAAGGCGTCAATCTCGCCAACGGCGAATTGCTCATCCGTTACCGCGCCACAGCGCCAATCGAACACGCGGTCATCATGCTGACCAAAGCTCAAGGCGGCCCTTATGCCGAACCGCAGTTTCCCAACCAGATATTCGTGCGGTTCAGCGTGACGGAAAGCGGGGAAACGGAAATCCATATTCCCCTCCCCGCTACGCCGGGTCTGGCCCGCACCAAAGGACTCGTGATGGTTTTGGGAAAAGACAGCGAAGCGGTGGTGGTGGATTTGACGATTACTGCGCTGAAATTCGTCCCGTATCCAGATCTGACCTCGCAACCGTGAACCAGCGCAGGCGTCCGGCCTGCTGCCGTTCCGATTGGAATCGGGTTACTTCGATTTGCCGGCCCTGACTTTCGCCCAGCGCGCCTTGGCGGCCAGGGAAATTTTCCTGCGAGCGGCCGCGCTCATTTTCCGTCGTTTGTGAACTACTTTTCTGGTTGACGACGGCGAAGCACTCGCTGCCAAAGCTTCCAGTCGTGATTGCAGGCGTTCGATTCGCGCTTTCAAAACCGCCATGCGTCTCAGCTTGGCGACCGAAAGATTAAGGAGTTCTTTCATATTCATTGTGAGGCCATTCTAAAAGTTTGTTCCGGAATTCCAAGCATTAAATTTGCAGCGGGCGGAAAAGCGCGGTTTGCGCTTCGAAATGGAAAGACTGCTGTGGCAGGGTCAAACAAACTTGCCCGGATTCAAAATGCCTTTCGGGTCGAGCGCATGCTTCACAACACGATGGAGTTCGCGGATTTCCTTTGAAACCGCCAGCGGCCACCAGCGTTTTTTGGCGAGGCCGACACCGTGTTCACCACTGATTGCACCACCCCAGGCTATAATTTGAGCAAAGAGTTCATCCAGCGCGGCTTCGGCATGTTGTTTGGCGCGCGGCCGGTTGAGGTCCACCATCACGTTGGTGTGGATATTGCCATCGCCAGCATGACCGAAACAGGCAATCGGCAGACCGTGTTTCTTTTGCAACTTCGCCGTGAATTTAAAAAGCTCTTCAAGTTTTCCGCGTGGCACGACAATGTCCTCGTTGAGTTTTGTAAGGCCAGTGTCGCGGAGGGCGGCGGAAAATTCGCGGCGGATTTGCCAGATTTTTTCGCACTCGGCGTTGCCCCAGCCACGTTCGACGAACAGCGGTTTATGTCTGCGAATCACGCGCTCGACGGCGGGCAATTCGCTGCGCACGGAATTTTTCTGGCCGTCGAGTTCAACAATCAGGTGCGCGCGGCAAATTCCAAGACGATTGTTTTTTGTGTATTTGGCGGCGGCAGCGAGCGTGAATTCGTCGGCCAATTCGAGCGCGCTGGGCAGAAATCCAGCGGCCAAAATTCCTTGAAGCGCGTGCACTGCGTTTTTCATCGAATGGAAACCGGCGGCAAGCATCGCGCGAAATGGCGGCAGCGGAATCAGTTTAAGTGTGGCTTCAGTGACGATGCCGAGCAAACCTTCCGAGCCGACGAACAACCGGTGCAACTCAAAACCGGTTTTGTTTTTGTGCGTGCGACCGCCGAGTCGGACGACAGTTCCGTTGGTGAGCGCGACTTCGAGGCCGAGGATGTAATCACGCGTGACGCCATATTTCAAACAGCGCGGGCCGCCGGCGTTGGTGGCAATGTTGCCGCCGATGAAGTTGTCCGCGCGGCTGGCGGGGTCGGGCGGATAAAACAGTCCGCGCCTTTCAACAGTTTCCTGAAGCGTTTGCGTGTTGACGCCCGGCTGGACGACGGCAACGAAATCGGCAGCGTTGATTTCCTTGATGCGGTTCATGCGTTCAAGTGAAAGCACGATGCCGCCGCACACGGGCACGCAGCCGCCGACGTAGCCATGGCCCGCGCCGCGCGGTGTCACGGGAATGCCGTGGCGATTGGCAAAGCGGAGCAGGGCAGAGACGGATTGGGTGGAGCGGGGCAGGGCGACGGCGTCCGGCTGATGCGAAGCAAACCATTTATCACCTGCGTATTTTTCAAGTGTTTGCGGATCGAAGATGATTTCGCCAGATGGCAGAATCTTTTTGAGCCGGCGGAGCGATTTTAATTTCTCAGGAGTCATTCGACGGGCGCGCTGAGAAATTCCCTGGCGTCAGCGGCTTCAGTTTCGGGCACTTGGACGCGGATGCCGCCGACGGCGAGCGAGTAGCCGTCAATGCTTAACGCGGAAAGTTCGTCGGCAACGAACGGATGAAAATCCGCGGCTTCGAGCCGTGAATGGACAAGTTGCGCTTCAGCCGGACTGAAGGCTTTAAAAATAGTGACGAGTTGCATGATTCAAAGTCGCCCGGAACCGCCTGATTTCAAGCAGCCACCGGTGTTTTCATGTCGGCGAAGATGATGACACCAGCGCCAGTTTGGAGCAGACTCTTGACTTCCACTTCGACCTGCTGGCCGATGTGCGATTGGCCATTGTTGATGACGACCATCGTGCCGTCTGGCATATAGCCAACGCCCTGGCCTTTGTCCTTACCCTCGCGAACAATCTTCAAGCGCAAAATTTCGCCGGGGATCAAAATAGTTTTGAGGTGTTTGGCGACTTCGTGGAGATTCACGCAGCTGACTTTTTGCAGCTCGGCGACCTTGAGAAGGTTGTAATCGTTGGTAAAAAGCCGGGCGTTGAGATTGCGGGCCAGATAAACGAGCTTGGCATCCACTTCCTTTTCGTCGGGGAAATCGGTCTCGTGGATACGGACCTCGATATTGGTATTGTGCTGGATGCGGTTGAGCATTTCAAGTCCGCGCCGGCCGCGCGCGCGTTTGATGGGATCGGCCGAATCGGCAATTTGCTGGATTTCCTTGAGCACGAATCGTGGCACGACAATCGTGCCCTCAAAAATGCGGGCCTCAATCAAATCCGCTATCCGGCCGTCAATGATGACGCTTGTGTCGAGCAGAAGCAAATTGTCCAGCTGGCTTTGCGGTCTGAACCGGACATAGGGAATGATGAGCGAGAAATCCTCCTTGTTGCTGCGCATGGCAAGAACAATGCCAATGTAACTGAACCCCAAAAAGATTCCTAGCCGGACAAGCCAGCGGACTCTTTCTTCAGTATTTTCAAACAGGCCGGAACCCCGGTCAACAAGAAGCGCGACACCCATGCCGAGCAGCAGGCCAAACGTGATTGCCGAAAATGCGCGCAGCGAAAACCCCTTGAGCATTTCATCCACGGCAATCATCAATCCGCCAAAACCAAAACCAACAAGCATGCCGAACACACCGCTGTAATTTACTCCAGTGAATTCAGGGCGCACTTGGCTTACGGCATAACCTGCTGTAGTGCAGAGACTTAAAAAGAAAAGTCGGATGATCCAGAGTGGTGTCATGGTTTTTGTGTCATCTCGTTTGTATGCGGCGGCTCGTGATGCCAGAGGAAACGCCACAGACCGAGCCGGTTCAGATTGCTTGTCGCGATAGTGAGGTTGTCTGCAATTTCCTGCGCGTTCGTCGCCAATTGTTCGTTTTTCAGCATAGCTCCAGCCAGCCCTTTGCCGGACTGCAAATCGTCCATCAATTTTTTTAGAACCTCGGTCGAAGATTCAATGTTTTTTACAGAAGCGGAAATTCCCTCGCTGTTCGTCGTAATGACGTTACGGGCGCTGCTGGCCAGTCTGGCAAGCTCTTGTGAAAAGAAAACCGCGTTGCTCACGGCGAGGTCAAACTGCGAACCGTTCGTTGCGATGAACGCATTAACATCGCTGATGGCGGTGTCGAGTTTCTTTGCAGTTTCGTCAATACGCAGAATAAACCCGGATGCCGAGCGCGCGACTTCCTGCAGATTGAACGGCTGCTCACACGGCACGTCTGCTCCGTCTTGGAGCAGGGGTAATTGGTTGGCCGTCGGGATGACGGAAACATATTGGTCGCCAAGAAAGCCGGACATTTCGATGACGAACCGGGCGTCGTGGTAAATTTTGTTTTCTTTGTAAATGTTCAGGAGAATCGTCACTCTTTTGCCGTCATTGGCGAGTTTGATCTCGGAGACGCTGCCGACCTGCACTCCGGCGAGCAGGACAGCCGAGCGTGGCTTGAGGCCGCCAACATTATTGGCATGGAGGCGCAATTCGTAAGTGCCGCGAAACAAGCTCGTGCCCTTGCTGAATTGAATCAGCAGCACGGCCAGCAGTGCGAGCCCGACGAGCACGAACAAGCCAACTTTGGTTTCAAGATGCGACTTTTCCATGGCCTAATTTTTCCTGGCGTCCGCAACGCCATCAACGAATTGGCGCACAATCGGGTCCTGCGACGCAAAAAACTCATCCGGCGTGCCGCTCGCGTAAATTTTATTTTCATGCATCATCAATACGCGTTGGCCGACACGCCGCGCCGTGCGCATATCGTGTGTGACAACAACCGTAGTCACTTTTAACCGGTCACGCACGTGCATAATCAATTTATCAATGCTGTCGGCCACAATCGGGTCGAGGCCGGTCGTCGGCTCGTCGTAAAGCACGATTTGTGGTTCATAAATAATCGCGCGCGCCAAACCGACGCGTTTTCTCATGCCGCCGGACAATTCAGCCGGGTTTCTGTTTTCCGTACCCGACAAATCCACAACGGCCAGGACGTCGGCAACACGCCGGGTGATTTCCGCTTCGGTCCACTGGGCATTGCGCCGGAGCGCGAACGCAACATTTTCCGCGACGGTCATCGAATCAAACAACGCCGCGCCTTGAAACAGCATACCGAATTTTTTACGCACATGCAGCAACTGACGTTCGTCCATCGGCACGATGTTTTCGCCGTCAATCAGCACTTCACCCTCATCCGGCTTCAGCAGGCCGATGAGGTGCTTGAGCAAAACGCTTTTGCCGATGCCGCTGCGCCCGATGATGGCGACTGATTCGCTATTTTCAATCTGAAAACTTACATCATCCAAAACGATCTGTTCGCTGAAACGTTTTTTCAAATGACGCACTTCAATCATAATGCGTTCAACACCCTTTCCAACGATATCGTTAAAAAGAAATTGGAAATGAGAATGGCAATGGAAGAATAAACAACCGCTTCGGTGGTTGCCCGTCCGACGCCTTCGGCGCCCAACCCGCACGTCATGCCTTTGTAACAGCCGACCAGCGTCAAAATGCCGCCGTAAATGAAAGCCTTGATCAACCCAATCACCACGTCCGTGTCGCCTGTGTATTTGAGCAGGTGCGCCCAGGAATACGTCGGGTCAATGCCCAGCAATTGGACGCCAACAAAATAACCCGCCGCGATGCCGATGGAAATGGATTCCGCCGTTAACAGCGGCAGCGCAATAAATCCGGCCAAAATCCGCGGAACCACGAGGTAATCCACCGGATGCGTCGCCAACGTGCGGAGCGCGTCAATTTGTTCCGTCACACGCATCGTGCCGATTTCGGCAGTGATGGCCGCACCGACCCGGCCTGTGACCATGAGCGCTGTCAGCACGGGGCCGAGTTCACTGCACATGGAAACACCGACGACCGCAAGCGTGGCTGTGTCCATTTTGACTTTGTGGAATTGGAGATAGGTTTGCGCCGCCAGCACCATTCCGGTGAACGCGCCGGTAATGAGCACGACTGCCTGGGATTTGACGCCCACGAAATAAATTTGATAAAGCAAATCGCGCCAGGCGATTTTGAACGTGAACAGCGAAGTCACGGCCTCTTTGGCCAGTAAAGTGATCTGTCCCAGCCCCGCAAGAGATTCGGTCACACGCTTGTTGGTGAAAAAAAACATTATTGTGCGCAGAGTATCAAATCAGCCTGGGGTTTGGCCAGCGCGGGATTAACGCTCGCTGCTGGTTGCGATATGGCGGCAAAACTGCCATGTTCACCTGTTATGACCCGGGCGCGAAAACGGTTTTTGAAAATTGGGCTCGCGTTTTCCGCGTTTTTTTTATTGCTCGCCGCCATCGCAATTCTTTTTCCACAATGGTTTTTGTGCGTGGATAGCGGGCCGGTGAAGGCCGATGTCATTGTCGTTTTGGGTGGTGGTTCGCACGAACGGCCCGGGCGCGCGGCGGAACTTTTCAAGGGACAAATCGCGCCGCGAATCATTGTCAGCGGGTGGGGTGATTACAAAATCAACCGCCAGTTATTGATTGAAGCCGGCGTGCCATCGGGCGTGATTGAAATGGAGAACCAGTCCCGCACGACAAAAGAAAATGCACAGTTTACGATCCAATTACTCCACAAACCGAATTTACTTCATGCGAAGCGCGTCATTATCGTTACTTCATGGTATCATTCGCGGCGGGCGCTGGCGTGTTTCCGCCATTATGCGCCGGACATCCAATTTTACTCGCGTCCATCTTATTTTGCCTCTGCCCATGCCGATTGGGCGCACAATCGTATCGGCAATCGCGTCCGTCTGGAATACGCGAAACTGCTTGGCTACTGGATTCGCTATGGAATTTGTCCGTTCTGAATAGGAGCCGAAACTTCTTGTGCTGGCCACAGGCGTTGGCCATACTGTTAATTCCTTAATCGCGGGGTGGAGCAGTCCGGTAGCTCGTCAGGCTCATAACCTGAAGGTCGCTGGTTCAAATCCAGCCCCCGCAACCAATTATAATTATTGCAATAACTTTGGACGCGCACCGCGCCAAAGAACAGCAAGTAGAGCAGGCCATTTTTGCATTGTGAACCGTGCTTGGGAAAATTATTTCGCCAAAACCTTGGACTTTCAACTATCAATCTTCGCGATCGAATACCAGCACCGAATCCTTGCCTGATTTGATCATCAGCCGCATGCCATCGGTGTGGGCTGTCATGAGTTTGCTCTGGCCGTTGTTGCCGAGTGACAAATCATAGTTGATGCCATCGTTTTTCCATTGGCCCTGCCATGTGGCCTTTTCTGTTGTTGGCGGTTGGCCAGGCTGTGTTTTGAGATTTGGGAAATTTTTCAGGAATGCCTGACCGTCTGCTCCGGCGACAAATGTCGTATCTGCATACGCCTGCGCAATCCACGCCCGCGCGGCGCGTAGTGCGTTGGGTTGGATGTTCGGTCGCACCTGACGAAGCATGGTGACAGTCACACTGACATTAAAGTCCCAACGACCGAGAATTTTTTCGGGATCGTATTTCGGCGATTTGCCTGTTTTGAGATATCCATTCAAGTCGTCCCAATCCCTCTGTACGATGTTGAGAATCGTCGCGGTCAAATCGTTATTTTTTAACATCGCCTTGAACTGGGGGTTGTTCAGCAATTGAGTGATGGGCGCGAGATTTTTCCACGCGTTCTGAAAGTCGTTGTTCTGACCGAGTTGTTTGAAATCGTCGCGTTCGGCCAACGAAAGAAACACCGGATAACTTTCAAGCCGGTCGCTCAACTGCGGATTTTGGCGAAGTAACCCCGCTAAATCAGCCGATTTGTAATACATGTCCGGCAACGGAACAACAGAGCGTGCAGTTTTGGCCAGACCAGTGGTTTCCAGATCACGTCCCAAGCGATTGATGAACTTGATCATTATGGTTTCGTTATCGGATGGGGCGATTTGCACCGTCACATAACTGAAGTTGTAGATGACAAATGAGACCAATATGAGGTAGGCAGTGCCATTGAGCAAACCAACGCACAAGCCGAGCCGCGAATTTAATCGCTCCCACAACGCCCGTCGCAAGTCTCCAGCTTTGTATTTGTAAAAGAGATCCACATTCCGCTGAATGAAAAAGCCCGCCATTTTGAACAGGATAAGGATAACGACAAATACTGCGAACGGCGCGATCAGCCAAATCAATGTCGGATTTTCAATTCCCACGTGTTGGAACTGCGGCTTAAGTAGTTTTCCCAATGGCCCGGCAAATAACATGGCGGTAACGATGCCGACAAACGAAAACGCCGCACGGATGACGCCTTGACGAAGACCGAGACCGGCTGTCGATGCCAGCAAGATGAGAGCAAGAATCCAAATAGTCATGCCGCACGATAAAAACATCCGTTATAAAAAGCACGCGGAAAATTCGGCATTTTGGGGAGGGATGAGCTGTAGTCCCATTCCCATCCCAAATTCGGGACTCGTGTAACTCGTCCCTCCGAACGAATCGCGCGTTGAAACAGAGCAGGGGAATTGTGATATTGCACGGTCATCCGCTGGTGACGTCCGCGCGCCAGATGCGGCTCTACACGATGTGGGACCGTCTCAAATTGCTGGCGCGCGTCATGTTCAACCGCCGCGCGCTCTACAACCGCGAGTCATGCTCTCTGTGGTATGACGAGCGAAGATAAATGAATTTTAAGACGTGGCTGCTTTTTGCCGGGCGGTGAGAAAATTCAGATACTCGATCAATTGTTGTTTCATTTCCTTCCGCGGCACAATGGCGTCAATGAGGCCATGATCGAGGAGAAATTCGGCGGTTTGAAAACCCGGCGGCAATTCGGCCTGCGTTGTGTCTTTGATGACACGCGGTCCGGCGAAGCCGATCATCGCGCGCGGTTCGGCCAGAATGAGATCGCCCAAACTCGCGTAGCTGGCCATCACACCCGCAGTCGTCGGATGGGTAAGCACGCTGATGTAAGGCAGGCGGCGTTGCGCGTGATAAGCAAGCGCAGCGGACGTTTTGGCCATCTGCATGAGACTGAGCATCCCCTCTTGCATTCGCGCGCCGCCGCTGGTGGAGATGATAATGAGCGGCAATTCGTTTTCCATCGCGCGTTCAATCAAGCGCGTGATTTTTTCACCAACCACGGAACCGAGCGACGCGGCGATGAAATTGAAATCCATCACACCAAGCGCAATGCGGTGTCCACCAATTTTGCAAATACCGGTCAACACCGCGTCTTTCAGCCCGGTTGCCGCCTGATGATCCTGAACCCGTTTGGGGTAGGGAATTTTGTCAACGAACTCGAGCGGATCAACACTGACCATGTCAGCATCCATTTCTTCAAACGTGCACGTTTCGACGAGTGAATGAATGCGTTCGCGCGCGCCAATGGGAAAGTGAAATTCGCAACGCGGGCAAACCTTCAAATTTTCGTCCAACTCCTTGTCGAAAACCATTGTCTCGCACTTCGGGCACTTCGTCCAAAGTCCCTCCGGGATGTCCCGCTTTTTGGATTTGTTTGTGCCGAGTTTGGGCTTTTTGGCAAAGTTAGCTTGTGTGTTATTGACCGGCGTTGGGGTCAACGCTGGCTCGGTCGTTTCGAGACCGAGCGATTTTTTGGTGAAAGCGGTCGTAGCCATTAACGCTTGAATAATACTAAAGCCCACGCGCAACTGTCCAGACGCAAACATCGCCCGCACCGGCGGTTTGAAGCGCCTGCGCGCACGCACTGGTCGTGGCGCCGGTTGTAAAGATGTCGTCCACCAGGATCATGCGTTCGCCGTTCAAGCGCGTGCCGGGATAAACTGCAAAGGCGCCGCGCATATTCGCCGTGCGTTGCTGGCGCGTCAACTTTGTCTGAGTGGCTGTGGGCGCGACACGGCGGAGCAAATGATTGTTCAATGGAATTTGAATGGCGACACTCAGGTGCGCGGCGAGGCGCTCGGCTTGATTAAATTCGCGCTCACGTTGTTTCACTGAATGCAGCGGGACCGGCACGACGAAATCCCATTTTTGTTCACACAACGCCGGTCTTGCTTCGCGAATGAGCAAATCGGCAAGAAAGGGTTCAAACCACATTGCGCGTTGATATTTATAACGATGAACCACTTCGCGCACGACGCTGCGCGCAACTGCGGCTGAACGCGCAGAGCCGAAGTGCAGTTCCATTTCACGGCAGTTTGTGCATTCAAACGGGGTTGTAAAATCGCCGGGGTAGGGGAGACCGCAGCGTTTGCAGAACGGTGGTTTGATGAAATGAACCTGGGACCAACAGTGCAAGCAGACGAAGCCGTCTTTGGCTGTCGCGCGTTCCGTTTTACAAAGCTGGCAGATTTCGGGGTAGATAAAGGCGAGGGCGGCGTTGAACCAGCTTTGAAATGATTCATTGAACGCGGTCATCGCGGAATTGTGAACGGTTCACTTTTCTTTCCGAGCGGCAAAAATTTAAAAACGGCAAGCATAACAGCAAGCACGATGAACACCAGCCAGCCATCAATCATTTTCCCCGTCCCCCAAAACCACGTCGCTGCACGAGGCGCGCTTATGGTGAACGTGCCATAAGTTTTCAACCAGAAAATCCAGCCTGCATGCTGCCCGATGGGAAAATAAAGATTGCCGGTGCGTTGATATGCAAGGCCGAGCAGTGCGCCAACAAGTATAAGGTTGAAAAAGGCCGGCACGAATGCATAAAAATCCGCAAAGCCGCCCAGCATTTGTGGGAGGAGAACAAGTCCGGAATTCCAGGCGACTGCGCCTGTCAATTCCGCTCGGTGAAGAAAATGCACCAGCGCGTAAATGGCGCTGCTCACAATCAAAGCGAACGGCCAGTAAAAAATTTTTCGCAACCCGCCAAACACGCCGCCACGAAACAAAGTTTCTTCGAGCACAGCAACGATCACGGCCGCGCCAATGGCGTTGAAAATGATGGCCACAACTTTGTAAGCAGTTGCGGTTTGGATGAAAACACGGTTGCCGCTGGCGACAGCCATTCCGGCGACGACGGCCAGCGAAATGAAACCAAGCAGCAGACCGCCAAACAGTTTATAGAACTGGCCGCGGGGACGCACTAAACCAGCTTCACGACAGGAAGTTACTCCAAGGGCACGCAAAAGCGGCCACAAACCAACGAGCGCGAGAATGAGAAATGAACGGTCCACAAAACGATGAAACGGCGCAGCGGCGATATGAGGGAATGTGTGTGCGAAGGCCTGTGCCAGCCAATGAAGCCACGGTGCCAACAAAGCGCCGCCAATGAACACCACCGCAATGTAGATGATCAGCGCCCAGAGAGGCCGCATGGTGCAATGATAAATCTTTGAGTGATTCAAGCCAAGCTCAAATTTAATACCCCTTGTAAATTCCTGCTGCCTGGAACAATTGAATTCCATCTGAACCGGTGGAAGGCTGACAGATTTTGCTCGCGCATGTGGGTGCGACGTGCTATTGAACAAGCGGAATGGCGAAAAACTTGGAAACTGCAATAGCGGCCGAACCAGGGCAAGCGAAGTTCGGGCGATTTTATCTTCAAGAGTTGCTAAACAATGGTGGGATGGCCGACATTTGGTTGGTCACAGATGAGCGCCACAAGCCTTATGCATTGCGAAAATTGCGCGATGATTTGCGTTTCAATTTTTTGGCCCGAAGACGTTTTATGCATGGTTGTCGGGTTCTATCGCAACTCAATGAAAGTGATTTCATCGTCAGTTACGTCGAGCACGGCAAGGTGAATGGGATACCTTATCTTCTCATGGATTATGTGGAAGCGGAGAATTTGAAGCAGTTGTTCGCCCGGTACGACCCGGTGCTGGTCGAAAATGTGGCGCAAATTCTCATTGATATGGCCGTTGGCTTGAGTCACGTGCATGAAAGCGGGTTTATGCACCTTGATTTCAAACCGGAAAACATCCTCGTCACGCGCAACGGCAATGTGCAAATTGTTGACTTTGACCTCGCGCAGCCCATTTCTGAAAAGCCAAAAAAAATGTCGAAAAATCCTGGGACGCCCGCTTATATGGCGCCGGAGCAATTGCAACGGCAACCGATCGACCGGCGCACGGATATTTTTGCCTACGGCGTTGCGGCTTACGAATTGCTGACGAATCGCAAACCTTTCCCTGGGGAAACTCCTGCTGAAATTCTGGCTCGTCAACTCGACCAGTTGGGGCCGACACCGCTGCGTGAATACAATCCCGACATTCTTCCGGCACTCGAAAAAGTCATTCTCAAGTGCATCGAGCGCGAACCCAACAAGCGTTATCCCTTCACGAGTGTGCTCGTGAACGACTTGCAAAGCGTGCTCTATCTTTGAGCCCGGGAATTCACTTTACTCGACGCGCGTCTCCGCTATTCTTCCACTTCCGTTTCTTTTCAGAATCAGGACGGGCTTATGGCAAAACTAACGGTTCGAGATCTGGACGTTCGTGGCAAACGCGTTTTTTTGCGTGTGGACTACAATGTGCCGCTGGAGGAAAAAAACGGGCAGATGGTCATCACTGATGCCACACGCATCGTTGCAACATTGCCGACACTCAAGCTGTTGATTGAAAAAGGCGGCAAGCTGGTTCTGACCGCGCATTTAGGCCGGCCAAAAGGGAGGCGGGAACCAACAATGTCACTTCAGCCGGTTGCGGTGAAATTGTCCGAACTGCTCGGAAAGCCGGTTGCGTTCGTGGATGATTGTATCGGCGAGAAAGTCGAGAAAGCTGTTGCCGCCATGAAAGATGGCGATGTGCTTTTGCTCGAAAATGTCCGTTACTACAATGAAGAGGAAGCCAACGACCCGGCATTTGCCGAAAAACTCGCCAGGGTCGCTGACGTTTATGTCAACGACGCCTTCGGCGCAGCGCATCGTGCGCACGCCTCAACCGAAGGCGTCGCCCGTGTGGTGGCCAGGCGCGGAGGCAGGTGCGCCGCCGGTCTGCTCATGGAGCGCGAGCTGAAGTTTTTGGGCGATGAACTGGAAAATCCAGCCCGCCCATTTGTTGTCATTCTTGGCGGGGCGAAGGTTTCGGACAAAATCAAGGTGGTGGATCGTTTGCTTGAAAAGGCCGACGCGATTTTGATTGGCGGTGCGATGGCTTATACGTTCCGGCTGGCTCAAGGTTACAAAACCGGCAAATCACTCGTTGAAACGGACAAGGTGGCCGTGGCCAAAGCCGCGTTGGCGAAGGCCAAAGCCAAAAAAGTACAGTTTCTTTTGCCTGTGGACGACGTGGTGGCCGTGCCGGTGAAGACGGACAAGCTCGATAAGAAAGGCAAACCGGTCATCGAATGGCAGAATCCGCGCACCAGCCAGGACATGAATTGTCCGGACGATGCGGCGGGCCTTGATATCGGTCCGGCGACAGTCAGGGCGTATTCGGATGTGATTGCCAAGGCAAAGACAATTTTGTGGAATGGCCCGATGGGATTGTTCGAGAACAAACAATTTGCCGCCGGAACCAATGCCATTGCGCAGGCCGTGGCGGACGCAACGCAAAAGAACGGTGCGAAGAGCATCATTGGCGGCGGCGACAGCGTGAAGGCGCTCAACAAGGCCGAACTGGGCGACAAGGTGACGTTCATGAGCACTGGTGGTGGCGCGAGTTTAGAATTTTTGGAAGGTGCAGTTTTACCGGGCGTGGCGGCGTTGAGCGACCAAGGTGGCTGCTGCTGCTCGCACTGAGCGGAATGTTCGAGAATGCAGACGATTTAAAGACATGAACAAAGAACGTAAGTTGATTATTGCGGGCAACTGGAAGATGAACAAAACCGTTGCCGAGGCACTGGCATTGGTCAAGGACTTCAAACTGGAATTGGCCAATATCAGGGAAGTGGACATTGTCATCTGCCCGCCATTCACCGCGCTGGAATCGGTGTCCAAGGCTGTGATTGGCGACCCGAACATCCGGCTCGGCGCGCAAAACATGAGCGAAAACAATTTTGGCGCGTTCACCGGTGAGATTTGCGCCGGAATGCTCAAGGAATTTTCCGTGCGCTACGTCATCCTCGGCCATTCCGAACGCCGTCAATATCAGAAGGAATCTAATGCACTCGTCGCCAAAAAGGCGGCGGCGGCCCATGCGGCTTCACTCAAGCCGATAATCTGCGTCGGTGAAACGCTTGCCGAACGCGAAGCCGGACAAACGGAAAAGGTTTTGGAAACTCAAGTGCGGGGATCTCTTGCCGGTCTGACGAAAGAACAAATGGTTGAAACCATCGTTGCCTACGAACCGGTCTGGGCGATTGGTACCGGTAAAACGGCAACTTCGGCCCAGGCGCAGCAGGCGCACACTTTTATTCGCGCCGTGCTGGCAAAGATGTTCGATAATGCCATTGCCAAAAAAGTCCGCATTCAATATGGCGGGAGTGTAAAGCCGGCGAATGCGCGCGAGTTGATGGGCCAGCCGGATGTGGATGGTGCGCTTGTTGGCGGCGCATCGCTGGAAACCCGAAGTTTTGCTGACGTCATTAAAAATTCGATATAAAGTTGGTTATGAGTTTCATCATTGGAATTCTGACGGTTTTGCTGGTGTTGAACTGCCTGCTGTTGATTTTGCTGGTGCTGATTCAATTGCCGAAAAAAGACGCGGGTGTCGGCATGGCTTTTGGCGGCGGGGCGGCTGATGCATTGTTTGGTGCGGGTTCAGGTAATGCGTTGACCAAAATCACAAAATACGCCACGGTGATTTTCTTCGCACTGGCCTTGTTTCTCGGCCATTTGGGAAACGTGCTGCATCAATCCGGCAGCGCTTCGGAGTTTGAAAAGCAGGTGCAACAAAGACAAATGCAGGCGCCGATTAAGCAGCCGCCGCCCCCTTCACAACCCGTGGCAGCGCAAACGAACAACTTGCTGTCGATGCCGTTGACGTCACCAACCAGTGTGCCGGTGCCTGCGCCGACAAACATGCCTGCCGAGCCGACCCAATCGAAATAACGTGACGAAATAACGCGATGGCCATTTTCAAACGCGCCCGACAGGTTTTCCCGGGAGCGTTTTTTTGTTTCGGACGTTGTTGTGGCCTCCTGGGTTGCGCGATCATTTGCCTTCTGTTTTCAGGTTGTATACGCCATGAACCCTCCGCCGACATCACCATCATCAACGGCGGCGAACCCGAATCACTCGACCCGGCCATCATTACCGGCCAGGTTGAAATGCGCATTGTCATCGGTCTGTTTGAAGGATTGACACGGCTCGATCCAAAAACCGCACACGCAATCCCGGGTCTGGCCGAACGCTGGGATATTTCACCGGACGGACGCCTTTACACGTTTTATTTACGTACCAATCTGGTCTGGTCCACCGGCGAACCCATCACGGCGGACGACGTGGTTTACTCGTGGATACGCGCACTCGCCCCGGCGACGGCATCCGATTACGCCGGGCAGCTTTTTTATCTGAAGCACGCGGAGGATTTCAACGCGGGCAAAATCAAGGACCCATCGCTCGTGGGGGTTCGCGCGCCGGACCCGTTCACCGTGCGTGTGGAATTGAGCCAGCCCACGGCATTTTTCCTCGACCTGTGCGCGCTCCCGATACTGTATGTCGTGCCGCGCCAGACGATTGAAAAATATGGGGACCGGTGGTTGATGGCCAGGCCATTGCCGGGCAGCGGGCCGTATACATTGGCTTACTGGCGGCTCAACGACAAAATCCGGCTGCAAAAAAACCCGCGTTATTGGGACGCGACGAACACCCAGTCCGATATCATTGACATATTGCCTGTCGGCTCTCCGAACACGTCATTGAACCTTTACGAACGGGGCCAGGCGGATATCGCGTGGGACAAGGATCTCGTGCCGGAACAACTGATGGACATTTTGATCAAACGGCCGGACTTCCACACGTTCAATTATCTCGGCACTTATTTCATCCGTTTTAACGTGACGCACAAACCATTCGACGACCCGCGCGTCCGGCGCGCGCTGGCACTGGCCATCGACAAGAAGCGCATTGTAAAAAAAATCACGAAAGCCGGCGAACAACCCGCGTCGCACCTCGTGCCCGACGGCACGGCTCATTACACTTCGCCCGAAGGACTCGGCTACGATCCGGTGCTGGCGCGGAAGTTGTTGGCCGAGGCTGGTTATTCCGGCGGCAAGGGGTTTCCACATTTTGAATATGTGTTCAGTGCTCCTGCTTCCGGCGGGGATAAAATCCATGAAAACATCGCCATCGAATTGCAACAGATGTGGTGCGACGAGCTTGGCATTCAAATGGACCTGCGCCAGCTTGAGGCAAAAATCTTTTACAACGCGCAATCGCATCTGGATTTCGATCTCTCGCGCTCCAGCTGGATCGGCGATTACGATGACGCGAACACGTTTCTGGGATTGTTCATGAGCAACGACGGCAACAACCGCACCGGTTGGAAAAATACCCGTTACGACGCGCTCATCCGCGAAGCCAACGAACAGAACGATTTGAAAATGCGTGAAAAACTTTTCCGACAGGCTGAAACAATTCTCGTGCGTGATGAAGTGCCCATCATTCCATTGTTTTTTTACGTCGGCGTGAATTATTTCAACACGAACAAGATTCAGGGCATTTACGAAAACATCCTTGACGTCCACCCGTTGCAGGCGATTCGTAAAGTCAGTCGAGAGTCGAGAGTCGAGGGTCGAGGGCCAAACTGACAACCGGAGCCATCATATGAAAACGCGATTCCGTTTTGAGAAGCTGGAAGTCTGGCAGGAAGCCAGAAAGATCAATCAAGTTATTTACCGGCTCACCCGCAAATTCCCACGAGAGGAATTATTCGCCATGACGTCGCAAATCCGCCGCGCTTCCGTTTCCGTCTCGTCCAACATTGCGGAAGGTTCCGGCCGAAATTCAGACAAGGACTTCGCGCACTTTCTTGAACAATCTTACGGTTCGCTCATGGAAGTGGCATCGGTTTTTTATTTGGCGTTAGATGAAGGTTATGTGACCGAAAACGACCTCGACCCGCTCTTTGACGAAATCGAGAAGCTAGCAAAACGCACCGCTTCTCTGAACCGTTCACTTTTCATTCCAACTTCGAAAACGCCATTCAACCGTACCAAGTCTTCGGCTCTCGACCCTCGACGTTCGACCCTCGACTGAAATGTATTTCATCAAACGCCTCATCTTTGCGGTTCCGCTGCTGTTGGTCATCAGCGCGCTGGCGTTTGTGCTTGTGCGTCTTGCGCCGGGCGGGCCGTTTGACCGCGAGCGCGCGCCGGCTTCGCCGGAAATCGAGCAAAATCTAAAGGCCAAATATCATCTCGACGAGTCAATGGGGAAACAATACCTGCGCTACCTCGGCGATTTGGCACACGGCGACTTTGGTCCGTCGCTCAAATATCGCAGCCACACCGTCAATGACATCATTGCGCAAGGATTGCCGGTTTCCATGACTCTTGGTGCGCTGGCGTTTGGATTTGCAATGGGCCTCGGCTTGCTGGTCGGTTTTTTTACAGCAGCCACGCGCGGACGTTGGGGGGATTATGTGGGAAGTTTTCTGGCTGTGCTCGCCGTGTGCGTGCCTGCCTTTGTCATCGCGCCGCTGCTGATCATGACGTTCGCCATCAAATTAAGGTTGCTGCCGGTCGCGCTGTGGGAATCTCCATTGCACATGATTTTGCCAACGATCGCGCTCGGTTCTTATTTCGTCGGTAAAATCGCGCGCCTGTTCCGTGAAGGAATGCTGAACGTGATGCAATCCGAATTCGTCACCGCCGCCCGTGCCAAAGGTCTCGCCGAAAACGCCCTGCTGTTCAGACACGCCTTTCGTATCGCCGTGTTGCCGGTCATTTCCTATTCCGGCCCGATGCTGGCCGATTTGTTGACCGGCTCGTTCATTATCGAAAACATTTTTCAAATTCCAGGCATCGGCGTGTTTCTCGTGAACGGTGCGCTCAACCGGGATTACACCGTCGTTGTCGGACTCGCGCTGCTTTACGCGATTCTGCTTATCGCGCTCAATCTCATTGTGGACTTTGCCTATACCTTGCTCGACCCGCGCGTCAAATATGAGTGAACAAATCGAACCACACCTTTCGCCTGGCCAACGCGCATGGCGTCGCTTCAAAAAGAATCGCGCCGCCATCTTGAGTGCCTGGTATCTCATTGCGCTGTTATTTGTGATTGTCGCGTGGCCAATTGTTCTAAAAATTGCCGGCGGGGCTTTTGCCCAAACTCACTATCCAAACCAGCTTTCCGACGCGCAATTCGCCCTGCCGGGCGCGCAACACTGGTTCGGCACGGACATTCACGGACGCGACGTTTTTTCGCGCGTCCTGTTCGGCGCGCAAATTTCCCTGCTCGTCGGCGTCGTCGGCGCAGGTGTGAGTTTGATTATCGGCGTTTTGTGGGGTGCGATTGCCGGTTACGCAGGCGGTCGCGTGGACAGTTTTTTGATGCGAATCGTGGACGTGCTGTATTCGCTGCCTTCAATCATTTTCGTCATTGTGTTGATTACAACGCTGGGCGAATGGATGAAGCAATCGCACTTTGTCGAAAACTCGCCGGCATTGTCCGGCGGATTGCGTGTGATTTTGTTGTTCGTTGGTCTCGGTGCGGTTTCGTGGCTGACCATGGCGCGAATCGTGCGCGGACAGGTTCTCTCGCTGCGGACGCGCGCGTTTGTTGAGGCGAGTCGCACACTCGGCGCAAAGCCGGCTTGGATTCTGGCCCGGCACATTATCCCGAACATTTTCGGCATCGTCATCACGTATCTCGCGCTGACGATGCCGGCCATCATTCTTTACGAATCGTTTTTGAGCTACCTCGGCCTTGGCGTGCAGCCGCCGATGGCGAGTTGGGGCACGCTCATCGCGGAAGGCGTTTCGCAAATCAATCCGATCCGGATTTATTGGTGGCTGATTGCGTTTCCCGGCGGTGTGCTGGTGACGACGCTGCTGGCGCTGAATTTTCTTGGCGACGGCCTGCGCGACGCGTGGGATGTGAAAGGAAAATGAAGAATGCAGAGTGATGAATGATGAAACCGACCATTTAAGTCCGAGAAGGTGAGTGCTTTCTGCCTTCTACATTCTGCATTAACTCCCGAATCCGCCATTTCAAAAACGCCGAGCAATGTCGCGGCGTAGCCTTGTTTCGCGACGGCCAATATGCATTGAATTCCTTGTCCAGTTTGCGCAATTCGCGGATGCCATTTTGCGCCAACCGTTTCGCCACTGATGTTTTGCCCGCCGCCTGCGCCTGTTGCCACAGCATGAATTGGCACGACTGGGCGGCCATGCGCGCGGCCAAATCCAGTTCCTGCGCGGAAATCAAGGTAGGGCGGGCTGTCCCCAGCCCGCCGTTTTCGGCGCGGTACGGAGACCGCGCCCTGCCACTGTGTTGGAGAAGCGGCGCCAAAACCTTCCGCTGCTTCTCAATTTCCTTCAAAGTAGCGCGAATGTTTTTGCCTGAAATGCGCGCGTGATATTTCAATCCGTTCCGGCAAAACAATTCACGCTGTTCCGGTGGCGGCGCGGCGACGACTGCGCCCAGTGGGGTCAGGTTGGGTTCGGTGTAGCCGAGCTTGCGGTGAGCATGACCGAGCGCAAACGCGGCTTTTGCGATGCGTCCGGTCGAATCGTCAAAAACATCGCGGCTTAAAACCGGCGCGAGCAGTTTTTCATCAAAGGTTTTCGCGCACCAGCCCATTGCCGCGCCAGCAAGGTAAGGAAGATAACTCACAGCAAGCGGTTGCGGATGACCGCCGTCGCCCCAATCGGTGACGAGATAACCGATGGCGCTGAATTTTTTCCCAGCTTTGGCGGCAGAGCGCAAATTCGCCAGTGCGTTGTCGTGCCGGCCAATCAACGTCTGCCAAGACGAAGTGCCGGGACAGACGTAAAACGGAATTTTCGCCATCGCAAATTTTGCAGCTTCTTTTTCAAACGGGTGGTTTGCTTCGTAGCCCCAATTCAGGGCGATAGCGTCGCGGGGCAATTTTTTGATAAGTTCGGGATAACGCAAAATGATGTCGCCCCAAAACATCGTCCGTTTACCACGTGAGGAAACTTCCTGATGAATTCTTTTGAGAAAATCGAGGTAAAACCGGCCTTTGCCTTTGGCTTCGCAAAGTTTTCTGCTTTGGCCGCGCCCCAAATCCCACGTCTCGTCGCAACCGACGTTGAAAAACCGGCTCGAAAAGTTTGGCAGCAATTCGTCGTAGAGCCGGCGCAGAAAAGGCAGGGTGCCGGGATGATTCGGCGCAAGCGTCGTTGGTCGGCGGACGAATCCGCCTGAATCGTCTTTGTAAGGCTCGGAAACCTCGGCGAGTTTTTTTAGGCGCGGATGTTTGAGGAAATGTCGCAAGTGACCGAAGGAATTCTGGTTCGGCACGAGGTCAATGCCGAGTTCACGGCAACGCAGATCGAGCTTGCGGATTTCCTCGCCGGTCAGTGCGCCCCAGCTTCGCCAGACGGATTTGTATTTGCGATAGGCAAACGTGTGCTCTGTGTAGAGTTGGAATTCGTTGATTTTGAGATCGGCAAGATGCTCAACCAGTTCGAGCAGTGTTTCGAGTTTGGGCACGCGACCGCGCGAAATATCGAGCATCACTCCACGGCGCGGAAAATCTGGCCAGTCGCGGATTTTCAAGCAAGGTAGGCGAAGTGGGACAGACGTTCTCGCCTGTGAGTTCACAGACCGGAGGTCTGTGCCACGAGCGCATTCGCGGACAATCTGTCGCAACGTGGCGGTGGCAGCACGCAGGCCACCAATTTTGCGGAACGAAATTTCAATTCCGTTTTTATCAATCGTTAGTGTGTAACCCTCGGGATGGGCAGGGATATCGCGCCGCGATGTCCGAATAATTTTCAAAACAGGCCGGACGCCTCGGCGAGGCGTCCCTACCTTTTTCGGCAGCGTGAACGTGCCGCAAAGATATTTCAGCGAGCGAGGGCAGGGGAGTAAAACTAAACTGTTGGTTTTGAATTTTGAGTTTTGAGTTGGACTCATGGTCTCAAGATTCGACTGAAAATTTGGAATTCAAAACTCAAAACTTATTTTGTGGCAATCATCCTGCTTTTCCGCGCGTAATTGAACAAGCCGCCGGCGTCCACGACTGGGCGCACGTCGCCAAGCGGTTTGAATTTAAAAATCTTGCCGGTCGCTTTGACTGTGACCGTGGCCGCGTCGAGGTCAACGGTCACGATGTCGCCGGTTTTCAGCGTATCGCAAAGGCGTTCGGTGAGTTCGCAGGGATACAGTTCGCCGGTAGCAACGGAGTTGCGGAAGAAAATGCGCGCGAAACTCTCAGCCAAAACGATTTTGCAACCCGCCGAACCCAGGGCAATCGGTGCGTGTTCACGCGAGCTGCCGCAGCCGAAATTTTTTCCGGCAACGATAATCGGATATTCGCTGTCGAGTTGGCCCTCCTTGACAAAGCGCGTCGGGTAGAGCGATTCAGGCAGGCCGGCAAGCGCGTAGCTGCCGAGTTTCTCGTATTCGTCGGGAATCGTTGGGACGAGCGTCAGATACCGCGCGGGAATAATTTGATCGGTGTCAATGTTATCGCGCACCACGTAAACCGGTCCGGTAAAAATGGATTGCATGGTGGAAATGTGCGGGGTAGTGAAGCGGTTTTCAACCAGAATTCGAGGATTCGGCGACAACCAGGTCCACTGGTTTGCTGCCGCCGGCTTACGGTTCACCTAGTGCTTCGCGCAGTTTTGCCATCAAGGCCATTGCTTCATAGGGCTTTTCGATGAATCCAGCCGGTTGATGGTCGGCAAAACGTTTGGTAATTTCCTGTTCACTGTAACCGCTGGCTATGATGACCTGCACGTCCTTGCGGATGCGGCGCAGTTCGCGATAAGTCTCCTCGCCGTCCATGTGCGGCATTGTCATATCCAGCAAAACGCAAACGATATTTCTACCATGCTTCTGGAATAGTTTTATTGCCTCGCGTCCATCGGTTGCAGCGAGCACGTGGAACCCATGGCGTTCTAACATAATCTTGGCTACATTAAGGACCTCTGCTTCGTCTTCCACCACAAGAATGGTACCGCCGCCACGCCAAAGTTTGGGTGGCACCCCCGCTTCCGGGTGCGTGTCAGTATTTGATGAGGCGGGAAACAACACTCTGAAAGTTGATCCCTTGCCTGGTTCGCTGGTTATTTTAATGGCGCCTTTATGCTGCCGCATAATGCCAATAACTGCGGCCAGCCCCAAACCTCGTCCGGTGAATTTGGTGGTGAAGAATGGCTCGAATATCTTAGGCAGGGTCTTGGAGTCGATGCCGCATCCCGTATCTGCGACTTCGATATAGACGTATTTGCCGGGTGGCGGAGGTTTAATCGGATAACTCTCGTGCAAATAAGTTTGATCGCACTGTATACTGCCTGTGGAAATGGAGATGATTCCCTCCTTACTGCCGATTGCCTCCGAGGCGTTGATAACCAGGTTCATGACCACTTGACGCACTTGGGCGGGGTCGGCCTCGATGGAGGGCAGATTTTCTTCAAAGTCACAGCGTAACATGGCTTTCTTCGAGATGGAAACCTGCAGCATATGGATCAGTTCCTGCGCAAGACGCGAGAGGTTGATCAGTTTCATGACGAAGCTGCCCCGGCCTGAGTAAGCGAGCATTTGCCGACAGAGCTCCGCCGCCCGGTGGGATGCACTGTCAATTTCCAGCAGATTCTCGCGAGCGGGAGATTCCGGAGACAAATCGGCCAACGCGAGATTGGCATGGCCGAGAATAACCGTGAGCAAATTGTTGAAATCATGGGCAATGCCGCCCGCCAGAATGCCGAGACTCTCCAGTTTCTGCGCCTGCTGCATCTGCACCTCCAAATTGCGCCGTTCTTCTTCCATGCTTTCGGCAATAACGACTTGAGAAGCGACATTGGCCAGGTCCTCCAAAAGATGTTCCACATCAGGAAGAATTGCCTGCTTGCTGAAGAGCGCCAACACTCCGATCGGCTTCCCATCCGTGGAAACGAGTCTGTAACCCGCAAACGATACCAAGCCGAGCGACCTTGCCCAATCACGATCGTGGACACGGAGGTCATTTGTGACATCATTGGTGATGAATTTTTCCTCCTCGCCGGAGGCGACCCGGCCGATTTTATAGCAACCAAAAGGAACTCTTCGATGGGTGCCGTCAATGCGAGTGTAACGTCCTGAACTGGCGATTAAATGAAGACAATGGTTCCGGTCCCGGCAGACGTTCGGGCCTTCGGTAACCGTGGCGTGACGACACCCGTTTTTACAGAGATCGGCCTCTTTGATCAGCCAAATCCGGGCAAAGTCAGCACCAAAAATGCTAACCGCCCCGTCAGTGATAAGTTTGAGTTTTTTGTTGATGCCGCCTGCTCCAAGAAGCTGGTGCTTCAAAGAACTCAGCTTTACAATACGCTCTTCACTTATTCGCTTTGCTTCCTCCGCCTGTTTGCGTTCGGTGATATCACGAATAACCGAAAGAATAACAACACGGTCTTGCATCTGGAAAATCTGCGCGTTGATTTCCACCGGAATACGGCGGCCATCCTTGGCAACGTGTGTCTGTTGAAAGAGCAACTTTTTATTGCGTTTCAGTCTTTCCATGATCGCCCGTGGGTCCACGGTGGATTCCGGCGCATCAATATCGCGGACCGTCAGGCGCAGTAATTCCTCGCGAGTATAACCCAACCGCTGGCAGATGGTATCGTTCACGGCTAGAAACCGTCCCGGTAAGTCGTCGTTTGTAATATCATGCACAAACACCCCGTCACTAATGCCCTCAAACAGCAGGCGATAACGTTTTTCGCTTTCCCGCAATGCTTCTTCCGTTCGTTTGCGCTCTGTTACATCAATGCAGACCCCTGACATTTGGTAGGCCTTGCCTTGCTTATCGCGCCGGCACGCGCCCATGTCGTGCCACCAAATATAACTGCCGTCTTTTCGCTTCACGCGATATTCCACGTCGTAAGGAGTTCCTTTTTCGAGATGTTTCTCCAATACCTGAAATTCCAAATCGCGATCGTCAGGATGGACGATTTCCTCCCATTTTTGTAAAGTGCGTGGGAAAGTGCCATGTTCATAACCGAGCATGGAGTCCACAGTGCTGGACCACTCCAGTCTGCCGGTTGTCATATCCCATTCCCACAATGCAATGTTGCCCGCAATTGATGCCCGCTCCAACCGCTCCTTTTCGACGCGCAGCGATGCCTCTGCCCGTTTGCGCTCGGTCACGTCCCGGAAACTCCACACCCGGCCCACTGGTCGGCCTTCAATGCGTTGCGGGAGTGAGTATCGCTCAAATAGCCGGCCATCTTTGAATTCCAACGTATCAAAGCTTTCAGCCTCCGGTTGCGCGTATAACTGATTTACCTTGGCGAGAAACCCTTCAGGATCCTTAAGTTGATCCAGAATAAATGCCCGCACCTGCTGGATACTTCGGGACGTGATAATCGTTTCGGGTATATGCCACAATTGTGTGAACCGTTTGTTAAACCCCACGATTTTGCCATGGCTGTCTACTACAAGAATTCCATCGGCTGTGGACTCCAGCGTTGCTCGCAAAAGGGAGACAGACTGTTCGCGCGCCTCCTCCGTGCGTTTACGCTCAGTAACGTCAGCGAAAAAGCCTACCACTACATCTTCCTGCCCGGCAACATGGAGGCGCGCGGCGGTAATATCGGTGAACAACACCGCACTATCCTTGCGACGGCAAGGGGTCGCCTCGACCGAGATCTTTTCATCCCGCACCATCGCGGCAAAGTCGGCTTCCACTTGCGCCAGCGCCTCCGCCGGATGAATGTCTGCCACCCTCAGTTGAAGCAATTCCGCCTCCGTGTACCCCAGCATCCGGCAAATAGCAGGGTTGGCGTATAAAAAACGATGTGTTTGAATGTCTGCCATCAAAATACCCTGCGGGCAGCCGGTAAATAGAGCCCAATACAATTCGCGCGACTCGCGCAGCGCTTTCTCCGCCTGCTTTCGCTCGGTAATATCATATACTGTGGAGCGGCTCATTAGATAATCGCCCTTTTCATCCAGGATGGCACTGGCACTGATCAGCACCGGCATAACCGAACCGTCTTTGCGGACCAGCTCAAGCTCCAGATCCTTGACCCAGCCGCGTTGTCGCAATATCGGAAAAGTCGCTTGAAATGTCTTCCGGCTTTCCGGGGTTATGATTTCGGTAAGCTTTTTGCCGATGATTTCGTCCCGTGTGTAACCGAGCCAGGCCAGTTCGGTGTCATTGATGCGGACGAGGACGCCGTTCTTGTCCAGTGAATGATAGCCACACGGAGCCTTGTTATAGAGATCCTTGATTTCTTCCGCTGACTTTCGCAGCACCTCCTCCGCCGACTTGTACTGCGCCTCCGCTATTTCCAATCCGACCACGCGGCGGCGCAAGGCAGCCAATTCGTCCAGGGGGGTCATCTCGGGCGCGCCCTGTGCATTTTTGTTGCGCTTTCTCAACTGATGGAATGCCAGCTTAACATTAACCGCCAATGCCTGCAACACTGACAAATCGGTTTTGAGAAGGCATAGGCTGCGGATTGCCCGTTGGCCTTCCGCCTTGCCCCGAATGCACCCACTTCTATAATGCGCCTGTGCTCGACATCAAATTGATCCGCGAAAAACCCGATTTTGTGCGTCAACGTCTCGCCACGCGCGGGGCAGGGGATGAAACTCACATTGATGAGTTGCTCAAGCTTGATGAGCAACGCCGAAAAATTCTGGCGGAGGTCGAATCGCTTAAGGCGCAGCGCAATCGCGTGTCGAAGGAAATTGGTGTGCTCATGGCGCGGAAGAAAACCGCCGAGGCCGAAGCGAAGAAGGCGGAGATGCGCGGGTTAGGTGACCGTATCGCTGCGCTGGACAAACAAGCAGCGGAGGCAGAATCAGCGCGCGATGCGCTCATGTTGCGACTGCCGAATCTGCCGCACGAATCGGTCAAAGTTGGCAAAAGCGCGGAAGATAACCCTGTGGTTCGGGTTTATGGTGGGAAGGCGACTTTCACCTTCAAACCGAAGTCGCACATTGAACTTTGCGAGTTGCTCAAGCTCGCGGATTTCGCGCGCGCGGCGAAACTTTCCGGCAGCGGTTTTATTCTCTACACGAATTGGGGGGCGCGGCTGGAACGGGCGCTGATTCAATTTTTGCTCGACCTGCACATTCATGAGCACGGTTACGCGGAGGTGTCGCCGCCGTTCATGGTCGGACCGCACTGTCTCGAAGGCGTGGGGCAATTCCCTAAATTCAAAGACCAGTATTACGGCGTGGCCGAGGGCGACGACAAAGAAAAGCTCGGCAAATTGTATTTGGTTCCGACCGCCGAGACGCCGGTCGCAAACATTCATCGGGAGGAAATATTAGCCGAGCGCCAGCTCCCGATCCGTTACTGCGCCTACACGCCATGTTTTCGCGGTGAAGCGGGCGCGGCGGGTGTCGGCACGCGCGGGATGATTCGCGTGCATCAATTCGACAAGGTCGAGTTGATCAAAATCGTCAAGCCGGAACACGGTTACGACGAATTGGAAACAATGGTCGCGGACGCCGAGCGCGTGCTGCAATTGCTCGGCTTGCATTATCGCGTGCTTTTGCTGTGCACGGGCGACATGGGGTTCGGCAGCGCCAAGACTTACGACATCGAAGTCTGGGCGCCGGGGCAGGGGAGTTATCTCGAAGTTTCGAGCTGCTCGAATTGCGAGGATTTCCAGGCGCGCCGGATGAATATGCGGTTCAAAACGGAATCGGGCGAAAATAAATTTCCGCACATTCTCAATGGCAGCGGCACGGCGCTGGCGCGACTGTTTGTCGCGCTGATTGAAACGCATCAACAGCCGGACGGCAGCGTGCTCATTCCCAAACCGCTGCAACCTTATCTGAAAACGGACAAAATCTCCGCTTAAGGCACAAATTTTATTACCACAAGAATGCACAAAATGCACAAAAATGTTTTTGCGTCTTTTGCGCCTTTTTGTGGCGATGCTTTATGAAAATTCTACTGGCCGGCAGCGAAGTTCATCCGTTCTCCAAAACTGGCGGGCTGGCTGACATGGTGGGCGCGCTGGGCAAGGCGCTGGCGCGTGCGGGTCACGAGGCGCGAATTGTCATGCCGCTGTATCTCGACGTCCGCGAGCAATTCCCCGGAATGCGGCGCGTGGACTGGCAGTTTGATTTGCCATTGGGTCAGCGTCGCGTTCAGGCGGAATTATGGTTACTGGAAATTGAAAAGGGACTGACGGTTTACTTCATTCATCGGCCGGAATTTTATTACCGCGCCGCGTTGTATCAGGAAGACGATGTCAGCTACGGCGACAACGCCGAACGATTTATTTTCTTTTCAAAGTGCGTCGCGAATCTGGCGCGTTATCTGCCGTGGCGACCGGACATCGTCCACATTCATGACTGGCAAACCGCGCTGGTGCCGGCGTTGATGTTGCACCAGCATCAGGCGGAAGGGTGGGGGAATCCGCCGCCGACGTGCCTGACGATTCACAACCTTGCGTATCAGGGGATATTCCCGGCATCGGCATTCGCCCTGACAAATTTGCCGGCATCGTTTTTTACAGTCGAAATCTCGGAATTTTACGGTCAACTGAATTGCTTAAAGGCCGGAATAGTCCTGGCCGATGTCATCACAACGGTCAGTCGCCGTTACGCGCGCGAAATCACCACTGAGGAATTTGGCTTCGGACTGGATGATGTGTTGCGCAAGCGACAGGATCGTCTGTTCGGAATTCTTAACGGTGTGGATTACGACGAGTGGGATCCGGCGCACGATCCGTTTCTGCCGCACCCTTATTCTGTCAGGCAACCGGCGGGAAAAAAACTCAACAAACTTGCTTTGCAAAAGGAATTAGGCCTGCCGGTGGCGGCAGATGTGCCGTTGTTTGGCACAATTTCACGCCTCGCGGAACAGAAAGGCGTGGACATCCAACTCGGCGCGCTCGAAGAAATGTTGAGCACAGACATGCAATTCGTTTTGCTTGGGAGCGGTTCACCGGCATACGAACGCGGTTATCACAAACTCGCACGGCGCTTCCCATCCAAAGTCGTGGCGCGGGTGAGTTACGATGAAGGCTTGGCGCACCGCATTGAGGCGGCAAGCGACTTTTATGTGATGCCGTCGCGTTATGAGCCAAGCGGTTTAAATCAAATGTATAGCCTTCGTTATGGCGCGATTCCCATCGTGCGCGCCACCGGCGGCCTCGACGACAGCGTGGTTGATTTCACAGAAGACACAAAGGATGCCAACGGGATTAAGTTCCAGGAATATTCAACCCGCGCTCTTGCAAAAGCGATTCGCAAGGCGCTGGCGCTTTACCAACAACCCGATTTGTTGCGGCGGTTTCGCCACAATGCCATGAAGGCCGATTTCCCATGGGAGCAGACCGTGTGTGAATATTTGAGAGCCTATGAATCGGCTCAAAGATTCTAGGAAGCGTTCAAGGCTTTTTTTGAAGAAATGCTCACTTGTGGGTGAAATTCGTCGCGTTGAATGAGATTGACGAAGCGTTGGGCCCGCTTGGCCACACAGGTGTCTGGATGATCCACTTTTGCAGGTGCATTCCACAAAACGTAAAATTCGAAGTCGGTTGGCTGGCGTCCGTGGATTTTCTCGAATCGTTCCACACGCGCTTGCATGATGTCTCGGGCGGCAGCCAACGCGGCTCTCGGATTTTGTGGATTGCCACCTGGCCAAATCTCCGCGCGAATTTGAAAACGCGATATTTCCCCGTAGGAACCTATCGCACTGTCGTTGTCACCGGTTTCAAGCATTGAGAGGGCTGTCCACCGATCCATTCCTGAAGCGCTATAAACCACCCCCAACGCGGCCAGTGCACACATGGCCGATTTGAATTTCATCGTAATGGTAAACTTTAGGAGATACCATGCTGTTCGTCAAATGTTGTTGCATAAAAATTCAACAAAAAACAGGTAACATTTTAATTGTAAAGAACTTGCGAAAAGACACAGGTTTTTATTGATTTTGAGGCCTTTATGGAGTTTTGTTGATTTACAAGGAGTTACAAGGAAGCAAGGTTCAGGCAAAAATATGGTTTTTTAACAACGGGAAGAAGCTTCTCGATAAGTAGTAGCATCACGGTGACAAAGGACGATTTGCATAAATGCCAGTCAAACCTCAGTTTATTCGCGGACTAAATGAAAGCTTGAACTCCAACAATCGGCCAAAGTGCGCGTCTGGCGGGGTAAAAAGTTGCAAACATCAAGTTTCCTTCAGCTTTGGCACGGAATCTTCTGCATCCGGAGGCATGAATACAATCCAAGAATTCAAGTTTGCCTGCCCGATATGCCATCAACATATTATATGCGATCCAGATACGGCTGGGATGCAGATTGAGTGTCCAAGCTGTTGGAAGACAATCGTTGTCCCAAAATCAACCAAAACGACGGGCACAAAACTGATGTTGCAGGGCATGCAGACCAGGGTAAGACCTACCTTGCCGATGATTGTAACAGGTTCCCAAAGAATCACTGCCGTGCCGCAGATGGAGCGAGCGTCAATGCTGTTGCTGGCTGCCGCGGCCACCGCCGTGCTGATCATCGCGGGCATGATTTTTTATCATAGTAACGCATGGTCTTTGTGAAATAGTCCAAACTTGGTGAGAGCTGATTCGAGAGCAAAATGGCCATCATGCCTTGAGGAGAGTTCTTGGCCCGGATGGGGGCGGGCAATGCGTTTCGGCTCACACGTCTCAAGAATCTTCACTGCGAACGTCTTGCGAATAGTTCGTAGCTCACCGTTGTGAGGAAATCACCGACACCGGATTTCAACCCGGCTGACCAGCCAAACTGGACCTACGAGACCGCAGAAACTTGTCCACTACTGAAATAAGTTTTTCCACTTTCAAAGGCTTCTTGAGGAATTCGTTGCAGCCTGACTCCAATGCGGCCACCCGGTCAAGCTCGCCGCTCAAGCCCGTCAGCATGATAATTGGCACGGAAGCCGTTCGGGGATCTTTTCGCAAAGTTTGGCAAATATCGAACCCGTTTATGTCGGGCAACATTAAGTCCAGTATAATCAAGTCGGGCAATATCGAACGGGTTTTTACGAGAGCGTCACCGCCATTGGCAGCCGTGCCAATCGCAAAACCTTCCTTTTCCAGAACCAAACGAATTATTTCAAGCTGGTCTGCGTTATCCTCTACAACAAGTATTTTCCCTCGCACAAAAAATAAGAGATTGGTTAAAAAACTCACCAGAAATACAGCAGAAACAATGCCATCAGGGGAAAGCTCGAGGGCAGTTACAAAATTGGCGAAAAACAATGTTTGAAGCATGCGTGTCAACAAAAATTTACACTACTGTCCAGTAAGATTACACCACAAGGGAAAGGCTTTGAGAGTGGACACTTCAATTCCAGTTCACGGTTGACATCCCCGGTGACTTCGAGGCGGTTACAAACAGGGGAGGGGAGCTTCGGTCGTGAAAAAACCGCCGGCACCGGATTTCAACCCCGCTGACTAGCTTTAGAAGACCCACGAGCTTGCAGCAACTTGTCCACTTTTGAAACAAGTTCTTCCTCTTTGAAAGGCTTCGTGAGGAATTCGTCGACGCCAGAATCAAACCCGGCCAACCGGGCAAACTGGCTGCCCCAGCCCGTCACCATGACAATCGGCATAGAAGCTGTCAGGGAATCTTTTCGCAAAGTTTCGCAAACATCAAACCCATTTATGCCAGGCAACTTTAAGTCCAGTACAATCAAATCCGGCGATATTAAACGGGTTTTTTTGAGAGCGTCCAAGCCATTGGTAGCCGTACCAACTGTAAAACCTGCCGTTTCTAGAACCGAACGGGTCATTTCAAGTTCGTCTTTATCATCCTCTACAACTAGTATTTTCCCTCGCATAAAACAAGAGATTGGTCAAAAAAACACCATCACACCTGAAATTTAGCAGGAACAATGCCATCAGGAAAAGGCTTCGAGGGCAGTTACAAAATTGACGAAAAACAATGTTTGAAGCCGTCAACAAAAAATTCGCGCAACTGTCCAGTAAGATTACATTAGGCCACAGTGGAACAGGCAAAGGAGGGAGGGAAGGCTTCGAGGGTGGCATCAAGGGTCAAGGCGGAAGTCAAACTGTCGCCGACGCCGCAGCTCTATCACGTCACGATGCAGCCAGCGCGGGTTTCCCTTGCCTCTGCGCTCTTGCGGCGCGCGCCGCAGAACGCTCCGCGCCGAAGAACGGCCTTGATGTATACACGTGCAAAAGGTATGCCGGCACAGCGGCAAAACTCCGTGAGGCCATCCAGAGAGTCACAAAAGCCCAAGTGCGAAGTATACACCTGACCCGCGAGTGAATTCCGAGTCTGCAACCAGAGGCTCCGTCGTCCTCAGACACAACCCGGAGATATTCCACCCCTGGACCGTGACTGCATCATTCTAATACAGCTCTGACAGCGTCCAAACGCATAATCTGCCAATTTTCATCGCAAAACTCAAAGATGCATCAATTGAATATAACAAACATTGTGCATCATTAATTCATCCAAGATACAACATTGAGGAGGGCATGATCATTTAGTCGCATGACAATGCTTGGTTTCAGACTCGTGTGGGTGGAGTAGTCCGCGTTTCTTTCCTGGGTCGTCTTGGCACTGTTGATGCTTTTCGTGACGGGTGTGAGTCTCATGGTATCGGGTTTTAAATCTTTGCGCGGCGTTTGGCCTCCGGACTTGGGATTTTGGCCAACTCATTCCCCTGCCCGTGCTGCGCCGCGCAATCTCCCATCGTTTTATGAATGAAGAATCCCTAATGATTTGCTCGCATGACGGTGCCTGGTTTCAGTGTCCTGACATAACTGGTCGTGTTCGCACGTTCTTCCTCGGTCATTGTGATTCTTTCAAGGGACTGGCGGACTTTTGTCGTGACGCCGGAATTCCTTTGAGGGTGTTTTCGCGCCAGGCGTCCTCCCATGCGAAGCATCCTGCGGCGCGCACCGCTAGAACGCAAAGGAACGGGAAACCCGTGCTGGTTGCCACGTGATGTGACAGAGCCGTGGCGTCGGCGACAGCTTGACTTCCGCTTGCTCCTGGACGCCACCCTTGAAGCCTTCCCTTTGTGATTTTTATGTTACAGTTGGATTCTTTGTGCTGTTGAATAATTTGGCGGTTTTTCTCACATACCGGCGCGGCAGGATTTTAACCAAAAAAACCAAGAGGCGATTACACAAGCCTGGGATCGCCAAGACCCTGCTCTTGCGGAAAGCGTGATGGCCGCATTGCGCGACTTTTTCGGCGGACATCTTGGGTATCTTTTTTAGCCGCCGCTTTTTTTGAGAATTTGCGACATTGCCGAAGTTGGTCGTAGTCGGACCGGGACACAATGCCGTGACGGTCACGTTTGTGCCGGTGGTTTCCTCGGCAAGCGCCTCCGTAAATGAAAGCACGTAGGCCTTTGTCGCGTGATAAATCGCCATGCCGGGACCGGGCTCAAAACCCGCGACTGAACTGACATTAAGTATTCCACCGCGCCGACGCTGGAGCATGCCAGGAAGAAACAAGCCGGTAAGTTCCGTCAACGCGGCGATATTCACCTGAAGCATTTCGAGTTGCCACTGAAGTGGCAGTTCGGCAAAAGCGCCGAGGGCGCCGAATCCGGCGTTGTTGACCAAAACGTCCACCATGATTCCCCTGCCCTGCAATTCTTTGAAAATGCGCGCCGGAGTTTCCGGCAGGGAAAGATCGGCGGTTAGAACAAGTGTTTCGATTTTATGCGTTTGTTGCAATTCCGCGGCGAGAGACTGGAGCGCCTTTGTGTTGCGGGCTACAAGTACCAACCGGCAACCATCCGCCGCGAAACACTTTGCCAATTCCAGGCCAATACCCGATGAAGCGCCGGTGATTAAAACCGTCTCGTTGGTTGCGGCATTCATTTTCGCGGCGTCAGCTTATTGATTTCCCCATCCAAACCGTTTTGTGATGGGCCAATAGACAAAAGAGGATTTACCGATGACATAATCACATGGGAAACTTCCCCAGTAACGTGAGTCGAGGCTGTTGAAAGTATTGTCGCCCATGGCAAAATAACGGTTTGTTTCCACTGGAAAGTTGTTTCCGGGAGCCAATGCTTCCAACATGGCATGACCGAAGTAATGATTTTCCTGATATCCCAGTTTTTTTTGTCCCGGATGAACTCCCGCAAACCCATACAAATTTTCGAAGTGAGGAGTTGAGGCCGACAGTGGTTGCCCGTCCACGACCAGATGTCCCACGGGAACCTCTGTGCTAAATCTGGGCACGTTTTCAACTTCGTAATCCTGTTTGATGGACAATGTGTCGCCGCCAAGCCCTACAAGCCGTTTGATGTAAAATTCATCTGCCGGAATGCGGAAGCGATCACGCATTTCTTCGGTGATTCCTTCGGTTTCAAAGACGATGATTTCACCGCGCCTCGGCAGGCGGAAATTATAAGTGAGCCGATTCACAAATAAATGGTCGCCGGCGCTGACGCGGAGATTCACGACTTCATCGCCCTTGTGGTACAAATGTCCCCTCCCCCATCCTGCCCGATAGGCCAGCGGTTCTTCCCCAGGCGGAGCTTCACCAAAATCCGGTGGAAACCAAATCGTGTGCGGCACATTGTCTATCCAAAACGTCTGTTCGATGTTGAAAATCAAAAACCGCTCCATTGGACTAATCCGATCAATTACACCATCCGATTCGGCGACGACATGAACATACGAGACACCTTCGAACCACTCCTTGACGCGCTCCCAGCCAGTCGGAATTTTGTAATTGGCATTGCCGGACAAATTTTGTGACGTAACGCCGTAAAGTGTCGGCTGCATTGAGCCGGTGGGGATTTTGAATGGTTGCAGGAAGAACGTGCGAATCCCCATCGCGACCGCCACCGCCACGAGCAATACCTCGACGTTCTCGCGCCACATGGCATTGGGATACGGCTTGAGCCATTTGTTGGCGGCAAATTCAAGCTCCTCCATCTTAATCCGGATTTTGCCATTGTTCGCGCCCTCCTCAATCGCCATTCGCACCTCGTTCATTGCGATCGTTACCGCGGCAATCGCCTGCGGTGAAAGCAGGTCGCGTTGCGCGGACATCCAGTGGCGGACATGTTTACGCATCGCGCACGCCTCGCGAACCGTCTTTGAAAAAAGCCAGCGGATTATCATAAAACACCCTCTGCTCTGACTGATTTTGATTTATTCGTGTTCAGTTTTAATTCCCTTTGCAAAAGGAATATCAAACCTAAATTTGCAAATAACATCAGTGAAAAGGCGGGAACCATTAACAGAACAGTGTCTCTTTCAAATCCGATCAAAGCATTAACTCCTATTTGATTAAGTTTATCGCCAACATGAAGTAATTTTGGGAAAACAATATAGAAAAAACGCGCTGCCATAATCACGCTAGCTATATCAACAAGCATCACTAATAAAGCAGCTATTATCGTCATCTTAATTTTCCTCTCACTGGTTGTTGCGCCGTTCTTTTTCATAGTTTTTCATGCCTTCAGCACTTCGATGAATGCCTCCTGCGGAATGTTCACCGAACCGAACGATTTCATGCGCTTTTTACCTTCCTTTTGCTTTTCAAGCAACTTGCGTTTGCGCGTGATGTCGCCGCCGTAACATTTCGCCGTCACGTCCTTGCGCAATGCGCTCACGGTTTCGCGCGCGATGATTTTGCCGCCGATGGCCGCCTGAATCGCCACGGCGTATTGCTGGCGGGGAATAACTTCCTTGAGCTTGGCGGCGAGGGCGCGTCCCCTGCCCTCCGCCTTGTCGCGATGCACAATGCAGGAAAATGCGTCCACCGACTCGCTGTTCACGAGTATGTCGAGCTTCACCATGTCTGACTCCCGCACACCCGCGCGCTCGTAATCCATCGAACCGTAACCGCGCGTGATGCTTTTAATGCGGTCATGGAAATCAATCAAAATTTCGTTCAGCGGGACCAATGCCGTCAGCATGACGCGGCGCGTATCGAGTGTTTCCGTGTGGTCGAGCACACCGCGCTTTTCGGAAATCAATGCCATCATGTCGCCGATGTTTTCGTTCGGGCAAATCACGAAGGCTTTGACCATCGGCTCCTCGATTTTCCGGATGTAATTCGGCTCGGGCAAAAACACCGGGTTGTCCACGTCCTTCACCGTGCCGTCCGTGAGCGTCACCTTGTAGATGACGCTGGGATACGTCGCGATGATGTCCATGTTGTATTCGCGCCGCAACCGCTCCTGCACGATTTCCAGATGCAACAAACCGAGAAACCCGCAACGAAAACCAAAACCCAGCGCCACTGAAGTTTCCGCCTGATACACAAACGCCGAGTCGTTCAACTGCAGCTTTGCGAGATTCGCCTTGAGATGTTCGTAATCCGCCGTGTTAATCGGATAAATCCCGCTGAACACCATCGGATGGATTTCCTTGAACCCCGCCAGCACCGGCGATGGATTCCGCGCGTCGGTGATGGTGTCGCCCATTTTCACTTCCTGCGGGCTTTTGATGTTGGCCGTGATGTAGCCGGTCTCGCCCACTTCGAGCTTTTCGCGCACATACGGCTTTGGATTGAAACTACCGACTTCCTTCACCTCCACATTTTTGCCTGAATGAAACAGTTTCACCTGCTGTCCGGCTCTTAACTCGCCGTTGAACACGCGGACGTGCGTGACCACGCCTTTGTAAGTATCAAAATAGGAATCGAAGCCAAGCGCCTGCAACGACGGCGCGCCCGTCGGCTTCGGCGGCGGGATGCGCGCGACAATCGCCTCCAAAATTTCGTCAATGCCAATCCCTTCCTTGGCGCTGGCCAAAATCGCGGTGTCGCCGGGAATGGCCAGAATATCCTCAAGCTGTTGCCTGGCTTGCGGGACGTTCGCGTGCGGCAGGTCTATTTTATTGATGACCGGGATGATGGTGAGATTTTGTTTCATCGCCAGATGAACATTGGCAACCGTCTGCGCCTCGACGCCCTGAGCCGCGTCCACCACGAGCAACGCACCTTCGCACGCGCTCAAGCTGCGGGACACTTCATAGGAAAAATCCACGTGCCCCGGCGTATCAATGAGATTGAGCTCATACGTCTCGCCGTTATTGGCCTTGTAAAGCATTGTGACCGGATGCGCCTTGATGGTGATGCCGCGCTCCTTCTCGAGGTCCATCGAGTCGAGCAACTGATCCTCCATATCGCGCGTCGAAATCGTGCCGGTGCGATGCAGCAACCGGTCAGAAAGCGTCGTCTTCCCATGATCAATATGGGCGATGATGCTGAAATTGCGAATGTGCGCTGCGTCCATTTATAAATCTCGAATGTCGAATTTCAGATTACGAATTCAACAGGTCGGAGAAGATAACCGGAAAGCAGGTGAAGAAAAGGAAATTTAACCACGAAGGACACGAATTAACACGAACGGAACGCAGAATTGACGCTGATAAAATTCGCGCGCACACTCGCCGCATGGCAAAGAAAGCCGTTAGTGCAATCGGAGGGGCGAGTTCCACGAGCCCCAAATTAGAAAAGCCTGCAGAGAAGTCAGGGACTCGTATAACTCGTCCCTCCGAAACACGCCAAAAACCCTCCGTGCCCTGACGGTGAAGGAAATCTAGGACGAACAGATTGCAAAGAAGCAGGTATAAAAACTAAATGATAAAGTTATGGCTGAGTTTATCCATTCCACAGAGTCGCACATTGACGGGCCGTTCTTAATTGACCGAGCTCACCTAGAAGCTTTAGACAAGATTCTTAAAGAGGAGTGGAGCCGTTTCAGGGAAAAGCGAAATAAAATGTTAGATCAGTCTGTCGAAGAAAAATTCCAAGAAGAACGTGCGCAATCATTTAACAAAAATGTGACTGATGAAAGGCTTCGTGAAAATATTAGAAGCTATCTCGAAAAAACACATGATTTTCAGGAACGAAAAGAATGTTTTTTATATTTAAGAAATGGTTCAGCTGTAAAAGTGCCAGATTTTGTTACGGCCTTCCGCGAATCAGATCTACAAGATAAAGAACCAAATGGACTTTATGCTGTTCTAGAAAGTGGCGAGCATTCCTGCAAAGTTAAACTTACAGGGCGGAACGCATCACTCGAAGTTGAGGTTGCTCCAAACCGAAACCAATTTGTCCAAGAGACATTGATGGTTCTGAAAAATTGGCAAAATTCTGTTCGCCCACCGAGATGGCAATCGATTTGGGTAAAAATTGTAAGCCTTGGAGTCGCACATTGGTTCATTTGGTTTATGGTGTGCCTTTTCAGCTTAATGTTAATTGAGCAGCAAGCTGAAAACACCCAAGTTCACAAGTATAGCCAAGAAGCAAGTCAACTACTTAATGCCACTAATCTATCGACTGAAAATCAAGGCAAAGCTATACAACTTTTGCTGGCCAAAACTTACGGTTATGCCCCTCAACCGATAAAACGCGAATTTCCTGGCTGGTTTTTTGTGCTCGTTTTTGGGGGATTAGCTTACTGCCTTGCTTTTTCCTTTACTCCTAGAGTTTCCATAGCAATAGGACTAGGTGAAAAGAAAGTTCAATTTTGGCGGAAATATTCAACATTTATTCTCATTACAACGCCGACATTTATTTTTGGCACTTTTATGTGGCCGAAAATTGAGTCAATTCTTAAATCTTTTCTTTGAAAAGTTATTCACATTTCCTCTTCCCAATCCGACTTTCTCCCTAGGTAAAAGGAGAATCGTTCGCCGTCCCCTTGAAAATCTGCGCGACTGGATTTGCTAGATGGTCAGCCGCAAAACCAAAACCGGTCAATGGTGATTTCCTCTCCTGGGGGAGAGGAAAAAGGTGAGGGCGAGCGTAAAACACAAACTTCATCCCGCCGATCTTGGAAAATTAGTTCAACTTGCCACCTCACCCCGGCCCTCTCCCCCAACTCCGTTGGCGGAGAGGGAGAATCATTTGCCGTCTCCTTGCGCCTTTTAGCGGCCAACTTCTTTCACGTGATTGGCGTGGTTCGCGATAGAATTCGACTTCTCTCACGTCCTTCCGCAATTATCGCAAGTGACATTCTGTCGGCAGTCGCTTAAAGTCAGATTATCCATGAACCGTTCATTGTTTTGGATTCTGACCGTGCTGCTGGCTCCGGGAATTTTCCCAGTCCACGCCCAATCGCCCGACGTTCCGCTCGCGCAACGGCAATGGTTCGGGACGCGCACCGCGCATTTCAACATCTACAGTTGCGGCGCGCCGGAGAAAGTCTTCAGGGTCGCCGGTCAACTGGAGGAATTTTGCGAGACTTACTCGCAACTGGCCGGGGCGCAGGCAGTCGCCTCGCCGCCGATCGTGGTCATGGTGTTTCCCGACCACGAATCCATGAAACCGTTCCTGCCGCTTTACAACGGCCAGCCTGAAAATCTCAGCGGTTTCTTCCAGCACGGCAACGGCGAAAACCTCATTGTGCTTTCTTTGCCGCAAGCTGGCGCGGCTTCGATGGATATGTCGGTTGTTTTCCACGAATACACTCATCTGCTGTTCCGGCGCAACGACCGCATCTGGCCGCTTTGGCTCAAGGAAGGCATGGCCGAGGTTTATTCCACCTTCGCCACGACCGGCTACGCAGCACTCATCGGCCGGCCGATTGAACATCACCTGCGGCTGCTGGCAAAGCAACCGCTTATGCCGCTGACCGAACTGTTCGCCGTCACCCATGATTCACCGCAATACAACGAACGCGAACATCAGGGAATGTTTTATGCCGAATCGTGGCTGCTCGCGCATTTCCTCGTGGCCGGTGACAATCCCGATTACAAATCGCGCTTCGGAAAATACACCGTGCTCCTGCGCGAGGGACAGGCCCCCGTGCAGGCATTCACCAACGCACTGCAAACGCCGCTGCCGGTGGTGGAATCCGAATTGCGCCGTTATCTGGCGCGCGGCCGGTTCGCGCCGATTCAAGTCGCCTTTTCGGAAAATGTTGCCCTGCCCAAAGCCATCAGTACGTGGAACCTCACGCCGGTGGAAGTTTATTTTTGCCTCGGTGACGAATTGCTCCGCATTGACCGCCCTGACGCTGCTGAAAAATATTTTGCCGACGCACAGAAACTCGCGCCTGCCAGTCCCCTGCCCTACGAAGGCCTTGGCCTGCTCGCCATCCAGCGCAAACAACCCGATAATGCCTTGCACGAGTTGAAAGAAGCGCTCCGGCTCGGTTCGGGCAGTTACATCGCGCATTATTTCTACGCTTTGGAGAAATTCAAACTGGCCATTGACGCCCAAGGCGGGCGAGGTTCGCTTCCAAAGAACACGGCGGCAGAAATTCACGATGAACTCATCAAATCCACCACGCTGATGCCGGATTTCGGGCCGTCGCACGAGTTGTTTGGCATTCTTGAATTGGCGCAGGGCGGAAATATCGCTCTGGCGGAACAACACCTGCAACTTGCCGTCCAACTGGAACCTGAAAATCCCTATTATCTGCTGTCGCTGGCGGACGTGCAGGCGAGAAATAAGGAACCTGAAGCTGCGCGCCAGACGCTGGCCACACTGCTTCTGCCCACGGTTGAAGCCAAAATCCGCGCACAAGCCAATGAACTTCTCCAGCAAATCGCCAGAATGAATCCGGCCCGCTAATCCTCATCGGCCAATATGAAATCGGCCGCCAGAGTGGCGATCAGCGCGGACATCACAATGCGGTTAAAAAAAGAAATTTACCGGTGAGAAAGCGGCCAGCCGATTTTGGCTTATTCTTGAATCAAGATCGCCTTGTTCTTTTTTAGATATTTTTCCATGGTCGCCCTGCCGGTGACGGAATTGGGAATTCTGACGGCGTCGGGCTTGGCCAGTTTATAATGCACCAGCCATTTGCCAATGAGTCCAACCCGGAGATTCAGTTCGGCCACGCGCCAGAGCTGACCGGTTTCCAATGGTTTCAGGCTGAAGCGGCGCGTAAGCTTGGTTTTTCTCATAAAACCCAGTTTGCGCCGAAACGCTCAACAAGACCAGATAAATCGCGTTCTTTCTCGAACGGTTCTGCTTGGCAATCGGGGCATTCACGGATTAGCTAGTCGCCATGCGAATTGTGCTCGATTATCTAAAACGCAACCAGGACCGCTTTGTCGCCGAATTGTGCGAGTTCCTGCGCTTTCCCAGCGTATCTGCCCAAGTGCAACATAAAAAGGACATGCGCGCCTGCGCGGTGTGGCTTGCCAATCATTGCCGCAAAATCGGCCTTCAGGCGCAAGTTTGCCCGACTGCCGGCCATCCCATCGTGCTCGCCAAAACGCCCGCCTCCGCTGCGCTTCGTCGAGGCAAGCCGCGAGCGAAAACGAACTCGCACCGCCCGCAATTTATGATTTACGGCCATTACGACGTGCAACCGCCGGAGCCGCTCGATTCGTGGAAATCGCCGCCATTCAGACCGCGCATCCAGGGGCGTTCGCTCTTCGCCCGAGGCGCGACGGACAACAAAGGCCAGCTCTTCGCACATTTGAAAGCCGCCGAGGCTTATTTAAAAACCGGCACTCCCCTGCCCTGCGACCTGACCTTCGTCATTGAGGGCGAAGAAGAAGTCGGCAGCGTGAGCCTCGCGAAATTTCTCAAGTCGCATCGCAATGATTTAAAATGCGACGCGGTTGTCATATCCGACACCGGAATGCCCAGCCCAAAGCATCCTGCGCTTACTTACTCATTGCGCGGCATCATTGCGTTTGAAATCACGTTGCACGGCCCGTCGCGCGATTTGCACTCCGGCATTTTCGGCGGCGCGGTGGACAATCCGGCGATGGCATTGAGCCAGTTGCTGGGAAAACTTCGCGACAAAAATGGGCGTATCGTCATTCCCGGTTTTTATGACGACGTCGCACCGCTTTCGGCTTATGAACGAAAACAATTCAAGCGTTTGCCGCTCGGGGATCGTGAGCTTGAAAAATTACTTGGCGTTCCAAAATTATTTGGCGAACTCGGTTTTACGGCCACTGAACAACGCAGCGCGCGGCCAACGTTTGAAATCAATGGCTTAACCAGTGGGTATCAGGGTGAAGGCAGCAAGACCATCGTGCCGGCATGGGCGCGCGCCAAAATCACCTGCCGCCTCGTGCCGAACCAAAGACCGGAACGAATCCGCAAGGTCGTTTGCAATTATCTCAAGAAAATTTGTCCGACGACGGTTCGAATGGAAATCGAATCCGGTCACGGCGCGGAGGCGTATTGGGTTTCGCCCAGAAGCGCGCAGGCACAGGCGGCATTGAGCGCGCTGCGCCAGGCGTTTCACCGCGAACCGGTATTGATGCGCGAAGGCGGCTCGATTCCCATCGTGAACGATTTTAGGAGAATCCTCGGTGCAAACACCTTGTTGCTCGGCCTCGCCCTGCCGGACGACAATGCCCATTCGCCGAATGAAAAATTTGATCTCGATTGCTTTGCCAAAGGCCAGACGATGAGCGCGTTGTTGTGGCAGGAATTGAGCCAAGCCTGAACTCATTCCAGAACAGTCGAAAAAAAGACACAAAGAATGAACCTTTTACCGTGCTCCCGTTATTAACGGGTAGATTCAAATCAGAAAACTATTATGAAAACTACAAAATTCACCTGCCTTTCCTTGCTGATTTTGACTGGAACCGTGTTCGTTTCACGCGCTGAACCATACCGCACAGATATCAATCCGGCGTTGCTGTATTATCGGGCTCTTTTAATGCCGTGGGAGCCGATGTCCGATGCGGACAGGAATTATCTGTCGACGAAACAAGGGAAGGAACAAAAGCTCCCGGAACGGTTCGGCCAAATCGTTGCCAACCATGACAATCAATTCGAATTGGTGCGCCGAGCAGCGCACGCCACTGTGCCCTGCGATTGGGGCATTGATTTTAGCGACGGCCCAAACATTATGCTTCCCCATCTGGGCCGCGCCAAGGTGGTCTGTCAAATAGCGCAGTTGCGCGCGGTGTGGGATTTGCAACATGGCCGGCAAGACGACGCGCGCGACGATTTGCTCGCGGCGTTCGTGCTGGGCAGGAATTCCGGCATTGACCCTATTTTAATCGGTGCTTTGGTTCAAGATGCCATTGAAGCCATCGAGTACAGCACCGTGGCGCAATACTTCGGCGAATTCTCACCGGAGATCTTGAAGCAATTGGTGGATGGGTTCGATTCGGCTCCGCCCCGGCACACGATTGCAACCTGCATTCCGATGGAAAAAAGCGCAGACAAGGATTGGTTGATACGCAAACTGCTGGAATTACAGAAAGCTAATCCAAACGATGACGCCAAAGTGATGGCAAATCTCCACGAAATGGCGTTGGGCTGGGGTGTCAACACCAATTTTTGGCCGCGACTTGTCGCAGTATCCGGTGGAACCAGCGAAGGAGTCATCAGGCTGCTCCGTGAGGTAGCGCCACTATATCCGCGCCTTACCGAACTTATGATGCTGCCTGAACCGGAGTATGAAATCCAGGCGAAACAATTCTTCGCAGACTGTCACAAATCTCCAAACCCATTCATCTCTGAATCCGCCATTGGTTGGGAAACACGACCGAGAGAATTCAAGGCCCAGGCGCAACTTGCAATGGTTCATGCCGCTGTGGAATACAAACTGCACGGCGAATCCGGCTTAAAGAGTGTGATGGATCCGTTCGGGAATGGTCCGTTTGCTTTCCAACGGTTCATCTTCAAAAGCGTGGACCGGGGATTTAAACTCAAGTCCGCCTATGCCGGAGCTGACGCCCCCTTCGTGATGATCTTCGTGGAGAAGCAAGGACCGGCATTCCAAATCACCGGGCCGGATGCTGGAAAAGCGATAGACAAATGACCCGGCCCATGGTCGGATGGAATTACCCGGGTTTTTCGGTTAGGATCGAGATGTGGCTGGCCTGAATCCGACTTTTGTGGAAATCGAAACTCCAGACACGCGGAGTCTGCTCGATCAGGCCCGGGCAGGCGACGCCGAAGCGTTCGGTGAGATTTGCCGCGTCCACGGAACCCGGCTGTTGCGGCAGGCCGTCGCGCTGTGTGGCAACCTCACGCTGGCCGAAGATTTGGCGCAGGACACGCTGGTGGAAGCGTGGAAATGTTTGCATCGCTACAACGGGCGTTGCCAGTTTTTCACCTGGCTTTGCGCGATTCTGTTGAATCGTTACCGCAACGCCCTTCGGAAAAATCGTCCCCTGCCTGCTTCCACACCCGGCGGCCGGGATCAGGATGAATTTGAGAAACAAACCAATCTGACCGACCACGCAGCCTTGCCGGATCAGGCAGCCGAACTACGCGAGCAGTCTGTTCTCGTGCGACAATGCATCCAGGCATTGCCGGCCAAACACCAGCAGGTCATCTATCTGCGATTTTATGTGGATGATTCATTGGAGGGCATTGCCGTCGCGCTGGGTTGCTCGGTGGGGACGGTCAAATCCCGTCTATTTAATGCCTTGGACAAGCTGCGTGGAATGAATGCCTTCAGCGCCCAACGGTCCGATTTTAAAACGAAAGGTGGTAGGTTATGAAACCTTGTGCCCAAAACCGAAAACTCATTGTTTGGCTGTCGTTGAACGTGCTGGATGCATCGCAGGCGCGGCAGCTTCGGGCACATCTGGAAACCTGCGAAGGTTGTCGCCGTTATCTGGCGGAAATTTCAAACGTGACCGAAAGACTGGCAGAACAGGAAAATCTTGATATTCAGGCGTCCGAAAGCTTCCACCGAAAAGTGGCCGGCAGATTACGGGCGGTAAAACCGGTTTCCATTAGGGAAATCTTGGCGGCGTATTTAGCCCGGTTGAACTGGCGTGTGGCTTTGCCGGCCATTGCCGTATTGCTGTTGGTCTGCGTGACCGTCGCGATATTACGGCAGCAACCAAATGTTACTTCGCCCCCAAGAACCAGCATACAAACCGCGTCAGTATCGGGCGCAGACAATGATCTGGCGCCGACCATTGCCAACTACCAAAGGGTTGCCAATCAGTCTTTGGCCAAATTGGATGCATTACTGACCAAACAAGGCAACCGGGCGTTGCCGCCCATGCCAATTTATACAGCCTCGACGTTTGGACTTGCAAATGAGTCGTTTTAAGAACGGCTGGCGGTCGAGCGCGTATTTGTGGCAGGAGTTAAGCCACCCACGCGCTTAATTCCAGCCGCAACTGTTCCACCGGCAGCCCCATCACGTTGCTGTAGGAGCCGGAAATTTCAGCGATGATTTTCTCACTGTGTTCCTGAACGGCATAAGCGCCCGCCTTGTCCAGTGGATTTATTTTCGCCAGATAATCACTGACCTGTTCCGCGTCAAGTGGATGGAACGTCACGTCTGTGCTCACGGCGAACATGCGTTCGCGATATGCGCGGAGATGAATCAGGCTGACGCCGGTGACGACCTGATGCGTCCGGCCTTGCAGTTGTGTCAACATCCGCTGCGCGTCGGAAATGTCGGCGGGCTTGCCCATGATTTTACCGTCGAGAAACACCAATGTGTCCGCTCCCAACACAAGCGAATCGGGATTTTTTTTGGCCACGGCACGCGCCTTGCGATGCGCGTTGAGCTGGCAGAGTTCCCAAGGCGACAATTGTTCATCAAAAATTTCCTTCGCATCGCCGGGAACGATTCGGAAATTGGACTTCAACTGCCGCAACAATTCCGCGCGCCTGGGTGAGGCGGAAGCCAGTATAAGCGGCGGCAAATTCACGCGGGGAATTTAAGCAATGTCGGTTGAAGTGTCGAGCGGCTGGGAAATGTGGTTGTGTCCTAATTTGCCTCTGGAGCGCGGGCTTCGGCCCGCTTCGGCGCACAAATGGCAAGAGACAATGAAGCGGCATAAATGCCGCGCTCCTCAAATTAGAACATTACCGGAAATGTGGCACAGGCTTCCAGCCCGTATTTTGGATTTCACAGACTGGAAGTCTATGCCACTTTGTTGTCATGCACAGCGACCGCCGCATCGTCAACATCGCGCTCATTGGTTTCATGGGCGCGGGCAAAACCTCCGTTGGCCGGCTGGTGGCCGAGCAGTTGCATTTCGATTACCTTGACACGGATGAAATGATTCAATCGCGCACGGGCCGGACAATCACGGATATTTTTGCCAGGGACGGCGAACCGGCTTTCCGCAAACTGGAAGAGCAGATTGTCGCTGAATTGACTGCATACAAGCGAACGGTCATTTCCACCGGAGGCGGTTTGCCGGTGAATCAACAAAATCTTGTGAGTCTCAAGACGCACGCGCTGGTCGTGTGTCTGTGGGCTTCGCCGGAAAAAATCTGGGAACGCGTGCGCAATCAGACGCATCGTCCATTGTTGAACGCGCCCAACCCAAAGGAAAAAATCAGTGAATTACTTGCCGCGCGCGCGCCGTTTTACCGCCAGGCTGATGTGTTGCTGAACACCGAATTGCGTGCCGTTCGCGAAGTTACCCAGCAGGTGATTCATCAGTTTCGGTTCGCGGCCTCCCAACGGCGATGAAAGCGGTCATGTCCCCTCTGAGAAAGTAGCGCAGGTGTCCCGCCTGCCAAAACCGGCAATCATGCAGGCCAGAGGCCCGTGCCACCTTTTAATTTAATGCAATTTGAGACAACGCCATGAAAGAAAAAATCCGACGGCAAGCTTTGGAATTGGGATTCGACGACTGCCGCTTCACGACCGCCGATGCGCCTGCAAGCGGGGGGCCATTTCAAAGTTGGATCGCCGCCGGGCAACATGGTGAAATGAGCTGGCTCGCGCACAATGCGCCGAAGCGGCTTGATCCACAAAAAGTTCTGCCCGGTGCCAAAAGCGTCATCGTCCTCGCCGCGAGCTACCATTCTGAAAGTCCAAAGTCCAAAGTCCAAAGTCCAAAGTCAGGAGTTGTAGCGCGTTATGCGCAATTTGCCGATTACCACGAAGTGCTCGGCGAACGGCTGAAAACCTTGACGCGATTTGTGAATCAAATCGGCGGCGATGGAACCCGCTCGCTTTGGTATGTGGACACCGGGCCGTTGTTGGAACGCGACTTCGCGCAACGCGCCGGGCTGGGATTTGTCGGCAAGCATACCAATCTCATCAGCCGCCAGTTTGGGAACTGGATTTTGGTCGGTGAAATTATCACCACGCTGGAACTTGAACCAAATGTCCCGGAGAAAAACCACTGCGGCTCTTGCACGCGCTGCATTGAAGCATGCCCAACCGATGCCATCACCGCGCCGTTCCAACTCGACGCCCGCCGCTGCATCTCCTATCTCACCATCGAATTAAGAGGTCCAATTCCCATTGAACTGCGCCCGGCCATTGGCAATCGTATTTTCGGTTGTGATGATTGTCTGGCTGTGTGTCCATGGAATCGCTTCACACGCGAAGGCAAATTGATGAAGGCTCACATGCGTCCGGAGTTGGCCGCGCCGGATTTGATTGAATTGCTTCAACTCGACGAAGCCGGATTCAAATCGCATTTTGCCGCCACGCCGATTTTGCGGACGAAACGTCGTGGCCTGTTGCGAAATGTCTGCGTCGCCTTGGGCAACGTGGGAGACGACTCCGCCCTGCCCGCTTTACGCAAAGCCGCTCAAGATTCCGAGCCGTTGATTGCCGGGCACGCGCAATGGGCGATTGGACAGATCAAGTCTCGCGTTTAAATGTTTCAAAAACGGTCGGCGAACTCAACAGAAGCAGCCGTTGCATCAATGAAAGCTCAGGTCGGCGGCGGAAGTGCGATCTCAAGCGTGATATCTTTGGCCAAAAAATGATCTTTAATGAAAGTTTCATAGTAGGCGTCTTTGCGTGCAGCATTCAACAGCCCTTGAAAACGAAAATGTGGAACATTGTTGAAACAAAAAATGATGCCTGTGGATGCCAAGCCATGCGTGGACGTGTGATAAAATTTTATGATAAGTTGGCGGGAGGCCTCTACGTAACCAACGGACTCAATCAACTTGGTCAACTTGACATCCACAGGTATCATTTCCACATCCTGGACAAGTACCACCGCCATATAGGGCTTAGCCCTAACACGTTCGTAACATTCTGGCTAGGAATTTGTCAGTAAAGTTTTCCTTAGTCTTATATCATCATATCAAGATACGTTGATTTATTATTTGCTTCAGGAAGGGCTTTTTGTTATTTTTCGACCGGTTAGTTTGCCTTGAACCAATGCCGGACAAAATTGAACATCTCCAACGCCTTTTGCGCGAGCGCATCGTCATCCTCGACGGCGCAATGGGCACGATGATCCAGCAACGCAAGCTGGATGAGGCGGTGTTTCGCGGTGAACGGTTCAAAAATTGGCGCGGCAGAGACCTCAAAGGCTGCAACGACCTGCTCAACATCACACAGCCGCACGTTGTTGAGGACATCCATCGCCGGTATCTCGAAGCGGATGCGGACATCATTGAGACGAACACATTCAATTCGCAGGCGATTTCGCTTGTGGATTACGGACTGGAATCGCTGGCTTACGAACTCTCGAAGGCGGGTGCGGAATGCGCGCGACGTGCAGTGGACAAAATTGAAAAGGCACAACCCGGCCGTGTTTGTTTCGTTGCGGGCGCCATCGGACCGACGCCGAAAATGTCTTCGATTTCGACGGATATAAACAATCCTGCCGCGCGCGGCTGTTCCTATGATGGACTCGTTGTTGCTTACAGCGAGCAAATCCGCGGTTTGCTCGACGGCGGCGTGGACATTCTGCTCGTCGAAACCATTTTCGATACGCTCAACGCGAAGGCTGCATTTTTTGCGATTCAAAAACTTTTTGACGAGGGCGCTCGGCAGGTTCCGATCATGGCATCAGTCACATACATTAAAGCTGGCGCAAATCGCGGTGCAACCGGTCAAACCGTCGAGGCGTTTTGGAATTCCATCTCACACGTTCCCCTGCTCTCCGTCGGTGTAAATTGCGCGTTCGGCCCGAAAGAGATGCGTCCACTCATCGAAGAACTCTCCGGTATCACGCCGATTTACATCAGCGCATATCCGAACGCCGGTTTGCCGAATCCGTCGTTGCCGACCGGTTTTCCGGAAACACCGGAAACGCTCGCCCCACAACTCAAGGAATGGGCGCAGAACGGCTGGCTAAATATTGTGGGTGGCTGTTGCGGCACGACGCCCGCGCATATCAAGGCAATCGCCGGGGCGGTCAAAAATTTGCCGCCTCGTGTTCCGCCAAAAATTGAACCATTTTTGCGATTGAGCGGACTGAACGCGCTGACGCTCCGGCCCGATTCCAATTTCATCAACATCGGCGAGAGCACAAACGTCGCCAGCTCGCCGGAATTTGCGCAGCTCATCAAAGCCGGTGATTATGAAGACGCACTGGTCATCGCCCGCCAGCAGGTCAAGAACGGTGCGCAGGTCATTGATGTCTGCGTGGACGAAGGCATGATCGACGGAGTTGCTGCCATGACGAGCTTTCTCAACCTCCTCGCCCCCGTCTGTAAAGTACCGGTAATAGTAAATTCCTCGAAATGGGAAATCATCGAGGCCGGGTTGAAATGCCTTCAAGGCAAAAGCATCGTCAATTCAATCAGCCTCAAGGAAGGTGAGGAAAAATTCCTGCATCAGGCGAAACTTGTGCGGTATTACGGCGCGGCCATGGTCGTGAAGACTTTTGACGAACGCGGCCGGGCTGACACATTTGAGCGCCGAATCGAAGTTTGCAAACGCGCCTACGATTTGCTTACGCGGAAGGTCGGCTTCCCGCCGCAGGACATCATTTTCGATCCAAATGTGCTTACCGTCGGCACCGGCATGGAGGAACATGCCAACTACGCCGTTGATTTCATTCGCGCGACAAAATGGATCAAGGAAAACCTGCCTCTTGCAAAAGTCAGCGGTGACATCAGCAACGTTTCTGTTTCGTTTCGCGGCAACAACGCTGTGCGCGAAGCCATGCACAGCGCGTTTCTGTATCACGCGATTCATGCCGGCCTCGACATGGGCATCGTCAACGCGGGTCTGCTTGCCGTTTATGACGAAGTTCCAAAGGACCTGCTCGAACTTGTCGAAGACGTGCTGCTCAACCGCCGCCCCGACGCCACCGAACGGTTGATCAAATTCGCGGAATTGGTGAAGCAAAAAGGGAAAACCGAAGTCATCGGAGGCGAATGGCGCAAAGGCGCGGTCGAAAAACACCTCAAACACACCATCGAGTGGCAAAAGCTGGCTAGCTTGGAAGAAGCCCGCGCCAACGCGCCGAAGTTGAACTACGACGATTTGCCAAAGCCTGAATTCACGGGCGTGCGGGCTCTTGAAAGAGTCCCGCTTGGCGATTTGGCCAAATTCATTGATTGGTCGCCATTTTTTCACGTTTGGGAATTACGCGGACGTTATCCGGCAATTTTCAAACACGAAACATACGGCAAACAGGCGCGCAAACTTTTTGCCGACGCACAAAAGCTTCTGGGAAAAATTGACAACGGCAGACTGCTAACAGCCCGTGGCGTTTATGGTTTTTTCCCGGCCAACCGGGTCGGTGATGATGTGGAACTCTATACGGATGAATCGCGCAAAAAGGTTCTGGCTACCTTTCATTTCCTTCGCCAGCAAATCAAAAAGACAGATGGCACGCCGAACTGGTGTCTGGCAGATTTTGTCGCGCCGAAGACTGCAGCGGCGGTCTGTGACCGCCGCAAAAATTCCAGCGCCGCTCACAGAGCGCCACTACAGGATTACATCGGCGCGTTTGCAGTCACGAGTGGGCACGGTCTGGACGAGTTGGTTAAGAAATTCAAGGCCGAACACGACGACTACAACGCCATCATGGCCGGGGCGCTCGCCGACCGCTTGGCTGAAGCCTTTGCCGAATTTTTGCACAAGCGCGTCCGTGATGAATGGGGTTACGGCCAAAAAAAAGACATGACCAACGCGGATTTGATCGGGGAAAAATACCGTGGCATCCGCCCTGCCGCCGGTTATCCTGCCTGCCCCGATCACACGGAGAAGGCAACACTCTGGCAACTGCTCGACGTGGAGGGGCGCGCAGGTATGAAACTCAACGAAAGCTTTGCCATGTGGCCCGGCAGCAGCGTGAGCGGTCTCTATTTCGCCCATCCGAAATCAAAATATTTCGCCGTCGGCAAACTCGGACGTGATCAGATGCTGGATTATCATCGCCGCAAAAGGATGACATTACAGGAAGCTGAGAAATGGCTCGGTCCGTATCTGAATTATGACCCGGCGCAGTAAATATCGTCACCACCCCTGCCCTGTTCATGCGGTCAAACTCATTGAGTTGCAATTTCAAGGTTCAAGTAGGACTTGTTTTTCTGGCATTACGTCATAAATTCAAGGGATGAAGCAGGATGTCGTACCGGTCCAGATTCGGGGAATTCTTCCCGCCAACAGCGGGTGCGCGCTGTTTGTCGGGAATGACGAAAAGGTTTTTGTCATCAACGTCGAGCCGCAAATAGGCGCGGTCATCGGGATGTTCCTCCGCCAGACGCCCAAAGAGCGCCCGCTCACCCACGACCTCATCAATCGGATGTTTCAGGGTTTTGGCATTACTGTGGAACGCGTCGTCATCACGGATTTGAAAAATTCGACCTACTTTGCACGGTTGATTTTGCAGCAGCAAAACGAAGTGGCGCGGAAAATTGTCGAACTCGACGCCCGCCCCAGCGATTGTCTTGCCATTGCCGCCGCGCAGAAAAAACCGATTTTTGTGACCACTTCTCTTTTCGAGCAGGTCGAGGACATGAGCGAAGTGCTGAACCGGATCAATGAAACCGGCGGCAGCGAAGTCGAATAAAATGTTCCCCGCCAAAACACCGTCGCTGGCTCTCATTTGTGGCGATGATGAGTTCGCAGTAAAGCGGCGCGCCAAACAGCTCCACCAGCAATGGTGCGACGAAGTTGGCGGCAGCATGGATCACGAAATCATCGAGGCCGGCGTTTCCAACAGCGGCGAAGCGCTCAATGCCATTGCCCGCTTGCGCGAAGCCCTGCAAACCCTCCCCTTTTTTGGGTCGGGTAAAGTCGTGTGGCTGCGCGATTGCAACTTTCTGGGCGATGAATCACGGCTCGCCGGGACTCAGGCTGTCACGGAAACTTTAAATGATCTGGCTGATGAACTGAACAGTTTTGACTGGTCCCGCAACAGCGGGATACGGCTGCTCATCAGTGCGGGCAAGGTGGACAAGCGCAAGACGTTTTTCAAATTGCTCGATAAAACCGGCCTGGTCGAAAATTTTTCCGGATGGTCCGCGGATGACCGCGATTGGGCTGAACGCGCGGAAGTCGCGGCTCGGATGGCTGTCGGTGCACGCAAAAAGGACATTTCCGAGGAAGCGCTGTCCGAACTCGTCAGTTGCATCGGGCCCAACCCGCGACAACTCGACAACGAGATCGAAAAGCTGTGTCTGTTTATCGGCGAGCGAAGAAAAATTGAAGCCGTGGATGTTTCCACCATTTGCACCCAAAACAAAACGGCACGCGCCTTCGCGCTCGGTGATGCCTTGGGTGATCGTGATTTGCCCCGTTTGTTGCAAAGGCTGGACGAGGAATTATGGGAAATTAAATTCGACCCGAAAAAATCGGAAATCGGTTTACTCTACGGTTTGATTGCGAAAATTCGCGCGATGCTGTTGCTGAAGGAAATGTTGCGCGAAGGATGGATCAAGCCGGAGATGGATTACAATCGCTTCAAGGCGCAACTCGCACACGTGCCGGCAGACAAGCTGCCTGCGGACAAAAAATACAATCCACTGGCGCTGAACCCGTATGTGCTTTACAAAGCGCTGCCACAAGTGAAACGTTATTCCGAAGCCGAGCTGATACTGGCGATGGATTTGCTATTGCGTTGCAACCAGCGACTGGTGTCCAGCGGCCTTGAAGAAGCGCTGGTGTTGCAGCAAACCCTGGTGCAAATCATCACCCCGCAAGCGGCTGCGGCCTGAACATGCAAAAAGAAACTGTTGGGAAAGTGACAACGCCGCCGGCGAAAATGTTGGTTTTGATGGGTAAAAATTCCGCCTGCGTGAAAATTACAGGCCGCGCCAATTTCACGTTCGGCCCCGACTTCAAAACGTTGGTGAGCGAACTCAACCAAAAGGGCTATGGCCATTTTGTCATTGATCTGTCGGAGTGCGTGCTTATGGACAGCACGTTTCTCGGCGTGCTGGCCGGGTTTGGATTGAAGATGGGTCAGGCCAATGCGGCAGACAAACGGGGCATCGAACTGTTGAATCCAAACTCGCGCATCATGGAGCTGCTTGAAAACCTGGGTGCGTTGCCTCTTTTCAAAATAACGACCGGTGCATTGCAACTGCCTGACGGGGTCCAGACGCGCATGCCGGACTCCATCAATCCGACGCTCGAGCAAATCGCCCGCACAAGCCTCGAAGCGCACCAAACACTCATGGCAGTAAGCCCTGACAACGTCGCCCGTTTCAAGGATGTAGCGCGGTTTTTAGCCGAGGATTTGAAGAATCTTGAAAACCGTCCATGACGTCATGCGGCTTGCCCTGTTGCTCGCGGGCAGGGCACAAGATGCCGTGACCCCGGATGAGTCTGCAAATCACTTAAGCCGGCGCGGGTGATGGCGTGCCAAGGCCGGGCAATTTCGGCGGCACAGGTTTCGGCGGGGTTTCAGGCAACGGGGTCCCCGCAGGCGCGCTCAAAATGGTTCCGCTTTGAGGCTTGGGCGGCGGCGGCGTGAACTTGCCTGTCTTGATGATTTCCTCGACCTGCACGCGATCCAGTGTTTCGTATTCGAGGAGCGAAGACGCGAGCAACTCCAGTTTGTCGCGATTGTTCAAAATGATGTTCTGCGCGACTGTGTAGCCGCCGGCAATGATGCGTTTGATTTCCTCGTCAATTTCGTGGGCGGTGTCTTCGCTATAGACCTTGGTGCGCGTCATTTCACGGCCGAGAAAAACATATTCGTCATCATTGCCATATTGCACCATGCCAAGCTTGTCACTCATGCCATACTGGCAAACCATCGCACGCGCCATGGCCGTCGCCTGCTGAATATCCATCGCGGCGCCTGTTGAAATGTCACCCGAAACAATTTCCTCGGCGATGCGCCCGGCCATTGTCACGGCAATGTCATCAAGCATTTCCTTGCGCCGACGGCTCAAAACGTCCTTCTCCGGCAATTGCATCGTCGAACCCAGCGACTGGCCGCGCGGGATGATGGTGACCTTGTGCAACGGATGCGTGTGCTCCAGCATCATGTTCACAAGCGCATGTCCCGCCTCATGCCATGCGGTGTGCTTCTTTTCCTCATCGGTCATCGCGAGGCTGCGGCGCTCGCGGCCCCAGCGGACTTTGTCGCGCGCCTCCTCCAATTCCTCCATGCCCACGGATTTTTTATTCAATCGCGCGGCGAGCAAGGCGGCCTCGTTCAACAAATTCGCCAGATCCGCGCCGGAATAACCCGGCGTTCCCCGGGCGATGATGGACAAATCCGCCTCCGGCGCGAGCTTCACGTTTTTGGCGTGAACTTTCAAAATCGCCTCGCGCCCCCGCACGTCGGGCAGGTTGACAACGACCTGCCGGTCGAAACGACCCGGACGCAACAACGCCGGGTCAAGCACGTCGGGACGATTCGTCGCGGCGATGATGATGATGCCTTCCTGTGTGTCGAAGCCGTCCATCTCGACGAGCAACGCGTTGAGCGTTTGCTCGCGTTCGTCGTTGCCGCCGCCGAGACCGTGGCCGCGCGAGCGGCCGACCGCGTCAATTTCATCAATGAAAATCAGGCACGGCACATTTTTGCGCGCCTGTTCGAACATGTCGCGCACGCGGCTGGCGCCGACGCCGACAAACATTTCCACGAAATCCGAACCGCTAATGCTGAAAAAGCTTGCGTCTGCCTCGCCGGCGATGGCCTTGGCCAGAAGCGTTTTACCCGTGCCGGGCGCCCCGACCATTAGCACGCCCTTGGGAATGCGCCCGCCGAGCCGCTGGAATTTTTTGGGGTCCTTCAAAAACTCGACAAGTTCGGAAACCTCCTCAATGGCTTCCTCCACGCCCGCCACTTCCTTGAATGTGATTCTATTGCGTTCTTTGGCAAGCAGTCGCGCCTTGCTCCTGCCAAAACTCAACGCGCCTTTGCCGGCCATCTTGATTTGGCGGATGAAGAAAAACCAGAGCAACACGCCAATCCCGACAAAAAACAACAGTTGGTAGCCGATCGACCAAAGCATCGAGTTCGGGATGTTTGCGCTGATTTTGTCCGATGCAAACAGTTGATCCTGCTTTTCCGGGGTGAAAAAGGCGTTTTTGACGACAAAGGGCGCTACGATGGACTTGCCGTCTTTGTCCTTGATGACGCTTCCGTCCTTGCCGGTTTTGTAATAGGTGCCGCTGATTTCCGTAAGCGGGGCTGTCTGTGGATTGAAATTGATCGTCGCGGATACAATCATGTTGGACTGGAATTTTTGAAAAAAATCATACTGAGACAAGACGGCGTCCGGCGTGCCGAGGCGGTGTTGCACCAGCATCAACGCTATAAAGCTGCCGAGGATGACAATCCACGTGATCCATGCCGTAGGCGGGAATCTGAAACCGTCCGGCGCCTTTTTGGGTCCGCGGCCGTTTTCTTTTTTTTGATCTTCGTCGAACATGTCTTTTGCTTTAACTATTAAACTAACATGCCATTGTCGCTTCCGCAACGAGCTAATTCGGCTATAATGCCGTCCATGCGCATTGGTTCGCTGACGCTCCAATCCAATCTGTTCCTCTCGCCGCTGGCAGGTTACACCAACCTGCCCTTCCGGCTCATCGTGCGCGAAATCGGCGGAGTCGGCCTTTGCACCACCGATTTGGTCAATGCCCGCTCGCTCTTGGAAAAAAATAAAAGCGCCTTCAAACTCATCGAAACCTGTCCGGCGGATTCACCGCTCGCCGTCCAGCTCTTCGGTTCTGTGCCCGAAGAAATGCGCGATGCCGCGATTTTGCTTGAATCGCTCGGTATCGCATCCATTGACATTAATATGGGTTGTCCCGTTCGCAAGGTCTGCAACGTCGGCGGCGGCTCGACCATGATGACCGAACTGGCCAAAACCGCCGCGCTCGTCCGTGGCATGGTCAACGCCGTAAAAATTCCCGTCACCGCCAAAATGCGGCTCGGTTGGGATGACCAGAACATCACTGCGCCGGATTTGGCTCGTGCACTTGAAGACGCGGGCATAGCCGCGATTTTTATTCATGGCCGGACACGCGAACAAGGTTTCGTCGGCACTGTGAATCTCGCTGGCATTCGCGTGGTCGTGCAGGCCGTGAAAACCATTCCTGTCATCGGCAATGGCGATATCGTCACGCCGCAAGCCGCAAAGAAGATGCTCGACGAAACCGGCTGCGCGGGCGTGAGCATCGGACGCGGCGCGTTTTACAATCCGTGGATTTTCCAGCATACATTGCATTATTTAGGTAGGGCGGGCTCCTCGCCTGGGCGAAGCCTTGCGAAGCCCGGTCCGCAGTCCGCCGTTCATCCAAATGCGCGCCAATCTGGTAGGGACGCGCTGCCGCGCATCCAGGCTGACCAGCAGGTCAGCCCTACCGAAAATGGTGATCTCCTTCCCGAACCCACCTTTGCCGAGCGCGTGCGCGTGATGTGCCGGCATCTGGATTTGATGATTGAAGTTTTTGGCGAGGCACATGGCTGCCGGATGTTCCGTAAAATCGCGCCGTGGTATGCCAAACGATTTGGCCCGGCGCGCGAATTCAACAAACATGTCGTGAAAATTTCCACCAAGGCCGAATTCCACGATGTGCTGGAAAATTATATCCGCTGGCGCGCGCAATTCCTTGATGCAAACGGTGAATTGCAGCCGCGTTTCCGTCCGGCGCCGATGGTAGCGTCGTTCATGAAGGAAACCGCCGGTCAGGAAGAAAAAATTCCTGTGCCGCGGGGGCCAGTGGAAGTATGGTGAATGTACAATAAACTAATCACGGGTTATGTCTGAAAATATAAGCTCAAATGTCCTTTTCCACTTTACAAAGTCATTAGATAGCATCGTGGATATTCTAACATCCGGTTTTTATCCACATTATTGCCCTGAATATTCCTTTGGCCCACTCCACGATAAAACTGCCTCATCCAGCATGTCGCCTACACATGCATCTCCTATGATTTGTTTTTGCGATTTACCACTATCACTGATCCGTAAGCATCTTGAGACGTATGGCAACTTTGGCATCGGCTTGAAAAAAGCATGGGGAATAAAGAACGGTATCACACCTGTATTATACATATATAAAGAAACGCAATTATTTAAAGCTCTATCAAATCGAATGTGGGCAGCAGTTGGTGAAAGAGACGAAGCTGCTAATTATGATTTGAAATTGTCAGCTGCTTTTTTGAAACCATTTCGTGGAAACGCGTGGAGAGATGGTAAAATGAAACCGGATATTCATTTCTATGACGAACGAGAATGGAGATATGTGCCGCGTCTTGTGCCAAATGAACAAGTCTTTTTACCCCGAAAAGACTATACTGACAAAGAAAAGCTTGCCAGGCTGCACACGTCCCTCAAACAAAAATACAAGCTTACAGTTCATCCAGACGACATTCAGTATCTGATAGTGCCGGAAGATAAGCACATCCTTGAATTGGTAAAACACCTCCGCAAATTGTATAGCCAAGATAATGCGACACTGGTGACAACTGCGATAATGACAATTGACTGCATACATGAAGACATTTGAAATTAGAACGTAAGATTGATTTTTTGTTCTTCGCGTCCTTTGCGGCTTTGCGTGATCAACTATTTCCCAATACAAAACTGGCTGAAGATAGAGTCGAGCAGGTCATCCGTGGCCGTTTTGCCGACATTTTATGTCCGCGGCAACCAGTCGCGAAGCGACACAGGAAATTAGCCCGGCACACCGTGCCGGGGTTCATCATCCAAAATAAATTCCGTCCTGAAGGGACGGTGGAAACAATACGCACACCTTTTCCGTCGTCCCTCCGGGACGTGATTCATTATCCACGGCAACCGGGGACGTTGTCCCCGGCTAATTTCCATTGCTCCTTCGGAGCACTTTATTTCCCAATACAAAACTGTCTGAAAATTGAGTCGAGCAGATCTTCCGTCGCCGTTTTGCCCACGATTTCTCCGACGGCATTGACTGCAATCCGCAAATCCATCGCCACCAATTCGAGCGTCGCATTTGCGTGCATTGCTTCCAGTGTCTGCAGGGTGGCCGCTCGCGAGCGGTTTAGCGCGTCCTGATGCCGCGAGTTAATCATCACCTGAAGCATGCTGGCCTTGATTTCGCCCGACCACACCAGTTCCTTGATTGCGTCCTTCAACGCTTCAATCCCCTGCCCGTCTAAGCAGCAAACGTCGATTTGGTAGGGCGGGCTCTCCGCAGCCCGCCGCGGCGCGATAGGGACCGGTCTTCGCGAGGCTTCGCCCAGGCGAGCATCGCGCCCTACCTCGAACTTTAATTTTCTCGGCAAATCAATTTTATTCCAAACAAGAATCCGTTTCTTGCCGGTAAACTCGTCGAGACACTTTTTATCGGCAGCCGTCAGTGGCTCACTCGCGTCGAGCACATGCAAAATGAATTCAGCCTTGGCCAATGATTCGCGGCTGCGCCGCACGCCTTCCTGTTCGATTTCGTCGCGCGCCTCGCGCAGACCGGCGGTGTCAATGAACACAACAGGAATACCGCGGATGTTCGCCGTTTCTTCAATCGTGTCGCGCGTTGTGCCGGGAATCGGCGAGACGATGGCGCGGTCGTGGCCAAGTAATTGATTCAGCAAACTCGATTTGCCCACGTTCGGACGCCCGACAATTGCAGCGCGAATGCCGCGCCGCAAAATCTGCCCTTCATTGGCTGTGCGCAGCAGTTCGTCCATGAACTTCACGCCATTTTCGAGCTGTTTGGTGAGCTGTTCCCGTGTGTCCGGCGTAATGTCTTCATCGGGAAAATCAATGTGCGCTTCGACGTGGGCGAGCGTCTTCATCATCTCGTCGCGCAATTCATTGATGCGCTGCGACAGCTTGCCGGCGAGTTGTTCATTGGCGGCGGCAAGCGCGAGTTCCGTCCGTGAATGAATCAGGTCGGCGACGGCTTCGGCCTGGGCGAGGTCGAGCCGTCCGTTGAGAAAGGCACGGCGGGTGAACTCGCCGGGTTCGGCCAATCGCGCGCCATTTTCCAAAATCGTGTCGAGCACCAGTTTCGCCGGCAAAATGCCGCCGTGACAGGTGATTTCCACGGTGTCTTCGCAGGTGTAGGTGTGCGGCGCGCGTAGGACGGCCAGCAACACTTCGTCAACGGTCCGGCCATTGTAAATAATTTTACCATAATGAATCGTGTGTGACGCCGCGGCGGACGGTTTCAGTGAATTTTTCCCAACCGGCAGAAAACTTTTATCGGCGACAGCGAGCGTCTGCGGGCCGGAAATGCGCACGACGGCCAGCCCGCCTTCGCCCAGCGGGGTGGCAATTGCAGCGATTGTGTCATCGGGCATAGGGAGAAATTACGAATTAGGAATCACGGATGTCGAATCATTCGTCACTCAAAATTCGCCATCCACAATCCAGAATCCACTTTCACCTGCGCGATGTCCGTGCTTAACTCGGCTCGATGAACGTCAACCTCGGCATCTGGAGCAGACTGACACAAATTGTCGTCGCCCTCGTCGTCACGGCTTTTGTGCTGCTGATTGGGATGTATTATCTGCCGCTCATTCATCAAAACGAGCGGATGCGCGCGGACATTCTGCGGTTGCAAACCCAGCTCCAAAAGGAAGAGGCGAATTCCAGGCGGCTCAAAGCCGAGATTGACGCCATTCGCAACGATCCAAAAACCCTCGAACGCCTGACCCGCGAAAAACTGGGTTATGCCAAACCTGGCGAGACGGTGATTCGGTTTGAACAATCCCCCACCAACACGACAGCACGCCAATAATCGCGTTGCGCGGATTACACCGTCATAATTTCCTTTTCCTTGTGAACGACGTGCTGGTCAATCTTGGCGATGTATTGGTCGGTCAGCTTCTGCAAATCCTTTTCGGCCTGCTTTTCCTGATCCTCGGTGATGCCACTGTCGTGCGCGTGCTTTTTTAACTGCTCCATCGCGTCGCGCCGCACGTGACGAACCGCCACGCGCCCGTCTTCGGCCATTTTCTTGGTGATCTTCACAAACTCCTGCCGCCGTTCCTGGCTTAGTTCGGGAAACGTGATGCGGATGATTTTGCCCTGCACCGCCGGGTTCAAACCGAGGTTGGCCTTTTGAATCGCCTTTTCAATCGGCTGCGCCGAGTTCGCATCCCACGGCTGGATGACCAGCTGGCGCGGTTCTGGCGTCGTGATGCCGGCCAGTTCGCGGATGCGCATCTGCGAGCCATAAACATCGACAATGATATTTTCGACGAGCGCCGCGGACGCCCTGCCGGTGCGCACGCCGGCAAATTCGTTCACGACCACCTGCTCGGTCTTGATCATCCTGTCCTCTGCTTCCAGTAAAATATCCTCGGGTGTCATAGTCATGGTGTATGCAGGCTAACAATAAAAACGCGCCGGGTCGAATGAAAATTACCACAGGTAAAAAGCGAATTGCCTCGCCCAAACGTCAGGCGCGGCATTTGGTTTGAAATTAATCCATGCCCCTCCGCGCAACCTGCGGTCAACTTTTCCACGCGCTTTTAGAATTCCCGCTTGTTGGGTTTGAGTTAATGGCATTGTCAATTCACCGTTGCGACGATAGTTTTATTCACAGTTGTATGACGCCTACTCAACAATTGGCCGCATTGCACGCGGCAAATTGCGATGTCGCCTTTGATAATCTTACCCGCCAGCTTTACGCCACGGATGCCTCGATCCATCAGATCGAGCCGATGGCTGTGGCATTTCCCAAAGATGCGCGCCAGGCCAGTGACATCATTCAGGCGGCAATGCAGACGGGTGTGTCGGTGATTCCGCGTGGCGCGGGAACGGGTCTTTCGGGCGGCGCCATTGGCGACGGGTTGGTGGTTGATTTCGCGCGCCACAACCGGAGCATTTTCAACCTGGATTTGGAACGCAAGAGCGTCCGCGTCGGCGCCGGCGTTGTGTTGGATCAGTTGAACGACTTTCTCCACCCGCACGGATTTCGTTTCGGTCCGGACGTGGCGACGAGTTCGCGCGCGACCCTGGGTGGCATGATTGCCAGCGATTCGTCCGGTTCCCACACGCCGGTCTATGGCACAACGGCAGGACACGTCAGCGAACTCGAAATTGTGCTCAGCGACGGGCGGGTGAGAAGGGTCGGTCCCGGTCTCAAGACCCTGCCGCGACAACGCGACCTGATTGAAAGCATCACTTCATTCAACGCGCTGCAAATCGCCGAGCGTTTTCCGCCTGGGCTGTTAAAGCGCTGGCCGGGATACGCGCTGATGCGGGCGGTGAGCGAGCCGGATAATCTGCTCCACCTATTGGTCGGGAGTGAAGGCACGCTGGCGGGCATTATCTCCGCCGAATTGAAAATCGTCCGGCTGCCCGACGAGCGCGGGGTGGGTTTGCTGTTTTTCGCATCCGTGACCGAGGCGATGCAGGCTGCGGAACAACTGCTCGATCTGAAACCGGCAGCGATTGAACATATTGACAGTTTGTTGTTCGGCCAGACGCGAGGCCGGCGCGAGTTTCAACCCGTGTGTGATTTGCTCGAACTCGACGCCAAGCCATGTGAATCCATTTTAATCGTTGAATTTTTCGAGGACGTTCGTGAACGGCTGGCGCTGCTAGCCAGGCGCCGCCTGGGCATGCGCAAATTGATTTTGCATACGCAGGCCGAGGCCGACCTCGTGTGGGCGATGCGCAAGGCGGGTTTGTCACTGTTGACCGGCTGCAAAGGCAACCTCAAACCCGTGACAGGCATCGAGGACACGGCGGTAAAGCCACTGGATTTGCCGAAATACGTCGCCGGTTTGCAAAAATTGATGCAACGCGTGGGCGTGCAGGCTTCCTATTACGGGCATGTGTCGGCGGGGTTGCTGCACGTGCGACCGGTGCTGGATTTGCATCGCGCGGAGGATTTGAAAAAATACCGGCAAATTGCCGACGAAGTGGCCGCGCTGGTTTTGCAGTTCAAAGGAACGTTGTCCGGCGAACATGGCATCGGCATTGCGCGCACCGAGTATTTCAGGGAGCAGGTTGGCGAGGAGATTTATCATCTCATGCGCCAAATCAAGCAGTCATTCGACCCGTATAATTTGTTCAATCCCGGGAAAATTATTTCGGATGGCCGCTATAAAATTGACAGTAATCTGCGCCTCGGCGCGGGGTATTCGCTGAAACTTCCGTTTGAGCCCATACTCGCATTTGCCGGCAAGGATGGTTCATTCACAGGCAACCTGGAACAATGCAACGGCTGCGGTGCTTGCATCAAGCAAACGCCCACCATGTGCCCCACGTTCATCGCCACCGGCGAGGAAATCATGTCCACGCGCGGACGCGCCAATGCCATTCGCGCGGTGCTGGAGTTGCGCGGCATCAACGGCGATCCGCTGCGTTCAGTGGAATTGGAAACGGCCTTGAGCAACTGTTTGTCGTGCAAAGCCTGCACCACGGAATGCCCTTCCAATGTGAACCTGGCCCTGCTCAAGGCGGAATTGCTTCATGCGCGCATTCATCGCGACGGATTGACCCTGCGCGAACGGTTGTTCAGTTCGGTGGATCGCCTGGGCCAACTGGGTTGCACCATGCCGCGCGTGGCCAATGAGCTTTTGAAATTTGGATCGCTGCGCCGGATTCTGAGGCGGTTTTTTGGCATTACCCCCCAACGGCCATTGCCGCGTTTCGCACGTGTGCGGTTCGATCACTGGTTTGCCAAACGCCAGGCTTCCGCGACTGCGCGCCACAGCCGGGTGATGCTCTGGGACGACACATTCGTGCGCTATCACGAACCCCGCATCGGCATGGCCGCCGTCAAAGTGCTCGAAGCCGCGGGCTTTGAAGTCGTATTGCCAACCAAGCGTAAATGTTGCGGACGGCCTGCCTTCAGCCAGGGCAATCTGGATGAAGCCGCGCGGCTGGGCCGGCACAACCTCGCCCTGCTGAACGAAGACACGACCAACACGCCGATTATTTTTCTTGAACCCTCATGTTATTCAATGTTCGTGGACGATTATCGGGAGCTGAAATTGCCGGACGCGGAACGCGTCGCGCGGCGTTGCTTTTTATTCGAGGAATTTGTTGAAAATTTCCTGAATTGGGAACCCGGCGCGCTGCAATTCAACGACAAGCCCGAGCGCATAATCATTCACCCGCATTGTCATGCCAGGGCGCTGACCAATCCCGATCTCATGCGCCGATTGGCCGAGCGGCTGCCGAAACGGACGGTGACATTGCTCGACGCGGGTTGCTGCGGCATGGCGGGTGCGTTCGGGATGCTGGAATCGAAGTATGAACTTTCCGTGAAGGTGGCGGAGCCGCTCATTCATAAAATCAAAAATCAGCCCTACGGAACGATTGTCGTGGCCTCCGGCACGAGTTGTCGCCAGCAAATCCAGCATCTGGCGCAGGTCAAAATCCGGCACATGGCGGAGGTGCTGGCTGACGCCCTCGCTTGAGCGAGACCAGTTTCCGTCAAACTGACCCGCTGCCATGCTCGATGCTTCGCGTTGACAACTCCCCCGCCCTGCGACACTCTGCGCGCATGGCGAAACCTGCTTTGGGACGCGGCCTCAGTGCGTTGTTGGGCGGCAGTTCGGTTTTGACTCCACTCGCGCCTGCGCCCGCTCAGTCTTCCGCTCCAACCCCGGTCGCCGCGCCGGATGCGCGCGAACGCGTGCAGGGTGTGCCTCTGAATCGCATCCGCCCCTGTCCGTTGCAGCCGCGCAAGGATTTTTCCGCGGCGGCGTTGCAAGAACTGGCCGATTCAATTCGTGAGCAGGGCATCGTGCAACCGCTGATTGTGCGCGAGCGCAACGGCAATTTTGAATTGATTGCGGGCGAACGACGCTGGCGCGCAGCGCAACTTTTAAATTTGCCGGAAGTTCCGGTCATTGTTCGCCAAGCCGATGACCGCGCGGTGCTCGAACTGGCGCTCATCGAAAATCTTCAACGTGAAAATCTCAATCCCATTGAGGAAGCGCATGGGTACGCACAGCTCGTCGGGCAATTTCAGCTTACCCAGGAGGAAATCGCCACCAAAGTCGCCAAAAGCCGCGCTGTCGTTGCCAACGCATTGCGCCTGTTGAAATTGCCCGCGGCGGTTCAGAAATTCATTCGCGAAGGCAGGCTTTCCGTCGGCCACGCAAAAGTCATTTTGGGATTGGCGGATGAGAAGAAGCAACAACTTGCCGCTGAGCGCGTCATCAAGGAAGGCTTGAACGTCCGCCAAACGGAAGGCTTGGTCGCCAGGCTGCTGGCGCGGGGTTCACGCAAGCTTGGAATCAGGCCGGAAACGGGCGCTCCAGCAAACACCGACCCGCACATCGCGGATTTGGAGGCCCGCCTGCGCGAAGTCTTTGCCACGAAAGTGCAGCTTCGTTATGCGCAGGGCAAAGGGGCGGTGGAAATTTCCTTCTTCAGCGATGAGGAATTGGAGCGGATTTTGCAGATACTCGGTATAACGCCGAGTTGACCGTCATGATTCTGCCCGTAATCAAATACGGCCATCCAGCCCTTCGACAAAAAGGCGCGCGAATCGAAAAAATCACGCCCGAAATCAAAAGCCTTGTCGCTGACATGGTTGAAACAATGCATGTGAACAAAGGCGTCGGCCTGGCAGCGCAACAAATCGGGAAAGCCTTGCAACTCACAGTGATTGACGTGCGCGAGGTCAAAGACCGTCCGTCCACCCTCGAACTCAAAGGCAAACCCGCCGACGTGAACGACATCATGCCGCTTGTCCTGATTAATCCCGAAATCAAACCCTTCGGCGAACCGATCGCCGGCAGCGAAGGTTGTCTAAGTTTTCCTGAAATTTACGCGGAAATCACGCGGCCAGAATCCGTGGATGTGAAGACTCTCAACCCAAAGGGTAAAGCGATTGAATTTCGCTGTGGTGGACTGCTGGCACGCGTCGTTCAACACGAAGTGGACCATCTCAACGGCATTTTGTTCATTGACCGGATGTCTCTGGCAACAAAAAGTGAGTTGAGACCTGAACTGGACAAATTACAGGCACAAACGAAGGCTGAATTGGAATCGGCGGGCAAACAGTGACTCAATAAACCTTGCGCAAGTTTGACGGCAGAATGTTGAGTTCGGCGCGGTATTTGGCAACGGTCCGGCGAGCGATGACAATGCCTTTGTCGGCGAGCATTTTCACGACTTCCTGATCCGACAACGGCTTGGTTGGGTCTTCGCCCTTGAAAATATCGGCAACCATGTCTTTGACACTCGCGTTGGATACGTCTTTCCCGCTGGTGGTTTGCAGGCCGGCGGTGAAGAAAAATTTCATCTCAAACACACCCTGCGGCGTTTGCATGTATTTGCCGGAAACGGCGCGGCTGACGGTGGTTTCATGAACGCCCACGACTGCGGCGACTTGCGCCATCGTCATCGGCTTCAAATAAGCCACACCGTTTTCCATGAACTTACGCTGGCGTTTGACGATTTCCCTGGCAATGTTCAAAATTGTCTGTTGCCGCTGATGCAGGCTCTTGATGAGAAACTTGCCTGCGCGGATTTTTTCGCGAATGTAATTTTTGACTTCCGCCGAGTTTTCGCCCTGAGACATGAGGTCTTTGTAAACGTTGCTGATGTGCAGATGCGGAATGTGCTCGTTGTTGGTCGTCACGACAAAATCGTTGCCAACCTTTTGCACGAACACTTCCGTGGAAATGTATTGGTTCGTGTCCGGCGAAAACGCGCGACCCGGTTGCGGCTCCAAACGCCCGATGCGGCCGAGTGATTCCTGTACTTCTTCGACGGTACGCCCGGTGCCGTGCGCGATTTCAGGGATGCGCCTTTTGCCCAGCGCGTCCATGTAATCGCGCACGATGCTGTATTCAAGGGAGTCCTGCCGTCCGGCGCGTTCCAGCTGGAGCAGAAGACATTCCCGCAAGTTGTGCGCGCCCACCCCCGGCGGATCAAAGGTTTGAATGACTTTCAACACCTCCGAAATCTTTTCTTCCGGCAAGTTTGTGGAAGCCGATAATTCCTCGACTGTCGCCTTGAGATAGCCGTAATCATCAATGTTACCGATGATCAATTCGGCGATGTCGTGTTGTTCCCCGGTCAAATCCGCTTCACGCGCCTGGTCCATCAACATTTGCATGAACGACGTGCCCGCCGTCAGCGAGTTGAACATATACTGGCGCTTTTCCTCCTCTTCAACGGATTGGCGAACCGGAGCGTTAGTCTGCGCAAAATGATCGCGCCATTCCTGATCGAGTTGAACAAGCCTGTCAAACTCAGCCTGGAAAGCGTCCGCGGGAGTTTCACCAACCACCCCCGACGCGGAATCAGCCACAGTGTCTTCCGAGCGCTCCGCATTATCAGCAGGAGCTTCGTCTTCATCACCGGCCAATTTGTCGTCCAAATCAGGGTCCGGCGATGAAACTTCTTCAAGCACGGGGTTTTGCTGCAACTCGTGCTCCACCAAGGCCTTAAGTTCAAGGGTCGGCGCATGAAGCAACGCAAGCGACTGCTGCAACTGCGGCGCCAGCAACAACGATTGCGTAAGACGAGCGGACAGTTGTAAGCTCTGAACCATTTTACTAATTCAGTTTAACCCAGATTCATCCCGGCACAAGTAAAATTGGCACGAAATTCGCTTCATCCTCCAAATTCAAGGAAAATCTGGATTTTATGGCCGTTTGATTGCATCTTGAATGCATGAAATTGATTCTTTCGACGCATAACGTCACACTTACCAAAACCATCGAAGATCATATTCTCGCCAGGTTGGAAAAACTCGATCACTATGACAAACGGGCTGTTGATGCGCGCATCACGCTCGAACACGATCATACCCGCGTTCCGGAAAAACAGTTCAGTTGCTCCATTCGTCTGGACATGCGCGGCCCGGACTTGTTTGCCGAGGACCGCGAAAGAGACCTTTATGCGGCCATTGACCGGGTAACCAAAAAGATCGAACAACAAATCCGCAAACGCCACAGCAAGCGGAAGGCAAAAAAACATAAAATCGCTGCGCGCACCAAACTTCGCAGTCAGGAATCTGATCTTTGATGATTCTTCGCGCCCGAACGATTCTTCCGCTTTCACAGCCGCCCATCGAAAATGGCGCGGTGGTCGTCATAGGGAACCGCATTTCCGCCGTTGGCTCTTGGCCCGATTTCCAATCGTTGCCCGGCGGGAAAGTTATTGACCTCGGCGAGGTCATTCTCCTCCCCGGCCTCGTCAACGCCCACTGCCATCTCGATTATACCGACATGGCCGGCAAGTTGCCGCCGCCCAAAACGTTTACCGGTTGGATTGCACTCATCACCGCCGCCAAGGCGGAGTGGAATTTTTCCGACTATGCGCGTTCCTGGTTGCGCGGCGCACACATGCTGCTGCGCAACGGCGCCACGACGGTCGCCGACATCGAAGTTGCGCCCGACTTGTTGCCGGAGGTTTGGGACGCCACGCCGTTGCGTGTTTCCTCATTTATCGAAATGACCGGTATCCGCGCCCGGCGGAATCCGAGGGAAATTCTTTTGGGAACCGTTGAAAAAATCGATTCTCTTGCACACACTCGCTGCTCCGCCTCGCTTTCGCCTCACGCGCCCTACTCCGCCTTGCCGGAATTGCTGCGGCTGACGGCTGAAGTGGCACGGGAGAAAAACCTTCGTGTTATGACCCACGTCTCCGAATCTGAGCAGGAATTCGAGATGTTCATGCACGCAAGGGGTGAAATGTTTGACTGGCTCAAACGCAACGAACGCGACAATTCCGATTGCGGCCTCGGTTCGCCGGTCAAACACCTTGCCCGCAATAAAATCCTCCGCGAAAACCTGATTGCCGTTCATGTCAATCTGCTCGCGCGCGGTGATGCCACATTGCTTGGCAAACGCGGCGTTCACGTCGTCCACTGTCCGCGCAGCCACGATTATTTCCGTCATCCGCCATTTCCGCGCAAACAACTCGCCAATGCTGTTGTCAATGTTTGCCTCGGCACGGACAGTCTTGCGACCGTGCGCAAAATTGGAAAACAAGAACCCGAACTGAACATGTTCGACGAAATGCGCCTGCTGGCAGCTAATGATCCAAAACTTTCACCATCGGAAATCCTTCGTATGGCCACAATCAACGGCGCGCGCGCTCTTGGCTTGGCTGGACAAGTTGGTGAACTTTCCGAAAATGCCTTTGCCGATTTGATTGCAATACCCGCTTCAAGAATCAATGATACCCACGAAGCCGTGCTCGCCCACACAGGCCCGGTGAGCGCCAGCATGATTGACGGACGCTGGGCCATTTTGCCGCAAACACTGTGACAAGCTTCAACCGCGAATTGAGTGAGCGCCTCGATGCCTTGCGCGCGCAAGGATTGCATCGTGAAACGCGCCGCGTGGATTCATCCCAGGGCACGCGCATCCAAATTGGCGGCCAAACCCTTTTGAATTTTTCCTCAAACGACTATCTGGGCCTTGCCAACAATCCGTTGCTCAAAGAGGCGGCCATCAGGGCTGTGGAAAAATTTGGCGCCGGCTCCGGCGCGTCGCGGCTGATTTGCGGCTCACTCGCACCACACCATGAACTCGAAGAAACGCTTGCTGCCTTTAAAAACGCCGAAGCTGCGCTTGGCTTTTCTTCCGGTTACGCTGCGGCCCTTGGAACCATCTGCGCGTTGCTTGGTAAAGACGACATCATCATTCTCGATAAACTTGTTCATGCCTGCGTTGTGGACGCTGCGCGGCTTTCCGGCGCAAAAATCCGCGTGTTCGCCCACAACAACTTGAACGGCCTCGAAAAAATTCTCAAATGGGTGAAGAAACAACGCGTGACAAACACCCGGGTTCTTGTCGTTACCGAATCCATTTTTTCGATGGACGGCGACGCCGCGCCGCTGCGCGAAATCGCCGCGCTCAAGGAAAAATACGGCGTGTGGCTCATGGTGGATGAAGCGCACGCCACCGGGCTTTACGGGAAAACCCGCCGCGGGCTCGCGGAAGAATTCGGCGTCAGCGACCGGATTGAAATCCAGATGGGCACGCTCGGCAAGGCGCTGGGTGCGAGCGGCGGGTTCATCTGTGGCTCACGGATGCTGATTGATTTCCTTGTCAATCGCGCCCGCAGTTTCATTTTTTCCACCGCGCCCGTTCCGGCTGCCGCCGCCGCAGCCACAGCCGGGGTCCACCTTATTCAATCGCCTGAAGGAGAAACGCGACGAAAATTACTCTGGACGCGGGTTGGTGAACTCAAATCGGAAATCGGAAATCGGGAATCGGAAATTCCCAGCGCCATCATCCCGGTTCTAATCGGTGACGAGGCCCGGGCGGTTGCAATTTCCGCTGCGTTGCGCGAGCAGGGCATTTTTGTTCCGGCGATTCGTTATCCGACCGTGGCCCGTGGCCAGGCGCGCTTGCGCCTGACCCTGACCGCGACTCACACGCCAGACGATATTTCACAACTTGTCGCGGCATTGCAGTCAATCCGCAATCGCAAATGAACAAGCTCGCCAAACTTGATCACCAGTTCGTCTGGCATCCCTTCACGCAAATGCGCGATTGGCTGCGGCGTGAGCCGATTGTCATCGTGGAAGGGAAAGGCGCAATATTACGCGACGTTCATGGACACGAATATCTCGATGCCAATTCTTCGATTTGGACGAACCTGCACGGCCATCAAAATCCAAAAATCAACTCGGCGATCCAATGCCAGCTAAAAAAAATCGCTCACAGCTCGGCGCTGGGTCTGGCCAATGAGCCGGCGAGTTTGCTGGCCGAAAGGCTCGTCGAACTCGCAAACTCAAAACTGGTAGGGCGCGCTGTCCTCACCGCGCCGCATGGTTGGCCCCGCACGAAACGGCGCGCTGGGGACAGCGCGCCCTACCTGGGGAAAGTATTTTTTTCCGATGATGGTTCGACCGCGCTCGAAGTCGCGCTCAAGCTCGCCTACGAATTCACCCGCCGCGCGCGCGCCAAACCGGTGGGGCGAGCGTCCTCGCGAGCCGCAGAGCCGAAATTTCTCTCACTCGAAGGCGCGTATCACGGCGACACTGTCGGTGCGGTCGCGCTCGGTCACGTTGATTTGTTTCATAAAAGTTATTTCGGTTTGCTGTTCAAGACGGACAAGGTCATGTCGCCGTATTGCTATCGTTGTCCGTTCAACCGCGCCAAACCGGAACGCGCCGACGCGCGCGAATATCGCAAATGCAACCGGGAATGTGTTGAGGTTGTTGAAAAAAAAATTGCGACTCAAAAACGAAAAGGAAATCCTTATGCAGCGTTCGTCTTCGAACCCTTGATCCAGGGCGCGGCGGGAATGATTGCGCAACCGGGTGGCTGGCTGGATCGCGTCACTCAAATCGCCCGCAGCCATGGCGCATTGCTCATCGCGGATGAAGTGATGACGGGTTTTGGAAGGACGGGAATCGCCCAATCGCCAATTTTATTCGCCTGCCAGCAAGAAAACGTCGGGCCGGATTTTCTCTGTTTGGCCAAGGGCCTGACCGGCGGTTACCTGCCGATGGCGGCAACGTTGACAACGCAAAAAGTTTTCGACGCCTTTCTGGGCGAATACGAAGAATTTAAAACTTTCTTTCACGGCCACAGTTACACGGCCAATCAACTCGGCGCAGCAGCGGCTCTGGCGAGTTTGCAGATTTTGCAAAGTGAAAAATCCATTCGCGCGCGGCAAAACCTCGAAAAAAAACTGCGCGGCGAATTACAAACGCTCTGGTTGCTGCCGAACGTCGGCGATGTCCGTCAGGTTGGCTTGATTGCCGGCATCGAACTGGTTCGCGATTGGCGCACGCGAGAGGCATTTGATTTGTGTGAGCGCACTGGCACTCGCGTTTGCGAAGCGATGGCGCGGCGCGGCGTGCTGACGCGGCCCGTCGGCAATGTCATCGTGCTGATGCCGCCCTTTTGCACGACGCCGGTGCAGGTGCGTAAAATGATTCGCGCAGTTTTTGATTCAGTCCGCGAAGTCTTTGGACGCACGAGCGTTTAAGGTAGGGACGGCTCGCCAAACCGTCCGTTGAAGCGGACGCGCGGGCCGCGCGTCCCTACCATTTTGTTTACGATTCACGATTTACAATTTACGATTAGCACATGGATTTGGCCGCCAATTTAGAAACGCTCCGCCAGCGCATTCGCCATGCATGTGAACACGCCGGGCGCGCGCCGGAGGGCGTGACTTTGCTGGCAGTAACGAAAAGTCAGCCGCCGGAAATGGTGCAGGCGGCGGCGCGGCTCGGTCAGGTTGTTTTTGGCGAGAACAAGGTGCAGGAGGCGAAGGCGAAAATACCTTTATGCCCCGGCAAATTGCGCTGGCATTTCATCGGGCATTTACAGTCGAACAAATGCCGCGACGCAGTGGAGTTGTTTGAGATGATACAGAGCGTGGACAGTCTGCCACTCGCGCAGGAAATCGCCCGGCGCGCCGCGCAGGCGGCCAGGACGATGCCGGTTCTGATTGAAGTGAACGTCGCGGGTGAAGCAAGCAAGTTTGGTTACCGCCCGGAATGTTTGCTGGCGGAACTCAAGGAACTCAACGCACTACCGCGAATCGAAGTTCGTGGTTTGATGACTGTGCCGCCGTGGTCGGCGGAAGCGGAAAAGTCGCGGCCTCATTTTCTCCGGTTGCGTGAATTGAAGGCGCAGTGCGAACAGATTCTCGGGGCTTCCCTGCCCCATTTGAGCATGGGGATGAGCGACGATTTTGAAGTGGCAATTGAGGAGGGGGCGACGATGGTGAGAATCGGCACGGCATTGTTCGGGCCAAGGCAAAAGTTTAACCGGTAGGGACGGCTCATCCGCCTTCATTCCATTTCGGCGCCGCAAGGCGAGCCCGACTCTGCCAAAGTAACTAATTGAAACCGGTCTGAAAATTGCATTTCAATTTCAGCGAGGATTTTTTAGATTTGAACTTGTGACGGTCGAAACATTCAAACGTGAAATCGCCGCAGCGGTCAAAGCGTACGATAAATACATCGTGTGCATTGACAAGACGCCGGAGGATTTCGAGGTGTCGCTTGATTCGCTGATGGCGAAGGCGATCAAGGCCTATGAAAATCGCGGCGAAGGGTTGCGCCACGGCATCGCGCTGGACAGGCACGTGACAATCATTTTGAGCCAAAGCGACGAAGAACGCCCGCTGTGCGGGATTTATTTCAATCTCCACTCGCCATACCAGAAAAACGCACTCCCCAAGACGGTGAAACCATTCACCGAGAAATCGCAAAAGAAAGAAGATTGAATTTCCCGGAGGGGCGAGTTACACGAACCCCACAATTTGCAACCATCTGGAATTTGGGACTCGCATAGCTCATCCCTCCGACAGAAAGTTATTGATCGCGTACTTCGTCGCCAACTTGCGCTTCGCCGGTGATCAGGTCGGCCACAACATTGTTGTCGCGCTGCGGGCCGGTGGTTTTAACTTCCCCAACCTTCAGACCGGCACGATACAGGAAAAGGGTCTGATCCATCCCCGGCATTTGACCGACTGTAAAGCTAAGAACAACAAAACGTCCGGTGGCATTATATGCGGCCACCCTGGCTGTGAGCGAGGCGTCCGGGTTGACGATTGTTTTTGATGCGGCCCCGGCGGGAGAAGCTTTGGCATGCACCGCTTTTTTTGAGGCGCAGCCGGTGGCCAACATTCCTGTGAGCAATAATGCGAGCAGTGTAAACGATTTCATGGCGATAGTTAAACGTGTAGTGATGCGCAGGTCAATTCATGTTTCGGTGATGATTGTGTCGCTGTAATCGCAGGCCGGCGTTCCGCCAATCAGTTTTTGATTTATTAAAAGCTTTCCGGTGTTCCGGACAATTTCGACCAGTTTGCCTGCCCCAGCAGCACGCCAGCGACGATCAAAATCATTGCCGCCCAAAACGTGGGTGTGACCGGCTCGCGCAGAAAGAAATGCGCCCAAGCCATTGTGCTCAACGGAATGAGATTGTTAAACAGCACGACCCGGCTCGTGCGCCAATGGCCCAGCGCGTTGTTCCAAAGCGCATAGGAAATCACGCTGCCGAACAAAACGCAGAACGCCAGCACACCCAGACATCCGGCGTTGATAGTGATGCCGCGGGCGACAATCTCGCCCAGCCCGAATGGCATCAGCAAAAATCCAGACATCCACATGGTATGCGCCGCGACTTCCGCTCCGCTCAAATCCGCGCTGAGAATGCGGACTTGATGACTGAAATTCGCCCACAAGATGCTCGCTGCCAGCCCGAAAAATTCTCCGAGCAGGTCCAGCTTTACCGTTTGCAAAGCCGGCCAGAACAAAACCAGCACGCCGGCCAGCGCGAGCAACGCTGCTCCGTAACGCCGTGCGCTGGCCCAGGTTTGCCGCGGTCGCTCTTCCCACAGCAAAGTCCACACCGGGGACGCGCCAATATACAACGCCACATGCGAGGCCGCAGTCAGACGCAAGGCCCAGTTGAAGAGAACAATATACACCGCGAGGCTTAAACCGCCGCGTAGCCACAATTGCCGGCGCAACCCGGATGTCAACGGGCGGTATTCGCCGAGCCACGAAGTAAAACGCAATACCGCCAGCAACAGCAGCCCGGCGAAGAGAAAGCGGATGCCGCCGGTCCAGATTGGCGGCCACGCGGCGACCAGCCACTTGGTCCCCGCGTTGTTGCCGCCCCATAGAAAAACCACGAATAGCAGGCTTCCGGCAATGGCGACGTTATGTTTTGGTTGCGGCACGCGGCGAGTAAGCCAATGCGCGACGGGATTGCCAATGAAATTTATTTGACCGTTTCGAAGCGCGAATTAAATTACGCGCATGGATCATTCACCCGGCTTTCTCAAGTTGGTTCATGACGCCAAAACGCGCGTTCACGAAATCACCATCGAACAAGCGCGCGAACGGCTCGCCAAAAATCCGGGCGCCGTGCTCATGGACGTGCGTGAGGATCATGAGTGGCAAAAGGGTCACGCCGCTGAGGCGTTGCACTTGGGCAAGGGCATTTTGGAGCGTGACTTGGAAAAAATGTTTCCCGATCCGAACACGGAAATCATCATGTATTGCGGCGGCGGATTTCGGTCGGCGCTCACCTGCGACGCGGCGCAAAAAATGGGTTATCGCAACGTCCACTCGCTCGTCGGAGGTTACAAGGGAATGGTGGCGGCAGGCTGGCCGATGAAAAGCGGCGCATGAACCGCTCTCAATGGACAACAGGTTGTGGCGTGGCTGAAACCGGGCGACGCTGAAAACAGACACGGTTGAGCGCGTTGGCGAGCGCAACAGCTTTTTCTTTTGCGCACTCGCCCATAAAGCAAATCTGAATCCAATTTTTGCAGCGCAGATATTCGCTGTTATAACTCAAAAGATAACCCGCTTCCTGCATGGCTTCGCCAATCTTCTGCGAATTCATTTCCGGCGGCAGTGAGATCGTGATGACCGCCGGCGACAATAACGCGCCGCTGCCAACCAGATTGAAACCCATTTCAACCAATCGCTCACGCAGCCACGCTGACAATTCAGTTGTTTCGGTGAACCGTCTTTCCCAATTCACGCGGTTTACCGCAGCATGCAACGCGTGAAGCAAATTGGACGAAAACGTGAACGGCGTGCCGCTGTGCCGGGCGTAAAAACCGAGATCAAGATAACGCGGCAATTTGTCCGGTGCAGAAGCGGTTTCGTGGCTATAAAAAACCATGGCGATGCCAGGATACGCGCGCAAGCCCTTGCCACTGGAACAGGATGCCAGATAAACGCCGGTCAAATCCACAGGCATGGTGCCAATGGTGCTGACACAATCGAGGCACAACTTTGTTCCGTTCTCCGCGCATAATGTTTTAAGCGCGTCGAGATCAGTCAAAATGCCCGTGGAGGTTTCGCAGTGCGTACACCAGAGCCAGGCAATCTTGCCGGAAAGTTTTCGCTTCACCGCGGCCAAATCCAGCGGTTTGCCCCACGAAAACTCCAGCGCGTCAAAATCCAGGTTGAATCGCCGCGCGTGATCGACAAGCCGGGCGCCGAATTCACCGTTGCTCAGGACCAAACCGTGCCCCTTGAGCAGGGAAAGTTGTCCCGCGACTGCATCGTTCGCCAAAGTGCCAGACCCCATTAAAAGCCCGGCATTTTTTGCGCGAACCAATTCGCAAAGAATTTGTTTTGTCGCTTGAAAATCCTTTTTAAAACTTTCGCCGCGGTGCGACTCTGGCGCCTGCTCGAACGCACGGCGGACTTCACGGCGCACCGCGACCGGGCCGGGAAGGAAGTTTACCGCGCTTGGGTGGAATGAGCGCGCAGGCGACGAACGCAAAAATTCCCGCGCGGTGACTTCAAACGTTTCGAGCGTGACATACATCGGTTGAAACTGCGCGTCACCGCTGCCGACAGGCGGTCCGAACGGGACAAATCCGAGGTGCTGGTAAAGTTTGAATTGCCGCGTTGTGCCGGAAATGATCGCGAGGTCGTAGCCTTTCTCAACGCCGTGCTGCCAGAGCAGCGCGAGAATGCCCTGCAAGACCTGCGCGCCGCGGAATTTTTTCTCGATGGCCAGCAGGCGGATTTCACAAATGCTTCTTCCGGGCGGCAAATACGAATCGAGGTTCGCCAATTTCTGGTCGAGCGAGAACGGCCGGTTGCCGCGCACGGCCAGCATGCCGACAAGTTTTCGGTTTTTCAGGCAGATGAGATAGGTGTTCCCGGAGTGAAATTTGTCAACCAGCCGTTGCGCGGGCGACGGCTGGTGTTGCGGAATTTCCCCGACGAACGTTTTGTAATTGAGCCGGTGAATTTGCTCGAATTCCCAATCTTCCGTCGCGAATTTGAATATCAACGGTTCCTGCGCATTCATAATTTGGGTTGTTCCACTTCCGGCGCGGCGGCATGGCGCGCGCCCAACGCGGCAAATTCATCAACCAGATTCCTTCGGTGCGCAAACAAAATCGCTGCTGACAAAACCGCCAGCAACGCCACGGTGAAATCGCCGTATTCAAAAAACCAACCAACCAGCGGCAAACAAGCGAAGGCAAACATCCCGGGCAAAACTGTTTTGCGGGTTAATAAATATCCGGCCAAAAACAGCAGGGAAAGCATCAGGGCAACCCGATAATCAAAAACAAGCAACGCGCCCAGCGACGTCGCCACGCCCTTGCCACCGCAAAAACGAAGCTGGATGGGCCAAATATGCCCGAAGACGACGGCGAGCATCGCCAGCAAAGCGGCATCGCCGTTATTTGTCCATTCTTGCGCGAGCCAGACCGCCAGCGCGCCTTTGCCGGAATCGCAGAGCAGCGTCATGGCAAAACCGGATTTCCCCAGAACACGTCCGACGTTGCGAGCGCCAACGCTGCCACTGCCGATTTCGCGGATATCTTTGCCGGTGCGGGCGCGGACGAGGTAATAACCAGCGGCAAAACAGCCGAGAAAGTAAGCGCCAAGCGCGCAGCCGGTTAATCGGAACCAGTTTACGGACAGCAATTGTTCCATCCATTCCATGCGGGCGGTCACTTTCCAGTGATTCGCCGGCAGTTTAACCCGAACCATGTCCCGGTGCGAATCAAAAATGTTGTCCCGCCTTTGATTTTTTCGGAGCGCCGTAAATTTCCAAAAGCTTGACTTATTGCGCGGAAACCTGAAGCAATAGTCCATGCGCGCAGCGAAAAAAACTCTATTGGTTGGCGTGGATCTTGGCGGCACAAATGTTCGCGCCGGTTTGATTCAAAACGGCAGGATTGCCGCGTTGCATACACGGGCGATTTCTTCCCGGGCAAAACAGGAGGTGGTCGTTGATGAAGTTTGCGAAATCATCGCGGCGGTTTTGCAGCCGGGTGTGCGCGGCATCGGCATCGGTGCGCCGAGCTTGGTGAACAATGGAATCGTTTATTCGGTCAACAACATTCCGTCGTGGCGCGCGGTGCCACTACAAAAAATACTGGAGCGGCGTTTTCATGTTCCTGTTTACATTGATAACGACGCCAATTGTTTCGCGCTCGGTGAATTGTATTTTGGCGCGGGACGCGGTTATCAAAATCTGGTTGGCTTGATTGTTGGCACCGGACTTGGCGCGGGCGTCGTCATCAACGGCAAACTTTATTCCGGCAGCAACGGCGGCGCGGGCGAAATCGGTGCGATTGCCTACAAGGGAAAGGATTTCGAGTATTATTGCAGCGGCCGGTTCTTCCAGCGCGAGTTTGGCCTCACCGGGGCGATGCTCCATGGGCGCGCGGAAAAGGGCGATCGCAAGGCCCGGGCGATGCTCGCCGCCTTCGGTGACGATTTCGCCAATGTTATCATGGCTTTGCTTTACGCCTACGACCCAGAAATCATCGTGCTGGGCGGTTCGATCAGCAAGGCGTATCCGTATTTTGAAAAGCGGATGCGTAAAAAACTGTGCGCGTTTCATTTCCAGAACAGCTTGAAGAAAGTGGTGATTACTCGAACCCAAAAGCCTAACATAGCCGTGCTTGCCGCTGCGGCCTTGTGTCTGGAGGGGAAATGAGTCTTGCGCGAACCGTTTCTCCTTGAAGCCATCGTTGGCCTGCCACATCATTTCAGTGCCAGGGCCCATGGAATGTGGACTGATGAACCCCGCCAGGGCCGGAAGGCAGCAACGGTAATTTGCTCGACATCTGCCGTGGTCACCCTGGCATCTTTCTAACGATGAAGGCAGAATGATGAATGAAGAAACAAAACCAGTCCGCCAGGGGCAAAACATCCTCGCTTCTTCATTCTTCATTCTTCATTCTTCATTTGCTTTCGCATGAGTTATCAAGTCATAGCGCGAAAATACCGACCACAGCGGTTCGCCGATGTTGTCGGCCAGGAACACGTCACGCAGACACTGGCCAACGCCATTGAGCAAAAACGCATCGCGCATGCTTATCTTTTTTGCGGCCCGCGCGGCACCGGCAAAACCACCATCGCCCGCATCTTCGCCAAATGTTTGAACTGCACCGGCGGACCAAAGGTGAACTTTGACGACAAAGACCCGCGCTGCACCGAAATCGCTGAAGGCCGTTCGCTCGATGTGCTGGAAATCGACGGCGCGAGCAATAACGGCGTCGAGCAGGTGCGCGAGCTTCGCGAAACCTGCAGATACGCGCCGGCAAATTCGGCGTTCAAAATCTACATCATTGACGAAGTTCACATGCTCTCAACGGCGGCGTTCAATGCGCTGCTCAAAACGCTTGAAGAGCCGCCCGCGCACGTGAAGTTCATGTTCGCCACGACGGATCCGGAAAAAGTCTTGCCGACGATCCTTTCGCGCTGCCAGCGTTTCGATTTGCGCCGGATTCCAGCCGCGCTCATTGTCAAGCGACTCGCGCACATCGCGGGACTGGAAAAGGTGAAGATTGACGACCCCACCCTTTACGCCATCGCACGCGGCGCGGACGGCGGAATGCGCGATGCGGAATCCACTCTCGACCAACTCATCAGTTTTTGTGGCGACAAAATCGAGGAAGCCGACGTCCTCTCCATGTTCGGGCTCGCGGCCCAAAACCAGGTTCTGGGACTGGTCAAGGCCATTCTCGCCGGTGAAATTCAAACCACGCTCGGCTTGCTGAACGAACTCGCGCAAAACGGCAAGGACCTCGGCCGCTTGCTCACTGATTTGCTGAATCATTTTCGCAACCTGCTCATTTTCCGGGTCTCACATGGCGACTTGAATCTGCTCGAAGTTTCCGAGGCCGAAGTCGCGGCGCTCAAGGAACAGTCCGCCCTAGCCACTACTGAATCGCTTACGCGGATTCTTGAAGTGCTGACTGACTCCGAAATCCGACTTCGCGACGCCACGTCCAGGAAAATCCTGATTGAAGTCACGCTGCTCAAAGCCATTGAAGCCCGCAACGTCATCAGCCTTGATTTGGTCTTGAAGCAACTCAACCAATTGCGCGGCGGCGGTGGCGCAGGCTTCCAACCTGTGTCTTCGACACCTCCAGCAGGAACACATTCCACGCCATCTCCATCCCGGATGAAATCAGCCGTGGCAGAGAACGCGGTCTCCATGTCTCCCGCCGGGGGACCGCCATCCTCCGCCGACTTGACCGGGCTTTGGGGCAAACTCATTGAAGCCGTTGGCCGCGTCAGTTCATTCACGCGCAGCTATCTTGTGGACGCGCATCCGGTTTCGTTTGAGAAAAACGTTTTAACCATCGGCTTCGATCCCGAATTTGAGAACCACCTCGGCCTCATGGACAACGCGCGTAATCACGCGTTACTCCAGACAAAACTCGCCGAACTCGGCCATTCCAATTCCCAAATCAAATTCGTCAGGGCTGAAACGCAGGTTGGTCGCACGATAAAACCGGCGGAAACTGCGTCGGCGGCCCCGGCACAAAACCCTGCCGCATCTGCAGCCAAGCCCGCTGCTCATGGTTCAATAAATGAAAGATCCGCGCCAAGTTCGTTCAACAAGGAAGATTTCAAGAAGGATCCGTTGATTCAAAAGGCGCTGGAAATTTTCAAAGGCCAGATTGTGGAAGTCCGCACCTGATTTTCTCTCAACTCTCAACCATCAACTTTCAACCTCTTAAAAATGTCCGGCATCGGCAAACTCATGAAACAGGCTGCGCGAATGCAGCAGCAAATGGAACAAGTCCAGGCCCAGCTCGCGGCCCGCACGGTCGAAGCCACCAGCGGCGGCGGCGCGGTCAAAGTCACCGCCAAATGCGACGGCACCATTGCATCGGTTAAAATGGATCCCCAGGCGCTCAATCCGTCTGACGCACAATTGCTCGAAGATATGATTGTGACCGCCTCAAACCAGGCGCTCGGCCAGGCAAAGGAAATTTATAATTCCGAAATGAGCAAAATCACTGCCGGTTTGAATCTGCCCGGCTTGGGATAATATTGAATGTGGGTCCTTCCTGATTCCATTACATCGCTTATCAGCGCGCTGAATAAGCTGCCCGGCATCGGGCCGCGTTCCGCCGAGCGCATCGCCTTGCATCTCGTCCAAACCGATTCAGCGGCGGTGAAGCAGCTTGCCGAAGCGATCCTCCATGCCCGCGAGAAAATCCGGTTCTGCGAAATTTGCGGCGCGCTGACGGAGAATTCCCCCTGCCCTATTTGCGCCGATACACGACGCGATTCGTCGCTCGTGTGCGTTGTCGAACGCGCGGTGGATATTTTAAGCATCGAAAAATCCGGCGCGCTTCGCGGGAAATTTCACGTTCTCGGCGGAAAAATTTCCCCGCTCGACGGCGTCGAACCGGAAGACCTGCGCATCGCCGAATTGGAAAAACGTCTGGCGCACGAGCCCATCAAGGAAATTATCATCGCACTCGGCACGGATGTGGAAGGCGACGCAACGAGTTATTACCTCGCCAAGCGGCTGGCGCGCAAAGGACTGAAAATTTCCCGCATCGCCTACGGTTTGCCGGCGGGCAGCGGCTTGGAATTCGCCGACGAATTGACGCTCAATCGCGCACTTGAAGGCCGAAGAGAAATGTTGTGAATGCCGCCGTCATTTTCGATTTGGGCAAGGTTTTAGTGGATTTTGATGACAACATCGCCGTCACTCGAATCGCCGCGCGCAGCACGTTGTCGCCCGCCGAAGTCAAAAGATTCTTCTTCCAATCTCATTTGCTGGTTGACTATGAATCCGGCCTGCTGACGCGGCGGGAATTTTTTAAAGAAGTCCGCAAAGTCGCCGGCTTTCGCGGCACAATCGGGGAGTTCGGCGAATTTTTCGCGGACATTTTCACGCCGATTCCGCCGATGATTGAACTTCACGCCGGGCTGCGCCAACGCGGAATTCCGACCTACGTTTTCTCGAACACCAACGACCTTGCCATTGAGCACATCCGGCGAAATTTTCCGTTCTTCCGCGACTTTGACGGCTACATCTTTTCTTACGAGGTCAAAGCCATGAAACCCGACGCCAAAATGTACGAAGCGCTGGAAAAACTCGCCGGACGACACGGTGCGGACATTTTTTACATTGATGACCGCCCGGAAAACGTGTCGGCGGGCGCGGCTCGCGGCTGGAAAACCATTCTGCATGAAACACCGGGAAAATCCCGTGCGGCAATGGAAAAGCTGGGCTTGCTTAAACGCACGTGAACATCACTTTGCACGCGGATTATGCCGCTTCAATCCGACTTCCTGGGCGATGTCATCGAATTCATCACAGCCGACTTCTTCGAGTTGCTTGCCACGCGCCTTGAGCTTTTCGTTGATCTTGAGGGCCTTCTCGGTCATCACCTCATGCGTTTCCTCCGTACCGCCAACGAGCGCAAAATTCGGCCCGGCGGTAAACCGTTTATGGCCGTCAGAATCCAGTCCGACGCCGAGAATCACCGCCTTGCGTTTTTTCTTTTCGCCGTGGTTGGCCATGGAAAAAACGTAAATGCAACCCGCCACTTCGTCAATCTCGCGGATTAAAACGGGATTTTTCTTCGTGTCCGTGATTTTGGGAGGCACGACGATGCTGGTTATCGACAAACCACCGGCCTTTTATTGACAAAGCCACACCGCCCGAACAATATCATCCCTGTTCTTGTTCCGGCGATGATTGCCGGAGGGATAATATGCAATCACCAATTGACAATCGCTGTTGGATGTTGCGGCCCGACGTTGTTTCCACCGTGCTGAACGACGGAGCAGTGATCTTGGACTTGCGCTCGAAATTCTTTTTTTCCACCAACCCGACGGGCTGGGCCATCGCCCAGATGTTCGAGACTGGCACGACGCGGGACGCAGTGCATGGAGCTTGCCGGAAATGGGGCGCCGCCGACGCAAGCATCCCGGAGATCAACGCTTTAATTGACCAGATGATCTCGGAAGGACTGGTTGAACCCGTGAACACTCCAGCCGCTGCAACAAATGGAGTCGCGATGGCAACCTGGATTTCACCCACACTGAGCAAGCACCCCGAACCGCTCCAGCGAATCATGGTCAGCGCGTTCGACCCCGGTTTGCCGTTGGCTGAATGAGCCTCGCCGTGACCGCACAGAAACAATGCACCGCCGCATACTTGTGCGGCCCGGTGAAACTTTCGCTGACGTTCGATGACTGTTCATTACAAACAGCTCTGGATGGATTGCTGAGTCAATATGACGCGCCCTGGCCGGCGCCCGCCACGGAAGTATTCGTGACAATCGAGCAAGGATTGCCGCCCGCTCATATCCCGGAACCTGTCGGCGTTTATTTGCGTTCGTATCGGCTGCGCGTGGACCGTTGCGGCACTCATCTTATTTCGTTTAGCAATGTTGGCGTTTGGATGGACTTTGACGAAGGAGAAAAACAGGCGCAAATCATTGTGCCTCATCATCCCGACCGGGAGACGGTGGTCGAAGAAGTCGAACAACAGTTGGTATTACTGCTGGCCCGTGCCTGGACAAGCCAAGGTTGGACTCCGCTTCATGCCGGCTCCCTCATTCCGCCGGGGAAAACGAATTGTGTTCTTGTATGCGCTCCTTCCGGCGTTGGAAAAACCACGTTTATCAGCGCATTGCTCCGTCGTGGATGGCGCACTCTAGGAGACGACAAGGTATTGCTTCAAAAAGAAAACGGCAGCGTCGTGGCGCGCGCTTTGTCCCGCCGCGTTCATTTGCATCCCGCGTTGGCAAATTGGTTTCCCGAAATCAGAAAGATTGAAAAGTGGCCGCGTTACTCGCGTTGGACGGAAAAGCGCATGGTAAAAATGGAAGCGATCTGGCCGGGACAATGGATTGATTCCGCAATTCCAACCGGGCTGGTGCAACTTGAACGGGCTGAAAATGGTCCCACGCTGAACATCGAGCCACTCGATTCGGTTCGCGCCTTAAACAGCTTGCTGCGCCAAATTGCAATTCCCAGTGATGCAGCGGACGCCCGGCTTCTCGTTTCCTGCGCGGCTGCAATGGCTGGCCGGCTTCGCGCGGCGCTTGTCACGGTGGGCAACAACGCGTTTTCGGATTCTTCAACTGCCGGGCGTCTTGAAGAAGCATTGCGGGGGTTATTGCCATGAACAGTTCACTCACCGCCAGCGTCGTTGTTCCGGTGCTCAATGGCGAAGCGACCTTGGGCAATTTGCTTGCCGCGTTGAAAAACCAGGCCGGAGCCGGCCCGTTTGAAATCATCGTTGTGGATAACGGCTCGACAGATCGCACGATTGAAATTGCCCGTTCCAGCGGCGTCACCGTTTTGCATCAGCCGATTCGAGGTCCATCGGCCGCGCGCAATCTGGGTTTGCATCATGCGCGCGCAGACATTGTAGTTTTCACCGATTCCGACACGATTCCGTCACGCCGTTGGCTGGCATCGTTGCTGGCGGCATTTGCTGATCCTGATGTGATTATTGCCACCGGCCCAATCCTTGGCTGGAAACCCGCCACCGCCGCGGAACGCTATTCGAGCGCCCGCGTTATCTTCTCCCGCAAAAACACCGCCGAACATCCGCGATATTCTTACGCTGCGGGAATGAACATTGCCGTGCGGCGCAAAAATGCCATCGAGATCGGTGCCTGGGACGAATCCATGACCAGCGGCGAAGACATGGATTTCTGCTTTCGTTTGCGTTTGCGATTTGGAAACAAAATCCATTTCATCGAGGAAGCCGTGTTGTTCCATCAGCATCGTTGCAGTGATGAAGCTCTCTGGCGGCAGGCCCGCTGGCATGGCACCGGCCATGCACTCTTTCATCAGCGTCATTTACGATGGACGGCGCTGCATTCCGCGATGGTATATTTAACAATTGGTTTGTTGTATCTGGCGGTGCCGGTGATTGCTTTCGCGAGAAGGGTCGGGTTGATGAGTGCGGAGCGAGCCGAGTTCGAATACTATTATCGGCTCTGGACCCGGCATTTCTGGGCGGGATTTTTTAAACAACGGAAAAGGAAAACGACATGACACCGCGAATTTCCGTCGTCATTCCGGCTTTTAACGCCGAGTCCACAGTTACCGAGGCTGTCCGCGCCGTGGTCACGCAACCGCTGTCGCGCGGCGATTTTGAATGCATCGTCGTGGACGACGGCTCGAGTGACCGCACTGCCGAACTTGCCAGGAGCGCAGGCGCGACGGTTCTGCGTTTACCGCGCAATCTCGGAATTTCCAGCGCGAGAAATGCCGGAATCCAACATGCTCGCGGAAAATGGATTGTCTTTACTGACGCCGACGGTGTTCCATCGCGTCGCTGGTTGAGTTCAATATTGGCTGAAGCCGAAAACGCCGACGCTTCAATCCTCGCCATCGCTGGTAAAACACTCGGGCTGGAATCCCGAACACCCCCCGCACGATTCATTGATTTGATCGGCGGACTCGATGCGGAAACCTACTTGCGGCATGAAACCATGCCTTGGGCACCAGGTGGCAATGTTGCTTACCGCCTGGAAAATCTTCTTTCCGTCGGAGGATTCGATCCCACACTTAAAAGTTACGAGACCGCCGAGTTGCATTTGCGAATGTCGGTCCGTTTTGGCGGACGTATACTTTATTTGCCATCGGCGCTTGTTCTTCACCGGCATCGCGCCACTTGGCGCGGCTTGTGGAAACAGCAACGCAATTACGGAGCTGGTTACGCACAATTTATTCTGAAACACGCAGACCGCTGGCCGTGGTCAATGAAGCGCGAAGCCGGCGCCTGGATTCGCCTGCTTCCCCTCGCCGCGCAAGCGGTGGCCGCCTGCGGAGAACAGGGTCTGGTCCGCCGCGGTTTGTTGCTGAAACAACTCGCGCAACGCATCGGCTTTGCCTCGATGTTTTACTCGCTTCGGGAACGCCGCCGCATCAGCGGCAGGAAGGCACGCGCATGAAAACGCCTCCGCCCGTGCGCATGTCCGGCAGTGGACTGCCGTTGTGGCTCGCCGTCGGCCATTTCATCCTGCGCGCTCCGGCTCGACTGGCTCGGACGGAATTGCCCGTGTTTCTCGCGCGCGTTGCCGCTCAACCCCGCGACGGTTCCGGTTTTCCGCGTGTCGCACGTCTCACACGCCGCTGGCTCCGCCTGCCGGTCATGCGTTCGCGCAACACCTGTTATTTGCGCTCGCTCATCCTATTCCGGTTTATTGATTCCAACAGCGGCGATCTCTGCCTGCACTTCGGGGTGGACGAACCGCGCGGCTTCGGTGAACGACGCCTGCACGGGCACGCCTGGGTTAGTCTTAATGGACAGGCACTCAACCCTCCCGACACGCTTAAGGAAGGAAGGCTCAAGGAAATTTACCGTTTCTCCATGCTCAACGGCGGCTCTTCAACATCTGGCGCAACATTCGCCGCCGCCATGTTACACGACGGCGCCCTGCTCCCTGCGACTGCACCACCGTCGCCGGTGTTATAAGCAGCCGGACGATTCGACGCGGCCAGCGCAATCCCAGCCGCGCCAGCAAATGCGCGCAGGCCGGTTCGTTCAAGGACCGCGCCGTCAAATCCAACGCGGTTGCCAGAGACAGGCCGGCGCCTGTTTTTGCCGCGCACGCCCGCAGTGATTCCTCGTCAACCGGCCCGGCCCGGCCTCTCACCACTTGCGTGATGTCGCACAGATGTTGAATTTTCTCGAAACCATGGCTGGCCGCGCCATGCACCGCCGCAATGATCAACAACCCCGCAGGTGTGGCACGGGGCCGTCCATCAGATCCGCGTTCCAACGGCAAATCTTCCAGTCGCACGGACACGCCGTGCCGGACGGTTGGAGAATTCACCAAATTGTTGTGAAGCTCGACCATTGCTCCGGGCATCGCCGGATGTTCCCAGGAGCGTTCCGAGTAACCATCGGCGTGTTTCATTGGTTTCTCACGTGATTCGTATCCCAGCCGCGCCATGGTCGCATTCACGGCCTTCCAGTCGTCCATGCGAACGAGCAAATCAATATCACCGAACGTCCGTAGCGCGGGTTGAGCGTAAAGGCGGACGGCGAAATCCGCGCCTTTGAGCACAATAGCTTCGGCGCCTGTCGCGGCAAGCTCGCCAACCAGTCGCTGCGCTTCCGCGCCGAGGAACATGGCCATCGCCGAGCGCTGCGCCAGCCGGTTCTTCACCAGACCAATGGCCGGAAACGCTTTTGAAACGATTCTTTCATCCACGAGCAATTTTGCCGGTTCGTTGCGTAACAAGCATTCAATCTGTCGCAGCACGGCGGGCAAAACCCCGTGCATATTCGCCAGCAGGCAGAGCGACGAAACGCCCTTCTCATCCAGCCGGTGTCCCGGCAATTTGCCTCGCGGCCCTTCGGGGTCGGCCATGGCCAGCAGCCATTCCTCATCAGGTTTCACAAAAGTTTTCCGGAACAAGGACGAAACGGGAGACTCGTCTCCGAATGTCAATGCCCGCGATTAATTTCGCGGATTAAATCGCGATTCACGCGCAAGTTGTTCCCACAATTTTTGCTCCGCAGCCGTGACCTTCTCCGGCACGGCAATCTGCGTGACGACAATCAAATCGCCGTGCGTGCCGTCGCGTTGCGGCAGGCCGCGTCCGCGCACGCGGAGTTTTTGTCCGTTTTGGGTGCCGGGAGGGATTTTAATATTCACGCGACCGTCAAGTGTAGGCACGGAAAGATTTGTTCCGAGCACAGCTTCCCACGGCGCGAGTTCGGCTTCATAAATCAAATTATGATCCTCGACCTCGAAGTCAGGATGCCTGGCCAGCCGCACACGCAAATACAAATCGCCCGCAGCGCCCCCGCCCGTGCCCGCTTCGCCGCGGCCTGCGAGTCTCAATTTCTGGCCTTCAGTCACACCGGGCGGAATTTTGACCTGATGTGTTTCTGTTTTAACCGACCGCCCGATGGTGTGGCGCACATTGACGGAGCGCACCGAACCGCGCATCGCTTCCTCAAGCGTCACCATGATGTCGCCCTCGATATCGCGACCGCGTTCCACAAATTCCTCCTCTTCGAAGCCTGTGGGGCGGCTAAAGCCGCCGTCGCTGCCGCGCATCCGCGACCCGAACATTTGCTCGAAGAAATCACTGAAACCGGTGCCGCCAAAGTGAAATTCATACTCCTGGCCGCCTCCGCCACGACCACGAAAAGTCTGGCCTCCAGGAAAACCTTCCCACCCGGGTGGCGGACGAAAATCCGCCCCGGACTTCCAGTTGGCGCCCAGCTCGTCGTATTTCCTGCGCTTGGCCGGGTCGCCCAAGACTTCATAGGCCTCGTTGACTTCCTTGAATTTTTCCTCGGCCTTCTTTTTGTCCTTGGCAACATCGGGATGGTATTGCCGTGCAAGCTTGCGAAAAGCCTTTTTGATTTCGTCGTTATTCGCGCCCCGCGGCACGCCGAGGGTTTCGTAGTAATCTTTGTATTGAACGGGCATAAACGGCGGCCATCATTCAAGACGGCCGTTTGCAAGAGAATTTGCCCGTTTGCCGGATTTTGTCAAAACCGGCGCGATTATTTTTGTTTCAAGTCTTTCTTTGTGTTGTCCACGGTAAGATAACGCGAGCCGGAAAGTCCGCCGCTGTAATGCCATACTTTCAGGAGAATCTGGTCGCCCTTGGCCTGTTTGCAAAGCTTGACGGCGTTGTCTGCATTGACCACCGGTTGACGATTGATTTCCACAATGACATCGCCCTGTTTCAAGCCGGCCTCGGCTGAATTCGAATCCTGATCAACGTCCGTGACAAGCGCGCCTTTGATTTCGTCGGGAATCTTCATCTGTTCCCGTGACTGCGAGTTCAAATCCGACACCGTCACGCCGTCAAGCGCATCGGCTTTTGCATTGTCCGGATTGGAATTGTTGGATTCGTTTTGGTCGCTAGCCTCATCCTTCGGCCTTTCGCCCAGCGTGACATTGACAGTTTGCACGCGCCCATTACGAATCAATTTGACGACAGCCTTGCTTCCCGGAGCACATTCGGAAACTGTCAATTGAAGGCTGTGGCGATCGGCAACTTCCTTGCCGTTGAATTCGACAATAACATCACCGGATTTGATCCCGGCCTTTTCAGCGGGCGTATTGGTCGAAACATCAGTTACCAATGCGCCGTTTTGACTTGGTAGGTTAAAGAATTTAGCCAGGCTGGCATCAATATCCTGTAGTCCAACTCCGAGAAAGGCGCGTGTGACCTTGCCGCCGCTGATGAGCCGTTCCATGGCATATCGCGCTATATTGATGGGGACTGCGAAGCCGATACCTTCACTGCCGCCGCTGCTGGTAGCAATCCAGGTGTTAATGCCGATTAATCTGCCTTCGGCATCCACAAGCGCGCCGCCGGAGTTGCCGTGATTGATGGCGGCATCGGTCTGAATGAAATCTTCGTATCCGCCGGGGCCATTAATGCCGTAGCCATGACGCCCCAGCGCGCTAATGATGCCCATCGTCACGGTCCGGCTGAAACCAAGGGGATTGCCAATGGCGAGAACGACGTCGCCGACTTCCAATTGGTCGCTGTCGCCGAGCGTGATGGCGGGCAAATCCTTCGCGTCAATTTTCAGCACAGCCACGTCTGTCTGCCGGTCTGTGCCGACGACTTTGCAGGTGAACTTTTTATCATTGTCGCCGATGACGACCTTGATTTCGTCCGCACCGTCCACGACGTGATTGGCTGTCAAAATGTAGCCGTTCGGCGACACAATGACGCCTGAACCGAGGACTTGTTCCCTCCTCGTGATTTCGCGGTTGTCATTCGGGCCAGGTCGATCCCCAAAAAATTGGCGGAAAAACGGGTCGTTAAAAAATGGATTAGGGAACGACCGCATGTGAACAATGTGTGTGGAGTAAATATTCACCACACTCGGCGCGGCCTCTTTGACAACCGGCGCGAAGCTGACACCCAGCTTGACATCGCGGTTAACCGGCGTGGTTTGGACTTTGATTTCAGGCAATGGAGGCGCGTCTTTTCCCCACGTAATCAAACAGGACATGGCAACCACAGTCAATATGCCGGCCATCACCGGCAAAAACCCCACTATTGGAATGCGTTTCATATTTGTGAAATAGACATCATAGCCGGAGCAATGTTCAAAACATAAACACCCTTTCACTGCCTGCGCCTGCGACCGGGAACAGCAATGCGAAGGCTGTCAACACACAAAACCGCTCACAATGCAGTCGTCCGAACATTTTGCCTCGGAAGTTGCATTATCAAAATCATTCCCGAAATGCAGCCCCGTTTAGCGTAGCGGGCGATTGAAAACCAAAAGTTTGTTTTCAGATTGAAAAATCCAAGCTACATTGGTCGAAGTTGTGTCAATTACAATGCGCCACTCAAAAGTAACAGCCCCGTGTGTCATCGCACCCGTAATCCTGTTTTGTCTTTTCATTGTTGGCTGCACTACCGTAAAAAAAGCCCCGCCGTCGGTGCAAGAAGTTCCACCATTCGGGCCGAACGACGCCCGCATTTCCTATGTCACAGCACGTTTGTTGGAAGAATATCATTACTCCCAGCATCCCCTCGATGAGGAAATGTCGAAGAAATTTTTTGACGGTTATTTGGAAGCACTCGACCCGCAGCATCTTTATTTTTTGCAATCTGACATTGCTGATTTTGCACGGTACCGGACGAATCTTGACACGCTAACCATCAATTATCATGGCACATCTGACTTGACGCCGGCACGCGAAATTTTCCAGCGCTTTCTGGAGCGGCTGAAACAGCACGTCGCTTATGTGGACCCCTTGCTGAAGGAGAATGAATTTCAGTTTTACTCCCACGATCGCATCCTTTTGGACCGGCACAAGGCGCCTTACCCAAAGAACATCGCCGAGGCGCAGGAGTTTTGGCGGCAAAGACTGCTCTACGATTATTTGCAGGAGAAGCTCAGGCGTGAAGTTTCGCAGACCAATGGCAATGTGATTGTGTCCCTTCCAAAATCCGCTTCCGCGGAAATAGCCGAAAAGCTCGCACGCCACTATCACTGGATTCTACGAATGTACACCAACTGGGACGGCTCTGACATCCTGCAAGAATACCTCAACGCACTCACGCATGCCTACGATCCGCACTCGGATTATTTCAACACAAGCCATGCGCAGGATTTTTCCATCGACATGAGTTTGTCGCTCTTCGGCATCGGAGCCCAACTTCATTCCGAAGACGGTTATTGCACCATTATTTCACTTATTCCCGGCGGCCCGGCGGCTAAAAGCAAGCAGCTCAAGGAAAACGACCGCATTATTGCTGTCGCGCAAGGCAAACAACCGCCCGTGGATGTGGTGGACATGGAAATTTCCAAGACCGTTCAACTGATTCGCGGACCGAAGGGCACCGAAGTGCAGTTGACGATCATTCCTGCGGACGATCCGAGTTCGCGGCGGGTCGTAAGTTTGATCCGCGACGAAATCAAGCTTGAAGACCAGGAAGCCAAGGCGCTTCTCATTGAAATACCCGATGGCCGCGGAGGCACAAACCGCCTGGGCGTCATCGATCTGCCGTCGTTTTACGCCACGATTGACCTAGCCGGCAGTAGCGGGCATCCGACGCCCAAAAGCACCACCGCCGATGCTTCAAAGCTGATCGAAAAACTCGAGCAGGAAAAAGTCGCGGGCATCATCATTGATCTGCGACTCAACGGCGGCGGCTCGCTTGAAGAAGCAGTCCATTTCACCGGCTTGTTCATCACAAACGGTCCGGTTGTGCTTGCCCGCCTTCCTAACGGTAGCGTCAAAAAGGATGAAGATAACGATCCTTCTGAACTTTACGGTGGCCCCCTCGTTGTCCTCGTCAATCGTTTCAGCGCATCCGCGTCTGAAATTGTTGCCGGCGCGCTGCAGGATTATGGCCGGGCGTTGATTGTTGGTGACACCTCAACGTATGGCAAAGGCACGGTGCAAAATTTAAACCCACTCCGCCCGTTCTTCATTTGGTCCGCCAACGAATCCACTACGAACGATCCGGGCACCGTCAAAATCACCATTCGCAAATTCTACCGCGTCAGCGGCGCCTCCACACAGTTGAAGGGCGTTACACCGGACATCGTATTGCCGGACCCATTGAGTTATTCGACCTCCATCGGCGAGGACTCGCTTGAAAATGCCCTGCCATGGGACACGATTCACAGCGCGGACTATGACAAACTCAATCTTGTGCAGCCATATCTCGCGCCATTGCGTCTGCACTCGGAGGCGCGTCTGGCTACAAACCAGGATTTCATTTATATTCGTCAGGACATTGACGAAATGCGAAAGCTGCAGGCCGACAAAACCGTTTCACTCAACGAACGCGAATGCTTGAAGGAACTTGAAGAAGACAATGCCCGCCAGAAGGCGCGCGATCAGGAACGTCTCGCACGCAAACCAGCGGACATGAAAATTTATGAACTGACCGTCGAGAACGCCGATCAACCCGGTCTTCCACCACCACTTGGAGAAACCAATGGTGTAACCGCAACCATTTCGTCTGCAGGCACGAATGTGAGGAAGAACGCGCCCCCAATAGTTACCGCCGCGCCGAAGCCGCCTGCAATTAATCCTACTTTGGACGAAACGGAACGAATCCTCGAAGATTACATTTCACTTTTTTTATCGAACCAGCCTTTGATTGCCAACTAGCGCAATTTGCCGGAGGAAAATTAATGGGAAATGGTGTAAGGTCTCTTGTTTTTAGACAGCAAAACAGCAGACGTTAAAAACTATGTGAAAACCGCAATTTATTTCCTGGTGACCGCGGTGGCATTGAATTTCACCGCGTTTGCTAGTTCCACAGCCAATTCCATGAACATAACCGAAACGAACAGAATCGAGGTCGCCACATTCGGCGGCGGTTGCTTTTGGTGCATGGACGCCGTCTACGAACGCCTGCCCGGCGTCATCTCAATCGCCAGCGGCTTCGCTGGCGGCCACACTGCAAATCCAACTTACGAGCAGGTTTGCGCTGGCGACACCGGCCATGCCGAAGTCACGCAAATTGAGTTTGATTCTGCAAAAATTTCCTACAAAAAACTGCTCGACGTGTTCTGGCAGGCACACGATCCGACCACATTGAATCGCCAGGGCGCGGACGAAGGCACGCAATATCGCTCCATTATTCTCTACCACAATGAGGCGCAAAAGCTTGCGGCGGAGAAATCAAAGACGCAGGCGCAAAAGAATTTCAAACACCCCATCGTCACCGAAATCGTGCCGTTTACGAAATTTTACGAGGCCGAAAATTATCATCAGGAATACTACGACAACAATTCCAACGCGCCTTACTGCCAGATTGTCATCGCGCCCAAGCTCAAAAAGTTGGAAAAGGGAAAAGTGATTGAAGAAACGCCACAAACAGTAAAATAAACCATAGGGACATCCCGCCGGGATGTCCGCGGATCCCGCAATGCGGGACGGCATCCCTACCAAAAAAGAAAGGGACGGCAAAATGCCGTCCCTCCCAATTTAAGAATCAATTTTTGTTACGGCTTACAGCCCTTTCTTGAGCATCAGCTTGATCAAGTCGCCGACGCGGCAACTGTAACCCCACTCATTGTCATACCAGCTCACCAGCTTGAAAAACCTTTTGTTCAACTCCATGCCGGAGCCTTGATCGAAAATCGAGGACAGTTCGCAGTGGATGAAATCCGAACTGACCACCTCGTCCTCAGTGTAGCCGAGAATGCCTTTCAGGTAGGTCTCGCTGGCCTTCTTCATCGCGGCGGAAATTTCCGCGTAACTCGTCTCCTTGACCGTGCGAACGGTCAGGTCAACCGCCGAAACCGTCGCGGTCGGCACGCGGAACGCCATGCCGCTCAATTTACCTTTCACTTCGGGCAGCACCAAGCCCACGGCCTTGGCCGCGCCGGTCGTCGAAGGAATCAGGTTTTGCGCCGCCGTGCGGCCGCCCTTCCAATCCTTCTTGCTCGGGCCGTCCACGGTCTTTTGAGTGGCCGTGTAACTGTGGATTGTCGTCATCAAACCTTCCTCGACGCCGAATCCTTCCTTGAGCAGCACGTAAACGACAGGCGCAAGGCAGTTCGTGGTGCAACTGGCGTTGGAAATGACATGATGCTGCTTCGGATCATATTTGCCCTCGTTCACGCCCATGACGACCGTGAGGCAATCGCCCTTGGCCGGGGCGGTAATAATGACTTTCTTGGCACCGGCGGTAATATGGCCCTGGGCTTTCTCGACGGCCGTGAACAAGCCGGTGGACTCGATCACGAGGTCAACTCCCAGCGCCTTCCACGGCAGTTCGGCGGGTGTTTTGGCGCTCACCACCTTGATTTTCCTGCCGTTGACGATGAGCACGTCGTCATCCGGCTTGTCGGTGGCGGATTTCTCCGAGCCGACCGTGCCCTTGAAACGGCCCTGAATGGAATCATATTTGAGCAGATACGCGAGGTTGTCCGCCGGAACGATATCGCCGACGGCGACCACCTCGATGTCCCTGCCTACCATGCCTTGTTCGACCAGCGCGCGGAACACCAGACGTCCAATGCGGCCGAACCCGTTGATTGCGACTTTGACTGCCATAATTTTTTAATCCTTCTTCAATAAAAACGGTTAAAAACGAGCCGGAAGTTTAGCCACGCACACCCTAGCGTCAATTAAGAATTCAAGAACGGAATTGCCAAAATCAAAGCTTTTTTTGCAGTGCACCATTGATTTTGCGCCGCCAGAAATCTTTTCCCATGTCAACCACCAGTTTGCTGGGTCGCAAATTTTTCACGCTCGGCTTGGTGTCCGCGCAGGTCAAAAATGATTTTCAGGCAAACCAAAATCGCCAGTCCCACCGCCGGCGAGTGCAACGCCATCATTACAAATCCACCGGCAATAATCGTCAGATGCAGCATTACGACGCGACTGTAGGGTTGCATCATCTGCACCATGACGTTGGTCCGGCGGAATTCACCGCGCCAGAGGTAATTGTATCCAAAGGAAATCAAATGGCTTGTCACCAGCCCGGCCAACGCCCATTCGAGATGATTGTCCCTGATGATTTGGAAGGCCATGTTCACATTGAGAAAGCCCGGCACGTGATGGGAGGCGCCGCCAAAAAGGGCGACAATGAACACGCCATGGACGGCTGTGAACATTCCGTAGTGGAAACAAAAGAATGGGATCAGAGCCAGTTTTAACACCCATTGCACTGCCGGATTGGTTAACACCTTTAGTTGTTCGGGCGGTGCATTGAGCAGTTTTTGCCGCAACGCCGGATTGTTTGTCATTTGCGACAAATCGCCAGATGACGCGAGCAGCATCTTAAGCGCATTGAGAACCCCGATGGCGACGTTCTCCAGCCAGAAGAGGAACAGCAAGGGAAAGACTTCCCAATGAAACACGAACACCCCCGCCAGTGGCACAAGATTTGCCAGTACCAACGCGATAATTGGAGGCCGTTGCCATTCCACGCGCCGGAGTGTTTCAACGAGTTTCAAAGGTTTCATTTGTCCGAATGCCGGCAAAATAGTCATCTAAAACCGCCGGAGCGATTAAATAAAATGTGGTTTAAGTTTTTTGCTAGGCTAGGATCAGCCCGCAATGAAAGTTCTGTTTATTGGCGGCACGGGCAACATCAGCACGGCCGTCAGTCGTCAGGCGCTGGACAGGGGATTTGAACTGTATCTGCTCAATCGCGGGTTACGGCAGGAAAATCCTTCCGGCAGCCACAACCTGACGGTGGACATCAACCGGCTGGGCGATGTCCGCACCGCGCTGCGGGATTTGCAGTTTGACGCTGTTGTGGATTGGATAGCCTTCACGCCGGAACACATCGAACGCGACCTAGCGCTCTTCAAAGGCCGGACACGGCAGTTCATCTTCATCAGTTCGGCTTCGGCTTATCAGAAACCTCCGACCCATCATGTAATCACGGAATCGACGCCGTTGTATAATCCGTTTTGGGATTATTCGCGCAATAAGATCGCCTGCGAGGAACTCCTGATGCGCGCTTATCGCGAGGAAAAATTTCCGGTGACCATTGTGCGGCCTACCTACACATACAACCATTATTTTCCTGTCGCCGTTGGCGGGTTCGGCTGTTACACGCTGGCTGACCGTTTGAAAAAGGGCAGGCCCGTCATCGTCCACGGCGACGGTTCATCGTTATGGGTGATGACGCACGCCGAGGACTTCGGGCGGGGATTTCTGGGATTGATCGGCAACCAGCAGGCCATCGGCCAGGCATTTCACATCACCTCGGACGAAGTGCTGACGTGGGACCAGGTTTATCAGACCATCGCCGAAGCGCTGGGAGTGGAGGCCAACATCGTGCACATCCCGTCCGATTTTATTGTGCGCGTGGCGCCCCAACTGACGGGAAATTTGCTGGGCGACAAAACCTGGAGCACTGTTTTCGACAACAGCAAAATCAAGACTTTCGTGCCTGGTTTTCAAGCCATCATTCCTTTCCGGGAAGGCATCCGGCGCACCGCCGCCTGGTTCGACGCCGATGATAAACGCAAGTGGTTGGATGAAACAGTAAACGCCGAAATGGAGCAAATTCTCAAAGCCTACCTGGGAAAGGCTGGTTGATTTCGTTTGTCCGGCTCACTGGTCTTGGGCTGCCAGAAACCGTTCGGCGTCAATCGCCGCCGCGCAACCCGCGCCCGCCGCCGTGACAGCCTGACGATAGACGTGATCCGCGCAGTCTCCCGCCGCAAACACACCCGGCACACTCGTCATCGCGCCGCGTTTCTGAATGATGTAGCCGTTGGCGTCCATTTCGATTTGCCCCTTGAAAATTCCAGTGTTCGGCCCGTGCCCGATGGCGACAAAAACGCCCGCACAGTTCAAAACGGATTCTGCGCCGGTTTTCAAGTTTTTCAGACGCACGCCGGTCACCTTGTCCTGCTTCACATCGAGGACCTCCGTCACGACAGAATCCCAAATCGGTTTGATGGTTTTATGAGTGTGGACCCGTTCAGCCATGATTTTGGATGCGCGCAACTTGTCGCGCCGGTGCACGAGATGAATGACCGAGCCGAACCGGGTCAAATAAAGCGCCTCTTCGCACGCGGAATCGCCGCCGCCGACCACGACGAGCGGCTGGTTGCGGAAAACCGGCAAGGCGCCATCGCAGGTCGCGCAATAAGTCACGCCTTTGGTCTCCAGCAAATCTTCGCCATGCACGCCGAGATGTTTGTGGCTCGCGCCGGTGGCGATGATGACCATTTCCGCCCTCACTTTTTCGCCGTCCACGGTAAGCGTGAAGGGACGTTTGGAGAAATCCGCCTTTTCCACCGTGCCGAAGCTGGCGCGGGCGCCGAAGCGTTCGGCCTGTTTCTGCATCCGCGTCATCAGTTCGTAGCCGTCCACGCCTTCGGGGAAGCCGGGGAAATTTTCCACGATGCTGGTGGTGGTGAGCAGTCCGCCGGGCTGCCCGCCGGTAAGGACGAGCGGTTGAAGATTGGCGCGCGCGGTGTAAAGCGCCGCCATCCAGCCCGCGCAACCCGAACCGATGACAATGACTTTTTCCATCAGCGCACGAAAGGTAGTTCGCGCCCGGCAGGCATGCAATTTGAAAAGTTTTGCGCGAAGCCCGCGTCATATGAGGCGCGTGCAAAATGGAAATTAATTTCGTTCAATTGAATTATAATGTCGGCTGCTCGCCTCGGCGCAGCCTCTGGCGAAGCCTGGGTCTCAGCCGACAAATGCGTTGAGACAACGCACGCTACAGAATTAAAATATTCACAGCCGCTCGCGCCCGCCGTAACCGGTTTCAAGGTCATGCCAGAATTCGATGCCTTCCTCGTCCTGCTCCCAGCAAAGAAAAACTTCCCTGCCACCGATAATGGCGGGAAAATCAATCAGCCCGCGTTCCAGGTTCTTGATGAAAATCCGGCGACGTTGAAACTCGGCAAGAATTCCCTGCATGTCCGCGAGCGCGCGAATCCAGTTGTTGACCGTTTCACCGCCGGTGTCGTTCCCCTGCTCCGTCAGACCGCTCAGATGTTTGTCGAACCGCTCTAGGTCCTTGCGAAGACGATTGAGCTGCTCCAGCCACTGGCGGATTTGTGGCAATAGCGCACAAGCCTCGTCTCGCGTGTAATGTTTGTCGAAACGACGTTTCATTCAGCGAAAGCCCTGCCTCTCGAAAAGCGGAAACCAACGCCCCGGCTGTTGAAAAACGGCCGACTGCGAGTGGATGAATTAATGCGCGAGGCAGGCTATTGCTGCCAGGTGCGCTTCTTGTGACGATGCAAGCGCAGCTTCTTGCGCCGCTTGTGGCGATTGATTTTTGCCTTTCGGCGTTTCTTGATTGAACCCATAGGATTTCGGCTTAGTATACAACTTTGTTCAACGGATATTCAATAATTCCTTCCGCGCCTGCGGTTTTGAGTTTCGGAATCATTTCACGCACGATGCATTCGTCAATGATCGTCTCGACGGCGACCCAGCCTTTCTGACTCAAACTGGAAATCGTCGGGTTCCGCAGCGCGGGCAGCGATTGGAGCAACTTCGCCAGATTTTTTTGGGCGATGTTCATTTTCAAACCGACTTTTGTCTCTGCTTCGAGCGCGCCTTTGAGCAACAACGCGAGCGTTTCAATCTTGCGACGTTTCCACGGATCCTTCCACGCCGTGCGATTGGCGATGAGCCGCGGCGTCGAGGTCAGCAACGTGTCCACGATGCGCAGTTTGTTCGCGCGCAGCGATGAGCCTGTCTCGGTCAACTCGACAATGGCGTCCACCAATTCGTGCGCCTTCACTTCCGTCGCGCCCCACGAAAATTCCACATCCGCCTTCACGCCATTTTTGCGGAGATATTTTTTGGTGAGGTTGACGACTTCCGTCGCGATGCGTTTGCCTTTCAAATCCTTCACCGACCTGACCGGCGAACCCTCCGGAACACACAACACCCAGCGCGCCGGTTGCCGTGTCGCCTTGCTGAAAAGAAACTCGCCGACCTCATGCACGTTCGAACCGTTTTCGACAATCCAATCGTAGCCCGTGATGCCGCAATCGAGATAGCCATGCTCGACATAGCGGCTGATTTCCTGGGCGCGGATGAGGCGGATCTCCAGCTCGTCGTCATCCACATAAGGCGCGTAGGAGCGGCTGCTGACAGAAATATTGAAGCCGGCCTTCGCCATCTTTTGGATGGTGGCTTCCTGCAAACTGCCTTTCGGCAGGCCAAATTTTAATTTCTTACTCATCTTGCTTTCGTAAATCACTTTTGACGCGTGGACGCAAATACTTTTTCGCCGATTCCTTCACGCGTGTAGCGGGGTTAATCTGCCAAGTCCGGCGTGGAAACACCAACTTCTTCTTTTCTAATTTCATGGGGCAACCACGAATTAGCACGAATGGACACTAATAATTTAGAATTATTGTTTATTAGTGTTCATTCGTGGTTCAGTTCTTTTTCCAAATTACCCGCCGCTCACGTACTTCAATTTCCCCGCGCGCAATTGCCGCCACGCATTTCGGATAAAGCTCATGCTCCACAGCGTGAATCCGCTGATGCAACGTCTCCGGCGTGTCGTTATCCAACACCGGCACGGTCTGCTGGCCGATAATTGGTCCGCAATCCACGCCCGCGTCAACAAAATGCACCGTGCAGCCCGTCACCTTCACGCCGTGGTCGAGCGCCTGCTTCCACCCCTCCAAGCCCGGAAACGACGGCAACAAGGACGGATGAATGTTGACAATGCGCCCTTCAAACGCGCGCAGAAATTCGCCTTTCAAGACGCGCATGAAACCCGCCAGCACAATCAAGTCCACTTGCGCCTCATGCAATGCATTCACGTAAGCGCGTTCGGCGTCTTCGTCGAGCTTCGTGCGGAACTTGCCGGGCGGAATGAATTTGGCCGGAATTTTCCGGTCGCGCGCGTGCGCCAGAATCCCGGCGTTCTCGACATCGCTCAAAACGATGGCAACCGCCGCTGAAATTTTCCCCGATGCGCATGCATCGGCAATCGCGACAAAGTTCGAGCCTTTGCCGGAGCCAAGCACTCCCAAATGGAACTTGCGTTCGCCTGTCACAGGGTTCTTTTACAAGTGAAACGCTGTAACTGCCAGATTATTTCGCCGGATCAAAAATCGTGCCCATGAACAAAATGGACTGGGTCTGGCTGTCTTCAATCACGAAAAGGAAAGGCCGGTCCACAATCATCTCAAATGGTTTAACCGGTTTCATAATCGCCATGCCTTCCATTGTCACCGTCGTCACCGCCGACGCTTCGGTTCCTTTTTCATCCACTTCCACGAAACTTTTCTGTTTCACTTCACTGATGAACAACGGTTCATCGGCCATGGCGGAAAAGTCGGCGTCATCGCCAAAGGCGCGTTTCATCCCCAAGGCTTTCAATGGGTCGTTAAGCCCGACGGCATATTCCATTTTGAATTTGGGCAACACCAAGGTTCCTTTGCGATCATGGAAACCCGGCTGGATGTTGTTTTGCCAATTCCCACGGATCTTAAAACTGTCGAGCAGCTTTTGCGGACTCGAATTTGTGGCGGGCAAAAAAACTTCCATCCGCAACCCGCCCACATAGGGCAATTGCACAGCCTGAAAATCGGGTGTTTCCTGATACTCGAATTCCCGACTCTGCACCATCATTGGGGTGGGCTTTGCTTTGCCGGAAGATAAATGAAAATCGCGCGGCTTGGTCTCCTGCTTGTCAAACGGTTTGACCCATTTACCTTTGAAATAAATCGCATTGGCAAGAATGATCCTCATGTAAGGATCAAAAGGATATTGCACGATGTCTTTGATTCTGCCCTGCGTCTGCTTCTCGGCCCAACTATTGATGGTTTGGGCGGATTTTGGATTGCCAAAATCCACCGCAGCCAATTCCGCCTGAAAGAATTTTTTATTATCGGCAACGAAAGCAGGCTTTAAATGAAATCCCTCTTTGAACCAGATGCCATTGGCGAGATCCAGCGTCACATCCTTGCGCGAAACGAGGCTTTGATTCAGTTCCTTGAAGGCCGGGAAGGTAACGGTTGAAGGCAAACCGGCGTCATGCAATACCTGTTGCATTTCTTCTTTCGTCTGGCCCATCGCGCCGTTTTCAACCATCTGCAAAACGCTGGAAACGCTGTAGGGCGAGAGGAAAACATTGGCGTCTGGTTGTGTCCTGGCGACTTGCCCCATCAAATCGAAGGCGAAAGCGGTGTTGGCGTTCACGATGACTTGTTGTTCCGCCGGTAAAGCGACCGCTATTTGCAGACCGGCAAGCAATATGAGAACTGCAAACGAAGTCTTTCGGTTGATTTTGAAGAAGGAAGTGGAGTTCATAACGGTTTGATAGAAACCTGAAACCTTTCCTTGGAGCGGTCAATATTTTAATGACGCTCCTTTTTACACGCCGCCAAATCTTCGATGTCTTTGGACGTATTCCTCAAGCGCATTGAAAAATTGCGGCTTGCGAACGTCAAAGCACTTCTTCAGCCAGCATCTTGGGTGAAACAATTTTCACTCCTTGAACTATTTTGCCCCAAAACTTCCCGAAGTCCCGTTCATCACCGGTTAGTAAATGTGTGGCTCGACCAGCAATTGCCCCGCCCAAAATCGGCTTGTCCTTGAGCGGCAATTCGACTTTCAAGTCGGTCACCAATTGCGAAACCATTTCACATTGTTTGGCCAGTCGCTCCAACACTTTCAGTCCGGCGGGAAATTTTAATTCCAGATTGCGCCGGGCTTCTTCCACTGCGTAGGCATTGGTCAAAAAGTCCGCTTGCCCGGACAGCACTTCCAGAAACACATGCATCCGGCTGTGTGGTTGCGCGGCGGAAAAGAGGATGTTGGCATCCAGGAATATTCTCATTTCTTCTTCAGTCGGAAACGAGCCAGTGCCTGTTCATTATGGCGGTCAAATTCAGCCAGCCGTTTTTCGGAATAAATTTCAATGGGAAAGGTTACTCCGGCGCGCAGCAGAATGCCTTCGTCGGTTTCCTCGGCGACCACTTGACCGTTGCCGCTGACACCAAACCGGCGGCGCAATTCCTTCGGCAATGTCAGTGTGCCGCGACCGTTGATGTTGATGATCTTTGTCACAATTTCAGTATTTCACACTTTCAGTTTTAAAGCAAGAAAATCTTTTGAATGGGTTTGATCCTCACTTTTCATACTCCCCCAAACCGCCGGTGCCTTCGTGCGTATTCCTCCAGCGCGTCGAAGAATTGCGGCTTGCGGAAGTCGGGCCACAGCGTCGGCGTGACGACAAGTTCGGCGTAGGAGATTTGCCAGAGCAAAAAATTGCTCACGCGCATCTCGCCGCTGGTGCGAATCAGCAAATCCGGGTCGGGAATGTTTCGCGTCCAAAGATGCTGCGAGATGACCTGCTCGGTGATGTCGGCGGGTTCGAGCTTGCCGCGTTTGACTTCCTCGCTGATGCGGCGGACGGCATCCACGATTTCAATCCGGCTGCTGTAACTCAACGCCATGACAAGCGTCAGACCGTTGTTTTTGGAAAGGGTCTGGATGGATTTCTTGAGATGTTCCTGCACGTTTTCCGGCAACCGGTGAATTTGTCCGATGACCTCCAGCCGGACGTTGTTTTTATTCAGCTCCGGCGTCTCGGTTTTGAGATAGTGGACAAGATATTTCATCAGCGCGTCCACTTCGTCCTTCGGGCGATTCCAATTTTCCGCTGAGAACGCGTAAAGCGTGAGATATTTGATGCCGAGTTCACCGGCGGTGCGGATGACGGTGCGCGCCGACTCTGCCCCCTGCCGGTGGCCTTCGACGCGTGGCAGGCCACGCTGCTTCGCCCAGCGGCCGTTGCCATCCATGATGATCGCGACATGCTGTGGCAGCAAGGTTTTGGCTTCGGGATTCAGATGTGGAGTTGTTGCGCTCATGCGCTCAATTTTTCCGCAGATTATGCCGATTACGTGGATTCATAAACAAAAAGCATTTGCGTCAATCTGCAAAATTTGCTTGGGAGGGACGGCGTGCCGCCGTCCCCAATTTGGGTCGCCGACACGGCGACCCTCCCCATTAAACAAAAATAGTTTGGTCTCGAGCCGGACCGATAGAAGCAATGAATAATTTTGAGCCGCTCAATTCAGCAATGGCTTTAAGATAATTTCGCGCCTTCACCGGCAAATCTTTCCATGAACGCGCCTTGTTGGTCGGCGTGCGCCAGCCTTCAAATTCGATATAGACGGGCTCACATTCCGCGAGCGTTTGCGCGTCGTTCGGCACAAAGTCGTAGCGCGTTCTGCCGTGCCGATACGCGACACAAACCTTGATGATTTCCATGGTATCAAGACCGTCAATATTGGTGACGGCCAGGCCATCAATGCCGTTGACCATTGTCGCATGGCGCGTGGCCACGGAATCGAACCAGCCGCAGCGGCGCGCGCGTCCGGTCGTCGCGCCGAATTCGCGGCCCATCGCGTGCAGCATATCGGCGATTTCGGCGTTCTCCGTCGGCAACGGTCCTTCACCCACGCGTGTGGTGTAGGCCTTCATCACGCCGACGACGCGGTCCATACGATGCGGCGGCACGCCGGAACCGGTGCACGCGCCCCCCGCCGTTGTATTTGACGAGGTCACAAATGGATACGTGCCGTGGTCAATGTCAAGAAATGTGCCTTGCGCGCCTTCAAACAAAATGTCGTTGCCACGCCGCATGGCGTCATGCAACAGAACCACCGTGTTGGCGATAAACGGCTTCAGATATTTGCCCGCAGCCAGGTATTCGTCGTGAACTTTTTTAAACGACAGCGGTTTTGCTCCGAACACCTTGAGCACTTCGTTGTTTTCCCTGATGCGCACAGAAAGCTTTTCTTTGAGGCGCGCCGGGTCAATCAAGTCGTTCATGCGCAGGCCAACGCGCGCGGCCTTGTCACCGTAGGCCGGACCGATGCCGCGCTTGGTCGTGCCGATTTTGTGTTTGCCTTTGAGCACTTCGCGTTGCGCGTCCAGTTCGCGATGATACGGAAACACGACATGCGCGGTTTCACTGACAACGAGATTGTCGCCAATCTGGATGCCGAGCTTGCGCAAACCTTTAATTTCTTCCACGAGGTTGACGGGATCAACCACAACGCCGTTGCCGATGACACAGAGCTTGTTTTTGCGGAGAATGCCGGATGGCACCAAGTGCAGGATGTATTTTTGTTTGCCGATGAAAACAGTGTGCCCGGCGTTGTTACCGCCGGCGTAACGCACAACGACATCGGCCTGCTCGGTGAGCACGTCAATGATTTTGCCCTTGCCTTCGTCGCCCCATTGGGCTCCGACTAAAATCGTGTTTGCCATAATTTTTTTCCAGGTAGGGCGCGGTGTCCTCACTGCGCCGCGCGGCGGTGTGGGGACACACCGCCCTACCAACAATAAAACAACAAAAATCCCCGAATGCGAATTCGGGGCAAAGCGCAGGGCCTTTGCGTTGGGAGGTTAGAGAACAACAGGCATGATGTCAATTCCGCAGAAATAATTGGATTGACGGGATTTGAAATTGTGAGTAGATTGAGCATCTTCTGTGAAAGGTTCAAAGCCAACAGGTCGGCATGGCACGAATAGCATCACTATCACGCCGCCAGTGGGGAATCTGTTTTCCCGGTTGAAGCAATAAATGAGATTCCAACTCCTTATGAGAACTCCCATTCAAAATCTATTCCTTGTGCTGGCCTGCACGGGACTCCTGGCAATGCCGGCGGCGGCGCAGACCTTCACGAACCTGCATAGTTTCACAGCAATGTCGGGGCTGACCAACAGCGACGGAGCTAATCCGTATGCCGGATTGACTTTATCGGGCAACACGCTGTATGGGACGGCGGCGTATGGCGGCAGTTTTTGCGTTGGCACGGTGTTCGCCGTCAACACCGATGGCACGGGTTTTACGAACCTGCATAGTTTCGCGGCAATGATTGATACCTTCCCCTCCCCCTCCCCTTCTGGTTGGACCAACAGCGACGGAGCTTGCCCGTTTGCCGGATTGATTTTATCAGGCAACACACTGTATGGAACAGCGTATGGAGGCGGCAGTTCGGACAATGGCACGGTGTTCGCCGTCAACACCGATGGCACGGGTTTTACGAACCTGCATAGTTTCACAGCAAGTTCTTATGAAGAGTACCCTTATACCAATATCAACAGCGACGGAGCTTTTCCGGATGCCGGATTGATTTTATCGGGCAACACGCTGTATGGGACAGCGAGTAGAGGCGGCAATTCGGACAATGGCACGGTGTTCGCCCTCAACACCGATGGCACGGGTTTTACGACCCTGCATAGTTTCACGGCTCTCTCAAATTCTACCAACAGCGACGGAGCCTACCCTTGTGCCGGTTTGATTTTATCGGGCAACACGCTGTATGGGACGGCGGTGCGTGGCGGCATTTCGGGCAATGGCACGGTGTTCGCCCTCAACATCGATGGCACGGGTTTTACGACCCTGCATAGTTTTACTGGCGGCAGCGACGGAGCTTTTCCGGATGCCGGATTGATTTTATCGGGCAACACGCTGTATGGGACGGCGCTTGATGGCGGCATTTCGGGCAATGGCACGGTGTTCGCCCTCAACACCGATGGCACGGGTTTTACGAACCTGTATAGTTTCACGGCTCTCTCAAATTCTACCAACAGCGACGGAGCTTACCCTTGTGCCGGATTGATTTTATCGGGCAACACGCTGTATGGGACGGCGGGTGGTGGCAGTTTTGGCAATGGCACGGTGTTCGCCCTCAACACCGATGGCACGGGTTTTACGACCCTGCATAATTTCGCCGGTTATCCCAGCGACGGAACTAATCCGCAGGCCGGATTGATTTTATCGGGCAATACACTGTATGGGACAACGTGTGGGATAATGATATTTGGTGGTGGTAGTCCTGGTCTAGGCACGGTATTCAGTCTTACGGTGCCGCCGCCGCCATTGACAATTATTCATTCCGCAACAAATGTGATTTTGACGTGGCCGACCTATGCCCCCGGGGTCACGTTGCAATCCACCACGAACCTAGTTTCACCGGTGGTCTGGAGCACCAATTCTCCGGCACCGACCATCGTCAACGGCCAGAACGCCGTGACCAATCCTGTCTCCGGCACACAACAATTTTACCGGTTAAGTCAGTAATTGACTCGGCAGAGACTTTGGCGTGTGTGCCTAGTTGTGCGCCTGTATCAGAATTCCCTTGGGAAAGCTGGCGGAGAGAGGGGGATTCGAACCCCCGATACGGCTTTTGACCGTATAACGGTTTAGCAAACCGCCGCCTTCAGCCACTCGGCCATCTCTCCACCGGCGCCAATGAAACCGGTCAACGCCACGGCACTCAAGTCATTTCTTTGCATTCTGCGGCTGATTTAAGGCTTGCGTTTTTGAGCTTCGGACGGGAGATTCCACCCCCATTATGCAATCACAAGACACTGCAACGGCCTACCTCTACAAACTGTGGCCGTGGATTGAGACGAACACAAACCGATTGATTTACGGGGCTGTCATTATCGTTGCCACCGGTATTTTAATTGCATTCTATTTTTGGCAGCAAAATCAAAAGGAGATCGCCGCAGGTCAGGCGCTGACGGAACTGGCTACTTCCACTCCGCCCGATTCTGATGCCAGCCAACTGGCCGATGCCTATTTAAAGATCGCGGCGAATTTCCCACGCACACGCGCCGGCGGGCGCGCGGCAATGCAAGGCGCGGCGGCACTATTCGAGGCCGGTAAATACACTACGGCGCAGGCACAATTTGAAAAATATCTCGAGACACATCCCGGCGGCGTTTTTTGCGCGCAGGCCGCACTCGGCGTGGCGGCCAGCCTTGACGCTCAAGGGAAAACTGATTTGGCCACCAGCGCTTATCGGCGGGTCATCAGCGGTTTTTCCGACCCGAATGCGGTCAGCGCCGCAAAATTTGCGCTGGCACAAATTGACGAGCGACAAGGCAGACTCGCCGACGCGGAAAATCTTTACGAAGACGTTGCTCGCAGCAGTCCCAATAGTTCATCCGGTTCAGAAGCTGCACTACGCGCAGTGGAACTGAAAACCAAGTTGCAACCAGCCTCGACTTCAACCGCCCCACCCTCCTCGTTTAATCTGAACACCAAGCCATGAAATTGACGATTAATGGCACCGGCTACGTTGGTTTGGTCACCGGCGCTTGTTTTGCCGAAGTCGGTCATCACGTTCTTTGTGTGGACAATGACGCCGCCAAAATCAAACTGTTGAAGGAAAGTGGCATTCCAATCTACGAGCCGGGTTTGGAAGAACTCGTCAAAAAAAATGTTGCTGCCAGACGGCTTTCATTCACAACCAGCATCGCGGAGGGCGTTCAGAAATCGGATGTCATTTTCATTGCCGTGCCCACGCCACCGCAGCCGGACGGCTCGGTGGATTTGAGCTTCATCGAACGGGTCGCGCGCGATATCGCCGCCGCAATGACCGAATACAAAATCGTCGTGGACAAAAGCACCGTGCCGGTCAAAACCGGTGAAAAAGTCGCCGAGACAATCAAACGTTACTGTCCGGCGAAGGTGGATTTTGACGTGGTCAGCAACCCCGAATTTCTGCGCGAGGGTTTCGCGGTTCACGACCTGATGAAGCCAAACCGCATTGTCATCGGCGTGCGCTCACAACGGCCTGTTGCTGTGATGAAGAAAATTTACGCGCCATTCAACGCGCCAATTGTCGTCACGGACATTAATTCCGCCGAACTCATCAAGCACGCATCGAACTCATTTCTTGCGCTGAAAATTTCCTACATCAATGCGATTGCCATGTTGTGCGAGGCGACCGGCGCCAACGTTCAGGAAGTCGCCGCTGGCATGGGCATGGACGAACGCATTGGCCGCCTGTTTTTGAACGCCGGCATCGGTTTTGGCGGCAGTTGTTTCCCGAAGGATTTGAGCGCGTTTATCAAAATCGCCGAACAAATCGGCTACGACTTTCGCCTGCTCAAGGAAGTCCAGCACATCAACACGGAGCAAATGGAACGCTTTGTCAAAAAAATCATCGACACGCTTTGGGTGCTCAAGGATAAAAAAATTGGCGTGTTGGGGCTGGCCTTCAAACAAAATACGGACGACATCCGCATGTCGCCGGCAGTTGCATTGTGCCAGCGCCTGCAAAAGGAAGGCGCAATCTTGCGCGTGCACGACCCGAAAGCGATGGGAAAAGCCAGGGCGATTTTATCGAACGTCACGTATGTGGACGACATGAATGACGTGGCCGAAGGTTGCGATGCGCTTGTAGTGGCAACCGAATGGGACGAGTTTAAAAAACTTGACCTCGAACGCGCCCGCAAAGCCCTCTCGCATCCAATCCTGTTCGACGGCCGCAATCTCTTTGACCGCGTCGAAATGGAACGTTTGGGCTGGATTTACAAAAGTGTCGGGCGATAAAAATCAAATTGCCGCCGCGCTGATTTTCCGGGCCGGCAAAATTCTCATCACTCAACGCCGCGCGGATTCGTATTTAGGTGGGTTGGCAAATTGGAATTGGACGATTATAAGTTTTTGCCCGCAGATACAAAGTGACTCCGGGAATTGAAAACTTCGCCGGAATTTCTCGATTAAATTTTTCCGCAAAACCTTTCGATGACTTGACGGAAATTGTTTTCGCTGAAGTTGACGATGTCGAGTTCCCGTTTGGCATTTTTCACCGAATCGCTTGCATGAGCGGCGTTGACCGTGATATTGGAGCCGAATTCACGGCGAATCGAGCCGGGCGGCGCCTTTGACGGATCGGTCGGCCCAAGCACGTCGCGGATTTTTCGGACGGCGTTCACACCTTCATAAACCAGTGCAACGCATTTTTCGGTGCCCGGCTTGCGCCTGTCTTCGTTCGACGCGCACTCGGATGGCGTGCGACCGCACATGAAACGAACAATGTTTTCAAACCGGCTGTCACCGTGAAGCGGGCCAAGAATGTCGCCAAGGACTTTTTGTTCCCTGGCTGGAATTTTGAAACCAAGCTCCTTTTCGAGCAACAACCTGGCGCGCTCGCCAATACCGTCACTGAGTTTGGTGCGCAGCATTTCATGGACTGGGCTGTAAAATTCCATTGCCTGCGCCATACTCATGTAAAAAACCTTGACGCCGACAATATAAAGTCCCGTGCGGGAAAAGAAATCAATGACGTTGCCAGGCCGGCCGGTCGGGAAACGGAAATTGTCCGGTTTGATGAGCACCAGTGTGCGTTCAGCGGTTGTGCGTGGCGGATAAGTGATGACATTTTCCAACAACCCACCGTCGGAATTCGAATAACGCGCCCATAGCTTCAATTCTTTTTCAGCCCCGTCGGCATTCGACGAAATAAGAACTGCAGGTTCGAAATAGCGAACCTGTCCGTTGTCATCCATAATCATATCACCGTAGGTGTCGCGGATGGTCTCGCCGGTGCGCCGGTCCGGGCTGAGATTTCCAACCATGGAACGGATTTTGCGCAGTGCCTCGTCACCGCGAAACAACATCATCAACACACGCCGACGCTGACCTGTTTTAGGATCAGGTGAAAGGTTATGGAAAACGTATTGTCGGAGCAGTTCCTGAATTTTCCGGTCCTGCGAATCGTGTGCAGAAATGATGGTTTCGGCATATTGCTTCACCAGTTCAGAACTCGGCGCAAACATGCGCATCGCCGCCAAGTCCAAACCCGTGAGGGAAATCAGCCGACCTAGAATCCCGCCCGTGCGCGATTTGGAAAGCGAGTAGGGCGTGATGATGACATGGGCGAGTTGTTGCGACATAGCAGCCCTGCTAGCCCGTAGCTGGCGGATTGACCGTTGACGCGTTCACGGGGGTCGCCTTGCCACCTAAAATCTTGAACATGACCGTGCCGCAGGTCGGGCACCTGCCTTTGATCGCCTTCCGGCCATTTTTCATCACTTCTTCAACGCCGTTGGCAATCTCTTTCTTGGCCTTGCACTTGACACAATATCCTTCAGCCATAAATCTTTACCTTCCCGCACACCATGCGCCGTAAGGTCAGGTAAGTTTACCGGCGGCTATCCGCTTGTGCAACTCGGAAAAGGAAAAATCAAAACTGGCTGAAATTCAATTACTTAGCTCTACAAAAACTTCAATCCAATGGGTATTGGCGCAAGGTGGTTTTAAGGATTTTACCAGCTGCGTTCCGAGGCAACGCGGGCATGAAAACGACGTGTTTGGGCACCTTGTAATCGGCCAGCCTGCCGCGGACGAATTGCAACAACGCCTTTTCTTCAATGGTTTGCCCATCGTCTGCGGCAACGAAGGCTATTGGCTGTTCGCCCTTGCGTATGTCCGGCACACCGATAACCGCCGCCTCTTTCACACCGGGGAATTGGCAAATGATTTCTTCAATCTCACGCGGATAAACGTTGATCCCGTTCACGAGCAACATGTCTTTCTTGCGGTCGGTGATGTAATAATAACCGTCGGCATCCCGATAGCCGACATCGCCGGTCAATAACCACCCGTTGCGAATCGCCCTGGCCGTTTCCTCCTGATTGTTCCAGTAACCGAGCATCACGTTGCCGCCACGCACACAAATCTCGCCGATTTCATTCACGCCGAGCGAATTTCCTGATTCATCCTGAATGCCCATTTCGACATGTGGAACCGGCAGGCCAATCGAACCCGCTTTGCGCACACCGTGAATCGGATTTTTTGCCACCACGGGGCTGGCCTCACTCAAACCGTAGCCTTCGATGAGCGGAATGCCAAACTTCGCCTCGAAATCCTTCAACACCTGCACCGGCAATGGCGCGGAACCGCTGATACAAACGCGGAACGGCAACTTGATGGGCATCGGCGAGGCAGTCAATGTGCGATAAAGATGCGGAATCGCCGGTAAAATCGTTGCCTGCCGCGCACACAATTCCCGAAGGATTTGCCGGGGTTGGTTCAGCGATTTCACCAGCACCATCGTTCCGCCGACCAGCAATGGCAGGAACATACCCACTGTAATCATGTAGCTGTGAAACAGCGGCAGCAGCACCGCCACGCGGTCCAAATTCACCGTTTCCAGCACGATGCGGCAACTCTCGACGTTGTGCAGCAGGTTGCCGTGCGACAGCATCGCGCCCTTCGGTCGCCCTGTCGTTCCTGAAGTGTAAATGATAACCGCCAAATCGTGTTCGCTGCGCGAACAAGTTTTGAATTTTGAGTTTTGAGTTTTGAGTTCCGCCGGAAAATCCTCCGCCTTGAAAATTTTTAGTTGTGGCCGCGCGGCCAGCAGAGCAGGGCCATGGACTGCAAGTTCCTCCTCGGTGATCAACACGTCAATGCCGCCGTCGCTCAGAATGTAATTTACTTCATCCGGCTTCAAAAAATTATTAATGGGCACCAACACCGCGCCGGCGCCAAGAATGCCAAACACAGCCGTCACAAATTCCGGCCGGTTTTTGAGCCAAAGTCCCACACGGTCACCCGGCTTCACACCGAATTTTAACGAAAGGTCAGCCGCCACTGCGCACGATTGTCCGAAGAGATTGGCATAGGTGAATTCACTTTCCCCCCAGTACAAGGCGATTTTTCCCGGTTGCTTTTTGACCGAAGCGGCAAATGCACTGACCAGATTCATATGGAATTTTTAGAGAAAGCGGAGGCATCTGGCAAAGACTTTCGGCGAGGCGGCGCAACTTCAGATGACCAGCAGTTCCCCCCCCATCTTAAAAACTTTGTATCTTTGTGCCTTTGTGGTTAAAAATTCCGCCGTGATTAACACCGACGCAAAGCTCGCCGCATTTCTACCCACAATTAAATCTGCAACCTGGCTCGCGCTCGACACCGAGGCTGATAGCCTGCACGCTTATCCCGAAAAAATCTGTCTCATTCAAATCAGCACCGTCGCCGGCGACAAGTTGATTGACCCGCTTGCCAAAATGAATCTGGACTCGTTGCTCGACGCGCTCAACGCCCACGAACTCATCATGCACGGGGCGGATTACGATTTGCGCTTGTTGCGGAAGCATCACGAATTCGTTCCGTCGGCAATTTTCGACACGATGCTCGCGGCGCGGCTTTTGGGTGAACGGCAATTCAGCTTGAGTTCGCTCGCCGAAAAATTTCTCGGCGTGAAACTGGACAAAGGTCCGCAGAAAGCCGATTGGGCGCGCCGCCCACTCACTGAGCGGATGGAAAAATATGCCCGTAACGACACGCATTATCTCAAGCCAATCGCCGATAAATTAAAATCCGCGCTCGAAACCAAAGGCCGCCTCGCCTGGCATCGGGAATCCTGTGGCCGGCTCATTGACGAATCCGCGCGTTTGCAACCCGCCGACCTCGATTTCGTCTGGCGCGTCAAGGGCAGTCACGCGTTGAACCGCCACGCGCTCTCCATTTTGCGCGAACTCTGGCACTGGCGCGAAGAAGAAGCCATCGCCGCCAATCGCCCTCCATTTTTCATTTTGAATCACGAAAAACTCGTGGACATCGCTTCAGCCACCGCCGCGCATCAGCCGATTGAACCTATTTTACCACTGCGCATGTCGCCGCGCCGCCGCGACAGTCTGGCCAACGCCATCAAAATCGCGCTCCAGCTTTCTGTGGACAAGTATCCGGAAATTTTACGGCACAAATCTCATCGCCCCACGGTGATGGAAATGCGCCGTTACTGTGAATTGGAAAAACGCCGCAACACCTGCGCCCATGAACTTGGCATTGACCCGACACTCATTGCCAGCCGCGCCACGCTCAGCGAGCTGGCCCACGATTGGGATCAACATGCGCCGGAATTGATGAACTGGCAGCGGGAATTATTGAAATAATTTTGGCAGGGACGCTCCGGCGATGCGTCCCCATCCGGAACAGAAACGCGGTTTAAGGATTGAAACCTTGCGAAATTGTGTTATCCTCACCAAAGTATGAAACAGTCTCTTGGAGCCAAAACTCTTGTTTATCCAACGCCGGTGTTTGTCGTGGGCACCTACGACAAGGAAGGCAAACCCAACGTGATGACCGCGGCATGGGGCGGCATTTGTTGCTCACAACCACCCTGCGTGGCCGTGTCCCTGCGCAAAGCGACCTATACCCACGGAAACATCATTGCGCGGAAGGCGTTCACAATCAGCATCCCGTCGGAGGACTACGTTAAGCAGGCGGATTATTTCGGATTGGTTTCCGGCCGGAACGCGGACAAATTCGCGGAGAGCGGCCTGACACCCGTGAAAAGCGACTTGGTGGATGCGCCGTATGTGAAGGAGTTTCCATTGATTGTGGAATGCCGGCTGGTCCACACGTTCGAACTCGGGCTGCACACGCAATTCGTGGGCGAAATCGTGGACGTGAAAGCCGAGGAAAGCGTCATGGGCAAAGGCCAAATGGCGGACATCAGGAAGGTCAAGCCGCTGTCATTCGCACCCGACGCGCAAAGTTATTATGGGCTGGGCAATTTCATCGGCAAAGCGTTCTCCATCGGCAAAAAGGGTTGAAGCTTTAGGAGGGATGGCATGGCATGTTGCCGTCCCTGAAGTTACGGATGCCAAGGCGCGGGCGTTCGCTAAGCCGGGCTGGTTACAGAGCCTTTGCCCCGTCCGTGGTCCATGTTGATGAATTGTTCCGTTTGGGTGATGTAGTAGACGATGTTGAACTTGTGAATCGGTTCTTTTTTTGCAACGTCAAATGCAACTTCTGTTGCCTCAAAGCTTTTGCCTTCGGCGGCGTTTTTTGTCCACAGGCCATCATTGGCCAGATATTCCAGTGTTTCGGCGTCTTCGATTAGTATGTTCATGAACGGAGATGTTACCACATTCTCCCGAACCACAAGCATACAAATGAATAAATCTTGAATTGTATTTCCACCGGCCCGGTGTGTGAATCGGCAACGATAAGTTTGGTTTACTCCATTGCCACCGGCCGTCGTAACGCCTTCTTGTCGGCGTGGTGGGATTTGTCGGCGAGCATTCGGTTTTTCGCCCGGCGGCTGCGACGGCGTTTCTGGCGGCGGATTTTCTCAATGCGGGCGCGCTCGGCGGTCACGTAGCCGCGTTTCAGCGCTTCAATCTTGTCGAGCAGGAGGCGGCGGGCGAGGAAACGGTTGAGTCCCTGCTGTCGCGTGGCCTGACACTTCACCTGCAAGCCGGTGGGACGGTGGAGCAGCATGACGCAGGTGGAGGTCTTGTTGACGTTCTGCCCGCCGTGGCCGCCGGAGCGGACAAAGGTTTCTTCGATGTCAGCTTCGCGCACGCCCAGCGCGGCCATGCGTTGCGCGAGTTGGTCTTCCTTTTCCGGGCTGACGGGGAACGCGCTCATGTCATTCCGCCTTTCACCGCACCAATTCAAACGCAAATCCCTTCAAATACTCCGTTTCTGGAATCATCGGGATGACCGGATGATCGGGGCTTTGGGAATACGTTGCAACGCGGCGTAAAACGTGGCGCGTATCGTAGGCGGCGGAGAGAATCACGTCCAGAAACGTCACCGTATCCACGTGATGCGAACAGCAGAACGTCGCCAGCGTACCGCCGGGTTTGAGCAGTTTCAGCGCGCGCAGATGGATTTCCTTGTAGCCGCGCAGCGCGTCCGGCACAGCGGCGCGGTTGCGCGTGAACGACGGTGGATCGAGCACGATTAAATCGAATCGCGGAATAACGCGCTCGTGCGGCTTGACGGCGGTGTTGGCCTTGAGCCAGTCGAAAACATTCACGGCCTCAAATGAACATTTTTCCGCAAGGCCATTTGCCACGGCATTCCGCCCGGAAGCTTCAATGGCCTCGATGCTTTGGTCGAGCATGTGAACGCGCGCCGCGCCGGCGCGCGCCGCGTGCAAACCGAATCCGCCGAGATAGCTGAAGCAATCCAAAACCTTCGCGCCTTTCGCGAACTGCGACACCGCCTGATAATTTGCCTGCTGGTCGAGATATAAACCGGTTTTGTGCCCGGCGCGAAGATCGGCCTCAAACAAAAGGCCGTTGAGTCTGACGGAAATCGGTCCAGTGAGTTCGCCGGACAAAATTCCATTCGCCTCCGGCAAACCTTCGAATTGGCGCGATGCGACATCGCTGCGCTCGACAATCGCCCGCGGTGAAAAAATTTTCCGCAGCGCGACGACGATTTTATCCTTCCACTTGTCCATCCCAAGCGAGGAAATTTGCACAACAAGCACATCCTCGTATTTGTCCACAACAAGGCCGCTCAAAAAATCGCTCTCGGTGTTGACAACGCGGAACGATGTTGCGTTCGGCAGGTGTTTTTGCCGGACGGCGAGCGCAGCGCGGATTCGTTCCTCAAAAAAAGTTTCATTTATCTCCACGCGCTCCGGCGCAAGCACGCGCACATGGATTTTTGATTTTGAGTTGAAAAAGCCAATGCCGAGAAACCGCTGGCGATGGTCTTTGACCTGAACAATTTCACCGTCGTCAATGGGTGCGGTGAGCCGCAGAATTTCGCTTCGATAAATCCACGGATGACCGGCCACGATACGGTCGGCCTCGCCAGGTTTTAGTAAAACAGTCGGGAGTGATTCCATAATTTGTAAACAGTTGGCCGGAACTCCGGCGAACAAACATACAATCAGAATTCAGCGGACAAAAAAAGAAAAGTTTTTGATGCATCCGGCCATTGCTCCCGTTAACTTGGGTGGACGTTTTGACATGGCATTTTCACTCATTTTTCTTGGCAGCGGCACTTCGCAGGGCGTGCCGATTATCGGCAGGGAATATCCGCCGGAGTTTTTGGCAAATCCAAAAAATCACCGCACGCGGCCTTCGATTTACGTTGCCACCGATCAAGTGAAGCTCGTCGTGGACACAACGCCGGAATTCCGGATGCAGGTGCTGCGTGAAAATATCCGCTGGATCGACGCGGTGATTTTCACCCATCCGCACGCCGACCACATCATGGGGTTGGACGATTGCCGGCGATTTTGCGACGTGCGCGGCGGAGCGTTGCCGATATATGCGAATGCGGAAACGATGGCCGCGCTCAAACGCGTTTTTGTTTACGCGTTTGATGGACAACCAATTCCCAAGGGTTATTTCCATCCTGAACCGCATGTAATTGACGGCACATTCACGCTGGGCGATTTGACAATCATTCCCCTACCATTGCCGCACGGTTCGATGACAACAAACGGTTATCTCTTTGTGCAAAACGGCAAAAAACGCCTCGCCTATTTGAGTGACTGCAAGGAAATCCCGTCCGACACGATTGAAAAGATGCGTGGAGTTGAAATCGCCGTGCTCGACGCGCTTCGGCCAAAACCGCATCCGACACACATGTGTCTCGATGAGGCGCTTGCCGCCGCGCGGCGCATTGGCGCGGGGAGGACGTTTTTCACGCATTTGACACACGACTATGATCACGACAAAGCGCAAGCCGAGCTACCGGATGGCGTCGCACTCGCGTATGACGGTTTGAAAGTCACATGTCATTCTTGAATTTTTACAACGATTTGACTCGTTGATGGTCAAATACTCAGTGCATGAGAACAATTTGGATTCTGTCTGCGATTTTGTTTTTCACATCAGTGCCGACCTTGCTTTACGCCGGCGGTGACGAGGTGGTTGTGATTTATAACAAACGCATGCCAGGATCGAAACTGGTTGCGGATCATTACGCCCAAATGCGGGAGGTGCCGGAAACGCAGGTTTACGGATTCGACCTGCCCATCACCGAGGAGATGACGCGCGCCGAGTTTGACAACGCGCTGCAATTCCCGCTGGCCAGCCGGCTGGTCGTGGACAAGCTCTGGCAGTTTGGCTCCGTGACCAACGCCGCGACTAACGGCCAGCCGAAGCGTGTCGAAAATCGCGTCGTTGAATCCAATATTCGTTACGCGGTCCTCTGCTACGGCGTTCCGCTGAAAATTGCCTCCGACCCGAATCTGCGCGAACCGGTCCGGGAAAACGTCCGTCCGGAATTGTTGCGCAACGAAGCGGCGGTGGATTCCGAGCTGGCCTGGCTGCCGCTGCTGAAAATGAACGTTCCGCTTTCCGGACCGCTGCCCAACTGGGTTTATGGGACCACGAACATGGCGCTACTCCATCCCACCAACGGCATTTTGCTGGTCGCCCGGCTCGACGGCCCCAGCGTGGACATTGCACGCAGCCTGGTGGACAAGGCGCTCGCCGCCGAACGCGACGGCTTGTGGGGCCGCGCCTACTTCGACACGCGCGGATTCGACAAAACAAACAGTTATTATTGGGGCGATGAATGGATTCTAGGCGCGGCGGAACTTTGCCGCCAACTGGGTTTTGAAACAACCGTGGACAAAAACCCCGCCACGTTCCCCGCCGATTTTCCAATGAGTCAGATCGCCATTTATTGCGGCTGGTATGACGAAAATGTTTCCGGCCCGTTTGCGTTGCCCAAGGTTGAATTCATGCCCGGCGCGTTTGCGTATCATTTGCATTCCAGCAGCGCGGCCACGTTGCGGAGCACGAACCAGTTTTGGGTCGGGCCGCTGCTCGACAAGGGCGCGACCTGCACCATGGGCTGCGTGAATGAGCCTTATCTTCCAATGACACCCAATGTCGCGTTTTTCATGCGGGCGTTTGCAAGCGGCTTCACGTTCGGCGAAGCCGCATGGGCGGCACAACCGGTTTTATCCTGGCAGACGACCGTTGTTGGCGACCCGCTTTACCGTCCATTCGGCAAATCGCTTCAGCTTTCGCATGTGGAACTCGCGCGCCAACACAACCCGCTCATTGAATGGTCGCACTTGCGCGTCGTTGACTTGGCGCTCGCTCACGGCACCCCTGTCGTTCAATTGGTGAATTATCTCGAAGGCATTGGCACCACAACCAACAGCGCCGTGCTCACCGAAAAACTTGCCAACCTTTACGCGGCGCAAGGCAAACCGTCTTCAGCCATTGATACTTATAAAAGCGCCTTGAAACTCAACCCATCGTCAGAGCAACGCATTCGCATTCGACTCACACTCGGCGAAAAACTTCTGACCGCAGGCCGTGACGCCGACGCCATTAAAAATTACAAACAGCTTCTCGAAGAATCGCCCGATTATCCCGGTAAATTCCCGGTTGAGGAAAAATTGACGGCGCTCGAACAAAAGCTCGCCGGGACAAACACGCCGGGTAAACCTTAGTCCGCATGGCCTATTTCTTCGACACCCACGCGCATCTCGATTATCCTGATTACGCGAACGATTTGGTGGAAGTCATCGTACGCGCTCAAGACGCCGGCATCGCCAAAATCATTTCCATCGGCACGGATTTGGATAGCAGCCGGCGCGCGATTCAAATCGCGGAAAAATTTCCGGACGTTTATGCCGCTGTCGGCTGGCATCCCGCCAACGCTTCGGACACGCCTGATGACTGGCGCCCTGCCCTGCGTGAGTTGACGAAACATCCCAAGGTCGTCGCCATCGGCGAAACCGGCTTGGATTATCACCATCTGCCGGGCGGAAAAACGGATTTTACCGAAGCCGACGATGCGAACTACAAACAAAAGCAGGCGGAAATTTTCCGCCAACATTTGGAGATTGCCACTGAAGCCGGACTGAACTGCATCATTCACCAGCGCGACGCCTTTGACGACACGCTCGCGCAACTCAAGCCGTTCGCCGGAAAAGTCCGTGGCGTTTTTCATTGCTTCGGCGAAAACGCCGACCGGATGCGCCGCGTATTGGGAATCGGTTCCCTTGTCAGCTTTACCGGTATTGTCACGTTTAAGAACGGCCAGAACGTCCGCGACACCGTCGCTGCCACACCGTTGGACAAATTCATGCTCGAAACCGATTGCCCGTATCTCGCGCCCGTGCCTTATCGCGGCAAACGCTGTGAACCGGCTTACGTGAAGGAAATTTCCGAAGTCGTCGCCCAGGTCAAAGGCTGTTCGCTTGACGAATTGAGCGCCGCGACATGCAAAACGGCAAAGGAATTTTTTGCAAACTTTAGAGCGGGATAAAGTGTCTGAAGAACTTCAACTCCGCATCCATGGCGGGGCGTCGTTACCGACGCTGATTTATTTGCCCGGCCTGCATGGCGATTGGACGCTCATCGGAGGTTTTCGTGAAGCCGTCGGCGGGAAAGTCCGTTTCGTTGAATTCACTTACCCACGCACGCTCGTTTGGTCGCTGGACGACTATGCGGCGGCCATCGAAACCGCGTTGGCGCAAAACGGCATCACTCACGGTTGGCTGCTGGGCGAATCGTTTGCGTCGCAGGTGGTATGGACAATGGTGGCACGCGGAAAATTTCGGATGCAAGGCGTGGTTCTGGCAGGCGGTTTTGTAAAACATCCGATGCGCCGAGTGGTGCGGCTGGCGGAAAAATTGACCTGCAGGATTTCAACGGCGTTCTTCGTCTGGATCATCTTCAGCTACGCCAAAATCGCGCGGTTCCGTTATCGCCGTTCACCGAAGACATTGGAAAAAATTGACGAATTTGTCTCGCGCCGCACGGAACTGGATCGCCGGGCCGCCCAGCATCGCCTGCGCTTGATTGCGCAAAATGATCCATGTCCCATTGCCCGGCAAACCAACGTGCCCGTTTTCGGCTTAAGTGGATTTCTTGATCCCATCGTGCCGTGGCCTTTCGTGCGGCACTGGCTGAAGAAAAACTGCTTTGCCCTGCGCAATTACAAAATCATCGGTCGCGCCGACCACAACGTCCTCGGAACCGCGCCAGTGGACGCGGCGACGCAGGTTTTGGAGTGGATGAACCAACAACCGTAGCAGCCGACGTCAGTCGGCTCTGATTGAATTTACGATATGGGATTTATAATTTACAAACCCCTCCGCGATCCACGCCTGCCGCGTAAATCGTATATCGTAAATCGAAAATAATGAACCTGGCGCCGGCTCCGGTTCATGGATTGCGCAACCGGAAAAACAGATTTCCCATCGGCGAGGTGATGCTGATGCTGTTCGTGCCATTGCTGGTCGTGATAGTATAGCCGCTGGTCGTCCAACTCCCGCCGGCCAAATTGGAATTCTGCTGCAATGTGCAACTTCCGGTATTCGGCCATGAAACCACCACGCTGTTCAGCCCGGTAAAGGTGATGGTCAGGTTTGGCAGGCTAGGCGTTTGCACGACGGCGATGAGACTCCAGAATCCGCCAATCACCGAGTAATAATAGCCGCCGCTCATGTCTATGCCAGCCTCCGACTGGCCAATCGTGCCGGTGACTTGATATGTCGTGCCCGTGCTCGTCCCGCCGCCACCGGCGATTTTATACCAGTCAACCGAATACTGCCCCCAAGCCCCAAGGCAGGAGGCAGAAGTGAGAATGCAGAAGGCAGCCAATTTGAGCCGCCAGGTTTTGGAGTGCGCCAGTCCTCTGGCGCTTTGGCGGTGGGCCAAACTCCCGGCGGGGTGTAAAAGCGGCGGAGGGCCGCCGCAGTCCAAGACGCTTCGCGTGTTCCATCCGCCATCCGCCATCTTCCATCCTCGTGTTTTCACGGCGATCCTTTTCAATAAGCCCAAATTGTTCCCGCGAAACTGACCGGCATGAACTGGCCGTTGCCGATGTATTGCAATTCCACCGCCGAGCCTTGACCGCCGGTGATGTAACCGGTTGTTCCCACGGTCGTCGTAGCGGTTTGTGAAGAAGCCTGTGAAATATAAATTCCACCGTTCGAGGTGCTGTTGACCGCTGCCGCCAGCCTGCTGCCATCCGCCGATGAGGCGATGGAACTCCAGTTCTTTGTGGGCGCGTTGTTTTGTTGCGCCCACGTGACGCCAAAATTACTTGAAGTGTAAATCCCACCGCCATTGACCACTGCCGCGAGCTTGCTGCCGTCGGATGACGACGCAACCGAAGTCCAGTTTGCAGTGGGAGCGCTGGTTTGCGCCCAGTTGGTCCCTGAATTGACCGATGTGTAAATTCCACCGCTATTTGTTGCGACTGCAACCAATTTGCTGCCGTCCGCAGAGGAAGCCACGGAGGACCAACTTCCACTGGCAGGCGTGCCGAATTGCGGCGCCCAGCTTCCACTTGAATTACCGTAAATCGCCCCGCCCGAAATCGCCGCGATCATCTTGGTGCCGTCAGCCGAAGAGGCGACGGAAATCCAATTCAAGTTTCCAAGTGGCTGTGTCCATGTCCCACCTGAATTGCTGGAAAGGTAAACGCCGCTACCAGTTGCCGCCGCCACCAATTTGGTGCCGTCTGCGGACGAAGCAACCGAAACCCAATTCACGCCGGTCGGCGCGCTGGTTATCTGCCAAGTTGTGCCCGAATTCGTGTAAATTCCACCACCAGAAACCGCCGCCACCAATTTGGTGCCGTCTGCGGACGAGGCGATGCAACGCCAAGACGCCCCGCTGTTTCCATACGGTCCCGACCAGGTTAGCCCCGAATCAATCGAAGTGAAGATTCCCCCGCCGCTGCCGCTGGCGACTGCCGCCAGACGGCTACCATCGGCGGATGAAACAATCGAATTCCAATTCAACGTGATGGACGCGCCACTGGGCGTCCACGGTGATTTAACAAAGCTCAAAAAATTTCCAATGATGGATTGTCCGGCATTTTGTGCGACCCGCCAGCCGCTCGCCCCCGGCCCCGCAATACGAACGATGTCGCCAACGTTGGGCGAGGCCGGTAATGTCACCGTCACCAGTTGCGAGTTCGTCAAAAGATAACCCCTATCTATCGCTGCCTGCACCGTCGTGCCATTGGTGGGAATCCAGCCGACGAGGCCATTGCCGAAAAAGCTGCCGATAAAACTGTTGCCCCAATTGGTAAAAGTATTGGCGCCGCTGAAAGTTTGGTTGCTGTTCACAAATGCGGTATTGGCGGGCAACTGATTATCGGCCAGAACCGAGGTTAAATTGGTCACGTTCACGTTCGTCACGCCGCCGCCATTTCCATAGAAAGCGCCGTTAAACGTGCCGCCAAAGGCACCGTTGAAACTTCCAGAAAACAGGTTGCCGCCGTTGGTCAACACCACCGTGTTGGTGTAACCCGCAAAGGCGCTGGCGGGCAGTGTACCGAGCAACTGTGTCGCCGCCAACCTGCCCACCAGATTGCTCGCACTGTTGGCGAATATCGCATACGGAGTCGGTGTCAACTGCTGGCGGGGGACAAGCACGGTGAACGCATTGGTATCGCCGTAAGTCCTGACCCCCATTTCCAACCAGCGAGATGGACCTGTAAAAATGCCCGGGCCAAAGTCCAGGGTGACAACAAACAGCCCATTGCTCACCGCAGTCGGGGAATTAGTCAACACGCCACTGACCGCACTTCCACCTGTCAATGCATTGTATATCGTGAATTGAAAATCGTAATTTCCGTTGGCCGGGCTGCCACCGTCGTTGAACCGGCCTTGATACATGAACGCCGTGCCCTGTGCAAAAAGCGTTTCAACGGAACAAAGTGCCATGACCGCACAAAACAACAGACAGATGATTTTTCTCATAATGCTCATTTAATTATAGCAGGTTATGTCAGTAGTGCAATCCGTGGTTAAAGCCCTAATCGTTATAAACTTGTCAGACACGTGTGCGTAAAATTCGTTTCGCCGAATGTTGCACTGCTTTAATCAGCTCGCGTGGTTTGGCGACGATCGCATCCCCACCCCAACTCAAAACCCAGCGTTCGATTTCAGCGAGGCTGGAAAGTTTCATTCTCAATTCCACTCCCCCGCCCTTCAATTCGCGGAGTTGCTGCGATTCGTGCCATTTCTTTTCACGGACGTAATCGGCGGCGCGGGCATTGAAGCGGATGACCACTTCATGTTCGCCCTCGCCGGAGTGGACGCCGAAGCTGTCGCGCAGACGTTTTTCGAGCGAGAACTTTTGCGGGCGCTCGAAGGTTTTGCCGGTCAGCTTCACGGATTGCACGCGCGCGGGCACGAAGGTGCGGATGTCCTTGCGCGCGTGGTCGTAGGCGAACAGATACCATTCGCCGTTGATGTTCGCCAAATGATACGGGTCAACGAAACGCGGCTCGGTTTCCTTTCGCCCCGGCTTGCGATAAGCCAGTTCAATTTGTTGCCGGTGCGCGGCCGCCCGGGCCAGCGTGTCGAAAATTTCGAAATTCAAGATCGGCTCGGCGCGGGTGCGGAAGGAAATGGCCTGCCCGACGTCGGCGAGGTTGAGCGAGATGGTGTCGGGCAGCGACTGCTCCATTTTCTGGATGGCGCTGAGAATCGGTTTCTCGAAGCTCGTGCCGCGATATTGCTGAAGCGCTTTTTCGGCGACGACCAGCGCAAAAAGTTCGCCTTCGGTAATCTGGATGTTCGGGAACGCGCTGACTTCCTCGGTGTAATGATAGCCGTTTTTGCCTGGGTTGAACTCAACCGGCAGGCCAAGCCGATCGCGCATGAACTCGATGTCGCGATGAATTGTCTTGGTGGCGACTTCGATCTCTCTCGCGAGTGTGGAGGCATTCGGGAATTTGCCGGACTGAAGTGCCTGATGGATGCGCAACATTCGCTCCAAAGGCGGACGCGACCGCAGTGACTCTACAGCCGTCATCTTCAATTGAGATTTGTTCTCATGCCGGATATTCATTTTTTTCAGGGCTTGCTGGAACATAGAGCAACGGGTCCTGCCGGTAGAACTCTTTCAATTCGGCATACAACGCCGGATGCTGTTCCTTCAGTTGGCCGGGCTTCTCGAAAAAACACTCCGTGGCCACGGCGAAAAACTCTGCGGGATTTTGGGCTCCATACGTGTCCAGGACCGTCTCCCGGCCGTCTTCAGCCGCACGGCGGAGTTGCTGAAATTCTGCGCTCAGAACCCTGGCCCACATTTGGTAGCAGTGGCGCATCTGCGAGAAGGTTGCCCCTTCAAGGAGCGGAGCACCGTCAACAATGCCGTCCTCCTGATCGAGCTGGTGTGCAAACTCGTGAAGAACCAGGTTCCGGTTCCTGTCCAGTTCCAGCGCCCCGGCGATTGCCCCATCCCATGCCAGGACCACCGTCCCGTGCGGCCAGGATTCTCCTCCCCGCGCCTGGTCTCCTTCGGTAATCGTCCTCCCATCGTTTTCCAGACGCCAGGTTCTGGCGATGTAGCTGGAGGGATAGACCAGGATGCTGCGCAGGCTGGGGTAATAATCCGTGTCCCGGTGCAGCAGCAACAGGCACGCCTGCGCCGCGATCAACACCCTCACTTCATCGGTGATTTCCTGCCCGCCACAGCCTTCGAAGAGTTTCTCCGCGAGGAAAACGTGAATGTGTCCCTCCAATTCCCAGCGCTCTGCCGGAGGGAGGCGGGAATACATGGAATAACGACGTGTAAGAATGTCGCGCCATTCTGGAGGGAACGGCTGGCTTCGAATCCTGTCACGGTGGCGTTTTTTGAGAAATCCGAACATGCCAGTTCCGAACGCCCGCCCGCGTTTCAACTCAACTGCCCTTTTCCAACTTCGCGAGCAACTCGTCGTTGGTCTTGTGTTTTTTGAGCGCGGCGGTGAGTGTTTCCATCGCTTCGACGGGGTTCAAGTCCACCATCGTGCGGCGCAATTTGCGGATCGCTTCGAGATATTTTGCCGGGAAAAGTTTTTCCTCCTTGCGCGTCCCGCTCCTGGGAATGTCAATGGCCGGGAACAACCGCCGGTCGGACAGTTTACGGTCGAGAATCAACTCCATGTTGCCGGTGCCTTTGAATTCCTGGAAAATCAATTCGTCCATGCGCGACCCGGTGTCCACGAGCGCGGTGGCGATGATGGTGAGTGAGCCGCCTTCTTCAATTTTGCGCGCCGAGGCGAACATCTTGCGCGGGATTTCCAGCGCGCGGGCGTCCACACCGCCGGTCATCGTGCGGCCACTGCCGCCATGCACGCTGTTATACGCGCGGGCGACGCGCGTTAGCGAATCCAGCAGCACAAAAACGTCCTTGCCAGACTCGACCATGCGCCGGCAACGCTCAATCATGAAGCGCGAAAGCCGGACGTGCGTTTCCAAATCCATGTCGTTTGATGACGCGACAACCTCGGCCTTGACCGAACGCTGGAAATCGGTGACTTCCTCCGGTCGCTCATCAATCAGCAGCACCATCGCAAAGACTTCGGGATGGTTCGTGGTGATGGCGTTGCAGATTTGCTTGAGGATGGTTGTCTTACCCGTGCGCGGCGACGCAACGATGATGCCGCGCGTGCCTTTGCCAATCGGCGTGACGAGGTCAATGACGCGCGTTTCGATCAAATCGGGATCGGTTTCGAGCTTGAACTTTTCAATCGGGTCAATCGTTGTGAGGTTTTCAAAGCGGACGGCTTTGACGTATTCCTCAAATGGCATGTCGTTGACTTTTTCGGCAGCCTTGAGTTGCGGGCTGGTGCCTCGATGCGGCGGCTGCGTCGGCCCATAAACGTGACTGCCCTCGCGCAAAAAGCTGCGTCGGATGGTGTCAGGCGTGACAAAAATGTCAGTTGGCTTGGGATGAAAATGGTTGACTGCTGTGCGCAGGAAGCCGAAGCCTTTTTCGGAAATCTCCAGGTAGCCCGAACCGTAGTCCGGCGATTTGTCGCCGTTATTATTTGCGTCGCTCATAAATATGCTGTGTGCTCGAAGGCTGGAATTTATTCCGAAACCAGTCTGAATTTTGAAACTTGGAAAGTCGTCCCGTAAAGCGGGACCCTCAAAACCTTCGACGCCTATTAACTACGGGCAAAGCCCCGTCAGCGCAACACATTTTTTGCATGAATTTTAAAACAATAAGTCCCTGCCCGGCCTTTCGGCCAAGCAGGGACAAATGGGGGATGGGAGTCCGCCACACTCTCTTTCCCATGCCGACATTAGGCGCGCACCCTCACGGGGGCTGCCGGCTTCCCGACGCCATTCTCCACGGCAAGCGGAGTTTTCGGCCTCGTAGCAGGGCCGTCCAGCGCCTTGCGGCCGCTGGATTTCGAGTGAGGCTTTTCAGCTCGCTTGGGCTGATGGTTGCGCCACCAGCTTGCAAACCAGGTCAAGACACGCCTGCGACTTTCTTTCGCCTCTTGACCGTTTAGCACTGGGTCAGCCGCCGCTTTTGGCAGCGCGTTCACCCGATGCCACGGGTCTCGCCTCTTCACTCTCAGGTTGCTTTTCGCTCACAGCCCAGCGGTGTCGTTTTTAACATCGCCGGCGCTTGGAAGGTTTTCACAGGACCTGCCGAGTCCCCGTGTCCTTCCCGGCGCGCGCGCTCCTTTTGTCCGCCTTTCAGCGGATTTCGCTGGGCGGTCTCATTTTATTGAATCCGCCAGAGTCGCTCGCACCGTGCTGATGCGCAGTAACAACCGGATACCCTCTGGGTAACTGCGATTCGGTCAGGCTCGAAACCGGCCTGAACTACTTGACTCAACTCGGAACGGCTTCTAATCGTCCCTTGCCGCCAAGTCCCTCATTCGCATTTGGCATGTGCGAACATGCCAGAGGAACTGGTGAATTCTGCCTCCCCACCGAACCTTTCAGTCCGGTTTCAGAGGAGCCGGGTCAACCAGCCTGACCCGACTTTTCCCCAGTTGCCTGGGATTATCCTGGAAACGAACAATTCAATTTTTCAATCTCACTGCCCGCTCCGTTCTTTCAATGAACTGCGAATATCATAACTCAAATCGCCAAACCGACAACGAATTGATATGCACAGCTTGTTCACCAAAAACGCCCCATGAACAACTTGTGAACAATGCAAATCCGCCAATGAAATCAGGCCGTTCGTGCAATTGAACGAAGAATTATTCACCAAATTTTCGCTGGAAATTCTGCGCTGTGAAGAAGTTTGTGTGCCGGGGAAATTTATAAAAATGCGCAAAAATGAGAAAGGCCGCCGATTGGGCGGCCTTTGCCATTGAACGAGAACTACCGCTCAAGACGCTTTTTGGGCGGCAATCTTTTTGGCTTTGGCCGCCGCTTTTTTACGCTTGATGTATCTCTTCCGGCGTTTTCGATTTTCAACTTTGTTGGATTGTTTGCTCATAAGTGTCTTTACATCGGCTGTGTGTTTCGATTTTGTGGTGTGCACTATGAAAGTTTGGACGAGGCGATTCAACATCTATTTGACGTTGATGGCGGCGCTGGTGCTGCTTTGCAGCTGTCAAACTAACCGGCAGAAAGGACCTTTCAGTGCGGTGCGCATTCATATCGAAGTCAATCCGGATTCTGCGGGCACGAGCCAAACTGTTTCAGTCATGCGTTCTGATCCCGTCCTTGTCACCATCGCCCAAGAGCCGATTTTGACAGAGGTGAATGTCGTCGCGGCAAGAGTTTTTGATGCGTACGGTGGCTTTGCCATTGAAATTCGATTCGACGAAACGGCCACGTGGATTCTGGAACAGTATTCCGCCACCAGCTCGGGGCGCCATTTCGCCATTTTTGGCCAATGGGGCAACAAACTAGGCAATGCCCGCTGGCTCACTGCACCACTCATCACCCATCGCATCAGTAACGGCGTGCTGCTGTTCACGCCCGACTGCTCGCGCGAGGAGGCCGATCAATTTGTGCTCGGCCTTAACAATGTCGCCAAGGAAATCCACAAAAGTTCGCTAAAATGATCCCCCCCGTCGTCCGCCGCGCAATTTTTTTCCCCGCCACCCCCATTTTGTTTTTTTGCGCGAATCTTTTCGCACAACAACCGTTTCAATTTCCCACCGCCAATCACGCGTTGTTTGAGGTCGGCGGCAGCGAACAGTTTTTTGCCCCGACGGCGCTCGACAAACCGTGGACAACCGGCAGTTTCGGCTGCGTGCGCACTGAGGGCCGGCAAATGCACGAGGGGCTCGACATCCTCTGTTTGCAGCGTGATAAACATGGCGAGCCGACTGATCCCGTGATGGCCACCGCCGATGGCACGGTTGTTTATTTCAACACGAAACCATCGCTGTCGAATTACGGCAATTACATCGTCGTGCGACACGTTGTTGAGGGCATTGAAATTTATTCACTCTACGCGCATTTGCGCGAAATCCAGCCCGGTCTGAAAATCGGCCAGCAAGTCAAAGCCGGCGAAGTCATCGGCACGATGGGCCGCACGTCGAACACCAGTGAAACCATCACCAAAGACCGTGCGCATGTGCATTTTGCATTGAACGTGCTCGTCAACGATGACTTTGCAGCTTGGTTTAAAAAAAGTTCCCCCGGCGAACGCAACGATCACGGCGAGTGGAACGGCCAGAATCTCAACGGTCTTGACCCGCGCGAAATTCTGCTCGCCGAGCACAATCCCAAAGGCGATTTCAGCCTGTTGAATTTCATTCGCGGCCAGACAGAGCTTTGCCGCGTGCTGGTGCGCGCAACGAATTTCTCATATTTGAAACGCTATCCAATGCTCGTTCTCCGAAACCCGACCGTCGAGAAGGAAGGAGTAGCCGGTTATGAAATCGCGCTGAATTACAACGGCGTGGCCTTCGCCTTGATGCCGCGCGCCGCTTCAGAAATCCGTGGCAAGGCCAGATTCCAACTGCTTTCAGTCAATGAAGCCGAAGAAGAAGCCAATCCCTGCCGCCATCTTGTCGTTCAACGCCGCGACCGGTGGGAATTGACGGAGAGGGGACTGCGCAAATTAGAGTTGTTAACGTATTGAACCGTGCCGACCGATGTCAAATCCCTGACCCGCGATGAACTGGAAATTCAGTTCGCAGAGTGGCATCAGCCGGTTTATCGCGTCACGCAATTGCTTGAATGGCTTTACACCCGCCGCGTCACGAGTTGGGATGCGATGGCGAACCTGCCCAAAACACTTCGTGAAAAGCTCGCTGAAAACTTTTCGCTTCAAATATTGGAACTTGTTCGCAAACAGGGCTCACGCGGCGCCACGCAGAAATTTCTTTGGAGACTGGGTGATAATCAATTCATCGAAAGTGTTTTGATTCCGGCCAATCCGGCGCTATACGGCGACGCGAGCGACCGCCACACGCTTTGCATTTCAACGCAGGTTGGCTGCGCCTACGGTTGCAAATTCTGCGCCAGCGGCCTCGACGGCTGGAAACGCAACCTCGCGCCAAATGAAATTGTTGAACAGGTCATATCAGTCGAAAGACTTGGTCCACAGTCCACAGTCCTCAGTCGTGAGTCGGGGGGCAGCGCTCATTCGAGACTGAAGACTGTGGACTCAAGACTGGTGGACAACTTGGTTGTAATGGGCATGGGCGAGCCGCTGGCAAATTACGACAATTTGCTCAAAGCACTGCGGATTCTGAACGCGCCGTGGGGCGGCGGCATTGGTGCGCGCAAAATTACAATTTCAACCTGCGGCCTTGCCCCGCAAATCCGCAAACTCGCCGGCGAACCGGAACAATTCCGTCTTGCAGTTTCGCTTCACGGAGCGACGGACGAAGTCCGAAACAAAATCATGCCCGTGAATCGCAAACATCCACTGAAGGAACTCGTTGCCGCGTGTGAGTATTATCAGGGGCGAAAAGGCCGGATGATCTCGTTTGAATACATTTTGATTGCCGGCGTGAATGATTCGCCCGACCAAGCCAAACCGCTTGCCGCGCTCGCGCGCAGACTGTTCGCGAAGGTGAACTTGATCCCTTACAACAAGGTCGAAGGTTTGCCGTGGAAACGGCCAGCCAAAGATGTCTGCGAGACATTCCTGGCGGTGTTGGAGAAACAAAAAGTCATTGCCACACTCCGCCATGAAAAAGGCCACGACATCGACGCCGCGTGCGGCCAGTTGCGGTTGAAAACCGAAAAGGAATTCGGAGGGATGAGCTCTGCGAGTCCCTGAAATATGGGCGTCGTGGAACTCCGCCCTCCGAAAGAAAATTTGTGTTTCATCCCGCCTTCATACATTTCGGCGTGGCAAGCTATGCCGATCTGTGGCTAAATTATCCCTGTGATTGCTCTGCTTGATTATGGCTCCGGCAACCTGCGCAGCGTCCACAAGGCGCTGCTCAAAGTCGGTGCGGACGTGCGCATCGTGCAAAAGCCGGACGAAATCGGCGATGCACGGGCGATGGTGCTGCCCGGCGTCGGCGCGTTCGACGATTGCATCAACGCGCTGCGCAAACAGGAACTGCTTGAAGCCGTGCGCGGCTTCATCAAGTCCGGCAAACCGTTCCTCGGTATCTGCGTCGGCTACCAGGCGTTGTTTGAGAAGAGCGAGGAATTCAATTCCTGCGCCGTCGGGCTGGGCATTTTCAAAGGCAAGGTCGTCCGCTTCTCGGAAAAGCATGGGCTGAAAATTCCACAGATTGGCTGGAACCAGCTTGAAATTGTGAAGCCGGACTGCCCGATGTTCCGCGGCGTGGCGAACGGCAGCTACGTTTATTTCGTCCACAGCTTTTATCCGCAACCTGTGGATGCGGGCATCATCGCCACACGGACGGATTACGGCGACAAATTCGCGTCATCCGTCTGGCGCGACAACGTTTTCGCCACGCAATTTCACCCGGAGAAAAGCCAGAAGGTCGGTTTGCAATTGTTGAAGAATTTTGTGGAACTGGCGGACAAGCTATGAACGCCAAAAACTACAGAACCAATGAAGAGAAAAAGCTCTGGCTTGAATTTGTTGTTCCTCAAATCAACTTGCAACACGGAGGCGTAGCGGTCGGCGCATTGCAGTCGATGACGTATCTTGGATTGGCACATTCTTCAATGACTATGGCAAAACAAGCTGAAGAGTTTGCTGCTTTGACTAAGCCAACCGATAAGCAAAAGGTAGAATATAAGTTGAGCAAACTCATGCATGAAATTATTTCCGAACCTGCAAAAGCAGCCGTCGATGCAGCAACAATTATTTACGCACACGCCATTTTGGATGCAACTATCTACAAATTGTGCAGCATTTCTATTTCGATTGATTCCAACGCTTGGATCCCGCTGATAGAAAAAAGGCAGGTCGCTTTTTCTGAAATCAGACTGAACAATGATATCAGCATTGTGCAAAAAAAGCTTCTTGAAAACTATCTTGCCCAACTTGAACGTGAGTCGTTGCTGTTCAAATGCGACATACTTTTCAAACATGTAAAGCCGAAACATACACGAGGCATTCTAAAAGGTTTCAAATACTCAAGAGAGCGATTGGCATCGCTAGACAAGCTTCGCCATGATCTCGTACATAAATTGGAGTTTCACAGGAAATCGAGGCAAGCAAAAGCAAAGACAAATTATCTGCTAAATACAGGCCAATTTTTTGTGAATCTAATTTCCAAACATTATGGTGTTGTGATGCGTGAAATTCCAAAACAAGAACAACGGGAAGATTTGTTTTCATCGCGCACTTGATTTTCCTCCGACAGTAGCGCACCTTGCTTTCAAGAATTAGTAAAACGAAAGGAAAGGATTAAAAATTATGGCACATGAACTACCTCCCCTGCCCTATCCCAAGGAAGCCTTGGAACCGTATATTGACGCGCTGACGATGGAAATCCATCACGACCGTCATCACAAGGCTTACGTGGACAACCTCAACAAGGCCATCGCCGGCAACGCCGCGATGGAATCCAAATCGCTCGAAGCGCTTATTGGCAATCTCGCGTCCGTGCCGGACAACATTCGCGGTCCGGTGCGCAACAACGGCGGCGGCCATTGGAACCATTCGTTCTTCTGGAAAATTCTCGCGCCCAAGGCCGGTGGCGCGCCCACCGGCAAGCTCGCCGACGTTATTAAGGCCACGTTCGGCTCTTTTGCCGAGTTTCAGTCAAAGTTTGAGGCGGCGGGACTTGGCCGTTTCGGCAGCGGCTGGGCATGGCTGGTTTCCAACGGCGGCAAACTGGAAATCGTTTCGACGGCGAACCAGGATAATCCGCTCATGGGCAAGGCCATTGCCGGTTGCGAAGGCAAACCGCTGCTCGGCGTGGATGTTTGGGAACACGCTTACTATCTCAAATACCAGAACAAGCGCGCCGATTATCTGAAGGCGATTTGGAATGTGATTAACTGGGCCGAAGTTGCCAAGAAATTCTGAACGGCGAGGGAGGGATGGCGTGTCGCCGTCCCTAGAATAAAAATCAAATGGGCCGGCAACATGCCGGCCCTCCCTTCATAAGAAGAATTCCACGCGGATGACCTAAATCCCGCGTTTGCTGATAATTTTGTTGCCTTTGCCAAGCACGATGACGCACGGTTTCCACTTCTCCGCCTTCTTTTTGCCGACGGCGGCAAAACTCATAATCGTGAGCAGATCGCCTTTTTTGCCGAGGAGCGCGGCGGCGCCGTTGAGCACGATTTGTCCCGAACCGCGCTTGCCGGTGATGACGTAGGTTTCAAACCGGTTTCCATTGGCCGCGTTGCTGCACATGATGCGTTCGTAGGGACGCAGACCGGCGGCTTTCATCAGATCGGCCGCGATGGTGAGGCTGCCTTCGTATTCAACATTGCCACCGGTGACGGTTGCGCGGTGGATTTTCGATTTCAACAAATGAATCTGCATGGCGACAAGGGAGTATAACGCGCGGCGCGGTTACTTCAACTTGAGAAAGTTTTTCATAATCTGTCGTCCGTTCTCCGTAAGAATGCTTTCGGGATGAAACTGCACGCCCCAAACTGGAAGTTCCTTGTGCCTCACACCCATGATTTCGCCTTCGTCGGTCTCGGCGGTGATTTCGAGGCAGGCGGGCAGCGTGTCGCGTTTGATGACGAGTGAATGATACCGCGTTGCCAAAAACGGATTTGCCATTCCTTTGAACAAATCCTTTCCGTTGTGCTTAATCAGCGATGTTTTACCGTGCATCATCCGGTAATTGACCACGACTTCCGCGCCAAACACGTGGCCGATGCACTGGTGTCCGAGACAAACGCCGAAAATCGGAATGTGCTGGCCGAATGTGCGAATAACGTCATTGGAGAAACCCGATTCGCGCGGTGAGCACGGGCCGGGAGACACAAGAATGCGCTCCGGTTTCAGCGCGCGAATCGCGTCGAGCGTGATTTCATCATTCCGCCGCACCTGCAACTCGACATTCAACTCGCCGAGATATTGCACGAGGTTGTAGGTGAACGAATCGTAATTGTCTATGACCAGAACCATGAACGGGGAAAATACCCCACTGTGCCGGCTTTGCAAATCAGGAATCCAAGGCTTCCCGAACAAACACCTCCGGCACCCGCCGTCCCCACAAAACTTCTCCAATTCGTTTTGCGAGGACAAATTTGATCTCGCCGTCGCTGACTTTTTTGTCGAGTCGCATGACCGCGAAAAGCTTCTTGCGCTGCACAGAATTCAGTTTGATCCGGGTCGGCAAGCCTGCACGCTGAAACAAATTCTCGATTCGTCGAACATCCCGTTTGGGCAAATTGAACACGCGGTTTGAAATTTTTGCCGCGGTGACCTGGCCAATCGAAATCGCCTCGCCGTGCAGGAACCCGCCATAATTCAAAACCGCCTCAATCGCGTGGCCGATCGTATGGCCGAAATTCAGAATCGCGCGCAGCCCGCCTTCCGTTTCGTCCTTGCTGACAACTTCGGCCTTGATCTCGCAACAGCGCGCAATAATAGAAGCGAGGGATTTGGGTTCGCGCTTGAGCAGTTTCGGCAAATCGCGTTCAAGTTGCGCGAACAATTTCGCATCGTAGATGATGCCATACTTGATGACTTCGGCGAGGCCCGTGCGGAATTCGCGGTCCGGCAGTGTTTTCAACGCGTCCAAATCGCAAAGCACCAATCGCGGCTGGTAAAATGCTCCAACAAGATTCTTGCCGGCTTTCAAATTGACACCGACTTTGCCGCCGACAGAGCTGTCCACCTGCGCGAGCAATGTCGTCGGCACCTGGACAAACGCGATGCCGCGCAAATAAGTTGCCGCAACAAAACCCGCCAAATCGCCAACCACTCCGCCGCCAAGCGCGACGACGAAGGATTTTCGCTCAATCCGATGCACAGCGAGCTGGTCGTAACAGGATTGGACCGTCCTCAAACTCTTGGACGTCTCGCCTGCCGGAACAACAATCAGTGCCGGAGAGAAGCCCGCACGAGCCAGCGAGTTGAAAGCGGGTTTGGCAAATCGTCTGCCGACGTCCGTGTCCGTGATGATGGCGCAGCGAGCGCCGAGCTTCAAACGCGCGCATCCACTGCCGAGCCGATCGAGCAAGCCTGCGCCAATTTTGATGGAGTAGCTGCGATTGCCAAGTTGGACGGAAACAGTGCGCATGAACGAAGCATAAGGCCTGCGTTGGAAATTTGAAGAAAATTAAAACATCGAACAACCAACTCTCAACATCACAAAGACAGCATGAAAATGGTCGGGGCGGTGAGATTTGAACTCACGACCTCTTGCACCCCAAGCAAGCGCGCATACCAAACTACGCTACGCCCCGAACCAGCTTGAACCGCTGGAAATTCTATTCCACCGCCGCCCGTTTTCCAATCACGAAAATTATTTGCGCTTCTTCGACACCGTGTGCGTTGCGTGGCCGTAAAACGCCTCAGCGCATTCCATCAGCGTCTCGGACAGCGTCGGATGCGGATGCACGGTCAGTGCGATGTCCTCCGCCGTCGCGCCCATTTCCATTGCCAGCACGGCTTCGGAAATCAATTCGCCCGCGCCAGTTCCAGTGATGCCCACACCCAGCACGCGGTCAGTTTCAGGATCAATTAACATTTTTGTCATCCCGTCCGTGCGATCAAATGACATCGCACGGCCCGATGCCGACCACGGAAACTTCGACACTTCATATTTGACGCCGCGTTCCCTCGCCTCGGCCTCCGTCAATCCGCACCACGCCAGTTCCGGATCGGTGAACACCACCGCCGGAATGACGATGTTTTCAAAGGTGACGTTTTCACCGTTGATGTTCTCGACGGCGATGCGCGCCTCTTTGTGTGCCTTGTGCGCCAGCAAAATCCCACCTGCGATGTCGCCGGTGGCGTAAATGTTCTGGTCGCCGGTCTGCTGGTGATGGTTGACTTTGACAAAACCTTTTTCGTCGAGCGTAACCTTTGTGTTTTCCAAGCCAATATCGGCGCTGTTCGGCACACGACCGACAGCCACGAGCACGCGGTCGTAAAGTTCCTCCAACTTTTGCCCGCCGCATTCCATCTCGACTTTGATCTGTTTGCTGGCGGTGGTCATCTTGGTGACTTTAGCCCCAAGCCGGATTTCCTTGAACATTCTTCCCGCCGTCGCCACGACGGGACGTGCCAGATCGGCGTCCGCGCCGGTTAGAACATTATCCAACGCTTCCACCAGCACAATTTTACTGCCGAGCGCGGCATAGACCGTGCCGAGTTCCATGCCGATGTAACCGCCGCCTACGACAAGCAGATTTTCAGGAATTTCCTCTATTTCCAATGCTTCAGTCGAAGTCATCACTCGCGGATTGCCGAGATCAAAAGCTTTTGGCATCGCCGCAAGTGAACCGACGGCAAGAATCGCCTTCTCAAATCGAATGAATTGCTGGCCTTTTTCTGTTTCAACCCGCAACGTTTTTGAATCTTCAAAATAGCCGCGCCCTTGAATCACTTGAACGCCGCGCATTTTGGCCAGCGTGGCAACGCCATCGCCAAGCTTCTCCAGAATGGATTCTTTCCACGCCCGGAGCTTGGGTAAATCCACCGTCGGCGGAGTGAACGTGATGCCCCGATGCTCCGACTCGCGCGCGGCGGAAATCTGATGAGTTGCGTAAAGCAGCGCTTTTGACGGAATGCAGCCGCGATTCAGGCAAACGCCGCCCAGCCGCTTTTCGCGCTCGACGAGGATGACTTTCCTGCCAAGGTCGGCGGCGTAAAACGCCGCGGTGTAACCACCCGGCCCTGCCCCAACGACAACGATTTCAGTTTTGATTGAGTTCATTGTCATTCAGATTTTCACCGCCGCTTCCTTGAAATCCTGCAACGCGGCCACGAGGTCCACGATGAACCGCGCGGCGCTGCCACCGTCAATCACGCGATGGTCGTAGGACAATCCCAGCGGCGTCATCATGCGGACTTCGACTTTGCCGTCACGCACGACCGGCTTCATTGCGCCACGTCCGAGGCCGAGGATGGCGACCTCCGGTTTATTGATGATGGGCGTGAAATGCGCGCCGCCAATCGTGCCCTGATTCGAAATGGTGAACGTGCCGCCTTTCATCTCCTCGGCGGTTACTTTGCGGTCGCGCGCCTTTTGCGCGAGTTGTTCCAATTCCTTTGCCAGTTCAAGCATGCTTTTCTTGTCCGCGTCACGCACGACCGGAACAATCAAACCATGCTCCGTATCCACGGCGATGCCAATGTGGAAATACTCCTTGATGACAACCTCATTGGCTGCCTCGTCGAGGCTGGAATTGAAAATGGGATGCTTCTTCAGCGTCTCCACCAGCGCCTTGACTATGAATGGTGTGAGTGTCAGCCGCACGCCTTTCTTCTCGTAAGTCGGCGCGAATTTGTTGCGCAGCGTATTCAGTTGCGTGAAGTCGGCGGCGTCAAACTGCGTGACGTGTGGAATCGCATTCCAATTTTCCAGCATTCGCCGCGCGATAACTTGGCGCAATGGCGTCAGCGGTTTTCTGACGACCGGTCCCCACTTCGAGAAATCAATCCGCTCGGCGGCCTGTTTTATGGGCACAGCAACAGTTCCGGAAGCTGGAGCAGCCGTCCCTGATGCCTTTTGCAAACGCGCAATGTAAGCCCGGATGTCGCCGATGACGATGCGTCCGCCCATCTCGCTGCCGCGCACTTTGTTCAAATCAATGCCGAGTTCGCGCGCGAGTTTGCGAACCGACGGCGGTGCGACCGGCGGGACAATCGGACCCGAAACGGGTTCCCTGACTTCAGCGGCTTCTTCTTCAATGGCTGCTTTAGGTTCCGGCACCGCTTGAGTCAGAGGGCTTTTTGCCACAGGCGCGGGCGCGATAGCCGGTTTGCCGCTTTCGCTTAACGTAAGAATGCGCTGGCCAACGCTGATTTTATCGCCGGGCTTGACATAAATTTTTGCGACGGCGCCCGCAGCCATGGAGGGAATTGAAGCCACAGCCTTTTCGTTTTCCAATTCCAGAATCGCCTGACCTTTCGCAATTTGATCGCCTTCTTTCACGAAGACATTGATCACGACACCGGAATCGGCACCTTCACCCAATTTGGGAAGCGTCACGTCCATAAATTCACAGGCGGGGCAGCTTGGCGAAAAAAACCTCAACTTTCCAGAAATAATTTTTTACATTAGCAAGGGGGGAATGACAGTGAAGTAGAATGCCGATTGGAAAAGCCTAAACAATCTGCGGCTGCAACTTTTCAGGATCAACACCCAGGTCTTTGATGGCTTTTTCGACAAGGTGCGGTTTGACGAGTCCTTTTTCAGCCAATGCGTAAAGCGTGGCGATGACGGTGGATTCGGCGTCAACTTCAAAGAACCGGCGCAGGCGTGCCCGCGTATCGCTGCGGCCAAAGCCGTCCGTGCCGAGCGTCATCAAACCACCCGGAACCCATGGCGCGATTTGATCAGGCACGGTGCGAATATTGTCGGACACAGCGACGAATACGCCCTGCTCTTTTGCCAGCAGTGTTTCAATGTGGCATTTTTTTGAGGGCTGCGTTGGATGCAACATGTTCCAACGTTTGCAGCGAATGGCATCGGTGCGAAGGAGTTTGTAACTCGTGGCACTCCACACGTCGGCGGAAACATCGTAACGTTCGGCTAGAATTTGCTGCGCTTTCAGTGCCGAATTGATAATTGGCCCACTGCCGAAAATGTGAGCTTTGCGCTTTCTGCCTTTCGCACCGGGCTTGAATTTATACAGCCCTTTCAAAATTCCGTCTTCAACCCCAGGAGGCATCGGCGGCATGGCATAATTTTCATTGTAGAGCGAGAGGTAATAAAAAATCTCCTCTCCTTCGGCATACATCCGGCGCAATCCGTCGGCAACAATGACAGCGAGCTCGTAAGCGAACGCCGGGTCGTAAGGCAGACACGTCGGGATCGTGCCGGCGTGCAACAAACTGTGGCCATCCTGATGTTGAAGTCCCTCGCCATTGAGCGTTGTGCGGCCCGCCGTTGCGCCAAGCAAAAAGCCCTTGGCCCGGATGTCGCCCGCAAGCCAGAACAAATCGCCGACACGTTGCGGACCAAACATTGAATAGTAAATGTAAAATGGAATCATCGGCACGCCATGTGTCGCATAGCTCGTGCCCGCCGCAATGAACGACGACATCGAACCGGCTTCGGTAATGCCTTCTTCGAGAATCCGGCCATCCTTTGCCTCGTGATAATAAAGCAACGACTCGCTGTCCACAGGATCGTAAAGCTGGCCTTTTGACGAATAGATACCGATGTCCCTGAACAGCGCATCGAGTCCGAATGTGCGGGCTTCATCGGGAATGATCGGCACGAGATTTTTACCAACGCCTTTGTGCCGCAGCAGAATACCCATAAATCGCACGAAGGCCGTCGTCGTGGAGGCTTTTATGTCCGAGCCTCTGAGAAATTCGGCAAAGAAATCGAGTTTCGGCACGTCGAGTGGCGCGGGGGTGACTTTGCGCGCGGGCAAAAAACCACCGAGCGCTTTCCGCCGCTTGAGCAGATATTTCGTTTCTGCGCTGTCGGCAGACGGACGATAAAACGGCGTTTCGGCAATCACATCGTCGCTGACAGGGATGTTGAACCTCGCACGGAATTCACGAAGCTCTTTTTCGTTCAGTTTTTTTTGCTGATGCGTGATGTTGCGGCCTTCGCCCCCTTCGCCAAGACCGTAGCCCTTGACCGTTTTTGCCAGAATGACCGTTGGCTGGCCTTTGTGTTCAAACGCGACTTTGTAGGCGGCGTAAACCTTGCGTGGATCATGCCCGCCGCGCAGCAATTTGTGAATCTGCTCGTCTGTGAGGTGATTCACCAGTTTGAGCAATTCGGGATATTTGCTGAAAAAATGTCTGCGTGTGTAACTGCCGGGTTCGACGGAATACTTCTGGTAATCGCCATCCACGGCTTCTTCCATGCGTTTCAGGAGCCGTCCCGATTTATCGGCGGCGAGCAACGGATCCCAGTCCGAACCCCAAATGACCTTGATGACATTCCAACCAGCGCCCAAAAACGCGGTCTCAAGTTCCTGAATGATTTTTCCATTGCCGCGCACCGGACCGTCAAGCCGCTGCAAGTTGCAATTGACGACCCAGATCAAATTGTCGAGGTTCTCGCGCGAAGCGAGCGTGAGCGAACCGAGCGTCTCCGGCTCATCGGTCTCGCCATCTCCAACAAAACACCAGACCTTCGGTTCCTTCGTCCATTTCACCAAACCGCACGCCTGGAGATAGCGATTGAACCGTGCCTGATACAACGACAGGATCGGGCCGAGTCCCATTGAGACCGTCGGGAATTGCCAGAAATCCGGCATCAAATACGGGTGCGGATACGACGACAGCCCGCCGCCCTCGGCGAGTTCCTGCCGGAAATTTTGCAAATGCCGTTCATCGAGCCGGCGCTCGAGAAACGCGCGCGCATACACGCCAGGCGCGGCGTGGCCTTGAAAATAAACCATATCACCGGGGAACCCAGCTCCTGCGCGCAGCGGCTGGGCCGTTCGCCCGCGCAGAAAATGATTGAACGCCACTTCGTAGAGCGTCGCCGCCGAGGCATAAGTCGAAATGTGGCCGCCAACATTTGTAATGGAGTTGGCCCTGACCACCATCGCCATCGCGTTCCAGCGAATGTAGCTTTTGATGCGGCGTTCGATGTCGCGGTCGCCCGGAAATGGCGCTTGTTGCTCCGGCGGAATCGTATTGATGTAAGGAGTGTTAAAACCATGCGGCAACCCGTGCTGCGACGCGCGCAGGCGATGGCCGAGTTTCTCCAGTAATTGCGCCGTCCGTTCCGGACCCTGATTCTCCAGAGCCAGTTCAAAAACGGACTGCAACGACTCCGTCCACTTGTCACCCCTGCCACCACCGGTTTGCGCGTCAGTGGCGGAATGCAAACTGTAAATTTCTTTTTTCTTAACGTTCACTGTGCTATTCACCTTCACACATCACGGAAAAGAAAGCGAAAGGAATTAGAGCGACAGCAGAGGGTTTATGCCAGTGAAATCAGCACTCGCCGCCAAATGAAATTGCTCGATTTGACACTCCCCTCGCCTGCTGAAAATCTTGCGTGCGACGAGGCGCTGCTGGATTGGTGTGAAAACGGTGAAGGCGAAGAGGTGCTGCGCTTTTGGGAACCGCGCGAACATTTCGTCGTCGTTGGCTACGCGAACAAAATTACGAACGAAGTGAACGTGGCCGCCTGTGAGAAACGGGGCATTCCCATTCTGCGACGCTGTTCCGGCGGCGGCACGGTATTGCAAGGTCCGGGCTGTTTCAATTACACGCTCGTCTTGCGCATCACCAGCGACGGCCCGCTCCGCAATATCAGCGCGGCAAACCAATTTATCATGCGCCGAAACCGCGCCGCGATTGAGTCGTTGTTCAGAACCTTCAACCTTCAACCTTCAACCTTCAACCTTTCCATCGGCGGCCACACCGACCTCGTTGTTAGCGGGCGTAAATTTTCCGGCAACTCGCAACGCCGCCGGAAAAATTTTCTGCTCTTTCACGGGACATTTCTACTAAACTTTCACCTTGCGCTTATCGGCGAACTTTTACAGATGCCCTCAAAACAGCCCGATTACCGCCGAAACCGTGCTCACGGCGAGTTTCTGGTGAATTTAAAAATACCGGCGGACCAATTGAAAAACGCGCTCAACAAAGCCTGGAACGCAAGTGAAGAATTACACGACTTCCCGAAACAGGAAACTCACAGACTGGCGGTGGAGAAGTATTCCACGGTCAGGTGGAATTTCAGGTTATAGGTCCGTCCGGTCTGCCGGTTATTTTCGTGCTGAACACAGGTAGTTTGACTAAATGGTTTGGCACCCGTAGATTGCCCGGCGAATGCTGGCTGTGGAACCAAAGGCTGCGGGGGTAAATGTAGCTGACTCGCCTAAAGCCAACCCGAATCGTTCCTGGAAACATCTCATGGAACCAGTGGAGCCTTTTCTCCATGTCGTGACACAACGATTGTTTGAGCAGGTCAACGATTTTAATCCACAAATCATTCCTTACGCGCAATACACGTTGAATGGCAGCGGCAAGCGTCTGCGTCCGGCCATGGTCGCGCTGGCGGCCAATGCCATCGGCAAAGCCACTGATGCGCACGTCAACGCGGCGGTTATCATTGAGATGGTGCATCTGGCCACACTCGTGCATGACGATGTGCTGGACGAAGCCGAAATCCGCCAAGGACGTCCCACGCTCGCGGCAAATTGGGGCAACGAAATCGCAGTGCTATTCGGCGACTGTTTGTTCGCGCAGGCGCTGAAATTAGCAACGAGATTTCCGACACCGGAAGTCTGCCGCGCTGTGGCAATGGCAACAAACACTGTTTGCTCGGGCGAAATTTTACAGACACAGCATCATCATGATTTTGAAACTTCGCGGCGCGAATATTTCCGGGTGATTGAAATGAAAACTGCGGAGTTATTCATGCTTTCATGTGATTTGGCGGCGCTTTTGAGCGGAGCGGCGGCGGGACGGCGGGCGGCACTGCGACAATTCGGCACGGCGTTTGGCACGGCGTATCAGGTTTACGACGACTGCGTGGATTTGTTCGGCTCGGAAGAGACCGCGGGCAAATCGCTTGGCACGGATTTGGCAAAGGGCAAATTGACATGGCCGGTTTTGCTGGCATGGGAGCGCGCCAATGCCACCGACAGGGCACGGTTGGGGAATTTGGTCAGAGAGTGGCAGCCGGAGAATTTTTCTGCGGTCAACGAATTGCTCATCAAATACGAAACATTCGAGCCGTCACGGGAGGTCATTAGTCATTATTTGGACCAGGCCCGCAGGACATTGCGCATTTTGCCGGAGTCGAATGGGCACACCGGTTTGTTGAGATTGGCCGATTTTTTGGCGCAACAAACCGACGCGCTTGCTGTTTGTGTCAGGTAACCGATGATTATGACCGAACCAGCCGCACGTAACGATTCGGGGGCAATTGTGCCTGTGGATGAAAAGGCGTTGGTGCGGCAGGCGCGTGAGGGGGATTTGGAGGCTTACGACCAACTCATGCGATGTTATCAGGAACGCATTTACGCGACGATTTATCACATGACGGCCAATCACGAGGACGCTAATGACCTTGCGCAGGAATCGTTCATCAAGGCGTTTCAGGCATTGAAATCATTCAAAGGCGACTCCAGTTTTTACACCTGGCTTTACCGGATTGCGGTTAACAAAACGATTAACTTCCTCAAACGACGTAAAGACCGCATCCATTTGAGCTTGAATAACTTGGATTTAAATGCCGAGCACGACCCGGATTTAATGGCCTTGATTTCGGACAAAACACCGCGCCGCGAGGCCGGTTTGGCGGAATTGCAGGAAAAATTGAACGCGGCCCTCCTTAAATTGTCTGAATCTCACAGATTGGTTGTTGTCCTGCATGATGTGCAGGGGTTGTCACACGATGAAATCGCAAAAGTTATGAACTGCAACATTGGTACAGTGCGCTCGCGGCTTTTTTATGCGCGACAGCAATTGCAGGCTTGGTTGTCCGATTATTTGAAACCAACATGACAACATGAATGAAAATGAGCCCAACTTCGAGTCGCTGCGCCATTTGCTGGCGTTGAAGCGCCATGAAATGCCGCCCCCGCGATATTTCGATGGCTTTTCAAGCCAGGTGATTGCACGCATTCGTTCCGGTGAAGCCAAAACTCCAACCGGCCTGTTGGAACATTTGTTCGGCCCAATCCCATGGCTGTTGAAATTACCGCAAGCTTTTGAAATGAAACCTGTGTTTGCAGGCGCTTATGCCTTCGCCCTTTGTTTATTGCTGGTAGCCGGGGTTATTTTTGCGGAACGACCGGAATCCACATCACAAGTGTCGTGGGAGCCAACGCCACAAACCATTTCTTCATTTACGTCCGCGACACCCGCCGCCCTGCCACAACCGGTGAATCAAATGTTGATAGCCGACAACAGCGCCAATCCCGTGTTCAATTTCCAGTCAACCCCTTCTTCTTTCGGTCAAATTTTACCGGGCGCGCAGCTGGTGAGCTATTCACCGCCGGGCAACTAAGTCCTGCGCAATTCTTCAAGGAAGTTTTACGCTTGCGAACTTGAAACCCCGCCGCGCTTTTCATTAAATCGGGCAGGTGCCAACCAAAATCATCGCGGTCGCCAATCAAAAAGGCGGCGTTGGGAAAACTACCACCGCCGTTAATCTCGCCGCCTGCCTCGCCGCTCTTGGCCGGCGCGTGCTCCTTTTCGATCTCGACCCGCAGGCCAACGCCACGAGCGGCCTCGGTCTGGAAAAGACCGAAGGCGCCAGCGCTTATCGCGTGCTGCTCGGCGAAGGCAGCCTGCTCGATAAAATCAAAAACACCGCCTTCGAGCGGCTTGAAGTCGTGCCGGCCGAGGCGGATTTGTGCGCCGCCGATCTTGAACTGGCACGAATGGAAAACCATCTGCTACGTGTTGCCGACATATTGCAGCCGGTGCTGGAATCGCAACGATTCGACGTGGTCTTGATGGATTGCCCTCCGTCATTGGGCATTCTCACCCTGAACGCCCTTGCCGCGAGTGACGGTTTGCTGGTGCCGCTGCAATGCGAGTATTACTCGCTCGAAGGCATTTCCATGATGAACCGCGTGCTCAACCAGTTGCGCGACGCAGGCGTCAATCCGCGCCTCGACATTTTAGGCGTCGTGATGACGATGTTCGACGGCCGGACAAAACTTTCCAACGAAGTCGTCAGCGAAGTCCGCAATCTGCTCGGCGCACGCGTGTTTGAGACGGTGATCCCACGCAGCACGCGCCTGGCCGAAGCACCGAGTTTCGGCAAACCGATCATTCACTACGACAAATACAGCGCTGGTGCGGCCGCGTATGAGCTTTTGGCACAAGAGGTCGTAAAACGTCTTTGACGCATCCCTCAAATCAAGCTTGCCTGAACGTTGATTTGGTTTTTTATGCCCCGTGAAGCTACGGGGATGATTGTGGAATCCGTCATTGTTGAGGGTATCGGATGTCAAAATCGATTTACAAAAAATGAAACGCGAATTTCACGAATCATCGCGAATTGTTTTTTGATTTGCGATGATTGGCGCGATGAGTGTCAAAAAATCTTCTTTGCGTCTTTGTGTCTTGGTGGTGAAATGAGTCGCAATTTATGAGCAGCATTCCTTCGGATTTGAAATACACGAAATCACACGAATGGGTGCGGGTGAACGGCGACACCGCCACTGTCGGCATCACCGACCATGCGCAGCATGAACTGACCGACATTGTTTTTGTCGAGTTGCCCGATGTTGGCGAAAATGTAAAAAGAGGCGACGACTGCGCTGTGGTGGAATCGGCGAAGACGGCGAGCGACATTTGCTCGCCGGTAAGCGGCGTAATCATCGAGACGAACAGACCCATCGTGGACGATCCGGCGTCAGTGAACAGCGAACCGTATGACAGCGGCTGGTTTTTCAAAATCAAATTGAGCAATCCCGCCGAGCTGAAAGGGCTGCTGTCGCCGGCCAAATACAAGGCGCAAATCAAAGGTTAGCGCCCGCCGAGCGCAACCTGCCCCTTACCGAAAGGACAAATTTGCACGGCAGTTTTGATTTCATGAAAATCCGATTATTCATCAAACCGTATTGCCCATGGTGTCAAAGAGTCATGCACTGGCTCGATGATCACGACATTCAATATGAAAAGTTGGATGTCATCGCGGACTCTGGGGCATACAAAGAAATGGTCAAGCTGTCCGGTCAGGAACTCGTGCCGGTGATTGACGTGGATGGAAAAGTGCTGGCGGATTTTGAGCCGAGACAATTGACGAAATTTTGGAAAAAACTTGGCCACAGATAAGAAAGCATCCGCAGATTTCGCGAATTCGCGCAGATTAGGATGAGGCAGGTTCAATCAGCGAAAATCTGTGTAATCTGCGGACAAAATATTTTTAATCTGTGTTCCATCTGTGGCCAAATAATTAAATGACAACGATTGAATTAAAACCACGACCGCGTTTGCCGGACTGGTTGCGCATCAAACTGCCAACGTCAGACAGCTACGCGCGCACGCACAACCTGCTGGACGAATTGAAGCTGCACACGGTCTGCGAAAGCGCAAAATGCCCGAACCATTGGGAGTGCTGGAGCAAAGGCACGGCGACGTTTATGATTGCCGGAGACCGCTGCACGCGCGCCTGCGGCTTTTGCGCGGTGACGACGGCCAAGCCGCTGCCACTCGAAGTGGATGAGCCGATGCGCGTCGCCGAAGCCACGTGCCGGCTGCGGCTGCGGCATATCGTCATTACGGCAGTGGCACGCGACGATTTGGCAGACGGCGGCGCGGAGCATTTTCGCCGGACCATTGAAGCTGTGCGCGCATTGAACCCGGGCATCATCATCGAAGTGCTCGTGCCGGACTTCAATGACAGTGACGAATCCATTGACACCGTACTCGCGGCCAATCCGCACATTTTCAATCACAATCTGGAAACCATTCGACGGCTGACGCCGGCGGTGCGTTCGCGTGCGACTTATGACCGTTCATTGAGCGTCCTGTGTAAAGTGAAGGCGAAGCGCGGCGGTTCGATTTATACAAAATCCGGCTTGATGCTCGGTCTGGGCGAAACTGAAGAGGAAATTTTCACAGCGATGCGTGATTTGCGCGCGGCGAATTGCGATATGTTGACACTCGGCCAGTATTTGCAGCCGACGCTGAAGCATTTGCCAGTCGTTGAATTTGTCCGCCCGGAAAAATTTGCGGAATACAAGGTTTGCGCCGGGGAAATGGGTTTTGTTCACGCCGCGAGCGGACCAGTGGTGCGGAGTTCCTACCACGCGGATGAATTCACATTGCCGTCACCGAGCCGGGGAAAATGGGTTGCGGTGAACGATGAGATAAATCACGACACAAAAGCACACAATTCCAATTGAGAAGCCGATAATGGTAATGATGGTTTTTAGTGTTTGGGCTTGCTCACGAAGACGGGCGGCACTCTTTTTTTCATCGGACATGAAGGCGGCTAAATCCTTATCAAGCGCGTTGGCGATAACTTCTTCGTCCTTGAGTTGCAGAGTGAACCATTTGCCGCTGTCCTGATTCCATTCTTCAGGCAAACGGGAGAGCTTTTCCACACTGGCGGACCGAAAACCTGACCGGGTCCAAAACGGAGCAGCGTCCTGTATCCAGAGCCGGAAAACGCCGTGATTTGAGGCAAGCTTCAGAATGCGCTCCCAAAATAAATGCCGTGCATGGTCGGCGAGGGCAAAGTCAAAGAAACCTTCGCTGTGCAATCGCGCGTGTCGCCGGACGATTTGTATGCCGATTGCACCAAGAAGCTTGCCGTCGTCAGTTTCAGCGACCAGAAATTCAGTTGGCCGTCTCCCCAACTTCCTGGCGGGCAAAAGCATGGATTTCCACAGCACTTTGAGACCTTGAAGATCATCTGTCGTCGCGCGGCGGACGCGAAGCTGCAACGGTTTTGTCACAAACTGGATATTACTGCAACTGGAGCAAAAAGAAAAGCGCTGGAGCGTTCGGAACTGTTGGGCCGGCTAAATTTGGCAATGACGACGATGCGACCGTGTTTTTTCATGCCGAATAAGCCTTTGATAAAACAGATGACAATTTACTTTTATACGGACTTGTGTCACTCTCAAACTAAACCAACTGGATTCGAACCATGAGCAGTTTAAACACGCAACAACTTCTGGGTGCGCTTGAATGGCGCTACGCGACAAAAGTCTTCGATCCCAATAAAAAAATCCCGATTGAAGTCTGGAAAACCCTGGAACGCGCGCTTGTGCTTTCGCCCAGTTCCTACGGTTTGCAACCGTATCGTTTCATTGTCCTGACCGATCCGGCCAGACGCGCCGAGTTGCTGCCGCATTCCTGGAATCAGCGGCAGGTTGTGGACGCTTCGCACCTCGTTGTGTTCACCGCGCGGACGAAAGTGACTGAAGCGGATGTGGATCATTTGATTCAACACACCAGTCAAGTTCGCAAAATTCCAGCCGGGTCGCTCAACGCTTATCGCGGCATGATGCTCGGCGATATTGTCAACGGCCCGCGCAGTAAGGTTGTTTTCGAATGGTCGGCGCGGCAAACCTACATCGCGCTCGGCAATCTGCTGACCTGCGCCGCCACTCTCGGCGTGGACGCCTGCCCAATGGAAGGTTTTGTGCCCGCCGAATATGACCGCCTGCTCGGCTTGAGCGATAGCGGTTACGCAACGGTGGCGCAGTGCGCGCTGGGCTATCGTTCGCCCGACGACAAATACTCAAAACTGCCCAAAGTTCGTTTTGATGCAAAAGAACTTGTGCAACATGTCTGAATCCATCGGAGGAAATCATGATTAAAAAAATCTTTGCCCCCGGGAATGATTCCGCACTCACCAGCCTTGGATTGCTCACCCTTCGACTTTGGCTTGGGTTGGCGATGTTCTTCAATCACGGTCTGGACAAGCTCACTCATTTCAGCGACATGGCGTTGAAATTCCCCGATCCGTTGGGCATCGGCCAAACGCCGAGTCTGGCCCTTGTAGTTTTTGCGGAAACTGCGGGCGCATTATTGCTGGCTTTTGGGTTGTTGACGCGCTTTGCCGCGCTGACGTTGGTGATAGACCTTGGCGTTGCGTTTCTCATGATTCACAAGACGGTGAATGGAGCGGGCGAACTGGCGTTTATCTATTCAGCAGGTTACGCAGCACTTTTGATTGCAGGTGGAGGCCGCTTTTCAGTGGATAAGGCGTTGTTTGGTAAAAAATAGAGTGCGTTCATTGAAGTGATATTGAAACTGGCGGCTTGCCGGGTTTACTTAAAAAATTTCTTTCAATCTTCGCCGGCCCGTTGCCGATTTATAAAATTTCTCTTTCTGCCGGGCTTCACTCAATGTTTCAAATGATTCAGTATAAATCACCTTATAGGGACGATATAGGCTCGAGGATTTAACTCTACCCGCATTATGCTCGCCCAAACGTTTTTCGACATCGTCTGTAACACCGGTGTAGGTCCGTGTTTTAGTCTCATTAAGAAGAATATAAACGTGATAGATCATGTCATCTGTTGGCGGATCCGCCTTGTCAAAATTGTTTTATAATTTTGACGGGCGAGATCTCGCCAAAATTTTTCCTCGAAAAATTTTGGCGGAGAGAGAGGGATTCGAACCCTCGATACCCTTTTGGAGTATGCACGCTTTCCAGGCGTGTGCCTTCAGCCACTCGGCCATCTCTCCACCCAGCCGCACTGTCGCCAACCTGACCGCAGTTTTCAATTCAAAAACTTCACAGGAGGAACAGTTCGAAAGTTTCGGTGCTGCTGAGGCTCATGATGATCCGGTTTGAGTCTTTGGACTGCGGCGACATGTCGCCGCTTTGAAAGCGCGGACATGTCCGCGCACTCCAAAATTTTCGGCTCACGAAGACACTCGCCCCACCAAATCAGAAACACGCCGGAGCGGAGACCGGCGCTCCATATCTGCTAAGCCTGCAACACGCCACCCCGGCTCGCGTTGGTGACGAGCTTCCGGTAACGCGCCAGCCAGCCCCCCAAGTCGTGCTTCACCGGCTGCCAAGTCTTCCTCCGTTCGGCAAGTTCAGCCTCGGGAATGAGGATGTCCATCTTCCGGTTCGGGAAATCAATGCGGATGCGATCTCCGGCCTTGAGCAAACCAATTGGACCGCCCTCGGCAGCCTCGGGTGAAACGTGGCCGATGCACGCGCCCGCCGTGCCGCCGCTAAACCGGCCATCGGTGATGAGCGCGATTTTGTCGCCCAAGCCCATGCCGGCAATATAGCTCGTCGGTGACAACATTTCCTGCATGCCCGGTCCGCCGCGCGGGCCTTCGTTGCGGATGATGACCACGTCGCCGGCCTTGACCTTGCCGGCGAGAATGCCGGCACAGGCGTCATCCTGGCTTTCAAAGATTACACAGGGGCCTTCAAAAACGAAGCCCTGGCCGCAGCTTTTCTTGAACTCATCGCTGATGCCGGCTGTTTTTACCACACTGCCCTCGGGTGCGAGTTGGCCGTAGAGAATCGCGAGTCCGCCGTCTTTCGTGTAGGCGGTTTCCTTCGTGCGGATGCAATCCTGCGCGTCAAACATGAACGCCGGGTCGTAAGGCATCAGGCCACTGGGCTGAATCTTGGCGAGGTGTTTCGGGTCGGTGTCAAACTCGGCGCGGGTGATGACCCAGTTACGCACCTTCCTGGCGCGCACCATCGCAAACGGCGCGCGGGCGCCACCCTTCTCGTAGCGCCAGAACAACAGGACCGGCAATTTGCGGAACTCGCCGAGTTCGGCCAGGATCAGCCCCTTCGATTCCTGAAGTTGCTGTTCGATGGCCGAACGAAGTTGTTCGTGCCCTTTGAGAACGACGCCTCCGGGCATCTTCACCACCACTTTCCTGTCATACAAAGCCAGTTGGGCTTCGATGTCATCGGCGTTCCATGCGGCAGCCTCGCGCCAGAACGTGATGGCGAGCGGATCGGCGGGAAAAAACATCATCGGTTTCGGCGCAAGATTGCCGCTCGCGGTGCGTGCGGCGGTGCCCATTTTGTCGTTCGGATCCACGACAATCGCCGACGCACCGGAGACGCGGACAGCCTTCGCCCACGCAGTGCACTTCTCGGAACGCACGTCCCATTCATCAATGTTCGCGCCGAGCGTTTTGCCGGTGACGGTCTTGCATGACGTGTTGAGCACGCCCATACGTTTGAGTTCGCCGAGGATGGTGTGGATGCCGCCGGCGCGATGCACGTCCTGCACGTGGTAGGCCGATGACGGCGAAACCTTGCACAGGCACGGAATGCGGCGTGAGATGTCGTCAATGCGTTTGATGTCATACGGAATGCCGGCTTCGCGCGCGATGGCGAGGGTGTGGAGAACCGTGTTTGTTGAGCCGCCCATTGCGACGTCGAGCATGATGGAGTTATCAAATGCTTCCAGCGTGGCGATGTCGCGCGGTTTCAGATCATGCTCGATGAGCTTGAGAATCGCGCGGGCAGCGCGGTCGTAGAGCGCCTCACGCTCCTTGGAAACGGCAAGAATGGTGCCATTGCCGGGCAACGCCATGCCAAGCGCTTCGCAAAGGCAGTTCATCGAATTTGCCGTGAACATTCCCGAACAGGAACCGCACGTCGGACACGCGGTTTGTTCGAGTTTCTTCAATTGCTCCTCGGTGATTTTGCCGGCTTTGAATTCGCCCACGCCCTTGAAAACGGAAATCAAGTCGGATTTTTCGGTTGCAGGCTGAAGATAGGACGCGAGGTCCTCATGCGCGGCCTTTTGTTCGGCAATGCCAGCGGCCATCGGACCGCCGCTGACGAACACCGTCGGGATGTTGACGCGCATGGCGGCCATCAACATGCCGGGAACAATCTTGTCGCAGTTCGGGATGCAAACCATGCCGTCGAAGCAATGCGCCTTGAGCATGGTCTCGACGCAGTCGGCGATGAGTTCGCGCGACGGCAGAGAATACTTCATACCGGGGTGGCCCATGGCGATGCCGTCGTCCACGCCGATGGTGTTGAAGATGAATGGCACGCCACCGGCCTCGCGCACAAGGTGTTTGACGAGGGCGCCGACCTCGTTGAGGTGGGCATGGCCGGGGATGCAATCGGTGTAACTGTTGCAGATGGCGATGAACGGCTTGTCCCAGTCGGCTTCGGACTCGATGGAACCGGTGGCGCGAAGCAGCGCGCGGTGCGGCGCGCGTTCAAAACCTTTTTTGATGATGTCAGAGCGCATGGCGATTTACGATTTACGATTGTCGATTGTCGAATTAAAGCGGCACAAAGGCCACGGCCAAGTTAAGCCGCAATTGCCCGAATTGTCACGCATTTGCTCAGACAACCACTCTCCTTGTCAGACCGCTGATGGCGTGAAATACTCCCCGTCGCATGGAAACGGGCAAATCCAAGATAGTGAATCGGGGTTTCTTCAAGGCCGACTTCGATTATCCCACGGCCCACGGCCCAGGCGGAAACCAGGCTGCGTCGTTGAAATGGGTGGCAGAGGTCGAACCCTCGGAGCTTTTCGCCTTCAAGGAGTGTCAGGACTTATCACCCGCTGTTTTGCTTCAATCAGTTTGGCGATGTGGAGCGAGTCCTGCTGCGCGACGGCAACGTGCATAGCACCAAGGATTATCGGACATGGTATCAATCATTAAATTTACCAATGTTTACAAGGGGAAAGTGCTGTTTTGCTAGTGGAGAATTCTCTATGAGAATCATAGTTTTATCCATTCCATAAGAAGACGGCCTTGATAAGATGCCTTTGTTGGGAAAACTTGAAGTCAGAAATTTGTTTATTCAAGTCAAGTTTAAAAACTAAACAACCACCAGATAATTAAGGAAACCATCATGAAGAACAAAGCATTGTGCGTGCTGGCCGCCGCCTTGGCAACCAGTCTTATGGCCACCCCGGCTCATGCCATAACCCCGATATCATCGGACGAAGTCATCTACACTCCGATCAGTCTTGATATCTTCCTCCCGGAAAACGGGCCGCCAAATTCGGAGTACCTGCCAGCGTTCGCGCAGGTAGCCAACTTGCCGAACCAGGCGGTCCTCATGTTTGAAGGAGTGCCGAGCACAGGCCAAGCTGTGTTGAGCGACGCGCTCTGGGTGCAGGCGGGGTACCTCTATTTCGAGTCCGACTACAACGATGTGCTCACCTATTATCCAGGTTCGACCGTCGTCCCTACGGTGGCGAGCATTCAGGAAACGGGAACATTGCAGGATTTGGGAGTGTTGCTGATGCTTCCCACCGGAGGTCCTGCAATGGCGCCCGGAACCTTGCTGGTGTCAAGTGATATTACTGATGTTCCCGAACCTTCCGCACTCGCCCTGATCGGCATGGGCGGGACAGCGTTGGCGGCGTTCCTCCGTCGGCGCAAAGCCTAGGTTGCGGTCAGACCAACCGCGGATAAGGTGGCAAGCCGGGTCGATACGCGGCTGGCGCACGGAAGGTGTGTCGCCGGGCTTCCTATCAATCAAAGGTGGTGCCGAACCATTTTTGATAGAGCGGTCCGACCACCGGCATGGGAGTCATCTGGCCGTTGATCGCGGCGATTAATCCCAAAACCCAAAGCACCAGCAGTGAACACCATAAAACCAAAATGGCCAGCCAGCCGAGGATCGGGATGAAGATAAGAATGAATTGACAGACCACAACGGCGACCCACGTCAGGATAAACCCGAGCATTTGCCGGAGATGAAACGCGCCCAGCTTCGTCTTTTTGTTGCTGTGAATGATGATCGCGACAATGAAGCCAATCAATGTGAGGTAGGCGACGATGGCGACGGTTTTGTCTTCACCGGCGGTTGCCGGCGGCGGAGTTTGTGCCGGAGTCGTGGTATCCATAGCAATATCCTTTCGGGTTTTGGGTTTGCCAACAACGACATCGGTGATGCTATTCCGGAGCCGCCCGGCGTCAAGCGGTGATTTTGGCAAAACCCGTCCGCGCCACTTCATCGTCCGCATCGGAACACGCCCCTGACCACGTTTCGCGCAAGCGAACAATGCGAATTGGGGCATCCATCTAGTGGCGGGCTTGGGAAGCCAATTCTTCTCCGTATTCCACCCTCGCTGTTGAAACGCCGGAGTGCGGCTGTCCTCGGTAGGGCGCGATCTCCGCATCGCGCCGATGGAAGTTCCGCTTCCCCATGGCGGCTCGCTCGGAGAGCGAGCCCTACCTGTTACTCAAATTTCCTTCCCTCCCCTGCCCGCTTCTGGTTTTCTTGTCGCAATCCAATTTAAACCATAACCATCCATGAAAAAAATTGTCAAAACAATCGCGCTGGCGGCGCTCACACTGGCTTTTGTTGGAACTGCATGTGCTGAAGATACCGTCGCCGGGAAATGGAAGGGAGAATTCGACAGCCAAATCGGGCTGCAAAAATACACTTTCGACTTCAAGGTTGCAGGGACCAACCTCACGGGCACGGCCATTGGGGAACGGGCAATGGGAACGAACGAAGTGGTCATCACCGAAGGCACGGTCAGCACGAACGGAATCTTCTTCGTTGAACCGCTCAAGTTTGGCGACAACGAACTTCGCATCGAATACACCGGTAAGGTTTCCGGCAATGAAATCAAGTTCCATCGCAATGTCGGTAACATGGCCGAAGAAGACTTCGTCGCCAAACGGGTCAAGACAAGCGACGCCAAACCCAAAGCACCGCAACCCGGGGTCAAGGCGGCCACAAATTCTCCGCCCGCCAAGCCGTAGAATCTCACGCCGCGTCGAAGAAACGCCGGGAAAGATTTTAGGTCGGATACCCGCCGGAGATGTATTGCGCCATTTGGTCAATCGTCGCGTTCTGGGTGGAGATGATCCAGTTCACCAGGTCGCCGATGGAGACCAGGCCGACGACTTTTTCGCCTTCCACCACCGGCAGATGCCTCACGCGGTGTTTGGTCATCAGCTTCATGCATTCCTCGATGGAATGATTCAGCCCGACGGAAATGACCTCACTGGAAATAATCTCCCGCACGCGGGTTTCCTTGGAGAATTTTCCCTGGAGCGCAACTTTGCGCGTGTAATCGCGCTCCGAAAAAACTCCCACCAGTTTCCCGCCCGACATGACGAGCAACGCGCCGATGTTTTTGTCCGCCATGATTTTGATGGCATCGAAGACGGTGGCTTCCGCCGGGACCGACCAAATCTTCGATCCCTTGTGATGCAACACTGCGCTGACTGTGCCGCTGGATTTCATAGTCTTTCCTGCCTATATCGGCCGCTTTTGCCCGCAATTCAAGCGTTTTTTTTCGACCGGAATAAAACGAGAACCGCGACAGCCACACATGCCCAACCAAACAAATCACCGTGACGATTGTAAAACGTCGCCGTGCGATTCTCGACAGACTGTGACAGTGGCAGTTCAATCGTCATGGAGCCGACGCCGTAAACACTGCCGGCCTTGTCCTTGAACATTTCCCGAACACGGCCACCGGAATCAATCCAGCATGTCAGGCCGTTGTTGGCGCAGCGGACGAGCGGCACGCCGTTTTCGACCGCGCGAAAAACCGCGTTCGCCATGTGCTGCCATTGCTCCGCGCTGCGGCCAAACCAGCCGTCATTTGTCAAATTCACCAAAAAATCCGTGCCATCACGGACGCATTTCCGCGCGAGCTGCGGGAAAGCATCCTCGAAACAAATGAGCGGGGAAGTTTTGACGCGGTCTGGAGCGCCGGTCTCCGATCCGGCGTTTGGTAAATCGGTACCCGGTTCGTGCCGGGTCGGAGACCGGCGCTCCATTTCAAACGTCACCGGCTTGTCACCGGGCGTAAAACTGCCGGTGATGGGCGTGAGATATTTGACGAACGGCAGCCACTTCACGAGTGGAATATATTCGCCGAATATGGCCAGCTTTTGTTTGTGATAAATGCCTGCACAGTTTCCGTCTGGATCAAATAAAAACGCGGCGTTGAAATCATCGTAGTCGTCCTTGTTCTTCGCGTCTGGCCGCCAGACGGCGTCCTCGGCATTAAAAATCAACCAGATATGGTGTGCCCGGACCAGATTTGTGATGGCGATAAAACCTGTCCTCTCAAATTCCGGCACGGCGGATTCCGGCCATATCAACAAATCGGTTTTTTGGGAGGGACGAGCTATGCGAGTCCCATTCTGTTCGTCAACCTGATTTGAAGGGCTGAGGACTCGTATAACTCGTCCCTCCGATCCCTGATTTTCGTTTTTGGCCAGCGCCTTTTCCGTCAATTGCAGCAACTGTCGAAATCGCTTTTCGTCTTGAGTTGGATTCCAAATCAGCGTTTGCGGGATGCTTGGTTGAACCAAAGTGACGTGGAGCGTTGAAGTTGGCGGGTTTTGTTCGCGTAGCCGCACGCTTCCAAAAGCGAAAATGGCGGTGATGACGAACAATGGCAGAATAAAGTCAGCCAGCCATGCGAACCGCATCGTTGGCCGGCGAAAGATCGTTTTCACAGCCGACAACAGCGACAACGAAACCCATACAACCAAAAACGAAACGCCATATACGCCCGTCACCGACGCGATTTGAATAAGCGGCGTCAGTTGAAATTGCGAAACGCCAATCAAATTCCACGGAAAACCGCCGAACAATCGCGAGCGAACCATTTCAAGGGCGACCCAAACCGCCGCGCCTGTGAGCGCCCATAACGTGCGCTGGCTCCATGATTCGAAATTTGAAATTCGCAATTCAAAATCCGACATCAGCCAGACCCAGACTGCAGGGTAAAGCGCGACGTACGCACCCAATGAAACCCAGCCAAGAATCGGAAAGCCGGTAGCTGGAATCAGCAACAGCCAGTAAAGCGATGAGAGAAAGTGCGCCAACCCCGCGGCGTAACCGATGCTAAAAGCGTCACCGCGGCTTTTGCCTTGCGCGATGGCGAGCATCAACCCGGGCGCAATCCAGGCGAAACCGGCCATGCCGATTTTTGGAAACGCCGCGGTCATCAAAAGTCCCGCGCCAATGGCAGCGAGATAACCGCTGCGCAGGAAAAGTTCGTTGAGAAACCGTTTCAGCGTGGTGAATGCCGGATAACCGACATTAAAAGTCGGACCCAGTCTTGCACATTTGGCCGCCCGACCCGCAAGCCAGCGGCTTGAGTTGACGACAATGACTTCGCGCGCGCCGCGCCAAACGGCGAGGTCGGCGGACGAATTTCCGGCATAGTCGAAACCACGTTCGCCAAACTTTTTCGTGAGCGCCTTGAGTTTATTTTTACCGCGAAGATTGGTTTTGCCGTCGCTGCCGAGTACCTCGTCGAAAAGTCCGACGTGATCGGCCACGAGGATTGCCCCCTTTTGGTCGAAGGCTGTGGCAAGAACCAATTTTCGCCCGGCCTCTTTTTGTTCGCGTAAAAAGGCGAGAAACAGCTTGTTGTAAGGCAGGGTTGCCGGATCAATCGAGACGCGCCGGGCGAGTTGCCGTTTCAAAAAGGCGCGTCCGCGCATCCACCAAAACAGGACGACGAACAGTGAAAATGGATTCCGCCGGAGCAGCCGCGCGAGCGATTCCCAAAGTAGATCGGTCTTGATGAGCGTCCCGTCCAAATCCACGCAAAGCGGGATTTGAGTCCCGCGTGGCGCATTAGTTGACGGCGGCATAGGTTCTGATTAGCCGTTGAGTACGCATTTCAGCAAGATTTTTCGCGCTCGTCATGTGTAAATCCAGGTGTTTCGGCACGGGTTGCTTCGGTGAATTATTGACAAACGCGCAAGTTGCAGAGATGTTACGCGCCGTTAATTACAGCCTCGGTAGCTCAATTGGCAGAGCAGTTGACTCTTAATCAATTGGTTCCAGGTTCAAGTCCTGGCCGGGGCACCAGTCTTCGCTAAGGCTTCGACCCGGCAGGCCAGCTTCGCTAAGGCTTCGACCCGGCAGGCCAGCTTCGCTAAGGCTTCGACCCGGCGGGCCAGCGAGTTTCGCTCTTGAAGAGAAGCCCCGAAAGCTTTCGGGGTTACACGCTCCAGACCAACAACAATCCGAGCACATCGAACTGGCTCGGTTATGGCGGGACGATCAACACCGCCAACAGCACCAACAGCGTGACCATCACTCCGCCGATGGGCAATTTGTACTTCCGGCTGGCTAATCCGTAATGACCGTATCGGTAAACGACTTCTGACACGGACGGTTGGCCAATCGCGTGCCGTCCGACGCGCAGGATAATTTTTAACTTGTTAAATTGCCTCATCGCTGAAATCTTTATCGCACATAGTTGGGACGGTCGCAGCCATTACCGAAGGCGATCCGGGTTGTTGAGAGTGAAAAAGCCTCCTACAACACCCTTGTGTTAACCGGGACAGCGCTACGAGGTGGGCAAGGCGTTTGACTGTTCAGTCTGATGTAGGTGAGCTTTGCTTCGATTTGAGAAGCGTTCGTAATCGAAAAGCTGTGCCAACGTTCGTTTTCATGGCATCACGCGTGCTATGGTTGGCGTGTAAAGTTCAAATGTTGCATTACCTAGTTTCCCCACCGCGCATACCAGCGAGCGTAGTTGATGGAAGTGTAGTTAGTAGGGTAGGTTGCGACAATTGTACTCAAGTTCGTTTGACCAAGCATGAACTTATCCAAAAAGTAACCAAGCTCTGAGTCCTGGCTGCTCGGAAATGCGCAGTGCGAATGTCCCCCGACAATGGAAAAGCCGAACCTATCGGGTATGCCAAGAGTATTATATATCTGCTGCACAGCCCTACTACAGACGTAGCACGACGGATTTGACAGCCATGAATAATCCGGGTTTGCCGTAACGAACAACGCGCGGGGCGCACACATTGCCATTAACTCATGATGATCCTCTGGCAGGTACGAAACATTGGCGCCGGAAAATTGCTGCATTTGATTCGCAAACCAATTATAATCTGTATTATCTATATCTTCCACGTTAGAAGGGTCGCTATGCGAGTATCGCCACGACGTGGCGCCACCGCCACCCGACTCCTGGGCAACGGTAAGCGCGACACGCTCGTCAAATGCCCCGGCAAAGAGTGCCAATTTGCCAGCATAGGAGCAACCGGTGACGCATATGTGATTTAGATCTATGGGGAGAGTATTCGTAACCAGTGTCAAACCATCAATTATACGGCTGACTCCCCAAGCCCATGCACTGTATTGTCCCGTATTATCAACATTAAGGCCAGGCCCGTAAAGCGTGTGGTAGGGGTCAGTATTTTGCGGGTTGCCATAAGGCGATACCTGACTTTCGCTGTATATGACTCCTGCAATACCGCGACTGGTAAAGTCGCTAGCATTGAGAGCACCATAAGGACTATCCATACCGATGCATACCGGGTAGGGGGCGATCGCCCCCGATGGGATGATGATTGGAGAAGTCAGCGTGAGCGTGTTTGTACCCACAGTTACATACACTGTGAGTGTGCCACTACTGCCAGCAGTGGTGCCACCGGAGTAGCTGGCAGTAATTTGTGATGGAATATCAACAGCCGGCTTGGGTCCAATCTCATAATTTTCGATCTGAGCTGTGATCTCAGCACGTCGGCATTTCCAGTCTGCGAAGTTGGTGGAGCGGCCGCTCCCATCGGCCCACATGAACGGGTCGGGCAGAAATGGAACGAACGGGCCAAAAATCGGTAAAGGCGGCGGCGCGCAATTCGTGCCCGTGTTCTCAACAGCATAGACGAGAGGAATCATTGTGGTCACGTCGTGGACCCGATAGAATGTCTGCGAACCCGCCGGAGTGTTCGTGAAGCTCACCAGTCCATTCGAATCAGCCGTGTTGGTCAGCAGCGGTGTCCACGTCACCGGCGGAATCAAACTGTCCGCCCATTCCGCCGCATATTGGTTGCCAGGAGTTCCGGTATAACTGATGGTCAAGTCGCCGTTGGTCAGAAACGTCGGCCCAGCGACCTGACCTGCGATTGCGCCAAGTGACAGGACCGCCAACAAGGCGGCTAGGGAACAACACGTTTTCATAACCATTCCGGCAAGACTTGAATGTCCACGCTCATGTCCGATGCGGGGTTCCCGTTCCATCTCGTTTTGGTTTGTTTGTGCGATTTTCATAGTGGTTTCTTTCTAGTTTTTCGGCGAGTTGAAACCCGGATTCACAAGGTACTATGAGCTAAATAGCTAAGTGCTGCAACCTGGAATTTGGCTTTTGCTGAACCGTAATTGTCATCTCATTCCGCCCTTGGGCCAACGATGTGGTTTTCTGTCGTGTTCATTTTTCGCGTTTCGTTTTGAAGGAGCGGGACTGCTCTCTTCGCCTTTGCCCCGGGAGAGCAGGACTGCTCCGGACGAAACGCGCCCGCGTGTGCTCGCGCCGTCGGGCAGCGGAGCATCAGCAACCGAGGGACGGCAGGCGCAAAACCCTCTCTCCTCGCCCCCAAGACAAAGTGAGTTCCGCCTTTGCTCAGAAGCTACGGCGGGACAGGCTGCCCGTGGCTCATTCGGCTTGTCGCGCCGGAACGCAGAGCGCGTAGGCGGACCAGAACAGGCAATGACCATCCCGATCCTGTGAACGCAAAGCATAACTTCATTCAGTGCATTTGCAACAGAAGCCGCACCAACAGCGTGACCATCACTCCGCCGATGGGCAATTTGTACTTCCGGCTGGCTAATCCGTAATGACCGTATCGGTAAACGACTTCTGACACGGACGGTTGGCCAATCGCGTGCCGTCCGACGCGCAGGATAATTTTTAACTTGTTAAATTGCCTCATCGCTGAAATCTTTATCCCACATAGTTGGGACGGTCGCAGCCATTACCGAAGGCGATCCGGGTTGTTGAGAGTGAAAAAGCCTCCTACAACACCCTTGGTTAACCGGGACAGCGCTATGAGGTGGGCAAGGCGTTTGGCTGTTCAGTCTGATGTAGGTGAGCTTTGCTTCGATTTCAGAAGCGTTCGTAACCGAGACCACGATTCGCGAAGCGAACAACAACACTTGGGGCGACCATCTAGTGGCGGGCTTGGGAAGCCTAACCTGTGCCAACGTTCGTTTTCATGGCATCACGCGTGCTATGGTTGGCGTGTAAAGTTCAAATAACCCCGGCTGTCTCGGCGCTAAAGAGGTTTCAGGCACGCCTTTTTAAGAATGGTTTGTCAACCATCACGAGGGCTATGGTTGGCGTGTCGAGTTCAATTATCACGCAAACTTTGGCTTGTGCCAAGCATGAATCGCGGCACAAACCTGACCACAATAAATCCCAGCGCGATGCTTATGATCGAACCACCAATAAACACCGCACCGATAAGCGTGGTGTTTTCTTTGTGCAAAAATAGTAATATGCAACCTATCGGCAGAAATATAGCACCGCTGACTATGCATGAAATGCCGATGATCTTGCTGAGGATTGGGATCAACTTCTTGACGAGGTATTCTGGTGGTCTTGGTAACATAGCGTGTAATTTTGTCAGACTATATCACTCGACGCATCATTGCGCCGGGTGTCTGACTTCTCGTCTAATCTTGTTAGGCGGCATGGCTCTCATCACCTTGAAGTGAACCAAAAGAAAATGGCACAAGCAATCCATGAAACACCTAAAACCACAACCATCCACGGCTTGTAGTCTCTACTCTTACTCCCATACGCCGGAAATTGCTTGCGCCTCTCTTCATTCCAAATCTTCTTTTCTAGCCACTTAAAACCGACAAGGATCAGCTTGCTAAATACGATAAATATGATGCCAAGCACCAAAAAGACAATTGCTGGAGTTTTTGCGTTCATGCGTCAAAGCTCCTATAATTTATAATTACCAACTTAGTCTAGGGGTTTTATGTGGAGTGCCACCTTCCGAAAAGTAATGTGTAAACGTATAGTTAACTGCACCAACATATAAAGTCCCTTTGGCAGTTACGTCGTAACCAAACGTAATATAGGCGTCTGCGCCGGTGCTATCCGCTTCTATTCCGTATTCGGCGTAATAGTGCCCACCATATGACCCAGACAAACCAACAATTCCAATCCCGCCTCCTATCTCTCCGCTTAAAAATGCACCTGTTGACTTATCAAAATGCACCGCGCCTTTTTCCTCACCACATTCCTTCACATAATGCAATTCAGTAGCATCTCCAACTTGTGGGCCTACAATGTCAAGTCCCAATGTGTAACCACCAATCGTCTGTCTCCAGCCAAACCCTATGCCAACTTGCCAAGAGAAACTTACACCCGCATCTATAGCATCGCCACTGCAACCGCAGCAAGAACATTTTTGCCAAGATGCCTCCAGAGTCAATGTTAGCCCCAGTAGCGCATAGTCTTGGGTCTGCAATTTTTCTGAAAAATTATGACAATTCAGTTTGGAACACAGTCCCAACCAATCATAATAAGTTAAAGGGGCATTCCCAACGAATGCGTAAAGGTTGGCCCCACCGAGTTCATCCATTGGGTCTCTATTTGGCCATGTTCCCGTGGACGGCTTGTAATACCTGTAGCCGTAGTAAAGCAAATCGGATTCATCGTCCTGATATTTGGTCGAGAACCGGAAGGGATTGACTTTAGCCATCAACCCAGTGATGCGAATCGGTTCCCCGAAGGGGCCATACTCGTAATTTGCCACCACGGTTCCGTCGCCGGCGTTGACAAGCGCAGCAATATTCCCGTTGCCATCATACGCAACAAAGCAGTTAGTGGTTTGTGGACCGTAGTAACTGATCTCCAACAATCCGCCCACTCCGCCCGCGCCTTGTTGCGAGCCGGAAAGGTCTAATCCCCAAACGTAGCTACGGATGAGCGAGCCGCTCGTCCCTACCTCGGCAATCAAATTCCACCCGTCATACACAAACCGGTTGGTGTATTGCGGCACGCCTTTTAAGAATGGTTTGTCAACCATTCGGAAGTGACAGAGCAGGAACCATTTCAAGACCACCCTTTATATCCCACTCACCGTTATCAGTCTGAACTAGATAAATGTAGTTATTACCCACTTCCACCCGGGCCGCTAATTGTTTCTCAGCCCAAACAACCCACACTTTTTTTACGAGTAACTTCGGAATGGGAATACGGCCTAGACTTTTTGCAATCTTCTGGCGATTTTCTTTTGAACAGTAGCCGATGAATTCAACTCCTGATAAGTCAATCGGCGTAGCATCGGTTAATGGTTTGAGAGTGTATGGTCTACCTCCGATACCAACAGTCATAGGAGATTTGTCGCGACACCCATACAAAGTAAAAGCAATGAGTATGACAGCTAAATTTAATATATATGTATTTGGTTTCATTGTTCGAGCTTAGAGTTTATTGACACGCCTTTTGATAATCTGCCTTTGCCTTACTTGCCATTGTCGCATAAGTGGAGGCGAGTTTTTGAGCATCTTGAGCGGCATCACACCACTGTCCGTATTGGCTGCAATCAAACTGATAATTATTTGCTCGCATTTCTTCAAAATAATACCAATTCATTGAATCAAAGTAGTTTTTCTTTGCTAGAAAGCACGACCAACACACGCATTTCGTAGCCCGAATAGAAGCCAACAGGTTATCTACACTATCGAGATAATTTTTCAGATATTCTACATGTCTGAACTCATGATTTCTTAAAGTCGGCGGCGGTGCATGGGGGTTGGGGTCATTAGGATTATGCCCCTCTGCATATCTGACTGTTGTTGTAAAGTGAGTAACGTCTGATGCAAAGTGCGCCAAAAATAACCCTATGCAAGGCCCTGAATTGGGACTAACAGGTAAACTTGGCATAGAAGTGTCAGCCAAAGCTGTGCCCATTTCAGATTGAGGCACACCAGTAACCTCATTGATCCCATCGAGTTGCAATCCCAAGTTATCTCTCTTGTTCAACGAATCGTTTCTAACAAACGTGTAAAGATTTCCCCCTCCTTTTCCATAAACGGGTCTCTATTGGGCCATGTTCCCGTGCTCGGTACGTATTCGCGGTGGAGATACTTAATTCTTTGAGTCACATCATCTGCAAATTGTGTGCTGAATCGGATTGGGTTCAACTTGCCTACCGTTCCCGTGATACGAATTGCCTGACCAAAAGGATCGTAGTCATAATTCGCGGACACAGTTCCATCAGCAGCATTGACCAAAGCAGAGACGTTTCCATTTCCATCGAACGCTGCGAAATGTGTGCCGTTAGTCTTGAAACTCACCGCCAATAATCCACCAACGCCACCCGCGCCTTGCATTGAGCCACTCAAGTCAAGTCCTCGCATGAATGACATCACCAAGCCATTCGTCTGGTCGAGAATCGCCAGCAACACTTTCCCATCCCACACAAACCGATTCGTGTATTGCGGCACATAAGAACTTCCGTTCCAGCTTGAAACGATTCTTTGATTCCATCTTCCATCCGGCAAATACGTCCACTCTTCTTTCATGCGCCCTGCCGTTGGCACGTTGGTTCGACACTCAGTTGCAATCAGCCGGTTCTCCGCGTTCCACGTGTTTGTCCACAGTCCATCACTGGTTAAGTTGCCATCCGCGTCATAGGTGAAGGTTTGAGGTGATTGTGCCATTAGAACATTTCCAGTCACACTCGTTTGCCCCGTCGCTGCCACAATGATATTTGTCCACAACGCCATTGAACTGTTATCTGCGCTCAACTCTTTCCTGAAGTATTCGATTTTTCTATAAGCGGTTTGATTATTCACTGTGACGGTGTTTGTTGCAATGCTGACGCCCATAATATCAACGTAGCTGGGCACATCACGGCTGGTAATTTGATTCAATGTGTTCACGGAATATGATGCAGGCCGGAGGCCTGCGCCACCTTGGTCGCCACCAGCTTTTGTCTGCGTCCGATTGCCAATGGTGTCAAACGCATACTCAAATTGTTGTCCTGCCACAGGTGTTCCATCTGACCAGTATTTCTTGCCGGAGGTGACTTGACCGAGTGAGTCGTAATTGTAAATCCAGTATGAACCGTCAGCGAGATTGGCGCGAGTTCTCTGGTTGGCGTTGTTGTAATTGTAGGTGTGAGAGTCCAAAGTCCTCAGTCCACTGTCCAAAGTTGAAATTTGCGTGAGGCGATTCAGATTATCGTATCGTTTCGTTGTCGTCATGCGCTGTGCTCCACTGTTGGTAAAGACAATCTGACTCACCATTTCATTCGGGCAGTGGCACATGATACTCGGGATGCTTTGCGGCAAAATCTTTGAGCCATCGAGCGCGAAGGTCCCAGAAAATTACGCCATTGACGGGCAAAATATTTATTCCAAAACCAGCATGGTTCGACAGATGTCGATCATACATTAATGGATATCCATCTGGAACCGCATTTGTCCCAAAAAAGGGAGTCCAATTAATGTAAACATAGTCACTTTCGATAGCAGTATTTGTTACTGTTAATGACCGTTTTCTTACACCAGGACAACTTAAAATATTCACCATTGAAGTGGTGTTAGGAATCTGAAACCGATAACTAGCTGTTGCGACCGCAATAATGTTAGTAGGATAGAGCCCGTTATGTTCCAAACGATAACTCATTACATTAGCCTTAAGCGCTGCCAATGTATATTGGCACGCAAAAACTTCTCGCACTCGTTCCAATATGCTAAACAAAAGCACTAATGCGAGAAGCGCAAAAGCTGATTGCTTAATGACTCGTCTTAATTTTACCATTTCCATCCCGTAATGCTTCCCCGATAAATTCTTCCAGCTGAATCTAATTTAGTTTTCCACTTGCCTCCTTCGCAGGATAGATAGCTTATTTGCGCAAAGGTTACGTAAACTTCTGCTAACTGATCGATGTACAACCATACAGGAAGGCCACAAGTAGTACTATTGTTGCATTGCACCCTTATTCCAACTGTGTCATCGTGAAGATAACACGTATCCCACAAAAGAATCAAATTTTTGTAGGAGCCCCCTGTGAAAGACAAACTCACACTCATATTAATGCTTCCACCTAGGAAATAATTACCAACAGAATCAGTCCGAGTCATCTGATGATAAGCCGGTTTTTCACAGCAAGGGTCACCATCCCCAGGTAGCTTATAAAACCACTTGCCCGGAGTGTGACGTGTTACAGTGTGACCATTCACGGGTTGCGTCTCTGTTGTCGTCAAGAACGGCCCTGGCGTACCCCAGTTATAAAGACCCAACGGATCGACTTTCGTAATAGGATTGTTGCGTGCAAACGCATAAAGATTAAAACCGCCTTGTTCTCCCAACGGGTCTCTATCTGGCCATCTACCTGTAATCGGGTCATAATAACGATAACCATAATAATAGAGACCAGTTTCCCAGTCGTAGAATTTCGTGGAGAAGAGAAACGGATTTAGTTTGGCAAGCGGGCCGGTCGCGCGTATGGGTTCGCCAAAGGGGCCATACTCATACTGCGCTGCAATCGTCCCATTGGCCGCGTTTACAAGTGCCACTACATTTCCATTGCCATCAAAACAATAGAAATACGTCCCCGCATTCGTCTCCGAATAGACGGTCATGGAAATGAGTCCACCCACTCCGCCTGCACCCTGTATACTCCCACTTAAATCTGTGCCCCACTGGAAAGAAGTCAGGAGTGAGGAGTCAGGATTCAGAATAGCTACAAGATTCCATCCGTCATATACAAACTTGTTGGTGGACTGTGGAACATAAGTCGAGCCATTCCATGTCGAAACAATCTTTTGAATTCTCCGACCCTGCCAATCGTAGGTAAAATCCACCTTCTGTTTGGCGGCATCCGGCACAGTGGAAATGGATGCAATCGAAACGAGATAATTCTCTCCATTCCAAATGTTCGTCCATAATCCGCCGCTGGTTTGATTACCGTCTAAATCATAGGTGAATGAATTCGTTTGTGGCGCAATTAACAGATTCCCATTCGCAGCAGAACTTCCGTTCATATTGACTTGCACATTTTGCCAGACCGGATTGTTTTGATTGGTCACTGACAATTCCGCCCGGAAGTATTCAATCCTGCGATAAGGATTAATGCCATTAACAGTCAACGTATTGGTTGCAATCGCCACACCAATTACATCCACGTAATTGGGAACTGTTCTTTGCGTGTATTGATTTAGGTTGTTGGCTATATAACTGGAGCTTCGTTGGTTGCCACCATTTTGATCTCCACCCGACAACGTTTGTGTTCGGTTCCCGATATTATCAAAGCTGTAACCGAATTCCTGCCCGGCAATCATTTCGGCACGCTTTCTTAGGAAGGGTTTGGCAACTTATTTTAGCCACATTTATTTAATCATTGGAATACAAGGAAATGCAATAACAGAAATAACACAAAAAAATAGAAAAGAGTATATGACAGCCAAAATTCCTAGATACAGCACGTTGATTTCACTTGTGGGCCGTTTCCTAAAAGCCACGAATGCCGAGAACAACCAAAACGGGATTGGAATTACTAAAAATAGGAATTTGTTCGCTAGAAAAAATTGAGTGCAACCCGGGAAGTTACTTGTCAAGTGAAGCGGATAGATACTCTGGAACAAAACAAGCATCAACCACAGTCCAAAGCAACCAACCGTAAAAGCTAAAGTGAATAGAATATTGGTTATTTTTTGCATACCATTAAACCATGAGTCATGGGTCTTGGGCTTGACTGGGCCCTGACGGATTCAATGTAGGATTCGAGTTAAAAGAATCATATGCCCATGTAAACGAAACACAGCCAAGAGCCTTGCCGTCACTACAATACGCACAATCCTTAAGTTTAAATGCAGTTCCGAATAGCCACCCACTCCAAGGGGCATCAGTGATTTCTAAATTCCCACTGCCAGTCTGTTCGTCGAATGTCGGATCACTCCACCATGGAACGTAGTTATGTTTAAATGAAATTGTTTGCACTAGGTGAATGTTATTTTTGGCACATGTGCAACAGTTTTTATCAGGCACAAATCGAACACTAAAACCATCAACAGGTGTGCCCGGAGTTACACCACGCTTATCTGCATCTGACCCATAAATTGGCACCTGCTTTGGAGAAACCACGAAAAACCCGCATGCAAGAGCATATAAATCAATGTTTTTAATGGGATCGTTGGCGATAAAACAATAAAGGTTCTTCTCTTGGTTGCGGTCAAAGCTTCGACGACTGCGATTCAGAGTTTGGAAGCCGATCTCATTGATGGGGTCGTGATTTGACCATGTGCCGGTGCTTGGCGTGTATTCACGATGCAGATACTTAATTCTTTGAGTCACATCATCTGCAAATTGAGTGCTGAAACGGATTGGATTCAATTTTCCAACTGCTCCAGTGATACGAATGGTTTGACCGAATGGGTCATACTCATAGTTTGCACTCGTGGTGCCATCAGCGGCATTGACCAAAGCAGAGACGTTTCCATTTCCATCGAACGCTGCGAAATGTGTGCCGTTAGTCTTGAAACTCACCGCCAATAATCCACCAACGCCACCCGCGCCTTGCATTGAGCCACTCAAGTCAAGTCCTCGCATGAATGACATTACCAAACCGTTCGTCTGGTCGAGAATCGCCAGCAACACTTTCCCATCCCACACAAACCGATTCGTGTATTGCGGCACATAAGAACTTCCGTTCCAGCTTGAAACGATTCTTTGATTCCATCTTCCATCAGGCAGATAGCTCCACTCTTCTTTCATGCGCCCAGCCGAAGGAACATTCGTCAGGTTTTGAGTGGCAATCAAACGATTCTCTGCGTCCCAAGTATTTGTCCACAGTCCATCACTGGTTAAGTTGCCATCCGCGTCATACACGAACGCTTGAGGAGACTTTGCCAAAAGAACATTACCTGTCACACTCGTTTGCCCCGTTGCCGCTACGATGATGTTTGTCCAAAGTGCCAACGAACTATTATCTACGCCCAGTTCCTTCCTGAAATATTCCACCTTCCGATATGCCGTCTGGCCATTCACCGTTACCGTGTTCGTGGCAAAGCTCACGCCTTTGATGTCCACATAACCCGGCACATCCCGGCTGGTGATTTGATTGAGTGTGTTGTTCGTATAGTTCGCCGTGCGCAAATAGCCGCCGTTCTGGTCTCCGCCGGCTTGGGTCTGTATGCGATTGCCGATATTGTCAAACGTGTAATCAAACTGCTGGCCAGCGACGGGTGTCCCGTCAGACCAATACTTATTGCCGCCGGTCACTTGGCCCAGCGAGTCGTATTGATAAATCCAGTAGGAACCGTCGGCCAGGGTGTCCTTGGTGCGCTGATTGGCGGGGTTGTAGTTGTAGGTGTGAGAGTCCAAAGTCCTCAGTCCACTGTCCAAAGTCGAAATTTGCGTGAGGCGATTCAGATTATCGTATGACTTGGTTGTGGTCATGCGAGTTGTGCCGCTCTGCTTAAAGGCAATCTGGCCTACCAACGGCGAGTTGGCAAGATAGGAATAAGTCGCCGAGTCCAAAGTCCCAAGTCCAATGTCCAAAGTCGAAACGGTCTGGAGACGGGAGGCGGTGTCGTAGTCATACGAAGCAGAAGCAAGGAGCACGGATGAAGGACTAAGTAAAGCCAGATTCGTGCGGCGCAAATACGCGTCGTAATTGTTGGTCACGGTAAGGCCATTCAAGGTGCCGCCGGAATACGATTCGCTTAAAAGCTGATTCGCTGAATTATATGTCAGGGACTCGGTGGAACTCGCCCCTCCGACTTGGATGAGACGGCCCAAACGGTCGTAGGTGTTGGTGACGTTCGATGTTGCGCCGCCGGAATAAACAATTGTGGCCAAACCGCCAGCATTGTCATAAGCATAGGTGGTTGTGATTCCTCTCGCCCAAGTCCGCGATGCCAGTCGATTTGCCGATGTATTTACATAACCCAATTTACTGCTGTCCGGAAATGTTTTGTTCGTCAGGAAACCGCGATAACCGTCATAATTCCACGTCGTCACGCGCGCACCGCTGCCGCTGCTGAAATTGCTCCAGTTTGTCATGGTCTTTAATCGTCCGGCGTAATCGTATCCGTAACCGACCGGATAGGTGCGCGAACCGTATTGCAAACCAAGCTCACCTGTGGGCAGATAAACGCTGTTGACGGTCATGTTATCGGGCTGCGTTACGCTGACAGCTTGTAGCATGTTGTTGTAAGTGGTGGTTGTGGTCTGGGACAATGGCGCGGTTACGCTCGTCACCAGATCGGCGTTATTAAAACCGTAAGTGGTCGTGCCATTACGAGCATCGGTGACGGTGTTTTGTCGGCCTTGCGGGTCGTAACCGTAGGTGGCACCGCCAATCGGGTTGCCGTTGGAGTCATAGCGTGTGGTGGAAATGGGCCGGCCATAGGAGTAGGCGCTGATGGTGTAGGAGCCGTCCGGGGCGGTGGTGATGGTTGAGCGGCTGTTGCCCGAATAACTGGTCTGGTTGGTGGTCGTCACCGGCGTGCCGGCGTCGCGATAAACGGTCTGCCAGTTGGTTAAGCCGTCGGTTGAGACACGGATTTCACTGATTAACGCGGATTGATCCACGCCGTTTTGGTTCCAGACATAGGTGCGTGTGCGGCGGACATTGGCGTTGTTATTGGTGGTCACGTCGTTGGTGGTGCAGGTGATGCGGTCGTTGTTCCAATCGATGCTGGTTGCATTTTTCGTCATGGACGCCACCGTATAGGCCAAGTTGGCCTTTCCATCATATTGGTAGAGAGTCGTGTCGCCATCGGGGTCAACTGTATTGAGATTTTTATTTCTTCCATTCGTCGTTGAAAAATCCATTGCTGTAAATGGCTGTAACGTGCCCTTTCGAATCACTAACAACAGCCATACCGGTAAAAGCTATTAACGAATTAATGTCGAGGTAGCGAGTATCTCCATAAATTCGTGCGGTTTCTCCGTTCTTTGTGGTGAAAATCCGAAGCGGCTTTCCATAAAGCTTCTCAATGTCTTCTGTGTTCATGCCGAGATTAGCACGGCAACCATCATAACGCTTGGATAATTCCTCATTAATTTCATAGCCCTTCTCAAGCTGCGGCAGCCCCCGCCATAAATAACCCGAAAGTAAAAAAGCGGGCAGTATGTTGAGCGGCTCCATTCCCGCCCCGCTATACGGTTTTAAATCATTGACTATTTCATCACGAGTCAACGCCGAAGCATCAATTATTTTCGTGATACTCCCGTTAATCGCCGGATCATCAATATCCCATGATTTAGCCCGTGTTGCAGTAGTTCCTCGATATGGATAAGTTTCTATTAATTCTGGAAATGAGAATGGCTTGATTATCTTAAACAGCATTTTATCTCGGAATAGAAGCCAAAAACTAGGACCGTCAGCATTTCGCACAAAGCAGCTAATTAACGTATAGTTCCCACCTGTTTCCGCGACTGTGAATGAGTGACTAGCCGCAATTCCAAATGTATTTCTTACCATATCAAGAGACGTCCCATTTGTAATTGCTAAAAAGGTCTTTTCAGGAACAGTTAACCTCTTGACCATTGAATTGATATGCCTGTACCGTGAGGTACAGCCATATAAAACAAACATCATCAATAAAACAATGCTTGTTAGAATACTTATGTGTTTAATTTTCATTTGAGCCTTTCTAATTACAACAAGCGCACTTCGCAGCCGAAAGATCAGGAAAATCGTCAGTTCGAGAGTTGCCTATGTTGATGAACCGATGTTGTTTGCGGCAGTAATACTTTGGACCTGTACTAGGTTGGTTAACCATACACGCCAACACGCTTAAATTGCATATCTCGCATGGAGTAAATGTGACAGGGATACCGTGCGCTAGCTGGTCTAGTTTATAAAGTGTTGACGCCCAAGAGGAAGCAGAACAATTATTTTGATCAAAGCATTGATCATGCTGGGCGCAGCACCTCAAACCACCATCACTAGTGATTGGATTAGGTATCGGGCCAATACCGTCACACGCTGGGCAATCCAAACCCAGAGGATCATATTGGCTCACCGGATTATTGAGCACGAAAACATAGATGAGACCAGTTTGAATTATACTGGCATTTTCTAGGCCAGCAATGTTTGGAGAACTGTGGATAAATTTCCGAACTGCATCCAAAGCAGCCAGCATAAACTCGCTCAATTTTTCGGGAGGCGGTCTTGGTCTGTTCGCTACAACTTCAAATCCAAGCTCACCAAACGGATCTTGATTCAAAAATCTTCCAACGGCTGGTTCGTAATAGCGATAACCATAGTAGTAAAGGCTCGTTTCCCAGTCATAAAATTTTGTAGCCCCCAAAAATGGGTTAATTTTAGATAACGGACCAGTTGCACGGATTACCTGCAGGAACGGATCGTATTCATATTGCGCAACAATCATCCCGTTGGCCGCATTGACCAACGCCATGACATTTCCGTTGCCGTCATAGGCATAGAAATACGTTCCCGCATTCGTCCCCGCATATATCGTCATCGAAATGAGACCACCCACCCCACCGGCTCCTTGCAAGCTGCCACTCAAATCCGTCCCCCAAGTAAAGCTTTGCAGTAGATTATTGTTCCCGTCGAGAACAGCGATGAGATTCCATCCGTCATACACGAATTTGTTGGTGGATTGAGGAACGTAATTTGAACCATTCCACGATGAAACTATCTTCTGTATCCGCCGGAACTTGGCATCATACTGGTAATCAATCTTTTGCTTGGCTGCACTGGCAACGTTTGTCTGGCTGGTTATTGATATTAACCTATTCTCCGCGTCCCAAGTATAACTCCATAATCCATCATTCGTTAAATTGCCATCCGAATCATAAAGAGGAGTTTGATTGTATGGAGGGAACAGAATGTTGCCAGTGGCGCTGTTACCGCCAGCATTGATACTTACGCTTTGCCAGGTCGGCCCTAAAGTGTTTGTAATGGTTATTTCACTTTCAAAATACTCCACTTTGCGAAGTGCCGTGTTGCTGTTGACGGTAACAGTGTTTGTGGCAATGGCTACGCCCAAGATGGACTTATAACCCGGGGTTACGATGTTTGTATATTGATTGAGGGAATTGGCATTGTAGGGAATCGTCCGTAGGTTTCCGCCACTGGCATCGCCACCAAATTTTGCAGTAGTCCTGTTGCCAATATTGTCAAACGTGTAATCAAACTGCTGTCCGGCAATCATTTTGGCACGCTTCTTAAGTATGGTTTGTCAACTATAAGCGAAAAATTAATTTCATTTTGACGAAATCACTCCTATAAGAGTCCCCAAAATCATTAAAATGATTACCGCCCATCTTACCGATAAAACTTTTGGAAACAAACAAAACGGTGGAAACCAGTTCCAGAGTTTTGAGTTTTGTCCGCCGAGACACATCCATATCAACAGAAGGCAACATTCGAGAATGGCTATCGGACCCAGTATTATATCATACTGCTCCAACCAACGCTTACGTGCTACCTGATCCTCGATAAATGCGGCTACAATGCTCCACAACATTATGAGCGACAGACCTAAAACAATGAAAAACTCCAAGGCTCGTAACGCCTTCCTATTGGGTGTGAGTGGTTCGTCGCTCATTTTCAATTTATCACCCACCAATATCCAGCGGTCCAAAGGAAACCGGCACTAAAACCCGGCACAAGATGGCTTGTCCTAAAAGAAGCCCTCGGTGTTACGAAATCAATAACCTCAAACACCCGATATAATCCGAAACCGTATTCCGTCACATTGCCGATTCCATTGTGCGCTGACCACGGGATACATCCTGTGGTAAAGGTGTCGCTTCCCCCATAGGTATACGACAACGCGCCGCCTCCACCCAATCCATAGCCTAAATAGCGGTAGTTTTCGCTTTCGGGATATATACAGCACTTGGGATCGGCTGTTAATGTCGCCCATACGTCGAGAATCACAACGGCACTACCCCCGCCGGTCACCATAGTAACGTTTATAGTCCATTTATCGCACGTTCCCGCCGGACACAGACCGAGTACATCGAATTTATCCTCTGGGTCATTTTGGATAAAAACGGATTCGTTACCGGATGGCGAACGGACACTCATTGCATATCTGTCCTTCGGGCTTAACAACTTCACATAGCTGCGAAGAAAACTTAACTCCTCGATGGGGTCCCTATTTGGCCACGTCCCTGTGGAGGGTTTGTAATACCTGTGGCCATAATAATAAAGTCCCGATTCCCAATCGTAATACTTTGTCGAACCAAGCATGACATTGGTAAACGCCATCGGCCCAGTTGCGCGAACAACACCGAGGAATGAATCATAATCATACTGTGCCGTCGCTGTACCATCGGCGGCATTAATTAACGCCATTACATTCCCGTTTCCATCATACGCCACAAAACAATTCGTCGTTGTGAAGCCGTAACGACTGACTTCCAGCAACCCGCCCACGCCGCCCACTCCTTGGGGCGATCCAGAAAGATCATTACCCCAAATATAGCTGCGGACGAGCGAATTGTTCGGAGCAACCTCGGCAGTCAAGTTCCATCCGTCGTACACAAACTTGTTGGTGGACTGTGGAACATAAGCCGAGCCGTTCCACGTCGAGACAATTTTTTGAATTCTCCGGCCTTTGGCATCATAAGCAAAATCCAATTTTACTTTTGAACCGGCTGGAGCATTGGTAAGACTCGTGAGGTTAATCAGCCGGTTTTCAGCATCCCACGTGTATGTGAACCGTCCGTCATTGGTCAGATTTCCGTCCGCATCGTAGCTGAACTGCTCCGGCGTCTGCGCAACAAATACATTCCCCGTCACACTTGTCTGTCCCGTTGCCGCCACGATGAGATTTGTCCACAAGGCTGATGAACTGTTGTTGACGCCCAGTTCATCCCGGAAATACTCCACCTTCCGATACGCCGTCTGGCCGTTGACCGTCACCGTGTTCGTGGCAAAGCTCACGCCCTTGATGTCCACATAACCCGGCACGTCCCGGGTGGTGATTTGATTGAGGGTGTTGTTTGTGTAGTTCGCCGTGCGCAAATAGCCGCCGTTCTGGTCCCCGCCAGCCTGGATCTGTGTGCGATTGCCGATATTGTCAAACGTGTAATCAAAGTGCTGGCCAGCGACGGGTGTTTCATCGCTCCAATACTTGTTGGCGCTGATGACCTGTCCGAGCGAGTCGTATTGATACAGCCAGTAACTGCCGTCGGCCAGCGTGGCGCGCGTCCGTTGGTTGGCGTTGTTGTAATTGTAGGTGTGAGAGTCCAAAGTCCTCAGTCCACTGTCCAAAGTCGAAATCCGTGTAAGACGGTTTAGGTAATCGTATGACTTGGTTGTTGTCATTCGGGTTGTGCCGTTCTGGTTAAAGGTAATTCGGTTTACTTATTGTTCCCCGAAGTCGCTTTTTCTAATTGTGTCGCCAGCCTTCACATCTCTTCTAAGCTTCATGCCTTCCAGCGTCTTTAGACCCGATACTTCGTCTACTGGCACTTCATCGGCCAAGTACACCCGTTTCATTCGGCCAAACCCTTTTTGAAATTTACTGCCCGAATTCAGGTCCTTCGCATATGCAAATACAACCCAATAATTTCGGCATGACCAATTTGTGACTACCTCCGACGGAACCTCACGAGGAGGTAAACGGACATTGTTAGTCCAATTATCAATGGCACAGGCATGCACCATATTACTCTCTACAAGTGGAGGCGAATATATGCCAATGACAACTCCATGCTTGTCAATCGCAAGTAAGCTCGGCCAACGCTGGAGCAGGTTATATGGTTCTGGTAACGGAGCGTGCCTGAGTTTATTATTATTAACAACGGGGAAGTCAGTTAAGTCTTTAATTGCAGTTGGAGGATTGATATCGGGCGTAAAAAACATCGGGCCGTAGGTAAAGCCGATCACGGCAACATTGGTGCTGTATTGTTGTCTCAAATTATGCAGGACGGTCAATTGCTGTATTAAAGTCTTTTCGTTTCGTGGGCCGTCAACGAAATCGCCAGTATCAAACGCAACTAACAGCAATCGTTTCCCTTTATAATCCTGCAATCGCAATTCCGGACCATCATCACTCCTATCTCTCAACGGACAAGAAAATTCGGGCGCTGGCACACCAATCCATTGAGAATAATAATCGCGTGTTTGTCGTTCAACATTCTGGCGTGTCTGTCCAACTGCGTCAGCTCGAAACAACAAGCTTGTCAATAATACAAGTAACGTATATCGCATAAATAATTTATAATGTTAAGGTGATCACGGCTCTTAAAAGCTAATTATCGTAATTTTGCAGCAGAACCGTCCTTTTCCGTCTTCAGCATTTCTTCTTGAACACATAGCGCACTGTATCTCAGCGTTCGCCCTTTCATTGGAAAGATTGGCATTGGCGCGCGCACAATCACACAGCAGATCGTCACACCTGTCAGTATCGACTTTACCGGCCAGCTTTTTGTGGTTATCAAGATCCCAATTTGCAAAGCAGGCATCATGTTTTCGACAGCAATTATCCAGACCATCCTTTACAGCGGGCGATGGATCGTTTTCCCAATCGTAATCTGTTGAGGCTATGTTTTGACCCCCTGTCCAATCAGATCCACACCAATTGCCCCAGATTTGTTTCAAACCTCTTGGATCAATCTGGTCTATGGGCGAGTTTTTCGCGAATAAGTAGCTTGGAAGATTTCCATGTTCAACCAAATGTTTTTGAGCACGCCAACCTTTTCCTTTAGTTTGCTCCCGCAAAAATGCTTCGTCTCCAAGTGGGTCTTTGCCCAAGAACCGCCCGAATGATGGAGAATATGGACGCATTTCATAGAGAATCAGATCAGTTGTGTCATTCATTCGCTTCGTCGAAAATCTGAACGGATTCTCTTTAGCCATTAAGCCGGTGGCTCGAATCGGTTTTCCAAACGTTTCATATTCGTAATTCGCCGATACCGTTCCATCACTCGCCTTTACTAACGCGGCTACGTTTCCATTTCCATCATACGCATAGAAATGCTCTCCATTGACTGCGCTGTTCATCATCAACAACCCACCAACACCTCCAGCACCGTCCATGCTCCCGCTCAAGTCGAGTCCCCAAGTATAAGAACGAACCAACGCATTGTTTGTCGCGTTCAACTCCGCAATATGTCGCCAACCATCGCTTACAAACTTCAAATCTTCTGTCACCAAATAGCTGCCAGAACTGCCATCATACGTCGTCTGGCGAATCCTTCTTCCTTTGCCGTCATATTCCCATGTTACTTTCCGTTCAGAGGCGGTCGGTGTGTTGGTCAAACTTTCAGCCTTTGTCAGCCGATTTTCAGCATCCCATGTCAGCATCCATCGCCCATCATTCGTCAGGTTCCCGTCGGCATCGTAGCCAAATGTTTCTGGTGTCTTTGTGATGAAGATGTTGCCGGTATTGGTATTGTTACCACTCGCCACTGTGACGCCGAGCCACGCCGGCGCGGAAGAATTATTCGTGCCCATTGCGCTCTGGAAGTATTCAACTTTTCTATAAGCGATTTGCCCATTTACAGTGACCGCATTTGTTGCGATGGCTACGCCGATAACATCGTTCATCCCCGGATAATCACGGCTGGTAATTTGATTCAATGTGTTCACGGAATATGATGCAGGCCGGAGGCCTGCGCCACCTTGGTCGCCACCAGCTTTTGTCTGCGTCCGATTGCCAATGTTGTCAAAGTTGTATTCAAACTGCTGCCCCGCCACGGGGGTCCCGTCTGACCAGTATTTCTTGCCGGAAGTGACTTGGCCAAGTGAGTCGTAATTGTAAATCCAGTATGAACCGTCAGCTAACGTGGTTCGTGTCCTTTGGTTGGCGTTGTTGTAATTGTAGGTGTGAGAGTCCAAAGTCCGAAGTCCAACGTCCAAAGTCGAAATTTGCGTGAGGCGATTCAGATTATCGTATGACTTGGTTGTGGTCATGCGAGTTGTGCCGCTTTGCTGGAATGTAATCTGCCCCACCAGCGGAGAATTGGCAAGATAGGAATAAGTCGCCGAGTCCAAAGTCCCAAGTCCAATGTCCAAAGTCGAAACGGTCTGGAGACGGGAGGCGGTGTCGTAAGCATAGGAAGCAGAAGCAAGGAGCACGGATGAAGGATTAAGCAGGGAAAGGTTGGTGCGGCGCAAATAGGAGTCGTAATTGTTGGTCACCGTGACTCCGTTGACGGTTTCGCTCAAAAGCTGATTCGCTGAATTATATGTCAGGGACTCGGTGGAACTCGCCCCTCCGACTTGAATGAGACGACCCAAACGGTCGTAGGTGTTGGTGACGTTTGATGTTGTGCCACCGGAATAAACAATTGTCGCCAGACCGCCTGCGTTATCGTAACCGTACGTCGTCGTTATACCACGTGCCCAGGTGCGTGAGGCCAATCGTCCAGCCGAGGTGTAGGTGTAGCCCGGCCCGGCTGCGCCGCCGTCATAGGCCTTGCTCGTGAGCCAGCCTCGCTGGCCATTGTAATTCCAAGTCGTCAGGCGAGCGCCGGTGTTTGGATAACTCGACCAGTTGGTCATGGTTTGCAGCCGCCCGGCGTAATCGTAACCATAGCCCACCGGATAGGTGCGTGAGCCGTATTGCAATCCCAGTTCGCCGGTGAGCAGATAAACACTATTGACGGTCGTCCCATCAGGCTGGATGACACTATATGGCCGCATCATGTTATCATAAAGCGTAGTTGTAGTCTGGGACAATGGCGCAGCTACGCTCGTCACCAGATCGGCGTTATTAAAACCGTAAGTAGTCGTGCCATTACGAGCATCGGTGACGGTGTTTTGTCGGCCCTGCGGGTCGTAGCCGTAGGATGAAGAAGCAAGGAGTACGGAGGAAGAATCAAATCTTTGCACTTGGGTCAGCCGGCCATAGGAGTAGGCGCTGATGGTGTAGGAGCCGTCCGGGGCGGTGGTGATGGTCGAACGGCTGTTGCCCGAATAGCTGGTCTGACTGGTGGCCGTCACCGGCGTGCCGGCGTCGCGATAAACGGTCTGCCAGTTGGTTAAGTCGTCGGTGGAGACACGAATTTCACTAATTAACACAGATTGATCCACGCCGTTTTGATCCCAGACGTATGTGCGGCTGCGTCGAACATTCACACCGTTGACGGTTGTCACGTCGTTAGTGGTCCAAGTGATGCGGTCAGTGCCGCCAAAATCAATTGTGCCATTGCGATCCATGTCAATGGCGGTATAGGCGAGCTCGCCTTTGGTGCTGTAGGCATAAAGGGTTGAAACGTTGTCAGGATCAATCGTATTGGTGAGCTGGCCTTTTGAGTTGTAGAAGGACTGGCTGTAGTGATTATCAGCATAAAGTGTTTTGACGGTGCGGCCCGCCATATCGGTATAGGTCTTTGTCCATTCGGAAGTGAGGTTGCCATTGACATCGAGATTGGTTTCCACGGTGTAGGTCCAATAAGCGCCGGAATTATATTCCACGCCGTAGCTGTAGGCTTTTCCGTGCACGGCAATGCCAGTAACACTCTTGAGCGAGCCGTCGGCATAATAAGTGTCAATGCGCGTGCCGCCATTGGGATAAACGCTGGTGCGGATAGTTCCGCCCGTTGGGGCATTCGTCCGGCTGTAAGTGGTGACGCCGTCTAGGGCGTTGGTCTGTGCAATGAGTTCACCGGCCAGGTCATAGGATGACTGCCCAAGAATTACCGATGAGTCATCGGAGCCCACCCTGACAGATGCGAGGACATGACCGGCGGCGTCGAGGGCATTGGTGAAGGTGATGGGGTTGTTGCCGGTGCCATTGACATACCTTGCATAACCGATTTGGCGTTTGGCGGGGTCGTAGAGGTATTGGGTGAACACGCCGTCGCGGTCAATGGTGTTGTCCAGCCCACAACAGCCGTATTGGGTCGTCTCGGTCGTGCCGTCGTTGTATTGAACCAGTGTGGGCCGGCCCAAATCATCCGTCTGGAGGGTTACTGCGGAGGACAGCAACAATCCAGAGGCGATGTCGTAGGTCGCGTTGGAGATCGAGTTGCCCCCCAAATCCACCACGGTCACGGCCTTGGTGCCATCCACGACGTTGGTGCCCGTGGCATCGGGCACCCCCGACCAAACGGTGGTCGTCAAGCCGGTCGCATTGGTGGCATACTGATAAACACTCACCGTGCCGTCGGGGTTTTTCGTCCAAGCGGGATAACTTTCAAAATTGCCATCGGTGAACGAAGTATTGACTGTGACGAGATTGTTCAATGCGCCAATCACGGCGCCCGGTGTCTGGCACACGAAGTTGCTTACGCCTCCCGGAAAATCCACACGGTAGGAACGGGCTGTTTCCTGACCCAGCAAAGTCTCCACCGTTGTTGACTGCGCTGTGACACCGCTAGTGCCGGTAGTGTAACCATTAATTGTCACACGGCATTGGGATTCCGGAGCGCCCACAGGCGCATCCTTAAATTGTGCCACTGTCTTCACCCGGCGGGACCCGGAATCATACTGATAAAGCTCCCAATAGCCGGACGGCGTTGTGATTTGCTTCAATTGTCCGTAGTTGCCGCCATCCACGGCAGCGTTGGTGTAATAGCTCCATGTATTGGTCTGCGCTCCAAGCCCGTCCGGATTCACGATCCGTTGGATGAGATTCGTTTCGTCCCACGGAAATACCTGATACGTTTCGACCTGCTTAAAGGCCACAGTGTCATCTGCATTCAATACGACGTTTGTTTCGGTGAGGATCGTCTGGCTGCCATCCCAAAACTGCGACCGTGTTTCTTTGCGTAGTCCGTCACCGGTGATCAATTCCCAGTATTGTGCGTTCGCAACCCAAGTGTAATCATATTGATGATCACCCAGCTGGCCCGTGGTATTGATGCGCAATCGGTTATAGGTGTTGGTGGAAGCATCGGGATTTTGCACGGTGACTGCGTTAAAGGGCTGGCCGGTGGGCGGATAGAGACCGTTAATTTTATTCAGGCTGAAATTGGATGCCGTGTAGAAGTTAACCGAATAGCAGAAATCGTTGCTGACAATGACATCGGCAAGCAGTTGCGAAGTGCGTACCTGCCGCAACACGCCTGTGGCACCGTCATTGATCCGCTCGACGGATGCGCCTAAATATGCCTGAATGCCGTCAGGCTTGGCCAAAGACAAGCCCGGATAGTTGTCTTCGATGACCAGTTGCCCGGCATTTTGCTGATATGCATACTTGCCGAGTCCCATTCTGAAATGAAGGCTATTAAGACCGGCTTCTACAGAACCAGCGGCGCAGCTATTACCACTGCAACCGCCGCATTTAGCCCGCCAAGTAATATAAACAGGGGGGCCACTAAACGGCCAGCCAATATGGTTTCCACAACCATCGTCATCGGTTGCAGTGATCGTAACTTGCAGGCGTTTGCCATTGGGACAAATGGATATATCACTTGCTGGCAGTTTCTGATTAATAATTTGATTCCCCCAGTGTTTACTTGGGCAGGAGAAACTCGGGCCTGTTGAGGAAACGCTTCCAATCGTGCCCTTGTCATCAAAAGAAGCACTGTTCACTATCACTTCATAATTACCGGGAATAAGCGTGAATGGAAAATCGTCACTTTCCAAAGTTCGAGTGATGGTGGCACCGGCCCCCAGTCCGAGACTTCCCAACGACACCCAATAACTGTATGACTTGGATTGTTCCACCCACTCAGTATTCAATGCAAATACCCGGCAACAGGCAAAGCAAACCAGAAACGCCACAGTTATCCGAACATTGTAATGTAAGAAATTATAAATTAGTTTCATGGAATTATCTCCAGTTTGGCATAAATTCATTTTTTATTCCCTATTTCAACGGCGTGAACACCATCAGCCCATTTCCGGCGGTCAATCCGTTGGCCGAGTCGTAGGCCTGCCAATCACTAAGATCGCCAGTGTTGTAAACTCCGTCACCATTACTGTCTTCCAGATAATCGGGGATGCCATCGCCATCGTAATCAAGAGGATTGCCATAGGCATCCACAGCCACGTAGTGGTAGCCGATGCTCACGGTGTTGGTGCCTTCAATGACCTGATTGGTCGTGACGGTGTAGTGATACAGGCCAACCTGATCCGCCGTCGTGCTGCCAGCATGGATGAGCGGACTATCGGGCGGTTGATAGAAACCACCCAGCCAACTGGTCTGATAGGCCAGGGTTGCATTGGTCACCACGTCATTGGCATTGGTCGGATATAACCGGCCGTTGCAGTTGAGATAGGCGTTGTAACCATTGGTCAATGTGGAATTGGTAATGGTGCAAGTGTCGAAGTCGTTGTTAAAGGCATACCAGACGGTGTTCGAGGGTTGAGGCAGGTTGACGGTGGTTCCAAACACCAGATTGTTGGACAGGGCGAGCGTGGACTGAAGGTTGGTGGCAAAGTTGGCGATGGCGGAGTAATAAAAGAGATTGTTCATCAGTGTCACTGTCCCTCCAGCACTGTTGTCAATCGCCGCCCTGCACTGCACAAATTGGCTGTCCCGGACGCTCACCGTGCCTGAACCGGAAATGCCGGTGCCCGCATATGCCAGCCGCAAAAATCTATAATCGTTGGTCTGCCCGCTTTCGTCTGAAAGATACGTCCCGCTATTGGTATTGCTTGGATTGCCAGTGCTTCCCTCGATGGTTACGCCCGCTGAATTGTCGTCCTTGGAGGTCAAGACAGCCATGTCGGAGGGGCCGGTCAAACAGACCAATGGCCCGTTCAACGTCATTTGCGCCGCCGGTTGACCGGCGTATTTAATCACCGCTCCACCTTCGATCGTCGTGACACCGTATAATTGGACGGGTGTTCCTATGTAATACGTCATGTTGAATTCGAACATATAATTTGTCAGGGAACCCGAGAGAGCTGTGGGGATCGTAAGGGTCGCATTGGAACTGGTGACACTGCCCACAGCATTGGTAATCACGACGTAATAGTTGCCGGCATCGGTGGTTTGGATGTTGTTAAGTGTCAGTGTCGCGTTGGTCGCAGATTCCAGCGCAGCAGAGTTGAAATACCACTGATAACTCAAGGACATTGTGCCAATGGCAGTCACAGTGAACGTCGCGTTACTTCCTTGAAACACTATTTGATTGGTTGGTTCTGTTATGATCATTGGCGGCATCAGCGTCGTCGCATTGGTCTCGGCCGAATAACCCGATTCCCCAACCCAGTTGCTCGCTTTAGCCCGATAGTAATACGTCGTCCCCGCCGCCAGATTCGTGTCCACATACGACGTCACCCCCGACACCTCCGCCACCACCGTAAAAACTCCTTCGCTGTTTGTCGCCCGCTCAAGGCTGATTGCCACACCCGCGCCGCCATTCCATGTCTCCTGCCAAGTCAACCCAATCTGCGTGGACGAAATTGCCGTCGCCGTCAGGTTGGTCGGCGGCGTCGGCGCGGTCACCACCGCATACTTGGCATCCAAATACTCATTGACTGCCAGCCGTTCCCCCGCCGTCAGGGTTCGGTCAAACACCAGCACCTCAGCGATGTCCCCGGCAAAGCAAGGATTTCCAAAGAACCCCTCCCCTAACGTGGGATAAGGGTTATAGCCATAGATGTTGGTGGTGGTGCTGTACTGCAACTCCCCATTGATCCATGCCGCCCAGTAGTTGCTCTGCCCGGCTACCTCATACAGATGATACTGATACAACGGCTGCGCCGGAATGCCTACTGTACAGTACGAAGTGCTCCCGAAATCATCCACGATGTTCCCGCTGCCGTTCGGATATCCCAATTCCGAATCCCACATCCCGCCTGTACCCAAGGTCCAAAGAGGCCCGTTGCCTTGACCCGGTGCTACATTCGCCTTCAACACCACAAACGCCTCTGCTTGCGTCGTTCCGTTCAAAAAGTTCGGCAAAGTGAAATACTGATCACTAGGATACGGGTTGTTGTTGGTTGGATTAAATCGCACCACCGGCAAGCCGTTGAGTGCGTTGGTGACATAGAGTGGCTGAGAGTATGTATAACTCTGGGTGGCACTGTTATTCCAACCACTGCTGTCAGGCCACGTGCTGACGGGAGCATTGTTGGTAAGTCCGGTAATTACATTCGCTTTCAGCCAGAGACGAACATTGTTGCTGGCAAACAGGGAGCTGATGGTAATGTTCACCACTGAAGAAGTGGCGGAAAGACCGTAGTTGTCATCCGCCACAGCCGTAAGGCCATAGCTCCCGGCCTGCGCATTGCTCCAAACCAGACTGTAGGGCGGATTGGTTACAATGCCCAGACTATTGGTCGCCCCTTCAAAAAATTGAACCTGAATAATGGTTCCTGCAAAATCACTGGCGGTAGCCGTCAATGTCACGTTGGTCTGACTGGCAATAATGATTGTGTTGTCGGCTGGATTGGTGATCGAAACTGTTGGCGGTATCGGCACCGTCAGCACAGCATTGGAACTGGTTGCCGAACCAAAAGCGTTGGTCACCACCACCGCGTAATTGCCCGCATTTGTTGTCTGAACGTTGGTCAGTGTCAACGATGTGTTGGTCGCTCCACCCAGTACATTCATTCCGTTGAAATACCACTGGTAACTCAATGGAGTTATACCCGCTGCCGTCACGCTGAAGGTCGCGTTGCTCCCCTGAATCACCGCCTGACTTTGCGGTTGCGTCAAAATCGCCAGCGCCCAATTGGTTTCACCATTGTCAACCAATCCATTTCCATTAGCATCTTCGATGTAATCCGGTATGCCATTGCTATTTGAGTCGAGTGGATTGCCATATTGATCCACGGCTATGTAGTGGTAGCCGATGCTGACGGTGTTAGTGCTTTCAATAACCTGATTGGTCATGACGGTGTAGTGATACAGGCCGACCTGGTCTGCCGTCGTGCTGCCGGCATGGATGAGCGGGCTGTTCGTCGGCTGATAGAAACCACCCAAAGGCCCGGATTGGTAGGCCAACGAGTTGGTCAGCACGATGTCATTCGCATTGGTCGGATAAAGCTGCCCGCTGCAATTGAGATAAGCGTTGTAACCGTTGATGGTCATCAGTTTTACACCCCTCCTACCAGGTTCAGAAATAGTGCAGCTGTCGAAATCGTTGTTAAATAAAAACCATATGTTGGAGTTAGAGTAGGACTGAAGTGTTACCGGCGTGTTCCAAAACAGGCTGTTGGAAAATGACAAACTATAATTTATTTCGTTAACAGAACCAGCAGAGATACTTGAACGGGCGAACAGGGTGTTCTGGATGTTGGCCGTAGTCGAATCCGCACCATCAAAGATATTCTGCCCGTTCCACAGTTCGCAATTTTGAACCAGCAGACTGTTAAAAGCCCAACCGCTGGAGTTGTAGAATTGATACTCTCCGCCCGCCGGAGTCACAAATTGGCTGAATTGAAACGTGCCGTTTGGCCCCACGCTTCCATAGTGATAGGAATTTATATTCCAGCTATCCCAGAGGCTGTCAGGCCCGATGGATATGGGTTGCTCTTGAACCGCAAGATACCATACAAACCGGTTGGGAGTGAGCGGCGTGCCCACGGAAACCACTGAACTGCCATCCTGCAACCAAATCCCCGCCAAATCATTGTAGCAGGCAATCACCGTGCCGTTGTTGATCGTTAGAGTTGCATTGGTAATGAAATACCTTTCTGTGATATAATCAATCGGGTCGTAGTGATAGCCCAAGTCCGGTGCAGCATTCGTGTCTCTTGGGGCTTGCGGTCCCAACGTGACGTTTGAGGTAATCGTCACGTTGGAATAACCACTCACAATGGGCGGATGGGTGGTCTTTTTCTTAAGGTCAGCCAGCAGGGTCAGGTCAATGTTCGTTGTGCCGGCGTTGGTAAAAGCGCAACCATTGGTAAGATAATAATTGCCAGCACCTACTGCTTGAAACGGATAGAAGTTGTTGGTGACTGTTGAGGAACCAAAATTCGGGCTGTTGTAAAACCCGTTATCACTGCCGGAAATTTGATAGGTCAGCCACGGGACTGTGGGGTTGTTGGTCAGGTTTGACACATTGACAAAAAGGCAATTCGTAAAACACGGATTGAATGACTGATAGCCCTCGTTAACCGCCGTGAGGTAGGAACTGGAACTGAACGTTGAATTCTGAACATCGAGGGAACACGAAAACAGGTTGTTGAAATTCGTCTGCACACTGCTAAACAACACGTTTCTCAGGTAAACAGCATTAGCAAAGGCCGTAAATCCGTTTTGACAATTAACAATCTGGCCGTTGTAAAAGTAACAGGAATTATTACAACTCAGTGAAACCGCTTGCCGGGCATAGGCAATGCGGAAATAAGAGATCGTCTGTATAGTGCCGGATTCAATAATCTGCAAAACGGGGTTGGCATAATAACCTGAAGGATTGCCCGATCCAAATGATTCACCCACTGAATTGTCATCCACAGCGGTAAAAATCACCGGCCGATACGCGCTCGCCTGCCAGTTGATCGTCGGCCTAAATGCGCTAATCGTTATTGCCAACGAAGCATTGCTGGCGTATTTGAGCACCGCTCCGCCTTCAAAGGTGTTGGTTCCATACAGATTCACTGCTCCGCTGATGTAATAGGTCGTGTCGCCTTGAAACGTCCACCCGGTTTGGGTAGTCATGGTTACATAATCCAGCACCAAACCCCGGGAGGGGGAGGAAGCCTTGGTCAAGAACATGGTGTTGGTGGTCGCCTTGGCCAGCCGTTGCGGCGGTAAAACCAATGTCTTCGATATGGTCTGCGGTATTGTCCTCGAACTCGTCTGGACGGCCGGTTGCGGCAAGGCATTGAGTTCACCGGCGATGGATGTCACCGGCACTTCCTCCACCAAAAATTGCCGGCCTTCCAACTTCACCCAGGACTTGCTCACCGATGCGCCTCCTTCATGTGTATCCGACCTCAACAGGAAAGCCCAGCCCGGCATCATTTTCATTGTCCCAAAGTCCAGGTTCTCGTCACTCAAGGTGATTCCCGCCTGCTTCGGCAACACCATTGTTGTCACCGCCGGTTGCGGTGGATTGAAAAATTCCGTCAACACCTGCAACCGTGCTGTTGCGGGGTTAAGGCCATAGGATTCCGGCGTCGGCGGTTGTTCCCGCAGGATGATGTCCTGCTCAAACCCGGCTTTCGTATAGGTGTAACGCAAATCGGCTTCAACCCCCGTGAAGGCGTCGGGATAGATGACTTGATTGGAACCCACCAACTGCCCGACCGAATCCTTGAGTTCCGCAATCAGCACGGATTTGACACCGTCATCATAACTCAATCCCAGTGGCCGGCTTTGCAGCGTTTTCCCGTCCGGTGTCACCAGGCGGATTTCACCTTGATAGATGTCCCCGGGGAAATAGGCCTGATGCCGGCCTTGAGTTGCCGCTGCTGTGCCATTGGGCAATATGTCTATCTCTTCCTTCGATTCCACCCATTGGCCGTTCTTCCAGTAGTTCAACCCCGTGGCCAGTTCCACATAGGCTTGATTGGTTTGCAGGACGGTACGGCCTTGGGCGTTCACTGTCCGGACGATCTTTTGCCAGACCCGGGAATCGGCTCCCTGTTCGCCAATCCGGTAGCCGACAACGGAAGATGGCCTGCCCGTTGTGGTGGTGGCTGTCGTTTGCGCCTGGGTCAGGTCAATCAACAAACAGGATGCCGCGAGAATCGCCAGTGTCTTTTTCATGGGAAAGAAACGGTTGAAATATCGATTACAGAACTTGAGACGTAGTTTTGGAGAATCACCCCTATCCAAGCAGGCCATCCCGGTAGATGCGCTGTGACCCTTCTGATTCATATCGCTTTAACGGCCTGCATCACAGAGCCAGCACGTCAGCCATATGATGTGACTCGAAACTAACGGCTTTTAACTGACAATCCCCAATCGCCGCAAGAAAAACTTATTCACAACGCTTCCATCTTAACTTTTTATTGTCTCATGACAACGACGGCAGGGAAACAATCCGGTGACAAATCATGCATCCGCTCCGCACCGCCGTCGAAATTATTCCGCCGAAAAACGGTAAATAATCGTGTTTTGATAAACCTGCCCTGGTCTCAACACGGCTGATGGGAAATGCGGCTTGTTTGGGGAATCAAGAAAATGTCCCGGCTCAATGCAAAAAGCGGCACGGGGCCGATGAATCCTGTCACCTTTTCCCCTGTGCCCGTCGAGGTTGTTGCCGCTGTAAAATTGCGCCCCGGGTTTTGTGCTCAACACTTCCATGACGCGGCCCGTGGTTGGTTCCCAAACGCGCGCCACCAAACCAAGTTCACAGGGCTGTTTGTTAATCACCCAGTTATGATCATAACCCTTGCCAAACTTGAGCTGCGGATCGTCGTGGTTTATGCGCGCCCCGATTTTCACGGGTTTGCGAAAGTCAAAAGGTGTGCCGTCCACAGGCTTTAATTCCCCAGTCGCGATTTGCGTTGCATCCGCCGGTGTAAAATGATTTGCGTTGATGTGAAGTTCGTGATTCAACACATCACCTTCGCCCGCAAGATTGAAGTAGGAATGGTGCGTGAGATTGCAAACAGTGGGCGTGTCGGTCGTGGCTGTAAAATCCAATTTCAATTCATTCTCATTGGTTAATGTGTAAATCGCTTTCACGTAAAGATTCCCGGGAAACCCCTCCTCGCCATCCCTGCTCAAATAGGTGAGTTCAAGGGCTGGACCTTTGTCGGTCTCCATGGCTTTTGCCTGCCATACAACCTTGTCGAATCCTTTGAAGCCGCCGTGCAGACAATGTTGTCCGTTGTTCTTCGTCAGTTTATGGGTTTTCCCTTCAAGAACAAACTGCGCGCCTCCAATGCGGTTTGCGTAACGCCCGATCAGCGCGCCAAAGTAATAATTGTATTTCAGGTAATCAGCCAGATTATCGTAGCCAAGAACCACGTCGGCGTATTTGCCATTGCGGTCGAGCGCGGTAAGCGAGACGACAATGCCGCCATAGGTCATGATGCGCACCTCCATGCCGTTCTTGTTGCGCAATGTGTAAATTTCCACCGGCTCGCCTTCGGCCGTTTTGCCAAAAGGAGCTCTAACGATTGATTTGGTCGGGTTTTTCGTTTGAGTCATCCGGGGAAAAATACGATTTCCGCAGCGCACAGTCCAGTTTTTGTTTCCGGCCACGCCACAATAAAAATCAATCTCCCAGACATGTTCCCAAGCGCCGGGCGGTTTCCACCCACGGATGGTTCGGAGGAACGGTTTTGCGTTTGCCGGCGACCTTTTCCAACGGCACGGGTTCCGTGCCATCGCCGCGCGCGGCCACCATCACTCCGAAAACGCCTTCATGAATCAAGTCGGCGCATGCGCTGCCGAGCCGCGTGGCGAGCAAACGATCCGCCGCCGACGGCGTGCCGCCGCGTTGCACGTAACCCAGGATCGTGACGCGCGATTCAAGATGGGTGAGCTCCTCGAGTTGCCCGGCCAGCCGCAGCGTGTTACCGGCGTGCTTCGCTTCGAGAGCGGCCAGTTCGAGTTTGGCCTCATTGCGTTCATGCTGGCTCCGCGCCTTGTCTTTGCGACTTTCGGCGGCAGCGAAGGCACGCGCGTCATCCACGCCCTTCGCGCCCTCAGCCACGGCGACGATGCTGAAATTCGTTCCATGCTGGCTGCGACGGCGAATGGCTTCGGCAATTTTTTCAACGTGATAGGGAATTTCAGGAATGAGAATCACGTCCGCGCCGCCCGCGATGCCCGCGCCCAACGCCAGCCAGCCCGCGCGATGCCCCATGATTTCAGCGACGATGATGCGATGATGACTGTGTGCCGTGCTGTGCAGGCGATCAATGGCATCCGTGGCAATGTCCAGGGCGGTCGCAAAACCAAAAGACGAATCCGTCATCGCCACGTCGTTGTCAATGGTCTTGGGCAGCGTGATGATGTTGAGTCCGGCTTCCGCAAGGCGCAGCCCGCTTTTTTGCGTGCCACCACCACCAAGACACACCAGCGCATCAAGGCCGAATTTGGCATAATTTTTTACAATGACGCTGGTCATGTCACGCGCGTGACCGTCAATCTTCATGCGATGCGGTTTGTCACGGCTCGTCCCAAGAATGGTGCCGCCGACAGTAAGAATTCCCGAAAGCATGCTTTTATCGAGTCGCAACCGCCGATTTTCGACAAGGCCCCGAAAGCCATCGCGGAAACCTACAATTTCCATCCCGTAAAAACCGAGTGCGGTTTTGCCGACGCCGCGAATGGCGGCGTTAAGGCCGGGGCTGTCGCCGCCTGCCGTCAAAATACCGATACGTTTGGCTTGTTCCATAACCACGGTGAAACTAGCAATGTGTGATTTTCTGTCGAGAGGAACTTATGATTTTTTTATACGGACTGCGAAGCGCGTCCACTCGAATGTCACTTTTCATCGGCTTTCAATTCATGGCACCAATACGGCGGCACCCCGAAGTTTGCCGGAGCGCAAACGCGTCAACGCTTCATTGGCCTCGGCAAGGGAAAACAATTGCACCGTCGTCCGCACCGGCACCTGTGGTGCCAGAGTGAAGAATTCCGCGCCATCGCGGCGCGTGAGATTGGCCACGGAACAAAGCATTCGTTCCTGCCAGAGCAAATCATACGGAAACGACGGAATGTCGCTCATGTGAATGCCGGCGCAAACGACCGTGCCACCCCTGGCAACGGCCCTCAACGCCAGCGGCACGAGCGATCCGACAGGCGCGAAAATGATGGCCGCGTCCAATTGTTCCGGCGGCAAAGTTTCGGAGTCGCCTGCCCAGACTGCGCCCAGCGATTTGGCAAATGCCTGCGCCTCCGAATCGCCACGCCGCGTGAAGGCGAAAATTTCACGGCCTTGAAATTTTGCGACCTGCGCGACGATGTGCGCCGCCGCGCCAAAACCATAGATGCCGAGGTGTTTTGCTTTCCCGGTTTTGGTGAGTGAACGATAGCCGATAAGACCAGCGCAAAGCAGAGGAGCGGCCTCGGCGTCTGAATAGGCATCCGGAATCGGAAAGCAAAACCGTTCGTCGGCGACGGCAAATTCCGCGTAGCCACCATCCAGTGTATAGCCGGTGAAACGCGCGCGGTCGCAAAGATTTTCGCGTTCGCTGCGGCAAAATTCACACTCGCCGCACGTCCAGTCCAGCCACGGAATGCCCACGCGATCGCCGGTTCTGAATCGTTGAACGCCCTCGCCTTTTTCGACGATGACGCCGACAATTTCGTGTCCGGGCACGAGCGGCAGCTTGGGGCTGGGCAATTCGCCATCCAGGATGTGCAAATCCGTGCGGCAGACGGCGCAGGCGGCGACCTTCACCAAAACCTGCGTCGCCCCGGGCTTCGGCACGGGTATGTCAGCAGCTCGCAGCGGCTGCCGCGGCGTCTTGAGAATCATCGCGCGCATGCGCTAATTGAACCTTCAAAACCGTAGCGGTCAAGTGTCGGCTTGGATTTTGAAAATAGCGCGGGCGTCCCGCCTGCAAACACAACGAAACAGGCCAGAGGCCTGTGCCACTTTAATTCCCATGTGGTTGACGCTGGCGTGCGAAGGCCATACGTTTGATTCTGTTTTATGAGCGAATTGCAGAATTCACTGCTCGAATTGATCCGGCGCACCTCGGCGGAAATTCCCGATGACGTGCAAAAGGCGATTCTCAATTCATTGGAACACGAGAAGAAAGGCACGATTGCCGCAAACGCGCTCAAAATCATCGAGCGCAACATTGAACTGGCGAAACAGAAATCGCAGCCGATTTGTCAGGACACCGGCAGCATTTTGTTTTATGTGGATTGTCCGGTTGACTTCGACCAGATCTCTTTTGAAGAAACTGCCAAGGAAGCCGTGAAGCTGGCGACAAAGAAAGGTTTTCTCCGTCAGAACTCGGTGGATTCGCTTACTGGCAAGAACGACGGAACTAACGTCGGGCCGGGCGCACCAACATTTAATTTTCATCAGCATCGTTCGCCCGAAGTGGGCGTGCGACTGGTGTTCAAGGGCGGCGGCTGCGAAAACGTTGGCGCGCAATACTTGCTGCCTGACGAAAAGCTCCGGGCGAACCGCGACCTCGACGGCTGTCGCAAGGCGATTCTCGATGCGGTGTTGCAGGCGCAGGGAAAGGGTTGCAGCCCGGGCATCCTCGGCGTGTGCATCGGCGGCGACCGCGCCACGGGCTACGAGTTGAGCAAGACGCAATTCCTCCGCAAACTCGACGACAGTAATTCGAATCCGGAGTTGGATAAGCTGGAGCAGGACATTTTGAAAATAGCAAACGAACTCGGCATCGGCCCGATGGGTTTTGGCGGCAAGACGACGCTGCTGGGCGTGAAAATCTGTGCGGCGAACCGTCTGCCCGCGTCGTTTTTCGTCAGCGTCAGTTACATGTGCTGGGCCTATCGGCGTCAAGGCGTGACGCTGGATGCGGAGGGGAAAATTCAAACGTGGCTTTACTAAGCACGGGAGGAGAATGCCATGATCAAACTTTCCTTTCCCTTCACCGAAGAAAAAATCCGGGCGCTGAAAGTCGGCGACGAGGTTTTGATCTCCGGTGTGGTGTTTACCGGGCGCGACGCAGTCCACAAGTATTTGCATGAGGGCGGCAAACTGCCGCCGGGCGTGAAGTTGCGCGACGGGATTCTTTACCATTGCGGTCCGGTCATGATGAAGGACAAGCAGGGCAATTGGAAGGCCACCGCCGCCGGTCCGACGACTTCCATCCGCGAAGAGCCGTATCAGGCGAAAATCATCCGTGACTTCGGCATTCGGGGCATCATCGGCAAGGGCGGCATGGGCGACAAGACACTCGCAGCGTGCAAGGAATTCGGTTGTGTGTATCTGCATGCGGTCGGCGGCGCGGCACAGGTGCTGGCCGAGTGCATCAAGAAGGTGCGCAACGTTTACATGATGGAAAAGTTCGGAGCGCCGGAGGCGATTTGGGAATTTGAAGTGGAGGATTTTCCGGCGGTGGTGACGATTGATGCGCACGGCAATTCGCTGCACAAGGATATGTTTGCGAAGAGCCAGGTGGAATTGGCGAAGCGGCTCTAAAAAGGTAAGGCGCTTTCTCCGAAAGCGCCGCGGCTGGCTCGGAGAGCCAGCCCTACCTATTTTCAGAACGTGAATTTCCGACCGTACTAACTGAATTCAATTTGCGGCTGCTGGTTTCTCCGCCATTTCCTTGTCGCGTTCCTCCATGGCGGCCCTGCGCGAAAGACGCACGCGGCCTTTGTCGTCCACGCCGAGGCATTTGACATGGATTTCGTCACCGATTTTGACAATGTCCTCGGTTTTCTTGACGCGAAAATTGGCCAGCTCGCTAATGTGAACAAGGCCGTCCTTGCCGGGCAGGAATTCAACGAACGCGCCGAATTCCTTGATCGTGACGACCTTGCCCCGGTAAATTTTCCCGACTTCGGCTTCGGCGGTCATGTCCATAATCGCATCACGGGCAATCTTCATGCCCTCGGGCGACACGGAGAAGATGTTTACGGTGCCGTCGTCTTCGATGTCAATTTCACAACCGGATTCCTCGACGAGTTTTTTGATGTTCTTGCCGCCGGGGCCGATGATGGCGCCGATTTTTTCCGGATTGATCTTGAGTGTTTCGATGCGTGGCGCGTATTTGCTGATTTCCTTGCGCGGTTCGGCCAGTGTTTTGGCCATTTCACCAAGAATGAACAACCGGGCAACATGCGCTTTTTCAACGGCTTCCGCCATTAATTGATGCGGAATGCCGCGCAGTTTGAGGTCAAGTTGGAAACCGGTAATACCCTTTTCCGTGCCGGCGATTTTGCAATCCATGTCACAGAACGCGTCCTCCCAACCGATGATGTCGGTGAGCAATTTGTATTGCGTGATTTTGTTGTCGGCGCCGCATTCCGTGCAAATTCCGATACTGACGCCCGCGACGGGGCGAATCAGCGGCACACCCGCGTCCATCAATGCCAGTGAACCGCCACAAACCGTGGCCATCGAGGTCGAGCCGTTCGACTCCATGATCTCGCTCGTGACGCGGATGGAATATGGATAATTTTCGAGCGGCATCATCGGTTCAAGGGAACGTTCCGCGAGCGCGCCGTGGCCGATTTCACGCCGGCCCGGCCCGGCAATGCGGCCGGTTTCGCCGACTGAAAAGTTCGGAAAGTTGTAGTGCAGAATGAACTTTTTCTCCGTGTCGCCACCGGTGTAAGAATCAAATTCCTGCGTGTCGTCGCCGGTGCCGAGCGTGGCCAGCGTAAGCGTCTGTGTTTCGCCGCGGCTGAACAACGCCGAGCCGTGCGCGCGCGGCAAAATTCCAACTTCGCTCAAAATCGGACGCACAACGTCAAATGCGCGACCGTCCAGTCGTTTGCCGTCCTTCAATATTAAACCGCGAACGGCCTCTTTTTGAATGTAATAAAAAGCGTCCTTGACGACGAACCCGGTCACCTTTTCCGCACCGAATTTTTCGACAAGTTTCGCGCCGACTTCGTTCTGAATCGCCATGCACGCATCTTCGCGCGCCAGTTTGCCGGGCGTGAGCAGCGCAGGCACAAAACGGGTACCTGCGAGTTTCTTCGCTTCCTGAAGAATTTCGCCAGGAACGATATTGAGCGTGAATTCGCGTTTCTTTTTACCGGCCTTCGCAACCAGTTCCTTTTGGGCGGTAATGAGTGGCTGGCAACATTCCTGGCCGAATTTCAGCGCGGCATTGAAATCGGCTTCGCTGATTTCCCTGGCCGAACCTTCATACATCACGATGTCGTTTTCGTTGCCGACATAAACGAGGTCGAGATCGCTCTCCTTCATTTCTGAATGCTTCGGATTGGCGATGAATTGGCCTTTGACGCGACCAACGCGCACGGCGCCGAGCGGCCCGGCCCACGGAATGTCGCTGATCATCAGCGCCGCCGATGCACCCACGAGCGCGAGCATGTCCGGGTCGTTTTCGCCGTCCGCGCTCAAAACAATACTCTGCACCTGCACTTCGTTATACAAACCTTTTGGAAAGAGTGGACGAATAGGACGATCCGTCAGCCGCGACGTAAGAATTTCCTTCTCCGTCGGACGGCCTTCGCGTTTGAAGTAGCCGCCGGGAAACTTGCCCGCCGCCGCCGCCTTTTCGCGGTAGTCAACGGTCAATGGAAAATAGTCTTGGCCTTCCTTGGCCTTGGTCGCGGCAACTGCGGCCACGACAACGATGGTTTCGCCGAGTTGGACGGTTACAGCGCCGTCCGCCTGTTTGGCAATTTTCCCGGTTTCGATGATAATCTGCCTGTCGCCCACCTGGGCGGTGATTTTCTCTGACATATTTCAATATTCCCACCGCCACCGGAGGAACTTCATTGAACCCCGCTCCTCCGCGGAAGGGCGGGACTGAATGAAATTTCCCAGGGGCAATGGAACTTTTCTTCGCGATGTGTTTGGTTTGAGAATTGGGCCGTTCGCGTTCCCGGCTCAAATCCGGATGTGAAAGGCGATCGTTAAAAAAGCCGCACCTCTGTAAAAACCTAGTGGCGCAGTTTTAATTTTTTTGTGACCGCTTGATAACGATTCAAATCTTTGTTCTGCAAGTATTCGAGCAGACGTCGGCGCTGGCCGACCATCATCAGCAACCCGCGGCGCGAGCTGTGATCTTTTTTATTGTTCTGCAAATGCCCGGTCAAATGATTGATCCGCTCCGTCAACAGCGCAACCTGCACGTCCGCTGAACCCGTGTCCCGCGCGTGCAACTTGAACTGTTCGATCGTCTTCGCCTTCACTTCCATAATATTATTCACGTCAACTTAATCGTTTAAGTCTAGACGGTTGAAATATTCGTGTAAAGGACTTTCAGTGTTGTTCATTGGGACAACGATGCCAGCGCCAGATGAATCGCCGCCTCGTCCGTGGCGTCAGTTTGAAATTCTCCGCCATCCGCAAACCTTCAACCCAGAAAATTTCACCGCCCGCAGTTTCGGCCACAATCAAATCGTGCCGCTGCGCGCGCGGAATTTTTGCGTTCGTGAACAAATCCTGAAGTTTTGCCGCCAACTTGAAACCCATCGGCTGGAAACGGTCGCCTGCGCGCCAATGACGCAGTGTGATTTCATTTCCAACCTTGTCCGCGTCAAAAAATTCACGCGCCTTTTGCCCGCCCGGTAACGAAAACCTCCTGCCTGTGTTCAAATGCCAGCGGATGCGCAGTCCATCAAACCCCACCTCCCCCGCCCTGCCCGCCAAATTCACCGCCAGTTTGTTCGATCTGAATTCAGCCGACGGTCGCGACCTCAAAATCACCCTGCCTGTCGCATCGCGCAAAACCGAAAATTTTGAGCTGACACTGATGGGCAAATCAGCCGAACGCCGTAATCCCTCGACCAAATCAAAATCCGGCGCAATGCCGAGCGAAGCCAATTGCAACTGCAAAACGCGCCGCTGAACTGCAATCGGCAATTTTTCAAAGGCAGGGACGCCGCGCCGCATTGCGGGATCCGCCGGACGGCCCGGCGGGCCGTCCCTGCCAGTTTCTTTCAACCATTGTTGCGCTGTTTCTCCAATTGCCTCTGCTTCTACACCGACGATTTCCATCAGCCGCAAAACCGCTTTCGCCAATGCCGGTTGATACTTTCGGCGAAGCAATGGCAGCAATTCATTGCGAATGCGATTGCGTGGCGCATTGAGCAACGTGTTCGTCTTGTCCTCACGGAAATGGATTTTGTTCCGTTGCGCGAAACCGTGCAGTTCATCTTTCGTCAAATCGAGCAGCGGACGAACAAGTGAAATTTTTCTGTTCACCGGCGATGGCGAACGCCATTTCATTCCAGTCATACCCTCACCGCCTGTGCCGCGCAGGACGCGCAGAAAGAACAGCTCCACTTGATCGTCGGCGTGATGCGCCAGCGCGACAACGTGGATGCCGCGCTCTTTTGCCACGCGAACAAAAAATTCATGGCGCAATTTTCGCGCGGCCATCTCGATGGATAACCCTGATTTTTGAGCAAACTTCCTGACATTTGCGCGCTCGACGACAATGGGCAGTTTCAACGCCATGGCCGTCTTGCGAACGAGTTGTTCGTCGGCGTTGCTGCTGCGTCCACGGAGTTGATGATTAAAATGCGCGACGGTCAATTTCCACCTGTGCCGCGCCGAAAGCGCATGAATGACATGCAACAGCGTCTTCGAATCCAGTCCGCCGGACACAGCAACCAGGATAGCCTGACCGCGTTTGAGCAATTTGCGGTTCTGGATGGATTGTTCAATGCGCTGGAGCAAATCGGCCACGCGGTCATGCTACTTCATTGGCGCGACGGGGCAAGAGCGGCGGTATTTCAGTACAACAACTGGAGACGATAAAATCGTCGTGGGTCGGGTCCAATGACATTGGTTGCGGTCGCTGTGGAATTGGTTGCGATGATGACGGCGCCCAGATTAATCCAGTTGGTTTGGAGCAAATTGGTCTTGTATTGCACTTGATACACAAGTCCGGTCAGGGCATTCCAGGTAAAGTTGAGCGTGCCATTCGTTTTCGTCACCGATTGGAACACTGGTACAGGAACAAGCTGCACGGTGACATCGTCGAGGCCTAAATAAGTCCGGTCGTCTCGGAATCCGAATTGGAGGATGCTGTTGGGTCCGGTGGCGGTGACAATAAACTGCATATTTGTCCAGCCGATTACAGGCAGATTAACTTCATCGAAGTTTGTTTGCCCGTTCCACGTCACAAAGAATTCATTGACAATCAAACCATCAGGGCTGTTCAACCAGAAAGAAAGCAAATAGGGCTGCCCGGTGATGGTTGACAGTGTCTGGGAAAGGAAAACAAAATCTTGATACGTGCCCAGTTCCGCACAGTAATTGCCCGAGTGGGCGGGAATATAATCACCGGAGGCAACCAGGATGTAGCGGGTGTCTCCGGATAAAGTCCAGCCGGTAAAATCGCCGGTTTCAAAGCCGCCATTCTGAACCAGCGGCCCCACCAGTAACGTGAACTGGCGGCTTTGGGCGATGCCGCTGGTCATGTTCGTGAAAACCAGATTGGTCGCATAAATTCCCGCAAGCAGGTTGCTGGCGGTGGAATTCAGGCTCACTGTCACGTTGGTTGCGCCGTTGGGCGTCAATGTGCCACCGGTCGGAGAAGCATTCAGCCAGGCAGGAATGCCAGCGAGCGACCAGTCCAGTGAAGTTCCGCCGGAATTGGTGAGGGAAAAATTCTGGCTGGTCACGTTGAACGGGCCGCCAACCGGCCCACTGGACGTAAAACCTGTTCCCGGCAAAATTCCCAGCGCGTCGGGCGTGGCAAGAGCGGTGATCAAATTCATTCCGTTCGGCGTGCCCCAGCCAGTGCAAAGGTCGTAGCCGGCGACGGCAAGGAAATTGGTGTGGCTGACCAGGTTTGTATTGTTGCCGGTCGTGATGTCGTGGAAATCGACGGTGAAATTGGCGCTTTTGCCAATGGCATAGACGGCGGGATTAATAAAGCCGACAGTCGGTCTGCCGGCGGCAACCGCCTGCTGATTGATCAGCGCGGTAAATCCCGCCCAGAGCGGCGCGGCGCAACTGGTGCCACCATAATCTTCTCCTGATTGGCCGTTGTCGTGTACCACATAGATGTTATCCGCGGTCAGGGCGACGTCGGGAACATTTCGCAGCGTCGTGGAGCCTTTGTTGATCGTCATGTTGATGATGCCCTGTTGCCAGCTTGGAATTGGGATGTTGTTGAAATTGATTCCCCCGCCGCTGCCGCTCGTGCCTTGCCCGGTGCTATACCAATTCCAAACGGTTTCCGACAACCACGAGCCGCCGGGCCCGCTCGTGGACAAAGTGGTTCCGCCGACGAGCGTGATGTTCGTGTCATCCGCCCATTGGGCAATTCCTGAATAATACGCGCCGTCATCGCCGGAAGCCTGAAAAAAAGACTGCCCCTGCGTGGCGAATTGTTTGTATACCGTGTCGAAACTGGCGTTGTCGCCGACAAGCCAGGAAGAACTGATTTGTTTGGCCAGATTATCCGTAGCCATGCGATTCAACATGTCAACAACGTTGCCGCCATTTTGCTCTTCGTAAACGATCACTATGGCAAGTCCCGGCGCCATCGCAATGGCCATTTCGATGTCCAGCGCCACCTCATCGTTGTTTGCGCCGGCGTTCCCGCTATAGGAGTCAATATACACGTTCTGTAATGGCACATTCGTCAGCCCGGCCTGATGCTCATAATTGGTGATGTCACTGGTATAATAACCGTCCAACTCCAGCAACCCGACCACTTGCCCCGAGCCGTTGAGTGAAACCCCCGGAGCATAGGCGGCCCGGAAATCATTTCCCATGTAAAGGCCGGACGGCCCCGAGCCGGTAGCCGAGGCTGTCCTTATCAGGTGGTCCAATGGAATCGCCCGAAGATTCATGGGTCGTGGTCGGATAAAGTTATCCAAACCGCTGATATGCAGAATCGGAATGGCCAGGTCGAGCGACGGCTCGACATCCGGAGCATAAAACGTGCGGGCTTCTTTCGGGTGCTGATAAACACGCATCGTCACATGAAAAATCCGTTCGATGTCCGCCACCGACCCGCTCACGTCCAACAACGTGCGATTCGGATGCGTGCCCGTCACCGTCAAGCCGTTCTTCTCAGCAAAAGCGATGAGCGTCTGATAATCTTGTTCCGTCGGGCCAAACCTTTCCCTGAACTGTTCGGGTGTCAGATACTGGCGAAAATTCGGGCTGGCCGGGTCGTAGATTTGCTGGAGCAGATTGTCCAGCGCTTCCTGGTTCCGCAACGGCAGCCCGATTGCCAGGTTCAAATGCTTCGTGGCGGAAAGGCGGCTGGTTGATTGCAAATGAAAACTCTCCACGGCTTTAGGCACATGGCCATGTAAAACCTGTCTGCCGGGACTCTGGGCGCAGGCTGCCAATGGGAGAAATCCCACCGCGCACGAGATGGTAATAAGCCGTCCGCCAAACAATCGCCTGGTAAATTTAACAGGCATGCCGTCTTGCATATAATGACTTATACAGACACAACTTGCAATTTTCGCGTCAAAAAACAATGCGAATTGCAGAATAATCTAGCACAATTTCAGGAAATTTCACGGCACCATCAAATGGGGTGTGCCGAAAAACAATTGCCGCTTCGCTTCCCCGCCACTAACGTCCATTTGTGGCCGTTAAATTCACCATTCTCGGCAGCGGTTCAGGCGGCAATTGTGCCTATCTTGAGACCGACGAAACCCGCGTGCTCGTGGATGCCGGGTTCAGCCCGCGTCAAATCCGCCAGCGCCTCGCCGGGATCGGTCGCGCGCCGGAAAATCTCACTGCCATTCTCGTCACGCATGAACACAACGACCACATTTACGGCCTGACCGGAATCGCGCAAAAGCTGAACATTCCGATTTATTGCAACCGCGCCACCAAGGAAGCGTTTGAATTTCAGTTGCAAACCAAATTCAATTGCAATTTGTTCGAGACTGGTGCGAGCTTTGAAATCGGCGACCTGCTGGTGGACACGTTCCCCATCCCACACGACGCCCAGGACCCCGTTGGCTTTCTGCTTCACACTGCCGCGGGTAACATCGGTTTTGTCACCGACCTCGGCCACATGACGAAACTGGTCATCGAGCGCACGCGCGCCGCGAACGTCCTCGTCTTGGAATCCAACCACGACGTGAAGATGTTGCAGGATTGTGTCCGCCGACCGTGGAGTCTCAAACAGCGCATACTCGGACGCCATGGCCATCTCTCGAACGAGGCCGCCGCCGAAGCCGCCGCGCAAATCATGTCTGCCGAATTAAAACACCTCTACCTCGCCCACTTGAGCCGCGAATGCAACAAACCTGACCTCGCCCGCCAGGTGATGAGTGAAAGGCTCCAACAAATCAGCGCAACTCACGTTCAACTCCAACTCACCACGCAGGATGTGCCGTGTGAAACTTTGAAATTGTGAATTTTTATGACCGAGTCAGACAATTGGCACTTCGATTGCAAACAAATTTCTGCGGCCAACTGGCAACAAATTGATGAAGCTCCCAAGGTGTGGTGCATGATGACGGCTGTAGCAAAAACAAATGAAGAATGGATAACATTTTTCTTTTTTCCAAAACTCGACTCGAAAGTTCCGTTAGAAATCGCTAAACTTTTAGAAGTTGCTCGCGGTGCGATGATTTACGGTTGGTATTTTTACCCGCTCATAGCTTTGGGAATGGAACAATGTTGGCGTATATTGGAAACAGGTGTGCGCGTTCGTTGTCAACAAGCCAACATTCCAACAAAAATAGTGACCCCAAAAGCAAAAGAAATAGATGCTACTTTTGACAACAACATCAAAGCACTCATAAAAAACAAAATCATCTCAAAGACAGATAAGGAACGCTGGAAAGCTGTTCGTAAGTTGCGAAATTGTTCTTCGCATCCAGAACGGCAATCAATTTATGACCCCGGACAAGCCCAAGGAATTTTAAGTTTAGCGGTAGATTTATTGAATGATTTATTCCGTTGAGCATTTGATTTTGCAACCTTGCCCCAAAAAATCAAACGGGCATATTCTTGTCCCATCATGGGCTACAAAACGGGGTTGGTTGCGCCACCACAAATCGAACAAGCCATCCTTTTGATTCGCGGACAACGAGTGATGCTGGATCGCGACTTGGCTGCGATGTATGGCGTCAGTACCGGCAACCTCAACAAGGCGGTACAACGCAACCTTGACCGTTTTCCAGCCGACTTCATGTTCCAACTCACGGCGGAAGAGGCAGAGGTTTCAAGATTCCAAATTGGAATCTTGAAGAGGGGGTTGAATATCAAATACTTACCATACGTTTTCACACAGGAAGGCGTCGCGATGCTTTCCGGCGTCTTGCGCAGCCCACGCGCCGTGCAAATCAATGTCGCCATCATGCGCGCATTTGTCCGGCTGCGCGAAACCCTGTCGCTGCACAAGGAACTCGCGCACAAATTATCCGAACTGGAACGCAAAATTGAAAATCACGACGAAAATATCCGGACTTTATTCGAAGCCATTCATCAACTGATGACACCGCCGGAACAACCACGGAAGGAAATCGGCTTTCACGTCAAGGAAGACAGCCCGCCTTACCGCGTAAAAACCCGGCGTAAAAAACGGCTGAATTGAACATTTGGAAAATCTCCTCATTCGATTCGCCGAACTCCAGCTATTGGAATAATGTCCAGGATGGGGGCCAAGCTCGGCCTATTTCGCCCGCGCCAGGTGTTGCTGCATCCAAACCCTGCCTAATTTCGCCAACGTCTCTTGCTGGAGCACTTTCTCAATCAGCGGGAAAACGGTCAGTTCTTCGCGGCGGAAGTGTTTGCGCGACGCGAGCAGCGCCGCCGTCAGTAATCGCTGCGCCTCGGGCAACGTGGCCGCCGTCTTCACCTGTCTCAAATGGTCGTCAATTTCGTCGTGGTCTTCGTGCAACCGGTCGAGCCGCCCTTTCTGATCGAGCGCATGATCCAAGGCGACGAACGCCAAATTTGTTTCGGCGTCACCATGGTCTTGCAGCAATGCCTCCACCAAACCGGCCAGCATCTTTGCCTCCTCCAGCCTTTTTAGTTTCGGCAAAGCCTGTTCGATCTGATCAAATACGGTTAAGAAAACCGCATGTTCAGTGACCAAAACTTCCGTAATGTTCATCATCGGTTTCACTGTTGCACGCCTGCGCGAAAAACTCAACCTCAATTTCGGATTGGCGGTTTGCGCCGGTGCGCAGCGGAACGAACGGGGCCGCAAAAGCGCTTTTGTTTCCGCGCCCAAACAGAAACAATCGGCGCGTGGCCATGTTGCGCATCCAGAAGATTGATTCGTTCGACGCGCCGGAACTGCGGCCTTACGCGACAATGAAGCGGCCGCTGGAGCATGAGCGGCAGGGCATTTTCGTCGCGGAAGGTGTCAAGGTTGTGAAACGGCTGCTCGAAAGCCGTTTTGCCGTTCTTTCCGTCGTGCTGCCGGGAAAATGGCTGGACGATTTCCGCCCGTTGCTTGAAGCGCGACCCGAACCCATCACTGTTTATCTCGCCGAAAAGAAATTTCTGGAGGGGTTGACCGGTTTTTCAATGTTCCAGGGCGTGCTCGCCGTCGGGAAAATTCCTCCGCCCGTTTCACTCGACGACATTTTGTCCAAAAGACCGACCCAGACTTCGCCGAGGCGGGAACCTCTGCTCCTCGTGGCCATAGATGCGCTCGCGAACGCGGAAAATCTGGGTGCGCTTGTCCGCAACTGCGTTGCCTTCGGCGTTCATGCGTTGCTCGTTGGTGAAACGTCCAGCAGCCCGTTCCTCCGCCGTGCTGTCCGCAACTCCATGGGCACGATTTTGCAATTGCCAGTCATTGAACTGGCAAAACTCGGCCAGCGGCATCAATTCACCACGAAACCTCACACCACGAAGTCAACACTCACGGAATGTTTGAAGGAGTTGCGCAGTCGCGGTGTCCGCTGCATCGCGGCGCATCCGCACGCGAACGGCAAAACGCTGTCACAGGCCGATTTTTCAGGCGATTGCTGCATCGTCTTCGGCAGTGAAGGCCACGGTATTTCCGCGCCTGTGCTGGAAGCGTGCGACGAGGCGGTCTCCATTCCTATGCCGCCCACGGTGGACTCGCTGAACGTGGGAGCGGCTGTGGCGGTGTTTCTTTACGAAGTCAATCGCCAGCGGAAAAAGGTTTGAACCGCCAAAACATAAAGGCACAAAGTCATTCTTCCTCGTGCCTTTGTGTCCTCGCCTCGGCGTAGCTTGGCGAAGCCGGGTTGATGGTTAATCAAAGTGGAAAACTTTTTGATAAATCTGGCGAATGGCTTGACGCCATTTCGCCAGTGCGTTTCTGAATTCCTCCGGTTTCAAAAATCCACAACGCACCGAAACGCGGTAAAAGGCCGGCGCGTCGTCCGGCAAAACGGTTTCGCCCTCGTAACTCCACCGGCGTAAAATACCTTCAACGCGGCGCAATTGCCGGTAAGCCTCGATCAATTTGTCCGCGTCCGGCAAAGCCCCGGTGTCACGGCCCCGTTCGAGCGCACGCAGCGTGTTCGCCTCCTGCCAGCCGTGTTCGAGGCACAATGCCTGTGCGACGAACTCCGCATCCATCAAACCGCCTTTGCCGGTCTTTATGGCCAGGTCATCCTGTCCGTGCGGCGTGCGCTCCGTTTCGATGCGCATCCGCATTTGATGAATTTGCCTCTTCCAATCCGGCTTGAACGCGGCCAGCGGACGACTGGGCTTGGAAAAATTGGCGAGTAACGCGGCCAACTCCTGAAATTTTTCACCAAGCGCCAAATCACCGGCGACCGGTCGCGTGCGGGTGAGCGCTTGGATTTCCCAAAGCTGCGCGCGCCGACGGTAATAATTCCCGTAAGCGTCGAGCGTGTTGACAAGCAGACCTTTTTCGCCGTCGGGACGCAACCGCGCGTCGACATGGAATACAATCCCCTGCTCCGTCCGGCGCGAAAGCAATTCCATCACTTCCGCTGCCACCCGCTGGAGTTCGGACAAATTTTTCACTTTCGAATCCGCAAAAAAAACAACGTCGAGGTCGGAGCCATAATCGATTTCGCAACCGCCGAGCTTGCCGAAACCGATGACGACGAACGGCGGCTTTTTGATTTTATTTTTGTGCATCACAACTTCGAGCGCGTATTGCAAACAGGCGTCGGCAAGCGCGGAAAGTTCAGTGAGATTTTGTTCGAGATCGGCCAGGCCGAGAATGTCGCGCAAACCGAGTCGCATTAATTCGGCCTCGTGATAACGGCGCAACCAGAAAAATTGATCCGCATCCCTCAATCCGTAACGTAAATCCTTCAAAATCTCTGCGGTTGTTTTACACTGGCGCAATCGTCCGGTAGCAACCAAGTCGTCAATCAAATCCGGCGTATGAATTGCCACTTCGGCCAAAAACTCGGAGCGGTCGAACAACAACAACATCAATTCAAATATCGCCGGATTGCCATTCCACATTTCGAGCAGCGGCGCGCGCGCTCCATACGCACCGATGAAACTGACCAGTCGTGTGAGCACGCGGTCAGGATCGGAAAGCCAGAAACCAGAGGTCGGTCCGTCCTCCGCAGTAGCTCTGCTACGGAGGGTGGAAGGCCGGAGGTCGGAATTTGTTCGTCCGACTTCCGACTTCTGCTTGGGGCAAAGGGCAAAAAATTTCGGAATCAATTGGCGCGCCAACTCCGTCGTTCGCGGCGAGACGTGAACGTCGCCCGGCCCTTCGGCAAATTCCTTGAGCAAATGAAACGCGGTTTCCGGGTCGCGAAACGAGTGTGTGGCAAGCAACTCCACCCATTTTTCCATGGAAGCGTCGAATTCCTCTGGAAAAATTGTCTGCGTCCGCAACGATTCGTTCTTGAGCTGTTTTTCGTAAATTCGCCGGATGTTCCCGGTGTGTCTTTGCAGCGCTGTCTCGAATTGTTCCAGAGACTTGAAATCCATCAACCGCGCCAGCCGCAGTTGCGCCCGCCGGTCATTGGGAATGGTGTGCGTCTGCAAATTGTTTTCCATTTGCAAACGATGTTCGACATCCCGCAAAAACCGGTAGGCGGCGTCCAGTTGCGACACTTCGTCCTTCGAAAGCAGGTTGTATCGCTCAAGTTTTTCAAGACATGGGAGCGTTTGCGAAACCTGCAAAAACGGCAGCCGCCCCGCGTGCAAGACCTGCAATGATTGGACGACGAACTCAATTTCACGAATACCGCCGCGGCCGAGTTTCACGTTGCGTTCCAATTCGCCCACCCCCACAACTTCATTTTCAATCCGATCCTTGACGGCGGCGACTTCATGCAAAACATTTTGGATGACGGAACGCGGAAAGCGAAATGGCTGAATCATTTCCAGAAATTCCGCCGCCAGGGTTTCATCGCCGGCAATGTGCCGCGCTTTGATGAGCATCATACGCTCCCACGTCTGGCCCCATTGCGAGTAAAAATTTTCGTAACTTTCGAGCGAACGGCACAGCGGTCCGGCATCACCTTCGGGCCGCAAACGCAAATCAATCCGGAACAAAAAACCTTCCGCCGTTGGGCGTGATATTTCCGCAATGAATGTCTCCGCGAGTTTGTTGAAAAACTGGTGATTCGACATCACGGCACGCGGCATTTTTTTCCTTGCAGGCGGTTCTTTGAAGACTTCCCCTTCGTCGCTGTAAACGAAGAGCACGTCCACGTCGGAACTGTAATTCAGTTCCTGCCCGCCGAGTTTGCCCATGCCCAGCACGCAAAAGGCCGTCGGCTGCCAATGACCATTTGCGTCTTGATGAAATGGCCGGCCAAAACGCCGGGTGAACTGTTGCCAAACGACGCGCAGGACGGCGTCAAGGCAAACATCAGCGACATCAGACAGTTCGCGCGTGATTTCGACAACGTTGCTCAACCGGGCAAGGTCGCGCGCAGCGATGCGGAGCATTTCGCGCTGCTTGAAGCTGCGCAATTCGGTCAGAGCGCCGGCGTAATCGTCCGTCCGCAATCGCGGCTCAAGCAAACTGTCAACCTCACGGCAAAAACTTTGCGCACGGCGCGCAAATTGAAGTCGTTCGCAGTCGAGTTGTGGCAGCCAGTCCGGATGTGCGAGAAGCAAATTGCCGAGCGCTTGCGAGCCGCTGAATAACGCAATGAGAGCGCGGATTGAATCAGCGGAGAACTTTCCGAGTTGTGCCCGCGCGCTCGTCGCAGCAAGCGAATCAAGAAAGTGTTTGGAACGCTCGGAATCCGCGGAAGCTTTCAGCGCCTTTGTCCAAAACATTTTTTTCACAACGAAGCATGTCAATCATCAGCCGGCTGATTGGCGGTCAGCTTTCATTTCCAAATTTTCCACGGAGCTTTGCCGGATTTCCAGAGGTCGTTCAAAATCTCAAATTCGCGCGGCGTGTCCATGTGATGCCAAAAGCCTTCGTGGGCATACATCATTAATTCCCCATCCCCGGCCATGTGTTGCAACGGTTCGTGTTCCAAAACCAAATCCTCACGGTCATTGAGGTAACGACCAAAAACGCTGCTGTTAAAAATAAAAAAACCGCCGTTGACGTAGGCTGCGTTCATCTCGGGTTTTTCATCAAACTTGACAACGGAAGAACCTTTGACGACCAACTCGCCAAACCGGCTCGGTGGATGAACCCCGGTAAGAGTGGCAATCTTGCCGTGGGACTGATGAAACTTTTTGAGCGCCCCAATGTCAATGTTGCCCACGCCGTCGCCGTAAGTAAGGGCAAAAACATCCTCGGACTCCAAATAATGTCGGGCACGCCAAAGTCGCGCGCCGGTCATGGCCTTTTCTCCAGTGTCGACCAACGTGACACGCCATGGTTCGGAAGAATTTTGGCGAATAATCAGGCAGTTGGAATCGTTTCGGCTGGAGTCCGGCGTCACATCGTTGGTGTTAGCGGCGTTCTTCAGGAAAAACTCACGGATACATTCGCCTTTGTGGCCGAGAAGCAAAATGAATTCATTGCAACCATGGGCGCTGTAAAGTTTCATGATGTGCCAAAGAATCGGGTGATTGCCGATGGGCGCCATCGGTTTGGGAATGACTTCGCTTACCTCGCGAAAGCGAGTGCCTTGTCCGCCGCAGAGAATGGCTACTTTCATGCTATAATGCCCAGGCTGCCTGATAAAATATGCGCGCCTACACCGGCACTGTTTCAAACCGAATGCCTCCCTCCGGCGCCGGCGGGGGCGGTACAATTTTTATAAACAAACCGCGCCAGAAACCCAAGCCGTAAAGAATGTTTGTCAATACAATCAAGGGCAGGGCACGCGCAGCCAAAGAAAATTTGCTCCGCGCGGCAACACAAATCGTTTGCATCAGCACAGCCGAAATGTAAAGCGCCAGTGGCAGCATAAACAGCATCCGCCATTTTGGCGAAGAGAAAATGCCGGACAAAAATGGCAACGCCAGCAAGTAGAGACAAAATAGCGGCGGAATGAAATTGGGCAGCGAGGCAAAAGTCGGATGCAGCCGGAATTGTTGGGCACGTCCGCCGCCATAATAAAGAAGCATTTTGGCGTATGCGCGAAGGTTGGCGCGCGGCCGGCGATGGACAAAGAATTCCGGGTCGTAAAGCAATTTGCCGCCCCGTTTCTGGACTCCATCCATCATGGCATTTTCTTCATTGGGACATAATTTGGGGTCAAAGCCGACTTCAAGCACAGCGTCACGGTTTGCGATTAGATTGCAGGAAATCAATTCCTTCTCGCCGGCAGCGCGGAGTTTGCCTACGGCGCGATAACGGGCACAACTGGGACCGAATGCCAGCCAACTGCCCATGACCAGTCCCAAAACCCGCTCGAATTGCGGCGCATCCGGCGGACAAATACTCGGGCCTCCAACCATTTTCACGGTCGGGTCGGAAAAATGCTTGATTGCCCGATTCAAATTATCCGAAGGCGCAACCGAATCGTCGTCTAAAAAATAGACCAGTTCCCCGCGAACCGCCTTCAGCCCTGTGTTGCGTTTAACGCCCGGCCCAATGGACAAATCCGTGGTGCGCACAATCACGATTTCCAGTTTCTCGCGCGGATAATCAAATTGGCGCGCGGCAGCAGCAGACTTGACCTCCGTTTTGTGCGGATGAACAGGAATGAGCACACTCACCAAAGGCAAGTCGTTATTCATGGCGCATAGGTTATAAAGTTTGAGATTGAGAGTTCCAAGCTAAAAACCCTTTTGCAATCCGGTTTACATCCGTGTAACAGCAGTTTGGCGTTTTTTTTTGACAACTCCCGGCAGTCATTTAGAGTGCTTTGGCTTTGGATGGGGTCGTAGCTCAGTTGGTAGAGCACCACAATGGCATTGTGGGGGTCAGGGGTTCGAACCCCCTCGGCTCCACCAGTCTTCGCTCGGAGCGTAGGGCAGAGCGAAGACTGCCGCGCCGGAACGAAGTGAAGGCGGGCTATAAGCGCTTAAATAACAAAGACGCTCCGGGCTTCGACTCGGCAAGCCAGAAATCATGCTCGCAGTGTGGTGATGATGAAAGTTCCCACCAATGTGCGACTTATCATCATCGCCGTCTCCGTGGATCAACTTGTGGTGGCAAGGCGAAATGGATTTCAACCGGAAATTAATGCCGCGCCAGCAACACGCCAAGCTTCAATAATTTCCGCACATTGGCATCCGATTTTGCCTCGGCGTAAATTCGCAGCACCGGCTCCGTGCCCGAACCGCGCAACATCAGCCATGAAGAATCTTCCGCGATAAATTTCACACCATCGAATGTCTTCATGCCAGACAACGGTGAACGCAACAGTTTTTTCGGCGGATTCTTTTTCAAGAAATCCATCAGCGCACCGCGTTTTCCTAAAGGGAAATGCATGTCAGTTCTTCCGTAGCGATGCGGACCGAATTGTTTTTCCAATTTCATCAACAGCTTGTTGACGGATTTGCGTTCGGTCGCGAGCAATTCAAGCAACATCAACCCGGCCAGGATGCCGTCGCGTTCGGGGATGTGACCGGAAAAACCGATGCCGCCGCTTTCTTCCGCGCCTAACAGCACGTTGCCCTTGAGCATCTCGGCGCAAATATACTTAAAGCCGACGCCGGTTTCGACGAGCGGCAGCCCATAGGCTGCACACATTTTGTCCACCATCGAAGTCGTCGTCAGCGCCTTCACCACACGTCCCCTGCCCTTGCGATTTACAATGAAATGATGCAGCAGTAGGCAAATGATCTGGTGTGTTGTGAGCGCTTTGCCATGACCGTCCATGCCGCCAATGCGGTCGGCATCGCCGTCGGTCACGAGGCAAAAGTCGTGCGGATGTTTTTCAAGAAATTTTTGGCTGGGGCCGTAATTGTCTTTTATCGGCTCGGGATTGATGCCGCCGAACAAAACATCGTGCCGGGCATTGAGTGTCGTGACTTTGCAAGTCGTGCCCGCGAGCAATTTTTCAAAGCAGCCGGCGCCGACGCCGAAAAGCGCGTCGTGCGCGAAACGCAGTTTTGATTTCGTGATGAGCTTGAAGTCCACGAGTTTTTTGAGCGCGGCAAAATGCGCCGGACGGACGTCGTGGACGGAAATTTGTCCGGTGCGAATAGCATCATCGAGTTTCACCGTGCGAACCGGATTGCAGTCGAGAAAACTTTCGACTGCTTTGCAGGTTTCAGGATCGCTTGAGCCGCCATAGTATGACTTGAGTTTGAACCCATTGAAGATTGGCGGGTTATGGCTGGCTGTAATCATCACGCCGCCGACGGCATGCAGATTTTTAACGGCGAACGAAACCGACGGTGTCGGCGTCGGCTCCGGCGTGAGAATGACTTGAAAATCGTTCCCGGCGAGAACTTCGGCAGTGCAGCGGGCGAATTGGTCGGAGAAAAACCGGCGATCGTAGCCGACGATAACCTTGAGTTCCCGCCCGAAAACTTCTGACTTCCGACTTCCGACTTCAGACTTCCAGAAGTCCGCCGTCGCCTGCGCGATGCGCGCGACATTGGCAAACGTGAAATCCTCCGCGATGACCGCCCGCCAGCCGTCCGTGCCGAATTTGATGTTCATACTGCGAAAGTCAAAGCTTCAAATCCGCCAGCGCTGGGTCATTCGCGTTGATAATTTGACGCATTTTTTTGACGGCGGCGCGGAGATTGTGCGCATGGAATAAGGTCGTGCCGCTGACAAATGTGTCCGCGCCGGCGCGCGCACATTCGGCGGCGGTCTGGAAATCGACACCACCGTCCACGGCGATGCGATACGGCAGCTTCTTTTCGCGCCGCCATGCCTCGGCCTGCTGGATTTTCGGCAGCATTTCGTGGATGAATTTCTGTCCGCCGAATCCGGGGTTGACGGTCAATACGAGCAGCAGGTCAATCCGGTCGAGATATGGCTGAATCTCGGCGATACCCGTGGGCGGATTGACGGCGAGACCGACTTTTTTGCCGAGTGATTTGATTTTCCAAATGAGCGGCCCGACTTGTTCGCCGAGTTCGACGTGAATGATAATTTCATCCGCGCCGACCCTAGCGAAAGTTTCCAGTAAAATTTCCGGGCGCGAGCACATGAGATGAACGTCGAAAAACTTTTTCGTAAGCGGTCGGACTGCGCGAACGACTTCGGGGCCGAAGGAAATGTTGCGTACAAAATGACCGTCCATGATATCGAAGTGCAGCCAGTCGGCGCCGGAACGATCAATGCGGATAGCTTCACGGGCAAAGTGTCCGTGATTGGCCGCCAGCAGCGAGGGCGCGATTATCATGCGCAAAATGTAAACGAATAGTGCGGCAAAGAAAAGTTGAAAAGATGCGCGTCGCTCAAATTTGTTTGCCATCGAGGCAGCGGCGCACGGTCAGCGCGAGCATTTGCGGATGGTAGGGCTTCTGCAAAAAGTTCAGTTCCGGATCCAATTTAAAATCCTTGCCAACGATGTCGGCGCTGTAACCGCTGGTGTAAATGACTTTGAGGTCCGGACGCTCGCTGCACAATTTTTCCGCCAGTTCGCGACCATTCATGTTATCGGGCATCACCAAATCAGTAAGCAGGAGGGCGATTTCGTCCTTGTAATCACGCCAGATTTCAATGGCCTCAACTCCGTTGCCCGCCGACAAAACCTTGTAACCGTATTTGCCCAACACTCGTGAGACGAGTTCGCAGAGGGGCAGTTCATCTTCGACGAGCAAAATGGTTTCGTTGCCGCCGCGAACGCTGATTTGTGTCGTCAGTTTTTCCTTCACGCTCACCTCCGAGCCGGCGTAGGGAATGTAAATGCGAAATGTCGTGCCCTTGTCAACCTGGCTGTCCACTTCAATCCATCCTTGGTGTTGCTTTATAATGCCATAGACAGTCGCCAATCCGAGACCGGTGCCTTTGCCAATCTCTTTCGTGGTAAAAAATGGCTCGAAGATTCGGTGTAAATTTTCCGGCGCAATGCCAATCCCAGTGTCCGTAATGCTCAGACAAACGAAACGTCCGGCGTGTGATTCGGACTGTTCGCTACTGTAAGCTTCATCCACATCCATAACGGCAATGCGGATGGCGAGCTGGCCACCTTTGGGCATGGCATCACGCGAGTTGACAGCGAGGTTCAACAACACCTGTTCCAGCATGCTGGCGTCGGCTTCGACCGTTGGCGGTGGTTGACAATAATTTAATTGCAACGCCACGTCCTCGCCCAAAAGCCGGCCGAGCATGTTTGTCATGTTGCTGACGACCCTGTTCATGTCCAACCGTTTGGGTTGGATGAGTTGGCGCCGGCTGAAGGTGAGCAATTGCCGTGTTAAACCGGCGGCGCGTTCGGCGGCCTGGACAATTTGCTGTGCGGACTTTCCGGCCGTTTCGGAGAGATCGGCCGCCATGAGCAATGCGGCGTGCCCCTGAATGACGGTTAAAATGTTGTTGAAATCGTGCGCGACACCGCCGGCGAGCTGGCCAATGGCTTCCATTTTTTGCGATTGCCGCAATTGCTCCTCCAACTGCCGCTGCGTCGTGACGTCGCGGAACAGGCTCAGCATCAGCAACGGGCGTTCATGGAGCTTGATGAACGAGTCAATAATTTCCAACGTGACTGTGTTCCCATTGTGCAAAACATACTGGCGCTCACGCCTGTGCCGGGGATTGGGGTTAAGAAAGGATTCACGGTGCTGCTCGAGCATTTTCCCCCGATCCTCGGACACAGCGTAAATCACCGTAAATGGCTGGCCTTCCAAAGCCTGTGCCTCCATGCCAACCAACCGGCAAAACGCGTCGTTGACGGCAACGATGATGCCGTCTTCATTGGCCAGCCGCAGACCGGTCACTGAATTTTGCCAGACGGAGCGGAATAACATTTCCGAACTTTGCAAGGCTGCTTCGGCTTCGCGACGCTCGGTGATATCGTGCACGTGCAGCAACAGGGCCGGTTGTCCGCCGTATTCAATACGACTGGCACGGACCTCCACCGGCGTGGCACGCCCTTCAACGGTCAGGCTTTCACTCTCAGCCCGCGACCATTTGCCGGTCGCCATTTTTTCAAAATCGCGGCGGGCCTCCTCACGGCGGGCGGGTGGAACGAGATCATCGAAAACGTTTTTGCCAATCAACTGGTCGCGCATCAACCCGTGCAGAATACAGGCGGCAAGATTCACATCCAACACGGTCCCGTTCAAGTCCTCGACAAAAATGGCGTCAGGGGAATTTTCAAAGAGGTCGTGGAATCGTCGCTGGCTCTCGCGCAACGCTTCCTCGGCATGAACACGTTCGAGAGCGCCACTGCACTCATCGGCCAGCGTCTGCAGCGTTTCCAAATCCCGGTCGGTATAGGCCCCTGGTACGCGACTTTGGACAAATAAAACGCCGATAACGCGGTCGCCCTTCTGGATCGGCACGAGCATTGCAGCGGCGGACTGGCCATTGGGGCCGGAAGTCTCCACCAGCTCTGCTCCCTTGCTGATGACGCGCCGAATGAGGGCATTTCCGCTCCTTGGCTCTGCCGACGAAGGAATTTCGACCCGCTTATTGTTCACCGTGGTGATATTGAGCAAAGAGAAAACCTCGTCCTTCTCTGATGAATACGAATCGAGCGTGAAATCATCCCACTCGAAAAGTGCGTCGGAGGCTTCGCAAATGATCATCGCCGCTTCGGAAGCTGTGATGGCAGAACTCAGGCGGTGGCTGAGTTTCGAAAAGACTTCATCGTGATGTTCGCTGCGGAGGCGCTGGGTGATATCAGTGATCATTATCAAGGCGGCAAAACGGTTCTGAAACACCATCGGAGTCCAGGTGACTTCGACATCTATCAAGGTGCCGTCCTTGCGCCGATGCTTCCAGATGCGGCCATGTCCCATATTGCTTAATGCGGTGTCTTCCCAGTGGACATCTTTCTCCGTCTGGCGAAGATCCGACATTTTCATTGCCAGAAATTCTTCACGCGAATAGCCGTAATGTTGAATGGCGCTTTCGTTGACTTCCAACAACTCGAGGGTTTCGAGATCAAAAACCCACATCGGATTCGGGTTATCCTGAAAAAGCAGGCGGTATTGCTTCTCGCTGTTGCGCAGTGCCTCCTCGACGCGCCAACGGTCGGTCACGTCGCGCCAATTGGTGACCAAACCGGCGATTCCGGGGTCTTGCAAGCGATTCTGGCCGACGATTTCCAAGTGTTTCCAGACACCGTCCTTTTTTTGATAGCGAAGTTGAATTTTTATCATGCGCTCCGGATGCTCGAGCGCAAATTGGAGCATCTGTCGGGCTAGGGGTAAATCATCAGGATACACATACCTAAGGGAATCTGTCCCGCGCAATTCATCCGACGTATAGCCCAGTACATGCTCTATCGAAGGACTGGTGTAGAGGAAACGCCCTTCCCGGCTCAAAATGCAAAGAATGTCGAGCGAACCTTCTGTGAGTGTGCGAAAATACTTTTCGCGTCGAACCAACTCCGTTTCCGCCTGCCTCCGTTTGGCGTGCTCACTGGCTTCCTGCACGGCACGGCGGATCGCCGGGGCCAGCCGCTTCGGACTTTGCTTAAGCACGTAATCAATCGCCCCTGCCTTCAGGCTTTCAATCGCAGCGCGTTCACCAATGGTGCCGGAAACGAGAATGAACGGTATGTCGGGATATTTTTTTTGAACAAACGCCAGCGCCTCCAAACCTGTGAAGCCCGGCAACCGGAAATCCGCCAGAATGGTATCAAACGTCTCACTGTTCAACGATGCCTCAAATTCCGCGCGATCAGCCACACGCTTGATATCGGCGCTTAATTTGTCCTGCTGAAGAAGCGAATGAACCAGTTCGACAAAATCCGGGTCATCTTCGAGATAAAGAATGCGCAAGGGCTTATTCATTTTGCCACCGGTCCTGTAGCATTAGTCTGACGTCATTTCAATCAATTCTTCAATTGTTCGGGCATTATCAGCAATTCCCGCACCACGCTGGTATTGTGGCAAATATGAAATAAACTTTGCAAAGGTTACACGCAGCTGACACACAGATCCAGGGGAGCGGGATGGTTTCAACGTTGACATTCGTGCGCGTTTGATTAGAGTCGCGCACCTTTTAAAGAACGAAACGCAGATTCAACCTATGCCGAACACGAAGTCAGCCGAACGCCGGATGCGCGGGAATGAACGCAAACATTTGCACAATCGCAGTGTCAAATCGCACCTGCACCGTCTTGAAAAAGATTATCGTGCGCTCCTCGCCGCCGGCAAGAAGGAGGAGGCGGTGAATTTTTCCCCGGGCGTCTATTCCGCTTTTGACAAGGCCGTCAAATCCGGTGTGTTGTCCCGCCCTGCGGTAAACCGCAAGAAATCCCGCCTCGCCACCGCGCTTAATGGCGCGAGGTAAACAGTTCCGACCGCAACAATCCCATTTTCGCCAGCCGGAATTTCAGTCCAACGGCAAGACACTCAAGGCCGTATTTGAGGCTGCGGCGGAAATTGATCGAAGACGCTTCGGCAAAATACTTTGTTGGACAACTCACTTCGGCAATCGTGAATCCGTGCCAGAGAATTTGTGCGAGCATCTGGTTGTCGAAAACAAAGTCGTCGGAATTTTTCGCCAAGTCGAGCGTCTCCAAAATTTCCCGCGAAAACGCGCGGTATCCAGTGTGGTATTCAGAAAGCTTTGCGCCGAGCAACAGATTTTCCACGAAAGTCAGAAAACGGTTTGGAATGTATTTCCAAACCGGCATCCCTCCTTTCAGCGCATAACCGCCCAGAATACGGCTGCCCAGCACGCACGGGTGCAGTCCATTGGCGATAATCGAGGCCATCGCCGGAATCAGTTTGGGGGTGTATTGATAATCCGGGTGAATCATGATGATAATGTCCGCACCCATTTCAAGCGCCAGCCGATAGCAGGTCTTCTGATTGCCTCCGTAACCTTTGTTCACCTCGTGTACGTAAACGTGCACGCCTTCGAGTGAGCGCGCAATCGCAACAGTCTCATCACGGCTGCAGTCGTCCACGAGAATGACTTCGTCCACGATGCTCTGCTCCCGCACTTCATTATAGGTCTGGCGCAATGTTTGCGCCGCGTTGTAGGCGGGCAGTACCACGACAATTTTCTTTCCTGAATACATTGGCTCCGGATTTTGCGCATATCGTGCCCCAATTTTTCGAAATCCAGAAGCGAAAACTGTCATGCCAGCATGGATTTTGACATTTACTGCCTTTAGTCGAAATAATTTATACAAATTCACCGGTCTTGGTGTCTATGAGATGAAACCGTGGACAGCGACGAACAGGTTGATTGGCGCGAACAGCTTTACGATGCGAAAGCCGCAGAGTTGATTCTCTATGGCCGCGCGCTGGGGCTTAGCCATGTCGAGGCGGAAGACGTCCTGCAGGAAACATTTCTTGCACTGATGCAAAATCCCCAAATTCCCGCCAACGCCGAACATTACTGCTTGCGCAGTTTCCGGAATTGCGCATTGAATCACCGGCGTTCGCTGTGGCGTCGCCTGACGCGCGAACTGGAATCGCAACGTTGGTTTGAGAAGTCTCCGTCGGAAAATCCCGCCGAGCGAGCGGTGATGTGTTGTCTCACTGAATTGCCGGCGGAGCAGCGTGAAGTGATCGTGCTGAAAATCTGGCACCAATTCACGTTCGAGGAAATTGGCGCACTGATGGAAACATCGCCGAACACGGCTGCGGGCCGTTACCGTTACGGCTTGCAAAAAATCAAACCTCGATTGGAAGGAACCGTTTATGAAAGAGATGAACTTGCCGGAGACACAATTGCGTTTGTGGCGGCCGCGCCGCCCCTCGGCGGGACTTAAGCAACGCATCTTTATCGCGCGAATCGCAAGCTTGCCTCAAATTACACGGGCTTTGGGCTGGCTCACGCCGGCAACCGCCTGTGTGCTGCTCGCTTTCCTGGTTCTTAATTCAGAAAACACCGCTGCCATCAGCGCATCCCGTCAGGAACCGATTCTCGCTACGATAATGAGCAATCAAAGCTACGCCGCGTATCTCGTCAATCATCGGATGGGGCAAAATGATTTGTCTGCCGTCACTTTTGAGTGGACAAATCGCAGCGGTTCGACTTCAAGTATGGGCTTTCCCCGGTTCGGAAAGCCGTTGAACTGACGTCGAAAATGAAAAACCGAAAGACGACAAGCATAAAAAAACAGCCTGTAAAACCGGCTCCGGTTCCTGTTGTTCCTGCGCATGTGCCGCCGTTGTTCCGCCCGGTGGACTGGCTGGCACTGGGTATCACCGCTGTCGTGGTTTTTATTGTGTTTTTCCTGACCTTGGCGCCGGACGTGACGCTTGAAGATTCCGGCGAGATGGCCACCGCTTCATTTTATGGGGGCATTCCGCACGCGCCGGGTTATCCCATCTGGACAATTTATACGTGGCTGTGGACTCTCATTCCCTTCGGAAGTGTGGCGTGGCGTGTTGAACTGGGTAACGCCTTTGCCGGCGCCATCGCCGCAGGGTTGCTGGCATTTGTGGTCTCGCGCAGCAGCAGCATGCTCATCGAAAGCATTGATGCATTCAAAAACATCAGCCATCGCTGGGAAAATGTGATTTGTTTCGTCTCCGGTTTTGTCGCTGGTGGTTTGAGCGACTTCAACGGCTACCTGTGGAGTCAGGCGGTGATCGTCGACAAACATACCCTGAGCATAACTTCACTTTTGGCGGTGGTGACTTTCTTGTTGCGCTGGGTCTATGCGCCCCACCAACACCGGTATCTTTATGGCGCCTTTTTTATGTATGGAATTTGTTTCAACAACCATCAATCGCTTCTGCCCATCGTTATGGGCATGCAGGTGCTGGCTTGGATGGCTGAACCCAAACTGGGGCGTGAATTCTTTTTCGGAAACACGGTGATTTGCATCGTCGTTGAGTTTTTGATTAAACCCTCTGTTCTCATCAACAACACGACTGTTTTAGTTATTTACAATACAATCGGAATCGCCTCGGCTGCGCTTTGGATCTGGCTGTTAATCAAGACGAAAAAGACCGCCATTGAATTCGGGCGTGACGCGGCTATGCTCGTTTTTTTTGGCTGTCTTGCTCTCTTTTTGGGCTGTATTACGCACTACATTCCCGCTGCCAGCGACATATCCAATCCCTTTTTACTTTTTATCGCGACAGTTATAACTGGTGTCATTTTTGTTCATCTCATCAAAAAAACCAAAGCTCTTTCGAAAGAGTGGCTTGTCGTTCTAGTGTGCGGTGTAGTCTGGCTGTTGGGCGCAGCATTCTATTTTTACGAACCAATCGCCTGCATGACCGATCCGCCGATGCAATGGGCCTATCCCCGCACCCTTGATGGTTTCTGGCATGCGCTGACCCGCGGCCAATATGAGCCAATCCATCCCACCGCTGGCTCCGGAACAACTATTCTACAAATTGCCGGCAGCTTTCTTGCAATCTACGGGATGCAACTCTGGCGTTATCTCGAGGGAATGGCCATTCAATTCAACCTTTTCTTTTTGTTGCTCGCACTCGTGATTTTCCTGGTCTATCAAAAGCTAAAACGGCGCGAACGGGTGTGGATGATTGGAATGACTGCCATCTATATTTGCATCGGGCCATTTCTGGTTTTGCTGCTCAACTTTGCTCCCGACCGCCAATCCATTGGAATCTCTGCGCCTCTTTTTGCCGCCGGGCACGTGTTTATTTCAATGTTCGTCGCCTATGGCTTGACGATTATTGCCGCGTTCATGGCCACGCAATACGAAGCGATGCGCAAATGGCTTTGGGTTGGTGGAATTTGCGCCCTCGACTTCGCATTATTCACAGTGGCGGTGAATTGCCAAACACTCTTGGGGAATTGGGATGATGAATCCGCCGCACGGTATGGATTTTGCAAAATAGTGTGCTGGCTGCTGGCGGCAGCCGTGATATTGATTATCCAAAAAAATGGATTGCAGAACGACCGGTTGCTATCCGTCGGTCTTCCGGGATTATTCGTCCTGTTCTCATTTGGATTGACAATCGCCGCCATTTTGGAAGACCGACTTGATTTCAAAGGTTTTTCTGATTTCTTCCACAACCTCGCTCAATCTTTTAATCCGGACCAGTACGGTTTGCCGATTTATGCCGGTTTGATTTTATTGGGAATGGCATTGATCTTTTTCTGTTCGGTTTGGGCGTTTCGCAGAAAAGTCCCACTCGGAATCGCCCTGGCCGTTTTCGCCGCGATACCCAGCTATTCCGCATTAATGCACTGGTCCCACAGTGAACAACGTAATCACTGGTTCGGTTACTGGTTTGGGCATGACATGTTCACACCACCGTTTGGCATTTACCCGGAAATGACCCGCAACACGATTTTGTTTGGCGGCACTGATCCGGGGCGCTTTGCCCCAACCTACATGATTTTTTGCGAAAGTTTTGTGCCCCCGAGTTGCAAGCCCATGGACCCGGATTTTGATCGCCGCGACGTTTATCTCATCACACAAAACGCGCTCGCCGATAACACCTATTTGCAATATCTCCGCGCTCAATACTTCCGCAGCGCTCAAAAAGACCCATTGTTTTTTCAGGAACTCCTTCGTGGACCCGAGGAACGCACAGATAATTATTCCACAAACATCCTTGCACGTCTCGCCGGCATGATCTTGGACGGACCGCTGGAAAGGCGCGGTGCGAGAATCGAAGCCCGCTGGCGCAAAGAAGGTGTTTATCCACCAAAGGAAATTTACATACCGTCACCGGAAGATTCAGCGCGTTGCTTTGAAGAATATACACAAGATGCCGCTCGCCGGTCGCAGCTCGACCTGCTTCAGCCGGGTGAAATCGTGACCCTGGTTACCAATGCAAATGGCCAGGTGAGTGTCCAGGTTTCCGGTCAAAGCGCTGTGATGAAGATTAATGGTTTGTTGTGCAAAGTCATTTTCGACCATAACCCCGATAATGATTTCTATGTGGAAGAAAGTTTTCCACTGGATTGGATGTTTCCCTATGAAACGCCGTCCGGCGTCATCATGAAAATCAACCGGCATCCGTTGCCGTCGTTACCGGAAGACGTCTTCAAAAAAGACCATGAGTTTTGGAGCCAATACTCCGAGCGGCTGATTGGCAATTGGATTACCTATGACACCAGCGTCAAGCAAATCGCCGACTTCACAGAAAAAGTCTATTTGCACCGTAATCTCAGCGGTTTCAAAGGCGACCGCAAATTTATTCGTGACGATCAAGCGCAAAAGTCGTTCTCCAAACTCCGCAGTTCTATAGGGGGTATTTATGCCTGGCGTCTGGGTGTGCTGAGCGGGACTCCCACACCGCCACAGTATCTGCCCAAAAATGAAAGCGAGCGACAAGAGTTGATTAAAGAAGCTGATTTCGCCTTCAAACAAGCGCTTGCATTCTGCCCCTACAGCCCTGAAGCTGCTTTCCGTTACATCAACTTCTTGACCCTGTTCAACCACCTTGACGATGCCCTGCTTGTGGCACAAACCTGTCTTAACTTCGACCCCAACAATAGCCCGGTTGCAAGCCTTGTTAAACAATTGAAGGATTTCAAAAAACAGTCCGGTGAACGAAACCAAATCGAAACCGAACTACAGCGGATGGAAAATGAGGTGCGCGTGAACCCAACTAATTTCCAAAACATTTTCGCCCTCGCCGCCGCTCATCTTCAATTACAGCAGACCAACCGCGTTATTGAATTATTTGACCAAACATTGGCCATGCCAAACATCCCCTCGGAAGTAATTGGAGTCATCGCCCAGTTTTACGCCCAAATAGGCAATTTACCCAAACTCGAAAGTGTGCTTGAAAAACTTGCGGCCATCATCCCCAACCAGCCCGAACCGTGGTATGACCTTGCAGCGCTCAATGCCGTGCTTGGTAAACCCAATGAATCTCTCCAAGATTTGCGCACCTGTCTTGACCTCAATGCCAAACGTCTTCAACGTGATCCCAAAGCGCGCGATCTCCTTGCCGAAGCGCGCAAAGATCAGCGCTTCGCCCCCCTGCACAATCTGCCGGAGTTTCAAAAGCTCGTTCCGCCCCATTAAGATGCAGTTGCAGTTGGCAACACATCCCAGTTGCTGGTTTCCGGTCAATGGTTTAGTTTGACGACCTCGAAATGACTTTTGCGCCGACATGACAGCATGAAGAAGGCAGATTCACACACGCAAAAAATTGAAACAGCGGCAAACGCCCCGAATACCGCTGCAGGCACCGCCACGCCTCCTGTTTCCGAAATCACACCGGAGCAATTGACTGAACTCCAGGCGCGCGCAGCCAAGGCTGACGAGCACTGGGATCGCCTGCTGCGTACCGCCGCCGATCTTGAAAATTTCAAGAAACGCGCGGCCCGCGAACGTCACGAAGTTGCGCAATCGTCCGCCGCCGCGCTGATTCAAAAACTGCTGCCCGTTCTCGATCACTTCGAAATGGCACAAGCCGCCGTGCAAACCGCGGAAGTCCCGCAAGGCGGGATCGCATCGTTGCAGGACGGCATCGCCATGATCCAGCAGCAGCTCAAAAGCATTCTCACCGAGGCCGGCCTCGAAGAAGTGAACGCGAACGGCCAGCCATTCGACCCGACTATGCATGAAGCCGTCATGCAAATGGAAACTCCTGACGCGCCTGAAGGTCAGGTCGTCCAACAAATCCGCAAAGGCTATAAGCTGCACGACCAATTGTTGAGGCCCGCGGCAGTCGTTGTCGCCAAAAAACCCTCCGCGCCGCCCGCCGCCTGAGTCATGGCCAAACGCGATTACTATGAAGTGCTCGGCGTCGGCCGCAACGTCGGCGATGAAGAAATTAAAAAGGCTTACCGCAGGTTGGCCCTCAAATTTCATCCGGACAAAAATTCAGGGGACAAAACCGCCGAGGAAAGATTCAAGGAAATCGGCGAGGCCTACGAGGCGTTGAGTGATCCGCAAAGACGCGCGGCTTACGATCAATACGGCCACGCAGCTTTCGATCCCCGCGCGCGTGCCGGCCGCGCTGGGGGCTTCGGTGGCGGTTTCCACGATCCTTTTGAAATTTTCCGCGAAGTTTTCGGCGGCGCGGCGGGTGGAAGCATTTTTGAAAGTTTCTTCGGCGGCGGACAAGACCCGTCGCAACCGCAGCGCGGCGACGATTTGCGTTATGATCTGGGGATCTCGCTCGAAGAAGCGGCTCTCGGCTGCGAAAAGGAAATTTCCGTCACGAAGCTCGACCGTTGTGACGAGTGCAGCGGCTCCGGCATGGAACACGGCTCGAAAGTCCAGACGTGCTCAACCTGTGGCGGACGCGGGCAGGTGCTCACGTCGCGCGGCATCTTTAGCATTGCGCAAACGTGTCCGCACTGCAAAGGCGCCGGGCGGATTTTGGAAAAGCCATGCAAATCCTGCCATGGCGGCGGGCGGTGCGAACATCATTCAAAAATTAAATTGCGCATCCCGCCCGGTGTGAATACCGGTTCGCGTCTGCGTTCGTCGGGCAACGGCGAAGCAGGCTTCCGTGGCGGCCACCCCGGCGACCTTTATGTGATTTTGCACGTCAAGCCGCACGAAATTTTTCAGCGCGACGGCGACGATTTGCTGTGCGACGTGCCGATAAGTTTTATTCAAGCCGCGCTCGGGGCAGAAATCGATGTGCCGACGCTCGACGGCAGGACAACCATTAAAATCCCCGCCGGCACCCAACCGGGCACGATATTTCGCGTCAAAGGCAAAGGGGTGAAAAATCTGCAAGGTTATGGCCACGGCGACTTGCATGTGCGCGTTCAGGTCGAAGTGCCGACGCGATTGAACCACGAACAAAAGACCAAGTTGCAGGAATTCGCCGGGCTGTGCGACGGCAACGAAACACCCATGGCACAAAGTTTTTTTGAAAAGGCCAAAAAGTTCTTTAAATAAAAGGTAGGGACGGCCCGCCGGGCCGTCCGTGAGTGTGAAGCGGAAGCCCCGGCGGTGCGTCCCTACCCTGAAAAAATATGCACCGTTTTTACTTGCCGCCCGAACGCTGTGCCGATGCCATGCTCCAGCTCGATGGACGCGAGGCGCATCACGCGCTGCACGTTCTGCGTTTGAAGCGCGGCGAACTCATCACCGTTTTGGACGGCGTCGGAAATGAATTCCTTTGCGCGGTTAAAAATAGTTCGCGCGATGCCGTCACGCTTTCCGTGTCGCTGAAAAATTTCACGCCGCCCCTACCCTACTCTATCACGTTGCTGCAAGCCGTGCCCAAGGGAAAAATCATCGAGTCCATCATTCAAAAGGCCGTTGAACTCGGCGCGCGGCGAATCGTGCCGCTGCTGACCGAGCATGTTGTGACACATCTTGGCGAGAAGGACAGGGCGAACAAACGTGACAAGTGGCAGCAGGTGGCCGTTGAAACCATCAAGCAATGTGGCGCAGCCTGGCTGCCGAAAATTGAAATACCTGTGACACCCGCGCAATTCCTCACACGCAAAGAAAAATTTGATTTGTCACTCGTCGGTTCGCTGCAAAGTGACCGATGCCATCCGCGCGAATGTTTGGGCGAGTTTCAGGCAAAGCATGGGTGCCTGCCGCAAAGCGTTGGCGTTTGGATTGGGCCGGAAGGTGATTTCACACTCGATGAATTGAAGGCGATTCAAGCCAGCGGCGCACTGCCAATTTCGCTGGGACGTCTCGTGTTGCGCGTCGAGACAGCGGCGATTTATTGTCTTTCGATTCTCAACTACGAATTGCAAGCGGCCTGAGCTGAACCAAAACACGGAAGGCGCGGCCCAGATGTTCCGGATGCGTGAGGGTTTGAAATTGGCGGGCTTGGGCTGACGTCCATCCGTCTTCGCTTCCGCCTCCGTCAGACTTCGGCGAGACAAGGCGCTTCGACGCGACAAGTTCGCCAAAGGATTTGTCCTTGAGTGTTTTTTCCAAAATACGCGTCAGGAATTGCGGTTGCGTTGGAAAACTTTCAGTCGTCAGTCCGGCGGATTCACCGGCAGTTTGAATCGCCGAAAAATTGACGTGTGCGGTGAGGTCTTGTTCGCCGACGTTGGCCAGAATGTCGTCGCTGGCGCGATGGCGAAAATAGGCGCGGAGCGTGCCGCGCGTGCGGCTGGGCGAAAACAATTCGTCGGCGGTCAAACCGTAATCAATTGTCATCAAGCGTCCGCGTTCCAAAAGGCTCGCGGCTTCGCGCCACCAGTTTTCGGCGGCGGGACAGGTTTCGATGGTGTAACCGTCAGGAAGCACAGCCAGCAAGGCAGCTGGCAGATGGCGGAGGACAGACGGCAGATTCAGTTCTGACTTCTGACTTCTGACTTCTGGATTCTGGATTCTCGCCCAGACGAATTTTCCGCCTTCGATGGCAACGCCCCACTCAAACCAAAGTTTTTTTGCGGCGTCCCAGCCAAAGCGGCGAACGGGCATGGCATCAAGAAGTTCGTTTGAGAAAATAATTCCAGACAGTTTTGAATTTCGAGTTTTGAGTTTCAAGTCTTCAATGCCGGTGAACCAGCAAACACGCGGAGCAAACTCCGCCAGTTTTTCTTTTTGCCATTTCTGCCGGCGCGCCGAAGGTTCGATGATGGCATATTGGATTTGCTCGAAAAGTTTTGGGCGACGAGATTGCAGCCCGTTTAAAATGTCTTTGGCCAATTGGCCGTCATGCGCGCCAGCCTCGACAATTCTGATTTCTGATTTCTGACTTCTGACTTCTGTCCCCAGCCATTCGGCGAATTGAAAGGCGAGCAGTTGTCCGAAAAGTTCGCCGACGCTGACGTTTGTGTAGAAATCGCCGCGCCGTCCAGGGGTGTCTTTTTTTGTTTCGTAGTATCCATAAACAGGACAATAAAGGGCGAGTTCCATGAAACGCGCGAAGGACAAAATGCCACGCGCGGCCATTTCGCAGCGAATAATTTCAACAAGCGTTTTCATTGACTTGCGCTTGGCGCGACTTTAGCTACGATGCACGCCAGAACGGGGATTGATTTATGGCCAAAATTGATGCGTTTTTCAACCTGATGTTTGAGCAAAAGGCATCGGATTTGCACATGAACTCCGGCAATCCGCCCATGTTGCGCATCGACGGCGAGCTTCAACGCGTGGATTATCCGAAGCTGGAAAATGATGCGCTCAAGACGATGCTCTACGAAATCGCGCCAGACTACAAAATCAAGCTCTTCGAGGAAACCGGCGACGTGGACTTCGGCTACGAGATTCCGAAAGTTTCGCGCTTTCGTGTAAACTTTTACAATCAGAAAAACGGCATTGGCGCGGTGTTCCGGCAAATCCCCACCCAGGTGCTCTCATTTGACGATTTTGAAAAGCTCGAAGCGCCGATGCCCGCCGTGCTCAAAAAATTTTGCATGCTGAACCGCGGCTTGATCCTTGTCACCGGCCCGACTGGTTCCGGCAAATCCACGACACTGGCGGCGATGACGGACTACGCGAATGCAAACCGCAAAGACCACATCATCACGCTTGAAGACCCGATTGAATTTGTCCACCAAAGCAAAAATTGTTTGGTGAACCACCGCGAAATCGGCCTTCACACCAAATCGTTTGCGTCAGGACTGCGCGGTGCGTTGCGCGAGGACCCGGACATCATTCTCGTCGGGGAAATGCGCGATTTGGAAACCATTGAACTGGCAATCACCGCCGCGGCGACCGGTCACCTGGTGTTCGGCACATTGCACACGCAAAGCGCCGCAAAATCGGTGGACCGGGTTATTGACGTGTTTCCAGCCGAGCAACAGAACAAAATCCGTCAGACGCTCTCTGAAGCATTGAAAGGCATCGTGGCGCAAACTTTGTTCAAGCGCATCGACAAAAAGGGGCGCATCGCGGCGTTTGAAGTCCTGGTTTTCAATACCGCCGTTGCCAACCTTGTGCGTGAAGGCAAGACGCACCAAATCCAGGGCATGATTCAAGTGGGCAAGAAGATCGGCAACCAGCCATTGGACGATCACATCATGGAGCACGTGCGCATGAAGCGCATTTCGCCCGAAGAGGCTTATGAAAAGGCGCTGGACAAAAAGAAATTCCGTGCGTTGCTTGCCCATCCACCGGAAGATGAAGATGCCTTTTGATTATGCGACGCCCCGAACTGGACCAAATGTTGACGACAATGCTGGCCTCCCAGCCGGAGGTGTCGGATTTGTTGTTCACGGTGGGCCGCCCACCGCAAGTTGAAACCTACGGCGAACTCAAGCCGGTGGCTCTTGAGCCGCCGATTGACAAACTCACACCGTTCCAAACCGAGACCATCGCGCTGAATATCATCGGGGAAAATCTCTGGCACATTGAAGATTTGCTGCGACACGGTTCTTGCGATGTTTCATATGCCCTTTCAGACAAAGCGCGTTTCCGGGTCAATATTTTTTCGCAACGCGGATATTATTCGATTGTTTGCCGCCTGCTCAACGCGGTGATTCCAACGCTGGAAAAATTGAAATTCCCGGCAATTTTCAAGGAAATCCCAAAAGAAAAAACCGGCCTTGTGCTCATCACCGGCGCGACCGGTTCCGGCAAATCCACCACGCTGGCCGCCATCCTCGAAGAGATAAACCGTTCCAAGCCTGTTCATATCGTCACGCTGGAAGACCCGGTTGAATACGTCCACCAACACACGGAGGCGACTTTTAATCAACGCGAGTTGGGCGTTGATTTCGATAGTTATGCCAACGGTTTGCGCGCGGCACTGCGCCAGGCGCCAAAAGTCATTCTCGTCGGTGAAATGCGCGATCAAGAGACTGTCAAAATCGCCTTGAGCGCGGCGGAAACCGGCCATTTGGTCCTGAGCACGCTCCACACAATCAACGCCGGCGAAACCATCAACCGCATCCTCGGCATGTTTGAACCGAAGGAACAGGAGCAAGTCCGCATTCGACTGGCCGATTCACTGCGCTGGGTCGTGAGCCAGCGGCTGGTGCCCAAAAATGGCGGTGGGCGGTTTGCGCTTCTCGAAATCATGGGCTCCAACCTCCGCACCCAGGAAGCCGTCCGCATTGGTGAAAGCGAAGGCAAGACCTTCTACGAAATCACCGAGGCCAGCTACCCGTTCGGCTGGCGCACATTTGATCAAACCTGTTTGGAAGCGTATGAACAAGGTATTGTCACTGAAGAAACCGCCCTGCTTTATTGCACCAAGCGAAGCGTCGTCACACGCGGCATCGATGGCATCAAGAAATCCCGTGGAGAAATGAGCACCACCGCTGGCACTCTCCGTATGAAATCGGGTGAAAAAACAATTCCGCCGGTAATCAAATCCAAATCGAAATGACGTATGCCTGGCTCTTTTGATTTTATCAGTACCGAGGATAAACCGGCCTTGATTGCCTTTTCCACGCCGGAGTGGCTTGAGACCGCCAAGGCCACCCTGACTGAGCTTGGTTACAAAGTCCACACGGCGGCCACGCACAGTGATTTTCTGACGCGCTTTTCTCAAGTGCGTTATCAAGTCGCCATCATCGAGGAACTGTTTGGTGCGACCAAAATTGAAGAGAACCAAACCTTGCAGGCCATTCGAATAATGCCCGTCAACCGCCGCCGCCACGCCACAATCATTTTGTTGGGCAACTCATTCCAAACTCTCATGCCCATGGAAGCTTTCAAACACAGCGTCCACGCGGTCATCAACAGTTCTGAAATGTTCCTGCTCAAACAACTCATTGAAAAGGCTGTGACCGACAATGAGCTTTTCCTCCACAGTTTCCGGGAAGTCCAGGATCGCCTTTACGCCACCGGCAGTCACTTGTGATGCCTGTGGGTTTTTGATAAATTTTCGCGGTGTCCTTCATGATTCGTCTCGACCAGGCATTGGTTGACCGCGGCCTCTGCGAAAGCCGCGAACGCGCCAAACGCGTCATTCTCGCCGGACAAGTCCGCGTTAACGCTCAACGCGCGCACAAACCCAGCGACCGCATTGAATTGGATGACACGCTTGCACTGGACGCCGGTGAAAAATATGTCAGCCGCGGCGGCCACAAACTCGAACATGCCTTGCGCCATTTTGAACTCGATGTCACCGGCCTCGTCGCGCTCGACCTCGGCGCATCCACCGGCGGTTTCACCGATTGCCTGCTTCAACACGGTGCCGTGAAAGTTTTTGCCGTGGACGTCGGCCAGGGCCAACTCGCATGGAAACTGCGCCACGACCGTCACGTCGTCGTCATGGAAAAGACCAATGCCCGCTATTTGACTGCCGCGCAATTTCCGCAGCCGTTCGACCCTGCTGATTTGGCTGTGATTGACTGCTCGTTCATTTCGTTGCAAAAAATTTTACCCGCCGCCATTGCATTATTGAAATCAAACGGCAAAATTATCGCGCTTATCAAACCACAGTTTGAAGCTGGCAAAGCCGAAGCCGACAAAGGCCGCGGCGTTATCATGGATCCGTCGGTGCACAAGCATGTCTTAAAAAAAATGTCTGAGTTCGTAGCCGCCCAGACCGGCTTGAACTGGCGTGGCGTTGTCGAATCGCCATTGCTTGGCCCGGCGGGCAACAAGGAATTTCTGGTGCTGATTGAAAAAACTTGCTGACAAAATTAAACGCGTTGGTCTCATCGGCAATTCCGAAAAGGCCGCCTGCGCCGACATCATCCGCAAAGCCGCGTGGCTCATCCAACGCGCCGGTCGCAAAGCTTTGGTTGACCCTGACACCGCCACGCTCGCGCGCGATGTGGATTTGCTCCTCGTCTTCGGTGGTGATGGCACGATGCTGCGCGTCGCCCGCGACATCGCCGGTTCCGTGACTCCCATGCTCGGCATTAACATCGGCGGCCTCGGTTTCCTCACCGCCGTGCCATCGAACGAGCTGCCTCGCGCGCTGAATCATGTTTGGAATGGCGAATTCAAATACGAATCCCGCACGTTGATTGAAGCAAGCGGATGTTGCAATGGCCGTCAAATTCAAGCACCCGCACTCAACGACATCGTCGTCAGCCGCGGCGCGGTTTCGCGGCTTATTGAACTCGATGTGACTGTGGATGGCGAACCCCTTACGCGCTATCGCTGCGATGGCCTTATCATCAGTTCTCCAACCGGTTCAACGGCGTATTCGCTGTCGGCGGGCGGGGCGGTGGTTTTTCCGACGGCTGAAGTGTTCGCGCTCACGCCCATTTGCCCGCACGCACTGTCAAATCGCTCCATCATCCTGCCGCTGACCTCAACCATTGGCATCAAAACCATGAATCCATTACCCGCGACAATTTTAAGCGCGGACGGACAAGTCATCTCCAACCTGGACTCCGGAGACGCAGTCATGATTCGCCGCAGCCGCCGCACGATCCGTTTGATGCACCTGGCGGATGGTTCATTCATGGAAACATTGCGCCGCAAACTGCAATGGCGCGGGGCTTACGTCTGAAAAAGGAAGAATTAAAAATGAAGAATGAAGAAACCTTCGGACAGTTTGGTCAAATTCCTTTTCATTCTTCATTCTGCCTTTTTCATTCTGCCTTCTGACCATGGTTCGACTCAAGGACATCGCCCAATACGCCCGCGTCTCGGTGATGACGGTTTCGAAGGCGTTGCGCGATGAGCCGGACGTTTCCGCCGCGACCAAATCGCGTATCAAATTACTCGCGCAACAAATGGGCTATGTGCCGGACTCGCTGGCGCAAGGGTTGCGCGCAAAAACGACAAAATTGTTCGGTCTCGTCATCCCTTCTATCACAAATCCGGTTTACGGACGGATCGTCTTTGCCATCGAGGAACGCGCGCACGAGATGGGCTATGATATTTTACTCGCACACACGCACAACATGCCGGCGCGCGAAGAAACTTGCATCCGGCGGTTGTTGTCGCGGCGGGTGGATGGGCTGTTTATTTCGCCGGTTTACCGTTTTGAAGCCGAGGCGCGGATTTACCAGGAAGTGCTCGCGCGCAAAATACCGGTGGTTTTGCTCGGTCCGCCTGCGCCATTTTGCAAGTCGTTTCCAAGCGTGGAAGTCGAGGAAGTCGCAGCCAGTCGGAGTGCCACGCAACATTTGCTGAAGCTCGGCCACAAACGCATCGCTTATTTCACCGGGCCGCCGACCGCGCCATGGGCGCTTGAACGGTTTGAAGGCTACCGCCATGCGCTGCGCGAAGCCGGCCTGGATGTGGACGACAAGCTGGTTTTTCACGCCGGCAGCACGATTGAGGAAGGCATGAAAACCGCGACGCAAATGCTCAACGAATCGTGCAATGCGACCGCCGTGCAGGCGGTCAATGACCTCGTTGCCATTGGCTGTGCGGAAGTTTTGTTGTCAAATGGCCTGCATATTCCGAAAGACATTTCGATCGTCGGATTCGGCAACGTGCTGATGGCGGAGCACTGTTGCGTGCCGTTGACGACCGTTCGCCAGCCGAAATTCCGGCTCGCCAACGCCGCCATGGACACAATGGTGAATTTGTTGCAGGGCCAGCCCGTTGAAGTCAAACGTCTGGCCGCCGAACTCATCGAACGCAAAAGCACTGCGCCGCCGAAAACGGTTTCCGGTCAAACCAAGTGAAGCGGTTCAATCTCTGCGCCCAATTGAAACACTGCGAGTGAAGTGTAACGCGCTCCCTCCGGCGACAACTCGCTCCGGATGATTTCGATTTCCTGCGCAGTCCATTCGCCGAGCAGACGGTCTTTGACGGTCTGTGCGTGCGCCGCCAGTTTCTCAATTTCAGGCCGTTTCAGAAATTTGACCCGACCCAGCGTCATATGGCCGGCAAACCTTTCTGTCCCTGGCTCCTTCGTGAACAGTTGAACCGCACTTTCAATCTTTTTTTGCAAATCCGCCAGACGCCCTTCGCCGTCGTTGACGCCGGCCCAAACAACGCGCGGCGAACGCGTATTCGGGAAAAAGCCGACGCCTTGCGCGCACAAACGCAACGCCGACTCGCCGGAACAAACCGTGTGAACGGATTCTTTCAAAGCCGCCACGCGGTCGGACGAAACGTCACCGAGAAATCTGAGTGTGAGATGAAACTGCTCCGGCTTCGTCCAGCGAATGGCGTCCGGCGGCACAAGCCGACGCAATTCCCGTTGAACGCGGATCACTTCATTCCGAACCGCCTCCGGAACCGGAATCGCAACAAACAGCCGGAGTTTCTGCGTTGAACTGTCAGCCATCATTGCCCACAAACTACTCGAAAACCTGCGACGGTGCGCTGTTTTTTGTTCGACACTCAACTCTCAACTCTCAACACTCAACGCCATGAAGTGGCCTGCCGACTACCACCTGCACACACCGCTTTGCCGTCATGCGACCGGCGAGCCGGGCAAATATGTAAAACGTGCGCTTGAACTTGGATTCAAGGAAATCGGCTTTTCCGACCATTCGCCAATGCCGCGCGACGACTTCGACGACTGGCGGATGCGCGCCGATCAACTGGACGAATACGTCGGGAAAATCCGCAAGGCACAGAAGGATTTTCCGCAACTGACCATTCGCCTCGCGCTCGAAGTGGATTATCTGCCCGGTCACGAAGACTGGATTCGCGACCTCGCCGCGCGCCACTCATGGGATTATCTCATCGGCTCGGTGCATTACGTCTCCGATTCCTGGGTTGTAGATAATCCGCAACAAATTTCCAAATGGAAAAATCGCGACGTCTTCGAGGTTTGGTCCATTTACTTCGAGCGGCTCACAAAAGCAGCTGAAACCGGCTTTTTTGAAATCATCGGCCATGCCGATCTGCCGAAAAAATTTGGCCACCGCCCGGGTCACGATTGCGCGCCGCTCTACGAAAAATTTCTGAACGCGGCGAAAAAGCACAATTGTGCCATCGAACTCAACACTGCCGGTCTGCGGAAGGATTGCAGGGAGATTTATCCAAGCCGACAAATCCTTGAACTCGCCTTTCAAAAAGGCGTGCCCATCGTGTTCGGTTCGGACGCTCACGCGACGGAGGAGGTAGGTATGGGCTTTTCGGAAGCCACTGAACTCGCGCGTGAAGTTGGCTATAAGAAATGTTGTCGTTTCGCAGAACGAAAACGTGATTTTGCTTCGTTCTAATACTGGACTTTGCAAGACGTTTTGAAACACTCCGCTATTGTGAAACAATCAATCGTCACGTTGGACATGGAAGGTGTGCTGACGCCCGAAATCTGGATTGCCGTTGCCGAGAAAACCGGCATCCCGGAACTGCGCCGCACCACACGCGACGAGCCGGATTATGACAAGCTCATGCGCGGCCGTCTTGCGCTCCTTGACAAGCACGGCCTGAAACTTCCCGAGATCCAGAAAGTGATCAGCACACTGCGTCCGCTGGATGGTGCGAGGGAATTTCTGGATGAACTTCGCTCGTTCGTGCAGGTCATTATCCTGTCCGACACATTCGAGCAATTCGCTTCTCCCCTGCTCCGCCAACTCGGCTGGCCCACGCTGCTATGCCACCGGCTCGTGGTCGAGAACGATCGGATTGTGAATTACCAACTGCGCATCCGCGAACAAAAGCGCGAGGCTGTGGCGGCGTTCAAGCGGATGAATTATCACGTTATCTCCGGAGGTGATTCGTTCAATGACATCGCCATGCTGAAGGAAGCGGATGTCGGCCTGCTATTCCACGCGCCGGACACGGTGAAAAAACAATTTCCACAATTCAAAGCCGTGGAGACTTACACCGATTTGATGAGGTTGATCAAAGCGGCAATGGCGTAATCTGCGGTTCAGTCCTCCGCCTTGAACGCGCGCGAAATCAAATCACGCACCGCACGCTTTGGTTCCTTGCCTTCGTAGAGCAGCGCGTGAACCTCGTCAATGATCGGCGTGGGCACTTTTTTCCTTTGTGCCAATTGGTGTGCAGAGCGCGTCGTTGGGTAACCCTCGGCCAGTTTCGGATGTGACGCCTGAATTGCCGCTATGGCTTCACCGCGACCGAGGCGCTCGCCCAAATCGCGATTGCGGCTTTGTTTCGAGAAACATGTTAGCATGAGATCTCCCAAACCGCTCAAGCCGGCGAATGTCTCCGGTTGCGCACCGCACGCCACGCCAAGTCGGCGCATTTCGGACAATGCCCGCGTGACGAGGCTGGCCTTCGTGTTGTCGCCGTAGCCGAGGCCGTCGCTTACGCCGGCCGCTATGGCGATGATGTTTTTCAGCGCGCCGCCATATTCCACGCCGAGAATGTCCGCGCTGCGATAAATTCGGAATTCCGGACGGTGGAAGAGTCCCTGCACGGTGCGCGCCATGCCGTCGCTTTCGCTGGCACAAACCACCGCAGTTGGAATACCCAACGCGACTTCGCGCGCGAAGCTCGGCCCCGAAAGCACAGCCACGCGATTCGGCGGAGCCTGTTCGCACAGGATGCGGCTCATTGTCTCCCCAGTCTCAAATTCAATGCCTTTCGTAACACTTACCAAAATGGCCGGATGGCCTTTCAACTTCATGGCCACCTGCCGGAAGACATTCGACGGAACTGCCATCACCACACATTCAGCCCCACCAACCGCCTTTTTAAAATCCACTTCGACCTTCCAGTCTGTCGGCAATGGCACGCCGGGCAGGTAACGCTCACTGCGTCCGCGCCGGATTTCGTCCAGCAAGGCAGTGTCAATATCCCATAGCGTCACGCCATTGCCATTTTCGTGAAGCACCTTGGCCAGTGCCGTTCCCCATGCGCCCGCGCCAAGCATGATAACTTTCATTGTGCAGCCTCCTTCTTTTTAAATTCAATGCGATGTTCCGTTCCGTTCAGCAAGCGTTTGATATTTCCACGGTGCTTGAAAATGGCCAGCAACCCAAGAACTGTCGTGACGATCCGCAATGTCGAACTGTTCGGCATCAGCCAAATTGTCGCGGGCAACGCCACCGCCGCAGCGACGGACGCAACTGAAACGTATCGGCTCAGGGCGAACACGATAATCCACGCGCCCAGCGCGACGCCCGCCGCCGATGGGGCAAGCGCAAAGAAAACTCCGGCGCTCGTTGCAATGCCCTTGCCGCCATTGAATTTCAGCCAGCAGGTGAAATTGTGACCGAGCACCGCCGCAATGCCCGCGAAAATTCGGTAAAGTTCCGTGTCCGTTGTTGAAACGCCCAGAAGCGCCAACATCCCATCACAAAGCCAGGTGCAGGCGGCATAACCTTTTAATCCATCAATGATGAGCGCAAATACTCCCGCTGTTTTGCCAACGCTGCGGAAGACGTTCGCCGCACCGATGTTGCCACTGCCGACGGTGCGAATGTCAATGCCCTTTGCGCGCCCGACCAAATAACCCGTCGGAATCGAGCCGAGCAGATAAGCTCCGATAGCGATGATGAAATAGCCCAAAATCGGCACGGCGACACTTTATGGGCACACAGCTCAAAGTTCAAAGTCCAAATAAAGTAGCACAGGCGTCCCGCCTGCACATTGACAGTCTGCTGTCGTTGGAAAAAACGCGACGGTGGGGAAAAAGCAGGCTGGAAGCCTGCGCTGCAGTGTCCTTTGCGTTCTTGGCGTAAAGAGTTTTCAGTGGCAAACTGGGGTCGTGGCAATCAACAACATAATCAGAGTGGCCGTCCTCGGTGTCGGCTCGCTTGGCAAGGAACATGCCCGCATTTACGCCGAACTCGCTGCTGCCGGACAAGTTGAATTCGCCGGAATTTTTGACGCCAACGCCGACACGGCCCATAAAATCGCCGCCAAACACAACACGCGCATTTTCAGGTCCGTCGCCGAAGCCGCTTCCAACGCCGACGCGCTGAACATTGTCACGCCGACCGTTACGCATTTTGAATTGGCAAAAACTTTATTATCGCAGGGCAAACACGTCCTCGTCGAAAAGCCGATGACCGACGACACCGCGCAAGCTGCTGAATTGATTCAACTGGCCCGGCAAAAAAATTGCGTCCTGCAAGTCGGGCACGTCGAACGATTTAATCCCGTTTTCAAATACCTCGAAACCGCCGCGCCCGAGCCGCGCTTCATTGAGACACACCGGTTGTCGCCCTACCCTGCCCGCTCGACTGATATCGGCGTCGTGCTCGACTTGATGATTCACGACCTCGACGTGGTGCTGGCATTCGTCAAATCTCCCGTGACCAGCGTGGACGCCGTGGGCATTCCCGTCTTGAGCAAGTCCGAGGACATCGCCAACGCGCGGCTGCGTTTCGCGAATGGCTGCGTCGCCAATCTCACGGCCAGCCGCGTCAGCCCGGAACGGATGCGGAAAATCCGCGTCTTCAGCGGCCCGACGAATCCCTGCTACATCTCGCTCGATTACCGCGCGCAGGAAGGATTCATTTATCGCATCGCCCGCGACGGTGAGGCGGAAAGTTCGCTGCTGAAAAAGGTTCTGGCCGCCAAGCTCGGTGTTGGCAAAGACTCGACCATCGTCAGCGAATTCGGCGGCAAACGCATTGTCCGCGAACCGGTGCCGATTGCGAAAGACGAACCACTCAAACTCGAACTGCAAAGCTTCGTCAATTGCGTCCGCGAAAAACAAACGCCGATGGTCAGCGGCGAATCCGCCAAACGCGCTTTGGACCTAGCCTTTGAAATCACACGGCAAATCCAAAATTTGAAAGTGTGAAACCAAAATCATTCATGCTCATTGCCGGAGAGGCGAGCGGCGATTTGCTCGCGGCGGAATTGGTATACGCGCTACGCAAAAAATCGCCGAGCACGAAATTCTTTGGCGCAGGCGGACCTAAAATGATCGGTGCCGGAGTGGAACTGGCGTTTGACATGACGCAACATTCAGTCATCGGCATGTCTGATGTGCTGAAGAATTATTTCAAGTTCCGCCGGTTCTTCAATCAACTGCTCAAAATGGCGATTGAACGTCAGCCGGATGCCATTATTGGCGTGGATTTTGGCGGGTTCAACCTGCGCTTCGGGCACGCCATCAAACAATATGTCCGCAATCATCGGTCGGCATCCATGCCGTGGAACCCGAAGATCATCCAGTTCGTTTCGCCGCAGGTCTGGGCGTCACGTCCGGGTCGCGCAAAATTGCTGGCGGCGGATTATGATCTGCTCTTGAGCATTTTCCCTTTTGAAAAGGATTGGTATGCGCAGCGCGCGCCGAAATTGCGCGTGGAATTTGTCGGGCATCCGATGGTGGAAAGGTTGAAGTCAGAAGTCAGAAGTCAGAAGTCAGAAGTGTTAGTGGCTTCGCCGAAAATTCTTTTGCTACCCGGCAGTCGGACGAGCGAATTGAAGAAGCATCTGCCTGTGATGCTGGCCGCGTTGAGACTGATCCGGGAAAAATTACCGTCAGTGAAAGCAAAAATGGTTTTGCCAAATAAAGCTTTGAAAAAAATCGCGGACAAGCTGTTCGCGCTCCTAACGAATGTGGAAATTCAAGTCGGTGAACTGCCGCAGGCACTGGCGGCATCGGATGTCGCCATTTCTAAAACCGGCACGGTGACGATGGAGTGCGCCTTTTTTGGCGTGCCGACGGTAACACTTTATAAAACTTCCTGGCTCACTTATCAAATCGGCAAACGCATTGTAACGGTGAAATCACTCACGATGCCGAACCTGCTGGCAAATGAGTTGATTTATCCCGAATTCGTCCAAAACGCCGCCACGCCGGAAAACATATCACAGGCCGCACTGGAGCTTATGCAAAATGAATCACGACGCGCTCAAATCAAATCGCAGCTGGCGGAAATCGTTTCGCAGCTCGGTGGTCCGGGAGCGAGCGAACGTGCGACAGCGGCGATTTTGAGTTTGTTCACTTAGATTCTGCGCGTTAGCTTGTTTTTATGGAATCACTGCATGCACCGTGGCGGATCGAGTACATCCTCGCGCCCAAACCGCAGTTCGACACGAGCCTGTTCACACGCATCGCCCAGTCCAGCGACGACGAGGCCAACCACGTCATCGTGCGCGACCGCACCTGTTTCGCCTTGCTCAATACCTATCCCTACAACGGCGGACATTTGATGGTCGTGCCTTACAAACAAGTCGCCGACTTGAACGGCCTGACTGATAACGAACTTACTGATCTCTGGACGCTCACGCGTCGCTGCGTCAACGCGCTAACCGTGTTGATGAAGCCGGACGGTTTCAACATCGGCATCAATCTCGGCAAGGTTGCCGGCGCAGGCGTCACGGAACATTTGCATATTCATGTCGTGCCGCGTTGGAACGGCGACACAAATTTTATGCCAGTGCTGGCGAACACAACCGTTTTACCGCAGGCCTTGAGCGAGTTGGCCGCAAAACTGCGCACTGAATTGGCAAAATAATCTTCGATGGCATCGAAAACCCTTCATTTCGAAAACGCGCGGGCCGCACAGCAGCTTTTCAATCACGAGCCGCGCAATCTGAAGTCCCTGGAAACCGAACTCGGCGTCAAAGCCACGGCGCGTGAAGGCTGGATCAAACTCGAAGGGCCGGCTGACGCGATTGAACGCGCCAAACAGCTTTTCGTTTCGCTCGAAAGTTTGCTTGAAACCGGCTCTCCGGTGCGGAATCGCGAATTCGCCCACGCGCTGAACGTGGTAAAGCACGAGGGCGCCGAAATGCTCAAGGAATTGGTGAATGACCGGGTTGTGACGCACGAGCGCAAGCCTAGTGTCACCGCCAAAACGGTGGGCCAGAAAAAATATCTCGACGCAATTCGGAAGCACGATGTCACATTCGGCGTCGGACCGGCAGGCACGGGCAAGACGTATCTGGCGGTGGCGATGGCGCTCGCCGCGTTGCGCGACGGAAAGGTTTCGCGGTTGATTTTGACGCGCCCGGCGGTCGAGGCCGGCGAGGCGCTTGGTTTTCTGCCCGGCGACCTTTACGAAAAAATCACGCCGTATCTTCGTCCGCTGCACGATGCGTTGCACGACATGCTGCCCGCCGAGGAAATTCAAAAGCATACCGAGCGCGGGACGCTTGAAATTGCGCCGCTGGCTTACATGCGCGGGCGCACGCTCAACAATGCCTTCGTCATTTTGGACGAAGCGCAAAATTCGACGACCGAGCAAATGTTGATGTTTCTCACGCGCCTCGGCCACGGCTCGAAGGCAGTCATCACCGGCGATGAAACACAGATTGATTTGCCGCCGCACAAGTACTCCGGCCTGCTCGAAGCACATCACGTGCTCAAAAACACCGAAGGCATCGCCGTTGTTGAGCTTGGCAAACGCGACGTCGTCCGCCACCCGCTCGTCCAGCGCATCATCGCGGCTTACGAAGAACATCGCGGTCACAGCAAGTCGTAAGCATGACTGTCGCCTTTGCCAGCCGCCAGCGAACGAGGAAAATCAATTTGCGATTGTTGAGGCAAATTGTGAATGCGCTGCTGGCGGAATTGGAACTGGAAAAGGCCGAAATCGGCATTTACCTCGTCGGCGCGCCGGAAATGACCCGGCTCAACGAGACTTTCCTCAAACATAAGGGTTCGACGGATGTCATCGCGTTTGATTACCGGGACAAAGGCAGGGCTGGCTGTTCCCGGCCCGCCGCCAAACTCGGCGCGATAGGGACATCGCGCCCCACCCTGCACGGCGAAATTTTCGTGTGCATGGACGAAGCGGTTTTGCAGGCGCGAAAGTTTGGCGCGAGCTGGCAATCGGAAACCGTGCGTTATGTTGTTCATGGGGTTCTGCATCTGCTCGGCCACGATGATTTGCGCGACGCCGCACGCCGCAAAATGAAGAGCGAAGAAAACCGCCTGTTGCGTGAAATCACCCGCCGCTTTCCCTTGAGCAAACTCTGATGCGACCTTAGACTTGGCGCATGGAACAAAAGAATTTCTTTGCCCGTTGGCGGGCGGATTTCGCAACTGGTTTGGTTATTGTCCTGCCAGGAGTGATTTCAATCGCGCTTTTGGTTTGGTTGTTCTTTGCCATCTCCAACATCACTGACACGTTGCTTATTTTCATTCCCAAAACCATCACGCATCGAAACAGCGGCGAGGGCCCGATGTATTGGTATTGGAGTCTCGTTGCCCTGCTGGTGGCGATTTTGCTGATCAGCGCAGCGGGCCGGCTGGCACGGAATTATTTCGGCAAGAAAATGATTGGATGGGTGGAACGTGTGTTGATGCACGTGCCGTTGCTGAATAAATTTTACGGTGCCATCAGGCAGGTCAATGAGGCATTTACAACCGGCAAAAAAGGCTCGTTCAAAACCGTTGTGCTTGTGGAATTCCCGCGCGAAGGCATGCACTCCATTGGTTTCATTACGAGCGAACTGCACAACGAAGTGCGGCAAAAGATAAAGGGAAAAGTGGTTTGCGTCTTTGTGCCTACAACACCGAATCCCACAACCGGTTTTCTCATCCTTGTGCCGGAGGAAAAAGTCACCAAACTCGACATGTCCGTTGCCGAAGGCATCAAATATATCGTCAGTCTCGGTTCGATTTTTCCGGAACACGGGACGCCACCAAAAATTCAATGATTGAATCTGCAACCGGCTTGATTCTGCGCACGCGACCACTCACGGAAACCAGCCTCATCGTCCACTGGCTCACGCCGAACTTTGGCCGCATTGTCACCGTTGCCAAGGGCGCGCATCGCCCCAAATCACCGTTTCTTGGCAAACTGGATTTGTTCTATCTCGCCGATTTTTCCTTCAGCCGCAGCCGGCGTTCCGATTTGCACATACTCCGCGAAGTCAGCTTGCGCGAAACGCACAGCGCATTGCGGCGGAATGTTCTACTGCTGCATCAAGCTGCCTACGCCACGGCGTTTGTCGAACAAGCGACGGAAACCGAGACGCCCTTGCCCGCCGTTTACGATTTAACGCTCGGTTTTTTTTGCCGTCTTTGTGAACAACCCGCAAAGCCGCAAACGGTTTTTACCTTTGAATTGAAACTGCTCCACGAACTCGGTTTGAAACCGAATTTGGAAAAAACCAGACTCTCGCCCGGTACAAAAAAAATCATCCAGGTTTTGGTTCAAGGTCATTGGCCTGCGTGTGCGCGATTGAAATTGACCGACGCTCAAACCATTGAACTGCGGGAGTTTTTGCACGGCTTTTTGATTTTCCACCTTGGCCGGCTGCCAAAAGGCCGGGCGAAGGCGTTGCTGAACGAAAATCAAACCACTCCAAGATGAAATGGCTTTTCGAAAAAAAATTCTTGAGCTATATTTCCGCCGCGGCTTTAAAACTAGTTAAATGATAAAGAAATCAGGGAAAAAATTTTCCACCGTGCGAATGGAATTGGTGACCAGCGTGTTTATCGCCATCTCGCCGGCGCTGGCGCTGACGTACATCGTCAACCAGTCGTGGTTCTGGCAATTCGCGCCAGACTGGTTGAAACAGTACGCGATAAGCGTGCCGTGGACCAGTTTCACCGTCGGCTTGCTGGCATTGGGAGCAGCGTGGTTTGGCGGGGAACATTTCATTTTGCGGCAGGTGCGCGCTCTCTCCGACACTGCGCAACGTTTTGCCAAAGGCGAATTGAGTGCCCGGACTGAATTGGAGCATGCGGAAGACGAATTCGGCCAGCTCGCAGAAGTTTTCGACGCCATGGCGGACGCGCTCCAACAACGCATCAATGAGCGCGAAAAGGCGGAAAAAGTTTTATTCAAACGCGCGCTCCAACAGACGGCCATCGCCACACTCGGACAATTCGCACTGACCCAAAATGACTTGACGGCTTTACTGAACCAGGCCGCCCTGCTCGTCGCGCACACTCTCGAATCGGAATACAGCGCCATTTGGGAACGGTTATCCGATGGTGAATTGTTGCTGCGGGCGGGCGCCGGCTGGAAACGCGGCTGCGTGGGTGAAACCAAAATACCCGCCGACAATTACTCGCAGCCCAGCTTGACGCTGAATTTTGGCGAAATGATTGTCGTACCCGATCTTCGCATCGAAACACAATTCGCAGCGACACCATTGTTCATCGAGCACGGTGTTATTGGAGGTATTACTGCCGCCATTCCAACACGCGGGCGGCCCTTCGGCGTGATCGGGGTTCACACGTCGCGCCGACGCGATTTCACGGCGGACGAAATGCAATTTCTCACGGCCATGGCGACGACGTTGGGCATAGCGATTGAACGCAAATACGCGGAAGCTGAAATGGAAAAACTTGCCGCATTCGCAAAACTGAGTCCGGCTGCGACAATGGAATTCGCCGCGAATGGAACGATTAATTATTTCAATGATGCCGCGCAGCAACTCGCGTCATCTGTGCGGAAAAATCATCCGCGTGATGTCTTGCCGGTTGAAATCAACGGCATCATTAACGAATGTCTCGCAATCGGACGGAGTGAAATGCGTTTGGAAACACAAATAAATGGCCGCACTTTTTCATGGTTGTTTCATCCCGTGTTGCCAAGCCGCGTCGTGCATTGCTATGTCGAGGACATTACTGAACGTCTGAAACTTGAGGGGCAATTGCGCCAGTCACAAAAAATGGAGTCGGTCGGCCAGCTTGCCGCGGGCGTTGCGCACGACTTCAACAACATGCTTACGATCATCCAGGGACATTCCGGCGCGCTGTTGGCCAAACCAACGTTGCCCCATGACATGCTGGACCCGCTTCAAGCTGTCTATTTTGCCGCTGAACGCGCAGCGGGCTTGACGCGTCAACTGCTGATGTTCAGCCGCAAAAATGTGATCCAATCCAAGTTGCTCGATTTACGCGAAATCATCGGCAACATGACAAAAATGTTGGAGGATCTTCTCGGCGAAACCATCAAGCTTGAATTCTTTCCGCCGTCTGAATTGCCACTGGTTGAAGGCGATACAGGCATGATTGAACAAATCATCATGAATCTTTCTGTCAATGCCCGCGACGCCATGCCAGACGGCGGCAAGCTGGCCATTGGCATTGAAACCGTGGTTATTGACAATGATTATGTGAAGTCACATGCCGACGCTCGTGCCGGTCAATTCGTCCGCCTGCGCGTCACCGATACGGGCATCGGCATGGATTCAGCCACATTACCCCGCATCTTTGAGCCGTTTTTTACAACGAAGGGCGTCGGCAAAGGCACCGGCCTCGGCCTCGCGACAGCCTACGGCATCATCAAACAACATGAAGGCTGGATTGAAGTGAACAGCGAACCCAACAAAGGCGCGACGTTCGATGTGTATTTTCCCGCCCGTGAAAAAGCTCCAGCGCCGCCCAAAAAAGAAGTCGTTTCGCCAGTGTCCGCACCCGGTGGCACGGAAACCATTCTCATCGTTGAAGACGAACCTGTTTTGCGCGAAATGGCATGCAACATTCTTAAAAATTGCGGCTACCGAATCTTCGAATCCTCATCTGGCAAGGAAGCGCTCAATCAGTGGCGGCAACGAGCAAACAAAATAGATTTGCTTCTGACTGACATCGTGATGCCCGAGGGCATTTCCGGCGTGAACCTCGCGGAACAATTGCTCGTCAATCACCCGCGTCTGAAGATCATCTTTACCAGCGGCTACGCCGCCAATGAAGTCAGCCTAGAATTGCTAGCAAAAACAAAAGCACGTTATCTTCAAAAACCCTACACCCACGCCGAACTCGTCAAAATCGTCCGCGACTGTCTCGATAAAACTGTCACCACCAATTAAAGGAAAGCGGTTTAACCCCGGCTGTTTTCGCCGAGTAATTTCATCACCGCTGCCACCGCGTCTTCAGCCTTCACGGATTGCAACGAGCCGCCGCGTGGTTTGATTTCCACTTCGCCCTTGGCCAGTGATTTTTCACCAATGCCGATGCGAATGGGAAAGCCGACCAGTTCGGAATCCTTGAATTTCACGCCGGGACGTTCATCGCGGTCATCCAAAATCACTTCCACACCGCGTGCGGTCAGTTCCGCGTAAATTTTCTCCGCCAGTTTCATCAATGCGCTGTCCGGCGCCACGCCCAGCGGCGTGATGCAAACCGTGTAGGGCGCGACACTTAACGGCCAGATGATGCCGTCCTTGTCATTGCATTGTTCGACGACCGCCTGCAATGTCCGCGTGACACCAATGCCGTAGCAGCCCATGACGGCGGGCTTGCGTGTGCCGGCCTCATCCAGAAAGGTCGCGCCAAGCTTCTCGCTGTATTTCGTGCCGAGCTTGAACACGTGGCCGACTTCAATCGCACGGCGGATTTTCAGCGGTTTGCTGCATTTCGCGCAGGGTTCACCGGCAGTCACAGTCCTCAAATCGAACCACTGCGTCACCTTGATGTCCCGCTCGATGGAGACGTTGCGGAGATGGAACCCATCCTCGTTCGCACCGGTCGTCATGTCGTTTGCGCCGCGCAACGATTCATCGGCATAAACTTGAAGAGGAAAATACCTTTCCCCTTTGGGTATTGAAGCCGGCAATGCTACATCTGATTTAGGACCGAATGTAGCTTGAACCGCACCAAGGCTGCCGGGATGCGCGCCTAAATAGGGAAAAATTTCTTCCGCCGTTGCCGGACGGAACGTCGGCGTGCCAAGCGCACCCGCCAGTTTGGCTTCGTTTAATTGATCATCACCACGAAGCAAAATCAGCATAGGTTTGCTTTCGACAATGTAAACCAGCGTTTTGATTTGTTTTTCCGCCGGAACATTGAACGGTGGCTTTGTCAACGCTTCAATTGTGTTCACTCCTGGCGTCGCAAACTTTTCGACTTCTGACTTTTGACTTCTGACTTCTGACTTCTGAACGGCGCTCGTCGCCTTTTCGATGTTCGCGGCATAACCACAACCCTCACAATAAACAACCTCATCCTCGCCGGTTTCCGCCGGAACCATGAACTCGTGCGAAAATTTGCCGCCGATGACGCCGGTGTCCGCCTCGACTGGAAACGCCTTCAACCCGCAACGGGCGAAAATGCGGGCATAAGCATCATACATTTTCTGGTAGCAGACCTGGGCCGCTTCGTCACTCACGTCGAAGCTGTAGGCGTCCTTCATGATGAATTCGCGGGCGCGCATCAGCCCGAAGCGCGGGCGGATTTCGTCACGGAACTTCACGCTGATCTGATAAAAATTTTTCGGCAATTGCCGGTAGGAATTGATCTCGGCGGCGGCCAGCAAGGTGATGACCTCTTCAGCCGTCGGACTTAGGACCCATTCACGATTGCCACTGTCCTTCAATTTGAACAGCACGTTGCCCGCGGTTTCGTACCGGCCGCTTTGCTGCCAGATTTCCGGCGGTTGAAGTGCGGGCATGAGCAGTTCAAGCGCGCCCGCGCGATTCATTTCCTCGCGGACGATTTGCTCGACCTTGCGCAGCGCGCGCAAGCCGAGTGGCAGAAAGGTATAAACGCCGCCGGCAAGCTTGCGAACCAGCCCGGCGCGAAGCAGGAGCTTGTGCGAAAGAATTTCCGCGTCAGCCGGCGCTTCGCGGAGAGTCGGAATCAGGGTTTGTGACCACTTCATGTTTTTTAAATCTTAACCACAAAGACACCAAGACATGAAGATTTTTATTCTTACTCTGCACCTCGGCGTCTCCGTGGTTCAAAATCATTTCACCGTGTTAACGAGAGGAGCCAAGCCTTGAATCCGCACTTCGAGCTGGTCGCCGCTTTGAATCGGCCCGATGCCGCTTGGTGTGCCGGTCAAAATCACGTCGCCGGGCAGCAAGGTCATGTGTGTCGAAACAAAACTCACAAGCTCGGCAGGTTTGAAAATCATCTGGTCTGTGTTCGAGTTTTGGCGCAACTGGCCGTTTTGGAACAGTTGAATCGTCAAGTCGCGCGGATCAACATTCGTTTCCACAAGCGGACCGAGAGGCGTGAAAGTATCGAATGACTTGCAGCGCGCCCACTGCGCCTCGGATTTTTGAATGGTGCGGTCGCTGATGTCCTGCGCCGCAGTGTAACCGAGAATGTAGCGCGTTGCCGACGTGGACGTGACGTTGCGAATCTTGCGGCCAATGATGACAGCCAGTTCCGCTTCGTAATCCGTGCGATGATGCGAAAAGGGAATCTCAATTTTCCTGCCATCGGGAATCAACGACGTGGTGGCTTTGAACCAAAACAACGGCTCTTTCGGCGGCGGTTTGCCGATTTCGCGCGCGTGGTCGGCATAATTGAGTCCGATGGCGATGATTTTGGACGGCACGACGGGAACCAATGTCCTCACACCTTTGCGTAAAGTGGGTTTGCGGTCGAATGACGGCGAACCAAAAACATCGCCGCGCAGCCGGAACAGTTCGCCGTCCACAACTTTGGCGTAAAAAATCTCGTTGCCCTTCTGAAATCGGCCAATCGCTGCCATAAAACGGTATAGGGTAACAAACATTGAGCCGCCGTCGCAAGATTAAAGCCTTTTAGCTGTAGTGTGCGCTGTCTTCAGCGCACATCGCGTGAGGACACGCGACACTACATTTCTTGCCGGAACGCCCTTATTAAGTTATCTTCTTCTTATGAATCGCCTGACGAAACAGGAACAACTGGTTCTCTGTATCGTTTTGGGTTTGTTGCTGACAGGTTGGATGGTCAAGGCATATCGCACCGCCCATCCTCCAACAGCAGTAACCCAGGTGACGACGCCTTAACATGCAAGAAATCAATTTTGACGAAGCCGTGGAGCAAATCCTGGCAAAGGATTCGCGTTACCATCGCGATGCCTACACGTTCGTCCGCGAGGCGCTGGACTACACGCAAAAGCTCGTCGGCAGGGAAACTCGCGGGCAAATCCGCCACGTCAGCGGCCAGAAGTTGCTCGACGGCATCCGGCAGTTCGCACTCCAGCAATTCGGCCCGATGACGATGACCGTGTTTGAAGAATGGGGCGTGCGCAATTGCCGCGACTTCGGCGAAATCGTTTTCAACATGGTGGAGATCGGCCTGCTCGCCAAAACCGAGAAGGACAGCCGCGACGATTTCCAGAACGGCTACGATTTTACCGACGCCTTCCGCAAACCATTTTGGCCGTCACAAAAACTCAACTCCGAAACCAAGCCGGTTGTTAATTGAAATAGCAGGCTATCCCTTCCCCCGCCACCGGGTGTCAAAACGGCTTTGCCCGGCTTGCATTTGCCGCCACTCCATGCCACTCTTTGAATTATGAGCAATAAAGAACTGGTTGCTGATTTGGTTCAGCGATTGCCTGATAATGCCTCGCTGCTGGACATTGCGCGCGAGATTGAATTTGTCGCGGGCGTGCGCGAGGGTTTTGCCCAGCTTGATCGCGGCGAGGGAAGACCGATTGAGGACGTGGCCAAAGAGTTGCCTTCATGGATTTCAAAGTAATCTTGTCACCGCGGGCGATCCAGGATTTGCGGGAGATTGTCCGGTATATTGCTTTTGACAATCCGACGGTTGCGGAAAAATTCGGATTTGAACTCATCAACAAAACTCGAACACTTGCAACTTTCCCGGAAATCGGGCGCAAAGTGCCGGAATTAAACGATCCCAACATTCGCGAAATCATTTTTAAATCATACCGTATCGTTTATCGTGTCCGGAAAGAAAAGAACGCTGTGGAGATTTCACGTTTCTGGCACACGGCGCGCGGGATACCAATTTCATGAACAAACCGGCCCAAATCCCATCCCTTCCACCGGGTGTCACGCTTACCACACTCGAAAATGGCCTGACGGTCATCGTGTGTGAGGATCACAGCGCGCCCGTTGTGTCGGCGCAGGCGTGGTGCATGGCCGGCAGCGTTCACGAAGGCAAATGGCTCGGCGCCGGACTGTCGCACGTGCTGGAGCACATGCTCTTCAAGGGCACGACTACGCGACCCGGCAGCCGGATTGATCAAGAAGTGCAGGAAGCCGGCGGTTCCATGAACGCCTACACGAGCTTCGACCGCACGGTGTATCATATTGACGTGCCGAACACCGGCGCGCACACGGCAATCGACATCCTGTGCGACATCATGCGGCACGCAACGTTGCCGCCGGATGAACTCGCGAAAGAAATGGACGTCATCCGCCGCGAAATGGACATGGGCCAAGACGATCCCGGACTTCGTTCCAGCCGCCGCCTGTTTGAGACCGCCTATACGCGCAGTCCGTATCGTTTCACCGTCATCGGTTACCCGGACATTTTCAACGAACTGAAGCCGGACGACATCCACGGCTATTACCGAGAAAAATACGCGCCAAACAACGTTTTCTACGCCGTCGTCGGCGACATAAAAAACGGCGAAGTCGTCGCGCAAATTCGCAACGCTTACAAAAATTCAAAAGCCAGACCGCTGCCACCAATCGTTTTGCCCGAGGAACCAAAACAAACCGCGCCGCGCGAAATCGTCGAGGAAGCGCCCATTGAACTCGGTCATCTGCATTTCGCGTGGCACATTCCCGAACTACGCCATCCCGACGTGCCGATTCTCGCCGTGCTCGCCGTGCTGCTCGGCGGCGGTCTCAGCTCGCGCCTCTTCCAGCAGGTGCGCGAGAAACAGGGCGTCGTGCATCACGTTGACGCGTGGACTTACAATCCCGGCAATCCAGGTTTATTCGGCATGACCGCCATCGCCGACGCGGACAAATTTTCCGCCGCGCGCGACGCCATGCTCGTTGAAGTCGAAAAAATGAAATCGTCGCCTGTGTCATCTAAAGAACTGGGCAAAGCCGTCAAACAGTTCATTTCCGCCACTCTTGCCATGCGCAAGACCATGGACGGCCAGGCTGGCGACCTCGGCGGAAGCTGGCTTGCTGCGAATGACCTCACGTTTTCCGAACGTTACCTCGCCGCCGTCAAACGAGTCACGCCCGCCGACGTTCAACGTGTCGCGCGCGAATATCTTACGCCGGAAAACCGCACGCTTTACGCGCTGCTGCCGGACGGCACCGCGCCGAAAATTTCGGCTGACGTTGAGGTGAGCAGTGACCAACCGATTCAAAAAATTGAATTGGCGAACGGTTTGTGCCTGCTTGTGAAGGAGAATCATCGCCTGCCATTCGTCGAATTTCGAGCCGCGTTCAAAGGCGGCGTGCTGGCCGAAACCGCCGGGAACAACGGCATCACGCAATTGCTCGCCAAAATGCTGCTCAAAGGCACGAACCGCCGCACCGCCGGACAGGTCGCCACGGAAATCGAATCCGTGGGCGGCAGCATTGACAGCTACGGCGGCAACAACAGCTTTGGCGTGAATATCGAGGTGTTGAGCAGCGATTTCGCCACCGGCTTGGATTTGCTCGCCGACGTTCTGCTGAATCCAACTTTCCCCGCCGATGCGCTGGAACGCGAACGCGAGGTGCAAATCGCCGGCATCTTCGCGCAAAGGGACGATTTGCTCAAAAGCGCGAGCGTCGCCATGTGCCGCGCAATGTTCGGCAATGTCGGTTACGGCCTTGACCCGCTCGGCACGGAAGAAACCGTCTCGAAATTCCAAGCCGCCGACCTAAAACCGTTTCATAAGAAATTGACCGCGCCGAACAATTGCGTTCTTGCTGTTTACGGCGATATAAAAACGATGGAAGTCAAAGCTACCGTCGAAAAGGCGTTCGCAAATTGGAAACAGGTAGGGCTCGCTGTCACCAGCGAGCCGTCCGGCGGCGCGTTAGGGACAACGCACCCTACCTTGAATTCACCCAAACGCGTCGAAGAAACCCGTGACAAAAAACAGGCCGTGCTCGTCATCGGGTTTCCTGGAACGACGATGCACAGTGACGACCATTACGCGCTGGACTTGATCCAAGAATCCTGCAGCGACCTCGGTTCGCGGCTGTTCCTGCGCATTCGCGACAAATTGGGCCTGGCATATTATGTCGGGGCGCAGAATTTTGCCGGACTCGTGCCCGGTTATTTTGCTTTTTATACCGGCACCGAACCGTCGAAGGCTGGCCTTGTCGAAAAGGAATTACTCAAGGAAGCTGAATTGCTCCGCACCGAAGGCTTGACCGCCGCGGAACTCAAACGCGCGAAAGCCAAAATCATCGGCCAGAAGAAAATCGCGCGGCAGGATCTCGGCAACCTCGCGTCCCTGACCGCGCTCGACGAACTTTACGGCCTCGGCTACCAGCGCGCGGAACTGGACGACGCGAAATACGAAGCCGTCACACTCGAACAAATCAAAGCCGTCGCGCAGAAATATCTCAAGCCGGATGCGCTGGTCGTGGCAGTGGTGAAGCCGGGAAAGAAATAAAAATTAAGAAACGGCTTCTATTCACAAAATCGCCGCAAAACAGCATTCACAAAACCAAAATGGGAAATTGAGACGGCCTTGTCGAGGTTCTGCCGTTCTTTCAATTCAACCTTTTTAAGAATCGAGCCGTATTTTTTAGAATCCTGGCGCAGGCGCTTTTTCCATCCGTCAACCACTCTTTCCACTTTTCCCAATTGTTCCTTGTCAGTCCAAACGCCTCCGCATTCCGGGCATTTGTGCAAAATAATTCCGCTCGTGTCACCGTAATTGAAGTGCTCCATTCGCATGCTTTGACAACACGGACAATTCAATTCATCACGATCATCCTTTTCAGCGGTAAAAATTTCCTTATTGACGGCGTCCAGTGAGGCGATTTCATCGGGAGTAAAAACTTTCCCATGATGTTCGACAATTTTTTGCAATTCACCCGGGTGAAGCCATTCACCCTGGCAGCCGGGACAAACCTCAATCCTTACGCCTTCATATTGAACCCGATTGAGACCTGAACCACATCTTGGGCATTTCATAATTCCATTTAAGATTTTTTATTTACCGCGCGTTGTCACGCTCCAAATCAGGCTCGCGTTACTAATTGCCGCAATACGCAAGGCAAAATGCCACCGTGCCGGTAGTAATCAATTTCAACCGGCGTATCGATGCGGCAACGGACCGTCACGTTTTCCACTTTACCGTTTTTGCGCGTGATTTTAAGCGTGAGGTCCTGCTGCGGTTTCAGGTTCACGCCAAGGCCGACAACGTCATAGGTTTCAGTTCCGTCCAGCTTCAATGCCCGTGCGGAAACGCCTTCCTTGAATTGCAACGGCAGCACGCCCATGCCGACAAGGTTGCTGCGGTGAATGCGTTCAAAACTCTGCGCGACAACAACTTTCACTCCGAGCAACGCCGTGCCTTTCGCCGCCCAATCGCGCGAGCTGCCCGCGCCGTATTCTTGGCCGGCAATCACAACCAGCGGCGTCCTGCTCTTCGCGTATTCCATTGCTGCGTCGTAAATCGGCATTTTGTTTGGGAGGGACGGCGTGCCGCCGTCCCCGGATTTGGGACTGCAACATGCAGTCCCCCCCATGAACAACGTATTTCCGCCTTCTTCACCGGCGAGCATGAGGTTCTTGATACGCACATTGGCGAACGTGCCGCGTGTCATCACGCGGTCGTTGCCGCGGCGAGAGCCGTAGCTGTTGAAGTCCGCTGGCTGAACGCCGTGCTCAATCAGGTGCTTGCCGGCTGGTGAAGTTTCCTTGATGGAACCGGCGGGCGAAATGTGGTCGGTCGTAATACTGTCACCGAAAATGGCCAGTGCCCGCGCGCCTTTGATTTCGCGGATTTCACCGGGCTTCATTGAGAAGTTCTCGAAGAACGGCGGTTCCTGGATGTAAGTGGATTCGCGGTCCCATTCATAGACGTTGCCGGCGCTCGACTGAATTTCATTCCACTTTGGATTCTGCGCGACGAAATCCTTGTAAAGTTTGCGGAACACATCCGGTTGCAATGCGGCCTGCATGAGGTCGCAAATCTCGCGCTGGGTTGGCCAAAGGTCCTTCAGGTAAACCGCCGTGCCGTTTTTGTCTTTGCCAATCGGTTCATTGGCCATGTCAATGTCCACCCGCCCGGCGAGCGCGAACGCGACGACCAGCGGCGGCGACATGAGGAAATTCGCCTTGATGCTCTGGTGGATGCGCGCCTCAAAGTTGCGGTTTCCAGACGATACCGAAGCGGCGATCAGATTGTGTTTATGAATCGCATCCTCAATCGGCGCGGCGAGCGGACCGGAATTACCGATGCATGTCGTGCAGCCATAACCGACGAGATTGAAACCGAGTTTGTCGAGATACGGCTGCAGCCCGGTCTTGTTCAAATAATCGGTGACGACGCGCGAACCGGGCGCAAGTGAAGCCTTCACGAGTGGATTCACACTGAGTCCGCGTTCGACCGCTTTTTTTGCAAGCAAGCCGGCGGCGAGCATTACGCTGGGATTGCTTGTGTTCGTGCAACTCGTGATGGCGGCAATCAAAACCGAACCATTACGAATTTCGCCTTCCCCCGTCCGTACCGGAGTTGTGACCGAATCGGGTGTCGGACGATTGTTTGCCATTTCGAGTTCTGTGAACGGATTTGTGTTTTGCGATTTTGCGGCCTGCAATGAAACCGGTTCCTGACTGCCGCCACCGATCGCAGATTTGCCATTGGCGGAAACGGAAAATATTTTTGCCAAATCCCCAGGCGGTCTGCCAAAGCCATTTTCCGCCACGGATTTGCTGAATGCTGCGGCGAAATTTTCCTTCAGCTTCGGCAATTCAATTTTGTCCTGCGGGCGTTTCGGTCCGGCGACACTCGGCACGACAGCGCCGAGATCGAGTTCCAATTCACGCGAATAGGCAATGTCGCCTTTTTTCGGAATGCCAAACAAGCCCTGCGCCTTGTAATAATTTTCGTAAAGCCTGCAATGTTCCACGCTACGGCCGGTGGCATGGAGATAATTCACGCACTCGGTGTCAATCGGGAAAAAGCCCATCGTCGCGCCGTATTCGGGCGCCATGTTGGCAATGGTCGCGCGGTCCACCACCGGCAACGCCGCCGCGCCCGGCCCAAAAAATTCAACGAATTTGCCGACCACCTTCGCCTTGCGCAGCATTTGCGTGACGGTGAGCGCAAGGTCGGTGGCGGTAACGCCTTCACGCAACGAGCCGGTCAGGTGCACGCCGACGACATCCGGCGTGAGAAAATAAACCGGCTGGCCGAGCATTCCGGCTTCGGCTTCAATGCCCCCAACGCCCCAGCCCACGATGCCCAAGCCGTTGATCATCGTCGTGTGCGAATCCGTGCCGACAAGGGTGTCGGGATAAAAGAGTTGAGAGTTGTCGGTTGAGGGTTGAGCGAGCACGCCCTTGGCGAGGTATTCCAGATTGACCTGGTGGACGATGCCAATGCCGGGTGGAACGACTTTGAACGTGTCGAACGCCTGCATGCCCCACTTGAGAAATTGGTAACGCTCGCGGTTGCGTTGGAATTCAATTTCGAGATTGCGTTGGAACGCGTCAGTCGTGCCGTTCACATCCACTTGCACCGAATGATCAACCACGAGGTCCACCGGAACGAGTGGCTCGATGATTTTCGCGTTTTTGCCCAGCCGCTGCACCACCGAACGCATCGCCGCCAAATCCACCAGTAATGGCACGCCGGTAAAGTCCTGCAGCACGATGCGCGCGACGATAAACGGAATTTCCTCTGTGCGGGTTTCGGTCGGCTTCCAGTTCGCCAGCGCGCGGACGTTTTGTTCAGTCACTTTTTTACCATCACAGTTCCGCAACACCGATTCGAGCACGAGGCGTATGGAGACCGGCAATTTGGAAATCGGCCCGATGCCGGCCTTTTCCAACGCGGGCAATGAATAAAACCGGCCGGGCTTCCCGCCGCCGGGATCAAATTCCTGAAGCGTGCCAAATAAATTATGCGGTGTGCTCATGCAATTTCAACCTTCGTGAAAATGAAGGCTGCGCACAGATGTGTCAAGCGGGCGTGGACGTTGAACGGGGAATCATGCCGGCGATTATCCAGGGTTGTTCACCAATTAAGACTCCCGGTGTAATAAGCCGGTGATGCGGTGTTCGAGTCGCGCGAAATCAAGCGGCTTGGTGAAAAAATCCTCGGCGTGCATCGCCACGGTGCGTTTGGTCACGTCACCGGAAAGCGCGCTCACGAAAATAATTGGGATTGCTTGCGTGGCCGGCTGACGGCGCAAAATTTCGCAGACGGACAGGCCGTCGAGATCTGGCAGCAGAATATCAAGCAAAATCAGATCGGGTTTGCATTGCCGCGCCTGGTTTAATGCATGCACACCATCGTTGGCCACAATGAATTCGCAGCCCAGCCCGGCAAGCCGAAATCGCACCAGTTCAACAAAATCACACTCATCGTCGACAATTAAAATGCGGAATGCCATGCTGATTTCATAAGACGGACTCACGCCAAGTGCAATGACAGTTCGGTTAAAACTGTGTCACGAATCGGAAACAAAAAAACGCGCCAAAACTTGTTCAGTAAGGACGATTTTTGTATCTTTCGGCAACAATGCCAACACGCCAGGGTTCCATTCGTTTGTTCCGGCTTTTCGGAATTGATGTGTATCTGCACTGGTTGTGGTTTCTGGCCGTCGTGTATTTCGTCAACGAGGCAAAAGGTTACACTTCCCCAATCTGGAGCGTGCTGGAATGTCTGGCATTGTTCCTGATTGTGCTGATACACGAATTCGGCCATCAACTGGCCTGCCGTCAGGTGGGTGGAAAAACCAGTGATATCATCCTCTGGCCGCTTGGTGGCGTGGCTTACGTTTCTCCGCCGCAACGTCCCGGCGCGCAACTGTGGAGCATCGCCGCCGGGCCATTGGTTAACGTCATCCTGTTTCCTATTTTAAGCGCGCTGGCCCTGCTGGGCGGGCATTTGGGATGGGTGGATACCTCGTCCAACTTGACCAAATTCCTGAACAACATCTGGTCCATCAATCTCGTTTTGCTGATTTTCAACATGCTGCCAATTTATCCGCTCGACGGCGGACAGATTTTGCGGTCACTGCTTTGGTTTGTGTTTGGGCGCGCCAATAGTCTTTTGGCGGTGAGCATCATCGGATTCATCGGAGTGGCGGTGCTGATCGGGATGGCAGTGTTGCTTCTATTTTTTTCGACAGAGCCGACTCAAGGCATCTGGCTCGGCATTCTGTGCGTCTTTATTTTGATGAATTGCTGGGGCGGTTTGATGCAGGCGCGTGCGCTGTCCAAAATCGCCAAAATACCCCGACGTGCTGGTTTTGCCTGTCCCAACTGCAAAACTCCGCCGCCGCAAGGCGCATTTTGGGTATGCGGCAAATGCCGGAAGCCTTTTGACACGTTCCAAACGCAGGGTGTTTGCCCGAATTGCGGAGTTCGGTATTCCGCAACGTCCTGCCCGGAATGCGGAAGCTTGCGGCCATTCAATGAGTGGATTGCTTCCGGGAACGTTCCGCCGCTGATGCAATAACGCCAGTTAAAGTTGCATCACGAAATGGAAACGGAATCAATTGCCGGAATGAATCGGATTCCCTATTGCGTCAACAATTGTCGGCGTAATCATTACAACAAGGAATTTTTTTCCTTTCTTCATTTCGGCTTGCGCGATGTGCCGCGTCAGGCGCTGATCTTGTTCCACATCAGCCTTTGGAAACAATACCAGTGTCTGACCATCATCCAAGGTGCTCTGCGCGGAGGCGCGATCCACTTGAAGAACCGGCAAAATTATTGGAAGATTTACTTTTTCTCCGGCGGAATTTGTAGCGAAACGCGAAGGTAAACCTTCGGGATCGGCATAACCAAAAAATCTCACGAGTGACGCCGTGGTTTTCAGGCCAATTTTTTGACCGTCGCTCGAAATTGTTGGAATGACATCCAAAATCGGACCGCATTCTATTTTTTCTGATTGTGGAACAGCCGATGAATTGCCTGAATTTTCCTGAAAGGTGAAATTGGTCACGACGGTTTGGATTTCTGTTGCGCGCATTTGAGTTTGACGACCACTGCTTGTTATCACTTCGGGCGCAGATAATGATTTCACGTCAGGGTTGGAACGAAGATTTTTAAGTGTCGAATTCATTTGTTCCGGCGTCAGCCGTTCCGTGCCGTCGCTCGCAACTGCAAAATTCTTTTGCAAAGTTTCCAGTGTCGTTCTTGGGACTTCAAAAAAACTGGCTTTGATGTGAATCTCCTGCGCCCCTGCTCCGGCAGCAAATGCAAGAATTCCGACGGTCGCTATTAGTAATTTGACAAGTGTTTTCATGGAATTAAAGCCGTTATTGCATCAAATCAAAACGGCTGCAACCCTTTCTTTACTTCAACTTCGCCAGCGCCGCTTTGACGGCCTCGAAGTTTGGTAAATCCCTTGGAGTCGGCGTTTGTTCGCTGTATTGCACGACGCCATTTTTATCAATCACGAACGCCGCACGCGACGCCGTGTCACCCACACCCGCGAGCATCTGGGACACAACGTCATATTTTTTGATGACTTCCTTGTTCAAATCGCTGGCAAGCGTGACGCCGATTCCTTCCTTTTCCGCCCATGCCTCTTGCGCAAATGGACTGTCCACACTCACGGCGATGACATCAGCGTCCAGACCGGCATACGCATTGAGGCCGGCAGTGGTATCGCACATTTCCTTGGTGCAAACGCTTGTGAACGCAAAGGGACAAAAAAGCAGGACGGTGTTCTTCTTGCCGAAGTTGTTGCTAAGTTTCACGTCCACCAAACCGGAGATTTGTTTGGATTTGAGAATGAAATCAGGAGCCTTTGAGCCAACTGGAATTGCCATAATTGTTTCTGTTTACTCAGTTCGTTTATTTCCGTCACAGCTAAATCTTCGGGATTTACAGCGCTCGTGTCAAATAAGGATTACATGCCGCGACAATCTTTATGCCCTTATCCGGCAGCTTTCGCAAAACCTCCGGTGGCACGGCGCAAAAAAAATCCCGGCCACCCGGCAAATCCGGATTCCAGCCGTGACGGGAGATTTTGCGAGCCTTATCCATTCTCCTCTACTTCAACCTTACCAGCGCCGCTTTGATGGCGTTGAAATTCGGCAAATCCTTTGGTGTCGGCGTTTGTTCGCTGTATTGAACAATGCCGTTTTTATCAATGACGAATGCCGCGCGCGACGCCGTGTCGCCCACGCCGGCCAGCATCGGAAACACGACGTCATATTTTTTGATGACTTCCTTGTTCAAATCGCTGGCGAGTGTGATGCCGATTTTCTCCTGTTTTGCCCACGCTTCCTGCGCGAATGGACTGTCCACGCTGATGCCAATGACGTCCGCATTCAACCCGGAATACACGTTCAGTCCGGCGGTGAGGTCGCACATTTCCTTCGTGCAAACGCTGGTGAACGCGAGCGGGAAGAAGAGCAGCACGGTGTTCTTTTTGCCGAAGTTGTTGCTGAGTTTTACATTCACCAAGCCGGATGCCTGCTTGGATTTGAGGGTAAAATCAGGGGCCTTTGAGCCAATTGGAATTGCCATAATCGTTATTGGTTATTTGGTTAATTCTCCCTGGTTGCAATGCAAACCTTCGTCGCTCATTGCCCGACTGTCAAATGGGTGTTCCATTGCGCACTTTCCCGGAAAACGTTCATCCGTGTTTATCTGTGTTTATCTGTGGCTCGCTTGCCGAACTGGCCGGATACGAGCCGAGTTGTTTCACACCATCCCAAACGTAAAGCAGTCCCGACACCCCTGTGCACACCGCCGCGCCAATCGTCCAGACATCAAGCCAGCGCGCGCCCCGGCCTTCATTCCATTCCATCAAAATCCAAATCACAACGGCCATCTGCAGCACCGTCGCGATTTTGCCGATGATGCGCGGGCGCACGATGACTTTGCCGACGGTGAATCGAACAACGACAATGCCCATGAGTATCAACAAATCGCGCCCGATGATGGTGCCCGTGAACCACAACGGAATCTGGGCAAGATACGGCCCATGATTGAAGCTCAACGTGATGATGCCTGACATGAGCAGCAATTTGTCCGCGAGCGGGTCGAGAATGGCGCCAAGCTCGCTTTTTTGGTTGTAACGACGCGCGATGTAACCGTCCACACCGTCCAAAATGGCCGTGACCGCAAACAAAAGGATCGCCAGCAAGTGGTGAATTTCGTTGCCGGTTTCAATGTAATAAATCAGTTCGACGACAAAAAACGGGATCAGCAGGATTCGCAGAATCGTGATTTTATTGGCGGTCGTCATCGGTGGAAAATGTTGACACGAATTTCGCGGGTTTGCACGACCCAATTCCCGTTCATTTTGAAATGATGACTTTCGGCCTTTGGTTGGTTAAACTCCGGCGAATGAAAACTGGCAAATCCGGCAAACCGCTGGTCGGTATTCTGATGGGCAGTGATTCGGACTGGCCTACGATGAAATCCGCCGCCGACGTGTGCGCGCAATTTGGAATTCCCTGCGAATCGAAAGTCGTCTCCGCGCATCGCACACCGCGTGACTTGGAGCGATACGCCGGTAAAGCGCGCGAACGCGGCCTGCGCGTCATCATCGCAGGCGCAGGTGGCGCGGCGCATTTGCCGGGTGTGACGGCGGCGTTCACCACCCTGCCCGTCATCGGCGTGCCGATTGAAGGCAAATCGTTGAAAGGCCTCGACTCGCTGCTTTCCATCGTGCAAATGCCGCCGGGCGTGCCGGTGGCCACGGTCGGCATCGGCGCGGCGAAAAATGCCGGATTGCTGGCGGTGCAAATTCTCGCGGTCGCGGATTCAAAACTTCAGGCGGCATTGTTGAAATTCAAAAAAAAGCTCGCGGTGAAATCACGCGCAAAAAATCAAAACCTCAAAGGCTGAAGCGCGCACTGAAAAATGAGCACCAGCCCAAAACAAGGCGAGCTTGCGCCGTCTGATTTTATCCGCGACATCGTCGCCACTCATGTCGCCGAAAAAAAATATCCGCAGATTCACACCCGCTTTCCGCCGGAGCCGAACGGTTATCTCCATATCGGCCACGCCAAGAGCATTTGCCTGAACTTCGGCATCGCGCACGAGTTCGGCGGCATTTGCAACCTGCGTTATGACGACACGAATCCCGCCAAAGAGGAGGTCGAATACGTGGATTCCATTCTTGAGGATGTTCAGTGGCTGATTGCCGGCTGGGCTGACAACAAACTGGGCTTGAAGCCAAAAGGTAAAAGACCGGATACAATTACGAGCAACGGCAAGCTCGATTTTTATCTTCCTGCTGTTATCGGTAGGGCGGGCTCTCCGCAGCCCGCCGCAGAACGGCGCGATGAGACATCGCGCCCTACCATCGAGCCATTTTACGCTTCGGATTACTTCGACCAGATTTACGAATACGCCGTGATGCTCGTCAAAAAGGGCAAGGCCTACGTCTGCGACCTGACACCGGACCAGACCGATGAATACCGCCGCCAAGCCAAGGAAAGCCCGTTCCGCAACCGGCCCGTCGCTGAAAACCTCGACCTCTTCACGCGCATGAAGAACGGCGAGTTTCCCGATGGCAAGCGTTCGCTCCGCGCGAAGATTGACGTCGCCTCGCCGAATATTTGGATGCGCGATCCCCTGCTCTATCGCATTCGGCACGCCGACCATCATCACACCGGCGGCAAATGGTGCATCTACCCGATGTATGACTTCGCCCATTGCTTGAGCGATTACATCGAAGGCATCACGCACAGCATTTGCACGCTCGAGTTCGAGGTGCACCGCCCGCTTTACGATTGGATTCTGGAAAACCTCGATCTGCCGCGTCCGTTGCCCAAGCAATACGAATTCGCCCGCCTGAGCCTCGGATACACCGTGATGAGCAAACGCAAGCTCATGCAACTCGTGAACGAAAACCTCGTCACCGGCTGGGACGACCCGCGCATGCCGACCATTTGCGGCATCCGGCGACGCGGCGTCACGGCAGAAGCTCTGCGGGCGTTTGCCTACAACATCGGCATCACGAAATACAACGGTATCACCGACGTCGCCGTGCTCGAACACGCCATCCGCGAAGACCTGAACAAAATCGCGCTGCGTCGACTCGCCGTGTTGCGGCCTGTCAAAGTAGTCATCACCAATTATCCTGAAGGCAAAACCGAGGAACTGGATGCCGTCAACAATCCCGAGGACGAAAGTGCGGGCAAACGGAAGATTCCGTTCAGCCGCGAACTCTACATCGAACAAGACGATTTCAAGGAAGTTGCCGTGCCGAAATTTTTCCGGCTGAAACCCGGCGGCGAAGTCCGGCTCAAATACGCCTACATCATCAAATGCGACGAAGTGGTGAAGGACGCGAACGGAAAGATTGTGGAACTGCGCTGCACCGCCGACCTCGACAGCAAGACCGGCGGCCCGACGGCAAATCGCAAAGTCAAAGGCACGATACATTGGGTGAGCGCCTCGCACGCTATTGACGCCGAAGTGCGCCTCTACGACCGGCTTTTCACCGAAGCCGAGCCGGAGAAGGACGGTCGCGACTTCAAATCCGTCCTCAACCCGCACAGCCTTGAAGTCGTGACGGCCAAATGCGAACCCGCCGTCGCTGAAGTTATGGCGGGCAGGCCGAGCGACGTGCGTTACCAATTCGAGCGTTTGGGATATTTTGCGTTGGACAAAGACAGCGCGCCCGGCAAATTGGTTTTCACTCGGACGATTGCTTTGAAAGATACTTGGGCAAAAAAATAATATGCCAACTACACATGGAATCCCACATCAAGAAGGGACTGTGCGCGGGGGCTAGCGCAAGCACCCCTCCATCTCCAGAACATGGTGGCAGAGCTTGTTGACAACGCGCTCGGTGCTGCCAGCACGAATCAGAAAGTGTGGATTGATCTCTCGCTGCACCCTGACGGCGGAGATCTTTACATACTTCGAGTGTGGGATAACGGCCCTGGAATTCCGCTTGAACGGCTTGAAAAGGACGTTTTCTCACTGGGACATCCTCCTGGTGGCACGTCTCATTTGCATGAGCATGGTTTCGGACTGAAGAATGTATTGGCAAAGGCACAGCAGCTTTCAAAGTTGCCTTGGTTTTTTCGAACACGGGATTCGGCGGTTCTTGCACAGAACAAATTCTATCAATGTAAACGTCCGTTCTCATTCTCGATGCCAATTGACCCTCTTCCTTCGGCTGATTGGCCAGCCTATGCCTCCCAAACCACAGGCACGATTTGCGAGATCGTCGTCCCGATGACATATATGCAATCCGTTGCCTTTGGGAGACGTGGAGCGTTGCCTCGCGACCTTGGCAAAATCATGGACTATCTGAGAGAACATCTTGGAGTCTTTTATCGCGGCTACTTGGAAGGTGGCGTCAGGGCGAACACGCAGATATTGACATCGACGGGTCTCGGAGCACAAGATCATGTGGATCTCGTCGAGCCAGATTTCAAATCTAAAGACACGTTCACATTTAACCTCACACTTTCGGGTCAGCAAGTGACAGTCACTGGCATCGTCGGACTTGTTGATAAGGATTCCCCAAAGACTAAGTCTCGTCTTCTCTACTACAAGCATGTGCCTGAATCTCAAGGAATCGATATTCGAGTCGGGAAGCGCACTGTTGCGACCCGCTTAATCAGTGAGATATGGGAGCGCGACAGACATCCATCTCTAAATGGTATCGCGGGTGAATTCCTAATTCCCGGCATACGCGGGGTTGCACCACCGACCTTAAATAACAAGACGAGCATCGATTTCGATAGTCCAACTTGGCATGCGGTTGTTGACGGGATTCAGCAACAATTGCCTACTGATGACCTGCCGCACGGTGGCGGAAAATCGGAGGACAATCTTCGTGACGAGTTGTTTCAGCACATTAGCGGTTTGAAAAGGCCGACTCACACTCTCGAAAAAGAATTCGACTGCATACATGGTATTGCTGTTGATATTGTGTGGGATCAAACCGCTGCCGCAGGACCAATCGACATCTACGAAGTGAAAAAAGGCAAAGCTGCACCTATCGACTTATACCAGTTGGTCATGTATTGGGATGCTTTAGCAAGTGTTGGACGACAACCAACGACCGGACATTTAGTTTCAAATGGCCGCACAGCGGGAGTGAATACACTCCTTGAATTCCTCAGAGGGCGAAAGGATGCCAACGGCCACCAATACGACTTGGTGGTCGAGGATTGGAGTACGCATGGCATTATTCCATGATGTGTTTAGGGTATTTACGTCATGCCTGACGACTCCTCCAAATAATTTGTGCTGACCCGTTGAGCGTGCTGTCCCAAAGGGACCCCGGAAATTAGCCCGGCACATCGTGCCGGGTTGATTGTTCATCTCGCATTTTTCCGTCCTGAGGGGACGGCGGAAATATACGCACACTTTCTACCGTCCCTCCGGGACGTGACACATTCTTCATGCCAACCGGGGGACGTTGTCCCCGGCTAATTTCCACTGCCGCTCCGCGGCTGGCTGACGACTCATTTTTGAAAGAATTTGTCCTGACTCGTTGAGCGCGTTGCCGGAGTTGCTGCCAAGCCAGCTCCTAATCAATCATTCGACAACACATTAATGACCGCGTCAAATGCCGGCTTCGCCTGAAGCTTTCGGTCAAACAGCAATGGATAATTCGTGCGGCTTTTCCACAGGTTATAGTTCAGCCACGACTGACCGTCTTCAACCCCCCAGAATGTAACGCGCGGAATGAGATCGCGGTGTCTCTTGAAAATTGTAAACAATTCCGCATACCGTCCTGCCTCTTCTTTAAGAACTTTAGCAGGGACACCTGCTTTGTACGGATTGCTTCCATCGCGTGGCAACACATCCACATCCAGCTCCGTCACGATCACCTTGATCCCTTCTTTCCCCAACGCCTCGATCCCCGTTTCGATCACGCTCGCATCGGGATACTGCAGGTGCCAATGCCCCTGTATCCCGATCGCGTCCAACCTTATGCCCGCCGCCTTGAGACTGCGAATCAATCGGATCACCTTCGGAAGCTTCACCGGGTCTTCCACGTTGAAATCGTTGTAATAGAGCGGCACATCCGGATCCGCCGCGTGCGCAAACTCAAACGCCTTCTGCACATAATCCTCTCCAATCGCCCGCAGTGCCGGCGTATCGCGTAAATACTCCCCAGGCTTGTCACTGATCGCCTCGTTCACCACATCCCAACTGCTCAGTTTCCCCTTGAAGTGTTTCATCACCGTTTCGATATGGGACTTCAAGTTCGCCAGTGCCTGCTCTCGCGGCAGCGGCTTATGCTTCGCATCCTCAAACATCCACGGGGGCGTCATCTGATTCCAGCACAGCATATGCCCGGTCACCGGCAATCCATGCTCTTGCCCAAAAGCCACAATCTGATCCGCTGCATTAAACGTAAACTTACCCGGCTCCGGCTGCAGAGAAGAGGGCATAAATTCGTATTCCCCCGTCAGACAATCAAACTGCTTGAGAATCAATGCTACTGTCGCCGGGTCGTCTAATTGCTTCGATCGGATCGCAGCCCCAATCAAGAATTGATTCCCCGCCGCTTTGCGCAAAGTGGCCTTTTGCTTTTCTCCGCCAATAGTCACACAAAAGAAAAGCATCGCAACCGTCGCGACACCAAGCCATCCTCGCCATCGTAAGTTCATTTACCCCCAATATCCCACCAGCCAGCAATACTCAATATCAGAGTAATCCAAAGGGTCGCCAAGGTTTGCATTGTTTTGGGCCTGCTGTTGTGCTGAATTCGACAAAATGGTTCAACTGGCCAAAGCATATGGCAGCCAGCCTAAATAGTTCACTGGCGTCAGACTGACGACTCCTTCAAAGAATTTGTCCTGACCCGTTGAGCGCGTTGTGGAGTTGCGCTGATTCATTTTCAACGCCAAGGCGCGAAGAGGATGCCAAGACGTGACTTCTAGTGGCACAGGCCTCCGGCCTGTGAACCCTAAACACAGATCAGAGATCTGTGCCACGGGTTTGCATTTCAATTTTGTCCGTTTTTCCCTGTCTGCTACACTACGGTCGTGGCTGAGAAAACATTCGGTCCGAATTCGCCGTCCAAAAAGAGTGCGCGACTCAAGGCTATTGGCCTTATCGTGCTCCTGCTTGGAATCAGCAGTGCGTGCCTTGTTTATTGGACCCGCTCTCCGGATTTAAGCGATGACCTTTCCATGCTGGGATATAACAAAGTGCAACAGCGCCAGATGGGGCAGCTTTATGGCAAAATGGGTCTTTTAATTGAGGACTGGTCCAACGACCTTAAACGTCCCGGCACGCAGGCAACTCTCATTGCAACGACTTCAATCCTCATCGCGCTTGGGTGTTTTTACTTCGCCCGATTGTTGGAGAATGGCGACTGAACACACTAGTGTAATCGCAGAAGCAGTGATTTCCCTTTTCATGTTGTTTTCTGAGTAATGGGTCCATTTACAAGTTTGGTGGGGTGAGCGTCCTCGCGAACCGGCTCGTCAATAGCCTCGCCCCACCTAAACTAATCTACCATTGTTTTCTACTTTTCTTTCACTGAAAACTGAGTCAACATCGTTTCATTATGAAACGAATTTTTGTCCTCGTTGCTCTTGTTTTCACCATCGTTGCCGCGCGCGCTGATCTTGTCATGGAACAAAAGATTGAGAGTCCAATGGTCAACGGCAATATCACAACCAAAATCAAAGGTGACAAAGTCCGCCTGGACATGCCCGCCACTCCGCAAGGCGCCATCAGCACGATTATGGATGTGAAGACGGGTGATTCGATTACACTGATGCATGGACAGAAGGCGGTGATAAAAATTTCCGGCACGGAGATCAGGCAAATGGCCGAGAACATGAAAAAGGCGCGGGCTAATGGCGCCGCCACGAACACCAAACCGCCAAAATTCCATGACACGGGCAAAACTGAGAAGGCGGGCGATTACGACACGGAAATTTACACCTGGTTGAGTCCCGATGGCGCAACCCAGACCGTTTGGGTGGCAAAGAACTTTCCGAATTACGCCGGGATCAAGGTTCAAATGGACAAGCTGAACAATTCACCCGTCGCCCAAATGTCCAAAGACACGTCGCCAGACGTCGGCGCACTGCCGGGCATGGTGGTAAAAACACAAATGGAAATGAACGGACAGAAAGTCACTTCCACTTTGGTGTCAGCCAAAGAAGAATCTGTTGACGCGTCAGTCTTTGAAGCGCCGAAAGATTATCACGAAATGGTTCAGCCGGCGATGTCCAAACAACCTGCCCTTGGAACAGCGACAAACAGGTAATTGCCGATGCCAGCGCTCATTCCGCGCTTGATAAAAAGGCTTTGCCTGCCCTGGAAGACAATTCCGATTGCGAATATGAAAAATAAACTTTCAGTTATTCTTGCCATTGCGGTGTTTTTGCTTTCCAGCCCGTGCATTTTTGCCGCGGAAACCAACGACCCCACCGTCGAGTTCAAAGCTTTGGTCACAAAAATCAATGCCGACATTCGTGCGGGCAATAGGACGGAAACAGCCCTGGCCGATGACCTGAAGCAATTCGATGTCCTGCTGGCCGAGCACAAGGGCGAAAAGACCGATGCCGTCGCCCGGATTTTATATATGAAAGCCGTGTTGTATGGCGAAGTTCTCCACAACGACGCAAAAGCCGCCGAACTCAAGAAACAACTCAAGACCGATTTCAAAGGCACCAAATTCGTAGCTTCCCTTGAAAAGCAGGAGGCAAGGCAGGCCGAGGCGAAAAAGATTCAAGCTGGCTTGGTGGAAGGGATGAAATTTCCCGACTTCAACGAGAAGGACACGGCGGGCAAACCGCTTTCCATTGCCAACTACAAGGGCAAGGTGGTGCTCGTGGATTTCTGGGCGACCTGGTGCGGGCCGTGTCGCGCCGAACTGCCCCATGTCATTGCCACCTATAAAAAATACCACGACCAGGGATTTGAAATCATCGGCATCAGCCTAGATCAGGATCAGGCAAAACTCACCGGGTTCACCAAATCCATGAACATGACGTGGCCGCAATTTTTCGACGGCCAGGGCTGGCAAAACAAACTGGCCGTCAAATATGGCATCCAAAGCATCCCGGCGACCTTCCTGCTCGATGGCGAAGGGAAAATCATCGGCAAGGATTTGCGCGGCAAAGAATTGGAGCAAGCCGTCGCAAAAGCAGTGGCAAACAAATAATAACCCCAAGAAGCAACACCACACAGAAAGATTCACCCGACAATTTGTCCGTTTCCCCTATAGAGAAAATGTATGAAATTTCCCTCCTCGGCTTCCAAGACATGGATTCAGCCTTTGCTCGTAACCTGCTTGATTTTTGTGTCAGTCGTGGGGTGTAATAAAATAAATTCATCTTCCTCGGGGAAAAAACTCGAATCTTCACCCCCTATTTCCGCCAATGACAAGGCAAGACAGGAACGGTTAAATTGGAACCTTCAAACTCTTGTAATGGCGTATGAAAAGGCAGGCCATACCGGCCGACCATGGGATACGTCAGCTAAAAACGCTTTGACTGAGTTCGCCCGCTTGAGATCACAAGTGACTGAAACTAACGAGCGCGGGGCACAAATTATTGCGACAAATTGCGAAGCTGCCGTCAAAGCCGGATGCGATGACCCGCTGATTGCCTATCTCCACACGCGTTTCGTTCTGGACCAGACCAACACACCCAAGATTTTCGCCGACGCGTTTTTGAAAAACGCACAGGATATCCAACAAAGCACATATCCAAGTATCCGGAAGTTTTATGTTTCGTTACGGGCAGTACAACAGATTTACTACACATTTGGCACAAATGCAGACAGCCAAGAGATCCAAGCCGCTGGCGGCCGGCTCTTGGAATATCTTATGGGCGCCCTTAATGACAAAACGACGCCACCCGGCGAAGTTTACGAAGCATGTCTTGAAGGTCTCAATGCATACCAAGGGGACAAGAATCTGTATGAGCAATTTTACAACCGCATCGAAAAGCCCTTATTCGAGAACTGGCCGGATGAATCCGAATCCTGGTTATTAAAAGGAAAAGCCCATATCGAAATGGCATGGCATGACAGGGGCTTTAGTTACGCTGATAAAGTCAGCGAAGAAGGCTGGGAAGGGTTCGAAAAGCATCTCAAGACCGCCGAAGAAGCACTGAATCAGGCATGGACACTCAACCCCAAAGACTTGCGCATTGCCAACACAATGCTCGTGTTGGAATTAGGACAAGGGAAAGGTCGCGACCGGATGGAATTGTGGTTCAAGCGGGCAATGGCACTGGATCCCAACTCCTACGAAACTTGCGACCAAAAACGGTACTACTTGGAACCCAAGTGGTACGGCTCGGATGAGGACATGCTGGCGTTTGGCTGGGAGTGCACCGAGAGCACCAATTGGGGCGGGAAAGTGCCATTGGTGCTATTGGACGCCCACGAGGCCATCCAGCGTCACCTCGACAAATCTGATCAGGACAATTATTGGACACGTCCTGAGGTATGGTCCGATATACAAATGGCATTTGAAAAGTTTTTTCAACTCAACCCGGATGCCACCAGTTGGTATCACAATTACGCCTGGTATGCCTATCACTGCGGACAATGGCGCAAGTTGAATGAGTTGATTCCCAAACTCGGTCCGGTCAATTACTCCTACTTTGGAGGCAAGGCCGAGTTCGACAAAATGGTGAGCCTCGCCAGAGAGCATGCTGGTGAAACCAACGCAGAGATCAACACTACGCTGATCGAAATCTATCGTTTGAATACAAAAATCGACGCCAAGGTGCATGAAGGCAAACAGACGGAAAACGATTTCGCGGACTTGTTGCAACAATGCGACACCTTACTTGCAAAACATAAGGACGAGAAAACTGATGAGGTGGCTCAAATTCTTTTTGCCAAAGCCAGCTTGTACTTGCAGGTTTTTGACAACGCGCAGAAAGGCCGGGAATTGATTCTCCAACTTAAGCAAGATTTTCCCGAGACCAAACTAGGCAGGAACGCGGATAAAATTCTCGCTTTGATCGAACGTCAGGAAGAGGTCAAAAAGATCAACCATGCACTAGCTGAAGGAATTCAATTCCCCGAGTTCAACGAGAAGGACACGGCGGGCAAACCGCTTTCCATTGCCAACTACAAGGGCAAGGTGGTGCTCGTGGATTTCTGGGCGACCTGGTGCGGGCCGTGCGTGGCTGAGTTGCCCAATGTGCAGGCAACTTACCAGAAACATCATGCGCAGGGTTTCGAGATCATCGGTGTCAGCCTGGATGCAGATCAGCAAAAGTTCGAAAGCTTCATCAAACAGAAAAATATGACCTGGCGGCAATACTTCGACGGACAGGCTTGGAACAATAAACTGGCCATAAAATACGGGATTGAAAGCATCCCGGCGACCTTCCTGCTCGACGGCGAAGGGAAAATCATCGCCAAGGATTTGCGTGGTGAAGAATTGGAGCAAGCCGTGGCCAAGGCACTGGCTAAAAAATAATTTTTGTTACGTGCTCGCGCTGGTGTAACGGCGGATGGAGAAGCGCCAGAACCATTCGGAAATGAGCGCCCAAATAACACCCAAGCCGAACAGCGCCGACAAAGCGGCGGGCGATGTCAATTTGTCCGCCAGCACGCGCACGGGCACGTTGGACACCAGCAACACCGGCAAGGCGAAGGTGAACACGGCCTTGAACACGCCGCGAAACGCTTCATCCGGCATCCGCGCGATGTTGAACAGATTGTAGTAGCCCCACACGATGCCTTGCGCGCGCACGGTCCAAAAACTCACCGAGGCAAGCATGAACATGAGCGAGTAATGCACCAAAAGCCCGACAACGCACAAAGCGGCAAAGACGAGCAACTGCGCGGTGGTTGGGTGCAAATGTAATTTCCCTGCCGCAAAAACCATGACGCACACGGCGAACGCGGCGTTGGCAAATGACGGCAGGTCCACCTGTCGCATTGAAACGAGGAAACGCGTGTTGACCGGCAGCAGCAGCAGGAAATCCATTTTGCCCGTGCGGACGAGTTCGGAGAGGTTCGTGCAGTTCACGAGAAAGAACGCCTGGTAAATTTCCTGGATAAAATTGCTCGTGCCGGTGAGTAGCACCACCTGCCACACCGTCCACGTGCCGACGGTGCTGGTTTGACTGAAAAGAACGCCGACAAAGGCGAGTTGCAGTCCGAACCACAGCAATTCGACGACAATCCAAAGAATAAAGTTGCCCTTGAACGACATTTCGCGCGTCACGGAAGTTTTCCACAACGCAGCGTAAATGGTGAGATAACGAGCGACGCCGGATACGAGTTGCGTGACGCCCGTTTCTGCCTTCTGTCTTCTGCCTTCTGCCTTCATTTCATCATCCTCCAAACGCGGCGTATTTCTTAATGCCGCGCCGCCACGCAAATCGCGCAAGCGCATAACCAATCAACACCCAACCCGCTTGCACAAACATTCCACGCAGCAAATCCGCACCCGCAATTTCGCCAGTGTAAATGCCGATGGGGAAATAAAGCATATACGGAAACGGCGTGAAGAAGAGCGCGTGTTCCAGCGCGGGACTTATAGTATGCAATAGGGGGAGTGGAAATAGATGGCCGCTGGCGATGTATTCGAACGCGAACAAAATGAAAATGAACGTGGAAATTTCCAGCACCCAAAACGCGAGCATCGCCATCGCGTAGGAAATGAAAAATTGCAACAGCGCCGTCAGCACCAGCGAAATCAGGAAGGCCGCCAGCGCCAAGCCGTCCGGCGGGAAAATAAAATAACCGCGCAAACAAAAAACGAAAATCGCCAGCGGCACGACGGCCACGGTCATATACGCGACGCGCCCGGAAAAAAACAGGCACAGCCGATACCATAAATAATCAATCGGCTTGAGCAGGAACTGGCTGATGTTGCCTTCGCGAATGTCGGCGGCGATCTGCCAGTCGTCCTCGTTTACCGCCGTGAGCACGTCCACAACGGCGACAAGCAGATAATAGGAAATCATTCCCGACAGGGTGTAACCGGAAATTGTCGCGCCCTTCGCCGCGTAAATGGTGCGCCAGAGCGACAGCATGGCGAACAGCGGGATGAAGCTGAACAGCGTTCGCGTCAGGTAATTGAAGCGATACGTCAGGTTGTTTTGAATCCCGATGCCGATGACATGCCAGTATTTTTTCATTCCTATGCAGACACGCTGGAAATTTAGTTGCGATAGACCGGAACGCGAAGGGAAAATCAAAGCGATGAAATTTGAAAATCATTACTTTTCTACTTGTCATTGCAGCGTTCCGTTGCTAAACTTTTAGCTTAGCTTTCAACCGAGGTGACCTGATGAAAAGATGTTTTTCACTCGTTTTGGCGGGGTGCGCAATGTTTATGTTTTCTCCTTCTTCGGCACGCGCCGTTCCCGGCGACGAGCATTGGGACCCGCAATTCAACTGGCCGGGCACGACGAATATCATCATGGGCATTGGAATCGGCGGCGGAAAAATTTATGCGGGCGGCGAGATCAGCGCCGGCACGCTGACCAATGCGCCGCTGGAAGTGTGGGACGGTTTGCAGTGGTCCACGATAGGTGCTTTTACCGGCAGCCCCGCAGTCATCGAAGATATTGCCGTTGCAGGCGGCACGCTGTATGTCGGCGGAGTTTTCACGACTGTCAATGGCGCAGCGATCAACGGGCTTGCCAAATGGGACGGGACAAGCTGGAGCGGAATTGGCTTTTCCGGCATCGTTTACGGGTTGGCCGTGAACGGCAATAATCTTTATGTGGCCGGCTCATTCACCAATACCGACGCTGGCGGCGTGATGATGACCAACATCGGTTATTGGGATGGGAGCGCCTGGCACGCTTTGGGTGGTGGCCTCGGAACACCGGGCACCGGCTCGGCAAGGGTGGTCGCCGTCAACAACGGTCTGGTTTACGCAGGCGGTTCTTTCACCAATTCCGGCTCGCAACTCATCACGAACCTCGCGGTGTGGAATGGTTCCGGTTGGTCGGCGGTCGGCGGTGGAGCCAATTCAGTTGTTTATGCCCTGACATTCAACGGAACTGATCTTTACGTCGGCGGCTCCTTCACGCAGGCTGGCCCCACGCTGGCGACGAACATTGCCAAGTGGGATGGCGTGAACTGGTCGGCGGTCGGCGGCGGTTTGACCGGCACGGGCAGCAGCGTGAACAGCCTCGCTGTTTTCAATGGCTCGGTTTGCGCGACGGGCGTGTTCACCAACGCCGGCGGGTTGATGGTGGCCAACTTCGCGGTTTGGAACGGCTCGTCATGGTCGGTGGCCAACGGCGGCATCAGCGCGACCGGCTACCGCGTCGTCAACAACGGCACAAACGTTTATGTCGGCGGCAATTTTATTTCAGCAGGCAACAAATTGATGAACGGCATCACGGCCTGGGATGGCGTGAATTGGAACCCCATTGGAACCGCCGGCCGAATCAACGGCATTTATGCCACCGTCCGGGCTTTGGCCGGCGATGGGACAAATTTATACACAGGCGGAAGCTCGTTTTATTGGGCGGGACAAACCAACGTGAACCTGATCGGCCGCTTCGACGGCACGAATTGGTATCCGCTCGGCACCGGCATCAGCGGGTCAAGCGTCATCAGCGGCCCCATCGGCACCGGTATTCTCACCATCGCCCTCACCAATAATTACGTTTATGCCGGCGGCTATTTCACAAACGCCGGCGGTGTGCCAGTAACCAACATCGCTTCCTGGAACGGGTCAAACTGGTCTGCGATGGGCAGCGGCCCCGGCGGCGTGGTGGCTTCCATTCTCGTCCGCCCGGACGGCGTTTATGCGGTGGGCGCGCCGTTTTACAATGTCAGCTATTACAACAGCCCGTTTTTCTCCCGTTGGGACGGTTCGAGCTGGCAGGGTGTTACCATCAACTTTCCGCCTTATACCGATTGGGAAACTTCTATTAGTCCCAACCTTGGCATGGCCGCGTTGGCCTGTATCGGCACCAACATTTTCATCGGCGGCTATTTCTACCTTGGTGAATATACCAATCCACCTTCCGGCTATGTCGGCTGCAACAATATCATGCGCTTCGACGGCACATACGGGTGGGTCATGGGCATGGGACTCAGCAGCAACGTCACCGCCATGGCCGTCATCGACACCAATCTTTTTGTCGCAGGACAGTTCACGAATGCCAGCGGCGTGGCGGCCAGCAAGATTGCCCTGTGGAATGGCAATTACTGGACGAATCTTGGCAGCGGGCTGGTTGGCAGCGGCGTTATCAACGGGCTGGCGACCATGGGCGGGAATCTTTACGTCGGCGGCACGTTCACCAACATGGGCGGCACACCGGTTAATCGCATCGCCAAATGGGACGGTACAAATTGGTCCGCGCTCGGCAACGGCGCCACTTATCCCGGCTTGAGCAGCGCCTCCATCTTCGGTCTCGGTGTTTTGGGCAACAGCCTTTATGCCAGCGGAAGTTTCCGAATGATGGGTGACAAGCCGTCGTTCTACATCGCGCGTTGGAACGAGCAGAAGAATTTCGACACGCCGCAAATCAGCCCCCTCTTCGTGACCAACGGTCTGTTTCGCATGCGGCTTTTCGGAGTCAGCGGCATGACCAACCTCATTCAGGCTACTACCAATTTTACCACTTGGACGCCGATACTGACCAACAGTGCCGGTATCTACGACTTCAGCGACCCGAACTCTTCAAGTTATCCCTTCAGATTTTACCGCGCGGTTCTTGGCCCATAAATCGTGCGCCAGAGCGACAGCATGGCGAACAGCGGGATGAAACCGAACAGCGTTCGCGTCAGGTAATTGAAGCGATACGTCAGGTTGTTTTGAATCCCGATGCCGATGACATGCCAGTATTTTTTCATTCATTCACAAACGTTTGGAAATTTATCTGCGCAAAATGGAATTGCGATTCAATTTTTATTGCCGAACAACGCGTCCGCAATTAGTGTTAGCGCCGGTGATTGCCATTTGTGCCAGTCAACGCAACATTTAGGACCAAAGACGTATGACAAGGAAACCTCTCGCAGGCGCGGAATTGAACGGGCTGGTTGCGGGCTTGAACAAGTTGTCCCGCAATTTGTGGTGGAGCTGGGATCAGGAGGCGCAGGATTTATTTCAGGAACTCTCGCCGCGCAGTTGGCAAAATCTTTATCATAACGCCGCCGCCATTTTGCGCGAAGTCTCGGAATACGAACTGCGCGTGCGCCTGCAAGACGCTGACTTTGAGCAACACGCGCGCGCGGTCTTGCACGATTTCGAGGCGTATCTCGCCTGCAAAAGCACCTGGGGACACGTGAATGCTCCGCAATTACTCCAAAATCCCGTCGCGTATTTTTCCGCCGAATTTGGTTTTCACGAGTCGCTGCCGATTTCGGCGGGCGGCCTCGGCATCCTGGCCGGTGACCACGCAAAATCCGCCAGCGACCTTGGCCTCGGCTTCGTCGGCGTCGGTTTATTTTACCGCGAAGGTTATTTCCAGCAGGCCATTGACTCGAACAACTGGCAGACCGAATTCTACAATCTGGTGGATCCGCAAAACGTGCCGCTCGAACCCGTGCTGGACGCCAATGGCCAGACGCTCGTGTGCGACGTGGAAATTGACATGAATCACGTCTTCTTTCAGGCGTGGCGCGTGAACGTCGGGCGCGTGCCGGTATATTTGCTCGACGCCAACCGCCCGGAAAACGCCGAGCATTTCCGCGATTTGACGGCGCGCGTTTATGGCGGCGACGGCACAATACGCATCATGCAGGAAATCCTGCTCGGCATCGGCGGGGTTCGCCTGCTGCACAAGCTCGGCGTGCAGCCGTCGGTCTTTCACATGAACGAGGGTCATGCGGCCTTCCTGACGCTGGAATTGATCCGCGAAAAACTGGCCACCGGACAAAAATTTACTGACGCGCTCGCCGCGACCCGGGCGCAATGTATTTTCACCACCCACACGCCGGTTGAAGCCGGACACGACCGCTTCGCCCCCGAATTGATGGACTACGCGTTCCTGCTTTACCAGCACCAATTGCCCGTGCCGTTTCAGGACATCATGCCGTTGGGCCGCGTGCATCCCGAGAACGCGCACGAGCCGTTTTGCATGACTGTGCTCGCGCTCAAGCTGTCGCGCGCCGCCAACGGCGTGAGCGAACTGCACGGCGACACCAGCCGCCGCATGTGGCAATCCCTTTATCCCGGCACCCCCGTCGAAAAAGTCCCCATCGGCCACATCACCAACGGCATTCACCTGCTCGGCTGGATGAAAGGTTCGGTGCGCCAGTTCTGGCGGGAAAAAATGAAGGACAAGAGGGCGGGCGTGGTCAAGATGTGGGACGAAAAATATGGACACGATTGGGCGTCGGCGATTCACCACCATGAATTCTGGAAAAAAATGGCCGACGCGTCGTTCGTTTCCGATGAGGAACTTTGGGCGCTGCGCTACAAATTGCGGCGCGAGATGATTGAATTCATCCGCCGCCGTCTGTCGCACCAAACCCAGCGCATCACGCCCGGCGATTACATCCGCTTCGATCACCTGCTGAATCCCGATGCGCTGACCATTGGCTTCGCGCGCCGCTTCGCCACTTACAAACGCGCGCCGCTGATTTTCCAGCAATTTGACAACATCGTGAAACTCGCGCACGACAAACAGCGGCCGGTGCAGTTTATTTTCGCCGGCAAGGCGCATCCGCGCGATGACGAAGGCAAACGCTTCATCCAGCAAATCATTTGCCTCAGCAAACAGGGTGAATTGGCGGGTAGTGTGGTGTTTGTCGAAAACTATGACATTCACATCGCGCGGCAGATGGTTTCCGGCTGCGACGTGTGGCTGAACAACCCGCGCCGCCCGCTGGAAGCCTCCGGCACCAGCGGCATGAAGGCCGGCTGCAATGGCTGTTTGAATTTCAGCATTCTGGACGGCTGGTGGCGCGAAGGCTACGACGGCACCAACGGTTTTGCCATCGGCGGCGATTCAAATCCGGACAACGTCGAGGAACAGGATCGCGTGGACAGCGCCAATCTTTACCAGACGCTCACCGAACAGGTCATTCCAATGTTCTTCGACCGCGACGAACAAGGTATTCCGCGCCAATGGATTCAGCGCATTCGCCGCGCGATGGTCACGCTTGTGCCGCAATTCACCACCGACCGCATGGTCAAGGAATACACGCGGAAGTATTATCTGGCGAAATAAGTTGGTAGGGACATCCTGCCGGGATGTCCGCCACGGTCGCCCCGGCGGTGCGTTTCTACAAAGACGTCAGCCCTACGGGCTCGAAAAAATTCGCGCTCAATCCGCCCCGATTAATTTCCTTCCTTGCGCTCCTCTGCCCCGGTCGTAACCTTTCCGCCGGTCTAATATGAATTATCGTATTTCTCAACGCGCCGCTTCACTGTCACTATCGCTCACGCTCGCCATTGACGCGAAAGCCAAAGCCATGAAGGCCTCGGGCGAGGACGTCGTTGGTTTCGGTGCAGGCGAACCGGATTTCGACACGCCGCAACACATCAAGGACGCCGCCGCCAAGGCGCTCGCCGCCGGGTTCACCAAATATACGCCGTCCAGCGGCATGCCGGAATTGCGCCAGGCCATCGCCGACAAGTTCAAGCGCGAAAACGGCCTCACTTATAAACCGTCGCAAATCATCGTCTCCTGCGGCGGCAAACACTCGTGTTACAACGTCATCATCACCACCTGCCAAGAAGGCGATGAAGTGCTCATTCCTGCGCCGTATTGGTTGAGCTACCCGGAAATGGTCAAGCTCGCCAGTGCCAAGCCGGTATTTCTGCAAACCACCGACAAGACCGAATTCAAAGTGACACCGCAACAGTTGCGCGCCGCGATCACGCCCAACACGCGGCTTTTCATTCTCAACTCGCCGAGCAATCCGACCGGCAGCGTTTATTCACCTGAAGAAAGCAAGGCGCTGGGCGATGTCTGCATTGAGAAGGGCGTGCTCATCATGAGCGACGAAATTTACGAGCACCTGCTTTACGACGGCGCGGTGCACAAGAGCGTTGCCAGCTTCTCGCCTGCGCACCAGGAACACACCGTCATCGTCCACGGTTTTGCGAAGGCATGGAGTATGACGGGCTGGCGTCTCGGTTTCCTTGCTGCGCCAGAACCGATTGCCAAGGCCATTGACGCCGTGCAAAGCCACAGTACAAGCAACCCGACGTCGTTCGCGCAAAAGGGCGCGCTGGCTGCGATTACCGGCTCAATGGATCATTTGAAGGCGTGGATTGCCGAATTTGACAGGCGCCGCCGGTTCGCATATCAGAAATTGAACAGCATTCCAGGCATTTCCTGCGTGAATCCGAAGGGCGCGTTCTATTTGTTCCCGAATATCTCGAAGACCGGCCTCAAAAGCACCGAATTCTGCGCGAAGCTTCTTGACGCGGAAAAGGTCGCCGCCGTGCCCGGCATCGCATTCGGCGCGGATGATTACATCCGTTTGAGCTATGCGACGAGCATGGCAAACATCGAAAAAGGCCTGAAACGGATTGAGAAATTTGTGCGCAGTCTAAAAAAGTAACACAGGCCTCTGGCCTGTGAAATTCAACAAGGTAGGAACGCGCGTCCCTCTGCCTCATGCCAACTCCCAACTTGGATTAATTTCCTGATCGAGTGATGTCGGCTCAACGTCAGCTAGCAGTTTTCGCTCGGCCAAAATGCCAATCATCGCCGCGTTGTCGGTGCAGAGATTTTTTTCTGCAAGCCGCAGCGCAAAACCTTCGCGTTTGCAAGCTCGCGCCAACTCGTGTCGCAACGCGCGGTTGCACGTCACGCCACCGGACGCGGTCACACAACGAACGTGGTTTCGTTTTGCTGCACGAATTGTTTTTGCAACGAGAACGTCCACAATTGCCGCCTGGACACTCGCGCACAAATCGCATATTTGCTGTTTATCATTCAACAAATTCGGGTTATCGCGCAAAAAATAGCGCACGGACGTTTTTAATCCGCTGAAACTGAAGTCGTCACTGGCGTCATTCAGCAACGGTCGGGGGAAATCAAATGCCTTGGGATTCCCCTGCTCTGCCAGCCGGTCAATCTCCGGGCCGGCGGGATACGCCAGTCCCATCAACTTTCCGGCCTTGTCAAAACATTCGCCGCCGGCGTCATCCACCGTCGAACCGAGAACGCGATGTTTTAATTCGGATTCCACCAAAGCCAAAATCGTGTGGCCGCCGCTGACAATCAACGAGACGTTTGGTTGAAAGACGGCAAAGTCGGCGGCGAGGGCGCCGCCGCCGCACACAATCCACGGCGAATATAAATGCGCTTCGTGATGGTTGATGCCGACGAATGGTTTCCGCAAGGCAAACGCGATGGTTTGCGCCGCCTTGAACCCGATGAGCAGCGCAGTCGGCAATCCCGGCCCTTGCGTGGCGGCGACGGCGTCGAGTTGTTCCGGCTGCACGCCTGCTTCGCTCAACGCGGCTTGCGCGACGGGAATCAGGTTCCGCAAATGTTCGCGTGCGGCCAGCTCCGGCACCACGCCGCCGTATTCGGCGTGCAATTCGATTTGTGAAGAAACAACACTGGACAGGATTTTGCCATCGCGCACAACAGCGGCGCTGGTTTCATCGCAGGAAGTTTCAAGGGCGAGCAAAATCATTGGAATGTCGAATTTTAAGTTGCGAATTACGAACGATTCTTCATTCGACATTCACAATCCGTCATTTACCTGCCGTCATTTTTTCGGGCGTTTTGCCGAGTTCGCTGTAAAGCAACAGGCCTTTGATCAAATCCTCGGCGCGTTCGAGTTGCGCGTCTTGAATGCCTTTGACACGGGCACGATCTTCCGGACGAAGCGATTCGAGCCCGCCGGGTGCGCGCTTGAATATCAACGCGGCTTCTTCTTCATCGCTCATGGGGACGGTGATGTCGGGCGTGATGCCTTGTTCCTGAATGACTTTGTGGCTGGGCGTGTAATATTTGGCTGTGGTCAGCTTGAGCGCGGAACCATCGTCGAGAGGAAAAATGCTTTGCACGGAACCTTTGCCGAAGGTTTTTTCGCCGAGAATGATGGCGCGATGCAAATCCTGCAAACAGCCGGCGACAATTTCCGACGCGCTTGCGCTGCCCAAATTCACGAGCACGACAATGGGCATGCTTTTCAATACATTGCCGTGACTCCCGGCGCGCCGGATTGTATTTTGACCCGGATCGCGTCCTTCAGTGGTAACAACAAGTTCTCCACGGGGCAAAAATTCACTGCAAACCTCAACCGCCTCGTCGAGCAAACCGCCGGGATTCCAGCGTAAATCAAGAATCAACGCCTTCATGCCCTGTGCTTTCAATTTATTCAGCGCAGTTTTAAGCTCGTCGTCTGTCTTGTCGCCAAATTGCGTGACACGGATATAGCCAATTTTGTCGGCGCCGAGCGGGAATTCCTTTTTGCCGTTGATGTCCTTGACCATGTCCATCTTGACAATCGCGCGGGTGAGCGTGAAATCCCTCACCATGCCCGACGAAGGCCGCTGAATGGTCACGGTCACTTGCGTGCCCGGTTCGCCGCGAAGCAGTTTCACTGCGTCCGGCAAAGACATTCTTTCCGCGCTCTTGCCGTTGATTTTGACAATGCGGTCGCCGGACAAAATACCCGCGCGAAATCCCGGCGTATCCTCCATCGGCGTGACTACCGTGACATAATTGTTTTTCATCGTCACCACCAAACCGAGTCCTCCGAACGCGCCTTCCGTGTCACTTTGCAATTCCCGATACTCGTCCGGGTCCATGAACTCGCTGTGCGGGTCGAGCGAACCGATCATGCCCTTGAGCGCCGCGTAAACCAGGTCGCGATACGTCAAGTTCTGGCCGTTCACGTATTCCGTCCGGACTTTTCCCAGCACGCCGGCAAAAAGCTCCAGGTTTGGTTCAGCCGAATCTTTCCGTTCCGCCGCGTGGGCCGAACTTAAATAAATTCGCGCGCCGACGATCAAATTCACCGTCAGCGCCATAATCACAAATCCATAAATCAAACGTCGTTTCATAAAGGGAGGAAAGCTAGCACAGGCGTGCAAAATTTCGAATCAAGTTTTATTTCGCAGCAGCATTTCGACGAACGGCAAATCACCCGCCATCGTAATCTTGGGATTTGGCGCGATGCTCGACACAAGCCGGACCGGCTGGCCAATCAATTCGCACGCCGCCGTATCGTCCGTGAAAACGAGCTTGCGGCGGCGCGCTTCGGTCAGCGCGCGGCGAATCACCTCCACGCGAAACGTCTGCGGCGTTTGCACCGCCCATAGGCGCGACCGGTCAAGCGTGCATCGAATCAATCCGCCTTCCGTCGATTCCTTGATTGTGTCCGTCACCGGCTGCGCCGCCACCGCCGCGCCGGTTTCGTCCGCCGCCTTGACCGTCGCCGCGATCAATTCCCTGCTCGTGCAAGGCCGCGCCGCGTCGTGAATCGCCACGATTTCCGCCGTCGGCGACAATGCTTCCAGACCGTTCCAGACCGAATCCTGCCGTTCCGCTCCGCCAACGACAATGCGGAACGGTTTTTTAAAAAGGAATTTCGCCGCCAGTTCCCTGAAAGCCTCCTGCATTCCGTCGCGCACGACGAGAATGATTTCATCGATGTATTTTACCTCATCGAACCGCAGCCATGTGTGCGCCACGACCGGACGCCCGGCCACTTCCAGAAACAATTTATCCGCCCCAGCTTGTGTGGCCGAAGCTTCTCCAGCCCGGCGAAGGCCCGCGCCCATGCGGACACCTTTGCCGGCAGCGACCAGAATGGCTGAAACCATGGGAACCAGTCTAAAGTCCAAAGTCCAAAGTCCAAAGTCTAAAATGTTCGTGACCGCTTTGAACTTCAGACTTTGGACCCTGGATTATTACGCCGCCCGCCAATCCAAAACTTTCAATTGCACCGTGCGGCGGCCGTTGAACTCGTTGATTTGCGGCGCGAACGCCAGGTCAAATTTTCCGATGGGCAATGACGCTTCACCACCATTCCACCAAACAGCTTCCAACACCGTGCCGCCCGCAGCGCCGTAGCCGCCTTGCGGCGAAGGCGTGTCCGTCACCCACATCTTGACGTGCCGCCTGTCCGCGCCGATGCGCTGGAGCGGTCGCGCGTGGGTGAGATTGCGCGCGCAGAATCGCACGCCGGGATTTCCCTGCCCCGTTGGTTTCAAACGCGCCAGCTCGTTCAGCGTTTCAAAATTCATTTCGTCCAGGCCGACTTCCGCATCGAGGCGCAATGACGGTTGCAAATCCTCCGGTTTCAATTCGCGGCGCGCCAATTCGTTCAATCGCTCCCGCAGCGCGTCAATTTTGTCCGATTGAATGCTCAAGCCCGCGGCCATTGCGTGCCCACCGTGGCGCACCAGCAAATCGTCGCATTCGCGCAATGCGGCGGCCAGATCGAAACCCGCGATGCTGCGTCCCGATCCACGCCATTCATCGCCCTCACCACCAATGATGATGGTGGGCCGGTAAAACTCCTGCAACACACGCGACGCGACGATGCCGACAACGCCGATGTGCCAGAGTAATTGTCCTTCGACGATGACGAAGTCTTTCCCCGGGTCAAACTTCGCACGTAATGTGCCGACAACTTCCTCGACGATGTCACGCTCGATTTTTTGGCGTTCGCGATTCCGCGCATCGAGACTTTGTGCCAGCGGCATGGCTTCGGCCTGACTGCGGACGAGCAGCAGATGCAGCGATTCCTCGGCTGATTCGAGCCGACCGGCGGCGTTGAGGCGCGGCGCAAGTTGAAAACCGACTTCGTGTGTGCCCAACATGGCGGGCGATTGCGCGGCCTTTTTCAACGCGATGAGACCGGGCCGTTTCGTCGTGTTCAGCCGCTGCAAACCGGCGGAAACAAGAATGCGGTTTTCGCCGATGAGTAGCACGAGGTCGGCGATGGTGCCCAGTGCGACCAAATCGAGCAGCGGGCGCAAATCGAATTCCGCAGCGCCGGGCAGATTCATCTCGCGTCCGCGTTTGACCAGGGCGTGCGCGAGTTTGAAAGCGAGACCAACGGAGCAGAGTTCGGTAAAAACGGTTGAGGGTTGAGAGTTGCCCGCCTTCACTTCGTTTCGGCGCGGTCGCGCCGGAGCTTCCAGCGGAGGCGGAAGAGTTGAGAGTTGTGGATTGACCAGCGCGACTGCCTCCGGCGCGGGCGAAGAAATCTGATGATGATCGAGAACAACCACATCCACACCGCGTTCACGCAGCCATGAAATGGTTTCTACGGCGGTCGAGCCGCAATCCACGGCCAGCAAGAGGGTTACAGGAAATTTTTTGAGGCAATTTTCGACGCCGTCCTGGCTCAGGCCGTAGCCTTCGTCCATGCGATTCGGCAGATAAAAATCCACCTTCCAGCCCAGCGTGCGCAAAACTTCAACAAGCAGCGCGGTGGAAGTGACACCGTCCGTGTCGTAATCGCCAAAAATCACGAGCGGTTCGTTTTGCTCCCGAGCATGGAGCAATCGCCCGACAGCGGCGTCCATGTTCGGCAGTAAAAACGGGTCGGCGAGATTTTTAAGGCGCGGCTGCAAAAAATCACGGATGGCAATCGGCTCACTGAAGCCGCGATTCAGCAGGCATTGGGCAAGCAGCGGCGGGATTTTGAGTTGCGCGGCCAGTTGACCGGCGAGCAGAGGTTGCGGTGGCGCGAGCGACCAGTGAAATTTCATCATTAAATCGAACCACGAATAAACACCAATGGACACGAACTTTTTTTGGCACGGATGCCGCGGATTTTTGATTCGTGTTTATTCGTGTTCATTGGTGGTTGCCATTTTTTCATGCTGCGCGGCGGAAACGGAAAGCACGATGGAAATTAAAAGAATCGCAGCCACGATGAGCAATGAAACGCCTGTTGGAATCTCAATTTGAAACCAGCGGGACGGCGGGCCGTGCGGCTCGACCAGCATTTTTGCGCCGACAAAAGCGAGCACAATGGAGAGTCCAATTTTCAAATAGCGGAAGTTGCCGAGCGCACCGGCAAGCAGGGAATACAGCGAGCGAAGGCCGAGAATCGCAAAGATGTTCGAGGTGAAAACAATGAAAGGCTGACGCGTCACGGAAAACACCGCCGGAATGGAATCCGTGGCGAAAATCAAATCGGTTGTTTCGACCAACAACAGCACCAAAGCCAGCGGCGTGAGCGCAAGACGACCATCAAACCGCGTGAAAAACCTCTGGCCGTCGAAATTTTGAGAGACAGGAAAGAGTTTTTGCGCCAGGCGCAGCGCGAGATTTTTTTCCGGATGCACCGCCTCCTGTTTCGAGAAAAACATCCTTGCACCGGCAAAGATGAGAAACGCCCCGAACACGTAAAGCACCCAGTCGAATTGGTGAATGAGCGCCGCGCCGACTGCGATCATCGCGCCGCGCATCACCAGCGCGCCGAGGATACCCCAAAAGAGCAGCCGATGTTGAAATTCCAGCGGCACGCGAAACCACGCGAAGATGAGCGCGATGAATAGAATGTTGTCCAGCGAAAGTGAAAGTTCGATGACGTAGCCGGCGGCAAATTCAGTCGCTTCCTCGCGACCGCGCCAATGCGCCATTGCCCCGGCAAAAAGCATGGCCAGCACGAACCACAACGCGCTCCAGGCAAGCGCTTCGCCAAATTTGATGACGCGCGCGCGGCGATGAAATGCGCCCAGGTCGAGCGCAAGAAAAAACAGGACACAAAGAATGAAGCCAGCCCAATGCCACGGGGTGATTTCAATGAAACCGGGCATGGTTTTGAGTCATCAGATCTTCGCCGGCGCCACGTTTTGCATCGTCACTTGCGACGCGCCAATATTCGGGCGTTCGCCTTTGTGCCACCACCACACGAACGCGCTGGCGATGTAGATGCTCGAATATGTGCCGGTGATGATGCCGATGAGGAATGTAAACGCGAAGTCGTTGATGACGCCGCCGCCGAAAAGATAGAGCGACATCGTGGCCAAAAACACCGTGCCGCTGGTGATCAGCGTTCGGCTCAAGGTCTGATTCACCGCTTGATTGATGATTTCCTTGAACGAGCCGCGCACGCCGAGTTTCAGGTCTTCGCGGATGCGGTCAAAAATCACGATGGTGTCATTGGTGGAGAAGCCGATGATGGTCAGAACCGCCGCAACGACTGTAGCGTTGAATTCGCGGCCCGAAACGCCGTTGGCAATGCAGTAACAGCCAATGGTCATAAACACGTCGTGAATGACCGCGACGACCGCGCCGACAGCGAACGAAAATTCGTAACGGAACGCGACATAAACCAAAATGCCGAAGAGCGACAGCAAACAGGCAACAATGGCCGATTGCAGAATCTCCCTGCCAACAACCGCGCCGACGCGCTGCTGGCTGCCGACTTTGAAGTTCGCCTGCGGAAATTTGTCGGCGAGCGCCTGTTGGACTTTTTCGGCGGAGCCGGGTAAGGTTGTCACGCGGAGCGTTTCAGTGCCGCCGGCCACGTCCTTTTGATATTGGATTTGCGAATCCTTTTCACCGGTTTGCACGAGCACGGCGCGGATCTGTTCCACGTCAACTCGTTGCTGGAAACTGAATGTCGTGCTGTCACCGCCCATAAAGTCCACTCCGAACACCTTTGAACCGCGATGATAGCCGTAGATCAAGCCGACGAGAATAATCACCCATGACAAAACGAATGCGGGCCTAGCCAGTTTCATGAAATCGAGCTTGGTGGCGCGAATGAGATGGAACATCCGGAGCGATTTGATCCAATCGTGGTCGAGCAGCCAGTTGAAAATCAGCCGCGTCACCACGAGCGCGGTGAACAAACTTGCCGCCACACCAATGGTCAGTGTCACGCCGAAACCTTTGACTTCACCGGTGCCCATGAAAATCAGGATGACCGAGGCAATGAGCGTGGTGACGTGTGAATCGAAAATCGTGCCGAACGCCCGGGCGTAACCGGCGGCGATTGCGCCCCGCAGGGATTTGCCCTTGGCCAATTCCTCGCGGATGCGTTCGTAAATCAGCACGTTCGCGTCCACCGCCATGCCGACGGTGAGCACCACGCCCGCGATGCCCGGCAAGGTGAGCGTCGTGCCGATGGAACACATGACGCCGAGCAAAATGATGATGTTCGTGACCAGCGCGATGTTTGCCACAACGCCCGCGAGCAAGTAATAGCACAGCATGAACGCGGAAACCAAAACAACGCCGGCGATGGACGCGCGAACACCGCTGCGAATTGAGTCTCTGCCGAGAGTTGGGTCAACGTCGCTGGAATAGACAGGAATCAACGGGGCGCGCAGCGGATTTTGGAGGACGTTCGCCAATTCCAGCGCTGCTTGGATGGTATAGCGTCCCGTGATCTGACCGTTGCCGGTTTCAATCGGACTCTGGATATTTGGCGCTGAATACAACTGGCCGTCCAAAACGATGGCCAGCCGGTGGTTAACGTTGTTGCGGGTGACGTCGGCAAACCTTTTTGCGCCGTTGTCATTGAGCGTGAAATCAATTTGCGGTTCCCCCAAATTGCCGCGCACCACCATCGCACTTTTTATGATGTCGCCGGCCAGGCCATTCTCCGGCTTTTTCTTTACGATGACCTGCTCAATTCTCGGCGGACCATTTGGTTGCAGTTCCACGTGCTTGAGCAGTTCATAACCCGGCGGAATCGGTTCATTGTTATTGATGATTTCATCGCTGTCATCCTTCACCATCCGGAATTCAAGATACGCGGCTTTTTGGATTTGTTCCTTGGCGCTTTCCTTGTCGGCCTCGGACAGGCCGGGCAACTGAATCAAAATGCGATTACCGCCCGCCGGTTGAATGACCGGCTCGGCCACGCCAAAACGGTCAATGCGTTTGCGCAACACCTCAACCGCCTGCGAAAGCGCCCCGCCCGCATCCGACGGATTGGACAGCTTGTTCGTTTCCATCTCGACGAGAAAGGACGTGCCGCCCTGCAAATCGAGACCAAGTTTGATGCGTCCGGATGCATCGCGCTGAAGCTGGTTCAAAATGAACGTCGTTGGATACAACTCGTTCTCCGCGTTGACGAACGGAAAGTAGGGCCGAATGTCATTCGTGCCGATGGCTCCCTGTAAATTGGCGAACTCACGGTCGGGGCGCGCCTTTTGCAACGGTTCAAGCCGTTGCAAAATGTCCTTGAACGCGGCGTCCCGCTTGACCGCGCGCGATGAAAATTGCTGCACCAGATCGCGCGACGTCGGCGGGTAAGTCTGATAAAGCGACCAGCAAATGATGAAGACAACAAAGACGAATTTCCAGAAATCGTTTTTTTTCATTGTCAGCCTACGATTCAGTCGTGCCGCCGGATTCAATAATTTCCACCACTGAAGACTTGGTGATTTCCATTTTGGCGTCAGCCGACCGGAGTGAAACAGTCTTGTCCTTCACGGTGATGACAATGCCGACGATGCCGCCGGCTGTGACCACCTTGTCGCCCGATTTGAGGTTTTTGAGCAATGCCGCGTGCCGGGCGCGCTGCTGCTGTTGTGGCCGAAACAGGAGGAAATACATCATTACCCCCATCAAAACCAACAAGATAAGGGGGCTGCCAAAGAGAGCTTGGAAGCCTGTTGGCTGTTGTGGTTGTCCGGATTGCGGCGATGCCGCCTGTGCCAGAATTTCGTTCAAGTGCATAAATTGAAAAATGGGTGTTCACTTTATGAAAGCAGGCGCATCGGGGCAAGCGTTTTGGCTGCCGAAATTGCTATAATTTCACTATTTTAAAGTTTCAACTTTAGCTTCCGGCTCGACCCACTTGTTATGTTCCTTGATAAGGTCAACGAGTCGTTCCACAGCTTCGGCTTCGGGGATGTTGAACTTGATCGCCTGCTTGCCGACGTAAAGGTTGATCTTGCCGGGCGCGCCGCCAACGTATCCGAAGTCGGCATCTGCCATTTCACCCGGGCCGTTCACGATGCAGCCCATGATGGCGATTTTAACACCCTTGAGATGCTCCGTCCGAGCCTTGATGCGAGCCATCACGGTCTGCAAGTTGAACAGCGTCCGCCCGCACGACGGGCACACCACGTAATCGGTCTTGAACGAACGGCAGCCCGCTGCCTGCAAAATATTGTAAGCCAGCCGCAGCGATTGTCCGCTGTCGGACTCCCCGCGAATCAAAATCGCATCGCCAATGCCGTCCGCCAGCAGCGAACCGATTACAACGGACGCGCGCAGCAAGACGATTTTGGGTTCCAGTGGCACAGACCTCTGGTCTGTGTTCGCCCTTTCATTCACAGGCTGGAAGCCTGTGCCACATAAACAATCCTTGAGTAGAATCGGATTGTTGCGACCAAGTCTCTTCAATTTCGCCACGAGCAGACGGAATGCAGTAATCGCGGGTAAATTCACACCATCTTTTACAGTCACGAGTTGCGTGTCACTGTTAATGTTGAAATCCTTTGTTGGGTCGAGTTCCGCAACATTCAAGTCTTCATAGACTGCCTCCGGTTTCACGTCGTCCCTCAGGCGAATCTTCGGAGTAACCTTGTCCCACGTGGCGCGAGTGACGACGACGCGGATGAGCTGTTCGCCGCCGCACTTGAAATTTTCGCTTGGAGAAATTCCCGGCGTTTTGCGACGCTCGAAGTGGAAGGGGTCGAACGGAAATTCCGAATTCGGAATTCGGAATTCGGAATTCGACAGTTTGGGAATTTGCGCCAGCAAATCGCGGCAGACCTCGACTTCGCGCGGCGAATCTTCCGTGAGTGAAACTCGGATCGTGTCGCCCAACCCGTCGCACAGCAACGAGCCGATGCCGATGGCGGATTTGATGCGGCCGTCCTCGCCCCCGCCCGCCTCGGTCACACCCAGGTGGATCGGATAATTCCAGTCCGGCCCTTCCTGTTCCAGCCGCGCGACGAGCAGCCGATAACATTCGATCATCACCTTGGGATTGCTCGCTTTCATCGAGAATTTGAAGTTGTGGAAATCGTGCATGCGGCAGATGCGGGCGAATTCCAACGCGCTCTCGACCATGCCAAGCGGCGTATCACCGTAACGGTTCATGATGCGGTCGGAAAGCGAGCCGTGGTTCGTGCCGATGCGCAACGCGCGCTTCAGGCGTTTGCACTCGATGACCAGAGGCGTGAATTTTTCCTCAATGCGCTTTAATTCGGCGGCGTATTGCCCATCGGTGTATTCCTTGCCGGCAAATTTCTTGGAATCGGCGTAGTTGCCCGGATTGACACGCACGACTTCGACCCATTTCACCGCTTCCATCGCCGCCTCCGGTTTGAAATGGATGTCGGCGACGATAGGCACGTTGCAGCCGCGCTTGCGAAGCCCGGCGACAATGTTTTTGAGATTCGCCGCGTCTTTGACTGTCGGCGCGGTGATGCGGACGATCTGGCAGCCGACGGCGACGAGGTCGAGCGTTTGTTTCACGCACCCGGCGGTGTCCATCGTGTCGCATGTAATCATGGACTGTATGACGACCGGATGGTCGCCACCAATGACGATGCCGCCGCGCGCCGGATCGCCGATGACAATTTCGCGGCTCTTCCGCCGCTGATGAAAAAATGGTGATTCGCAGTAGCGCATGAAATTATCTGGCCGGCACCGGTACAGTTTCTGCGGGTGGCTGGGTTGTTTGTTCGATTTGCACGTTGTTATTGAACATCGCTCGGAACAGTGGAATCCGTTTGATGTCAAAGAACGAGACATAGAGCATGAACGAAATCACGAGCACCGCGAAGCAGGTCGTGGTGTATTCGACGAACCTGATGTCCAAAGGCCGGCGGCGGATTTTTTCGATGATTGCCATCAAAATGTGGCCGCCGTCGAGCACGGGAACCGGCAGCAAATTGATAATTGCAAGGTTGATGTTGAGCAACACAAGAAAACTCAAGGCGAGGCGATAGTCCGCGTTCACATACACGGCAAGAATCGAAAGGATGCCCAATGGGCCGCTCAAATCGCTCGCTTTCACGCCTGTCTGCCGCGTATGAATGAGGGCCGAGATAACTCCGAAGGTTTGTTTTGTGACTTCCTGAATCTGGACCCACGGCAAAGGACCGGGCTTTTTCACCTCGTAGACACCTTCACTGAAAACGACGCCGATGCGGGCACGCTCGTTGACCGGGTCGTATTGCGGCGTTACGGTCGTGCTCCTTTTTTCATTCTGACGGTTGAACACGATTATACACGGTTTGCCTTCGGATTTGGAAATGACCTCGATCATCCGGTCTCTGCTGGGGACCGGGATTCCATTTACCGACAGGATTTTATCGCCACTCATCAAACCAGCCGCCGCTGCGGGCATGCCACTTTCGACGGCACCGACGACTGGATGCTCACGTGGATCGAGATCCAGCCACTTGCCACCCGCGGGGTTCGCCTTGGCCGTCAGATAGTAGGTTTTCTGTTCACCACTCCGTTTGATGACTACGGGAAAGACATTGGTCTTGGCCGTCATCGTCTCGAATACAACATCCTGCCAGGATTCCACCGCATGCCCGTTGACTATCACGATACGGTCGCCTTCCGTGATCCCAAGTTTTCCTTCCGGCGAATTCGGATTGACTTCGCCAATCACCGACGGGTTTACCAATATGGGCAATCCGACAAAATAAATCACCGTGGCAATGGCGAAGGCGAACACGACGTTCATGAACGGTCCGGCAAAAGCAACAAGTATTTTGCGCAACGGAGGCGCAGGCGGGACCTTTTCGGTGGACTGACCTTCCAGCGCTTCGGAGGTAATCATTTGCGGCAGCTTCACAAAACCGCCGGCGGGAATCCAACGCAGCGAATATTCGACGCCGTTGCGCTTCCGACTGCAAATTTTTGGGCCAAACCCGACGGCAAATTCGTCCACTTTCATTCCCAGCCGGCGCGCGACCCAAAAATGGCCAAACTCATGGACAAAAATGGCCGCGCCAAACAACGCCAACACGGCGGCAATCACGTAAATGATGTTTAAAATGGTCATGCAAAAACCAGCTTTTAAGAATGTAATAGTAAAAATTAAATTGTGGCTTCGTGCCGCGCCCAAGCGTCGGCTTCCAAAATTTGTTCGAGTGTCGGATGCAGAACGACTTTGTGCCGTTCCATGGTGCGCCGCACTGTTTCCGCGATTTGCGGGAAATTGATTTTGCGATCTACGAACGCTTTGACCGCGACTTCGTTGGCCGCGTTCAATACCGCCGGCAGCGTGCCGCCCATCTCCCCTGCCCTGCGCGCAAGATTCAGCGCCGGAAAGCGTTCCACGTCAGGTTCTTCAAACGTGAGGCTGCCGAGTCTGGTGAAATCGGTTTGCACGCGTCCGCTCGGCGCGCGATCGGGATACGTTAATGCGTATTGAATCGGCAAACACATGTCCGGCGTGGACAACTGCGCGAGCATTGAGCCGTCCACAAACTCGACCATTGAATGAACGATGCTCTGCGGATGCACCAGCACGCCGACGCGTTCCATGCCAATATTGAACAACCACCGCGCTTCGATCATCTCCAGTCCTTTATTGAACAGCGTGGCCGAATCAATTGTAATTTTGCGGCCCATGACCCACGACGGATGTTTGAGCGCGCACTCTACCGTGATTTCCGAGAATTTTTCCTTCGGCCAGATTTTTTTGTCGCGAAACGGCCCGCCGGAAGCGGTCAACCAAAGTTTGCGGACTGAACTCGGAGGCTTTCCATCGAGACATTGGAAAATCGCCGAATGTTCGCTGTCCACGGCGAGAACGCGGACGCCGTGTTTGCGCGCTTCTTCCATGACGATTTCGCCGGCCATGACCAGGATTTCCTTGGACGCGACGGCGATGTCCTTGCCGGCGCGAATCGCGGCGAGCGCGGGTTTTAGTCCCGCCGTGCCAACAATCGCAATCAACACAATGTCCGCCGACGGCAACGTGGCGAGTTTGATCAAACCTTCGTCGCCTGAATAAACCTGCGTGGTTGCGCCGAAGAATTTTCCCAGTTTGCGGGCTTTTTCCGGATTACCGATGCAAATTGCCTCGGGCCGGTGTTTGCGGGTTTGCTCAAGAAGCAACTTAGCGTTATTGCCCGCAGCCAGGCCAACCAGCCGGATCCGATCCGGCAAATCCCCGGCGACTTTGACGGTGCTGGTGCCGATGGAACCGGTGCTGCCAAGGAGAACGACGTTTTTCATGGAACCAGGATATGCCGTAAATAGAGATACATGATGGGCGCGTTGAACAAAAGACTGTCGAGCAAATCGAGAATGCCGCCGATGCCGGGGAAAAAACTGCCGGAGTCTTTCACGCCGGCCCCGCGTTTGAACAACGACTCAATCAAATCGCCGACGACGGCAGTCATACCGAACAAAACGCCGAGCAGAACGGCGTGGAACCAGTTCATGTCCGCCATTTTATCTCCAAAAAAACCTGCAAACAGGGCGCTCGACGCCGTCGAAAATAAAATCGCGCCGCCAAAGCCCTCCCAGGTTTTGCCGGGGCTGATGCGCGGCATCATCTTGTGCCTGCCGATGAGCGAGCCGACGGCATACGCGCCGGTGTCGCTGAACTTTGTGACCAGCACGAAGTAGAGCAGAAAAAATTTGCCATCCACGCCTGGGAAAAAATTGATTTTTTGAATGAAGTTCAACAGCCACGGCACATACATGAGACCGAAGAGTGTCGTCGCAATGGCCACGATTCCCACCGCGTTGGACTTTGACAATAATTGTCGCAGACACAAACCGAGCACGAACAAGATAAGAAAGCCCGTTTCAAAATCGTTGACGCGCGCCGGGGAACCCGAAGTGCCAAGATGACCGGTTAAATTCAAAAATGTCCCAACCATCAGCAGCACGCCGCCGAGCAGACCGCACCACTTGAAGCAAACAAGGCCGCATTTTTCGGCGAGTCCATAAAATTCCGCGAGGCCGGCCAGCGCGAGAAAGACAATGATGAGAATGAATACGCCATTGGAAATCAACGCGTTGCCGGAAAACAAAGCGGTGATGATCACCGTCCAGAGAATCACCGAGGTGATTAACCGGCGGAGAAAAACCTGCGCCTTCGAGGGCGTTTGCGCTGCCGCAGCTGCGTCGGACATGCGCGCGCAAGGTAACAGACGTGGCGGCGATTGCCAACACCGACTTCTGTCGCGCAGAATGAAGTTCTTAATTGCATTGTAGCGGCGCTCTGTGAGCGCCGACGTTGGCAATTCGGATATTGCGGCGGTCACAGACCGCCGCTACAGCCAAGTTGGATTCACTTAACAATTGCGCGGCGCGCGTTTTTGTGCAAAAGCTGTTGTCGCACGAACGGCAAGGCTGGGGTCGTAGCTCAGTTGGTAGAGCGGCTGGTTCGCAATCAGCAGGTCAGGGGTTCGAATCCCCTCGGCTCCACCAGCCCCGAAAGCTTTCGGGGCTGCCGCGCCGGAGCACGAAGTGCGAAGGCGGGCCGACACCAGCCAAGTGCAATACGCTCCGAGCTACGGATGGCAAGCCAATTCATATTTTGACAAACTCATTCTATATGAAATCACCGCTGGAAAATAAATTGGTTTTGATCACCGGCGCATCGAGTGGATTTGGCGCAGCAGCAGCGCAGGCGTTTGGCGTCACGGGCGCAAAACTACTGCTGGGCGCGCGGCGCGTTGACCGTCTGAAAATAACAGCGGCAGAATCGCTCAAGGCCGGCGCAGCAGCAGCGCATTTTCACGAACTGGACGTATCAAAAACTTCGAGCGTTGAATCATTCATTGCATGGGCGCGAGAGAAAATTGGAAGCCGGAAGTCAGAAACCGGAGGTCTGCATGTTTTGATCAACAACGCCGGCGGCGCGCACGGCGTGGACACAATTGCCGAAGGCAAGGACGCGGATTGGGAAGCGATGATCCAGACAAACGTCCTCGGCCTGTTGCGCGTGACGCGCGCGGCGTTGCCGCTCATGCCGCGCAACGCGGGCGCTAGCATTATCAACATCGGCTCGGTCGCCGGCCACACGGCTTACGAAGGCGGTGCGGTATATTGCGCGGCGAAAGCGGGCGAACTGCAAATCACCGGCGCGCTGCGGTTGGAATTGCTCGGCACAGGTATTCGCGTCGGCACGGTGGATCCTGGTCTGGCAAAAACGGGATTTTCACTCGTGCGTTTCAAAGGCGACGCGGCGAGCGCGAAAAAGGTTTATGAAGGTACAAACCCGTTGACCGCTGAAGACATTGCGGAAATTTTGGTCTGGGTCGCCAGCCGCCCACCGCATGTGAACATAGATGAACTGATTGTCAAACCCGTTGACCAAGCGGCGATTGGCAAAGTGTATCGGCGGTTGAAACGCTAAATCCCGCGATTTGCGCGCCAAAGCAGCACCGCGCCGACGGCCTGAAAAATGAAATTCGGCACCCAGAAAATCAAGTGCGGCGCAAATTCCGGACGCGCGGACAATGATTCGCCAAGAATTACGAAGCTGTAGTAAATCAGCACCAGCACGAGGGCCATGGCAACGCCAACGTTCGTCTCGCGCCGATGCACGCGAATGCCCAGCGGAATGCCAATGAGCGTAAATCCGAAACATGCAAAGGAAAACGCGATTTGCCGGTGCATTTCCACATGAATCGGCTCGGTCAAATCGGTTTGTTGCTTCGCGACCTCGCGAAGTTGCGCTTGTAATTCCGACGGCGATGCAGAAGCGGCAGGCGGCAGGCTGAATCGCTGTTCCAAGTCGCGCAGTTCATCCTGCAATTGCCAGAACGTCATGTCGCTGATTTTGGGTTTTAAAACCCGGTTTGTAGCCGCGTTCAGGTCAAAGTTCAACGTCAACATCGGGAATGAGGTGATTCCCACATGTGATCCATTCAACGTTACACTGCGGGCGTCGAACAAATGCAAAACGAGTTGTTTGTTTTTTGCGTCCGTCTCGAACTGGCCACGCGGCGCGCGCAAGGTTGTTTCCACGTTTGTCCCATTTTCGAGTTTGAAGATCATCACGCCCTGCAAATTGCCGTCGTGATTTTTTTCCACGTAAAAAATATAACCCGGAAAATCGCGGATGAACCGGCCTTCAGGCAATCGGACGTTCATCAATTCAGAACGCGCGCGGGAGAGAAGCTTCTTGTAAGCGACGCGACAATGGGGGCCAATGTCCATGTTGATCCAGGCGCTCACGCAGCAGCAAAGCAAACTCAGGAGCAAAATGGGCGTGATGAGTGACAGCAAACTGATGCCGCTGGCGCGCACAGCGGTAAGTTCCTGGTCGGCGCTGAAACGACCGAACACCAGCAGTGTCGCGGTGAGCAAACCCATTGGCAGCGCATATACCCAGACGAATGGAATTAACAAGCCGATTGCTTTGAACGCTGTGCTGGGGCGCACCTGACCGTTGACAATCAACTTGAGGATTTCCTGGAGCACGTTGCCGAGTAACAACACAAAGGTGAATACCGCCACGGTCAACAACAATGAAGCGATCACCTGATACGTCAGATATTTCTGCAATGTTTTCACATTTGTCCGGCGCGGACGCGCAAACCCTAAAACGAACACGCAAAATCTGAAATGTTAAAATACGATGGTGACCGGGATGGAATCATGCATCGCCACCGAATTTCCCTATCTATCTGGTGGTTTTCCAACGTATGCAACCGGATGGAAAATAATTGCAAGAATGATGTTCTTCGGTTAAATTGCTGTCGTGCAGACAATATTTGCTAAGCAAGACTTGGGCGACCATTCCGCTCAACTTCCTTTGCGCCAAGATGTTATTACTGCACCACGACTCCGACCGGCAATCACAGGCTCCGTTCTAACAACAAACAGATTTGTTTCCAAAGACAAAACCCCTGTTGCCGCCCCGAATGGCAATGGTAACGGCAACGGCAACCATGCGTTGATCGAGGCGCTCCTCGGTTCAAAAATCTACCAGGATTACGAGCGTGCCTTCGGCGACATGACCGGATTGCCGGTGTCGTTGCAGCCGGTTGAAACATGGCAACTGCCGTATCATGGCCGGCGGAATGAAAATCCGTTTTGCGCCTTGATGGCGCAAAAAAGCCACGCTTGCGCGGCGTGTTTGCAGGTGCGCGAGCGGCTTTGTGAAAACGCCTCAACCGAACCGTGTACCATCATTTGTTCCTCCGGGCTCTGCGAGACGGCCGTGCCGGTGCGATTGAGCGATCGGTTGATTGGATTTCTCCAAACCGGACAGGTCTTCCGCAAAAAACCGGGCAGAGCGCAGTTTGAGCGGGTCGCCAGACAGGTCGCCGAATGGGGTTCAGACGTGGAACATGATGTTTTGAAGAAGGCCTACTTTTCCGGCAAGGTGGTGTCGCCCAAACAACATGAGTCAGTGGTGAAACTGCTCGCCATTTTTGCCCAGCACCTAGCAATGGTGAGCAATCAGGTCATCATCCAGCAGGAAAACGCCGAATCGCCGGTCATCACGCGCGCCAGGGATTACATTCGCGAACATCAGTCTGAAAAACTTTCGCTCGGCCAGGTCGCCAAAGCGGTCAACATGAGCGCCTTCTACTTTTGCAAAATGTTTAAAAAAGTCACCGGGGTCAATTTCACCGACTATCTTTCGCGCGTGCGCATCGAGAAAGCGAAAAACCTGCTGCTCAATCCCAACCTGCGCGTCAGTGAAATCGCATTTGAAGTCGGATTCCAATCACTCACGCATTTCAACCGCGTGTTCAAAAAGCTTCTGGGCCAATCCCCCACCGATTACCGCGCGCAATTGCTCGCCTATTGAACGCTGCGGCGATGCGAAAACACCTTTTCGCTGGTGTTCCGGGAGAATTCTCCTGTCACGCCGTGTTGAATGCCATCAACACAAAAAAGGGAAAGGATTTGCCAAAGTCAGCGAAGCCGAACCGGTCTGGAACTGGCAATTTTTAAGTGTGAAATGAGTTGGTTGCCACCGACAAGTTTGAGATTATGATTTATGATTTGTAACCCATCTTAAGACCCCGGCATTCCATGCAGACCATGACAACAAGCCCAACTTCAAAGCGTCCAGAATCCGCCCGCGACATTTTACAGCAGACACGACAGCATCCACTTAAAGCCATTCTTGCACCCAAAACCGTCGCGGTCATCGGCGCGACGGAAAACCCGGGCACCGTCGGACGCACGGTGTTTCAAAATCTCGGCCGCGGCGGGTTTGCAGGGACCGTTTATCCGGTCAACCCGAAGCGTCCCTCCGTGTTGGGTGTAAAGGCGTATCCTAATATCGCCTCCGTGCCGGAAAAGGTGGACCTGGCGGTTATCTGCACGCCGGCGAAAACGGCGCCGAACCTCATCCATGAGTGCGTCGAGGCAGGTGTGCCGGGTGCTGTCATTATTTCCGCCGGCTTCAAGGAAACCGGTGCGGAAGGTGCCAAGCTTGAACAACAGATTCTCGCCGAGGCGCGACGCGGCGGGATGCGCATCGTCGGCCCGAACTGCCTCGGTATCATGATGCCGGGGATCGGGTTGAACGCCACGTTCGCCGCCGCCATTGCCAAGCCGGGCAATGTCGGTTTTCTAAGCCAAAGCGGCGCGCTGTGCACCGCGGTTCTCGACTGGAGTCTGAAGGAAAACGTCGGCTTCAGCGCGTTCATCTCCATCGGCTCCATGCTGGATGTCGGCTGGGGCGATTTGATTTATTATCTTGGCGATGATCCAAACACCAAGAGCATCGTCATTTACATGGAGACCATTGGCGATGCGCGTTCGTTCCTGTCCGCAGCCCGCGAAGTGGCGCTGACCAAGCCGATCATTGTCATCAAGCCCGGTCGCACCGAAGGCGCCGCCAAGGCGGCCGCTTCTCACACCGGTTCGCTGACCGGGAGCGACGACGTTCTTGAAGCCGCTTTCAAGCGTTGCGGCGTGCTGCGCGTGAACGACATCTCCGACCTGTTCCACCTATCGGAAGTGTTGGATCGACAACCCAGGCCCCGGGGCAACCGCATGACTATGATCACGAACGCCGGCGGCCCGGGCGTGCTGGCCACTGACGCGCTTATTACCAGTGGCGGCGCACTCGCTGAAGTTTCCAAAGACACCATTGAGGAACTGAACAAAATTCTTCCTGCAGCCTGGTCGCACAACAATCCCATTGATGTGTTGGGCGACGCCAGCGCCGAGGTTTACGCCAAAACGCTGGAAATCGCGGGACGCGATCCGAACAGCGACGGTTTGCTTGTGATTCTGACGCCGCAGGCCATGACCGATTGCACCGGCACCGCGGAAAAGCTGGCAGCGTTCGGCCACATCGAAGGCAAGCCGGTGCTCGCGAGTTGGATGGGCGGCACCGACGTCGCCGCCGGTGTGCAGATCCTCAATGCCGCGGGCATTCCGACCTTCCTGTATCCCGACACCGCCGCACGAATGTTTACTTCCATGTGGCGCTATGCGGACAACCTCCGGGCGCTCTACGAAACCCCGGTGCCATCCGCCAATCCCGCCGATCTCGAATCAGGCCGCGCCAGAGCCGGGGCTTTGATTGAATCGGTGAAAAAAGCCGGCCGCACAATCTTCACCGAGGCCGAATCCAAGGAATTGCTTGCCTGCTATAATATTCCGACGGTGGTCACGAAGGTTGCCAGGACGGAAGTCCAAGCGGCCAAACTGGCCAGGGAAATCGGTTTTCCAACGGTACTGAAGCTTTATTCCGAAACCATCACTCACAAGACCGACGTAGGCGGCGTGCAGTTGAACCTGAAAGACGAGGCCGAGGTCTGCAAGGCGTTCAACGCGATCAAAACCGCCTGTACCGAAAAAGCCGGCGCCAAACATTTCCAAGGCGTCACCGTCCAGAAGATGATCAATTTGAGCGAAGGGTACGAAATCATCCTCGGCAGCAGCATTGACCCGCAATTCGGGCCGGTGCTCCTCTTCGGCATGGGCGGCCAACTCGTCGAAGTGTTCAAGGACAAAGCCCTCGCCCTGCCGCCGTTGAACACCACGCTCGCACGCCGCATGATGGAGACGACGAAAATTTATCACGCGCTCAAGGGCGTCCGCGGCCGCAAGCCTGTGGACCTCGCCGCGCTGGAAAAACTGATGGTCGGCTTCAGCCAGCTCGTCGCCGAGCAACGCTGGATCAAGGAAATTGACATTAATCCGTTGTTCGCCTCCGCCGAGGATCTCGTAGCGCTGGACGCCCGCGTCATCCTGCACGATCCGAAGACGACGGAAGACAAACTGCCCCGGCTCGCCATCCGACCGTATCCGACGCAATACATGGCGCCGTGGAAGTTGAAAAACGGCACGGCGGTCATGATCCGCCCGATCCGGCCCGAAGACGAACCGCTGCTGGCGAAGTTTCACGAAACACTTTCCGAAGAGAGCGTTTATCGCCGCTATTCCAACCAGATCAAACTGGACCAGCGCATCGCGCACGAGTGGCTGACGCGCATTTGCTTCAACGATTACGACCGCGAAATCGCGCTCGTTGTCGAACGCAAGGATCCGCAAACCGGCCAATTAGAAATTCTTGGCGTAGGTCAGTTGAGCAAGGCGCGTGGTCTGAACGAAGCGGAATTCACGCTTTTGATCAGTGACCGTTGGCAGAAGCAGGGTTTCGGCACCGAGTTACTCAAGCGTCTCGTGCAAATTGGGCGCGACGAAAAGCTCGATCGCATTTTCGCGCATATCCCCCCTGACAACCACGCGATGATTCACGTGAGCAAAGAAGCCGGGTTCAAAATTGCACATGAGGCTGACAATCACGGTTCCACCGCTGAATACATTCTTTAATTTTATGATTCACACGCAAAAAACAGACGGCTCTACAAGCCTCAAACTGCCAAAACGGGCTGTCTTCGAAACCATTGACGGCAATGAGGCCGCCGCTTACGTGGCCTACCGGCTCAATGAAGTGATGTCCATTTATCCCATCACGCCGTCCTCGAACATGGCTGAGTGGTGCGATCAATGGGCGTCGGAAGGGAAAAAGAATCTTTGGGGAACCATTCCCGCCGTCGTGGAGATGCAAAGTGAAGGCGGCGCGGTCGGCGCGGTGCATGGCGCGCTGCAAACCGGCTCCCTGAGCACAACGTTCACCGCATCCCAGGGATTGTTGTTGATGATTCCGAATATGTTCAAAATCGCGGGCGAATTGCTGCCGGCGGTTTTCCACGTCTCAGCCCGCACTGTCGCAACACATGCCTTGTCCATCTTTGGCGATCACAGCGACATCATGGCCACACGCTCGACCGGCTGGGGAATGCTTGGCGCGGCGTCGGTGCAGGAGGTGATGGATTTTGCGTTAATTTCACAGGCGGCGGCGTTTCGTTCGAGCCTGCCGTTTATTCATTTCTTCGACGGCTTCCGCACGTCGCACGAGGTTTCCAAGATTGAATTGATTGATGAAACCGTCATGCGCGCCCTGATGGATGAGAAAGCGATCGCCGAATTCCGCGCGCGCGCCATGACGCCCGACCACCCGGTGTTGCGCGGCTCGGCGCAAAATCCCGATGTCTTTTTCCAGGGCCGCGAGACCATCAACCCGATTTACGCCGCCTGCCCCGACATCGTGCAAAAGGTGATGGATGAATTCGCCGGACACACAGGCCGTAAATATCAGCTTTTTGATTACGTCGGCGCGCCGGATGCCGAGTGCGTCATCGTGCTCATGGGTTCAGGCTGCGAAACCGCTCACGAGACAGTCGAGTATTTAAACTCCCGCGGCGGAAATTTCGGAGTGCTCAAGGTTCGGTTGTATCGCCCGTTTGACGGCAAGCGATTCGTCGAGGCGTTGCCGCGATCGGTCAGGACCATTGCCGTTCTCGACCGCACGAAAGAACCGGGGGCAACTGGCGAACCGCTGTATCAAGATTGCATGGTGGCGGTTCTCGAAGGCATGACCAACGGATGGGGACGCCTGAAAACGCCGCCCAAAATTGTGGGTGGCCGCTACGGTTTGTCCTCAAAGGAATTTACGCCGGCGATGGTCAAGGCCATGTTCGACAATCTTGCCCTGGACAAACCTAAAAATCATTTTACGGTCGGCATTAATGACGATGTTTCGGGCACGAGCCTGCCGGTCGATCCGGATTTTTCGACCGAGTCGGACAAAGTCATTCGCGCATTGTTTTACGGATTGGGTTCCGACGGCACGGTGGGCGCGAACAAAAATTCCATCAAAATCATTGGCGAAGAAACCGACAATTACGCGCAGGGTTACTTCGTTTACGATTCAAAAAAGTCCGGCTCGATGACCGTGTCGCATTTGCGGTTCGGCCCGCAACCGATTCGTTCCGTGTATTTGATTTCACGGGCGAACTTCGTCGCGTGCCATCAGCCGGTGTTTCTGGAACGTTACAACATGCTTCACAGTCTTGTGCCCGGTGGAACATTTTTATTGAACACGCCTTTCGCCCCGGACGAAGTTTGGTCGAAGCTGCCAACGCCGGTGCAGGAAGCGCTCCTTGCAAAGAAGGCGAAATTTTATGTGATTGACGCCACCAAAGTCGCGCGCGACAGCGGCATGGGGGGACGCATCAACACCATCATGCAGGTTTGTTTCTTTGCATTGTCCGGCGTATTGCCGAAGGATGAAGCAATTGAGTCCATCAAGCATTCCATCCAAAAAACCTACGGCAAAAAGGGCGAGGAAGTGGTTCAAATGAACCTCAAAGCGGTGGACAACACGCTGACCCGTCTGCATGAAGTTCCATTGTCCCAATGCAAGGTTGGCGGCACGGGCAGCTTGCTGCCGCCGGTAACGCCGGACGCGCCGGTTTTTGTTCGTGACGTGCTCGGCAAACTGGTTGCCGGACAAGGTGACGAAGTCCCGGTCGGCGCTTTTCCGAATGATGGCACGTTTCCGACGGCCACCGCCCAATACGAAAAACGCAATCTCGCATTGGAAATTCCGGTTTGGGACGAGAAGGTTTGCATCCAGTGCCTGAAGTGCGTGTTTATTTGTCCGCACGCGACGATTCGGGCGAAGGTTTATGAACCCGGGGCCCTGGCTGGCGCGCCGGCGACGTTCAAGAGTACGAACGCGCGCGTGCCGGAATGGAAAGGTTTGAAATTTTCATTGCAAGTCGCAGCGGAAGACTGCACGGGTTGCAGGTTGTGCGTGGATGTTTGTCCCGCCCGCAACAAAACGGAAGCTAAACTCAAGGCCATCAACATGCAGGCGCAGGCACCGCTGCGCACAGCGGAGCACGAGAACTGGAACTTCTTCCTTGGCCTGCCGGAAATGGATCGGCGAAAAATCAAATCCACCATTCTGCGGCAACAGCAGGTGATGCGGCCGTTGTTCGAATTTTCCGGCGCATGCGCCGGTTGCGGCGAGACAGCTTACATCAAACTGCTCACGCAGCTTTTTGGCGACCGTGCGGTCATTGCCAACGCCACCGGTTGTTCCTCGATTTACGGCGGCAACCTGCCCACGACGCCCTATTGCAAAAATGCCGAGGGCCGGGGGCCCACATGGTGCAATTCGTTGTTCGAGGACAATGCGGAGTTCGGCCTCGGCTTCCGCGTTTCCATTGACAAGCAAAGGGAATTTGCAAACGAGTCCCTGAAAAAACTCGCGCCGCAGCTTGGCGACGATTTGGTGGCAGCCGTTCTCCACGCCGACCAAAGTGATGAGGTGGGTATTTACGCCCAACGCGAGCGTGTCGCGGCGTTAAAACAAAAATTGCAGAAGCTTGATTCACCTGGGGCGAAATTGTTGTCGGGACTCGCCGACATACTCGTTAAAAAGAGCGTGTGGATTGTCGGCGGCGACGGCTGGGCCTACGACATCGGTTACGGCGGTTTGGATCACGTGCTGGCGAGTGGACGCGATGTCAATGTGCTTGTGCTTGACACGGAGGTTTATTCCAACACGGGCGGGCAGATGTCCAAGTCCACGCCGCGCGGCGCGGTGGCCAAGTTTGCCGCCGGCGGCAAGGCCATGGGCAAGAAAGACCTCGGCCTGATCGCGATGACCTATGGCAATATTTACGTGGCCAGTGTCGTGATGGGCGCGAAGGATGAGCAAACCCTCCGCGCGTTTGTGGAGGCGGAATCCTATCCCGGCCCTTCGCTCATCATCGCCTACAGCCATTGCATTGCGCATGGTATCGCGGTGGACATGGGCGTCGGCGCGCGCCAGCAGAAACTCGCGGTGGATTCAGGCCAATGGCTGCTTTACCGCTTCGATCCGCGCCGTGCTCAACGTGGAGAAAATCCGTTGCAAACGGATTCCCCGGCGGCAAAAGTGAAAGTGCAGGATTATCTGCTCTCGGAAAACCGTTTCAAGATGCTAACCAAGAGCAAACCGGAAGAGGCGAAAAAGCTTTTCGCCCAAGCCCAGGTGGATGCCGATCGCCGTTGGAAATTCTACCAATTTCTGGCGGAACGCGACACCAAGGCCGGCAATGGCCAGCCCGCGGCACCCCAACATGCGGCAACGGAGGATCAACAACCATGAGCTGGATAGTTCCAACACCAAAGGTAGGGCGCGATGTCCCCATCGCGCCGCGGCGGGCTGAGACAGCCCCCCCTACCAACTGAAAAAAATTATGGACCTAACAACGACTTATCTCGGTTTGAAACTGCGCACACCACTGGTGCCGTCGGCCTCGCCGCTATCGGAGGAAATTGACAGCATCAGAAACATGGAAGACGCCGGTGCGTCGGCGGTGGTGCTTTATTCCCTGTTTGAGGAGCAACTGCGCCAGGACCGTCTTGAACTGGCCCACCATCTCGAGCAAGGCACCGAAAGTTTCGCGGAGGCGCTCTCCTATTTTCCGAAATCCGAGGACTATCGCCTCGGTCCGGAGGAATACCTCAAACACATTGCCAATGCGAAGAAAGCCGTACGCATTCCCATCATCGCGAGCTTGAACGGCTCATCCGCAGGCGGCTGGACGCACTACGCGAAACTGATCCAGCAGGCGGGCGCAGACGCATTGGAATTGAACATTTACCAAATTCCCACCGACACAAGTGTTCCGGCGGAAAAGATTGAACAAGGTTATCTTGAAATTCTGAAAGCGGTGAAATCCGAGGTCACGATTCCAGTAGCGGTGAAACTCAGCCCGTTCTTCACCAATTTTGCCCACATGGCCAAGCAACTTAACGAGGCCGGCGCGGACGGGCTGGTGCTGTTCAACCGGTTTTACCAGCCGGACATCGATCTGGATACACTTGAGGTCAAACCCAACATTTTGTTGAGCACGCCGATGGCCATGCGCCTTCCACTGCGCTGGATTGCCATCCTTTACGGTCGTCTCCAGACCAGCTTGGCGGCCACCAGTGGCATCCATCGCGCAACCGACGTTTTGAAAATGCTCATGGCCGGCGCGGACGTGACAATGCTCTGCTCCGTGCTGATCCGGAACGGCGTCCAACAAATCAGCGTCATCGAACGCGAACTCGCCACGTGGATGGAAGAGCATGAATATGAATCCGTCTCGCAACTCAAGGGCAGTTTAAGCCAGAAAAAATGCCCTGCGCCCAGCGCCTTCGAACGCGCACAATATATGCGGGCGCTTTCCAGTTATTCGGTGTCGTAATCAAGTCTGCCTGGAGGAAAAACGCGGATTTTCTCAACGCAAAGACGCAGAGTGCGGAGTGAACCGCGAAGCGCAATCGCGCTGAAGGCGCGTGAAATCAGGGAATGGCGATACGCTGTCCCTCCCGGAAATCTGTGGTTCAATTCTTTGTGTTCCTTTGCGGCAAGAGAGATTCGGAGGGACGCGTTCAAGCGCGTTTTTAAAAAACTTCTGCTTTCAAACCGGTCACCTGCCGCACGGTCTGGGCAATGTTGGAAAGCGTTTTCAACGGCAGATGCCCGCACTCCGCGTGGGCCATGGGGCGCGTGGCGGAATAAATCTGCACCAGCGGAATTTGCGCACCGTTGTCCTTCAGTTCCTTGAGCCGCTGCACATATTGCACGATTTCTTCCGGCGACGGTTCTTCGCCGTTGATGGCGGGGAAAAGACTTTGAATGACCACCGGACGCTGGCGGGCGAGCTGAAGAATGTTGGAGAGGATTTTTTCCAGCGACGTATTTTTCAAACGGCAAACCTTGTTCAAATACTCCTGCGTGCCGCCGTCGAGCTTTACCCAAACTTCGTCGGACTTGGTAAAATGCCTCAAACTTTCCTGGATCTGCGGATGATCCAGTCCGGTGGCGTTCGTGATCAACACAATTTTGAAAAATGGAAGTCCGCCCATCGCCCTGATATGAATCACTGCTTGCACCGCCTCGGCGAAATTCGGTGATAACGTCGGCTCCCCATCGCCGCTCAATGCCACGTGGCTCAACTGCAACAACTCATTCGGCAACGATTGATATTGCGGACGTTCGTGCAACCGGTTTTGCAGGACAAACGCCAGAGTCCTGTGCAGTTCCGTCGCCATGACGCCCGCGTCCAGTTTCATCTCCAGCGGCGGCGTGCGCCGATCCACCTCGCAGTATAAACAGTCGAAGTTGCAGTGTTTGTCCGGGTTCATGTTCACGCCCAGCGACAGGCCGCGCGCGCGCGACGAGAGGACCGCATAAACAAAGCGGTTGTTCAGAAAATCACGGGGCCGGTCGAAAGCGGCTTCGCGCGATGGTGCGTGCCTTTTCTTTTCCGGCAGTCCGGCTGCAGTCACGGTTTTGGCATGAATCTCTCCCATAATTCCTGTCTGGCACATTAAACGCGCACCGACGAGGGAGCTACACGGTTATTGCCAAAAATTCGACATGCCTTGCAGGCGCAAAAGCAAGATTTCACAGGGCGATTCAACATCGCGAACCACAACCGTCCCGTTTCGTAAATTTTGGCAAAGTAGAGACATCTTTTGGAAAAATCGCTCATCAATTGTTGGATAAAGAAACAATTTGTTATAAGCTGCGGGCGCATGGGTAAAAAAAATGACCGGGTGTCCTGGATTAAAGGCGGCAATGCGCTTTGCTCAAATCCACCGCGCACAATGCCGGATCGAGTCTGGCGACTGGTGCTTTTGGGCGCACCGGGCGTCGGCAAGGGAACGCAGGCGAAATTGCTGCATGAACGATTGGGCGCCTGTCACCTTTCCACTGGCGACATCTTTCGCGCGGCCAAAATCTTGTCAGACCGTGAAAGAAGCCCCGCGTTAAATGACGCGTTGGAATACATGCGGCTCGGCAAGCTCGTGCCGGACGAAACCGTGCTGGACATGGTACGCGAGCGTTTGCATTGCTTGCATTGCGCCAACGGTTTCCTGCTCGACGGCTTTCCGCGCACCGTCGCCCAAGCCGAAGCTTTGGAGAAAATTCTGCGGGAGGAAAAACTGCCGTTGACTGCGGTGCTTAATTACGAGTTGCCGCTCGAAACAATTCTGTCACGGCTCGGTGGACGGCGTACTTGCTCTGGCTGCAAGGCGGTCTTTCACATCGTCAATATGCCGCCGCGAGTTGAAGGTGTTTGTGATTCTTGCGGCGCCAAACTTATCCTGCGCGAAGATGACCGCCCGGAATCGATCCGTGTGCGAATGGAAGCTTATGAAAAAAGCACCCGGCCGCTGATCGAATTCTACCAAAAACGCGGTGTGCTGGTTTCAATCACTGCGAAAGGCTCACCGGAAGAAATTTACCGGAGCACGATGAGCAAACTCGATGGTGTCATCGCAGCCTGACTTGAATCAACAAATCCGCGGCAGTTGCTCGCCGCTTGGCATGTCGAGGATCCGGTTCACGCCAATCGTGCTTTTTAACGTGACCAGCGGCGAAGCGCTCTCAATGACTTTGCCGATGGCCGCCACGCCCGCACCTGTCGCGTAGCCGTGCATGATTTGCAATGCGCGCTCCGCGTCCTTTTCCGCGACAAACACGATGAATCGTCCTTCGCACGCAACGTGCAACGGGTCGAGTCCCAGCATCTCGCAGGCGGCATGAACGTCTTCGCGCACCGGCACGGCTTTTTCCTCAACGTCAATTTGCAGGTGCGCCGCTTCGGCAATTTCGTTGAGCGCGCTGGCCAGGCCGCCGCGCGTGAGGTCGCGCAGACAATGAATTTCAATCCCGACTTTAAGCAACTGCAAAACAATTTCGTGAACGGGCGCGGAATCACTTTCAATGGCGCTTTCAAATTGCAATCCCTCGCGCATGGCCATGATTGCCATGCCGTGGCGGCCCAAATCGCCATTGACCAAAATCACATCGCCGGGTTGCACATTTTGCGGCGCGATTTTTTGGTCATGCTCGATGACGCCGATGCCAGCGGTGTTGATGAACAAACCATCGCCCTTGCCTTTATCCACCACTTTCGTATCGCCGGTGATGATCTGCACGCCGCAGCGTTGCGCCGCGTCGCGCATCGAGCAAACAATTTTCCAAAGCGTTTCCATTGGCAGCCCTTCTTCCAAAATGAACGCCGCACTTAAATAAAGCGGACGCGCGCCGGCCATGGCCAGATCATTGACTGTGCCATGCACGGCCATTGAACCGATGTCTCCGCCGGGGAAAAATAATGGCCGAACGACATAGGAATCTGTCGTGAATGCGATTCGTTTTCCGGTTAATTCAACGACTGCCGCGTCGTGTTGCGTCTCCAGAATGGGATTGTGAAACGCAGTCAGAAACATTTTGCCGATGAGCTGGTGCATCAGCCTGCCGCCACCGCCATGCGCGAGCAGGACATGCGGGTATTGCTGAATTGGAATGGGGCAAACCGGCGTGAAATCTTTGGCGGAATTTTTCCTGCTCATATTGTTTTGCCGGTTTCTGCGGGCACATGCCGGCGATAACGGTAATACGCGGCGCACGTCCCTTCGGATGAAACCATCGTCGCACCAAGCGGATGCTCCGGCGTGCAACGTGTGCCGAACATCGGACATTCGTGCGGTTTGATTTTTCCCTGCAAAACGAGGCCGCTGAGACATTCGGCGGGTTCGTCAACATGACGGTCGGCCAGGCCGAATTTCTTCTCGGCGTCAAACGCGGCATAGGTGTCGTTCAAACCGAGGCCGCTTTGCGGAATTTCCCCGACACCGCGCCATTTGCGGGGCACGACCTTGAAAACCTTGTGAATCAACTCCTGCGCCGGCTGGTTGCCTTCGCGGCGCACGGAACGAACGTATTGGTTTTCGACCTCGGCGCGGCCGGATTCGAGTTGCTGCACGACCATCAGCACGCCCTGCAAAATATCGAGCGGCTCGAAGCCGGTGACGACAATCGGCACGCGATATTTCGCCGCAATGGGGAAATATTCTTCATAACCCATGACGGTGCAAACGTGACCGGCGGCGAGAAAACCCTGCACGCGGCAGTTCGGCGACGACAGCAACGCCTTCATCGCGGGCGGCACGAGCACGTGCGAAATGAGCATGGAAAAATTATTCAATCTCTTGTGCGCGGCCTGGTAAATGGCCATTGCTGTTGCGGGCGCCGTCGTCTCAAACCCGACACCGAAGAAAACGACTTCTTTCTTCGGATTTTCCTGCGCGAGTTTCATCGCGTCGAGCGGCGAGTAAACAATGCGCACATCGCCGCCTCTGGCTTTGACGCTGAGCAAATCCGTCGTGCTGCCGGGTACGCGCAACATGTCGCCGAATGAGGTGAAAATGACGTCTGGCCGGGCGGCGATTTCGAGCGCCTTGTCGATGATTTCCAGCGGCGTGACGCAGACCGGACAACCCGGTCCGTGGATGAGCGTGATTTGTTTGGGCAACAGTTCATCAATGCCGAACTTCACGATGGCGTGCGTCTGGCCGCCGCAAACTTCCATGATGTTCCAGGAACGGGTTGTGATGCGGTGAATCTCCCGCGCGAATTGCCGCGCGGGTTCCGCGTCACGATATTCATCAAGATATTTCATGGTTTATTTGGTGGGGCGAGGCTACTGACGAGCCGTCTCCGCTTCGCCGCGCTAAGGTCGGCTCGCGAGGACGCTCGCCCCACCGGTTCAAATTGTCAGCCGCTTTGTGTAGGAGGAACGCCTGCACCAGTTGTTCCCAGTTCGCCGAGTTCCTCCATCTCTTTCAAATAATCGAAGACCTTGTGCGCTTCGTCTTCGTCAAGCCGGCTGAGGGCAAAGCCGACGTGGACGATGACGTAGTCGCCCACTTTCACCTCCGGCACATAGGCCAGACTGACTTCCTTGAGGATGCCGCCAAAGTTGACCTTGCCAATCCGCAACAACGAATCGTTGCCGCTGATGCTTTCAATTTTTCCTGGGATTGCGAGACACATTGTCCCCTACTTTACTCCTTCCTCCGCAAGGCAGCAACGACTTGTCCCAGTGCAATCCCGCCGTCGTTCGGCGGCACGCGCTGATGCCAATAGGGTCGAAAACCCTCCGCCAGCAAACGCCGCACCGCGCGCTCCGTCAAATAACGATTCTGAAAACAACCACCGGAAAGCACAACCCGGTTTTGGCCGACGCGTTTTGCAATGGCGATAATGGCCTCGACCAATGCGTTGTGAAATTTTGCGGAAATTTTGCCGACCGAAACACCACGCTTAACATCCGCCAAAATGGCTTCAATCATCGGCGACCAATCCAAAATAATTGCGGATTGCGGACCCCGGCTTTGCCGGAGGCTTCGCCGAGGCGAGTTGTGGATTGCGAATTGGCTGCTAATCCGCAATTCATAAGCTTCCTCGGTTTCAACGCCCTCCAGCGCGAATTCCAGTTCCATCGCCGCCTGACCTTCAAATCGGATGTGCTGACGAAGATTGGTGAGTGAAGCGACGGCGTCGAAAAGCCGGCCCACACTGGAACAAAGCGGCGAATTCAATTTTTTGGCCAGCATTGTTTTCAGCGTGGTCATTTCTGCTGCCGAAAAAGCGGTGATTGTTGCCAGTTTTTCCTGTTTAAAAACTTTGTCGCCGGAAATTTCGTAAAGCAGTCCGAGCGCGGTTCGGCGCGGTTCCTTCACGGCCTTGTCGCCGCCCGGCAGATGGAACGGACGCAAATGCGCGACGCGTTCGATGTTGTTATCGGTGACGATAAAAAATTCGCCGCCCCAAATCGTGCCGTCCAAACCGTAACCTGTTCCGTCCCACGACACGCCGAGCATGGGCGGCGCGATTTCATTTTCGGCCATGCAGGACAGGACGTGGGCGATGTGATGCTGGACGCCGACGTGGCACACTGTGGTGGGGTGCGATGCTCGCCTGGGCGAAGCCTCGCGAAGACCGGTCCCTATCGCGTCGTCGGCGGGCTGCGGAGAGCCCGCCCTACCTGTCATTTCATTGGCATACTTTGTCGAGAGATAATCCGGATGCAAATCGGCGGCAATGATTTGCGGCTCGGCCTCGTAAAGCTTTTCGAAATCCGCGATGACATGGCGGAAGGCGGCGTGCGCCTGTTCGGTTTCCAAATCACCGATGTGCTGGCTGATGAAAACCTGATTACCGACAGAAAGCGCCACGGTGTTTTTTAAATGAGCGCCAACGGCCAATACAATTGCGGATTGCGGATTGCGGATTGCGGATTTCAGAGTTTTGGTGGGGCGAGCGTCCCCGCGAGCCGCATTCCGCATTCTGCATTCCACATTCTGCATTTGAATGGGCAGCGGTGCATAACCGCGGGCGCGGCGCAAAACCAATTCGCGGTCGAGCATCACGCGCACAACCGAATCGTCCACATGCCGGACAATGGGGCGGTTGTGGACCAAAAATAAATCCGCGATGCCGCCGAGACGCTCCAAGGCTTCATGTTCATCCGTGCAAATCGGCTCATCACTCAGGTTGCCGCTTGTGGCGATGACAGGAAAACCGAGTTCGGTCATCAACAGATGATGCAACGGCGTGTAAGGCAGCATCACGCCGAGATTAGGATTGCCGGGAGCCACCGAATTTACGATTTGCGATTTGCGATTTGCGATTTTCTTGAGCAGGACGATGGGTGCTTCGGATGAGTGCAACAGTCGCTTTTCCAAAGGCGAGACTTTGCATTCCACCTTGATGACCTTCAATGAAGGAAACATCAGCGCGAACGGTCTTTCTTCGCGATGTTTCCGCTCGCGTAAAAGTCGAACTGCTTTGTCGTTGCGGGTATCCGTCATCAGGTGAAACCCGCCGAGTCCCTTGACTGCGACGATTTGTCCCTGTCGGATGGCTTCGGCAGCAGCGAGCAAAGCGTCGGCATTCTGGAGTGCGCGGACATGTCCGCGCTTTGAAAGCGGCGACACGTCGCCGCATTCCCACAATTCCAAATGCGGGCCGCAGACCGGACACGCATTTGGCTGCGCGTGAAAACGGCGGTCGCGCGGGTCATCGTATTCAGCCTGACATTGCGGACACATCGTGAACTTGCGCATCGAAGTGTTCGCGCGGTCGTAAGGCAGGGATTCAATGATGCTGAAGCGCGGGCCGCAATGGGTGCAATTGGTGAATGGATAACGGTAACGACGATTGGCAGGATCAAAAACTTCGTGTAGACAATCCGGACAAGCGGCAATGTCCGGCAAAATCAGCGCGGTTTTGCCGCCGCCGGTTTGACTTTCGCGGATTTCAAATTTCTTGTAACCGGCGGCGTCAAGCCACGAGCTTTCGAGGCTTTGGATGAAACTGCGCGGCGGTTTCTCGGTGTCGAGACGGAGAAAAAATTGTTCGAGCGCGGCGCGCGGACCTTCAACTTCGATGAAAACGCCTTGCGAAGAATTATTGACCCATCCGGAAAGGTGGAGTTCGGCGGCGAGGCGGAAGACGAACGGGCGAAAGCCGACGCCCTGCACCGCGCCGCGAACGGAAAGTTTCAGGCGCGTGCATCGGCTGGTTTGGCTGGCTTTGTTCACGGGGGGATTTTGTCCGAAGCAGCTTCGAATTCAAAGCGGAAGAGACGGGAAAAACCAGTGCTGTCGCCGCTCGGAGCGTTTTTGCACTGGAAATAAATCAAAATTTGCCGCTGCGGACGATTTTGACGATTTGTTTCACGACTTCGCGCGCGGCTTGTTCGACTTCCGGGGAAAGGGTTGTGCCAAAATTAAAATCACGGCCGCGGATGCTGAAAAGGATGGCGCGCGGCTCGCGGCCATGAAGTGTTTTGCACAGCGATAGCACATCAGCCGGAGTCAGATAATGGGCGACGGCGTGGCTTCGGAAACGCGGTGTGACGACGGTGCGTTGGATTGGCTCCGGCGCTTCGGGAATTGCTGCGTCTACGAAGATGACGGTGTCGAAACGGCTGATGGTCTCGGCAGCTTCGATTTCAAGCTGTTGATCGGTCTCCAATTCCACCTCAGGCAGGTTCAGCGCAGCCAGTTGTTCGATGACGAACCAGCCGACGCCGTCGTCGCGACGGCTGCGGTTGCCATAGCCAATAACAAGGGTTTTCATGAGTTACAACACGTATTGGTAGGGCGCGATGTCCCTATCGCGCCGTGGCTGGCCGCCGGTTTTCGCACGAGCGGCGCGCTGGGGACAGCGCGCCCTACCTAAAAATGAGTTACGAATTGCGTTGCAGTGTTTGCAACACTTTCCCGTCCGCGTCCACCAGTTCGACGTGTATCGGCATCTGGCCCATGGCGTGGGTGGCGCAGCTCAAGCAGGGATCGTAGCAGCGGATGAGCGCCTCGACGCGGTTGAGCATGCCTTCCTTGAGTTTCTTTGCCTTGACGTATTTCCGTGCAATGGCCTGCACGCCGCGGTTCATCGCCAGGTTGTTATGGCCGGTGGCAACAATCAGGTTGGCTTTCTCAATCCGGCCATCGGCGTCCACCCAATAATGATGGATTAACGTGCCACGCGGCGCCTCGATCACGCCCACACCCTCCCGTTGGGTCGGCTGGTTCGGCACCAGAATATCGGTGCTGGTGATGTCGGGGCTTTCCAGCAACTGCTGCGCGCGTTCCAGTCCGTAAAGTATCTCAATCAACCGCGCCCAGTGATAGTAGAACGAACTGGTCTGCACACGGCCCTTGGCGCGCCAAACTTTCAACTCCGCGTTGGCCTTCGGTGTCGCAATATGGCTGCAGAGGTTCACGCGCGCGAGCGGTCCCACGCGATACATACCCCGTGGATAACCGAGCTTTGAGATGAATGGGAACTTCATGTAAGACCACGGTTCGACCGCCTCGCTGATGTAATCCAGATATTTCGCCGGTGAAATCTGGTCATGCACAATCCCGCCCCTGGCATCACAGAAGCGCAGATTGCCGTCGTATAACTCCAGCGCGCCGTCCGGCTGGACCAGTCCCATGTAGTTGGAATCGAAGTTGGCGAAGTCTTCGACTTCCGCAAGATGCTGACGATGGTAGCCCTTGAGCAAATCAAGGGCGAACCGCGCGTGCTCGAACGCTTCGGGCAGACCGCGCAGAATTTCGTCGCGTTGCGCCATTGTGAGGACCTTATTCACACCGCCGGGCACCGTGAAGTCCGCATGTATCTTGCGTCCGCCGACCGACTTGATCAGTTCCTGGCCGAATTTGCGCAGCCGCACGCCTTTGATTGCAATGTCAGGCTTCAGCTGGATCAGACCGACAATATTGCGGATGGCCGGGTCGGCGTCGTAGCCGAGCAACAGGTCGGGTGCGCTCAAATGGAAGAAGCTAAGCGCGTGGGATTGGATGACTTGTCCCATGTGTATCAGTTCGCGCAGCATCTTCGCCGTGCGCGGAATCTCGCGGCCGACGATGACGTCGCAGGCCTTGGCGCTGGCCAGCAAATGGCTGACGGGGCAGATGCCGCAGACGCGCGGCGTGATTTGCGGCATCTCGGTGAAATGCCGGCCTTCGCAGAACTTCTCAAAACCGCGAAATTCCACGACATGGAAGCGGGCGTCGTCCACCTCGCCGCGGCTGTCGAGATGGATGGTGATCTTCGCGTGACCTTCGATGCGGGTTACGGGGTTGATGATGATGGTTTTGATCGTCATGTCAGTCGTATCTTAAATTCTTTTCATTCCATTGCGGCGTGCGGCCAGCCAGCAATTCCGTCAGGACATACCAAATCACGTCCGCATCCGGCGGACAGCCGGGGATACTGAAATCAACCTTCACCACCTCTTGAAGCGGCCGCGCCTTCGGGCACAGCCCCGGCACGACAGGGTCATTGGGGATGCAACTGATGCGGTTGCTTTCAGCCTGCTCGTAAGCGCGCGCCAGGCAGTCCTTCAACGGAAACTGATTACGCAGCGCCGGGATGTTGCCTGTGATGGCGCAATCGCCAAGCGCAATGAGAATTTTGCAGCGGTCGCGCAGCATCTTCAGCTCATGTTCCTGATCGGTGTTGTTCACGCAACCCTCGACAATACCGACGTCCACCTGTGGCATATCCTTTACCTTGGTGTCCACGATTGGGCTGAACAGGATGTCAATCAGCTTGAACAAATCCACCAGGCGCTCGTCCAGATCGAGGAATGACATGTGACAACCCGAGCAGCCGCTCAGCCACATTGTCGCCACGCGCACCTTGGCGGGAGCCTTTGCAGTCGATACACTTGCTGATTTCTTCGTTGTTTTCCGTGTCTTGTTCATGCAAATACGTTCTCCAAAATCGCCGCGTCTTCGCGCGCCTCGCCGCTGACTGGCAGCACGGGCCGCAGAGATAACTTGCGTCCTTCAAAATTGGTAATCGTGCCGGACTTCTCGCACCAGATGGTTGCGGGCAACACAATCGCCGCCTTTTCGGTGAGCGCCGAACGGTAACTGGCCTGCACCACCACACAAGGAATTTGCTCCAATAGCTCCGGCACGCGCTCCTCTTCCAGAATCCGCGCACCGCCATCGGGCGCGTCGCTGGCGATGATGTGCAGGAGTTTCAATGGTTTGGCGTCCAGCCACGGGCCGATGTTTTCAATCGCCCCAATGCCGGCACCCGCCAAGGCGAGGCTGTTGCTGCTCACCGGCAAGCCGATATGTACGAGTTTCTGGCCGCCCGGATTATTTTCAAAAATCCGGATGAGCCGTTCCATCACAGTCATGCCGACCGGGGTCGTCGCGTCAAGGCCATACACCAATACGGGTCGTTGCGCGCCTTCGAGCACTTCGGCCACCCGATCCCAGAGTTTGCCCTCCAAACTGACGGCATGGGCGCAGACATTCGCATACTTGTCGAGGTCGCTTTTGTGCGCGTGGAGTATCAGCAATTTCGCACCGCGCTTGCGGACGGTGGTTCGGATGCGCGCAGCCACAACCCCATTGTCGCGGGATGGCTGGGCGCCGACGACGATGATGGCGTCTGCGTCTTCCAGGTTCCGCAACGCGTCGGCGCTAAAAGACGGCTTGTTGCAGAGCGCCGCCTCATTGGCGGCTACATACATACCAATGCGGTCAATCTTGCCGGCGAATTTTTTGATTGTTTGCGCTGTTTCGTTGGTCACGCGCGGGGCAACAAGCATCGCCATTTCCGCCTTTTGCGCGTCTTTTGCGGCCTTGCGAATGGCGGCAATCGCCTTGTCCCACGTGGTGGGTTGCAGTTTGCCGTTCTTATCGCGAAGCATCGGTTGGGTGATGCGTTCGCGCGGTTCAGCCCACGTCTCATACCGGCCTTTCACGCAGAGATGGCCGCGGTTGACGGGCGAATCCGGGTCGCCCCAAACGCTCACGATGCGGTCTTCCTTGACGAACACCTTCAGGCCACAGCCAACCGGACATTCGGTGCATGTTGTTAAGACCTGCTGGCAACTCGCGAGCGGCCCACGGAACGCGGCGGCCTTGTCAAACAACGCGCCAGTCGGGCAACTGGCAACGCACGCACCGCAAGACGTGCATGTCTCGGACGCGCCGAATTTCTTCAGCATGTCCACGATGATTAGGTTTTTGATGCCGCGATTGGCGACGTCGAGCGTGTGCACGCCTTCAATCTCATCGCAGGTGCGAACGCAGCGCGTGCACAGGATGCAGCGGTTGTGGTCCAGCCCGAAATACCTGCCGGTAAGGTCAACCGGCAACGCCGGGTATAAATACTGATACCTGATGCCAGTGATACCGTGGAGGTAACCCTGATGCTGCAGGCCGCAGTCGCCCTTGTTATACGGGCACATCGGGCAGATGTGGTTGCGTTCGCTAAAAAGCAACTCCAGTGTGGCCTTCCGCAAGTCCTGCAAACGCGGGCTGTTGGTGATGATTTTCGAACCGTTCACCGCCGGTGTGGCGCAAGACGGCACGACCTTCGGACTGCCCTCAATTTCAACGATGCACATCCGGCAGCCGCCCCATGCAGTCAGTCCATCCAGATAGCACAGCGTTGGGATGTAAATGCCGTTGGCACGGGCGATTTCCAGGATGGTCTGTCCAAGCTCGCCGTTGCAGGCTTTGCCGTTGATGGTGAGGGAAATTTTCTTGGTGGCAATCATGGTTTCACTCCGCATCAATGTGACTTCCTTTCGTCGCCGCCGATTTTGACGGTGAAAGGCGCAGATTGCCGCACACACCCGCCACGCAATGGTGCTCGCGGATGTGCTGCTCGTATTCGTGCCGGAAATACTTCAACGTTGTCAGCACCGGATTCGGCGCCGCCTGGCCGAGACCGCAGAGGCTGGCGTCACGGACGACGACGCAAAGAGCCTCGAGTTTGTCGAGGTCGGTAAGCTCGCCTTCGCCTCGGCAGATTTTCTCCAGCAGATTCAGCATCTGCTTGGTGCCGACGCGGCAGGGCGGACATTTGCCGCAGGATTCGTCGCAGCAAAACTCCAGGAAAAACCGGGCGACGTCCACCATGCAGGAATCCTCGTCCATGACAACCATGCCGCCGGAACCCATGATGGAGCCAAGTTTCTGAAGCGTCTCGTATTCGACCGGGGTGTCGAGATGTTGAGCAGGGATGACTCCCCCGGATGGACCGCCGGTCTGGACGGCCTTGAATTGTTTGCCGTCAGGAATGCCGCCGCCGATTTCGTAAATGATGTCGCGCAACGATGTGCCAAACGGAACTTCAACCAACCCGGTGTTTTTGATCTTGCCCGCGAGCGCGAAGACTTTGGTGCCCTTGGTCTTCTCGGTGCCGAATGTGGAATACCACGCGGCGCCTTTGCGGATGATGACCGGTACGGCGGCCCAGGTTTCGACATTATTGATGTTGGAGGGTTTGCCCCAAAGGCCGCGTTGTGCCGGGAACGGCGGACGCGGCATCGGTTGGCCGCGCCGGCCTTCGATGGAACGCATGAGCGCGGTTTCCTCGCCGCAAACGAATGCGCCGGCGCCGATGCGGAGTTCGAGGCCGAAATCGAATCCTTTCTCAAAGAGGTTTTTGCCGAGCAAACCGTGTTCGTAGGCTTGATTGATGGCGATCTGGAGGCGTTTGATGGCCAGCGGATACTCGGCGCGGATGTAAATGAACCCGCGGTTGGCGCCCATCGCGTAACCGCCGATGGCCATGCCTTCGATGACGCGGTGTGGATCGCCTTCGAGAACGGCGCGGTTCATAAACGCGCCCGGATCACCTTCGTCGGCGTTGCAGATGATATACTTGGGCTTGGCCGGCGACCTGGCCATCAATTCCCACTTCAACCCTGTCGGGAAACCCGCGCCGCCACGACCGCGCAGGCCGCTGGCTTTGATCTCCCCGATGACCTGTTCGGGCGTCATCCCGGTGAGGATTTTGCCGAGGGCAGCGTATCCGTCACGGGCGATGTATTCCTCGATTTTCTCGACATCAATGACACCGCAGTTATCGAGGATGATCTTGGTCTGCTTCGTCAGAAATGCGAAGTCGCGCTGGGTAATGATGAGGTTGTTTACCTTCCGGCCCTTTTGCAGATGTTCGGCGACGATTTTTTTCGCCTTCACGGTGTCGAGACTGGCATAGGTGGTCTTTTCACCTCCGGCTTCTTCAACTTGAACGACCGGCTCGATGTCCTCCAACCCATGCTCGCCTGTGACGTGGACTTCCACATCATCGAAGCCACGCTTTTCGATTTCGTCGAGCATGGTTTTCATGACTTCGCGTGCGCCGGCGGCAATGCCACTGGTGCCCATGCTGATAACCACGCGGTATTTTTTGCCGCCTTCACGCAGAGCGATTTGCTTCTGGGCCTTCTCCTTCAATTGTTTTAATTGTTCCAGGTTCATACCGTGTCCAGAATGCGCTGTGACAACTCTTCAAACATATTTTTTTAGTTCCACCTTGCAAAGCTGCGGAATTTTGTCGGCTGTCAGTTTGCCGTAAACGCCGTCGCCCACCGAGAGCACCGGTGCCAGCGCGCAGGCGCCAATGCACCGGGCGGTGGTCAAACTAAAAAGGCCGTCTTTGGTCGTTTCTCCTTTTTTAATCCCCAGTTCCTTCTCCAGCACGGTGAGGATCGCGTCCGAACCGCGCACGTGGCAGCCGGTGCCGCGGCAGACCATGATCTGGTGTTTGCCGCGCGGGACTGTGGTGAAAAAGTGGTAAAAAGTGACAACGCCATACACGTGTGAGATGGGCAGCTTCAACGCGGTGGCGATATAGAGGAGGACGTCCGCGCCGAGGTAGCCAAACAGCTGCTGTGCCGCATGCAACACCTGGATCAGCGCCGTCGGTTCGTGATTGTAGCTCTCAATCGTGCGATCAAGGTCGGCAAAACGCGGGTCACCGCTCGGATGAGTCGTTTCCATGGCCGCGATGCGTGCGGCGTTGCTAATGGCTTTTGGGCTTATTTGATTCATTGGTTCTTCAGTTAACTGCTGCAATCGGTCTGCGGGCCAGTCTAAAAGTCACATCGACATCCGTCAAACTTTCGCATTAGCAAACACCGATGACCCTGCAAAAATTGGCAAACTATCACCGTGCTTTGTCCGGCCGGATGACAATCTCGCTTCGACCTTTATTTTTATCCGGCGCAACAAAAATCCAGCGGTCGGATTGGTAGTGGTGCCCGGTTGTATGTGCACAAAAGACCGAAGAAAATTGTTGGAAGTGATGCGGGTTTTTCGTAGGCTGTAGAGCTTTCCCGCTCGCTGTCAGAAAAAGCGAAGGGATTGCCAAGATATGTGGAGAGACATTGAATGATTGTATCAGATTTACCCGCGAACAAAATTTGTTCCAGCAACAGAACCATACGAATGATCAAAAACAGCTTATGAGCAAAGCATCAAAGTCAAAAAAATACGTTTATCTTTTTGGAAACAAGAAAGCCGATGGCAACGGTTCCATGAAGCCTTTGCTGGGCGGCAAAGGAGCCAACCTGGCTGAAATGAGCCGCATCGGGCTACCGGTGCCACCGGGCTTCACCATCACCACCGAGGTTTGCACCTATTATTACCAAAACAAGAAGAGCTATCCCAAGAGCCTTGAGCCGGCAGTCCAGACTGGCGTCGCCTTCATTGAGAAGATCATGGGCACGAAATTCGGCGACAAAAATGCCATGCCGCTGCTCGTTTCCGTCCGCTCCGGTGCGCGTGATTCCATGCCCGGCATGATGGACACGATTCTCAACCTCGGCCTGAACGATGAGACCGTACTGGCGCTGGTCAAGGCGACGAAGAACGAGCGTTTTGCATGGGACTGTTACCGCCGCTTCATCCAGATGTATGGCGACGTCGTCATGGGCGTGCAGAAGCGCGCCGGCGAAGATCACGAGCCATTTGAAGTGGCCATCCATAAACTCAAACACGACCGGTACCACGCCGACATCGAAGACACGAAGATGACGGTGAGCGATCTCAAGGAATTGGTGAATCGCTTCAAGGCCTTGATCAAGGAACGCACCGGCAAGGAATTCCCGCAGGATCCTTGGAAGCAGCTCTGGGGCGCGACGGGCGCTGTGTTCGGTTCCTGGATGAACGATCGTGCCATCGTCTATCGCCGCAAATACGGCATCCCCGCCGAGTGGGGCACTGCCGTCAACATCCAGGCGATGGTGTATGGCAATACAGGCGATAATTCCGGGTCCGGTGTTGCGTTTACGCGCGACCCCGCGACCGGTGAAAAAGTTTTCTATGGCGAATTCCTCATCAACGCCCAGGGCGAAGACGTTGTCGCCGGCGTGCGCACGCCTGAACCCGTCGCCCAGCTCAAGGACCATCTGCCCACCGCATTCGCCGAACTCGAAGTCGTCCGCAAGACCCTCGAGTCCCACTTCAAAGACGTGCAGGACTTCGAGTTCACGATCCAGGATGGCAAGCTGTTCATGCTCCAGACCCGCAACGGCAAACGCACTGGCCTTGCCGCCGTCCGCTTCGCCATTGAAATGGAGAAGGAAAAACTCATTGATTGGAAGACCGCCATCCGCCGCGTTCCGGCCGATCAACTCGACCAGATGCTCGCACCCGTATTCGATCGCAAGGCGATGAAGGCCGCCAAGTGCATCGCCAAAGGTCTCCCTGCCGGCCCCGGCGCCGCCTGCGGCAAAATGTATCTCAATGCCGATCGCGCCGAGGCCGCCGCGGCAAAGGGCGAAAAAGTATTGCTCGTCCGCAACGAAACTTCGCCTGAAGACCTGCGCGGCATGATCGCCTCTGAAGGCATCCTCACCGCGAAAGGCGGCGTCAGTTCGCACGCCGCGCTCGTGGCCCGGCAGATGGGCAAAGTCTGCGTCTGTGGCGCCGCCGCGTTGCAGATTGATTACACGACCAGGACGATGACCGTGGACGGCGTGACCTACAAGGAAGGTGACTTCCTCTCCATCAACGGCACCGCCGGCGACGTTTATCCCGGTCGGATTCCGACCGCCGCTTCCGAGATCGTCCAAGTGCTGGTCGAGAAGTCGCTCGACGGGAAGGACAGCGCGACCTACCAGATGTTCAAGAAGCTGATGGATTGGTGCTCGAAGGTCTCGCGTCTGCAAGTGCGCGCCAACGCGGATTTGCCGGAACAGGCGGCCAACGCCATCGCGTTTGGCGCGACCGGCATCGGTCTCACCCGCACTGAACACATGTTCTTCGAAGGCAATCGCATTGACGCCATGCGCGAAATGATTCTCGCCGACAACGTCGAGGACCGGAAGAAAGCGCTGGCGCTGATCCTGCCCTACCAGAAGGAGGATTTCGTCGGCATCTTCAAGGCGTTGAAGGGCTACCCGGCCACTATTCGTTTCCTTGACCCGCCGCTGCACGAATTCCTACCGCACGAAGACGCCGCGCAGCAGGACCTTGCCAAGAAAATGGGCGTGCCCGTCGCGAAGATCAAACAGCGCGTGAAGGAACTTCACGAGTTTAACCCCATGCTCGGTTTCCGCGGCTGCCGGCTCGGCATTGTCTATCCGGAAATTTCCGAGATGCAATCCCGCGCCATCTTTGAAGCCGCCGCCGAAGTGCAGAAGACCGGCATCAAAGTGAAGCCCGAAGTCATGATCCCGCTCGTCGGGTTCAAGAAGGAGCTCGATCTCCAGGTCGAAGTCGTCCATCGCACGGCCAAGGCCGTCATGGACGAAAAGAATGTGAAGCTGGACTACATGGTCGGCACGATGATCGAAATCCCGCGCGGTGCGCTCACGGCAGACGAAATTGCGGAGACCGCCGAGTTCTTCAGCTTTGGAACCAACGATCTCACACAGACGTGCCTGGGCATGAGCCGCGACGATTCCGGAAGCTTCCTGCCCCCATATGCGGAATTGGAAATTGTGAAGACGAACCCGTTTGCGACGATTGACCAAGCTGGCGTCGGCCAGCTTATGAAAATCGCGGTTGAGAAAGGCCGGAGCACGCGTCCCAATATCAAGTTGGGCATCTGTGGCGAACATGGTGGCGACCCGGCCAGCGTGAAGTTCTGCCACAAACTTGGCCTCACCTACGTGAGCTGCTCGCCATTCCGCGTCCCGGTGGCGCGCCTCGCCGCCGCTCAAGCCGCGCTCGAAGAAGAAGCCTCGAAGAAAGCCAAAAAATAATCAACCATCCAAAAATCTATGCAAAAAAATAAACTGTTTGGCTGGAGCATAGTCCTGCTCACCATTTTAACTTCACCAACCGCCATGGCCGGGGATGCGGATATTAATCTGCCGCCGTTGCAAGACGTGACGTTTTTTGGCGGCAGCCTGAGCGGCCATGCCCTTTTGTATTTGGGGCTGCTTGCCTGCGCGATTGGCGCGGTGTTCGGCTTTTGGGAATTCGGGCGTTGCCGCAGGCTGCCGGTGCACAAGGCCATGAGCAGCGTCTCCCACATGATTTGGGAGACGTGCAAAACCTACCTGTGGCAGCAGGGGAAATTCCTTGTGCTGCTCTGGGCGTTGATTGCCGCGTGCATCATTTATTACTTCTACTTTTTGCAGGAAAAAACCATCGGCTCGGTCGGGGTGATTCTAGCCAGTTCAGTGCTGGGGATATTGGGCAGCTACGGCGTGGCGTGGTTCGGCATTCGCATCAACACCTTTGCCAACAGCCGCGCCGCGTTCGCCTCGCTCCGGGGTAATTCGCTCCAAACGCTGCTCATCCCGCTGCGTTCAGGCATGAGCATCGGCCTGTTGCTGGTCTGCGTGGAACTGGTTTGCATGATTGGCATTTTGCTGTTCATGCCGCCGACACTGGCCGGCCCCTGTTTCATCGGTTTCGCCATCGGTGAATCGCTCGGCGCGGCGGCGCTGCGCATCGGCGGCGGCATCTTCACCAAAATCGCCGACATCGGGTCGGACCTGATGAAAATTGTTTTCAACCTGCCCGAGGATGATCCGAAAAATCCCGGTGTCATCGCCGATTGCACCGGTGACAACGCGGGTGACTCGGTCGGCCCGACCGCCGACGGCTTCGAGACCTACGGCGTGACAGGTGTGGCGTTGATCGCGTTTCTGTCGCTGGCCCTGGCATCGGTGCCGGCCATTGGCGCCAAACTCATCGTCTGGATTTTTGTGATTCAAAGCCTGATGGTGCTGGCGTCGTTGGCTTCGTTTTACGTCAACAAAACCGTCAGCCACTCGCTTTACAACAACAAAAAGAATTTCAATTGGGAACAGCCGCTGACGAATCTGGTATGGATGACCTCCATCGTTTCCATCGTGACCGCCTTCATCGCCAGCAAGTTCCTGTTGGGCGACTTCACCGATTCCACCGGGACGGCGGATCCTAACCTGTGGTGGGTATTGGCCGGCATCGTCTCCTGCGGCACGCTGGCCGGGCCGCTCATCATGGAATTCACCAAAATCTTTGTCAGCACCCATTCGCGGCACGTGCGCGAAATCACCACCTGCTCGGGTCAGGGCGGCGCGTCGCTGAACATCCTGTCGGGTTTTGTCGCGGGCAATTTCTGTGCGTTCTGGATGGGGCTGGTCATTCTATCGCTCATGTTCGTGGCCTATCTGTTTTCACAAAATCCGGCCGTGTTGGCGCTCATGCCGGAACAATTCGTCTTCGCCGCGCCGATCTTCGCCTTCGGCCTCGTGGCGTTCGGCTTCCTCGCCATGGCGCCGGTAATCATCGCCGTGGACAGCTTCGGCCCCGTCACCGACAATGCCCAATCCATTTATGAATTGAGCCGCATCGAATCCGTGCCGAACGTCCGCGCGGAAATCGAAAAGGATTTCGGGTTCAAACCCGACTTTGAGAACGCCAAGTTCGAACTGGAAAAAGGCGACGGCGCGGGCAACACCTTCAAGGCCACGGCCAAACCCGTGCTCATCGGCACCGCCGTCGTCGGCGCGACCACCATGATCTTCGGCATCATCATGCTGCTCGAAAAAGTTTATGGCGGCGTCATCGCCCACTTGAGCCTGGTGCAGCCCGAAATCATTCTCGGCCTGTTGATGGGCGGCGCGGTGATTTACTGGTTCACCGGCGCCAGCACACAGGCCGTCGTCACCGGCTCGTATCGTGCGGTGGTGTTCATCAAGGAACATCTCAACCTAGACAAGGCGGAGGCCTCCATCGCCGACAGCAAACGCGTCGTCGAAATCTGCACCATCTACGCGCAAAAAGGCATGATCAACATCTTCATTGTTGTCTTTTGCATGGCGCTGGCGCTCTCGTTTTTCAATCCCTATTTCTTCATCGGCTATCTCGTCGGCATTGCCTTCTTCGGCCTGTTCCAGGCCATCTTCATGGCCAACGCCGGCGGCGCGTGGGACAATGCCAAGAAAATCGTTGAAGTGGAATTGAAACAAAAAGGCACGGAACTGCACGCGGCCACCGTCGTCGGCGACACCGTGGGCGATCCGTTCAAGGACACCAGCTCGGTGGCAATGAATCCCATCATCAAGTTCACCACGCTCTTCGGCCTGCTGGCGGCGGAAATTGCCGTGACGATGAAAAGCCAGGAGTTGAAGACCATCATCGGCGCGGTCTTCTTCGTGGTCGCGCTGGTCTTCGTCTATCGCTCCTTCTACGCGATGCGGATTCCTGTGGATCAGCAGATGAAAAAATAATTATTGAATCTCCAAACACCCTTCTGGTTGGCGCCGGGAGGGTTTTTGGTTATACTGCATTTCCTACCAACTCATAATGGAGGGCGTTGGTGCGGTTTGCCACTTGTCCCCGTTCCAGAACCCGGCTTTATGCTGTGAACCCAGTCGCGCCGGCACACCCACCGAACGAAGAGCGGCAACGCAGATGATTTCAAACCCGGCTTCATCCGTAATTTGCCCCAGCCAAATCACAGGCACGTCGTGAGGTAGGTTCGACACCGTGGCAATGGTTACACGTTCGCGCAAATGGCGGGTTACTATTCTTGCTGCGTCTTCCGGCAAATTTTCGTGACGAATGCGCGGGTAAAATTCCTCCCATAACGATCGTCGCCAGTTCAATTGTTCGTTGGGATTGCCGGTAACAACCGGTGACAATACAAAATCCCGATACGTTTTGTCATCCACCTGCCAATTGACCAGTTCGCGTATCGTCTGGTGGTTTTGGATTACAGGCTATTTCCGAGGATGGCCTTGATCGTGCGTCTCCAGCCAATGTTTTAACCATTCTTTGTCCCTCAATTGTTTTGACCGCCGCAACATCAGAAGCATAAACGCCGCACACCCTTGCCAGCGCCAAAACAGACCAATTCACCTGCTGTGCCAGATTCTTCCAATTTTGAGTGTGACGCAAACGGCTATTATATAGTGCTTCCGCCCGACCTAATAATCCGTCAGAATGAATTTCGCCACCGCTTCATAACGTTCCCTCTCCAGTTTTGTGCTGTTGAGAATGTGCGTAGCGTTGGAATGATGAATAATCTTCGTGCCGATTAGTTGACGGCATGCA